>Ga0207671_10000002_pt1 | contig 1144816 bp, 1114 predicted proteins | sample KBSC24metaG_FD_184352 | JGI IMG/M metagenome (GOLD analysis project Ga0207671, IMG submission 184352) | Corn rhizosphere microbial communities from Kellogg Biological Station, Michigan, USA - KBS C2-4 metaG (SPAdes) (version 2) | ecosystem: Host-associated > Plants > Roots > Rhizosphere >...
CGCAGCTAACGCATTAAGCGCCCCGCCTGGGGAGTACGGCCGCAAGGCTAAAACTCAAAGGAATTGACGGGGGCCCGCACAAGCGGCGGAGCATGCGGATTAATTCGATGCAACGCGAAGAACCTTACCAAGGCTTGACATTTACGAGAACGCTGCAGAAATGCAGAACTCTTTGGACACTCGTAAACAGGTGGTGCATGGTTGTCGTCAGCTCGTGTCGTGAGATGTTGGGTTAAGTCCCGCAACGAGCGCAACCCTCGTTCTATGTTGCCAGCGCGTTATGGCGGGAACTCATAGGAGACTGCCGGGGTCAACTCGGAGGAAGGTGGGGATGACGTCAAATCATCATGCCCCTTATGTCTTGGGCTTCACGCATGCTACAATGGCCGGTACAAAGGGCTGCAATACCGTAAGGTGGAGCGAATCCCAAAAAGCCGGTCTCAGTTCGGATTGAGGTCTGCAACTCGACCTCATGAAGTCGGAGTCGCTAGTAATCGTGGATCAGCAACGCCACGGTGAATACGTTCCCGGGCCTTGTACACACCGCCCGTCAAGTCATGAAAGTCGGTAACACCCGAAGCCAGTGGCCCAACCGCAAGGAGGGAGCTGTCGAAGGTGGGATCGGTGATTAGGACTAAGTCGTAACAAGGTAGCCGTACCGGAAGGTGCGGCTGGATCACCTCCTTTCTAAGGAGCACTGCACACTCTGCTTTCGAGCAGGGTCGTGACAGAGCCACTTCGGAGACATACGTTCTCCGGTGGTGCTCATGGGTGGAACATTTGACTAGGTGCGAGCTCGAATCTCGAGATCCCAGTACAACTCTTCGGAGTACGGAACGGATCGGAAGAAGGCAGCCCGCACATGCACGCTGTTGGGTCCTGAGGGACCGGGCCGGCCGTCCTCGGATGGCCGAAACGACTCTCTGGACTTCGACTGTCCCGGCCAGCGGCCGTGGCGGCGGAGTACCGCCCGTATTTTGAGAACTACACAGTGGACGCGAGCATCTTAGAACTGAGGCCTTCGGGCTTCAGATCTACAAGATGATCAAATAGGGACGTGCCTTCGGGCATGTCTCCGATAGATCATTGGTCAATCTGCAGCTGACGGAACGTGCCTTCGGGCTCAGTACGGAAGCTGTCGATCGATTCTAAAAACTCATGTAGTCAAGTTTCTAAGAGCAGACGGTGGATGCCTTGGCATCTGGAGCCGAAGAAGGACGTAGCAATCTGCGATAAGCCTCGGGGAGCTGATAAGCGAGCTTTGATCCGAGGATGTCCGAATGGGGAAACCCCGTCAGGCGTACTTGTGCGACCTGATGACTCCCGCCTGAATATATAGGGCGGGTAGAGGGAACGTGGGGAAGTGAAACATCTCAGTACCCACAGGAAGAGAAAGCAACCGCGATTCCGTTAGTAGTGGCGAGCGAAACCGGAACAGGCCAAACCGATCATGTGTGATAGCCGGCAGGCGTTGCATGGTCGGGGTAGCGGGACCTCCACGTACTTCTGCCGAAGTACACATCGACGTGCGCGATATAGATGAACGACTTTGAAAGGTCGACCACAGAGGGTGCCAGTCCCGTAATCGAAATGTCGCGCAGAGGTGGGAGGGATCCCAAGTAGCACGGGGCCCGAGAAATCCCGTGTGAATCTGCCAGGACCACCTGGTAAGCCTAAATACTCCCAGATGACCGATAGCGGACAAGTACCGTGAGGGAAAGGTGAAAAGTACCCCGGGAGGGGAGTGAAATAGTACCTGAAACCGTCTGCTTACAAACCGTTGGAGCCTCCCTAGTAGGGGTGACAGCGTGCCTTTTGAAGAATGAGCCTGCGAGTTAGCGGTATGTGGCGAGGTTAACCCGTGAGGGGTAGCCGTAGCGAAAGCGAGTTCGAATAGAGCGATTCAGTCGCATGCCCTAGACCCGAAGCGAAGTGATCTATCCATGGCCAGGTTGAAGCGACGGTAAGACGTCGTGGAGGACCGAACCCACTTGGGTTGAAAACCGAGGGGATGAGCTGTGGATAGGGGTGAAAGGCCAATCAAACTTCGTGATAGCTGGTTCTCTCCGAAATGCATTTAGGTGCAGCGTTGCGTGTTTCTTGCCGGAGGTAGAGCTACTGGATGGCCGATGGGCCCTACAAGGTTACTGACGTCAGCCAAACTCCGAATGCCGGTAAGTGAGAGCGCAGCAGTGAGACGGTGGGGGATAAGCTTCATCGTCGAGAGGGAAACAACCCAGACTACCGACTAAGGCCCCTAAGCGTGTGCTAAGTGGGAAAGGATGTGGAGTTGCACAGACAACCAGGAGGTTGGCTTAGAAGCAGCCACCCTTGAAAGAGTGCGTAATAGCTCACTGGTCAAGTGATTCCGCGCCGACAATGTAACGGGGCTCAAGCACGCCGCCGAAGTCGTAGGATTCGCATTATAGGTAGGCCTTCGTGGTCCAGCCGTGCGGATCGGTAGGAGAGCGTCGTGTGGCGAGTGAAGCGGCGGGGTGACCCAGCCGTGGACGCCACACGAGTGAGAATGCAGGCATGAGTAGCGAAAGACATGTGAGAAACATGTCCTCCGAAAGACCAAGGGTTCCAGGGTCAAGCTAATCTTCCCTGGGTAAGTCGGGACCTAAGGCGAGGCCGACAGGCGTAGTCGATGGACAACGGGTTGATATTCCCGTACCGGCGAAGAACCGCCCAAGCTAATCCAGTAGTGCTAAGAGTCCTAATCCGGCAGATGGATCCCTTCGGGGTGAAGCAGCCGGCCTAACGCTCGACCCCATTCTGGTGCGGCTAGCGTATTAACAGGTGTGACGCAGGAAGGTAGCTGAGCCGGGCGATGGTTGTCCCGGTGTAAGGACGTAGGGCGAGAGATAGGCAAATCCGTCTCTCACATAGCCTGAGATCCGATGCGTATCCCTCACGGGAGAAATCAGTGATCCTATGCTGCCGAGAAAAGCATCGACGCGAGGTTCCAGCCGCCCGTACCCCAAACCGACTCAGGTGGTCAGGTAGAGAATACCAAGGAGATCGAGAGAATCGTGGTTAAGGAACTCGGCAAAATGCCCCCGTAACTTCGGGAGAAGGGGGGCCGAATTCGTGAAGGGACTTGCTCCCGGAGCGATGAAGGCCGCAGAGACCAGTGGGAAGCGACTGTTTACTAAAAACACAGGTCCGTGCGAAGACGCAAGTCGATGTATACGGACTGACGCCTGCCCGGTGCTGGAAGGTTAAGAGGAAGGGTTAGCTTCGGCAAAGCTCTGAATTTAAGCCCCAGTAAACGGCGGTGGTAACTATAACCATCCTAAGGTAGCGAAATTCCTTGTCGGGTAAGTTCCGACCTGCACGAATGGCGTAACGACTTCCCAGCTGTCTCAACCGCGAACTCGGCGAAATTGCACTACGAGTAAAGATGCTCGTTACGCGCAGCAGGACGGAAAGACCCCGTGACCTTTACTACAGCTTGGTATTGGTGTTCGGTGTGGCTTGTGTAGGATAGGTGGGAGACTTTGAAGCGGGCACGCCAGTGTTCGTGGAGTCATTGTTGAAATACCACTCTGGTCACTCTGGATATCTAACTACGAACCGTAATCCGGTTCTGGGACAGTGCCTGGTGGGTAGTTTAACTGGGGCGGTTGCCTCCCAAAAAGTAACGGAGGCGCCCAAAGGTTCCCTCAACCTGGTTGGCAATCAGGTGTCGAGTGTAAGTGCACAAGGGAGCTTGACTGTGAGAGTGACGGCTCGAGCAGGGACGAAAGTCGGGACTAGTGATCCGGCAGTGGCTTGTGGAAGCGCTGTCGCTCAACGGATAAAAGGTACCTCGGGGATAACAGGCTGATCTTGCCCAAGAGTCCATATCGACGGCATGGTTTGGCACCTCGATGTCGGCTCGTCGCATCCTGGGGCTGGAGTAGGTCCCAAGGGTTGGGCTGTTCGCCCATTAAAGCGGTACGCGAGCTGGGTTTAGAACGTCGTGAGACAGTTCGGTCCCTATCCGCTGCGCGCGCAGGAAATTTGAGAAGAGCTGTCCCTAGTACGAGAGGACCGGGACGGACGAACCTCTGGTGTGTCAGTTGTTCCGCCAGGAGCACCGCTGATTAGCTACGTTCGGAACGGATAACCGCTGAAAGCATCTAAGCGGGAAGCCGGCTTCAAGATGAGATTTCCATCCCTTCGGGGGAGAGGCTCCCAGCTAGACGACTGGGTTGATAGGCCGGATGTGGAAGTGGGGACGAAAGACCCATGGAGCTGACCGGTACTAATAAGCCGATAACTTGATAACACATAGTTTTTAGATATGCGCTTGCGTCCACTTTGTAGTTCCCGATTTACGGTCGGGAACAAGAGCTCGCTGATCGAGTGCTGCCGCGAGGTGGCGAGATCAGCCGGCACGATTGACTGATAAATCAATAGTGTTTCGGCGGCCATAGCGAAGGGGAAACGCCCGGTTACATTCCGAACCCGGAAGCTAAGACCTTCTGCGCCGATGGTACTGCAAGGGTGACCTTGTGGGAGAGTAGGACACCGCCGGACTTCTTTGTGAGATGGCCATCCGTCCCAGCTGAAAAGCGGGATCGGGTGGCCATTTCGCGTTAACGATCACACGGTGCGATTTCGCACCGGCGTGCAGACCAGGAGTCACCATGACCGATCCGTCCGACGACACGGAGCGACCCCGCCGATCGAGCGCGCCTCGGAGCGGCGGAGGATCGCGCGGCGCAGCTTCGGGGAGGAGCGCGGGCGCGGGCGGCCGCGGCGGCGCGGGATCCGGCTCCGTCGGCCGTGGTGGGGGCGGTCGCCGAGACGCTCAGGGTGCGCCGAAGCGCGAGTGGCAGCCTCGCGAGGGTGGCGCGTCCCAGAAGCGCGAGTGGAAGCCGCGCGACAGCGATGCCCCGAAGCGCGAGTGGAAGCCGCGCGAGGGAACAGCCCCCAACCGCCGTGGGGCGCCGAGCCGTTCCGGCGGCGCCGGCGCTCGGTCGGGGCGCCCGTCTGCGGGTTCGGATCGCCGACCGTCGCGCACGATCGATGACGACTCGCGGCCGCGGCACGATGATCCGTCGATCCCCGATGACGTCGAGGCGAAGCAGCTCGACAAGGTGGCTCGCGGCGAGCTCCGCACCTTGAGCAAAGACAACGCGGACTGGGTGGCGCGCCACCTCGTCATGGCCAGCCGTGTGATCGATGAGGATCCGACGCTGGCGCACAAGCACGCGCTGGCCGCGGGGCGGCGCGCCGGTCGGATCGGCGTGGTGCGTGAGACCGTCGCCATCACCGCATACGCGACGGGTGATTTCGCGCTCGCCCTGCGTGAGCTGCGCACCTACCGGCGCCTGACCGGGCGCAACGACCAGTTGCCGCTCATGGTCGACAGCGAACGTGGCGTCGGCCGACCCGATCGAGCCCTGGAGCTGGGTCGCTCGGTGCCGCGTAGTGAGCTGGACATCCCGGTGCAGGTCGAGCTCGCGATCGCGATGTCGGGCGCGCGGCTGGATCTGGGACAGCCGGAGGCCGCTCTCGCCGAGCTGCAGATCCCGCAGCTCGATCCCGAGCGGGCCTTTCCCTGGAGTCCCGCGTTGTTCGACGCCTACGCGACCGTGCTCGAAGAGCTCGGACACGAGGACGAGGCCGAGCAATGGTGGCAGCGCTCCGACCGGGCGACGATCGCACTCGAGCAGGCCGCGATCCCTGAGGGAGAGGACACGGTCGAGATCATCGAGGAGCTTCTCGATGAGACACCCGAAGAGACTCGCGCGGCCGCCGAGTCGCCAGCCGAGGGGGACCAGGATGGCGCGGCGCGCTGACGCCGGCGCGACACCCCTCGACGGTGTCGATCTGCTGCTCGCCGACCTGGATGGTGTGGTCTATTCCGGACCCGAAGCGCTCCCATATGCCGTCGAAAGCATCAATCGCGCGCAGAAGACGATCCGAGTCGGGTATCTGACGAACAATGCATCGAGAACCGACGCGACAGTGGCCTCGCACCTGGCCGAGTTGGGGCTCACCGTCGCACCGGACGACGTCGTCACCTCGCCGCAGGCCGCGGTCGTTCTGCTGACAGAGCTGGTGCCCGCGGGGTCGAAGGTGCTGGTCGTCGGCGGCGATGGGTTGATCCACGAGCTGGAGAAAGCCGGATTCGCGGTCACCCGCTCTGCCGAGGACGATCCGGTTGCCGTCGTACAGGGCTTCGCCCCGGAGGTCGGCTGGACGAACCTGGCGGAGGCGTCATACGCCCTTCAACCGAGGCCGGGTCGCGAGGAGCTGCCGTGGGTGGCGACGAACACCGACTGGACCATCCCGCAGGCACGCGGCACCGCGCCGGGCAACGGCACCCTGGTGTCCGCCGTGCACACCGCCACGGGCCGGCTGCCGATCGTCGCAGGCAAGCCCGAGCGCGCGATCTTCGACGCGGCGGTGGCGCGGTTCGGGGCGTCGAGCCCCCTGTTCATCGGCGACCGGCTGGATACCGACATCCTGGGCGCGAACCGCGCGGGCATTCCCTCCGCGCTGGTCATGACGGGGATCGACCGCGCCAAGCAGGTCCTTGCGGCTGCCGAGGAATCGCGCCCGACGTACCTGCTCGGTGACCTCCGCGAGCTGTTCGAGCCGTACCCGAAGGCCGAGACCCGCACCGAGGGCCGCACGGGCGACACACTCGTCACGGTCGGCGCGGCGGTGGTCCGCATCCATCGCAGCAGGGTCTCGATCGAAAGAGCAGGACGCCGCTCGATCGACCTGCTGCGCGCGGGGGCGGCCGCCATCTGGGGCGCCGGCGTGCCGATCTACGCCCTCGAGGTCGACCCGGGCCTCTATTCTGAATCGTGATGGACGAGCCGACGATGGGCGACACCGTGAACGACGACACTGTGAACGACGAGCGGGATGCGCCGGCGGTGACTCGCAGCGACGAAGATCCCAGCGCGCTGCTGTCGCGGTTGCGCGTGATCGAGGATCAGCCCCTCGAGACGCGCGCCGAGTCCCTCGCCCAGCTGCACGACGAGCTTCGCGCTCAGCTCGAAGCGGGCGACGCGACGCGTCCCCATGCGTGACGTGACCCGATCGCATGCCTGACGCGGCATCCGATGCGCCGACTGCGGCGGGTAGCAGCGGTGGACTGGACGGTTTCGCGCGGCTCGATGCCGAGCTGGTGCGGCGCGGGCTGGCGCGGTCGCGCGCCCTGGCGGTCGAGGCGATCGCCGGCGGACGGGTCACGGTCGACGGCACGCAGGCGCACAAGGCTTCGCTGCGGGTGTCATCGGATGCCGATCTCGGCCTGGTCGGCGATGACGGCTACGTCAGCCGCTCGGCCCACAAGCTCGCGGCCGCCCTCGACGCCTTCGCCGTGATGGTGGAGGGCAGACTCGCCCTCGACATCGGAGCCTCGACCGGCGGCTTCACGCAGGTGCTGCTCGAGCGGGGCGCGCGACGTGTGATCGCGCTGGACGTGGGGCACGGGCAGCTCGCCGCACCCCTGCGAGATGAACCACGCGTGGTCGTGGTCGAGGGGATCAACGCGCGGTCGCTGACCGCACGCGAACTCGCCGAGACATCAGGGACCGACGAGCGACCCGGGCTGGTCGTCGCGGACGTGTCGTTCATCTCGCTGACCACGATCCTGCCTGCGCTCGTCGACACGGTCGGGCCCGACGCCGACTTCGTGCTGCTGATCAAGCCGCAGTTCGAGGTGGGGCGGCAGGGCATCCGCGAAGGGCTGGTGCGTGATCGGGCGCGACGCCAGGATGCGGCGTCCGCGGTCCTCTGGGCGGCGTGGGATCTCGGGCTGGGCACGGCGGGACTCATCTCCTCCCCATTGCTGGGAAGCAATGGAAATCAGGAGTACCTGGTCTGGCTGAGCCGCGCCGTCGGAGGCAATCCGACAGAATGGTCGGGGGCGGTCGCCGCACTGCTGTGATCGCGTGCTGCTGGACCGCGCCCGCAGTGATCGCCGGGTTTCGACGAGGGAAGGAATCGCATGACCGCCACCCCTTCGTCGGCCCAGCGCCACCTCTTGGTCGTCGCTCACACCGGGCGCGACGAGTCGTTGCAGGCCGGCGTTCAGGTCTGCCGGCAGCTGATCGCCGCGGGTCTGGTTCCCGTCGTCTCTGACGACGAGCGGGCCGGCCTGCTCGCCGCCGCTCCCGACCTCGCGCCCCTGCACCTGCTGGGTGTGGATGTCGCGACCACCGAGCTCGAACTGGTGATCGTGCTGGGCGGCGACGGCACCATCCTGCGTGCCGCGGAGCTGGCCCGCGAATCCACCGCACCGCTGCTCGGGGTCAACCTCGGTCACGTGGGCTTCCTCGCCGAAGCCGAGCGCGACGATCTGCCCGCGGCGGTGGCGCGGGCGCTCGCCCGCGACTACCAGGTCGAGGAACGCATGACCATCTCGGTGCGGGTCAAGCATCAGGGCGAGGTGGTGTGGGAGAGCTGGGCGCTCAACGATGCCTCGGTCGAGAAGGGCAGCCGGGAGCGGTCGATCGAGGTGGCCATCGAGGTCGAGGGGCGACCGCTGTCGACCTTCGGCTGCGATGGCGTCGTGATGTCGACCCCGACCGGATCAACTGCGTACTCGTTCTCGGCGGGCGGCCCGATCGTGTGGCCGACCGTCGAAGCCCTGCTGATGGTGCCGCTGTCTGCGCACGCGCTGTTCGCGAGGCCGCTCGTGGTCGGCCCCGACTCGTCGCTGGCGGTCGAGGTGCTCGAGCGATCGGTCGGCACCGGGGTGGTGTGGTGCGACGGCCGTCGCACGTTCGACCTGCCCGCAGGCGCTCGGGTGGTCGTGCGGCGCTCGCCGACGCCGGTGCGGCTGGCGCGTCTGAGCATGAGCCCGTTCACCGACCGCCTCGTCAACAAGTTCGCGCTGCCGGTGGTCGGCTGGCGCGGGCCGGGAGACGGCGCATGATCGAAGAGATCTCGATCCGCGACCTCGGCGTGATCGGCGAGGCGCGTTTGCCCCTGGGCGCGGGATTCACCGCCCTCACCGGTGAGACCGGCGCGGGCAAGACGATGGTCGTGACGGCACTCGGCCTGGTGCTCGGCGAGCGGGCCGACGCGGGCGCGGTGCGTCTCGGGGCCGCGCAGGCGGTGGTCGAGGGGCACTGGGAGGTCGACGAGTCCGGAGCCATCGCCGATCGCGTGCGGGACGCCGGGGGAGATCTGGATGCGGCGCCGAGCGGGCGCGCCCAGCTCATCCTGAGCCGCTCGGTGTCCAGCGAGGGCCGCAGCCGCGCCACCGTCGGTGGACGAGCGGCTCCCGTCGGCGTGCTCGCCGAGATCGGCGAGCAGCTGGTCGTCGTGCACGGGCAGTCCGAGCAGATCAGGTTGCGGTCGGCGACGGCGCAGCGCGAGGCGCTCGACCGCTTCGCCGGGTCGGATTTCGCGGCGGTGCTCGGCGACTACCAGGAGATCTTCCGGCGCTGGCAGACCCAGCAGGGCGAACTCGACGTGCTGATCGCCGAGCGCGACCGTCGAGCGCGCGAGGCCGAAGAGCTGCGGCTCGCGATGGACGAGATCGAAGCGGCGTCGCCGCAACGCGGTGAAGACGAGGAGCTGGCGGAGCGGGCCGAGCGGCTCACCAACCTCGAAGACCTGCGACTGGCGGCGGTCGAAGCGCAGGAGGCCGTGTCCGCCCAGTTCGCGGATGACGCGGGTGACGCGCTCTCGCGGGTGGACGGCGCCCGGCGCTCGCTCGACCGCGTCGCCGCCCACGATCCGGCACTGGCGCCGATCGTCGAAGCGCTGGCCAACGCGTCATTCGCCCTGACCGAGACCTCCGGTCAGCTGGCGAGCTACCTGAGCTCGCTCGACGCGGATGGCGGGCGCGAGTTGGAGGGCATCCAGGAGCGCCGCTCCGCGCTCAGTTCGCTGGCGAGACGGTACGGGCCGACCCTCGACGAGGTGATCGACTACCTCGAGTCGGGCAGCAGCCGACTGGTCGAGCTCGACAGCGACGCCGACCGCATCCTGGAGCTCGGGGAGGAGGTCGAGACCGACCGCCGCCGGGTCGACGAGCTCGCCGACCGCCTGAGCGCTTTGCGGCACGCCGCGGCCGAGAAGCTGGGCGCCGAGGTCACCGCCGAACTTGCGGCACTCGCCATGCCCGACGCCCGCCTCACCGTCGAGGTCACCGACCGTGAACTCGGGGTGACCGGGCGCGACCAGGTCGCGATCCTGCTGCAGCCTCACGCGGGCAGCGAGCCGCGTCCGATCGCCCGCGGGGCATCCGGTGGTGAGCTCTCGCGCGTGATGCTCGCGATCGAGGTGGTGCTCGCGGCCACGGATCCGGTGCCGACCTTCGTCTTCGACGAGGTGGATGCCGGGGTGGGCGGAGCGAGCGCGACCGAGATCGGTCGGCGGTTGGCGCGCCTGGCGCAGACCTCGCAGGTCATCGTCGTGACCCACCTCGCGCAGGTGGCAGCGTTCTCGACCAACCACCTCGTGGTCGAGAAGGGCAGCGACGGATCGATCACGGCATCCAGCGTTCGCCTGGTGCACGGCGAGGAGCGCACTCTCGAGATGGCGCGTCTGCTCAGCGGATCGCCCGACTCCGAGTCGGCCTTGGCTCACGCGCGCGAGCTGCTCGACAACGCGCATCGCGTCGGATGAGCGATATGGCAACGCCGCAAGGAGTCGACGGGCCGGGGTCCTCTGCGCCCGATGAGCCGGCAGCCGTGAAACCCCGGCTGTCAGCGTGGCAACTCGTCGTCGGGCTCGGGGTGGTGAGCCTCGCGACCGACATGGTCTCCGACGGCTCGGCGTCGGTCGGGGGTGCCCTGCTCGGCCAGCTCGGTGCCTCGGCGGTGGTGGTCGGCGTGATCACCGGTGCGGCGGGCGCGATCGCGCTGATCCTGCGCCTGATCACCGGTCCGTGGGTCGATCGATCGGGCAACTACTGGGGCTTCACGATGGCGGGCTACGCCGTGACCGCGATCAGCGTTCCGCTGCTGGCCCTGACCCCGGTGCTGGGTGCTGCGGCCCTGGTGGTCGCCTCGGCGCTCATCCTCATCGAGAGGACCGGCAAAGCCGTTCGCGCACCCGCCAAGACGGTTCTCCTGGCCGATGCCGCCGGAGCGGTCGGCCGCGGCAAGGGATTCGGGGTGCACAAGCTCCTGGACCAGATCGGCGCCTTCTCAGGACCGTTGATCGTCTCGGCCGTCGCGGCTCTGACGGGCGTGCTCTGGCCGGCCTTCCTGGTGCTGATCATTCCCGCCGTGGTGGCGATGGTCCTCCTGGCCGCCTTGCGGCGCCGCGTGCCCGACACGACCGTCTACGCGCCGGCCGCCGAACGCCGAGCCCCGAGGGACGGCGCCCGGACCCCGCGCGGGCCCCGCTGGCTGCTCGGCGGGCTCGCGACGATCGAGCCGGCCACCCGCGGCACCTTCCTGCTGTTCGGCGGCTTCGCCGCGCTCACCACCTTCGGGCTCATCAGTTTCGGCCTGATCTCGTTCCACCTCGATCGCACCCGGCTGGCCCCGTTGGCCGCGATCCCGTTGATCTACGCCGCCGGGATGGTCGCCGCGGCGATCGCGGCGGTCGTCGTGGGGTGGGCATACGACCGATCGGCGTCTGCCGTGCTGTTCGTCGTGCCCGTGCTGACCGCATTCGTCCCGGCGCTGGCGCTCGGTGGGGGCGTGGTTCTGGTGATCGTCGGAGTCGTGCTCTGGGGCGGCGCCACCGGCATCCAGGATTCGACGATCAAGGCGCTCGTCGCGGATCTCATCCCCTCCGCGCAGCGCGGGGCAGCCTACGGCTGGTTCGCTGTCTTCCAAGGGGTCGCCGCCTTCGCGGGGGCCGCGGTCGCTGGTGCACTGTACGGCGACCTGCCGCTGCTGATCGCCCTCGTGGCGGCGGCGCAACTCGCCGCCATCGTGGTGCTGGCGGTCGTGAGGCGCCGGGTGAGTCGGACGGCGCGGGCAGCCGCCGCGTGAGCGTGTCCCAGCGTCACGTCCGCCGGGTGAGATATGCTGAAACCCCGTGGTGGTCAATCCTGCGGCAGTCGTAACCAAGCACATCTTCGTCACCGGGGGCGTCGTCTCGTCCCTCGGAAAAGGCCTCACCGCCGCGAGCTTGGGCAACCTCCTCACCGCCCGCGGGCTCCGCGTCGTGATGCAGAAGCTCGACCCGTACCTCAACGTCGACCCGGGCACGATGAACCCGTTCCAGCACGGCGAGGTCTTCGTCACCGATGACGGAGCAGAGACCGATCTCGACATCGGGCACTACGAGCGCTTCCTCGACATCAACCTCGACCAGGCGGCCAACGTCACGACGGGGCAGATCTATTCGCGCGTGATCCAGCGCGAGCGCCGCGGCGAGTACCTCGGCGACACCGTGCAGGTGATCCCGCACATCACCGATGAGATCAAGCGCCGGATGCGGTTGCAGGCACAGCCTCCGGCCGACGGCTCGCCGGTGCCCGACGTGATCATCACCGAGATCGGCGGCACGGTCGGCGACATCGAGAGCCAGCCGTTCATCGAATCCGCCCGCCAGGTCCGGCACGAGCTCGGCCGCCACAACGTGTTCTTCGTGCACGTCTCGCTGGTGCCCTACATGGGCGCGTCGGGCGAGCAGAAGACCAAGCCCACCCAGCATTCGGTGGCGGCCCTGCGGTCCATCGGTATTCAGCCGGATGCGCTGGTGCTGCGCAGTGATCGCCCGGTCAGCGATTCCAACAAGCGCAAGATCGCGCTCATGTGCGACGTCGATGAGCGCGCCGTCGTGAACGCGATCGACGTGGCGAGCATCTACGACATCCCGGGGATGCTCAATCAGCAGGGGCTCGACGCCTACATCATCGAGCAGCTCGGCCTGGGCCACGCGCACGATGTCGAGTGGGAGGGCTGGCAGCGGCTGCTCACCGCCGTGCACGAGCCCAAGCACGAGGTCACGATCGCGCTGGTCGGCAAGTACATCGACCTGCCCGACGCCTACCTCTCGGTCACCGAGGCGCTGAAAGCCGGCGGATTCGCAGCCGAGACCAAGGTCAAGATTCGCTGGGTGCCTTCCGACGAGTGCGAGACGCCCGAGGGCGCCGCGAAGCAGTTGGCCGACGTCGACGGCATCTGCGTTCCGGGTGGATTCGGGGTGCGCGGCATCGAGGGAAAGCTCGGCGCCCTTCGGTTCGCGCGTGAGAACCGAATCCCGGCGCTCGGGCTCTGCCTGGGATTGCAGTGCATGGTGATCGAGTACTCGCGCGATGTCGCCGGGTTGCCCGGTGCCTCGAGCTCCGAGTTCGACCCCGACACCGAGTTCCCGGTGATCGCGACGATGGCCGAGCAGGTCGACATCATCGATCACGGCGACATGGGGGGCACGATGCGCCTCGGGCTGTACGAGGCCGAACTCGAGCCGGGATCGATCGTGAGCGATCTGTACGAGGCGACCACGGCATCCGAGCGCCACCGCCATCGCTACGAGGTGAACAACCACTACCGCGACCGGATCTCGGAGGCCGGCATGGTGTTCTCGGGGGTCTCGCCCGACCGTTCCCTGGTCGAGTACGTCGAGCTGCCGCGCGATGTGCATCCGTTCTACGTCGGCACGCAGGCGCACCCCGAGTTGCGCTCGCGGCCGAACCGGGCGCACCCGCTGTTCCGCGGGCTGATCGCGGCCGCCCTCGAGCGCAATCGCGCCTCGCGCCTGTTCGAGGTGGCCGAGCCCGGGCCGCTGCCCGAGTCGGACGACACCGACGACATGGAGCGACCGGCACGACTCGAGGCCGAAGCCGCCGGCGTCGCCGAGCCGGCCGAGGTCTAGGCCGTGTCGGACGACGACGACCTGCTGATCCTCAGCCAGGGTCCGATCCGCGACCTGCGCGACCCGGCTGTTGTCACCTCGAGCCAGCGGGTCTTCGAGGGGCGAGTCTGGGACATCCGCCGCGACGAGTTCACCTTCGCCGACCACTCGATCGCGCGCGAATACATGGATCACCCCGGCGCCGTCGCCGTGCTGGCGATCGACGACCAGGATCGCGTGCTGCTGATCAATCAGTACCGGCATCCGGTCGGCCTGCGCGACTGGGAACTGCCGGCCGGGCTGCTCGACGTCGAGGGGGAGCCGCCGCTGGCCACCGCGCGTCGCGAGCTCGCCGAGGAGACCGATCTGACCGCCGAGCACTGGTCGGAGCTGATCACCTTCCACACCTCGCCGGGCGGCAGCAATGAGACGCTGCGCGTGTTCGAGGCACGCGGATTGCTGCCCACCGAGCCCTTCGCCCGCAGCGAGGAGGAGGCCGAGATCGTCTTGCGCTGGGTCGCGCTCGACGAGGCCGTCGACGCCGTGCTCGAGGGGCGGCTGACCAACTCGATCCTGATCATCGCCGTGCTCGCGGCCCATGCCCGACGCGACTGAGGCTCAAGAGGTGCCGGTCGTCGATCGGGACAGCGGCGCGCGCGCTCTGCGACCGCAGCTGGAGCGCTACCTGCGCCATGTCGGGATCGAGCGCGGGCGCTCAGCGAACACGGTGGCCGCGTACCGGCGGGACCTCGAGGGGTTTCTGACGTTCCTGGACGAGCACGGCGGAGACGAGCAAGACGGCGCGACGGCAGACGGACTCACGACGGCCGCCGTCGCCGGCTTCGCGCGCGGGCTGCGGGAGCGGCCGCATCCCCTCGCCGCCTCGTCGGTCGCGCGCGCCCTCTCGTCGGTGCGGGGGTTCACGCGGTTCCTGGTGGATGAGGGTGTCCTCGAGGCCGACCCGGCGATCGAGGTCAGCCCGCCGAAGCTCCTCACGAGGCTGCCGAAGGCGCTCACCATCGAGCAGGTCGAGCAGCTGCTGACCGCGACGGACGGCGACGAACTCGACCGGGTGCGTGACAAGGCACTGCTCGAGTTGCTCTACGCGACCGGCGCGCGCGTCTCGGAGGCCGTGAGCCTGAACGTCGACGACCTGATCGGTGACGACGGCACGGCCGAGGTCGTGCGCCTCTTCGGCAAGGGCAACAAGCAGCGCATCGTTCCGGTGGGCAGTTACGCCCGTGCCGCCCTGGATGCCTACCTGGTGCGGGTGCGCCCCGTGCTGTCGGCGCGTGGCCGGTCGACCCCCGCGCTCTTCCTCGGGATGCGTGGGGCGCGCCTGTCGCGGCAGAGCGCGTGGCTCGTGATCCGGGCGGCCGGCGAGCGGGCAGGCTTGGATCTCGAGCTCTCGCCGCACAGCATGCGGCACTCCTTTGCCACCCACCTGCTGCAGGGGGGAGCGGATGTGCGGGTCGTGCAGGAGCTGCTCGGCCACGCGAGCGTCGCGACCACGCAGATCTACACCCGGGTGACCGCGGACGCGCTGCGCGACGTGTACGCGAGTGCACATCCGCGCGCTCGCTAACCTTCAACCTTCACTCGAAGCGCGCCGCCGGGGCCTCTCAAATGCCCGCCGTAGACTCGTCGCATGACGGCGCAGCGCGAGGATGTCACCGAGCTGCCGGGGATGGAGACTCCGGTTCTCGGCCCCACCGGGCGCCCGCTGACCGAGTTCCCGGTGCCTCCCAAGATCAAGTCGCACGGCCCCGCGCGCATCATCGCCCTCTGCAATCAGAAGGGCGGCGTCGGCAAGACCACGACCGCGATCAACCTCGGCGCCTCGTTCGCCGAATACGGCAGGCGCACGCTGGTCGTCGACTTCGATCCGCAGGGTGCCCTCAGCGCGGGGCTCGGCGTTCCCACTCACGACGCGGTGACCATCTACGACTTGCTGCTGGGCACGGTGAAAGACGTGGCGAGCGCCATCGTGCCGACCGCGACCGAGAACCTCGACGTGATTCCCGCCAACATCGACCTGTCGGCGGCCGAGGTCCACCTGGTCAACGAGGTCGCGCGCGAGCAGATCCTGGCGCGCGTGCTGCGACAGGTGTCGGATCGCTACGACGTGATCCTGATCGACTGCCAGCCCTCGCTGGGCCTGCTGACGGTGAACGCACTGACCGCCGCGCATGGCGTCCTGATCCCGCTCGAGTGCGAGTACTTCGCGCTGCGCGGCGTGGCCCTGCTGGTCGAGACGGTCGAGAAGGTGCGCGACCGGCTGAACCCGGCGATCAAGCTGGACGGCATCCTGGCGACCATGTACGACGCGCGCACCCTGCACTCCCGCGAGGTGCTCGAGCGCGTCGTCGAGGCGTTCGGCGACAACGTGCTCGAGACGGTCATCGGGCGCACGGTGAAGTTCCCTGATGCCTCGGTGGCCGGCGCGCCGCTGAACTCGTTCGCACCCGACCACGCCGCCGCCGAGGCCTATCGGCAGGTGGCCCGAGAACTGATCTCCCGTGGTGCCGTCGCCTAGCGTGGCGGTCGGCGTCGAAGAGGAGAACGCCCCGGTCTTCTCGCTGTCGCTGAGCAACTTCAACGGCCCCTTCGACCTGCTGCTGTCGCTGATAGCCAAGCACGAGCTCGACATCACCGAGGTCTCGCTGAGCAAGGTCACTGACGAGTTCATCTCGTACCTGCACGGCCTCGACTCCGAGCAGGAGCTCGACCAGGCCAGCGAGTTCCTCGTGGTCGCGGCCACGCTGCTCGACCTCAAGGTGGCGGGGCTGCTGCCTCAAGGCGAACTGGTGGATGCCGAAGACGTCGCCCTGCTCGAAGCGCGCGACCTGCTCTTCGCGCGCCTGCTGCAGTACCGGGCGTTCAAAGAGGCGGCCGCCTGGTTCTCCAGCGGGCTGGAGGCCGAGTCGACGCGGCACGTGCGCTCGGTGCGGCTCGAGGAGAAGTTCCGCCAGCAGACTCCAGAGCTGGTCTGGACCCTCAGCGTCGACGATTTCGCGGCGCTCGCGGCCCTGGCCTTCGCGCCGCGCGAGATCCCGGTCGTGGGGTTGGACCACTTGCACGCGCCGCTGGTCAGCATCCGCGAGCAGGCCGCCCATGTCGTGGCCCTGCTGCGACAGGGTGGGGCCGTGAACTTCCGCCAGTTGATCGCCGGGGCGGATGCCAAGGGGGTCGTGATCGCGCGCTTTCTCGCGGTGCTCGAACTGTACCGGCACGCTGCGATCTCGTTCGAGCAGCTCGAGCCGCTGGGAGAGCTGACCCTGCGCTGGACCGCGCAGCACTGGAACGAGGAGCAACTCGCGACCTTGGGAGCCGACTATGACCAGTGACACTGTCGCCGAAGCGGGCGACGGCTCCGAGGCGCCGGCATCCGCCGTCGATATTGAGAGAAGCCTCGAGGCGATTCTCGTGGTGGCCGATGAGCCTCAGTCATTGATTGCGCTCGCAACCGCGGTCGGTGCGCCCGTGCCTGCGGTTCGGCAGAGCATCGAGCGGCTGGTCGCCGACTACAACGGAGAGTCCGGTGGGCCGCGCCGCGGGTTCGAGCTGCGCGAGGTCGGCGGCGGATGGCGGCTCTACGTGCGCGCGGACTACGACGAGCTGGTTCGCGACTTCGTGCTGACGCAGAGCCCGAGCAAGCTGTCGCAGGCCGCGCTCGAGACGCTCGCCGTGATCGCATACAAGCAGCCGATCAGCCGCGGCTCGATCGCCTCGATCCGAGCCGTCAACGTGGATTCGGTGGTGCGCACCCTGCTCGGCCGCGGCCTGATCACCGAGGCCTTCACCGACAGCGAGACCGGCGCCATCCACTACGCCACCACGGATCTGCTGCTCACCCAGCTCGGCATCAATTCGCTCGATGAACTGCCGCTGATCTCGCCGCTGCTCGAAGACGGGGCCGACGGCTTCGACGACGTGTTCAGCAGCCGGTGACACCGTGGCACGAGTGACGACGTGACGGAGTTGTCGAACACCCCACGAGAAGACGGGGAGCGCCTGCAGAAGGTCCTCGCCGCCGCCGGTGTCGCGTCTCGACGGGTCAGCGAACAGCTGATCACCGCGGGCCGCGTGACCGTGAACGGGAGAGTGGTGACCGAGCTTGGTTCGCGGGTCGACCCGTTGGTCGACAAGGTGGCGGTCGACGGCGGCGCCGTGCAGCTGGATCCCGACAAGCGCTACATCATGCTGAACAAGCCGACGGGCGTGGTGAGCACGATGGCCGACGAGAAGGGCCGACGCGACCTGCGCGAGTTCACCGCCGAATATCCGGAGCGGCTGTTCAATGTGGGGCGGCTCGACTCCGACACGAGCGGACTGCTGCTGCTGACCAACGACGGCGAACTCGCGCACGTGCTGGCGCATCCCTCGTTCGGTGTCACCAAGACCTACATCGCGACCGTCGAGGGCGTCGTCTTTCCGAACGTGCTGCGCAAGCTCGAGGCGGGCATCGAACTGGATGACGGACCGATCGCCGCCGATCGCGCGCGGCTGATCGGCGAGCCCTCGCGCGGCAGGAGCATCGTCGAGCTCACCCTGCACTCCGGGCGCAACCGGATCGTGCGGCGCATGCTCGACGCGGTCGGACACCCCGTGCTCGAGCTGGTGCGGCGGCAATTCGGACCGCTCCACCTCGGTACGCTCGGCGTGGGCCGCGCGCGCGATCTGACGCGCGACGAGCTCGGGATGCTGCTGACGCTGTCACGCGCGGAGCGCCCGGCGGGCGATCCGCGAGTGAGCGAAGAGGGTATCGAATGAGCAGCGAGAGCGTGGCCGCCGGCCGAGTCACCGGCCCCGTGCGCATCGTCGGCGCCGGGCTGCTCGGCGCCAGCATCGGACTCGCCCTACGCGAGCGGGGCGTCGATGTCACGCTGGCCGACACGTCGCGCAGCAACCTGCGGCTCGCCGTCGACTACGGCGCAGGTCGCGCGGCGACGGCGGGCGACGACGAGCCCGCTCTGGTCGTGGTCGCGGTTCCTCCCGACCTCGTGACCGAGGTCGTCGAGGCCGAGTTGGCCGCCCACGCCCAGGCGCTGGTGACCGATGTCGCGAGCGTGAAGTCAGGCATCCTGGGTGCGCTCCAGGATGCCGGAGCCGACGTCGCGAGATACCTCGGCTCGCACCCGATGGCCGGCCGTGAGCGCGGGGGAGCCCTCTCGGCTCGCGCGGACCTCTTCTTCGGCCGCCCGTGGGTGATCACCCCGCACGACGCGACCGCGTCCGCGCAGTACCGCGCGATTGAGGACCTCGCGCTCGAGCTCGGCGCGACGCCGGTGCGCATGACGGCGGGGGAGCACGACGAGGGCGTCGCCCTGGTCTCGCACGTGCCGCAAATCGTCGCGTCTCTGCTCGCGGCGCGGCTGCGCGGTGCGACCTCGGCCGAGGTCGGACTCGCAGGCCAGGGCCTGCGCGACACGACGCGCATCGCGGGCAGCAACCCCGAACTGTGGGTGCAGATCCTCGGGGCGAACGCGGCACCCGTGGCCCGCGTGCTGCGCGACTATCGGGACGAGTTGGATGCGGTGATCGACGCGCTCGACGAGCCCACGGCATCCGGGTCCCCGCGTCGCATCGCCGAGACCCTCGCCGCGGGAAACCAGGGTGTCGCGCGCATCCCGGGCAAGCACGGGAGGGACGACCGCTATGCGGCCCTGATCGTCAAGATCGACGATCAGCCCGGCCAGCTGGCCCGGCTGCTCACCGAGATCGGCGAGGAGGGCGTGAACCTCGAGGACTTCCGGCTCGAGCACTCGCCAGGCGCGCAGGTCGGCTTCGCTGAGATCAACGTGCTGCCCGAGGCGGCGCACCGTCTGGCGTCGGCGCTCGAAGCGCGCGGGTGGAGCCTGGCAGAGGGGGAGCGGTGATCGAGAACAACGAGGGCGGGCCCATCGTCGTGGCCGTGGACGGCCCGGCGGGCAGTGGCAAGTCGAGTGTCAGCAGGGCCGCGGCCGTCGCGCTCGGTTATGCCTTTCTCGACACCGGGGCGGCCTATCGCGCCCTGACCTGGTTGGTGCTCAAGCGGGGGATCGATCCAACAGACACCGCCGCGGTCCTCGCGCTGCTTCCGACGTTCCACTACACGACCGATGTCGTGCCGGCCGGCACGGTCGTGCGGGTGGGCGCGGATGACGTGACCGACGCCATCCGCGAACCCCGCATCAGCGCGGTCGTGAGCGACATCGCCCGCATCACGGAGGTGCGGGCGGCGTTGACCGAGGTGTTCCGACGCCTCATCCGCACGACCGATCGCGCCGGCATCGTGGTCGAGGGCCGCGACATCACCACCGTGGTCGCGCCCGATGCCCAGGTGCGCATCCTGCTCACCGCCGACGAAGACGTTAGGATTGCCAGGCGCGCCGCCGAACTGTCGCCGGACGCCACCTCGACGGCCTCGCAGTTGCGCGAACGGGATCGCCGGGACGCGCAGGTGGTCGACTTCATGACCGCGGCTCCCGGGGTGACGACGATCGATTCGACCGAACTGGATTTCGGGCAGACCGTTCAGGCCGTCGTCGACTTGGTGCGCACCACGACATCCCTGCCCTGAAAGAGACCCCACCATGACCGACGACCGCGAGCCGATCGACGGAGCAGCCGACGCCGAGGGCGCCGAAGCCGATGAGTTCGGCGACCTCGACGAGACCCTCATCGAGCGTCTCAACGACCTCGACGACGACGAGGCCGAGGCGCGCGCCAGTTCGCTGCGCCGCGGTCTGGCCGACTACGACCTCGACGACGAGGACCTCGAGATCCTCGAGGCCTCGGAAGAGGGCATCGACGGCATCTACTACCTGCCGGCGCTCCCGGTGCTGGCGATCGTCGGCCGGCCGAACGTGGGCAAGTCCGCTCTGGTGAACCGCATCATCGGCCGCCGCGAGGCGGTGGTCGAAGACACCCCCGGCGTCACTCGCGACCGCGTCTCGTACAAGTCCGAGTGGATGGACCGCCGCTTCACCGTCGTCGACACGGGCGGCTGGGAGCCAGACGCCAAGGGCATCAACGCCTCCGTCGCCGCCCAGGCCGAGGTCGCCGTCGAGCTGGCGGACGTCGTCCTGTTTGTCGTCGACATCAATGTGGGCGCGACCGCCACCGACGAGCACGTCGTCCGGATGCTGCGTGCCAGCAAGCGCCCGGTCATCCTCGTCGCCAACAAGGCCGACGACGCGATCCGCGATCCGCAGGCCTCCGAGCTGTGGAGCCTCGGGCTCGGCGAGCCGTGGCCGGTCAGCGCCCTGCACGGGCGCGGCGTCGCCGACCTGCTCGACCACGTCATGACGGTGCTTCCCGAGGTGTCGGCGGTCGCCAAGGAGGAGGTCGGCGGTCCGCGGCGCGTCGCCCTGCTCGGCCGCCCGAACGTCGGCAAGTCGAGCCTGCTCAACAAGGCGGCGGGCGAGGAGCGCGTCGTCGTCAACGAGCTCGCGGGCACGACACGCGATCCGGTGGATGAGCTCGTCGAGATCGCGGGAAAGCCGTGGCGCTTCGTCGACACGGCCGGCATCCGTCGGCGGGTGCACCTGCAGCAGGGCGCCGACTTCTACGCCTCGCTGCGCACGAGCGCCGCGCTCGAGAAGGCCGAGGTCGCGGTCGTGCTGCTCGATGTGAGCGAGCCGGTCAGCGAGCAGGACGTGCGCATCATCGACCTGGTGCTCGAATCGGGCCGCGCGCTCGTGCTCGCCTACAACAAGTGGGACCTGCTCGACACCGCCGAGGCCGAGAACAACGACCGCCGCCGCTACCTCGAACGCGAGATCGAGCAGGACCTGGCCCACGTGAGCTGGGCTCCGCGCGTCAACATCTCGGCGCGCACCGGACGTCACCTCGAGAAGCTGGTGCCTGCGCTGGAGGTCGCGCTCGACAGCTGGGACACGCGCATCCCGACCGGCAAGTTCAACGCACTGCTGGCCGAGCTCACCTCGGAGCACCCGCACCCGGTGCGCGGGGGAAAGCAGCCGCGCATCCTGTTCGGCACGCAGGCCTCGACGCGCCCGCCGACCTTCGTGCTCTTCACGACCGGATTCCTCGACCCGCAGTACCGCCGCTTCATCACCCGCCGGCTGCGCGAGGTCTACGGCTTCGAGGGAACGCCGATCGTGGTCAACATGCGTGTGCGTGAAAAGCGTTCGAAGAAGTAATGCTCTGCCCGTGCGGCTCGGGCGCTGAGTACTCCGGATGCTGCGAGCCGCTGCACCGTGGATCCCCGGCGCCGACGGCAGAGGCCCTGATGCGCTCGCGGTTCACGGCGTTCGCGCTTGGGCTGGAGGGCTACCTGCTGTCCAGCTGGCACCCCGCGACCCGGCCGGCGACCCTCGAGCTCGACGAAGGTACGGTCTGGCGCAAACTGCAGATCGTCGATACCGTCGGCGGCCTGCACGATGACCAGACCGGGATCGTCGAGTTCCGCGCATCCTTCCGCGACACCGACGGCGCCGCCGGCCTGCTGCACGAGCGCAGCCGGTTCATGCGGGTAGACGGTCGCTGGGTCTACGAAACGCCGATCTAGAAGTCTGCTGCTTCTGCGTGCCTGTGGGATGCCAAGATGGGGCGACCGTCGAGGCGAGGATGCGGCTTGTGAGTTGGACCTGGGAAAACGTCCTAGTGATCGTCATCGGGCTGGTCGCCATCGGTGGCGGCATCCTCCTGATCAGAAATCGAGAGGCGGCGTTCAAGTTCATCGTCGAGCAGAACGCCAATCTGTATGGCGAGAAATTGGGCGCACGCTTGCGTCGGGCGTCACCTACCTGGGGTGTCGTCGTTCCGGCCGCTGGATTCATCGTCATCGGCACGTGGTTCATCTTGTTCGGAGTATTCGGGCATCCGCGCTGAGGCTGATCGTTCTCGTCGTTCCTTGAGTATCTGGAGCAATATCCGAACGAAGACGACCTCCAAAACGATCCCGACGATCGCGATCAGAAACCCGAAGGCACTGGACGTCATCGCGAATACAATCGCACCGATCACGATCCCGCCGCAGATGACGATGTTCCACCACGCGGCGATCAGATTGCCCGGCTTCTTGTCGACGGACCGACTCATGGATGGTGCTCAATTCTAGGTAGCAGCCGAACTGACGGGACTTGAAGCGTAATCGGAAGGAGGATCGCGGATGACGGCGAGGCACGTGCGCGTCGCGATCATCGGCGCCGGGTTCTCGGGCCTCGGAATGGCCGCGCAGCTGACGCGGCACGGCATCCAGGACTTCCTCGTGGTGGAGCGGGCGCACGAGGTGGGGGGCACCTGGCGCGACAACACTTATCCGGGCGCGGCCTGCGACATCCGCAGTGACTTGTACTCCTTCTCGTTCGCGCCGAATCCCGCGTGGGCGCACCGGTACGGGCGGCAGCGCGAGATTCTCGAGTACCTGAAGGGCATCGCCGACCGGTTCGAGGTGCGGCCGCACATCTTGTTCGGGGCCGAGCTCCGGCGCGCCGACTGGGATGACGAGGTCGCGCTCTGGCGCATCGAGACCAGCCGCGAGACTTTCACCGCCGACATCCTGGTGTCCGGAAACGGGCCGCTCATCGACCCGAAATGGCCCGACATCCCGGGATTGGAGACGTTCGCGGGCCCGCGGTTCCACTCGGCACGGTGGCGGCACGACGTCTACCTGGCGGGCAAGCGGATCGCGGTCATCGGCACGGGGGCATCCGCCATCCAGTTCGTGCCCGAACTGCAGAAGTTCGCGGGGCGCATCACGGTGTTCCAGCGCACCCCGCCGTGGATCATCCCGCGCGCCGACGGCGCCACGAGCGAGCGCCGCCGCCGGTGGTTCGCCCGAGCACCGATCCTGCAGCGGATCTCGCGCGCGTTCGTGTTCGTCTCGGCCGATGCGCGATTCCTGGGCTTCCGGATCAAGCCGATCGGCCGGGTGTTCGAAGCCGTCTCCCGCCGGTTTCTGAGATCTCAGGTGGCCGACCCCGTGCTGCGCGCCAAGCTGACGCCCGACTATCGCATCGGCTGCAAGCGCATCTTGATCTCGAGCGACTACTACGCGGCGCTCACCAAACCGTGCGTCGAGCTGGTCACGGAGCCCATCGCCTCCATCGAGGGCCACGAGATCGTGACCGCAGACGGACGCCGACGACGGTTCGATGTGCTCGTCGGGGGCACGGGCTTCGAGGCGACGCATCCCTCGATCGCGCCCCTAGTGCACGGCCGCGACGGCGTCTCGCTCGCCGAACTATGGTCGCCGCACATGTCGGCCCTGCGCGGCACGACGGTGCACGGCTTTCCGAACCTGTTCCTGCTCATCGGGCCGAACACGGCGCTCGGCCACAACAGCCTGATCTACATCGTCGAGGCGCAGCTCGACTACGTGCTGCGGGCGCTCCGGTTCATGGATGCCACGGGCACCCGGGTGCTCGAGCCGCGAGCCGAGTCGCAGGAGGCCTACAGCGAGCGCATCCAGCGCGAGCTGCGCGACTCGGTCTGGACCACCGGTGGATGCCGCAGCTACTACCTCGACGACACCGGCCGCAACACGACCCTGTGGCCCCGTCGTGCGTCGGCGTTCCGCGCCGCGGTGCGGCGCTTCGATCCGGCGGAGTACGAGCTGAGCGGCGCGCCCGCCCGGCAGCACGCGCTCTCGTAGGCACGCCTGCTCGTAGGATCGAGGCGTGCCCGAACTCCTCGCGGTCTGCGTCGTCCACTCGCTGCACTCCGACGCCGGCATGGTCGGCGTGACGGCCATCGACAAACGCGCCGTCGACCACGCGGTGCCGATCGGGCGCTACGGCGCCCGCGCCGACGTGCAGGCCGACCGCAAGAGTCACGGCGGGCTGGATGCCGCCCTCTACGCCTATGCCGACGAGGATGCCGACTGGTGGGCCGACCAGCTGCTCGAGCGGCTGGGGGAGCGCGCCCCGAGCGAGCTCGAACCCGGTTGGTTCGGCGAGAACCTGCGGGTGCGCGGCCTCGACGTGAGCGGCGCGCGCATCGGCGAGCGGTGGCGCATCGGCACGGGGGAGCACGCGGTCGAGCTCGAGGTGACGTCTCCGCGTCGCCCCTGCCAGACCTTCGCGCGCTGGGTCGCCAAGCAGTACGGGCCCGAGCTCGAGCGCGGCTGGGTCAAGGGATTCCAGGATGCCGGGCGCCCCGGCACGTACCTGCGCGTGCTGCGCAACGGCCGCATCCGGGCCGGGGATGCGATCGAGATCCTGTCGCGCCCCGACGACGCGCCGACGATCGCCGAGGTGTATCGCGACGGCGAGGTCGCGCGCGTCATCAGGAACTGACCGCGTGAGCCCCCTGGAGCTCGCGACGCGGCTGCTGCGTCCCTTCGAACCGCTATTCCTGCGCATCGATCGTCTCGGTGGTGGCCGCATCGCGGGACGACGCGTGGACCTGGCGCAGCATCCGAAGACCCGGCGCGGTTTCGACGGCATCCTCTGGATTCTCGCCGCCGAGATCCTGGTCGGGGTTGCGGCGATCATCATCGCGATCGTGCTCACCGCGAACCGGATACCGCAACCGTGGGCGGTCTGGTTCCGCGGCATCGCAGTTCTCGCGATCACGGCGACCCTGCTGTACTTCGCCTGGCGCGCGTCGCTCGGCTGGTACTGGGCGTATTCGCGGTTGCGGCTGTTCAGCCGGATCTTCCCGGTCGTCACGCTGGTGATCGCGGCGATCCCGGGCCTGTACCCGCTCTGGATGACGATCGAGCAGATCGTCTTCAGCCTGCTGCTGATCGGGGTCGGCGACATCCTGACCGGGGATGTGATGCGCGAGGCGTTCCCGCGACCGGTGAAGCCGGGCGGCGCCGTGAACTCGGAGGGCGCGTGACCCGGTAACATGGCTACTCGTGCCGGTTCGCCGGCGCAGCCACGGGCTGTGGCGCAGCTTGGTAGCGCACCTGACTGGGGGTCAGGGGGTCGCAAGTTCAAATCTTGTCAGCCCGACCAAAGCCCCGGGGCCTCCGTACGTGAGGATCCGGGGCATCGTCATTGGACAATCCCTCCGCGTCGGAAGTGCAGTGGGACACTTGAAGTGTGTCTAACCAACAGGTGGCAAGGCGACACCACACGGTGCCGCTCTTCTATCTGCGCGGGTTCGCGGACCAGGACAAGGTCGCAACGGTTCGCTTGCCGGGTGAGAAGCGGTTCGTTCAGTCAATCCGTGACGCCTCGGTCCTCAACAACTTCTACGCCCTTGAAGGACACCAGGACGGCGACGATGTCATCGAAAGAGCTCTGTCGGAGGTCGAGGGCGCCGCATCGAGTGTGATCAAACAGATCGTGGCTGGCACCTGGCCGCTCAGCTACAACGACCGGATGAATCTCGGCTACTTCATCTCACTCCAGGCGGCACGGGTTCCGACGCAACGCGAGACCACCAACCACCTGGCGCGGCAGCTCTTTCGGATGCAGGTCGGGATCAATGGGAAGGTAGGTGTCCGCAGAAGGCTCGAGGAGCAAGGAGGTGTCGTCACCGACGAGCTGATCGACGAGGTCTGGGAACTGGCAACACGGCCCGAAGGTCCGCCAATAGAGCGCCCGGTGCATGAGCACATCAAGCAGATGCTCGAAATGTCGGAAGAGCTCCTCAAGTACATGGTTGGTCGCCCATGGTCGTTAGTCGAATTCGACCGGCGTTCGTTGCTCACGTCCGACGCGCCCGTGACCCTAGTCAAGAATCCCAAGGACGAGGAGTGGCGGGGTGTGGGATTCATGACCGCATGGGGTATAACTTTCCCCCTCACGCGCAAGCTAGGGCTTCTGATGGGGAACATCGAGCCGGTAATCGAAGCGGGAATCGAGGTTGAGCGGGTACACCACGGTGAGGTCGATATGTGGCAACTTGGGACCACGCAGATGGAGCGCTTCTTCAACTACGGCACCATCGGGAGCGCCAGCGAGTGGATCTTTCACCACCCTGACGATTCACGTTTCGTGCCGGACGATTTGCCCGAACCAAACCCGGTCAAGATGAGCATGGACCCAATGGAGTTCGACGGCGAGGCATGGTTCTCCGGTGCGCGAGCAGCGGCGAAGGGCGCGACCGCGTCCGAGTAGAGTTCGCAGATGGCGACGTCGAGGTCCTGACCCGCGCGGCTCGACTTCTCCAGTCGCCACCAGCGGCACATTTCGTGGCACCAGTGGAACAGGTTTGACTCCTGCGAGAATGCGCTATTGACCTCAGCCGCCATTTGTACTGAAACCCAAGTCGACTCTGTGGTGTTCGGCCAAGTCAGCGATGATCCGCCCTCGAGAACGCTGTTGGGCGGCCGTTGAAGGTTCGTAGTCACTCATCGTCGAGCGACCTAGGTACGTAATTGACTCCTGCTAGATTTTGCGCGCAGGGACTACGCAGATGGGAGGCAGAGTGGCGAATCTTCCGAACCGGTATAGCTCATCGTTCCCCGGGGAGTTCTTCGCGCGAATTGAACTGAACGCGCGGTTCCCAGACACATGGGCAAACGTCGAGATGCTTTGGCAAACTTTGTCGGAACAGCAGTCCCTCGCCACCTCGGACTTCAGCAGTGACACCACCTTGCGTCAGCAGACAGTCGTGGGGCGACTGTTCTACCGGGGTCAGTCAAACCACGGCAACGGACTTTCTTCCTCGCTTCATCGTTTGGTCGCCAACGAATCAACCCGAGCTATCACTGAGGAGTTATTGGGGAAAGCAGAACGCTCGATCTTGCACGAAGCATCGAGTCACGGTCTGGACAAGAACGTGTCCCCTGGTGAGCTCTTGATGATGCTCCAGCATCACCAAGCCCCTACGAGACTCCTGGATGTTTCTCTCAAGCCCCTGGAAGCGCTGTACTTCGCAGTTGAACGAGCGGATGCCAAAGATGGTCGCCTATTCGTCGTCTGGCTGAACGACCAACCTGTCCTCAAACTCGCGGAGTCCGACGACCTGCCTTGGACGCAATACGTTCTGGGTGGTGGAAAGGCGGCTTCCAAATGGACGCAGTCGGTGCGTCTAGTTGACGAACGCCCGCTTGACCCCAGAATGCGCGCACAGGAGGGTCGTTTTCTGGTCGGCGGGGTTCAGCGCGCGTACGCGAACCTGAACATCTGGCACACCAAACAGCTCAGAGTGGTCGAACGCCAAAAGATCAGCATGCTATGCATTGGCTTTCTGAGCGCGTCGCCTCGATCGAGTCCAGACACGAAATGGCCCGCACTGGGATGGACGGTCCGTATCCCCGCCAAATGGAAGCCCGAGCTTCGTGCCCGGCTCGCGATGATCAACATTTCGCATGAATCGATGTATCCGGACTTGGGCAGCATCGAGTGGCGTTCGCAGCGCGCTGCGCGTGACGCGCTCAGCTCCGTCTGACGCCGACGCGCCTCAGTAAAATCGCGGCGTGACCACTCAAGGTCAGCGAGGGGCCTTTCTCCTGTACGTGTGCGACGAGAGGCGCCCGCCCACTAGCGTTCCAGCATGAATCCCGACAATTCAGACCTCATCGACTACACCGATATGCCTGAAAAGGATCAGGTGGCGCTCTGGGCTGGGCGAATTGTCCGAAAGGAAGCGCAGATCGAGTCCATGTTGCGGACGGTCTACTACGAACTCTCTGGTCGCGGGCTCAGCTGGGCAGTTGTGCCGACCAACTTTGCTCCCCTCTCTCAGGCAGTCCGAACGATGCTGAAAGCTTCGCCTTCACTCGAAGAACTATGTCAACGAAGGCATTGCGGCCCTCGACCGGCTCAAGCTCGCTCACGAAGGCAGGAATCGCGTCGTCCACGACCAGTGGGTAGAGCGGGATCAATCGCCGGGTCAGTTTGTAAGCGCTGCCAAGGGTGTGACTGATGGCTCGAAACCTGAGCTCGTGTGGGGTGTCCTGGAGTTCAAGAAGGTCTACATCGAGCTGCGATTCTTGTATGCGATGGTCGCTGGCATGTTTTGGAGCATCGGTTCCATGCTCACGGAGCGAGATATTTTCAGCGACATGTTGCCAGCCAACCGTGAAGCCATGGCGGGTCGTATTGAGCTCACAGGCGAGTCAACATGGATCTTCACCGACCCCGCCTTCACCAAGACATAACGAGATGATGGAAAAGCGATCGGCGGAGTCCCGAAAACGATGGGCGGATTTGGGATTCGCTTGGTGCGGCCGGCGAGCGGTAGCTCGACCCATTCGAGCTCGTGGTCGCCGAACTCGTGAGGAAGGTTCCTGCCTAAGCCTCAGGCAACTTCGTGATCGCCGACACGATCGCGTCGTCCAACCCCGGCGGCACGTCGACCTCGACCGCGAGGGCATGGAGGGAGCGGCTGTAGAAGTTGCGCGCCGCAGCCGCCAGAGTGATGTCGACGATCTCACGATCGCTGAAGCCGGCATCTCGCAGCCGCTGGCTGTCGGCGTCGGTCATCGACGAGGAGTCGGAGCTGAGGCGGGCCGCGTAGTCCATCATCGCGACCTCGGCGTCGGTGAGGCCGGCGTCGCGATAGTCGCGCAGAATGCGGGTGATCTGCTCGGCATCCAGAATCGACAGGCTCTTGCGGCTGTGCGCGAGCAGGCAGGCCTGCGACCCGATCGCCTCGGCGGCGGCGAGGGTCACGAGCTCGTAGCGGCGCTTGCCCATCGGGATCGCGATCGCGCGCATGAGCTGCTCGAAACCGCGCACCGCCTCGGGGTTGAGCGCCATCACGCGGCTGTGGCTGGGGACGTAGCCGAGATCCTCGATGTCTTCGGCGTACAGCTCAGCGACGAGTCCGGTCGCGTCTGCTTCGGGAACGGTTTTGACGATCGACACAGAACAAGGATGTCACGGGCCGCCAAGCGGTCCCGGGATTCAGACCTTGCGCCGCCGCAGCCCGATCAGCAGCAGCACGAGTCCGACGAACGCGACGCCCAGCCCGATGTAGAACCAGGTGCGGTCGCCGGTCATGAAGCTGCCGGGGATCACGCCAAGACCCTGACCGCCCCAGACGTTGCCGACGAGCAGGGCGATCACGCCGATCACAGTCAAGACGGTTCGGGCTGAGCGACTCATGGTGCAACCGTAGCCGTCGGCGCACTTGACGCATCGGTAAGCAAGAACTAACGTAAGCACGTACTTACGAAAAGAGGGAGCTCATGGGCCAGCCAGTCGCGATGTTCGAAGTCGTGAGTTCGGACGTCGAACGCGCGCAGCAGTTCTACTCGACCCTGTTCGACTGGAAGATCGACGTCGACCCGGCGATGGGTGGTTACGGCCTGGTCGACACCGGAGTCGAGGGCGGGCTGATCGGTGGAATCGGGGGATCGATGGGTCCGGGCGATACGGGCGTCAAGGTCTACGTGCGGGTCGACGACCTCGCTGCCTACCTCGACCGCGCCGAGCAGCTCGGTGGCCGTCGGCTGGTCGAGCCGACCCAGCTGCCGGGGGAGTTCGGCTGGTTCGCCGTGTTCGCCGACCCCGACGGGAATCCGGTCGGCCTGTGGGCGTGACGGCGCGAGCCGACGGTCACGACGACGGCTATTTCGACGACCGTGCCGATGCGGTATTGCGCGCCCTCACCGAGCCGCGCCGCCGCGCCATCCTGCGTCTGGTCTCGGATCGCGAGCGGTCGGTCGGCGAGATCGCGGCCGAATTCGAGGTCAGCCGTCCCGCGATCAGCCAGCACCTGGCCGTGCTCAAGGATGCCGAGCTGGTGACCGAGCGCCGCGAGGGCACGCGCCGCCTGTACCTGGCGCGACGCGAGGGATTGCAGGCCCTTCGCGCCCTGCTCGACGAGCTGTGGGGTTCGGCTCTTGCGCGTGCGGCCGCTCTCGCCGAGGCTGAGGGCACCGACTCGGACAGCACCCGGAAAGAGACGAGATGAGCGACGCACAGCGCACCAACGTCATCCCGCTGGAGCGTCCGCCGATTCGGCAGTCGATCGTGGTGCGACAGACTCGCGAGCGCACCTTCGACGCCTTCGTGCGCCGCATCGGCGACTGGTGGCCGCTCGTCCCGTTCTCGATGGGCGCCGATCGCATCGTGCGCGTCGAGTTCGAGCAGCGGCTCGACGGCCGGATCTACGAGGTCTGGGACGACGGAACCGAGCGCGATTGGGGTCGGGTGATCGAGTGGCAGCCCCCCGAGCGGTTCGTGATGACCTGGAACATCACCGGCGAACCCACCGACGTCGAGCTGAGCTTCACGGCGCTCGATGACGGCACGACCCGGGTCGACCTCGAGCACCGGGGCTGGGACCGCCTCACCGAAGCGCAACTCGGCGAGGACTGTGCGCTGCCGGGCGGCTATCTGGGCGGCTCGTTCGAACGCGGATGGCGCACCATCCTGGGTGCATTCGTCACCGCGGCAGAAGGGACAGTCTGATGACCTTGGCGGTCAGCTTCTACGACGACATGGGTCCGGGCGGCATGGCGCACGCGCAGGAGGTGTATCCGCGGCATGTCGCGTATCTCGAGCAGTTCAACATCGATGGTGAGGTGCTGATGATCGGCACCTTCGCCGACCCGGCCGCGGACGGTTCGATGGCGGTGTTCCGCAGCCGCGAGGCGGCTGAACGCTTCATCGCGGGCGACCCGTTCGTCACCGAGGGGGTGGTCGCGAGCTGGCGGGTGCTCGACTGGAACGCGGGGCCCTATCCCACGACCCGGTAGTCGACGTTCAGATGCCCAGAACCCGACAGTGAACTCCTGATCGGCTCGAGCACGATCGGCGGGAGGCCCTCCAGCAGCCGCCGACCGCTGCCCGCGATCTTGGGGGCAATGACCAGTTTCAGCTCGTCGACGACTCCGGCACCGAGCAGGGTCTGAGCGAGCGAGATGCTGGCGTGGATGCCGATGTCGCCGCCCTCCTGCGCCTTCAGGTTTCGCACGAACTCCACCGGGTCGCCGTCGATGACCGTCGTGTTGGTCCACTCGCGGCCGAGCGGGGTCGAGGTCGCCACGTACTTGGCGACGGGGTTGATGAAGTCCGAGAACGGCTGGATGTCTTTACCCGGCCAGTATCCCGACCAGTCGTCGTAGCTGGCGCGACCCAGGATGACGGCGTCCTGCGTGGCGATGACCTCGCCCAGGCGCGCATCCATCTCGTCATCCCAGTCGGCGATGAAGCTGTTCGGTTCGTCGGCCACCCCGTCGAGCGACAGCAGCTCGTACATCACGACCTTGCGCATCAGACCGGCCTCCAGGGGGTGTTGCAGCGCCAGCAGGGGACCCCGCGCGAACCCTCGATGAGCGCGCCGCAGTTGTCGCAGACGCGGCCGAGCCAGCAGGCGGCATCCCCGCCCTGCTCCCACTGCTCTTCGGCATCGACGGACGGCGGGGCCGAAGGCGTGACGGTGCCGTCGTTCGGCGCGCCATCGCGAGACATGCCTCCAGGGTAGGCCGATCCGGCGCCGACCACACCGGCGCCGACTACACCGTCGCCACCGGACGCCCGACCACCATCGAGGCGAGCAGCGACGGCGCGAACTCTTCGGCGGTCTCGACGTCGAGTCGGGCCCCGAGCCCGTCGAGCACTCGGGTGAAGAACGATCGAGCCGCGACGGCGAACACGATGTTCGCGACGTCGGCGTCCGTGAGACCGTGCCCGTGCAGAGCGTCGACGTCCGCCTGCTCGATGGCGGCCGCGTCGGTCGCGACCCGTGTCGCGAACTCGAAGACCGCGCGATCCTGAGGGCTGAGGCTCTCGCCGCTCGGGTCGTCGGCGATCCGCTGCACCGTTGCCTCGTCGCCGCAGACATCGCGGAGGAACTTGGAGTGCGCGACGGTGCAGTAGGTGGAGTGCAGTGCGCGAGCCGCGGCGATGGTGGCGATCTCGAACAGCCTCCGGTCCATGCCCCCGCGGACGGCGAGGTTGAGCCGGTTCCACGCCTCTGCGACGTCCGGGCGACCTGAGAACAGGAGCGCGTAGTTCGGCAGAAAGCCCCACGACTCGCGCTGGTGCCGGTAGTAGTCCGCGACGGCTCCCGTGGCCGCGCCCTCTGGGACGGTGTCGATGAACATGGCGGTCAGGCCGGGACGCGTTCGCGTGCGGGGGTGGTGTACGCCATGGCGTTCTCGGCGTAGAAGATGCCGCGCTGGGGCATCATCAGATCGGCGAGATGAGCCTGCTGGGGCAGCGGCCCGGGAACACCCAGATCGGCTCCGTTCACCTCGGCCGTCGATCGCTCGACGCGCCACACCCTGCGGGGGATGGCTCCGAAGGTCTGGTCGTTCGGTGTCAACCCCCGAAGCTTCACCCTGCCGACCGACAGGAACGGCCCCGCGATCGCGCCCATCGGGCGGAGGAACCAACTCGCGTGGCAGGCCGTGGCGGGGAGCCGGGCTCCGATGGCGGTCATCGCACGGGTCGCGAAGCTGGAGGAGATCTCGAGGTGCCAGGTGAGCACCCCCGGCACCGCGACGTGAAGCGACGACGGTCCCGACCAGGTCAACTCGATGGGCGAGGTGACCGTCGCGGTCAGCGCGGAGCCGACGTACCGCGCGCAACTGACCTCCGGCGGCACGTCGGCGTAGACGGTCCACTGCCCGGCGGGGTTGCGATGCCACACCGCGCGGTAGCTGGGCCCGACCGAGCTCGCGGTCATGCGGCGCATGGCGAGGTAGTGACCGCTCGCGAACGGGAGGCCCATCACGCCATAGCCGCTGAACCGCTCGCCCGCTCCGGGCGGAACGGCATCGGCTGTTTCTTCGTCGCGAGCGAGGGACTGGGGCTGGTTTCTGGCTGACATGCTCGTCACGTTAGGCGCGGCGCGGACGCCGGACATGAGGCATTGACCCCATCTTCGGTCACCGCTCAGGGCTCGGCCGCCTCTACCCCGAGCAACCCGTGTCGCGTGGCGAACAGGCTCGCCATCGCCCGGTTGCTCGCCCCGATCTTGGAGTAGACATGCTCGATGTGATTGCCGACGGTCTTCTGCGAGATCACCAGACGGGCTGCGATCTCGCGGTTGGAGAGTCCCGCCGCCAGGAGTTGCAGCACCTGCACCTCGCGGCCGGTCAGCCGGAACGGCCAGTCACGTCGAGTGGAAGTCCGTTGTCCGGTGGCCTGCAGCACGGCATCCACCGCGTCCGGATCGAGCCGTCCGGCGTGGACCTCGCCCCGCATGCGGGCCGCGACCTCCTGGGCGGTTCCCGCCTCCCGGTATGGCCGCGGTTCGAGCCAGGCCCGATAGCAGTCGGCGGCCGCCAGGATCCGCCCGGCGGGGCTCAGGGCGAATCCGCTCAACCCGCGCGGGTACCCCGACCCGTCCAGCCGCTCGTGGTGCTGGACCGCGATCGATCCCAGCGGGGCGAGTGCGGGCGAGAAAGCCAGCATCCGCTCGGTGAGGTAGGGATGCATCCGCACCCGCTCGGCCTCCGCCTCGGTGAGTTCGCCGTGCTTGTCCCAGATGGTGTTGGGCACCCCGAGTCGCCCGAGATCGTGCACCAAGCCCGCGCGGCGGACCTTCAGCACCTCCGCGGGGGAGTACCCGTGGATGCTCGCCGCCGACTGCGCGAGCTCTGCCACCGCCCGCGAGTGGCCGATCGTGTACGGCGACTTGAGATCGACGAAGTCGGCGATCGCTTCCAGAGCCGCGTCGAAGCCCGTCTCCGAGAGGTGCACGCCCGAGAACGGCTCCGCCGCGATGACGGTGTCCCAGTTCGGCGATCTGCCCAGGCGTTCGAAGATGGTGCGGGCCTCCTCGCAGAACAGATCGACGAGTTCGGGCGCGAACTGAGTGCCTCGGCGCTCGCGGGCGACCTCGATGGCCGACTCGATCCCGCCGATCCGGTGGAACACCTCGACGACATCGGCCAGGTTGACCAGCTGGGACGTCATCAGGATCTCGGAGCCCGCGATGCCCTTCGGAACCCCCTGCCCGTCCCACCGCTCGAACGTCTGCTCGACGCTGGCACGCACTGCGGAGCCGAGACCGAGCCGCTCGGCGAGGTGGTCGGCTGCGGTCCAGTGATTGACCAGCATGTCGGACGCATCATGCATGCCGCCGCTTCGAGCGAAGTCGACGCCGACGCTCACCCGCCTCGGCACCGAGGCGCCCGAGCCCAGGTGTTTCAGGATGAACAACCGCTGCACGCCCGGTGATGAGAAGTCGACGCGGCGGAAGTCCGCCTTCAGCGCGAGGTCGTCGCCGAACCACTTCGCCTGCTCGTAGGCGTCGACGTGGCACCCGACCCACGCCAGCATCGACGTGTAGTAGACGACGAACTGCTCCGATTCGTCGAGTCCGACCCGTTCGGCGAGGTGGAGCGCGATGAGGCACTGCCGCAGCACGTGCTCCATCGGCTGACCCATCCCCAGGTCGGTTCCCAGAGACAGGGCGCCCAGCAGTTCGGCGAGTCGGATCCCGCCCGGCGCTGATTCCCCGGCCACGCGCCAAGGTTACGTCGTCGGGTCGGCGGCCGGTCCGGCGGCGGTGGGTCCGACGGGGGCCGACTCTGCTGCAGTCAGTCCGGGTCGCTCGGATCCAGTGGTGCGTGGTGGTCGACGTTGACGATCCCGCGGCGCCAGTAGCCGCTCGCCGAGACCTGCTCGGCCGGCAGTTGCAGCTCGTGCCGCAGGTACCGCCGCAGCGGGACCAGGATGTCGGCCTCGCCGGCCAGGAACACGAACGTCCCCGGGCCGACGCTGCCCAGTGAGCGCAGCGACTCCTCGAGCTGGCGGCGGCCGTCGGCGTGCGTGATCCACTCGGCGTCGATGCGCGACGAGACCGACGCGTCGAAGTAGTTCTCGACGCTCTCGTCGAGCACGTAGAAGAGCGCGGTCACCGGAACATCGGCGGGCAGCAGTTCGAGCCAGCGCCCGGTGGCAGGCAGGGCCGTCTCGTCGGCCACGGCGAGCAGCCGTTCGACGCCCTCCGGGATGAGGCGCGACCCGCGCGGGCCGGCGACGCCGAGTCCGTCGCCCATCGTCGCCATCTCGGCCCAGGCCGACGCCGGACCGTCCAGCCCGTGGGTGACGAGATCGAGGTCCAGCTCGGTGGCGCCGTTCGGCCGGGTGCGCACGGCACGCGGCGTGTAGTCGCGCGAGATCACGACGCCCTCTGCGCCGCGCTGCATCCCGTCCGGTCCGACCTCGGGCAGGGTCAGGATGCCGTTGGCGGGGTCGGGGAAGAACACCTTGACGTGGTCGCTGGGGCCGCTGCTGACGAAGCCGCCGAGTTCGGGCCCGCTCAGGGTCACGCGCACGATGTTCGGCACGACGCGATGCACCGCACTCACTTCGGCGCGGCGCAGAACCAGGGGATGACGGACGTGCTCGCGTGCGAAGGCCACGTCTCCACGGTAGCTGTCTGCACGGTGGCTGTCTGCACGGTAGCGTGGCGCGCGATGAGCACGCCGGATCCGCACCCTGATGCCGACCACCCCGATGCCGCACGCACCATGTGGGCGCGCAGCCTGTCGGTCCAGCTGACGACGTTCCTGCGCACCGAGTCCGGCAGCTCCGGTGTGCTGCTGTTCGCGATCGTGACGGCGCTGGTCTGGGCGAACGTGGACCTCACCGGTTACAACGCGGTCTGGCAGACCGATCTCTCGATCCAGGTGGGCTCGCTGCACCTCGGGATGGATCTGCGCGCCTGGGTCGGATCCGGGCTGATGACCCTGTTCTTCCTGGTGGTCGGGCTCGAGGCGCGGCGCGAGCTGGACCTGGGCGAGCTGCGCGACCGGCGCCGGCTCGTCGTCCCGTTCGCCGCAGGACTGCTGGGCATGGCGGTGCCGGTGCTGATCTTCTTGGCCGTCAACGCGGGTGGGCCGGGGCTGCGCGGGTGGGGCGTCGCGATGTCCACCGATACAGCCTTGGCCCTCGGTCTGCTCACTCTGCTCGGCCGGCGCCTGCCCGAGCGGCTGCGCGGCTTCATCGTCACCGTGTTCATCGTCGACGATCTGGTCGCGCTGATCGTCATCGCGGTGGTCTACAGCAGCAACATCCAGTGGATCCCACTGGTCGTCGCGATCCTGGCCGTCGCCATCTTCCCGATCGCGATCCGCTTCACCCGGCTGCCCGCGCCGTTCTACGTGGCCGTCGGACTGGTGGCCTGGGGCTCGCTGCTGTTCAGCGGCGTGGATGCCGTGGTGGCCGGGCTGGCGATCGGCCTGGTAGCGCCCGCCTACACACCGGGGCGCGACAACCTCGAGGCGGCGGCGGTGCGTTTCCGCCGGTTCCGCGAGCAGCCGACCCCGCAACTGGCGCGCTCGGCCGGTGCCGGGCTGATCGGCGCGCTCTCGCCGAACGAGCGGCTGCAGACGCTGTACCACCCCTGGACCAGCTACCTGATCGTGCCGCTGTTCGCCCTGGCGAACGCGGGCATCAAGATCGACGGCCGCTTCCTGGCAACCGCCTATGTGTCGCCGATCACCCTCGGCGTGATCGTGGCCTATGTGGTCGGCAAGCCCGTCGCCGTGACGGCGACCTCCTGGCTGATCGCGAAGCTCAGTCGCGGGAGGTTCACGCCTCCTGTCGGGTGGGCGGCGGTGGCGGGAGCCGGCACGATCGCGGGGGTCGGCTTCACGGTGGCGGTGCTGATCGCGACCCTCGCATTCCGGGGTGAGGCGCTCGCTCAGGCCAAGCTCGGCATCCTGACCGCTGCGGTGGTGTCGTCGCTGATCACCTGGACCCTGTTCCGGATCACGGGCGCTCTGCCCGCCAAGGTGCGGGCCCGCGCGCTGCTCGGCGATGTCGCACAACTGGTCGACCTGACGATGCCGGTCGACCCCGCACGCGACCACATCCGCGGCCCGGAGGATGCCGTGGTCACCGTGGTCGAATACGGCGACTTCCAGTGCCCATACTGCGGTCGCGCCGAGCCGTCCGTTCGCAAGCTGCTGGCCGACGTCGAGGTGCGGTTCGTGTGGCGGCATCTGCCGCTGACCGAGGTGCATCCGCAGGCACAGCTCGCCGCGGAGGCGGCGGAGGCGGCGGCCGCCCAGGGGGCGTTCTGGGAGGTGCACGACGCGATGCTCGCCCACCAGGATCAGCTTGAGGAGCCCGACCTGGTCGCGCTGGCGACCTCGCTCGGACTCGACGGCGAGGCGCTGGTCGAGGCGCTGCACTCACGTCGCTTCGCCGCGCGGGTGGACGAGGACGTGCGCACCGCCGACGCCAGCGGCGTCGCCGGAACGCCCACCTTCTTCATCAACGGGCAGCGCCACTACGGCCGCTACGACATCGACACCCTGAAGGCCGCCGTCGCCGCGGCCCACGAGCAGGCCCTGGTCGGAAAGAGCACGCGCCGCTCGTCGTGACGCCCTGGTGACGCCGACGTGGCGGAGGGATAGCCTGAGCGCCATGAGCCCGACCGCGTCCCACTCCACCCCCTCCGACAGTGATGTCTTCGCCGGGCCGCAGGCGCTGCGCCGGGCTCCCAAGACCCACTTCCCGACCCACGCGCAGCCGCCGCGCGAGATCTACCAGTTGATCCACGACGAGCTGCTGCTCGACGGCGTGGCGCGCATGAACCTCGCGACCTTCTGCACCACCTGGGTGGAGCCCGAGGTGCAGCAGCTGATGGCCGAAACCCTCGACAAGAACATCGTCGACAAAGACGAATACCCCCAGACGGCCGAGCTCGAGGCGCGCTGCGTGCGGATGTTCGCCGACCTGCTGCACGCCCCGGACCCGAAGACCACGCTCGGCACCTCGACAACGGGATCGAGCGAGGCGGCGATGCTCGGTGGACTCTCGGCCAAGTGGCGCTGGCGCGCCAAGCGCCAGGCCGCGGGGCTCGACACGGCCCGCCCGAACCTGGTCTGCGGGCCGGTGCAGGTCTGCTGGGAGAAGTTCTGCCGGTACTTCGACGTCGAGATCCGCGAGGTCAAGATGGGCCCCGGCCACGTCATGACGCCCGAGGATGCGATCGCGGCCTGCGACGAGAACACCATCGTCGTCGTCGCCACCATGGGCCAGACCTTCACCGGCAAGTACGAGGATGTCGAAGCCATCAGCGCCGCGCTCGATGCGTTCCAGGAGAAGACCGGCCTCGACATCCCGCTGCACGTGGATGCCGCGAGCGGCGGTTTCGTCGCCCCGTTCTGCGCGCCCGAGCTGGACTGGGACTTCCGGCTGCCCCGGGTCAAGTCGATCAACGCCTCGGGGCACAAGACCGGACTGGCACCGTTGGGCAGCGGCTGGGCGATCTGGCGCGAGGCCTCCGACCTGCCCGAAGAGCTGATCTTCAACGTCAACTACCTGGGCGGCCACATGCCCACCTTCAACCTCAACTTCTCGCGACCCGGCGGACAGGTGGTGGCCTCGTACTACAACTTCCTCCGGCTCGGACGCGAGGGCTACACCGCCGTGCAGTCGGCGACGTACACGGTGGCCGCCTACCTTGCCGAGGCGCTGGGCAAGATGGGGGAGTTCGACATCCTGTTCGACGGCGACCCGCACCGCGGCATCCCCGCGGTGACCTGGAAGCTCAAGAACGACGACGGGCCGTACACCGTGTTCGATCTGGCCGAAGAGCTGCGCGGGCGCGGCTGGCTGGTGCCCGCGTACACGCTGCCGCCGACCCAGGATGCCGTGGCGGTGCAGCGCATCATCGTGCGCCACGGTCTCAGCCTCGACATGGCCGATCTGCTGCTCGCCGACTTCCGGCGCGCGATCGAGGCGCTCAAGAACGGACCGCGGGGCCGCCGACTCGAAGCGGGAGACGCGCCGAGCTTCACCCACGACGCGACACCCGCGCTGGCGGTGGTCGCGCCGTAATTTCTCCGCCGTAGTTTCTGCGCCGTAGTGTCAGCGCCCTAGCTTTTCGCCGCTTGGACGCGTGCGATCGCGTCGGCGGCCCGCACCAGCGCGAGGTGCGACAGCGCCTGCGGCGTGTTGCCGACGTGGCGCTGATCACCGACGTCGTATTCCTCGCTGAGCATGCCGACGTCGTTGCAGAGGCCGACCAGGCGGTCCATCAGGGTCATCGCGTCGGCGAGGCGGCCGGATTCGGCATACTGCTGCACCAGCCAGAACGAGCAGGCGAGGAAGGGGTGCTCGTCGCCCACGAGGCCGTCGACTCCGGTGGAGGCCTCGTAGCGCATCACGAGACCGTCACGCATGAGGCCGCGCTCGATCGCGGCGACCGTGCCCAGCATCCGCGGATCGTCGGCGGGGAGGAAGCCCAGCTGCGGCAGGATCAGCAGCGAGGCATCGACCTCGGTCGCTCCGTAGTACTGCACGAAGCTGTTCACCTCGGAGTCGAAGCCGCTGGTCTCGATCTCGGCCCGGAGCTGCTCGCGCAGTGCGCGCCAATGCTCGGCCGGACCCTCCAGGCCGCGCTGCTCGACCGCGCGGACCCCGCAGTCGAACGCGGCCCACATCATCGCGCGCGAATGGGTGAAGCGATGCAGCGGGCCGCGGATCTCCCAGATCCCGTGGTCGTCGCGATCCATCACCTGCTCGACATGGTCGAGCAGCGCGAGTTGCAGGGACCAGGAGATGCGGTCCTCGGCGATGCCGCGTTCGCGCGTCTGCTGAAGGGCGAGCATGACCTCGCCGAAGACGTCGCCCTGGAATTGCAGCGCGGCGCCATTGCCGACTCGAACCGGCTCCGCGCCGCGGTAACCGGGCAGCGACTCGACCTCCCACTCGACCAGTCGGCGCTCGCCCGCGAGGCCGTACATGATCTGCACGTCGGCCGGGTCGCCGGCGATCGCGCGCAGCAGCCAGTCGCGCCAGTCGCGGGCCTCGGTGTTGAAGCCGTGCTCGAGCAGCGCCTGGAGCGTGAGCGCCGCGTCGCGCAGCCAGACGTAGCGGTAGTCCCAGTTGCGTCGGCCGCCGAACGACTCGGGCAGGCTCGTGGTGGCCGCCGCGACGATGCCCCCGGTGTCTTCGTGAGTGAGGGCACGCAGCAGCAACAGGGATCGCCGCACCGCGTGCGCGTACGGCCCCGTCGCGTCGATGCTCGACGCCCAGCTGCGCCACCACTTCTCGGTCTCCCGGATGCGTCGGCTCGGGTGGAGCGCCGAGGGCGGCTCGCGGTGTGAGGGGTACCAGGTGAGCGTGATGTCCACCGTTTCGCCGGCCGAGACGTCGAAGTGCGAGCGGTGCACCATCCCGTCGGGTTCGAGGCGAGGGCCGCGCACGATCACCGAGTCGGGCCCGGCCACGGCGATCAGGGCGTGCTGGTTGCGGCCTGGTCCGTCGTGCTCGGGGGCCTGGCGCATCCACGGGACCGCGGCGGCGTAATCGAAGCGGATCCGCAACGACTGCTCCATGGCGACGGTGCCCCGGATGCCGCGCACCTGCCGGATCACGTCCGCGCGGCGGTCGCCGTGCGGCATGACGTCGACGACCTCGACCTCGCCCTCGTCAGTCACCCAATGGGTGACCAGCACGAAGGTGTCGTCGCGGTACTCGCGCGAGGTCGCCAGTTTCGCGCCTCGGGGGGCGAGTCGCCAGTGGCCCTGCTCGTAATCGCCGAGCAGTGCGCCGAAGGTGCTGGGTGAGTCGAAGCGCGGCAGGCACAGCCAGTCGATGTTCCCGTCGCGGCCGACCAGGGCGCCCGTGTGGCAGTCCCCGATCAGTGCGTAATCTTCGATGGCGAGCGGCACGAGCACATCCTCTCAGGGGGAGCCTGGATTGCAGCAGGAGTCGGGCAGCAGTCAGCGGGGATCAGTCAGGCGCTCCAGAGCGGGCAGCGCGGCGGCGATGGCCGCGGCATCCGCCTCGCTGAGGGTGGAGAGCAGCTCGGCGATCACCTGCGCGCGGGCGCTGCGGGCGTCGAGGATCGCCGCCGTCCCCGCGTCGGCGGCGGCAATCAGCGCTGCACGGCCGTCCAACGGGTCCGGGTTGCGCACGACATACCCGCGCGCCTCGAGTTCGGCGACCGTGCGGGTCATGCTCGGGGCCGACACGCCCTCCAGCTGCGCGAGGTCCGAGAGCCGCAGCGGACCGCGCTTCGTGATGACCGCAAGCGCCGAGAGCAACCCGTGGCTCAGTCCACCCGTTGCGGCCTGCAGGCGCCGGTTGAGGCGCCCGGTCACCAGCGCGAGGCGCTCGGCGTCGGTCGTCGGCTGTTGCGTGGTCGGCGGCTGCGTGCTCACGGGATCACCGTCACACGTCACTCAACGCGTCGGCGGTCGCCTCGTCGGGGCTGGCTCCCGCAAGCGTGGTGGGCACGCCGCCGGTCGCGGTCTTCTGGGCGGCCAGCTCCTGGGCCGCCAGGCTCGCGGTGTCGGCGTGGATGTACTTGCCGCCCATGACGACCGAGGCGATCGCGCCGATCACCGACATGATTGCCGCCGCGACGAACACGATGACCAAGCCGGAGTGGAAGGGATCCGAGATCAGCTGCGGAAAGAAGGTCTTGCCGGTCAGCGTCGCGAGATCGCTCGGCGGCACCGCGGCCGTCACGTGCAGCTGGTGCAACAGCGACGAGATCGGGTTGTAGCCCAGGAACGCCGCGAACAGGTTGCCCACCGGCGGGATCTGCGAGGCCGCCTGCACCGCGGCCTGCGGCACGTGATGGGCGGCCAGTCCGGTGCTGAGCGCCTTCGGCAGGGTCGCGGCGAGTCCCGTGATCATCAGCGAGAAGAAGATCCCGATCGAGAGCGAGTTACCCGCGTTCTGGAAGGTGCCGGTCATCCCGGACGCCGCTCCGCGCTGATTCGCGGGAACGCTGTTCATGATCGCCGTACGGTTCGGTGCCGCGAACATGCCGGAGCCAACGCCGTTGAGGAAGGTGATGATCGCGAAGATCCAGTACTCGAAGTTCACCGGGATCAGCAGCAGGGCGACGAAGGTCGCGGCGACCAGCAGCAGCCCGGTGGTGGCGAAGGTGCGCGCGCCGAACCGGTCCGAGAGGATGCCCGACACTGGCCCCGACGCCAGGAACCCGACCGTGAGCGGCAGCAGGTAGATGCCCGCCCAGAACGGCGTGGACTCGTAGCTGTAGCCGTGTAGCGGCAGCCAGATGCCCTGGAGCCAGATGATCAGCATGAACTGGAGTCCGCCGCGGCCGACCGAGGCCAACAGTCCCGCGAGGTTGCCCCACACGAAGGCCCGGATCCGGAACAGCTTCAGGTTGAACATCGGGTACGGCACCCGCTGCTCGATGAACACGAACACCACGAGCAGCGCGACCCCGCCGATGATCCCGGCCAGCACCCACGGGTTGCCCCAGCCGGTGCTCGAGTCGCCGTAGGGCTGGATGCCGTAGGTGATCCCGGCGAGCAGCGACGTCAGCCCCACCGCGAACACGATGTTGCCCGGCCAGTCCACCTTGCCCTCGCTGCGGGCCGAGACCTCGTGCAACGACTTGTACGACCAGATCGTGCCGAGCACGCCGAACGGCACGCTCACGATGAAGATGGCGTGCCAGTCGATCGAGGCGAGCACGCCTCCGATGATCAGACCGAGGAAGGTGCCGGCTATCGCGGCGATCTGGTTGACGCCGATGGCGAAGCCGCGCCGGTTGGGAGGGAAGGCATCCGTCAGGATCGCGGTCGAGTTGGCGAACAGCATCGCGCCGCCGACGGCCTGCACCACGCGCCATCCGATCAACCACAGGGCCCCGCCACCCCCGGTGAGCGGATCGAAGACCAGGGCGATGGCGGCGACCGTGAAGACCGCGAATCCGAGGTTGTAGATGCGCACCCGGCCGTAGATGTCGCCGAGGCGGCCGAAGCTGACCACCAGAACGGCGGTGACCAGGATGTAGCCCATCAGCATCCACAGCAGGTAGCTGACATTGCCGGGTTGCAGCGGGTCGAGCTTGATCCCGGTGAAGATCGCCGGCAGCGAGATGAGCACGATCGAGCCGTTGATGGTGGCCATCAGCATGCCGAGCGTGGTGTTGCTGAGGGCGATCCACTTGTAGTTGGGGTGATCCTTGTGGAACATTCCGGAACGCTCGCGTCCGGACTTGGAGGTGACTGACACGGAACTTCTCTCTCGGCGAAAATAGTTACTTGTTGAATGCTAACTATATCGCGGGCCGGGTCGCAGGCACCACGCCCGACCGCATGGATAGCATGCGCACATGCCCGTGACTGTCTCCGACATCTCCCTGCCCGACGCCGAGGGCGGCAGCGCCGGGCTGACCGGCGTCCTCGCCGTGCCCGAGGGCTCGGGACCGTGGCCCGGCGTGGTGCTCGTGCACGAGGCGTACGGGGTGAACGAGGTGATGCGGCGGCAGGTGGTGCGCATGGCGGAGGCCGGCTACCTCGCGCTGATGCCCGATCTGTTCTCGCAGGGCGGCCCGCGCCGATGCTTGGGCGCGACCTTCCGCGCCCTGCGCTCGGGCGGGGGGCGCGCCTTCGTCGACATCGAGAGCGCCCGAGCGTATCTGGCTGCGCGATCCGATTCGACCGGGGCCACCGGCGTGCTGGGCTTCTGCATGGGAGGCGGATTCGCGCTCGCCGCCGCGTCCGATCGGGGCTTCGGGGCGGCATCCGCCAACTACGGGATGCTGCCGCGCGACCTCGACGCGCTCGAGCACGCCTGCCCGATCGTCGGCAGCTACGGGGCACGTGACCACTCGCTGACCGGCGCCGCCGAGAAGCTGTCGGCGACCCTGACCCGGTTCGGCGTGCCGCACGACGTCAAGGAGTATCCGGATGCCGGCCACTCCTTCCTCAACGACGCCGAGTCGGGGCCTGCCGCCGTTCGTCTGCTGACCAAGCGCATTCTCGGGGCCGGACCGAACCCGGAGGCCGCCGCCGACGCCTGGCGCCGCATCGAGGCGTTCTTTGCCGAGCACCTGGCGGCTCCGGTCGCTCCGTGATGGGCCGACCGACACTGGTGCGCCGCGTTCCGCGTGCCCGGATCAGGGGATCATGGCAACACGAAGGACCCAGTCGGTCCCGACGATCGATTCCCCTGATCGCGGCACGGGGCAGGATCCCGAGCCGAGCCCCGGCACAATAGACGAATGATCTACGAGTCCCGCGTCTACACCGCGCTGCCCGGCCGACTGCCTGCCCTGATTGCCCGCTTCGAGAACGTGACGCTCGGATTCTGGGAGAAGTACGGCATCCGCCAGGTCGGCTTCTTCACGACCGCGATCGGGCCGAACAGCCAGGACCTGATCTACCTGCTCGCGTGGGAGTCGCTGGACGAGCGCGAGCAGAGGTGGGGTGCATTCCAGTCCGACCCGGAGTGGATCGCGGCCCGCGCCGCCAGCGAGGCCGACGGCCAGATCGTCGCCAACATCGCCAGCACGATCCTGACGCCGACGAAGTTCTCGGCGCTGAAGTAGCCCGGGTCTAGCCCATCGAGGGCTTCACGTCCTTCACGATCGACTCGAGGATCCGCGCGTTGAAGTCGACGCCCAGCTGATTCGGCACGGTGACCAGCACCGTGTCCGCCGCCTGGACCGCGGCATCCTGAGCCAACTCGGCGGCGATCACATCGGGCTCGCCGATGTAGCTGCGGCCGAAGCGCGCGTTGCCGCAGTCGAGCCAGCCGACCTGGTCCTTCGACTCGGCCTGGGCGCGCACGCCGAAGTAGTGGCGGGTCTCGTCATCGATCAGCGGCAGGATGCTGCGGCTCACCGACACGCGCGGCTGGCGCTCGTGCCCGGCTTCTTTCCACGCGTCGCGGTAGAGCTGGATCTGCTCGGCCTGGAGCTCGTCGAACGGCACCCCGGTGTCTTCGGTGAGCAGCGTCGAGCTCATCAGGTTCATGCCCTGCTCCGCAGTCCAGACCGCCGTCGCCCGGGTGCCGGCGCCCCACCAGACGCGGTCGGGCAGGCCGGGGGAGCGCGGCTCGATCGCGAGAGGCTGGCTTACGCCAGTCATCTGCGGATTCGACATCGCCACACCGGCCCCGGCGATCGCGGCGCGGAACACCTCGGTGTGCCGGCGGGCCATATCGGCGTCCGTCTCGCCGTCGTCGGGCAGGTAGCCGAACGACTGCGAGCCGTTCAACGCGGTCTCGGGTGAGCCGCGACTGACGCCGAGCTGCAGGCGACCGCCGCTGATCAGGTCGGCCGCGGCGGCATCCTCGGCCATGTAGAGCGGGTTCTCGTAGCGCATGTCGATCACTGCGGTGCCGATCTCGATGGTCTTCGTGCGGGCGCCGATGGCGGCCAGCAGCGGGAAGGGCGAGGCGAGCTGCCGCGCGAAGTGGTGCACGCGCACGAAGGCGCCGTCGGCTCCGACCTCTTCGGCCGCGACCGCCAGCTCGATGGACTGCAGCAGCGCGTCGGCTCCGGTGCGCACCTGCGATCCGGGCACCGCCTGCCAGTGGCCGAAGGAGAGGAAGCCGATCTTGGTGGTCATGTCGATACGAACGTATCGGCGTGCCACGTGATTCCCGCGTGCTGCGGCATGATCGACGAATGGCTCTTCCACGCTTCTTCCGCCCGGGCGTCGCGTGGTTCTCGCGCACGCTGTTCTTCCGCCGGGTCGGGCCGAGGATCATGCCGCCGCTCGAACGGATGATGGTGCGCCTCACGAAGGGGCGTGTGCAACTCAGCGGGCTGTTGCTGCCGTCGCTGGTGCTGCACTCGGTCGGGGCGAAATCCGGGATCGAACGGGACGTCACGCTGATGTACTGCCCGGAGCCCACCGCGATCGGCGAGCAATTGCTCATCACGGGAAGCAACTTCGCGCGCGACACCCACCCGGCCTGGACCGCGAACCTGATCGCGAATCCGGACGCCGCCGTGTCGGTGCACGGCGTCCGCATCGACGTGCGGGCCGAGCAGATCGCCGACCACGAGCGCGAAGCGGTGTGGGTCACGCTCGAGGAGAACTGGCCCGGATACCGCGGTTACGAGCGCACGTCGGGGCGCATCCTCCGGATCTTCCGCCTGACCCCGACGGTCAGCGGGGACGAGCTGGCCGCCGCGACTACCGTGCTGCGAGCAGCGCGGAACGCTCCGGATGCCGGTCGAACCACTCGGCGACGTACCAGCACGTCGGCGTGACCGGCCCGCGGCCACGCGACTCGACGTCGTTCACCGCGAACTCGACGAGCTGGGCCGCGTAGCCCTTTCCGCGGAACTGCGGGATCGTCACGGTGTGGTGCATCACGGTCCCGACTCCATGGTCCCGGTACTCGAGCACGCTGACCAGATCGCCGTCGACGTGCATGGTGTAACGGTGCGCATCGGGCTCGTGCGTGAACTCCGTGGACATGTCATCGAGGCTACGCCCGCGGGTGGGGGATTGCTGACAGGACGGCGGATGGCTGCGTGGAGGGGCTATCGTTGGGGCAACAGTCGCGCTCGACCAGTGCTTAGTTCCAGGTCGTTGCGGCGGACCGGATCGCTGCGATGACGCGGTGTCCCACGAGGGGTGCTGACCGGCAGACGTCTCGAATCTCCACACATCTCGCGCCATGACCAGGCGGGATGTCGGACGATCGTGAGGCATCTCGTGGCCACCTTCGCATTTCTTTCCACCTATCCTCCGACCCGCTGCGGTCTGGCGACCTTCACCCAGGCTCTCGCGACCGCCATGGTGGGCGACCTCCACCCGCGCGCCCGCATCGTGCGCGCCATGGACGTCGATGACCTCCCCTCGCTCGCGGCGATCGGCAGCCGCTCGACCATCGTCGGCGAGCTGCATCGGGGAGACCGCGCAGGCGGCCGGGATGCTGCGCGACTGCTGAGCGCGAGCGATGCCGTCATCGTTCAGCACGAGTACGGCATCTATGGCGGACGGGACGGCGACGAGATTCTGCCGGTGCTGGCCGCGCTCACGGCACCCAGCATCGTCGTGCTGCACACCGTGTTGCCTGCACCGACCGCTCATCAGCGTGAGGTGCTGGAGACTGTCTCTCGCTTGGCCGGTGCCATCGTCGTGATGACCGAGACCGCCCGTCGTCTGCTCGCCGAGCACTACAGCGTGGACGCCCGCAAGGTCAGTGTGATCCCGCACGGGGTCGCCGATCTGCGCTCGGTGAAGGTGGCTCCTCATCCCGAGCGCCGCACGATGCTGACCTGGGGCCTGATCGGACCGGGCAAGGGGATCGAGTGGGGCATCCAGGCGATGGCCGACTTGGCGGTGACCGAGCCGCTGCTGCACTACGTCGTGGCCGGCCAGACGCACCCCAAGGTCGTCGATCGCGAGGGCGAGCGCTACCGGGAGAGTCTGCAGCGTTTGATCGTCGAGCTCGGGCTTGACGACCGCGTCACCCTTGACGCGCGCTACCTCGATGCCCCTCAACTTGCGACGCAGGTGGCGAACGCCGACATCGTGCTGCTGCCCTACGACACCCGCGAGCAGGTCACCTCCGGCGTGCTCGCCGAGGCGGTCGCAGCAGGCAAGGACGTCGTCGCCACGACGTTTCCGCACTCGAGCGAGTTGCTCGCCAACGGCGTCGGCACACTGGTGGAGCACGAGGATCCTGCAGCGATCGCGCGGGCGGTTCGCGCGACCCTGCATGGAGAGAAGCGCGCGGACCGTGACCGCGCTCTGGCCGTCGACGTGAGTTGGCCTGCGGTGGCCGCCGAGTATCGGCTGTTGGCTCGCGGCATCCGAGCCGAGCGGTCGGCATGAGCATCGTGGCTGCGACGCCCGCGACCTTGCCCTTCGACCATCTCGCCCGCATGACCGATGCCCGAGGAGTCTTCGAACACGCGGATCACGACGTGCCTCGCCGCGAACACGGCTACTGTCTCGACGATGTGGCTCGAGCGCTGCTGGTGCTCGCGCGGGAGCCGGATCCCTCGCCGGCCGTCGCGGAGCTCACCGAGACTTGCCTGCGGTTCGTCGAAGCCGCGATCGATCCGATGGGTCGTGCGCACAACAGGATGAACGTCGCGGGAGAGTGGACCGATGAGGCGACCACCAACGACTGGTGGGGCCGCGCCGTGGGTGCTCTGGGCGTCGCTGCCACCTCTGCGCCCCTGCCGCTGACCCGTGCCCGGGCGATGCGCGCGTTCCTGCGTGCGGTCACCCAGCACTCGGTCGACGTGCGATCGATGGCCTTCGCGCTGCCGGGTGCGGCTGCCGTCCTGCACGCGCGACCTGGCTCCGAGGCAGCGCGGCGACTGTTGACCACGGGGCTCGCGGTCATCCCCCAGGGAACGGCGACGTGGGGATGGGTCGAGCCGCGACTGCGCTATGGCAATGCTTCCCTGGCCGATGCCCTGCTCGCCGCGGGGCACGCCCTCGCCGATCACGAGCTGGTGGAGCGAGCGCTTCGGCGTCTCGGCGCCCTGGTCGTGATCGAGTCTCGCGACGGTCACCTCTCGGTGACAGGACCGGGCGGACGCGACGTGACCGACACTGCGCCGCAATTCGACCAGCAGCCGATCGAGGTCGCGGCCATCGCGGATGCCGCGGCGCGCGCCTTCTCGATCACGGGCGACCCGCACTGGAGCGGGGTCGTCGAGCGGGCCAGGGACTGGTTCCTCGGCGACAACGACACGGGCGTGATCATGGTGGATCTCGCCTCGGGAGCCGGATACGACGGACTCGAGGCAGATGGCCGCAACGAGAATCGCGGCGCCGAGTCCACGTTGGCCGCATTGAGCACCTTTCAGCACGCAGCTGCGATCGGGCTGCCGTCTCGCGCGCAGGCGACAGGAATCCGCCGGTGACGATCGACGTCCGTGACGCCGGGGTCGAGCTGAAGCCCGACGCCTCGAGGGTCATCGCGCGGCTGTTCCTGCCGGGGGAGGGCTACACCCGCACCGGATCCCGGGCGGGCGACATCATGGACAGGATCGAGGCGATCCCGGCCGACGAGCTCCACGCAGCCACCGAGCGGATTCTCGACGACTTCGGATCGCGCCACGAGAACTTCGCCGAACTGCTGCACCGCAATGGGGCGACCGTGGCGTTCCGGGAGGGGGAGACCCCCGCGATCGATCCCGATCGGGAGATCGTGCTCGGAGCCGCCTTCACCGCCGAGCACTCGGTCGAAGCCGCGGCCCTGTGCAATCCGAGTGCGGTTCCGCATCCCGACCAAAGCGGACTCGCGCCCGGTCAACTGCGCCTCGCGGTCTCGCTGCGCGCCATCGGCGAAGGGCATGTCTCGTCGATCGCCTTCGCAACGGCTGTCATCGATCCGGTGACCGGTTGGAGCTTCGAGGAACGACCGCTGCCGCTCATCACGGCCACCATCTCGGAGGGCGACTGGACGCGTGCCTACTTTCGGTCATCGCTCGAGACCGAGGGCCGGCTCAACGAGGTGTCCGGGGCGGTCGTGCGCGGGCTGCCCGCGACCTTCCGCAGCTCGCAGATCGAGAAGGCCATCCGCGTGCTGCCTCAGGAAATCTCGCAACGACTCGACACCCGTGACGACCTCGATGTGATCCGCATGATGGCGTGGTCGGCATACCGGGCGGGCTTTGAGCCGAGCAGCTCCTTGGGGCAGCGGGTGCTGACTCCGTCGGCATCAGACGAGACCAACGGCATGGAGGACGCGCGGTTCGTGCTCTTCACCCACGATGACGGCCGCACCGAGTACCGCGCGACCTACACCGCATACAACGGACACGCGATCGCGTCGCGGTTGATCGTCTCGCCAGACCTGGTGGAGTTCGCGATCCATCGGCTCTCGGGGCCCGCCGCGCGCAACAAGGGGACGGCGCTCTTTCCCCGAGCGATCGGTGGCAGCATGTTCGCTCTCACGCGCACCGACGGCGAGAACACCTCGATCGCGCGATCGTCGGATGGCCTGACCTGGACCGATATCGCGGTACTGCATCGCCCGGACGGCTTGTGGGAGATCGTCCAGACCGGCAACTGCGGCTCGCCGATCGAGACACCGCAGGGCTGGCTCGTGCTCCTGCACGGTGTCGGACCGATGCGGCAGTACAGCATCAGCGCCATGTTGCTCGACCTCGACGATCCGACCATCGTGCGTGCCCGGCTGATCGAGCCGCTTCTGCAGCCGCTCGGCGACCAGCGCGAAGGCTATGTGCCGAACGTTGTCTACTCCTGCGGCGCTGTTCTGCACGACGGAACGATCTGGCTGCCGTACGGCGTCGGTGATCAGCGCATCCGGGTGGTCTCGGTGCGGCTCGACGAGATGGTCGCAGCCATGATCCCCGCGCCGTGAAGATCGCCATCCTGTCGTCTGTCGCTTGGCGCACTCCGCCACTCGACTACGGTCCGTGGGAGCGGGTCGCGTCGCTGCTCGCCGAGGGCCTCGTCGCGCGCGGAGAGGATGTGACCCTTTTCGCCACGGCGGACTCCATCACCGTCGCCGAGCTCGATTCGGTGCTCCCTCACGGCTACACGACCGACCCTGCGATGGATGGCCGGGTATGGGAAGCGATGCACGTCGCGCATGCCGTTGAGCGATCCGGCGATTTCGATATCGTGCACAACCACCTGGATTGGCTTCCGCTGGCCTTCGCAGCCTCGTGGCGAGCGCCGCTGCTGACCACCGTGCACGGCTTCTCCGGGCCAGACATCCTGCCCGCCTACGCCAGGGCTGCGTCGAACTACGTGTCGATCTCGGACTCCGATCGTTCACCAGACCTCGACTACCTCGCAACCGTGCACCACGGGATCGACCTCGCCGAATTCGAACCGACCACCGAGACCGGCGACGATCTGGTGATCTTGGGCCGCATCCATCCCGACAAGGGCACAGCAGAGGCCATCGAGATCGCGCGGCAGGCGGGGCGGCGACTGATCATCTGCGGCCCGGTCGTCGACGCGCGGTATTTCGCCGAGCAGGTCGAGCCGTTCCTCGACGACGAGCGCGTTGTCCACCTCGGATCGATCGGGCCGGCTGAGCGCTCGCGCGTGCTGGGTGCGAGCGCGGTGCTGCTGCATCCCATTCATTTCGCTGAGCCCTTCGGACTGGCGGTGATCGAGGCGATGGCGTGCGGAACGCCGGTCGTCGCGTACCGGCGCGGCGCCATGCCCGAGCTCATCGATGAGGGCGTGACCGGCTACGCCGTGTCGGATGCCGGGACTGCGATCAATGCGGTGGAGCGCGCCGCCCAGCTCGACAGGGTCGCCGTGCGCGAGACGGCCGAGCGCCGCTTCAGCGTGGAGCGGATGGTCGAGGACTACCTCGCGATCTACCGCACCGTCCTGGATCGGTGACACGTCACAATTGTCATCGCGTTCCCAGCCGAGGAGGAGCGGCCCCGCGTAGAGTGCGAAACATGGGAATCCGGGAAATCGCATTGACCACCATCGACGGCGCACCCGCGTCGATGGCCGACTACGCCGACAAGGTCGTTCTGGTCGTCAACGTGGCATCGAAGTGCGGCCTGACCCCGCAGTACGAGAAGCTCGAGCAACTGCAGAAGGAGTACGAGGGCCGCGGCTTCACGGTGCTCGGCTTCCCCTGCAACCAGTTCCTCGGGCAGGAGCCGGGCACCGACGAGGAGATCAAGGAGTTCTGCTCCACGACCTACGGCGTCACCTTCCCGTTGATGGACAAGACCAAGGTCAACGGCCGCGACAAGCACCCGCTCTACGCCGAGCTCACCCAGGTGAAGGATGCCAACGGCAAGGCCGGCAAGGTCAAGTGGAACTTCGAGAAGTTCGTGATCAGCCCGGATGGCGCGGTCTCACGTTTCCGCCCGCAGACGCAGCCCGACGCGCCGGAGGTCATCGCGGCGATCGAGGGCGGACTGAAGCGGGCCGACTCGGACAGCGCCGCCGCCTGATCGCTCGGCCGCGGCACTGGGTGGCGGCTCAGTCGCCGGCCTCGCCCATCAGCTCTTCGATCTTGCGCCGATCGCGCTTGGTCGGTCGCCCCGCACCGCGCTCGCGGACGCCCAAGAAGAGGCGCTCCTCGCGCGGCGGCGGGGGAGGGCTGTGGTCCTCGTACGCCTCGGCGGCCAGCGGAGCTCCGACGCGCTTGACGTAGATCCCGCGCACGACGACGATCCGCGGCGGTCCGCCCTCCGAACGGAACTGGATCTCGTCGCCGGCCTTGAGATGCTGTGCCGGTTTCGCGCGCTCACCGTTGATGCGCACATGACCCGCCTTGCACAGCGCGGTCGCCGCCGACCGCGTCTTCACGAGCCGCACCGCCCACAACCACGAGTCGACGCGGGCGCCCGACCCCAGGGCCTCAGCCATGCGTGCCCGCCTCCTGCACGCGGTCGACGAGCGCGCGCCACGGCCCGACCAGATGCGCGTCGGGAACGGATGCCGTGCGCACCGTGCGAGGCAGATGCGCCTCGATCCGCCAGACGAAGCGATCGCGCGAGGCTGTGTCGTGTCCGACCGCGCCCCAGGGACACGCGCGCACCAGCTCGAGCCATTGCTCGGCGTCGTCGTGGGCTTCGACGCGCCACTGCTGGCTGATCCCGGCGAAGCCGCCGCTGCGCACGACGACGATGGTCAGGGCTGCGCCCGACGACGTGCCGGGGTCATCCTTTCGCCGCGCCATCGCTCTTGACTCCCACGCCGGTCCAGCCGGCTCGTACTGCGGCCACCTCGGCCGATGAGTCACCGTACCGTTTCGCGGCGGCGGCGACGGTGGCGGCGGCGAAACCGGCGAAGTCCGTCGTCGGACGCAACCCCGACAGCAGGGTGTCGTACCAGATCTGCCCGGCCTTGACCCAGGCGTGGCCGCCCAGTCGGTGCGCCACGAGATAGAAGGCGTGGTTGGGAATGCCGGAGTTGAGGTGGACCCCGCCCTCGTCATCCGTGGTCTTCACGTAGTGAGCGAAGTCGGCGGGCTGCGGATCCTTGCCGAGTCGTGGATCGTCGTACGCGGTGCCGGGAGCCTTCATCGAGCGCAAGGCGACGCCGTGCACGCTCTTGGTGAACAGCCCCGCGCCGATCAGCCAGCTCGCGGTGGCCGCGGTCTGCTTCTTGGCGTACTGCTCGACCAGTGAGCCGAACACATCGGAGATCGATTCGTTGAGCGCGCCCGGCTGATCCTTGTAGACGAGGCCTGCCGTGTACTGCGTCACGCCGTGGGTCAGCTCGTGCCCCACCACGGTGTACGACGCGGTGAAGCGGCCGAAGACCTGACCGTCGCCGTCGCCGAACACCATGCGCTCGCCATTCCAGAACGCGTTGTCGTAGAGCGATCCGTAGTGCACGGTGCCGTCGAGTGGAAGCCCCTGGCCGTCGATCGAGTTGCGGCCGTAGACCTCCGAGAAGAGGGCGAAGGTGGCGCCGAGCCCGTCGTAGGCCTCGTTCACGGCGACGTCGGCGACCGGATCGTCGCTCTCGGCTCGCACCACGCGCCCGGGGAGCGTCTCGGTGTGGTGGGCGTCGCTGATGGTCCGGTCGGGGGCGTCGGTGAGTTCGGCCACCAGGTCGTGTTTCGCGTCGAGGCTCAGCGTGAGCCGTGCGGCTCGCCTCGGTTCGTCGTGCACGAGGGTCTGCTGGGCGGCGACGGCGGCCTGCTGGAACTCGGGGGCATCCGACTGGGCGATGCGGTTGAGCAGGTACGGGGGCACGATTCCGGCGGACATGGCGGCCACGCTACGCCGCACCGCCGAGAGTGCGCGCAGAGTCTCCTCACGCGCGGTCTCGAGGCAGGACCTCGACAGGCGGCGAGCCTAGGCTGGCACCATGGACCGCCCCAGCCACGACCCGACGCAACGGCGTCCGCACGGCACGACCGACGCCTGGGTCGACGGGCCGGACGGCCGGTTCTGGGGGACGTACGGCGCAGCCGGGCTGCTGCTCGCGCATCCGGATGCCGGCGTGCTGCTGCAGCACCGCGCGGTCTGGAGCCACCATGGCGGCACCTGGGGCGTGCCGGGCGGCGCGCGCAAGCAGGACGAACCCGCCGAGTCTGCGGCGATCCGCGAGGCCGACGAGGAGGCGGGCGTTCCGCCGCACCTGGTGCGCGTGCTGGGCACCTCGGTGTTCGACATCGGCTACTGGAGCTACACGACGGTTCTGGCCCGCTCGATCGAGTTCTTCGAGCCTTTCGTCGGCGACGCCGAGAGCATCGCGATGAGCTGGGTGCCGTTCCAGGATGTCGCGGGGTTGCCGCTGCATCCGGGACTCGCGTCGAGTTGGCCCGAGTTGCGGTCGCGCCTTGCGGAGCTCGACCCCGAGCTCGCCTGAGCCGACGGGACTAGGCCGAGGCGGCCAGCGACGACTTCCACGCGACCAGTGCGCGGACCGTCTCGCTCGGGTCGTCCGCCAGCTCGCGCATCACGTCCTCGGGCACGTAGAAGTTCACGGCGACCCAGCCGCGCACCGTCTCGTCTGCATCGCGCGCCAGCTCGCGCAGCACGTCGCAGGGCGCCGCCTCATTGCGGGCGACGCAGCCGCGCACGCCGGCGTCGGCGTCGTGCGCGAGGCGTTCATAGAGGTCGGCCGGCGCGTGGTACGAGCTCGCGACGCTCTCACGGATCTTCGGGTTCGTATTCTCGGCCAGCAGTCGCAGCCGTCGCACCTTGCTCTCGGTGACCACCGGCGCCGGATGCAGCGCGAGCGCCTGCTCGCGGGTCAGCATCGACGGCGCGGCAGCCCGCATCTGCGCGCGCTGGGCCGGGGTGTTGAAGCGGATGCACGACATGTCGCGAGGCTAATCGCTCAGGCTGCGACCGACTTCGTGACCCGCCGGGGGAACCACGGGATGACCGCGGATGTCGTCTTCTGGAAGTCCTCGTACTCCGGGTACTTCGACTTCGTGATCGCCTCGGTGAAGTTGGTGGAGCCGATGAATACGGCCAGCAGCAGCACGACGCCCGCCACCGTCCACTGCAGCACCGATCCCGCAGCCACCGCCCCGAACGCGAAGATGGTCCACCACTGCGCGTTCTCGAAGAAGAAGTTGGGATGCCGTGACAGCCGCCAGAGTCCGCTCTGCATGAAGCGCGGAGACGGCTGCCGCCCGGCGGCGACCTCGGCGCGCTTCCAGCTCTGGAAGTTCCACTGCTGCTGGTCGGCCACCGTCTCGCCGGTCAGGAAGAGCAGGAAGAGGACGGTCAGCACCCCATCGAGCACACCGAACGGCGTGCCACGGTGCTGGTAGGCGGTGTAGGCCGGCAGCGCGATCAGCGCCAGCACCGCGTTCTGGAAGAGCACGATGAAGAAGACGTTGAACACCTGGTAGGCGGCGGGCGACATCCGCGCCCGCAGCACCGCCCATCGGTAGTCTTCGTGGTCGCCGCCGATACCGCCGTACCCGCCCTTGCGCGCGAAGTTGAAGGTCAGGCGAGCCCCCCAGAGGGTGACGAGACCGGCCATGACATCCAGCCGGACGTCGCCCAGCCCGGCCGCGATGGCGAAGATCCAGACGTAGACGACCGGCACGATCGACCAGATCCGATCGACCCAGGAGGTGTCTTTCGTGATCAGGGAGGCGATCCAGCAGAACGCGCAGACGGCAAGCACCAGGACCAGCATGACGAGCAGAGGAGACATGCTCCGATGCTAATTGCTGCCGCGAGGGCGGCTGCAGCAGGTGGATAGACTCTCGCGAGGAAGGAGGCAGGCGGTGACCACAGTGAGCTCGCGGATCGTGACGATCCCGAACGTGCTCAGCCTGTTCCGCCTGCTGCTGATCCCGGTCTTCCTCGTTCTGCTGCTGACCCACCAGTACCTGTGGGCCCTGGTCACGCTCGTGATCTCGAGCATCACCGACTTCGTCGACGGCTTCATCGCCCGCAAGTTCAACCAGGTCAGCCGGGTGGGCCAGCTGCTCGATCCCGCCGCGGATCGACTGTTCATCTTCTCGACCCTGATCGGGTTGGCGTGGGGCGGGTTCGTCCCGTGGTGGCTCGCCGGGGTGATCATCGCCCGTGATGTGCTGCTCATCGTGGTCGGTCTCTTCCTCACGAATCACGGCTTCGGGCCGCTGCCGGTGCACCACCTTGGCAAGATGGGCACCTTCGCCCTGCTGTTCGCGATGCCGGTGCTGGTGCTCGGCGCGGCGTTCCCCGCCATCGACCAGGTTGCCAACCCGCTCGGCTGGGCGGCCGCTCTGTGGGGTGTTTTCCTGTACTGGTGGGCGGGGGTGATCTACGCACTGCAAGCCGGGCGGATGATCAGCGAACTTCGGGATGCGCCCACCGCCGCATCCGATACTGTGGACAGCTAAGGAGGGCATCATGGCCGACGACGTCCCGGGGGAGTCCCCCGAAGCGCCCGAGACCGGCGCCTCCGCAGGTCACGCGCCGAACAACGACACCACAGCGCACTTCACCGACGAGTTCGTGTCGCAACTCGCCGCGATGGAAGCCGGTATCTCGCCCGAGGAGCAGGAGGCGATCGCGGCCCTGCCCTCCGGCTCCGCGCTGCTCGTGGTCCGCCGCGGCCCGAATGTCGGTGCGCGGTTCCTGCTCGACGCCGACTCGACCGTGGCGGGGCGGCATCCGGATGCCGACATCTTCCTCGACGACGTCACGGTCTCGCGACGTCATGCCGAGTTCAACCGCGTCGGCAAGGCGTTCCAGGTGCACGACCTCGGATCCCTGAACGGCACATACTTCGACGGCGTCCGCATCGAATCCGCGCTCCTGAGCGACGGGGCAGAGGTGCAGGTGGGCAAGTTCCGGTTGACGTTCTACGCCTCTCGACTCGATCTCGCGTCCAACACCGCGCCGACGAGTCGTTGATGGCGGGCGTCACCTCGCCGGCCCGTCAGGCGGCCGGACCTCAACTGCTCAGCATCGGGCAGGTGCTCGCGCGCCTGAGCCCGGAGTTCCCCGACCTGTCGCCGTCGAAGCTGCGCTTCCTCGAGGAGCGGCACCTGGTCACTCCCTCCCGCACGGAGTCGGGCTACCGCAAGTTCTCGCCCTCCGACCTGGAGCGACTGCGCCTGGTCCTCACGATGCAGCGCGACTACTACCTGCCGCTCAAGGTGATCCGCGGGTACCTCGACGATCTGGATGCCGGGCGCGAGCCGCAGTTGCCGGGCGGTGTCACGGTCAGCGGCCCCTCGATGCTGCCGAGTGACCGGCGCCTCACCCGCGACGAGCTGATCAAAGAAGCCGGAGCGACGCCGATGCTCCTCGGCGACGCGATCACGGCCTCGCTGATCGTCGCCGCCGAGCACTACGGCGACGACGCGCTCTCGGTGCTGAAGGCGCTCGTCGAGTTGCAGCGCTCCGGGATCGAGCCGCGGCACCTGCGCGGATTCCGCGCCGCGGCCGAACGCGAACTCGGTCTCATCGAGAGCGCGCTGATCCCGGTTGCGCGGCGCAAAGATGCGTCGAGCCGCGCCAAGGCTCTCGACATGGCGGGCGAGATCGCCGGTCAGCTCGAGGTCGTGCGTTCCAATCTGATCCGCAGCGCACTGAGTCGGCTGTAGGGCAGCGGGGCGGTCACGAACAAATAAGCGCGACACGCCGAGCGGTCGAAGCGGATGTCATTGCTGCGCGTGCCCCCGATGGGTAGCGTGGAAAACACGAGGAAGTTGAGCTTCAAGTTCAACTTGAGGGTGAGGACACCATGGTCGACGTGAACCGCAGTGAGGACTCTCGCTACGATCTCGGGCTGCTCTTCACCGACGGCCTGCCCGACCTCGACGACGGCTCCGGCTACCGGGGCGCGGTCGCGGCCCGTGCTGCCGGCATCAGCTACCGGCAGCTGGACTACTGGGCACGCACGCAGCTGGTCGAGCCGACCGTGCGAGGAGCGGCCGGATCCGGATCGCAGCGTCTCTACGGCTTCCGCGACATCCTCGTGCTGAAGCTCGTCAAGCGACTGCTCGACACCGGGATCTCGCTGCAGCAGATCCGTGTCGCCGTCGATCAGTTGCGCGAATCCGGGGTCTACGATCTCGCACAGACCACCCTGATGAGCGACGGAGCCAGTGTCTACCTCTGCACATCGGACGACGAGGTCATCGACCTCGTGAGCCGCGGCCAGGGTGTCTTCGGCATCGCCGTCGGCAAGGTGCTCCGCGAGGTGGAGTCCAGCCTCATCGAGCTCGACGCGACGCCCGGCGAAGACCCGGGCGACGAGCTCGCGGCACGCCGCGCCTCCAAAGCCAGCTAGGTTCGGCGTGAGCTAGCTGCCGTCAGCCCGGGAAGCCCGGGAACAGCGACTCCATCGACACGTTCGCGGGCGCGCCGGTCGGTGCCGGCGCGTGCACGGGCTCCTGCGCTTCCGGCGCTGCCTCGATGGGTGCACCGCTCAACTGCGCCGTGCGCAGCACGCGGTCGAGGAGTTGGTCGAAGTTGCGCGCCATCTCCTGCGCGCTCTCACCCGGCCAGATGTGCAACGGCTTGGCCGCGCCCTGAGCCTGCTGCAACGAGGTGCGCTCGGGCAGCTGCGGGGCGAGCACGAGGGGGCCGAACATGTCGCGCAGCTCCTTGATGCGGAACTGGTGCTCGAGCGACTGCACGCGGGCGCGGTTGACGATGATGCCGAGCGGCTGGAGTCGGGGAGACAGCCCGCGGCGGATCTCCTCGATCGCTCGCAGCGCGCGGTCGGCCGCTGCCACCGAGAACAACCCGGGTTCGGTGACCACGGCGACGCGGTCCGACGCGGCCCAGGCCGTGCGGGTCAGCGCGTTGAGCGAGGGCGCGCAGTCGATGAGCACCAGCTCGTAGTCCTTCTCGACGTGGGCGAGCGCCTCTTCGAGCTTCCAGATGTCGCGGATGCTGGGGTGCGGTCCGTCGAAATTGATCGCGGATGGCGAACCGATCAGCACGTCGACGGTGCCGGGGCGGCCGCGGGTCCAGCCGGAGGGCGCGATCGCCGACCGCACGATCTTGTCTTTGGGCGACGCCAGGACATCGGCGACGTTCAGGTGCCCGGCGACAGCGATGTCCATGCCGGTCGAGACATCCGACTGCGGGTCGAGATCGACGACGAGCGTCGAAACGCCCTTCGCGAAGGCGGCCGATGCAAGCCCGAGCGTCACCGTGGTCTTTCCCACGCCCCCTTTGAGAGAGCTGACGCTGAGCACATGCACGAATAGGGAGCCTACCTTCACTAATCTGAAAGAACCCACTTCTTGACGCCCGCGCGCCACCGACGCCTCGCTGGCCTCACGCCCGGCCGCTCTAGGCTGGAATGACGCATCGAGAGGACCGATTTGTTCACGAAGATCCTGGTGGCGAACCGCGGCGAGATCGCCATCCGCGCCTTCCGAGCGGCGTTCGAACTCGGCGCGAAGACCGTCGCGGTGTACCCGTACGAGGATCGCAACTCGCTGCACAGGCTGAAGGCCGACGAGGCCTATCTGATCGGCGAGGAGGGGCATCCGGTCCGGGCCTACCTCGATGTGAAAGAGATCATCCGGGTCGCCCGCGAGTGCGGTGCCGACGCGATCTACCCGGGCTACGGCTTCCTCTCCGAGAACCCGGACCTGGCCCAGGCGGCCGCCGACGCGGGCATCACCTTCATCGGGCCCGGCAGCCACGTGCTTGAGATGGCCGGCAACAAGGTCACCGCCAAGGAGCACGCGATCGCCGCCGGGGTCCCCGTGCTCAAGTCGACCCCCGCGACCACCGACATCGACGCCCTGATCGCCGGTGCCGACGAGATCGGCTTCCCGGTCTTCGCGAAGGCCGTCGCCGGTGGCGGTGGACGCGGCATGCGCCGGGTCGAGACGCGTGACGAGCTGCGTCCGGCGCTCGAGGCGGCCATGCGCGAGGCGGACAGCGCGTTCGGCGACCCGACGATGTTCGTCGAGCAGGCCGTCATCCGCCCCCGCCACATCGAGGTGCAGATCCTCGCGGACGCCACCGGAGAGACCGTCCACCTGTTCGAGCGCGACTGCTCGATCCAGCGGCGCAACCAAAAGGTCGTCGAGATCGCCCCGGCGCCGAACCTCGACCCCTCGATCCGTGAGTCGCTGTACCGCGACGCGATCGCCTTCGCGAAGTCGATCGGCTACGTCAACGCCGGCACCGTCGAGTTCCTGCTCGACACCGAGGGAGAGCGCGCGGGCCAGCACGTCTTCATCGAGATGAACCCGCGCATCCAGGTCGAGCACACCGTGACCGAGGAGGTCACCGACGTCGACCTCGTCCAGTCGCAGATGCGGATCGCCGCGGGGGAGACCCTGGCCGACCTCGGTCTGCACCAGGACGAGATCCGCCTGCGGGGCACCGCGATCCAGGTGCGGATCACCACCGAGGATCCGGCCGCCGACTTCCGGCCCGACACCGGCAAGATCACGACGTACCGCTCGCCGGGCGGGGCTGGAATCCGGCTCGATGGCGGAACGGTGCAGACCGGCGCCCAGATCAGCCCGCACTTCGACTCGATGCTGGCCAAGATGATCGCCCGCGGGCGCGACTACGCCACGGCGGTGCGGCGCGCCCAGCGCGGGTTGGCCGAGTTCCGCATCCGGGGCGTGACCACCAACATCTCTTACGTGCAGGCGGTGCTCGCCGACCCGGCCTTCCAGGCCGGCGACCTCAGCACCAAGTTCATCGAGGAGCGCCCGCAGCTCTTCCACGCGCGGGAGTCGCGCGACCGTGGCACCAAGATCCTCAACTGGCTGACGGATGTGACGGTCAACCAGCCGAACGGCACCGGGGCCGGCCTCGTCGATCCGGCCCTCAAGCTGCCCGTGGTCGACGTCGACAGCGCACCACCTCCCGGATCGCGTCAGCAGTTGCTCGAGCTGGGCCCGGTCGGCTTTGCGAGCGCCCTCCGCGCCCAGACCGCCCTCGCCGTCACCGAGACCACCTTCCGCGACGCGCATCAATCGCTGCTGGCCACCCGGGTGCGCACCCGGGATCTCGTGGCCGTGATGCCCACGGTGGCCCGGTTGACCCCGCAACTGCTCTCAGTCGAGGCCTGGGGTGGAGCGACCTACGACGTCGCCCTGCGATTCCTGGGCGAAGACCCGTGGGAGCGCCTGGTCGCGATGCGCGAGGCACTGCCGAACGTGGCGATCCAGATGCTGCTGCGCGGCCGCAACACCGTGGGGTACACGCCCTATCCGACCGAGGTGACCGACGCGTTCGTGCGCGAGGCAGCGGCCAGCGGTGTCGACATCTTCCGCATCTTCGACGCCCTCAACGATGTCGATCAGATGCGCCCGGCGATCGACGCGGTGCTCGCAACCGGCACCGCCGTGGCCGAGGTGGCCATGTGCTACACCGGCGACCTGCTCAACCCCGACGAGGAGCTCTACACCCTCGACTACTACCTGCGCCTGGCCGACCAGATGGTCGAGGCGGGGGCGCACATCTTGGGCGTCAAGGACATGGCCGGGCTCCTGCGCGCCGGCGCGGCCGAGAAGCTGGTCACCGCTCTGCGCGAGCGCTTCGACCTGCCGGTGCACGTCCACACCCACGACACCGCAGGTGGCCAGCTGGCGACCCTGCTCGCCGCCAGCCGAGCGGGCGCGGATGCCGTGGACGCCGCCAGCGCGCCGATGGCCGGAACGACCAGCCAGCCCTCGCTCTCGGCCCTGGTCGCGGCGACGGCGCACACCGAGCGCGACACCGGGCTCTCCCTCGATGCGGTCAGCAATCTCGAGCCGTACTGGGAGGCCGTGCGACGGGTGTACCGGCCGTTCGAGTCGGGCCTGCCCGGGCCGACCGGACGGGTGTACCGGCACGAGATCCCGGGCGGTCAGCTGTCCAACCTGCGCCAGCAGGCGATCGCGCTCGGGCTCGGCGACCAGTTCGAGAAGGTGGAGGACTGGTACGCGTCGGCCAACCGCATCCTGGGCCGTCCTCCCAAGGTGACGCCGTCGTCGAAGGTGGTCGGCGACCTCGCTCTGATGCTCGCCGCCGCGGATGCCGACCCGGACGACTTCGAGAAGAACCCGGACACGTACGACATCCCCGACTCGGTCATCGGGTTCATGGCAGGCGAGCTCGGGGACCTCCCGGGCGGGTGGCCGGAGCCGTTCCGCTCCAAGGTGCTTGCCGGCCGCAACGTCAAGATCGGGGTCGAAGAGATCTCGGCCGAAGACCGGGCGGCTCTCGACGGAACCTCCGACGAGCGCCGCGCCGCGTTGAACCGCCTGCTCTTCCCGGCGCCAACCCGCCAGTTCGAGCAGGTGCGCGAACTGTTCGGCGACCTGTCGCCCGTCGACACGATCGGGTATCTCTACGGACTGCAGCCGGGCAACGAGCACGCCGTCGAGATCAGCAAGGGCGTCGACCTGCTGCTGACCCTCGAGGCGGTCGGCCAGCCCGACGACAAGGGCATGCGCACGGTCATGACCACCATCAACGGCCAGCTCCGGCCGGTCGCCGTGCGCGACCGGAGCATCACCGTCGACACCAAGGCCGCCGAGAAGGCCGACCCCAACAAAGCCGGCCACGTCGCCGCTCCCTTCTCGGGGGTCGTGACCCTCAAGATCTCGGAGGGTGCCACCGTGGTCGCGGGCCAGCAGGTCGCCTCGATCGAAGCCATGAAGATGGAGGCGGCCATCACGACGCCCGTCGCGGGCACTGTCGTGCGGCTCGCGATCCCGGTGACCCAGCAGGTGGATGCCGGTGATCTGTTAGTTGTCGTGGAGTGACAGCCCAACGCGCGGAGGCCGAATAAGCTGGAGAGTCGGGCAGACAGCGCCCGGCTGAGGAGAGGGATATTCGTGGCGACGCGCAGGAACACCGGACCGACGGACGCCGGCCACGCGATCCTTCCCGAGCACCAGCCAGTGCTCGGCGATCTGGCTGCCAGTGTTCCCGAGAGCCTCACGGTCAGCATCGACCTGGCGCCCGTGGCCCAGATCGCCCCGGCCACCCACTCGATCGACATCGTCACCGACCCTGTCATGCTCGCCGAACAGGATCTGGTCGTCGAAGAGACGCCGGTGATCGTGCCGCTGCCCGGAGACGAGGTGCGCGACGAGGCGTCGCCGACGCGTCGCGGACGACTGCGGGGCGACAGCCCGCGCGCAGCCGAGACCGCGTCGATGCTGACCGCGGATCGGATGCTCGACCCGAAGCGCCGTCGCAAGGTGGCCCCCGAGGGCTTCTGGCAGAACGGCCTGTACCGGGCCACGTTCCACCTGGTGAACCTGGGCGACTCCGCGCAGGCACGGGAGCGCAAGGCTCTGGATGCCCGTATCGCCAAGCGGCTCGAGGGCCCGACCCGGTTCGTGCCCGTACTGACGCGCAAGGGCGGAGTCGGCAAGACCACGATCACCACGCTGCTCGGCATGGCGCTGGCCGACGTGCGCGACGATCGTGTGATCGCGGTCGACGCCAACCCCGACCGCGGAACCCTGGCGGAGCGCGTCAACAAGCAGACCCGCTCCACGGTGCGCGACCTCGTGACGCATGCGCCCAGCATCCGCGACTTCAGCGAGCTGTCGACGCACGTCTCGCGCGACGTGACTCGTCTCGACGTGCTGGCCTCCGACACCGATCCGCTGCTGTCCGAGGCGTTTGACGAGAACGACTACAACGTCGTGGCCGACGTCGCGGCCCGCTACTACTCGATCGTGCTGACCGACTGCGGCACCGGCATCGTCCACTCGGTGATGCGGGCCACCCTGCAGCGCGCCGACTCGGTCGTGATCGTGTCGGGCGGCAGCGTGGACGAGGCGCGCCTCGCATCCGAGACCCTGACCTGGCTCGAGGCCAACAACTACGGGCACCTCGCCAGGAACGCGATCGTGGCGCTGAACACGGCGACCCAGGGGACGAACCTGGTGAAGCTGGACGAGATCGAGGCGCACTTCCGGTCGCGGGTGCGCGACATCGTGCGGATCCCGTACGACCCCGAGCTGGCCGCCGGCTCGGTGGTGCGCTACTCGGCTCTCAAGCCGTTCACCCGCGCCTCGGCGCGCGAACTCGCGGCCCTTGTCATGGACGGGCTTCCGACCCGCCGCGACGCATGACGGAACGCCAGATCCGGCTCTTCGGCGATCCGGTGCTGCGGTCGAAGGCCGACCCGATCACCGCGAAACCGGGGGACGCGCGCACTAAGGCTCTCGTCGACGATCTCGTCGACACCGTCACCCCGCCCGGGCGGGCCGGCGTCGCGGCACCGCAGATCGGCGTCGGTCTGCGCGCCTTCAGCTACAACATCGACGGTGATATCGGCTACGTGATCAACCCGGTGCTCGAGGTGTCGGGTGAGCCCGAGCTGGTCGACGAGGGCTGCCTCTCGGTGCCGGGCTTCTACTTCCCCCGCATGCGCTACCCGTTCGCGCGCGTCACGGGAGTGGATGTCGCGGGTCGCGAGATCGTCGTCGAGGGCGACGGTCTCATGGCCCAGGCCCTGCAGCACGAGACCGACCACCTCGACGGCAGGCTCTACATCGAGGGCCTGGAGCCCGACGTGAAGCGTGAAGCCATGCGGGCCGTGCGCGCAGCGGAGTGGTTCCGGGCCTAGCCCACGCCCAGCGACTCCGTCACAGGCATCGACGTGTAGAGCGCCTCGATGACATCCGCGTAGTCCTTCATGATCGGGCCGCGCTTGATGCTCATCTTCGGGGTGAGGTGGCCGGACGCTTCCGTGAAGTCCTCGGGGAGGATCACGAACTTGCGGATCGACTCCGCCCGAGAGACGCGCATGTTGGCCGCATCCACCGCCTTCTGCACCTCGGCGACGACCTTGGGATTGGTGCAGGCCTCCTCGGGCGTCATGTCGGCCGACTCGCCGTTGTTGTGCAACCACACCGGGAGCATCTCGGGGTCGAGCGTGATCAGAGCCGTGATGAAGTGCCGCTGATCGCCGACCACGACCACCTGGCTGATCAGCGAATTCGAGCGGATCGGGTCTTCGAGGGCCGCGGGCGCCACGTTCTTGCCACCCGCGGTGACGATGATCTCCTTCTTGCGGCCGGTGACCGTGAGATAGCCGTCCTCATCGAGCGCCCCGACGTCGCCGGTGTGGAACCACTCGCCCTGCATCACCTCGTCTGTCGCGGCCTTGTTGTTCCAGTAGCCGCCGAACACATCGATGCCCTTGACCAGGATCTCGCCGTCATCGGCGATCTTCAGACCTACGCCGGGAAGGGCCGGCCCCACCGTGCCGATCTTGAACTTCGACACCAGGTTGACGGTGGCGGGCGCTGTGGTCTCGGTGAGGCCGTAGCCCTCCAGGATCTTGACGCCGAGGCTGCGGAAGAAGTGCCCGAGGTAGGTGCCCAGCGGCGCCGATCCCGACACCGCGAACTGGATGTTGCCGCCCATCGCCGCGCGCAGCTTGCTGTAGACGAGCCGGTCGTACAGGGCGAACTTCAGCTTCAGGCCGGTCGGAACCGACCCGGCATCCAGAGCCTTGGAATGATCGACGGCGGCGCGGGCAGCGGCGCGGAAGATCTTGCCGCGACCCCCGCTCTCCGCCTTCTGCTCCGCCGAGTTGTACACCTTCTCGAAAACGCGCGGTACGGCGAGCAAGAAGGTGGGCTTGAAGCTGCCGAGCGCCGGTAGCAGCTGCTTGGTGTCCGCCTGGTGTCCGACCTTGACGCCCGTGTGCACGGCGAGGATCGAGATGAAGCGCGCGAAGACGTGCGCCGTGGTGATGAACAGCAGCGTGGATGACCCGGGCGCGACGACCTCGCCCATCGCGACGGCGGCGTTGCGGCTCAGCTCCACGAAGTTCGAGTGCGTGATGATGCAGCCCTTGGGGCGCCCGGTGGATCCTGAGGTGTAGATGAGGGTGGCCAAGTCGGAGCCCTTGGCCGCGCTGCGGCGCTTCTCGATCTCGTCGTCGCCGATCTTGGTGCCGCCGGACACGAGCTTGTCGAGGTCGCCCAGGCCGAGCTGCCACACCTTCGTAACCTGGGGGAGCTCACTGCGCACCTCGTCGAACTTGGCGAAGTGGTCTGCGGTCTCGACGATGAGGGCGGTCGCCCCCGAGTCGGCCAGGTTGAACTGGAGTTGGGCAGGGGCGGAGGTCTCGTAGATGGGAACGAGCACGGCGCCGGCGAACCACGCCGCGAAGTCGACAAGGGTCCACTCGTAGCGCGTCTTGCACATGAACCCGATCTTCTCGCCGGGCTGGATGCCCGCGGCGACGAACCCCTTGGCCAGAGCGACCACCTGGCGGTGGAATTCGGCGACGGTCACGTCGCTCCAGCCGCCATCGGCCGTGGGAAGCGCGAACAGCGGCGCGTCAGGCGTCGCCTCGAGCCGCTTGATCAGCAGGTCGGTGGTGTTCGCCTCCGGGTCAGCGGGGACGATGGCAGGGGTGAAGTATTCGTTCACGGCAACTCCTTCGGTACCGATCGTGTTCCTAAGCCCCAGCCTAGATCGTTGCGGAGAGCCTAGCCGGGGAAGCCGCGCGCGTGCTGGGCCCCTCCCAGCCAACGGTAAAGTCGAACCCCGTGCATGCCATCGGAATCGACATCGGCGGAACCAAGATCGCCGGGGCTCTGGTCAGCGAATCCGGGACGATCCTGCGCACAGAGCGGCAGCCGACCCCGGCGGGCGACCCGGCCGCCATCGTCGACATCGTCGTCGGTCTGATCACCCAACTCGGTGAGGGCGAAGACGTCGTCGCAGCCGGCGTCGCCGCTGCGGGGTTCGTCGACGCCGCACAGTCGGTGGTCTACTACGCGCCGAACATCAACTGGCGCTCCGAGCCCTTCCGGGACCACTTGTCCGGTCGTCTGCCCGGCATCGACATCACGGTCGACAACGACGCAAACGCGGCTGGGTGGGCCGAGTACCGCTTCGGCGGTGGCCGGGGCGCGACCGATATGACCATGCTCACGATCGGCACGGGTGTCGGAGGCGCGGTGGTCGTCGATGGGCGCCTGCTGCGCGGCGGTTTCGGCGCTGCCGGAGAGGTGGGCCACCTGCGGGTCGTGCCCGGCGGCCTGCCCTGCGGCTGCGGTCAGCGCGGCTGCATCGAGCAGTACGGCTCCGGCCGCGCGCTGCTGCGCTACGCCAACGAGATCGCGGATGCCGGCGGCATCGGCCTGTCGCTGGCCGAGGCCCGCGCCGCTCACGGAGAGCTCGACGGCGGGATCGTGGGCGCACTCATCGCGGACCACGATCCGGGCGCGCTCGCCGCCCTCCGCGAACTCGGGTCGTGGCTGGGTCAGGCCTGCGCATCCATCGGAGCCGTGCTCGACCCGCAGCGCTTCGTGTTCGGCGGGGGAGTCGCCGCCGCCGGCGAGCTGCTGCTCGAACCGATCCGCGACGCCTACCTGACGCATCTTCCGGCACGCGGATTCCATCCCGAGCCGACATTCACCGTGGCAGAACTGGTGAACGACGCCGGCGTCGTCGGCGCCGCGGATCTCGCCCGATTCCACTCACGCGGTGAGTCGACCGCCCCGTCTCGATAGACTTTCGCACGGCGTCGGGAGGTCGCGTGCTCTACTGGTTCTTGAAGACCTTCATCATCGGTCCGTTCGCCAACTCGGTGTTCAGGCCGTGGGCACGCGGTGACGAGAACGTGCCGGAGTCGGGCCCGGTGATCTTCGCGAGCAACCACCTCTCGTTCGTCGACTCGGTCTTCCTGCCCCTCGCCGTCAAGCGCCCGATCAGCTTTCTGGCCAAGAGCGAGTACTTCACCGGCAGGGGACTGTTCGGCTGGCTCACCAAGCAGTTCTTCCTCGGCATCAACCAATTACCGATCGATCGCTCGGGTGGAAAGGCCTCGGAGGACTCGTTGAACTCCGGGCTCGAGCATCTGGCCAAGGGCGGCCAGCTGGGCATCTATCCCGAGGGCACCCGCAGTCCCGACGGCCGGCTCTACCGGGGCCGTACTGGCGTGGCCCGCATGATCCTCGAATCGGGGGCGACCGTGATCCCGGTCGCGATGATCGACACCGAGAAGGTCATGCCGACCGGCTCGAAGTTCCCGAAGGTGCGCAGGGTGGGCGTGGTGTTCGGCGAGCCGCTCGACTTCCGTCGCTTCGCCGGCATGGAGGGCGATCGCTTCGTGCTGCGCTCCATCACCGACGAGATCATGTACGAGCTGTCGCGCATCAGCGGGCAGGAGTACGTCGACGTCTACGCCTCGTCCGTGAAGAAGCCGGGCAAGAGCGGCGTCGACCGCCGGGCTGCCGCGGCGAGGGCCAAGGCCCAGGCGAAAGCGGGCGTCGCGGCCTCCTGACGCGGTCAGCGTCGTGCTGACGGCTCCAATAGGCTGGCTCTTCGAGGCATTCGCCTCGCACCGCCCTCCCTCACAGCACAGAGGAAACCCGTGTCAGACCCGTCAGAGACCATCGTTCAGGCCGATCCGAGTGTGATCGCCGGTCTCGACTATTGGCGCGGGCTGCCGATCAAGCAGCAGCCGGAGTGGCCGGATCCCACCGCTGTCGCCGCCGCGTCGGCCGAACTGTCGACCCTGCCACCGCTGATCTTCGCGGGCGAGGTCGACATCCTGCGCGAGCGCCTGGCGCGTGCCGCGCGCGGTGAGTCGTTCCTGCTCCAGGGTGGGGACTGCGCCGAGACCTTCGCGGGCGCGACCGCCGAGCAGATCCGGAACCGGCTGAAGACGCTGCTGCAGATGGCCGTGGTCCTGACCTACGGCGCCTCGATGCCGATCGTCAAGATGGGGCGCATGGCAGGGCAGTTCGCCAAGCCGCGTTCGAGCGATCTCGAGACGCAGGGCGACGTCACGCTGCCTGCCTACCGGGGCGACATCGTGAACGGCTACCCGTTCACGCCTGAGTCGCGCCAGGCCGATCCGCGGCGACTGATCCAGGGCTACCACACGAGTGCGTCGACGCTGAACCTCATCCGCGCGTTCACGCAGGGCGGTTTCGCCGACCTGCGCGAGGTGCACAGCTGGAACAAGGGCTTCGCCACCAACCCGGCGAACCAGCGCTACGCGAGCCTGGCCAGCGAGATCGACCGGGCGGTCAAGTTCATGGAGGCGGCCGGCGCCGACTTCGACGAGCTCAAGCGCGTCGAGTTCTACACCAGCCACGAGGGCCTGCTCATGGATTACGAGCGCCCGATGACGCGCATCGACTCGCGCAACGGCACTCCGATCAACACGAGCGCGCACTTCCTCTGGATCGGCGAACGCACGCGCGATCTCGACGGGGCGCACGTCGACTACTTCTCGCGCATCCGCAACCCGATCGGCGTGAAACTGGGCCCCACGACCTCACCCGACGACATGGAGCGGCTGATCGACAAGCTCGACCCGAACCGTGAGCCCGGTCGCCTGACCTTCATCACGCGTATGGGCGCCGGCAAGGTCCGGGATGCGCTGCCCCCGCTCCTCGAGGCGATCAAGGGCTTCGACGCGACGCCGCTCTGGGTGACCGACCCGATGCACGGCAACGGGCTCACCACGCCGACCGGCTACAAGACCCGCCGGTTCGACGACGTCGTGGATGAGGTCCGCGGCTTCTTCGAGAGCCACCGTGCCGCGGGCACGCACCCCGGCGGCATCCACGTGGAGCTCACCGGCGACGACGTCACCGAGTGCCTGGGTGGCTCGGAGCAGATCGATGAGGCGACCCTCGCCACGAAGTACGAGTCGCTCTGCGATCCGCGGCTGAACCACATGCAGTCGCTCGAGCTGGCCTTCCTCGTCGCCGAGGAGTTGACGATCGCCCGCTAACCCGTGAAGCGCACGGTGATGGTGTCCCCGCGGTGCACCATGGTTCCGGCTTTCGGGTTGGTCGACCGCACGGTCACCAACGTCGGCACCTGGTCGGCCGCGTGGTCGTAGTTGTATTTCAGTCCAGCGGCGTCGAGGGCGGCCTTGGCCTTGTCCCACGTCATCCCGATGATGTTGGGGACGGCAACTGCGGCGGGGCCGTCAGAGATCTGTAGCTTGACGGTGTCATTCGGGTGCAACGCGGTTCCATCGGGCACCTCGAGCCCGATCACATTGCCCTTGGGCACCGTGTCGCTGTTGGCGTGATCGCCCTCCTGCGCCGTGAGCTTGACGCCGGCGAGAACCGCGCTTGCTTGCGCGAACGTCTGGTTCGCCACATCCGGAACCGCTCCGACCGACACCACCAGCGTGACCGGCAGCTGCTGGCCGTAGCTGCCGCTTCCGATCAGGTTCGTCTTGCCGTCGGCGCCGTACGCCGCGATGACGGTGTCTTTGGGCACCTTGGCATCGAATTGCAGGATGGCGGTCTTCTCGACCCAGGGGGCGCCCTTGATGATCGCCTCGGCGGCGGCCACCGGCATGCCCTGGGTGATGCTGAACGGGATGAGCTTGCGCCCGGTCGACACCAGGAGGGTGACCTGCCCGCCCTTCGCGACCGACGATCCGAGCTTCGGATCGGTGTCGGCCACCTGACCCGCTGGGATCGTGTTCGAACTGGTGCTCCCGTTGGTCGGGTTCACGGTCAGTCCGAGCTTGGTCAGCGCGGTGGTGGCCGCGGCAGGCGACATCCCGGCGATCGAATTCGGGATCGTGACGCGGGATCCGGGCCCGAGTCCGAAGTACCAGCCCGTGATCCCGGCCGCCACCGCCAGCACGGCGATGACGAGGAAGATCGCGAGCCCCCGGCTCCTGCGCTTCTGCGAGACCCTTGCAAGGGCGGTGGTCGAGTCGGAGATCTCGGAGGCCCGAGGTCCGCGTGGCGCGATGATCGCGGTCTCGGCATCCGATCCGCTGGACGGCGCGGGGCGCGCAAACGCGACGGTCTCGCCGGTCGCTGACGCCGCGACGGGAGCGGCGGGAGCCGATGGCATGAGCAGGGTGCGCTGCGGCGCCGTCGAGCCCTGCGGCAGGGCGGTGCGCAACTGCGATTCGGTGTCGTGGAGTTGATCGAGCATCGCGCGCGCGTCGCGCGGGCGCTGATCGGGATCCTTCTCGGTCGCCCACTGCACCAGCTCGTCGAGCTCGGCCGGTACCTTCGGGTTCTTCACGCTGGGCAGCGGGACCGTGTCGTTGGCGTGCTGATACGCGATCTGCATCGGCTGCTCGCCCTTGAACGGCTGCTCACCGGTGAGCATCTCGTACATCATGATGCCCACCGCATAGATGTCGCTGCGGGTGTCTGCGATGCCGCGCGTGACGAGCTCGGGGGAGAGGTAGGCGATCGTGCCGAGCAGGGCGGCACCGGTTGCGGTGTTCGCGGATGCGGCGCGTGCCAGCCCGAAGTCACCGATCTTGATGCGGCCGTCGTCGGCGAGCAGCACGTTCTCGGGCTTCAGATCGCGATGGACGATACCCGCCTTGTGCGCTGCGGCCAGGCCCGACAGCACCGCCTCGGAGATGTCGATCGTCTGCTGGCTGGTCAGCGACCCGTACTCCTGGAGCAGGTCGCGCAGGGTGATGCCGGGCAGGTACTCCATGACCAGGTACGCGCTGTCGGCATCCTGGCCCTGATCGAAGACGTTGACGACGTTGGGGTGCGCCAGCCTGGCTGCTGAGCGGGCCTCCTGGATGAAGCGCTGCTTGAACTGGCTGTCATCGGCGAGGTGGCCGTGCATCACCTTGACAGCGACCCGGCGTTCGAGGCGCAGATCGGTGGCGAGGTAGACCGTCGCCATTCCGCCGCGCGCGATGCGTGAGCGAACCTGATACCGGCCGTCGATCAGACGACCGATCATCGGGTCCGTGGTGTTGACGCTCACCGTTCGAGTGTAGGCAGCACCTTCCTGAACGTCCGACTGCCACACGGTGCTACCGGTACTGCGCCAGCCAGCCCCAGGCGCTGGCCTCCCACTTGGCGTAGGCGTCCGGGTACGCCGAGATCTGCACGGCCTGCGCGGCTTGGGCGATGGTCATCGACTGCCAGCCGTGGATGTCGAGCAGCCCACGGGTGCGTCCGGCGTTGGGATTGCTCGGACCGCCGAAGAACAACTCGGTCGCATACGTCGGGTTCTGGAGTTGAGCGGCGCTTCCCCATCCCGTGCTCGGCCGCTGCTGGAACATGCCGACCGAATCGCGGTCGCCGTAACTCAGGTTGCGAAGCCCCGACTCCTGCATGGCGGCCGCGAGGGCCACGACGATGCCGCGATCGGGGACCCCGAGGCGGCGGCCGGTCTGGATGATGAGTCGCGCATTCGCGGCCATCTCGTCGGTGAGCGCGGTGCCGTTCGTCTTCGTCACCGACGAGACCGTGGTGGCGGCGAGCGCGGGAGCGGCGGTTCCCGACGGGATGACCAGCGTGCGACCGGAGTAGATGATCGTCGAGGATCCCATCCCGTTCGCCGCCATGATCGCGGCGGTGGTCGTCCCGAACCGGGTGGCCAGTGCCGACAGGGTGTCGCCCGCGACGATCGTGTACGAGGTGCCGGCGGACGGCGCTGCCGACGGGGCTGCGGGCGGTGCAGGGGCGTCGCTCGTCGCCGGGCGCCCGCCCGCGGGGATGACGATGGTCTGCCCGGGATAGATGATGCTCGACCATCCGAGTCCGTTGGCCGAGAGCACTGCCTGCGTGGTGACGCCGAAACGTGCGGCGATCGCCGAGATCGTGTCTCCGCGAACGACGGTGTACCGGCCGCCCGCGCCGACCGGGGGCGCGGCGGCGGGGGCGGCGGGCGCCGAACTGGCGGGTGACGCGGAGAGCTTCAGCACCTGCCCGGGGAAGATCAACGACTTCCAACTCAGGCCGTTGAGGGCGAGCACCGATGCGGTGGACAGTCCGTAGCGACCGGCGATGGACGACACGCTGTCGCCGGGGACCACCGTGTACTTCGCGGGCGGCGCGGTGACCGCGGCGTTGCTCTTTGCCGAGCTCAGCAGGATCTCGCGCAGCGTCTTCGCCAGCTCGGTCTTCGGCCTCATCGGCTTCTTGGGCGCGGCGGATGCGGAATCGACGGGGCCGGCGAGGTTCAGGCTCATCGTCATGGCCCCGGCCAGCACGATCGGGACGGTCGCCATGACTCCCGAGCGCCAGTGAGCCGCCGCGGCCTGCCGCCCGGCCGAGGGCGTGGTCGAGGGCGGCGTCGACGGTACGAGTCCCGAGAAGACGGCGCGGGCGAACGATTCACGCTCTGAGGTGTCCGTCATCACGGTCCTGCCTTTCCCCGCCCCCGGGACACGCGGACCCGTCGACACGGGAATCCACGGATTTCAGCCCCCACGCTGTCACAGAAGACATACAGAGTCAATCAAAGTGACAGGCGTGGCGGGAGTTTACGTGTTCGTAACATGAAGTGAGCGGGCGACCCTTGTCGGCGTCGTGGCAGGCTGGGGGCGTGAGCGACTCCGCCGGCCCGCACTGGCTGACCATCCCCGACCTCGTCACGGCCCTGGGCATCACGCAGAGCCAGGTGCGCCGCCTGATCGAGGATCGCGCCCTGCTCGCTACGCGAGTGGACGGTGTGCTCCGAGTGCCCGCGGACTTCATCAAAGAAGGGGAGCCCCTCGGCGAGCTCCGGGGCACGATCGTCGTACTCGGCGATGCGGGATTCAGCGACGACGAGGCGATCCACTGGCTGCTCACTGAGGAGGACAGCCTCGGCGTCGCCCCGATCGCGGCACTGCGCGCCGGCCGCAAGGCCGAGGTGCGCCGGGTCGCTCAGGCCCTGGGATTCTGACCGCCTGCTAACTCGCCCGCTGGGTGACGGTGCTGGCGAGCGCGGCGAGCTCATCGCGGGCCGAGCGGGCGATCGGAGCATCCGCCAGCGCCGCGACGGCGGTCTCGACGTTGCGGGCGATGATGCGCTCAACGTGCTCGACCGCGCCGCTGTCGCGAACGGCGGTCTGCAGCATCCCGATCTGCTGCTCGTCCAGACCGTCGTCGCCGAGCAGCTCGTCGAAGAGACGCGCAGCGGATGCCGGGAGCTTCTGCCGAGCGAGCGTCACCAGGACGGTGCGTTTGCCCTCCCGCAGATCGTCGCCCGCCGGCTTGCCCGTGACAGCAGGATCGCCGAAGACGCCGAGCAGGTCGTCGCGCAGCTGGAAGGCGACGCCCAGCGGCAGGCCGAAAGCGCGGAGAGCCGCGAGCTGGGGGAGCGAGGCCTCGGCGAGCGACGCTCCGATGGCGAGGGGAGCTTCGACGCTGTACTTGGCCGACTTGTAGACGATGACCCGGTGCGAGCGCGCCAGGAGTTCGGATTCCGGCCGGGTGCGCCACGACGCCTCCTCGAGCATGTCGAGGTACTGCCCGACGGTCACCTCGGTGCGCATGAGGGAGAACTGGGCGCGAGCGGCGGCCGCGGCCTCGGGGTTGCGTGCCAGAGCGGCGCCCGACTCGAAGAGCTGATCGCTCCAAGCGAGCAGCAGATCGCCGACCAGCAGGGCGGCGGCGTCGCCGTACTGACGGCCCGACCCCGCCCAGTCCCGCTCGTCGTGCAGGGTCTCGAACCGCCGGTGCAGGCTCGGCTGCCCTCTGCGGAGGTCGGAGTTGTCCATGATGTCGTCGTGCACGAGTGCCGCAGCGTGGAAGATCTCGAGCGCCGACGCCACCGACACGACAGGATCGAGCGCCGCGCGCTCGGTCTCGCCGACGCTATCGCCCGTCCAGGAGTCGTCGGCGACCGCCGCGACCGCACGCCAGCCCCAGTAGCAGAACAGGGCGCGGAACCTCTTGCCCCCCGCCATCAGATCGCGTGCCGACTGCTCGATGATGCCGAGGTCGGGGGAGATCGCCGCGAGAGCAGCTCCCTGCTCCGCGAGGAATCCGTCGAGTCGCGACTGGACGAGATCGACTAAGCGCGTACTCCCAGCCACCGTTCTATGCTATCGGCGCTTCTGCGGCCTACACTTGGCGATGAATCAACGAGTCGGGCCGACCAGAAGCCCCGGCCGTGAGGGAGCAGGAATCATGCCGCTTTCTGAGCAGGAGCAGCGTCTTCTCGATGAGATGGAGCGCAGCCTCTATCACAACGACGCTGACGACGTCACGACGGTTGGCGCGCGCCGCGGGCGTCCCAACTACACGGCGGTCGTGCTCGGTGTTCTGGCGGGGGCACTCGGCCTCGTTCTGCTCGTCGTGGGAGTGATGATCCGGCAGCCGATCGTGGGCATCCTCGGATTCGCGCTGATGTTCATCGGAGCGCTGGTGGCGATCACCCCTCCGCGTCGTCTCACGATCCCGGGATCGGGCTCGGCGAGCTCCGCCAAGCCGCGCGCGGGATTCATGGATTCGCTCAACGAGCGGTGGGAACGCCGCAACGACGAGTCCGAGCACTAGCGCTGATCCAGGGTCGGCGCGAGCGCTGACGCTCTCCCCAGATCTTCGCGAAGGGGCCGGCTGAGCCGGCCTTTTCTGCATTAGCCGCCGGTCGCCGTCGTGCGGGAGCCCCATCGTGGGGAGCCCCGCCGCGCCCGAACCGGGCGGAATCCCCTCCACTCGGCTCCACCCGGCCTCCGGGTCGTCGACGAGTCCGGTTCCCGCCCATTTTGCTGGCCGGCTGCCCCCATGTGCGACGCCTCACCGGGAAGGTGGCCCCCTTTGTGGGGCCGCTTTCGGGCCGAATTCGGGAGATGAGTGGTGGACAGTGGTGCGAAGTGGAGTAAAGTGGGGATCGTCCTTCTGTCTGGCCGGAGAGTGAGGGGACCCGCGCATGCTGCTCGGTACGTTCGTCCCCAAGCTCGACGAGAAGGGGCGCATCATCCTCCCCGCCAAGTTCGCCGAGGACTTCGCCGGCGGCGTCGTGATGGCACGCGGCCAGGAGCACGCCATCTACGTGTACAGCCAGCGCGAGTTCGAGAGCCTGGTCGAGCGGATGCAGCAGCAGGCTCCCGCCCTCGGCAAGAAGGGGCGCGACTACCTGCGCCTGTTCCTCAGCGGGGCGACCCAGGAGATCCCCGACGGCCAGCGCCGCGTCACGATCCCGCCGATGCTGCGCGAATACGCGGGGCTCGACCGCGACCTCACGGTGATCGGCGCGGGCACCCGCGCCGAGATCTGGGACACCGCCGCCTGGAACTCGTACTACTCGAACGCTGAATCCGACTTCGCCGACGCGGACGAGGAGGTGATCTCGGGACTCTTCTAGCGCCTCGTGCCCGACCCTCAGCCGCGCACCCTGACTCCACTTCCCCGGAGCCAGGTCGCAGCGGATGGGGATCAGGCCCGAGGGGTTCGACCCCGACTCCTCATGGCCGAGAACACCTTGCACACCCCCGTGATGCTCGAGCGCACGCTCGAGTTGCTGGCCCCCGCTCTGGAACGCCCCGGCGCGGTGCTCGTCGATGCCACCCTCGGGCTCGGCGGACATGCCGAGGCGTTCCTGCAGCGGTTCCCTGAGCTGGTCTTCGTCGGGCTCGACCGCGATCCCCACGCGCTCGCGCTGACGGGCGAGCGGCTCGCGCCGTTCGGAGCACGCGTGCATCTCGTGCACACCGTGTACGACCGGGTGGGCGAGGTGCTCGACGAGCTCGGCATCGCGTCGGTGGCCGGCATCCTGTTCGATCTCGGGGTCTCGTCGATGCAGCTCGATCAGGTCGAGCGCGGGTTCTCGTACTCGAAGGACGCGCCACTCGATATGCGCATGGATGACACGGCCGAGCTGACGGCGGCGCGCATCCTCGCCGAGTACGACGAGGCGAGCCTGCGTCGCATCTTCTACGAGTACGGCGAGGAGAAGCTCGCGCCGCGCTACGCCAGCCGCATCGTCCGCGAACGCGCCGTCGCGCCGCTACAGACTTCTGCCCAACTGGTGGAACTGCTGATCGCCGCGACGCCGGCCGCGCTGCAGCGCGCCGGACATCCCGCCAAGCGGGTCTTCCAGGCCCTGCGGATCGAGGTCAATCAGGAGCTGGCGGTACTGGAGCGCGCGATTCCTGCGGCCCTCGACGCGCTCGAGGTGGGCGGGCGCATCGTCGTGCTTGCGTACCAATCGCTCGAAGACCGCATCGTGAAGCGCGAACTGGCGGCGCGGTCCGCGTCGACCGCCCCGCGCGGACTGCCGGTCGAACTGCCGGAGCATCGTCCTGAGTTCAAGCTGCTGGTGCGCGGGGCCGAGCTCGCGAGCGAGTCGGAGAAGGCCGCGAACTCGCGGGCGACGCCCGTGCGACTGCGCGCGGCCGAGCGCTTGAGGGCGGCAGCATGAGCGCCGTCGCCGTCGCGCGTCCACTGCGCCAGCCTGTCGGCCGCCCACAGGCCGAGCCGCGCCGGCATCTCGAGGTCGTCCCGACCCGGGCTCAGCGTCGCGCACGACCGCGCATGCTGCCTGCGCTGGTCACGATCGGCGGCATCGGCGTCATCCTGCTCGCACAGTTGCTGCTGAGCATCGTCATCGCCAACGGGGCGTACCAGATCTCCGGTCTCCAGTCGCAGAAGCACGACGCGGTGCTTCAGCAGCATGCCCTGTCCGAGCAGCTCGACCTGCTGGCTTCGCCGCAGCACCTCGCAGCGAATGCCGAGGCCCTTGGGATGGTGGCGAGCGCCAGCGCCGTCTACCTCGACGCCAAGACCGGGGCCGTCACCGGCAGTGGCGGCGCTCCGGGAGGAAGCATGCTCGGCTCCGGCGACCAGGTCGGCAACGCACTGCTGACCGGCACCCCGCTTGTCACGCCCGGCCCGTCGGGGTCCGGCACCACGACCACCACGACCACCACCACAGATGCACGCGGGGACTCCCCGGCCCCGACCGACGCGGGGACGGGAGGTGCCGGGCAGGACCCCCAGACCCCCGGCCTCCTCCCGTCTCCCACCACTCACTGAGCCATCGAGACGAGGATCGCCGTGCCCACGCTGCGCAGTTCGCGACGGCGGCTCTCGCTGACCGTCATCGCGGTCTTCGCGATCTTCTCGGTGTTCATCGTCCGGCTGGTGGACATCCAGATCGTGCAGGCTGCTCAGCTGACGAAGGCCGCTGACTCCCGTCAGCTGCGGAACGTGACGGTCTACGGTGTCCGCGGCAACATCGTCGACAGCAACGGGGTCGTTCTGGCCGACAGCGTCGACCGCTTCGACATCACTGCCTCGCCGAAGAATGCGGTGCCCCACGACGGCGCAGACGGCTTCACGCGTGTCAACAAGGACGGCACGAAGACGCATGTCAGCCTCGCCGACGCGATCGACGAGATCTCGAAGGTCACCGGTGTGGACTCGCAGACCCTCTCCACCGCCCTGATGAAGGATCCGGCCTCCGACTTCGCCTACCTGGTGAAGGCGGTGAAGCTCTCGGTCTTCAACAAGGTGAAGGCGCTGCACATCCCCTGGGTGTACAGCGAACCGCATCCCGCGCGCACCTATCCCAACGGAGCAGTCGCGGGCAACCTGGTGGGCTTCATCGGGACCGACGGGCCACTGGCTGGCACCGAGCTCAAGCAGAACTCGTGCCTGGCCGGCACGAACGGGACATCGACCTACGAGACGAGCGCCGATGGCGTGCGCCTGCCGGGCAGCACGGTGGTGGTCAAGCCCGCGGTCGACGGCGGCACGATCACGTTGACGATCGACGCGAACCTGCAGTGGTTCGCGCAGCAGACCCTGGCCCAGCAGGTCCAGGCCACCGGGTCGGAGTGGGGAACCGTGATGGTGGTGCGGGTGAACGACGGCCACATCATGGCCGACGCCGACTATCCGTCGATCGACCCCAACGACCTCAACTCGGTGCCCCGGGATTCGACGGGCGCGCGCAGCTTCTCGAGCCCGTTCGAGCCGGGATCGATCATGAAGCCCGCGACGGTCGCCGGTCTCGTCGACAAGGGCCTGGTCACGGCGGCGACCCCCGTCGATGTTCCGTCCCGGTTCACGGATGGCCTCCCCGCCGGCACCTACATCAAGGACGCCGATCCGCACGGCGACGTCCATATGACGGTTGCAGGGGTCATCATGAATTCCTCGAACATCGGCATCGCCGAGCTGACCAAGCTCGAGAGCGAGAAGGACCGCTACGCCAATCTGCGCGCGTTCGGATTCGGCTCACGCACCACCGTGGACTTCCTGGGCGAGAGCAAGGGCTACGTGGCGGACCCCAAGACCGTCGATGCCCGCACGACGGTCACACAGCAGTTCGGTCAGGGCATGAGCGCAACCTCCGCCCAGGTGGCCAGCATGTACCAGACGATCGGCAACGACGGCAAGAAGGTGCCGCTCACTCTGATCCAGAGTTGCACGGCGGCCGACGGCACCGTCAGCTACCCCAACGCGGGTCCGACCACGCAGGTGGTCTCGGCGTCAGCAGCCCAGCAGGTGCGCCTGATGATGGAGACGGTGACCACGCAGGGCTATATCCACAAGCAGATCTCGATCCCGGGCTACCGCATCGCGGCCAAGACGGGAACCGCCCAGGTCGCCGACGGCAACGGCAAGTACGGCAACGACTACATCGTGTCCGTCGCCGGCCTGGTGCCCGCCGACAAGCCGCAGTACGCGGTGATCATCACCCTGGCCAAGCCCGGTACGATAAAGACGTCGGCCGCCGCGGCGCCGGGGTATGCGACGATCATGAAGCAGGTCATCAAGACGTATCGCATCCAACCGTCGACGACACCGGCGCCCCCCATCCCCGTCGCCTGGTAGCCCCACTGCTGGGTGTCGAGGCGAGACGCCGAGCAGACAGCAAGGAGGCAGCGCCAGCGTGACATCCCGGATTCCCCCGGTGCTGCGGCCCGAGCATCCTGTCCCGCGATCGCTGGCGATGCTCGTGCAGGAGTTCGGCCTCGACCACCGCGGCTCGGTCGACGGGGTCGAGGTCTCGGGCGTGACGCTCGGCACAGGCGACCTGCACCCCGGTGACCTGTTCGTCGGCATCCAGGGTGTCAACAGTCACGGTGCGTCCTACGCGGCGGCCGCCAAGCAGGGCGGTGCCGTCGCCATCTTGACGGATGCCACAGGAGCCGACATCGCCGAGGCCGACCCCGGCTCGGCCGGGCTGCCCATCCTGATCGTCGACGACCCGCGCGGTGCCCTGGGTGCTCTGTCGGCGTGGGTCTACCGGACGGCCGAATCGAACGCCCTTCTCTTCGGCACCACCGGCACCAATGGCAAGACCTCGACGTCGTACCTGCTCGAAGCGATCCTGCGCCAACTGGGTCTGGTGACCGGACTCAGCTCCACGGCCGAGCGGCACATCGGCGAGCTCACCGTGGTGAGCAGACTGACCACGCCCGAGGCGAGCGAGATGCACGCGCTGCTGGCACGGATGCGCGAGGCCGGCGTCCGCGCGGTCGCCGTGGAGGTGAGCGCTCAGGCCCTGACCCGGCACCGGGTCGACGGCCTCGTCTTCGACGTCGTCGCATTCACGAACCTGAGTCACGACCACCTCGACGACTACGCGGACATGGAGGAGTACTTCCAGGCGAAGCTGGCGCTCTTCGCTCCGGAGCACGGCAAGCGCGGGGTGGTCTGCCTCGACACCGCGTGGGGCGCCCGCGTCGTCGCGGAGTCGCGCATCCCCGTCACCACCATCGCGACCGTGGGGCACGCGAGCCCCGACGACGTGGCGAACGCGGAATGGGTCGTCGAGGTGCTCGAGGAGTCGGCCGCGTACACCGAGTTCCGGCTGACCGGGCCCGACGGCCGGTCGCTGATCACCCGCGAGCCGCTGATCGGCTGGCACATGGCCGCCAACGCCGCTCTCGCGATCGTCATGCTCGTCGAAGCCGGGTTCGAGCTCGAGGCCATCGGAGCGGCGATCGCGGTCGACGACCAAGGCGATGGCGGCATCCAGGCCTACCTGCCCGGCCGCACGGAACGCGTCTCGGGGGAGCGCGGCCCCAGCGTGTACGTCGACTTCGGCCACAGCCCCGACGCCTTCGAGAACACCCTGGCCGCCGTCCGGCAGTTCACGACCGGCCGCACGATCATGGTCTTCGGCGCCGACGGCGACCGGGATGCCACCAAACGGCACGAGATGGCGCGCGTCGCCGCGCAGGGCAGCGACATCCTCGTGATCACCGACCACCATCCGCGGTTCGAGGATGCCGCCTCGATCCGCGCGACGCTGCTCGAGGGTGCCAAGCTGGCCGCCGATCAGCCGGAGACCTATGAGGTCAGTCCGCCCGAGGCGGCGATCCGCAAGGCGGTCTCGCTGGCGAAGGAGGGGGATTCCATCCTGTGGGCAGGTCCCGGCCACCAGGATTACCGCGACATCCGGGGGGAGCGCACGCCGTACTCGGCGCGCGACGAAGCGCGGGCCGCCCTGCGCGAGGCGGGCTGGGTGTGATCCCGCTCCGCCTCGCCGAGCTGAACGAGGCGCTCGGCGGCACCCTGACGCTGCCGCACCGGGTGACGGCCGACGCCGTCGTCGCCGGCAGCGTGCAGACGAATTCCACCCTGGTCGAACCGGGGTCGATCTTCTTCGCTCTGCCGGGCGCGGTGACCGACGGCCATCTGTTCGCCGCCGACGCGGTGGCGCGCGGCGCGGCACTGGTCGTGGCGGAACGGCCGCTCGACCTGCCGGTACCGCTGCTCGTGGTTCCGGACGGCGTCACGGCCCTCGCCGATCTGGCCCGACTCGTGGTCGCCCGGGTGCGGGCGAACGGGAACCTAAAGGTGATCGGGATCACCGGCTCGAACGGCAAGACGACGACCAAGAACCTGCTCCAGGCGATCCTCTCGGCCGAGGGACCCACGGTCGCGCCGGTCGCGTCGTTCAACAACCATGTGGGCGCACCGATCACCATGACCCAGGTCGAGACCTCGACCGACTACCTGATCAGCGAGATGGGCGCCAGCCACTCCGGTGAGATCGCGCGCCTGGTCGGCATCGCGATGCCCGACATCTCGGTGGTGCTGAAGGTGGGCCTGGCCCACGCCGGCGAGTTCGGCGGCGTCGAGGCGACGCAGCGCGCCAAGTCGGAGATCGTGCGCGAGCTGCCGGCCTCGGCGGTTGCGGTCTTGAACGCCGACGACGACCGGGTGGCGGCGATGGCGGGGATGACGGCGGCCCGCGTCGTGTGGTTCGGGCTGGCTCCGGATGGCGAGGTGCGCGCCGCGGACGTGCGGGCCACCGCATCCGGAACCCGCTTCACCCTGGTGGTCGACGGAGTGGCGCACGAGGTCGCCCTGCGCATCCTCGGCGAGCACCACGTCTCGAACGCCCTCGCCGCGCTGGCGGTCGCCCGCGAGCTCGGGGTTCCGGTCGAGCGCGCGATCGCCGCGATCGAGTCCGTTCCGCGTGCCGAGCGCTGGCGCATGGAGGTGCTGCAGCCCGGCGGTGGCATCACGGTGATCAACGACGCGTACAACGCGAGTCCCGACTCGACGGCCGCGGCCCTGAAGACGCTCGCCCAGATCCGCGAGCCGGGGCAGCGGACGGTCGCGGTGCTCGGCGAGATGGCCGAACTGGGGGACTACTCCGATGAGGAGCACGACCGGATCGGCCGCCTGGTCGTCCGTCTCAATATCGAAAAACTGGTCGTGGTCGGCGAGGGTGCCCGTCGCATCCACGCGGCAGCTGGGCTCGAAGGCTCATGGGACGGGGAGTCGGTGTTCGTCGCCGATCTCGACGCCGCATACGATCTACTCCGTGAGCAACTGCGTCCGGGCGACATCGTGCTCGTGAAGTCGTCGAAGTCCGCAGGGCTCCGGTTCCTGGGTGACAGGCTCGGCGGAATCGTGGGTGCCGAGTGATCGCCCTCCTGCTCGGGGCGGGCTTCTCGCTGGCCTTCACCCTCTTCTTGACCCCGCTGTTCATCCGCCTGTTCCGGCGGATCGGCTGGACGCAGTTCGTCCGCGACGACGGGCCGAACTGGCACCACACCAAGCGCGGCACGCCGACGATGGGCGGCATCGTCTTCATCCTCGGTTCGCTGTTCGGCTACTTGATGGGCCACCTCGTCTCGGGGGTGCCGTGGACCATGGTGGGGGGGCTTGTCCTCGCCATGATGGGCGGCCTGGGCCTCGTGGGCTTCATCGACGACTTCATCAAGACCAGGAAGCAGCGCAGCCTCGGGCTCGGGGGCTGGGCGAAGATCGCCGGACAGCTCGTCATCGGCACGATCTTCGCGGTCCTGGCGATCTCGCCGGTATTCCTCGACGAGCACAAGCTCACCCCGGCCTCGCACTACATCTCGGCCATTCGCGACATCCCGGCCCTGAACCTCTTCGCGCTCGGGCCGATCGTCGGGATCATCCTGTTCGTGCTCTGGGTCAACATCATGACCGTGAGCGCGTCGAACGGCGTCAACATCGCCGACGGGCTCGACGGGCTCGCCGCCGGCGCGTCGGTCTTCGCGATCTCGGCCTACCTCTTCATCGGCTTCTGGCAGAGCAACCAGAGTTGCTTCGGCTTTCGGCTGTCCGAGGAAGTGCGCTACAAGTGCTACGACGCGCGCGACCCGATCGACATCGCGGTGGTTGCCGCCGCGATCGTAGGAAGCCTCGTCGGATTCCTCTGGTGGAACACCTCGCCGGCCCAGATCTTCATGGGTGACACGGGTTCGCTCGGCCTCGGGGGCGCCCTCGCCGCGCTGGCCATCGTCAGCCGCACCGAGCTGCTCCTGGTGTTCACCGGGGGGCTGTTCCTGATCATCACCGGCTCGGTGATCCTCCAGAGCGGCTACTTCAAGTACACGAGGCGACGATATGGGGCGGGCAGGCGCATCTTCCGGATGGCTCCGCTGCACCACCACTTCGAACTGAAGGGTTGGGCCGAGATCACGATCGTGGTTCGGTTCTGGATCATCGCCGTGCTGTTCGTGGCGGCCGGCGTCGGCCTGTTCTACCTCGAATGGGTCAGTCGCTGATCGTGACGTCCGCACCGGGAGCCTCGGGAGCTGACCCGCGCGATCTCGCCGCGCTCACCAGTTGGCGCTCCGACTGGGCCGGCTTGCGGGTCGCCGTGCTCGGCCTCGGCCTGACGGGCTTCTCGGTCGCCGACACCCTGGTCGAACTCGGGGCCGAGGTGCTCGTGGTCGCGCGTGCGGCCAGCGAGGAGCACCGTGAACTGCTCGAGGTGATCGGCGCCTCGTTCGTCGAGGCGGACGACACGGTGCCACCGGCTCTGGCGGGATTCGACGCGGATCTGGTCGTCGTGTCGCCCGGATATCCGCCGCGGCACCCCTTCCTGGTATGGGCAGCGGAGCAGGGCGTCGAGGTCTGGGGTGACATCGAGCTGGCCTGGCGGCTGCGCGACAAGGTGCCGCGCCCCGATGGCACACCCGCCGACTGGGTCTGCATCACCGGGACGAACGGCAAGACCACGACGACGCAGTTGACAGCGACGATGCTGGTCGCGGGCGGTCTGCGAGCGGCGCCCGCCGGCAACATCGGGGTGCCGGTGCTGGACGCGATCCGCGATCCCCACGGGTTCGACGTGCTGGTCATCGAGCTCTCGAGCCATCAGCTGCACTGGATCAATCGTCACGCTGGGGGCGTACTCGCGCCCCTGGCATCCGTCTGCCTGAATCTGGCAGACGATCACCTCGAATGGCACGGCAGCCGCGACGAGTACCGCGGGGCGAAGGCCAAGGTCTACGAGAACGTGCGCGTCGCCTGCGTCTACAACCTCGCGGATCCCGCGACCCGCGACATGGTCGAAGAGGCAGAGGTGCAGGAGGGATGCCGCGCCATCGGCTTCGGCCTCGGCGTGCCCGGCCCCAGCGACATCGGGCTCGTCGACGGGATCCTCGTGGATCGCGCCTTCCTCGAGGAGCGCCGCACCTCGGCGCTCGAGCTCGCCACCATGTCCGACCTCGCGCCGGGCGGGCTGGACAGCCCGCACATGACGGCCAACGTGCTCGCCGCGGCCGCCCTGGCGCGAGCCGTCGGCGTCGACCCCGCGGCGATCCGCGACGCGGTGCGCGGCTTCCGGCTCGATCACCATCGCATCGAGGTGGTGGGCGAAGGGGGCGGCATCACCTGGGTCGACGACTCGAAGGCCACCAACGCGCACGCGGCGGACGCCGCCCTCTCGGGCTTCAGGAACGTCGTCTGGATCGCCGGTGGCCTCCTCAAGGGGATCGATCCGGCACCGCTGGTGGCCAAGCACGCGTCGCGGCTCAGCGCCGCCGTGCTGATCGGTGCCGACCGCACGGTGCTCCGCGAGGCGTTCGAACGACACGCGCCCGGCGTCACGGTGCTGGAGGTCGCGGGCGACGAGACTGGGGGAGTGATGTTCGCGGCCGTGCGAGCTGCCGCATCCGTCGCCCGCCCGGGTGACGTCGTGCTGCTCGCTCCGGCCGCCGCATCGATGGACCAGTTCACCGATTACGCGGACCGCGGTACCCGATTCGCCGAGGCGGTGCGCGAGCACCTGGAGGGAGCCGATCGTGACGACGACCCGACCTCCCGCCCGGAGTCGTAACACCCCGACTCCCGATCCGGAGCCGCAGCCGCCTCGCGCCGCTGTGGTGGCAGTGCGCCGACTGTTCGCGGCCGAAGCGCCCGAGTTCTTCCTCCTGCTGGGCACCACGATGTTCCTCGTTGTCTTCGGCCTGGTGATGGTGCTCTCGTCGTCGTCCATCGAGTCCTATGTGCAGAGTGGCGACTTCTTCACGACCGCGACGCGCCAGGGGCTCTACGCCCTGATCGGCGTGCCGGTCATGCTGATCGCCGCCCGGGCACCGATCTCGTTCTGGAAGCGCTGGGCGCGTGTCGCGGTGTTCCTGGGCATCGGGCTGCAACTGCTGGTGTTCACGCCGCTCGGGTGGGGCAACGGGTACAACCAGAACTGGATCCACATCGGATCGTTCACCGCCCAGCCGTCCGAGCTCATCAAGCTGGCCTTCGTGGTCTGGCTGGCCTGGATGCTCACGGCGCGACCGGAGCTCCTGGATGACTGGAAGCGCATCCTGTTCAGCATCGGGCCCGTTGTCGGGCTCTCGATCGGCCTGGTGCTGTTCGGCGCCGACCTCGGCACCGCGATCATCCTGATCTCGATCGCGCTCGGTGCCCTCTTCTTCGCGGGCGTCAAGCTGCGCTGGGTCGCGGGCGCCGTCGCGGTCATCTCGGTGATCGCCCTGCTCTTCGTGCAACTGAGCGGCTCGCGGTCCGGCCGCGTCGCGGCCTGGCTGGGCGGCTGCACGGATCCGTCGAAGGCGCAGAACGAGTGCTACCAGGTCACTCACGGCTGGCAGTCCCTGGCTCACGGTGGCCTGTTCGGCGTGGGGCTCGGCAACTCGACCGGGAAGTGGTCGTGGGTGCCGGAAGCCGACAACGACTTCATCTTCGCGATCATCGGCGAAGAACTGGGGCTGATCGGCGCGATCATCGTGCTGGGTCTCTTCATCGTGCTGGCGATCTGCTTCGTGCGCATCATCCGGATGTCGCGCGATCCCTTCGCGAAGCTCGCCACCGCCGCCGCCATGGTCTGGATCATCGGTCAGGCCTTCGTGAACATCGCCGTGGTGCTCGGGCTGCTCCCGGTGCTCGGGGTGCCTCTTCCCCTGGTCTCGGCGGGGGGCTCTGCCCTGATCACGACGCTCGCGGCGATCGGCGTGGTCCTGTCGTTCGCACGCAAGCGCCCGGAACCCCTCCCGGTCTCGGGGGCGCCGCGCCGATGACCACGTACCTGTTCGCCGGCGGGGGGACCGCCGGCCACGTCAATCCGCTGCTCGCGACGGCCGACCGCCTCGTCGAACGAGAACCCGACGCGACGGTGCTCGTGCTGGGCACGTCGGAGGGGCTCGAGGCCAAGCTCGTGCCCGAGCGCGGGTACGAGCTGCTGACCATTCCGCGGCTGCCATTTCCGCGCAGGCTGAACGGCGACGCCCTGCGCTTTCCCGGCCGGTGGCGCAGCACCGTGGCCCAGGTGCGCGAGATCCTCCGCGACCGTCACGTGGATGTCGTGGTCGGCTTCGGCGGGTACGCATCGGCGCCCGCCTACCGGGCTGCCCGACTCGAGAAGGTGCCCACCGCCATCCACGAGCAGAACGCGAAGCCGGGATTCGCCAACCGGTTCGGCGCGCGCGGAACGCGATTCGTCGGGACGACGTTCACCTCGACCAAGCTCGCGCACTCCACCGTGGTGGGGCTGCCCCTGCGCCGGGAGATCGAGGCCCTCGACCTCCCGCCCGCGCGATCCGAGGGTCGTGCCCTGTTCGGTCTCGACCATCGGATGCCGACCCTCCTGGTGACCGGCGGCTCGACGGGCGCCCTGCGCATCAACGAGAGCGTGTCGCGGTCGATCGCGGCCATCCTCGGAAGCGGGTGGCAGGTGCTGCACCTCACCGGCTCCCGCTCGCCGGTCGTCGATCCCGGCCTGCCCGGCTACCACCTCCTGGAGTACTGCGACCGGATGGATCTGGCTCTTGCCGTCGCGGATCTGGCGATCTCGCGCGCCGGCGCGGGAACGCTCGCCGAGCTCGCGGCGCTCGGCATCCCGGCGGTCCTCGTGCCCTACGCGGCCGGCAATGGCGAGCAGGCGTACAACGCGCAGGACGCGGTGCATGCCGGGGGTGCGATCGTCGTCACCGACGACGCCTTCTCGCCCGAGTACGTCCAGTCGGAACTGCCCGCGCTGCTCCGCAATCGCGCGCGGATCGCCGACATGGCGGCCCGGATGGTGTCGGTCGGGGTCCGGGACGGCGCCGACCGCATGGTGGACCTGGTGCGCGCGGCGCGCGACAGCGCGCGGGATCGCGGGCAGGTAGCGTAGTCCGGATGATCAAGCCCGACCTCGAGCTGGAGCTGCCGGCGGAACTCGGCACGACGCACTTCGTCGGCATCGGCGGGTCCGGCATGAGCGGCATCGCCCGTCTGTTCCTCGAGGCGGGCCATCGGGTCACAGGCTCCGATCTGCGCGACACCGAGGCGGTGCGGGAGCTCCGGGAGCTGGGAGCCGAGATCTGGATCGGGCACGACGCCTCCCACGTCGGCGCCGTCGACACCCTGGTCGTCACGGGCGCGCTCTGGCAGGACAACCCGGAGTACCAGGAGGCGCTGCGCCGTGGCATCCCCGTGCTGCATCGTTCGCAGGCGCTCAACTGGTTGGTGTCCGGTCATCGGACCATTTCGATCGCGGGGGCGCACGGCAAGTCGACATCGACGGGGATGTTGGTCACCGCACTGCGCGAACTGGGAGCGGATCCGAGTTTCGTCAACGGCGGCGTGATTCAGGGATACGGCCGCAGTTCGGCGTTCGGCTCCGATGACCTGTTCGTGGTAGAGGCCGACGAGTCGGACGGATCCTTCCTGCTCTACGACACCGCCATCGCGCTGATCACCAACGTGGATGCAGACCACCTCGACCACTACGGAACGCAGGCGGCCTTCGAGGACGCCTTCGTGCGGTTCGCGCAGGAGGCCGGGGAGTTCGTCGTCGCGTCCAGCGACGACGCCGGTACCGTCGCGGTCACGAAGCGGCTGATCGGCAAGAAGCTCATCACCTTCGGCTTCGCGCAGGATGCGGACGTGCGGCTGCACTCCGTCGGCACCGAGGGCCCGGTCTCGTTCACGGTCGAGTACGGGGGAGTCGCCTACCCGGCTCAGCTCGCGATCCCAGGGGCGCACAATGCCGTCAACGCGAGTGGTGTGTTCGCCCTGCTGGTGGAGCTCGGATACCCGCCCGAGGCGGTGCTCCGGGCTCTCGAGACCTTCCAGGGCACCGGCCGCCGCTTCGAGCTGCGCGGGACCGTGCGCGGAGTGCGGGTCTTCGACGACTACGCGCACCATCCGACCGAGGTGGCGGCGGCGCTGGCCACGGCGCGGTCGGTGGTCGGAAGCGGCCGCGTGATCGCCGTTCATCAGCCGCACCTCTACAGCCGCACCCAGATGCTCGCCGGCGACTTCGCCGAGACCTATGAGCGCCTGGCCGATCACACCATCGTGCTCGACGTGTTCGGGGCGCGCGAAGACCCGGTGCCCGGTGTGACCGGGGCCCTGGTGGCGGAGCGATTCGCCGATCCGCGCCACGTCGACTACCTGCCGGACTGGCAGGCGGCCGCCGACCAGGTGGCGGCGATCGCCCGCGACGGTGATCTGGTCATGACCTTGAGTTGCGGCGACGTGTACCGGATCATTCCGCAGATCCTGAGCGCGCTCGAGGCCACCCCGGAGCCGGCCCGCACGTGAAGCGTCCCGAGGGCGTCGCGGTGCCGGGTGCGAAGACTCCGTCTTCCCCGAGCACGGCGTCGAAGAGGACCACGGCACCGAGTGGCGCGAAGAAGGTTGAAGCCAAGAGACAGGTGCAGGCGCCTCCGGCGAAGGTTGCACCGCTCAAGCGACCCGCGCGTGGTGAGCGACGGGACGAGCAGGCGGTTCCGTCTTCGAGCGCTCGCGCGCTCGCTCGCCAGCGTCGCCGCTATGAGCGGCGCGAGGTTCAGCGCTTCACGCGGCGCGCTCGTCGCCGACGCACCGGTTGGTTCGTGGCGGCGCTGGTGGTACTCGCGGTGGGGGGCCTCGTCGTGGTTGCGGTGTTCTCACCCTTGCTGGCCCTTCGCACCATCAGGGTGGATGGCACAACACGGCTGGACGCCGCCACGCTCGAGAAGGCCGTCGACGGCCAGCTCGGAACGCCGCTCGCCCTGCTGAACTACGACACGATCACCCGCGATCTCGCCTCGTACCGGCTGATCCGCAGCTACGCGACCGAGATCATTCCGCCGGACACCCTGGTGATCCACATCGTCGAACGGACCCCGGTTGGGGCGATCCAGGGCGCCGATTCGTTCGACCTGGTCGATCCGGCCGGAGTCACCGTGGAGTCGTCGAAGACGCGGCCGGCAGGCTACCCGCTCATCCAGCTCGGCAGCGGCAACGTCGACGGGCCCGGTTTCGCGTCGATGGCGCAGGTGCTGCTGGCCCTGCCGCCCGCGGTGCTGACGAAGGTCGACACGATCACCGCGCAGACTCACGACGATGTCACCCTCACCCTGAGCGGCTCGAACCAGCGCGTGGTGTGGGGCAGTTCGGATGACTCGGACGCCAAGGCACGCGTTCTCGCCGACCTCATCGCCCTGCATGCCGGTTCGGGGGCAGGGGAGTACGACGTGTCGGCCCCCGGTACGGCGGTCTTCCATCAGGACTGACCGGGAGCGAGACCGGCTGAGAGTTCGGGCGACACGCGCGCCGTTGCGGTGCTGAGCGCCGAGCCGACCGTAGCTTGTGGGTCAGACATGCTACTGAGAAAGACTCTGAACTTCAAGTAGAGGTTTAAGCTTTCCCAATCCGCACGGAGGCCGGACGTGACATCGAACCAGAACTACCTCGCGGTGATCAAGGTCGTCGGCATCGGCGGCGGAGGGGTCAACGCCGTCAATCGCATGATCGAGCTCGGTCTGCGCGGCGTGGAGTTCATCGCGATCAACACGGATGCGCAGGCGCTCCTGATGAGCGATGCCGACGTCAAGCTCGACGTGGGCCGCGAACTGACCCGCGGACTCGGCGCCGGAGCCGACCCCGAGGTCGGTCGTCGCGCCGCCGAGGACCACGCGGAAGAGATCGAAGAGGCCCTCGCGGGCGCAGACATGGTCTTCGTAACCGCGGGCGAGGGCGGAGGCACCGGAACCGGCGGAGCGCCCGTGGTGGCGCGCATCGCCAAGTCGATCGGCGCCCTCACCATCGGCGTCGTCACGAAGCCGTTCGCCTTCGAGGGCAAGCGGCGCTCGGCACAGGCCGACCTGGGCGTGATGAATCTCAAGAACGAGGTGGACACCCTGATCGTGGTGCCCAACGACCGTCTGCTCGAGATCAGCGACCGGGGCATCAGCATGCTCGAGGCCTTCGCCACGGCCGACCAGGTGCTTCTGGCGGGTGTTCAGGGCATCACCGACCTGATCACGACGCCCGGTCTCATCAACCTCGACTTCGCCGATGTGAAGTCGGTGATGTCGGGTGCAGGCTCCGCGCTCATGGGCATCGGGGCCAGTCGCGGTGCCGACCGCGCCATCAAGGCCGCCGAGCTGGCCGTGGCATCCCCGCTGCTCGAGGCGAGCATCGACGGCGCGCACGGAGTGCTGCTCTCGATCCAGGGCGGCTCGAACCTGGGAATCTTCGAGATCAACGACGCTGCGCGTCTCGTACAAGAGGCCGTGCACCCCGAGGCCAACATCATCTTCGGCGCGGTCATCGACGACACTCTCGGCGATGAGGTGCGTGTCACCGTCATCGCCGCGGGGTTCGACGGCGGAGAGCCCACCGTTCGGCCGACGACCGCGCACCGCAGCAACTTCGTCGATGCGGCGGTACCGGTCGGGGTCGGCGCCGAGGCGTCCGGATTCGGCGGCTCAAACGGTGGCGGCTCGGGCCCGAGCGGATGGGGTGCGGAGCCCGACTCGCCGCTTCCCCTGCCGCGGGACAGGGACTTCGACGACGACGACGACGACCTGGACGTCCCCGACTTCCTGAAGTAGTGCCAGACCCCCAGGGCTCAGCCCCGTCGAGTCTGGCGGAGCGCCTGACCGTCGTCGACGACGCGATCGCCGACGCCGCTCGTGCGGCCGGCCGTGACCCCGGCGAGCTGACCCGCATCGTCGTGACCAAGTTCCACCCGGCCCAGCTGGTGCGGGAGCTGGTCGCCCTCGGCGTGCGCGACGTCGGCGAGAACCGCCATCAGGAGGCCGTGGCCAAGGCGGCCGAACTGGCGGACCTCGAACTGAACTGGCACTTCGTTGGGCAGCTCCAGAGCAACAAGGCGAAGGCGGTGCGGGCGTACGCCGCGGCAGTGCATTCCGTCGACCGCGCGTCATTGGCAGACGCGCTGGCCGGCGAGGCGCCGCTCGACGTCTTCCTGGAGTTGAACCTGACCGGCGACCCTGCCCGCGGTGGCGTCGACCCCGATCGGATGCAGGAGCTGGCGGAGAGGGCGCTCTCCACGTCCGGGTTGGTGCTGCGCGGGGTGATGGCCGTGGCGCCGCTGGACGAGGAGCCGCGCGCCGCATTCGAGCGCGTGCGCGAGGCATCCGAGTCGCTGATCAGGATCGCCCCGACGGCCACGGCGATCTCGGCGGGGATGTCCGGCGACTTCCGCGAGGCGATCCTCGAGGGCGCGACACACCTGCGCATCGGCACGGCAATCACCGGAAAACGACCGGCTCCCGGTTAATGTCGGACACGACGCGAACCCCGTTCGGAGGATGACATGGCGAACCCGCTGCGCAAGACGATGGTCTATCTCGGCCTGGCCGACGAGGAGTACGAGGACGACATCCCCTCGGCCCCGGTCGCGCCCGTCGCGAGCGCCGCCTCGACCGGCCGCGCGGCCGTGACGCCGTTGCGCCGCCCGGTGGCGACACGTCACGCGGCTCCTGCCGGGATGAACGAGATCCTCACCGTGCACCCGCGTCAGTACCGGGATGCGCAGGTCATCGCCGAGAGCTTCCGCGAGGGCGTCCCCGTGATCATGAACCTCTCGCAGATGAGCGAACCGGATGCCCGTCGCTTGATCGACTTCGCCAGCGGCCTGTCGCAGGGCCTCTACGGCAAGATCGAGCGCGTCACGAACAAGGTGTTCCTGTTGTCGCCCGAGCACGTCGCGGTCAGCGGTGAGCAGGCCGAGACCGAGAGCGACGTGGAAGCCGGATTCTTCGGTCAATAAGGTGCTCGGGTCGCGTCGGTGACCCCGCCGCAGTTCCTGGTGATGGCGGCGCTTGTCGCGCTCGTGGTGTTCTTCCTCGTCATGTGGGCGCGGCTGGTCCTCGACTGGATGCGGGTGCTGCGTCCGGAGTGGCGGCCGAGCGGGGCCGCGCTGGTGGCGACCGAGGCGGCGTACGCGATCACCGATCCGCCCATCAGGGCCGTTCGCCGGATCATCCCGCCGATCCGTGTGGGCCGCGCCCGCGTCGAGTTCTCGTGGAGCATCGTGATGCTCGTCTGTCTCGCCCTGATCTGGGGGGTCGGACTGTTCGCCTGATGCGCTGCGCGATCTGCACTGGGGCGATCCAGGTGCCGCGTGTACTCTGGGATTCTCATCGTGAGACCCTCACTCTCAAGGTGAGCCGAAAACTTGCACGCGAACCCTGCGTGCGATCGCACGGCGCTGAGCCTCCCGGGTGACGCACCCTGAACACATGATGGAAATCGACGAGGTGACTGAGATGGCTTTGACTCCGGAAGACGTGGTCAACAAGCGGTTCAATCCGACGAAGTTCCGCGAGGGCTACGACCAGGACGAGGTCGACGACTTCCTCGACGAGGTGGTCGTCGAGCTGCGCCGCCTGAATCAGGAGAACGAGGAGCTGCGTCAGCGCCTCGTCGCCGGCGAGGCCCGGATCAATGAGCTCCAGCGCAGCGGCGCCGCTGCGCCGGCCGCTCAGGCCGCCCCCGCCGCGCCGGAGCCGGTCGTCGCCGCTCCCGTGGACGCCGGAGCCATGGACCCGAGCAACACCAATAACCTGCTTCAACTGGCACGCCGCCTGCACGAGGAGCACGTGCGAGAGGGCATGGAGAAGCGTGACGCCCTCATCGCCGAAGGCCACGCAACGGCCGCCCGCGTCGTGTCCGAGGCCCAGCAGGCGCAGCAGGCTCAGCTGGCGAGCCTCGAACAGGAGAAGAAGGACCTGGAGCGCAAGGTCGACGAGCTCCGCTCCTTCGAGAAGGAGTACCGCGAGAAGCTGCGCGCCTACATCCAGGAGCAGCTGCAGGGGCTCGAGAACACGAACGTGCTGACCACCGGATCCGCGCCGGCCACCGCCGCGCCCGCTGCCGCGCCTGCTCCCGAGTACCAGCCGGCCCAGGCCGGGGCTCCCGCCGGATACACGGGACCGCAGTCGCCCGACTACGCCGCGTACCCGCAGCCCACCGACTACCCGGGTTTTGCCGCCGGAAACTGAGCCGGCAGCGCCGAAGGGCGGGCGGAGCGTCGGGCGCGTCAGCGTCCGTGCTCTGCTCCTGCTCGGCGCGGTCGCGCTCGCTCTCTACGCCGCAGACCAGATCATCAAGCACCTGATCGTCACCCAGTTGCACGAGGGCGATCTCGTCCCGGTGCTCGGCCAGGTGCTCCAGTTGCACTACGTGACCAACTCCGGGGCGGCTTTCTCGCTGGCGACCGGCTTCACCTGGATCCTGTCCGTCGTGGCCGTTGGCGTCGTCGTCGTGATCGTGTGGTTCGCCCGTCGCATCCGGTCGTTGGCATGGGCGTGCGTGTTCGGACTGGTGCTGGGCGGGGCCGCCGGCAACCTGACCGATCGGCTGTTCCGCGAACCCGGGTTCGGAGTCGGCCACGTCGTCGACTTCATCCAGGTCTGGGGATTCCCGGCCATCTTCAACATCGCGGACTCGGGCATCGTGGTCGCCATGGGGCTGTTCCTGATCCTGTCGATCCGGGGCATCGGCCTCGACGGCCGCAAGGCCGTCTACGTCCGTCGCCCGCGCTCGGCCGATGACGCCGACATCGTGCCCGAGAAGCCCGCCGCGAAGACCGCGCCGAAGGCTTAGGCGCATGGAATCGCGCAGCCTGCCCGTTCCGGAAGGGCGGGCAGGGGAGCGCGCCGATGCCGCCATCGCCCGGATCCTCGGCTTCTCGCGCACCTTCGCGGCCGAGGTCATCGACGCGGGTGGGGCGACGCTCGACGGGAGCACCCTTGCCAAGTCGGATCGCCTGGTCGCCGGAGGCTGGCTCGAGGTGAGCTGGGCTCCCAAGTCGGAGCCGAGCATCGTGCCGACGCTCGTGCCCGGCTTCGCGATCGTGTACGACGATGACGACATCGTCGTCATCGACAAGCCCGTGGGGGTTGCGGCGCATCCCGCCGTCGGCTGGGACGGACCGACCGTGCTCGGAGCCCTCGCCGGCGCGGGATTCCGCATCAGCACCTCGGGCGCCGCCGAGCGCGCCGGCATCGTGCACCGGCTCGATGTCGGAACCAGCGGCCTGATGGTCGTCGCCAAGAGCGAACGGGCGTACACCGAGCTCAAGCGACAGTTCCACGATCGCGAGGTCGACAAGATCTATCACGCCGTCGTGCAGGGGCACCCCGATCCGTTCTCGGGGACCATCGATGCGCCCATCGGCCGGCATCCGAGCTCGAGCTGGAAGTTCGCGGTCACCGCCGACGGCAAGCCGAGCGTCACCCACTACGAGACGCTCGAGGCGATGCGCAGCGCGACACTGCTCGAGATCCATCTGGAAACCGGGCGCACCCATCAGATCCGCGTGCACATGGCGGCACAGCGGCATCCCTGCGTCGGAGATCTGCTGTACGGCGCCGACCCGGTGCTGGCCGCGCGGGTCGGACTCGAGCGGCAGTGGCTGCACGCGATGAAGCTCGGATTCCGGCATCCGGCGACCGGCGAGCGCGTCGATTTCGAGACCGAGTACCCGGCCGACCTGCAACACGCACTGGACGTCCTGCGCGAGGACTGACGCGCGGTTTATGGTGGGGTTCTGGCCCCGACGAAACCGTGACGACCCACCTGTGACCAACGATTCCTTCGTGCATCTGCACGTGCACACCGAGTACTCGATGCTCGACGGTGCGGCGCGCGTCACGGATCTCATGGCGGCTGCCGTCGAGCAGGGGATGCCCGCGATCGCGATCACTGACCACGGCAACAACTTCGGCGCCTACGACTTCTGGAAGCAGGCCACCGCCGCCGGGATCAAGCCGATCATCGGCACCGAGGCCTACGTCACACCCGGCACGCACCGCGGCGAGCGGACCCGCGTGCGCTGGGGCAATGGCGGAGAGGACGACGTCTCGGGCTCCGGCGCCTACACCCACATGACCTTGCTGGCCGAGAACACGGCAGGCATGCACAACCTGTTCCGGCTGTCGTCGCTGGCCTCGATCGAGGGCTACTACTACAAGCCCCGGATGGATCGCGAGCTCCTCAGCACCTACGCATCCGGCCTGATCGGCACCACCGGCTGTGCGAGCGGCGAGGTGCAGACCCGGCTCCGCCTCGGACAGTACGACGAGGCCCGGCGTGCCGCCGCCGAGCTGCGGGACATCTTCGGCGCAGGCAACTACTTCGCCGAGATCATGGACCACGGCATCGGCATCGAGCGCCGCGTCATGGGCGATCTCATCCGCCTCGCCAAGGATCTCGACCTGCCGCTGGTCGCCACCAACGACCTGCACTACACGCACTCTCACGACTCGAGCGCCCACGAGATCCTGCTCTGCGTGCAGTCCGGCTCGACGATGGAAGACCCGAACCGCTTCAAGCTCGAGGGCCACGAGTACTACCTCAAGTCGGCGGCGCAGATGCGGCAGCTGTTCGCCGATCATTCGGATGCCTGCGACAACACCCTGCTGATCGCCGAACGCTGCGAGGTCGGGTTCGAGAAGCGCGACCTGATGCCCCGGTTCCCGGTGCCTGAGGGCGAGACCGAGGCGACCTGGTTCGAGAAGGAGGTGGCGACCGGACTGGCTCGCCGCTTCCCCGACGGGCTCAGTGACGAGCACGCGGTGCGCGCGCAGTACGAGATCGACGTCATCAAGCAGATGGGCTTCCCCGGCTACTTCCTGGTGGTCGCCGACTTCATCGGCTGGGCCAAGGGCCAGGGCATCCGGGTCGGACCCGGCCGCGGTTCGGCGGCCGGCTCCCTGGTGGCCTACGCGATGGGGATCACCGAGCTCGACCCGCTCAAGTACGGCCTGATCTTCGAGCGCTTCCTCAACCCCGACCGCGTCTCGATGCCCGATGTCGATGTCGACTTCGACGACCGCCGCCGCGGCGAGGTCATCCGCTACGTCACCGAGAAGTATGGAGACGACCGGGTTGCGCAGATCGTCACCTACGGCACGATCAAGGCGAAGCAGGCGCTCAAGGACTCCGCGCGCGTGCTCGGGATGCCGTTCTCGGTCGGCGACAAGCTCACCAAGGCGATGCCACCGGCGATCATGGGCAAGGACATCTCGCTCGGCGAGATGGTCACCGCGTCCTCGGAACGCTACAAGGAGGCAGGCGACTTCCGCGCCCTGATCGCCCAGGACGCCGAGGCGGCCAAAGTCTTCGAGACGGCGCGCGGCATCGAGAACCTGAAGCGGCAGTGGGGCGTGCACGCGGCCGGCGTCATCATGTCGGCGGAGCCTCTCATCGACGTGCTGCCGATGATGAAGCGCGAAGACGACGGCGCCATCATCACCCAGTTCGACCAGCCACCGCTTGAAGAGCTCGGCCTGCTCAAGATGGACTTTCTCGGGCTGCGCAACCTCACCGTCATCCAGGATGCGCTGAATGCGATCGAGCGCAACACCGGCACCGCCCTCGAGATCGAGTCGCTCGACCTCGATTCCGACGGACCGACGTACCAGCTGCTCGCCCGCGGCGACACGCTCGGCGTGTTCCAGTTGGACGGCGGGCCGATGCGCTCGCTCATCCGTCAGATGAAGCCGACCAACTTCGAGGACATCTCCGCCCTCATCGCCCTGTACCGTCCCGGGCCGATGGGCATGAACTCGCATACCAACTACGCGCTGCGCAAGAACGGGCTGCAGCAGGTGGACGCGATCCATCCGGAGCTGGCGGAGCCGCTGCGCGAGATCCTCGATCCGACCTTCGGCGTGATCGTCTACCAGGAGCAGGTGATGGCCGTCGCCCAGAAAGTGGCGGGGTTCTCGCTGGCGCAGGCCGACATCCTGCGCAAGGCGATGGGCAAGAAGAAGAAGAGCGAGCTCGATAAGCAGTTCGCCGACTTCGAGGCCGGAATGCTCGGCAACGGCTACAGCAAGCAGGCCGTGCAGGTGCTCTGGGACACCCTGATGCCCTTCGCCGACTACGCCTTCAACAAGGCGCACAGCGCGGGCTACGGCGTCCTCAGTTACTGGACGGCCTACCTCAAGGCGAACCATCCGGCCGAATACATGGCGGCGCTGCTGACCAGTGTCGGCGACTCGAAGGACAAGCTCGGGATGTACCTGAACGAGTGCCGCCGGATGGGCATCCAGGTGCTCCCGCCGGATGTGAACGAGTCGGCCGGAGACTTCACCGCGGTGCCGAATGTCCGAGCAGACGGCACGCCGGGGCCCGGCGACATCCGCTTCGGTCTGGGCGCGGTCCGCAACGTGGGCACGGGCGTCGTCGACGGCATCCGCGCGGCTCGCGAGAGCAAGGGCCGGTTCACCAGCTTCCACGACTTCCTGCGCAAGGTCCCGATCCCGGTCGCGAACAAGCGCACGGTCGAATCCCTCATCAAGGCCGGCGCGTTCGACTCGCTGGGGGCGACCCGCCGCGCCCTCATGGAGATCCACGAGGAGGCCGTCGAGGCCGCCGTGAGCGTCAAGCGCAACGAGGCCAACGGCCAGGTCGGCTTCGACTTCGACAGCCTCTGGGACGAGCCGGAGGCGATCGACAACGTGCCGACCCGTCCGGAATGGGCCAAGCGCGACAAGCTGGCGTTCGAGCGCGAGATGCTGGGACTCTACGTGAGCGACCATCCCTTGGCCGGTCTCGAGGTGCAGCTGGCCAAGCACGCGACGATCTCGATCGCCGAACTGCTCGACGGCGAGACGGTCGGCGATGGTGAGACCGTGACCCTCGCCGGACTCATTACCAGCGTGCAGCACCGCACCGCGCGCGCGTCGGGCAACCCCTACGGCATCGTGCAGCTCGAGGACTTCGGGGGCGAGGTCGCGGTGATGTTCCTGGGCAAGACCTACCAGGAGTTCTCGCCCGCGCTGGCCAACGACGCGATCGCCGTCATCAAGGGGCGAGTCAGCACCCGGGATGACGGGCTCAATATCCACGCTCAGAGCATGTTCCTGCCCGACACCGGGCAGAGCTTGGGCTCGGGGCCGCTCGTGATCTCGGTGCCGGAGCAGCGCGCGACCACCGAGATCGTGACGGCCCTGAACGATGTGCTGATCCGCCACTCGGGCGACAACGAGGTGCGGCTGCGCCTGGTGCGGGGTGAGACGGCGCGGATGTTCGAGATCCCGTATCCGGTGTCGGTGACGGCCGACCTGTACGGCGAGCTGAAGCGGCTGCTCGGGCCGAATTGCGTGGTGTGAGCCGTCTGTCGACGCATCGCGTCGACGCTCAGACCACGGCGTGAGCAGCCGAGGATTCGGCGCCAACTGTTCGCCGACAACGGTCGCGAGTGTCCCGCCTGTCTAGACGCGGTCGCCCGGTTGCCAGTACTGCCGCTCGTGGTACAGCAGCGGCACGTCCGGCGCCCCCAGCGACCCCTCCTCGATGCGCACGACGATCGTGGCGCTCTGCTCGATCGGGTAGCGGCCGACGATGCGGCACAGCATCCAGGCGGGCACGTCGTTGAGCAGGGGCAACCCGAACGGCCCGGGGGCCCAGTGATCGCCGACGAACCGCTGCTCCGCGGTGAGCGACAGGGTCTCGGCGACGGCGCGGTTCCGGATGCCGAGCAGGTGGATGAGAACGTGGTCGGTCTGCTCGATGGCCGGCCAGGCCGTCGCGCGCCGCGCCATGTTGAACGTGGCCATCGGCGGATCGGCGGCCAACGAGGCCAGCGAGGTCGCCGTGAAGCCGGCCGGTCGCCCGTCCGGGTGGAGGGCGGTGATCACCGAGACTCCGGCCGCGAGCCGGCGGAATGCCAGCTTGAATGCCGACACGTCGTCGGTGATCGGCGGTTCGGAGTCCACCTCCCGACTCTGCCACCATTGAGGCATGATGCGCTTGCTCGACCTCCGCGGACGCCGACCCGGCCGCGCCGAGCTCATGACCCTGGTGCCGCGCGCCCGGGTCGACGTCGCGGTCGCCAGCGAGACCGCCGCACGGCTGATCGACGAGGTGCGCACCGGCGGCGAGGCCGCCCTGCTGGCTCAGGCCGAACGCCTCGATCGCGTGCGCCCTGAGCAGATCCGCGTCGACCCCGCCGACATCACGGCCGCAGCAGAGGCCCTCGATCCTGCGGTGCGCGCGGCGCTCGATGAGGCGATCCGCCGGGTCCGTCTCGCCAGCGAAGCGCAGGTCCCGCCTGCTGCGGTGACCGGGCTCGCGGCCGGGGCGGAGGTCGTCCAGCGCTGGCAGCCGATCGAGCGGGTCGGCTTCTACGTGCCGGGCGGCAAGGCGGTCTATCCCTCCAGCGTGGTGATGAGCGTTGTTCCCGCTCAGGTCGCAGGCGTCGAGTCGGTGGCCCTGGCGTCGCCGCCGCAGGCGGAATTCGGCGGGGGAGTGCATCCGACGATCCTGGGCGCCGCCGGCGTCCTGGGCGTCGAGGAGGTCTACGCGATCGGCGGCGCCGGTGCGATCGGCGCCCTGGCGTACGGCGTGCCCGAGCTGGGCCTGGATCCCGTCGATCTGATCACCGGCCCCGGCAACGTCTACGTCGCCGCCGCCAAGCGCCTCGTGCGCGGGGTGGTGGGCATCGACGCCGAGGCCGGACCGACCGAGATCCTGATCATCGCCGACGCGACCGCGCGGGCGCGCCTGGTCGCCGCAGACCTGGTCAGCCAGGCCGAGCACGACGAACTCGCCGCCGCCGTCCTGGTCACCGATTCGGCTGAGCTGGCGGATGCCGTGCTGCGCGAACTCGCGAAGCTCGCGGCCGCGGCCAAGGCCTCCGCGCGCGTGACCGCCGCACTCGACGGTCCGCAGTCGGCGATCGTCCTGGTGGACGACATCGCGATGGCCGCGGCCTTCAGCAACGCCTACGGACCCGAGCACCTCGAACTCCAGACCGCTGATCCGGGTGCCACCCTCGACCTGGTGAGCAACGCGGGCGCGATCTTCCTCGGTCGGGATGCCCCGGTCAGCCTGGGCGACTACCTGGCCGGCTCCAACCACGTGCTGCCGACCGGGGGGCAGTCGCGGTTCTCGTCCGGCTTGGGGGCGATGACCTTCCTGCGGTCGCAGCAGGTGATCCGGTACGACCGCGAGGGGCTCTCGGGCGTGCGGGCCGGCATCCGGGCGCTGAGCGACGCCGAGCAGCTCCCAGCGCACGGTGACGCGGTCGATCTGCGCTTCGAGGAGTAGTGCGACGGCTTCCCGGCTCCACCCCGCCTGATCGTTTATCCTGATCACACGATGTTCTGCCCCTTCTGCCGGTACCCGGACTCGCGAGTCGTCGACTCGCGCACCAGCGACGACGGCTTGGCGATCCGCCGCCGTCGGCAGTGCCCGCAGTGCGGACGGCGCTTCAGCACGACCGAGACCGCGAGCCTCAGCGTGATCAAGCGCAGCGGGATCGTCGAGCCGTTCAGCCGCGAGAAGATCGTGTCCGGGGTGCGCAAGGCCTGCCAGGGCCGGCCGGTCAGCGACGCCGATCTCGCGCTGCTCGCGCAGAAGGTCGAGGAGTCGATCAGGGCCACCGGCGTCTCGCAGATCGACGCGAACGAGATCGGGCTGTCGATCCTGCCCCCGCTGCGCGAGCTCGACGAGGTCGCCTACCTGCGTTTCGCGAGCGTCTACCAGGGCTTCGACTCGCTCGACGACTTCGAAGCGGCCATCACGCTCCTGCGCGTCGAGAACCAGGCGGAGGAAACCGACGAGGCAGGCAGTACGCAGGTCACGAGCACCGAGCTGTAGGCAATAGCCTGGCTGCGGTATGTACCGCCTCTTCTTCCGCCTCGTGCTCTCGCGCCTGGATCCCGAGTTCGCGCACCACCTGGCCTTCCTGGTCATCAGGATGCTGCCCGCCCTCGGCATCGGAGCACTCATCCGCCGCGGCACCCGCCCCGACCCGCGGCTCGCGGTGCAGACCCTCGGTCTGACCTTCCCGTCGCCGTTCGGTGTGGCGGCCGGATTCGACAAGGACGCGCGCGGCATCCGCGGCCTCGGGCAGCTCGGTTTCGGCCACGTCGAGGTGGGCACGATCACGGCGCGTGCCCAGCCGGGCAATCCGAAGCCGAGGTTGTTCCGGCTCGTCCCGGACCGGGCGGTGATCAACCGCATGGGGTTCAACAATCACGGGGCCGCGGCGGCCGTGCCGCGACTGGCGCGCGAGGCGGGGCGCCGCATCCGTCCGATCATCGGCGTGAACATCGGCAAGAGCCGGGTGGTCGACGTGGATGACGCGATCCCCGACTACCTCGAGAGCACGCGGCTGCTGGCGCCGCACGCCGACTACCTCGCGGTCAACGTCAGCTCGCCGAACACCCCGGGCCTGCGCGGCCTGCAGGAGCTCGACAAGCTGGCGCCCCTGCTCGAGGCGGTAAGGGATGCGGCCGGCGAGGTGCCGGTGCTGGTCAAGATCGCGCCCGACCTCAGCGACGACGAAGTGCGCAGGATCGCCGAGTTGGTGGTGCGGGTGAAGCTCGATGGCATCATCGCCACCAACACGACGCTCTCGCGCGAGGGCCTGCGCACCGATGCGGCGGTCGTCGAGGCGGCAGGCGCGGGAGGACTCTCCGGCCCGCCGGTCGCCGCGCGATCGCTGGAGGTGCTGCGGCTGCTGCGCTCGGTGGTACCGGCTGGGCTGTGCGTGATCTCGGTCGGGGGCCTCGAATCGGGAGCCGACGTGGCCGCACGTCTCGCCGCCGGGGCCACGCTGGTGCAGGGCTACACGGCGTTCCTGTATCGCGGTCCGTTCTGGGTCGCGTCGATCAACCGCGAACTCGCGAGGCTCAGCTCGGGTACTGCCCGCGCTTGACCTGCGGCTTCGGCAGCCGCATGGGGCGCAATTGGATCGCGCGCATGAACGAGTACCAGCGAATGCCACGCTCGACCTTGTCCTTGCCGTACTTGGCCCCGAGTTGCGTGATGATCTTCTGGCCCATCCAGATGCCGTCGGCGACGACGACGAGCAGCACGAGCCAGACCGAGATGAGCGCGATGCTTGAGAACTGGGGCGGCAGGAAGTAGGTGAGGATCACGATGACCAGCACCGGCATCAAGACCTCGCCGACGCTGAATCGTGCGTCGACGAAGTCGCGCGCGAAACGCTTCTGCGGGCCCCGGTCGCGTGCCGGCAGGTACTTCTCCTCGCCGCGCGCCATGCCGATCCGCGCGCGTTCCCGCTGCACGGCCTGCTGATCGCGAGACTGACGGGCCGCCAGCCGGCGGTCGCTCGGCACCAGTGGCTGCTTGCGCGCGGCTTCCTGCTCCTTGCGGGTCGGAGTCGGCCGCCCCTTGGCGGGAGCCTCAACGGGCGTGACCGTCACCTTCGCGTCGCGTTCGGCGCTGGATGCCGCTTCTTTGGGGGTGCGTGCCACGCTGGGGGTCCTTGCTCTCGTGTGGTGTTTAGATTACCCGCATGGCTTCACACCACGCTTCCGACTCCTCCTCCGCCCACGCAACCGACGCATCGCCCCACGCCGACGGCCTCCGAGAGGCGGTTCAGGCCGGCCTGCCGGCGGCGATCGCCGAGTTGTCGACGCTGGTGCGCATCCCCTCGGTCTCGTGGGATGGATTCGACCCCGAGCACGTGCGGACCAGTGCCGAGAAGGTGGCCGAGCTTGCCCGCGCCACCGGAGTCTTCGACAGCGTCGAGGTGATCCAGGAGCCGATCCCCGCCGACGCGGTCTCGGGGGCCGGCAAGCTCGGCCTGCCCGCCGTCCTGGCGCGCCGAGCCGCTCGCAACGGCCGGCCCACGGTCATGCTCTATGCCCACCATGACGTGCAGCCTGAGGGCGACGAGGCGCACTGGGAGTCGAAGCCCTTCGAACCGACGCTCCGCGGCGAGCGCCTGTACGGTCGCGGCGTCGCCGACGACAAGGCGGGTGCGATCACGCACCTCAGCGCGATCCGTGCGCTGACCACCGTGCTCGGCACCGAGCCCGACGTCGGCATCGTGCTCTTCGCCGAGGGGGAGGAGGAGTTCGGATCCCGGTCTCTTCCGACGATCCTCGAGCGCTATCACGATCAGCTCGCCGCCGACGCGATCGTGGTCGCCGACGGCGGCAACTGGGACCTCACCTCGCCGGGCCTGACGGTCGCGCTCCGGGGTGCCGTCGCCTTCAACCTCCGGGTGTCGACGCTCGACCACGCCTCGCACTCCGGCATGTTCGGCGGCCAGGTGCCCGATGCGATGCTGGCCGCGATCGAGCTGCTAGCCACGCTCTGGAAGAAGGACGGCTCCGTCGCCGTCAAGGGGCTCAGATCTCACGACGCAGAGACCCCGGAGTACGACGAGGAGAAGCTGCGCGACGAGACCGGACTGCTGGAAGGCGTCGAGCCGATCGGCACCGGCGACATCCTGTCCCGTGCCTGGTACCAGCCGTCGATCACGGTGACCGGGATCGACGCCCCCTCGGTGAAGAACGCGTCGAACACCCTGATCCCGAGCGTCCGCGTGAGGATCAGTGCCCGCGTCGCACCCGGCCAGACCGACAGCGAGGCGTTCGAGGCCATCTCGGCCCATCTGTTCGAGCACGTCCCCTTCGGTGCGCAGTTGTCGATCGAAGACCTCGACCTGGGCAAGCCGTTCCTGGTGGATGTGAGCGGTTGGGCCGCCGAGGATGCGCTGGCGGCGATGCAGGAGGCATACGGCGCAGGGCCTGTGCAGATGGGATCCGGCGGATCGATCCCGTTCATCGCCGACCTCGTCGAGCGCTATCCGAAGGCGCAAATCCTGATCACCGGAGTCGAGGACCCCGACACCCGTGCCCACAGCCCGAACGAGTCGCTTCACCTGCCGACGCTGCAGCGGGCGATCCTCGCCGAGGCCCTGCTGCTCGCACGGATGAATTCTCGCACGGTGTAGCCCGCGAAGGCTCCATCCCGCGTCGTACACTGGATGACATGTCCGACACGATGATCGCCACCGGCACCACAGAGCCCGCCACGCACGGCGTGAAGCTCTCGGATGTCGCCGCTGACAAGGTCCGCAGCCTCCTCGAGCAGGAGGGGCGCGACGACCTGCGACTCCGCGTCGCCGTCCAGCCGGGCGGATGCTCCGGACTCATCTACCAGCTCTACTTCGACGAGCGCCTGCTCGACGGCGACACGACAGCCGATTTCGGGGGAGTGGAGGTCGTCGTCGACCCGATGAGCGTCCCCTACCTCGATGGCGCATCCATCGACTTCGAAGACACCATCCAGAAGCAGGGCTTCACCATCGACAACCCGAACGCCTCGGGCAGCTGCGCATGTGGAGACTCGTTCCACTGAGACACGAGAACACGCCGTCCTGAAGGCCTCCGCCGCGAAGGGCGGGGGCCTTCCTGCGTTGTAGAGTGGGAGAGAACCAGCCCCACGCTCGAGAGGTTTCAGGTGCGCTCCAACCGCCCCCACGCGCAGTCGTCCGTGAACCGGCGGCCGCGTCGTTCTCGCCTGGCCCGCTGGGCTGTGCTCCCCATCGGTGGCGTTGTCGCCCTGGTGCTCGCGGGATGCACCCAGCAGCAGCTCGCCGGCTTCCTGCCCGGTGGCCCCGGCGTCACGAACCAGACCGAGCGCATCACCGGACTGTGGGTGACCTCGTGGATCGTGCTGCTCGGCGTCGGCCTCATCACCTGGGGCTTGATCATCTGGGCGGCCGTCGTCTACCGACGCCGCAAGGGCCAGACCGGCCTGCCCGTGCAGCTGCGCTACAACTTGCCGATCGAGATCTTCTACACGATCGTGCCCCTGATCCTGGTCCTCGGGTTCTTCGCCTTCACCGCTCGCGATCAAGCCGCGATCGAGGCCAACCCCGGTCATCCCGACGTCAAGATCGAGGTGTTCGGCAAGCGCTGGTCGTGGGACTTCAACTACCTCAATGAGAACGTCTACTCGCCCGGGGTTCAGGTGCAGAACCGGCTCAACCCCGATGGCAGCGTCGACCTGAGCAAGCTGCCGACCCTGTACCTGCCGGTCAACAAGAAGGTCCAGATCGACATCGAGTCGCGCGACGTCGCGCACGACTTCTGGGTGATCGACTTCCTCTACAAGAAGGATGTCATCCCGGCTCAGACCAACCACATGTACTTCATCCCCCAGAAGATCGGCACCTACGCGGGCAAATGCGCGGAGCTCTGCGGCGAGTACCACGCCGACATGCTGTTCCAGGTGAAGGTCGTCTCGGAGGCGGACTACGAGCAGCACATCCAGGACCTGAAGGATCTGGGACAGGTCGGCCGGCTCGGCCCCGACTACAACACGAACAGCAACCTGCCGGGCAATACCGGCACCGGGACAGAGGGCTAGGTCGATGAGCACCGCAACGGCACCCGCGAACTTGAGCCCCGCTCCGACGACCACGGTCAACGGCAGCGCCAAGGTCGAGCGCAAGGGCAACATCGTGGTCAAGTGGATCACCACCACCGACCACAAGACCATCGGGTACCTCTACCTGATCACCTCGTTCATCTACTTCTGCATCGGCGGCGTGCTCGCCCTGGTCATGAGGGCCGAGCTCTTCACCCCGGGCCTGGACCTGCTGAACTCGAACGAGCAGTACAACCAGCTCTTCACGATGCACGGCACGATCATGCTGCTGCTCTTCGCGACGCCGCTGTTCGCCGGCTTCGCCAACGTCGCGATGCCGCTTCAGATCGGGGCGCCCGACGTGGCCTTCCCGCGCCTGAACGCCTTTGCGTACTGGCTGTACTTCATGGGCGCCTTGGTCACGATGGGCGGGTTCTTCACCCCGCAGGGCGCGGCCGACTTCGGCTGGACGGCCTACGCGCCGCTGTCGAGCACGACCTTCACGCCGGGTCTGGGCGGCAACCTCTGGGTGTTCGGCCTGGCGATGACCGGTTTCGGTACCATCCTGGGCGCCGTCAACTTCATCACGACCATCATCACGATGCGCGCGCCGGGCATGACCATGTTCCGGATGCCGATCTTCACCTGGAACATCCTGGTCACCTCGATCCTGGTGCTCGTCGCGTTCCCGGTGCTCGCCGTCGCGCTCTTCGGCTTGGGTGCCGACCGGGTGTTCGGCTCGCACCTGCTGGATCCCGCGAACGGCGGCACGATCCTCTGGCAGCACCTGTTCTGGTTCTTCGGCCACCCCGAGGTGTACATCATCGCCCTGCCGTTCTTCGGCATCGTGTCCGAGGTGTTCCCGGTCTTCAGCCGCAAGCCGATCTTCGGCTACAAGACGCTGATCTACGCCACCATCTCGATCGCAGCCCTCTCGGTCACGGTGTGGGCCCACCACATGTACGTCACCGGTTCGGTGCTCCTGCCCTTCTTCTCGCTGATGACCATGCTCATCGCGGTCCCGACCGGCGTGAAGATCTTCAACTGGGTCGGCACGATGTGGCGCGGGTCTGTGACCTTCGAGACGCCGATGATCTGGGCGATCGGCTTCCTGATCACCTTCACCTTCGGTGGCTTGACCGGCGTCATCCTGGCGTCGCCGCCGCTCGACTTCCACGTCTCGGACACGTACTTCGTCGTGGCGCACTTCCACTACGTGGTGTTCGGCACCGTCGTCTTCGCGATGTTCTCGGGCTTCTACTTCTGGTGGCCCAAGTGGACGGGTCGCATGCTCAACGAGCGGCTCGGCAAGATCCACTTCTGGCTGCTGTTCATCGGGTTCCACACGACCTTCCTGATCCAGCACTGGCTCGGCGTCATCGGCATGCCCCGTCGCTACGCGAGTTACCTGCCGAGCGAGGGCTTCACCTGGATGAACGAGTTGTCGACCATCGGGGCCGCGATCCTGGGCATCTCGATGCTCCCGTTCCTCATCAACGTCTACATCACCGCGCGGTACGCGCCCAAGGTGACCGTCGACGACCCGTGGGGCACGGCGCGCTCGCTCGAGTGGGCGACCTCGTGCCCGCCGCCGCGTCACAACTTCACGTCGATCCCGCGCATCCGTTCGGAGTCACCGGCCTTCGACCTGCACCACCCCGAGGTGGGAGTCCCGGTCGGCATCGGCGGCCTGAAGGATGCGCCCGACGCACCGACTGTCGATCTGGCCTCCGGAGAGGTGAAGTAGCTCATGCGCGCGAACACGAACCTGTTCTGGATCCTCGGCGCCTTCTTCTGGCTGGCAGACGCCGCCTACATCGTGTGGTCGCTGCTGGGTTCCGAGCACCGGGAGCTCGAGTGGGTCGGCACCGTCGCGATGGGGCTCGCCGGCGTCTTCGCGTTCTTCCTGGCCTTCTACCTGGGTCGCACCCATGCGGCGCAGGGTGGTGAGGGGCCGTCCGACCTGGTCGACGCGAACATCGACGACGGCGATCCCGAGATGGGCGACTTCAGCCCGTGGAGCTGGTGGCCGTTCGCGCTGGCCTTCGCCCTCGCCCTGGTGTTCCTCGGATTCGCGGTCGGCACCTGGATCTCGTTCATCGGCGCCCCGATCGTGATCGTGTCGGTCATCGGCTGGTACTACGAGTACTACCGCAACAACTTCGCGCGCTGAGCCGCCGATGATCCGCGAGGCGCGACCGGGCGACGAAGACGGTCTCTTCGCGCTCGTGGGCATGCTCGGTCACGCTATTCCGCCCGTGCGTGACGCCTTCGACACGACCATTGCGTCGTACTTCGCGGGGGAGCAGGAGAGCGTCGTCCTCTACGTCTCAGAAGGCGAGGGCGGGGCGCTGCAGGGCTACGCGTTGACGACCATCGTCCCGCTGCTGTCGACGAACGGCCCCTCGGCGCAGCTGCAGGAACTCGTGGTGGATGCCGCAGCCCGCGGTCTCGACATCGGCACCCAGCTGGTGCGCGCGGTCGAGGCCGAGTGCGAGCGGCGCGGAGTCACCCAGCTCACCGTCGCCAGCCGCCGCGCGGGCGGCTTCTACGACCGGCTCGGCTTCCACGAGAGCGCCGAGTACATGCGCAGATTCTTTTGACACAGCTGTTGTCGTAACACGAGGCGCAGGGTTCCGCGCACTCCATACCCTGGAGGCATGACTTTCCAGCGCATCATCATCGCCGACCAGCCGGCGCTCGTTCTCGACCGGACGGGCCCGCTGCTGCGCTCCGAGGATGACGCGCGCGACCTGATCCAGGAGACCTTCGGCACCGGCATCGAGCTGGCGGTCGTCCCGGTCGAGCGCCTGGATCCGGACTTCTTCGTGCTGCGCAGTGGGGTGGCCGGTGTCTTCGTCCAGAAGCTGGTGCAGTACCGCCTACGACTCGCGGTGGTCGGCGACATCTCCGCGCAGGTGGCGGCCAGCGATGCCCTGCGCGACTGGGTGCACGAGGTCAACCGCGGGCGCGACATCCTGTTCGTGCCCGACACGGCGGCACTGGAAGAGCGGCTGAACGCCGAGAAGCCCGGCAGCTGACGACTACCGGGCCTCTACGTGGTGTTTAGTGGTGCGAGGACGCCTCGATCTCGGTGCGGCTGACCGGAGTGATGCGGTCCTCGAAGAACCAGCGCGACATGCGGGCACGCAAGCGGGCCCGGGCGGTGATCCGACCCTGCTTGTCGGGGCGGAGCATGATCGGCGCGTAGTCGTCGAAGCTCACGAGCTTCCAGCGCTCGTAGTCCGAGAGCTGCTGGTGCACCTCGACGTACTCACCGCCGGGCAGGCGGACGATGCGACCCGACTCGTAGCCGTGCAGGGCGATCTCGCGATCCTTCTTCTGGAGGCCGATGCAGATCCGCTTCGTCACGAAGTAGGCGATGACCGGACCGACGAAGACCAGGATCTGGAGCACCAGGATGACCGCTTCGATCGTGAGGCGGAAGTGCGTGGCGATCAGGTCGGAGCTCGCCGCGGCCCAGAGCACCGCGTAGAACGTCACGCCGGCCGCGCCGATCGCGGTGCGGGTGGGGGCGTTGCGCGGTCGGTCTGCCATGTGGTGCTCGCGCTGGTCGCCGGTGACCCATGCCTCGACGAAGGGGTAGGCCGCCACGACAGCGAGGAACACCAGAAGAACGAGGATCGGGACCAGGATGTTCAGGGACACCGTGTACGGGCCGAGCATGAACTCCCAGCCGTGCGGGATCAACCGCAGGGCGCCGTCGGCGAAACCGATGTACCAGTCGGGCTGGGTGCCCGCCGAGATGGGGGAGGGGTCGTACGGCCCGTAGACCCAGATCGGGTTGATCGTGACGAACGAGGCGGTCAGCATGATCACGCCGAAGATGATGAAGAAGAAGCCGCCGGCCTTCGCCGCGAACACCGGCATGATCGGCACGCCGACGACGTTGCCCTCGGTGCGCCCCGGCCCGGCGAACTGCGTGTGCTTGTTCACGACCAGCAGGACGAGGTGGACGCCGAGCGCCGCCACCAGGATCGCGGGCAGCAGCAGGATGTGCAAGCTGTACAGGCGGCCGATGATGTCGGTGCCCGGGAACTCGCTGCCGAACAGCAGGTACGACACCCAGGTCCCGACCACCGGGATGCCCTTGACCATGCCGTCGATGATGCGCAGGCCGTTGCCCGACAGCAGGTCATCGGGCAACGAGTAGCCCGTGAATCCCTCGGCCAGCGCCAGCACGAAGAGCACGAAGCCGATGAGCCAGTTCAGCTCGCGCGGCTTGCGGAACGCGCCGGTGAAGTAGATGCGCAGCATGTGCAGGCCGATGGATGCCACGAACAGGAGAGCGGCCCAGTGATGCACCTGACGCAGCAGCAGCCCGCCGCGGATGTCGAAGCTGATGTTCAGCGTCGACGACATCGCCGCCGACATCGGGATGCCCTTGAGCGGTGCGTACGACCCGTCATAGATGGTCGGCGTGCCGGACGGCTGGAAGAAGAAGGTCAGGAACGACCCGCTCAGCAGGATGACGATGAAGCTGTAGAGCGCGACCTCGCCGAGCATGAACGACCAGTGGTCGGGGAAGATCTTGCGGCCGAGCTCCCGCACCAGGCCCGAGATGCTGGTGCGCTCGTCGATGTAGTTGGACGCCCAGTTGGTGAGCTTCATCCCGTTGCCCAGCGGCGGCTGGTCATCCGGGTTCAGCGCGGGTGCCGCGGCGGGGGCTGTGGTCTCGACGGTCAATGTTCCCGCTCCCAGAAGCTCGGGCCGACGGGCTCGTGGAAGTCGCTCTGCGCGACCAGGTAACCCTCGGAATCGATGGTGATCGGCAGCTGCGGCAGCGGTCGCTTGGCCGGCCCGAAGATGACCTCGGCCTCGTGCGTGATGTCGAACTGCGAGGAGTGGCACGGGCACAGCAGGTGGTGGGTCTGCTGCTCGTACAGGGCGACGGGACAGCCGACGTGCGTGCAGATCTTGGAGTACGCGACGATCCCCTTGTAGTTCCAGCTCTCGCGTCCCTTGGAGACATGCAGGTCTTCCGGCTTGAGACGCATGAGCAGGACGGCGGCTTTGGCCTTCTGCTCGAGGGCGTCTTCGAGGTCGTTCAGCCCGTCGGGGATGACGTGGAAGACCGAGCCCAGGGTGACCTCGGACGCGAGGATCGGGGTGCCGCTCGGGTCCTTGGTGAGCCGCGTGCCCTTCTTCCACATCGTGTGCTTGAGCAGGTCGTTCGGGTCGGCAGCGGGAGCCAGGTCGCGGAACACCACGATCCCGGGCAGCGGGAAGAGCACCAGCGCGCCGATCAGCGTGTTGCGGATCAGCTTGCGGCGGGTCCACCCGGATTCCTTGTTGCCGAGGTGGAACACCTCGATCGCCTTCGCGCGCGTCTCGTCGGAGCCGCGCGTGCCGTGCCGGAGCTCGACCAGGTCGTGGCCGTCCATGAGCGCCTTCGCCCAGTGCACGGCGCCGAATCCGATGCCGAACAGCGCGAGCGCGAGACCGATGCCCAGCAGGAAGGTGTTGTCGCGCACCGAACCGGTGTCGCCTGCCTTGATCGGGAACGCGATGTACGCCGCGATCGCCGCGACGCTGCCCAGCATCGACAGGCCGAACAGCAGGGCGACGCGGCGGGAGTTGGCTGCATCCTTCTTCGGGTCGAGCTCCGAGACGCGCGGGCGGAACGGCGGGAATCCGGGGTTCTCGACCCGGTCCGACGTCGCTATGGCGCTGCCTGGCGACACGCTGGCGTCGTACTTCTCGACGTCGGTGCCGTGATCGGCGCCCTGGTCAGCCATGACGGTTCCCTTTCCGGTGGTGCAGGTCAGTTGGACTTGGCGGTCAGCCACACGGTGATGGCGACGACCGAGCCGAGAGCGAAGATCCAGACGAACAGGCCCTCGGAGACCGGACCCAGGCCACCCAGGTCGAGGCCGCCCGGCGAGGGGTGCGTGTCGAGGTACTTCAGGTAGCTGATGATGTTCGCCTTGTCGGCGGGCGTGATGTTCATGTCGTTGAACACCGGCATGTTCTGCGGACCGGTGACCATGGCCTCGTAGATGTGCTTGGCAGAGACTCCGCTCAGCGCCGGCGCGTACTTGCCCTCGGTGAGGGCACCACCGGCGCCGGCCACGTTGTGGCACATCGCGCAGTTGACGCGGAACAGCTCGGCGCCCGCCGCGACGTCGCCGTTGCCCTGCAGGTACTCAGAATCGGGGATCGCGGGGCCGGGGCCCAGAGAGGCGACGTAGGTCGCCAGAGCGGCGATCTGCGCATCGGTGAACTGCACCGGCTTCTGCTCGACCTGCGGGCCGGACGCGGCGGCCGGCATCCGGCCGGTTCCGACCTGGAAGTCGACGGAGGCGGCACCGACGCCGATCAGCGAGGGGGCGACGCCCGAGCCCTGCGCGTTGAGCCCGTGGCAGCTGGCGCAGTTGGCGGCGAACAGCTTCTGGCCCTCGGACACCATCGAGCTGACCTGCGATGACGTCTCAGCCGTGGCGCTCGTGGTGAACAGCGCGTACGCGCCGCCGGTGGCGAGCAGTCCGATCACCAGCAGGGCGACGGAAGCCAGCGGCGAACGGCGCCCGGTGCGGGGAGAGGAAGGTGCTGTCTTCGCCATGTGCGGGGAGTGATCCGTTCTGCGTGCTGTGTCTGCGGTCGTGTGTCGAAGCTATTTGAGGATGTAGATCACCAGGAACAGGCCGATCCAAACCACGTCGACGAAGTGCCAGTAGTACGAGACCGAGATCGCCGTCGTGGCCTCGCGATGCGTGAAGTCCTTCACGGCGAAGGCGCGGCCGATGCAGAGCAGGAACGCCATGAGGCCGCCCGTGACGTGCAGGGCGTGGAAGCCGGTCGTCAGGTAGAACGCCGAGCCGTAGGAGTCGGAGGTGAACCCGATGTGCTCGCTGACCAGGTTCGCGTACTCGAAGACCTGGCCGCTCACGAACACGGCGCCCAGGGCGAAGGTCAGGAAGAACCACTCGACCATGCCCCACTTCCAGAACTGGAGCAGGCTGCCGGTGCGCGTCCTCTGCAGGCGCTCGGCGGCGAAGACGCCCGCCTGCGCCGTGAACGACGACGAGACCAGGACGAGAGTGTTCGCGAGCGCGTACGGCACGTTGAGGTGCGCTGTCTGCTCGGCCCAGAGGCCCGGCGAGGTCGAACGGAGCGTGAAATAGACCGCGAACAGCCCCGCGAAGAACATGACCTCGCTGCCGAGCCACACGATCACGCCCACCTGAGTCACGTTCGGCCGGTTGATGACCGAGGTGCCGGGGGCGCTGGTGAGGGAGGTGGACGTCACCCTCCCATTATGGTCGATTTCGCCCGCCGCTGATTCCCATCCGGGCGGGTCGCTACGATCGAGGCCATGCCCACCGAACTGACCTGGCCCGCGGTTCTGACCCAGCTTCTCGCGGGGGCGGATCTCTCGATCGCCGAGGCGTCGTGGGCGATGGAAGAAGTCATGGCGGGGCGGGCGACTCCCTCACAATTGGGTGGCTTCCTGGTGGCGCTGCGCGCCAAGGGCGAGACGGTCGACGAGATCGTCGGATTCCGGGATGCCATCCTCGCCAATGCGCAGACGCTCGACGTCGACCCGATGGCCCTCGACATCGTGGGCACCGGGGGAGACCGCTTCGGCACGGTCAATGTCTCGACGATGTCGTCCATCGTGGCGGCGGCCGCGGGCGCCAAGGTCGTCAAGCACGGCAACAAGGCGGCGTCGTCGGCGTCAGGCTCGTCCGACGTGCTCGCGGCCCTCGGCATCGACCTGGAGCTGCCGCCGGAACGCGTGGCTGCGATCCTGGATGAGGTCGGCATCACCTTCGCGTTCGCCGCGCTGTTCCACCCGGGGTTCAAGAATGCCGGGCCCACGCGCGCCGAGCTCGGCGTTCCCACCGTCTTCAACTTCCTCGGGCCGCTGTCGAACCCCGCGCGGGCCGAGGCATCGGCGGTGGGGGTCGCCCAGCTCGACAAGGTGCCGCTGATCGTGGGCGTCTTCCAGACCCGCGGAGCCACCGCCCTGGTGTTCCGGGGCGACGACGGCCTCGACGAGCTCTCGACGACCGGGCACAGCCACCTGTGGGAGGTCTCCCGCGGCTCGGTCACCGAGCACGACTTCGATCCGGGCGATCTCGGACTGAAGCGGGCGTCGCTCGACGAGCTGCGCGGCGGGGATGCCGCCCACAACGCCGACATCGCGCGGCGCGTGTTCGCGGGGGAGAGCGGGCCGGTGCGCGACATCGTCCTGCTCAACACGGCAGCGGGTCTGGTGAGCTGGGACCTGGCGCACGATCACACGCTCGGCGAGCAGGACATCCGGGCCCGGTTCCGCGACAAGATGGCGGTCGCCGCCGAGGTCATCGACACGGGCGCGGCGGCCGCCAAGCTCGAGGCCTGGGTCGCGGCGACGCGGAGCTAGGCCGCGACGCGGACCTAGCCCGCCGGCGGGGTGTAGCCGGGGAAGATCGTCCCGGGCACGCCGGGTCCGCCGTCGATACCTGAGAGATGCGCCCCCTTTCCATCGCATCCGCCCAGGCGCCAGTCGTAACTCCCGCCTTGCGGCTTGCCGCGGAGAGCCGCTCTCGCTGCCGGGTCGACGCCGGTCCACGACAGGTTCTGCGCTCCGAAACGCGGATCGACGCGCGGATCCCAGTAGAAGCCGGCCTGCTTCATGCACGCCACGTCGAAGAGATTCGTCTGCAGCAGCTTCTCGAAGCTCGCGCCACCGACATTGGCGGTCGGAAGGGTGGCGTGGAAGTCCCGCATCTGCTGCTCGGTCACGAGCCGATCACCCGAGCGCCACGGTCGCAACCGCTCGGCCATGGGGAGCGATCCCGGTACCGCAGTCTGCCCCGGGTCCGGTGTCAGGGTCGGCTGTGGGGAGGCCGCAGCAACGGGCGAGCCGGTGCCGGAATCGTCGGGCGGAAATTGCCCCTGGATGACGGCGATCGCGATCCCGCCGGCGGCCACCAGCACAAGGGCCAGAGCCACGGCTGCGATCCCGGCGAATGCGGCGCGTCGACTCATCGGGAAGCCTCCGCCGAACGGGACGGGAACCAGGCGACGGCGAGCGCGAGGTAGAAGAGCGGCAGCGCGCCGAGCAGAGCGAACCAGGCAAGGTCCCACCAGCGGGGCCCGAATGCGATGAGGCTGTCCCGATACCACTGAAACGTCGCGCTGACGTCGCCGAGGGCGCTCATGCTGAAAGTCAGCACAGCAGGTGCCCATACCGCGACCCATGCGGCACCCAGCCATCGGGTCCGGATCCTGGTCAGAAGCACGAGAGCACAGCCCAGCAGCGCGCATGCGACCGCGAGCGAGGCGGTGGTCGTGGACGACGGAAGCAGCGCGCCTCGGAGCGCGTTCGGGACCAGACGCCCGACCGTGGTCGCTCCCAGCGCGAGAACCAGGGCGGCGATGACGACGGCGATGATCGCGCTTCCGCGGCCGGACCAGCCGCGCGACTGCGGGCTGACAGTCAGCTGACGACGCGAGATGCGCGCGCGCCGCCACGAGAGATCGGCCGGTATGCCGCGTGCTGCCCGCCAGAGGATCGACAGTTCGGTCGTCGCTCCGGACGCGCCGCGCGCGTCGGCGTCCGCACCCTGCTCCCACAGGTCGGACGTGATCTCGTCGCGCCGATCGCCCGCCACATGCGGATCCAGCTCGCGCGTGTAGAACGCCGCCCACCGGGCGACCAGCCGCACTGCGCGACGGTAAGCAGCGCTCCGCGACGGTGAGGGTCGGCGCCCCGCGGTGGCGGTCACGCGAGACCTCGCGCGGTCCGAGCGGGGGTGGGCAGGCTGCTCGGGGCTTCCAGGCGGCTCGCCGCGAGCGCAACGGCACCTTCCGGGGTCACGCGGTACAGCCTGCGGCGCGGCCGCCCTGCGGCCTCGGCGAGCGACGGGTCTTCCCATGTCGAGTCGAGCAGTCCGGCCTCGGTCATGCGGGCCAGCGCCTTGTACAGGGTGCCGTGCGCGGTCAGACCCGCCGTGTCGTCCGTCGTCGCCATCCGGGAGGCGAGGAGGAAGCCGTGAAAGCCCTCGTCCGGGGTCTGGAGCTGGAGGCCGGACTCGAGGATCCGCAGCTCGAGGGGGAGGAGTGCGCCGCTCCGTCGTCGTGACATGTCGAAAGAATAGGAAGATATCTTCCGAAAATCAAACCGGTCCGGCGCTCCTCAGTTCACGTCGGCGTCGACCCAATCGAACGTGCGGGTGACGGCCTTCTTCCAGAGCCGCATCCTGCGGGCGCGCTCGGCATCGTCGATCCGCGATTCCCAGCGACCGCCCTCGTGCCAGTTGGCCGAGAGCTCGCCGAGGCCCGACCAGAATCCGACCGCCAGGCCCGCGGCGTATGCGGCGCCCAGCGCCGTCGTCTCGATCACCGCGGGTCGAACGACCGGCACCCCGAGGATGTCGGCCTGCAGTTGCATCAGGGTGTCGTTCACGACCATGCCGCCGTCGACCTTCAGCTCCGAGAGCGGGACGCCCGTGTCCGCGTTGACGGCCTCGATCACCTCGGCGGTCTGGAAGGCGACCGCCTCGAGGGCGGCTCGCGCGATGTGGCCCTTGTTCACGAAACGCGTGAGGCCGACGATGACGCCGCGCGCATCCGGTCTCCAGTAGGGCGCGAACAGCCCGGAGAACGCGGGGACGAAGTAGACGCCGCCGTTGTCATCGACCGAGTCCGCGAGTGTCTCGATATCTGAGGACTTCTGAATCAGCCCGAGGTTGTCGCGCAGCCATTGGACGAGCGAGCCGGTGACCGCGATCGAGCCCTCCAGGGCGTAGTGCGGAGCCTGGTCGCCGATGCGGTAGCCCAGCGTGGTCAGCAGCCCGTTGGTGGAGTGGACGATCTTCTCGCCGGTGTTGAAGATCAAGAAGTTGCCGGTGCCGTAGGTGTTCTTCGACTCGCCGGCGCGGAACGCGGCCTGGCCGAACGTCGCCGCCTGCTGGTCGCCGAGGATCCCGGCGACGGGCACCTGCCGCAGCAGGCTCGAGTCCTCGATGATCCCGAACACCTCCGACGAGCTGCGGATCTCGGGCAGCATCGAGCGCGGCACGCCGAACACCGCCAGGATCTCGTCGTCCCATTGGCAGGTCTCGAGATCCATGAACAGGGTGCGGCTCGCGTTCGTCACATCCGTCGCGTGCACCCCGCCGTCTGGGCCGCCGGTCAGGTTCCACAGGACCCAGGTGTCGGTCGTCCCGAACAGCAGCTCTCCCGCCTCTGCGGCCGCGCGCGCCCCGTCGACGTTCTCGAGGATCCAGGCGATCTTCGTCCCGGAGAAGTAGGTCGCCAGCGGCAGGCCGACCCTCTTCATGAACCGATCGACCCCGCCGTCTGCCGCCAGCCGATCCACGATGGCCTGCGTGCGGGTGTCCTGCCAGACGATCGCGTTGTAGACCGGCTCACCGGTGTTCTTGTTCCACACCACCGTCGTCTCGCGCTGGTTCGTGATGCCGACGGCTTTGACGTCGTGACGGGTGACGTCGGCCTTCGAGAGCGCCTGGCCGATGACCTCTCGGACGTTGTTCCAGATCTCCATCGGGTCGTGCTCGACCCAGCCGGCCCGCGGGAAGATCTGCTCGTGCTCGAGTTGTCCCGAGGCCGCGGGGCGACCGTCGTGATCGAACAGGATGGCCCGTGAACTCGTCGTGCCCTGATCGATTGCGAGGACGTACTCGACCATCTACTGATGCTATCGGGGATGGGAGCGCCGCTTCCGGCCGGCGTCATTGCGACAGAGGCCGCGTGAGTTGAGAGACTTTCCGGATGGCCCTGATGTTCTGGCGACGGCGCGCGGTGACGCAGCGCGGTCTCCAGGTGGGGCTGGGTGCCGTCGTGCTGGTCGTGACCCTGGGCGCCTCGTTGACGGTGGGGTACGCCTCGCGGCAGCCGGACATCGCGGTGCGCGCCGCCTGGGCCGCCACGAGCGCAGCCGACGGCTCGATGGTCTACCTGCGGCAGGCGGCCTCCGACGGCGCCGCACAGGACGCCTCCGTGCGCAGCAGGCTGCGACAGACGGTCGGCGGGGTGGCCGTCACGATCGCGTCCGTGACGATCGGCGATCCGGTGCCGCTCGACGCATCGCGGGTCACCGTCCTGCCGATGCGTGACGATGCAGAATTGCGCGCCTCGGTCCGCGGGCTGCCGGAGCTGCGCGCCGGCGAGGCCGCGATCGATGCGGACGGCGCCCGAGCCCTCGAGGTGGCGGTCGGCGATACGCTCCGGGTGCAGACGGATGCGGGTGTCCGCCCCCTGCGCGTCGCAGCGGTCTGGCAGCCGGTCGACCCGCGGGCTCCGATCTGGAACGGAGCTGGACCGGGAGCATCGGGCACCGGCGCCCGCGTGGTCCTCGCCGCGGCCGAGCTGCGCGCCGACGGCATCGCACTGACGACCCATTGGAGCAGCTCGCCCGACCTCGCTCGATTCCGCGCGTCTCAACTCCCCGTGCTCGACTCCGGGTGGCGGCGACTTCAGGATCAGGCGCGGGTCGCGACCACGCTCACCCGTTTCGAGGGCGGCGGCATCGACACCGCGACGCGGGTGCGCGACGGCATCGCGGAGGCGCGCGCGGTGGTTCCCGTTCCGCTCGCCCTCTTCGCCGGCGCCGGCGTCCTGGCTTTCTCGCTGTTGCTGCGACTACGTGCCGAGCTCGGTGCTGACGAAACGGTCCTGCTTCGAGCGCGCGGCGCGTCGCGCGGGCAATTGGCGCGCGGCGACCTGAGAGCGGCCGCACGGTGGGTGGGTGCGGGAGCCGTGATCGGGTGGGGGGTCGCCCAAGGGGCGCTGTTGCCATTCGTCGGGCCACCGCGCGGCTGGCTCGACCTCGTGGTGCCACTTCTGGTTCCCGTTCTGCTCGCGCTGGCCCTGGTGCCGACGGCATCGTTCAGCGCCGACGCCGCGGCCGAGGCCGGGAGCGGGCGGCGCGACCGCCGGCTGCGCGCTGCGGCGACGGGGGGCGTGGTCCTGCTGGTCGCGGTCGCCGTGCTCGGTCTGCTGCGGCTCATCGGTGCCGGGGTGGAGTCGGATCCGGCATCCGAACTCGCGCCCGCACTCGTCGTGGTGGCGGTCGTCGTCGTCGGGTTGGTCGTGGGCCGGCCGGCCGCCGGGATCGCCGACCGCCTGGTGCGCGATCGCGACGGACTCGCGCTCCCGCTCGCCGCTCGCCGGCTCCGGCACCGTCCGGGGTTGCTGGCTGGCCCCGTCGTGCTGGTCTCACTGGCCGTCGCCGGCTGCGGTTTCGCCGCGGCGACGACGGCGAGCTCCTCCGGCTTCGTGCGCGACGCCGGCCGACTCACGACCGGAGGCGATCTGTCGGTGCTGGCGACGGATCCATCGCGTGCCGCGACGCTGGCGCGCACCCCCGGAGTGGCGGCCTCGGCGCCCGCGGTGGTGCAGCAGCTCGTTCTCGGCGAGCTGCCTGCGGTGCTGGGAGCTGCACCGGTCGCCTCGCTCAGCGCGTTCCAGGATGCTGCGCTGGCCGATCTCCCGGCTCTTGCGCGGACCGCGGCGCCGCTCCCCGGGGTGGTACTACCGCACGCATCGGGTGCGGGACTCGAGGTGCGGGTGACCTCCACCGCCGCCCCGCACGGCGCGACCGTCGACCTGACCGGCTGGTTCGTGCGATCGGATGGCGCGGCGGTCGGTGTCGACCTCGGATCGGCGCCGGTGAGGCCGGGCACGGCGACGACGACGCTCCAGGCGAAACTTCCGGTGGTCGCCGACTGGCACTGGGTGGGGCTCGACGCGGATCTCCAGTCCGGCTCCGCCGTGACCGGGCTCGAGGTGCGCGTCACCGCGATGTCGAGGATGAGCGCCGGAGCAGCGCATCCCGCTGCTCTGCCGTCGTCGGCGTGGGGGCGCGTCGATGCGATCACACCCCCGCTCGGCATCGGTGGGCTCGGGGTCATCGGCTGGTCGGCCGGCCTGCCCCTGAATCCCGACGGCGGCCTCGCTCAGCTCGGGCGGCTGATGCCCGCGGGGTCGGCCGTGGTCCCGGTGGCGATGTCACGGCCGCTCGCCACGACGGCGGGACTGCAACTCGGGGATCGCACCGACCTCGGCTCCGCTCCGGGGGCGATGATCCGCCTGGTGGCCGTCGTGCCGCACACCGTCGGAACGGACTCGGCCGCCGGGATCTGGGCCGACCTGCCGACGCTCCAGCTCGCGACATTGCGCACCGACCCGCGGGGCGTGGTCGCGGACCGGGTCTGGTTGTCGTCGCGAGATCCCGATGCCGTTGCCACCCGGATCTCGGCGAGTGATCCGGCGGCTCAGATCACGCCGGCCCCCGCGCTCGTGGGAGAGGCCTTGGCGCGCCCCGCGGTCGTGAGCCTCCTGGTGGGCGCCGCCGGATCCCTCATCTTCGCCCTCGTCGGCATCATGACGGGCGTCGCGGGCCTGCTGCGCACCCGGCGTGCCGAGACCGCGGTTCTGCGCGCGCTCGGGGCGAGCCCGGAGAGCCAGCTGGCGGCCGAACGCTCGGAGCTGCTCGCGGGCCTGCTGTTCGGCGCCTTCGTCGGCGTGATCGCCGCGGCCGCCGTCGTCGTGCTCACCGTTCCGGTCATCGCCCACGCGGCCGACACGGCGGCCGGCCCGGAGTTGCATGCGAGCATCCGTCTCGATCCCGTGGTCGCCGGCGCAGCAGCGGTGATCCTCGCGCTCGGCTTCGTCGGCGCGCTGCTGGTTCAGGCCCGCGTGGTCAGACGGGCCGCGTCGACGCCCGATGACGCGGAGGTCGAGCGGTGACCGCGCTTCGAGCCGCACGGCTGATCCGGCGCGGGGCTACGCAGGCGCGTGGTGTCTCGATCCTGCTCGCCGCCTTCATGCTCTGTGCGTCCCTGCTCGCGGTCGGCGTGCCGCGAGCGGTGGACCGCACCGTCGCCGATGCCCTGCACAGCGACCTGGCGGCGGTGGGCAATGGTCGTCTGGCGCTGAACGCGTTCCTGACCTCGGATACCGTGTTCAGCCCGATGGGCGAATCGAGCATCACCCCGGTCTGGTCGTCCATCCCGGGCGGTCTGTCGGAGGCCCGCCGCCGACTCGCGAGTCTCGGCGGAATCGTCGGCCCCGGCGCGTACCTGGGTCAAGCGCTCGGGCAGGGGGGCGCGGGATTCCCCGGCCAGGGCACGCCGACCGCCGCGAGCAACGCGCTGTTCCGCTTCGGCCTCGAAGCCGCTCCGGCCCTGAAAGATGATGCGAGACTCGTCGCCGGCCGGTGGCCGAAGGGTGTGCGCGACGACGGGCCGATCGAGGTGGTCATGTCAGCGGCATCCGCCGCCTCGATGAAGTGGCACATCGGTCAGACGCAGACCCTCTCGCTGCCCGACCCGCGCCAGGTCACCCTGGTGGGGACCGTGGCGCCGCGGGACCCGGCATCCGCATTCTGGTCCCTCGACCCGCATCGAGCGAAGGCGGGCACCCAGCCGAGTTCCGATGGCACCTTCGTGACGTACCGCGGCACGCTGTGGGTCGACGCCGCGTCGTGGCCGAGATTCGCGCAGAGCCTCACCGGGCACCAGATCGAGGCCTGGCTGCCGGTGGATGCCACCCGGATCGACCCGGGCGAGGTGACATCGGTCGCCGCCGCCGTCCGCCGCTTCGTCGTCCAGACCCAGCCGCTCAATGTCTCGGGGACCGACGCCGCCCTCTCGTTCCGCACGGATCTGCCCTCCGAGCTCGCGGACTTCACGGCCCACTCGGCCCCTTCGATCGCGATGATCTCGCTCTTCGCGATCGGACCCGCCGGCGCGTTCGCTGCCGTCCTGCTCCTCGGCCTGCGACTGCTGGCGCGGCGGCGCTCGACGGCGTCACTGCTGCTGCGCGCCCGCGGTGGCTCGGGAGGGCAGGGGCGCCTGATCGCGCTCGGCGAGGTCATGCTCTGGACCGCCCCTGCCGCGGTGCTCGGGGCCATCGGCGCGGTCGCGCTGACTCCCGATGTGGGCTCTGCGGTGACGGCCATCCCGACCCTCGTGCTGTGTCTGCTCTCGGCTCCGATCGCCGCGGCCCTCCTGGGGGGAGTCGATGACAGGCCCGACGACGCGGGGCGGTTGGCCGCGACGCTCCGGTTCGCGGGGGAGGGGGTGATCGTGCTCCTGGCCGCTCTGGCGCTGATGCTCCTCCTCACGCGCGGTCCCGTCGAGAGCGGGGCGGCGGCGGACCCCGTGCTCCTCGCCGCGCCCCTGCTGCTCGGCCTGGAGGTCACGGTCGTCGTGGTGCGGATCGCGCCCCCGGTTTCCGCTCGTCTGGCCCGGCTGGAGGGGCGGGGCAACGGCCCGGTTGGCCTGGTCTCGGCATCCGCCACCGCTCGCGGCGGCAGTGGGACCGGTGGGGGGATGTCGACGCTCTTCGCCCTCGTCGTGGGCGTCGGCATGGCCGTGTTCTCGCTGACCCTGGTGGCGACCCAGCAGCACGGAGCCGAGCAGGCCGCCGTAGCGCGAACCGGGTCGGATGTCGCGGTGAGGGCCACCGTGTTGACTGCCGATCAGGTGCGTCGCATCGCCGCGATCCCCGGTGTGGCTGCTCACGCCACGATCGAGGTGTTCGGACAGCAGCCGGTGGGCAGCGTGCCGGCGACGATCTACGGAGTGGACGTCGCGGATCTCGCCGCCGTGCAGACCGGGCTGGATCGCCCCGCCCTGGCCGGTGTCGACGGGACCTCCGCCCTCGTGGCCGGCCTGGACAGCCCGCCCCGCTCACTCGGCCTCGCACCGCTCGCGCACCGGACGCTCATACTGCGTGCCGTCGATCCGGACATCGTCTCCGACGTGTTCACCCAGCCACAGTGGGTGCTGCTCGACCGGCGCGAGGTCTCGAACGTCGAGGGGATCCCCACGGGGATGCTGCTGCGACTCCATCCCGGAGCCGACCCCGCGCGCGCGGCACGAGCCGCAGCCGAGCTCGCACCGCTCGCCACCGTGACGACGGCCCGGGACTCGGAGCGCGCCTTCCTCGGAACGCCATTGGACGCGGCCGTTCAGGCCGCGATCCTCGCCGCCGCCGCCATCTCGGCGCTGCTGGTGCTGGCCGTGTTCGCCGTCTCGCTCGCCGCGGAGGCCTCGGAGCGCCTGCGTCGCGGTGCGATCCTGCGTGCGCTCGGGTTCGACCGCCGCCAGACCGCGGTCCTCGTCTTCCGTGGCATCGCCCCGACCGCCGTCGCGGGCGTCGTCGCAGGCACGGTCACCGGCATCGGGCTCGCGGCGGCCGTGCTGCGCAGTCTCGACCCCGCAGGGCTCGTGGGATCCCCGGTCCCCCCTGCGCTGGTGATCGACCCCGTGGCCACCGTGCTGGCCGTGCTCGGATTCTCGGTGGCGGCGGGTCTCGCCGGCCTGGTCGCCGTCGTGCTGGACGGCCGCCGCCCGGTGAGGGTCGGGCTCCAGACTCTCGGAGAGGAACGATGATGACAGCGGCTCCCGTGATCGACTGTGCGGACCTGGTCCGCATCTACCGCGGCGACGGCGTCGAGGTGCAGGCCCTCCAGGGCCTGACGCTGCGCGTCTCGGAAGGGGATATCGTGGCGATGGTCGGGGCGTCCGGGTCGGGCAAGTCGACGTTGCTCGGCGTGCTCTCCGGGCTCGACCGGCCGAGCGCGGGGCGGGCGACCGTCGCCGGCTACGACCTCACCGCGCTGTCGCGCGCGCAGCGGTTGCGCTACCGGCGGGAGGCCGTCGGCTTCGTCTGGCAGCAGACCGAGCGCAACCTCCTGCCGTACCTGACGGTGCTCGAGAACGTCGAGCTGCCGATGTTCCTGGCGGGCGGCCCCGACCGCGAGAAACGGGCTGCCGACCTGGTCCGCCTGCTCGAGCTCGGGGCGCTCGGCGATCGTCGGCCGAGTCAGCTCTCGGGCGGCGAGCAGCAGCGGGCCGCGATCGCCGTGGCTCTCGCCAACGGGCCGCGTGTGCTGCTGGCGGACGAGCCGACCGGTGAGCTGGACGAGGTCATGTCCGCCGAAGTGCTCGAGGCGATCCGCTCGGTCAACGACCGCCTCGGCGTCACGGCGCTCATCGTCACCCACGACCCGGCGGTATCGGACCACGTGCGCCGCACCGTCCAGATCCGCGACGGACGAACCGCCACCGAGGTGCACCGCGACGCGGAGCGCGACGACGCCGAGACCTTCACGGTGATCGACGCGGTGGGCAGGATGCAGCTTCCGCGCGAATACGTCGACAGGCTCGGTCTGCATGATCTGGTTCGTCTGACGCTGGAGCCTGGGCACGCCGAGGTCCGCCCCACGCGCCCGGACCCGGGATCCGCGGAGCGCGACGGCTCGCTCGAGGAGGAGGGGCGATGACCGCGATCGTGAGCGCCGTCGGGGTGACCCGGGTCTTCGGCACCGGTCCGTCTGCCGTTGCGGGATGCCGCGACGTCGATCTCGAGGTGTCCCCGGGGGAGCTCCTGGTGGTCCGGGGGCCGTCCGGCGCCGGCAAGACCACCCTGCTCACCCTGCTGGGCACACTGGATCGGCCCGACCTCGGAACGATCACGATCGACGGGGTGGAGACGAGCGCGGCCCCCGAGCGCGAGCTGGTCGACATCCGCCGTCGGCTGCTCGGGTTCGTCTTCCAGCGCTTCGGATTGCTTCCCGCGCTGACCGCCGCCGAGAACGTCGAGCTGCCGCTGCGGCTCGCGGGCATGGCCCGGGATGAGCGACTCGAGCGCGTCGCCGGTCTTCTCGAGCGTGTCGGGCTCGCGGGCCAGGCTCGTCAGCTGCCGGAAGAGCTGTCAGGTGGCCAGCAGCAGCGGGTCGGGATCGCGCGGGCTCTGGCGGCCGAGCCCCGCGTGCTGCTTGCGGATGAGCCGACCGGGCAACTGGACAGCGGGACCGCCCTCGCCGTCATGGACCTCGTCGGCGAGCTCGTGCACGAGCGCGGGGTCGCCGGCATCGTGACGACTCACGATCCGGCGTTCATGGACCGGGCCGACCGGGTCGCGCAATTGCACGACGGACGCATCACCTACGGGCGGCACCTTCGAGCGTGACCTGGTGAAGCTCGGCCAGGTCGCGCGTCGCCGTTGCGACCTCGTCGCGACGGCGTTCCGCCGACCAGCCGAGGGTGTCGCCTGCCAGTTCGGCCAGCTCGTCGAGCAGGGCAGCGGTGATGGCGCCGACGAAGGCCACGCTGGTTCGCCGGTAGATCAGGTCGCCGAGATGCTCGACCTGCTCCTGACCGGCCAGGAAGCGCACCTCGTCGGTGCTGTAGCCCTCGAGGTTCTTCAGGGGGGCATCGTCTGCGGTGAACGACTCGATGATCGCCGCCGCGCTCGTGCCGTAGCGCAGCAGCAGCCGCTCGGCGTGTTCGGCTCCGACCTTGGCGGAGTGGGCGGCGACCCAGGCCGCGCGATCCTGGTCGGTGCGCGGGAAGTCCTTGCCGCCACCGATCGCCAGCGTCTGGGTACCGACGACCCGCGAGACGCCGAGCCGGGCCAGCGCCAGGTTGGCCATGTGCTCGCCGAGCGCCCGGAAGGTCGTCCACTTGCCGCCGACCAGGCTGAGCAGCAGCGCCCCGCCTGGCAGCTCTGCCGGCTCGATGCGGTAGTCGCGCGAGACGAATCCCGGCGTCTCGTCGTCGTGCCGGGGGAGGGGGCGGATGCCCGAGAAGCGGTAGACGATCTGCGAGCGATCGAGTTGGATCTCGGGCAGCACGTGGTGCACGAGTTCGAAGAAGTAGTCGACCTCCTCCTCGGTGCAGACCACTGGCTGACGCGGATCCGCATCGATGTCGGTCGTTCCGACCATCACCCGGCCCTTGAGCGGGTAGATCAGCACGATGCGGCCGTCGTCGTTCTCGAAGAACAGTTCACGGCCCCGGGTCGCCGCGAGCAGCTCCGGGTGGTCCAGCACGATGTGCGAGCCCTTGGTGCCACCCATGTAGCGCGTCGGCATTCCGAGGTCGTCGTTGGTGAGGTCGGTCCACGGCCCCGTGGTGTTGACGACGACCTTCGCGGTCATCGCGAACTCGCGACCGCTTGCGAGGTCGCGCAGCCGGACCTCTGATCCGGCCCCGCCCGAGGTGCCGATGCCGACGACCTCGACGTAGTTGGCCGCACGGCCGTGGCCGGTCGCGACACCGTCGAGAAGGACGTCGAGGGCGAGCCGTTCCGGGTTGTGCATGGAGGCGTCGTAGTAGGTCGCGGTGTACTTGAGGGTCGGGTTGAGATCCGGCATCGCCTCGAGCGACTTCTTGCGGCCGAGGAAGCGATGGCGGGGCACTGAGCCGCCGTCACGCGAGAACGCGTCGTAGATGATCAGACCGACCTTGATCAGCAGGGCGCCGCGCTCGACGGTGCTGCGCTGGGTGTGGGTCAGAAACCGCAGGGGCGCCGCGAGCAGGCCCGAGAAGGTCTTGAAGATCGGGATGGTGGTCTCGAGCGGTCGTACGTAGTGCGGCGCGTTCTTCAGCAGGCGGTTGCGCTCGTGCACGGCCTCGTTCACCAGCCGGAACTCGCCGTTCTCGAGGTACCGCACCCCGCCGTGCACCATGTGCGATGAGGCGGAGGAGGCGCCCGAGACGTAGTCGCCGCGCTCGACCAGGGCGACATCCACGCCCTGCAATGCCAACTCGCGGAAGGTCGCGATGCCGTTGATGCCGCCGCCGAGCACGAGAACGTCGGCTGAAGGACGATCGGTCAATGCGGTGACAGTGGAGCGAACCTTCGGGGCAGCGCGTCGGGCGGGCATGCGTCAAGCATCCCGCATGCGCGTACCCCGGCGCACGTTCGGCCACGATGCTTGCACATATGTGCAGAATGGATCCGTGGCCCATTTCGACGACACCGACACGGTGCGAACGCGGGATGCGCTGATCGCCGCGCGCCTGTACTACCAGCAGGACCTCACGATGGAGGCGATCGCCCGCGAACTCAACGTCTCGCGGTCGTCAGTCTCCCGCCTGCTGAGCTTCGCGCGCGACACCGGGCTCGTCGACATCACGGTGCGATCGCCGAGCGAGATGCCGAGCGGCATTGAGCGCGAGCTGCGTCGCAGGTACTCGGTGGTCGCACACGTCGTTCCGATGCCGGACGTCACGAACGAGGTCGATCGGCGCGAGCGGGTCGCCCTCTACACCGCGCGCATCATCGGCCAGTACTTCGACTCCAACATGTCGATGGGGATCGCCTGGGGATCGACCATGAGCGCGATCAGCAGGCATCTGATCGAGAAGCCGACGCACAATTCGCAGGTCGTGCAGCTCAACGGGGCCGGCAATCCGCGGACCACCGGCATCATCTACGCCAGCGAGATCCTGCAGCGCTTCGGCAACGCGTTCGGGGCTTTCGTGCAGCAGTTCCCGGTGCCGGCATTCTTCGATCACGCCGAAACGAAGGCGGCGATGTGGCGCGAGAGCAGCGTGCGTCGAGTGCTCGACGTGCAACGCAACGTGGACATCGCATTGTTCGGGTTGGGCGCGCCGTTCGGCACCCTTCCGAGCCATGTCTACACAGGCGGTTACCTCGACCAGACCGATCTCGACTGGTTGCAGCGCAGTGGCGTCGTCGGCGACATCGCCACTGTGTTCTACCGGGAGGACGGGAGCTACGACGGGATCCCGCTGAACGAACGTGCGACCGGACCAGACCCCGAACTGCTCAAGCGCGTGGCTCGCCGGATCTGCGTGGTGTCCGGGGAATCGAAGCTCCCCAGCATCCGGGGCGCTCTTGCCGGGGGGTTCCTCACCGACCTGGTGATCGACGCCGGCACCGCGCACCTGCTGCTCGAGACGGGCGACTAGGCGCGGTCAGAGGGCGGTCAAGGCGTCCGGGCCGAGCTCGGCGACCGACCGGTGGCCGCTGAGGCCGAGCACCAGATCGAACTCGGCGATCAGATTGCGCAGGGCTTCGGCGGCCCCCGCCTCGCCGGCGATCGCCATTCCGTAGACCCAGGGTCGTCCGACGCAAACCGCCGCGGCTCCGAGCGCGAGCGCGCGGAAGATGTCTGCACCTCCGCGGATGCCGCTGTCGAAGAGCACGGGAACGCGCCGGTCCACGGCGGCAACGACACCAGGAAGGGCATCGAGCGAGGCGATCGCGCCGTCGATCTGGCGACCAGCGTGGTTGGAGACGATGACGCCGTCCATGCCCGCCTCGACGGCTCGGCGCGCGTCATCCAGATGCTGGATGCCCTTGAGCACGATCGGCAGGCTCGTGCGCGAGCGCAGGAACGCCAGATCGTTCCAGGTGAGATTCGCCCGCGAGAACACGTCGAGAAAGGTCTCGACCGCCGCACGGGGTTCGCCGGAGCGCAGGTTCGCCAGAAACCGGCCGGGATGCCGCCGCGTCATGCCTGCCAGCGTGCGGATCGCGGTGGGCGTGACCTTCGGCTTCGGCGCGCTGGGATCGACGGGGCGGCCGACCCGCTCGGCGACGAGCCGCCGGAACACCGGGTCGCTGGTGTACTGGGCGATGCCCATGCCGCGGATGAACGGCAGGAACCCCAGGTCGAGATCACGAGGGCGCCACCCCAGCAACTGCGTGTCGAGGGTCACCACGATCGCCTGGGCGCCGAGCTTCTCGGCGCGGCCGACGAGGCTCTCGACCAGCTCGTTCGAGGTGCTCCAGTACAACTGGAACCACTTCGGCCCGTCGCCGCCCTCGGCGAAGACGCGCTCCATCGGGACCGAGGCCTGATTGGACAGGATGGCGGGCACGCCCAGTGACGACGCGGCACGCGCGACGGCGAGGTCAGCATCCGGGTCGACCAGCTCGAGCACCCCGACGGGCGAGGTCAGCAGGGGAGTGGGGTAGCGGTGTCCGAACAGGGTGACGCCGAGGTCGCGCTCCGACACGTCACGGAGCACGCGCGGAACGATCCGCCAGCGCTCGAAGGCCTCGGCGTTCGCCTCCGCCGTCGACTCGGTGCCGCTCGACCCGTGCAGGTACGCCCACGCCTCTGGTGACATCGCGCGCTGCGCGGCCGCGATCAGTCCCGGCCAGGAGGTGGGGATCCGCGGCTCGGTGCCGGACGCCCCGGCGCGGAAGATCGCGGTCTGCGTGCGTCGTCCGAATCCGTCGGCCACGATGCTCACCCTAGCCGCGGGCGGCGGGGGTCGGAACAGCGCGCCATGGCGCAGACTCTCAGCATGGCCGAACCGCTCCTGCTCATCCTCGCGATGGATCACCGCGACAGCCTCGAACGCGAGCTCTACCGCTTGACCGCACCGCCGACGGCCGCCCAGGCCGCCCGCATCGCCGCCGACAAGCTCCTGGTGTACCGGGCGCTGGTGGATGCAGCGGCGCAACTCCCCGACACCGCTCGGCCCGGCGTCCTGGTCGACGAGGAGTACGGCGCGTCGGTCGCGGAACTCGCGCAGCACGTCGCCACCCTCGATCTCGCGATGCCGATCGAGGCGAGCGGGCATCCCTGGTTCCGGTTCGCGTTCGGCGACAGCTGGCGGTCCCATGCCGAGTTCTTCGCGACCGACCACTCGAAGGTGCTGATCCGCGACAACCCGGGGTTCGACGCATCCGATCGGAACGACCAGATGACGACTCTGGCCACCATCTCACGCTGGGCTCGCGAAGCCGGCCGTCCGCTGATCGTCGAGCTGCTCGTCCCGCCGACGGATGCCGACCTGGCGTCGGTCGCGAACGACGCGGCCCGCTACGACGCCGAGGTGCGGCCGCGGCTGACCGTCGAGGTCATCCATGCCATGCAGGACGCCGGTGTCGAGCCGGCGCTCTGGAAGGTCGAGGGGCTGGAGACGACCGCCGACGCGCGCTCGGTCGCGGCGGCGGCCCGGCGCGGCGGTCGGGACGCGAGGTGCATCGTGCTCGGGCGGCACGCGCCCGCCGACCGGCTTGATCACTGGCTCCAGGCCGCGGCAGCCGTGCGCGACTTCGTCGGCTTCGCGATCGGACGCAGCATCTGGTGGGATGCGTTGAGCGAGCTGCTGGCTGGGTCGATCGACGAGGCGGCCGCGCAGAAACGTGTCGCGGCCGCGTACCTGAGCTTTGCGAACGACTTCCTGGCGGCGCGCGCCGCCGCGGGAGAGTAGCGGGCCCGCCATACTGGGCGCATGCCGACCACCAAGCTGCTCGATCGCGTCCGGGACCAGCTGGAGCAGCTTCACCTCGCGGGCGAGCTCGTGGAGAAGCAGATCGTGGGCGGCACCGGATTCCTCTGGAACGGCAACCTGGTGTGCGGAGTGGTCGGGGACGACCTGCTCGTGCGCCTGGGCAAGGAGGGCGGCGCGTTCGTCCGGCTCGCCAAGGCGGAGGCGAGCTCGTTCGACGATGCGAAGGCCGCCGTGCGCCGGATGGTGATGGGGGGACGCGAGAGCAAGACCTGGTTCCTGGTGTCCGCGGCCGAGGTGCGCACCAAGCGTCCACTGCGTCTGTGGGTCGAGCGCGCGGTGGCGTTCGCCGCCACGCTGCCGGGCGGGGGTTAGGTGGCGCTAGGCTCGGTGCGAACGTGACACGAATCGAAGGAGGTGGGTCCGATGTACGAACTGTCCACTCTGTACAGCACAGAACCGGGCGCTCTTTCGAGTTCACGATCGCGCGACTGACGTAGCCGTCGCGGGGAGCGCCGCACGCACTCCCAGAAAGCTACGCACATGACTGATTCCCCACATCCAAGCCGCACCGCGTTGGTGCTTGGCGGCGGCGGTTCGACCGGCAACGCCTGGCTGATCGGCGTGATCGCTGGCCTGTTCCGCGCCGGTGTCGACGTGACGACCGCAGATCTCACCATCGGTACCTCGGCCGGCGCGACAGCCGCCGCTCAGGTCACCGGCGCGCCACCGCCCGAGCTGTACGCCGCGGTCCTCGACGCGGTGGTGGCCACGCGGCGCTCCGGCGGCGGCAACGGCCGACCTTCGGCACCACCCGTGGCCAGCCACCTGGAGAAGACCGCCGCCATCATCGCTGCGTCGGCGGATCCCGCCGACATGCGCCACAGAATCGGCGCGGCCGCACTCGAGGTGGATGCGGCGTCCGACGGATCCTGGACGGCTCAGTGGCGCTCGACCGTCGCCCCTCGACTACCCAGGAACAGCTGGCCGGAGCAGCGGCTCGCCATCACCGCGGTCGACGCGCGCACCGGTGACGGGGTGGTCTTCGATCGCGACAGCGGCGTCGACCTGGTGGATGCCGTGGCCGCCAGCACTTCGGGCGGCCCGAACCCCTACCGCATCGGCGACCAGCGCTACATCGACGGCGGCTACCGGACCAACGCCGAGAACGCCGACCTGGCGACCGGTTTCGATCGCGTGCTGGTGCTCTCGCCGTTCGGCGGTCGCACCCGATGGCCGCTGGAGTGGGACATCCACCTGGCTCCGCAGGTGGATCGGCTGCGCGCACACGGCTCCAGGGTCGAGGTCGTGTCCCCGTCCGACAGCGCCGAGCACATGTTCGGCGTCAATGGGATGGATCTGTCGCTCCGAGATCCCGCAGCGCGAGCCGGCTTCGAGCAGGGGATCGACCTCGCTGAACCGCTCGGCGCGTTCTGGAGGGCCCGCTGACGAGGAGGCGGTCGGCTCCCTGGGGAACCGACCGCCTCCCGGTCCGGTCGCTTACCGCTCCGCCTCAGCTGAACTTGCGCCGGTAGATCACGATCGCGAAGCCGTAGGCCACCACGAGGATGCCGACGAGCCAGGCGAGGGCGACCCAGATGTCCGATCCGACCGGCTGCTGCTCGAACAGCGCGCGGATCGTGTTCACGATCGACGTCACGGGCTGGTGCCCGGCGAACCACGCCACCGGACCGGGCATCGATGCCGTCGGCACGAAGGCCGAGCTGATGAACGGCAGGAAGATCAGCGGGTAGCTGAAGGCGCTCGCGCCGTCCACCGTCTTGGCCGAGAGCCCCGCGATCACGGCGAGCCAGGTCAGCGCCAATGTGAATAGCACGATGATGCCGGCGACGGCGAGCCATGCCCCGATCGAGGCTCCGGTGCGGAATCCCATGATCAGGGCGACTCCGATGACGATCGCGACCGACACCAGGTTGGCCACCAGCGAGGTCAGCACCTGCGCCCAGAGCACGCTCGATCGCGCGATCGGCATCGACTGGAAGCGGTCGAAGATGCCGCTCTGCATGTCGAGGAACAGCCGGTACGCGGTGTATGCGATGCCCGAGGCGATCGTGATCAACAGGATGCCGGGCAGCAGGTAGTTCACGTACGACCCGTGGGCGCCCGTCTTGATCGCTCCGCCGAGCACGTACACGAACAGCAGCATCAGGGCCACGGGGGTGACCGCGGTGGTGATGATCGTGTCGGGGCTGCGGAGGATGTGCCGCAGGGAGCGCCCTGTCAGGGTGCTGGTGTCGGCGATAACGTGCGTGCTCATCAGTCTTCCTTTCCGGAGTCGCCGACCAGCGCGAGGAACACGTCCTCAAGCGACGGCTGCTTCTCGACGTATTCCTTCTTGGCCGCGGGGAGCAGCTTCTTGAGCTCCGCGAGGGTCCCGTTCTGGATGATGGTGCCCTTGTGCAGGATCGCGATGCGGTCGGCGAGCTGCTCGGCCTCATCCAGGTACTGGGTGGTGAGCAGCACCGTGGTGCCCTGACCGGCGAGCTGCTTGACGGTCTGCCACACCTCATTGCGTCCCTCGGGGTCGAGGCCCGTCGTCGGCTCGTCGAGGAAGATGATCGGCGGGTTGCCGATCAGGCTCATCGCGATGTCGAGCCGGCGGCGCATGCCGCCCGAGTAGGTCGCAGCCTTGCGCGAGCCGGCCTCGGTGAGCGAGAAGCGCTCGAGGAGCTCGTCGGCGATCGCCCCGGGGTTCTTCAGGTGGCGCAGTTTGGCCACCAGCACGAGGTTCTCACGACCGGTGAGCACCTCGTCGACGGCTGCGAACTGGCCGGTGAGGCTGATCGACTGGCGGACGTCGGCGGGGTCGCCCGCGACATCGAAGCCGTTCACCTCGGCGGTGCCGCCATCGGCCTTCAGCAGGGTCGACAGGATCCGGATCAGGGTGGTCTTGCCTGCGCCATTCGAGCCGAGCAGGGCGAAGATGGTGCCCGCCGCGATGTCGAAGTCGACGCCGCGCAGCACGTGCGTCTGCTTGAAGGACTTCTCGATCCCGGTCACCCGGACCGCGGTTGCGGTGCTCATTTGCGCTCCTGCTCTTCGGCGTCGTCGATCGCCTGCACGAGGCGACTGCGCTCCTTGTCGATCCAGCGCGTTCCGCCGTAGGCCTGCGCGAAGGTCTCCGCGAAGTCCACGGGGTCGGCGCCGACGATGTCGCGCACGGGCGTGCCGTCGGCGGCGGCCCGCTCCCAGAGGTCGGCCAGATCGCCGAACATCGTCGTCAGCGTGTCGCCGTCGGTGATGCCGCCGTAGTACATGAAGTACCGGTGCATCGCCTTGGCGGCCGTCGCGTAGGGCTCGGGCAGGCCGTCGATGCGGGCCTTGTCCTGCTTGTACTGTTTCTTCTGCTCGAGGGATCCGGTGAGCGCTTCGATCCATTTGGCGGCCATTTCAGTTCTCTTCCTTGTTCTGGTTGATGTCGTTCTGGTGGTCGGTGCTGCGGAGCTGATCGATCCGGCCGGCGAGGAAGGTCCAGGAACCCCAGAACTCCTCGAGGTAGTCGCGACCGGCGGCGTTCAGCGAATAGACCTTGCGCGGCGGTCCCTTCTCGGACGGCTCTTTCGTGACGTCGACGAGGCCCCGCTGCTCGACCCTGACCAGCAGGGCGTAGACGGTTCCTTCGACAATGTCCGAGAACCCCTGCTCGCGCAGCCGTGCCGTGATCTCGTAGCCGTACGCGGGGCGCACGGCCAGGATCGCGAGCACGATGCCCTCGAGAGTGCCCTTGAGCATCTCGGTCATCTGCTTGCCCATGGAGTCCTGCTTTCACTAATCAGTGTTGCTATCTACCAGTAGATAGTAACGCCAACTACCGGTAGATAGCAAGACTGAATAGTGGGTACTTCAGCAGGTGGGACCTGCCGAGAATGAAGTCCGACCTTCTGCGTCAGGTCCACGCGCGGGTGCTGAGTTACGGCTCGCTGTCCCAGGACGCTCGCAGTGCCGCGAGCACGTCGTCGATCGTGGCGCCCTGACGTCGCGACTCGTTCACCAGTGCGCGGATGCGATCGACGACTCCATAGGGGAGGAGTGCGGCTTCGGGGGAGACCCTGGTGCCCGCGCCCGCCCGAGTGACCACCAGTCCTTCTTGCTCGAGCTGCCGAAACGCCTTTGCCGCGGTGCCGGGGGCGACGCCGAGGTCGCCGGCCACCTGCCGCACGGTCGGCAGTCGCTCGCCGCCGCCCAGCACGCCGGACACGATGAGCCCGCGGAAGTGGCGGTGAATATCGGCGGCTGTACCGCCCTCGGCGGGTGCCACGCGGTTCACCGTGCTTCCACGCGTGCGGTGTCGGCGCGCACGGTGCTGATGCCGACGGGAGCACAGGTGATCCGGATGATCAGAAAGAACGCAAGACCCTCGAGGGCGGCGCCGACGTAGGCGAGCGCCGGAGCGATCGCGGCGAATCCCGTGCGGAAAATGAAGTCGCCGACCCGCGGGATGCCGACCCCGACGGAACCCAGGCCGGCGGCGCCGACCGCAAACCACAAGTGTCCCAGTCCGAGCAGGATGGCGGCGGTCGCTACGGCGAGCACCGAGTTGGCGGCGGCTCGGCGAAGGTCCATCTCCTCGCTCATGGTGGCTGGGCTGTGGAACGGGGCGATCGAGTCGGCGTTGAGTACGCGCATCGCGGCGACAGCGACCAGCGCCGCAGCGAGCAGCACGGGGACTCCGTTCCCCCAACCCGGGAACGTCACGGACCCGGACCCGTGGTCTCCGACGGGGATCTTGAGCACGGTGAACCATCCACTCTCGCCCGAGCTGGAGGCGAGGCCGGCCACCAGTACGGTCACGCAGAGAAGGGCCGACGCGGCGAGAGCGAGGCGGACGTCACCCGGTCGTAGGTAGGTGCGCCAGGTCCGCCGCGGCCCGACACCGACGTGCGCCTCGGGGCGGGGCCGCGTGCGCGCCAAGGCCACCGCGACGATGATCACCCAGATCGCACTTGCCGCGACGGGTGGCCAGTAACGCCACCACTGGTAGTACCCGGCGGCATCGATCGTCGCGCTCAACCCGAGCCGTCCGGCAACAGCGGGGAACCACCATTCCAGGCTGAAGACGACGACGATGGATACGGCCCACGCGCGAGCGATCCGGATCACGCGACGGCGTGGTTCCAGACTCGGGGGCACGTCGCGCTTCACGCCGCGCGCCCCTCGCCGAGCGAGGACCACGCCAACCGCAGTGCCGGCAACGAACGCGAACATTTCGAACAGGTACGGCACGAGAACTCCCTTATTTGTACTACCGAAATAGTACAACCAATTGTGTCACTCGTATAGTACAAATGCCGCGGCGCGTTTGGGGTCCGCGCATTGGTGAATGGTCGGAGCCGTCCTCCGTGGCACTCAGCTCTCCTAGGATCGGGAGTGTGATCGGCCCGATTCGTCCCGCGCAGCCGCAGGACTTCGAAGCGATCGAGGCGATCGAGAACGAAGCGGACCGACTGTTTGTCGAGCGGTTTGGATCCGTCCCCTGGGAAGCCGCGCCAGGCGGTGGGTCGCGGGTTTCAGCACCGGGCTTCGTGCTGGTTGCGACCGGCGGGTCGGGAGCGCTCGTCGGCTTCGTGCACGTGCTCGAGCAGGATGGCTTCGCGCACCTGGAGCAACTTTCCGTCCTGCCAGGACACGGGCGCCGCGGGTATGGTCGCGCACTCCTGGAGGCGGCGAAGACGGAAGCTCGGCACCGCGGCCATGACCAGATGACCCTGCGGACGTATGCCGACGTTTCGTGGAACGCTCCCTTCTATGCGCGCGCAGGCTTCACCGAGGACGAGCCTGCGACCGAGTTCCACGAGGGGCTGGTCGACGTCGAACATCAGCTCGGCCTGGACCGGCACGGGCGACGCGTCCAGATGGTCGCCAGGTTGTAACAAGCACTTGACGGGCTGCCGCATCGCGGGCAACCCGGGGAGTGGACGCGTTCGGCCGAAGCGCACCGTAGTTAGGCTTCAGCCGTGCAGGACGAACTGGAGAAACCCGCGGAGCCGCCGACGGCGCCCGTGTTCCGCATCCGGTGGAGATGGTTCGCCGGATGCATCGTGCTGGGGCTCGCGGCGATCGTCGCGGGGTGGCTCGTGTCGCCGAGTCAGGGGTACCTGGCGGGTGTGCTGGCGAATATCGGGACCACGCTGCTGCTGATCGGGGTCGTGGTGCTCCTGGAGCGGCGCATCATCGACAGCGCGGTGCGCGTGGTCCGGAGCGCGAACGAGCGGTCGAACGAGGCGCTCCGGAGGCAGGTGCGGGAGCTCGATGACCGAATCACCTCGGTATGGGAGTCGGCCGGCGCCGATGACGTGCCGAGGAAGAAGGCCGAGACGACTCGTCTGACCGACGAGTTCACCCAGCGCGTGGTGGACGAGGCGACCGGGGCAGGGTAGTCCGCGGGGGCGGGATCGAGCTGCGCCTGAGATTACCGCTATCTGACATAATGGAGCTTATCGGAGAACGGCGACAGGCCAAAACGCCCCGCCCAGACCGGAAAAGCTCCTCTCAGTTGTTCGAGCGGGCCAGCGCGATCAAACAGGCGACCAAGCCGATGCCGCCGACGACGACCAACGCGCCGATCAAACTCAAAGAAATCGCTGCCATGGCGCGAGTGTACGCGCGGCGTTCAGCGGGCGGCGAGAAAACGTGCGACGGCCTCGGCAGCCGTCTGATGATCGATGACGTCGGGTTCGCCGGAGGTCGTGATCGTGCCGACGACCTCGCCGTTCACGCGGATCGGGATCGACCCGCCGTGCGCCTTGAGCGCGTCGTGATCCACGTCGGCGCGCTCCTCGAAGGGCGTGCCGGCCTCCTGGTCGCGCAATTTCACCAGCAGAGACGGCTCACCGAACTGCTCAGCGACAGCGGCCTTGCCCGCGAGCCACGGGTCGTTTCCCGGGCCGGTCGCCTTGAGCTTGGCCTGGAAGACGATGTCGCCGCGCAGCACGACGCGCACGGCCAGGTTGAGATCGCGCTCCCGGATCACCTCGATCGCCAACAGCCCCAGCTGGACCGCGTCGTCATTGTTGAACGACGGCACGTCGATCGTGGGCTGTGCCGCCACGTCCGCGGCCGTGTACACGGGCAGTTCGGTCATCTGGATTCCTCGATTCGTTCGCGGAGCATGGCGGGCAGGTTCTCGGGCTCCACGTCGTGAGCCTCCGCGGCCAGTTCGTCCGCGGTCATCCAGCGCCATTCGACGACGTCGGCGCGCTCCTCGGCGGTCCAGCGGTCGCGCACGGGGTCGAAGCGATCGACCCGGACGTCGTACCAGGCCCAGTGACCGCGCTGATAGGGATGCCAGCGCTGATCCGGCGTGAAATCCTCCTCCAGGAACGCCGCAGGAACGCGGTCGAGCCGGAGCCCGGTCTCTTCGAACACCTCTCGGATCGCCGCCTGGTCGTGGCTCTCCCCCGGGTCCACGCCTCCCCCGGGCGTGATCCAGCGCGGGTGCACCGCGTGATCCTTGCCGTACTGGAGGAACATGAGCACGGCTCCGCTCGGGTCGATGAGGAGCACGCGCGAAGTCGCGCGGAACGCCCCCTCCCCCGGACCGCTGACCCCGGTGCCGCCGACCGCCGCCCCCTCGCTCACGACTGCACCGGCAGCATCCGGGACCACCAGTCCAGGATGATCTCGAAGCGCTGCCGGCGGTGTCGGGGCCTCCCCGAGCGACTCAGTTCGTGGTTCTCGCCGGGGAAGATCACCAGTTCGGCCTCGACGCCGTTGCGCTTCAGGCTCGAGTAGTACGACTCGGCCTGCGGCAGCGGGCAGCGCAGGTCGAGCTCGGAATGCAGCACCAGGGTCGGGGTCGTCACCTGGGCGACGACGGCCTGCGGGCTCTGCGTCGCGCGATGCTCGGGCGTGTCACCGGTGTACTCCGCGCTGAAGAACGAGCCGATGTCGCTGGTGCCGATGAACGAGTCGGGATCGAGGAAGCCGCGTTCGACGATCGCCCCGGCCCAGCGGTGGTCGTGCGCGATCGTCCAGGCCGTCAGATAGCCGCCGTACGAGCCGCCGAGGATCCCGACCCGCGCCCCGTCGAGCTGTGCCCCGTCCAACTGCGGAGCCGCGGCGATCACCCCGTCGAGGAAGTCGAGCACGTCATGGAGGTCGACCGTTCCCATGGCGCCCTTGATGGAGCGCCCGTGCTCCTGCCCGTGCCCCGCCGAGCCGCGCGGGTTGCAGTACACGACCGCGTAGCCGGCATCCACGTAGATCTGGGTCTCATCGAACAGGTGAACCGAGTACTGCGCGAACGGACCGCCGTGGATGTTGAGGAGCACCGGATGCGGTCCCCCACCCGCGGGCGTCGCCACCCAGCCGTGCACCGGGTAGCCGTCGCGGCCGGTCACGGTCAGTTCGACCGGAGTGACCAGCCCGCGCGCCTGCAGAGCGGCTCCGAACCCGGTCAGCAGTTCCAGCCCGCCATCGGCCTCCGGTTCGAGCAGGGCGAGTTCGCCGAACGACGTCGGTGTCGCGATGGACAGGACCGCGAGTCCCCCGCCGACACCGTGCCCGGTCACCTCGACGTCGCCGGGCGTCAGCGCCGTGACGGCGCCGCGATGGTCGACCCTCAGAAGCGGCTTCCTGCCGCGTGCCGTCTCGGCGACCAGCGCCGTGGTGGCGGTCTCGACCGTGATCCACGCGTCGGCGAGATCGTGGTCCGCCGGGTCGGTCAACCGAGTGACCGTGTCGCCGTCGATCAGGTAGAGAGCGCCGTTCTTCGCGATGAAGTCGGTGCCGGCCGGTCCCAGGTCTTGCGCGGTGAACCAGACGCGGCCATCGGTGCCGATGGCGAGATCGCCGATCGCGAGCGGTGCCTCCCCTGTGCGGCGCACCGGGGCAGCCCCCGATGGCCCGGCGAGCGGGACCATCCAGATGTCGTCGCGCAGATCGACATCGCGGGTGTCGTGCAGGGCCGCGACGAACAGCACGTGCGTGCCGTCCGCGGTCACCCGCGGCGCGGTGTGATCGGTGTCGCCCTCGGTGAGCTGCCGGGAAGACGGGACCTTGGCGGGCTTCGGAGCGTCGCCGCCGGCATCCGAGGGCATCGGCGCGCGCTCGTAGTCAGGCTCGACGTCGATCGGCGGCACGTCGACGGCGAACAACTGGACGCGGCGGTCGTTGCGGTATCCCAGCCCGTTGGCCTTGTACTTCAGCGTGGTGATCCGTCGCGCAGGCTCCGCGGTGGCCGCCAAGCCCTCGACCGAGCCATAGCGCCCTGGTTCGGGAACGCGAGCCGAGTAGACGATGGTGGCCGAGTTCGGCGCCCAGGCGAACTCGCCGACGCCGAGCTTCTGGTCGGTGAGCGTGATCGGCTCGCCGCCTCGTGCGTCGATGACGACGAGCTGCGGCGGTCCTCCGGCCGAGCGGAGGAACGCGATCAGGGCGCCGTCTGGCGAGAACTGGGGCGACGAATCGCCCGCTCCCCTGGTCAGCCGTCGGGGCCGTGACACCGTGGCGTCGCGGCTCGCGTCCGCCCCGTCGAGCGGCACCTCCCAGAGTTGGCCGACGTTGTCATCCGCTTCGAAGGAGGGATGCGACACCTCCACGACGGCTCGGCTGCCGTCCGGCGCCACCGTCGGGCGGCCGACGGATTGCAGCAACTCCAGGTCGGCGATCTTCACAGCGGGTGCTTTACGCCGTGAAGCCGGAGATGTCACCCACGTAGCGGGTGTGATTCTCGGGAATCGGATCGACCGCTGCCTGGGCCACCTCGGCCGCGAACTCGTTGACCGTGTACAGCTTCCCCGCCTCTTCGCGGCGCGACTCGATCGCACCCGGGTTCGCACGCTCGAGCAGGGTCGCGGTGATCGTGCCCTCGATCATGTCGCCCGAGACCACCACGAACCCGATGCCCTTCTCGGTCAGCTCATCGATGCGCGAGCGCAGCGCGTCTTCGCCCGCTCGCTTGCTCAGAGCGACCGGCAGGTACTCGGGCATGGTCTCGGCCGTGCCGACGAAGTGCGCCTGGTGGCTGGTCACGAAGATGACCCGCGATCCGGATGCCATGAGCGGCAGCGCCGCGTTCAGCACGTTGACCTGGGCGTCGCGATTGAGCTTCATGGCGTAGTCGTCGCCCATGCCGCTCTCCATGCCGCCGGAGGCATTCAGCACGAGCAGGTCGAGGCCGCCCCACTGCTGCTTCACGGTGGCGAACATCGCCGCAACCGACTCGGGATCGGTGAGGTCGCCGCCCAGCGCGATCGCCTCGCCGCCCTCGGCCTCGATCGACGCCACGACCTTCAGGGCGCGGGCCTCTTTGTTGCGGTAGTTGATGGCGACCCTTGCACCGGCCGCGGCGAGCATGCCGGCCGTGTCGGCGCCGATCCCGCGGGATGAGCCGGTGACGAGAGCGCGGATGCCTGCGAGGGCCCGGGGAGGAAGCACGTTGTTCACGGTTCCCGACCCTACCAATCAGCGGGCGAGTGCCCGGCGGGAGCGGGCATGTCAGTAGCGGCCGTCGAGGCGGCCCCACCCCTGTGAGAGCCCCGCCGCGCTGCGGCGCTGCGGGATGTTCCACGGGTTGTCGTCGCGGAGCGGCATCGGGAGCACGGCGGCCGGGGCGTCCTGATAAGCGACCGCGCGCAGGAAGCGGCCGATGGAGGCCGTGCCGACGCTGGTGGCATCCGTGGTCGTCGCGGGGAACGGCCCGCCATGCTGCATCGCGCTCGTCACCGAGACGCCGGTCGGCCATCCCGAGAACAGCACGCGGCCGCTGGTGGCCGCCAGCTCGGTGATCAGGGCCGTCCACTCCCCCGAATCCAGCTCGGCGTCGGTGGCGTGGAGCGTCGACGTCAGGTTGCCCGGGAACAGGCGGCGGTGCAGGGGTGCGAGCTCGGCGGTGTCGCGATAGCGGACCAGGATCGAGAGCGGTCCGAAGCACTCGTCGAGCAGCATCTCGGTGCGCGCCAGCACCTCGGTGGTCACCTCGACGACGGTGGGGGTCGCGAACCACTGGCCGCCCTCCCCCTCGCGCACGGAACCCTCGAGGTGCACGGTGACTCCCGAAGCGTCGAGCACCTGCGCACGTCGGTCGGCAAAGGCACCGCCGATCACGGGGTTCAAGAGCCGGTGCTCGTCGGGAAGGCCGAGCCGACCGGCGAGGTCGCCGAGCTCCGCCTCCGCCGGAACGAAGAGGAAGCCCGGTTTCGTGCAGAGCTGCCCGGCCGAACCGGCCACCGAGGTGAGGAAGCCCGAGATCAATTGCGGTTCGCGTTCGAAGGCTCCGGGCGTCGCATACGCGGGGTTCACGCTGCCCAGCTCGCCGAAGAACGGGATCGGGATGTTGCGGGTCGCCGCGATCTCGGCGAGCATCCTCCCGACGCGGGTCGATCCGGTGAACGACGCGGCGCGGATCCGAGCGTCGCGCAGCAGAGCCGTGCCCAGCTCCTGACCGGAGACCAGCTGGAAGACGCCATCCGGCATCCCGGACGCGGTCAGCGAGCCGACCACGATGTCGGCGGTCTGCACCGAGAGTTCCGGATGCCCCGGGCTCGCCTTGACGATGACCGGGCAGCCTGCAGCGAGAGCCGCAGCGGTGTCGCCGCCCGCGACCGAGAACGCGAAGGGGAAATTGGATGCCGCGAAGTTGAGCACCGGCCCGAGGGGCTGGAGCACGCGCCGCACGTCGGGCCGCGGTCCGATGACGTACTGCGGATCCGCCTCGTCGATGCGCGCGTCGAGATACGCCCCCTCGACGACCACCTCGGCGAAGAGGCGCAGCTGGTTGCTCGTTCGCCGTACCTCACCCTGGAGGCGCGCTTCGCCCAGGCCGGTCTCGCGCATCGCCGTGACGATGAGCTCGGCCGCCGAGGCGTCGATCGCGTCGGCGAGGTCGACGAGCGCCTGCGCCCGCGTGCGGGGCTCGAGGTCCGCGAACGGGCGCGCGGCGGCCTCGGCCCGGGCCGCGACGTCATCGACGGAATGAACCTGGTTCGTCATCGCGCCCCACCCCTCGGCTCTGCGCCGCTGCCCGCGAACGCCATGGTCGTCGTCAGCGACCCCAGCTGGTCCACCCGCACGGTGACCTCGTCGCCGACGACCATGCTGTGGCCGAGCTCCGGGACGATGCAGGTACCGGTGCTCAGCACGACTCCGTCGGGGAAGTCGGTGGCGGCGAACAACCAGGTGACTAGCTCCTGGTAGCTGCGCTTCATCGCCGAGGTGTTCGCCGATCCTTCGAACCAGACCGAGCCCGACCGCCTGATCTCGAGCGAGATGGTCAGCTCGTCGGGATGCTCGAGCTCCCACCACGGCGCGATCTCGCTGGACAGGGCGCAGCTCCCCGTGAAGGTCTTCGCCTGCGGCAGGTAGATCGGATTCTCGGCCTCGATGCTGCGGGAGGTGAAGTCGTTGCAGATCAGCCCTCCGACGATCTTGCCGCGGCTGTTCACCACGATGGCGACCTCGGGCTCCGGGATCGAGTCGGTCGAGTCGTGTCGCATTCCGCCGTGCGCGCCATCGCCGAGCACCCTCCAGGCCGGCGACTTGAAGAACAACTCGGGACGATCGGCGTCGTAGACCTCGTGGTAGACCCGCTCGAACGCCGATTCCTCCATCCGGGCTTCGCGGGAACGGATGTAGGTGACCCCGGCCCCCCACACCTCGGTCCGGCCGTCGATGGGAGCGAACAGCTCGAGGTCCGCGAGAGGCAGCGGTGCGCTCGTGGCGGTGGCCTCGGCGAGCCGGGCGCGCAGCTCGGCGCTCGACAGCTGCAGGAGCGACGCGACGCGTGCATCGGCGATCGCGTGCACCACGTCGCCCTGCCGCACTCCGACCTGGTCCCGGCCCGAAGCGTCTCGGTAGCGGACTATCGACATCGGGCCTCCGTCGTCGGGGGTGCAGCGCGGCTGTGCGCATCACTATTCAATCGGACCGGGCACACGCCCGGGTGATAGGTTCTGACCATGCCGGCAGACGTGCTCACCAGCTGGGCCTGGGTGTTCTGGCTGGCCTTGATCCTGGTCTTCCTGATCATCGAGGTTCTCAGCCTGTCGTTCGTGTTCCTGATGCTCGCGGTCGGCAGTCTCGGCGGTCTGGTCGCCGGTCTGCTCGGGGCTCCGTGGTGGGTCGAGCTGATCGTCGCCGCGGTCCTCTCGCTCCTCCTGCTGTTCTTCGTCCGGCCGCCGTTGCTGCGCCTGACGCACCGCGGCGCAGACCCGGCTCGCAGCAATGTGGAGCGACTGATCGGCACCGCCGGCACCGTCGTCAAGGCCTTCGACGCCGGCACGGGTCAGGTCAAGCTGTCGAACGGCGACACCTGGACGGCCAAGCTGGCGCATCACGCGACGATCCCCTTGGTCGAGGGCGACCCGATCCAGGTGGATTCGATCGAGGGGGCGACGGCCATCGTCTCGCCGGTCACGAAGCCCGAGTCAAGAGAGAAGAGTCCCAGCTGATGGATGCCCAGGTCTTCGGCAACGTGATCCTCGTGATCGTGCTGGTCATCATCGTGATCTTCGTGATCACGGTGCTGTTCCGCTCGATCCGGATCATTCCCCAGGCGTACGCCGGCATCGTCGAGCGACTGGGCAAGTACCACAAGACCCTCATGCCCGGGTTGAACCTCTTGGTGCCCTTCGTCGACCGGCTGCGTCCGCTCGTCGATCTGCGCGAGCAGGTCGTGTCGTTCCCGCCCCAGCCGGTGATCACCGAGGACAACCTGGTCGTCTCGATCGATACCGTCGTCTACTTCCAGGTCACGGATGCGCGCGCCGCCACCTACGAGATCGCCAACTACCTGGGCGCGGTCGAGCAATTGACGACGACCACCCTTCGCAACGTGGTCGGCGGGCTCAACTTGGAAGAGGCGCTCACCAGCCGCGACAACATCAACGGCCAGCTGCGCATCGTCCTCGATGAGGCGACCGGTAAGTGGGGCATCCGGGTCAGTCGCGTCGAGCTCAAGGCGATCGACCCGCCCGTGTCGATCCAGGATTCGATGGAGAAGCAGATGCGCGCCGAGCGCGACCGCCGAGCCGTCATCCTGACCGCAGAGGGCACCAAGCAGTCGCAGATCCTCGAGGCGGAGGGTGCTCGCCAGTCGGCGATCCTCCAGGCCGAGGGTGACGCGAAGGCGGCCGTGCTGCGCGCCGAGGGCGAGGCGAAGGCCATCGAGACGGTCTTCGGCGCCATCCACGCCGGCGACGCCGACCCGAAGCTGCTGGCGTACCAGTACCTGCTGACCCTGCCGAAGCTGGCGGAGGGCGACGCGAACAAGCTCTGGATCATCCCGAGCGAGTTCACCGAGGCACTGAAGGGCATCAGCGCGGGCTTCTTCCCGTCGAGGGACCCAAACGTGACGGCCGCGTACGGAGCGGCCGCGGCGACCGTCGCGAAGGCGGCCGCGAACGCCGCGAAGCCAGCGGCCTCGAAGCCAGCGGCCTCGAAGCCCGCGCCGCGGACCCGTTCGGCGAAGAGCGATTCCTAGGCGGAAGGCGGCCGCCGAGCAGGGGTACTTCTCCCCCGCTCCCCCGCGTGTGCTCGCGCACCGCGGGTTGGCGGTCGGCGCGCCCGAGAATACCCTGCTCGCGTTCGCCAGGGCGCTCGCGGCCGGGGCAACGCACCTGGAGACCGACGTGCACGCCTCGGCCGACGGGGTCGCGATCCTCAGCCACGATCCCGATCTGTTCCGCCTGACCGGCCGACGTGTGAGGATCGATCAGCTCACGGCATCCGAACTGGCTCGGATCGACCTCGGCGAGTCGCAGACCTTCGCCACCCTGGCGGCGGCGCTGGAGGCCTTCCCCGAGGCCCGCTTCAACATCGACATCAAGGCCGCCGCAGCTGCTGTTCCTGCGATCGAAGCGATCCGCGACGCACGCGCCGAGCGCCGGGTGCTCATCGGCTCGTTCAGCAACGCCCGGAGACGCGCCGTCGTCCGCGGGCTCCCCGGGGTCGTCACCTCGGTGTCGTCGCGGGGCGCCGTGATCGCGACCTGGGCCGGGGCGCTGGGATTGAGGCGGGTCGTCCGCCTCGCGCTGCGGGACGTGCAGGCCGTGCAACTGCCCGTGCGCGTCCTCGGGGTCAGGACGACCTCACGACGCGTGATGGCCGCCTTCCATTCGGCCGGGGTCGAGGTGCACATCTGGACCATCAACGATCCCGCCGAGATGATGCGCCTCCTGGATGCCGGGGTCGATGGCATCGTCAGTGATCGTGCGGACATCGCACTCGGGGTCCTGTCGAGGCGCGCATCACTCTCCCGCGAGCCGATCTGACGGTCCTGGCCCCCAATCCCTGACAAGTCACCTGTGAAAGCTCTGAAAACGGCCACGACCGGGCATTATTCCGGCCACGGTGTCGTTATACCTGTGTTCTGACCGAAGGGGTGGTCGAGCAGGGAATCCAGGATTCTCCGTCAGCTCAGTGCCTCTCAGGACACGCAGACCAGCGCCCCACCGGGTGCAGCGCATGAGGGAGGCCACACAATGGCAGATCGTAGTTTGCGCGGCATGCGACTCGGATCTCAGAGCTTGCAAAGCGAAGAGGGAGTCGAGTTCTCGCCGCGGAAGAAGAGCGTCTACCGCACGGAAGACGGGACGACCTTCGAGGTGATGTTCGCCGCCGAGGCCGAGGTCCCCGAGACCTGGGAGTCGCCGCGAACGGGCCAGGAGGGCCGGCTGGTGGGCGATGACGGAGCCCTGGTCGAGACGGCCGTCGTCGAGACCAAGCCCGCGCGCACCCACTGGGACATGCTGCTCGAGCGCCGCACGCGTCCCGAGCTCGAAGAGCTGCTCCAGGAGCGTCTGGAGCTGCTGAGGGCGCGCCGCGGCCAGACCAAGTCGACGAAGAGCCCGGCGAAGACCGCCTAGCACGCTGGAGCTTGGAGCGAAGGTCATTTCTGGCCTTCGCGGCGACGCCAGCGCCGATGCCCGTCTCGGGCATCGGGTCACTTGCGACGCACGCGCAGGGTTCCGGCCGCGATCAGCGCGCCGATCCCGATGCCGCACACCAACCACTCGAACTGACGCCCGCCGGCGACGGCGGGCGTTGTTCCTGTGGCCAGGGGGACGTCATCGATGATCACGCCCGGCGTGTAGACCGGCAGCTGGTGCGAGACGGATCCGTCAGGCGCGATCACGGCGCTCGTGCCGACCGTCGAGATGTTCACCACGCTGCGGCTCAACTCCTCGGCGCGGATGCGCGCGATCGCCAGTTGCTGCACGCTCTCGTCGGTGCGTCCGAAGTCGGCGTTGTTCGTCTGGGCGAGCACGACATCCGCGCCCTGACGCACCATGTCGGTCATGAGCTGATCGTCGACGATGTCGAAGCAGATCGCGATGCCCGCGAGCACGTCGGCGACGCCGCTGCTCTTGGCGGTGCCGAGGTCCATGACCTCATCCGTCGTGCCCGGGGTGTACTCGCGCTGGATGAGGTCGATGAGGTTGGGCGCGAACTGCCGCCAGAACGGCCGGTCGGGAACGTACTCCCCGAACGGCACCGGATGCTTCTTGTCGTAGTAGTCGACGACTCCCTTGCCGGCCTCCCACAGCAGCGAGGTGTTGTAGTACCGGGTGACCTGCTTGCCGTGCTCCACCGTGGTGCGCGTGGTGATGGTGCCGCCGACCAGCGGGGCGTTCGCGCGCTGGGCGACCTGGTCCCAGAGCTCGGCCGCGTTGGAGTCTTCGAGCGGATCGACGTCTGACGCCCCCTCGGGCCAGACCACGACATCGACCTTCTGGTCGTACACCGGCTGGGTCGCAGCGATCTGCCCGAGCAGGTTGTCGCCGAAGTTCGGCGGCGGGTCGAAGTAGCCGGCCTTCGTGTCGCCCTGCACGGCGCCGACCCGCAGCGACCCGTGGATGTGCGCGGGCCACCCGGGGATGACGACCAGGACGGTCAAGGCGGCGACCGCGATCGTCGCGCGGGTAAGGGCGTGCAGCCCTCGTCCCGCGGTGGAGAAACCGGGCGTCGAGGCACCGGATGCGGCGGCCCCCGAGCTGACGCCCGCCGACGACATGGCGTTGCCGCCATCCACCCACGGGCGGTGCCACGCCGCGCTCCGGCCCCGGAGCGTGCGGCGCCCCTCCTGCGCGGCCGCCACCGCGATGGCGACGACCAGCACCATCAGAAAACTGACGCCCGACACTCCGAACCAGGCGAACAGCGGCGACAGCGGGCTCGCCGACTGCGACAACGCTACGCGTCCCCACGAGAACCCGCCGTACGGCCAGACGCTCGCGACGGCTTCCCGCAGGGTCCAGAGACCGGCGACCACGACCGGAACGAAGAGCAGGCGGCTCCACACCGTGGGGAACGCCCTCGGGACCCAGCGGTACGCGAGCGTGATGAGCATCCCCCCGAGGCCGCACCACAGCGCCATGAGGGTCGACAGGGCCGACCACGGGATCGGTCCGAGGAAGACCGCGGCCCACTGGATGTCGACGAAGTAGAAGGTGGCGCCGAACGCGAATCCGACCAGGAATGCCGAACCCAGCCGGCGGCCCTGCAGCGCGACCAGCTGCAACCCGATCGCGAGGAACGCGAGCGGCCACCAGCCGAGATCGGGAAAGGCGCCATCGAGGATCGGTCCCGCCCCTGCGGCGACGATCAGCGCGACCACCAGGGGAAGCGCGGGTCGGGTGCGGGTCACCGGATGAGCCTAAGCGACGCGCCTCTCATGACACGGAGCTGTACGCGACGATGCCGCGGCGGATGCCGTCGATCGCGCTCCGCGCCGTGCGCCCGAGCGGGCCGTCGGCCACGATCGAGATCTGGTCGAGCAGATCGATGGCCTGCTTCATCCAGCGCACGAAGTCCCCGGCCGCCAGGTCGGCCTCGCGCAGCACGGCATCGAGTTGGCCGCCACGCGCCCAGAGCTGCGTCGCCAGCGCCAGACCGGTGGATGGCGGGTTGCTGTCGGGCAGGCGGTGCTCGGCCTCGAGGTCGCTGAGCTGCGCCCACAGCTCGCCGGTGGCCTCCATGGCGGCGCGGAACGGCCCGCGCGGCAGATTGCGCTCGCCCGCCTCCTCGCGGCGGGGCTCGAAGACGAGGGTGCTGATGACGGCGGCGAGGCTCGGGGCGTCGAGGTCGTTCCAGGTGCCGCGGCGCAGGCATTCGGCCACGAGCAGATCGCGTTCGCCGTAGATCCGGCGCAGCGAGCGGCCGGGAGCGGCGACGGTGACGACGCCGTCCTTCGTCTCCAGGTAGCCCAGTTCGAGCAGCACGTCGGTGACCCGGTCGAAGACCTGCGCGACGGCTCCGGTTCGGCCCCGGATCTGCGAGCTGAGCTGCTCGGTCTCGCGCTTCAACCGCCACCAGCGCTCTGCCCAGCGCGAGTGCGCCTCACGCTCGGCGCACGCTTGGCAGGGGTGCGCCTTCATCCGCTTGCGCAACTCGGCGATGCGCCGCTGCCGCCGATCGCGCTCGGACCTGCTCTCGCCGCTCGGGCTGCCGCCACGGCCCTCGGCTCGCGCGTTCTTCTTCTCGAGGTCGGTGAGTTCGCGGCGAAGCCCGGAGTACTCCTGGAAGTCGCCGAGGTGGCACTGCATCGCCTCGGCGTACTTGGCCAGCGAGGCCTCCTGCTCGCGCACGCGGCGCGCCAGATCGACGACGGCCCGGTCGGCCTGGAACTGCGCGAACGAGCTCTCGAGGATCTCGCGGGTGCGGTCCCGCCCGAACTGCTCGATCAGGTTGACCGCCATGTTGTAGGTCGGCCGGAAGCTCGAGATCAGCGGGTAGCTCCGCCGCGAGGCCAACGACGCCACAGCGGCCGGATCGAGCCCCTGGGCCCACTGGATGACCGCGTGCCCCTCGACGTCGATCCCCCGGCGTCCCGCCCGACCGGTCAACTGCGTGTACTCCCCCGGCGTGATCGGCACGCGCGCCTCGCCGTTGAACTTCTCGAGCTTCTCAAGCACGACGGTGCGGGCGGGCATGTTGACGCCGAGCGCGAGCGTCTCGGTCGCGAACACGACCTTCAGCAGCTTGCGCTGGAACAGCTCCTCCACCACCTCCTTGAAGGCGGGCAGCATACCGGCGTGGTGCGCCGCGATGCCGCGCTCCAGGCCCTCGAGCCACTCCCAGTAGCCCAGGACACTCAGATCCTGATCCGGGATGGCGCGCGTGCGCTCCTCGACGATCGCCCGGATCTCGTCCCGCTCGGCCCGCTCGGTAAGCCGGATGTCCGAGCGCACCACCTGCCGGACGGCGGCGTCGCAGCCGACCCGGCTGAAGACGAAGAAGATCGCCGGGAGCAAGTTCTTGCTCTCGAGCATCCTGGCCAGCTCGGGCCGGTCCATGCGGTCGCTGCGGTCGAAACCGCCGGCGAGCGACGCGAGCCCCGAGCCGCGGCTTCCCTCGGACCCCGACCCGCCCTGCCCTTTGCGGTGGTGCCGCCCGCCGCTGCCGCCTGAACCGCGGTAGGTGCCGCCGCTCCCCCCGCCCGGGCGGCCGCCCGTCGAGACAGTGCGCGTCAGCTCGGGGTTGACCCGGTTGGTCGCGGCCGGCCCCAGGTTGATCACGGCGGAACTGTCGAACAGGTCGAGCAGCTTGCTGCGCACCAGCACGTGCTGCTCGAGGGGAACCGGCCGCTCTTCGGAGACGATCACGTCCGTGTCGCCGCGGACCGCCTGGAGCCAGTCGCCGAACTCCTCGGCGTTCGACACGGTGGCACTGAGCGACACCATTTTCACCTCGGACGGGAGATGGATGATGACCTCCTCCCAGACCGCGCCACGGAACCTGTCGGCCAGGTAGTGCACCTCGTCCATCACGACGTACGCGAGATCCTTGAGCAGTGGAGAATCGGCGTAGAGCATGTTCCGCAGCACTTCGGTTGTCATCACGACCACCCGCGCCGCGCTGTTCACATTGCTGTCGCCGGTGAGCAGACCCACGGAGGCCGTCCCGTGCTCGGCCGCGAGCTCGTTGTACTTCTGGTTGCTGAGCGCCTTCATCGGCGTGGTGTAGAACACCTTCGCTCGTGGATCCTCGAGGGCCAGGTGAACCGCGAACTCGGCGACGATCGTCTTGCCGGCTCCGGTCGGCGCGGCCACGAGGACGCTGTGCCCCTCCTCGAGCACCCGGCAAGCCTCGAGCTGGAACGGGTCCAGGTCGAACTCCTGGGCCCGGCGGAATTCCTCCAGCTTCGGAGCGGTGCGACGTGTGCGCGCCGCCGCGTAGCGCTCGGCAGGCGACAGCGTCACGCGCGAGCGAGGTCGGCAGCGAGCCCGTCGGAACGGCGGGCGACAGCACGATCGTGCAGGCTCGCCACCCCCCACGCGGCGAAGTACAGCGCGACCATCGGGGCGGCGAGCAGGAACATCGACAGCGGGTCGGCTGCCGGTGTCGCGATCGCGGTGAACACGGTGATCGCCAGGACCGCCCAGCGCCATCCCTTCAGGATGGTCTTGGCGGAGAGGATCCCGATGAAGTTCAGGAGCACGAGGAACACCGGCAGGACGAAGGCGATGCCGGCCGCGAGGATCAGCTTGATCACGAAGTCGAGGTAGTACTTGGCATCGATGATCGCGCTGTCCTGGCCCGGCACGAACCCGACCATCACCTCAACCAGACGCGGAAGCACCACCCAGCCGACCCCGCAGCCGACCAGGAAGAGCGGCACGGCGGTCAGGAAGAAGCCGAAGATGTACTTCCGCTCGCGGCCGCTCAACCCGGGCACCAGGAAGGCGAAGATCTGGAACAGCCACAGCGGGCTGGAGATGACGATGCCGATCATCAGCGCGATCTGCAGCCGGATGTCCCACGCGCTGGTGATGCCCGAGTAGTTGATCGACGCGGCCGAGTGGTGAGCCTTGGCGATCACCAGGATCGGTGCGCGCAGGCGGTCCTGCACGAAGGACGAGATGAACCATCCGCCGACGGTGCCCGCCAGGATGCCGGCGCCGGCGATCATCAGTCTCTTGCGGAGCTCGACCAGGTGCTGACCGAGCGACATCCGCTTTTCGGGGTCCTTGCGCCGTTTGCGGACGGCCATGAGCTAGGACTTCGCGGAATTGCCCGATTTGCCTGCTTGAGGCTTCTTCGGAGCGGTCTTCTTCGCGGTCGGCGCCGCGGGAGCTGCAGGTTCTGCGACAGAAGCGGCAACCGAATCCGGGACGGCGGCGTCTGCGTCGGCCTCGCCGTTCTTGCCGGTCTTCATCTCTTCGCGGAAGATCTTGGTGGACTGGCCGAGGCTGCGGGCGAGCGCCGGAAGCCGCGTCGCTCCGAACAACAACAGGACAACGACAAGCACGATCCAAATGCCGGGTCCATCAAAGATCCTGCCCATGGCCATATCCTCACTGATCGAAAAACCTGCCACCAGACTACAGGCTGTTGACCGCGCCCGCCCGTGCGATGACCATCGAACGGCAGGGAACCCAGCCCTGGGGATTCCCCGCGTTCGTCAGCTCTGAGCCCGGTACCGCGCCACCCCGTCGCGCGCCCAGGTTTCGACCGCGGCGCGCGCGCTCGGGGGTGCGACCACGGTGGCGACTCCTGGCATGCTCGCGATCAGCCGCTTGAGGCCGTGGTAGTGCGAGACCCGGAGCGTCGTGCGGATGCGGCCGTCGTGCTCGGTGGTGGTCGCACCATCCGGGATGTAGTCGGTCAGCAGCGGCATGGCAGATGGGATCACATCGATGGTGACCTCGAGATCCTCCGGCGACGGCTCGAAGAGGACGTCGGGCAGCCGGACGTCGGAATCCGACGCGCGGTGCTCGATCGGCTGCTCGGTGATGACCGCGTTCGAGATCCGGTCGAGCCGGAAGGTGCGCACGGCCTCGCGGAGGTGGCACCAGCCGCGCAGGTACCAGTCGGTGTCGATCGACTCGACGCGCAAGGGATCGACGCGCCGCCGCTCGCGCTGACCCTGCGAGTTCTGGTAGTCGAGTTCGAGCTGGACACCGCGCTCGACCGACTCGCGGATGAGCGCCAGCGTCGGCGCAAGAGGATCGGGCGCGACGGTGTCGATGGCTCCGGTCGTCACGGCGCCCTCGACGCCCACCTGACTCGGAGCGGCGGACGCACCCCGCGACAGCTTGGTCATCAGCGAGGCGATCGCGGCGCGGTCGGCATTCTCGGGCAGCGCGGACAGGTATTGCAGACCCGCGATCAGGGCTGCCGCCTCGCGGGACGAGAAGCGCGGCGAGTCATCGATGGCCACCAGGTTGGTGATCACGATCTCGTCGCGTTCTTCGAAGGCATCCCAGTTGATGTCGAAGAGGTCGCCGTGCTGATACGCGTCCGTCTCGCCGGGCACCCCGCTGACCGCGATGAGCTCGACCGCTTCGCGGATCTGCTGCGGCGTCATGCCGAAGTGCTCGGCCGCCTCGCTGACCTTCGCGCCGTCGTGATCCATCAGCCAGGGAACCAGCGAGAGCAAGAACGCGAGCTTGTCGCGCGCCTGCAGCGGCTGGGCGCGGTCAGCCATGGTCGCGCTCCGTCCGCTCGAGCCGGCTCACGACCGCATCCCGCAGCTCGGGTGGACTCACGACCAGCACCTCGGGGCCGAAGCCCGCGAGCTCGTCGGCCAGGATGTTGAGGTCGACGTAGTGCAGCTGGAGCCTGGCCTCGGCGGCGTCGCCCCCGACGGTGATGCGCTCGGTGCCGCGCCGGTTGGTGAGACGGGTGGCGGCATCCGAATCGCAGACCACGTCGACCTCGGCCACCCCCTGCTCCCAGACCTGGTCGAGGCCGGCCAGGGCGGCCGCGGCGTGATCGCCGGGACGTGCCGGCGCGGCACGGCCGAGCTCCACCGGGCCGACGATCCGTCGCAGCAGGTAGGTCTTGCGGGCTCCCGCACCGTCCGCGCCGGCCGAGGCCGGAGTCACTTCTTCGGCGGAGAGATGCCACCGCCCCTGATACTGCACGAGCGCGAGCGGGATCACCTCGCGTTCGCGGGCCTCCTCCTCCCCGGGCTTCAGGTAGAGGAAGCGCACGATCAGGTGCTTCTCGAGGGCGGCGCTCAGCGGTTCGAAGGCCGCGTCGCGCAACCTGACGCGCGGCGCGTAGCCCAGCACCGGCTCGTCGGCGGTGACGCCCAGCGAGCGGAGCTTGAGCAGCGCCCGACGGGACTCTCCTGACAGAGAGCCCTCGCGCCAGACCATCGCGGCCAGGTTGAGCAGGGTGGTCTCGTCGCTCGAGAAGGTGATGTCCGACGGCAGTTCGTACGCTCCGCGAGGGATGCGGTACCGCAGCGTCTGGTTGTTACCGGCGTCGCCGGGGGAATCGATGGTCTCCAACGGGACCCCGAGATCGCGGATGTCGTCCTTGTCGCGCTCGAACTGCCGCTCCAGGTTGGCGTTGTCGCCGCCCGCCCGGTACTTCTGGCGGTAGCCCTGCACGGTCGACAGGATCTCGTTCTTGGTCAGCCCCGATTCGGTCGCCAGCAGGGCCAGCACGAGGCTGAACAGGCGCTCCTCGACCGGCACGCGCGAGGCGGCGGACGACGTCGAAGCGGGGGAAGAGGACACCTAAGGAATCCTACGGTGGCAGGGACGCGTGCTAGGCGATCCCCAGCACGTCGATGACCATGATCACCGTGTCGGTGTCCGAGAAGCCGTACGCGCTGGCGTGGGAGCCGAAGCCGTCCTTCGGAGGGATGACCACGAGCACCTGCGATCCCACCTTGGCCCCCAGCAGGGCCTTGTACATGCCGAGGGGCAGGCCGCTGGAGGTGACCTTGATGTCTGCGGCCTGATCGGTCGTCCAGGTCGAGTCGCCGCTGGGTGTCGAGGCGCCGTCTGAGCCCTGGCCACCCGGCCATACCACCGGCTTGTCACTGGACGTGGTCGGCCACGACCATCCCGTGAACTTGAGGTGCACGACATCGTTCTTCTTGACGGTGGGGCCGGAGCCCGCCTTGATCGTCGAGATGCGCAGGGTCTTGGGCTTGTCGAGCTCCTGGATCACGATGCCCGGCTGGCCGTCGACCGCGGTGATCACGTTCGGCATGCCGTCGAGGGGCAGTTGGTTGACGCCGTTCGCCTTGCCGAGGAACCGATCCTTGACGTCGACGACGATCACCAGTGTGGCGTCGTCGGCGATCCCCGCGCTCGCGCCCGCGCCCTTGCCGAAGGCGTCTTTGACGGTCGAAACGAGGGAGTAGCGCTCACCGGCTCGCGCGCACCTCAGCGACCGGATGATCGACGTCGCCTTCGAGGAGTTCGAGGCTCCCGCGCGCTGCGGGCTCTGGGTTCCGCCGACGTTCTGGCCGTCGGCGCCGTTGTAGATGGTGAAGGTGTAGTCGACCTGGTCGCCGCTCTGAACCGGGCTGCCCTGGCCCGCCTTGTTCTGCGACACCTGGCTGGTCTTGACGACGAGCGGGGTCGGGAAGTCGGCGGAGCTCGCCGTGGCCTTGACGAGCTTCGATCCCGCTCCGGACGGATAGGCGGGCGCGCAGGCGGCGGAGGGGCTCGACGAGCATCCCGCCAGGGCGGCGACCACGAGCGCAGCGACGGCGACGGCAGACAGGAGCGCGGGTGTCTTGCGCACAGGGCCTTCTTCCAGGGTCTCGCCGGATGACTCACGGCGCACGAACGAGCGGGATAACTCTACTGGCAGATGGAGCAGGCCTAGCTGGGAGGCTCCGCTGGTGCGCCGCCGTCGAGATTCACGCCGGATTCGCTGGCGAGGGCCCGTGCGTCGCGCACCACCCGGCGCAGCCGCTTGTCGCTCTTGACGGCGTCGCCGAGTGCGCCGGGAGTCCACAGTTCGACGTCCTCGTCGCCGTACTCGGTCTTCGATGCGCGGCGCGCCGGCTGCGGCAGCACGGTGCCGGGGGCGAGCCGACGTGCCGTGATCAGGAAGCCGGTGTGCCCCACCATCCGATGATCGGGGCGCACGGCCAGGCCCTCGACGTGCCAGCCCCGCACGATCGTCTCGCTGGCATCCGGTTCGGTGAAGTCGCCGGTTGCTCGGATCGCCTCGGCCACCCGCGACAGCTGCGTCACGGTCGCGACGTAGCACAGCAGCACTCCCCCGGGCGTCAGAGCGACGGATGCCGCGTCGAGGCACTCCCACGGAGCGAGCATGTCGAGCACCACCCTGTCCACGCTCGCGGGCTCGGTCGTCGTCGGCAGCACCTCGGAGAGGTCGCCGATCGTGACGCTCCAGTTCGGCGGTTCGTCGCCCAGGAAGGCGGCGACGTTGGCGCGGGCCACGGTCGCGAACTCCTCGCGTCGCTCGAACGACAGCAGCCGCCCCTCCGGCCCGACCGCGCGCAGCAGCCAGAGCGAGAGCGCGCCGGACCCGACGCCGGCCTCGACGACGGTGGCGCCGGGGAAGACGTCGGCCAGGGCGCCGATCTGCGCGGCATCCTTCGGATAGACGATCGCGGCCCCGCGCGGCATCGACATCACGAAGTCGCTCAGCAGCGGGCGCAGGGCCAGGTAGGCGTCGCCGTTGGTGGCGGCGACCACCGAGCCGTCCGGCTGGCCGATGATCGTGTCGTGCTTGACCACTCCGCGGTGGGTGTGGAACTCGCCGCCCGCCTGCAGCGTGACCGTGTTCAGCCTGCCGCGCGGCCCCGTGAGCTGCACCCGGTCGCCGATCGCGAACGGTCCGGTGCGGCGCGGTGCGGGCGCGTTCATCGCGGAACCCGGCGCAACTCGACCAGATCGTCGACGGTGCGGCCCTCGAGCGACTCCCAGAGCGTGTACGACGGGCTGTGAGGCAGCGGAACGTGCAGCGGGACGGCCACGGTCGTTGCGCCGCTCGCCACCGCCGATGCGACCCCGAACTCCGAGTCCTCGATGGCGATGCAGTCGGTCGGGTCGACGCCGAGCGCCTGAGCGGCGCGCAGGTACGGCTCGGGATCCGGCTTGCCGTTGATCACCTCATCGCCCGCGATCACGATGTCGAACGCCGGGAAGCCGGCGGCTTCGGCGATGTAGTCCGCCATCCGCCTGATCGACATGGTGACCAGAGCGGTCGGGATGCCGGCCGCCTGCAACTCGGTCAGCAGCTCACGGGCGCCCGGACGCCACGGCACCTCGTCGGCGAGCTGCGCGATCACGCGGTCCGTCAGGACCTGGACGATCTCCTGCGGCTCGAGCTGCACGCCGCGTGACGCGATGATCAGCGATGAGCGTTCGAGCGACGACCCGACCAGCGAGAGGCCGTCTTCGATGCTCCAGTCACCGCCCCAGGTCTGCACCAGCTCGGTCTCGGCCGTCAGCCAGTACGGCTCGGTGTCGACCAGGGTGCCGTCCATGTCCCACAGCACGGCCGCCGGTCGGGCGGCGTCGCTGCGGTCACGGGTGTCGTCGCTCACGTCGCACGAGTCTACGAGGAACGGATGGCGGCCTTGCGCTGATGGCGAACGCTGCGACCCCGGCGGGTGGCGGGGCGGGGTCCTATTCTGGAAGAACGTCGCGGAGCACGTTCCGCGCCGGGACGCCGGGCGACCGGCGAGAGGAAGCACGTGGCGGACGCAAGCACATTCGGCGAGAAATCCCTTCTCGTCGTCGCCTTCGAGGGCTGGAACGACGCGGGCGAAGCCGCGAGCGGAGCCGCCCGTGCGCTGCGCGACCAGCTCGATCTGGTTCCGATCGCCGACCTGGATCCCGAGGACTACTTCGACTACCAGTTCAACCGCCCGAGCTCGACGATCGACGAGAACGGCGACCGCGTGCTCGAGTGGCCGGGCGTGACCCTGTGGGGCCCGGTCGATGGCGGTGCCGGCGTCCACGTGCTGCTGGGCACCGAGCCGTCACGCGGATGGAAGACCTTCGCGAGCGAGGTGATCGACGCGCTCGCGACGGCAGGGATCGACGGGATCGTGTTCTTGGGCGCCATGCTCGCCGACGTCCCGCACACGCGGCCGATCTCGATCTTCGCGACCAGCGAGAACGAGGCGCTGCGCGATCGTTTCGAGCTCGAGAAGAGCACATACGAGGGACCGGTCGGCATCCTCTCGGTGCTCGGTGAAGCCGCCGAGCGGGTCGGCATCCCGACCCTGTCGATCTGGGCGTCCGTGCCGCATTACGTGCACAACGCACCCTCCCCCAAGGCGACCCTCGCCCTCATCGAGCGCCTCGAGGAGTTCGTCGATGTGTCGGTGGATCGCGGATCGCTCGAAGAGGATTCCGCGGCCTGGGTCGAGGGCATCGACGCGCTCGCCAGCGACGACGACGACATGGCGGCATACATCGCGCAGCTCGAGCAGGCGCGCGACACGGTCGACTCGCCCGAGGCCAGCGGCGACGCGATCGCCGAGGAGTTCGAGCGCTACCTGCGCCGCCGCGAGGGCCGCGCGGGCGACGACCGCTCGGGTGGCAACGGCCCTCAGTAGCGGTCGTCCATAGCGGCGGTGGCTCGTCGCGCCTAGTGCGCGACCACTTTGAGGATCATCAAGGCGAGACCGAGCAGGGCCGACACGACAGCGCCCACGATGCGACCGCCCACCCCGCTGCCGCGCTCGACGAAGGACTGCCAGCCCAGCACCCCCAGCACGACGACCGCCAGCACGAGCGACCAGTCCGCGGCGTCGGGAAGCAGCCCCACCACTCCGAGCAGGAGCACGATCGTCGAGGGGATCGCGGCGATCAGCATCCCCGACGAGGTCTCGAGGGCATGCGCTAGCGCAGCCCGAACGCTCTTCATCGCACCATGCCCTGCGATCGTGTGCGCATAGACGTGCGCCAGCCAGAACACGATCAGCGTCGCCCCGGCTACCAGCAGCGTCTCGAGGTCGGCGCCGCGGTCGATGGCCTGGTCGCCGAAGTGCAGGGAGATGCCGTGCAGGCTGGCGTCGCCCGGGATCCCGTCGCCTTCCCCATCTGTCGAGCCTTGACCCGATGCGGCCGCGATCAGCGCGGCGAACAGGATCGTGCCGTAGATCGCGTCGGCCGATACGACGCGGTCGCGCAGGCGCGCCCATCCCGTCATGACGCCGAGGTTAGCGGTCGGGTGGGCCGGAGGACCGTCTAGTGCCGATTCCGGCGGAGGCGCGGCGAGACGAGAGCGTTCCACAGGCCGGCGAAGAGGAGAGCACCCGCAACTCCGTTCAGCACTCCGCCGACCGTGTCGGTCGGGTAGTGGATCCCGGTGTACAGCCGTGACATGGCGACGACGATGGCGATGAGGCCGAACACGATCGCGATCACGGTCCGCGAGGTGCCCCGCGCGGCCGCGAAGAACAGCGCGGCACCCAGTGCCGCGACGAACGCGACGTGACCGCTGGGGTAGCTCAGGGTCGAGGCCTCCTTGAGCAGCTGGTGCGGGACATCGTTGAGGTCGGGCCGCGGCAGATGCACGGCGTACTTGGTCACCAGGCAGCTGACCCACCCGGCCCCGGCGACCACCACGATGCCCAAGGCCGTCCGCCACCCCTTGAGCAGCCACATCACCGCGAAGACGATCAGCAGGATCACGGCGACGACGGGTACCTGATCCAGCTTGTCGAGCAAGGTCGCGATCGTGTCGAGCAGCGCCGTGTTGCCGCGGTTCAGGGCCGCGTCGATCGGGAGCTGCGCGGTGCCGACGGCCGGGACCAGCTTGACCAGGAATCCGAGGGCGAACGTCACGACGAAGAGCACCACCGTCACCACGATCCAGCGGCGGGGAACGGCGAAATCGGCGCGAGGGGGAACGGTCATGGAGCCATCCAAACGGATGCGGGGCAGGAAAACCGAATCGACGGTCAGCAGTCTCTGAGAAAATCCGCAAGAACCCGGCGGCCGAACGCCAGGGCGCCCAACGGAACCCTCTCGTCGACGCCGTGGAACATCGCCGGGAAGTTCAGGTCGCCCGTCAGTTGCAACGGCGCGAACCCGTAGCCCTCGATGCCCAGCTTGGCGAGCGCCTTGTTGTCGGTGCCGCCGCTCATCAGGTACGGAAGTACCGGCGCGGCGCGGTCGTGCTTGTCGAGAGCGGCGATCATCTTCTCGACCAGCGGCCCCTCGAACGGCAGCTCGAGGCCGATGTCGTGGTGCATCACCTCGATCTCCACGTCGGGTCCGACGAGCTCGCGGACGCGTTCGAGCACCTCGTCCTCCTGGCCGGCGAAGGGGCGCAGGTCGACGAGCGCCTCGGCCCGGTCCGGGATCACGTTGTGCTTGTAGCCGGCGGTCAGCAGCGTCGGGTTGCTGGTGACCCGCAGCGTCGCGCGCAGGAATCCGGCGGCCGTTCCTGTTGCCTCGACCACGTCATCCGGGTCGGCGCCCGGCATGTCCATGATCCGGGTCAGGCGCTCGAGCAGGTCGGTCGTCGTGGGCGTCAGGCGCAGCGGCCACTCCTCCTGTCCGATCGCGGCGACGGCCAGCGCCAGCTTGACGATCGCGTTGTCGCGGATGACCCGGGAGCCGTGCGCGGCCGTTCCGTGGGCGGTCAGCTTGATCCAGACCAGGGCCTTCTCCCCCGTCTGGAGCAGATAGGCCCGTTTGCCGTCGAGGTCGATCGAGTATCCGCCGACCTCGCTGATCGCCTCCGTCGCTCCCGCGAAGAGCTCGGGATGCTCGTCCACCATCCAGTGCGAGCCGTACACGCCCCCGTTCTCCTCGTCCGAGAAGAAGGTCACGATCAGATCGCGAGCGGGCTGCTCGCCGCCCTCGAGGAGGTCGCCGAGCGCCGTCAGGATCATGGCATCCATGTCCTTCATGTCGACGGCCCCTCGGCCCCAGAGCAGGCCGTCGCGGATCTCTCCGCCGAAGGGATCGACCGTCCAGTCGGCGGCGACCGCCGGCACCACGTCGAGGTGCCCGTGCACCACCAGGGCCGGACGGTCGCGGTCGCGCCCCTCCACTCGCGCCACCACGCTGGTGCGCCGCGGTGCCGCGTCGAAGAGCTGTGGATTCAGCCCCAGCCGTTGGAGCTCGGCCGCGACGTACTGGGCGGCCTCGGTCTCGCCCTCCGACCTGCCCTCACCCCAGTTGACCGTCTCGAACCGGATCAGGTCGCGCGCGATCCGGGCGGTCGCCTCGAGGTCGGGGGTGTCATCCAGCTCGGCGCTGTGCAGGTCGGCCATGGGGCAACGCTACGCGGTGGATCCGGCGGGCGTCGCACGGGAGCGTCCGGACGATCGGCCCGGCCCGCGGCCATGCTAATGTCGTTCCTCGGTCGCCACCGCGTTCTCGAACGCTCGGCGGCCGGTCTCGCGCGGGTGGCGGAATGGCAGACGCGCTAGCTTGAGGTGCTAGTGCCCGTAAGGGCGTGGGGGTTCAAGTCCCCCTCCGCGCACGAGATGCGAAGGCCCCGGATCGTCATGATCCGGGGCCTTTCACGTCAGCGCCAGGATCCGCGGCTGCGCGAGACGTCTGACCCTCCGACTGGCCGCACTCGGCTCCTAGGCGAGCCGAGATCGGTCACCTAGCATCGAAGGATGTCCAGCCGCACCGCGAACCGCCTCGGCGGAGTCGTGACGACCTGGAACGACGACCGTGGCTTCGGGTTCATCAAGCCGGACGGCGGCGGCCCCGACGTGTTCCTGCACTTCACCGCGGCGCCCCGCGGCACCACGCGTCCCTATGAGGGCCAGCGCCTCACCTTCGAGGTCGAGCAGGGCGAGAAGGGCAGACCTCGCGCGGTGAGCGCCGAGCCGGTTCTGGTGACCGAGCGCGCCGAGCCGCCCGTGCGGCCGACGTCGGTGGTCGTCGCCATCGGGTCGATCCTTGGGTTCTGCACGCTGTTCTTCGTAGTTCACGTGGTGTGGATGGTGCCCTGGACGATCGGCGGGATCTACCTCGGGCTGAGCCTCCTGACCTTCGCCCTCTACGCCGCCGACAAGCGCGCGGCTCAGACCCACCGATGGCGCACGCCCGAGAACACGCTGCTGATCATCGGGCTGGTCGGTGGGTGGCCCGGGGCCGCGATCGCTCAGCAGGTGCTGCGCCACAAGACGAAGAAGCTCAGCTTCCGCACCAGGTTCTGGTTGAGCGTGATCGTCAACGTCATCGTCTTCGTGCTGCTCGCCTGGTACATGTACGTGCACCCGATCCCGGGATTCGAGCTGTTCTAGAGCGGGCGGCGTCCGATCACGACGACGGTGATGTCGTCATCGTCGTCATCGAGCTCGGTCTGCGGCCACAGGCCGGCATCCATCATGAGGGATGCCGCCACCGGCGCCTGCTCCTCGCTGACCTCGATCAGCAGGCGGCCGCCCGGTGCGAGCCAGTGAGGAGCGCCGGCGATCACGCGGCGATGCAGCTCGAGCCCATCCGCCCCTCCATCGAGCGCGAGGAGGTGCTCGTGCTCGCGAGCCTCGGGGGGTAGGAGTGCGAGGTCGGGGGTCGGCACATAGGGTGCGTTCGCGAGCAGGAGGTCGACTCGACGGCGAAGCGCGCCGGGCAGCGGATCGAAGAGGTCCCCCTCGTACACCGCGCCCGGGCGCACGTTGATCCGGGCGCAGCGGACGGCGGCGGGATCGAGGTCCGCGGCGTGGAGTTCGATACCTCCCCCCAGACGAGCGCGCACGGCGACCCCGAGGGCGCCCACGCCGCAGCAGAGGTCGAGCACGACCGCATCCGGATGCCCGAAAGCAACGGCCCGCTGCACGAGGAACTCGGTGCGATGACGCGGCACGAACACGCCGGGCTCGACCACGAAGCGGATCCCGTCGAACTCGGCCCAGCCCACGATCTGCTCGAGAGGCTCCCCCGCCGCGCGTCGCGCGACCATGCGCTCGAGGTGGTCGGCGTTGGAGGCCTCTGCGACCAGCAGCGCGGCCTCCTGCTCGGCGAACACGCAGCCCGCGGCACGCAGGCGCTGCACGATCTCGGCTTCGGTCACGCTGCGACCTTGCCACGAACCGGCGGACTCCGAACGCATTGTGCAATCGGAGCGCCGAAGGGCGAGACTGTTCACACGATCGAAGGAGATCCCATGACCATCTCGGATCAGGCTGCGAAGTCTGCGCCCGCATCACCCGATGCCGAACTCTCCGCCGCGCAGAAGGCGGAACTCGACGCAGCCATCCAGGCGCTCACCGCCGGTGCCGCAGTCTGGGCGGAACTGCCCCTCGAGAAGCGCGCGGCGCTGCTCCGCGAGGTGCATGCCTCGGTCTCGACGCAGGCCGAGCAGTGGGCGCACACCGCAGCGCGCATCAAGGGTCTCGAGCTCGATTCGCCACTGGTCGGCGAGGAATGGATGTCGGGACCGTACGCGGTCTTGACGGCGCTCGCAGCGCTCGCCGAGACCGTCGAGACGCTCGCCTCGGGCCGCTCCCCGATCGAGAACCTGACTTTGGGCACGGCCCCTGGCGGACGTGTCACCGTGCCCGTCATGCCGTACAACGCCTACGAGGGCCTGCTGCTGCACGGCTTCCACGGCGAGGTCTGGCTCAAGCCGGGAGTGACTGCGACGCAGGCGCGTGGCGAGGCGGGGCTCGGCGAGCTCACGCCGACCCTGTCGGGCGGCGTGGGACTGGTGCTCGGCGCGGGCAACATCACGTCGATTCCGCCGTTGGACGTGCTGTACGAGATCGTCGCCCACAACCGGTCGAGCCTGCTCAAGCTGAACCCGATCATGAGCGACATGATGCCGGTGTACCAGGCGGCGCTCGCCCCCTTGGTGACGGCGGGGATGCTGCGGATCGTGCAGGGCGGCGCGGCCGAGGGGTCGTACCTGACCCAGCACGACGGGATCCAGCACGTCCACATCACCGGTAGCGCTGCCACGCACGACGCGATCGTGTGGGGGGTCGGAGCGCAGCGCGCCGCGAACAAGAAGGCGATGACGCCGCTGCTGAAGAAGCCCATCACCAGCGAGCTGGGTGGTGTGTCGCCCATCATCCTGGTCCCCGGCAGGTGGACGAAGCGCGACCTGCGCTACCAGGCCGAGCACGTGGCGACGCAGCGGCTGCACAACGGCGGATACAACTGCATCGCCGGACAGATCGTGGTGCTCAGCTCGGACTGGCCGCAGAAGGCGGCCTTCCTCGACGAGCTGCGGGCGGCGATCGAACGTACGCCGAGCCGGCCCGCCTGGTATCCGGGCAGCGACGACCGGGTGGCGGATGTCGAGGCGCACTACCCGAAGGCTCAGCGGCTCGCCGACGGTGCTCGCCTCCTCGTCGACATCCAGGCGGACGAGGATGCCTCCCGACTGCAGACCACGGAGTCGTTCTCGCCGGTGCTCGGCGTCATCGAGGTCGCCGGCACCGGACAGGCCTTCCTGGACGCCGCGGTGAAGACCGTGAACGCCGACTTCCTGGGCACGCTCGGCGCCAATGTGCTGATCGCGCCCGCCGACCGCAAGAGGCTCGGCGCGGGATTCGACAACGCCATCGCCGAGTTGAAGTACGGTTCGATCGCGATCAACAGTTGGACGGGCTTCGCCTTCCTCGCCGCAGGGGCGTCGTGGGGCGCGTTCCCCGGGCACCCTCTCGACAACGTGCAGTCGGGCATCGGGATCGTGCACAACGCACTCCTGCTGGATCACGCGGAGCGCACCGTGGTGACCGGGCCGTTCCGGCCGTTCCCGCGCTCGATCGCCGGCGGCGAGTTCGCGCTCTTCCCGAAGCCGCCGTGGTTCGTGACGGCGCGGTCGGCCACGCGCACCGGAGAACTGCTGACCCGGTTCGCCCAGAAGCCGAGCTGGCTGAAGATGCCCGGGATCTTCATCTCGGCGTTCCGCGCCTGAGCTATTCGAGTGGTGGCGGGGTCATCCCCGAGTTCTCCACGTCATCCTGAAGTCGGAGGCCGTACCGCGAGGAAGGTTCATACCCTGGGGGGATGACGAAGGCCTGGACCGACGATGTCGCCCGCTACCTCCTGAATGACCAGTTCTGCCCACGGTGCGGTGCGCGTCTGACGACGCCCGAGTGGTGCAGCTCGTGTTCGGCAGACCTGAGCGGAGCCGACGCCGCGGGGGTCCGAGTCGCGGCGCGTGAGGCGGTCGACGCCCTCGAGCGGCGGCAGCAGTTCATCGAGAGCATCCCGAGCCTGGTGCGCGCGCCCGCGGCCGCCGCGGTTCCGCCTCCCCCGGTCGGGTCGCCGGTCGGTGCCCCCGCTGCGGCGCGGGCCGACTCCGGCAGCTCGGTGAGCGTGCAGTCGGTGCTCGCTGTCGCGGGCGCGGCACTGGTCGCGGTCGCGGCGATCGTGTTCACCTTCCTCAACCCCGACCTCACCGACTTCACGACCCGCACCCTCATCGTGGCGGCCATCACGGTCGTCTTCCTCGGCAGCGCCTGGCTGCTCGTGCGGGCCAAGCTCCAGTTCTCGGCGGAGGCGGTCGGTGCGCTCGGCATGGTGTTCGTCGTCCTCGACATCTGGGCCTTCTCGACGCTGGCCCCGCAGCTGAGCGGATGGGTGTTCGCCGGCATCGGAACAGCGGTCGCCTCGGGCGTGATGGTCCTGATCGCCTGGTTGGCGCGCGTGCGCACCTGGCTGTGGTCCGGGCTGCTCGGCCTCACCATCGTGCCCGCGCTGTTCTCCTATGCCGCCGACAACCCGTGGATCACGATCGTCGGCCACCTGGCCGTCGGTTTCGCGGCGCTCGCCGTGCACGATGCGGCACGGGCCCTCGGAGCCCGGTTCGGCAGCGGCCTGCGGGTCGAGCGCACGACCGCCACCCTCGTTGAACTCATCGTCGCCGTCGTGGTGGTCATCTCGGCGATGCTGCTGCCTCACTCGCGGTCGATCGACTCGCTGGGCGTCTCAGCCGTGATCCTCGGCCTCGCCGTGCTCGCCGCCGCGAGCTCCCGCCATCAGCTGGTCCGACTGTGGTGCCTCCTGGCGGGCGTGTTCCTGGTGAGCGCCTTCGCCATCGTGCCGACCTCGATCGCGCTGCACGGCTCGACCTGGTTGCTCGCGCTGGTCCCGGCGGCCGCCGCGATCGGGGTCGGGGTGCTGGCGGCGCTGCCGACAGCCGGTCCGTTGCGGCGCATGCCGCTGCTGATCGGCGGATGGGGCGTCGCCCTCGCGGTGACCGCGCCGGCTCTGCTCAAGGTCGTGGTGCGGGTCATCACTCCCCTGTGGTCGGCCGACGGCAGCTATCTGCTCGGTGCGGACGCCGCCACCTCCCTGGCCGCGTTGCTGGGTGTCGGGGCGGCCGCGGCATCCTGCGGTCTGCTGTGGATCTTCTCCCGACGGCGCTCGGACACCACCGTGATGGCGCGTGGTGCGCTCGCCACCGGGCTCTGGTTCGGAGTGATCGCCCTCCTCGCACTCGCGGACTGGACGGCCCTCCTTCCGGTCGTCCGGGCCGGGCTGGGCCTTGCGCTGGCGGTGGCTCTTGCCGTCGCCGTCGTGCGGATCCCGCGGATCTCCGCCGCAGCGCTGCGGATCCGGATCCCGCTGATCGTGGGCGCGCACCTCCTGCTCGTCTCGAGTGCCGCCCTGGTCTGGACCGACTCGAACCTCGAAGTCGCGGGCGGAGCCGCGAGCGTGGCGGTCCTGGCGCTGCTGGCCCGCACCGTGTCCGTCGCCGTCCGGCCTCTCTATGTCGGAGTCGGCTACGCCTACGCCCTGATCGTGTTCGCCGCCGGGCTGAACCTCGTCCACGTCGAGACGATCGCCGTGCTCTGCCTCACCACGACGCTCGGGGCGTTGACCGCCCTCGCGGCGACGCTGATCCGCCGGCTGTCTGCCGCATCCTGGTACGCCGTGCTGATCGTGACGGCCGTGCCGTTCGTGATCGGAGTGGGCTCGGTCCTGGCGGATCGCAGCGGTTGGACCGCCCTGTCGACCGGGGTGACCTTCCTGCTCGCGCTGACCCTGCTGCTCACGACGCGGCCCGGGCTCAACCGCTTCGTCCGATCTCTGGCGGCCGCGATCCTGGTGCCGAGTCTCGCGGTCGTCGTGGTGTGCCTCGGAGCCCAGGTGCTCACGGTGAGCGCATCCCCGGTCACCCTGCCGATCATCGCCGTGATCGTCGCCTGCACCCTGCCCAGCACGGGACTGATCCGTGCTGCTCTCGAGCGCCGCGGCATCCCGGTCGCCCACGCGGCCTCCGCCCAGGTGTGGATCGAGGTCTCGGCACTGGTGACCGGCGCTCTCGCGGTGCTGCTGGCCCTCGTGCGCGCGGCAGCCGGGCTGGGCACCAGCTGCCTCGTGCTCCTCATCATCGGGCTGGGTGCTGCCGCCATGGCGCTGTACGCCAAGCGCCGCTACGGCTGGGTGCTCGCCTTCGCGAGCTGGACCGGTGCGCTCTGGTGCATCTGGGCCCTGGCCGGCGTGCGGGTGGCAGAGCCGTACATCCTTCCGCCCGCTCTCGTCGCCGCCACCATCGGCGCGGTGCTGGTGGCTCGGGGGCGGCCGGGCATCGGCCTGCCCGCCGTCGGACTGTTCTCGACGGCCCTGGCCGCGGCGGTCGTCCCCTCCCTCGCGATCTTCGCCGTCGTGGGCGACGGACCGGATGACGCCGAGCTGTGGCGCGGCATCGTGCTGGTGGCCGCATCCCTGGTGCTGATCGTGCTGGGCACCCTGGTGCTACGCATCTCGGTGGAGTCTCGCATCGCGCTGGTCGCGCGCCTGCGCGTCCCCCTGCTGCTGGTGGCGATCACGGCCGCCGCTGCGGGTCCCGTGCAGGCCGTGCGGTGGGGAGTCGGCGTCGACCGCGCCCCCGTTGCCGATGCGCTGCTGATGTGGCCGGTGCTCGCCGTCAGCGTCGGCTCCGCGGCTCTGGCGGTGATTGCGGGGCGACTGCTGTTCCCGCGAATCGGGGCGCGATGGGTGTACGCACCCGCTCTGGTGTTCCTCGCAGTCGGCCCGATCGCTGCGGTGAGCGACGGCGTCCTGCCCATCCTCGCGCTCTACGTGCTCGGCTTCGCGTTGCTCGCGCTCATGCTCGTCACCGTCGTGCGCTCTCGCACCCGCGTCGTCACTCTTCCGCCGGTCTGGTTCACCTTCGCGGTCGCCTGGTGCGTGATGGTGGCGAGCTGGAGCACGCGCGAACTGCTGCGCGTCGAGGCGTACTCGTTGCCGCTCGGGCTCGCGCTGCTCGCTGCCGGTGTCATCGCGATGCGGCAGCCGACCGTTGCGGTCATTGTGGGGCCCACCAGCTGGCCGGTCGGGTTCCGCGGATCGTGGCGGCTGCTCGCTCCCGGGATCGTCGTGACCCTGCTGCCGTCGATCCTCGCCACCGGGACCGACCCGCAGACTCTGCGCGCGATCCTGGTGCTCGGTCTCGCGTTGATATCTATCCTGATCGGCTCGCTGCGGCGGCTGGGAGCGCCCTTCATCATCGGACTGATCGTGCTTCCGATCGAGAACATCGTGGTATTCGCCGTGCAGGTCGGTCGTTCGATCGGCGCGACGCCCTGGTGGATCACGCTGGCGACGGCCGGCGCGGTGCTGCTGGTGATCGCGGTGACGTCGGAGCGTCGTTCCACGGGGCAGAAGGGCGTGGCGGCGCGGTTGCGCGACCTGACGTGAGTGCGGTGCTCGATTGACACGCTCGAACATATGTTCGAAAATAGGGGGATGGCTCCGTCGTCCTCTTCTGCCGCCCTGACGGTCGATGACGACCTGGGCTCCCCCGAGAGCGCCGACGTCGTGCGCGAGCTGCAGGCGCGCATCCGGGGCATGCAGCGTACGACGCTCGACACCCGCGCCCTGCCGACGCACCCCGCTCTCGGCGAGCTGCTGCCCGGCGGAGCCCTCGCCGCCGGCGGCGTCTACGCCGTCGACAACTCGACGACGCTCGCACTCGGGCTGCTGCAGGGTCCCAGTGCGGCAGGGTCCTGGTGCGCCATCGTCGGTGTTCCCGACCTGGGTGTCGAGGCGGCCGCCGGGCTGGGGCTCGACCTGGAGCGGCTGGTGCTGGTGCCGCATCCGGGCGAGCAATGGCTCGCGGTCGTCTCGGCCCTGATCGACGTGGTCTCGGTCGTGCTGGTGAAGCCTCCGACCGCGGCGCAGGCGCGCGTCCGCCTGGGCGACGCGGCCGCGAGCAGGCTGGCATCCCGGCTGAGGCAGCGCGAAGCGGTGTTGGTGAGCCTGGGCGAGGGATCCGCGGGCAACGGCACCGCGGGCAACGGGACCTCAGGTAACGGGTCGGCGACGAGTTGGCCGCGAACGGATGCCCGCCTCACCGTCACCGCGAGCACCTGGGCAGGCATCGGCGCCGGGTTCGGGCATCTCACGGCGCGTCAGGTCACGGTCAGCTCGGCATCACGCGCGTGGGCGGGTCGAGCCAAGTCGCGCCGGCTCTGGTTGCCCGGCCCCGATCAGCGGCTCCAGGCGGTCGTCGCCCGCGACGATGCCGGCCCACGTCTCGTGAGGCACGAGGTTGCCGGTTAGCCGTACCGTGGCATCCATGCCGGGCTACACCTTCACCGCCCCGCTCTGACAGTGGATGGCGCGCCGCGACGAATGGTTCTTCGTCAGCGTTCCCGAAGACATGTCCGACGAGATCATGGCGCGCAGCGAGGGACTGACCGGCGGGTTCAACTCGGTGCCCGTGCAGGTGACCATCGGCGGCACGACGTGGCGCACCTCGATCTTCCCGGGTGGCGACGGCCGCTATTCGCTGCCGCTCAAGAAGTCGGTGCGTGTCGCCGAAGGGATCGATCGCGACTCGATCGTGACCGTCGTGATCGAACTCAGACTGAGCGCGCCGTAAGGGTCAACGGCGGCCGTCGGCTCAGGAGATCACGAACTCCTTGCGCATGTGCACCAATTCGGCACCCGACCCTAGCTGCTCCCGGTGCGTCTCGACATAGCCGCGCCGGGCGTAGAGCCGCAGATTCGCCTCGCTCAGCTTGCCGGTGAAGAGAACTGCGGCGTTGGCCGCCAGCGAGGATGCCTCATCGGTGGCCGCCGCTTCGCCCTCAGCCGCATTCATCAGAATGCTGCCGAAACCCAAGCCCTGCATGTCGGGAGCCACCGTCAGACGACCGATGTGCAGGAGGCCGCTGACCACGCGGATGCGGACCGCGCCCACCAGGCGGCCACTCTTGCGAAGCACGAAGCCCCCGCCGGTCTCGATCTCATCGACGAGCTCGTCAAGGGTTTGCGTCAAGGCGGGGAGGAAAGCGTCGTTGTACAGCTGCGCCTCACTGACGTACGCGGCGCGCTGCAGCGTCAGAACCTCTCCGGCGTCCGCGGTGGTCATCCGCAGCAGCTCGAGGTCATGTCGGCTCATGGTCCCATCGATCATGATCGGCCTCCTGATCTGACGACAGTCTCGCTGCATGCGCGAGCGGGGTCATCGCCCCAGATCAGGTGCCGAGGCCGCCATTCACTCCTCGCCGATGTCCTCGTTCCAGAGTTCGGGGTTCGCCTCGATGAACTCGCCCATGATCCTGATCAGCTCCGGGTCGTTGACGGTGGTGACCGAGGTCCCGTTCTCGACCAGCCAGTCCTGGCCGCCGAAGAAGTTCTCGTTCTCCCCGACGATCACCCTGCCGATGTTGAACTGCCGCACCAGACCCGAGCAGTACCAGCACGGAGACAGGGTGGTCGCCATCGTCGTCTTGCGGTAGCTCTTCTGGCGGCCGGCGTTCAGGAACGCCGCCGTCTCGCCGTGCAGGGCGGGGTTGCCGCCCTGCACGCGCTGGTTGTGCCCGCTGCCGAGCAGGCGGCCCTCCTCATCGAAGAGGGCCGCCCCGATCGGGATCCCGCCCTCGGCTTGACCCTTCAAGGCCTCGGCCGTGGCGACGGCGAGCTTCTCGGCGTCGGTGGCGTAGATCGGGTCATCCATGAGACGGCTACGCGACCGAGTCCGCCGCGTCGACGCCGATGATGACATCGGGCTCCTCGGCCAGCGGGCCGCCGACCTTCGGCTTGAACGCCAGAAACAGCACCCAGTAGATGAGCCCGGCGAGCACGAAGCCGACCAGGGGGGTGATGTCGCCGAGCACCGCCAGCGGCGCCTTGGGGCGCACCAGGAAGCCGGTGAAGAGCACCTGGTTCGAGAACAGCACGATGGAGATGACGCCGGCGACGAGCAACGAGATGATGCCCGCCGGGTTGCGATACTTCGCCTTGTCGGGGATGAACGCCGAGATCGCTGTCCCGCGGCGCAGCAGTCGGTCGACCAGTACGATGCCGAGCCACGGCGCGATCCAGTACGCGATCACCAGGAGGAAGTTCTCGTAGTTCGAGGTGTAGTTCGCGAGGATCGAGACGAGCGCGATCACGAAGCCCAGGATGCCGAAGGCGATCGCAATGATCGCGCGTCGCAGCGCGAACGGGATCTTGACGCCCGCGGCGAGGAACGACATCGCACCGGAGTAGATGTTGAGCGCGTTCGCCGCGATCGCGCCCACGGCGATGGCCACCAGGGTGAGGTCGGCGATCCAGGTCGGCATCCCGCTGACGAAGGCGTCGGTCGGGCTGGCGTTCTTCGGGGCGACGATGAACGCCGACGCGGCACCGGCCGCCATGAGCACGGTGCACGAGACGAAGTTGCCGAGCCCCGCGGCCCAGCCAACCTTGACCGGGCTGGAGGTCTTGGGCAGGTAACGGCTGTAGTCCGAGGCGTAGGGGTTCCATCCCGCGGCGTAGCCGAACGCAGCCGATGCCGTCAGGGTGAAGCCGGCCAGGCTGAAGCCGTTGTGGCTGGCGATCGCCGGCGCGACCTCCTTGTTGGCGAAGATCGCGATCGTGGCGAGGATGAAGATCACGCCGAGCACGATGCTCGCGTATCGCTCGAACACCTGCACCAGGTCGTGGCCGACGAAGGCGAGGACGACCTCGAGCACCACGATGATGATCAGCGCGACCCAGATGGGAATCTTGGTCAGGGTGGCGAGCGCGAAGGCTCCACTCACCGAGTTGACCGCGAACCAGCCCAGGCCGGCCATGATCGTGTTGATGGCCGCCGGGAGGATGTTGCCGCGCAGTCCGAAGGCGGTGCGGCTCAGCACGAGCTGAGCCAGGCCTTCACGCGGACCCCACGTCGACAGGATGCCCTGGGTCGCGCACCCGAGCGCGTTGCCGAGGACGATGGCCGCGATCGCCTGCCAGAATCCCAGGCCGAAGAAGGCGACGCCGATGAAGCCGACGAAGACGGTGGCGAACTCGAGGTTCGGCGCGGACCAGGTGGCGAACAGCTGCCAGGGGGAACCGTGGCGCTTGGAAGCCGGGATGGCTTCAATGCCCCCCGGTTCGACAGACGTTGGACGTGAGGGGGCGGAAGTGGTCATGGCGCCCAGCGTAGGGAGTCAGGCGCGCCGCGCTCGCATCGAATCGCCAGTTTGTTACACAGGATTAACGCGAGGTGAACGAACGGGCCGTCGTCACATCACGAAGACGTAGTCGGAGAGCCGAGTCCAGCCCTCCGGTGCCGCCGTCGTGACCATCGGCAGGTACTTGGCGGTCGTTCCGTCTGGCAGTTCGTCCGTCACCACGCCATTGCCGTCGCCGCATGCCGCCGTCCACTTGTCGGCGTCGTGGAGGGTGGTCATCACCAGGCACACCGAGCCGGTGGACTTGACCGCGAGAAAGACCTGGCGGCCGTTCCAGCTGCCCTGGTACCGGCTGCTCGCGGGTTCGATGAGCATCCCCTCGGCCACCTCGTCCGGAAGCGCGTCCGTGTCGGTCTGCGGGGCACTCAGGAAGGCCGGCTGCGAGACGGTCGGCGTCGGAGTCGTGCGGTGCGCCGCAGGGGTGCTCGAGGGCGCGCAGCCGCTCAGCAGCAGCGCGCAGCCCACTGCCGCGACGACCGGGCCTCTGAGTGACATGTCGTCAGGTTAGGTCGGCAGTTCAGGGGACGGGCAGCGCTCTTTCGGGGGTCCCGCGTGCGATTTCCCCGTATTCACGGGCCTGTTCGCGTCCCCTGCCACGTTCTGGGGGTATCGCTCAGCCTCCGTGCGACTGGTCGATGAGGGCCGACATCAGTGCCGCCCCCGCCGCGAACACCTGCGCCGTGGCTGGATCGCCCGCGATCTTCTCGAAGGTCCCCTCGGTGAAGTGCAGCCCTTCCGCGGTGAGCATGCTGATCCTCGCCCGCTCGGCGGTGAGGGCCGGACGGGCACTCTCCCAGACGCCGACGGTCGCAAGCAGGGGTCGAGTCGCGTCGAGCAGCGCATCGATGAGGGCATTCATGGTGGGGTCGTCGACGTCCCAGACGATGACGCCGCCGCCCTGGTTGAGGTAGCGGGTGGTGTGGTCGTCGTAGGCGGCAAGGGTGTCCCAGCCCTGCTCGAGCGGGATATCGAGCACGACTCCGACGAGGCGCTCCGGCAGTCCGGTCAGTGCGTCGCGGTCGAGTTGGCGCAGGCAGCTCCAGGCCTGGAGGTACTGGCGCGACTCCAGCGCAGGAGTGTCGAGCACCGCGTGCAGGGCGGCCTCGGCCGCAGGGACGTCCGCGCGCGCCATCGCGTGCTCGGCATCCTGGAAATGGATCCAGGGCATGTCGGGCGACGAGCCCGCCCACTCCTCGATGGGCACGTCGCCGAACAGCAGTTCGCGGAGCTCGGTCATGCGGGCAACGCTACTGGGAGTGCGTGGTGGCGGCTTCGCCGCGGCTTCCGTCGCGAGATTGACACATTCGAACATGTGTTCGAAAATGACGTATGAATGCGAGCGGCTCAGCAGCAGGCAGCGCGCAGCCGCGTCTGCTCGTGCTGTGGGCTCCCGATTGGCCCGTGCTGGCCCATGCTCGCGCCAACCGGATCCCGGATGACGCCCCCATCGCCCTGGTGGAGAAGGGTCTGGTGTTCGCCTGCTCGGCGGCGGCTCGGGCCGAGGGGGTGGCGCGCGGGCAGCGGATCCGGGAGGCGCAGTCGCGCTGCCCCCGCCTCCACGTGCTGCGGTACGACTCGGCCCTCGACGCCCGGGCTTTCGAGCCTGTGCTGGCCGGGCTCGAGCAGGCGCTGCCGGGGCTGCATCCGCTGCGGCCGGGAACGGTCGCGGTGCGCGCACGGGGCGCCGCCCGCTACTACGGCGGCGAGGAGGCGGCGGCGCTGACGGCGCTGGGCATCGTCGCCGAGCACGGGGTCGAGCGTGCGCGGGTGGGCATCGCGGCCGGGTTGTTCGCGGCGGAGCGTGCGGCACGGCTCGCTGCCCGAGTCACCATCGTCCCCAGCGACACCACCGCCGCCTTTCTGGCGCCCCTGCCGGTGAGCCTGCTCGACGATCCGGAGCTGGCGAGCCTGCTCCCCCGGCTCGGCATCCGCACCCTGGGCGAGTTCGCCGCGCTCGACGAGCAGGATGTGGTGGCGCGCTTCGGTCCGCTGGGGGCGCGACTGCATGCGCTCGCCGGCGGGAGGGATCCACGGCCGGCGACCCCGCGCATCCCGCCCCGCGATGTCGACGTGCAGGTGGACTTCGAGCCCCCACTCGACCGGGTCGACCAGGTGGCGTTCGGGGTGCGGGTGGCCTCCGACGACTTCGTGAACGGACTGCTGGCGCAGCGGTTGGTGTGCACGGCCCTGCGGGTGGAACTGATCGGCGACCGCGGTGAGGCGAGCGAGCGCGTGTGGCTGCATCCGCGGTCGTTCAACGCGGCGGAGGTGGTCGACCGGGTGCGGTGGCAGCTGCAAGGCGCGGAACTTCGCTCCCCCGTCACCCGGGTGCGGATCAGTCCCGAGGCGGTCGATCCGGTCGGCGCGCACGAGCGCGGGCTGTGGGGCACGGGGCCCGACGAGAACGTGCACTCCGGTCTCTCGCGCGTGCAGGGCATGGTCGGGCACCGCGGCGTGCTCACCGCGACCCCGTCCGGCGGTCGCACGCCATCCGAGCGGCAGACCCTCGTGCCCTGGGGCGACCGGCCGCTCGTGCCTCGGGATCCGCGCAAGCCGTGGCCAGGCGCGCTGCCGCCGCCCGCGCCGGCGACCGTCTACGAACTGCCGCGGCAGATCGCCGTTCAGGATGCCCATGGCCGCCCCGTCGCGGTCGACGACCGCGGCACGCTCAGCGCTCCGCCTGTCGCCATGGTCTCGCCGACGGGAGCCCGCCGCCCGCTCACGGCCTGGGCCGGCCCGTGGCCTCTGCAGGAGCGCTGGTGGGATGCCGAGGCGGCGCGCTCCACGAACCGCTTCCAGGCGGTCGACAGCGAGGGCGTCGCCTGGCTGCTGGTGCTCGACGACGAGGGTTGGTGGGCGGAGGGCCGCTATGACTGAGTCAGCGCGTCGCCCTGCGGTAGTCGGTGCCGTTCGCGTTGCGGTCGATCAGCCCGGCGTCGACGAGCGCGCGTCGCAGGGTGTTCGGGTCGGTCGTGAAGGCGAACAGCCTCTGCGTGAAGGGCTTCTCGGCGAGCACCTCTTCGGAACCCATCAGCCGCTCGGCGATCCAGGTGAGCAGTTCGAGCCGGTCATCGGCCGACTTCGGCCAGTGGTCGATGCGGCCGTCGGCGCGCAGCCAGCGGTCGACGCCCTCTGCCCTCGCGCCCCCATTCTCGGTGCGGTGCGCCCGCAGCATCGCACGCAGGCCGGCCTCGTCGAGCTGCTGAGCCGGCGTGAGCAGCCCGCTCTGCATCAGGATGCGGCGCGCATCCCGTCGCTCGGGAGCGCTGAGCTCGGGGTCGGCCTCCACGATGATCTCGGCCAGGGTGCGCCGCAGCCGCGGATTCACCAGCGCCGCCAGCACGGCGCGCCAGGCCTCGGGCGTGGGCTCTGCAGCATCCATGTGTTCAGGGTAGGTCGCTGACGATGGGCTGGAACAACCCCCCGATCCCCTGGTCGGAGTTCGAGCGCGCGCTGAGCGACCGGCGACGTCCGCGGCAGATGCCGGCCGGGGTCGACGGCGGCGACAGCCCGGCCTGGTCGCTCAAGCGCGGTCCGTACGTGGCGCCCGAGGGCATCGTGCGCGACCCGGATGCCCTGCCGTACGCCGAGTTGCACGCGCACTCCAGCTACAGCTTTCTCGACGGCGCCTCGAGCCCCGAAGAGCTGCTCGAAGAGGCCGAGCGACTGGGGCTGCACGCCCTGGCGATCACCGACCACGACGGTTTCTACGGCATCGTGCGGTTCGCCGAGGCGGCCGAGAAGGCATCCGTCAAGACGGTGTTCGGTGCCGAGCTGTCGCTCGGGCTGAGCGGACCGCAGAACGGCGAGGCCGACCCCGAGGGCACCCATCTGCTGGTGCTCGCCCGCCAGGAGGAGGGCTACCACCGGCTCGCCCGGGCCATCACCGAGGCGCAGCTGCGCGGTGGCGAGAAGGGTCGTCCGTTATACGACCTCGAGGAGCTCGGCGAGCTGAGCGACGGCCACTGGGTGGTGCTGACCGGATGTCGCAAGGGTGCCGTGCGCAGCGCGCTGGAGGGCGGCGATCCGGGCCTCGAGCTCGACCGCCTCGTGCGGCTGTTCGGCCACGACAACGTCTACGTCGAGCTCATCGACCACGGCGAGCCGCTCGACAGCGAGCACAACGACATCCTGGCGGCGCTGGCCGCCGAGCGCGGTCTGCCGGTGATCGCCACGGGCAACGTGCACTATGCGGCCCCGGCCGACCGTCAGCTGGCGACCGCGGTGGCCGCGGTGCGGGCGCAGCGCAGCCTCGACGAGCTCGACGGCTGGCTCCCCGGCGCGGGCACGGCGCATCTGCGCTCGGGGCGCGAGATGCTCGCCCGCTTCGCCCGGTATCCGGGAGCCGTCGAGCGCACCGTCGAACTGGCCGACGAGCTGGCCTTCCCGCTGCGCCGCGCCAAGCCGGCACTACCCAAGCAGGAGGTGCCCGACGGGCATACCCCGATGAGCTACCTGAAGAAGCTGGTCTGGGATGCGGTGCCGCGCAAGTACCCCGACCTCACCGCTGCAGACCGGAAGCGCATCGAAGCCGAGCTCGCGGTCATCGAGCAGAAGGACTTCCCCGGCTACTTCCTGATCGTCTACGACATCGTCCAGTTCGCCCGCAGCCGCGGCATCCTCTGCCAGGGCCGCGGATCGGCCGCCAACTCGGCGGTCTGCTACCTGCTCGACATCACCGCGGTCGACTCGATCTTCTACCAGCTGCCGTTCGAGCGGTTCCTCTCCAGCCTGCGCGACGAGGAGCCCGACATCGACGTCGACTTCGACTCCGACCGGCGCGAGGAGGTGATCCAGTGGGTGTTCGAGAAGTACGGGCGGCGCAACGCGGCCCAGGTGGCCAACGTCATCCAGTACCGCCCCAAGAACGCGGTGCGCGACATGGCCAAGGCGCTCGGGCACAGCCCCGGCCAGCAAGACGCGTGGAGCAAGCAGGTGGAGCGCTGGGGCGCCCAGCTGACGACGGGCGATGACAACGACATCCCGGATGCGGTGGTCACCCTCGCGATGAAGCTGCTGAAGGCGCCGCGGCACCTGGGCATCCACTCAGGCGGGATGGTGCTGACCGACCGCCCGGTCGGCGAGGTGGTGCCGATCGAGCACGCCCGCATGGACGACCGCACCGTCATCCAGTGGGACAAGGACGACGCCGCATGGATGGGCCTGGTCAAGTTCGACCTGCTCGGCCTGGGCATGCTGGCGGCGCTGCAGTACTGCTTCGACCTCGTCGCCGGTTCTACCGGCGAGAAATGGGACCTCGGGAGTATTCCTAAAGAAGAAGCGGCGGTCTACGACATGCTCTGCCGCGCCGACTCGATCGGCGTGTTCCAGGTCGAGAGCCGGGCGCAGATGGGGCTGCTCCCCCGCCTGCAGCCGCGGCGGTTCTACGACCTGGTGGTGCAGATCGCGCTGGTGCGGCCCGGTCCGATCCAGGGCGGGGCCGTGCATCCCTTCGTGCGCCGCAAGCTCGGTCAGGAGGAGGTGACCTACCTGCACCCCAAGCTGATCCCGCCGCTGGAGCGCACGCTCGGCATCCCGGTGTTCCAGGAGCAGCTGATGCAGATGGCCATGGCGGTCGGCGAGTGCTCGGGTGAAGACGCCGACCTGCTGCGCCGCGCGATGGGGTCGAAGCGCGGACTGGAGAAGATCGAGTCGCTGCGCACGAAGCTCTATGAAGGGATGGCGTCGAACGGGCTGACCGGTGAGGTCGCCGACGAGATCTACGGCCGCATCCAGGCCTTCGCCAACTTCGGCTTCGCCGAGAGCCACAGCCTGAGCTTCTCGTTGCTGGTGTACGCCAGCTCGTGGCTCAAGCTGCACTACCCCGGGGTGTTCCTGGCCGGGTTGCTGCGGGCGCAGCCGATGGGCTTCTACTCCCCCGCCAGCCTGACCGCGGATGCCCGGCGCCACGGCGTCGAGGTGCGTCGCCCCGATCTGCAGCTGTCGGGGGTCGAGGCGGGGATGGAGCCGCTCGCCGACTCGGAGCGCGGCGCAACCGGCTTGCCGAGGTGCACCGACCGCATCCAGCCGCCGGTCGGGCCGTTCGACCGCTCCGAGCCGGATGTCTCGTCCCAGCACCGCCGCGATGGCAACTGGGCGGTCCGGCTCGGCCTGGCCGCCGTCAACCGGATCGGCACCAAGGTGGCCGAGCGGATCGTGGCCGAGCGCGAAGCATCCGGCCCTTACCGCTCGATGGAAGACCTGGTGCGCCGCACCTCGCTCACCACCGCGCAGCTCGAGTCGCTCGCGACGGCGGGGGCCTTCGACTGCTTCGAGCTGAGCAGGCGCGAGGCGCTCTGGCGAGCCGGCTCGGCGGCACAGGATCGCGAGGAGTTCCTGGCCGACTCGATCGTCACCGTGCAGCCGCCGCTGTTCGCCGATCCGAGCGCGTTCGAGACGCTCGCCTCGGATCTCTGGGCCACCGGCATCTCGACCGACGATCATCCGCTTGCGCACTTCCGCGAGGCGCTGGGTGAGCGCGGCGCGCTGTCGTCGCGCGACATGCGCACGGCCGAGAGCGGCCGCCGCATCGAGGTGGCGGGGTTGGTGACCCATCGTCAGCGGCCGGCCACGGCATCCGGGATCACCTTCCTCAACCTCGAAGACGAGCACGGCCTGGTGAACGTGATCTGCTCGATGGGCGTGTGGGGGCGGTACCGCCGCGTGGTGCGGGAGTCGCCTGCCCTCATCGTGCGCGGCATCCTGGAGCGCTCGGACGAGGGGGTGACGAACCTGCTGGCCGACCGGTTCGAGCCGCTGCGCGTCGAGGTGATGCACCGCTCGCGCGACTTCCAGTAGAGCCGCAGATCTCCCCTCGTGGGCGGGATGCGGCCACCCCTACACTGCTGCCATGCATCTGCTGCTCATCCGTCACGGACAATCCGCGGCCAACGTCGCGGGCATCCTCGAGACCCGTGCTCCTGGGCCCGGCCTGACGGCGCTCGGGATGGCGCAGGCGGCGGCGCTGCCCGCCGTGCTGCTCAAGCACGACATCCACGGGGTCTATGCCTCGGCACTGATGCGCACCCAGCTGACGGCGGTTCCGCTCTCGGGCAGTCGGACCCTCGAGACGACCGTGCTGCCCGGGCTGCACGAGATCGGCGCCGGCGACTTCGAGGGCACCCAGGATCCGGCCGAGACCGCGCAGTACGTCGCCACGATCTCGGCATGGCTGCACGGCGACCTGGACAGAAGGATGCCCGGCGGAGCCGACGGCAACGCCTTCGTCGAGCGGTTCGACGACAGCGTCGCCCAGATCGCGGCAGCGCACCCCGATGGCATGGCCGTCGCGTTCAGCCACGGAGCGGCGATCCGAGCCTGGACCGCATTGCGCGCGAAGGGCACGCCGTCGCGGGCCGCAGCGGCAGGCGAGCTGCACAACACAGCGGGCGTCGGGTTGACGGGCGACCCGGATTCCGGCTGGACGATCACCTCCTGGTCGGCGAATGCGCTCGGCGGCGCCCATCTCGATGGACCCAAATCGAAGGACATCACGGGCCACCACCCGCTCTGAATGGCGGCCTCATCTCTCACTCCCGCCCCACCGGTCACGGCTCCCCCAGCGAAACCGACGTCCTGCCCCCCTGTTTGGGACCGGCGCGCGCCGCTCGCGGTCCGTAGCGTCGAGACACCACCCGACGACACGAGGTCTCCGTGCCCGCATCCACTCCTGCCCGTCTTGCACTCCGCGCCTGGTACGCGTTCCGCATGCTGCGGATGCGCACCCAGGTGCAGCCCCAGGACGTCCCCGCTGTGCGCAGCGGCAACCCTCTTGCCGACCGCATCCTGGTCGTCGGCAACGGACCAAGCCACGGCTGGGGCGTCATCACCCATCAGCTCGCCCTGACCGGTCAGCTGGCCGACGCCGTTGCCGAGCGCACCGGCCGCGCCTGCGACGCCGACCTGATCGGCGCCGAGGCGATGAATGTGCGCTCGGCGCTGGCCTGGATCGGCGATCGCGACCTCCGCGGGGACGACTGCGTCGTGCTCGTGGTCGGCTTCAACGACGCGCTGCGCTTCACCCCGGTCGCCACCTGGGAGCGCGAACTGCGCAAGCTGATGGATGGTATCGCCGGCCGCCTGCGCCACGATGCGACCATGGTGGTCGTCGGCATCCCGCCGATCTCGTCGTTCAGCTCCTACGGCAGCTTGGCCGGGCGGTTGAGCGACCAGCACCGGCTCAAGCTGAACGCCGCCAGCAAGCAGATCGCGCGCATCCGCGGCGTCGACTACCTCGAGCTGCCGCTGCCCAAGGGCGCCGGCTCGGCCGACGCCGTCTACCGCGAGTTCGCCTCCCGGATCGCCGTGGACGTCGCCCCGAAGCTGCTGAGCACCCGTCCGACACCGACACCGCGCTCCCCGCAGCGCGACCGGGTCTGGGACTGGAGCGGAACCGGCGCGATCGTCGAGGCGGCGCGGCACGGTGGCGAAGCCGACCTGCGCCGGCTCACCGACAAGGCCCAGAAGTCGTTCGGCGTCGAACTCGCCGTGGTGTCGTTGGTCGACGGTGATCGCCTTTACCACGGCACGAACACCGACGTGATGCCGGCCTCGGTGCCCCTGGAACTCTCGTTCTGCCGCTACACCGTCGAGAGCGGCGAGCCGGTGATCATCCCCGACACCGGTCGCGACGAACGCTTCACCGACAACCCCCTGGTTGATGTCTCGTTCATCAACTTCTACGCGGGCTACCCGTTGCGCGCCACCGACGGCCGCGTGATCGGGTCGTTCTGCCTGCAGGGATCGCAGCCGCGCAAGGAGTCCACGGTGGCGATGGACCTGCTCCAGCAGCTCGCGCTGGAGGCCCAGGAGGTGCTGCGCGGCTACGAGGACGAACCGCCGGCGATGGACTTCGCCCCGTCATCCTCCCGGATGGCGGCGCCGATCGGCGCGCCCGTCTCGTTCGAGGACTAGACCCGCTCGGACCCGGCCGGCTCGGACGCGGCCAGCTCGGCCTCGGCCAGCAGCACGCAGTCGCAGAGTCCCGAGATCGCGGTCTCCAACTCGTCCAGGGATGGATAGGTGGGAGCGATCCGGATCACCGCGTCGTTCGGGTCTTCGCCGTACGGGAACGCGGCTCCGGCCGGCGTCACCGCGATCCCGGCCGCCTTCGCCAGATCGACCGCGCGAGTGGCCGTGCCGACGGGCGCGGTCAGGGCGACGAAGTAGCCGCCGAGCGGGGCGGTCCAGCTGGCGTGGCCGGTCAGGCGCTCGGCGAGCAGTCGTTCGGTCGCCGCGAACTTGGGCGCGATGAGCTCGCGGTGCTTTCGCATGTGCGCTCGCACCCCCTCGGCTGAGCCGAGGAAGCGGACGTGACGCAGCTGGTTGACCTTGTCGGGACCGATGGTCTGCACGGCGGCGTGCGAGCGGTACCACGCGATGTTGGCGGGCGAGGCGCCGAAGAACGAGATGCCCGACCCGGCAAGCGTGACCTTCGAGGTGGAGGCGAAGACCAGCGGTCGGTCCGGCTGTCCGGCCGCTGCCGCCAGCGCGAGCACGTCGATCGCGGGCTGCTCGTTGTCGGTGAGGTGATGCACCGCGTAGGCGTTGTCCCAGAAGATGCGGAAGTCGCGCGCGGCGGCCGGGAGCGAGACCAGTGCCTTCGCCTCGGCCTCGGTGACCGTGAAGCCGCTGGGGTTGCCGTACATCGGGACCAGCCACATCCCGCGCACCGCCGGGTCTTTCAGGTGCTCTTCGATCGCCGCCAGGTCGAGAGCGCCGCCGTCGAGGTACGGCAAAGGGATCATCCGGATGCCGAACGATTCCGTGATCGCGAAGTGCCGGTCGTATCCAGGTACCGGGCAGATGAAGGCGATCTCCTCGTCGCGCCACGGCACGGTGTTGCCCGGGACCCCGTGCAGCAGCGCGTGCACGATCACGTCGTGCATGACATTGAGGCTCGAGTTGCCCAGGGCCAGCAGCTGGTCCGCGGGGATGCTCAGGAGCTCGGCGAAGATCGCGCGAAGCTCAGGCAGCCCGTCGGGCCCGCCGTAGTTGCGCGCGTCGATGCCATCGGCCGTGCTGTGGTCGGCCGAGAGCGGCAGGTCGAGCATCGGGTTCGACAGGTCGAGCTGAGCGGGCGAGGGCTTGCCGCGGGTGAGATCCAGCTTGAGACCGCGCGCTTTCAGCGCCTCGTAGGCGCTCTGCAGTTCGGCCAGGGGGGCGGGCGCTGTCGTGCTGGTGGGCATGAGACAACGGTAGCCGTTCTGCGCGACGCTCACCCCGCCGGCCTCACCCCGCCAGTCGCCCGCGCAACCAGTCGATGCGCGACTGGAGTTGCGCAACGGTCGCCTTCGCCACTTCCGGACCCCCGCAGGCGCGCCGCACTTCGGCATGCACCATCGCGTGGGACTGACCCGAAGCGCGCGCGCGGATCGAGACCAGGCTGTTCAGCAGCTTGCGCTGCTCGGCCAGGGTGCGGTGCAGCGGCTTCGATCCGGCCGCGAGGGCATCGTCGGCCGACAGTCCGCCGCTCTCTGCCGCCGCACGCTGTCGCTCGCGGGCGTGCCGCGCCTGGCGTTGCTGCCGCGCCCTGAGCAGTTCGCTGACCTGGTCTGGTTCCAGGATGCCGGGCAGGCCGATGAAGTCCCATTCCTCGGCTGAGCCCGGCTCGGCCAGCGCGCCGAACTCCTCGCCCTCGTACAGCACCTTCTCGAAGGTCGCGACAGATCCGAGCGCCGTCCACTCGTACTCGTCGAGCAACTCGGCGGATGCCGACTCCCCCTGCTCGGCACGATCCAGCGCGTCGTCGTCCAGCAGCTGATCCTCGGGAGTCTCCCGGTCGAGCGCGTGGTCGCGCTCGCGCTCCAGTTCCGAGGCGAGGGCCAGCAGGATCGGGACACTGGGCACGAAGATGGACGCCAACTCGCCGCGGCGACGCGCCCGGACGAATCGCCCGATCGCCTGTGCGAAGTACAGCGGCGTTGCCGCACTGGTGGCGTAGACGCCGACCGAGAGTCGCGGCACGTCGACGCCCTCGGACACCATCCGCACCGCCACCATCCAGCGCTGAGTCCCCTCGGCGAACGCCTGGATGCGCGCGCTCGCCTCCGACTCGTCGCTGAGCACGACGACCGGCGCGTGGCCGGTGAGTCCGGTCAGGATCGTGGCGTAGGCGCGCGCAGTGGCCTGATCGGTCGCGATCACCAGGCCGCCGGCATCCGGGACCGATTGCCGCACCTCGCTCAACCGCCGATCTGCCGCCGCGAGCACGGCTGTGATCCAATCGCCGTCCGGGTCGAGCGCGGCCCGCCAGGCCTGGGCGGTGACGTCGGTGGTGTCGGGCTGGCCGAGCGTCGCCTCGAACTCCTCCCCCTGGCGCGTGCGCCAGCGCATCGAGCCGGCGTAGCTCAAGAAGATCACGGGCCGCACCACGCCGTCGCGCAGGGCGCGTCCATACCCGTATGCGTAGTCGGTCTGCGAGAGCCGCACACCCTTCTCGTTGCGCAGGTAGCGCACGAACGGGATCGGCGCGGTGTCGCTGCGGAACGGCGTCCCGGTCAGCGAGAGACGCCGGGTCGCTCCCTCGAACGCCTCGCGGATCGCATCGCCCCAGCTCAGTGCGTCGCCGCCGTGATGGACTTCGTCGAGGATCACCAGTGTGCGCTTCGACTCCGTGAGCTCGCGGTGCAGGGCAGCCCGGACCGCGATCTGGGCGTAGGTCACGACGACCCCGTGATACTGCCGCGACTCCCGGCCGTGCCGGTTGCTGAACCGTGGGTCGAGACGGATGCCTGCCCGGTGCGCCGCATCCGCCCACTGGGTCTTCAGGTGCTCGGTGGGCGCCACCACCGTCACGCGGTCGACGAGTCGCCGTTTGAGCAGCTCGCTCGCGAGCCGGAGGGCGAAGGTCGTCTTGCCGGCACCGGGTGTCGCGCTGACCAGGAAGTCGCGGTGCTCGCCCTCGAAATAGCGATCGAGCGCCTCCTGCTGCCAAGCGCGCAGCTTGTCGGCGGTCCCGCGTGGAGCGCGCTCCGGGAAAGACGGTGGGAGGTGCTCGGCCGCGGAGGTCGCGCGGAACAGCGCTCCCCCAGACGGCGTATCAGTCACTTGCTCCACGGTACTTCAGGCCGACGACGCTCGAGGCCGCGACCGGTGGCGTGCGAGCGGCGCCGTACGTCCGGCCGTGAGGCGAGTTCAGCGCCGGCGGCGCGCGACGACCGCGGCGGCCGCCCCTCCGAGAGCCACCGCCGCGAGGGCCACGACGGCGATGCTGCTCCCCCGATCGCTCGAGAGCGGACGCGAGACCCGTCGCGCCAGGACCGCGCCGCGCGACTGCCACGACAGCACGGACCGATCGGACTGTCCGGAGAGCAGCGACTCCCGAGACTGGAACGAACCGGCCGAGAACATCGACATCGCCGAGCAGAACGTCCCGAGGGACGCGAAGGAGAACGCCGACGCGATCGACAGGATCGAGCCGACGCTGCCGATCGAGAGGATCGACCCGTGCGACCCGATCGACAGGATGGAATCGCGCGACCAGAGCGAGAGCATGCCGCCACGCTACCGATGGCGGACACGCCATGGGGCGCTAGTCGTCTCCGCCCGACACGCGGCGACGCTGCGCCTCGCCCAACAGGGCTGCGGGGCGCACGACGCCGGCGCCGAAGCGCGACCCGATCGCATCCACCGTGCCCTCGACGCCGCGCCATTGCTCGTCGTCGTCCCAGAGGCCCATCCCGGCCACCGCGCCGACCAGTCTCTCGCCGCGGACGCCGATGAGGCGGACGGGTCGCCCGCCCTCGGAGGCCGCGTCGTAGAGCGAACGGGCCTCCTCGTAGATGCGTTTGCCCAGGTCAGTGGGCTCGGCGAGAGTGCGCGAGCGGCTGATCGTGGTGAAGTCCTCGAAGCGGAGCTTGAGCGCGACGGTGCGAGCCTGTACTCCGGCGCGGCGCAGGCGGGCTCCGACGGCATCCGACAGGCGCAGCAGTTCGCGGTGCAGGACGACCGGATCCGTGACGTCGGTCTCGAAGGTGGTCTCGTGGCCGACGCTCTTCTCCTCACGGGTGAGCTCGACGGCACGGGGATCGCGCCCCCAGGCCAGCTCGTGCAGGCGTGCGGCATTGACGGGACCGATCGCCCGCTTGAGGGTGTCGATGGGGACCGCGGCGACATCGCCGACGGTGCGAAGCCCGAGGCGTTGCAGTTGCTCCTCGGACTTGCCGCCGACTCCCCACAGCGCAGTCACCGGCTGCGGGTGCAGGAAGGCGATCGTGTCGGCGGCCGGGATCACCAGCAGGCCATCCGGCTTCGCGCGCCCCGAGGCGAGCTTCGCGACGTACTTGGTGGATGCCGCCCCCACCGAGCAGCGCAGCCCGGTCTGCTCGAAGACCAGTGCCCGCAGCCGGGTGCCGATCTGCCACGGAGTTCCGAGCAGTCGGATCGCGCCCTTCAAGTCGAGGAACGCCTCGTCGATGCTGAGCGGCTCGACCAGCGGCGTGATCTCGCCGAGCAGGGTCATCACCTGCTTCGACCAGTGGCTGTAGCGCTCGAAGTGCGGCTCAAGCACGATCGCCTGCGGGCAGCGCCGCAGAGCGACGGCCATGGGCATCGCCGAGTTCACCCCGTACTTGCGCGCCTCGTAGGTGGCGGCCGTCACGACGGACCGCGCGGAACGGTGACCGACGATCACCGGCTTGCCGACCAGCTCCGGCCGCTCAAGCAGTTCGACGGATGCGAAGAACGCATCCATGTCGACGTGCAGGATCGTCGCCGTCAGGTCGTCGATCGGCTCGGCAGTGACCAAGCGACCGCTGCCATCCTGCTTGCTCACGAGGTCATCGTCTCACCCGCGTCCGGCACTCGCTCGCGACATACGTAAGGCCCCGGCTTTCACCGGGGCCTTACGAGACAGACGTTACACCCGCCGGCGGCGGTTGAACAAGGCGTTGAAGATCAACGTGACGATGAGCGCGCCCACGATGGCCGCGATCCACGCTGCGAGAGAGAAGAAGCTGGAGTAGGCGTCTGCGACGAAGAAGCCGGCGATCCATCCACCCAGCATCGCGCCGACGATGCCGAGGATGATCGTCAGGACCCATCCGCCCTTCTGCCTGCCGGGGATGATCAGTCGCGCGATGATGCCGGCGATGATGCCCAGGATGAGGAACGAGAGAAAGCCCATAGCGGGGGTTCCAATCAGTGGGTGCTGCATCCCGACTCTCGGGACGCCGCCCAGTCTCCCAGAGCGCGTCATTGACCGCGCCCCCTTGACACGATGGGCCGCACCCTGTTGCAGACTGGAGCCATGAATCCGAAGCACCCGTGGACGCGCTACGTCGCGATCGGGGATTCGTTCACCGAGGGTATCGGAGACCCCGAGCCTCGCTCCCCCGGCGGCCATCGCGGGTGGGCCGACCGCGTGGCGGAGGTGCTCAGCGACCAGGCCGACGACTTCGCATACGCCAATCTGGCGATCCGCGGACGGTTGCTCGGTCAGATCCTCGACGAGCAGGTGGAGCCGGCCCTCGAGCTCCGGCCCGACCTGATCAGCTTCGCCGCGGGTGGCAACGACATCCTGCGACCCGGCACCGATCCGGACGAGGTGGCCGCCCGATTCGAGACCGGCCTGGCTCGCCTGACCGCGTCGGGGGCCACGGTGGTGATGTTCAACGGTGCGGACGTCGGACGCACGCCGGTGCTCGGCCGCATCCGGGGCAAGGTGGCGATCTACAACGAGAACCTGCGGGTCCTCGCCCAGCGGCACGGCGCGATCATGGCCGACATGTGGGCGCTGCGCGAGCTCGGCGACCCGCGGATGTGGGCGCCGGACCGCCTGCACCTGTCGGCGGTCGGCCACCACACGGTGGCCAGGATGGTGCTCGCGGCGCTCGAGATCGAGAACGACCTCGAACCGTACAAGCCCGAGCCGCTGCCGCCGGTGTCGTGGCGGCGGGCTCGTCGCGACGACGTGGAGTGGGCACGCGCCTACTTCGGCCCGTGGATCGTGCGGCGGCTGCGCAAGAAGAGCTCGGGAGACGGGATCTCAGCCAAGCGACCGACGGCACGCGGCGTTCGCGGAGACTGATCGCGCTACGGCGCTCCCACGATGAGCCCGGGGTGCGACAACCGCCACCCCGGCCCCGGATCATCGATCCGGGCCGAGAGTCCCAGCGGCACCGTGACGGTGTGGCCTTCCGAGGTGAAGGTCGCGGTTCCGACCTGCTGACCCCGGGCTCCGGTCGCCACTGGCGTCGCGGTGACCGAGGTCGTGATCTTCGCGTCGCCCCAGGTCACCAGGGCGGCGCTGGTCTTCGCGACGGCCGAGACCTTCTGTCCCCACTCGGTCGTGTACCTCGCGAAGGCATCTCCCTTGGTGGCCAATCGCACCTGGTGGAAGCCGGCGAGGACGCCCGTGAGCAGCGATCGGATGTCGGCGTCCAGTGCCTCGTGCGTGCTGCCCCCGAGCACCACGCCGACCACGACGACGGTCGCGGTTCCGACCTGGTGGCGCGACGCGAACAGCAGGTTGGATCCCGCGGTGTTGAGGGTGCCCGTCTTGATTCCCTCGATCCCGTCAGAGCCCAGCAGGGTGTTGGTATTGGTGAGCGTGCCCACGTCATGCATCGTGACGCTCCGCGTCTTCACGATCGGAGCCAGCACCGGATCCGCCAGCGTCAGCTTGCCGAGCTGGATCAGGTCGGCAGTGCTCGCCACGTCCGTCGGATCGAGGCCGGTTGGATCGGTCACCGTGATGCTGGCCAGCTTGTGAGCGGACAGCCAGGTCTTGGTGGCGGCCAGATAGGCATCCATCGATCCGAACGCCCACAACGCGAGGGTCGTGGCGTAGTTGTTGGCCGAGTGGATCAGGGCGAGCTGAAGCAGCTCGTGCTCGGTGAACACCCATCCGGCCTTGACGGTGACGACCTGCCCATCGACCGCGAGGTAGTGGTGATAGAGCGCTGCATCCGCCGCCGTCATCGTCACGGACGGTCCGTCGGCGCCGACGGCCAGTGGCTTGGCCTGCAGCACCACCAGGGCCGTGATCAGCTTCGTGATGCTCGCCATCGGCAGGGGCGAGGTCGAGCCGGAGTGGGCGAGGACCCCGTCGAAGCCGACCGCCCCGATCGCCGTGCCTCCATAGCCGGGCAGGTCGAGTACCGCGGGGGCGCCGGACGCGACGGCGGGCTGGGCGACGGTCGGTTCCACCGCGCGCAGCGGCGCCAACAGGGTCATCGGCAGGTAGAAGACGATCGCGAGGACCAGCCCGGCGGCCCCGAACACCACGATCCGCCGACGGCGGTAGATCTGCTGTCGGGTCAGGGGCACCCCGAAATCGTACGGGTCAGATCCTGAGAGCCCAGAGCGCCACGGCCGACGCCGCCGCGACATTCAGGGAGTCCACGTCGCGCGCCATCGGAATGGTCACCACGACGTCGGAGCCGTCGATCGCCGCGTTCGACAGGCCGTCGCCCTCGGTGCCGAGGAGCAGGGCGACGCGTTCCGGGGGGTCCATGGCGAAGGCGTCGAGGGTGACCGCGCCCTCGTCGAGGGCGAGAGCGGCGATCGTGAAGCCGGCCTCGTGCAGCTGGGATGCGGCATCCGGCCACTCGGGAAGGCGGGTCCACGGGATCTGCAGCACCGCGCCCATGCTGACCCGCACCGACCGGCGGTACAGCGGGTCGGCGCAGCGCGGCGTCACCAGCACCGCGTCGGCTCCGAGCCCCGCGACCGCGCGGAAGATCGCGCCGACGTTGGTGTGATCGACGATGTCTTCGAGCACGACGACGCGTCGGGCGTTCGCCAGGAGCTCGGCGGGAGCCCGCAGCACGGGCCGGTGCATCGAGGCGAGCGCTCCGCGGTGCATCACGAAGCCGGTGATCTCTCCCAGCACCTCCTGCGAGGCGAGGAACGCCGAGATGTCGAATCCGGCCAGCAGTGGCTCCAGCTCGTCGAGCCACTTCTGCTGGAGCAGAACCGATCGGGGGCGGTGCCCGGCGGCGAGAGCGCGCTCGATCACCTTGGTCGACTCGGCGATGTAGAGCCCGTCCTGCGGCTCGGTGAGGCGGCGCAGCGAGACATCCGTCAGCGCGATGTAGTCGCGCAACCGGGTGTCGGCAGGGTCGGAGATCGGCACGATGTGCATCGTCGGCGCCTCCCCTCTGCCAGCCGTCGGAAACATATCGGAAAACTGAATTGTTTACTCTGGCGGCAGCGGGAGGAGGCTCCGTGATCTCGACACCTGGCGGCATCGTGGCGAATGAGCTCCTCGACGCGCGCCTGGAGGCCGAGGTGGCGCAGGCCGTCGAGCTGCTGCGCGGTCGCACGATCGCCGTGCTGACCGGCGCCGGCGTGAGCACCGACTCAGGCATCCCCGACTACCGCGGCGAGGGCGCGCCGGTGCGCACGCCGATGACCTTCGATCACTTCATCGCCGACGAGGGTGGCCGCCGGCGCTACTGGGCGGGCAGCCATCTCGGCTGGCGTCACTTCTCCGCCGCACAGCCGAACGCCGGTCACCGGGCCCTCGCCCAGCTCGAACTGGCTGGCGTGGTCAATGGGATCATCACCCAGAACGTCGACGGGCTGCACCTGCGCGCCGGGTCGCGCCGGGTGGTCGACATCCACGGTTCGATGGATCGTGTGCGCTGCCTGCACTGCGGTCAGACCTTCGCGCGCGTCGACATCGCCGATCGGATGGCGCACGACAACCCGTGGCTCGACGCACCGGACGGGGTGAAGCTCAACCCTGATGGCGACGTGACCATCGACGACTCCGACCGGATGATCGTGCCCAGCTGCACGGTCTGCGGCGGCATCCTGAAGCCCGAGGTGGTGTTCTTCGGGGAGTTCGTTCCGGTCGAGAAGTTCGACGAGGCGCGCGCCCTCGTGCGCGGCGCCGACGCGCTGCTGATCGCCGGCTCGTCGCTGGCCGTGAACTCCGGCATCCGTCTGCTCGATCAGGCGACCAAACGCAAGATGCCGGTCGTCATCATCAACCGCGGCATCACCAAGGGTGACCCGCGCGCGACCCTTAAGATCGACGCGGGAACGTCCGAGGTGCTCGAGGCACTGCGCGATCGGCTCAGCTGAGCGCTGACGGCGTCTCCCGTTGGAGGAGGCGCACGGCATGACTGAGCTGTACCTGGTGCGACACGGCGAGACCGATTGGAACCGCCAGCGGCGCATCCAGGGTCTGACCGACATCCCGCTGAACGAGACCGGGCGCCGACAAGCCCGCGACACCGGGATGCTGCTGCGCCGCCGCCACTGGGACGCCATCTTCTCAAGCCCGCTCAGCCGGGCCGTCGAGACCGCATCGATCATCGCGGCCGAGGTCGGACTCGGCGCGCCGACCCTCGTCGACGCCCTCGTCGAACGCAACTACGGCGCCGCGGAGGGACTCGACTGGGTCGAGATCGAGCGCCGGTATCCGCGCGGCACCGTGGTGCCGGGCCGCGAATCCCGCGAGCAGGTCGGGGCGCGGGTGATTCCGGCGCTCCTCGGGCTGGCGGGCGAACGGCCGGGTGAGGCGCTCCTGATCGTGAGTCACGGGGGCGCGATCCGCTCCGTGCTGAATCAGGTCGAGCCGAGCGCCAGTCACGGGATGATCACGAACGGCTCGGTGCACAGCTTCCGGCTCGAAGACGGCGCGCTGCGCCTGATCGCCTTCGACGACCCGATCGAGGTCGAGTCGATCGGCCAGGACTGCGGCGACCTCGACGAGCAGAACCGGGTCGAGGCGCAGGAAGACGGAGCCGCGTGAGCGACGTGTGGAAGGCGGCGGCGTGAGTACCGCCGGCGTTGCGCGTTTTCTGGCGGCCGTCGAGCCGCTCGGGCTGCACCCCGAGATCCGCGAATTCGATGAATCCACCCACACCGCCGCCGAGGCGGCCGCGGCGATCGGATGCGAAGTCGCGGCCATCGTGAAGAGCCTGGTCTTCCAGGCGGACGGAGCCCCGCTGCTGGTGCTCGCATCCGGGCCGAATCGGGTCGACACGGCCGCGCTTGGCACGCGGCTCGGTGCCGCGATCGGCAAGGCGGACGCGGACGCCGTGAAGGCGGCATCCGGCTACAGCATCGGCGGGGTGCCCCCGCTCGGCCTGGTCACTCCGATGCGGACCGTGTTCGACGAGACATTGCTCGCGCTCCCGCTGGTCTGGGCGGCGGCCGGGAGCGCCACGGCGGTCTTCGCGATCGAGCCGGGTGATCTCGTGCGGCTGAGCGGTGCCGAGGTTCTGCCGATCAGTTGACCGGAGCCGCTCCGGTTGCGAGACCTTCCAGGGCCGCAAGCAGGGTGGAGGCGGAATGCTCCCAGCTGAACAGCGCCGCCTGGACGCGCGATGCGGCCGAACGGCGAGCCCACTCGGCAGGATCCTCCAGCTGCCGGATCGCGGATGCGACCGCGACCGGGTCGGTCGCCGGTGCGTACAACGCGGCCTTTCCCCCGATCTCGCGGAAGATCGGGATGTCGCTGGCCACCACAGGCGTCCCGAGCGACATCGCCTCGACCAGCGGAAGCCCGAACCCCTCGTCGAGCGACGTGGTGACGAGCGCGGTCGCGGTCTCGAGCAGGGCCAGGTAGTCCGTCTCGCTGGTGCCGTTGTGGACCACCAGGGCGTCGGGGGGTGCGATCGTCGCCAGGCGATCGCGTGTTGCGGGGTCGATCCGGCTCAGCAGATGCAGACGATAGCCCGGCAACTCATGAAGTGCGGCCGCCAGGGTCTCGACGTTCTTGTACGGCATGAACGAACCCATGTAGACGAGTTCGCGGGTCTCGGGCATCGTGCGATGGGTGGGCGCATCGGCGGGCGCCAGGTCCGCGGCGTTGCCGACGATCACGATCGGCCGACGAGTCAGACGGTGCTCCTGCATGAGGTGCTTCGTCGTCTCCGAGACGGTGGCGACCGCATCCGCCCGATTCAGCAGCAGACGCTGCGGCCACCAGGCCAGGTGGTAGAGGCGCCACAGCAGCCGGATCGCGGGGTTCAGATCGCGCGGAGGCGTGCGGTTGCGGTAGTAGATCAGGTCGTGCAGCGTCTTCACCAGCTTGTACCGCCGGCCGAAGGTGCCCATGGTCTGCATCGGCGTGAAGACCACGTCGGGCTCCAGCTTGTTGACCTGGAGCGCGACGAGGGGCTCGCGGGCGCTGGTCGGGCCGGACGCGAGAGCCCACGGCAGCTCGGGCAGCAGCTTCAGCTGCCGCTCATCGCAGATGAGCATGGTGAGCGCGTGCTTGCGGCTCAGGGCTTCGACGACGCCGGCCGTGTACCGGCTGATCCCGTCGTGCTGGTCGGTGCGCACATAACGGCAGTCGACGACGATCTTCATCCGGCGCTCAGAGTGCGTCGACGAAGGCGCGGATGGCGTCGGCTGCGGCCTGTGCTGCCTCGTAGTGGATCAGGTGCCCGACGGTCGGCAGCACGACGAGGCGGGCGTCGGGGAACAGCCGGACCGTCGCCTGCTGGCCGCTGAGCGGCGCGATCCGGTCGCCCTCCCCCGCGATCATCAGCACCGGAACGGTGACTCGCGGCGCCGCCTTGCCCACCTCGGTGCTCAGCGACGCGTCGAAGCTCTCGGCGACCGTCTTCGGGTCTGAGAACCCGTTGAAGTAGCGGTGGTGCTCCTCGTGCACCCACTTGCGCAGCGTCGGATCGTCCGTCGTCACGAGGCTCATGCTCATGAACTGCACCACCAGCCAGTTGCCGAGCAGGCGGCGCCCGAGCCACTCCGGCAGGTGGCGTCCGACCGAGTAGTAGGCGCGGGTGAGGCGGGTGATCCCGACGCCGGCCGCCGTCCGGGGGTCGGCCGAGATCGGGTTCAGCAGGATCAGGGCCGGGGTGCGGAATCCATCGGCGACGGCGTGACTGGTGATCATCGAGCCGAAGGAATGGCCGAACAGGATCGCGTCGGCGGGCAACTCGACGGCGCGGGCGAACTCGGTCAGCCAGCGCTCGTAGCCCGGAATCGAGTGCGGCGCGTCGGTCATCGGCGTCGAGGCGCCGAAGCCGGGCAGATCCGGGCTGATGAACCGGATTCCCGGCAGCTTCGCGATCACCGGCTCGAGCCCGTGATGATCGCCCCGGTACCCATGCACCAGCAGGATCGTGGTGGCAGCATCCCGCGGGCCGTACTCCCAGTAGCGGGTGCGGCTGCCCAGCACGCTGACCTCGGCCTGGCGAACGGGGATCTCGGCCAGCGCTGCGGCATGCGGAGTGGGGACGCTCATCCGGTTCAGTTTAGGCGGCGGGCCCGCCAGTAGGCTCGACGCGTGACCTTCACTGCGCCGATCACATTGCCCGGTCTGACGCTCGATCCGCAGTGGTACCGGCGGTCGGTGTTCTACGAGGTCATGGTGCGATCGTTCGTCGACAGCAACGGCGACGGGTCCGGCGATCTGGGCGGCCTGATCTCGAAGCTCGACTACCTGCAGTGGCTCGGGGTGGACGCGTTGTGGATCCCCCCGATCTTCTCGTCACCGCTGCGAGACGGCGGCTACGACGTGGCGGACTACCGCACGATCCTGCCGGAGTTCGGCACGGTCGAGGAGTTCCGCGAGCTGGTGACCAAGGCGCACGAGCGCAACATGCGCGTGATCATCGACCTGCCGCTCAACCACACCTCGGATCAGCACGAGTGGTTCCAGCAGTCGCGGTCCGACCCCGATGGGCCGTACGGCGACTTCTACGTCTGGAGCGACACGGACGAGAAGTATGCGGGCATCCGGATCATCTTCACCGACAGCGAGGACTCGAACTGGGCCTTCGACTCCGAGCGCCGGCAGTTCTACTTCCACCGCTTCTTCTCGCACCAGCCCGACCTGAACTTCGACAATCCGGCCGTCGTGGAGGCCGCGTTCGACATCATCCGGTTCTGGATGGACATGGGGGTCGACGGCTTCCGGCTGGACGCCATCCCCTACCTCTACGAGTCCGAGGGCGGCACCGGCGAGGGCGAGCCGAAGACGCACGAGTTCCTGAAGGCCGTGCGGCGCATGATGGACGCCGAGTACCCGGGCCGCGTGGTGATCGCCGAGGCGAACCAGTGGCCCGCCGAGACGGTGCAGTTCATGGGCACCGCCGAGGAGCCGGAGTGCCACATGGCCTTCGACTTCCCGGTGATGCCGCGCATCTTCTACTCGCTGCGATCGCAGTCGGCCGCCGAGCTGAACCGGGTGCTCTCGGAGACCACCGAGACACCGCCCGGCGCGGGATGGGCGGTCTTCCTGCGCAATCACGACGAGCTCACCCTCGAGATGGTGAGCGAGGAGTACCGGCAGGCGATGTACGGCTGGTACGCCTACGACCCGCGGATGCGCGTCAACGTGGGGATCCGGCGCCGGCTGGCCCCGTTGCTCGACAACTCCCGCGCCGAGCTGGAGCTCGCCCACGCGCTGCTGTTCTCGCTGCCCGGCTCGCCGTTCCTGTACTACGGCGACGAGATCGGCATGGGCGACAACATCTGGCTGCCGGACCGCGACGCGTCCCGCACGCCCATGCAGTGGACGCCCGACCGCAACGCCGGGTTCTCAACCGCGGACCCGGGCAAGCTCTACCTGCCGGTGGTCCAGTCGCTGGTGTACAACTACACGCTGGTCAATGTGGAGTCGCAGCTGGCTCAGTCGCGCTCGCTGCTGCACTGGGTGCGCAACGTGATCCACGTGCGCAAGGGGCATCCGACGTTCGGGCTGGGCAGCATTCGCGTGCTGCCGACCAACCACGAGTCGGTGCTGGCGTTCGTGCGCGAATACGCGGGATCGGGGCACCAGTTCGGCGACGCGCCGGAACGCATCCTGTGCGTCTTCTCGTTCTCGCACAACCCGGTCTCGGTGACGATCGAGGTCGGCGAGCCCGGCTCCGCCCTCTACGACCTGTTCGGCGGCGGCGAGTTCCCGACCATCGGTGACGATGGACGCGTCACGCTGACCTTGGCGACCCAGAGCTTCTACTGGCTTCACGTGGGTGAAGTCCGCTACCAACCCGCATCCTTCTGAAGGGAGCTGCAATGACTCAGGATGCCGCGACCGGCTCCGTCGAACTCTGCGTGCTGCTGTGGGCCCATCCGGGGCAGGAGGACGGCCTCGTGGCCTACGAGGACCGAGTGCTCGCCCTCGTTCCGGCGCATGGCGGCACGGTGATCCAGCGGGCCCGCAGCGCCGGCAATTCCGGGAACCCGCTTGAGGTGCAGTTCTACCGTTTTCCCTCCGAGGATGCGTTGCAGTCCTATCTGGCCGATGACCGCCGGGTGGCCATGGCGGCCGAACGCGATCGGGTCGTCCTGCGGACCGAGATCATGCGGGTGACGTTCTCGTAGGGGCTCGGGCGGTGCGAGGCGAACTCACAGGTTCGCTGCCCCGCCGCCTGCTTGCAGGGTGCTGTCCGCCGTGGTCGGTACGGTGAACGCATGAGTACCTGGGGCGACCGCCTCGGTGTCTTCGATCTGGAGACGACCGGCGTGGATGTGGACACCAGTCGCATCGTCTCGGCCTGCATCGCGGTGCTCGACGATGCCGGGCGCGTGGTGTCGCGCTGGGACTGGCTGGCCGATCCGGGCATCGAGATCCCGGAGGGTGCGAGTGCCGTGCACGGCATCACGACCGAGCGGGCCCGCGCCGACGGCCGGCCCGCGACGATCGTGGTGGCCGAGATCGCGCAGACCTTGCGGGTGCTCTTCGACTCGCGCATCCCGGTCACCGTGTACAACGCGCCATACGATCTCACCCTTCTCGACCGCGAATGCCGTCGTCACGGGCTGGACGCCCTCGATGACGTGATGCCCGTCATCGATCCCCTGGTCATCGACAAGGCGGTCGATCGCTACCGCAAGGGCAAGCGCACGCTCGAGGTGACGGCGGAGCTCTACGAGGTCCCTCTCGACGACGCGCATGACGCCGGGGCGGATGCCATTGCCGCCGGGCGGGTCGCGCTCGCGCTGCTGCGGCGCTATCCCGATGATCTCGACATCGAGCTGGCCGATCTGCACGGCCGGCAGGAGGTCTGGCACGCGGAGCAGGCGGCGAGCTTTCAGGAGTACCTTCGCAGCAAGCGCGGCGACGACAGCTACGTCGCCGACCCGTCGTGGCCGGTGAAGCCCGTCGGCGATCCGAGCCTGCTGATCGACACCCAGCCGATCCCGCCGCTGCCCCCGCGTCCGAGTGGGAACGTGCCGGTGCTCGACTTCTCCGAGACCGGGGTGCTGGCTCTCGAATCAGCGCGCGGCGACTCGACGCCATCCGCCCCTCGGTTCGATTCGGCGGCCTACCGGTTGGCGGCCCCACCGGTGGTGGGTGAGCGGGTCGACGACCCCTTCGTCGATGACGCGGTCGATGACTCCGAGCCCGCATGGATCATCGAGCCCAGCGAGGTGCCGCTGGTCACCGTCGACGCCGTCGCGGTCGACGTGGTCGATGTGGTCGAGGTCGACATCGTCGAGGTCGATGGGGTTCAGGTCGACGTGGTCGACACCGATGACGATGCCGTCGACACCGATGACGATGCCGGCGACAGCGACGACACCGCACAGCTCACCCCCGCCCCCGAACCACCGGGCGTGCTCCGTGTTGCCGCCGCGATCGTGACGGATCCCGAGGGGCGCTGCCTGTTGGTGCGCAAGTCCGGGAGTTCCGTGTTCATGCAGGCGGGCGGCAAGCTCGAGCCGGGAGAATCCGCCCTCGACGCCCTCTCGCGAGAGCTCAAGGAAGAGCTCGGCATCGAACTCGACGAGTCCTCGGCCGAGTACCTCGGCGTCTACCGCGCCGAAGCGGCCCACGAGGCGAACACGATCGTGTCTGCCGCGGTGTTCGCTCTGGAGACCTCCGCCGAGATCCGACCGCAGGGTGAGATCGAAGAAGTCCTCTGGATCGACCGGCTCGACAGCATTCCGGTCGAGCTGGCACCCCTCACCCGCGACGAGCTCCTGCCGCTGTGGGCGTCGCGTCGCGCCGGCGCCACGCTGTTCTAGCCGCCCCGGCGGTCGACAGCGAGCAGGATCGCGTCGGAGACCCGCGCCAGGTGACGGATGCCCGGCTGGGCGCGAGGCACGCGATCAGTGAGGTAGGTCACCACCAGGTCGCGGCGCGGGTCTGCCCATCCGAGGCAGCAGTTGCTGCCGTTGTGGCCGAAGGCCAGCGGACTGCTCAGCCGTCCCATCGGACCGGTGCGCGATCCCCAGCGCACCCCGCCGAGTTGGAACCCGGCCGACCAGCGGATCGGCGCCCGCGCGAACACATCCATCTGGCGCTCGTTGGAAGGCCCGAGCGCGGTCGCCAGCGTGTCGGGGCGCAGCAGACCGGGCCCGTGTCCCGAGCGATCGTCGAGGAGGGCGCGGTAGAACGCACCGAGGTCGGCCGCTGTGGTCGAGATTCCCGCGGCCGGGATCACCGCGGCGCGGGTGACCCGGCGGTTGAGGACTGACTGGGCGATGCCGCCTCCCGGGCCGTCGACATGGACCGGGATGTGGCGGTGCCATGCCTCGTCCGGCAGCCCGACGAAGGTGTCGCGCAGGCCGAGCGGCTCGAGCACCTGCTCACGCAGCAGCTGCTCGACGGGACGACCACTCACCCGCTGCAGCAGCTCGCCGAGGAGGAAGCCGTAGATCAGGAACTGGTAGGCCGGACCCAGATCGGGGTCGAGCTTGGGGGCGGAGCGTTCGATCCGTTCGACGCTGCGGCGCCAGTTGGACATGGCCAGGGCATCGCCCAGCGCCGACCCGGCTGTCGGCATCCCCGTCCGATGCTGAAGCACCTGCCGGACGGTGATGTGCTCCTTGCCGCGGTGGCCGAACTCGGGCCAGTACCGACTCACCGGCGCGTCGAGCTGAAGTTCGCCGCGCTCGACATAGCGGTGAACTAGCACGGCGATGAAGGGCTTGCTGGCCGAGAAGAGCCAGAACAGAGCGTCCGCATCGCACCCCCACGTCACGTCGAGCAGGAGTTCGCGACGGTGCTCGACACGCAACTGACCGCGGGTGCTCCACGCCTGGGCGAGCGCGACAGCCTGATCGAGGCCTCTGCTCCGCATCCCGGCGACCGGGTCGTGCTGACCGGCTTCGGACACGTCTCGACGCTAACAGCGCTCGAGCATGCGAAAGGGCGACCGGCCGAAGCCGATCGCCCTCACGAAAGTGAATTCGCGGTGCCGCTGCGCTCGCGCGGCGGCACCAGACGGGACTATTTGCCGAAGCCCTTGTACCGCGAGTTGAACTTCTCGACGCGGCCGGCGCTGTCGAGGATGCGCTGCTTGCCCGTGTAGAACGGGTGCGAGGCCGACGAGATCTCGACGTCGATCACCGGGTAGGTCTCGCCGTCCAGCTCGATCGTCTTGTCGCTGGTCGCAGTGGAGCGCGTGAGGAAGGTCTCGCCGCTCGCCAGATCGCGGAACACGATCGGCGCGTATGCCGGGTGGATCTCGGACTTCATAGTGAACCTCGGTGAATGTATGAGAAGAGGAAGTTTTCGGGCCGAACGGCCAAGGATCGACTTTAGCAGAGTGCGGGCGCGTTACCCAGCGGCGCGAGCTGCGTATCGCCCGTTCTCGCTGGTCGAGACAAGCAGCTCGAGGCCGAACACCTCGCTGAGCCGCTCCCCCGTGATGATCTCGGCGATCGGACCGGTGGCCGCGACCTTGCCATCCGCGAGCAGCAGCGCATGCGTGAACCCGGGCGGGATCTCTTCCACGTGGTGGGTGACCATCACCATCGCGGGTGAGCCGCTCGACGTCGCGTAGGCGCCGAGCAGCTGCAGCAGCTCCTCGCGCGACCCGAGATCGAGGCTGGCCGCCGGCTCGTCCAGCAGCAGCAGCTCCGGGTCGGTCATCACCGCTCGGGCGATCTGCACGCGCTTCTGTTCGCCGTCGCTGAGGGTGCCGAACAGGCGTCCCTCGAGGTGGTCGAGCTTCCACTCCTTCAGCACGCGCTGGGCGCGGCGCTGGTCGACCTCGTCGTACTGCTCGTTCCAGCGGCCGGTGACCGAATAGGCGGCGGTCATCACGGCATCCAGCACCGCCTCATTGGCCGGGATGCGGCGTCCGAGCGCCGTGGAGGCGAAGCCCACACGCGGACGCAGGTCGAACACGTCGACCTTGCCGAGCTTCTCGCCGAGGATCGTGGCGGAGCCCGAGCTCGGGTGGATCGTGGCCGACGCGATCTGCAGCAGGGTCGTCTTGCCCGCGCCGTTCGGACCGAGCACCACCCATCGCTCGTCCGGTTCGACGCTCCAGGTGACGGAGTCGAGGATGTTGTTCCCTCCCCGAACGACGGTCAGATCGGAGAGTTCGAGCACGGGGGGCATGGTCGTTCCAGACTACGCGAGCAGTTCCGCATAGATCGCCCGGGTTCGCTCGGCGATCGTGTCCCAGCTGAACTCCGCCCGGGCCCGCAGGCGACCGGCCTCGCCCATCAGCCGCGCCGCGGCCGGATCGGAGACCACCTCGGTCAGCGTGGTCGCGAGGTCGGAGATGAACCGCTCGGGATCGACGGGAGTCCCGGTGCCGTCCTGCAGCTGCTCGATCGGCACCAGTCGCCCGGTCAGATGGTCGGCGACCACTTCCGGTATGCCCCCTGTCGCGGTCCCCACCACGGGCGCCCCGCACGCCATCGCCTCGAGGTTGACGATGCCGAGCGGCTCGTAGATCGACGGGCAGACGAACGTGGTCGCGCTCGACAGGATGGCGGCCAACTCGTGCTGGCTCAGCAGCCGGTCGATCCAGACCACCCCGCTGCGTTCCGCCTGCAGCGCCTCGACACCGGCGCGCACCTCGGCCAGGATCCCGGGGGTGTCGGGAGCGCCCGCGCACAGCACGAGCTGCACATCCGCCGGCAGCCGCTTGGCGGCCGCCAGCAGGTACGGAAGGCCCTTCTGGCGCGTGATGCGCCCCACGAAGACGATGCTCGGCCGGTCGGGGTCGACACCCAACTGACGCACCAGCTCCGGTTCGTCGACGCGCTGCCAACGCTCCAGGTCGATGCCGTTGTGCACCACTCGCACCCGTTCCGGGTCGATGTCCGGATAGCTGCGCAGGATGTCGGTCGCCATGCCGGCGCTGACCGCGATCACCGCATCTGCCGCCTCGAACGCGGTCTTCTCGATCCAGCTCGACACCCGGTAGCCGCCGCCCAGCTGCTCGGCCTTCCACGGGCGCAGCGGCTCGAGGCTGTGCGCCGTCACCACGTGCGGGATGCCGTGCAGCAGCTTCGCCAGGTGGCCGGCGCCGTTCGCGTACCAGGTGTGCGAGTGCACCAGATCGGCACCCGCGACGTCCTCGGCCATCTGCAGATCGACGCCGAGGGTCGCCAACGCGGGATTGGCGCTCGTGAGTTGGGCGGGGACCAGGTAGGAGAACACGCCCGGCTCGTCGCGAGGCATCCCGAACGCGCGCACGACGACCTCCGTCGTCGGTCGCAGCGCGTTCACGAGCTCGGCCACGTGAACGCCGGCGCCGCCGTAGACCTCTGGCGGATATTCGCGGCTGAGAATGTCGACTCGCATGGTTCGACGGTAGCCCAGCCGGAGCGCGACATGCGCACCGCGAAAGCCCACGGTGCCTGCTCCTCTCACCGCCTCCGCTCGCCTACTGTTGGCTCATGGCATCGAAGAAGATCTTCGGCATCGTCCTCGCCGGCGGAGAGGGCAAGCGACTCATGCCCTTGACGGCGGATCGTGCCAAGCCGGCGGTGCCCTTCGGCGGGGTGTACCGCCTGATCGACTTCGCCCTGTCGAACCTGGTCAACTCGGGGCTCCGTCAGATCGTCGTGCTCACCCAGTACAAGTCCCATTCGCTCGACCGGCACGTGTCGACGACCTGGCTGCTGTCGGGGATGCTCGGCTCGTACGTCGCGTCGGTGCCGGCGCAGCAGCGCCTGGGCAAGCGCTGGTTCAGCGGCTCGGCCGACGCGATCCTGCAGAGCCTCAACCTGCTGCGCGACGAGAAGCCCGACATCGTGGTCGTGGTCGGTGCCGACCACGTCTACCGGATGGACTTCACGGCCATGATCGACGCGCACATCGCCTCGGGCATGGGCGTGACGGTGGCTGCGATCCGCCAGCCGATCGCGCTGGCCGACCAGTTCGGCGTGATCGAGCTCGACCCGAAGAATCCCGAGAAGATTGCGGCGTTCCGCGAGAAGCCCAAGGATGCGGTCGGCCTGGCCGACTCCCCCGGCGAGATCCTCGCCTCGATGGGCAACTACGTGTTCGACGCCGATGTCCTGATCGATGCCGTGCAGCGGGACGGCGCCCGTGCGGACTCCAACCACGACATGGGCGGCGACATCGTCCCGGACTTCGTCGCGCGCGGGGAGGCCGGGGTGTACGACCTGAACCGCAACGAGGTCCCCGGAGCGACAGAGCGCGACCGGTTCTACTGGCGTGATGTGGGGACCATCGACTCGTTCTTCGACGCGCACCAGGACCTCATCGCCGCGCTTCCGGTCTTCAACCTCTACAACCGCGAGTGGCCGATCTACAGTCAGCAGCTCAACTCACCGCCGGCCAAGTTCGTCCGCGACGGAAAAGGCGCGGTCGGCACGGCGATCGACTCGATCGTGTCGCTCGGTTGCGTGATCTCGGGCGGCCATCTCGAGCGCAGCGTGCTCGGCGCCTGGGTGACCATCGACTCCGGGGCGAAAGTGGCTGACTCGGTCGTCTTCGAGCGCGTCCACATCGGCGAGAACGCGGTCGTGCAGCGCGCTATTCTCGACAAAGACGTGGTGATCGCTTCCGGGGCGACCGTCGGCGTCGACCACGACGCGGATCGCGCGCGCGGCTTCACGGTGACCGATTCCGGCATCACGGTGGTGGGCAAGGGCGAGGTCGTCAGCTAGTCCCGATCACTCACGACGGAAGGCATCCCCGCCCTCATGCCCGCCTTCCTGGTCGTTCTGGACGTCGATTCCACCCTGATCGAAGACGAGGTCATCGAGCTGCTCGCCGACGAGGCAGGCTCGCATGCGGCGGTCGCCGCGATCACCTTCCGCGCGATGAACGGCGAGTTGGATTTCGAGCGCAGCCTGCGCGAACGGGTCGCCACGTTGAAGGGACTTCCCGTGTCGGCGATCGAGACCGTGCGTCAGAAGGTCACGGTGACGCGCGGCGTGCCCGAACTGATCGCCGGAGTGCACGCGGTCGGGGGGCGGGTCGCCGTGGTGTCCGGTGGGTTCCACGAGGTGATCGACCCGCTGGCCGCAGAACTCGGCCTCGACGCCTGGAGGGCCAACCGCCTCGAGACGGCCGACGGGGTGCTCACGGGTGGACTCATCCCCCCGATCATCGATGCAGCCGCCAAGGCGCACGCTCTGCGGGAATGGGCGGCGGATGCCGGCCTCCCGTTGTCGCAGACCATCGCGGTGGGCGATGGCGCCAACGACCTGCCGATGATGGCGATCTGCGGCCTCGCTGTCGGATTCGACGCCAAGGCGCCCGTGCGCGATCTGGCGCACGCCCTGCTCGACGAGCGGGACCTGTCGATGCTGCTGCCGCTGATGGGTATTCGCCGGTGACAGTGCGCGTGCGATCCGCGGTTGTCGGGGATGCGGAGGGGATCGCCCGAGTGCACGTCCAGGTGTGGCGGGACACCTATTCAGCCATGGTCGAGCCGGGCGAGTTCGACGAGCTCTCGGTGGAGCGGCGAGCAGAGCGGTGGCGCACCTACCTCGAGGCGGGTGCAGAGACCTGGGTCGCGGTTGCCGACGACGACGAGATCGTCGGCTTCGCCCGCGCAACGTCGCATGATGAGAAGGCAGTGCGTCCGCGGGAACTTCAGGCGATCTACGTGCTCGTCGAACATCACGGCACCGGGATCGCCCAGACTCTGCTGGATGCGGCAATCGGCGACGCTCCAGCGTTCGTCTTCGTGGCGCGCGGCAATCCCCGCGCGACACGCTTCTATGAGCGCAACGGCTTCGAGTTCGACGGCGCGAGCGAGTCGTATCCGCTCGTCAGGACCCCGATCACCTCGTTGCGCATGGTGCGCTGAGCCTCAGTGCCCCATCCCGAGGCCGCCGTCGACCGGGATGACCGCGCCCGAGATGTATGCCGCGTCATCGCCTGCGAGCCAGACGATGACCTTGGCGACCTCATCCGGCGTCGCGAACCGGCCCGCCGGGATCGACTTCTTGTACTCGACCTGCTGCGCCTCGGGCAGTTCGGCGGTCATGTCGGTCTCGATGAATCCGGGCGCCACCACGTTCGCGGTGATCCCCCGGCTGCCGAGCTCGCGGGTGATCGAGCGCGCCATGCCGACCAGGCCGGCCTTCGACGACGAGTAGTTGACCTGCCCGGCGCCGCCGAAGAGGCCGACGACGCTCGAGACCAGGATGATGCGGCCGAACTTCGCCTTCAGCATCCCCTTCGACGCCCGCTTCACGACCCGGAACGCGCCGCCCAGGTTGGTGTCGACCACCTCGTCGAAGTCCGTGTCGGTCATGCGCAGCAGCAGCATGTCGCGGGTGATGCCCGCGTTCGCGACGACCACCTCGACCGGGCCGAGCTTCTCTTCGACCTCGCTGAACGCGTGATCCAGGGCGGCCGCGTCGGTGACGTCGGCGCGCACGGTCAGACTGCCGCTCGGGCCCTCTCCGGAGCGCGCGGTGACGGCGACCCGGTGGCCGGCGGTCACGAATTCCTGGGCGATGGCATAGCCGATGCCGCGATTTCCGCCGGTGATCAGAACGGTACGGGGGGTGCTCACGATCGACCAGCCTAGCGATGAAGCACATGACACGGCGGCGGACGTAGGGTGGGGGTAGCCATGCGAGCCAAGTCCGTGTCGATCACCGAACTGCCCCCGTCGCCAGACGCCGAGCGGCATTCCCGGATGATCAAGTACGCCATCGCGCAAGGCATCCGCGTGCTCTGCATCGTCGCCGTCTTCTTCGTGCACGGCTGGTGGGTCCTGATCCCGGCCGCCGGCGCGGTCTTCCTCCCCTACTTCGCGGTCGTGGCCGCGAACAACGTCAGGCGCGGCGGCTCGACCGTCGTGCAACGGCCCGGCGCGATCGTTCCGGTCGCCCCCTCCCCCTCGAACGGCAGACAGGCATGATCGGATTCGGCGAGACGACGACGCGCTGCTCGGCAGCCGGCTGCACCGGCCCGGCCGAGTGGCGGATCAACTGGCGCAATCCGCGCATCCACACGACCGACCGCGTCAAGGTCTGGCTGTCGTGCGACACGCACCGCGCACACCTCACCGGGTATCTCAGCTCGCGGGGGTTCCCCGTCGTGATCACGCCCGTGGATGTCGCAGCGGCGAGCGTGCCCGACATCGCCTGACCGCCCTCCGAACACCGTCTCGCTGCGTGACCGACCCCGAGAACCCGAACCACCCGACCGGAGTGCGCCGATGGGGCGCCTACCTGGTCCTGGTGGTGGTCTTCGCGATCGCCTGCGGCCTGCTCTCCTGGTGGCAGTGGGACCGTCGGGCGGAGACGCTCGCGCAGGGCGCGCTCGTCACCCGCAACTACGAATCGGCGCCCGTCCCGGTCGACACCCTGCTGCCGAGCCTGGGATCGTGGAGGGCTGGCGAGGAGTGGCGCCCCGTCGAGCTGCACGGGCGCTATCTGAGCGATCAGCAGTTGCTGGTGCGTAACCGTGTCTTCAACGGCAACCCCGGGTTCGAAGTGCTGGTCCCCTTGCAGCTGGATGACGGGCGCGTCTTCGTCATCGACCGCGGCTGGCTGCCCATCGGCACCACGCACGACACGCCCGATCACGTCCCGGCGGCGCCCAGCGGCGACGTGACCGTGGTGGCCCGGCTGCAGCAGAGCGAGCCGGTTCTGCCGGGCCGTCAGGCTCCCGGCGGCCAGATCCCGGAGATCAACGTCGCGACGGTCGCCAGGCTGGCGGGCACCGCCGGCACCACCTACAAGGGGGCATACGGGCTGCTCGACCGCGAGACCCCGGCTCCGCCGGATCGCCCGACACCCACGCAGGAACCGGTGATCGACGAGGGTCCGCACCTCTCGTACGCCATCCAGTGGATCGCGTTCGCGGTTCTCGCGTTCTTCGGGCTGGTCTGGGCCTACCGTCGCGAGAAGCGGATCAACGCGCTTCCGGCCGACCAGCGCGCGGCTGCGCGAGCGCCACGTGCTCGCAACTCGGACAGCGATGCCGAGGATGCGATCCTCGACGAGGCCGGCATCCACTAAGCCTTTAGCGCGCCGCCGCTCCTGCGGCGCGTGACGCTCCCGCGATAGGAGCGTGGTCGCACCGCTTCGCCGGCTCGGCTCAAGAAATCCAGTGGAGCTTTAGCTGATGCTGATCAGGTCCGCGTAGTCGGGGTTCCAGTGGTCTTCGGTGCCCTCGGGCAGGATGAGCACCCGCTCGGGGTTCAGCGCCTCGACGGCGCCCTCGTCGTGCGAGACCAGCACCACGGCGCCACTGTAGCCCGCCAGAGCGCCCAGGATCTCTTCGCGGCTGGCCGGGTCGAGGTTGTTGGTCGGCTCGTCCAGCAGGAGCACGTTGGCTCCGGAGACCACGATCATCGCGAGGGCGAGGCGGGTCTTCTCGCCGCCGGACAGCACGCCGGCCGGCTTGTGGCCGTCATCCCCGGTGAACAGGAACGATCCGAGCACCTTGCGCGCCTCGGTCTCGTTCAGCTGCGGTGAGGCGCTCAGCATGTTCTCGAGCACGGTGCGTTTGACGTCGATGGTCTCGTGCTCCTGCGCGTAGTAGCCGACGCGCAGCCCGTGACCGGGCTCGACCTGGCCCGTGTCGGGCTTGTCGACGCCCGCCAGGATGCGCAGCAGCGTCGTCTTGCCCGCGCCGTTCAGGCCCAGGACGACCACCTTCGAGCCGCGATCGATCGCCAGGTCGACGGCGGTGAAGATCTCGAGCGAGCCGTAGCTCTTGCTGAGGCCGGATGCCGCGAGCGGCGTCCGCCCGCAGGCCACCGGCTCCGGAAAGCGCAACTTGGCCACGCGATCCGCCACCCGCACCTCGTCGAGCCCGGCCAGCATCTTCTCGGCGCGCGCGACCATCTGATGCGCAGCGGCCGCCTTGGACGCCTTCGCCCCGAAGCGGGCGGCCTGCAGCTGCAGGGTGCTCGCCTTCTTCTCGACGTTGGCGCGCTCCTTCTTGCGGCGGTCTTCGTCGGCCTCGCGCTGGCGCAGGTAGTGCTTCCAGCCCATGTTATAGATGTCGATCACCTGGCGATTGGCGTCGAGGTAGAAGACCTTGTTGACTGTCTCCTCGACCAGGTCGACGTCGTGACTGATCACAATCACGCCGCCGGCATAGCTCTTCAGAAACTCGCGCAGCCAGACCACCGAGTCGGCGTCGAGGTGGTTGGTGGGCTCGTCGAGGATCATCGTGTCTGCACCCGAGAACAGGATGCGCGCCAGCTCGATGCGGCGGCGCTGGCCACCCGACAGCGTCTTGAGCTGTTGGTCGAGGATCCGGTCGGGCAGCGCCAGGTTGGACGCGATGGAGGCGGCTTCGGCCTCCGCGGCGTAGCCGCCCAGCGCGAGAAAGCGGTCTTCCAGCTTCGAATACCGCGACATGGCTGCCTCGCTGGTGGCGGCATCCTCGCTGGCCATGTCGAGGGTCGCCTGCCGGATGCCCGTGACCAGCTGGCCGAGGCCGCGCGCGTCGAGGATGCGGGTGCGCGCGGTGTCCTCCGGATTACCGGATCGCGGATCCTGAGGCAGGTAGCCGATCTCGCCAGTGCGGTCGATGCGACCGCCACTGGGAACCAGCTCGCCGGCCAGCGTCTTGGTCAGCGTCGTCTTTCCGGCACCGTTGCGACCGACCAGGCCGATCTTGTCGCCCTTGTCGACGCGGAAGCTCACATCCTCCATCAGCAGGCGCGCGCCGACGCGGATCTCGAGATCATGCACGGCGAGCACGGCGAACTGTTCCTTTCAAGGAAGGAGAGCGTCTTTGGAGGGTGGCGACAAAGGCCCGAGTGGGCCAGCCCGATAGTCTAACCGGAGGAAGCGGCGCGTCATTCCGTGCCGTCCCGTCCGCCGATCGACGACGAACAAGGAACCCCATGACGACCCTCGCCCCCACTGCCCGCCGCCTCGTTCTTGCCGACCGCGTCTTTCCGCGCACACTCGTGATGGACATCTTGCTCGTCGTGGCGGGAGCCGCCTTGGTCACGGTGCTGGCGCAGGTCGCCATCCCGCTCTGGCCGGTGCCGATCACCGGACAGACCCTCGCGGTGCTGCTGGTGGGCTCGACGCTCGGCTGGGCGCGCGGAGCGATCTCGATGGTGCTCTACGCCCTGCTCGGCCTGGTCGGCCTTCCCGTGTTCAGCGACGGCACGCACGGCGCGACGGTGCTCTTCGGGGCGACCGGCGGTTACATCGTCGGCTTCATCGTCTCGGCCGCACTCGTGGGATGGTTGGCCGAGCGCCAGTGGGACCGCAAGATCCTTAAGGCGATCGTGACGTTCGTCGCGGGCTCGGTCGTCGTGTTCGCGATCGGCCTCCCCTGGCTCGCGATCGTGCTGCACACCGACTTGCCGACCACGCTTCAGTACGGCTTGTACCCGTTCATCATCGGAGGCATCATCAAGGCCGCGATCGCGGCTGGGCTGCTGCCGCTGGCGTGGTGGGGTGGCGACCGGATCGCGACGAATCGCGAAGCAGAGAAGACGTCGGCGGAGTAAGAGCTACCCACAAGCCGACAACCGGCTGTCGCCGGCGCAATAGGTCGGCCGCCATTGGCGCCCGACATCCGACCTTCGGTCAGATGCTGAAGCCTATTGCGCGCATCATGTCGCGCCCGTCGTCGGTGATGCGCTCGGGGCCCCAGGGCGGCATCCACACCCAGTTCATGCGGAACCGCTCGACGATGCCGTCCAGGGCCTGGCCGGTCTGCTCCTCGATCACGTCGGTGAGCGGGCATCCGGCACTCGTGAGGGTCATCGAGATGATGAGGGCATCGTTCTCGTCGTCCCAGGCCAGGTCGTAGATCAGCCCGAGGTCGACGATGTTGACGCCGAGCTCGGGGTCGATGACGTCCTTGAGCGCCTCTTCGACCTGATCGAAGAGCTTCGGTTCGAGCGCGACGGGCATGGCTCCAGGGTACGCGCTCAGGCCTCGGCGGGCTGGGCTACGACGGCGGACTCGCCCGTGGCCCCGTCGACCAGGAACCGGTCGTAGCCCTCGTTCTCGAGGCGCTCGGCCAGCTCGGGGCCGCCCTCCTCGGCGACGCGGCCGTCGACGAAGACGTGCACAAAGTCCGGCTTGATGTAGCGCAGGATCCGCGTGTAGTGGGTGATCAGCAGGATGCCCAGCCCGGTCGTGTCGTGAGCGCGGTTCACGCCCTCGGCGACGATCTTGAGCGCGTCGACATCCAGACCGGAGTCGGTCTCGTCGAGCACCGCGAACTTCGGCTTCAGCAGTTCGAGCTGGAGGATCTCGTGGCGCTTCTTCTCGCCGCCCGAGAAGCCCTCGTTAACGTTGCGGGCGGCGAACGACGAGTCCATGCGCAGGTTCTTCATGGAGTCGCGCACGGTCGTGGTCCACCCGCGGATGGCCGGCGCCTCTCCGTCGATCGCGGTCTTCGCGGTGCGCAGGAAGTTCGACACCGTGACCCCGGGGATCTCGACCGGGTATTGCATCGCCAGGAACAGGCCGGCGCGGGCGCGGGCGTCGACGCTCATCGCCAGCACGGATTCGCCGTCGAGCGTGATCGAGCCGCCCTCGACCTTGTAGCGCGGGTGGCCGGCGATCGTGTACGCCAGGGTCGACTTGCCCGATCCGTTCGGCCCCATGACGGCGTGGATCTCGCCCTCGTTGATCGTCAGATCGACGCCCTTGAGGATGTGCTTGATGCCCTGATCGGTTTCGATGCTGACCTTGAGGTCGGTGATCTTCAGCGTGCTCATGATGTGACCTTCTTGCTTGCGTCGACGTAGATGTCGCCGTCGATGATCTCGACCGCGAAAACGGGGACCGGCTCGTAGGCCGGCAGGTTGCGGGGCTGACCATCGGCCAGGCCGAACGCCGAGCCGTGCGCCCAGCACTCGATGGCGTCGTCTTCGACGAAGCCCTCGCTCAGCGAGATCTCGCCGTGGGTGCAGGTGTCGCCGAGCGCGTGCACGTCGCCGGCCGAGTCGCGCACGACGGCGATCGGGATGCCGCTCAGCACGACCTTCTTCGCCGAGCCCGGCTCGAGCTCATCCAGCGCGAACACTCTCTCGCCGCTCACTGCACCGCTCCCAGTTCGTCTTCCAAGGCCGTCAGCAAGCGCGCCTCGAGGGCCGGCTCGCCGATCTTCTGCACGATCTCGCTCAGGAAGCCGAGCACCACCAGCTTGCGGGCCTCGTCTTCGGTGATGCCGCGCGACTGCAGGTAGAACAGGTGCTCGTCGTCGAAACGGCCGGTCGCGCTGGCGTGCCCTGCGCCGACGATGTCGCCGGTCTCGATCTCGAGGTTCGGGATGCTGTCGGCCCTGGTCCCCTCGCTCAGCACGAGGTTGCGGTTCTGCTCGTAGGTGTCGGTGCCGGGCGCCGAGGGAGCGATGAGGACATCCCCGACCCACACCGTTCGTGCGCCCTCGCCGTTCAGGGCGCCCTTGTAGGTGACCCGGCTGCGCGAGTGCGGCGCGTCGTGGTGCACGTAGACGCGCTGCTCGAGGTGCTGGCCAGCGTCGGCGAAGTAGACGCCGAACAGTTCGGCTTCCGCTCCGTCGTCGGCGAGGTGGGCCGAGGGGTTGACCCGCACGACGCTGCCACCGAGCGACACCACGAAATGCTTGAGCTGGGCGTTCCGGCCGACCCGTGCGAACTGGCTGGCCAGGTGCAGGGCGTCGGCGCCCCATTCCTGGAGGCTGACGACCGTGAGGTGGGCGTCATCGCCCACCACGATCTCGACGTTCTCGGTCAGGGTGGCCGCGCCCCGGCTGTCGATCACGACCAGGCCGCTGCTGTTGGGCTGCGCGGTGATGACCGTGTGGGCGGCTCGGGGGCTGTCGCCGAGAGCACCGCGAGTGACCGTCAGTGCGGTGCTCACGTCACCGACGATGTCGATGTGGAGGGCGTGCTCGAAGCCGCTCCAGGCGTTGGCGGCCGCGCGCTCCTCGGGGGTCCCTGCTGAGCCGATGAGCGGGTTGTCGCGTGGCACCCACTCGACGGTGGTGCCGTCGACGTCCGGATACTGGATCGCGTAAGGCGCCCCATCCAACTCGCCGTCGATCAGCGAGCGGACGCGGTCGACCGGGGTGAGCTTCCATTCGGCCTCGAAGCCGGTGACTTGGGGGAAGTCGTCGTGGTTGACGGACTTGAAGCGTTCGGAGCGCGTCTGAACGGGCACCACGGGGCCGTCGCTGTGCGCGGAGATGCCAAGCCTTTGAGCGACACCGCGCTCGGCGGCGTCGGTTGATGCGACCGCCACTAGCCGACCGAGCCTTCCATGCTCATCTCGATCAGCTTGTTGAGCTCGAGGGCGTACTCCATCGGCAGCTCGCGCGCGATCGGCTCGATGAAGCCGCGCACGATCATCGCCATCGCCTCGTCTTCGGGCATGCCGCGCGACATCAGGTAGAACAGCTGCTCCTCGCTGACCCGCGAGACGGTGGCCTCGTGACCGAGCTGCACGTCATCCACCCGGATGTCGATGGCCGGGTAGGTGTCGGAGCGCGACATGGTGTCGACCAGCAGCGCGTCGCAGCGCACCGTGTTGGCCGAGTGGTGCGCGTTCTCAGCGACCCGGACCTCGCCGCGGTATCCGGCGCGCCCCCCACCGCGCGCGATCGACTTGGAGACGATCGACGAGGTCGTGTACGGCGCCATGTGGATCATCTTGGCGCCGGCATCCTGGTGCTGCCCGGGCCCGGCGAAGGCCACCGAGAGCGTCTCGCCCTTGGCGTGCTCCCCCACCAGGTAGATCGAGGGGTACTTCATGGTGACCTTCGAGCCGATGTTGCCGTCGATCCATTCCATGGTCGCGCCCTCGTGCGCGATCGCGCGCTTGGTGACCAGGTTGTAGACGTTGTTCGACCAGTTCTGGATCGTCGTGTAGCGCACACGCGCGTTCTTCTTCACGATGATCTCGACGACCGCCGAGTGCAGCGAGTCGCTCTTGTAGATCGGCGCCGTGCAGCCCTCGATGTAGTGCACGTAGCTGCCCTCGTCGGCGATGATCAGGGTCCGCTCGAACTGGCCCATGTTCTCGGTGTTGATGCGGAAGTAGGCCTGCAGTGGGATCTCGACGTGAACGCCCTTCGGCACGTAGACGAACGAGCCGCCCGACCACACCGCGGTGTTCAGGGCCGCGAACTTGTTGTCGCCTGACGGGATGACCGTGCCGAAATACTCCTGGAAGATCTCGGGATGCTCGCGCAGCGCCGTGTCAGTGTCCAGGAAGATGACGCCCTGGGCCTCGAGATCCTCACGGATCTGGTGGTAAACCACCTCGGACTCGTACTGCGCCGCGACCCCGGCCACCAGGCGCTGGCGCTCGGCCTCGGGGATGCCCAGCTTCTCGTAGGTGTTCTTGATGTCCTCGGGCAGCTCCTCCCAGGTGGAGGCCTGCTTCTCAGTGCTGCGCACGAAGTACTTGATGTTGTCGAAGTCGATGCCGCTCAGGTCGGCGCCCCACGTCGGCATCGGCTTCATGCCGAAGATCTTGAGCGCCTTGAGGCGGTTCTTGAGCATCCACTCGGGCTCGTTCTTGAGCTTCGAGATGTCGGTGACGACCTCGTCGGACAGGCCGCGCCGCGCGCTGGCACCCGCCGCGTCGGAGTCCGACCAGCCGAACTCGTACTGGCCGAGATTCGAGAGTTCGGGTCGGTCGATCAGCACGTCGGACATGGCTACCTTCTCTCTGCCGCTGCGAACCATTCCGCTCGGACCGGCAATGCGCTGGAAATCAGCACGGTGGGCACGCGCCGTTGCGTGGAAATCTACGGCCGAGTCTACAGGGGGCTGTCGACGAGTGCCGAGGTTTCCGGCTCCCGCTTCACCGCGAACAACCCCGGCTCCACATCGAGCAGCACCCGGATCGCTCCGACCCACACCAGGGCGGCGCCCAGCAGGTGCAGGGCGACCAGCACGGCGGGGATCCCGATGAGTGATTGAACGGAGCCGATCGCCCCCTGCGCCACGAGCACCACGAGGAAGGTGAGGGTCGTGCGGCGTGCGATCGCGGCATCCGGAGATCGTCTGAGCACCACGTAGAGCACGATGGCCAGCAGGATCGTGGCGATCGCGAGCCCCGCGTGCACGAGCACGACGCGCGACCACACCTCGGTGCTCTGCGTGCCGCCGATGCGCGGCACGTCGCGGCTGTCGCCGGAGTGCGGCCCGGCGCCCGAGACGATCGTTCCGACCACGACGAGTACGGCTGTCACCACCACCAGGGTGCCGGCCATCCAGCGCGGAGCGAGGTCGCCGTCGTGGCCCGTGGTGCCGGGCCAGCGCGAGCGATGCCAGGTCAGGGTCGCGGTGGCGAGCAGGCCCATCGCCAGCACGAAGTGCAGTGCGACGACCCACGGGTTCAGGCCGACCAGGACGGTGATCCCGCCGGCGACGGCGTTGACCACCACGAGCCAGAACATCGACCAGGCGAGCCGGGTCAGCACCCGGTCGCGGTGGGCCTGAAGCCGCGCGGCGACGATCGCCCAGCCGACGGCGAAGATCAGGAGCACGGTGACCAGGCGGTTGCCGAACTCGATCAACCCGTGGATGCCCAGCTCGGGGATCGGCGTCACCGACGTCCCTTCGCAGGTGGGCCAGGTCGGGCATCCCAGGCCGGAGCCGGTGACGCGCACGACTCCCCCGCCCAGCACGACGAGGATGCTGACCACGAGTGCAGCCGTGGTGGCCCAGCGCAGCGACCGCGATCCGAGGGTGACACGCTGGGCGAGCCACCCGAATGGCGTCGTCATGAGCTCAGATCGCCGGCAACCACGGCGGGCTCGCGCGTCGCCGAGAGCGACTTGCGGCGCGTGCTGCCGAAGACCCAGTACCGATACATCAGGAAGCGGAACATCGTCCCCAGGATCAGCCCGACCACGTTGGCCGAGATGTTGTCGGCCAGCAGGCTGGTGAAGCCGAGCACGTAGTGCGACACCGCGACGCACGCGACGCCGATCCCGATGCCGATGGCGCCGACGGCGCCGAACTCGAGGAACTCGAGGCCGACGTCGCTCCGGCGGCGGTGGCGGAACGTCCAGAACCGGTTCGCCAACCAGGCGATCACCGTCGAGACCACGGCGGAGACGATCTTGGCCCCGACCGGACCGGCGAAGAAGTGGTGAGAACCGAAGACGCCCGAGCGCAGCAGGTTGAAGATCCCGACGTCGATGACGAAGCAGATCAGCCCCACGACGCCGAACCTCAGGGCGTAGCCGAGGAGTTGGTGCCGGACGTAGTCGAAAGCCCGCTTCATGCCCGGTCGGCCTCCCTCGACGTCACTTGTAGAATGCTAACCGCTCGGCTGCGGTGCGCTGCTCCGTCGCTCTTCCGCCCCAGGTCTTCCGAGAGGTGCCCCCGTGACGCAGCCCTTCGACCGCGACGTCGTGGTGATCGGAGGTGGCGGCCACGTCGGCCTGCCGCTGTCGATCGCCCTCGCCAATCGAGGAAGCCGCGTCGTGATCTACGACCTGGACGACCGCGCGGTCGACACCATCAACTCCGGCCGACTGCCCTTCCTCGAGCCGGGCGCCGAGGAGCCGCTCCGCCGAGCCCTCAAGGCAGGAACGCTTCACGCGACGAGCGATGCCGCGGCCGTTGCCACCGCCGAGATCCTGGTCGTGGTGATCGGCACCCCGGTCGACGAGCACCTCAACCCCGACCCGAACGCGATCACTCGGGCGCTCGCCAGCTGCCGGCAGTACTTCCGCGACGGGCAGCTGCTCGTGCTCCGCAGCACGGTGTACCCGGGCGTCACCGCCCTGGTCGAGCGGTTCATCTCGGAGCTGGGGCTGTCGATCGACGTCGCCTTCTGCCCCGAGCGCATCGCCGAGCACAAGGCGATGGAGGAGCTGTTTACGCTCCCCCAGATCGTCTCCAGCCACAGCCCGGAAGGGCGCCGCCGTGCGACCGCCCTCTTCAGCACCCTGACCGACACCATCGTCGACCTGGAGCCCGAGGAGGCCGAGCTCGCCAAGCTGATGACCAACACCTGGCGCTACATCAAGTTCGCGGCGGCGAACCAGTTCTACATGATGGCCAACGACCGCGGCCTCGACTTCGAGCGCATCCGGCAGGGCATCACGCAGGATTACCCGCGAGCGTCCGACCTGCCGGGCGCGGGGTTCGCGGCCGGGCCGTGCCTGCTGAAGGACACGATGCAGCTCGCGGCGTTCAGCGACAACAACTTCGGGCTCGGCCACTCGGCGATGCTCGTCAACGAGGGACTGCCGCTCTACCTGGTGACCCAGCTCGAGAAGCAGGGCGATCTGTCGAGCAAGACCGTCGGCATCCTCGGGATGGCCTTCAAGGGCGGATCCGACGACATCCGTTCCAGCCTGGCCTACAAGCTGCGCAGGGTCCTGCGGTTCAAGGCCCGCGAGGTGCTCGCGACCGACCCTCTGGTGACATCGGCCACCGATGAGTCCCTGCTCCCCCTCGACGAGGTGCTGAGCCGGGCGGACCTGCTCATCATCGCCGCGCCGCACCGCGAATACCGCGACCTCGTGACGGAGCTGCCGGTCGTCGACATCTGGAACCTCCGGGGCAACGGCGTGCGAGCATGACCCCTCGCGCGATCGAGCCCCAGCTGACGATCGTCGTCCCCGCCTATCAGGAGGGTGAGGCGATCCTGCCCGGGCTCCGCCGCATCCTGGATGCGGTCGAGACCCCGTCCGAGCTGCTCGTCGTCGTCGACTCGGTGGACGACTCCACGGTGGCTCCGGTGCGCCAGTTGGCCGAGACGGAGCGCTCGGTGCGCGTCGAGGTCAACGACTTCGGGCGTGGGCCGGCGAATGCGATCCGGTACGGCATCCATCAAGCGGTGGCGCCGATCGTGGTGGTGACCATGGCAGACGGATGCGACGACCCCCGCCAGATCGACGAGCTCGCCCGGCTGGTCGACCGTGGGGTCGTGGTGGCGGCCGCGTCGCGCTACATGCCGGGTGGACAGCAGGTCGGCGGTGGGCGCTTCAAGACCTTCCTGTCGCGTACCGCGGGTCGCACCCTCCACACCTTCGCCGACATCGGCACCCGGGATGCGACCAACTCGTTCAAGGCGTACCGGCGCTCGTTCGTCACCGACGTGGGCATCGACAGCCGCGACGGCTTCGAGATCGGGCTGGAATTGACCGCCAAGGCTCGGCGGCTGCGCCTGCCGGTCGCCGAGATCCCCACCATCTGGCTCGACCGCACCGAAGGTGCGTCGAACTTCAAGGTGCTCAAGTGGCTGCCTAAGTACCTCCGCTGGTACCGCTTCGCGTTCGGCGGACGCCTCACCCTCGACCAGCTGGTCGCCAAGACCACCGACCCGGCCACCACGCAAGGAGCCTCATCATGAAGAACGTCGTCGTCACGGGTTCCGCCGGATTCATCGGCGGCTACCTGGTGGAGGAGCTGCTGCGTACCGGGTACTCGGTCACCGGCGTTGACAACTTCTCGAAGTACGGGCCGGTGACGCGCTCCTACGACTCCGACCCGAACTACCGCCTCGTGCCCGGGGACGTCCGCGACACCGAGCTGATGACCGAGCTGCTGTCGGATGCCGACCACTTCATCGCCGGAGCGGCGCTGATCGGCGGCATCAGCTACTTCCACACCTACGCGTACGACCTGCTCGCGCAGAACGAGCGGATCATCGCGTCCAGTTGCGACGCCGCGATCGCCGCCAAGAAGGCGGGGGCGCGGCTCGAGAAGGTCACATACATGTCGTCGTCGATGGTCTTCGAGTCGACCGACCGGTGGCCGAGCAAGGAGGGTGACGAGCGGATCGTGCCGCCGCCGCTGTCGAGCTACGGCTTCCAGAAGCTCGCGGTCGAGTACTTCGCCCGTGCGGCCTGGGATCAGTACGAGCTGCCCTACACCATCGTCCGACCGTTCAACTGCGTCGGGATCGGCGAACGGCGCGCCCTCGGTGACGTCGAGATCGACTCCGGCAACGTCAAGCTCGCGATGAGCCACGTCGTGCCCGACCTGGTGCAGAAGGTGTTCAAGGGGCAGGACCCGCTGCACATCCTCGGTTCGGGCGATCAGGTGCGCCACTACACCTACGGCGGCGACCTGGCGCGCGGCATCGTCGCCACGCTCGACCACCCGGATGCGCTCAACAACGACTTCAACATCTCGACCGCCGAGGGTCACAGCGTGACCGAGTTGGCCGAGGTGATCTGGCGCAAGATCAAGGGCGCCGACGTGCCGCTGCGTCTCGTGCACGACGAGGGTTTCGAATACGACGTGCAGAAGCGCGTGCCGGATGTCACCAAGGCTCGCGAGGTCCTCGGATTCGAGGCCACCACGACCCTCGATGTCATGCTCGACGAGGTCATCCCGTGGATCGAGAAGGCCGTCGCTGAGGGCACGATCTAGCGTCATGACGGATCGTGCGGCAGGGCGCGTTCGGCAGGTGCTGACCCCGACCCGGGTCCACCTGGCATCGCTCGTGCTGGGCGCCGTCGCGCTTCTGGTGATCGGGCGCGACCAGTGGTTCGCCTACGACGACTGGGCGCTGCTGCATCCCTCGCTCGACTGGTGGGCCAGCCACCAGGGCCACTGGACCACGGCGCCCACCCTGCTGTTCCAGCTCCTGCGGGTCACGGTCGAACTGCACAGCTACCTGCCGTACCTGGCGCTCGCCATCGTCGCGCATCTCGCGGTGGTGCACCTCATCTGGCGGTTGAGCCTGCGCGCGGGCGTCACTGCCTGGCTGGCGACGGGCTTCGCTGCCGTCACGGTGATCCTCGGATGCGCCGCCGAGAACCTGTTCTGGGCGTTCCAGGTCGGCTTCATGGGCGCCGTCGCCGTGGCGCTCGTCGTCGTGCTCCTGGTGGATCGCGCGACGCTCACGCTCCCCTGGGCCATCGCCGCAGCGGTGCTCGCCGTGGTCGCGCTGCCCTTCTCGGGCACCGCTCTGCCGGTGCTCGCCGGGGCGGCCGTCCTGAGTTGGATCCGTCGCGGCTTTCTGCGCAGCATCGCGATCTTCGCGCCGGCCGCGGTCATCTACCTCAGCTGGTACCTCCTCGAAGCGCGGGGAGACGCCTCGACGCTCGGGGTGCACGGCATCGGCTTCGTGACGAGCGCTCCCCTGTTCTTCGCCGTCATGTTCGGAGCGGGATACGGCCAGTTCGTCGGCGTCCTCGTCCTCGGGCCGGTGATCGCGGTGGCCCTCCTGGTGTGGCTGTGGTTCGCGCGCCGCCGCTTCGACGGGCGCGAGGCCGTGGCTTACGTTCTGCTCCTGGCCAGCGCGATCTTCGCCGTGCTGACAGCCGTGTCGCGAGGTGGCGGCGCGCTGACGGCCGCCGGCGCGCAGCGCTACGTCTACCTGATCGTGATGCTGGCCGTTCCGACCATGGGCTTGGCACTCGGGTGGATCGCGGCGCGGGGCCGCATCGCGCGCGCGGCGATCGCACTGGTGCTTCTGCTGATCGCCGGGGTGAATGTCACGCTGGGCGTGATCCGCGCGGACGCCCAGGCCGTCACCGAGCAGCGCGTGCAGCGCGAATTCTCGGCGGCAGCATCACTGATCGACCGCCAGCCCGCGCTCGCGACCCCGAGCGCGGTGCCGATCCGCGACGTCGCGCCCGACTTGACCGTGGCCGACCTCACGGCGGATCTGCGGCAGGGGCTTGTGACACCCGTGCGCTTCGGCAGCGCGGACACGGCGGCCGTCACCGCGTCGCTCTCCGGACGGTGACCCGGCTCGACGGCACCGGCGCGATCAGAACGGGATCGGCAGGTGCAGCAGGGGGTCGAGCCCGACGGCGATGAACACCAGCGTCAGGTAGGTGATGCTGGCGTGGAACACGCGCATGGGCTTCACCTCGCCGACGCGGATGGCCGACGAGTACAACCGGTGCGCCTCGAGCAGGAACCAGGCTCCGGACAGAGCCGCCGCCACCGCGTAGAGCACGCCCATCGAGGCGATCGGGATCAGCAGCAGCGAGCACGCGACGGTCGCCCAGGCGTACAGCACGACCTGCAGCCCGACCGTGGTGCGACCGCGGACCACAGCGAGCATCGGCACGTTGACCGAGGCGTAGTCCTCCTTGTACCGCATGGACAGCGGCCAGTAGTGCGGCGGTGTCCACAGGAACACGATGCCGAACAGGATGACCGGAGCCCAGGTCAGCGACCCGGTGACCGCCGCCCAGCCGATCAGCACGGGCATGCATCCCGCCGCGCCACCCCAGACGATGTTCTGCGGCGTGCGGCGCTTGAGGATGACGGTGTAGATCAGCACGTAGAAGGCGATGGCAGCCGCCGAGAGGATCGCGGCGAGCGGGGTCGTGAAGAACCACAGCCAGACGATCGAGACGACGCCGGTGATCCACGCGAAGGCGAGAGCCTCGCCGTCTTTCAGCGCGCCGGTGACCAGAGGCCGCTTCTGGGTGCGCTTCATCACCCGGTCGATGTCGCGGTCGATGTAACAGTTGAACGCATTCGCCGATCCCGCGCTCAGGCTGCCTCCGACCAGCGTGCCGAGCACCAGCCAGAGATTCGGGATGCCGTGAGCCGCCAGCACCATGACCGGCGCGGTCGTGACCAGCAGCAGTTCGATCACGCGCGGCTTGGTCAGCGCGACGTACGCGCCCGCCTTGCGAACGATGCGGGTGCCGACGCTGGGATTCCGCGAAACGGCGATGTCGGGGGTTTCGACAGCTCCCTGCATGGCTCCTCAGACGACTCGGGTGACCTGGTAAGTCTAAACGCGCGCAGGGCGGCCCATTTCATCCGCCCGGAGTATGAACGTCTGCTGGCAGGCACCAGGGGGACAAGCAGGGGTACGCCCGTCGTCGCTATGCTGGACGGGCTCGCCGACCGTGGCCGCATCCCCTCGATCGCTCCCCTTGCTGATCAATCGGGCTGTCCGCGGTGAGCCGATGACGTCGCATCGGTGAGCAGCTTCCTGCCGGGGCTGTCTCGCCCCGCCAAGCATTCGAAAGGGCGACACGCACGTGGCAACACTCTCCTGGGATGACCTGGATGACCGGGCCGTGAAGACGGTCAAGGTTCTGGCCGCAGACGCGGTCGAGAAAGTCGGGAACGGGCATCCGGGAACGGCGATCAGCCTCGCCCCGCTCGGCTACCTGCTCTTCCAGAAGGTGATGCGCCGCGATCCGCACGACAACGAATGGATCGGGCGCGACCGGTTCATCCTCTCGGCCGGTCACAGCTCGCTGACGCTCTACATCCAGCTCTACTTCGGCGGCTACGGCCTGGAGCTGAGCGACCTGGAGGCACTGCGTACCTGGGGCTCGAAGACCCCCGGGCACCCGGAATACGGGCACACCGACGGCGTCGAGATCACCACCGGACCGCTGGGCCAGGGCATCTCGTCGGCCGTGGGGTTCGCCTACGCCGCCCGCTACGAGCGCGGACTGTTCGACCCGGATGCCGAACCCGGCACGAGCCCGTTCGACCACTTCATCTACACGATCGCCGGCGACGGCGACATCGAAGAGGGCATCTCGAGCGAGGCGAGCTCGCTCGCCGGCGTGCAGGAGCTCGGCAACCTCATCGCCTTCTACGACAGCAACCAGATCTCGATCGAGGACGACACCAACATCGCGCTCGACGAGGACGTCAAAGCCCGCTACGAGGCGTACGGCTGGCACGTGCAGGTCGTCGACTTCAAGAAGACCGGCGAGTACATCGAAGACCCGCAGGGCCTGTTCGACGCCATCGAGGCAGCCAAGGCCGTCACCGACAAGCCCTCGCTGATCATCGTGAAGACGATCATCGGCTGGCCGAGCCCGAAGAAGCAGAACTCCGGCAAGATCCACGGCTCGGCGCTCGGCGCCGACGAGCTGCGCGGCCTGAAGGAAGTGCTCGGCTTCGACCCCGAGAAGACCTTCGACGTGGCTCCCGAGGTCATCGAGCACACCCGCAAGGCGGTCGATCGCGGAGCAGCGGCGCACGCCGAGTGGCAGAAGGGCTTCGACGCCTGGGCGGCGGCGAACCCCGAACGCAAGAAGCTGTTCGACCGCGTCCAGGCCCACGAACTGCCCGCCGGCATCGAAGAGGCACTCCCGGTGTTCGAGGCGGGCAAGGACGTGTCCACCCGGGCCGCGAGCGGCAAGGTCATCAACGCGATCGCGCCGCTGATGCCGGAGCTCTGGGGCGGGTCGGCCGACCTGGCCGAGTCCAACCTGACGACGATCGAGGGGGCGGCCTCGTTCATTCCGGAGCCGCGGTCCACTCACGAGTGGTCGGGCAACCGTTACGGCCGCGTGCTGCACTTCGGTATCCGTGAGCACGCGATGGGCGCGATCCTGAACGGCATCGTGCTGCACGGCAACACGCGCGCGTTCGGCGGCACCTTCCTCACCTTCAGCGACTACATGCGCGGCGCCGTACGTCTTGCCGCGCTGATGAAGGCGCCCGCGATCTACGTCTGGACGCACGATTCGGTGGCTCTCGGCGAAGACGGACCGACCCACCAGCCGATCGAGCACCTGACAGCGCTCCGCGCCATCCCACAGCTCGACATCGTCCGTCCGGCTGACGCCAACGAGGTCGGTTACGCCTGGAAGACCATCCTCGAGCGCAACGAGGGCCCGGCCGGTCTCGCCCTGAGCAGGCAGAACCTGCCGGTCTTCGCGCGCGGCGACGGCGACGCCAGCGGTGACACCTTCGCCTCGGCGAAGAACGTCTCCAAGGGCGCGTACGTCCTCGCTGAGGCGCCGGGGGGCACGCCGGACGTGATCTTCCTCGCGACCGGATCCGAGGTCCAGATCGCCGTCGACGCCCGCGAGAAGCTCAAGGGCGAGGGCATCAACGCGCGGGTCGTCTCCGTGCCGTGCCAGGAGTGGTTCGCCGAGCAGAGCGACGCGTACCGCGAATCGGTGCTGCCCAAGGCGATCAAGGCCCGGGTGTCGATCGAGGCGGGCATCGCGCTCACCTGGGCGCCCTACCTCGGCGACGCCGGGCGCAGTGTCTCGATCGAGCACTACGGGGCGTCGGCGGACTACAAGACGCTCTACGAGAAGTTCGGTCTCACCTCGGAGCACGCCATCTCGGCGGCGAAGGAATCCATCGCCGCCACCAAGGCCTGATCCGCCCCACCACCACTCAGCACCACCACGCAGCACCGAAGAACCAGGAATCAAGAACATGGCAGACAGCAAGACAGCAGAGCTCTCGGCGATCGGCGTCAGCATCTGGCTCGACGACCTCTCTCGGGAGCGCATCGTCTCAGGGGGGCTGCAGCAGCTCATCGACGACAGGAACGTCGTCGGAGTGACCACGAACCCGACGATCTTCGCCGCGGCTCTGGCCAAGGGCAACGCATACGACAGCAAGGTGGCCGACCTCGCCGCCACCGGCACGAACGTCACCGACGCGGTCTTCCAGATCATCACCAGTGACGTCGCGTCGGCCTGCGATGTCTTCGCCCCGGTCTACGAGAAGAGCGGCCACGTCGACGGCCGTGTCTCGATCGAGGTCGAGCCGGGCCTCGCCCACGACGCTGCCGGCACCACGGCGCAGGCCAAGGACCTCTGGGCCAAGGTGAACAAGCCGAACGTCATGATCAAGATCCCGGCGACCGTCGAGGGTCTCGAGGCGATCACCGCGGCGACCGCCGTCGGGATCAGTGTCAACGTCACGCTGATCTTCAGCCTCGACCGCCACAAGGCCGTCATCGATGCCTACCTGACCGGCCTCGAGCAGGCGAAGGCGGCTGGCATCGAACTGTCGACCATCCAGTCGGTCGCGTCGTTCTTCGTGTCGCGTGTCGACACCGAGATCGACAAGCGCCTCGAGGCCATCGGCACCGATGAGGCACTCGCGCTGAAGAGCCGCGCAGGCGTCGCCAACGCCCAGCTGGCGTACCAGCTGTTCGAGCAGGAGTTCGCCACCGACCGCGCCCAGGCCCTGCTCGCCGCGGGCGCCAACAAGCAGCGCCCCTTGTGGGCATCCACGGGTGTGAAAGACCCTGCGCTGCCCGACACGTTGTACGTGACCGAGCTCGCCGTCGCCGGCGTCGTGAACACGATGCCCGAGAAGACGCTGGAGGCGACCTTCGACCACGCGCCGCTGCACGGGGATGCCGTCACCGGTTCCTACGCGGACGCCCGGTCGGTGCTCGACCAGTTGGCCGCCGTCGGCGTCGATTACGACGATGTGACCGCGCTGCTCGAGAAGGAGGGTGTCGACAAGTTCATGGTCTCGTGGGGTGAGCTGCTCGACACCGTGTCCGCCGCACTGGAGGCCGCGAAGTGACCCTTCGGGTGCACGCGACCGGCGCGGCGGGCGACGCGGTCGCTCAGCACGTGCCGCGGCTGGCGGCGGATGGTGTCGCCAGCGATATCTCGACACAGGATCCCACCCTGTGGGGCCCGGATGCCGAGTCGGAGGCCGCGATCCGCCTGGGGTGGGTCGAGGCCGTCGCGATCTCTCGTCCGCTGGTCGAGCCGATCCTCGCCCTCCGCGAGAAGCTGCTGGCCGCCGGCGTGACCCATTTCGTGCTCGGAGGCATGGGCGGTTCCTCGTTGGCGCCCGAAGTCATCACCCGCACCTACGGTGTTCCACTGACGGTGCTCGACTCGACCGACCCGGGGCAGGTGAAGGCGGCCCTCGCCGACCGCCTGGCCGAGACCGCGGTGATCATCTCGTCGAAGTCGGGCTCGACGCTCGAGACCGACAGCCAGAAGCGGGTCTACGAGGAGTACTTCCGCAACGCCGGGATCGACCCCACGGAGCGCATCGTCGTGGTCACCGACCCGGGATCCCCGCTCGATGTGGCGGCCCGGGCCGACGGCTACCAGGTCTTCAACGCGGACCCGAACGTGGGCGGGCGGTATTCGGCGCTGACCGCGTTCGGACTCGTTCCCAGCGGACTCGCCGGCGCGAACATCACGAACCTGCTGGATGAGGCGCAGGCCGAGACGTTCGCCCTGGTGTTCGACAAGGAGCAGAACCCGGGGCTGATTCTCGGTGCCGCCATCGCGGGCACCACTCCCCTGAAGGACAAGCTCGGCATCGTCGCCGACACAACGCCGATCGTCGGCTTCGCCGACTGGGCCGAGCAGCTCATCGCCGAGTCCACCGGCAAGCTCGGCAAGGGCCTTCTGCCGGTCGTGCTCGACCTCCACTCCCCCGAACTCGGCGAGAACCTCCCGGACCTTCAGATCGTGCGCCTGGTCGCCGAAGAGTCGGAGACCCGCCACGTCCGCGAGGGCGAGATCGAGATCTCGGGGAGCCTGGGCGGCCAGATGCTCGTCTGGGAGTACGCGACCGCGGTCGCCGGCATCCTGCTCGGAATCGATCCCTTCGACCAGCCGGACGTCGAGGCGGCCAAGGTGGCGTCGCGAGCCCTGCTCGACAACCGCCCGGCTCCGGTGCCTCCCCTGTTCGTCACCGACGAGGGCATCGAGGTGCGCGCCAGCGGTGGTCTGACGATCGTTGAGCACACGCTCTCCGGCGCCATCGAGGCACTGCTGGCCGAGCTCGGTCCGACGGGCTACGTCGCGCTCCAGGCGTACCTCGACCGGGTTCACCACCCCGAGTTCGCGGCGTTGCGCGACGTCGTGGCCGCGAAGTCCAAGCGGCCGGTGACCTTCGGATGGGGTCCGCGGTTCTTGCACTCCACCGGGCAGTTCCACAAGGGAGGGCCGGCGATCGGCGTCTTCCTGCAGATCACCGCCCAGTACGACGAGGCGCACGATCTGGCGATCCCCGGCCGTCCGTTCACCTTCGGCCAGTTCATCCAGGCTCAGGCGGCCGGCGACGCCAGCGTGCTTGCCGACCGCGGTCGACCGGTCTTGACGCTCACGCTGCGCGACGTCGCGGCAGGCGCCGCAGCGATCACTGCGGCCATCGGCTAGCCGCACGGTCATGCCCGTTCAGATCTCCAAGGATTTCAACCCGCTGCGGTCTCCGTCGGACCGTCGGCTCAACCGGATCGCCGGTCCGAGCGCCATCGTCATCTTCGGGGTGACGGGCGACCTGTCGCGCAAGAAGCTGATGCCGGCGGTGTACGACCTCGCCAACCGCGGACTGCTCCCCCCGGGATTCGCTCTAGTCGGATTCGCGCGCCGCGAGTGGGAGGACGAGGACTTCGAGCAGGTCGTCTACGAGAACGTCAAGGCGCACGCGCGCACCCCGTTCGACGACAACGTGTGGAATCAGCTCAAAGAGGGCATCCGTTTCGTGCAGGGCGAGTTCGACGACGACCAGGCGTTCGATCGTCTGAAGCAGACCCTGCACGAGTTGGACGAGGTCCGGGGCACGATGGGCAACCACGCGTTCTACCTCTCGATCCCGCCCAAGTCGTTCCCTCTCGTCACCGAGCAGTTGAAGCGGTCGGGCCTCGCCGACCCGCAGCCGGGTCAGTGGCGGCGCGTCGTCATCGAGAAGCCGTTCGGCTCCGACCTGAAGACCGCGCGCGAGCTGAACGACGTCGTCGAGTCGGTGTTCCCGCCGGATGCGGTGTTCCGCATCGACCACTACCTCGGCAAAGAGACGGTGCAGAACATCCTGGCGCTGAGGTTCGCCAACCAGCTCTACGAACCGATCTGGAACGCCAACTACGTCGACCACGTGCAGATCACCATGGCCGAGGACATCGGGGTGGGAGGCCGAGCCGGCTACTACGACGGCATCGGCGCCGCGCGCGACGTCATCCAGAACCATCTGCTCCAGCTGATGGCGCTGACCGCCATGGAGGAGCCGGCGTCGTTCGACGCCTCCGACCTGCGAGCCGAGAAGGAGAAGGTGCTCTCGGTCGCCCACGTGGCGGACCTCGCCCACGACACGGCGCGCGGGCAGTACTCGGCGGGCTGGCAGGGCGGCGAGAAGGTGCTCGGCTTCCTGCAGGAGGACGGGATGAGCCCGACCTCCACGACCGAGACCTACGCGGCCATCAAGCTCGAGATCGACACCCGCCGCTGGTCGGGCGTGCCCTTCTACCTCCGCGCCGGCAAGCGCCTCGGACGTCGCGTGACCGAGATCGCCGTGGTGTTCAAGCGTGCGCCGCAGTACCTCTTCGCGGCGTCGCAGACCTCCGCGCTCGGTCAGAACGCTCTCGTGATCCGCGTACAGCCCGACGAGGGCGTGACGATCCGGTTCGGCTCGAAGGTCCCGGGCGCCGGCATGCAGGTCCGCGACGTGACCATGGACTTCGGCTACGGCCATGCCTTCACCGAGGCCAGCCCCGAGGCATACGAGCGCCTGATCCTGGACGTCCTGCTCGGGGATCCCCCGCTGTTCCCGCGCCACCAGGAGGTCGAGCTCAGCTGGAAGATCCTCGATCCTGTCGAGGAGCACTGGGCGACCCTCGGGCAGCCGGAGCAGTACAAGCCGGGCACCTGGGGTCCGCGATCCGCGGACGAGTTGCTCGAGCGCGACGGACGAGTCTGGAGACGACCGTGATCGTTGATCTGCCGGACACCACCACGAGTGCGGTGTCGAAGGCCCTGGTGAAGATCCGGGAGGAGGGCGGCGCCGTCGCCCTCGGCCGCGTTCTGACGCTGGTCATCGCGGCTCCGCTCGGCGACGAGGAAGAGGCGATCGAGGCCGCGAACGACGCCTCGCGCGAGCACCCGATGCGGGTGATCGTGCTCTCGAAGAACCCCGATCCGAAGGCCAAGGAGGATCCCCGCCTCGATGCGCAGATCCGGGTCGGCGGCGACGCGGGAGCCAGCGAGGTCATCGTGCTGCGCGCGTACGGCCCCACCGCCTCCGACGAGGAGGGCCTGGTCACGAGCCTCTTGCTGCCCGATGCCCCCGTCGTCGTCTGGTGGCCCAGCCACGGCCCGGCCGAGCCCAGCAGTTCGCCCCTCGGCAAGATCGCGCAGCGGCGCATCACCGATGCCGCAGAAGCGCCGAACCCTGTCGACGCTCTCAAGAACCTGGGTGCGCACTACGCGCCGGGCGACACGGACTTCGCCTGGACCCGCCTGACGCTGTGGCGCGCCCAGCTCGCCGCCGTGCTGGACCAACCGCCGTTCGAGCCGGTCACCGCGGTCACGGTCAGCGGGTCGTCGGATTCGCCGTCCACCGAGCTCCTGGCGGCGTGGCTTCAGCTCGCTCTCGAGGTCAAGGTCACGATGGAGATCACCAGCCCGGTTCACGGGTCGAGCGGCATCCACGGAGTCCGGCTCGAGCGGGAATCCGGCGTCATCGACCTGGAGCGCGTCACCCCGGCGGTCGCCACGCTTGTGCAACCCAACCAGCCGACGCACGACATCTCGCTGCCGCGGCGTAATCTGCGCGACTGCCTGGCGGAGGAGTTGCGCAGGCTCGACCCCGATGACCTGTTCGGGGAGGTCGTGCAACGCGGGGTCCCGCAGCTCGCCGCCCCCGCGCCGCGTCGCGCGAAGGCACGGTCGCCGAAGGCCCGGTCGCCAAAGGCCGGCTCCGCGAGAGGCAGCCGGGGCAAGGCCGCGTCGTGAGCAACGAGCGGAGGGTGCTCGTCCACCCCGACAAGCAGACCCTGGCCGGCAGCGTGGCCGCCCGGTTCATCACGAAGATCGTCGACGTGCTCGACGATCTCGGCGAGGCGAACGTCTGCCTGACCGGCGGCACGATGGGCTCGGCCGTGCTGGCGGCGATCAACGAGTCTCCGGCGCGCGACAGCGTCGACTGGAGCCGGATCACCTTCTGGTGGGGCGACGAGCGCTACCTGCCGCTCGGCGATCCCGACCGCAACGACACCCAGTCGCGGGCCGCACTCCTCGACCACCTGAACCTGGATGCCGCGCAGATCAAGTCGCTGCCCGCCCCCGGCGATCAGCCCGACATCGAGCAGGCGGCGCGCTACTACGAGCAGGAGCTCGCCGATGCGGCTGACGACGATGGCCGCTATCCGCGCTTCGACATCACCTTTCTCGGCGTAGGCCCCGACGGCCACATCGCCTCGCTCTTCCCCGACCACGCCGCCGTGCACGAGACCGAGCGCGTCGTGGTCGCCGAGACGGACTCCCCGAAACCACCGCCCCAGCGACTGAGCCTGACCCTGCCGGTGATCAACTCGTCGGATCGGATCTGGCTGGTGCTCTCGGGCACCGACAAGGCATCCGCTCTCGGACTCGCCCTGGCGGGTGCGAGCATCAACGATGTCCCGGCTGCGGGAGCGCAGGGGCGCAAGCGCACCGTGTTCTTCGTCGATCAGGATGCCGCGTCGGAGGTCCCCGAGAACCTCATCGCCCCGTCGTACTACTGGACGTCGGCCGACGACACCTCGGAATGATCCTCTCGAGGTGATTACTTGGAGCTGGGAGCTCCGCGACGCGCACGCAGCTGGTCGAGCGCCTCATCGAGCAGCTGCTCGGCCTCTTTCTCGGTTCGGCGCTCCTTCACATAGGCGAGGTGCGTCTTGTACGGCTCCATCTTGGCCAGCTGAGGAGGGTTCTCCTTGTCGCGGCCGGCGGGCAGACCCGAGTTGGGGCTGTCGATGATGTCGGGGATCTCTTCTTCCGGCAGGTTCGCCGCGAAGTACCGGACGGTCTCGTTGCCGAGCGCGTCCCAGTACGAGATGCTGATCCGATCGGCGTGATAGCCGCGGTCCTGCTCCCCCATCGGACCGGATCCGACTCGCGATCCTCGGATCGCGCTGCCACCTGATGCCATTTTTTTCCTTAGCCGGCACTGTGCCTATATTGTTCGCGGGCTTTCAGCCCGCGAACTTCACGATGAGACCGAGCACCACGATGCTCGAGATCCAGACCAGGCCCAGGATGACGGTGATCCGGTTCAGGTTGCGCTCGGCAACCCCCGAGGCCCCGAGGTTCGACGTCACGCCGCCCCCGAACATGTCGGAGAGGCCGCCGCCGCGTCCGCGGTGGAGCAGGATCAGCAGGGTCAGCAGCAAGCTGGTGACACCGAGAATCACCTGCACGATGACCTGAAGAATATCCACGACGAATCCCTATCTGGCTTGGAGGTGCCCGAACAGTCTACGTGCCGACGTGCTGCTGGTAGCGCACGATCGACGAGAACTCGTCGAGCAACAGGCTCGCGCCGCCCACCAGGGCCCCGTCGATATCGGTCTCGCGCATGAAGCCGGCGATGTTGGAGGCCTTCACAGAACCGCCGTAGAGGATGCGGGTGGCGGCTGCGGCCTCCTCCCCCATCACCTCGGCGATCACCCCTCTGAGGGCCGCACAGACCTGCTGAGCCTGTTCGCTGGTCGCCGCCTGCCCGGATCCGATCGCCCACACGGGCTCGTAGGCGATCACGAGCTGCTTGCCCTTCGCCGCTCCTCCCAGAGCCACGCGCAGTTGCGCGACCGGTACCGCGCTCGGGCCGTGGGTCTCGAGATCCTCGGCGGTCTCTCCGACGCAGACGATCGGCACCAGATCGTTGCGATGCGCGGCCGTCACCTTCGCGGCGATCAGCTCGTCGGTCTCTCCGTGGTACTGACGGCGCTCCGAGTGCCCGATGATCACGTAGCTCGCGTCGAGCGCCTTGAGGAAGGCACCCGAGATCTCGCCGGTGTATGCGCCGCTGTCGTGCTCGGAGAGGTCCTGACCACCGAACACGATCGGCAGGTCATCGGCGTTCACCAGGGTCTGCACAGAACGGAGATCGGTGAAGGGCGGGAAGACCGCGACTTCGACCTTGGCGAAGTCGTGGCGCGCGTCCTTCAGCGTCCAGGCCAGCTTCTGCACGAACGCGATCGACTGCAGGTGATCGAGATTCATCTTCCAGTTGCCCGCGATGAGCGGGGTCCTGTCTGCGCTGCTCACTGCCATCCGAGCACCTCCAGGCCGGGGAGTTCTTTGCCCTCGAGGAACTCGAGGCTGGCGCCGCCGCCGGTGGAGATGTGGCCGAACTGGTCATCGTGGAACCCGAGCTGCCGCACGGCCGCAGCAGAATCGCCACCGCCGACGACGCCGAGGCCCTTCACCTTGGTGAGCGCTTCCGCCACCGCGCGCGTCCCGGCCGCGAAGGGCGCCAGTTCGAACACACCCATCGGGCCGTTCCAGAAGACCGTCTCGGAGCCTTCGATGAGCTCGGCGAAATGCGCGGAGGTCTCGGGACCGATGTCGAGTCCGATCCCGTCGGCGCCGAACGCGGTCTTCTCGATCGCGTCGGCGGCGGCCACCACGTGGTCAGCGTCGGCTCCGAAGTGCGACGCGACGACGACATCCGTCGGGATCACCAGCTCGACCCCGCGGTCGGCCGCCTGCTTGATGTAGCCCGCGACGGTGTGCAGCTGCTCGGCGTCGAGAAGGCTCTTGCCGATCGGGTGGCCCTGAGCGGCCAGGAAGGTGAACAGCATGCCGCCGCCGATCAGCAGGCGATCGACCTTCGGGAGCAGCGCGTCGATCACCCCCAGCTTGTCGCTGACCTTCGAACCGCCGAGCACCACCGTGTACGGCTTCGCGGGATCGCGTGTCAGCTTCTCGAGCACGCCCAGCTCCGCCTCGACCAGCCGACCCGCCGCCGAGGGCAACGCCCGGGCGAGTTCGTAAACGCTCGCCTGCTTGCGGTGGACGACGCCGAAGCCGTCAGACACGAACGCGTCGCCGAACTTGGCGAGCTTGGCCGCGAACTTCTCGCGGTCGTCGTGATCCTTCGAGGTCTCGTGCTTGTCGAACCGCAGGTTCTCGAGCAGCGCGACCTGCCCTTGGGCGAGCCGGTGCACGGCATCGTGCGCCTCATCGCCGACGGTGTCGCCGGCGAAGGCGACGGGCGCTCCGAGGAGTTCGCTCATGCGCTTCGCGACCGGCCACAGGCTGTACCGCGAGTCGGGCTCGCCGTCGGGACGGCCCAGGTGCGAGATGGCGATCACCTTCGCGCCCGCCCTGGTCAGCTCCTGAATGGTCCCGATCGACGCACGGATGCGCCCGTCATCGGTGATCAGGCCGCCGTCGAGCGGGACGTTCAGATCGCAGCGCACGATCACCCGCTTGCCGAGCAGGTTCCCCAGCGACTCGAGGGTGCGGAGAGCCATCTGCGCGACTACAGGCGGTCGGCGACGTAGGCCGTGATGTCGACGAGCCGGTTGGAGTAGCCCCACTCGTTGTCGTACCACGACGCGACCTTGACCGTGTTGCCGATCACCTTGGTCAGCCCCGCGTCGAAGATCGACGAGTGCGGGTCGCCCTGGATGTCGGAGGAGACGATCTCGTCCTCCGTGTACTTCAGGATGCCCTTGAGCGGTCCCTCTGCGGCCTTCTTGTACGCGGCGTTGATCTGCTCGACCGTGACGTTCGCCGAGGTCTCGAGAGTCAGGTCGGTGATGGACCCCGTGATCACCGGCACGCGCAGCGCGTAGCCGTCGAGCTTGCCGATGAGTTCCGGGATGACGAGCCCGAGTGCCTTAGCGGCACCGGTCGACGTCGGGATGATGTTGGCCGCTGCGGCGCGGGCGCGGCGCCAGTCGCTGTGCGGGCCATCCTGCAGGTTCTGGTCGGCGGTGTAGGCGTGGACGGTCGTCATGAGACCGCGCTCGATGCCGAACTCATCCATGAAGACCTTCGCGAGCGGCGCGAGGCAGTTCGTGGTGCAGGACGCGTTGGAGATGATGTCGTGCTTGGCCGAGTCGTATGTGCCCTCGTTGACCCCGAGCACGAGGGTCGCGACATCATCGCCGCTCGCGGGGGCCGAGACGACGACCTTCTTCGCGCCGGCCTCGATGTGTTTGCGCGCGTCGCTGGACTTGGTGAAGCGGCCCGTCGACTCGACGACCACGTCGACGCCGAGTTCGCCCCAGGGCAGGGCGGCGGGGTCGCGCTCGGCGAGGACCTTGATGCGCTTGCCGTTGACCACGATCGTGTCGCCGTCGACCGAGACCTCGGCGTCGAGGCGGCCGCCGACCGTGTCGTACTTGAGGAGGTGCGCAAGAGCTGCGGGGCTGTCGAGGTCGTTGACGGCAACGATCTCGAGGTCGCTGCCCTTGGCTAGGGCGGCGCGGAAGAAGTTACGACCGATGCGGCCGAAGCCGTTGATCCCGATCTTGACAGACACAGATTCTCCTCGAATGGGCGCGGTGGCAGCGCCGGACATGGTGTGGTGGAAGGGGAGCGGCCGGGACTGGGGTGCCTCTCGGACTCAACCCCGGCCGCGACGCCGCTTACGACAGTAGCAGCAGGCCCTCGGTCTTCTCGCGCGCGGCAGTGAAGCGCCGGCCGGCGTTCTCCCAGTTGGCGATGTTCCAGAAGGCCTTGACGTAGTCCGCCTTGACGTTCAGGTAGTCCAGGTAGAAGGCGTGCTCCCACATGTCGAGCTGGAGCACCGGGATCGTGCCCATGGCCGAGTTGGCCTGCTGGTCGAATAGCTGCTGGATGATCAGCTGCGCGCCGATCGGATCCCACGACAGCACGGCCCATCCCGAGCCCTGGATCCCGGTCGCCGCCGCGGTGAAGTGCGCGACGAACTTGTCGAAGGAGCCGAAGCCGTCGTCGATGGCCGAGGCGAGCTCGCCGGTGGGCTTGTCGCCGCCGTCCGGGCTCAGGTTGGTCCAGAAGATCGAGTGGTTCACATGACCGCCGAGATTGAACGCCAGGTCTTTCTCGAGCTTGTTGACGTTGGCGAGGTCCCCGGAGTCGCGGGCCTCTGCCAGCTTCTGGAGCGCGGTGTTCGCGCCCGTCACGTATGCGGCGTGGTGCTTGTCGTGATGGAGCTCCATGATCTTCGCGCTGATGTGCGGCTCGAGAGCGGCGTAGTCGTACGGAAGGTCGGGGAGCGTGTAGTCAGCCATCGATTTCTCCTAGCGGTTGGTGACCTGTTCAGTCTATTGAGGGCAACCGAGGAGCAACCTCCGTGCTTCCCGAGAGGGGCCAAGCGACGGAATGGGACTCAGTCCAGGTCGTCGGGCAGACCGTGGTCGGTGCCGGGGAGTCCGTGGTCGGCTGCGTGCTTGTCTGCCATCGCCAGGAGGCGGCGGATGCGGCCAGCCACGGCATCCTTCGTCATCGGCGGGTCGGCGTGGTGGCCCAGTTCGTCGAGACTCGAGTCGCGGAAGCGCAGCCGCAGCTCGCCGGCGTAGCGGAGATGATCGGGGACGTCGTCGCCCAGCAGTTCGAGGGCGCGCTCGACACGTGAGCAGGCCGCGACGGCGGCCTGGGCCGAGCGTCGCAGGTTGGCGTCGTCGAAGTTCACCAGCCGGTTCGCGGTGGCGCGCACCTCTCGGCGCTGCCGCAACTCTTCCCAGGCAGCCAGGCTGCGCTCGGCGCCCATGAGCTTGAGCATGGCGCCGATCGCCTCGCCGTCGCGGATCACGACCCGGTGCACTCCGCGCACCTCGCGCGCCTTGGCCGAGATCTTGAGCCGGCCGGCCGCGCCGACGAGCGCCATCGCCGACTCGTTGCCGGGACAGCTCACCTCCAGCGCAGCCGATCGCCCGGGATCGGTCAGCGAGCCGTGCGCCAGGAAGGCACCCCGCCACACGGCCGCCAGCTCTTCTCGAGACCCCGTGGTCAGCCGGTTGGGTAGGCCCCGCACCGGTCGGCGGCGCGCGTCGAGCAAGCCGGTCTGCCGCGCCAGGGTCTCTCCCCCGTCGATCACCCGAACCAGGTAGGTGCTCGTGCGGCGCAGATTGCTGCCCGAGATCACCGACACCTCGCTGCGCACGCCGTACAGCTCAGCCAGGTCTTTGCGGACCCGACGTGCGATCTGTGGCGAATCAAGCTCTGACTCGACGGCGATCCGTCCGGAGATGATGTGCAGGCCTCCGGAGAATCGCAGAAGCGCCGCGAGCTCAGCCGCCCGGACCGTCGTCTTGCCGACCTCGACGCTCGCGAGTTCTTCTTTGACGTCGGCGGTCAATGCCACGCGATCTTCCTTCTTCCGGTATGGCCGGAGCCCGTGGCTCCGAAGCTCGGGGGTTCTCTCACTCTCGACCCAGGTCCCGGTGCCGCACGTTGACGGTCACGCCCGGCAACCCGCGCAGGCGGCGTCCCAGTTCCTCTGCGATGGCGACCGAACGGTGCTTGCCGCCCGTGCACCCCACAGCGATCGTAGCGTGCCGCTTGTTCTCACGACGGTACCCGCCGAGCACCGGAGCGAGGGCGGCGGCGTAGGCGTCGACGAAGTCGAGCGCGCCCTCCGAGCCGAGCACGTACTCGCGCACCGGCTCGTCGAGCCCGCTCTGATTGCGCAGTTCGGGGACCCAGAACGGGTTCGGCAGGAAGCGGGCGTCGGCGACGCCGTCGGCGTCCGACGGGAGGCCGTACTTGAATCCGAAGCTCACCACCGTGACCCGGGTGGCGTCGCCATCCTCCGAGAACTGCTCGGCGACGACCGTGGCCAACTGGTGGATGTTGAGGTCGGAGGTATCGATCACCAGGTCGCTCTGCGATCGCAGCTCGGCCATCCTCGTGCGCTCCTCGGTGATCCCGTCGAGCAGGGTGCCATCGCCCTGAAGTGGATGCGGCCTGCGCACCTGCTCGAACCGCCGCACCAGCGCCGCGTCAGTGGCGTCAAGGAAGACCACCCGCACGCTCGCGTTGTCGCGCAGCGATTCGAGAGCGGCTTGCACGTCCGCGAACAGCTTGCCGCCGCGCACATCGACGATGGCGGCGACCTTCGGGATCGCGTCGCCGCTGTGCTCGGAGAGGTCGACCATGGGGCGCAGCATCTGCGGGGGGAGGTTGTCGACGACGTACCAGCCGAGGTCTTCGAGGGCGTTGCCGACCGTCGATCGACCGGCGCCCGACATCCCTGTGACGACCAGCATCTCGCGACGCGCGCTGTCTGCCATGGAGATCGTCAACCGTCCGATGCTGTCGCCCTGCCACGCTCGGTCGGGTGGTCCGAGTCACTGGTCAGCCTAGCGACGATGGCTTCGGCAAGTGCGGGACCGATGCCTCTGACCTCGCCGATCTGATCGGGGGTCGCCTGCTTCAAACGCTTCACCGACCCGAAGTGCTTCAGCAGCGTCTTGACCCGCGCAGGGCCCAACCCCGGCACCTCGGCGAGCACCGACCCGATGTCGTTCTTGCGCTTGGCGCGCTGGAAGGTGATCGCGAAGCGGTGCGCCTCGTCGCGGATCCGCTGCAGCATGAACAGCGCCTCGCTGTTGCGGGGCAGGATCACCGGGAAGTCGTTGCCAGGCAGCCAGATCTCCTCGAGGCGCTTCGCCAGCCCGCAGATCGGGATGTCGTCGATGCCGAGCTCGCCCAGGGTGCGCGCCGCGGCCTCCACCTGCGGCTGGCCGCCGTCGACGATGATGAGACCGGGGCGGTACGCGAAACGACGTCGCCTGCGCTCGGCGGCGGTCCCCTCGGTGTCCGAGAGTTCCGCATCGCTCTCCGGATCCTGCTCCTCGATGCCCGAGATGTCGTCGTCCTCGAGGTGCGAGAGCCGTCTCGTGAGCACCTGGTGCAACGACTCGAGGTCGTCGGCGTAGCCGTTCACGGCGAACTTGCGGTACGCGCTCTTCTTGGGCAGGCCGTCTTCGAACACCACCATCGACGCCACGATGTTGGTGCCGCCCAGGTGCGAGACGTCGTAGCACTCCATCCGCAGCGGCGCCTCGGGGAGGCCGAGGGCATCCTGGATGTCGTTGAGAGCCTGGGTGCGCGCCACATAGTCCGACGAGCGCCTGCTCTTGTAGAGCATGAGGGCCTGCTTGGCGTTGACCGTGGCGGTCTGCAGGACGGCCGCCTTGTCGCCGCGCTGAGCGGTCCGCAGCGACACCGCTCCCCCGCGCGGCCGCATTCCGGCCAGCCAGGTCTCGAGCGCGGTGGCGTCTTCGGGCAGGGCGGGCACGATGATCTCGCGCGGCGGCGGCTCGCTCTCGTATGCGCTCTCGAGCATCTGCTCCACCAGCTCACCGGTGGTGACCGCGAGCTCCTTGTCGACGACCCAGCTGCGCACGCCGCGCACTCGGCCGCCGCGGATCACGAACTGCTGCACAGCTGCTGCCAGTTCGTCCTCCTCGATGCCGAACACGTCGGTGTCGACGCCGTCCGGCAGGACGACCGCGCTCTTCTCGAGGACGTTCTCGAGCGCCTGGATGCGGTCGCGCAGGCGCGCTGCCTGTTCGTACTCGAAGGCGGCGCTGGCCTCCTTCATCTCGCGCTGGAGCCGCGTGATCACGCTCCGATCGTGGCTGGCCATGAACGTCACGAACTGCTCGACGACCTCGCGGTGCTGCTCGATCGTCACCTTCTGCGAGCACGGTCCGCCGCAGCGCCCGATCTGGCCGGCGAAGCACGGCCTGCCACTCGCCATCGCCTTGGCATAGCTCGAGTCTGAGCAGGTGCGGATCGGGAACGCCTTCACCATCAGCTCGATGGTCTCGCGCACGGCCCAGATCTTCGGATACGGACCGAAATACCGCGCGCCCGGGATGCGGCGATTGCGGGTCACCATCACGCGCGGCGCCTCGTCCGCCATCGTGATCGCCATGTATGGGTAGGTCTTGTCGTCGCGAAATTTGACGTTGTAAGGAGGGTCGAACTCCTTGATCCAGGTGTATTCGAGCTGCAGCGCCTCGAAGTCGCTGCCGACCACCGTCCATTCGACCTGGTTGGCGCTGAGCACCATGTGCCGAGTGCGCTGGTGCAGGCTGCGCAAGGGCTGGAAGTAGTTGCTGAGCCGCTGGCGCAGGTTGATCGCCTTGCCGACGTAGATCACGCGGCCTGACGCGTCGCGAAATTTGTAGACACCCGGCTGGGTCGGGATGTCGCCGGTCTTGGGCTTCCAGTCCTTCGGATCTGAGCCGCGGGTCGGCCGCCCGACCGAGCCGGTCATTCCCGCCGAGGCGCGACCTCCGGGACCGGTGCCGCCCGCGGTCCGGCCCTCGACGAACCCGGCCATCTCAGCTGACCCGTGTGTCAGCTGGCACGGCGGCGACCCTGCCCTGCCGATTCCGACTCGAGGAGTTCGCGCAGGAACAGTCCTGTGTGGCTCTGCGGCATCTTCGCCAGTTGTTCGGGGGTCCCGGTCGCAATGACCTCTCCCCCGCCGGATCCGCCTTCGGGGCCGAGGTCGATCACCCAGTCGGCCGACTTGATCACGTCGAGGTTGTGCTCGATCACGATCACGGTGTTGCCCTTGTCGACCAGCCCGTTGAGCACCAGCAGCAGCTTGCGCACGTCTTCGAAATGCAGACCGGTCGTCGGCTCGTCGAGCACGTAGACCGTGCGCCCTGTCGACCGCTTCTGAAGCTCGGTGGCGAGCTTGACACGCTGCGCCTCGCCGCCCGACAGCGTGGTCGCGCTCTGGCCCAGGCGCACGTAGCCGAGGCCGACATCCACCAGGGTCTTCAGGTAGCGGTGGATCGCGCTGATCGGCTCGAAGAATTCGGCCGCCTCGCTGATCGACATCTGCAGCACCTCGGCGATGTTCTTGCCCTTGTAGTGCACCTGGAGCGTGTCGCGGTTGTACCGCGCTCCTCCGCACACCTCGCACGCCACGTAGACGTCGGGCAGGAAGTTCATCTCGATCTTGATCGTGCCGTCGCCCGCGCAGTTCTCACAGCGGCCGCCCTTGACGTTGAAGCTGAAGCGACCGGGCTGGTAACCACGCGCCTTCGCCTCGATGGTCTCGGAGAACAGCGTGCGCATTCGGTCGAAGACACCCGTGTAGGTCGCCGGGTTCGAGCGCGGCGTGCGGCCGATCGGGGCCTGGTCGACGTGCACGACCTTGTCGAGCTGCTCGAGGCCGGTCACCCGCTTGTGCTTGCCGGGCACCTGCTTGGCGCCGTTGAGTTGATTGGCGAGCACCTTGTAGAGGATGTCGTTGACCAGGCTCGACTTGCCCGAGCCGCTCACGCCGGTGACCGCGACGAACGCTCCGAGCGGGAAGCTCACGTTCACGTCGCGCAGATTGTTCGCCTTGGCACCCTCGACCGTGATCTGCCGCTTCTTGTCGATAGGCCGGCGCGTGGTCGGCAACTCGATCGATCGCCGTCCCGAGATGTAGTCGCCGGTGAGCGAGCGGTGGTTGTCGAGCAGCGATGCATAGTCGCCCGAATGGACGACCTCGCCACCGTGCTCGCCGGCACCCGGGCCGATATCGACGATCCAGTCGGCGGTGCGGATCGTGTCCTCATCGTGTTCGACCACGATCAGGGTGTTGCCGAGGTTCTTGAGCTTGACCAGGGTGTCGATGAGCCGCCGGTTGTCGCGCTGGTGCAGGCCGATGCTCGGCTCGTCGAGCACGTAGAGCACCCCGGTGAGGCCCGAGCCGATCTGGGTCGCGAGACGGATGCGCTGCGCCTCGCCGCCCGAGAGGGTGGCGGCCGCGCGGGCCATGGTGAGGTAGTTCAACCCGACCTCGAGCAGGAACTCGAGCCGGAGCCGGATCTCGCGCAGCACCTGCGCGGCGATCTTCGCCTCGCGCGGGGTCAGTTCGAGCGCGTCCATGAAGGTGTGCGCGTCGGACAGGCTCAACTCGGACACCGCCGAGATGCTGTGGCCGGCCACCGTGACCGCGAGCACCTCGGGCTTCAGCCGCTGGCCGTCGCAGACCGGGCACGGGATCTCACGCAGGTATTCGCTGTAGCGCTGCTGGGTCCATTCGCTGTCGGCCTCGAGGTATTTCCGCTCGATGTAGGGCATGACACCCTCGAAACCGGTCGAGTACTTCATGGTGCGGCCGTAGCGGTTCTTCCACTGCACCTGCACCTGGAAGTCGTTGCCCTTCAGGATCGCGTCGTGCACCTCATCGCTGAGCTCGCCCCATGGCGTGTCGAGGTCGAAGTGCAGATCGCGGCCCAGTCCCTCCAGCAAGCGCTGGAAGTAGCTGTACATGCCCTTGCCGCCCTGGTTCCAGGGCAGCACGACGCCCTCGTTGAGCGTGAGGCTCGGGTCGCCGATCAGCAGCTCGCCGTCGACCGCCATCTTGGTGCCCAGCCCCGAGCATTCCGGGCAGGCGCCGAAGGGGGCGTTGAACGAGAAGGTGCGCGGCTCGATCTCGGTCAGCGCGATCGGGTGGCCGTTGGGGCAGCTGAGCTTCTCGCTGAAGGTGCGGAACGCCGCATCCCCCTCGAGGTCGATGAAGTTGATCATCACAAGGCCGTCGGTCAGCCCGAGCGCGGTCTCGATCGAGTCGGTGAGGCGCGTGAGCAGGTCGTCGGACGCGACCAGCCTGTCGACGACGACGGCGATGTCGTGCTTGATCTGCTTCTTCAGCACAGGTGGTTCGGTGAGCTGGATCAGCTCGCCGTCCACGAGGGCGCGGGAGTACCCGCTGGCCGCGAGCTCCTTGAACAGATCGACGAACTCGCCCTTCTTCTGCGAGATCATCGGGGCCAGCACCTGGTAGCGGGTTCCGGTCTCGAGCTCCATCAGCTGGTCGGCGATCTGCTGCACCGTCTGGCGCTGGATGGGCTCGCCGCAGATCGGGCAGTGCGGGACGCCGATGCGGGCCCACAGCAGCCGCATGTAATCGTAGATCTCGGTGATCGTGCCGACGGTCGAACGCGGGTTGCGGTTGGTCGACTTCTGGTCGATCGAGACGGCCGGACTCAGGCCTTCGATGAAGTCGACGTCCGGGCGGTCGACCTGACCCAGGAACTGCCGCGCGTAGGCCGAGAGCGACTCGACGTAGCGCCGCTGGCCCTCGGCGAAGATGGTGTCGAAAGCGAGGCTCGACTTGCCAGAACCCGAGAGGCCGGTGAAGACGACCAAGGAGTCGCGAGGGATCTCGAGATCCACGTTCTTGAGGTTGTGGACCCGAGCACCTCGAACGCTCAGTCGTTGCGAGCTGGGCACGGATTGGATCGACACTGTAGTCATTCTACGGAGGCCACCGACATCGGGCTGGGCCGCGCCTGCGCTCTGAGCGAAGCCGCACTGCGGCGCGTTACACGGCCATTACAGGCCCACGCTCCACTGAGCGCATGTTCCCGTGCGAACGCATCAGGACGACACGATCACGCATGGCTGAGGTAGCGTGCGCAGGTGGGCACGCGAGTCCAGCTGGTGGGATCGATCGCCGTCTTCGGGGACGGCGGCATGGTGACAGGCGCCCCCCTGGCGGGTCGCCGGGTCCGTCTCGCTCTCGCCGCTCTCGCGACGAGCCCCGACGGCCTCAGTTCGAGGGCACTCGCGGATCGGATCTGGGACGAACCGCCCTCCACGTGGGCTGCGGCGCTGCGTGGCACCATCCTCGCGCTGCGCAATGCGCTGGAGCCGATCGGACTCGGCGCGCAGAGCCTCGTCCGGACCACGCCCACCGGTTGGGCCCTCGTCCCGGGTACGGCTGTTGACCTGTCCGAGGCGGGCACCGTCGTCTCCGCAGCGGAGAAGTTGCTCGCAGACGGCGCCGCCGAGTCGGCGATCGACTCCCTCGCGGCGGTGTCGGCCGTGATCGGCGGCGAGCTGCTGACCGACGAGGATGCCGCGTGGCTCGACGAGCTCCGCGCCCGGCTCTCGACGATCACCGACCGCGCCCTCGCGGTGGAGGCGGAAGCCGCCCTCCTCCTCGGACGCGCGGCGACGGCGGGCGACGCGGCACGGCGTCTGCTCGAGCGCAACGAGCTGGACGAGCGGGCGCATCGCGTGCTGATCCGCGCGATTGCGGCGTCTGGCGATCGCGCCGGTGCGATCCGCGCGTACGAGACCTGCCGCGCGCTCCTCGCTGATCGCCTCGGAACCGACCCTGGCCCGGAGACGACCGCCGCCTACTTGGACGTGCTGCGCAGTGGCGCCACCGGCTCCGGCAACCTGCCTGCACTGCCCAGGAACGGGTTCTTCGGGCGACGGACGGAGCTGGAGGCGGTCGCGGCCGCCCTGTCGGATCCGGGCGTCGTCTCGGTGCTCGGCCGCGGCGGCGTCGGCAAGACGAGATTCGCCTTGCACGCCGCGCATGCCATGGCCCAACTGTCCGGTGGACGATTCTGGGTCTCGCTCGGCGACCTCTCGAGCCCCGGGCTCGTCGCGGTGAGCGTCGCGCGCGCGGTCGGCGCTGACGAGGGCGCGGACCCGCTTGCGGCCACGATCGCGCGCCTTGCTCCCCTCGGCCCCGCCCTTCTCGTGCTCGACGGGTGCGAGGCGGTCGCCGACGCCGTGACCGAGATGCTTCCGTCGCTCCAGGCCGCGGGACCCGAGCTCCGCATCCTCACCACGTCGCGACTCCCTCTGGACGTGCTCGACGAGCGCAAGATCGAGCTCGCGCCGCTCCCCGTTCCATCGCACGACGAATCCGCGCTCGGCCGGAGCGCCGCCGTTCAGTTGCTGGCCGACCGGATGGCCGCGCGCGGCCAGCACCTGTCGCTCGACGCGCGCAATGCGGACGCGGTCGCCCAGCTCTGCGCCAGATGCGGCGGCGTCCCCCTGGCGCTCGAACTCGCGGCTGCCCAGTTGAACACGATGGCCGTTGCCGATCTGCTGGACGTGCTTCCTGTTGCCACGCGCAGCGCCGAGGATGTGGTCGATTCCCTGTTGGAGCAGAGCGTCGAGGCCCTCGGCAGCGACGCCGCGTCCCTCTTCACCGCGTGGGGGGCGGTCGACGGCGCGCTGCCCCTGTCGCTGGCCGGCGCGCTGACGACGACGATCTCATCCGCCGGGCGCGTGGCGAGGCTGCTCGGAGAGCTGGCCGATTCAGGCCTGCTCTATGTTGACAGGGCCGGTCCGCGGTGGCGCTACCGCCAAGACGACCAGGTGCGCCGCTTCGCCCGTGCCCGGCTCGACGCGCTCGGGGATCGGCGTGCCGTCCTTGCCGAACTCGCCCGCGGCCTGCGTCACCTGCTACCCGACGACGCCCGAACCCCGCCCGCCGGGTACCGGGATGCGGCGACCGAGGCGTCGGACGCGTTCCGAACGGTCTTCGGCGCCGCCCTGCAGGGGAGCATCCCGCGACAAACCGGACTGGAGCTGGCCTTCCGGCTGCATCGCTATTGGGCGGTCACGAGTCTGGCGGAAGGGCGCTACTGGCTCACCCTGCTGCTCGACGGTGCCGAGGACGGGGAATGGAACTCGTTCGCGCTCTTCGCATCCGGATACCTCGCATACTGGGCGGGCGAATCCGCGGTCGCCCAGTCGCAGCTCGAGGAGGCAGCTCGCCGCCTCCGAGGAGTGGACGACGGATTCGCGGCGCGATCGCTGGTCTTCGCGGCCGGCCTTGCCGATGATCACGACCAGCCCGAGGAGGCGGTCGCCGACATCCGGGCTGCCGTCGAGCTGGCCCAGACGCTCGACGACCCGAACCTGCTCGTCACGGCATCGATGGGGATCGCGAGTGTGCTGGCAGAGCGCGGCGACCCGCACGCTGCCGAGTACGCGATGCGGGCGTTGGAGATCTGCCGGAAGCGGGCGAGCGAGGATCAGCTGAAAGCGACCCTGGCCACCACCGCGATGGTCCTGTGGCAGGTCGGCGATCTCGACCGCGCTCGCGCCGTGATCGCCGAGGCCGAGCCGTTGCTGATGCCCGGCGAACCGCGGATCGCGCGCGCCGTCCTCGCCGCCGCTGCGGCGGGGGTCGCCATGCACGAAGGGCGTCTGGAGCACGCTGCTCGGTTGGCGGAGCTCGCCGTGCACGATGGCGACGATCTGGGCATCGAGCGGGAACTGCCGCTGGCCCATGCGCTGGCATCCCGGATCGCTCTGGCCCGCGGTCGCCGGGCCGACGCGGCCCGCGCGGCGCTCGACGGCCTGACGCGAGCGGAGTCGCTCGATTACGCATACCCGACGGCGATCTGCCTCGAGTCGGCCGCGGAATTGGCCGACGACCCGGAGGACGCCCGCCGGTTGAGAGGCGCCGCGACCCGCATCCGGGATGCCGGCGACCGCCCCGCTCCGCTGTTCCTGCGGCCGAGCGAATCCGTGCCCGCGTCGGCGAGCACCGTCACCATCGGTGAAGCCGTGGCGAGAGCCCGCGAACTGCTGGAGCCGCAGGCTGCGCTCAAGTCAGCCGACGACCGAGACGGTCGTCGGTGAGGTAGCGCGCGACGGTCAGAAATGACCGTCGCTCCGAGCAGCTACCTCACATGACCGACCGACTCCATCTGGCGAAGCTCGCGCTTCATCTCGGAGAGCTCGTCGCGCAGCCGTGCCGCCAACTCGAACTTGAGCTCGCCCGCGGCCTGCAGCATCTGCTCGTTGAGGTCGGCGATGATCGCCTCGAGTTCGTTGGCTCCGGCCGCTCCCACACCCTCACGTCGCAGGTTCGGGGTCGGGGCGCGCTTCTTGCTGTCGCGCCCTCCGCCTTGCCGAGACGAGAGCAGTTCGGCCGTGTCGGCGCCCTCGCGTGCCAGCACGTCGGTGATGTCGGCGATGCGTTTGCGCAGCGGCTGCGGGTCGATGCCGCGCTCCTTGTTGTAGGCGATCTGCTTCTCGCGTCGGCGGTCCGTCTCGTCGATCGCCTGCTTCATCGAGTCGGTGAGGTTGTCTGCGTACATGTGGACCTCGCCGGAGACATTGCGCGCCGCGCGGCCGATGGTCTGCACGAGCGAGGTCGAACTGCGGAGGAATCCCTCTTTGTCGGCGTCGAGAATGGCGACCAGCGAGACCTCGGGCAGGTCGAGACCCTCGCGCAGCAGGTTGATCCCCACGAGCACGTCGTAGACGCCCTGCCGCAGTTCGGTGAGCAGTTCCACTCGCCGCAAGGTGTCGACATCGGAGTGCAGGTACCGCACCCGCACACCGTGCTCCCCGAGGAAGTCGGTGAGCTCTTCGGCCATCTTCTTCGTCAGGGTCGTGACCAGTACGCGCTCGTTGCGCTCGGCCCGCAGCCGGATCTCTTCGAGCAGGTCGTCGATCTGGCCCTTGCTGGGCTTGACGATGATCTGCGGGTCGACCAGGCCGGTCGGGCGGATGATCTGCTCCACCACCCCGTCGGCGATCCCCATCTCGTACCGGCCAGGGGTTGCCGAAAGGTAGATCTTCTGGCCGACGCGGCTCAGGAACTCCTCCCAGCGCAGCGGCCGGTTGTCGAGCGCACTCGGCAGCCGGAAGCCGTGCTCGACCAGCGTGCGCTTGCGGCTCGCGTCGCCCTCGTACATGGCTCCGATCTGCGGCACGGTGACGTGCGACTCGTCGATGACGACGAGGAAGTCGTCGGGGAAGTAGTCGAGCAGCGTGTTCGGCGCCTCACCGGGCGCCCGGCCGTCGATGTGCCGCGAGTAGTTCTCGATGCCGTTGCAGAAGCCGATCTGCTCCATCATCTCGAGGTCGAAGGTGGTGCGCATGCGCAGTCGTTGGGCCTCGAGCAGTTTGCCCTGACGCTCGAACTCCGCGAGCCGCTCGGCGAGCTCCGCGCGGATGCTGACGATGGCGCGCTGCATCGCCTCGGTGCTGGCGGCGTAATGGGTCGCCGGGAAGACGGCGACGGAATCCATCTTCTTGATCACATCGCCCGTGAGCGGGTGCAGCGAGTACAGGGCCTCGATCTCGTCGCCGAACATCTCGATGCGGATCGCGTGCTCTTCGTAGACCGGGATGATCTCGATGGTGTCGCCGCGCACGCGGAATTTGCCGCGCGAGAAGTCGACGTCGTTGCGCTCGTACTGCATGTTGATGAAGCGGCGCACGAGCTTGTCGCGCGAGATGTGCTCGCCCACCTGGAGCGCGGTCATCGCGCCGAGGTACTCCTCGGCGGCACCCAGGCCGTAGATGCACGAGACCGTGGACACGACGACGGCGTCGCGCCTGCTGAGCAACGAGTTCGTCGTCGAATGGCGCAGCCGCTCGACCTCGGCGTTGACCGATGAATCCTTCTCGATGAAGGTATCGGTCTGCGGCACGTAGGCCTCGGGTTGGTAGTAGTCGTAGTAGCTGACGAAGTACTCGACCGCGTTGTTCGGCATGAGCTCGCGGAACTCGTTGGCGAGTTGCGCCGCGAGCGTCTTGTTGTGCGAGAGCACGAGGGTCGGCCGCTGAACCTGCTCGATGAGCCAGGCAGTGGTCGCCGACTTGCCCGTGCCCGTGGCGCCGAGCAGCACGACATCGGTCTCGCCGGCGTTGATGCGGTGGGCGAGCTCAGCGATGGCCGCCGGCTGGTCGCCGCTCGGCAGGTATTCGCTGACGACCTCGAAGGGCCGAACCGAACGCGTTGGCTGCATGAATCCAGCCTAGGTCTGGCCGCCGACACGCGCTGAGAGCTTCTCCCACAGCGCATCGGCCTGCTCCAGGGTCTGCTCGAGGGTGCCGTTGGAGTCGATCACGACGTCCGCGACCGCCAGGCGCTCGGTGTTCGTCGCCTGGGAGTTGAGGCGATGCATGGCCTCGTCGCGCGTCATCCCGCGCAGCTCGACCATGCGGTTCAGTCGCGTCTCGGTGCTCGCGTTCACCACCACGATCAGGTCGAACTCGTCGACACGGCCGGCCTCGACGAGAAGCGGAACGTCGTACACCACGATCGCATCGGGGTCGGCGGCGGCCGCGGCCGCGAACAACTCCTTCGACCGGATCCCGACAGCCGGATGCGTGATGGCATTCAGCGCCGCGCGCTTCTCGGGCGACTCGAAGATCAACGCACCGAGAGCCGCCCGGTCGAGGCTCCCGTCGGAAGCGATGACCTCGTCGCCGAATTCCTCGGCGATCCGGGCCAGGGCGGGGCTGCCCGGCTCTACGACCTCCCGGGCGATCCGATCCGCGTCGACGACCACGGCTCCGTGCTCGGCGAGCCGGGCTGCGACGACCGACTTGCCGGACGCGATCCCGCCGGTGAGGCCGATCAGCTGCATCCGACGAGCGTACCCTCGCTGCTAGCCTCTGCTCATGTTCGAGGTCCTCACCGGTGCGGGGTTGGCGGCCGCGGCCGGACTGAACGCCTACATCCCGCTGCTGGCGATCGGGCTCCTCAGCCGGTTCACCGATCTGGTCTCTCTGCCGCCCGGCTGGGCGTGGCTCGAGAACGGGTGGGTGCAGATCATCCTGGGCGTCCTCCTGGTGATCGAGATCGTCGCCGACAAGGTGCCGGCCGTCGACTCGGTCAACGACTGGATCCAGACCATCGTTCGACCGGCGGCCGGCGGCATCGTCTTCGGATCGGGCACCGTTGCCCAGACGGCGACTGTCACCGACCCCGCCAAATTCTTCACCAGCAACGCCTGGGTACCGATCGTGATCGGCGTGCTGCTGGCCCTGACCGTGCACATCGGCAAGACGGTGGTGCGCCCGGGCGCGAACCTCGCAACAGCCGGGTTCGCCGCCCCCGTGCTGAGCACCGTCGAAGACGTCTTCAGCGCGGTCATGTCGGTCGTCGCTTTGCTGCTCCCGGTGCTGGTCATCATCGGACTGGCGGGCCTGGTCGCCGGGGCTATCGGGCTGACCCGTCGGATGCGCAAGAGACGCGCTCAGTCACCGCCCGTGCCTCCCGTTCCCACTCCCGGCGGCAGTACGGGCTGAGACGGGCACAACACGAAGGCCGGGCGCTCGCGCGCCCGGCCTTGTGCTTGCTGAGATTCTCGGCGAATGCCTAGCTGTTCGAGCTGAGCTTCTCGCGCAGTGCCGTCAGCGCCTCATCGTCGGCGAGCGTGCCGACGCTGGCCGACTCGCTCGAGAACGAGTTGCTGCTCGATGCCGAGGACGCCGGTGCGAGGTCGTCGTCTCCGGCCGCCTCGGCGGCGATGATCTGCTTCTTGTGGGCCTCCCAGCGCACCTGGGCAGCCGCGTACTCCTGCTCCCACGCCTCGCGCTGGGTGTCGAACCCGTCGAGCCACTCGCCGCTGGTCGCGTCGAAGCCCTCGGGGAACTTGTAGTTGCCCTGCTCGTCGTACTCGGTGACCATGCCGTACAGGGCGGCGAGGCCGGAGTCGAACTCGGTGTTGTTCGGGTCGATGCCCTCGTTCGCCTGCTTCAGCGAGAGCGAGATGCGGCGACGCTCGAGGTCGATGTCGATGACCTTGACGAAGACCTCGTCGCCGACCGACACGACCTGCTCGGCGAGCTCGACGTGCTTGCCGCTGAGCTCCGAGATGTGCACGAGGCCCTCGATTCCCTCCGCCACGCGCACGAATGCACCGAACGGCACCAGCTTGGTGACCTTTCCGGGCGCGATCTGACCGATCGCGTGCGTGCGGGCGAAGACCTGCCACGGGTCCTCCTGCGTCGCCTTGAGCGAGAGCGACACGCGCTCGCGCTCGAGGTCGACCTCGAGGATCTCGACGGTGACCTCCTGGCCCACCTCGACGACCTCGCTGGCGTGCTCGATGTGCTTCCACGACAGCTCGGAGACGTGGACCAGACCGTCGACGCCGCCCAGGTCGACGAACGCGCCGAAGTTGACGATCGAGGACACGACGCCCTTGCGGACCTGGCCCTTCTGGAGGTTGTTGAGGAAGGTGCTGCGCGACTCGCTCTGCGTCTGCTCGAGCAGCGCGCGGCGGCTCAGGACGACGTTGTTGCGGTTCTTGTCGAGCTCGAGGATCTTGGCCTCGATCTCCTGGCCGAGGTACGGCGTGAGGTCGCGAACGCGGCGCAGCTCGATGAGCGAGGCCGGCAGGAAGCCACGGAGTCCGATGTCGACGATCAGGCCGCCCTTGACGACCTCGATGACGGAGCCGGTGACGACGCCGTCCGAATCCTTGATCTTCTCGACGTCGCCCCATGCGCGCTCGTACTGTGCGCGCTTCTTGGACAGGATGAGGCGACCCTCCTTGTCCTCCTTCTGAAGAACGAGGGCTTCGACCATGTCGCCGACGTTGACGACCTCTGACGGGTCGACGTCGTGCTTGATCGAGAGTTCGCGGGAGGGGATGACGCCCTCCGTCTTGTAACCGACGTCGAGGAGGACCTCGTCACGATCGATCTTGACGACGGTGCCTTCGATGAGGTCTCCGTCGTTGAAGAACTTGAGGGTCTTCTCGACGGCGGCGAGAAAGTCCTCAGCAGATCCGATGTCATTGATCGCGACCTGCTTGGCGACCGAAGCGGTCGTTGTGGTTGTCATGTAGTAGTTGCTCCGATAGATCCTGCGACCGGGATGGCGCACAGGGGTGAAGGCCACGGACGTGGTGAAAGGTGGTGATGTGTCGCCCGAGGCAGGCGGATATGGATGTCGCCAAAGCGACGTTCTAGCTTAGCGGGCGCTGCAAGCGCCTCGCCAGTCGAGCAGGCTACTTCTTGGCCTGACGGAGCACCGTCTCGACCCGCAGAACGTTGACGGCCTTGTCGAGCCCCGCCTGCTGGGCGGTCCCCTGCGAGATCGGCTCGGAGAGGTAATAGCCCAGCTGGCCCTTGTCGTCGGTTGCCGCTCCCGCGAAGTTGTAGTACCAGCGGGCCGAGGTCGTGGCTGAGGGCTTCGCCGTCGGTGCAGCCGTTGCGCCCGGTGTCGGAGTCGGCGCCGGCGTGTCGTAGTCGAAGCGCACCGTCCAGGGCGTGACCGAGACGGTCTTCCTGATCGACGCGATGATGGCTCTGGCATCGGAGTCGCTGAGCCCGATGTACAGCAGGGTGCGATGGGTCTCGACGAACGCGACACCGCCATCGGGCGTGGTCGGTGCGACGCTCGAGTAGTAGCAGGTCGGCGCCGGGGAACCCGGGATGTTGAAGATCTTCGGCAGGTCGCCGGCGTTGAACTTGGTCGCGGTCGTGCCCGAGTCGTCTGACAGCAGCACCTTCGAGATGATGCCGGCGCAGTTGTCGACCGTCGGGCGCGACGGCGACTGAGTGCAGCCGCTCAGCGCGATGGCTGCGATGGCGACGGCGGACACCGCGGCACTGGCGCGGAACAGGGAACGGGGCACGGGGTCGACTCCTACGAGGATCGGTCTCGAGACAGCCTAACCAGCCCGTCCTGAATCCACGGTCACGCCGCTCCCCTGGCCTCGACGATCTGTCGGATCGCCTCCTCCAGATCGGGATGCCGGAATCGGTATCCGGCCTCCAGCAGCCGTTCGGGAAGGACCCACCGGCTCTTGAGAACCAGCTCGGTCTCGGTCCGGATCGCCGCGGATCCGAGCTCGAGGGCCCAGCGCGGCAGCGGAAGACCGAGCGGCACGCCGAGAATGCGCCGGATCGTGCGCATCAGCGTCGCGTCGTCGCTCGGGTTCGGGCTGGTGATGTTGACGGCACCGGTGAGCTGGGAGTTCTCAGCCAGGAAGCGCAGGGAGCCGACCACGTCGTCCAGGTGCACCCAGCTGAAATGCTGGCGCCCCCAGCGGGCCCCGAAGGCGTGGTAGGTGCCCGCCGCGCGGCGTGCGGCGGATGCCGGCCACCTGCCGTCGAGGTGCGCTCCGCCCATCCCGACCCGCGCCAGGCGCAGCAGCGGGAGCAGCGCGCTGCCGTCGCCGAGCACGATGGCGGTGCGCATGGCCACGCGCCGCGTCGCCGGGAGGTCGGCTTCGAAGAACGCGTCCTCCCACGCCCGGGCGACACTGACCGAGAACCCCTCGCCGAGTTCGCCGGTGCGCTCGGTCATCGGACGATCCTCTGCGTGCCGGTAGATGGTGGCCGTTGACGCGTTCAGCCAGACGGCGGGAGGCGTCTGCGCCCGCCCGACCGCGTCGGCCAGCGCCCGCGTCGTCGCAACCCGTGACCGGAGGATCTCGGCCCGGTTCTCCGGCCCGTATCGGCAGTTGACGCTCTTCCCGGCGAGATTCACCAGGACCGCAGCGCCGTCGACCAGGCGCACCAGGGCCGCCGGATCGTCCCACCCGGCGTCGGCGCCGGCTCTGCCGATCGTGCCCACCTCGGCGCCGTCCGCGGCATAGGCAGCCTGGATGGCGCGCCCCATGAAGCCGGACGCCCCGGCGATCACAACCCTCACGCGTCCTCGATCCGGTAGTCGAAGTGCCCTGAATACTCGTAGATGCGGCCGACCAGGGCGGCTTCCAGCGTCAGGGCGACGTGCTGGCGCCCGACGGCGTCATCGAATCGCTCGACGAGCCGCAGGCGAGGAGCGAACGGGATGGGCAGCCACCCCCAGCGCGCCGACCGGGAGACGAGGAGCAGGGCGCCGTCGAGCACGGAGGCCGTCAGCTCGGTTCGGAGCGCCCCGCCATCCCCGAGGCGATCGACGAGGCGGTCGCGCTCAGTCGTGACGACATCGACCATCCCCTTGTCGCCTGCGGCGAAATGGAAGGTGCGGACGGCGCGCAGCGCGTTCCCGTCTGGCCGGTTCTCGATCGTGAACGGGACGTCGTGATCCCAGACCGGGAACAGGATGCGGCGGCGCTCCAGGACGCGGAGCACCGGCCACAGCCAGCGCCGGGGTGTGCCGACGCGTTCGAAGGTTCCGGTCCCGCGGCCGACGCGCCCGGCGGGGATCGCCGAGAAGTAGGCGAGGAGACGCGGATGGAGCTGGGGGAAGTCGTCACCGAGGGCTGTGCGCCACGGCGAATCCGGCGACGCGAGCCCCGGCACTAGCCGAGCAGACTCGACCGGAGCGTGTCGAGTCCGACGCCGCCCAGGTCGAGGGCGCGCTTGTGGAACGCCTTGATGTCGAAGGCGGCGCCCTCGCGCTTCTTGACCTCGTCGCGCAGTTGTTCCCAGATGCGCTGGCCGACCTTGTACGAGGGCGCCTGACCCGGCCAGCCGAGGTAGCGGTTGACCTCGAAGCGGATGAACGAGTCGTTCATGTTCACGTTGGCCCGCATGAACTCGAGGGCGTCGTCCGCCGTCCAGGTGCCGGTCCCGGCCAGGTTCGGCTTGCCGAGGTGGACGCCGATGTCGAGCACCACGCGCGCCGCGCGCATCCGCTGACCGTCGAGCATGCCTAGCCGGTCGGCCGGGTTCTTGAGGTAGCCGAGCTCGTCCATCAGGCGCTCCGCGTAGAGCGCCCAGCCCTCGGCGTGCCCGCTGGTCCCCGCCAGGCTGCGACGCCAGGTGTTCAGGAGGGCGCGGTTGTACACGGCCTGGCCCAGTTGAAGGTGATGCCCCGGAACGCCCTCGTGGTACACCGTGGTGGTCTCGCGCCAGGTGTCGAACTCGGTCACCCCCTCAGGAACGCTCCACCACATCCGGCCCGGCCGGCTGAAGTCGTCATTGGGCGAGGTGTAGTAGATGCCGCCGTCGTGCGTCGGGGCGATCATGCACTCGATGGTCTTGATCTCGTCGGGGATGTCGAAATGCGTACCCGACAGCTCGGAGACGGCCTGGTCGGCCAGCTGCTGCATCCATCTCTGCAACTCCTCCGTGCCGTGCAGCTTGTTCGACTCGTCGGCCTCGAGGAAGGCGATCGCCTCCTCCACCGAGGCGCCCGGCTTGATCTGCCCGGCGATCTGCGTCTGCTCGTCGACCATGCGCGCGAGCTCTTCGATGCCCCACTCGTAGGTCTCGTCGAGGTCGATCTCGGCGCCCAGGAAGCGCCGGGAGTGCAGTGCGTACAGCTCTCGCCCGACGCCGTCCTGCTCGCTCGCCTGGGGGGCGAGTTCGAGCTCGAGGAACTCGGCCAGCTTCGCGTACGCGGCGGCGGATGCCTCAGCGCCCTTGTGGAGCTCGGATTTCAGGGAATCCGGCAGCGCTCCCCCGTCTTCGAGCGCCGCGGATCCGGTGAAGTCGAAGAAGAAGCCGAGTGTGTCGGCGTGTCGGCGGACGCCGGTCGCGGTCTCGATCACCTGGCGGCGAGCCGGCACCACTCCATCGGCGATGCCCAGCCTCAGCGTCTCGATGTAGCCGTCGACGGCGCCCGGCAGGTTGCCGAGCTTCTCGGCGATCGTCGCCCAGTCGGCTTCGGTCGCGGTCGGCATGAGGTCGAAGGTGTCGCGGATGGCCTGGGCGGGAGACGCGATCACGTTGACGTCGCGCTCGTGCAGCTTCGCCGCGTGGTACTCGGCGCTCAGCCGCAACTCGGCGAGAAGATCGGTCTTGGTCGCCTCGTCGACCGAGTCGACCGGAGTGGCTGCCTCCAGTTCGGCGATGACGGCGTTGCCCGCCGCCAGCTGCGCGTCCTGCCCCGCGGGCGAGAAGTCGGCGTACTCACCGAGGCGACCGGGGATGCCGACCCAGACCGCGACATCCGGATCGAGGTCCGCCAGCGTGGTGACCCACTTCTCGGCGATCGCATCGATCGGTGTGGACTGACGGGGGGACGGAGACGTGGCGTCACTCATCCCTCCAGCCTAACCACGGGCCAGCCTCACACGGGCTACTGCTTGTCGAGGTCGGTCGCCAGCAGGGCGGCCAGTTCGTCGAGCGCGGTGTCTGCCCCGTCGGCGTCGGACGACAGGGTCACCTGCTCGCCATGACCGACCCCCAGCGACAGCACACCGAGGATGCTCGCAGCATTCACGCTCTTGCCCGCTGCCGAGGTGATCGTGACCACGACGCCCGTCTTGGCGGCCGCTTGGCTGAACAACGAGGCGGGTCGCGCGTGCAGGCCGACGCTCGAGGCGACGATGACGGTGCGCTCGGACATGGTGTACCTCCTGGCTCTCCCCGACCCTACGCGGAGCTAGTGCGCGGCCGCATCCCAGTTCGGCCCCGACCCGAGTTGGACGTCGAGGGGCACGCTCAACTCGGCCGCGCCCGCCATCCGCGATCGCACGATCTCGGTCAGCTCGTCGAGCTCGCCCGTCGCCACCTCCAGCACCAGTTCGTCGTGCACCTGGAGCAGCATCCGCGAACCCAGTTGTCGCGACCGGATATCGGCGTCGATGCCGAGCATCGCCCGCTTGATGATGTCGGCGGCCGATCCCTGGATCGGCGAGTTGAGCGCTTGGCGCTCGGCGTTCTCGCGCAGCACCCGGTTGGTCGAGGTGAGGTCGGAGAACGGCCGTCGGCGGCCGAAGATGGTCGTGGTGTAGCCGTCGGTGCGCGCCTGCTCGACCACGCCGCGCAGGTAGTCGCGCACCGCGCCGAACCGGGCGAAGTAGTCGGCCATCAGCTCGCGCGCCTCGGCCACCTCGATGCGGAGTTGCTTCGACAGTCCGAACGCCGACAGGCCGTATGCGAGGCCGTACGACATCGCCTTGACCTTCGTGCGCATGATCGGCGTCACGTCGGCGGGATCGACCTTGAAGATGCGCGCTCCCACGAAGCGGTGCAGGTCTTCGCCCGAGTGGAAGGCCTCGATCAGCCCGGCGTCCTCTGAAAGGTGCGCCATGATCCGCATCTCGATCTGGGAGTAGTCCGCCGTCAGGAGGGTCTCGAACCCGGCACCGGGGCGGAATGCCGAACGCACCTCGCGGCCGACCTCGGTCTTGATCGGGATGTTCTGCAGGTTCGGGTCGTTCGACGAGATGCGGCCGGTCGCCGATCCGGTCTGCTCGTAGGTGGTGTGCACGCGGCCGTCCGGGCCGACGCCCTTCTCGAGGGTCTCGACGATCTGCCGGATCTTGGTCGCGTCCCGATGCTGCAGCAGCAGCTCGAGGAAGGGATGCGGATGCTGCTCCTGCAGATCGGTCAGGCTCGCGGCATCCGTCGAGAACCCGGTCTTGTTCTGCCGGGTCTTGGGCATGCCGAGCTGGTCGAACAGGACCTCCTGCAGCTGCTTCGGAGAGCCGAGGTTGACCTCGCGGCCGATCTCGGCATACGCCTTCTGAGCGATCTCGGCCGCCTGCGTGCCCAACCGCGAGTTCAGTTCGCCGAGCACGCCGGCGTCGACCGTGACGCCCTGGATCTCCATGCGCGCCAGCACAGGGATGAGCGGCGCCTCGATGTCGCGGGACACGCCGAGCGACCCAGGGTCCAGGCGCGCCATGAGTTCATCCGCGAGACGCAGGAGGTACCAGGCCTCCGTCGCCGGACTCAGGGCCTCCGTCTCGGGGACCAACTGGCTCGGGTCGGGCTCGGGCAGCGTCTCGCCCAGGTAGTAGTAGGTCAGTCCGCCGAGCGTGTCCGCCTTGTTGCCCGGCCGCAGCAACCACGCGCCGAGGGCGGTGTCGAACGCGATGCCGTCGAGTTCGAGACCGGTGCCGGTGAGGGACTTCAGCTGGCGCTTGGCGTCGTGCAGGTACTTGGGCGAGTCCGAGGCGAGCCATCGCTCCAGGGCGGCGTAATCAGGCCGGCCGGCGGCCCACGGCACCCAGGCGCTCTCGGTGAGGCTCGCGATGCCGAACCCCTCGATCCGGCCGTTGAGCGTGACGATGCGCAGCCCCAGGGGCGCGGTGTGCTTCGCCGACGCGGCGTCCAGCCACTTCTCGAGCTCTTCGTCGACCAGCGTGCGGACGGCCGGGACGGATGCCGCGGGCAGCTTGTCATCGGCGACGGCCACCAGATCGTCCGCCGTCCCCTCGAGCTTGATCACCCGGTCGAGCAGGGTGCGGAACTGCAGCCGTTCGAACACCGCACGCACCGACGCCGCGTCGATGGGGTTGCGAGCGAGGTCTGCGGGGGTGATCGGCAGGTCGACATCCCGGACCAGCCGGTTGAGCTTGCGGTTGCGGACGACCCGGTCCTGCTGCTCGCGCAGGTTGTTGCCCACCACGCCGGTGATCTCGTCGGCGTGCGCCAGCAGCTCGGCCGCGGTCCCGTACTGCTGGATCCACTTGACGGCGGTCTTCTCGCCCACCTTGTCGACGCCCGGCAGGTTGTCGCTGGTCTCGCCGACCAGGGCGGCGATCTCGGGGTACTGGGCGGGCTCGATGCCGTACCGCTCGCGCACGGCCTCGGGGTCGTAGACCTTCAGCTCGGAGACGCCACGTGCGTTCGGGTACAGCAGCGTCACATCGTCGTCGACGAGCTGGATGGTGTCCCTGTCGCCCGAGACGACCAGGACCCGATATCCCTGCTCCTTGCCCTGCAGCGAGAGCGTGGCGAGGATGTCGTCGGCCTCGAAGTCCTCCTTGGTGATCGTCACGATGTTCATCGCCTTCAGTGCCTCTTCGAGCAGCGGCACCTGGCCTTTGAACTCGGGCGGCGTCTCGCCGCGCGTGCCCTTGTAGTCCTCGTACTCGCGGTTGCGGAACGAGAACCGCGAGATGTCGAAGGCCACACCAAGGTGCGTCGGCTTCTCCTTCTGTAGCAGCAGGATCAGCATCGACAGGAAGCCGTGGATCGCGTTGGTGTGCTGGCCATCCCGGGTCACGAAGCTGTCGACCGGCAGGGCGTAGAACGCACGGAACGCGAGCGAGTGGCCGTCGATGAGCAGGAGCGTAGGCTTTTCGGAGTCCGGCACGGGCTCAGCCTATCCGCCGGTTCCGACAGCCCTGTGGAGAGCCAGCGTGACGAAATTGCCCCCGGATCTCGACCCGTCGCTGGTCGCACGGATCACCGACACCGGGGGCGGCGGGCTCGCCACCAAGATGAACATCGAGTTCCTCGAGCTCTCCGCCGAGTTGTCGACCGCCCGGATGCCGGTGCTCGGCAACACGCAGGTGGTCGGCATTCTGCACGGCGGCGCGCATGTCGTGCTGGGCGAGTCGCTCGGATCGATCTCGGCGGCCATCCACGGCGGCCCGACCAAGTATGCGGTCGGCATCGAGATCAACGCCACGCACAGCCGCTCGATCAGCGAGGGCTGGGTGCTCGGCACGTGCACCGCCCTCGTCCTGGGGCGCACGCTCTGCACGCACGAGATCGTCATGACCGACGAGGAAGGCCGGCGGCTCTCGACGGTGCGGATGACGAACTTCTTGAGGGATATCGAATCCCTGTAGCGGCTACTTCTTCGCAGCCAGCTGGTCGATGATCGCCTGGGCGACGTCGTGCATGGTGAGACGGCGATCCATCGATGCCTTCTGGATCCAGCGGAAGGCCTCGGGCTCGCTGAGGCCCATCTTCTCGTTGAGCAGTCCCTTGGCACGGTCGACGAGCTTGCGGGTCTCGAAGCGCTCCACCATGTCGGCGACCTCGGCCTCGAGCGTCACGATCTGCTGATAGCGGCTCAGCGCGATCTCGATCGCAGGCAGCAGGTCGTTCGGGGTGAACGGCTTCACCACGTAGGCGAGTGCACCGGCCTCGCTCGCTCGCTCCACGAGCTCCTTCTGGCTGAATGCGGTCAGCAGGACGACAGGAGCGATGTGGTTCTTGGCCAGCTTCTCGGCCGCCGAGATGCCATCGAGCTGCGGCATCTTGACATCCATGATCACGAGGTCGGGGCGCAACTCGGTCGCCAGGGCGACCGCGGTCTCACCGTCTCCGGCCTCGCCGACCACATCGAAACCGTTGTCGCGCAGGATCTCGACGATGTCGAGACGGATCAGCGACTCATCCTCGGCGACGACGACACGTCGCGGGGCGGGCGGGGTCTCCTGCACGTCACTCACAGAGGGAGCCTACGGTATCGTTCCAGGTGCTGCGCCCCAGGGGCGAGAGCGCCGGATTGGCGGAATGGCAGACGCGGGGCACTCAAAATGCTCTGTCCGCAAGGGCGTGTGGGTTCAAGTCCCACATCCGGCACCGAATGTCGGCGGGTGGCTACCCCGCAGCCGCGGCAATCGCAGTGAATGCGCCGGTGTCGTTGGTCACCGTGACGTTGACGATTCCGGTCGTGCCATCGGCCAGGGTCACGCTGCAACTGAACGTGCTTGCCGCGATCGGGAGCGCGCTCGACGGGCAGGCAGCGGCTGTCGAGGTCTTACCGAAGGTCTTCTGGGCGTCCGTGATGAGCTGCTTCTCCACGGTGCTGTGGAATGCGACCGTGTGGGCGACCGTCTGGTTGATGTCGTTGATGTCGGCAGCGGTGGGCACTCCGAGCAGCAGCGGGAGGAGAGGAAGTGCCGCGAGCACGCTCGCCGCACCCGACAGCAGCACACCGAGCAGTGAGACGGGGAGTCCGTCGCCCGTGACCCGTGCCCTGCGGAAGGCCGGCACCGCGCAGATCAATCCGATGACACCAGGGATGAGCGGGATGATGGTCGAGTAGTTCAGCGCCAGCGATCCGAGGTATGCCGCGACGGCGATCAGACCGATCACGATCATGAATGTGGCCGTGCGGTTCTTCCCTGAGGGCGCGCGACCGGCGGTGGATGCCCAGGTGTTCTCGAAGCTCGAACTGAAGGGACTCTGGCTCTGCTCGGCCAGGTCGAAGGCGCCGGCACCGGTGGCGACCTCCTGTCCCGTCGCGTCGCTCGACCAGACGGATTCCGCGGAGGGCGCCGCCGTGAGGTGTTCGGTCCAGGCGCCACCGCTCCACCACCGATATGCCCGAGAATCCGTCGGATCCGGATACCACCCGGCCTGCGGCGTGATGATGTCGGTCATGCGTCCCTCCGGGGCGATCGTGCGGTCTGCACACCTCGATCCTTGTCGGAATGGGCCGCAGCGGCGACCCCGCATGCGGGGCTCCCCCGGACGGGGGAAGGGGCTACGCTATCGCTCACATCCCCCAGGAGGCCGACATGGCGACAGGCTCGGGCACCGAAGACGATCCGTGGCAGCTGATGACGCCACCCGGATCGTCGAGCTACACGATGTACCGCGATCCCGACTCGAATCCACCCTCGATCGTCTGCCAGGTCGGGTCGACCAAGCTGCTCTACAACGGTCGGGCTGTCGAGGATCTGCGCTTCTGGTTGCAGGAGAAGGCGGACTGGGTTCCGCTCGGCGCCGCCGACGAGAGCCAGGAGGCTGCCGAGGGCACCGTCGAGTGGTTCGGCCGGTGGGACAGCAATCCGATCGGCGGGTGGTATGGACTCCGCAAGGGCTATCGCGGCCGCTTCGGCATGTACATGCCGCCGCTGCTCGAGGCCTTGGGGTTCGCCGAGCTCACCCACGACGCCCGCAACAACAGCATGCGGGCGCTCTAGGCGCATTCGCTAGCGGGCGACGATCAAGCGCAGCGACCCGTCGAACTCGGGCTGAGTCCGGAGAGCGCCGAATCGCCGGTCCCACGCGCCCGACGCCAGGTCGGCCGCGAGGGCGGCGACGTAGCGATCGGCAGTCTCCGCATCCACGAAGCTCCAGGCCGAGTTCGCCCTGCGCGCCGCGGGATCGAGCAGGGACTCCGGACGGCCGTAGTAGGCCTCACCGAATCCGTCCGTGCAGTCCAGCGGGATCGGCACGGGTTCGATCCGCACCGTCCCCCCGAGACCGTCCGCGAGCCGCGACATCGTGGGGTACCGCCCCGCCTCCGTGGCGATCACGGCCGGCGCGTACTCGCTCAGCCAGAATCTGCCCAGCTCATCGGGGTCGCAGCTCAAGATGACCACGGGGCCGCTGCTCACCCGCCGAAGCTCGGCGAGACCCGCGGTGAGATCGGTCCACTGATGCACCGAGAACGTCGTCATCGCGGCATCGAAGCTGTTGTCGGCGAACGGAAGGTCCTCGGCCCGGGCATCCACCGCGATCGGCAGCGCAGCGGGACGCTGGGCCCGCATCGAGGCGGACGGCTCCACAGCGGTGACGTCGCGATCGGTTGGCTCGTAGGAGCCCGCGCCCGCTCCCACGTTCAGCACCGTTCGCGCGTCGCCGAGCGCCGCAGCGATCCGCGCCGCGATCCGGGGATCGGCGCGCCGGAACCGGCTGTAGTCCCACCCGATCGTCCCGTAGTCCGCGTCACCGGCACTCCCGTCGGGAAAGGCCGTCGGACCGTCGTCAGTCGGCGTGCTCACCGCTTTCCCAGACGGGGGCGGCGGCGTTCACCGCATCGCCGACGACGTGCACGCGCAGGTCGTTGGTCGAACCCGGGATTCCGGGAGGGGACCCCGAGATCACCACCACCTTGTCGCCCACCTCGGCCAGCCCGGCCTCGATCAGGCAGGTGTCCACCTGGTGGTACATGGCGTCGGTGTGGGTGACCCGATCGACCAGGAACGACTCGATGCCCCAGGTCAAGGCCATCCGGCGACGGATCGCCTCGTCGGGTGTGAAGGCCTTCATCGGGATCTTGAAGCGCAGCCGCGACATGCGTCGTGCCGAGTCGCCCGACTCGGTGAAGACGCAGACGTACTTGGCGTCGACGAAGTCGGCCACCTCGGCGGCGGCGAGCGTGATCGCTCCACCCTGGGTGCGTGGCTTGGTCCCGAGAGGAGGGATGCGCTCCAGTCCATGGTCTTCGGTCGATGCGACGATGCGGGCCATCGTCGACACCGTGATGACCGGATACTCGCCCACGCTCGTCTCGCCCGACAGCATGACCGCGTCAGCGCCGTCGAGCACGGCGTTCGCGACGTCGGAGGTCTCAGCTCGGGTCGGAACCGGGCTGGAGATCATCGACTCGAGCATCTGGGTGGCGACGATGACGGGCTTCGCCATCCGCCTGGCCAGTTCGACGGCGCGCTTCTGCACGATCGGCACCGCCTCGAGCGGCAGTTCGACGCCCAGGTCGCCGCGCGCGACCATGATGCCGTCGAAGGCGTCGATGATCTCTTCGAGATTGTCGACGGCCTGGGGCTTCTCGATCTTCGCGATCACCGGAACCCGGCGCCCCTCTTCCTCCATGATCTCGTGGACCCGGCTGATGTCGGCGGCATCCCGCACGAACGAGAGCGCGATGTAGTCGGCGCCGAGCTTGAGTCCCCAGCGCAGGTCGGCCTCGTCCTTCTCCGACAGGGCCGGCACGTTGACCGCGACACCCGGAAGGTTGATGCCCTTGTTGTTCGACACGGGCCCCGCGACGATGACCTTCGTGCGCACGCGGGTGCCGTCGGCGTCGATCACCTCGACCTTCACCTTGCCGTCGTCGATCAGCAGGAAGTCACCGGGCTTCACGTCCTGGGGCAACCCCTTGAACGTCGTCCCCGAGAGCTCCTTGGTGCCGACGACCTCTTCCGTCGTGATGGTGAAGACGTCGCCGACCGCGAGTTCGTACGGGCCTGCCTCGAACTTGCCGAGCCGGATCTTCGGGCCCTGGAGGTCGACGAGAACGGCGACCGGGATCCCGGTGTCGGCCGCCGCCTTGCGCACGTTGCCATACACCTCGTCGTGGACGTCGTAGCTGCCGTGGCTCAGGTTCATTCGGGCGACGTTCACCCCGGCCTCGATGATGGCTCGGATGTTCTCGTAGCTCGACGTGGCGGGACCCAGCGTCGCGACGATCTTGGCTCGTCTCATGACTTCCTTCGGTGTGATGGGTGGTGCTCGGTGTGAGGCAGCGGGCGCGCCGGTGGCAGTGCGCGACCGTGTGGAGTCTCTTGGAGATTAGACCGCGATGGCCCGATCGGTGGGACGGACGGGGAACGGCAGCTGCGTCTCCCCCTCCAAATATCGATCGACGGCGGATGCGGCGGCGCGGCCCTCCGCGATCGCCCAGACGATCAGCGACTGACCGCGACCCGCGTCCCCCGCGACGAAGACGCCCGACTCGGAGGTCTGGTAGTCCTGGTCGCGCGCGACGTTGCCGCGCTCATCGAACGGCAGGTGCAGCTGCCCGTCGAGCGTCTCCGACTCGGCTCCCGTGAATCCCAGGGCGAGCAGGACGAGATCGGCCGGGATCTCGCGCTCGGTGCCCGACTTGGGCACGCGCCGTCCGTCGACGTACTCGGTCTCGGCGACGCGGAGGGCTCGGACCTCGCCCGCATCGTTCGAGAGGAACTCGACCGTCGACGCGAGATAGACCCGCTCGCCGCCCTCCTCGTGGGCGCTGGACACCTCGAACAGGTTCGGGGTCATCGGCCATGGCTGGTGGGCAGGGCGCTCGCTGGGCGGCTGAACACCGATCGCGAGGTTGGTGACGCTGAGCGCGCCCTGGCGGTGTGCGGTGCCGATGCAGTCGGCCCCGGTGTCGCCTCCGCCCAGCACGATGACGTGCTTGCCCTCCGCGGTGAGCTGGTTGAGCACCGTATCGCCCGCGCCCGCCTTGTTCTGCTGAACCAGGTAGTCCATGGCGAAGTGGACGCCGAGCAGGTCGCGGCCCGGGATGGGCAGGTCGCGCGGCACCATGGCACCGGTCGCGATCACGACCGCGTCGTACCGCGACTTCAGGTCGTCCCAGCTGATGTCGACGCCGATCTCGACGCCGGCCCGGAACCGGGTGCCCTCCGCCTGCATCTGGGCGAGGCGCGCCTCGAGCTGCTTCTTCTCCATCTTGAAGTCCGGGATGCCGTAGCGCAGCAGACCGCCGATGCGGTCGTCGCGCTCGAACACCGCGACCGTGTGGCCGGCGCGCGTGAGCTGCTGGGCAGCGGCGAGCCCGGCCGGACCGGAGCCGACCACGGCGACGGTCTTGCCGGTCAGGCGCTCGGGGGGATGCGGCGTCACCCAGCCGTTCTGGAAGGCCTGGTCGATGATTGAGACCTCGACCTGCTTGATGGTCACGGCCGGCTGGTTGATGCCCAGAACGCAACTCGACTCGCACGGGGCCGGGCACAGCCGCCCGGTGAACTCCGGGAAGTTGTTGGTCGCGTGCAGCCGCTCGATCGCGGCGCGGCCCTCGTTGCGCCAGGTGAGGTCATTCCACTCGGGGATCAGGTTGCCGAGCGGGCAGCCGTGGTGGCAGAACGGGACGCCGCAGTCCATGCAGCGGCCGGCCTGGCGGCGCAACTGCTCGGGATCCTGCGCCTCGTAGACCTCTTTCCAGTCCATGATGCGCACCGGGACGGGACGGCGCTTCGGCAGCTCGCGCTCCTGCGTCTTCAGGAAGCCTTTCGGGTCACCCACCAGTCACCTCCATGATGCGGCTCCAGACGACGTCTCCGTCGGGGTCGAGGCCCTCGTCGACCGCGGTCTGACGGGTCTTCTGCACGGCCGCGTAGTCGCGCGGGAGCACCTTGACGAACGACGACATCGCGGCCGGGTCGGCCAGCATTCGCGCAGCGAGCGGCGAGTCCGTCTCGGCGACGTGCTGGGTGAGCAGGTCGGTGAGGATCTCGATGTCGGCGCTCTCGAGCGGCAGCAGCTCCAACTCCCCGCTGGCCAGCGCATCGCGGTTCACGCGCTCGGGTTTCAGTTCGTGCACGTACGCCGTGCCTCCCGACATGCCCGCTCCGAGGTTGCGACCGGTGCCGCCGAGGATGACGGCGAGCCCGCCGGTCATGTACTCCAGCGCGTGATCGCCGACGCCTTCGACGACCGCGCTTGCACCGGAGTTGCGCACCAGGAACCGCTCGCCGACAACACCGCGGATGAACATGCTGCCCTGCGTGGCGCCGTAGCCGATCACATTGCCGGCGATGACGTTGCGCTCGGCGGGGAAGACCGCTCCGCGCGGCGGGCGCACCACGATCCGGCCACCGGAGAGACCCTTGCCGACGTAGTCGTTGCTGTCCCCCTCGAGCCGGAGCGTGATCCCGTTCGGCATGAACGCGCCGAGCGATTGACCTGCCGAGCCCGTCATCGACACCTCGATCGTCCCTGTGGGCAGCCCGTGCTCGCCGTACTTCTTGGTGACCTCGTGGCCGAGCATCGTGCCGACCGCGCGCTCGGTGTTGCGGACCGGCAGCTCGATGCGCACCTCGTCGCCGTGCTCCAGGGCGGCCTGCGACAGCCGGATGAGCTCGACATCGAAGTGCTTCTCGAGGTCGTGCTTCTGCGCGCGCCGGTTGCGCCGGGGCTCGTCTTCGGCGAAATCGGGTCCGACGAGGATCGGCGTGAGGTCGAGGCCGTCAGCCTTCCAATGCTGGATGGCGCGGTCGACGTCGAGCAGCTCGGAGTGACCGATCGCCTCGTCGAGCGAGCGGAATCCGAGCTCGGCGAGGTACTCGCGCACCTCCTGGGCCAGGAACTCGAAGAACGTCTCGACGAACTCCGGCTTGCCGCTGAACCGGGCGCGCAGCTCGGGGTTCTGCGTGGCGACGCCGACCGGGCAGGTGTCGAGGTGGCACACCCGCATCAGGATGCAGCCGCTCACCACGAGCGGTGCCGTCGCGAACCCGTACTCCTCGGCTCCGAGGAGCGCGGCGATCATGACGTCGCGCCCGGTCTTCATCTGGCCGTCGACCTGCACGACCACCCGGTCGCGCATCCCGTTCAGCATCAGGGTCTGCTGCGTCTCGGCCAGGCCGATCTCCCAGGGGGTGCCCGCGTGCTTCAGCGAGTTGAGCGGCGAGGCTCCGGTCCCACCATCGTGACCCGAGACCAGCACCACGTCGGCCAGTGCCTTGGTGACACCGGCCGCGACCGCGCCGATGCCCGACTGCGAGACCAATTTCACGTGCACCCGCGCCTCGGGGTTGGCCCGTTTGAGATCGAAGATCAGCTGCTTGAGGTCTTCGATCGAGTAGATGTCGTGGTGCGGCGGTGGTGAGATGAGCCCGACCCCTGCGGTGCTGTGGCGGGTGCGCGCGATCCAGGGATACACCTTCGCGGCGGCCAGCTGGCCGCCCTCGCCCGGCTTCGCGCCCTGCGCCATCTTGATCTGGATGTCGGTGGCGTGCGTGAGGTACATGCTCGTCACGCCGAACCGGCCGCTGGCAACCTGCTTGATCCGCGAGCTGCGCTCGGGATCGAGAAGCCGCGCCACGTCTTCGCCGCCCTCGCCGGTGTTGCTCCGGCCGCCGATCCTGTTCATGGCAACGGCGATCGTCTCGTGCGCTTCCTGACTGATCGATCCGTAGCTCATGGCGCCGGTGTTGAAGCGGCTGATGATGGATTCGATCGGCTCGACCTCATCGATCGGGATCGGTGAGCGCGCGTGGGTCTTGATGCCGAACAGGCCGCGTAGGGTCTGGAGTCGCTCCCCCTGCTCGTCGATGAGCTTGGTGTAGTCGCGGAAGATGTCGTAGCGCTTCGCCCGTGTGGCGTGCTGCAACCGGAACACGGTGTCGGGGTTGAACAGGTGCGGGGGGCCCTCACGGCGCCACTGGTATTCGCCCCCGATCTCGAGCCGCTCGTGGGCCAGAATCGCGCCGTCCTGCGGGTACGCGGCCGCGTGCCGAGCCGCGTTCTCGGCGGCGATGACCTCGATGCCGACGCCGCCCAACAGGCTCGTCGTGCCGGTGAAGTACTGATCGACGAACTCCTGGCTGAGTCCGATCGCCTCGAACGCCTGCGCCGCGGCGTACGAGCCCACCACCGAGATGCCCATCTTCGACATGATCTTCAGCACGCCCTTGCCGAGCGCCTTGATCAGGTTCTTGACCGCCTTCTCGGGCGTCAGTCCGCTGATCATGCCGCTCAGGACGAGCTGCTCGGCCGTCTCCATCGCCAGGTACGGGTTGATCGCCGAGGCGCCGTACCCGACGAGGAGCGCGACCTGGTGCACCTCTCGCACGTCGCCGGCTTCGACGACGATGCCCACCTTCATCCGGGTCTCCTGCCGGATCAGGTGGTGGTGCACGGCCGCGAGCATCAGCAGTGAGGGGATAGGCGCGAGCTCGGCGTTGGAGTCGCGATCGCTCAGCACCAGGAACTGGGCACCGTTCTCGATCGCCGCGTCGGCATCGTCGCACATGGCCTGGAGTCGGTGCGCGAGCGCGTCGGTGCCGTCGGCGACGCGATACAGGCCCTTGATGACGTGGGAGGGCTTGCGGCCTCCGCCGGTCTCGAAGTGCAGGATCTTGGCGAGTTCGTCGTTGTCGATCACCGGGAAGTCGAGCACGATCTGCTTGGCGTGCTCGGGGGTCGCATCGAGCAGGTTGCGCTCCGGCCCGAGGCCGAGTGTCATGCTGGTGACCACTTCTTCGCGGATGCTGTCCAGCGGCGGGTTCGTCACCTGCGCGAATGCCTGGGTGAAGTAGTCGAAGAGCAGCCGCGGACGGTCGCTGAGCACGGCGATCGGCGTGTCGGAGCCCATGGCGCCGAGCGGCTCCGCGCCGTTCTGCGCCATCGGTGTGACCAGGATGCGCACCTCTTCTTCGGTGTAGCCGAAGGTGCGCTGGCGCCGCACGACCGAGGCCGGGGTGTGCGTGATGTGCTCGCGCTCCGGGAGGTCGGCGAGGTGGATGCGGCCGGCATCCAACCAGTCCTGCCAGGGCTGGGCGGCGGACAGTTCCGCTTTGATCTCGTCGTCCTCGACGATGCGTCCCGCCTCGGTGTCGACCAGGAACATCTTGCCCGGCCGCAGCCGGCCCTTGCGCACGATCTTGTCGGCCGGGAAGTCGAGCACGCCGATCTCGCTGGCGAGCACGACGAGTCCGTCGTCGGTGACGAGGAAGCGGCCAGGGCGCAAGCCGTTGCGGTCGAGGGTGGCGCCCACCAGGGAGCCATCGGTGAAGACCAGCGCGGCCGGCCCGTCCCACGGCTCCATCATCATCGAGTGGAATTCGTAGAAGGCGCGCCGTTGCGGGTCGATGTCGACCTGGTTCTCCCAGGCCTCGGGCACCATCATCATGATCGAATGCGGGAGCGACCGGCCGGACAGCAGCAGGAGCTCGGCGACCTCGTCGAATGACGCCGAGTCGCTCGCCCCTTCGCTGACGATCGGGAAGAGCGGGCGCAGATCGCCGAGCAGCTCGGACTCGAGCTGGCTCTGGCGAGCCCGCATCCAGTTGCGGTTGCCCTGCACCGTGTTGATCTCGCCGTTGTGCGCGATGACCCGGAACGGCTGCGCGAGCGGCCAGGAGGGGAAGGTGTTCGTCGAGTAGCGCGAGTGCACCAGGGCGAGCTTCGAGGCGAACCGTTCGTCGCTCAGGTCCGGGTAGAACGGCTCGAGCTGAAGGGTGGTGACCATGCCCTTGTAGACCAGGGTCCGCGCCGACAGCGACGGGAAGTACGCGCCCAGCTCACGCTCGGCGCGCTTGCGCAGGCGGAAGGTCTGGCGGTCGAGCTCGATGTCCGCCAGGGGTGCACCCGTCTCGCCGGTCCTGGTGGATTCCAGGAAGAGCTGCTCGAACGCGGGAGCGGCCTCGCGCGCCAGATGGCCGAGATGGCTCGGGTCGGTGGGGACCTCGCGCCAGCCGAGGACCCGCAGGCCCTCCTCAGCGGCGATGCTCGAGATGCCGTCCTTCAGCGTTGCCGCGGCGGTTGCATCGAGGGGCAGGAACGCCATGCCGACGGCGTAGCGTCCGACGGGCGGCAGCTCGAAGCCGGCGACGGCGCGCAGGAAGGCGTCCGGGATCTGGGTGACGATGCCTGCGCCGTCACCGGTGCCGGCATCCGACCCCACCGCACCGCGATGCTCGAGGTGGCGGAGCGCGTCGAGCGCCAGGGCGATGATGTCGTGGCCCGCGGTCCCGCGCAAGGTCGCGACCATCGCCAAGCCGCAGGCGTCCTTCTCACGGCTCGGGTCGTAGAGCCCTTGAGCGGCGGGAACGCCACTGAACCCGCTGAACGGGTTCGGTGCCGGAGCGGAGTGCGCCATGAGTACCGTCCTCACGATGGTGCTGGAGATGGGACGTCAATGGCCCAACGAGTGGAGGGATGCCGGGCGTGGTGTCGCTGGACTTTTAGGAGTTGTGGACCGCCCCGCTTGTGGCGGGTGCTTCCTTCTTGCTCGAGCCCGACGTGCCAGAAGGCACAGTGGCTTCATCGCCTGAATCGTCGGTATCGGAGTAGATGTCCTCGGAGTCTACCTCAGAGGGCGGGGTCCACTCCTTCCCCGGCCGATAGACGCTCGGTTCGGTGCCGGGATGGCGCCGACTCTGCACCACGATGATGACGAGACCGAGCACGATGGCCCCCAGAGCGCCCCACACGTTGTCGCGGATGCCCAGGAAGGTCTGGCTCGGGTCGATGCGGATGTTCTCGAACCAGGTGCGCCCGACGCCGTACCAGATCAGGTAGAGGCCCAGCACCTTGCCCCACTGCCACTGCGGGCGCGCCGTCGCACGGAACCTGACGCGACCGTCAGCCGAGTCGACGCGTGTGATCTGGTACTGGATGAGCAGGATGATCACGAAACCGGTGAGATTCCAGATGATCTCGTAGAGGAACGTCGGGTGGAAGTACACCCCGCTCGTCGGCAGCCCGGCGGGATACGCGGGGTTGTCCGACGAGATCTGCAGCCCCCACGGCAGATCGGTGGGCAGACCGTACAACTCGTTGTTGAAGTAGTTGCCGAGCCGGCCGAGCGACTGGGCGACCAGCAGCGACGGGGCGATCGCGTCGATCACGGAGGTGTAGCGCAGGCCGGTGATCCGACAGCCGACGTAGACGCCGAGCGCCCCGAGCAGCAGGGTGCCCAGGATGGCGTCGCCGCCGTCCCAGATGTTCCAGATCGCGCCGGGTTTGAAGGGGTTCCAGGTGTTCTTGCCGGGGCCGAAGTAGTCGCTCACGTGCGTGGCGACGTGCCAGGCGCGGGCACCGATCAGGCCGAAGATGATCGTCGGGATGATCACATCGATGATGATCCAGGGCTCAGCGCCGCGTGCCGACAGCCGGTGGTTGGTGATGATCAGCGCCACGATGATCCCCGCCAGGATGCACAGCGCGTAGGTGTGGATCTGGATCGTCGCGTCGGCTGCCACCCCCGGGAAGACTCCGTTGAGCCACCCGGTCGGAATCGAGATCGGAACCTGCCAGTCCGGAGGCGGGCTGGGAATGGTGAGCGGAAGCACGGAGCACCTTTCGGCGAGGGATGGAAACCGGATGGAAGTCTAGCGAGTGCGACCCTGAGCGAGCGCCGCAGCGGTGCGCGCAACGCCCGCCACCCCGTGCTCGGCAAGCGCGGTCACCAGGGCGGAACCGACGATCGCGCCATCGGCGTATTGCAGCACCTCGGCGACCTGGTCGCCGGTCGAGATGCCGATTCCAACGCATACGTCGTGCGCGTGGACGGCGCGAAGGCGGGCCACGAGGGAGCGGGCCGCGGCGTCGACGTCCTGGCGCGCGCCGGTGATCCCCATGGTCGAGACCGCGTAGACGAATCCCCTGCTGGCGGCGACCGTCTCGGCCAGGCGGTCGTCCGTCGAGCTGGGAGCAGCCAGGAAGACCCGGTCGAGCCCGGTCCGCTCGCTGATCGCGATCCAGGGGGCCGCCGAGTCGGGCGTGATGTCGGGGGTGATGAGACCGGCTCCCCCGGCGTCGACAAGCGCATCGGCGAAGCGATCCGGGCCGTACTGCAGGACGGGATTCCAATAGGTCATCACCAGCACCGGGGCCTCGACGCGCGACCGGATCGCCTCGACAGCGGCGAACACGTCGCGCACCCGGAAGCCGGCGGCCAACGCCGCCTGTGTCGCCTTCTGGATCGCCAGGCCGTCCATCACCGGGTCGGAGTACGGCACGCCCAGCTCGAGGGCGTCCACGCCGTTCTCGACCAGCGCGACGGCCGCGTCGATGCTGGTGGCGAGGTCCGGGAATCCGACCGGCAGGTAGCCGACCAGCGAACCCGTGCCCGCGCGCCGGTTCGCATCGATCGTCGAGGCGACCGATGTCACACCGCTCACGACTGCACGGCTCCCTCGTCGAAGAGGCCGAACCACTCGCCCGCCGTCTGGACGTCTTTGTCGCCGCGTCCGCTGAGGTTGACCAGGATGATCGCATCCGGTCCGAGCTCACGGCCCAGCTTGAGGGCACCCGCCAGTGCGTGCGCCGACTCGATCGCCGGAATGATGCCCTCGGTGCGGCTCAGCAGCCGCAGGGCCTCCATCGCCTCGGCATCGCTCGCCGGCAGGTAGGTGGCCCGCCCGATGTCGGCCAGGTATGCGTGCTCGGGGCCCACGCCCGGGTAGTCGAGCCCGGCCGAGATCGAATGCGACTCGACGGTCTGCCCGTCCTCGTCCTGGAGCAGGTAACTGCGCGCGCCGTGCAGCACGCCGGGTCTGCCGCGTTCGATCGCCGCCGCGTGGCGGGGCGTGTCGATCCCGTCACCTGCCGCCTCGTAGCCGTACAGCCTCACCGACTCGTCGTCGAGGAATGCGTCGAAGATGCCGATCGCATTCGAACCGCCGCCGACGCAGGCGGCCACGGCATCCGGAAGCCGGCCGGTCAGGGCGAGCACCTGCTCGCGCGCCTCCTCACCGATGACCTTCTGGAAGTCGCGCACCATGGCCGGGAAGGGATGCGGGCCGGCCGCCGTGCCGAAGATGTAGTTGGTGGTCTCCACGCTCGTGACCCACTCGCGATAGGCCTCGTTGATCGCGTCCTTCAGGGTGCGGGATCCCGTGGTCACCGAGACGACATCGGCGCCCAGCAGGCGCATGCGAGCCACGTTGAGCGCCTGCCGCTGGGTGTCGACCTCGCCCATGAAGATCGTGCACTCGAAGCCGAACAAGGCGGCAGCCGTTGCCGTGGCGACCCCGTGCTGGCCCGCGCCCGTTTCGGCGATGACACGCGTCTTGCCGATGCGCTTGGTCAGCAGGGCCTGACCAAGCACGTTGTTGATCTTGTGCGAGCCCGTGTGGTTGAGGTCTTCGCGCTTCAGGATGATGCGCGCTCCCCCGGCGTGCTGCGCGAACCGCGGGACCTCGGTGATGATCGAGGGCCGCCCGCTGTAGCTGCGCTCCAGTTCGCGCAGTTCGGCGTGGAACCCCGGATCCGCCTTGGCGAGCTCGTACGCCGCCGCCAATTCGTCGATCGCCGCGATCAGCGACTCGGGCATGAAGCGGCCGCCGTACTCGCCGTAGAACGGCCCGGGCAGCTCCCGCAGGCTGGTCACGCGCTGACCGCGCTTGCTCGCGGCGCGACGGGCCGGAGTGGGCCTGCACCGAGGAAGCTCTCGAGCGTGGCCACCGGGTCTCCGCCGGTGACGAGCGCTTCGCCGACCAGCACGACGTCGGCGCCCGCCGAGCGGTAGCGCGCGACATCCGCGGGCTCCGTCACGGCCGACTCGGCGATCCGGATGACACCCGACGGGATGCGGTCGGCGAGCGAGCCGAACAGCTCGCGATCAAGCTCGAAGGTGCTGAGGTCGCGGGCGTTGACCCCGACCACGGATGCTCCGACATCGAGTGCCCGCTGCACCTCATCGGCCGAGTGCGTCTCCACCAGCGCCGTCATTCCCAGTTGCCCGATGAGCTCGTGCAGTTCGGCGAGTACCGGCTGGTCGAGCGCGGCGACGATCAGCAGCACCAGGTCGGCCCCGGCAGCGCGCGCCTCGAACACCTGATACGGGTCGGCGATGAAATCCTTGCGCAGCACGGGGATGTCGACGGCGGCGCGCACCGCCTCGAGATCGGCGAGCGACCCGAGGAAGCGGCGACCCTCGGTGAGCACGCTGATGGCGCTCGCCCCGCCGGTCTGGTACGAGACCGCCAGGGAGGCGGGATCGGGGATGTCGGCGAGGGGACCGCGCGACGGGCTCGCCCGCTTCACCTCGGCGATGATCTTCACGCGATCGGCGGGGGCTAGGGCGGACATCACGTCCAGCGCCGGCGGGCGTGCCGCAGCATCCGCCTCGACCACGGTCAGAGGACGGTTCGCGCGTCGCTCCGAGGCGTCTGCGACGGCCCCGGCGACGAGTTCGGAGAGCACTCTAGGAATGCGCCTTCGGCACGTAGCGAGGGCCCCTGACGCCGTACCCGAGCTTGGACAGGATCGCGCCGACCAGGGCGCCGACGACGACGAGCCCCGCGAAGCTCCACACCAGCCACGGCACATCGAACCAGAAGGCGAGCGTGCCGCCGGCGATCGCGATCAGCATGATGATCACGGCGATCCAGGCTGCGGGCGAGTTGCCCTCTCCGGGCTCGTTCTCGTCGGCCACTGCTGCTCCTTCTGCTCGAATCGTGGTCAGTCTAGCGGGGCGCGGCGGCCCGCCTTCGTGCAACGCGGGCATGACGGGTTCCGTTGCGCTCCCGAGCCGCCTCAGTGGCCGGTCGGGTCGCCGCCCTCGCTGAGCGCATCCCATTCCTGGATCGGATCCTGCTCATCGGGATCGGCCTCGATCAACCGGGCACGGCTGTACTTGCGGCCCGAATCCGGCCACGACCTCGACGTCGGGGCGATGGCGAGCCCCCACAGCGTCATCAGGACGCCGAGAACGATGGCGACGATGGGCCAGGCCGTCATCGACGTCCCGGTCACCAGTCGCGCGACCGACTGAGTCCCGGCGACTCCCGTCGCCTTCGTGATGGCTGCCATGGCCACGACCGCCGGATTGCCGATGGCGAACGCCGTCACCGCGATCACGCCCACCCCGAGCAGGGCCAGAAGCACCCCGAGCACCGGGCGGAAGAACCGTCCGGCGATGGCCAGCGCGGCGATCAGTGCGAGCGACGCCAGGGCGAGCGCCGACAGCGCACCGCCGGCGACCTGGCCGGGCACCGGGAACGGCTTGCCCTGCAGCGTGAGGGTGAACCAGGTCTGCGACCACGCCGCGAACAGCAGCGCGGCCAGAGCCGCGATCCCGATCAGCGAGATCAGCTTGAGCCGGCCTCCGGTCACGACAGCCTGCGCATCGCGTTGGCGATCGCCACCGCGCGCAAGGGGGCAGCCGCCTTGTTCTGCGCCTCCTGGTGCTCGGTGGCGGGATCCGAGTCGGCCACGAGGCCCGCTCCGGCCTGCACCCGGGCCAGGCCGTCGACGATCGTGGCGGTGCGGATCGCGATGGCCAGATCGGCATCCCCTGCCAGCCCGAAGTAGCCGACCACGCCGCCGTACACGCCACGCTGGGCCACCTCGAGCTCGTCGATGATCTCCAGGGCGCGGGGCTTCGGTGCGCCCGAGAGCGTGCCTGCCGGGAAGGTGGCGGTGAACACGTCGATCGAGCTGGCATCCGCGCGCAGGTCGCCCTCGACGCTCGAGACCAGGTGCATGATGTGGCTGAACCGCTCCACCTGCATGAACTCGGTCACTTCGACCGAGCCGGCGACACAGACCTTCGACAGGTCGTTGCGCGCCAGGTCGACGAGCATCAGGTGCTCCGCCTGCTCCTTGGGGTCAGCGAGCAGCTCGTCGGCGAGCTCCAGGTCGCGCTCCGGGGTCTCGCCGCGGGGTCGCGAGCCGGCGATCGGATGCGTGAAGACCCGGCCGCCCTGCACCTTCACCAGGGCTTCCGGCGACGACCCGACGATCGAGTACGAGTCGCCGGCGGGGCCCTCGAGCGTGAGCAGGTACATGTACGGGCTGGGGTTGAGGGCGCGCAGCACGCGGTACACGTCGATCGGCTCGGCGGTGATCTCGTGGTCGAAGCGCTGCGAGATGACCACCTGGAACACGTCGCCGTCGCGGATGTACTCCTTGGAGCGCTCGACCGCCACCTCGTACTCGGTCGCGCTCACCCGCGGGATCGGCGTGGCCGCGGTGGCGAGATCGACATCCGCGATCCAGGCTTCCGAGGGCTGCGCAAGACCGGTCTGCAGGGCATCGAGCGCGGTCTGCGCCGTGCTCCACTGGGCCTCGGCGTCATCCGTGCCGTCATTGAGCACCGAGGCGATCAGGGTCGCCGTGCCCTGCCGGTGGTCGAGCACGACGAGCTCGCTCACGAAGCTGAGCGCCTGCCCGGGCACCGAGAAGTCGGCGGGTGGCACGTCGGGCAGCCGCTCGAGCTGCCGGACAGCCTCCCACCCGATGAAACCGACCAGGCCGCCGGTCAGGGGCGGGTGGCCGTCGACGTGCGGGGTGCTCCACCGCGCGTAGAGGTGGGCAAGTGCCTCGAGCGGGGCGGTAGGCGCGTCCGGCCCGAGGGCGCGCTCGGCAGAGACGCCGTAGTCGAGCCAGACCGCGCGATCCGTTCCGTCGTCGGCCCTTCCCTGGGTGAGCACGCCCAGCGAGCCGACGCCGACGAACGAGAAGCGCGACCAGATCCCGCCCTGCTCCGCCGACTCGAGCAGGAAGGTGCCGGGCTTGCCGATGGCGAGCTTGCGGTACACGCCGATCGGCGTCTCGCCGTCGGCGAAGAGCTCCCGCAGCACCGGAACCACTCGGTGACCCGCAGCCAGCGCGGCGTCGAAATCGGCCCGGCTCGTCGTCGTCATGGAGTGCTCTCGGATGTTGCGGCGTCCCCGGTCGACGGAGCGACGAACGGAGTCAGCGGATCGACGTCGAAGCAGGCGTGGGCGCCGGTGTGGCAGGCGGGCCCGTGCTGCTCGACCTGGACCAACAGCGTATCGCCGTCGCAATCCAGGGCCGCTCCCCGAACCAGCTGCACGTTGCCGCTGGTGTCGCCCTTGCGCCAGTACTCCTGCCGGCTGCGCGACCAGAACGTCACGCGACCCTCGGTCAGGGTGCGCCGCACCGCCTCGGCGTCCATGTAGCCGAGCATCAGGACCTCGCGCGAATCGTGCTGCTGGATGATCGCGGGCAGCAATCCGTCGGAGTTGAAACGCGCACGGTCGATCACAGCGCCCACCGTCTCGGCCGTCAGGACCTCGCTCATGGCGTCTTCCTCCTCATCGGACCGCGATCCCGTCCGCGCTCAGCGCCGCCTTCACGTCGGCCACCGTCAACTCCCCGTTGTGGAACACGGATGCCGCCAGCACCGCATCCGCGCCGGCTGCGACCGCCGGGGCGAAGTCCGCCACCGCGCCCGCTCCCCCGCTGGCAATCACGGGGACGGAGCTGAGCTCGCGCACCGCCGCGACCAGCTCGAGGTCGTAGCCCTGCTTCGTCCCGTCGGCGTCGATCGAGTTCACGAGCAGTTCGCCCGCACCCCGCTCGATCGCCTCACGGGCCCAGTCGAGCGCGTCGAGCTCGGTCTCGGTGCGCCCGCCGTGCGTCGTCACGACGAATCCGCTCGAGGTGCGGGGGCTGCGCTTCACGTCCAGCGAGAGCACGAGCACCTGGGCGCCGAACCGGTCGGCGATCTCGCCGAGCAGCTCGGGCCGGGCGATCGCCGCGCTGTTCACCCCCACCTTGTCGGCCCCGAAGCCGAGCAGTCGGGCGACGTCGTCGTTCGAGCGCACTCCGCCCCCGACCGTCAGCGGGATGAAGACCTGCTCAGCGGTCGCCGTCACCGTCTCGTACATGGTCGAGCGGTCCTCGACGGTCGCGGTCACGTCGAGGAAGGTGATCTCGTCGGCGCCCTGCTCGTAGTACAGGCGCGCCAGCTGCGCCGGGTCGCCTGCGTCGCGCAGGTCGAGGAATTTGACGCCCTTCACCACCCGTCCGGCAGCGACATCCAGGCACGGGATGACACGCGTGACGACGCTCATCGCTGAGCCACCTCAGATCCGCGCGGCGTGGATGGCGCTGACCAGGATCGCGCGCGCGCCCAGCTCGTAGAGGGCATCCATCACGTGATTGGTGTCGGCGCGCGGCACCATGACCCGCACCGCCACCCACTCGGAATCGCGCGTCTGCGAGACCGTCGGCGATTCGAGGCCCGGCGTGATCTTCGAGGCCGCGTCGAGCAGGGCGGCCGGCAGGTCGTAATCCATGAGCACGTACTGGTGCGCCACCATCACGCCCTGGAGTCGGCGGCGCAGCGTCTCGAGACCGTCGATCGAATCCCGGGCTGCGATGAGAACGGCGTGCGACTCCAGGATAACCGGCCCGAAGATCTCGAGGCCCTGCTTCTTGAGCGTCGATCCGGTCTCGACCACGTCGGCGACCGCATCCGCGACCCCGAGTCGGACGGCGGACTCGACGGCCCCGTCGAGGTGCACCACGTCGGCGGTCACGCCTTCGGCCTCGAGGAAGTCGCCGACCAGGGCCGCGTAGCTCGTCGCGACGCGCACCCCGTTCAGCTGGGCGAGGGAGTCGAAGCGCCCGATCGGTCCGGCGAAACGGAAGGTCGAGGCGCCGAAATCGAGCTCGTCGATCTCGCGCGCCGCGGAGTGCGAGTCGAGCAGCAGGTCCCGGCCCGTGATGCCGACGTCGAGGGCACCCGAGCCCACGTAGGTCGCGATGTCGCGAGGGCGCAGGTAGAAGAACTCGACATCGTTGCGGGGGTCGCTGACGATGAGTTCCTTGGGATCGCGACGGGTGGCGTAACCGGCCTCCTGCAGCATCTGCACGGCCGTTTCAGAGAGGGTGCCTTTGTTGGGCACCGCGATTCGCAGCATGGGGTGAGGTCTTTCGGTCGACGGGACGGCGGGCAGCGAGAACGTGGTTACAGATGTCGCTGCACGTCGTCGAGCGAGAGTCCCTTGGCGAGCATCAGCACCTGCAGGTGGTACAGCAACTGCGAGATCTCGGCTGCGGTCTCGTCGGTGCTCTGGAACTCCGCCGCCATCCAGACCTCGGCGGCCTCCTCGACGATCTTCTTGCCGATCGTGTGAACGCCGGCGTCGAGCTCGGCGACCGTGCGCGAGCCCTCGGGGCGCTCCGCGGCCTTGGCGCTGAGCTCCTCGAAGAGGGCGTCGAAGGTCTTCACGCGTCCAGGGTACCGGGCGCGGCCAACCGTTACTTGACGCCCAGGAGGTCGATCACGAAGACGAGCGTTCGGCCGGAGAGCCGGTGTCCGCCGCCTGCGGGGCCGTACGCCCACGCGGGCGGGCAGACCAGCTGGCGGCGCCCGCCGACCTTCATGCCCGGGATGCCCTCCTGCCACCCGCGCACGAGACCGTTCAGCGGGAACTGGATCGACTGGCCGCGTCCCCAGCTGGAGTCGAACTCCTCGCCGGTCTCGAAGTCCACGCCGACATAGTGCACGTCGACCGTGGCGCCCGGGGCGGCCTCGGCACCATCGCCCACCTCGAGGTCGGTGATGACGAGCTCGGTGGGCGCGTCACCCTCGATGAAGTCGATCTCGGGCTTGGTCTTGTCGGTCATCGGTTCTTCCTCACTCAACTGCTCAACTCAACTGCTCTTGCGACGGAACTGCCGCTTGCTGCCGGCCTTGCCGTGCACTCCATGGATGGCCGACTCGCTTCCGGGAGCCGCCACCCGGCTCTCGCCGTTCGCCTTCTTGCGCTCGAGCGCCTCGCGGAACTTGCGCTTGGTCTCGTCGGAGACCGCGTCTGCCTTGCTCTCTTCGGTCATGAGTCCAGTCAAGCAGATGGATGCTGGTGGCCCGCAGCGGTCGCGCGAAGGGCCGCGATCGCGTCGGCCGCGTCCGTCGCGCCGTACACGCTGGAGCCCGCGACGAAGGTGTCGGCTCCGGCTTCGGCCGCGATCCCGATCGTGTCGACGGTGATGCCACCGTCCACCTGGAGCCAGATGTCCAATTCCGCGGCCGCAGCCGCAGCGCGCACGGCGGCCACCTTGGGCATCATGTCAGCCATGAAGCTCTGACCGCCGAATCCGGGTTCGACGGTCATGACCAGCAGCTGATCGAACTCGGGCAGCAGCTCGAGGTAGCGCGTCACCTCGGTGCCGGGCTTGACGGCGAGACCCGCGCGCGCACCGATCGCGCGCAGGCGACGGGCGAGCGCGACCGGCTCGTCGGTGGCCTCGGCGTGGAAGGTGACCGAGAACACGCCCAACTCGGCGTACCCGGGGGCCCAGCGGTCGACATCCGTGATCATCAGATGCACGTCGAGGGGAACCGGCGACACGGCCTGCACGCGGGTCACCATCTCGAGCCCGAACGTCAGATTGGGCACGAAATGGTTGTCCATCACGTCGACGTGCACGGCATCGGCGCTGGCGATCGCCTCGACATCGCGCTGCATGTTCACGAAGTCGGCGCTGAGGATGCTCGGCTGGATGCGGGGAGGCAGAGCGCGCACGGTCACGTCTCGACCCTACCGATCGACGACGGGCGCATCGCGCTTGACCATGAGCTGGATGAACATGGCGTCCGTCCCGTGGCGGTGCGGCCAGAGCTGGGCATGGCTGCCCGCCGCGAGGTCGAGCTCGCGGGTGGCGATGCGCGCGAAAACCGCCTGGGTGTCGACGGCGGTCAGCTCCGGATGCCGCGACAGCGCGTCGTCGACCACCGCCCGCGTCTCGTCGATGTGCGGCGAGCAGGTGACGTAGGCGAGCAGCCCGCCGGGGGCGAGAGCCCGGATCGCCGCCTCCAGCAGCTCGCTCTGCAGCCCGGTCAGCGCGGCCAGGTCGGCCGGCTGCTTGCGCCACCGCGCTTCGGGGCGACGGCGGAGAGCACCGAGCCCGGTGCAGGGAGCGTCGAGCAGGATGCGGTCGAACCGCTCGTCCCCCGCGCCGAAGCGGCGCCCATCACCCTCCACGACCCGAGGCGGTTCGGAGAAGACGGACAGCGCACGACGGACCAGCCCCGCCCGCGCGGGAATCAGCTCGTTGGCGAGCAGCACGGCGCCCCCGAGAACGGCCTCGGCTGCCAGGACGGCCGCCTTGCCGCCCGGTCCCGAGCACAGGTCGAGCCAGCGCTCGCCCGGGATGATCGGGCGTGCCCGGGTGAGGGCGAGTGCCGCCAGTTGCGATCCCTCGTCCTGCACCCGGGCCCGCCCCGATGCGATGACGGGATTGTCGGCGGGATCTCCACCGGCAGATCGTGCAGCGATCGGTGACACGGCACCGGGCTCCCCCACCTCGACGACGGTCGTCAGTCCCGGCAGCGCCACGAGGCTGACACGCGGCGGGTCGTTGTCCGCCGCGAGGAGGGTCTCCAGCTCGTCACCGCGTCCCTCGGCGCTGAGCGCGGCCCGGAGCGCCTCGACGATCCAGAGCGGATGGGCGTGCGCCATCGCCAGCCGCGCATCGCCGGACAAGCCCTCCAGGGCGCGCTGTCCCCATTCGGCGGGCGAACTGCGCGAGATGGTGCGCAGCACCCCGTTGGCGAACCCGGTGGCCGAGCGCTTGCCCGCCGCCGCGACAAGCGCGACGGATTCGTCGACCGCCGCGTGGGCGGCCACCCGCATCCCCAGGAGTTGGTGAACGCCGAGACGAAGAGCGTCGAGCACTTCCGGATCGATCTTCGACAGGGGTCGACCACTCGCCAGCTCGACGACCCGTTCGTAGTAGCCCTGTCTGCGGAGCGTGCCGTAGGTCAGTTCGGTCGCGAGGCCGGCATCCGCATCGCTCAGGCCGGCCTCGGCGAGCCTGGCCGGCAAGAGCAGGTTGGCGTAAGCATCGCTGCTGTGCACGGCCCGCAGCACGTCGTAGGCCACTCGGCGCGCGGGCTGGATCCGGGAACGCGGTGGACGGCGCGAGCCACGGGAAGAGACCGTCACGAAGTCGCGCCCGCATCGCCGAGCGCGGCACGATCGGGAGCACCCGCTGGCCGTCCGCGCCACCAGTCGGCGCCACTCATGGCCCGTCTGCCCGAGGGATGCACGGCGACCAGTTCGAGAGGATCCGTCGCCGTGCCGATCAGCACCCGCCCCGCCCGCAGCTCGATGCGGCCGGGCTCGAGTCGCGGAGAGTCGTGCGCGACGAGGGCGTCCAGCACCTTCACGCGATCCCCGCCGAGTTCGAGGAAGGCGCCCGGCTCGGGCCAGGTTCCCCGGATCCGCGCGTCGAGCCGCTGGGCGGTCTCCGACCAGTCGAGCCGGCCATCGGCGAGGGTCAGCTTCGGCGCGACCGTGACCTCGCCCTGCTGTGGCGCAGCGGTCGCGCTGCCGTCCGCCAGCGAATCGACGACCGTCGACAGCAGGTCGGCGCCCGATTCCGCGAGGGCGTCGAGCAGGTGCCCCGCCGTCTCGTGCGCCCCGATCGACCGGCGCAAGGTCGCGTAGACGTCCCCGGCATCCAATTCCGGCACCAGCCGGAACACCGCGGCACCGGTCTCGGAGTCGCCCGCGATGATCGCACGCTGAACGGGCGCCGCACCCCTCCAGCGCGGCAGCAGCGAGAAGTGCAGGTTGATCCAGCCGAGACGGGGCGCACTGAGCAACGGCTCCCGAATGAGGCCGCCGTATGCCACGACCACGCCCAGCTCCGGCTGGAGTGCCAGGAGCTCGCCGGTGACCGGGCCCAGTCGGTTCGCTTTGATCACCGGGATGCCTGCCCGCACGGCCTCCTCGGCGACGGGCGTCGGCGTCAGCACGCGCTTGCGGCCCAGCGGAGCGTCTTCTCGGGTCACGACGGCGACGACGTCATGGTCGCCGCTCACAAGGCGGCGCAGACTCGGGACCGCGGCCGCGGGACTTCCCGCGAAGACGATCCGAAGTGGGGGCACCTGTCGATTCTGCCGTGTCGAGCGCGGCTCGGCTCACTCGCTGAACGGCTCGGGATCGTCGAAGTGCGCCCTCAGCGGCAGTTGCTGCCGTCCCCGACGGGGCGGAGCGCCGGGAACGGTCTTGCGGCGTTTGGTCGCCTGCCGGATGATCTCCGATCGCACGGCCTCGGCGACGTCCGGTCCATGGGCGTAGTCGAAGCGGACGATGGCACGCGCGCGCCCGTCGGCCTCCGTCGTTCCCAGGGGGTCTGCGCCCGGCGGCAGTGCGCTCAGAGCCGCGGCGACCGCATCGGGCTCGCCCTGCAGGGTGGCGATGCGCACGGCCGGCGGGAAATGCAAGGTCCGCCTGTCGACGAGCTCATGCCGTGCGTAGCCCGCCTGGGTTCCCGTGACGAGCGCGGATGCCAGCGCGCCGCCGACGCCGACCAGCACGACGGGTGCGTCGTCGGCGGCGAGGGCCGCGGCATCCGACCACCAGCGCAGGCAGTCCTCGCCGACGCGCAGGCTCTCGCGCGCCACCATGCGATCCCCGTCGAGCAGCAGGACCGCCCGATAGCCGCCGGCCGCGATCGGCTCGGCGCCCCGCGTCGCCACCACGATCGCCGGCCGGGCGTCGACGGTTTGGATGCTCCGCTCGCCGTCGGCGACGATGATCCGCACCCCGGGAAAGGCCTTGCCCAGCTCCTCGGCCGTGCGGCTGGCGCCGACCCCGGCGGGACGCAGCCGGGTCGACTGGCAGTTCGGGCAGCGCCAGGACGCCTCAGGCGCCCCGCACCACGAACAGGTCGGGATGCCGCCCGCCCGCTTCTGATGCAGCGGGCCGCCGCAGATCCGGCACCGGGCGGACTCCCCGCAGTCGGCGCAGCGCAGGCCCGGTGAATAACCGGGACGCGCCACCTGCACGAGCACCGGCCCCTCCTTGCTGCCCGCGGTGGCCTCGCGCCACGCGATCGACGGGATGCGCGCCTGCGCGGCGAGTCGATCCTGCGCCGCGATGTTGGCGGTCGGAATCACTCGCGGATGCCGGGGTCGGGAGAGCCCGATCTCGTGCAAGTAGCCGACCTCGACCAATCGCTCCACCTCGGTGGTGCGGGTGTGACCCGCGAAAACCAGAGCGCCACCCTGCTGCTCCTGCCGGACCAGAGCCGCGTCGCGTGCGTGCACATACGGGCTCAGCGGTTCGCTCAGAAGAGGATCGCCGTCGTTCCACACCGCGATGAGGCCCAGCCGTGCGGCCGGCGCGTAGACGACCGAGCGGGTGCCGAGCAGGACCACCGGTGCCGGGCCCAAGGCGCGCAGCAGGCCGCGGTAGCGATCCGGATTCGACTGGCGGGCGTCCAGGCGGACGACCGCCTCGCCTGGGAGCAGCGTGCCAAGCGCTGCCGCCAGCTGCTCCTGGTCCCGGTAGTCGGGCACCACCAGGATCGCCGACGCGCCCGCCGCCAGGGTGCGGGCCGCCGCGCGAGCGAGCGTGAGGGCCCAGCGGCCCACCCACGGCCCCTCGGATCCCTCTGACCCCTCGGACTGGAGCTGGGTCACCCCGGGTTCGACGCCGAGCACGACCCTCTCGCCGTCGGCCAGAGCCGCTTCGACGGCGCCGGACGGGTATCCCTCCATCGCCGGCGGCTCGAACGGTTCGCGCGCCTGCTGCTCTCCGCGCGCCAGCCATGACTTCTCGACCCGCACCTGCCGCGGCGGGATCGCGAGCCGCAGCACATCGCTCGCCGAACCCGCTGCGCGGTCGGCCACCGCCCTGGCAAGGGCCCAGACCTCGGGCTGGAGCACCGGAACGGGCGAGACCAGCGCGACGATGTCGCTCAGCGGGCCGGGAAAGTCCTGCTGAGAACCGAGTTCGACGACGAATCCCTCTGCGATGCGGCTGGCCGCCCTCAGCGGAACGGAGACCCGGACGCCGGGGACGACCCCCAGCATCCCCTCGGGGATGCGGTAGTCGAGCAGCCGGTCCAGGTGCGGCAGCGGCGAGTCGACGAGCACCCGCGCGATGCTGCTCACGGCGACGACCGCTTCTGGTCGTCGCGCCGTCGTGCGCCGGGCGCCGTCCCGGCGACCGGGACCCGCTCAGCCGGCGGCACCTCAGAGACCCGCGGCACCGCGCAACGCGTCGACCCGGTCGGTCTTCTCCCAGGCGAAATCGGGGAGCTCGCGACCGAAGTGCCCGTAGCTCGCCGTCTGCGCGTAGATCGGGCGCAACAGGTCGAGGTCGCGGATGATCGCCGCCGGCCGCAGGTCGAAGACCTCCCGAATGGCCGCGATGATCGATTCCTCGGGAACGTGCGCGGTGCCGAAGCTCTCGACGTAGAGCCCGACCGGCGATGCCGTGCCGATGGCGTACGCGACCTGCACCTCCAGCCGATCGGCGAGCCCGGCGGCGACCGCGTTCTTGGCCACCCAGCGCAGCGCATAGGCCGCAGAGCGGTCGACCTTGGAGGGGTCCTTGCCGCTGAACGCCCCGCCGCCATGGCGCGCTGAACCGCCGTAGGTGTCGACGATGATCTTGCGGCCGGTCAGACCGGCATCGCCCTGCGGTCCGCCGATCTCGAAGCGGCCCGTCGGGTTGATGAGCACCTTGACGTTCTGGGACGGCAGATCGATCCGCGCGAGCGTCGGATCGATCACCAGCTCGCGGACCGCCTCGCGCAGATCGTCGGTGGCGATCTTCGGAGAGTGCTGGGTCGACACCACGACGGTCTCGACCGTTGCCGGCTTCGTCCCGTCGTAGCCGATCGTCACCTGGGTCTTGCCATCGGGGCGGAGCCAGTCGACGATCCCCTGGTGCCGCACCTCGGCGAGACGCTCGGACATCCGGTGAGCCAGCCAGATCGGGAGCGGCATCAATTGCGGGGTCTCATTGGTCGCGTAGCCGAACATGATGCCCTGGTCGCCTGCGCCCTGCTTGTCGAGGTCGTCGGAGCTCGAGCCCTCACGCGTTTCGAACGCGTCGTCGACGCCCTGGGCGATGTCGGGCGACTGACCGCCGATCGAGATCGAGACGCCGCACGAACGGCCGTCGAACCACACGTCCGAGGAGTCGTAGCCGATCTCGGTGATCCTCTTGCGGACGATTCCGGGGATGTCGGCGTACGCCGACGTCGTGACCTCGCCGGCGACGTGCACCAGTCCGGTCGTCACCAGAGTCTCGACCGCGACCCGGGAGGTCGGGTCCTGGGCGATGAGCGCATCCAGGATCGAGTCGCTGATCTGATCGCAGATCTTGTCAGGATGACCCTCGGTGACTGATTCAGAGGTGAAGAGACGCAGCGCAGAGGTCACGAACGGCCTATCTGATCGAGAGCGGAGGGAGGAGTGGCTCAGGCCACCACATCGAGGATACGGTCGGCGACCGACTGCTTGTCGCCATGGGCTTCAGCCACATTACGTCCGGTTGCGTCGAGCACGATGACGGAGTTGTCGTCGCTGGCGAAGGTCTCAGTCCAGCCGACCCGGTTGACGACGAGGAAGTCGACGCCTTTGCGCTCGCGCTTGGCCACGGCCATGGCGAGGAGCGCATCGCCATCGGGCTCCGTCTCTGCGGCGAAACCGACGATCACCTGCCCGTCGTGGCGCCCGACGACGAGCTCGCGCAGGATGTCCGGATTCTTCACCAGACGCAGATCGAGGGTGTCGCCCTGCGTCTCCTTCTTGATCTTCCTGTCCGCCACCGCCTCGGGGCGGTAGTCGGCGACCGCGGCGGCCATGATGATCAGCTCAGCCGTCCCCGCTGCGAGCAACGTCGCCTCTTGCAGCTCCAGGGTCGTCGACACGTGCTCGACGTGGACAGATGCCGGCAGCCGGTCGAGCACCCCATCGTCGGAGTTCGCCACGATCAGGGTGACGTCCGCTCCGCGGGCGGCGGCGGCGCGGGCCAGCGCGACGCCCTGCTTGCCGCTCGAGCGATTGCCGATGAAGCGCACCGGGTCCAGCGGTTCCCGCGTACCCCCTGCGGTGATCAGGATGCGGCGCCCGGCCAGCTCTCCGCGTCCCGTCGCTGCGTCGACCTCGCCGCCCGCGCGAGCCGAGGCCAGCTCGAGGGCCGCCGAGATGATGTCCTCCGGCTCCGCCATGCGCCCTGGGCCCGAGTCGGAACCCGTCAGCTGACCGCTTGCCGGGCCGACGACATGCACGCCGCGCCCCCGCAGCACCTCGACGTTGGCCTGTGTCGCCGGGTTCTGCCACATCTCGGTGTGCATCGCCGGCGCGATGAGCAGCGGCGCGCTCGAGGCGAGGATGGTGTTGCCCAGCAGGTCGTCGGCCAAGCCCGCAGCGATTTTGGCGATGGAGTTCGCGGTCGCGGGAGCGACCACGATCAGATCGGCGGCCTGCCCGATGGCGACGTGCCGCACCTCGGCGACGCCCTCGTAGAGCTCGCTGTGCACCGGATTGCGGCTGATCGCCTCGAGCGTCGGCCTGCCGACGAAGCGGAGGGCTCCGTTCGTCGCGACCACGTGGACGTCGTGGCCCGCCAGGACGAGTCCGCGTACCACGTTGACGGCCTTGTACGCCGCGATGCCGCCGGTGATGCCGACGACGATGTTCATCGAGCTGCGCTGGCGGTCGACTACTCGGGCGCGTCGAACGGGGTCAGCGTCAGCTTGTCCTCGTTGATCTCGCGCAGGGCGACCGAGAGGGGCTTGTCGTCGATGGTCGAGTCGACGAGCGGACCGACGTTGTCGAAGAGCGAACCCTCGTGCAGGTCGGCGTAGTAGTCGTTGATCTGACGCGCGCGCTTGCTCGCGAAGATCACGAGCTGGTACTTCGAGTCGACGCGCGAGAGCAGGTCGTCGATCGGCGGATCGATGATCCCGGAGTTCTTGTCGGCCATGGGGTCCTTCCTAAGTGTGCGCGCCCGAATCAGGGCACTGCGAGCAATTCTACGACCTCGGCGGCGGCTTGGCCGACCTCGCGGTTGACGACCTTGACATCGAACTCGTCCTGGGCCTGCATCTCGACCTTGGCGGTGTCCAGTCTGCGCGCCTGTTCCGCCGCGTCCTCGGTGCCGCGGCCGACCAGCCGGCGCACCAGCTCCTCCCAGCTGGGCGGCAGCAGGAAGACCAGCAGAGCCTCCGGCATCTCCCGCCGAACAGCGCGCGCGCCCTGCAGGTCGATCTCGAGCAGCACGCTCTTGCCGTCGGCCAGCGCCGCGTCGATCGGCGGCCGCGGCGTGCCGTACCGCCAGGCGTTGTGGACGGTCGCCCACTCCAGGAACTCGCCGCGCGCGATCATGTCGTCGAACTGCTCGTCGCTGACGAAGTAGTAGTGCTCGCCATCGACCTCGCCGGGTCTCGGCGGGCGAGTCGTGGCCGAGATGCTCAGCAGCACATTCGGGTAGTGCTCCCGGATGAAGCGCGACACCGTGCCCTTGCCGACGGCAGTCGGCCCGGCCAGCACCACGAGACGGCTGGTCGGCAGCTCCGCGCGCCCCTCACGAAGCATCAGGTACTCCCGCAATTTCGCGCGCTGCCGCACTCCCAGCCCGCCGACGCGCTTCGACGCGGCGATGCCCAGCTGGTCCATCGCCTTGTCGGCGCGCGTGGGTCCGAGGCTGGGGATGCTCATCAGCAGTTCGCGCACCCGCAGCGTGGCCTCAGGGTTCGTCGGGTCTCCCGCCCAGGCCGACTCGGCGACATCCAGCGCCTTGCGGTCGCGGTTCGCGACGGCCTGCTTCACGAGCGCGCGGGCGCGGCGGGCGGCCACCGCGGCTCGCGCCGCGGCCACACGGTCGACGTCGGGAGGGGCTATTCGGGGCATGCCGCCGTCACCTGGGCCACGGCATCGTCGATCGCCGCCTCGAGGCCCGAGGGGCCCGCCGACAGGATGCTGCGCGATGCACTCACCACAACATTCTGCGCCGCCGAGCCGAAGAGTTCTGACAGTTGTTCGATTCGAGCGCCCTGATGGCCGAATCCCGGAGCCAGGACGGGCATCCCGGTGAGGTCGGATTCGCGGAGGCCGACGTCGGCGAGTCCGATGGTCGCACCGACGACGACGCCCGCCGATCCGAGAGCGGCTCGACCGGATGCCGCGTTCCAGGCTGCGACGTCGGCCACAACGCCCGCCGCGACGGACAGCCCGTCTTCGCGGGTCGCCGTCTGGGTCGCGAAGGCCTCCGGATTCGAGGTGGCGGCCAGCACGAAAACGCCCTTGCCGTTCGCCTGCGCGCGGTGCAGAACACCGGTGAGCGAGCCCAGTCCTTGATAGGCCACGACCGTCATCGCGTCGGCTTCGAGCGACGATCCCGGCGTCAGCCAGGCCTCGCCGTAGGCGTCGACGCTCGTGCCGAGATCGCCCCGCTTCACGTCGGCGATCACCAGCAGGCCGGCCGCGCGTGCGGCCGAGAGCACCCGCTCGAGGGCCGCGTACCCCGCGGCACCGTGGCGCTCGAAGAATGCCACCTGCGGCTTGACGATCCCGGCGCGCCCGGCGACCGCCTCGACGACGCGCATCCCGAAGTCGCGCACGCCCTCCGCCGAATCCGGAAGACCCCATGCGTCAAGCAGTCCCGAGTGGGGATCGATGCCGACGCAGAGCCGACCCGAGGCGGTGAACACCTCGCTCAGGCGTGAACCGAAGGCGCCGGTCATACCGCCCTCAGCCTCGCCGCTCTGTCGGCCGCGTAGTTCTGAAGGCTGCGCACGCGCATCCCGCCGCGCGGCACTTCGAAGGCCGCGACCGCGGCACCGACCTGCGCGATCGTCGTGAACAGCGGCTTGTCCGCCGCCACCGTCGCCGTGCGGATCTCGAACCCGTCGGCCCGCGCACTGCGTCCGCTCGGGGTGTTGATGACGATGTCGATCTTGCCGTCATTGATCAGGTCGACGATCGACGGCTCCCCCTCGACCACGGTCTGGCCCATGAAGTACTTGCGAACGGTCCTCGCCGGGATGCCGTTCCGCGCGAGCACCTCCGCGGTCCCCTCGGTGGCGACGATGTCGAAGCCGAGCTGCGACATCCGCAGCATCGGGAGCACGATCGCGCGCTTGTCGCGGTCGGCGACCGAGACGAACACGGTACCGGTGCTGGGCAGACCGCCGTATGCGGCATCCTGGCTCTTCGAGAACGCCCGCGGGAAGTCCGCGTCGATGCCCATGACCTCGCCGGTCGACCGCATCTCGGGGCCGAGCACGGAGTCGACCACGTTGCCCTCCTTGGTGCGGAACCGGTTGAACGGCAGGACGGCCTCCTTGACGGAGACGGGCGAGTCGAGCGGCACGTGCGCGCCGTCCACGAGGGGCAGCATGCCCGAACCGACGAGGTCGCGGATGCTGCGGCCCACCATGATCAGCGAGGCCGCCTTGGCGAGCGGGATCCCCAGCGCCTTCGAGACGAAAGGCACCGTGCGCGAGGCCCGCGGATTCGCCTCGAGCACGTAGAGCACCCCCGCGCCGATCGCGAACTGCACGTTGAGCAGCCCGCGCACCCCGATGCCCTCGGCGATCTTGCGGGTGGCGACGACCACCTGGTCGATGACGTCGCGGCCGAGCGTCACCGGGGGCAGGGTGCACGCCGAGTCTCCCGAGTGCACGCCGGCCTCCTCGATGTGCTCCATGATCCCGCCGACGTACAACTCGTTGCCGTCGTAGAGGGCGTCGATGTCGATCTCGAGCGCGTCGTCGAGGAAGCGGTCGACCAGCAGCGGCGAGCCGGGACCGATGATGGCCTGCTCGCGCACCCGGTCGAAGTAGTCCTCGAGGCTCGGGGTGTCGTACACGATCTCCATGCCGCGCCCGCCGAGCACGTAGCTCGGTCGCACGAGCACGGGATAGCCGATCGCCTCGGCCGCGGCAACCGCCGACGGCGCGTCGGTCGCCGTGCCGTTCTTGGGCGCCAGCAGCTTCGCCTCGGTGAGGATCTTCGCGAACAACCCGCGCTCCTCGGCCAGATCGATGGCGCTCGGCGAGGTGCCCAGGATCGGGACTCCCGCCGCCTCGAGGCCCTTGGCCAGCCCGAGCGCGGTCTGGCCGCCGAGCTGGACGATCACGCCCACGAGCTCACCGCTCTGCGACTCGGCGTGGATGACCTCCAGCACGTCTTCGAGCGTGAGCGGTTCGAAGTACAGCCGGTCGCTGGTGTCGTAGTCGGTCGATACCGTCTCGGGATTGCAGTTGATCATGATGGTCTCGAAGCCCGCGTCGTGCAGCGCGAAACTGGCGTGAACGCAGCTGTAGTCGAACTCCACGCCCTGCCCGATGCGGTTGGGCCCGGAGCCCAGGATCACGACCTTGCGAGCGGCGGACGGCGCCACCTCGGTCTCGAGGTCGTAGCTCGAGTAGTGGTACGGCGTGAGCGCCGGGAATTCACCGGCGCAGGTGTCCACGGTCTTGTAGACCGGACGAACCCCCAGCTGCCAACGGGCGTTGCGCACCGCCTGCTCGGTGAGACCGCGCAACTCGGCGATCTGGGCATCCGAGAAGCCGTGATCCTTGGCCAGCTCGAACAGCGCGCGGTCGAAGGGGCGCAGGCCGGAGACCTCGGCGGCCACCTCGTTGATCAGGACGATCTGGTCGAGGAACCACGGGTCGATCTTGGTGGCTTCGAACAGTTCCTCGACGGTCGCCCCGGCGCGCAGCGCCTGCTGGACGGTCACGATGCGCCCGTCAGTCGGCACCCTCGACGCCTCGATCAGCTGCGCCTTCGTGCGGTGCTCGGCGCCCCAGTGGAAGCTGCTCCCCCGCTTCTCGAGCGAGCGCAGCGCCTTCTGCAGGGCCGTCGTGTAGTTGCGGCCGATGGCCATCGCCTCGCCGACGGACTTCATCGTGGTGGTGAGGGTCGCATCCGCCGAGGGGAACTTCTCGAACGCGAAACGCGGCACCTTGACGACGACGTAGTCGAGCGTGGGCTCGAAGCTCGCGGGGGTCACCTTCGTGATGTCGTTGGGAATCTCGTCGAGCCGGTAGCCGATCGCCAGCTTCGCCGCGATCTTGGCGATCGGGAAGCCGGTCGCCTTCGACGCCAGGGCGCTCGACCGCGACACGCGCGGATTCATCTCGATGACGATCACCCGCCCGTTCTTCGGGTCGACGGCGAACTGGATGTTGCAGCCGCCGGTGTCGACTCCGACCGCGCGGATGATGTCGATCCCGATGTCGCGCAGCCGCTGGTACTCGCGGTCGGTCAGCGTGAGCGCCGGGGCGACGGTGATCGAGTCGCCCGTGTGAACGCCCACCGGATCCACGTTCTCGATCGAGCACACCACGACCGTGTTGTCGGCCGTGTCGCGCATCAGCTCGAGCTCGTACTCCTTCCAGCCCAGGATCGACTCCTCGAGCAGGACCTCGTGCACCGGGCTCTGGTGCAGGCCGTCCGTGATCATGCGCACCAGCTGCTCGCGGTCGTATGCGAATCCCGACCCGAGCCCACCCATGGTGAACGAGGGTCGGAGCACCATCGGGTAGCCCAGCTCGTCCGCCGCCGCGAGGGCCTCCTCGACGGTGTGCACGATGCGGCTGCTCGCCACCTCGGCGCCGCACGCGATGACCAGCTCCTTGAAGATCTGGCGATCCTCGCCCTTCTTGATGGCCTCGACCTTGGCGCCGATCAGCTCCACGCCGTAGTTGGCCAGGATGCCGGCCTCATCGAGCCGGATGGCCGCGTTGAGCGCGGTCTGGCCGCCCAGGGTCGGGAGGACGGCATCCGGCCGCTCGAGCGCGATGATCGCCTCGAGCGACTCGTTGGTGATCGGCTCGATGTAGGTGGCATCCGCGAAGTCGGGATCGGTCATGATCGTCGCCGGGTTCGGGTTCACCAGGATGACGCGCACGCCCTCCTCGCGCAGGACGCGGCAGGCCTGCGTGCCGGAGTAGTCGAACTCGGCGGCCTGCCCGATGACGATCGGGCCGGAGCCGATGACGAGAACGCTCTGGATGTCTGAACGCTTGGGCACTAGTTGCTTTCCTTGGCTGCGGGGGTGTTCTTCACGAGCTCGGCGAACCGGTCGAACAGGTAGTTGGCGTCGTGCGGTCCGGCCGCCGCCTCGGGGTGGTACTGCACCGAGAACGCCGGGATGTCGAGCGCGTTGAGACCTTCGACGACGCCGTCGTTGAGCCCGACATGGCTGACCTCGACGCGGCCGTACCCGTTCGGGCTGTCGAAGTGACCCTCGACCGGGGCGTCGACCGCGAATCCGTGGTTGTGCGCCGTGATCTCGACGCGGCCGGTCGCCTTGTCGAGCACCGGCTGGTTGATGCCGCGGTGGCCGAAGGGGAGCTTGTACGTTCCCAGGCCGAGGGCGCGACCCAGCAGCTGATTGCCAAAGCAGATGCCGAAGAACGGCAGACCGGCATCGAGGATGCCGCGCAGCACCGCCACGTGGGAGTCCGAGGCCTCCGGGTCGCCGGGTCCGTTCGAGTAGAACGCCGCCACCGGCCGGATGGCGAGCACCTGCTCGAGCGTGGAGCCCTGCGGCAGCACGTGGACCTCGAAACCGCGCCGGGCCAGGTTGTCGATGGTGGACTGCTTGATGCCGAGGTCGAGCACGGCGAGAGCGCCCAGGTGCTCGCCCGTCGGCGAGGCCGCCGGCGTGACCTGCTCGGCGTCGACCGAGACCTCCGCCGAGAGGTTGAGCCCGGCCATCTCGGGGCCGCTGCGCACGATGGCGAGCTGCTCCTCGGGGCTGAGGGCGGCATCCGGGCCTGAGAAGACGCCCGCGCGCATGGCGCCGACGTCGCGCAACCGGCGCGTCACCGCGCGGGTGTCGATGCCGCTCAGGCCGACGATGCCGTTCGCGGCCAACTCGTCGTCGAGGCTCCGCTTCGCTCGGAAGTTGCTGACGACGCGGGAGGGATCGCGCACCACGTACCCGGACACCCAGATCCGGCGCGACTCCGGGTCCTCGTCGTTCACCCCGGTGTTGCCGATGTGCGGGGCGGTCATGATGACGATCTGGCCGGCGTAGCTCGGGTCGGTCAGGGTCTCCTGGTAGCCGGTCATGCCGGTGGTGAAGACGGCCTCGCCGAGCGTGCGGCCTCGGGCGCCGTAGGCGCGTCCTGGATAACGGGTGCCGTCTTCGAGAACGAGAACGGCAGGGTCGGTGGACATCACGCGGCAGCCTCACGGGGGGTGTTGATGAGCGGTTCGATGGCGGCGACGAGCGCGGCGGGGTCGGCCGAGCGCAGGTAGCTGTCGAGGGTCGTGGCGCCGTCATTCCAGCGCACGAAGACCAGGCCGTCGTTCGAGACGACGCGGTCGATGGTCCAGGTGGCGCGTCCGACGCCCCGGATCGCGGCCGCCGGGATGAATCCGGGCTCGGCGCCCGCCAGGTCGAGCCGGATGCCGGCGGGCGTGACGCTGAGCACGGCCCGGGCACGGAACCCCAGCCCCTTCACCGCGATGCGCTGGAGCGGCTGCTCGGCCCGCGTCGTCGCGACGTACAGCAGGTCCTCGGTGAGCGCGGGAGTTCCCGCCTCGCTCGGCACCGGCGCGAGCCCGACGATGTCGGCTTGGCGGCGGCGCAGGGCGCGCCATCCGAGGATCATGCCCACGGCGATCAGCGCGAGCGGGATCACGACCGACAGCACGATCAACCACTGGTCACGAGACACGGGCCGCCACCTCCTCATGAGGCCGGAGTTCCCCGTCGAGCACCGTCGCCACGCCGCCGTGCACGGTCGCCACCACGCGTCCCGGTAGCTCGCGTCCGAGGTAGGGCGAGTTGGCGCTCTTGCCGTGCAGGTGCTCCACACCGAATGTGCGGCGGGCCGCGGGATCGATGAGCGTGAGGTGCGCGGCCGCGCCTGTCGTGAACGGCGCCTCGTAGCCGCCGAGCCGTCCGATCTCGGCCGGCTTGCTCGACAGCACCCGTGCGACGTCGCCCCAGCTCAGCTGGCCGCTGTCGACCACGGCCGCCTGCACAACGCTCAGGGCGCTCTCGAGCCCGACCATGCCGAAGGCGGCCTCCTGCCATGCGCACTCCTTGGCCTCGGCGGGATGCGGGGCGTGGTCGGTCGCCACGATGTCGATCACTCCCTCGGCCAGGGCCTTGCGCAGCGCGAGCACGTCCTCCTCGCGACGGAGCGGCGGGTTCACCTTGAATCGCGCGTCGTACCCGGCGGCCAGTTGCTCGTCGAGCAGCAAGTGGTGGGGTGTGACCTCGGCCGTGACCCGGATGCCACGCGCCTTCGCCCAGCGGACCACCTCGACGCTCCCCGCTGTCGACAGGTGGCACACGTGCAGGTGCGCCCCGACGTGCTGGGCGAGGAGCACGTCGCGCGCGATGATCGCCTCCTCGGCGACCGCGGGCCAGCCCGCCAATCCCAGCTCGGAGCTCAGAGCGCCCTCGTTCAGCTGAGCGCCCTCGGTCAGCCGCGGCTCCTGCGCGTGCTGCGCGATCACCCCGCCGAAGGTCTTCACGTACTCGAGTGCGCGACGCATCAGCAGGGCGTCGGCGACGCACTTGCCATCGTCGCTGAACACGCGCACCGCGGCGCGCGACTGCGCCATGGCGCCGATCTCGCTGAGCCGCTCCCCCGCCAGGCCCATCGAGACGGCGCCGATGGGGCGCACGGTCACGTAGCCGTACTGCTCGCCGAGCGAGGCGACCTGTTCCACGACGCCTGCCGTGTCGGCGACCGGCGAGGTGTTGGCCATGGCGTGCACCGCCGTGAATCCGCCGGCGGCCGCGGCACGCGACCCGCTCAGCACGGTCTCGCTCTGCTCGAATCCCGGCTCGCGCAGGTGGGTGTGCAGGTCGACCAGGCCCGGAAGGGCTTGCAGGCCGGCGGCGTCGATCACGGTCGCGCCCTTGCGAGACAGTCCAGATCCGCGCTCGGCGATCACGCCGTGATCGATGAGCAGGTCGGTGCTCGTTCCGTCGGGGAGCGTCGCCCCCGTGATCAGCAGACTCACGCGCCCACCCCGGCTCCCGCGAGCATCAAGTACAAGACCGCCATCCGTATCGACACCCCGTTGGTGACCTGATCGAGCACGAGCGAGCGCGCGGAGTCGGCGGCGGCCGACGAGATCTCGAGCCCGCGATTCATCGGGCCGGGGTGCATCACCATCGTATCCGGGGCGAGCCGGGCCAGCCGGACGTCGTCGAGGCCCCACTGGCGGGCGTACTCGCGTTCGTTGGGGAAATAGGAGGCCAGCATCCGCTCGCTCTGCACACGCAGCATCATCACGACGTCCGGCTCCTCCGCCAGCGCCGCGTCGAGGTCGGTGCCGCTGGTCACGGGCCAGCCGTCGACCCCCTGCGGCAGGAGCGTCTCCGGGCCGACCAGGTGCACGCGAGCGCCGAGGGTCTGAAGCAGCCACAGGTTCGACCGCGCGACCCGCGAGTGCAGGATGTCGCCGACGATCGTGACCCGAAGGCCCGCCAGATCCTCGCCGCGCGACCGCTCGCCGTGCCGCGCTTTGCGCATGGTGTACGCGTCGAGCAGCCCCTGCGTCGGATGCTCGTGGGTGCCGTCGCCGGCGTTCACGACCGACGCGTCGATCCAGCCGCTGTCGGCGAGAACGCGCGCTGCGCCGCTCGCGCTGTGCCGCAGCACGACCGCGTCGATGCCCATCGCGGCGATTGTCCGCGCCGTGTCTTTCAGCGACTCGCCCTTCGACACGCTCGAGCCCTTGGCGCTCACCGTGATCACATCGGCCCCGAGGCGCTTCGCCGCGGCCTCGAAACTGAGTCGCGTGCGGGTCGAGTCCTCGAAGAACAAGTTCGCCACCGTCCGGCCGCGCAGGGTCGCCAGCTTGGGGACGGCGCGGGTCGCGACGTCGGCCATGTCCTCGGCCAGATCCAGGATGCCGACCGCTGCCTCCCGATCGAGGTCGCGCACCGAGAGCAGGTGACGCAGCTGCATCATCCGTGGTCCTCTTCGTCGAAGATCGCCACGAGGTCCTGCCCGTCGGTCTCGAGCAGCTTCACGTAGATGCGCTGGCTGTGGGAGGTCGGCAGATTCTTGCCGACGAAGTCGGCCCGGATCGGCAGTTCGCGGTGCCCGCGATCGATGAGCGTCGCGAGTCGCACCGCGCGCGGGCGCCCGAGGTCGTTGAGCGCATCCAGCGCGGCGCGGATGGTCCGTCCCGAGTAGAGCACGTCGTCCACGAGCACGACCGTCTTGCCGTCGATGCCGCCAGGAGGCACCGAGGTGGGGCTTGGCGTGCGAGTCGGTTGCTTGGCCAGATCGTCGCGGTACATCGTGACGTCGAGGGCGCCGACCTCAGCGGATCCCGGCGCGAGCTCGTCGAGGATGCCGCCGATGCGCTGAGCGAGCAGCACGCCTCGCGTGGGGATGCCGAGGATGACCAGATCCGATGCGTGATCGGATTCGAGGATCTCGTGCGCGATGCGGGTGAGTGCTCGCGTGATGTCAGCCTGCTGCAGCACGGTTCGCGCAGCCATCCTGACCCCCTTCCCCGCCTCTCCGGACGGACTTAAAGGATGTCGATTTCGTTCAGCGTAGCAGTGGGTGCGGGCACCCGTGGACGCGGCCGACGCTCGCACTCAGTACACGCGACTGTCTGCGCCTCTATCCTCATCCCATGCCCGATACCGTGCCGTCGTCGATCGCCGACCTCTCACGTGGGCTGTCGTTCGCCATCGGGCGCGCCAATCGCCGCATGCTGGCAGCGGGTCAGGGGCTGGGGCAGGGCCACCTGAACGCGCTGGCGACCATCTTCCGATCCGGGCCGATCCGGCCGGGCGATCTGGCGCAGCGCGAGTTCGTGAGTGCGCCGACCATGACGCGCACGCTCCGCGATCTCGAGAAGCTGGGCCTCGTGAGCAGGCAGCCGGATGCCCGCGACGGACGGTCCATCCTGGTCAGCGTGACCGCAGACGGCGAGCACGAGGTGCTTCGGGCCCGCTCGGCTCGCGCCGAACTTCTGGCAGAGCTGCTCGCCCAGCTGGAACCGGATGAGGTCGCCACCCTGCGCGACGCGTTGCCCGCCCTGGAACGGCTCGCGACGGTCGCCTCCGACTCCTCGTCGGTCTAGCCCTCCGGCTCCGTCGCTGGATGCGCCTTGTCGCGGGCGATGGCGCCGAGCACGCCGTTGAGGAATCCGGCGGAGTCCTCGGTGCTCAGCAGCGATGCCTGCTCCACCGCCTCGGCGATCGCCACGCCGTCGGGCACCTCGTCGTTGTAGAGGATCTCCCAGGCCCCGATGCGGGCGATGGCCCGGTCGAGCACGGGCATCCTCTCCAGTGGCCAGCCGTCGGCATGCGTGCGGATCGCGTCATCAAGCTCACTCAGGTGCGACTCGACGCCCTCGACGATGTCGCGCGCATAGGCCCACGACGACTCGCGCTGGGGGTTCGCCTCGGCGCGCGCTGCCTCCTCGTCGAGCAGGCCGGCGATCGGCAGCTCGCGCAGGTCGGCCCCGAACAGGATGTCGATGGCGCGCTTGCGGGACTTGGTGCGGGCGCTCACAGAACGGGCGCCGCCTAGACGCGGCCGAGGTAGTCGCCCGTGCGGGTGTCCACCTTGACCTTGGTGTTGTTCTCGATGAACAGCGGCACCTGGATCTCGTAACCGGTCTCGAGAGTCGCCGGCTTGGTGCCTGCGCTCGAGCGGTCCCCCTGGAGTCCGGGCTCGGTATACGTGATCTCGAGGACCACCGACGCCGGCAGCTCGACGTAGAGCGGCTCGCCGTCGTGCGTGGCGATCGTCACCGACTGGTTCTCGAGCATGTAGTGGGCGGCGTCGCCGACGATCGTGCTCGGGACCGTGGTCTGGTCGTAGGTGCTGGCGTCCATGAAGACGAACCCGTCGCCGTCGCGGTACAGGTAGGTGAAGTCGCGGCGGTCGACGGTGGCGAACTCGAGCTTGGTCCCCGCGTTGAACGTGCGGTCGACCACCTTGCCGCTCATGATGTTCTTCGCCTTGGTGCGCACGAATGCGCCGCCCTTGCCCGGCTTGACGTGCTGGAACTCGATGATCGTCCAGAGCTGTCCGTCGATGTTGAGGACGGCGCCGTTCTTGATGTCGCTGGTGTCGGAGGCCATGTCGTTCGTGTTCCGTTCGTGTCTTGGTGGTCGAGCAGCCGCTCGCGGCGTCTCCAGACCCAGCGCCGAAAGCGCCCGGAGAAGTCTACGGGAGGCTCAGACCTTGGGCACGACCACCCGCAACGCGAGCAGGTACGAGTCGAATCCGAATCCGGCGATCACCCCGGTGGCGACGCCCGAGATCACGCTGTTGTGGCGGAACTCCTCGCGCGCGTGCGGGTTGCTGATGTGCACCTCGACCAGTGCGAGTCCGGCTTTGGTGACCAGGGCGGCCGCGTCGCGGAGGGCGTAGCTGTAGTGGGTGAACGCAGCGGGGTTCAGGATGACCGGGGTGGCGGTATCCACGGCCTCATGCAGCCAGTGGATGAGCTCCGCCTCGTCGTCGGTCTGCCGCAGGTCGACCTCGACGTCCGGCCCTGCCTGCTCGGACAGCATCACTCGCAGCGTGCTCAGGTCTTGCGTGCCGTAGACGTCGGGCTCGCGGCTGCCGAGTCGCCCGAGGTTCGGCCCGTTCAGCACCAGCACGCGAGACATACGGCAACTCTATCCAGGCGACACCGTGTTTCCACGTCGGCGAGCGACTAGTCGCTCACCTCCTGGTAGGCGGCGAACAGCAGCTGCTCCTCGGGGCCGGTGAGGGTCGTCGGGCGGCCGATGTCGTCGAGCACGATGAAGCGCAGCAGATCACCGCGTGCCTTCTTATCGCGCTTCATCGTGGCGAGCAGGGTCGGCCAGCGCCCGGCCGGATACGTCGTCGGCAGCGAGAGCAGGTCGAGCACGCGCCGGTGGCGGTCGACGGCCTCGTCGGAGAGCGACCGCGTCAGCCGCGACAGTTCGGCGGCGAACACCATGCCGATCGAGATGGCCGCACCATGCCGCCACTGGTAGCGCTCCGCGTGCTCGATCGCGTGACCGAGCGTGTGCCCGTAGTTCAGGGTCTCGCGCAGCCCCTGCTCGGTGAAGTCCTCGCCGACGACGCGGGCCTTCATCGCGATGGCCAGCTCGAGATTGCGACGGAACTGCGGCGAACGCGGGTCGGTCGCGGCAGCCACATCCACCTCGATCGTGTCGAGGATCTCGGGCTCGGCGATAAAGCCGGCCTTGGCGATCTCGGCATAGCCGGCGAGGATCTCGTTCTTCGACAGGGAGTCGAGCGCATCGAGATCGCAGAGCACCGCTCGCGGAGCCCAGAACGCCCCGACCAGGTTCTTCCCCTCCGCCGTGTTGATCCCGGTCTTGCCGCCGACCGCCGCGTCGACCATCCCGAGCACGGTGGTCGGCAACTGGATGAGGTCGACGCCCCGCAACCAGGTGGCGGCGACGAAGCCCGCCAGGTCGGTCGTCGCTCCCCCGCCGAGCCCGACGACGGCATCGGACCGCGTGAAATCGGTCTGCCCCATGACCTGCCAGCAGAACGCCGCGACCTCGACGCGCTTCGCAGCTTCGGCATCCGGGACCTCGGCGAGCACCACCTCGTACGCCGGCGTCAGCTGCTCGCGCAGCGCCTCGGCCCGCGCGCCCAGCGTCGGAGCGTGCACGATCAGCACCTTGCGCACCCGGGGGCCGAGGAACTCACCGAGTCGGCTCTGCAGTCCGCGCCCGACGAACACCGAGTAACCGGGCGCTCCCGCGACCGGGATCTCGGTGACATCCGTCAGGCCGCTGTCGCCGCCCATTCGGCCACCTCCTTCGCCACCGCGTCGATCGGACGATGCGAGGTGTCGACCGTCAGTTCGGCCAGCTGCTCGTACAGGTGCCGGCGCTCGGCGTAGATGCGCTCCCAGTCGGTGAGGCCGTCGCGCAACAACGGACGACGGGCATTGGCGATCCGCGGCGCGACCGCTTCGGCAGACACGGTCACCAGAACCACGCGGTGACCCGTCAGGTCGGCTCGAGTCTCGTCGTCAAGCACCGCGCCGCCCCCGAGCGCCACGACGTCGTCTCCTGCGAGAGCGGCGATCACGGCGGCGCGCTCGAGCGCCCGGAAGTGGGGTTCGCCCTGCGAGGCGAAGATCGCCGGGATCGGTCCGTGCTCGGCGACGATCAGCTTGTCGGTATCGACGAATCCGGTACCCAGGATGCGCGCCACGCGTTTGCCGATGCGCGTCTTGCCCGCGCCCATCGGCCCGATGAGCACGACCGGGGGGCCGTCGGACGGGCGATCGGCGGTCATTCCGCGATCATTCGGTTGCCGAACTCGGTGCGGAGCGCAGCGAACTCGGGATGGCCGCGAGGTAGGCGTCCAGGTTGCGCTTCGTCTCGGCCACGGAGTCGCCGCCGAACTTCTCGAGCATCGAGTCGGCGAGCACGAGCGCGACCATGGCCTCGGCCACCACGCCGGCGGCCGGTACCGCGCAGACGTCGGAGCGCTGGTGGTGGGCGGCAGCGGCCGCCCCCGTCGCCACGTCGACCGTGCGGAGGGCGTGCGGCACCGTGGCGATCGGCTTCATGCCGGCACGGACGCGCAGCAGGGTGCCCGTGCTCATCCCCCCCTCGGTGCCTCCGGCCCTGTCGCTGAGCCGGGTGATCAGGCCATCGGTCGATCCGTCCGGCAGCACGACGAGCTCGTCGTGCGCCTGCGATCCGCGGCGGCGGGTGGTCTCGAATCCGTCGCCGATCTCGACGCCCTTGATCGCCTGGATGCTCATCAGCGCCTGCGCGAGTCGGGCATCCAGTTTGCGGTCCCACTGCACGTAGCTGCCGAGCCCCGGCGGCAGACCGTAGGCGAGCACCTCGACGATGCCGCCGAGCGTGTCACCGGTGTCGTGCGCATCGTCGACCTCGGCGACCATCCGAGCGGATGTCTCGCGGTCGAAGCAGCGCAGCGGATCGGCATCGAGCACCGCGACGTCGGCCGGGGTGGGCAGCGCAGCCTCTTCGGGCACCCGCACCGGACCGATGGACAGCGTGTGGCTGACCAGAGTGACGCCCAGTTCGCCGAGGAAGGCCCTGGCAACCGCGCCGAGCGCGACACGGGCCGCCGTCTCACGAGCGCTGGCGCGTTCCAGCACCGGCCGGGCGTCGTCGAATCCGTACTTCTGCATGCCGACCAGGTCGGCGTGGCCCGGGCGCGGGCGGGTGAGCGCTGCTCCTCGCCCAGATTGAAGAGCGGCCGGATCCACCGGTTCTGCGCTCATCACGTCGACCCACTTCGGCCATTCGGTGTTGCCGATGCGCAACGCGATGGGGCTGCCCATCGAGACTCCGTGCCGCACGCCGCCCGAGAAGTTCAGTTCGTCCTGCTCGAACTTCATACGCGCGCCGCGGCCGTAGCCGAGCTTGCGCCGCTCGAGATCGGCTTGGATGGCCTCACGGCTGACGGGCACGCCCGCGGGCAGGCCCTCGAGCACCGCCACCAGCTCGGGCCCGTGAGACTCGCCGGCGGTCAACCATCGCAGCATGCCCCCATCCTTTCAGAGAGCGGAGGGTGCGACGCGCCTCTAGAGCCCGACCGACTCCCGCATGGCCGCGACGACCCGGTCTTCGTCGGGCAGCGCGCCGCCCTCCTCGCCGGTGACGAAGATGCGCACCTGCCCGATCGCCTGGTGGAGCAGCATCTCGAGGCCGCTCACGACCGTTCCGCCGACTTGTGACCACCCGGCAGCCAACGCGCTCGGCCATGGTTCGTACGCCACATCGAGCAGCACCGACTGTTGGCGCACCGCCTCGGGGAACGCCTTCCCGTGGTCGACGCCGCCCGGCAGCGTCGAGATGACCGCACTTGGAACGGTCAGCGAGCGATCGTCGGAGCCCAGCCGCCGGGTCGTCAACTCGATGCCGAGCCGCAAAGCCAGCGGCTCGAGGCCGCTCGCCCGTTCGGGATCGCGAGCAGACACGACCGCCTGCGTCGCGCCGAGGAGCGAGACAGCAGCCAAGACGGACGCGGCTGTCGCACCCCCACCCAGGATCTGCACACTCTCGAGCTCGGTGACCCCATGGTCGGCCAGCGCATCGACGATCCCCGCGACGTCGGTGTTGAAGCCCCGCATGGCCATGCCGTCGTCGAAGAGCACCGTGTTCGCGGCGCCGACCGTCTCGACCAGCTCCGACCGCGACGCCAGCATCGGCAGCACCTCGCGCTTGAGCGGCATGGTCAGCGAGAGCCCGCGCCACGTCGCATCGCAGGTGTTGATGAACGCCCCGAGGCTGCCTTCGACGACCTCGACCGCCGAGTAGGTCCAGGGCAAGCCCAGCACGCGGTAGGCGGCGGCGTGGAGCCGCGGTGACCTCGAATGCGCGATCGGCGATCCGAGAACAGCCAAGGAGCGAGCGGTGGCCGTCACTTGCAGTACGCGGCGTTCTCCGGGCTGGCGCGGCACCACGCCTGCCACTGCTTCACCGCGGCGGCGTGCTCGGCTGCGGTGGTGGAGAAGACGGTCTCGCCCGTCTTGAGGTTCACGGCGACGAAGAAGAGCCAGGGGCCGGGCGTCGGATGCAGCGCGGAGTCGATCGCCGCATCCCCGGGAAGCCCGATCGGGCCGACCGGCAGCCCGTCGTGCGCGTAGGTGTTGTACGGGTTGCCGGCATCCGCGCGCTCAGCGTCCGTCGTCGTCACGCGATCGGTGTGACCGGTGCCGTACGCGACCGTCGCGTCGGACTGCAGCCGCATCCCCTGATCGAGGCGGTTCTGGAACACGCGCGCGATCTTGTGCATGTCCGACACACTCGGACCCGACTCGCGCTGGACGATCGACGCCAGCGTGACGACCTTGAGCCGGTCCGCGGGCGCGACGCCGGCCTTGTCGAGATGCTGGATCATCGTCGTCACCAGTTGCTTCAGCACCTGGGGCGCCGTGACCCCCGGATCGAAGGTGTAGGTCGCCGGGAACAGGAAGCCCTCGATGCTCGGCGCGCCCGACGGAACGCCCAGCGCCACGTAGTCCTTGGCGGCCGCCTGGAAGTCGGCCACCGGCAGGCCCGTGGCGGCCGCGAGCTGCACGTAGGCGCTCTGCGCCGACACGCCCTCCTTGATGACCGCGACATGCACGACTTTGTTCTTGGGGTCTTGCAGAGCGGCAAGCGCCGACTTGGCGCTCATCTGCTTCTGCAGTGAGTAGCTGCCCGGCTCGAAGGTGACGTTCGGGTTCTTCAGCAGCAGTTGGTAGAACGCGGTGAACGACTTGGTGACGCCGGCCTGCGCGAGCGTCTTCGCGACATCCGACCCGATGTCGCCCGACTGGATGACGACGGTCACCTTGGTCCCGTTGCCGGTCGTCGTGTAGTCGTTGGGCTCCTCCCACCCGAGCACGTGCCGGATCTGCGGCTCGAACAGGACCCACCCCGTGACACCGCCCGCCGCGATCAGCACGAACACGATCAGCAGCGCCCACAGCCAGCCCAGGCGGCGTTTCTTCTTCAGAGGCGGGCGCCCTCCGCGACGCGGGCCCCGCGTCTCGGCCTCCCGCGCCGCGCGGCGCGATGTCGGTTGCGACGGGTCGGGCTGACGCTGCGCGGCTTGCGCCTCGGCGGCGGCCACGGCGAACGGGTCGGACAGGCGCGCCGTCGGATACGCGGTCGAGACCGGTTCGGGGCCTGCCGGGGCGACAGCGGGGCGTGCAGGGTCCGCACCCGCGGGCCGGAAGATGTCATCCCAGCTCGGTTCCTCAGCCACCGTCAGCGTCCTCCGTGCTGGTCGACGACGGTGCCGGGCGGACGTCCCGCCGAGCGCTCGAAGTCGAGTGCGTTCTGCAGGATGATAACAGCGGCCACCTGATCGATCACCGGACGCGAGGCCTTCACGGAACGTCCGGATTGGTGCAGCGCACGCTGCGCGGAGACCGTCGAGAGCCGCTCGTCGACCAGTCGGACGGGGATGTCGAGAGCCGCCGCCAGCTGGTCGGCCAGCATCCGGGCGTCGGCTGTGGATGCGGTGTCGTCGCCTCGCATCGACAAGGGAAGGCCGACGACGACCTCGATCGCCGCATGCTCGGACACCAGCTCGCGAAGCTCGCCGACCGTCCTGTCGCCGCGACTCAACGTGGCGACAGGGGTCGCCAGCAGGCCGTCACGATCGCACACGGCGACGCCGACCCGGGCCTTACCCGCATCGACACCGAGGCGCACGCCGCTTCGCATCACCCGCTCAGCATCCCTCGTACGGTGCTCAGCCGTCGAGAGCGGTCGCGATGCCTGACAGCGCGGCACCGATCGCCTGGATGTCGCTGCCGCCGCCCTGAGCGAGATCGTCCTTGCCGCCTCCTCCGCCGCCGAGCACGCCGGCCGCCTGCTTGGCGAGCACGCCCGCCTTGGCGCCGAGTTCCCGGGCCGCAGGCGAGGTGGCGACGATGACCGCGGGCTTGCCGTCCACATGGCCCGCCAGGGCCACGACCGAGGCCTCACTGCCGAGCCGCTCGCGCACCGAGGTCGCGAGCGAACGGAGTTCGTCGGCCGACGAGAGGCTGCCGACATCCTCGATGACCGTCAGGTACTTGCCGATCCGCGACGACGACTTCACCAGCGACGGGACGCGGCTCGACAGCGCGGCCGCCTCGAACGACGCGATCTTCTTCTCGGCCGCCTTCAGGTCGGCGACGAGCGACTCGATGCGCTGGGGCAATTGCTCCCGCGGCACCTTCAGCGAGGAGGTCAGGGTCGACACCAGCGCGCGCTCGGCCGCCAGATCGCGGAACGCCTCGAGGCCGACCAGGGCCTCGACCCGGCGGTTCGTCGACCCGACCGACGACTCGCTCACCAGGCTCACGAGGCCGACCTCGGCCGAGGTGCGCACGTGCGTCCCCGCGCAGAGCTCGCGCGACCACGGGCCGCCGATGTCGACCATCCGCACCGTGTCGCCGTACTTCTCGCCGAACAGCGCCATGGCTCCCGCCGCCTTCGCCTCGGCGATGGGCAGGATGCGCGTGGTCACCTCGAGGTTGTCGCGCACCGCGTTGTTGGCGATCTCTTCGAGCTCGCTCCGCGTCTCGGGGCTGAGCGCCTGGTTCCATGCGAAGTCCAGCCGCATGTACCCGGCCTTGTTGTACGAGCCGGACTGGTGCGCCTCGGAACCGAGGGTCTGCCGCAGGGCCGCGTGCACGAGGTGGGTCGCCGAATGGGCCTGCGCGGCGGAGTGCCGATAGACCGGGTCGACGACACTGGTCGCCTCGGCTCCCACCGACACCTCGCCGGACCGCACCTGCACGGTGTGGCTGATCAGTCCCTTCACGGGGCGCTGCACATCCAGCACCTCGAGATCGAAGCCGTTGCCCACGATCGATCCGGCGTCGGCCGCCTGGCCACCCGACTCCGGGTACAGGGCCGTCTCGGCCAGGATCACCTCGGCGATGTCGCCGACCGTGGCACTGGACGCGGGCTGGCCATCGATGAGGATACCCAGGATCCTCGAGTCGGTCTGCAGGTAGTCGTAGCCGGTGAAGACCGTCTCCCCCGCCGCGCGCAAGTCGGAGTACACCGAGAGGTCGGCCAGCGCGCGCTTCTTCGCCTTGGCATCGGCCTTGGCACGGGTGCGCTGCTCGGTCATCAGCTGGTCGAACGCGGCGCGATCGACGCTGAGACCCGCTTCTTCCGCGATCTCGAGGGTGAGGTCGATCGGGAACCCGAAGGTGTCGTGCAGGAGGAACGCCGTGTCGCCCGGCAGCGCGGAGGCGCCCTTCTTCTGGGTGTCCTCCACCGCCAGGTCGAGGATCGTCGTGCCGCTGGCGAGGGTGCTGCGGAAGGTCTCCTCCTCGGCGATCGCGAGCCGCGAGGTGCGATCCCATTGCTCCTCGACCTCGGGGTAGGCGTCGCGCATCGCGATCCGCGACGCGTTGAACAGCTCGGGGAAGGTCGGCGCATCCACGCCGAGCAGCCGCATCGAGCGCACCGAGCGGCGGAGCAGGCGACGCAGGATGTACCCGCGGCCCTCATTGCTCGGGGTCACGCCATCCGTCATGAGCATGAGCGACGAGCGGATGTGGTCGGCGACGATGCGCATGCGCACGTCGTCAGGGTGCTCGGCGCCGTAGCGCTTTCCCGACAGCGACGATGCCAGATCGAGCACCGGCCGAACCTGGTCGATCTCGTACATGTTCTCGACGCCCTGCTTGATGAACGCGATGCGCTCGACGCCCAAACCGGTATCGATGTTCTTCTTGGGCAGCGGACCGACGATCTCGAACTCGGACTTCGACCTCACGTCGGTGATCAGGTCCTGCATGAAGACCAGATTCCAGATCTCGATGAAGCGGTTGTCGTCAGCAGCGGGGCCGCCGTCGCGTCCGTATGCCGGACCGCGGTCGAAGAAGATCTCGGAGTCGGGCCCGCCCGGACCGGGTTGACCGGTGTGCCAGTAGTTGTCGTCGGCGCCCAGTCGCTGAATGCGCTCGGGCTTGACGCCGATGATGTCGCGCCAGATGGCCTCGGCCTCGTCGTCGGTCTCGTAGATCGTGACCCACAGGTCCTTCTCGTGGAAGCCGTACCCGCCGTCACGCTCCGACATCGTCAGGAGCTCCCAGGCGTACTGGATGGCGCCTTCTTTGAAGTAGTCGCCGAACGACCAGTTGCCGGCCATCTGGAAGAACGTGCCGTGGCGGGCCGTCTTGCCGACTTCTTCGATGTCGTTGGTCCTGATGCACTTCTGCACGTCGGCGGCCCGCGGGAACGGCGCAGGGACGACCCCGGTCAGATACGGGATGAAGGGCACCATGCCCGCGATCGTGAACAGGATCGAGGGGTCATCGCTGACGAGCGAGGCGGAGGGCACGATCGTGTGACCGCGCTCTGCGAAGAAGGAGAGCCAGCGGCGTTGGATTTCTGCGGTCTGCACGGGATTCTGTTTCTAGCGGGTGCCCGTGTGGGCACGGCGGTACCTGGATGAGAGGGAGACGTCCGGTACGCCGGCCCAGCGCGCTGACAGCAGCGGTGTCTGAGAGCCGGCGCCGGACTACCGGGCTCGCGCCTGGAAGTCGGACACGATCCCGTCGGCGGCCGCGCGGAGTTCGGCCTCTCGCGCCTTGTAGCCATCGACGACGGCGTTGCCGAAGTCTTTGGCCTTGGCGTCGACATCGTCGAAGAACTGCTTGCCCTGGGGGGTCTTGGCCAACTGATGAGCCGCCACGAAACCGACGGCGACTCCCACGGCCAGGAGCAGTGCACCCTTCATCGTGTTCTCCTCATTCGGATCGGAACTCTGGGTCCAGCTTAGGCGAAAGGCCCCAGGGGGTGCCTGGGGCCTTTCGAGGCGAGCAACTAGCGCGCTGCGTAGTACTCGACCACGAGCTGCACCTCGGCCGTGACCGGCACCTCGGCGCGCTTCGGGCGACGGATCAGGCGGGCATGCAGCTTGTCGAGCTCGACCTCGAGGTACGCGGGCACCTTCGGCAGGACGTCGACGTGACCACCCGCGGCGGCGACCTGGAACGGCTCCAGACCCTCCGAGCGCTCCTTGACGTGGATGAGCTGGCCCGGCTTCACACGGAACGACGGGCGGTCGACGAGCTGGCCGTCGACGAGGATGTGACGGTGCACGACCATCTGCCGCGCCTGGGCCGTGGTGCGCGCGAATCCGGCGCGGAGCACGAGCGCGTCCAGGCGCATCTCGAGCAGCTCGACCAGGTTCTCACCGGTCAGCCCCTCGGTGCGGCGGGCCTCGTTGAACACGATGCGCAGCTGCTTCTCGCGGATGCCGTACTGCTCGCGCAGACGCTGCTTCTCGCGCAGACGAACCGCGTAGTCGGAGTCGGCGCGGCGCTTCGTGCGGCCGTGCTCGCCCGGCGCGTACGGGCGCTTCTCGAGGTACTTGGCGGCCTTGGGCGTGAGCGGGATGCCCAGGGCACGGGACAGGCGGACCTTGCGGCGGTCCTGCGACTTCGTCGGCATTGCATTCCTTCTGTGACATGGCAGCGTCTCTCGCTGCTCACGGACGTACGGCCCGCTCCCCCGTAAGAACCGGACGCACGTCGGGGCGACCCGGAAGGGTTTGGAGTGGAGTGGGAGTATTCGTCGTCGAGACGAACCGACCAAGACTAACAGACCCGCCGGATGCGGGCGAGCCGGCTCCCGCTAACGCACTTTGCCGCCCTTGGGGGTCGCCTCGCTGCCCGTCACCGGACCGCACCGGGTTCCGGTCACGACGCAGGCCTTCACATCCGCGGTCAGCACGGGCTCGTTCCAGCCGTTCATGAAGTCGGCGTGCTCGGTCGTGATCGGGCCCTGCTCCGTCGGCGCGATCGAGAGTGTCAGCCCGGACCCCGACGAGGTGGGGTAATTGATGTGCATGACGACCTGCGGGATCTGGACGGGGTGGGAACTCGGGCACGACATCCCGGACATCATCACCACGTTCGTCTGCTTCGCCCCGTCGAGCGTGTGGCCGTCCCAGCAGTTCGGGAAGGCGATGACGAGCCGCAGAGAGCTCCCCGTCGCGCAGTCCTGCGGCGAGTCGGAGAGCCGGACCTGGGCGAGCCCGCTGCACGTCCAGCCGATCGTCTGCTTGCCCTGCGGGGTGAGCGCGCTCTCGTTCCCGGCGATCATGGTGAGCCCGGCGGGCACCGTCTGCACGCTGCGCTGGGCGCCCTTCGGCGCGCGCCAGTAGATCAAGGTGCCCTTCGGGGTGAGGGCCTTGCCATCCTGGTAGAGCACGGGCGTCCAGTAGGCCGAGGCGTCGGCGGTCGTGCTGCAGCTGGTCGATCCCCCGACGAGCTGCGACGTCACGGTGCTCGCCTTCGTGGTGGTGTTGCCGAAGAAGTCGTGCTGCATCGCCATCCCGGTCATGCCGGGCATGAGGATCGGGTCGTTCGCCGCGGTCGTCGTGCGCGCGCAGACGTCGGTGAAGATGCCCGGTCCGCCGGTCGGGAAGCCTGCCGTGTTCACGATCGGACCGGGTGCTGCCGAGGGGGCGCCCGTCGGGGTGCCGCCCATGCCCGGCATCGCACCCATCGATCCGCTCTCGGCGTTGCCGTTCAACGCGAACGCGGTGACCGCGGCCGACCCGCCCGCGATGACGAGCGCGCCCACCACCGCGGCAGCGATCAGCCGGATGCGACGGCTGCGCTGATCGGACGGGGGTGCGTCGTCGGGGGTGGTCCCCGTCGTAACCGCACGGTGGTCGAGGGCCGGGACCGGCTCTGCAGGAGCCTCGGGCTTGTCGTTGTTCTTCGCCATGACGCCAAGGCAACGCCGCGAATGTTCGAGGAACGTTAGCGCGACGTCACTCGTCTGTCATGGCCTGCTCTGCGCGTGATGCCTACTCGCCGCGCAGGATGGCGCGGATCTTCTCGAGCCGGGCCGCGACGTCCCGCTCGTTGCCGTAGCCGGTGGGCTGGTAGTACTGCGTTCCGACGAGCTCGTCAGGCAGGTACTGCTGGGTCGCCACGCCGAACTCCGCGTCGTGCGAGTACTGGTAACCCTTGCCGTGTCCGAGGCGCGCGGCGCCCGGGTAGTGCGCATCGCGCAGGGGCTTGGGGATGCGCCCGATCTTGCCGGCGCCCACATCGGCGATCGCGGCATCCAGGGCCAGGTATGCCGCGTTCGACTTGGGCGCGGTCGCCAGGTAGACGACCGCCTCGGCGAGCAGGATGCGGCCCTCCGGCATGCCGATCAGCTGCACCCCCTCGGCGGCCGCGACGGCGATGGGCAGGGCCTGCGGATCGGCCATCCCGATGTCTTCCGCGGCGCTGATCATGACGCGCCGGGCGATGAAGCGCGGATCCTCCCCCGCCTCGATCATGCGCGCCAGGTAGTGCAGGGCGGCGTCGACATCCGACCCGCGGATCGACTTGATGAAGGCGCTGATTACGTCGTAGTGCTCGTCGCCCTGACGGTCGTAGCGCAGCAGCGCGCGGTCGACCGTCGCCGCGACGATGTCGGCGGTGATGACGGGCAGATCAGCCGACTCCTCATCGATATCGAGCTCATCGGCTCCCGCCGCGGCGGCGATCGCGGCGGCCTCGAGGGCGGTCAGCGCGCGCCGAGCGTCGCCCGAGGCGAGCCGGACGATCATCGCCCGCGCGTCATCGTCGAGGGTCACGGCGCCGCGCAATCCTCGCGGGTCGGCGACCGCCCGGTCGACCAGCATCCCCAGATCGTCATCGGTCAGCGTCTCGAGGGTCAGCAGCAGCGACCGCGAGAGCAGGGGTGCGACGACCGAGAACGACGGGTTCTCGGTGGTCGCCGCCACCAGGATCACCCAGCCGTTCTCGACGCCGGGCAGCAGCGCGTCCTGCTGCGCCTTGGTGAAGCGGTGGATCTCGTCGAGGAACAGCACGGTCGAGACGCCGTACAGGTCGCTGTTCGCCCGAGCCGCCTCCATCACCTCGCGCACGTCTTTGACACCGGCGGTCACGGCCGAGAGCTCGACGAACTTACGGCCGGAGCTGTGCGCGATCGCCTGGGCGAGCGTCGTCTTGCCCGTGCCAGGAGGCCCCCAGAGGATCACCGACACCGACCCCGATGCCCCGCTCGCGTCGTTGGCGAGGTTCACCAGCGGCGATCCCGGCTTCAGCAGGTGCGCCTGACCGGCGACCTCGTCCAGCGAGGTCGGCCGCATCCGTACCGCAAGCGGCGTCGATCCGCCGTACAGCCCCGGCCCGGGGAGCGCGGCGCTGGGGGTCATGCTGAACAGCGTATGCGGGTCGTCCGACTAATGTTCTCCTGGCGGCAACCGGCTCCGCCGCACCTCATCTCGCAACGGGAGTACCGCCTTGGCATCGAAGAACCAGGACCGCGCGGCGCGCGAAGCACGTGAGCGGCTGAAGGCGTACCAGGCCAGGCAGACGGTCCACGAGCACGCCACCAAGCGGCGGTTCCGCGACAATGTGATCGCGATCATCGGCGTCGTGGTGATCGCGGCGCTCGCGACCGCGACGATGATCTTCTACTTCTCGGGCGGGCCGGGCACCCCGAAGGCCTCCCCGTCGTCATCCGCGTCGCCGTCGGCGGCGGCCGGCAAGAACGTCGGGGCACCCGACCCCAGCCTGGCCGAGGGCCGCACCTGGACCGGCACGCTGACCCTGAATTCGGTCGCGATGGGCGTCTCGCTCGATGGAGCCAAGGCGCCGCAGGCGGTGTCGGGCATTATCCAGGACGTCAAAGCCGGCTACTACCCCGGCAAGACCTGCCACCGCCTGGCCCAGAGCACGAACTTCGGAATCATCCAGTGCGGTTCGACCGACGGAAAGGGCGGGCCCGACCCGAAGTTCTCGTACGGTCCGGTCGAGAACGCGCCCGCCGACAACGTGTACAAGGCGGGGACGATCGCCATGGCCCGTGCCAGCGGCGACGGCTACAGCAACGGTCACCAGTTCTTCATCTGCTTCGAAGACACCACGCTCCCGACGGATGCGGCGGGCGGCTACACCGTGGTCGGCACCGTCACCAGCGGACTCGACCAGTTGAAGAGCCAGATCGTCTCCGGAGGCATCGCCGGCGGAGCGACGGATGGCGCTCCCGTCATCCCGACAACGATCACGGCGTTCACCCTGCAATAGGCTGGTGGCCGTTCGGTGAGAGGCCGCCGAACTTGACTCCGAGGTTGGCAGAAGTGGCGACAGACGATCAGACCCCGTGGGGTCGCGTCGACGACGATGGCACGGTGTACGTGCGCGAAGGCGATGGCGAGCGCGCGGTCGGGCAGTACCCCGACGCCACCCCTGCCGAGGCGCTCGCGTACTTCGAGCGCAAGTACGTCGAACTCGCCGGCCAGGTCGGCCTGCTCGAGCAGCGCGTGCGCGGCGGGGCTCCGGCCCGCGACGTCGCCAAGGCCATCACCAGTCTGAAGGGCGCCGTGAGCGGTGCCAACGCAGTGGGCGATCTGGCATCCCTCTCGGAGCGCCTCGAGAAGCTCGGGGGCAGCGTCGGAGAGCTCACCGAGAAGCAGACCGCCGAGGCGAAGGCCGCGGTGGCCGACGCCATCGCCGAGCGCGAGAAGCTGGTCGCCGAGGTCGAGGCGCTCGCCGCCCAGGATCCCGCGAAAGCGCAGTGGAAGCAGGTCACCGCCCAGCTCGACCAGCTCTTCGCGCGCTGGCAGACCCACCAGCAGGACGGCCCGCGGCTGCCCAAGTCGGAGGGCGACGAGCTCTGGAAGCGCTTCCGTGCTGCGCGCACCACCATCGAGGGCCACCGCAAGGCGTTCTTCGCCGAGCTCGATGGGACGCATCGCGAGGCGCGCACCCGTAAGCAGGAACTGGCCGAGAAGGCCGAGGCACTGGCGAGCAAGGGCACGGCCGCGATTCCCGACTATCGCAAGCTGCTCGATGACTGGAAGGCCGCCGGCCGCGCGGGCAAGAAGGTCGACGACGCGCTCTGGGCCCGATTCAAAGCCGCGGGTGACGTGCTGTACGCCGCCAAGGCCGAGGTGGATGCCCACGAGAACGCCGAGTTCAGCGCCAACCTCGACAAGAAGCTCGAGCTTCTCACCGAGGCCGAGAAGCTGCTGACCGAGACCGACCGGACTGTCGCCAAAGAGAAGCTGCTCGGCATCCAGCGGGCCTGGGACGCCATCGGCAAGGTTCCGCGCGACGCGATGAAGTCGACCGAAGACCGCATGCGCAAGGTCGAGGCAGCCGTCCGCAAGCTCGACGAGGATCACTGGAACAAGTCGAACCCCGAGAAGCAGGCTCGCTCCGAGGGGCTGGCCTCTCAGCTCACCGCCGCCATCGAGAAGCTCGAGAAGGAGCTGGCTGCCGCGAAGGCGGCCGGCGACGCGCGCAAGGTCAAAGACGCGGAAGAGGCACTCGCCGCCCGCAAGATCTGGCTGGATGCGCTCGGATCCTGATCGGCTTCTCCACAAGCACCGGCATCCACTGAATCACCCGAACGGCCACCACGTCGCGGGCGGCACCGTCACCATGACAGGATGCCGCTTCCGACCGTCCTGACCACCCTCGACCTGCCCGCGCCCGAGCTGGGCGGCATGCGGCTCGATGGCGAGGTCTACCGTCTCGCGGAGGGCTGGTGCAGCATCGACGTGCTCGAGACGCCCGCCCACCGCGCCCGCGCGGTACGCGGCCTGCGGTCGGAGCGGCTGATCGCCGAGCTCGGCACTGCCGCCTGGGTGTGGGGCGCGACGCCGGTCCTCCCCCGGCTCGTCGAGTTCTGCGTCGATCTCGGGGCGCGCGCGCGGTTGCGGATCAGCCCGCTCGTGCGCGTCCGCGAGCTCGTGCTCGATCCCGGTGACCGAGTCGACCTCGGTGGAGGCCCGAGGGGTGGCGCCGTGACCTCGCGGCTGCGCACCGCGGTCGACCTGGCGCGCTTCCGCGAGCGGTTGAGCGACGATGACGCCCGCTCGATCGTCGAACTGGCCGCCGACGGCGGCTTCGGGCTGGCCGAATGCCGCGAGCTGATGGATCGGCGCCGCAATCTGCCCGAGAAGCGACGGGCGCTGGCGCGGCTCAGCGGCCTGCTCTAACCCGCGTTACGATCGGTCGCTTCGCGGTCCCCTATCCGGTGAACGCTAGCCCGCGTTCACCCGGTACACGTCGTACACCGCATCGATGCGCCGCACGGCGTTCAGCAATCGGTCGAGGTGGACCGTGTCACCCATCTCGAACACGTAGCGGCTGATCGCCAGCCGATCGCTGGAAGTCGAGACGGTGGCCGACAGGATGTTGACGTGGTTCTCGCTGAGCACCCGCGTGATGTCCGACAGCAGTCCGGACCGGTCGAGAGCCTCGACCTGGATCTGCACCAGGAACAGGCTGGACGAGGTCGGGGCCCACTCGACCTCGATCATCCTGTCGGGTTCGGTGAGCAGCGACTTGACGTTGTTGCAGTCCGAGCGATGCACCGAGACCCCGGTGCCGCGGGTCACGAATCCCACGATCTCGTCGCCGGGAACCGGCGTGCAGCACTTGGCCAGCTTCACCAGGATGTCGGGCGCTCCCCGCACCAGCACCCCCGAGTCGCTCGGGCGCAACTGGCGCGCTCGCCCCTTCGGGGTGAAGGGAAGCTCGGCCTCGTCGGCATCCGCATCCGTCTGGAGCAGCGCGAGAACCTTCTCGATCACCGACTGCGTGGAGACATGCCCCTCGCCCACCGCGGCGTACAGGGCCTCGACGCCCTCGAACCGCAGCTGGGCGCCGACCTCGCTCAGCACATCCTGGTTCATCAGCTTCTGGAGGGGCAGGTTCTGCTTGCGCATGGCGCGCGCGATGGCGTCCCTGCCCTGCTCGATCGCCTCCTCGCGGCGCTCCTTGGTGAACCAGCCGCGGATCTTGTTGCGAGCCCGTGGGCTCTTGACGAAGTTGAGCCAGTCCTGGCTGGGGGCGGCATCCGGATTCTTCGAGGTGAACACCTCGACGACGTCGCCCGAGTTGAGCGCGCTGTCGAGCGGCACCAGCCGGCCGTTGACCTTCGCCCCCATCGTGCGGTGCCCGACCTCGGTATGCACGGCGTAGGCGAAGTCGACAGGTGTTCCCCCTGCGGGCAGGCCGATCACCTTTCCCTGCGGGGTGAAGACGTAGACCTCCTTCGCGCCGATCTCGAAACGCAGGTTGTCGAGGAACTCCCCCGGATCGGCGGTCTCGGACTGCCAGTCGCTGATGTGCGCCAGCCAGGCCATCTCATTGTCGGAGGCGGGCGCCTTCGCATCCGTCGACCGCCCGCTGGCCACCCGCTCCTTGTACTTCCAGTGCGCCGCGACGCCGAACTCGGCGCGCTGATGCATCTCGTGCGTGCGGATCTGGATCTCGACGGCGCGGCCGTTCGGACCGATCACCGTGGTGTGAAGCGACTGGTACAGGTTGAACTTCGGCGTCGCGATGTAGTCCTTGAAACGCCCGGGAATCGGGTTCCAGCGCGCGTGGATCGCGCCGAGCACCGCGTAGCAGTCGCGGATGTTGTTGACCAGCACCCGGATGCCCACCAGGTCGTAGATCTCGTCGAACTCGCGGCCGCGCTGCACCATCTTCTGGTAGATCGAGTAGTACTGCTTCGGCCGGCCGACGACCTGCCCCTTGATCTTGTCGGACCGCAGGTCCTCATTGATCGCGTCGATCACCTGCTGCACGAACTCCTCGCGCTGCGGGGTGCGCTGACGCACCAGGCTCTCGATCTCGACGTAGAGCTTCGGATACAGCACCGCGAAGCTCAGGTCTTCGAGCTCCCATTTGATGGTCTGGATGCCGAGCCGGTGCGCAAGCGGAGCGTAGATCTCCAGGGTCTCCCGCGCCTTGCGCTCCGCCGACTCCGTCGGCACGAAGCCCCAGGTGCGGGCGTTGTGCAGCCGGTCGGCCAGCTTGATGACCAGCACCCGGATGTCCTTCGACATCGCGACGACCATCTTGCGCACCGTCTCGGCCTGAGCGCTGTCTCCGTACTTCAGCTTGTCGAGCTTGGTGACGCCATCCACCAGCATGGCGATCTCGTCGCCGAAGTCGGCGCGCACCATGTCGAGGTTGTAGTCGGTGTCTTCGACGGTGTCGTGTAGCAGGGCGGCCGCGAGGGTCTTGGAGCCGATGCCGAGATCGGCGAGGATCTGCGCCACCGCGACCGGATGCGTGATGTACGGCTCGCCGCTCTTGCGCAGCTGCCCCGAGTGCGCCTTCTCGGCGGCCGCGTACGCGCGCTCGATCAGGGCGACGTCGGCCTTGGGATGATGCGTGCGCACCGTCTTGAGCAGGCGGTCGACCGCGCCGACCGGCTGGGCCCGCGAGAACAGGCGGGGCAGGATGGCGCGCAGCGATGACGTGCTCTGCTGCGTCTCGGTCACCGGGCTCCCTCCCCTGCCGGAAGTCTACGAGCGTCGTGAGGCACCGGGTTGGCAGGTCCGCTGAGGGCGAAGACTAGGCCGCGACGCTCTTCGCGCGCAGCTGACGAACGCGCTTGTCGCGCTTCACGATCGCTGCCTCGCCCTGACGGAACGTCGCATACAGCGGCGATGCGACGAACGGCGTCGAATACGTGCCGATCAGGGTTCCGGTCAGCAGGGCCAACGAGATGTCGCGCAAGGTGTCGGCGCCCAGGATGAACGACCCGATGAACAGGATCGCCGCGACCGGCAGAGCCGCCACGACACCCGTGTTGATCGATCGGACCAGGGTCTGGTTGACGGCGAGGTTCACGGCCTCGCCGAACGTGCGCGTCGACTCATCGCCCAGTTCGGCCGTGTTCTCGCGGATCTTGTCGAAGACCACGACAGTGTCGTAGAGCGAGTACCCGAGGATCGTCAGGAAGCCGATGACCGTGGCCGGCGTGACCTCGAATCCGGTGAGCGCATAGACACCCGCCGTGATGATGAGGTCGTGCGCGAGCGAGATGATCGCGGCCATCGACATCTTCCAGGTGCGGAAGTAGAGCGCCATGAACAACGCCGCCAGGATGACGAACACGATGAGGCCGATCACAGCCTGCTGCGTGATGTCACCGCCCCAGGTCGCGCCGATGAACGAACTGGTCACGTGCTTGGTCGCGTCGACGTTGTAGGCCTTGGCCAATGCCGCCGTCACCTGGATGGTCTGCGCCGGGGTGAGCTGGTTCGTCTGCACCTGCACACCGTCTTTTCCGACGGTGGTGATGTCGACGAGGGCGTTGGGGACCACCGAGTGGACCGCCGCCGTGCCCTTTGCCGTGTCGAGGGAGTTCGCGGCGCTGATCTGGAACTCGGAACCACCCCGGAACTGGATCCCGAACTTGAAGCCGTCGCCGATGTTGCCACCGCCCTTGATGAGCGGAACCGCGAGAGCGGCGACCACCAGCAGGATCGCGATGGTGAACCAGATCGCGCGCTTGCCGACGAAGTCGACCGAGCGCTTGCCGGTGTAGAGGTCGTTACCGAGCGTGGAGAAACTGGCCATCAGGACTTCTTCCCTCCGCTGCGGCTGGACTTGCTCTGCTTCTTAGGCTGCGTCCGAGTGGTCGTCGACTTGGGTTTCGATGTCGCGGGCGTCGATGTGGGTGCCGTCGACTCGGGTGCCGTCGACTCAGCAGTTGCCTCGACGATCGGCTCGCTCTTCGGGGCGGACTTCGCCTCGGCCTTCGCGTCGGCCTTGGCAGCCCTCACCCCCGCGCTCGACGCCGCCTCCAACTCGGCTGCCTTCCGCTCGGCGATCGTCTGGCGACGACCCGCCTCGCGGCTTGCTCCGGCACGCCGTGCGTCGGCCGAGATCCGGAACTCCGCCCTGCCGCGGTAGATCGCGCCCAGCGCGGTCGGATCGAGGCCGCTGAGCGGATGACCGCTCGAGAAGAACCTCGTGGTCGCGATCAGCTGGAGGATCGGATGCGTGAACAGCACGACGATCAGCACGTCGATGATCGTGGTGACCCCGAGAGTGAGCGCGAAGCCCTTGACGTTGCTGACCGCGACGACGAACAGCACGATGGCCGAGAGCAGGTTGACAGACTTGGCGGCGTAGATGGTGCGCAGGGCGCGCTTCCAGCCCGCTTCCACGGCGCCAGGCAGAGCTCTGCCGTCGCGCAATTCGTCTCGGATCCGTTCGAAGTAGACGATGAACGAGTCCGCCGTGAATCCGATGGCCACGATCAGGCCCGCGACGCCGGCCAGCGACAGCCGGTAGCCGTTCTGCCACGACAGCAGATCGACCACCTCATAGGTCAGGAGCGCCGCCACGATCAGCGAGGTGATCGTGACCAGGCCGAGCAGACGGTACTGGAACAGCGAGTAGATGACGACCAGCAGGAGGCCGATTCCGCCGGCGATCAGGCCGCTCTGCAGCTGGCTTGAGCCGAGCGTCGGGGCGATGGTGTCGCGACTCTCCACCTTGAAGCCGATCGGCAGGGCGCCGAACTTGAGTTGATCCGCCAGCGTCGTCGCCGTGGTCTGCGTGAAGCTGCCCGTGATCTGAGGCTTGCCGTCCGAGATCGCGGCCTGGGTCGTCGGTGCCGAGATCACCTTGCCGTCGAGCACGATGGCGAACTGATTGCGCGGGATGCTCAATGCGACGAGGCGGGTCGTCACCTTCGAGAACTCCGCGGTCCCCTTGCCGTTGAAGACGATGTTCACCGCCCAGGTGCCGGTGTTGACGCCCTGGCTGGAGGTGATCGTGCCGGCGTTCGCGTCGGCGATCGTCGATCCGGCGACCTCGACCGGTCCGAGGATGTAGACCACCGAACCGTCGGCTTCACAGGTGATCAGCGGCTTGTTGGCGGGCGCCACGTTGGTGTCGACCGAGCTCAGCGTCGAGCAGTCGAAGTGGCTGTACTTGTCCAGAAGCGCTGGCGTCACCCACGCCTCGTCACTGCCGTTCTTCGGCGTCGTCGCCGGGGTGTCCGAGAGCGACGGGCTGGGACTCGGGCTCGGCGAGGCACTGGCCGCCGTCGGCGTGCAGGCGGCGCTGGGCGTCGCTCCGCCGCTCAGCGGGGTGGCGCAGATCACCGGGCGGAAGTCCAACTTGGCCGACGCCTGGATGCGGGCCAGGGTCGCCTCGTCAGGGGTACCGGGGATCGACACGACGATGTTGTCGCGACCCTGCGTGCTGATCTCCGCCTCGGCGACGCCCGCGGCATCCACGCGCTGGCGGATGATCGACACCGCCTGGTTCAGCTCGTCGGGCGTGACGTTCTGATTGTGCGCGAGCGTCGGCGTCAGCGTGATCTCGGTGCCGCCCTGCAGGTCGAGGCCAAGCTGCGGCTTCAGTCCCCAGCCCCAGAACAGCTTGCCGGCGCCCAGCAGCACGCCCAGGATGACCACGATGGCGAGAAGCCAGGCCAGCGATCTCACGGCCTTGCGGGCCGGGGTGCTCGATCTCGTTGCCACGTGGCGGCTCTGCTTTCTTCCGTGGGGCTTTCTTCCGTGGGGCGTGCCCTGCTACTTGCCGACGGCGGCATCGCGGCGCGCTCGTTCGGGGCTGCCCCGGGAAGCCCGGGACAGCATCCAAGAGTAACCGCTACTCGCCGGCCTTCTTGCGCGGGGCGCGCTTCGGCTTCTCGGCGACGGTGCCGTCAGTGCGCTCGCCGTACTGCGGCTCGCCAGCCGGAATCGCGTGCGACTCGTTGACCGAGGGCGTCGCGGGCTCGTCGATGACGTCCTGCTGAGCCTCGACCGGGTCGATGACGCGGCTGATCACCTGGCGGTGAACGCGCAGCTTCGTGCCCGGCGTGGTCTCGATGACGGCCTCGTTCTTCTCGTCGTCGATCGACACGAGCGTGCCGTAGATGCCGTGCTGCGTCATCACCTCGGCGCCGGGAACGAACTTGTTCTGCAGTTCTTCGGCGTCGCGCTTGCGCTTCCGCGAGTTGCGGAACATGAAGATGATCATGACCGCCAGGACGGCGACGAGGCCGATGGTGAGCGGATCGAGCTGGAAGCCGGCGGGCGCGGCTGCTGCGGTGTGCACGACGGCGGGTGCGAAAGACATGAGGAGAGGAGGACCTTCCGGGGTTCAGGGAGAAACTCGCCACAGCCTAGGGAGTGCGGCTGGGCGGCTCCCCAGAATCATACGTCGTCGAACAATGTCCCCGTGTCCGGCCGTCGGACGCCGAGGTGGTCCCAGGCGCGCCGGGTCGCCACACGGCCGCGCGGCGTTCGGGTGAGCATCCCGATCCGCACCAGGAAGGGTTCGACCACCGACTCAATCGTCTCGGCCTCCTCGCCGACCGACACCGCAAGGGTGTTGAGCCCCACCGGGCCGCCTCCGAACCGGGTCACGATCATCTCGAGCACCGCTCGGTCGAGCCGGTCGAGGCCGATCGGGTCGACGTCGTAGAGCTCGAGCGCAGCGTGGACGGCCTCCATGCCAGCCCCGCCGCCCCGCACGATCGCGTAGTCGCGCACACGTCTCAGCAGTCGGTTCGCGATGCGCGGCGTGCCGCGGCTGCGGCTGGCGATCTCGAGGCGCGCGTCGGCGGGGATATCCAACTCGAGCAGACGGGCGGCTCGCGCCAACACCTCCTCGAGCTCGGCGTCGTCGTAGAACTCGAGGTTCGCGGTGAACCCGAACCGGTCGCGCAACGGATTCGGCAGCAGCCCCGACCGCGTCGTCGCGCCGACCAGGGTGAACGGCGCCAGATCGAGCGGGATGCTCGTCGCCCCCGCTCCCTTGCCGACCATGATGTCGATGCGGAAGTCCTCCATGGCGAGATAGAGCATCTCCTCGGCGCTGCGCGCCATCCGGTGGATCTCGTCGATGAACAGCACCTCGCCCGGCACCAGGCTCGACAGCAGGGCCGCCAGGTCTCCGGCGTGCTGGATCGCCGGGCCGCTCGACATCCTCAGGGGACGGGATGACTCGTGCGCCACGATCATCGCGAGCGTGGTCTTGCCCAGCCCGGGCGGGCCGGCCAGCAGGATGTGGTCGGGAGTTCGCGACTGGAGCGCCGCGGCATCCAGAAGCAGCTGCAGCTGGCCGCGCACCTTGGTCTGCCCGACGAACTCGGCCAGCGTGCGGGGCCGAAGCGCCCCCTCGAAGGCCAACTCGGCCTCCGACTCGGGGGTCGGGCGGATCACCAGGTCGGCCGGTTCGATTCCGACCTCGCCTCGCACTTCGTCGCGCAGCTCGCCCCGCAGCTCGTCGTCGCTCACGATGATGCCCCGGTCCGTTGCGGCCCGAGCCGCGCCAGCGACAGCCGAAGCAGCGTCTGAACCGATCCGCGCTCGTCGGCTGTCGCCACTGCCGCCGCGTCATCGACGGCCTGGGCCGCGACCTTCTCATTCCAGCCGAGGCCGACCAGGGCGCTCACGACGTTGCCCGCGACGCTGTCAGGGGCGCTGACCGTCGGAGTGGATGCCGTTCCGGCCGGCACGATCAACTTACCGGCCAGCGACACGGCGATGAGCTTCGCGGTCTTCGGCCCGATGCCCGACACCTTGCGGAACGGCGCATCGTCTTCGGCGGCGACCGCCTGCGCGATCTGCACGGGCGTCAGGGTCGCGAGCACGCCGAGCGCGGACTTCGGGCCGACGCCCGACACCCCGCGCAGCAGGTCGAACACCGTGAGCTCTTCGGGCGTAGCGAATCCGAACAGGCTCAGGTCGTCTTCGCGCACGATGAGCGCGGTGTGCAGCAGAGCCTCCTGGCCGACGCGCAGCGTGAGGCCGTGTTGGGGCGTCACCTGGATGCCGAGGCCGACTCCCCCGACTTCGATGACGGCGACTGTGCCCGCGACCGTGAGCACGGTGCCGCGCACCGACGAGATCATCGGGCGGCCCTCTCGGCCGCGAGCCACGCCAGCTGGGCAGGGGTGCTCGCTGGTTGAATAGCGCCTGCCGGGCGCGTATCGAAGTCAGCCCCCGCACCACGCCACGCATGGCAGATCGCCAACGCCAGCGCATCCGCCGCATCCGCCGGCCGTGGCACCGCATCGAGTCCCAGCACTCGCGCCACCATCGCGCCGACCTGTGCCTTCTCAGCCGACCCGTATCCGGTGATCGCCGCCTTCACCTCGCTCGGGGTGTGCAGCCCGACGGCCAGACCGGCCTCGGCACCCAGTGCGAGCGCGATCCCGCTGGCCTGGGCGGTGCCCATCACGGTGCGCAGGTTGTGCTGGGCGAACACGCGCTCGACGGCCATCGCCGTCGGCCGATGCGCCTGCAACGCCGCGCGGATACTGCGCGATACCGCCAGCAGCCGCTGCTCCAGCGGCATCGCGGGAGGCGTCTGCACCACCCCGACGTAGACGAGCGTCGCGCGACGGTCGGCGGCGACATCGACGACGCCGATTCCGCACCGGGTCAGGCCGGGGTCGACGCCCAGTACTCGCATGTCAGCAGACTATCGAGCACATTCGCACATGTGTTCGAACGGAGCGAGCGTGTCGCTATTCCTCGTCCTCGTCGAGGATCGCCTGCACGTCGGCCGGCACCTCGTAGTTGCTGAAGATGTTCTGGACGTCGTCGCTCTCCTCGAGAGCGTCGATCAGCTTGATCACCTTGCGCGCCGTCTCGAGGTCGACCTCGACGTGCAGGTTCGGCACGAACTCGGCGTCAGCGGAGTCGTAGTCGATGCCGGCATCCACGAGGGCGGTGCGGGCCTGCACCAGCGACGACGGCTCGGTGATGACCTCGAAGCCGCCTCCCTGGTCGATGACCTCTTCGGCGCCCGCATCCAGAACCGCTTCGAGGATGCCGTCCTCGGTCACGCCCGGCGCCTTGGTGATCGAGATGACTCCCTTGCGGTTGAAGTTGTACGCGACGCTGCCCGGATCGGCCATCGTGCCGCCGTTGCGCGTCATGAGCGTGCGCACCTCGGCCGCCGCGCGGTTCTTGTTGTCGGTGAGGCACTCGATCAGCAGGGCGACCCCGTTGGGTCCGTAGCCCTCGTACATGATGGTCTGGTAGTCGACGGATTCACCGCTGAGCCCGGCGCCGCGCTTGATGGCGCGGTCGATGTTGTCGTTGGGCACCGAGGTCTTCTTGGCCTTCTGCACGGCATCGACCAACGTCGGGTTGCCCGAGAGATCGGCACCGCCCATCTTGGCGGCCACCTCGATGTTCTTGATGAGCTTCGCGAACGACTTGGCACGGCGCTGGTCGATGACGGCCTTCTTGTGCTTGGTCGTCGCCCACTTGGAATGCCCGCTCACGGTGCTCCTTCTTTGCTGCGACAGATCCCGGTCAGTCTATCCGGGCGGCGAGACGGGCTCAGCGGCCCCCGGCGCGGCTAGGCTCGGCGGGTGGTTGCACGTTGGTTCCGGATCTCGTTCGCCGAGAACGCCCTCCGTCGCTTCGCCGCCGAGAACTCCGTATCGCTCGAGACCCTCCACGCTCCGGATGCCGTGAGCCTCGCCCTGAACTTCTACCGCGACAGGCGAGCCCAGCACGCGCGCGTGAACGACGAAGGCGACGGGCTGCTGTGGCAGTGGGGACCGGATGCCGACGCCGAGCGCTTCACCGTCGACCTCACCCGGCAGCTCGTGCGTGAGGACGAGGAGGCGATCACGCAACTCTGCCTCACCCTGGCATACCGATGGACTCCGGCCAGGCGCGCCCTCGGACGCGGGCACGCGTGGTGCTTCACCCCGGCCGCGGCGAACGAGTTCGGCAGGCAGATCCGCGGCTCGGCCGCCTACCGCGCCGTGGCGACGGCGTCGCCGGTGAGCGTGTCGATCCGCACCGAGCTGCTCTAGGCGCTCTCTAGGGCCGCACGCCCGCTTCGCGCAGCTCGAGCGCGGCCAGCGCGCGCACGACGCCGACCTCTCCGTGCCGCCACGCCTCGACGGGCCGTTCGGCCACCGTGTGGAGCTCCCGGGCGTCCCCGTCGACCAGCGCACGCAACGCAAGAAGCTGCATGCCGTCGGCCAGCTGCGAGATCCGGTATGCCCGCGTCGCTCGCCGCGCGAAGCGCACCCTCGGCCGCAGCCAGACGAACAGGATGACCAGGATCGGCACCACCGCGGATGCGATCGCGATCACCAGGGCGGCGGTGTCGACGAGGTCCTGCTGCGCCTGTCCGGCTTGAGCGAGCAACCCACCCGCGCCGCTCGCCGCGTCGAACGGGGCCCGGATGCCGCCCCCGATCAGCGGAACGCCGCCCAGGGTGTCGCCGGCGTCCGACATCGTCTTCTGGAAGCCGTCTCCCGCGCCCTTGAGATTCTTGCCGACCTGGTCGAGCACCGCGATCGCAGCGTGGATGAGCACAGCGCCCCAGACCACGAGCGCGATCAGTCCGACAGCGACGACATCAGCGAGGATCTGGGCGGTGCGGCGGCCGGCGAAATCCGAGTAGAGCTTCATGCCGCCAGCCTGGACCATGCGCGCCGAACAGGCCAGCGAGGACGGCGTCGACGGGCGCATCGCCAGCAACACAGGTCGCCAGTCAGGAGCCCGAGGGCGCTAAGCCGTGGCGCGCACCGTGTCGAGGAAGCGCTGGTGAAAGCGGTAGTCGTCGGTCATCTCGGGGTGGAACGAGGTGCCGAGCAGATTCCCCTGCTCGACCGCGACAACGCGCCCGTCATCCAGCGCTGCCAGGGTATGCGCACGCGGCCCGACCGTCTCGACCACGGGCGCCCGAATGAACACGGCGTGCACCGGCGGGCCGCCGAGCTCGGGGATGTCGAGGTCTGTCTCGAACGAGTCCAACTGGTTGCCGAACGCGTTGCGCCGCACCGCGATGTCGAATCCGCCGAGGCTCTGCTGACCGTTGATCGCGTCGAGTACGGTGTCGGCGAGCATGATCAGGCCGGCGCAGGTTCCGTAGACCGGCATCCCCTCGGCGATGCGCGCCTTCAACGGCTCGGCCAGGCCGAAGGTGCGAGACAGCTTGTCCATCACGCTCGACTCACCACCGGGAATCACCAGGCCGGTCACCTCGTCGAGCTCACTTTCGCGGCGCACCGGCACGGCATCCGCTCCGAGCTCGCGCAGCACCAACAGGTGCTCGCGGAAGTCGCCCTGGAGGGCCAGCACTCCTACCCGGGGTTTGGCGACCTGAGGCCGCCCGTTACCAGCCACGATCGGCGAGGCGGTGCGGCGCCGGGATGTCGGCGACGTTGATACCGACCATCGCCTCGCCGAGGCCGCGGGAGGCGGCCGCGATCACGCTCGGGTCGTCGTAGAAGGTGGTGGCCTTCACGATGGCAGCGGCGCGCGCCTCGGGGTTGCCCGCCTTGAAGATGCCCGATCCGACGAACACGCCATCGGCGCCCAGCTGCATCATGAGCGCGGCGTCTGCAGGCGTGGCGACGCCGCCCGCCGTGAAGAGCACGACGGGGAGCTTGCCCGTCGCTGCGACCTCGGCGACCAGCTCGTAGGGCGCCTGCAACTCCTTGGCCGCGACGTAGAGCTCGTCCTTGGTCTTCGCCTTCAGAGCGTTGATCTCGCCGGTGATGGTCCGGATGTGCTTGGTCGCCTCGGACACGTCACCCGTTCCCGCCTCACCCTTCGAGCGGATCATGGCGGCGCCCTCGGTGATGCGACGCAGCGCCTCTCCCAAGTTCGTCGCACCGCAGACGAAGGGGACCGTGAACGGCCACTTGTCGATGTGGTTGACGTAGTCGGCCGGCGAGAGCACCTCCGACTCGTCGATGTAGTCGACGCCGAGCGACTGCAGCACCTGCGCCTCAACGAAGTGGCCGATGCGGGCTTTCGCCATGACAGGGATGTTCACCTCGGCGATGATCGAGTCGATCAGGTCGGGGTCGCTCATGCGCGCGACGCCGCCCTGGGCACGGATATCGGCCGGAACCCGCTCGAGCGCCATCACCGCGACGGCGCCCGCGTCTTCGGCGATGCGCGCCTGCTCGGCGGTGACGACATCCATGATGACGCCGCCCTTGAGCATCTCGGCGAGCCCGCGCTTGACGCGGCTCGTCCCCAGGTCTCCGGTGTCACTGCTCTTAGCCATGCGTCGATTCTACTTTCAGGTGTTCGGGTGGGGCTGGGCCAGTTCGGGATGCGTGGCCAGGTGGAGGGTGGGTCAGGCAGGCCAGGCCGCCGCGACCTCGTCGCGCACCTCGCCCAGCAGTCTCGGCAACGCTTTGGTCTGCGCGACGATCGGGAAGAAGTTCGCGTCCGTCGCCCATCGCGGCACCACGTGCTGGTGCAGGTGCGCCGCGATGCCGGCGCCCGCGATCGCGCCCTGGTTCATCCCGATGTTGAAGCCGTCGCAATGAGAGGTCGCGGTCAGCACGCGCATGGCCGTCTGAGTGAGGCTAGCGATCTCGGCGGTCTCGTCGAGCGTGGCCTCGTCATACGTCGCAACATGGCGGTAGGGCACGACGAGCAGGTGCCCGCTGTTGTATGGGAACAGGTTCAGGATGACGTAGGCGCCCGTCCCCCGATGCACGATCAGCGCCTGCTCGTCGCTCAGCGTGGGCGCCGTGCAGAACACGCACTGGTCACCCGCCGAGGGAGCGCCCTTCTCGATGTAGGCGATGCGATGGGGCGTCCACAGCCGGGCGAACCCGTCGGGAACGGCCGCGAACTCGCGGCCCGACTCGACCTCGTCCGCCGGATACCGCGTGCCGTCGTAATCCGGAGGGACGTCCATCACACCTGGGCCTTGGTGTCGATCGCCTCGCGCACCCGGCGGACGACCTCGTCGATCGCGAGCCCGTTCTCCTGGGTGCCATCTCGGAAGCGGATGCTCACGGTGCCGGCCGCGCGGTCCTGCTCTCCCGCGATCAGCATGTAGGGCACCTTCAGTTGGGTGTGCGTCCGGATCTTCTTCTGCATCCGCTCGTCGCTGCCGTCGAGTTCGGCGCGCACGCCCTCGCTCCTGAGCCGCCCGATGATCTCGTCGAGGTAGTCGGCGTACTCCTCGGCCACCGGGATGCCGACGACCTGCACCGGTGACAGCCAGACCGGGAACGCGCCAGCATAGTGCTCGAGCAGGATCGCGAAGAACCGCTCGATCGACCCGAACAAGGCGCGGTGGATCATGATGGGCCGCTGGCGCGATCCGTCGCGGTCCGTGAACTCGAGGTCGAATCGCTCGGGCAGGTTCGGATCGACCTGGACCGTCGACAGCTGCCAGACGCGGCCGATCGCATCGCGGGTCTTCAGGTCGATCTTGGGACCGTAGAAGGCCGCCTCGCCCGGCACCTCGGTGAGCTTGAGGCCGGACGCCTGGGCGACGTTTCGCAGTGCACTCGTCGAGTACTCCCAGAACTCATCCGACCCGATCCACTTCTCCTTGTGGTCGTCGCGCATCGACAGCTCGAGCTCGAAGTCGTCCAGCCCGAAATCGCGCAGCATCGAGATGACGAACTCCAGAACCTTCGTCGCCTCTTCCTCCAGTTGATCGGGCGTGACGAAGAGGTGCGAGTCATCCTGGGTAAAGCCGCGCACGCGGGTCAGCCCGTGGAGTGCGCCCGACAGCTCGTAGCGGTAGACGGTTCCGTTCTCCGCAAGGCGCATCGGCAGATCGCGGTAGCTGCGTGCACGCTCCGCGTAGATCAGGATGTGCATCGGGCAGTTCATCGGCTTGAGGTAGTAGTCGGATCCCTGCTTGAGCACCGCGCCCGATTCGTCGAGCTCCTCGTCGACCCGGAGGGGCGGGAACATGCCCTCCTTGTAGGTCACCAGGTGGTTCGAGCGCAGGAACAGGTCGCGCTTGGCGATGTGCGGCGTGTAGACGTAGCTGTAGCCCGCCTCGACATGCCGCTTGCGGGCGTGCTGCTCCATCTCCATGCGGATGATGCCGCCCCGCGGATGCCACACCGACAGCCCCGAGCCGATGTCGTCGGGGAACGAGAACAGGTCGAGCTCGCGACCGAGCTTGCGGTGATCGCGCTTCGCGGCCTCCTCGAGCCGGACGGTGTACGCCTTCAGGTCGTCCTTCGTCGGCCACGCGGTGCCGTAGATGCGCTGCAGCTGCGGGTTCTTCTCGGAGCCGCGCCAGTAGGCGGCGGCGATCCGCATGAGCCGGAAGACCCCGAGGGCACCCGTGTTCGGAACGTGCGGACCGCGGCACAGGTCGCGCCACACGGTCACGCCGTCGCGATCCACATTGTCGTAGATGGTCAGCTCGGCCCCGCCGACCTCGACGGATTCGCCGTCGTCACCGGTGCCCTCGCCGTGCCCGACATGACCCTTGAGCCCGATCAGCTCGAGCTTGTACGGCTCCCCTGCGAGCTCGGCACGTGCCTCGTCTTCAGAGACGACGCGTCGCTGAAAACGCTGGCCGGACCGGATGATGCGGTCCATCTCCTTCTCGATGGCCTTGAGGTCGTCGGGGGTGAAGGGCGTCGCCACGTCGAAGTCGTAGTAGAAGCCGTCGGTGATGGGAGGGCCGATGCCGAGCTTGGCCTCCGGGTTGATGCGCTGCACGGCCTGCGCCATCACGTGCGCCGTCGAGTGGCGCAGGATGTTCAGGCCGTCGGGCGAGTCGATCTCGATCGGCTCTACGACGTCGGTAGTCGTGACCGTCGTGGCCTTGTCCTTGAGCTCGCCGTTGACGCGCAATGCGACGACGGCGCGGTCGGGAAACAGGTCGAATCCGGTCTGCGCGCTCACCCGTCAACTGTACCGGCGCGCTCGGGGCGCCGCCGTCCGTCCAGGGGTGCCGGCGCTCAGTGCCCGAAGGCGTTGAGAGAATTCACGAGAGTGGTCATCCATTGCAGCACGATGTCGCGATTGAAGGCCGTCGCCCAGGCGATCGCGATCTGCAGAACGGCCACGACATCCATCATCACCACGGTAATGAATTCCTTGCGGGTGGGAATCAGGGCGATCGCCATCAGGGTCATGAGGATGAACGTGTTGCCCGCAGACCCTGCCGGAATCAGGCCGATCACGAACGCCCCGATAATCGCGAAGAACACCAATGTTGAGACCAGGATCGAGCCGGGCCGCCGAACCACCAGCGCGATCACCCATGCGCTCAGGACCGGCGCGATGAGCAACCATCCGCTCGGCTGATCGAAGAGGTGTGGTACGGCGGCGAACCGCTCCGGGGCGCCCGCGATCAGCCCGCGGCCGGTGGCTCCGAGGAATCGGTGGATGAAGATCAGGTTGAGCAGCGCGATCGCCGAGATCGCCGCGATCGTGGGAAACACGATCACGAGCACGTTCGCTCCACGTGCGCCCTGCTGATGGTGACGGCCCAGGCGGAGGAACGGCGCAGCGCCCGCGGCGGTGAGCGTGTATAGGATGCCGCTCAGATCCGACAGGGTCGCCAGCATCAAGAACAGGCCGGCCCGGAATCCCGACTGCGTATTGCCCCAGGCGACGAACCGCACCACGTCGGCAATCCCGAGACCGAAGAAGGCCAGCCCCAAAAACGCCGCGAAGTTCTCGGTGACGGTGTAGGCGAACAGCGGATTCGCCGCCAGCGCGAGCATCAGGATCGTCGTCATGCCCGGGCGGAACTTCCGCTGCACCATGATCTCGAGGATCTTCTGCAGGAAGATGCCGGCGACCAGTGCGCCCGCCACGGACAGCCCGGTCTCGCCACCGGGGATGGCCGCTGCCAGCAGGGTCGAGAGCGGCGGGAAGATGTCGCCGACCCAGTTCACATCCGCGCGGTTCCAGTCGATGTGCGCGATATGCACCATGAGCTCGTGGTTGGGCGTGTAGAGGCGCGCGCTCACCGCCCTCTGCGACGCGGCCCACGCGACGGCGAGATAAGGCAGGGCGAACAACAGACGCAGGAACCAGCGGAACAGCGGCTCGCGCGGGAAGGCGTCCAGACGGGTCCGCTCCGGCCGTGGACGGTTGCGGTCGCGCAACCCGACGGAATAGGGAATGAGATCGGTGTCGACGCTCATGGTGCAACCAGCCCCTGATGTCCCGAGACCTGCGCGGTGAGCCCGTGCTCGGTCTTCTCCCAGTAATGCGGCTTGGTGAGCAGCTGCCAGAGGCCCTTATAGGAGGCGATCGAATGCAGGATCCAATAGATCGGGTTCAGCACCGCCCAGAGGATCAATTCGAAGCTGCCGCGCTTGAACGGCCCCATCATCGACAAATAGACCATCACGGAGTTGCCGATGATGAAGTTGATCAGGCAGATCCAGAGCAGCCAGACCGGGAAGAACTGGCTGAGAACCTCGGTCGGGATGAAGATCGTGAAGACCGTGACGAGATAGAGCGGGAGCACCCCGAGGAAAGTCAGCGGCGTTCCGCCGATCAGCAGCGCGAAGCTCAGGAAGCGGCGGATCCCGATCTCGTGGATCAGCTGGCGCGGTCGACGGGCGTGCACCAGGGAGGTCTGCATGTATCCCTTGATCCACCGGCTGCGCTGGCGGATGAAGTTCGGGATGGAGGTGTTGGCCTCCTCCATGGTGGTCGAGTTCACGACCCCTACCCGGTAGCCGAGCGCACTCGCGCGGATGCCGAGATCGGCGTCCTCGGTCACGTTGTACGGGTCCCAGCCGCCGAGCTCGTTGAGCGCCGAGGTGCGGAAGTGGTTCGAGGTGCCGCCCAGCGGGATCGGCAGGTCGGCCGCGTCGAGCCCGGCCAGCATGTAGTCGAACCAGTAGCTGTATTCGAGGGTGAACATGCGGGTGAGCACGTTCTCGCGCGCGTTGAAGTAGTTCAGCGAGGCCTGGATGCACACGGTCTTGTCGCCGCCGCGCTGGAATGCCAGGTACGCCTTCTTCAGCTGGTCGGGATCCGGGGTGTCTTCGGCGTCGTAGATCACGAGGAACTCGCCGGTGGCGAAGAACAGCCCAACATTGCAGGCACGCGGTTTGGTCTGCGGCTGACCTTTGGGAATGGTCACCACGTGGAAGTTCGGCGGAGGCGAGGCTTTCGCCAGCGCGTCTCGGGTAAGGGTGTCTTCCTGCTCGATCAGGATCAACACCTCGAGCTTCTCGGCCGGCCAATCGATCTGACCCAGATTGCCGACCAGCTGCCCCACGATGTTGGCCTCGCGGAACACCGGCACCAGCACCGTGTAGACCGGCAGATCACGGTCGTCCAGGGCGGCGACCTGGGCATCCGTGACCCGTTCGACCACGTCGAACTTGGCTCCGCGCATCGCGATGAGGAACTTGAACAGCGTTCCGGCGAAGAAGATCACGCTGATCGCGGTGATGGCCGAGATCACCGCCACGGCCGGCCAGAAGATCACGGCGACGACGGCGACGACGACCAGGACTCCGAGCCCGACCTTCTGCCCGCGCGAGAACACCACGCGAGCCGAGAGCTCGGGATTCTGGCGGAACAGCTCGTTGGCCGCCTCGTCGGCGATCTCGGCGTGGAAGACATGGAGCACGAGGTTGCGGATGTCCCATGAGGTGGCGACGCCGAAGCGGACCGGGCCGCCGATCGTGCGCTCGATGTGCTCGCGGCGCTCGACATCGGGAATGCGGGCCGTGGCGACCAGGACCGTTCCGTCGGCCTCGCGGCGCAGCGGCGCCCAGTTCTCGGCGACCATCATCTGGCCGGACCACTGGTGCATGAAGGCGCTGTCGTGCGGCGCGACGTGCAGATCGAGCACGGGCAGCCCCCAGGCCTGTGCCATCACATGCCGCAGGGCCGGCGGCGACACGATGCCCTGGTTGACCAGGATCTCGTCGATGTGCGAGCCGGTACGGGCCTTCGCGGCGCGCGCCAACGCCAGGTCGTGCTGCGTGATCAGCCCCGATTGGACCAGAAGCTCCGCGAATTCCGTGCTCTGAGCCGAGGGCACCCCCACCTGTGCCATAGGGAAATCGTCTGTCAGCCGGGGGTAGACCGGGTAGTCCCCAAGGTGGGGTGGCCGATCAGACGGTGCCGATGGCCGTCCAGGCCGATGCGTCGATCGTGAACGGACCGGCGGGCAGGCTGGCAGCGCACGCCCGCTTCAACTCGTCGCGGGCCTCGTCGTCGACGCCGGCCAGGTAAGCCCCGGCGGGGCCGACGCCCCAGGTGAAGGGCTCCCACCAGTCGTCGAATGACGCGTAGTCGCGATGGACGGTCAGGAGCAACGACCGGACGCCGTGCAGCCCCGCCTGCTCGAACAACTGGGCAAGCTGGCCGTCGCGTGCGCCGAGCTGGCCGGATTCGTCGTCGATACCGGGGTCAAGAGTGCGAGCCACCTTCCAGAACGGCGACAGGGCGCCGCGGTCGGTGCCGTGATCCCAGACGCACGCCGCGATGGTTCCGCCCGGCTTCGTGACCCTGGCCATCTCGGTGACGCCGAGCAGCGGATCGCTCATGAACTGCACGACGAGTTCGGCCAGGGCGACATCGAAGCTGTCGTCGTCGAAGGGGATGCTCTCGGCACCCGCGAGGCGGATGTCGACGCTCGGCAGGCGCACCCGCGCGGCCTCCACGAACGGTTCGCTGGGGTCGAGCGCTGCCACATGATCGCTGCCGAGCCGCTCGACCAGCACCGCGGTCAGCGCTCCCGGGCCGGATCCGACGTCCAGGGCTCGCTGGCCCGCCCTCACGCCCGCGGCGTCGGCCAGCTCGACCGCGAGTTTCTCGGAGTAGCCGCCCATGAACCGTGCATAGGCGTCGGCGGGGACGTCGAAGGTCATGGCCGACATGATGCCATCTGGACGCCGCACGGGCATCCTGTGCGTTTCCCGAAAGTCAACTGGAAGCCGGGTTGAACGCGCCAGCCAGCCGACAGGGTGATGGAATGGCGAATTCCGACCACAGCGACGACGCCGATCTTCCGACGAAGCCCCTGCCCACCAACGAGCCCATCGCGGCTCACGTGCCGGTGACAGACCTGCCCACCGCGCCACTGGTGCCGGCGGCGGGGCTGGCCAACTCGCAAGATTCCACTGGCTCCCGGCGCCAGGTGTGGCCGTGGGTGATCCTGGCGACACTCGCCATTGCCGTCGTCGCAGCCATTGTCGCGGGTCTCTTCCTGGGCAATCGCGGACCCCTCGTCGCGCCGTCTCCGTCGCTGAGCATCACGCCCTCCACCGTCGTGAGTGCGATCCCCACCACCCCGACCAGGCGACCAGGCACCCCGAGCCAACCCGCTCCCCCGCCTCCGTCCGCTCCCCAGCCGAGCGCGCCCTCGAGTTCTCCCCCGCCGCCCGACCCGAGCGGCACCCCGTCGCCGTAACGCAGCGGAATTCCCGCGGAACGGACGGGCCGGGCGGCCGAGACGCCGGCCGACGACGCCTCAGGAATTGGCGTCGATCCACATGGTCGCGTTGATGCGAGCCAGTCGCCGCACGATCTCTGCCCGGATCGTCTCGAAGCCCGGGTCGAAGGTGTAGAACGCGCGAACCCGCACATCGGGATGCTGCAACTCGCTCGGACTGACCCCGGTCGCATCGAGCAGGTCGAGTGCCTGCACGGCCAGGACGTGAAGCTGATCGGCCCGATCCGTCTCGTCGGGTTCATCGAAGGCATCCTTGTAAATGCCGTAGAGGTAGTCGTCATGGGCGCGAGCGGCCAGGTCGCGAGTCAGGTACCCGCTGAGCTCGTCGATGGGATGCGGCGACATCACCGTGAGGCTGAAACTCACGCGCGTCTGGGTCATGGTGTCCGCCACGGCACGATCCTCGCAGGTGGGCGCGCAGATCCGTCCCCCGCCACGTCCCCAACAAGGGGGATCGCGTGCCCCCAAAACGGGTCGAGCCCGGCGCACTGCGCGCGGGTACGTGATGCCCGATCGGGCCTTCTTGTGGTGGGCGATACTGGGATCGAACCAGTGACCTCTTCCGTGTCAGGGAAGCGCGCTACCGCTGCGCCAATCGCCCGTTGCCTGCCCGAGAGCCGACCGCGGTGAGTGAGGTGGCGACGGGATTCGAACCCGTGTGCACGGCTTTGCAGGCCGCTGCCTCGCCTCTCGGCCACGCCACCAGGTGTGCGGTTCGAGGTGCTGAACCGTGAGACTTCACTCGAGCGGATGACGAGATTCGAACTCGCGACCCTCACCTTGGCAAGGTGATGCGCTACCACTGCGCCACATCCGCATTCGCTCCCGTTGCCGGGTGCGGAGTCGACTCTATCCGATCCCTTCGGCCTGTCCAAACCATGTGACGGCGGGTCCCGGGCGCTGTGGCAAGATGGATGCCGCGGGCGATTGGCGCAGTTGGTAGCGCGCTTCCTTCACACGGAAGAGGTCATCGGTTCGAGTCCGGTATCGCCCACCACCTACGCTCTTACGTTCCGTCTTCGACTCCGGATGCCGCATCCGCCCGGATCGCCGCCGGGATCCGCTCCCGGCTCGCGTGCCGCCGCAGCAGCACCCAGACTGGAGCCGACACGACGAGCGACAGCACGGACACCCCGAGGAACGACAGCACGGGCACCGACAGCACGTCCAGGTGCGCCGAGAACAGGATGCCGACCGTGTCGCCCGAGATGGCCGGCGCCAAGAAGCCCACGGCCGATGCGACCAGCAGCACGAAGCCCCAGCGCGTCGCAACGCCTGCCGTGGACGACGCCCGGCCCGAGTAGGCAAGCGACGCCAGGCATCCCGCGATCGCGCCCACCGCGACGTTCCAGGGGAACTCGACGGACACCGCCCCCGGCACAGCGGCAGCCATACCGGCCACGAGGCCGAGCACCAAGGAGCGGTTCACCGGCCGCGCCACGTTGCGGGCGCGGTCCACGATCAACCAGACCAGGGCGCTCGCGAAAGGAACCACCACGGCCGCCAACGCGATCCTCGGAGTGAACTCGTCGACTGCCCCCTCCAGTTGAGCGAGCCAGACCACGAAGGCGGCCCACAGCACCAGCAGCGCCACCATCGCGCGGCGATTGTCCTGCGGATCGGGATCCGCGCGCTCGGTCACGCCGGCGGGCAACCAGGCCAGCAGCACGAATGCGCTCGACGAGACCAGCAGGGGCAGCGCTCCCCCGAAGTCCTCGAGTTCGCAGTCCGTGCCGGCGCACGCCGCGGTCAGCCCGAGCGGCACGAGGGCGGCGAGCGGGAAGACGATGGCGCCCCAGCCCAGTATCAGGATCCAGCGCCCGGTGCGATCGGCGCCCGATCCGATGGCGGCGGCCTCCAGCAGCACGAGCACCGGGACGGCGAAGGCGCAGATGCCGATCAGGTAGTCCCACGAGGCGATGCCGAGGGCGCGGCCCAGCCCGATGGTCAGGAGCGCACCGACGGCGGCGGCACCCAAGGCCGACCACAGCATCCCCGCACCGAGCATCGGTCGCGCCAGGAACACGATCGCGCCGGTGGCGAGCGCGGCGGCCCCGAGTCCCACCGCCACGAGCCAGATCACGATCTCACGATAGAGCCGGGATGCCGTCGGCCAGGCGCACGCGAGCGGGGCGCCGCCTCCGAAGAGACGACGCCCCGTGAATGCGGTGAGAACTCAGCTCTCGAGCGCGTAGGCCTCTTCGCCGTGAACCACGGTGTCGACGCCCGCGACCTCGTCCTCGTTCTTGATGCGGAAGCCCATCGTCTTCTCGATCACGAAGCCGATGATGTAGGCCAGCACGAAGGAGTAGATCGCCACACCGAACGCACCGACGGCCTGCGCACCCAGCTGGTAGAACGAGCCCGAGTCGATGAGGCCGATGCCGGTGCCGAAGAAGCCGATGTACAGCGTTCCGACGATTCCGCCGACCAGGTGGATGCCGACCACGTCGAGCGAGTCGTCGAAGCCGAGCTTGAACTTCAGCTCGATCGCGACGGCGCAGATCGCACCGGTGATCAGGCCGAGCAGGATGCCCCAACCCGGAGCCAGGATGTTACAGGCTGGGGTGATCGCGACCAGGCCCGCGACGGCACCGGATGCGGCACCGATCGAGGTCGGCTTGCCGTCCTTGATCTTCTCGACGATCAGCCAGCCGATGGTGGCGGCGGCAGGAGCGGCGAGCGTGTTGATCCAGGCCAGAGCCGAGACACCGTCGACCGCGCCCTCAGAACCGGCGTTGAAGCCGAACCAGCCGAACCACAGCAGTGCAGCACCGAGGAGGGTGAGCGGAACGTTGTGCGCGGCCGCCATCCCCTTCTTGAAACCGACGCGCTTGCCGAGCACGAGCGCGAGCGCGAGGCCCGCCGCACCGGCGTTGATGTGCACCGCGGTTCCACCGGCGAAGTCGTTCACGCCGAGACCCCAGACCGACCAACCGCCGTCCGAGTAGCCGTGCTGGCCGAAGCCACCCGCCGTGCTGCCGCCCACCGTGAAGTTGAACACCCAGCTCGCGACCGGGAAGTAGACCAGGGTGGCCCAGATTCCAGCGAACACCATCCATGCGCCGAACTTGGCGCGGTCGGCGATGGCTCCCGAGATGAGCGCGACGGTGATGATCGCGAAGGTCGCCTGGAAGCCGGCGAAGGCGAAGCCGTGGACGTCGAGAGTGTCCAGCGTGCCCTTGCCAAATTCCTTCTGGAGGAACAGATCGGCGAACGGGTTGGCGAGGACGTGCGGGATCAGCCAGTCGCCGCCCGACGAGAACGACATCGAGTAGCCGTAGATGACCCAGAGCACGGCGACGAGCGCGATCGCGCCGAAGCTCATCATCATCATCGAAATGACGGACTTCGCCTTGACCATGCCGCCGTAGAAGAAGGCGACACCGGGGGTCATGAGCAGCACGAGTGCCGCACCGACCATCAACCACAGTGAGTTGTCGAAAATTGAAGGTGAAGCTGCGAAGTGATGCATGGGTAAGTTCCTCATTTTTCTCGTAGCCCAGGGAGGGGAACCGTCGACCGGCCTTCGCGGCTGCGCGTGCGGCGTGGAGGCTCGGGTTCACCGCCCAGTGTGGCGATGCGAGATTTCGGCCCTGGTGTCCGGACTGTTTCGAGTCGGTTACACCGCGGGCGCGGATGTAAACATCGTGTTTCGCGGTGCCGCGAATCCGCCTACTGCTGTTGAGCGGTCGTGAGGGCGATCAGGCGCGACACGGCGCGCAGGTACTTCTTGCGGTATCCGCCGGCCATCATGTCGTCGCCGAACACCGCGTCCAAGGGGGTGCCCGTCGCGAGCACGGCGACCTGGGCGTCGTAGAGCCGGTCGACCAGGGCGACGAAACGCAGGGCATCCGCCTGATCGGTCAAGGTGTGCACACCGCGCAGCCCGACCGCGTCGAGGCCGTCGACGAGCTTGACGTAGCGGGAGGGATGCACGGTCGCCAGGTGCTTCAGCACCCGGTCGAAGTCATCGGCGGTCGCCGATCCCGCAGCGGCCGCCTCGGCGACCGCGGCATCGAAGTCGGTGGGATCGAGCGCGACGGCGTGCCCCTCGATCTCGCGTCGCCGATAGTCGAGTCCGTCGATGCGGACGATCTCGAAGCGGTTGGCGAGCCCCTGGATCTCGCGCAGGAAGTCGGACGCCGCGAACCGACCCTCGCCGAGCGCGTTGGGCGGGGTGTTGGAGGTGGCTGCGATGCGAGTGCCCGAGGCGGTGAGCTCGCCGAGCAGCCGGCTCATGATCATGGTGTCGCCGGGATCGTCGAGTTCGAACTCGTCGATGGCCAGCAGGCTCGCACCCTTGAGGAGCTTGACCGTGGCGGCGTAGCCCAGAGCGCCCACCAGCGCGGTGTATTCGATGAAGGTGCCGAAGTACTTGCGGCCGGGGGCGAGCTTCCACAGGGCCGCAAGCAGGTGGGTCTTGCCGACGCCGAATCCGCCGTCGAGATAGAGGCCGGGCTTGGGCTCGGGACCTTTGCGGCGCGAGAAGAGGCCGCCACCGGATACGTTCCAGGCGGCGACGAACGCGCGCACCTTCGCAACGGCCTCGGCCTGCGAGGGGTAGTCGTGATCCGGTCGGTAGTTGTCGAGAGTCGCCTCGGCGAACTGGCGCGGAGGAACGAGCGAAGCCGCGATCTCGGCGCCGCTCATGTGGGGAGCGCGCGCGACGAGCGACGGGACGGACAGCTGCTGCATGGATGTGTGCCTCGGGACTAGAGAACCGTGTCGAACTCTTACGGCACGTCTGCGGGCCCGGCGGTCGACTGTCTACCCTGAAGGAGACGCAACGAGCTTACTCGCTCGAGCCGCAGCCCCCAGGAGGCATCATGCCCATCGAAACAGATCCGTCGACCGCGTTCAGCGCCTTCGCACATCCCGAACGCCTGGTCAGCAGTGAGTGGCTGGCCGACCACCTGGGCAAGCCAGGCCTCGTCGTGGTCGAGTCGGACGAAGACGTCCTGCTCTATGAGACCGGCCACATCGACGGCGCGGTCAAGATCGACTGGCATACCGACCTGAACGACCCTGTCACCCGCGACTACCTGGACGGGGCCGGATTCGCGAAGCTCGTCGGCTCCAAAGGCATCGGCCGCGACACGACCGTCGTCATCTACGGCGACAAGAACAACTGGTGGGCCGCGTACGCGCTCTGGGTCTTCACCCTGTTCGGCCACGAAGACGTACGTCTGCTCGATGGCGGCCGCGCCAAGTGGGAGGCCGAGGGCCGACCGTACACGACGGTGGTGCCCACCCCCACCCCGGTGGAGTATCCGGTCGTCGAGCGCGACGACACCACGTACCGCGCCTTCAAGGAGCAGGTGCTCGAGCACCTCGGCAACCCGCTGATCGACGTGCGCTCGCCCGAGGAGTACAGCGGTGAGCGCACCCACATGCCCGCCTACCCGGAAGAGGGCGCGCTGCGCGGCGGCCACATCCCGACCGCCAAGAGCGTGCCGTGGGCGCGGGCCGTGGCCGAGGACGGCAGCTTCAAGACCCGTCCCGAGCTCGAGGCCATCTATCTCGGCGAGGCCGGCCTCAAGCCCGGCGACGACGTGATCGCCTACTGCCGGATCGGCGAGCGGTCGAGCCACACCTGGTTCGTGCTGACGCACCTGCTCGGCTTCGAGGGCGTGCGCAACTACGACGGATCGTGGACCGAGTGGGGCAGCGCGGTACGCGTCCCGATCGTCAAGGGCACGGACCCGGGCACGCTCTGATCCGGCACGACCAGGCGGCGACTGGGACACTGGACGAGTGACCGACACCGCACTCCCCCCGGCGCTGGCCGAGATCCGAGACGAGTTCTTGGCGCTCGAACAGCGCGATCGGCTCCAGCTGCTGCTCGAGTTCTCGAACGAACTGCCGCCGCTGCCCGAGCGCTACGCCGACCACCCCGACCTGCTGGAGCGCGTCGTCGAGTGCCAGTCGCCGGTGTTCCTGTTCGTCGAGGTGGATGACGCGCGCGTCGTACACGTGTTCGTCACCGCCCCGAAAGAAGCGCCCACGACGCGTGGCTTCGCGTCGATCCTGGTGCAGGGCCTCGCCGGGCTGACCGTCGACGAGGTGCTCGCTGTTCCGCAGGACTACCCGCTCGAGATCGGCCTGACCGAGGCCGTGAGTCCCTTGCGCATCCGCGGGATGATGGCGCTCCTGGGGCGCATCCAGCGGCAGGTCACAGAGAAGCGCGCTTAGGCGGGGCTCCGTTCGGCAGCGTCGCGATCCACCGCCGGATCGCACCCTCCCACTTCTCGCGGTCGTAGTTCCACAGCTTGGTGTGGCGCGCGATCTCGAAGGCCTCGTAGCTCACGATGTCTGGCCGCGCGACGGCGAGTTCGCGAGACGCCGTCGAAGGCACAAATCCGTCGTCGTCGCTGTGCAGGATCAGGATGGGCGTGTCGAGTTCCTGCGCCCGGCGGACGAAGTCGAGGCGCTCCAGGTCGAGCGGCTCGGCCAGCCCGGTGAACAGGCCGCCCCAGCGGTGCTTGAACAGGGTGAGGACCCCGAGGCGGACCGCGGTAGGGAGCCGCCGCAGCTCCGACTGGAAGTCCAGCGTCGCGATCCAGTCGACGACGGGAGACTCGAGCACGACGCCGATGACGCGATCGCCGATCACGGAGCGCGTGAGAGCCTGCAAGACGGTCGCGCCGCCCATCGACCAGCCCATGAGCACGATCTCCTCGGCTCCATGGTCGAGGGCGTACCGCATGGCCGCCTCGACATCGAGCCACTCCCGGTCGCCGAGCGCGTAGCGGTAGTCGCCGCTGCGCGGGGCCTCGCCGTCGTTGCGGTAGCTCACGATCAGTGAGGTGAATCCCTCGGCGCGGAACGGGAGGACGCCGCGCAGCGCCTCGGGACGCCTCACCGCCCGACCGTGCACGCCGATCATCCAGCGCGTGGAGTTCGGCCTCTCGGCCGGGATCAGCCACGCGGGCGCGTCGCCAAGCGGCGTTCGGATCTGGACCTCTTCGTACGGCATGTGGAGGTCATCCGGTGTCAGGTAGAACCAGCCGTTGAAGCGCCCGCGCTTCGCTGCGGCCAGATCGCCGAAGTCGGGCGCCTCGATCGAGCGGGTCACGGTCCGCGCGTCTTGCACGATGATGTCGCCGACCCGCACGTGACCTGTGTCGCCCGAGAACCAGAAGCTGTACTCCCCCGGCAGCCTCGAGTCGGGCGTCGACGACAGCACGATGGTCGAGTCGGCCTGATCGAGCGCCAAGATGTGGATGTCGTCGGTGCGCCGAGAGGGCGGGATGATCACCGTGCGAGCCACGATCACGCTGAGCACGGCGGCCGCCGTCGCCACCGCCCCCGCCAGAGCGAGCACACCGACCGCGGACCCGACGAGCACCCGCGCGGTGCGGTCGGAGCCCGCGCGATCGAGCTCGGTGCGATTGGCCATCGTGATCCCCTTGCTGCGGGCGTCGAGCGGCGTGGCACCTGACGCCACCTCGCTGAAAACCCTAGTCTGCAAGCGTGCCCGAAACTGCATCAGCGCCCGCGGTGCCCGCTGCATTCGGCGCTGCCCTCGAGTCGGTGCGGAGCGCCGTCGCGCGCCCCGAGCTGGAGCTCGCCGAGATCGCCGCGCCGACCGGTCTCGCGCCGTTCGCCGTCGCCCTCGCCGGCGATGTGCGTCCCGCTCGTCACGGCGTCGACTCGGTGCTCGGCACGGGGCGTTTCGTGCTGCTCTACGACGCCGAAGAACCCGAGGCCTGGGGCGGGGCATTCCGGGTGGTGTGCTTCGCCCAGGCGCCCCTCGAGAACGACATCGGGCTCGACCCGTTCATCGCCGACGTCGCCTGGTCGTGGCTCATGGACTCGCTCGAGTTGCGCGGCGCGCACCATCATTCCTCGTCGGGGACCGCGACCAAGGTGCTCTCGACCGGATTCGGCGAGCTGGCGGGCCAGAGCGACGGAGCACAACTCGAGGTGCGTGCATCCTGGACCCCCGCCGACCTCGACTTCGCCGCGCACGTCGAGGGCTGGAGCGACCTGGTCTGCCAGCTCGCCGGCCTTCCGCCGACCGCAGACGCGGTGAGCCTTCTGCCCGACCTCCGAGCGACGCGTGACTGAGGGGCCGATCTTCCTGGAGCCGCGTGAGCCCGTCGGCACGCCCGCGCCGCAGCCCCCCGCTCCCGCTGATGTCGAGCCTGCCGAGCCGCTGCGCGAGCCCGAACCGCACGCCGCCCTGCACGTGATCGACACTCGCTCCGAATACGAGTTCGCGGTCGGGCGGTTGGCAGCCGGCGAGGGGCCGTTCGCGGTGGACGCCGAGCGCGCATCCGGGTTCCGCTACTCGCAGCGCGCCTATCTGATCCAGATCTTCCGCCGCGGCTCCGGTGTGTTCCTGTTCGATCCGCCTGCGATCGGCGACATGTCGGCCCTCGCCCAGGTGATGGCCGACGAGGAGTGGATCCTGCACGCCGCCAGCCAAGACCTGGCCTGCCTGCGCGAGGTGGGCCTCGATCCGACCCGGATCTTCGACACCGAGCTCGGCGCCCGGCTCGCCGGCCTGCCTCGTGTCGGACTCGGTGCGGTCGTCGAGCAGTTGCTCGGCATCCACCTCGCCAAGGAGCACTCGGCGGCGGACTGGTCGACCCGTCCGCTGCCCCAGAGCTGGCTGGTCTATGCCGCCCTGGACGTCGAGCTGCTTCCCGAGTTGCGCGACAAGATCGGCGAGATCCTCGACACCGCCGGCAAGACCGCGATCGCCGAGGCCGAGTTCGAGGCGACTCTGCAGCGCGAGGCGCCGGTGCGCGAGGAGCCCTGGCGACGACTCTCGGGCATCCACTCCCTCCGGCAGGCGCGCAACCTCGCCGTCGCCCGCGCCCTGTGGACGGCGCGCGACGACTACGCGCGCGAGATCGACACGGCGCCGGGTCGGTTGATCCCCGACGGATCCCTGGTCGCCGCCGCTCGCGCCCTCCCGACCACCAAGCGCGACCTCGCGGCGATGAAGGACTTCACCGGCCGCGCCAGTCGCAGCCAGATCGATCGCTGGGTCGCCGCCATCCAAGACGGGATGGCGACCACCGATCTGCCGCAGGTGCGGCCGCCGAGCGACGCGCTGCCGCCCCCGCGGGTGTGGGTCGACAAGAACCCCGAAGCGGATGGCCGCCTGAAGCGGGCCCGGGCCGCGGTCGCCGAGGTCTCGACCGAGCTCGACATCCCCGTCGAGAACCTGTTGACGCCCGAGTTCCTCCGCAGGGTCGCCTGGGCTCCCCCGGTTCCTGCGACGGCTGAGACGATCGCCGACGCCCTCTCGGCCCTCGGCGCGCGGCGCTGGCAGCTTGACGCAACCGCACAGGCCATCGCCGATGCCTTTGTCGAACCCATCCAAACCTCCGAGACGGCCCCCCAGCCCGATTCGTCGGAATGATCAAAGGATTCTGACCCTCTTCTGAGCCTGCCTAGGCTGGCCAGCATCCGGGGTTCTCAGCGCGTAACGTGCTGCCCTGAACTGGTTGCACACACGCAACGCACGCACGCAGAGCAAGCAAAGGTGGAGGCATCGTGGCCGAGAGAGCGGAAGTCGTGTTCGTGGATGGGGTCCGCACCCCATTCGGGCGCGCGGGCGAAAAGGGCCAGTACTGGAACACCCGCGCCGACGACCTGATCGTGAAGGCCATGATCGGTCTGCTCGAGCGCAACCCGAACCTGCCCAAGGAGCGGGTGGATGACGTCGGCATCGCCGCGACCACCCAGACCGGCGACCAGGGCCTCACCCTCGGTCGCACGGCATCGATCCTCGCCGGAATGCCGCTGAGCGTCCCGGGCTACGCGCTCGACCGCATGTGCGCCGGCGCGATGACGACCGTCTCGACGATCGGCGCGGCCATCGGTTACGGCGCCTACGACATCGGGATCGCAGGCGGCGTCGAGCACATGGGCCGGCACCCGATGGGATTCGGCGCCGACGTCAACCCGCGCTTCGTCGCTGAGAAGCTGGTAGACCCCGACGCCCTGGCGATGGGCGCCACCGCCGAGAACCTGCACGATCGCTTCCCCGCCCTGACCAAAGAGCGCGCCGACCGCTACGGCATGCGCAGCCAGCAGAAGGTGGCCGCCGCGTATGCGGCAGGCAAGATCCAGCCCGACCTCATCCCGGTCGCCATCAAGAGCGAGGCCGGATGGGGTCTCGCCACCCAGGACGAGGGCATGCGCCCAGAGACCACCATGGAGGGCCTCGCCACGCTCAAGACGCCGTTCCGCGCGCACGGGCGCGTGACCGCCGGCAACTCGTCGCCACTGACCGACGGTGCCGCGGTGTCGCTGCTCGCCAGCGAGGCGGCCGCCAAGGAGCTCAACCTGGGCGTCAAGATGCGCATGGTCAGCTTCGCCTTCGCCGGCGTCGAGCCCGAGGTCATGGGTCTCGGACCGGTGCCCAGCACCGAGAAGGCGCTGCGCAAGGCCGGTCTGTCCATCACCGACATCGGACTGTTCGAACTCAACGAGGCGTTCTCGGTGCAGGTGCTGTCGTTCCTCGACCACTTCGGAATCGACGACGACGACCCGCGCGTGAACCCGTGGGGCGGCGCGATCGCGATCGGGCATCCGCTCGCCTCGTCGGGTGTGCGGCTGATGATCCAGCTGGCGCGCCAGTTCGAGGAGCGGCCCGACGTGCGCTACGGCGTCACCGCGATGTGCGTCGGCCTCGGCCAGGGCGGAACTGTCATCTGGGAGAACCCGCACTTCAAGGGATCGAAGTAGTGGCGGCCGCCGAGTCGGCGATCGCCCAGTACGAGGGCATCGACTTCAGCAAGCTCGTCGCCCTCGACCCGGATGAGGTGGTCACGCACTCGTACGTGCGCGACATCAGCCTTCCCAGCGGCAAGCGCCTGGCGCTCATCACCCTCGACAACGGGCGCGATTACACCCGGCCGAACACGCTGGGTCCGGCGACGCTGCTCGAGCTGGCCGGCGTGCTCGACGAGCTGAAGTCGCGCGCCGCGGCGGGCGAACTGGATGCGGTGGCCATCACGGGCAAGCAGTTCATCCTGGCCGCAGGAGCCGACCTGTCGCGCGCGGGCGAGCTGCCCAGCCGCGAGGTCGGACTCCTGATGGCGCAGCTCGGTCACGCGACCCTCGGCCGCCTGGGCGAGCTCGGGGTTCCGTCGTTCGTCTACACCAACGGGCTCGCACTCGGGGGTGGCGTCGAGATCGGACTGAACGCCACCTACCGCACCATCGACGCGACGGTGCCGGCGTTCGCGCTGCCCGAGGTGTTCCTCGGCATCATCCCCGGCTGGGGCGGCGCCTACCTGCTGCCCAACCTGATCGGCATCGAGAACGCGCTCGAGGTCGTCGTCTCGAACCCGTTGAAGACCAACACGATGCTCAACGGCAAGAAGGCCTTCGATCTCGGCATCGCCGACGCCATCTTCCCCTCTGTGAACTTCCTCGAGGACTCGCTGAAGTGGACCGACGGCGTGCTGACCGGTGCGATCAAGGTCAAGCGGGCGAACGAACCCGGCAAGCTCGAGCGCGCCGTCAAGTGGGACGTCGCGATCGGCATCGCCGAGAAGACCCTGGCCAGCCGCATCGGCAAGGTGGCGCTCAGCCCGTACCGCGCGGTGTCGCTGCTGAAGGCCGCCAAGAACACCACGAAGAAGCAGGGATTCGCCGCCGAGGACCAGGCCCTCGCCGACCTGATCTCGGGCGACCAGTTCCGCGCGAGCATCTACGCGTTCGACCTGGTGCAGAAGCGCGCCAAGCGTCCGGCGGGTGCTCCCGACAAGGCTCTCGCGAAGAAGATCACCAAGGTCGGCGTCATCGGCGCCGGGCTGATGGCGAGCCAGTTCGCGCTGCTGTTCGTCCGCCGCCTCAAGGTGCCGGTGGTGATCACCGACCTCGACCAGGCGCGGGTCGACAAGGGCCTGGCGTATATCCACGACGAGATCGACAAGCTGCGGGCCAAGGGCCGGATCGGCGATGACGAGACCAATCGGCTCAAGGCCCTCGTCAGCGGGACCACCGACAAGAAGGATTTCGCCGACGCCGACTGGGTGATCGAGGCCGTCTTCGAAGAGGTCGGGGTCAAGCAGCAGGTCTTCGCCGACGTCGAGCAGTACATCGCCGACGACGCGATCCTCGCGACCAACACCTCGTCACTCTCGGTCGAGGAGATCGCGTCGAAGCTGAAGCACCCCGAGCGGGTGGTCGGCTTCCACTTCTTCAACCCCGTGGCGGTGATGCCGCTGATCGAGGTCGTCAAGACCCCGAAGACCACGGACGAGGCGCTCAGCACTGCGATGGTCACGGCCGCCGCGCTGCGCAAGAACGCCGTGATCACGACCGACACCCCCGGATTCGTGGTCAACCGCATCCTGGCCAAGCTGCTGGGCGAGGCCATGAACGCGGTCGAGAACGGAACGGCGCCCGAGACCGTGGTCGAGGCGGTGCGGCCGTTCGGCCTGCCGATGGACCCGTTCGTGCTGCTGGAGCTCGTCGGCCTCCAGATCGGCGCGCACGTGCTGCACACCCACCACGCGGCGTTCCCCGACCGGTTCTTCACGAGCCCCGCGCTCGACGAGCTCGCCGAGTACGGCCACCTGCTCGAGAAGGATGCCAAGGGCAAGGTCACCGGCTACGACAAGAAGGCGCTGGCGATCGTCAAGAAGCACCAGGTCGCCGACGCGAAGCCGTTGACGGCGGAGCAGCTGCGCACCCGCGTCGAGGACGGACTGGCCGATGAGATCCACCGGATGCTCGACAGCCACGTCGTCGCGGCCGCCGAGGACATCGACACCTGCCTCATCCTCGGAGCCGGATGGCCGTTCCAGATGGGTGGAGTGACCCCGTACCTCGACCGCGTCGGCGCGAGCGAGCGCGTCTTCGGCGACACGTTCCACCACCCGAAGATCGTCGGCGTGCGCTAGGCCCGACACGCCGAAAGGCCCGGAACACGGACGTTCCGGGCCTTTCGCGTCGGCGCTCAGCAGGTGCTCAGTGAGTCGGTGCTGACACCTCGTCATCGGCGACCATCTCGCCCTCGGGCACCTCAGGAGCCGGCGGCTTGCGCACGAAGAACGCCAGTGCCAGAGCCAGGAGCGACACGAACGCGCCCACTTCGAAGGCCAGACGCACCCCCGCCGCCACCGCCCCGGTGTCGATCGAGTGAGCTCCGGCGCGGCCGAGCTCGGCGGCGACACCGCCCGAGCCGATCGCAAGGAGCGCGACGAAGATGGCGGTGCCCGCCGCGCCCGCGACCTGCTGGATGGTCGCCAACGTGGCGCTTCCGTAGGAGTACAGGTGCGGGGGCAGCGCGCCCAACGCCGAGGTGAACAGCGGGGTGAAGAGGAACGCCAGCCCCAGGCAGAGCACCAAGTACGCGACGATGATCACCCACACGGGGGTGCTGGTCGTGAGGAACGAGAAGCCGAAAAAGACCGCGCTCACCACCGCGGCGCCCGGCACGACGAGCGGGGTCGGCCCGAACCGGTCGTAGAGCCGTCCCACCAGCGGCCCCAGCAGACCCATCAGGAGTCCACCGGGAAGGAGAGTGAAGCCGATCACCACCGTGTTCTGGTGCAGCACGTTCTGCATGTAGAGGGGCAGGACAATCACGGTGCCGAACAAGGCGACCATGCTCACCGCCAGCATCGTCAGCGACATCGTGAAGGTGCGCGCCTTGAACGTGCGCAGGTCGAGCAGCGCCGAATCCCGGCGCTGAAGCTGAAGCTGCCGGAGGATGAAGACCAGCAGGAATACCGAGCCGACGGTGATGGGGATCCATGACGGCAGTGCGGCGTTGCCCGACGCGGCGTCGCCCAGCGTGCTCAGACCGTAGACGAGTCCGCTGAATGCGATCGCCGAGAGCACGACGGACAGGGCGTCCAAAGGGGCTCGGCGCGATTCTGACACGTTCGGCACACGCAGGATTCCGAGCACCAGCATGAATGCTGCGATGGGAAGCATCACCCAGAACAGGCCGCGCCAGTGCACGATCGGAAGCAGGGAACCGGAGATCGCCGGCCCGATCGCCGGGGCGACCGACATCACGATGGAGATGCGGCCCATCATGCGACCGAGCGACTGAGGCGGGACCAGCGACATGATGGTCGTCATCATGAGGGGCATCATGATCGCGGTGCCGGACGCCTGCACGATGCGCCCCAGCAACAGGATCGGGAAGCCGACCGCCGTCGCCGCGATCAGGGTGCCCGCAGTGAACAGGCTCATCGCCGTGATGAACACCGGACGGGTGTTGAGTCGCTGAAGGAGCCAGCCCGTGATCGGGATGACGACCGCCATCGTGAGCGCGAAGCCAGTGGACAACCACTGCCCGAGCGTGGGCGAGATGCGCAGATCCTTGTCGATGTCACTGAGCGCCACACTGAGGAACGTCTCGTTCAGGAACACCACGAACACCGCCGCCAGCAACAGGATGATCGCGACGCGCGATCGCGAATCGAGCCGGCCCTCGGCGTAGGCCGTGGGGTCGGTTGAGGCGGTCTGGGTCATGAAATGGTCCTCCGGTGGGATATCACGCCTGCACGCGGCATCGGATCAGAAGTGGAAGCGGAGCGGACGCGCTCAGGCGGCGTCGCCGTTGTTCACACTGTCCACATGCTAGCCCCGCCCACCGACATTGGAAGCGGCGCGGCGTCTGCTCTGAGTGAAAAGCCGGTGACCAGCCGGGGTATTCCCGGTGCTAGCGGTTCACTGCGGTCATATCGGCGTACCGTTCGCCGGCCGGCGCCGGCAGGGCGTTCAGGGTGGCGAGCTGGTGGGCCGTGAGCACGAGCCCATCGGCGGCCAGGTTCTCCTCGAGGCGCGAGACGCGCTTCGTCCCCGGGATCGGGGCGATGCCCTCGCCCTGCGCCAGAATCCAGGCGAGTGCGACCTGCGCCGGCGTCGCGCCGGCCTCGACCGCGACCGCCTCGACGGCATCCACGATCTTCAGGTTCTCGGCCAGGTTGTCGTCGTCGAATCGTGGGTTGTTGCGGCGGAAGTCGTTGGCGTCGAGCGACTTCGTCGAGCGGATCGCACCGGTGAGGAATCCGCGGCCCAGCGGCGAGTACGGCACGAACCCGACCCCGAGCTCGCGCAGAAGAGGCAGGAGCTCTGCCTCGGGGTCGCGGGTCCAGAGCGAGTACTCGGTCTGGATCGCGGTGACCGGATGGATCGCGTGCGCTGCGCGGATCCGCTCGGGCGCCGCCTCGGACAGGCCGTAGCCCAGGATCTTGCCCTCGGCCACGAACTCCGCCATCGCCCCCACGGTGTCCTCGATCGGCGTGTTCGGGTCCATGCGGTGCTGGTAGTAGAGATCGACGTGATCGGTTCCCAGCCGCGTCAGCGAGCCCTCGAGGGCCCGCCGCAGGTTCTCGGGACGGCCGTCGTAGCCGTAGGAGTCGTCATCCAGGTGCTTGAGCGTGCCGCCCTTGGTCGCGACCACGACCGAGTCGCGGTCGGCTCCCAGCGCCCTGCCCAGCAGCTCCTCATTGATGTACGGCCCGTACATCTCGGCGGTGTCGAACAACGTCACGCCGAGGTCGAGGGCGCGGCGGATGGTGCGGATGGACTCGGCGTCGTCGGTGCCGGCGCCCGAGTAGAAGGCCGACATCCCCATGGTGCCGAGCCCGAGGCGGGACACATCGAGCGTGCCCAGAGTGGTGTGCTTCATTTCGTTTCGAACCTTTCGTAAGTCGCGATCTTGAAATCGATGGCGTCGAGGCTGCGCTGCACCTCGGCGAGCTGCTCGAGCACGCGGCCTCGGTGCTCGACCAGGAGCGCGAGCCGCTGCGGCGTCGTGTGCTCGCCCTGTCTGGCCAGCTCGGCGTAGCGGCGGATGTCGCGGATCGGCATCCCGGTCGAGCGCAGCTTGGTGATGAACACCAGCCAGATCGCGGCGGCCGCCGGATAGCGGCGGTGCGAGCTGGACGCACGACCCGGGTCCTGCAGCAGGAGCCCCTCCTGCTCGTAGTAGCGCAGCGTCGAGGTGGTCAGTCCGGTCGCGGCCGCCATGTCGGAGATCGACATCTCCGCGTCGGTGATGGTCATGACTTCACGGTAGAACTTCAAGCGCGCTTGAAGTCAAATCCCCTAGAGCCTCTTGTGCTCCGCGCGCTCGGCCAGTTCTTCGGGCAACGGGCGCGCGACCGGGATGCGCGTTCCGAGGACCTGCGAGACGATGTCGCGGGCGATCTGCTGGTCCGTGAGCCCCGCTTCGGCGAGGATCTCGTCCCGACCGCCGTGGGGCAGGAACTCGTCGGGAAGCCCTAGCTCGTCGACCGCGGTGTCCACGCCCGCGGCGCGGAGGTCCTGCCGGATGCGGGTGCCCACTCCCCCGACCCGGATGCCGTCCTCGATGCTAACGACCAGCCTGTGCTGCGCCGCGAGCTCGACGACGCTCGCGGGCACGGGGATCACCCAGCGCGGATCGACGACGGTGGCGCCGATCCCCTGCGCGGCAAGCCGATCGGCGACCTTGAGCGCCAGTTCGGCCATCGGACCGACGGCCACGATCAGCACGTCCCGATGCGGTGCCTCGCGCAGAACATCGACCCCGTCGGCGGTGCGCCGCTGCGCGTCGAACTCGTTGCCCACGTTGCCGCGGGAGAAGCGGACGACAGTGGGCGCATCGTCGACCGACACCGCCTCGCCGAGCTCCTCGCGCAACCGGGTCGCATCGCGCGGCGCCGCGATGCGGATGTGCGGGACAGCCTGCAGGATCGCCAGATCCCACATCCCGTGGTGGCTCGGCCCATCGGGGCCGGTCACGCCGGCGCGGTCGAGCACGAAGGTGACGCCGGCCTTGTGCAGCGCGACATCCATCAACACCTGATCGAATGCGCGGTTGATGAAGGTCGCGTAGATGGCGACCACCGGATGCAGACCGCCGAAGGCCAGGCCCGCCGCGCTGGTCACCGCGTGCTGCTCGGCGATGCCGACGTCGAACACCCGCTCCGGGTACTTCTCGGCCATCTTGTACAGCCCGGTCGGCCGCAGCATCGCCCCGGTGATCCCGACGATCTTCGGATCACGATCGGCAAGCGCCACCATCTCGTCGGCGAACACCGAGGTCCAGGATGGCCGGCTGGCGTGCTCGATCGGGTCACCGGTCTCGGGGTCGATCTGGCCGACCGCGTGGAACTGGTCGGCAACATCGGCGACAGCCGGCTCGAAGCCATGGCCCTTCTCGGTGATCACGTGCACGATGACCGGAGCCTCGTAGTTCTTCGCCTGTTTGAGGGCTTCTTCGAGGGCGGCGAGGTCGTGGCCGTGCACCGGGCCGATGTACTTGATGTCGAGGTTGGAGTAGAGCGCCTCGTTGTTGCTGAACCGCGCGAGGAAGCCGTGCATGGCGCCGCGCGCGCCGCGGTAGAAGGCGCGACCGGGGGCGCCAAACTTGGCGAACAGCCGCTCGGACTTGCGGTACAGGTCGCGGTAGGCGCGCCGAGTGCGCACCGTGTTCAGGAAGCGCGCCATCCCCCCGATGGTCGGAGCGTATGAGCGGCCGTTGTCGTTGACGACGATCACCAGACGGCGGCTGTTGTCGTCGCTGATGTTGTTAAGCGCCTCCCAGGTCATCCCCCCGGTCAGCGCGCCGTCACCGACGACCGCCACCACGTAGCGCTCGTTCTGCCCGGTCATGGCGAAGGCGCGCGAGATGCCGTCGGCCCAGCTCAGCGAGCTGGAGGCGTGCGAGCTCTCGACGATGTCGTGCACCGACTCGGAGCGCTGCGGGTAGCCCGCCAGGCCGCCCTTCATGCGCAGGCGCGAGAAGTCGTGACGGCCGGTGAGCAGCTTGTGCACATAGCTCTGGTGCCCGGTATCGAACACGATCGCGTCGTGGGGCGAGTCGAAGATGCGGTGGATCGCCATGGTCAGCTCGACCACGCCCAGGTTCGGCCCGAGGTGGCCGCCGGTCTTCGAGACCTCGGTGACCAGGAAGACCCGGATCTCCTCGGCCAGCTGCGTCAACTGCTCGCGCGTCAGAGCATCGAGGTCGCGAGGCGAGCGGATCCCGTCGAGCAACGACATGTCTCGACTCTAGACGAGCGACCTCAAGACGTACTGGAGGATGCCGCCATTGCGGTAATAGTCAGCTTCGCCGGGGGTGTCGATGCGCACGACCGCGTCGAACTCCACCGTCGCCTTGCCGCTCGGCGACTGGTCGCTGGGAGCGGCCGTCACGTGCACCGTCTTCGGCGTCGAACCGTCGTTGAGCGCCGTGATGCCCGAGATGCTGACGACCTCGGTTCCGTCGAGCCCCAGATCGTCGGCGGTCTTGCCCACCGGGAACTGCAGCGGGATGACCCCCATGCCGATCAGATTCGACCGGTGGATGCGCTCGAAGCTCTCGGCGATGACCGCCTTCACTCCCAGCAGATTGGTGCCCTTGGCGGCCCAGTCGCGGCTCGAGCCGGAGCCGTACTCCTTGCCCGCGAGGATCACCAGCGGGGTGCCGACGGCCTGGTAGTTGACGCTCGCGTCGTAGATGAAGGCCTGCGGTCCGTCGGCCTGCGTGAAGTCGCGGGTGTAGCCGCCCTCCACGCCGTCCAGGAGCTGGTTCTTCAGACGGATGTTGGCGAAGGTGCCGCGGATCATCACCTCATGGTTGCCGCGACGCGATCCGTAGGAGTTGAAGTCCTTGCGATCGACGCCGTGCTCCTGCAGGTACGTGCCCGCCGGGCTGTCGGCCTTGATGTTGCCGGCCGGGCTGATGTGGTCGGTGGTCACCGAGTCCCCGAGCTTCGCGAGCACGCGGGCTCCGGTGATGTCGACGACGGGGCTGGTCTCGAGGGTCATGCCCTCGAAGTACGGGGGCTTGCGCACGTATGTCGAGTGCTCGTCCCACTCGAAGACCTCGGAGTCGGGGGTTGGCAGCGACCGCCAGCGCTCGTCTCCGTCAAAGACCGCCCCGTACTCCTTGGTGAACATCTCGGTCGAGATCGACGAGTCGATCGTCTGCTGGACCTCGGCGGCATCGGGCCAGATGTCCTTCAGGAACACCTCGTTGCCCTCGGTGTCGGTGCCGAGCGCGTCGGTCTCGAAGTCGAAGTTCATCGAGCCGGCCAGCGCGTAGGCGATGACCAGCGGCGGGCTGGCCAGGTAGTTCATCTTCACATCGGGGCTGATGCGGCCCTCGAAGTTGCGGTTGCCAGACAGCACGGCGGTCACGGCCAGGTCGTTGTCGTTGATGGCGGCCGAGACCTCGTCGATGAGCGGGCCGGTGTTGCCGATGCACACGGTGCAGCCGTAGCCCACGGTATAGAAGCCGAGGGCCTCGAGCTCGGCGGTGAGCCCGGCCTTCTCGTAGTAATCCGTGACGACCTTGGACCCCGGCGCCAGCGTGGTCTTGACCCACGGCTTGGCCTTCAGCCCCTTGCGGTTCGCGTTGCGTGCCAACAAGCCGGCCGCGAGCATCACGCTCGGGTTGGAGGTGTTGGTGCACGAGGTGATCGCGGCGACCGCGACGGCGCCGTGATCGAGCGTGTACTCGGTGCCGTCGGCTTCGGTCACCTGCACCGGCTTGGAGGCGCTCTTCGGAGCCGCCGACACGTGACGGTGGTGGATGGCGTGCGCCGTGTCCTCGTCCTGCGGCGTGAAGCCGAGCGGGTCGGACGCCGGGAAGCTGTCAGCGACGGCCGCATCCACGAACGAGACGTCGGAGTCGGCGTAATCGACCAGGTCCTTCTCGAACTGCGACTTGGCCTGCGAGAGCTCCACGCGGTCCTGCGGGCGCTTGGGCCCGGCGATGGATGGCACGACGGTCGACAGGTCGAGCTCGAGCAGTTCACTGAAGTTCGGCTCGTGCGCGGGATCGTGCCAGAGCTTCTGCAGCTTCGAGTAGGCCTCGACGAGCTCGATCTGCTGCTCATCGCGGCCCGTCTGACGCAGGTAGTCGAGGGTGACCTGGTCGATCGGGAACATCGCCGCCGTCGAACCGAACTCGGGGCTCATGTTGCCGATGGTGGCGCGGTTCGCCAGCGGGACCTCCGCGACGCCGGCTCCGTAGAACTCGACGAACTTGCCGACCACCCCGTGCTTGCGCAGCATCTGCGTGATGGTGAGCACGACATCCGTCGCGGTCACACCGGTCGGGATCGAACCGGTCAGCTTGAAACCGACCACCTTCGGAATCAGCATCGACACCGGCTGGCCCAGCATGGCGGCCTCGGCCTCGATGCCGCCGACGCCCCAGCCCAGCACGCCCAGGCCGTTGACCATGGTGGTGTGCGAGTCGGTGCCGACGAGAGTGTCTGGGTATGCGCGCAGCTTGCCACCGACAGTCCGCGTGAACGTCACGCGCGCCAGGTACTCGATGTTGACCTGGTGCACGATGCCGGTGCCCGGGGGGACGACCTTGAAGTCGTCGAAGGCGGTCTGACCCCAGCGCAGGAACTGGTAGCGCTCGCCGTTGCGCTCGTACTCGATCTCGACGTTGCGCTCGAGCGCGTTCTCGCTGCCGAACAGGTCGGCGATGACGGAGTGGTCGATCACCAGCTCGGCCGGTGCCAGCGGGTTGATCTTGTTGGCGTCGCCACCGAGCGCGCCGACCGCTTCGCGCATGGTCGCGAGGTCGACGATGCATGGGACGCCGGTGAAGTCCTGCATGATGACGCGCGCCGGCGTGAACTGGATCTCGGTGTCGGGTTCTGCCGTCGGATCCCACGCACCGAGCGCCTCGATCTGGGCCTTCGTGACGTTGGCACCGTCTTCGGTGCGGAGCAGGTTCTCAAGCAGCACCTTGAGGCTGAACGGCAGGGTGTCGTAGCCGGGAACGGTGTCGACCCGGAACACCTCGTAGTCGGTGCCGCCGACCGACAGTGTGCTCTTCGACCCGAAACTGTCAACAGCCGACATGGCGTCTCCCTTGCTCGTCTTCGACCATAATACGTGTCGATTTATCTTGACATCAAGATACTTTACACCCCGGGATACCCGAAGATGTGCACCGCTTCGCTACTCCTGCGCGTCGTCCTCGACGCGCTCGGGAGCCGTCCACGCCGTGCGCATGACCAGCCAGGTCAGCCAGAGGATCAGGGCGTAGAGCGGCACCCCGGTGACGAGGCGCGCGGCGGCGAGAGCCGAGGTCGCGCCGGCGAAGTAGAGGGGCAGCTCCACGCCCAGACGGATCACCGCCAGGCCCACCCACAGCCAGGTGGCGATGTACGCGACCCGCAGTTGGGCACGGTCGCTCCGCCACTCCGGTTCACTCAGCAGCAGGGAGGCCACGAGACCGATCAACGGGCGGCGGATGGCGAGGGTGACGACGGTGATCAGCAGGATCCCGGCGTTGATGAAGAAGCCAGGCACGAAATTGTTCTCGGGCCGGCCGGTCAGGATGGCGATCACCGCCGAGATCACGATTCCCAGCAGGCCGGCGATCGCCGTCGTGACCGCCTGACGGCTCACCAGCCGGATGACCACGAACACGACAGCGATCGCGACCGGGGCCGCGACCGACCACCAGAGGTTTCTCGTGATCGTGTAGGTCACGAGGAACAGCAGGCCCGGCAGGATCGACTCCACGATGCCGCGGACGCCGCCCATCGCGGCGAGCAATGTCGCGGCAGACGGCGGCTGGTCGGGGGCCACGCGACCGAGGCCCGAACGGCGCATGGCCTGCGCCATCGCCTCGCGGAAGTCCGGATCCGCAGCCATCAGACGGCCTGCGGCGTGTCGCCACCCATCGACAGGGGCACGAGCAGCGGGATGAGGTCGCGCGGGGGCATCGGCGTGTTCCCGCGCACCACGACGATGCTGCGGAACAGCTCCTCGACGCGACTGGCGGCCTCGGGATCGGCGAGCGCCTGTCCGCTGATCACCCCGCGCAGGAACCAGCGCGGCCCGTCAACGCCGATGAAACGCGCCATGCGGCTGCCCGCAGGGTCGGATCCCGGGGGCGCCGGGATCTCGGCCCGGATCTCGGGACCGAACGGCCCCATCACGGTCGAGGTGGTGCCCCCCTGCCGGGCGAGCTGCTCCACGATCTGCTCGCGGATCTCGTGCCACAGCCCGCTGTTGCGGGGTGCGGCGAACGGCTGCACCTGCAGCGTCGACCCCGCGTAGTCGAGGGCCACGGCGACGACGCGCTTGCTGCCCTCTTCGACCTCGAGCCGCAATCCCAACTCGGGCCGCGGCAGCACCTTCACCCCGCCCAGGTCGACGTAGGGGCGCACATGGTTGGCTTCGGCCTCGTCGAGCGGTCCGTTGATCTCACGGTCCTCCGGAGCCGACTTGGGCTGCTCGGCGGGCGACGGCGCCCCGGCGGAAAAGTCGGTCACGCAGATCCTCCTGAATCAGGGGCGGGCGGCACGGTGGCGGGCGGCACGGTGGCCGGCTGGGCGGCTGAGTCGGCGGCGCCGTATCCCGTCGATCCGAATCCGCCCTCACCCCGCTCGGTGCCCGGCAGCCGATCGACGGGGATGAAGCGGGCCCGGGTGACGGGAACGACCAGCAGCTGCGCGATCCGGTCCCCCGTCGCGATGGCGTACGGCTCGGTGGCGTCGGTGTTCAGGAGGGTGACCCTGATCTCGCCGCGATAGCCGGCATCCACCGTGCCCGGCGAGTTGACCACGGTGATGCCGTGCTTCATGGCCAGTCCGCTGCGAGGGACGACCAAGGCGACATAGCCGGCCGGCAGCGCGATCGAGACGCCCGTTCCCACGGTCGCGCGCTGGCCGGGAGCGAGGGTGAGGTCTTCTGTCGAGACCAGATCGGCTCCGGCATCGCCCGGATGTGCATATACGGGAGCCTCTGCCCCGCGCAGCAGCACCTCGACGGTCTCGGTCACCCAACGAGGCTAGCCCATGGTCGAATAGGGCTATGTCGAGATATCGCGAACGGTTGTGGCCCGCTGCCTGGGTCTTCGTCGCGACGGCTCTGGTGATCCCGGCGAGCCTGCTGGTGTTCCTGCCCATCTCGACCACCGCCGGAGTCGCGTGCGCGATCGTGCTGTACGGGGCGATCGTCGTGATCCTTCTGGTGACCACGCCCACCGTGGAGGTCGACGACGCCCTTTTCACCGCGGGACGCGCGCGACTGCCTCGCAGTGCCATCGCGTCGGCCAGCTCGTTCACCGGTGCCGAGGCGATCGCGCAGCGCGGAACAGCCCTCGACGCGCGCGCCTGGTTGCTGCTGCGCGGCTGGATTCCCGGAGTCGTCAAGGTTCAACTGGACGACCCGAGCGACCCGACGCCCTACTGGCTGGTGTCGACCCGGCATCCGGCCGAGCTGGCGAAGGCCCTAGGAGGCTAGGCCGCGCATTCCTGGCAGATCGGGCCGAGCTTGGTGTCGTGGTCGAACTGCGACTGGAGCTTCACCAGGAAGCAGTTGACGCAGGTGAACTCGTCGGCCTGCGGCGGGAGCACCACCACGTCCAGATCGAGGTCTGAGAGATCCTGTCCGGCGAGTTCGAAGCCGGGGTTGTCGGCGTCATCCACATCGACGACTCCCGACATCTTGTCGGGAACACGCTCCTGAAGGGCCTGGATCGAGTCGGTGTCCTCGTCCGTCTTCCTCGGTGCGTCGTAGTCGGTAGCCATGCCCATCCATCTCGTGAAATGCCGTGTGTGACTCAATCGGCGGCGACAGTCTGCAACATCGAACCTGGATAAGCAAACCGCTGAGAAGTCCTCTTCGCCGCGACCCGTACAACTGACGGCGCGCCCGCGTTATTCCCCGGTTTTCGCCCGGTCACGTGACATCCTGTGCAGGAATCGTGACGGCTGGAGGTCGTTCAGCATGGAAGAGCTGAAGGTCATCGGAGTGGAAGACGGAGCCCTGCTCGTCGCCTCCGACGAAGGGGCGCGCTTCCGCCTCGCCATCGACGAGGTGCTGCAGTCGCGGCTGCGTCAGTCGTCGCCGACGCCGGGAGCCGAACGCAAGCTGGCGCCCCGCGACATCCAGGCCCACATCCGATCGGGGATGTCGGCAGAGGATGTCGCCGCCGTCACGGGCGCATCGCTCGACTACATCCAGCGTTTCGAGGGCCCGGTGCTCGCCGAGCGCGAGTACGTCATCGAGTCGGCACTCAACGTCGCGGTGCACACCGCGGTCGAGACCGACCCGCTCGCCGAGGGCGCCACCTTCGGCGCTGTCATCCGCAGTCGTCTCGCCGAGATGGGCGCGATCGGCGAAAGATGGGCGAGCTGGAAGGAGCAGGGCGGGGGCTGGATCGTCAAGCTCACCTTCGTCGCCGAGCAGATCGAGCGCGATGCCCGCTGGTCGTTCGACCCCAAGAAGAGCGCCCTCGCACCGCTCAACGGTGAAGCGGTCTCGCTGTCGCAGCAAGGGGATCTGCCCGCCAACCTGCTCCCCCGCCTGCGGGCGGTGCCGATCGACGAGGCGGTCGAGGCGAGCCGCTTCGACAGCGGCGCGTTCCGGTCCACCCCGGGAGACACCGGCGAAGCCACCGTTATCGAGGCCGTCTCGATGGTGTCGATCGCCGAGTTCGACGGCGGAGAGCACCAAGCCGCAGCCCCCTCGGATATGGATGCGGCTCCCGCCGGCCACCACCAGACCGCCGACCTCCTCGAGGCCCTGCGGCGCCGACGCGGCGAACGCGACCCGATGGATCTCGAGCACGAGGAGTCGATGGCGTCGCACCCCTCGACAGGGACGGTGCGCCTGATCGACATCCCGCTCGACACCGCGACGGATGTCCCGGTGGTGTCGAAGGGCACGCCGTCGGCCGGCGCCACCCGCGAGACCGGGCCCCTCGGCAAGCGCAAGGGCCGGGCGGCGATGCCGAGCTGGGACGAGATCGTGTTCGGGGCCCGCCCCGATGACGACCTGTAGCTAGTCTGCGAAGGCGCCGAAGCGCAGCAGCGGGATGGTGAGTTCGTCCGGCGAGAGCGATCCGTGCTGACCGATCATCTTGCGGCCGCGGTCATCGGGGTCCGCGTAGTACGCGACCCGCGTGCGCGCCGCCACCAGCAGGTCGCCGATCCGCGGGAGCACCTCGGGGGCGACCTCGCCGAACCAGCCGACCGCGACGGCTTCGGCGCGGGTGGCGATCCACGCCCGGGATCCTTCGTTCGCACGCCAGCGCTCGGCGTGTTCGTCGGCGGACTCGCCGGGCTCCAGGTGCAGTTGCAGGCAGCGCGGCTCCCCCGCAACATGCCGCACGCCCTCCAACAGCGCGGGAGCCACCACGATCTGCGCGCTGTGCGGCACATCGATCACCCCGTGATCGGCGGTGACCAGCAGCCCATGGCGCGGGCCGAGACGGGGCGCGAAACGGCCGACTGCGGCATCCAGCTCCTCGAGCGCGTTCACCCAGTTGGGTGACTCGAGACCGTGGGCGTGCGACGCGGTGTCGAGTTCGGGGACATAGACGTAGATGAGGGCCGGCGGTCCGGCGAGAGCCTCGTGAGCGCGGGCGAGCCGATCGGCGATCGAGGCGCCCGCTCGGTATTCGGCTCCGCGCAGCACGGCCCGGGTGAAGCCCGACTCCGCATAACGTGCCGGGCCGATCGCGACGGAGATCACGCCGACCGAGTCCGCCTTCTGGAACAGCGTGGGCACCCGCTGCCAATCGGCGGTCATCGCGTCGTCGTCCCAGCCGGTCAGCTGGTTGACGACGCGATCGTTCGCCGCGTCGAGCACGCTGTAGCCGACCAGCCCGTGCTGGCCGGCGAGCTCACCGGTTGCGAGCGTCGCCAGGGCCGCCGCCGTGGTGGTGGGAAACACCGACGAGATCGCGGCGTCCGTGCCCAAGCGCGACGCGAAGGTCCGGGCATGACCGGCGCGTGCCTCGAGCGCGGACAGCCCCAGCCCATCCGCCAGAAGGACCACCGCATGACTCACCGCGGGCAGGTTCAGCGAGCCTCGGCGCGACCCCAGCGCCGACAGGCAGTTCGGCAGCACGTCGGCGAGGCTGACGCGGCGCGCCCGTGCCGATGGCAATTGGACCGCCGGTAGCATGGGGCCGATCTTATGACTCCGCCCGACAACACCCCAGCCGATATCTCTCCCGTCGGACCGGCCCCTGCCACCGGCGAACGCATCGAAGACATCGATGTGTCGACCGAGATGCAGGGCTCGTATCTCGAGTACGCATACTCCGTCATCTACTCGCGGGCCCTCCCCGATGCGCGCGACGGGATGAAGCCGGTGCAGCGCCGCATCCTGTTCCAGATGAGCGAGATGGGCCTGCGCCCGGATCGCGGCCACATCAAGTCGGCGCGCGTGGTCGGTGACGTGATGGGCCGGCTGCACCCGCACGGCGACGGCGCGATCTACGACGCGCTCGTGCGCATGGCGCAGGACTTCACCATGCGCCTGCCGCTGGTCGACGGCCACGGCAACTTCGGCTCGCTCGACGACGGCCCGGCCGCCTCGCGGTACACCGAGGCGCGCATGCAGGCCGCGGCGGTCGCGATGACCGAGGACCTCGACGAGGACGTCGTCGACTTCGTCCCCAACTACGACAACCAGCTCACGCAACCCGCGGTGCTGCCCGCGGCGTTCCCAAATCTGCTGGTCAACGGCTCCAGCGGCATCGCGGTCGGCATGGCCACCAACATGGCGCCGCACAACCTGATCGAGGTCGTGGGCGCGGCTCAGCACCTGCTGGAGAATCCGGATGCCACCCTCGACGATCTGATGGCGTACGTTCCCGGTCCCGATCTGCCCACCGGCGGCACCATCGTCGGCCTCGAGGGGATCAAGGAGGCCTACGCGACCGGGCGCGGCAGCTTCAAGACGCGCGCCAAGGTGACGGTCGAGCAGCTCTCGGCCCGGCGCACGGGACTCGTCGTCACCGAGCTCCCCTACCTGGTCGGCCCCGAGAAGGTGATCGAGAAGATCAAGGACGGCGTCAACGCCAAGAAGATCACCGGCATCGCGGATGTCACCGATCTCACCGACCGCAAGAACGGCATGCGGCTCGTCATCGGCATCAAGACCGGCTTCAGCCCGGAGGGCGTGCTCGAGCAGCTCTACCGGCTGACCCCGCTCGAGGACGGCTTCGCGATCAACAACGTCGCGCTCGTCGGCGGCACCCCCCAGACCCTCGGCCTGCGCGAGCTGCTGCGGGTCTACCTCGACCATCGATTGTCGGTGGTCAGCCGCCGGTCGCGCTTCCGCCTGGCCCGGCGACAGGAGCGCCTGCACCTCGTCGACGGCTTGCTCATCGCGATCCTCGACATCGACGAGGTCATCCAGGTGGTGCGGTCCAGCGACGACACCGCGCAGGCCCGCGCCCGCCTCATCGAGGTGTTCGACCTCAGCGTGCTCCAGGCCGACTACATCCTGGAGCTGCAGCTGCGACGGCTCACGAAGTTCAGCCGGATCGAGCTCGAGACCGAGCGCGACAAGCTGCGCGCCGAGATCGCCGAGCTCGAAACGCTGCTCGCGTCACCCCAGGCGCTCCGCGCCCTGGTCGCCCGGGAGCTGGATGAGGTGGCCGAGAAGTTCGGAACCCCACGTCGCACGCTGCTGACCGAGGCACGAGCGAGCGCGGCCAGCACTCCCGCGCAACGGAGGGCGGCGGCATCCGGCGGCCCGGCCCTCGAGATCGCCGACCTGCCGACCATCGTGGTGCTCTCGACGACGGGTCGTGCGGTGCGCGTGGACCTGCCGGAGGGGACCGAGCCTCCCGTTGCCGCAACCCGGCGCAGCAAGCACGATGCCATCCTGTCCGCCGTGGTCACCACCTCGCGCGGCGAGCTGGGCGCGATCACCTCACGGGGCCGCCTGGTGCGGTTCACCCCCGTCGACCTGCCCGCCGTTCCCGCCAACTCCGTCCAGCTCGCGGCCGGTGCGCGCATCGCTGATTACCTGGGCCTCACCGACAAGAAGGAGCGGGTCGTCGGTCTGGTCTCACTGAATTCCGACCTGCCGATCGCGCTCGGCACCGCGCAGGGCGTCGTCAAGCGCCTGGCCCCGGGCGGCTACCCCAACAGGCCGGACTTCGACGTCATCGCCCTCAAACCCGGCGATCAGGTGGTCGGTGCCAGCCAGGGCGGCGACGCCGAGGAGCTCGTCTTCGTCACCTCGGACGCGCAGCTGCTGCACTTCCCCGCCGACCAGGTGCGCCCGCAGGGTGTGGCCGCGGGGGGTATGGCGGGGATCAAGCTCGGCGCCCGGGCCACCGTGATCTTCTTCGGCGCGGTCGACCCGGGCAGCGACGTCTCGGTCGTGACGGTCTCGACACCGGTCGACACCCTCCCCGGAGCCGACCCCGGTCGCGGCAAGGTGTCGTCGTTGCGGGAGTTCCCGGGCAAGGGACGGGCGACCGGAGGCGTGCGGGCGCACAGCTTCCTCAAGGGCGAAGCGGCGCTGGCCCTGGCATGGGTCGGGCCGGCTCCAGCCCTGGCGGTCGGCATCGACGGAGCGGCGCGCACGCTTCCCGACGCGGGGGCGAAGCGCGACGCATCCGGGACGCCACTCGATGGCGTGATCGGCACTGTCGGTCGTCGACTGTAGCTTGTGCGAGTGAATCTCGACGAACTCTCCCTGTCCGGCACGGTCTTCGCCCCCGACTCCGACGGCTTCGCGGCGGCCGTCGGCGCCTACGCGGCGGATCCGCCCGCGGCCGTGGTGCGCGCAGCATCCGAGGCCGACGTCGTCGCCGCGGTTCGCTTCGCGGCCGGCTCAGGTCTCGGCGTCGCCGTCCGCAGCGGCGGACACGGGGGTCCCATGTACTCGCCGGGTTCCGGACGTCTGCTGATCGATCTCGCCGAACTCAACACGGTGACGATCGACGAGGCCGGAGTGGCCACGATCGGCCCCGGCGCCGTGTGGGCGGATGTCGCCGCAGCCCTCGCCCCGACGGGTTTCGCCATCACCTCGGGCGACACCGCGGGCGTGGGCGTGGGCGGGCTCGCCCTCGGCGGTGGCATCGGCTGGCTCGTCCGCCGCGACGGCCTCACCATCGACAACCTGCTGTCCGCACGGGTGGTGACGGCGAGCGGCGAGCTGGTCACCGCGTCGGCAGACGAGAATGCCGAGCTGTTCTGGGCGCTGCGCGGCGGAGGCGGCAACTTCGGCGTGGTCACCTCGTTCACGATCCAGGCGCATCCGCTCTCCGGCGTGCTCCACGCGACGCTGACGATCGACCCCGACCAACTCGGAGCGTTCCTTCGCGGCTGGCGCGATGTGATGCGCTCCGCGCCGGACGAACTCAATTCGACATTCACCGTCGCGCCGCTAGGCCCCACCGGGCCCGTCGCCCACGAGCTGCACGTCGCGTGGGCCGGGGCGGACTCCGCGCAGGCCCGTGCCGCCCTCGCCCCGCTGCTGACCCTGCCGGGCGTGCTGGCCAGCGAGGTCGCCCCGACCCGATACCGCGACATCCTGATCGAGCTGCCGGCTCCGCCCCCCGGAGTCCCGATGCCCACCATCGCCGGCCGCAACTCTCTGATCGCCGACTTCGACGACGCGACCATCGACGCGGCCCTCGCCGTTCGGGCCCAGCTCGGGCCGTCGGTCTTCGCCGTTCGCTACCTGGGCGGGCGGTTCTCGCGCGTCAGCCCGGATGCCACGGCCTTCGACGCGCGCGACAGCGAGGTGATCATGAACGTCGTCGAGTTCCTGCCTCCGGGAGCACCTGCCGCCTCTGGACCGCTGGGAGCGGCGTGGGCGGCAGCCGGCTTCCGCGCGAACCAGTACGGCAACTTCACGACCGAGACCGGAGACGTGGTGGTGTCGGGCATGTACTCGGCGCCCACGATGGCGCGGCTGCGCGCCGTCAAGAAGCAGTACGACCCGGCGAACGTGTTCTCGGCGAATCTGAACATCACGCCCGCCTAGCCCTAGATGTGTGGCACGAAGTCGCGCCAGGCGATCCGGCGCTCGGAGCGCGGGTCGTCTTCGACGCGATCCTCGGAGTCGATGATGAGGGTGGCGCGGCGGTCCTCGGTGTAGGGCGGCCAGCCGGCATCCACCGTGCCTTCGCGGGCGAACCGCAGCCAGTTCGCGCGCATCCGTCGACCAGTGCGCTCGAAATCCCGGAACCCGCCGAGCGATCCCATCACGCGGCCGAACGGCGTGCGCGCCCGGTCGAACACCGCGAAGAGCTCGATGCCGTGCGTAGCATCCAGCCCCATCAGCTTGGCCAGGCGCGGCGCGATGTCAAACCGGTAGAAGTACACCGGCGCATAGCGCGAGTGGCCTTCTGCGACCTCGATGGAGGGATACCAGAACGCGTAGTCGCCCCCGAAGTCGGCGCGTCCGCGTCGGGTCGGCAGATGCGGGTATTGCGCCGCCAGTGCCCGCGCCACGGTGCGGCCGGTCTTGACGAAGATGCCCTGGATGCGTCGCGGGGTGGTCGCGAGGATGTCCAGCCGCCCGCGGAAGATCGAGCCCTCACGCTCGTTGGTGCCGATGATGAGCGGAACAGGATGCGCCAGCCCCTCGGCGAAGGCGCGCACCGGCCGCACCGGCAGGAAGTCGCCGTCGATGGTCGGGCAGAGCGCGATCGTGCCGGGGACGCGATCCGGGGTCTCGCGCAGGGTCCGGTTCGTCGCGGTAACCAGCTGCGCCATCGTGGCGCCGCGCAGGAGCTCTGACGCCTCGGCATCCGACGACGGCGCGGAGCGGCCCGCGACCTCGGCGAGCAGGTCGACGAAGTCGGCGCCCCACTGACGGGTCACCTCGGCGTCGTAGACGGCCTCCGCGGGGGCACTCTCGGCGATCGCGCGCGCGAACAGCCCGCGGGCTGCGGGAACGCAGAGCAGCGTCGTGACAGCGTTGCCTCCCGCCGACTCTCCGAACAGGGTCACGTTGTCGGGATCTCCTCCGAACGCGCGGATGTTATCGCGCACCCACTCGAGCGCCGCCACGATGTCGCGCAACCCGAGGTTGTTCTCGATCGGAGTCTCGGGCGTCGAATACCGCGCGAAGTCGAGGAAGCCGAAGGCGCCGAGCCGGTAGTTGAGGTTGACGAAGACGACGCCGCCCTCGTGCACCAGCCCCTCGCCCTGCTGCGGCATGTCACGGGACGAGCCGACCGCGTAGGCGCCGCCGTGCACGTACACCATCACGGGCCGCGGCGTGCGGCTCTCGAATCGGGGAGCGATCACGTTGACGCTGAGGCAGTCCTCCGAGCTGCTGCCGAGGCTGCTCAGTCCCGGGGTCAGGGCCCCGCGATCCTGGGGCGCGACGGGGCCGAAGACCGCCGCAGAACGCACGCCCTCCCACGGCTGGACCGGTTGCGGCGCACGGAACCGGTTCTCGCCTGCGGTGGACGCTGCGTACGGGATGCCGCGCCACATCCGGAGTCCCCGACGCAACACCCCCTGGATGCGTCCGCCCGTCACATCGACGGTGAGCGCATCCCTTTCCATGCTGAGAACTCTACGTTCGCCGACTTGACGTCCGCTCAACACAGCCTGAACGCGGCCCGTGCGAGATCACACATCCACGCGACTGAGGTCGAGCCCCTGACCGGCGATGATGAAGTCCTTGCGCGGTGCCACCTCGTTGCCCATGAGGAGCTCGAAGACCCGAGTCGCTTCATTCATCCGTTCGGCATCGGCCATGGTCACTTTGCGGAGCGTGCGGTGCGCACGACTCATCGTGGTCTCGGCAAGCTGGTCGGCATCCATCTCACCGAGCCCCTTGTAGCGTTGAATCGGATCCTGGTAGCGCTTGCCCGCCTTCTTCAACGATGCGAGCACGCCGTTCAACTCGGCTTCGGAATAGGTGTAGATGGTCTCGTTCGGCTTCGACCCCGGGTTGATGACGACGACGCGGTGGAGGGGTGGGACAGCCGAGTACACGCGCCCACTGGTGATCATGTCGGGCATGTAGCGGAAGAACAGGGTGAGCAGCAGCGTGCGGATGTGCGCCCCGTCGACATCCGCGTCGGCCATGATGATGACCTTGCCGTAGCGTGCCTGCTCGAGATCGAAGCTGCGCCCGGACCCCGCCCCGATCACCTGGATGATGGATGCGCACTCAGCATTGCTGAGCATGTCGCTCACCGACGCCTTCTGCACGTTGAGGATCTTGCCCCGGATCGGCAGCAGCGCCTGGTACTCGGAGTCGCGCCCGAGCTTCGCGGTGCCGAGCGCCGAGTCGCCCTCGACGATGAACAGCTCGCTGTTCGCCACGTCGGAGGTGCGGCAGTCGACCAGCTTGGCGGGCAGCGACGAGTTCTCGAGCGCGTTCTTGCGGCGCTGCGTCTCTTTGTGGGCACGCGCCGAGATCCGGCTCTTCATCTCGGCGACGATCTTGTCGAGCACCAGGGAGGACTGCGCCTTGTCGTCGCGCTTGCTGCTGGTGAACCGCGCGGTCATCCCGGCGGCCACGGCATTGGCGACGATCGCGCGCACGGCCGGCGTGCCGAGCACCTCCTTGGTCTGCCCCTCGAACTGAGGCTCGGGCAGGCGCACCGTGAGCACAGCGGTCAGGCCGGCCAGGATGTCCTCCTTCTCGAGCTTGTCCGTTCCGACCTTGAGCCGGCGCGCGTTCTTCTCGACCTCGGAGCGCAGGAACTTCATGAGTCCCTGCTCGAATCCGGCCTGGTGCGTTCCGCCCTTCGGCGTGGCGATGATGTTGACGTAGCTGCGAAACACCGTGTCGTATCCGGTCCCCCAGCGCAGGGCGATATCGACCTCGCACTCGCGGTTCAGTTCGGTCGCGACCATGTGGCCGTTCTCCTGCAGCACGGGCACCGTCTCGGCGTACGCCCCGGTGCCCTGGATGCGCCAGGTCGCCGTGAGCGGAGCGTCGGGCGCCAGGAAGTCGACGAATTCGCTGATCCCACCCGCGAACCGGAAGGTCTCGCGATTGTCGGCGCGCTCGCGGCGATCCAGGATGTCGATCCCGAGCCCGGGAACCAGGAACGCGGTCTGACGTGCCCGGTCGACGAGTTCGTCGAGCTGGAATCCGGCGCCCTTCGTGAAGATCTGCGGGTCGGCCCAGTAACGGATCCGCGTGCCGGTCGCACCCTTGGCGACCTTTCCGACCACCCGCAGCTCGCTGTTGGAGGTGTAGGGGGTGAACGGCGCGTCCGGGGTCGGGCTCACTTTTCCCGTCGAATCGGCGGCGTCGGCGAACACCCCCGGCTCGCCCCGTCGGAACGACATGGCCCAGGTCTTGCCGTCGCGGTCGACCTCGACGTCGAGACGCTCGGACAACGCGTTCACCACCGACGCACCCACACCGTGGAGCCCGCCGGAGGCGGCGTACGACCCCGACCCGAACTTTCCGCCGGCGTGAAGCTTGGTGAAGACGACCTCGACCCCGCTCAGCCCGGTCTTCGGCTCGATGTCGACCGGGATGCCGCGAGCCGTGTCGCGCACCTCCACGCTGTTGTCGGGGTGCAGCACCACCTCGATCTCGGATCCGTGGCCGGCAAGGGCCTCGTCCACCGAGTTGTCGATGATCTCCCACAGGCAGTGCATCAGCCCGCGCGAATCGGTGGAACCGATGTACATGCCCGGCCGCTTGCGCACCGCCTCGAGCCCTTCGAGCACGCTGAGGTGACGGGCGTTGTAGTCGGCGTTCGTCACAGACGACGCTCCTTCGTACTTCGGGAACGGATGCGGAGGGAATGGATGCCGGAAGGGCCGTCGTTAAGCGTATGGCGATCGGCCGACCCCGTTCGACGCGACACCCCTCAGGGTTCACGCGGTACGCGGTCAGCGAAATGCAACGTCAATGACACACTCCCGACACGGGTCGGTGGTTGGATTGAGCTAACGGAATCGCTGCACGAGCCCGAGGGAGCACACCATGAACCAGATCACCGACACCATCGACGAACTCGAGCTCCCCTCCCTGACCGCCCTGGACCGCTGCGACAGCTGCGGGGCGCAGGCCTACGTGCGCGTCACCCTCGCCTCGGGCGACCTGCTGTTCTGCGCGCACCACGGCGCGAAGTTCAAGGAGAAGCTCGCGCCGACCGCCCTGGCGTGGCACGACGAGACCGACCGCCTCAACGAAAGCCGCGACACCACGGACTGAGCACCGCGCCCGCGTGCGATGACTGGCCCCGATCTCCGGATCGGGGCCATTCGCACGTTCGGGCGACCTTTCCCTGAAGGTTCCTGGAAATGGGGCCGACCTGGAGGTGGCACCCATCCGGCCTTCCTACCGTGGAAAGAGTGACCCAACTCGCCACGAGACCTGACCTTGCCAGAGCGGACCGGACCGAGATCCGGGCAGCATCCGACATCGCGATGCATCGTCGGAGCGCACCCGCGACCCGGCTCGCCTCGGTGGACGGTCTCCGCGGGGTCGCCGCTCTCGCGGTGGTGCTGCACCATCTGTACCTGGTCGCGACCCCCGTGCTCACCGCCCAAGGCGTAACCGGGATCGGCAGCGCCGACTGGTGGCTGTCGGACACCCCGCTGAAGGTCGCGACGGCGGGCGCAGAGGCGGTGCTGGTCTTCTTCATCCTCAGTGGACTGGTGGTCGCACTGCCGGTGCTCAGGCAGAAGGAATTCGTCTGGAGTGCATTTCTCGCAGGTCGTCTGGTACGGCTCTATCTGCCGGTCTGGGCGTCTTTGGCGCTGGGCACGGTGCTGCTCTTCGCCGTTCCCCGTGACTCTGCGATGGTGACCGAGGGATCCTGGCTGGCGAGCGCGAACGCGAGAGAGACGACGGTCGGCTCGCTTCTGCACCAGGGCGCGCTCACCCAGTCGTCCTATGACATCAACAACGTGCTCTGGTCGTTGCGGTGGGAGCTGGCCTTCTCGGCCCTGCTGCCCGTGTTCGTCGCCGTCGCGATGCTGGTGCGGCGACGGTGGTGGGCGGCGGCCATCGCCGCTGTCATCCTGAGCGCAGTGGGGGCGCACACCAACACGTCCGCGCTGCGGTACCTGCCGGTGTTCTTCCTCGGCACGCTGCTCGCCGTGCAGCTGGATGCCGTGCGGGAGTGGATGCGGCGACGGATGCTGCGCCCTCGCGCACGCCTCTGGTCGGCAGGCCTGGTGACCGCATCCCTGCTGATCCTGATCGCCGGATGGCTCGTCCGATCGGTCGCGCCGGCGGGCACCCCCGCCAACGACCTGACCAACGACGTCGAGGTGATCGGGGCGCTCGGGCTGGTGATCGCCGCGATCGGCGTGCCCTTCCTGCGGCGCGGCTTGGAGTCCCGCGGGTGCCAGTGGCTCGGTCGCGTCTCGTTCAGCCTCTACCTGGTGCACGTCCCGATCATCGCCACGCTGGGCTTCGTGCTCGGCGACGGGATGTGGTGGCTCGTCGCGGCGATCGGCATCCCGCTCTCGCTGATGGTGGCCTGGGGATTCTCGACGGTGGTGGAAGGGCCCTCTCACCGGCTCGCGCAGTGGGTCACCGCGCGCATCGCCGCGCGGGTGAGGGCCGCGTCATGAACGCGGGGTCCGGAGCCTCAGTCGGAGCCGACGGGCCATGACAGCCATCAGGCCGATCTCGGGCGCGCGGAGCAGTGCGAGTGCGCCGACGTAGCACCCCAGTGCCACGAGCGCGACGATGCCCCCGCCGACCGCGCCCTCAACCCGGCCATTCAGCGTCCAGCCCGCGGCGCCGCCCAGCAGCACGAAGGCGCCGACCCCTCCTGCCAGCCCTCCGACGGACGCCAGGGCGAACCGACCGAGCGCACGCCAGGTCGCCGTCAGTCTGAGATCCGGCAGGTGCCGGCGCAGCAGGCGAAGCGTGACGGGCAATTGCGCGATCGTGGCGATCGACTGGCTGAGGGCTACGAGAAGGGCGAGCTGTGCCACGGCCACGTACCCGAGCGAGGCCGCCACGAACGAGAGCGCGGCGCCCGCGGCGACGATGACCATCTGGACCACCGCGAAGTAGAACGGCCTGCGCGTGTCGTTGAACGAGAAGAACGCGCGCCGCAGGATCACCAGGATCCCGGACGGCACCAGCCCCACGAGGAAGGCGCAGAGCACCCAGGCCAGCGTCACGGCGCCGACGCGATCCGACGTGAACACGCGCGCGACCGGGCCGGACGCCGCCGCGATCGCCACCATGAACCCGAAGGCGAACACCGTCACCACGCGGATCGACTCCTGGATGTTGGCGGCGACCAGGTCGAGCCGCTTCTCGGCGGCGAGTTCGGCCAGCCTGGTGTAATACGCGGTGCTGACCGAGAGCGTCACGATCGAATGCGGCAGCATGAACACGAGCCAGGCGTAGGTCAGCACCGTGTATCCCGCGGCACCGGAGGCGGCCGAGAGCACGATCGACTGCACCAGGCCGGCCAGCTGGCTGGCGACCACCGTGAGCAGCGTCCACAACGCGAGCCGACTGAGCTGTCGCAGTCCCATCCCCCGCCACCGGAAGTCGGGCCGAAGCCGGATGCGGGTGCGTCGCCAGAAGAATGCGAGCAAGCCGGCCTGGATCGCGATGCCCAACGTCGCCGTCGCGCCGAGCAGAGCCACCATGGCGGGATCCCAGTCGGCGACGCGCGTCGTGGGTCCGCCGTACAGGAACAGGATCAGCCCGAAGCCGACGATCGACACGATGTTGTTCGCGGTCGGCACCCAGCTGTACGGACCGAAGACGCGTCGCGCGTTCAGCACCTCCCCGATCAGGCCGTACAGCCCGTAGAAGAGCAGTTGAGGCAGGCACCAGTAGGCGAATGAGAGGGCGAGGGACTGCTGCTGCGCCGTGTAGAGGGGCGCATACAGCGCGATGAGCAGCGGCGCAGCGATGATCGCGAGAAGTGTGGCGGCAACCAGCACCACCGTGCCGAGCGTCAGCAACTTCGAGATGAATCGGTCGCCGCCATCGGAATGCACCGACGAGCGCACGATCTGCGGGACGACGATGCCGGTGACAACACCCGCGGCGATGATCTCGTAGATGGATGTCGGCAGCATGTTCGCCGTCGTGAACGCGTCAGCGGCTCGGCTTCCGTACGAGCCGATGACGCTCACGAGCAGGATCGAGCGCACGACACCGGTGGCTCGGGAGACGATCGTCCCCGCACCGATCAGCGCACTCGCCGCCGCGTGGCCGCTCACCTGGGGTCGCAATCCATGATCGGCACGTCGGCTAGAACTCGCCGATCACGGCGCGGTAGCGGGGCAGAAGGCCCCGGTACTCCCCGACGCCGCTCGGTTTCGCCTGGAACACCCCGGTGTTGTAGTTGCCCTCGATGAGAACCGGGCCCTCGGGGCGGATCGCCACATCCCACCCGACGTACGGGATCTCGGGAACCACGAGCGCCGCCTTCGTCACGAGTTGGACGGCCTCGCGGAAGCACGGCACCTCGAAGCCGAGGATGGTCACGCCGCTGAGGGGGTGCACCGAATAGCTGTGGCCGGCGCCATCGAACGCGGCGCTCTGCGTGCGCCCGGAGTCGTCGACCATCGTGTACATGCCGCCGTCGCTGAAGTTGTCGATCGCGCCGCCGTTGCCGATCTTGAGTGCCGAGGCGAGAAGGTGCACATCGCCATCCTTGCGGAAGGTGATGAGACGCAGGGTGTTGACACTGCTGGGATTGAGACGAGCGAGCTCGGGGTGCTGGACGAGGCACTCCTCGAGCAGGAACTGCCGGGCGTCGAGCGCCCGCGAGATGAACGAGTCGACGTCGCCGACCGTCGACGCGTCGACCTTCTCCACCCCGTGGCCCCCGAGGCCGTCGACCGGCTTGAGGATGACGATCGGGTGCCGCTGGAGGAAGGCCGAGACCGAGGGAGCATCCGTCTCGCGCAGATCGAGCCACTCGCGGCCGAGATCGTCGGCGAACAGCCGATTGAACTCGACCTTGTCGGCGAACAGGTGCCGATGCGAGGGCGCGTCGTACCGCGCGGCGATGTGGTCCGACTTGGGATGGGTCATCAGCGTCGCGCGTTCGCGTCGCGACAGCGCGTAGACGTCCCAGTCCTGGTAGTCCTGGAACGCCACCTCGTACCGGAGGCTGCACCAGAGGATGTCGACGAAGACGCGGGCAGCGGGCCGGTGCGCCTTCGGCGCGATGGCGACCGCGAGCGACCAGACCCGCTTTCCCGCGCTCGATCGAGCGCGACGCAGAAGATACGCCAGTCGACGGCGCATCAAGCCGAGGGCTCGCCCACCGGACGGACCACGCCCAGCGGCGTCGACTGATCGTCCTGCCCCAGCGGGTTGTCGCGCAGGATCCGCGCCAGCTGCCGCTCGTCCTGGCGGCTCAGAGTGGAGCCGAGCACATTGCCGCCGAGGTCGTTGATGTCGACGATCGCCACGTGCACGTCGCCGCCGAGCGAGGTTCGCAACGCCGCCGCGACTCGTCGCGGTTGCGACGGCCCGAGCACGACCGCACGGTTGTACGGCGGGATCGTGTTGGGCGTGGGCCCGTCGATGGCGCGAGCCTTGTTGCCCGCGATGCGGTAGAAGTCGCCGCGGCGCCCGACGAGCTTCGTGACCGCGGCGACAGCGGCCGCGAACAGGATGCGGGGGGTGCCGCACTCGCGGAGCGCCATCTCCATCGTCTGGGGGATTCCGAGGCCGATGCCGTGCGAGGTCTTCGTGACATAGCGGGCGAGGAAGGTCGCCAGGCGGCGCGGCTTGATGTCGTCGACCGGGTATGAGCGCCCCTGCGTGATCGCCACGATCTTCTCGGTGATGAACAAGGTGTCGCCCGCCGTCACCGAGGGGCGCGCGTACCGCTGGATGACGTCGTCGAGGTCGTCGCTCGGCATCACCACGTGTGTACGGATGGGGATCCGCTCGAACGACCGCCCGTCGACCTCGACCGTCAGTGCTTTGCCCTCGTTGGGGATCATTCGAGCCTCGTCGGGATCATTCGAGGTAGTCGCGCAGCGACTGCGAGCGGGACGGGTGGCGCAGCTTGGCCATCGTCTTGGACTCGATCTGACGGATGCGCTCGCGCGTCACCCCGAAGGTGTCGCCGATCTGGTCGAGGGTCTTCGGCATGCCGTCACCGAGGCCGAACCGCATCCGGATGACGCCGGCCTCGCGCTCGGAGAGCGAGTCGAGCAGGCTCTCGAGCTGCTTCTGCAGCATCGTGAAGCCCACGGCATCCGCGGGGACGACCGCCTCGGTGTCTTCGATCAGGTCGCCGAACTCGCTGTCGCCGTCCTCGCCGAGCGGGGTGTGCAGCGAGATCGGCTCGCGGCCGTACTTCTGCACCTCGATGACCTTCTCGGGCGTCATGTCGAGCTCGCGCGACAGCTCCTCGGGCGTGGGCTCGCGGCCCAGGTCCTGCAGCATCTGACGCTGCACGCGGGCCAGCTTGTTGATGACCTCGACCATGTGCACGGGGATGCGGATGGTGCGCGCCTGGTCGGCCATGGCACGCGTGATGGCCTGCCGGATCCACCAGGTGGCGTACGTCGAGAACTTGAAGCCCTTGGTGTAGTCGAACTTCTCGACCGCGCGGATGAGGCCCAGGTTGCCCTCCTGGATCAGATCCAGGAACTGCATGCCGCGACCGGTGTAGCGCTTGGCCAGGCTGACCACGAGGCGCAGGTTCGCGCCGAGCAGGTGACTCTTGGCGCGCTGGCCGTCGCGGGCCACCCACGACAGCTCGCGGCCCAGCTGCGACCGCTTCTCGGCGTCGGTCATGTGCGAGAGCTTCTCTTCGGCGAACAGGCCGGCCTCGATGCGCATCGCCAGTTCGACCTCTTCGGCCGCGTTCAACAGCGCGACCTTGCCGATCTGCTTCAGGTAGTCCTTGACCGGGTCGGCGGTGGCGCCGGTGATCGCGGCGGAGTAGACCGGGACTTCGTCTTCGTCGTCGGTCATCGACAGGCGCAGGGCGCCGGTCGGAAGAGGCTCGTCGGTGCCCGTCGAGGTGGTCTCGTCGTCATCGTCGTCGCTGTCGTCTGTCGCGTCTGCGTCGACCGGAGCGTCTTTGTCCGCGTCGCCGTCGACCTCGTCGACGACGACAGCCTCCGCGTCGTCCTCTTCGTCGTCATCGCCGACGACGACATCAACGTCGTCGAGTTCCTCGATGTCGTCGAGTTCTTCGTCGTCGCCGACGGTGGATGCGGCCTTGGCCGTCGTCTTGGCGGCGGCCTTGGCCGGAGTGGCCTTCGTCGCGACCTTTGCGGCGGGTGCTGCCTTCGCAGCAGGAGCCTTCGCAGCAGGAGCCTTGCTCGCGGCAGCGGTCTTCGTCGCGGCACCCTTCGCCACGGGCGCCTTCGCGGGCGCGGTCTTGGCGGGAGCCGCCTTGGCAGCCGGTGCCTTCACGGCGGGCGCGGTCTTGGTCGCGGTCGCCGTCTTCGCGGCGGCCGTCTTCGGCGCTGGCTGGTCGTCCTTGACCGGCTCGGCTGTCTTCGTGGTTCGGGTGGCCATCCTGACCTCTTCCTCTTCGTCGTACGCCTTTTGGGCAGTACTAAGACCCATGTCAAGTCCCTGACGATTCCGCGTCGAACGCGGAGCCGAATCCGGGGACAAGACCGGGTCCTGAGTATCGATTATCGCACACCTTTGACGACGCGACTTGCGCCGCCCACGTTCCGGGATCGCGGGCTCCCCAGCCGATGCATCACTCGGACGGCGCGCCGGGTCTCGTCCGACGTCTCGAGGCGAACAGTCGCGACCTGAAGAGTGCAACCCACAGAGGGGCGATCTCTATTCCGCGTTCCTCGTACATCCTGCGCCGCGTCCTGCCGCGCGCATGGAACAGGCCGACCACCCCGGCGCCGACGATCACGAAGGGCACCAGGAAGGCGATCCGGAAGGAGTCGAACGAGAACAGATCGGCGGCTGCTCCGCCTGCGACGTGCACCGCGTCGATCACGTCGAGCACGACCCCGATCAGCAGCATGCTCACGAAGCCCCCGAGGAATCCGCCGACATTGACGATTCCGGATGCCGACCCCAATGCATGGCTGGGATTGAAGGTGCGCGCCAGGTCGAAACCGACGAGCGACCCGGGACCGCCCGTCCCGATGGCGATGAACAGCGCCGCCACGAGGCCGACGGGTGGGACGCCCGGCCAGGCCAGCACGACCGCGAACAGCAGGAAGATCACGCTGACCAGGCCCAGCACGATGTTGCTGCGCCGAAGCGGGAACCGCGCGACCAGGATCCCGACGACGGGCCCGGCGAGCACGCTGCCCAGAACCAGCAGCGAGAAGATCGTGGCCGCGGTCGGCACGTCGTAGCCGAGCCCCGCCGTCAGGAAGGGATAGCCCCACATGATCGACATCAGAGTCGGAACCGTACCGCCGACCAGGTGAGCCCAGAATCCCAGCTGCGTGCCAGGACGACGGATGCTGGCGCCCAGTTGCTGCAGAGCGCTGCTCGTCGGGATCGGGCTGGTGGCGGGCGGCGGCTCACCGCGGCGCACGAGAGCGAACGCCACCGCCGCCGCGACCACCGATGCGCCGCTCGCGATGAGCAGTCCGGGCTGCCACCCGAGCGAATGCAGCAGCAGCGCGAACGGGATAGCCGAGACGATCTGGCCCAACTGCCCGATGATCCCGACCCACTGACTGAGCTGCGGGAGCACCCGGCCCCCGAACCAGTTGGGCAGCATGCGGATCACTGAAACGAAGGTGGCGGCATCCCCCATCCCGACGAGCACCCGCGCGAAGATGACGAACCCGATCGACGGCGAAACGGCCAGGATCGCTTGCCCGGCCGCCATGACAACGGCACCGCAGACGATCAGGGCGCGTGGCCCCACGCGATCGACGAGGATCCCGACCGGGATCTGCAATGCCGCGTACACGATGATCTGCACGACGGCCACGGTCGAGATCACGGCCGCACTGGCGTGGAACCGCTCGGTCGCGTCCACCGTGAGCACGCCGAACGAGGTGCGCTGCGTGACACCGATCAGGTAGGCGAAGACCGCGCCACCGAAGACGATCCACGAGCGCGCCGAGTTCACCCCTTCAGGCTAGAACGGGCGCGCGGGGAGAACGGTCGCGGTCGCGGGCGTCAGTCGTCGTCGCGGCGATTCGCGAGGAACTTCTCGAGTTCGGCCGCGATGGTGTCGCCGCCCGGCAGCTCGCCGCTCTCGTCCATCAACGGAGAGGGCAGCGGGTTGTCCTCCATATAGCTGTCGTGCCGGGCCTCGAGGGTGCCGACCAGTCGCTGCAGCTCCTGGTTGCCCTCGACCTGGTCCGCGACCTTCGACAGGAACGCGCGATTGTCTTCGCGCAGCTGCTCCGTCGGGAAGATGAGGCCGGTCGCGGCGCTGATGTTCTCGAGCGCGGCCACCGCCGCCAACGGGTACTCGGTGTCGCCGAGATAGTGCGGAATGAGCAGGACGAAACCGGCCGTCGGATGTCCGAGCTCGGACAGCCGGAACTCCAGCAGGTGCAGCGCGTTTCCCGGTGCTTGGGTGCGAGGCTTCCAGACCGACAGCGAGTCGATCAGGTCGAGCCGGTTGCCGCTCACCGTCACCCCGATCGGGCGGGTGTGCGGAACGGGCATCGGGATGGCGTGCACCCACGTGGTGTCCTTCACCTTGTAGGTGTCGACGAGCTGGAGCACCGCCTCAGTGAAGCGCTCCCACTGGAAGTCGGGCTCGAATCCGGTCAGCAGCAGGAAGGGCTGACCGAGCTCGTCCTTGACCAGGTACAGCGAGAGCTTCAGCGGCGTGTACTCGGTCAGGTGGTCCTGATCGAAGAAGATCGTGGGCCGGCGCGCGCGGTAGTCGAGCAGGGCGTCGGCGTCGAAGGTCGCGATCTCGCGCACGTCGAGCGTGTCGAGGAGGTACTGGCTGAACTGCGACACCGCGGAGCCCGCGTCGGCGAATCCCGTCAGTCCCGCGACCAGGTGCAAGCCGTGCGGAACCTGGGCGACCTCGGAAGAGAGATCGTAGAGTTCGCCGGGATCGCGCATGCCACGATTCTAAATCGCGGCCCGTCCCCTTCGCCGGAACGCGCAGGCCGACCGTCAAGCTGACAGCGAACAGAGAAGTACCGTTGTGGAATGGTCGTCCCCGCACTCTCGCTCACCTCCGTTCCGCCGCTGGCCGGTGACCAGGACGGCACACCTCCCGACCTGCTGGTCCTCGGCGTTCAGAAGACGGATGCCGGCCCCCGCCTACTCGGCGATGACCCGGCATTCGCCGGCGTCGCGGCCGCCCTCCCCCAGATCGGAGCGACCGGGGCGGCGGACGAGCTGCGCCGTCTGCCCCCCGTCGAGGGATCGGGCATCCCGGTCGCGCTGATCGGCGTGGGCAAGGAGGTCACGGCAGACGCGCTGCGGGCGGCCGCGGGAGCGGCGACGCGCCAGCTCACCGGCATCGAGCGGCTGGCCGTTGCGCTGCCCGTCACGTCTGCTGCCGAGGCTCAGGCCGTGCTCGAGGGAGCGGGCATCGGCGCCTATGCGTACACGGACTACCGCGTCGCCACGCTGGACGCCACGAAGACTCCCGCACGGGTCATCGTCGCGCACGTCGCGGCCGACCTGGCCGACGAGGCCACGGCCGCGCGGGCGACCGCGGTCGTCACCGCGATCCACCAGGTGCGCGACTTGGTCAACATGCCTCCGTCGGACCTCTACCCCGAGACCCTGGCCGACGCAGCGGTCGGTCTGGCAGACGGCTTGCCCGTCGACGTCGAGGTGCTCGACGTGGCAGCGCTCGAGGCAGGCGGATTCGGCGGCATCCTGGGCGTCGGCAGCGGATCGAGCCGCGGGCCGCGGTTGGCAGTGGTCCGTTACGCGCCCGAGGGAGCCGAGCGGCATCTCGCGCTCGTAGGCAAGGGCATCACGTTCGACTCGGGTGGGCTCTCGCTGAAGCCCGCGGCATCCATGGTCGGAATGAAATACGACATGACTGGCGCCGCGACCGTGCTGGCCGTCACTTTGGCGGCCGCGCGACTGAACCTTCCCGTGCGCATCACGGCGTGGATGTGCATCGCCGAGAACCTGCCGTCAGGCACCGCGGCCCGGCCGAACGACGTGCTGCGCATCCGGGGAGGCAAGACCGTCGAGGTGCTCAACACCGACGCCGAGGGTCGCCTGGTGCTGGCGGACGGACTGGTCGCGGCGAGCGAGGAGCACCCCGACGCAATCGTGGACGTCGCCACCCTCACCGGCGGCGCGCGGGTCGCCATGGGCGAGCGCTACGTCCCGGTGATGGGAGCGGACGAGCTGGTCTCGAGGGTCATCGCCGCCGGCGCCTCCGCTGGCGAACCGATCTGGCACATGCCCCTCCCGCCCGAGCTGCGCGCCGTGCTCGACAGCGACGTCGCCGATATCGCCAACGCCCGCACGGGCAACCCGAACGGCGGCATGCTGGTCGCCGCGCACTTCCTCAAGTACTTCGTGGGGACGGTGAGCGACGAGGCGGATGCCGCGCAGATCCCCTGGGCGCATCTCGACATCGCGGGCGCTGCCAACAACGCCGCCAGCCCGCACGGAGAGGTGGGGAAAGGTCCCACCGGGGCAACGGTGCGCACCCTCATCGCCTTGGCAGAAGATTTTTCGCAGGTCTAGTAGGGTCTTTGTGGCAAGGAAACCCTTGCCGTTGCACGTACCGCACGCCACCCTTGCGCGGTACTGATCGAGTGCTATCGCACGAGGGAGTTGCCGGGTGTCCGAGCAGAATTTTGACCTTGTCGTGCTGGGCGCCGGGAGTGGCGGATACGCCGCTGCGATCCGCGCCGCCGAGCTGGGTCTGTCGGTTGGTCTCATCGAGAAGGACAAGGTCGGCGGCACCTGCCTGCATATCGGCTGCATCCCGACCAAGACCCTGCTGCACGCGGCCGAGGTCGCCGATTTCGCCCGCGAGTCGGCGAAGTTCGGGGTCACCGCCGAGTTCCAGGGCATCGACATCGCGGGAGTGACGAAGTACCGCGAGGGCATCGTCGCCAGCAAGTACAAAGGCCTGCAGGGCCTGCTGAAGGCGCGCGGCATCACGACCATCGAGGGCGCCGGCCGCCTGATCTCCCCCACCACCGTGCAGGTCGGCGACGACACCATTACGGGCAAGAACGTGGTGCTCGCCACCGGTTCGTACTCGCGCAGCCTTCCCGGGCTCGAGATCGGTGGCCGCGTCATCACCTCCGAGCAGGCGCTGCAGCTCGACTTCGTTCCGAAGAAGGTCGTCGTGCTCGGCGGCGGAGTCATCGGCGTCGAGTTCTCGAGCGTGTGGAAGAGCTGGGGCGCCGATGTGCAGATCATCGAGGCGCTTCCGCACCTGGTCCCCAACGAGGACGAGTCGGTCAGCAAGCAGTTCGAGCGCGCGTTCCGCAAGCGCGGCATCAACTTCAGTGTGGGCGTGCGCTTCCAGAGCGTCACGCAGAACGAGAACGGCGTCGTCGTGACGCTCGAAGACGGCCAGACCTTCGACGGCGAACTGCTGCTCGTCGCGGTCGGCCGTGGACCGTCGACGGCCAACGTCGGCTTCGAAGAGGCCGGCGTCACGATGGACCGCGGTTTCGTCATCACGAACGAGCGCCTCCAGACCAACATCCCCGGCCTCTACGCCGTCGGCGACATCGTTCCCGGCCTGCAGCTGGCGCACCGCGGCTTCATGCAGGGCATCTTCGTCGCCGAGGAGATCGCCGGCCTCAACCCTGTGGTGGTCGAGGACGTGAACATCCCGAAGGTCACCTACTCCGACCCCGAGGTCGCCTCGGTCGGCCTGAGCGAGGCCAAGGCAGTCGAGAAGTACGGCGCCGACAAGGTCACCAGCTACGACTACAACCTGGCAGGCAACGGCAAGAGCCACATCCTCGAGACCTCCGGGTCGGTCAAGGTGGTCCGGCTGAACGATGGACCAGTGCTCGGCGTCCACATGATCGGTGCCCGCGTCGGCGAGCTGATCGGCGAGGCGCAGCTGGCGGTCAACTGGGAGGCGTATCCCGAGGACATCGCCCCGTTCATCCACGCGCACCCGACGCAGAACGAGGCGCTGGGCGAGGCCTTCCTGGCTCTCGCGGGCAAGCCGCTGCACGCGATCTGAGCGGCACCCCGATCTTCGGCACACGCCGACCTAAACTGATACCACCGCTTTGCACTAAGGAGCATCACTGATGAGCGAATCCGTCAGCCTTCCCGCACTCGGAGAGAGTGTGACCGAGGGCACGGTGACCCGCTGGCTCAAGAAGGTCGGCGACCGCGTGGAGGTCGACGAGCCGCTGCTCGAGGTCTCGACCGACAAGGTCGACACCGAGATCCCGTCGCCGGTCGCGGGCGTGATCGAAGCCATCCTGGTGCAGGAGGACGAGACCGTCGAGGTCGGAACCGCGCTCGTCACGATCGGTGACGGGTCGGGATCGGGTTCGCCCGCCGCGGACGCACCGGCTGCGGCCGCCCCGGCTGAAGCCGCCCCTGTCGAAGCCGCCCCTGTCGCCCAGGCCGCGAGCGAGCCCGCACCCGCCGCTGAGCCGGTCGCCGCTGAGCCCGTCGCCGCTGAGCCCGTCGCCGCTGAGCCGGCCCCTGCCGAGGCCGCCCCCGAGGTGGCCGTCGAGAATGCGGCACCCGAAGCAGCTCCGCAGCCCGAGCTCGCTCCGGCACCCGAGCCGACTCCGGCAGTCGCGGCGCCCGAGCCGGAGCCGACCCCCGCCGCTCCCGAGGCCGCAGCGCCCGAGGCACCTGCTCCCGCTGCTCAACCGGCCGCTGAGGCTCCCGCCGCTGCAACTCCCGCAGGCGCCGGCGCCAACGCCGGATACGTGACGCCGATCGTCCGCAAGCTCGCCCACGACCAGGGCGTCGACCTGGCCGGCATTCCCGGAACCGGCGTCGGCGGGCGCATTCGCAAGCAGGATGTGCTGGATGCCATCGCGTCCCCCGCAGCACCCACCGCCTCGGCTCCGGTTGCCGCGCCGACTCCCGCGCCGATCTTGGAGACCTCGGCCCTGCGCGGCACGACGGTACCCATGTCCCGGCTGCGCAAGGTCGTCGCGGAGCGTGCCGTGGTGTCCATGCAGACCATGGCGCAGCTCACGACGGTGGTCGAGATCGACGTCACCAAGGTGGCGGCCTACCGAGATCAGGTCAAGGCGGCCTTCCTGGCCAAGGCCGGCGTCAAGTTGAACTTCCTGCCGTTCTTCACCCTCGCGGCCGCGGAGGCCCTCCGCGCGTACCCGATCATCAACGCCACGGTCGACGGCGACAACATCGTCTATCCGGATCACGAGAACATCAGCATCGCGGTGGACACCGAGCGCGGTCTCCTCACCCCGGTGATCCGCAACGCGGGAGACCTGAACCTCGCCGAGATCGCCCAGCAGATCGCGGACCTCGCCGAGCGCACCCGTGACAACAAGCTGAAGCCCGACGAGCTGGCCGGCGGCACCTTCACCGTGACCAACACGGGATCACGCGGCGCGCTCTTCGACACGCCGGTCGTGTTCCTGCCTCAGGTCGCCATCCTGGGCACGGGGATCGTCGCCAAGAAGGCCGTCGTTGTGAGCGACGCGGGGATCGACGCCATCGCCATCCGCTCGACCGTGTACTTCGCGCTGTCGTACGACCACCGCATCGTCGACGGAGCGGACGCCGCACGCTTCCTCACCGCCGTCAAGGACCGGCTCGAGAGCGGCGACTTCGCCGACAAGCTCGGCATCTAGCCGCCCCTGGGGGTTGGCGCAGTCGAGTTCGGCGCAGTCGAGTTCGGCGCAGTCGGGCTCGGGGCCGCCGGATTCGCACTCGGAGACGTGTGCGCGATCACATCGCGGATGCACCATCCGGTGTCGCCCTTGACGAGCAGCAACGAGGCGTCGGACGCCGCGGGGCCCAGTCGTACCAGGGCCGAGTCGCCCAACCGCTCGATGAGCGCGACGGCGTCCAGGTCGGTCGGCAGCGACAGCGGCTCGGGCAATTCCCCGCCCCGCTGCCCCGCCCGGATCGCAGCCTGATCGTCGCTCAGGGCGCTCGATCCCGGCTCGTCGATCGGATCGAGGCACCGCAGCGAGAGCGAACTCAGGCAGCGATCCCGGGCGCCGACGAGGAACGACGCCGCGGCGACCGGGTCATCGCCGGCGACGACCGGATCGCTCGAGGTCAGGTGGTCATCGCTCGACGCGGTACTTGCCTTCGGCGAGACCCACGGAGTCGAGGCGTTGCCTGGCCGCGACTGGGCGGGCGCCGTCGGCACGACGACCGTCACCAGGCCCACCGTTGCTGCGGCCGCCGCGACTGCCAGCACCGCACGCCGTCGACCGGGACCCCATGAGCCCCAGCGCCGCCGCGCCGCGCCGACGGCCGCCGCCACCACCGGCACTGCAGGGCTGCGATCGATCGCATCAAGGACGCGTTGCAGCAGCGGCTCGGGCACCACGCCGGCCAGCGCCGCGGTCCAACGCCGTGATGCGCCGATCGACTCGGTGCTCGGCTCCTCGCCAGTGCCGACGGGGATCGCGCGCCATTTCGAGGGGGCGATATCGGCGTCCGCTGCATCCGGCTCGAAGCGGACAGGCAGCGCCGCCGCGACCTCGAAGAGGCGCTCGGTCAGCACTGGAAGGGCCAGTTCCAGATCGCACGCCTCGAGGTCGGCCATCAACTCCCGCGCGGCTCGCGCCCGGCCGCCTTCGATCCGCCCGAGGACCATGACCGCCAGTGCGACGGCAGCCGATCGGTCTCGGCGCACCGCCTCGATCTGCTCGAGGACGAACTCGGGCGCGCCCGGTTCGAACAACTCCGCCCGCGCGAATCCGATGATGGTAGGCGAGCCATCGTCGCGGAACAGGATGGAGCGCGCGCTCAGGTTTCCGTGCGCGACGCCCGCGGCGTGCATCCTCAGGAGGGCGGTCGCGATCGGGGCCAGCACCGTCACCGCTTCTCCCGCCTCAATGTGCTGCCGGATGCGCAGCAACTCGGCGAGATCGCCGCGCGGGAGCCGCTCGAACACCAGTCGGACCGACTCGTCGTCGGCGTCCACATCGAGGAGGGCGACGACGTGGTCACCGCGCGCGCGCTCGAGCGACGCGCACAGCTTCAGGGCCGACGCCCACCCGGATTGCGACGAGGGCAGCGTCTTGATGGCCACCGTGTGCGCGGTGTCGGTCTGGGGATCGTCGGCCACGGCACTCCCGTTTCGGTGCCCCAGCAGCACCTCGCCGTCGTCGTCGCGCGCGAGAGTCCGCAGCACCCGATAACCCGCGAGCTCGCGCGGCCCGAGCTCGCGCAGCCCCCGTTCGCTCGACGGGGGCCGTCGATCCAGTGCGGTCATGCGCCCAGGCTGACGGAGTCGTCAGGATTTCCTGCCCTCCCGGCGTGCGCCGGTGGACATCGGCCGGCCGCGCGTGGCCGGGAGGAGCCGCTCCCGGTGCATAGACTGTCGGAATGGTCGACTACGTCGACACGGGGCTAAGCGCCAACTCCGTGCCGTACTTGACGGCCCTCGAGCAGCAGCGTGCTGTGCACGCTGCTGTGGCGAGTGGCCGGGCGTCAGATACCGTCATCCTCCTCGAGCACCCCTCGGTGTACACCGCGGGCAAGAGGACCGAGCCGCACGAGCGTCCCACGGACGGCACGCCCGTCATCGACGTGGATCGCGGCGGCAAGATCACCTGGCACGGTCCCGGTCAGCTGGTCGGCTATCCCATCGTGCGGTTGGCCGATCCCATCGATGTCGTCGCCTACGTGCGCCGCCTCGAGGGCATGCTGATCGCCGTGCTCGCCGAGTTTGGCATCCAGGGCGTTCGCGTCGACGGTCGCAGCGGTGTCTGGCTGGTGGACGATGACCGGCCGACGGGCGACAAGATCGCGGCCATCGGCATCCGGGTCGCCGAGGGCGTCACGATGCACGGCTTCGCGCTCAACTGCAGCAACGGCTTCGAGGCCTACGAGCCGATCGTCGCCTGCGGGATCGCGGATGCCGGCGTCACCAGCATCACGCGCGAACTCGGCCGCACCGTCACCCCGACCGACGTGGCCCCGATCGTCGAGCGGCTCTTCGCGGAGCACCTGGCTCCGAGCCTGGCCGCGAGTCCTGCCACCACCGCGGTTCCCGCATGAGCGCGATCACCAACGGCCAGGCGCAGGAGCCGGCCGGCCGCAAGCTGCTGCGCCTCGAGGTGCGCAATGCCGAGACGCCGATCGAGCGCAAGCCCGAGTGGATCAAGACCCACGCCAAGATGGGGCCCGAGTACACCGCCCTCCAGCACTTGGTGAAGGACGAGAACCTGCACACCGTCTGCCAGGAGGCCGGCTGCCCCAACATCTACGAGTGCTGGGAGGATCGCGAGGCGACCTTCCTGATCGGCGGCAGCCAGTGCACCCGCCGCTGCGACTTCTGCCAGATCGACACCGGCAAGCCGGCCGACTACGACCGCGACGAACCGCGCCGGGTGGCCGAGTCGGTCACCGCCATGGGGCTGCGCTACGCGACCGTCACCGGCGTCGCGCGCGACGACCTGCCCGACGAGGGGGCGTGGCTGCACGCCGAGACGGTGCGCGCCATCCACGCCGCGAACCCGGGAACCGGCGTCGAGATCCTCGCCACCGACTTCTCGGGCAACCCGGCGCTGCTCGCCGAGGTCTTCTCGAGCCGCCCGGAGGTGTTCGCGCACAACGTCGAGACCGTGCCGCGGATCTTCAAGCGCATCCGCCCGGCGTTCCGCTACGAGCGCTCGCTCGATGTGCTGAGCCAGGCACGCGCGGCGGGGCTGATCACCAAGTCGAACCTCATCCTGGGCATGGGTGAGGAGCGCGCCGAGGTCACACAGGCGCTGCAGGACCTGCACGATGCCGGGACCGACATCATCACCGTGACGCAGTACCTGCGCCCGACCCCGCGACACCTGCCGGTCGCACGCTGGATGCGGCCCGAGGAGTTCGCCGAGATCAAGGACGAGGCCGAGCAGATCGGGTTCCTCGGGGTGCTCGCCGGACCGCTCGTGCGCTCGAGCTACCGGGCCGGCCGGCTGTGGGCCCGCTCGATGATGGCGAAGGGGCGCGACATCCCGGTTCATCTGCAGCACCTGGCCGACGCCGAGCTCGGATTCGCGCAGGCGGTCTCCTGAAAGGCCCGAGCGCCCGTATCCTGAAACCATGGCACGCCCCACCACCAAACCCGACAAAGAGCCCGGCCGTCTGAAGCAGATGTGGCAGGTCTTCCAGATGACGAGGCGCTACGACTCGTCGATCGTCTGGTGGCTGATTCTGTGCCTGGTGGTGCCGATCGGCGCCGCCATCGTGCTCGGCGTTCTTCTCGGCGGCAGCGTCTTCGGCCTGGTGCTCTTCATCATCGCGGGCGTGCTCGCCGGCGTCCTGATCGGCTTGATCGTGCTCGGACGGCGCGCCGAGAAGGCCGCGTACGGCCAGATCGCCGGCCAGCCGGGCGCCGTGGGCGCCGTGCTGAAGAGCGGTCTGCGCCGCAACTGGACAGGGAGCGAGATGCCCGTCAACGTGAGCCCGCGCACGCAGGATGCCGTCTACCGCGCCGTCGGCCGCGGCGGCGTCGTGCTCATCGGCGAGGGCCCGCGCTCGCGCACCCAGCCCATGCTCGACAAGGAGCGCGCGACCGTGCACCGCATCCTGCCCAATGTGCCGATCAACCTGCTCTACGTGGGTCCGGACGCCGACGCGCTGCCCCTCGATCGCATCCCGCGCGCTCTCGGCCGTTACAAGAACGTGCTCACCAAGGCCGAGGTGCTCGCCGTCTCGAACCGGCTCGCCTCGCTCGGAAAGAACGGACTGCCCATCCCGAAGGGCATCGACCCGACGCGGGTCCGTGCTCCGAGGCCGCGCTGACCTAGACCAGCACCAGCACGGTCCCGGCCAACCGGTCGTGCAAGCCGCGCTGGTCGCGGTCCCAGATCAGGGGTGGGATCGCGAGGCACAGCAGCACTGTGCGAACCAGGGGGCGCCAGGGAGCCAGTGCGCCGCCGCGGATCGGGACCACCCGCATCCTGAGCGCCAGGTGGCCGATGCTCGCATTGAAGAACAGCTCGAAGAGCAGGGTGAGCACCGCGAAGACGGCCAAGGTGATCCACGGATTCGCGGTGCCGTCCTGCGCGCGGAACAGCAGCCACGACAGACCGTACGAGATCGCCCAATCGATGGCGATGGCGGCCAGCCGACGCCCGAATCTGGCGACCGACCGCGGACCATCATCCGGCAGTCCGAAACGCTGCCCCGGCCAGGTGCGCGGAGGCTGTTCGGTCACTCCCCCAGCCTAGGTGGGCAGGCAGCCGTAACATCCCGGAAACAATTGCGTCACGGTCGAGAAATCCCGGAGCCCTAGCCTCAGGGAAGGCTGCGGTCTGCAGTCTCTGAGTTCTACGGCCCCTGGAGTCACTCCCTATGTCCACCCCTCTTTTCAAGGACTCTTCCGAGGTCCTGAAGTTCATCAAGGACACGGATGTCAAATTCCTCGACATCCGCTTCACCGATCTTCCCGGCATTCAGCAGCACTTCAACATCCCCGCGTCCACGGTGGACGAGGACTTCTTCTCGGTCGGCCAGCTGTTCGACGGCTCGTCGATCCGCGGCTTCCAGTCGATCCACGAGTCCGACCTGCAGCTCATCCCCGACATCTCGACGGCGTATGTCGACCCCTTCCGCACGGAGCGCACGCTCGTCGTGGTCTTCGACATCTACAACCCGCGCAACGGCGAGGTGTACGGCCGTGACCCGCGCCAGGTCGCGAAGAAGGCCGAGAAGTACCTGGCCTCGACCGGAATCGCCGACACTGCGTTCTTCGCACCCGAGGCCGAGTTCTACGTCTTCGACGACGTGCGCTACGAGGTCAAGCAGAACAAGAGCTACTACGAGGTGGACTCCGGCGAAGCCGCCTGGAACACCGGCCGCGTCGAAGAGGGCGGCAACCTCGCCAACAAGACCCCGTACAAGGGCGGCTACTTCCCGGTGACGCCGGTGGACCAGATGGCCGATCTGCGCGACGACATCGTGCTGAAGCTCACCGAGGTGGGCCTGGAGGTCGAGCGCAGCCACCACGAGGTCGGCACGGCCGGCCAGAACGAGATCAACTACAAGTTCGACACGATGGTGCACGCCGCCGACGACATCCTCAAGTTCAAGTACGTCGTCAAGAACACCGCTTTCGAGTGGGGCAAGGTCGCGACCTTCATGCCGAAGCCCCTGATGGGCGACAACGGCTCGGGCATGCACACGCACCAGTCGCTGTGGAACGACGGCAAGCCGCTGTTCTACGACGAGAAGGGCTACGGCGGGCTCTCGGACATCGCGCGCTGGTACATCGGCGGCATCCTCAAGCACGCCTCGGCGATCTCGGCGTTCACCAACCCGACGGTCAACTCGTACCACCGCCTCATCCCGGGCTTCGAGGCGCCCGTGAACCTGGTCTACTCGGCGGGCAACCGCTCCGCGTCGATCCGCATCCCGATCACGGGCACCAACCCGAAGGCCAAGCGCATCGAGTTCCGTGCGCCCGACGCCTCCGGCAACCCGTATCTGGCGTTCGCGGTGCAGCTCATGGCCGGTCTCGACGGCATCAAGAACAAGATCGAGCCGCACGAGCCCGTCGACAAGGACCTGTACGAGCTCCCGCCCGAGGAGGCCAAGTCGATCCCGCAGCTGCCGGGCTCGCTCGACGAGGCCCTGAAGGCGCTCGAAGCCGACCACGACTTCCTGCTCGAGGGCGGCGTCTTCACCCAGGACCTCATCGACACCTGGATCGACTACAAGCGCGAGAAGGAGCTGCTCCCCTTCGCGCAGCGTCCGCACCCCTTCGAGTACGAGCTGTACTTCGGGGTCTGAGAACTCGCAGCATCGGCGGCGGCCGTGTCCCTCTCCGGGGCACGGCCGCTTCTGCATTCGCCCTGCGGCAGCGCGATGACGGTCAGGCCAGAACCAGCGAGCGGGAATCGTCGGCGACGGCCGACCGTCCGAGGCCGCGCACCGTCCAGCCGGCCGCGCGCCAGGCGTCGGCGTCGAGGCAGTTGCGGGCATCGATGATCGTGCGCGTGCGCACCGACCGACCCACCGCCTCGGGGTCTGCGTCGATGAACTCCTGCCACTCGGTGAGCACCAGCAGCACGTCGGCATCGACCACCGCCTCCGCGAGGGAGTCGACGAATCCCAGGGTGGGGAAGGTGCGACGGCCGGTCTCCCCGGCGGCCGGGTCGTAGACCGCCACCTGGGCGCCGCGGAGGTGGAGCGCCGCTGCCACGTTCAGAGCCGGCGAGTCGCGCACGTCGTCGGTCTGCGGCTTGAACGCCGCGCCCAGCACGCCGATCTTCGCGTGCAGCGGTGACCCGACGACCGCTTCCAGAGCGAGCTGGACCACCCGTTGCCTCTGGCTCATGTTGATGTCGTCGACCTGCTCGAGCAGGCCGACCGCGCCCATCGCGCCGAGCTCGGCGGCACGGTGGGTCAATGCGCGGATGTCCTTCGGCAGGCAGCCTCCGCCGAACCCCAGGCCGGCGTTCAGAAACTTGCGGCCGATCCTGGCATCGTGGCCGAGCGCATCCGCGAGCACCGTGACGTCGGCGCCGGCTGCATCGCACAGCTCGGCGATGGCGTTGATGAACGAGATCTTGGTCGCCAGGAAGGCGTTGGCGCTGACCTTCACCAACTCGGCCGTCGGAAGATCGCACGCGATCACCGGGGCGCCGTTCGAGATGGGTGCGGCGTACAGGGCTCGGAGCGCGTGCTCCGCCGCCTCGGACGCACCGCCGATGACGATGCGGTCCGGGCGAAGGGTGTCTTCGACGGCCTTGCCCTCGCGCAGGAATTCGGGATTCCAGACCAGCTCGGCCGAGATCCCCTCCGGGGCCAGTGCACCGACCAGTTCGCGCAGCCGTGCCGCCGTGCCGACCGGCACCGTCGACTTGCCGACCACGAGCCCGTCGTGCGTCAGTGCCCGCGCAACCGCCGCGACCGCGCCCTCGACGTAGTCGGTGTTGGCCGCGTGGCTTCCCACCCGCTGGGGCGTGCCCACGCAGATGAAGTGGATGTCGCTTCCGCCCACGGCGTCGGCCAGCTCGGTGGTAAACCGCAGCCGACCACTCGCGAGGTGCACCTGGATGAGCTCGGCCAGGCCCGGCTCGAAGAACGGGAGCCGCCCCGCGGCCAGCGACTCGACCTTGGCCGAGTCGGAGTCGACACCGATGACATCGAAACCCAGTTCGGCCATCGCGGCGGCATGGGTCGCTCCCAGATAGCCGGTACCGATCACACTGACACGGGGTTGCGCCTTGCGAGGGGTCATGCCGTCAGTGCATCCCGCGACCCTGAACCACGCACCCCATCCAGGCATCGTGTCGGTGAACGATGGAAGACGGCGAGCTTCCGGCTCAGCGCCCTTCCACGTGCAGGAGCAGGAAGTCGTGTCGCCGCAGCGCTCGCAGCACCCACGAGCGCGGCGGGCCGTACGCGCGCAGGCCGGCCCGCGCATCCAGGGGCTCGATGCGGTCCACCCGGAAGGGGCGACCGTGATAGCGGATCGTGCACGCGCCTGCTGCCTGGACGTTCCGGAACCAGGCCACCTCGGGCCCGTACGTCAGCTCGGCCACGAAGCCCGCGTCGACAGGCGCGACGATCAGCGGGGTCTCGTACGGCTTGCCGCTCGTGCGCCCGACGTGCTCCACGAGCGAGAAGGGCCCACTGCCCCGACGTGCCGCTCGGATCGCGATCGGGTTGATGGTGCGCTTGATGATCGCCAGCCACACGGAGCGCGCACTCATCGCCTGCCACCGTAGAACAATCGCTCGAACACCTGGCGCGCGAGCCTGGTCGTGCGCAGGTAGTCCTCCTCGAGCTCCTGAGCGCCGCCCGGCGGGTACTCCAGCAGCCGCGCGACACCCTCGAGCTGCTGGCGATCCGTTGGTAGCACGTCGGCGGTCTTCGCCGTCCAGAGGGTCATGGCGGAGCGGGCGCGCGAGGCGATCAGCCAGGCGGCGCGCAACTTGGCGGCGTCGGGACCGGGCACCAGCTCGGCGGCCACCGCGGCATCCAAGGCCCGGAGCGTCGATGTCGTGCGGAGTCCGGGCTGGCGTGCGCCGTGCTGAAGCTGAAGCAGTTGCACGAACCATTCGACGTCGCTGAGCGAACCGCGGCCGAGCTTGAGGTGGCGAGCCGGGTCCGCGGCCTGAGGCAGTCGTTCTGCCTCGACCCGCGCCTTGATGCGCTTGACCTCGCGCACGTCCGCCTCCGAGATGGATGCCGGGTAGCGCACCTCGTCGGCCAGCTCCTCGAAGGCGCGCAGCACGCCCGGGTCACCGACCGCGCCACGGGCACGGAGCAGCGCCTGCGCCTCCCAGGTGAGCGACCAGCGCTGGTAGTAGGCGCGGTAGGACTCGAGCGAGCGCACGACCGCCCCGTTCTTCCCCTCGGGGCGCAGGTCGAGGTCCAGGTCGAGAGGTAGCCGCATGTCCTCGGTGAGCCGTTTCAGCTCGCGCACGATGCCCTCGGCCCGCTCCTGGGCCTCCTGCGGATCGGCGCCTGCGACCCGGTACACGTAGACCACGTCGGCGTCGCTGCCGAAACCCAGCTCCTCGCCGCCGTAGCGGCCCAACGCGATGATGCCGAACTCGATGCCATCTCCGTAGCGGTGCGCGAGCGCGAGCGCGCCGGTGAGCACTGCGGTGGTGATGTCGCTGAGAGCGACCCCAAGTTCCTCGACGGTGATCATGCCGATGATCGCCGCGATGGCGGCCCGCAGCACCTCGCGGCGGCGCGCGGTGCGCAGGGCGAGCGCCGCGGCATCGATGTCGTCGGCATGCCGCGCGACCGTGGCCGCGGTCTCGTCCAGGAGGTCGACGAGAGGGCGGGGCCGCAGGTCGCCGTCGTTCTCGAGCCACGCCGCGGCCTCCGGGATGCGCTCGAACAACAGCCCGACGAACCGTGAGCCGGACAGCACCTGCGTCAGACGGTGCGCTGCGCCCGAGGAATCCCGCAGCATCCGCAGGAACCAGTAGGTCTCCCCCAGGTCGTCGCTGAGTCGCCGGAAGCTCAGCAGCCCGAGATCGGGATCCGCGCCCTCCGAGAACCAGGCGAGCATCACCGGCAGCAGATTCCGCTGGATCTGCGCGCGCCGCGAGACGCCGCTGGTCAGCGCGGCGATGTGGTGCAGGGCGCCGCGCGGGTCGCGGAACCCGATCGCCGCCAGCCGCGCCTCCGCCTGCTCGCTGGTGAGCGCGTAGCCGTCCTCGGGCAGCGCGGCGACCGCCGAGAGCAGCGGGCGGTAGAAGAGTTTCTCGTGCAGCGTCCGGACGGCCTGTTTGACGCGCTGCCACGACTCGAGCAGGCCGTCGGAGGTGGTGGCGAGCCCCGAGCCCCTGGCCAGCGCGCGCAGGGCATCCGGATCACGCGGGATCAGGTGGGTGCGGCGAAGTCGCGAGAGCTGGATGCGGTGCTCGAGCAGCCGCAGGAATCGGTAGTCGCGCCCGAACTCGGCCGCTTCGACCCGTCCGATGTAGCCGCGCTCGGCCAGAGCGGCCAGTGCGTCGAGGGTGGCGCGCTGGCGGACCTCGTGATCCGACTGCCCGTGCACGAGCTGCAGCAGCTGGATGGTGAACTCCACGTCGCGCAGGCCGCCGGGCCCGAGCTTGAGCTGCACATCCACCTCGTCGAGCGGGATGTTCGCCGTCACCCGCTCGCGCATCTGCTGGACCGACTCCACGAAGTTCTCGCGCGACGCGCTCGACCACACCATCGGAGCCACCCGGGCGACGTACTCGGCTCCCAGCTCGAGGTCCCCGGCGAGCGGGCGCGCCTTGAGCAGCGCCTGGAACTCCCAGCTCTTGGCCCAGCGCTCGTAGTACGCCAGGTGGGATTCGAGCGTGCGGACCAGCGCGCCATCCTTGCCCTCCGGGCGCAGGTTGGCGTCCACCTCCCAGAGTGGCGGCTCGACCGCGAGCTCGTGGATGGCGCGCATGGTGTCCATCGCGAGACGGGTCGCGATCTCGACCCCTCTCTCGTCGGCGAGGTCGGAGGCGGGGTCGGTGCCGGAGACGAAGATGACGTCGACGTCGCTCAGGTAGTTGAGCTCGCGCGCCCCGGCCTTTCCCATCCCGATGATGGCGAGCCGGGTCGAGGCGACCTCGTCGGCGGGGAAGCGGCTCGCGCGCCGCGCGAGGGCGAGCGCGGCATCCAGCGCGGCCGCGGCGAGGTCGGCCAGGGACGCCGCCACGCGATCGACCACGGCGATGCCGTCCGGCTGCTCGAGATCCCAGGCGGCGAGTGCGAGCAGTTCGCGGCGGTAGGCCACGCGCATCGCGTTCCAGCCTGCCTCGTCGCCGAGACCGTCGATCGCCGCCAGCAGGGTCGCGCGCAGCTCAGCGGGATCGCCGGGACCGCGCAACGGCGCACGCAGCACGCTCAGGTGCTCGGGGTGGTGGGCCAGGAAGTCGCCCAGGCCCGAGGATGCCCCCAGGACGCGCAGGAGCCGCAGCGAGGCGTCCTCGTCCGCGAGCAGCGGCGCCACGGCATCCGGGGCGGAGCCGATCAGGCCGCGAAGCAGCCTGAGTGCCTGATCGGGGTCGGCGACCAAGGCGAACAGCTCGACCCGATCACGGGGAACGTCAGCCAATCCGGCACCCGCCGCGTCGAGGTCGGCGAAACCCAACCGAGCAAGCTCGGTGAGAGTCGTCGTCGCCCTCGTCATTGAGTCACGTTCCGCGCCTGGCCGCCCGATGGCGGTACTGCGTTACAGGATCTCCAAGTTGCTCGTCAGCTCGAACGGCGTGACCTGGGCCCGGTAGCCCGCCCACTCGCGGCGCTTGTTGAGCAGCACGTATTCGAAGACCTGCTCGCCGAGTGTCTCGGCGACGAGCTCGCTGTCTTCCATGAGCACGAGCGCCGCGTCGAGACTGGCAGGGAGGCCGTCATAGCCGAGCGCCCGACGCTCGCCGTCGCTCATGGCCCAGACGTCGCCCTCCGCCTCGGGAGGCAGCTCGTAGCCCTCCTCGATGCCCTTCAGGCCCGCAGCCAGCAGCAACGAGAAGGCGAGGTAGGGATTCGCCGCCGAGTCGATCGCGCGGTATTCGACGCGTGCACTGTTGCCCTTGCCCGGCTTGTACAGCGGCACCCGCACCAGCGCGGAGCGGTTGTTGTGACCCCAGGTCAGGTAGCTCGGCGCCTCGTCGCCGCCCCACAGCCTCTTGTAGGAGTTGACGAACTGGTTCGTCACGGCCGTGATCTCGGGCGCGTGCTTGAGCAGGCCCGCGACGAACTGGCGCCCGATGGTTGAGAGCTGATACTGCCCTGCCGGGTCGAAGAAGGCGTTGGTGTCGCCCTCGAACAGCGACATGTGCGTGTGCATGCCCGATCCGGGCTGACCCGAGATCGGCTTCGGCATGAACGTCGCGTAGACGCCCTGCTCGATCGCCACCTCTTTGATCACCGTACGGAAGGTCATGATGTTGTCGGCCATAGTCAGCGCATCGGCGTAGCGCAGATCGATCTCGTTCTGACCGGGCCCCGCCTCGTGATGGCTGAACTCCACCGAGATGCCGAGGTCTTCGAGCATCCGCACCGAGCGACGGCGGAAGTCGTGCGCGGTGCCACCCGGCACGTTGTCGAAGTAACCCGCCGAGTCGACCGGCTGCGCGAGACCGTTCTTCAGCTTGCTCGACTTGAGCAGGTAGAACTCGATCTCGGGATGCGTGTAGAACGTGAATCCCCGATCGGCGGCCTTGGCGAGCGCGCGCTTGAGCACGTTGCGCGGATCGGCCGTCGCGGGCTGGCCGTCGGGCGTCATGATGTCGCAGAACATCCGCGCGGTCGGATCGATCTCGCCGCGCCACGGGAGGATCTGGAAGGTCGTGGGATCCGGATGCGCGAGCACATCCGCCTCGTACGACCGGGTCAGCCCCTCGATCGCCGACCCGTCGAAGCCGACACCCTCGCTGAAGGCGCCCTCGACCTCAGCGGGAGCCAGGGCGACCGACTTGAGCGTGCCCACCACGTCGGTGAACCACAGCCGCACGAATTTGACGCCGCGCTCTTCGATGGTGCGAAGAACGAAGTCACGCTGCTTGTCCATGCAAGCCCCTCCTGGTCGCCCGTCACGGATGCACCGTGTGCGTCGGCTCTAGGCTACCGGTATGCCTGCGCCGACCCATGACGCGCACCCCATACCGGAGGATGACGGGCACGAGCAGCACGGGCTCGGATGGCGGATCGGCTGGACCCTCGCCGGCTTTGCTCCCTTCCTCGCCGTCTCAGCCGTGCACCTCGCGACGAAGTTCGTGACCCACCCGGCGCTCGACGCCGTCAGCAAGGGTCTGGAGATGCCGGCCCTCGCACTCGCGGTCGGCGGCATGCTCCTGACCACCCGTCGCAAGCCGCGCACTGTCGTCACGGCCTTGCTGTTCATCGGGCTGGCCCTGTCGTGGTTGGGCGACGTCACGCTCAACATGAGCCTCGCGGCCGGTCTGGGCTTCTTCCTGGCCGCGCACCTGGTCTACATCGCCATGTTCCAACTGGCGTTCCCCGCGCGGCGGCCGTCGCGATGGGCCGTGCTGGCGATCCCCTGGTTCCTGGCACTCGTCATCCTGGTGGGGCCGTTCCTGGGCGGGATGCTGGCGCCCGTTGTGCTCTACAGCGCGATCCTCGGCCTGATGGCGGTGTGGGCGAGCCGCGGCACGGCGACCACCAGCGCCGGTGCCATCCTGTTCGTCGTCTCGGACACCGTGCTCGCCTTCCGCACCTTCACCACGCGACTCCAGACCAATGTCTGGCGGCCGATCGTGATGGCGACCTACCTGGCCGCGCAGGCGCTGATCTCGGTGGGCATCCTGGGTGCCCGGAAGCCGGAGGGATCTGCGGCCTAGACTGACCGACATGGCAGACGCAGTCGTCAAGCGAGTCCGCACCCGGCACTTTCAGAACGCGAAAGAGCAGGGCATCAAGATCACCGGCCTGACCAGCTACGACATGCTGACCGCCCGGATCTTCGATCAGGCGGGCATCGACTTCCTGTTGGTCGGCGACTCGGCAGGCAACAACGTCTTCGGGTACGACACGACGCTCCCCGTCACACTGGATCAGCTCATCCCGCTGACCCGTGCCGTCGCCGGAGCGGTGAAGCGCGCGTTCGTGGTCGGGGATATGCCGTTCGGTTCATACGAGACGGGCCCCGATGAGGCCCTGCATTCGGCGTTCCGCTTCATGAAGGAGACCGGCGCGCACGCGGTGAAGCTCGAGGGCGGCGTGCGCAGCGCCGAGCAGATCCGGCGCATCGTGTCGGCCGGCATCCCGGTCATGGCGCACATCGGATTCACCCCGCAGAGCGAGCACCAGCTCGGCGGCCACGTCATTCAGGGGCGCGGCGAGGGCGTCGAGCAATTGCTCGCCGACGCGCATGCCGTCGAAGATGCCGGCGCCTTCGCCGTCGTGCTCGAGATGGTTCCGGCCGAGGCAGCGAAGCGGGTGACCGAGGAGCTCAAGATCCCGACCATCAGTGTCGGAGCCGGACCGCACACGACCGGCCAACTTCTGGTCTGGACGGACTGGGCGGGACTGACCCAGGGCCGCATCCCGAGCTTCGTGAAGCAGTACGCGAACCTGTCGCAGGTTCTGACTGACGCCGCGAAGGCCTGGACGGCCGACGTCAACTCGGGGGCATACCCCGACGAGGCGCACAGCTTCCACGGCTGACACGCCCTCGACGCGTGTCCTGCCCGCTCAGCCGAGCGCGTGGTGGGTGATCAGCCGGAGCATGATGATCCAGCCGGCGACGAAGAGGATGCCCAGGGTGCCGAGGATGATGCCCAGCCGCGCATACTGCCGGCCCTCGACCTCGTAGCCGAGCGACGTGAGGCGCTTCTCGCGGCGCAGGGCCATGATGCCGAACACGAAGGCGAGCACGGTCGGAGCCAGGAGCGCATTCGCGATGATCGCGACGATTCCCCAGGCGAACGAGCGCTTCGCCCAGCTGGATCCCGGCGGCACCAGTCGACTTGCCTCGACCCATTCCTCCTCGGGCGGCTCGCCCATCGGCAGGGCCTGGACGTGCTTCGTCCACTCCTCGCCGTCCCACCAGCGCGCCTGACGGCCGCCCATCGGATCGGAGTACCATCCGGGCGCCACCGGTGCCGGCGCGCCGCTTAACGCGTGAATCGACATTGCATCGCCCCCCAGCTTGCACGTCACCACATCATCGCGGACGACCCCTCGCCTTGGTGACCCCCCGAAGGGTTGTCGGCAAGGTGGGGGACTCCGCGAAGGCGGGCCTCGGCGGAGCCGAGAAGCCGGCGACGTACGCTGTCGGAATGGCGCAGTACTACGTCGGGATGTCGGGCTGGACCTACGAGCCCTGGCGCGGCGACTTCTACCCCAAGGGGCTGCGCCAGGCAGACGAACTCGCCTACGCCTCGGAGCACATCACCTCCATCGAGCTCAACGGCTCGTTCTACTCCCTCCAGAAGCCGGCGAGCTGGCAGAAGTGGCGGGACGGCACGCCAGACGGCTTCGTGTTCTCGGTCAAGGCTCCGCGGTTTATCACGCACATCAAGCGGCTGGATGATGTGGCCGAGCCGGTCGCGAACTTCTTCGCCTCCGGCATCCTGGCCCTCGGTGCCAAGCTCGGCCCGATCCTGTGGCAGCTGCCGCCGAACCTCGATTTCGACCCCGAGCAGCTGGAGGAGTTTCTGAGCCTGCTTCCGCACACCACCACCGAAGCCGTCGAACTCGCCAAGAAGCGCGGCGAGCGGATGAGCGGCAAGGAGTACCTGGAGACCGACGCCGAACGCCCGGTGCGGCACGCCGTGGAGGTGCGCAACTACAGCTTCGACGCCCCGGAGTTCGCGGCGATCCTCGAGCGCCACAACGTCGCGACCGTGCTGGGCGACAGCGCCGGTCGCTGGCCGAAGCTCGACTGGGTCACCGCCGACTTCGCCTACGCGCGCCTGCACGGCGACAAGGAGCTCTACACGAGCGGATACGACGCGGCCGGCATCGAGCACTGGCAGGAGTGGGTGCTCGACCACCTCGACCACGATCGCGACGTGTACGTGTACTTCGACAACGACCAGAAGGTGCGGTCGCCCTACGACGCCATGGCCCTGCTCGAGAAGCTCGGCAGCTAGTCGAGCGTCGAGCTCAGCGGCTAGTCGAGCTCAGCGGCTAGTCGTCGTCTCCGCCGTCTTCGGCGTCCTCCTTGGCCCAGGCGCGAGCGCGCTCCTGCGCGATCTCGGGGGCGCGCTCGGCGTCCTCGCGCGTCGCGTAGGGGCCGTCGCGGTCCAGGCCGAGCGATTGCGGGCCCTCTTCGACCTTGCCGGTCTTGTGGTTGTACCACCACTGCGTCATGGGCCCAGCCTAAAGCCGCCCGCGGCGGCATCCTAGAATCGGACCATGTCCAGGGATGCGCAGGGTCACCTCCTCCCGGGGCGCATCTCCCCCCTCCGCGAGGTGCCGGCGAGCGTCGCGCGACCGGAATACGTGGGCAAGCTCGGGCCGCGCGAGTACGACGGCGACGACCGCTACGACCCCGGCGAGATCGAGCGGATCCGCTCCAGTGGCCGGATCGCGGCCCAGGCCCTCGAGGTAGTCGCCGCCGCCATCCGCCCTGGCGTCACCACCGACGAGCTGGACGCCATCGGCCACGACTTCCTGATCCGCCACGATGCCTACCCCTCGACCCTCGGCTATCGCGGCTACCGCAAGTCGCTGTGCACCTCGATCAACGAGGTGATCTGCCACGGCATCCCCGACGACACGGTGCTCCTCGACGGCGACATCATCAACATCGACATCACCGCGTTCCACGACGGGATGCACGGCGACCTCAACGGCACCTTCGCGGTCGGCGAGATCAGCCTCGACGCCGCCAACCTGATCACCCGCACTCGCGAAGCGCTCGACCGCGGCATCAAGGCGGTCGCGCCCGGTCGCGAGATCAACGTGATCGGCCGCGCCATCGAGAGCTACGCGCGCCGCTTCGGCTACGGGGTCGTGCGGGACTACACCGGGCACGGGGTGGGCTCCGAGTTCCACTCGGGCCTCGTGATCCCGCACTACGACGCCTCCCCCGACTACGCGACCGTGATGGAGCCCGGCATGGTGTTCACGATCGAGCCGATGCTCACCATGGGCACCCCCGAGCATCCAGGAACCAGTGCGTGGGATGAGTGGGACGACGGGTGGACGGTCGTCACCCGCGATCGCTCGCTGACCGCGCAGTTCGAGCGCACCCTGGTCGTCACCGAGCGCGGTGCCGAGATCCTGACCCTTCCCTGACCACCGAGCCGCCGCACCCACCGGCACCTCACGAGAGGACATCATGACCAGCCACGTCATCGGCATCGACATCGGCGGCACCGGCATCAAGAGCGCGATCGTCGACGTCGCAACGGGCGAACTCGTGACGGAGCGCGTGAAGGTGGCAACACCGGAGGGCGGCAAGCCCGACGACATCGTCGCCGAGGTGGTGAAGATGATCGACGCCCTCGGATCGGCCGCCGACGGGCTCGCGGTCGGAGTCTGCTTCCCCGCCGTCGTGCTGCATGGAGTCACCATGTCGGCCGCCAATGTGTCGAAGAAGTGGATCGGGCTCGAGGCCGAGAAGCTGTTCGAGAAAGCGCTGGGCCGCGACATCCTGTTCGTCAACGACGCGGACGCCGCGGGGGTCGCCGAGGTGCGCTACGGCGCAGCGAAGGGCAAGGACGGGCTCGTCATCCTGACCACCCTCGGCACGGGGATCGGAACCGCGCTCATCTACGACGGCGTGCTGGTGCCGAACTCGGAGCTCGGTCACCTGGAGATCGACGGTCACGACGCCGAATCCCGCGCCGCATACTCGGCGAAGGAGCGCGACGACCTCGACTGGGCGCACTGGGCCAAGCGACTCCAGCGCTACTACGACGAGCTCGAGAAGCTGTTCTCGCCCGATCTCGTGATCGTGGGTGGAGGTGTCTCCAAGAACGCCGACGAGTTCCTCCCGATGTTGAAGACGCGATTCGACATCGTCGCGGCCACCATGAAGAACAACGCGGGGATCGTGGGCTCGGCCGCCCTCGCATCGCCGGCGGCGGCACGGCTGAAGCCCTCGAAGTAAGGCACCCGTCAAGGTGCGAACCGGCGGCGTGAGGATTTCGTGAGGATCGCCATCCACCCCTGACGACGCGCGTTCACTCAGAACGTGATCGACATCGTCTATGTTCTGGGGATCCTCGCGCTCGGCGCCCTGATCGCCCTCCTCGCGAAGGGGGTCGAGAAGCTGTGATCGTCTTCTCGATCCTGGCCATCGTCCTCTGCCTGGCAGCCATCGGCTACGTCATCATCGCCCTGGTGCTCCCGGAGCGCTTCTGATGGCGCCCGTCGGCACCGAGTGGCTGCTCTTCGCGGGCCAGCTTGGCACCCTCGTCGTGCTGCTCGCCGTCACGCACGTCGTCCTCGGCGACTTTATGGCCAGGGTCTACACGGGCGCGAAGCACCTCAAAGTCGAGCGGGGCTTCTACCGCGTGATCGGCGCGGACGGCGACAGCGAGCAGAGCTGGGGCGCCTACCTGCGCTCGGTGCTCGCGTTCTCGGTCGTCGGGGTGCTCATCGTGTACCTGTTTCAGCGCATCCAGACCTGGCTGCCGTGGGCGCTGGGTCTGCCCGCGCCGAGTGAACCGCTGTCGTTCAATACGGCCATCTCATTCGTGACCAACACCAACTGGCAGTCGTACTCCCCCGACACCACGCTGGGTTACACGGTGCAGCTGGTCGCGCTCGCCGTGCAGAACTTCATGTCGGCCGCCGTCGGCATCGCCGTCGCCGTCGCTCTCATCCGCGGGCTGGCGCGCCGGCACAGCGCCACCATCGGCAACTTCTGGGTGGACATCACGCGTGGTGTCCTGCGGATCCTGCTGCCGCTGTCGGTGGTCGCCGCCGTGATCATGATCGCGGGAGGCGTGATCCAGAACTTCGCCGGCTTCCAGCACGTGACGACCATCACCGGATCGACGGCGATCATCCCCGGCGGGCCCGTGGCATCTCAGGAGGCGATCAAGGAGCTCGGCACGAACGGCGGCGGGTTCTTCAACGCCAACTCGGCCCACCCCTTCGAGAACCCGAGCGCGTGGACGAGCCTCTTCGAGATCTTCCTGTTCCTGGCGATCCCCTTTGCGCTGCCACGCACCTTCGGCCGGATGATCGACGACCGCCGTCAGGGCATCGCGATCGTCGCGACGATGGGGATCTTCTGGCTCGTCTCGAACGTCCTGCTGGCCTGGGCCGAGCTGAGCGCGTCCGGCACGGCTCCGCAACTCGCGGGCGGCGCCATGGAGGGCAAGGAGGATCGCTTCGGCATCGTCGCGTCGACGATCTTCGGATCGTCGACCACCCTCACCTCGACCGGCGCCGTGAACTCGATGCACGACAGCTACACGGCTCTCGGCGGGGCCGTGACCCTCTCGGACATGATGCTCGGCGAAGTCGCCCCCGGAGGGGTGGGAGCCGGGATGTACGGCATCCTGATGCTCGCCATCATCGCCGTGTTCGTCGCCGGACTGATGGTCGGCCGAACCCCCGAGTACCTCGGCAAGAAGATCGGGCCGCGCGAGATGAAGCTCGCCAGCCTCTACATCCTGACGACGCCCGCGCTCGTGCTCCTGGGCACGGGACTCAGCTTCGCGATCCCAGCGGTGCGCGCCGACGTCGAGAAGACCTCGATCTGGAACCCAGGCACCCATGGCTTCAGCGAGGTGCTGTACGCGTTCACCTCGGCGGCCAACAACAACGGATCGGCGTTTGCCGGCCTCACCGCCAACACGGTCTGGCTGAACACGGCGCTCGGTGTCGTCATGTTCCTGGGACGCTTCGTCCCGATCCTGTTCGTGCTGGCGCTGGCGGGCTCGCTCGCCCAGCAGGACAAGGTCCCGGTGACCGGCGGCACGCTGCCGACGCATCGTCCTCAGTTCGTCGGCCTGCTGATCGGCACGACGCTCTTGGTCACCGCACTCACCTATTTCCCCGTTCTCGCGCTGGGTCCCCTGGCGGAAGGGCTCAAGTAACACCATGACAACGCTCACCCCTGTTCAGGCTCCTGCCCCGGTGCGTGCTCGGCGTTCGGGAGGGCTGTCTCCGAGGCTGCTGCTCGAGGCGCTTCCCGGTACCTTCCGCAAACTCGACCCCCGGCTGATGTGGCGCAATCCCGTCATGTTCGTGGTCGAGGTCGGAGCCCTGCTCAGCACCGCCATCGCGATCGCCGAGCCGTTCCTCGGCGATCAGACGACAGGCACCGGTCGGCTGGCCCCGAGTTTCAGCGCGGGCATCGCCATCTGGCTCTGGATCACCGTGCTCTTCGCGAACCTCGCCGAGGCCGTGGCGGAGGGCCGCGGAAAGGCGCAGGCGCAGTCCCTGCGGGCGACCCGCACCTCGACCCTCGCGCACCGTGTCGACTCGTACGACGAGAGGAGCGATTCGGATGCCCTGAAGGCCGGCTCGACGGACGTCGCGTCGGCCGATCTTCGGCTCGGCGACATCGTGATCGTCACCGCGGGCGAGGTGATCCCCGGAGACGGCGACATCATCGCCGGGATCGCGAGCGTCGACGAGTCGGCGATCACCGGTGAGTCGGCGCCCGTCGTGCGCGAGCACGGGGGCGACCGCAGCGCCGTGACCGGTGGCACCCGCGTGCTCAGCGACCGGATCGTGGTCAAGATCACGTCGAAGCCCGGCGAGACCTTCGTCGACCGGATGATCCGCCTCGTCGAGGGCGCGTCGCGCCAGAAGACACCGAACGAGATCGCGCTCAACATCCTGCTGGCCAGTCTGACGATCATCTTCCTGGTCGTCGTGCTGACCCTGAACCCGATGGCCGCCTACGTCGGCGGTGCCACCACTCTGGTGATCCTGATCGCCCTGCTGGTGTGCCTCATCCCGACGACCATCGGCGCCCTGTTGAGCGCCATCGGCATCGCGGGAATGGACCGGCTGGTGCAGCACAACGTGCTCGCCATGTCGGGCCGCGCGGTCGAGGCGGCGGGCGACGTCACCACTCTGCTGCTGGACAAGACCGGAACCATCACCTACGGCAACCGTCAGGCGTCCGAGTTCGTCCCGGTCGGAAAGACCTCGGCGGCCGAGCTCGCCGAGGTGGCGCGCCTCTCGTCGCTGGCCGACCCGACTCCCGAGGGCACCTCGGTCGTCACTCTGGCAGGCGGCCCGGTGAAGATCCCCGCGAAGGCCGAGTTCGTCCCGTTCACTGCGCAGACGCGCATGAGCGGTCTCGACCTCGCCGACGGATCCCAGGTGCGCAAAGGCGCAGGATCCATGGTCGCGCAGTGGGTCGGCACGGTTCCGGCTCCCGTGCAGAAGCAACTGGATGACGCCGTCACGGCCATCTCGCAGTCCGGCGGCACACCGTTGGTGGTGGCCCGCAAGGACGCCGAGGGCGCCGGGACCGTGCTGGGAGTCATCCACCTCAAGGACGTCGTCAAGACCGGCCTGCGCGAGCGGTTCGCCGAGCTGCGCGCCATGGGCATCAAGACCGTGATGATCACGGGCGACAACCCGCTCACCGCGAAGGCGATCGCCGCCGAGGCAGGAGTCGACGACTTCTTGGCCGAGGCCACCCCCGAAGACAAGATGGCCTTCATCAAGAAGGAGCAGGAGGGCGGCAACCTGGTCGCGATGACCGGGGACGGCACCAACGATGCCCCGGCCCTGGCTCAGGCGGATGTCGGCGTGGCCATGAACACCGGCACCTCGGCCGCGAAGGAGGCCGGCAACATGGTCGACCTCGACTCCGACCCGACCAAGCTGATCGACATCGTGCGGATCGGCAAACAGCTGCTCATCACGCGCGGATCGTTGACCACCTTCTCGATCGCCAACGACGTCGCAAAGTACTTCGCGATCATCCCGGCGATGTTCGCGGGCGTGTTCCCGGGACTGGCTGTGTTGAACATCATGGGGTTGCACTCCCCCGCATCCGCGATCCTCTCGGCGATCATCTTCAACGCACTGGTCATCGTGGGGCTCATCCCACTCGCTCTGCGCGGTGTCAACTATCGCCCGCGGCCGGCCGCGAGCATCCTCAGTCGGAATCTGCTGATCTATGGGCTGGGGGGCATCATCGCCCCATTCATCGGGATCAAGATCATCGACCTGCTCGTCACGCTCATCCCGGGCTTTTAGGAAAAGAGAACAGTCATGAAGCTCTCCCGTCAGGCGTGGGTTTCGCTCCGCGCCATGATCGTCTTCACCGTCGTGCTGGGCGTGCTCTACCCCGCCGTGATCTGGGTGATCGGGCTGGCGATGCCGTCGCAGTCGAACGGCTCGCTGATCCGTCAGAACGGGCAGGTGGTCGGCTCCTCGCTGATCGGCCAGTCGTTCACCGACAAGAAGGGCCACGTGCTCCCGGAGTGGTTCCAGTCGCGGCCGTCAGCGGCAGGCGCCGGATACGACGGCTCCGCCTCGAGCGGGTCGAACTACGGCCCCGAGAACAAGGACCTGATCAAGGCCATCAAGGAGCGCCGGGCGGCGATCGAGAAGAGCGACGGTGTGACCGCCGCGCAGATCCCAGCGGATGCCGTCACGGCCTCGGCATCCGGGCTCGACCCCGACATCAGCGAGGCGTACGCGCTGATCCAGGTGAACCGGGTCGCGCAGGCACGCGGCTTGTCGTCCGACATGGTGCGCGCGCTGGTCGAGAAGCACGTCGACGGCCGCGAACTCGGCTACCTCGGCGAGCCGACCGTCAACGTGCTGCAGCTCAACATCGCCCTTGCCGCGCTGAAGCCCTGAGCCGCGGCGCCGATACGCGAGACTGGATGCCATGACCACTGGTCGCCTGCGGGTGATGCTCGGCGCAGCGCCGGGCGTCGGCAAGACCTTCGCGATGCTCGAAGAGGGCAGGCGCCTGCGCGACGAAGGCAAGGACGTGGTGGTTGCGGTCGTGGAAACCCACGGCCGCGCCGCCACGTCAGCGCTGGTCGACGGCCTCGAGGTGATTCCGCGGCGGACCGTCGAGCACCGAGGGGTGACCCTCGACGAGATGGACCTGGATGCGGTCATCGCCCGGCATCCCGACATCGCCCTGGTCGACGAGCTGGCTCACACCAACGCGCCGGGCTCGCAGCACGCCAAGCGCTGGGAGGACGTGCGGGCCCTGCTCGACGCCGGGATCAACGTGATCTCGACCGTCAACATCCAGCACATCGAGTCGCTCAACGACGTCGTGCACCAGATCACCGGGGCGCCGCAGCGCGAGACCATCCCTGATTCGGTCCTGCGGAACGCCGATCAGGTCGAGCTGATCGACCTCACGCCGCAGTCCCTGCGCGACCGTCTCTCGCAGGGGCTCGTCTATCCGGCGGCCCGCGTCGACGCCGCGTTGAGCAACTACTTCCGGCTCGGCAATCTGACAGCGTTGCGCGAATTGGCCCTGCTCTGGCTGGCCGACGAGGTGGACACCGCGCTGCGGGCCTACCGCGAAGAGCACGGGATCAAGACCTCGTGGGAGGCCCGGGAGCGCATCGTCGTCGCCCTGACCGGTGGACCCGAGGGTGACACGCTCCTGCGCCGGGGTGCGCGCATCGCCCAGCGCTCCGGTGGCGGGCAGCTGTTCGCCGTGCACGTCACCAGCCCCGACGGACTCGCCGGCCCGGACGCCAGCACGCTGGCCGAGCAGCGCAAGCTGGTCGAGACCCTCGGGGGCAGCTTCCATCAGCTGGTGGCCGAGCAGGTCCCGTCGGCTCTCGTGGACTTCGCGCGCAGCGTCAGCGCCACCCAACTCGTCATCGGCGTCAGCCGCCGCAGCCGGCTGCAGACCTTCTTCGGCGGCGCCGGCACCTCGTCGAACGTGATCCGCCTCTCGGGCGACATCGACGTGCACATGGTCTCGCATTCCGAGGCGGGCAAGCTCCAGCTGCCATCGGTGGGCGGCGCGCTGTCGGTGCGGCGCCGCATCGCGGGACTGGTGGTCGCGGTGGTGACGCTCCCGCTGCTGACCCTTCTCCTCTCGCTGTTCCGCAGCGACCAGTCGCTGCCGAGCGACGTGCTGATGTTCCAGTTCCTCATCGTTGTCGTCGCGCTTGTCGGCGGGATCTGGCCCGCCCTTCTCTCCGCCGTCATCGCCGGCTTCCTGCTCGACTTCTTCTTCGTCCCGCCCCTGTACCTGATCCGGATCACCGATCCCCTGCACGCCCTGGCCCTGGCGATCTTCGTGGTGGTCGCCGCACTCGTCAGCCTGGTGGTGGATCAGGCGGCGCGGCGCGCACGGCTCGCGGCGCGCGCATCGGCCGAGGCCGAGGTGCTGGTCGCGGTCGCCGGAGGGGTGCTGCAGGGCGCTGACGCCTTGCAAGCCCTGGTCTCGCGACTGCGCGAGAGCTTCGGAATGGCGAGTGTCATCCTGAGGCAGGGCGATGAGACCATCGCAGAGTCGCTCGACCTGGCCGCCGCGCATCCCAGTGACGCGCACACCGTCCTGCCGCTGGGCGAGAATGCCCGAATCGAACTGACCGGCCACGAACTCGAGCCCTCCGACCGGCGCATCCTGGGGGCGTTCGTCTCACAACTGGAGTCTGCGCTCGTCCAGCGCCGTCTCACGACGGAAGCCGAGGGTGCGAAACCGCTCGCCGAGGCGGACCGACTGCGCAGCGCCCTGCTCGCCGCGGTGAGCCACGACCTGCGCCGTCCGCTCGCCTCGGCGACGACCGCAGTCAGCTCCCTGCGATCCCCTGACCTCAAACTCAGCCGTGCCGACAAGGCGGAGCTCCTCGAAACCGCCGAAGAGAGTCTCGTCGCGCTGAGCGCGCTCGTCACCGACCTGCTCGACGTGACCCGGCTGCAGGCGGGCGCCCTGGGCGTCGCCCTGCGTCCCGTCGCCCTTGACGACGTGGTCGGCGGCGCCCTCGACGAGCTGAGACTCTCCCCCGGCCAGGTCGCGCTCGATCTCGCGGCGGTGCCGATGGTCGAGGCCGACGGGGCGTTGCTCCAGCGCGCTGTTGTCAACCTGCTCAGCAACGCGATCCGCTTCTCGCCCGACGGCTCACCTCCGGCCCTCTCGACCAGCCGATTCGGCGACCGGGTTCAGCTCCGGGTCGTCGACAGGGGCCCTGGCATCCCGAGCGACAAGCGGGACGAGATCTTCGTGCCGTTCCAGCGCCTCGGGGATGTCGACAACTCCGCGGGCATCGGCCTGGGCCTCTCGCTGTCGAAGGGCTTCGTGGAGGCGATGGGTGGGCAGCTCGAGGCCGAGGACACCCCGGGCGGAGGTCTCACGATGGTGATCGAGTTGCCGGTCGTCCGCGCATCCCGATCGCTGCCCGTCGTGGAGCACAGCACAGTGGAGCAGAGCAACAGGGTGACGCCGTGAAGATCCTCCTCGCCGACGACGACCCTCAGATCCTGCGCGCCCTACGGATCACACTCGCCGCGCGCGGCTACGACGTCGTGACGGCGCACGACGGCAAGGCGGCATTGGATGCCGCGACCTCCACGCATCCCGACATCATCGTGCTCGACCTCGGCATGCCCGGTCTGACCGGGGTTCAGGTGATCGAGGCGGTGCGGGGCTGGAGCCAGGTCCCCATCCTCGTCGTCTCCGGTCGCAGCGGCTCGTGGGACAAGGTAGAGGCGCTGGACGCGGGCGCCGACGACTACGTGACCAAGCCGTTCGCGGCCGACGAGCTGCTGGCGCGCATCCGAGCCCTGGGCCGCCGCACGCCGTCCGCGGTCGGCGAGCCGGTGGTGTCGTTCGGCGATGTGACAGTGGATCTCTCGGCTCGGGTGGTGACCCGCGGCGGCTCCCCCGTGCGCCTCACTCCCACCGAGTGGCGGTTGCTCGAGGTCCTGGTTCGCAACCCGGGGCGCCTGGTGACGCGCGAGACGCTGCTGACGGAGGTGTGGGGGCCGCAGTACACCAGCGACACCGGATACCTGCGGCTCTACCTCTCGCAGCTGCGCAAGAAGCTCGAAGTCGAACCCTCGACCCCGAAGCACCTCGTCACCGAGGCGGGGATGGGCTACCGATTCGTGCCCGGCACGACTACGGACTGACCGCGACCGCCACGCCCAGAGCGAACCACCCGATCAGCCACGCTCCCGCGAAGAGTGTGACGATCGAACCGAGAACGGTGGACCAGATTGCCGTGCCGAACGCTCCCAAGCGCCGGGAGCGGCGCAGGGCCACGATCGCGGACACCAGGCCGGCAGGGGCTGTGATCCCCGCCAGCGTCAGCAGGAGAACCACAATGGTCGACAGTTCGGTCGTCGGCAATGCAGCGGAGACCGGCAAAGCCACAAGCACGAAGATGAACGCGATCCACCCGATCGATACGAGAATCCGCGCAAACAGGGCAGCGCGGTTCTCACCGATCCAGAACGACTGGATGTAGGACGGCGGGTAGATCCCCCACGTGCGGGCGGGCCGATGACTCTTCGTCGACCAGTCCGTTCCCGTCCACCAGCGCATCCGCGCAGGATCGCCAGGGTCGACGAACCACCCGGGCGGAACGGTGGGTGTCCGCCGTGCGCCGGGAGGGTCCGTCATACCGAGGATTATTCCCGGCCGATCGTCCGGCCCTCGAATAACACGCTCAGGCCCGGCGGTACTGCTCGACCATGGGGCAGTCGAAGGTCGCCATCGCGGAATAGAGGCCGATCTCGCGCAGGTAGGTGAGCACGATCAGGTAGGCCCGGCGCAACGACGTCTCGGTGTACGGGATGCCCTCCCGAGCGCACGTCTCGCGCACGAGCGTTCGCGCTCGGCGCAGATGCGGCCGCGACATGCTGGGGAAGAGGTGGTGCTCGATCTGGAAGTTCAAACCCCCCATGAATGCGGTCATCCAGGCGCCGCCCTTCACGTTGCGGCCCGTGAGCACCTGCTTGCTCAGGAAGTCGAGTTTCGCCCCCTCGGGCACGACCTCCATGCCGATGTGGTTCGGGGCGAACGATGCGCCCATGTAGACGCCGAAAACCGCGAGTTGCACGCCCAGGAAGGCGAACGCCATGCCGACCGGGAGCACCCAGAACACGGCGCCGACGACGATCGCCATGCGGGCCAGGATCAGCGCGATCTCGAGCGCACGGCCGTCGACCTTGCCGCGGCCGAAGACGTGCCCGAACGATTTGACGTGCAGGTTGATGCCTTCGAACAGCAGGAAGGGGAAGAACAGGGCCGCCTGGTGGCGGGTGATCAGGGCGCGGATGCCGCGGGCCGACGCCGCATCCTGCTCGACGAACGAGATGACATCGATCGCGATGTCGGGGTCCTTGCCGATCATGTTGGGGTTCGCGTGGTGGCGGGTGTGCTTGTTCATCCACCAGGAGTAGCTCATGCCGACAACGCCCGATGCGAGCACGCGGCCGGCGCGGTCGTTCGCCCGCCCCGAGTCGAAGACCTGACGATGCGATGCCTCGTGGCCCAGGAACGCGAACTGGGTGAAGATGAGCCCGAGCGCTGCGGCGATCAGCAATTGGAACCACGAGTTGCCGAGCATCACGAATCCGGTGATCGCACCGCCGAGCGCCACGACCAGGGTCGCGAACACGCTGAGGTAGAACGCGCGGCTCCTCTCGAGCAGTCCGGCAGCCCGAATCGCACCCAAGAGATTCGAATAGGAACTGATCGGTGTCGGTGCACCCGGTGCCCGACGGGTCGTGGTGCGGATAGCGCCGAGCGAGGGCGTAAGGGACATGAGGCCTCGAGAGAGTCGGTGTGCGACTTCTCAGCCGGAGGAGCGAGCGAATGCTCTAGATGCTCGACCGTAACGCACCCACCTGTGCGATCACCGCCAAACGGCACGTCGGCGGGTCAGAATCCCTGATATCGCTTGTATTTCGGTTCGATGAAATCTTACGTAAGCACCCTCAGAAGGGGTCTTGCATGCTATACGGTTGCCAACTAGTTGTTGTGTTGCGCAGGTAAGTGACATAGATTCCGCCGCCGGCGGCGTCCGTGTCATGCATGAGCGGATCAAAGACACCGCGACGATCCGCTCCGAACGACGGAGCCGAGCAGTAGAGAAAGCAGTACGAATGCCCACTGGAACCGTGAAGTGGTTTAACGCCGAAAAGGGTTTCGGCTTCATCACCCCCGACGACGGATCTCAGGATCTGTTCGCCCACTACTCCGCCATCGAGGCGTCGGGTTACCGCAGCCTCGAAGAGGGACAGCGGGTTGAGTTCGAGGTGACCCAGGGCCAGAAGGGCCCGCAGGCCGCCGCGATCAAGCTCGCGTAGTCCAGAACCTTCATGCAGAAGCGCCGTCCGGTTCGCCGGGCGGCGCTTCTCTGCACATAGGTGAGCCTTGCCTGGCTGGCGCATGAATGCCGGCGATGATTGGGTTGCTTTCATGACGTCTGAGCCCAGCTCTTCGGCCGGAACCACTCCGCAACCACACGACGAGCCGCACGGAGCGGGCGTCGCGAGCCGCCTGAACTGGCTGCGAGCGGGCGTTCTGGGCGCGAATGACGGCATCGTGTCGGTCGCCGCGATCGTCGTCGGCGTCGCCGGCGCCACGCCGAACCTGCCCGCCATCGCCACTGCCGGACTCGCCGGCCTCGTCGGCGGCGCCATCTCGATGGCGCTGGGCGAGTACGTCTCGGTGAGCAGTTCCCGGGACACCACACGGGCTCTGATCGCGAAGGAGACGGCCGAGCTCCGCGACTTCCCTGAGGAGGAGCTCCAGGAGCTCACCGAGCTCTACCAGGCGCGCGGCATCTCCGAGAAGACCGCCCGCGCCGTCGCCGAGGAGCTCACCGCCCACGACGCGCTGGCCGCACACCTCCAGGCCGAGTTGAACATCGACCAGAACGATGTCGCGAGCCCGTGGCATGCAGCGGGGGCGTCCGCGGTCGCCTTCATCATCGGCGCCGTCCTGCCGTTGCTCGCGATCCTGTTGCTGCCCGCGGCTGTCCGGGTCCCGGTGACCTTCGGTGCGGTTCTGATCGCCCTCGCGGCCACCGGCTGGATGGCCGCGCGGATCGGGAAGAGCCCGCCGTTGCGCCCGACCATCCGTGTCGTCGTCGGGGGGGCGCTCGCTCTCGGGGCCACCTTCCTCATCGGTACCCTGCTCGGGACGAGCGGCGTCGTCTGATCGTGACCCGGGTCTTGGTGGTCGAGGACGACCCGGCGATGAGCCGGTTGCTCCAGCGCGGACTCACCGAGGAGGGCTATGAGGTCGACGTCGTCGAAGACGGCGTCTCCGCCCTGGTCGCGGTGGCGAACGTCCCCTACGCCGCGGCCGCCATCGACGTCATGCTGCCCGAGATGACCGGCTTCGAGATCTGCCGACGGATCCGTGAGCAGGGCCTCTCGCTGCCGGTTCTGCTGTTGACGGCTCGCGATGCGGTCGAGGACCGGGTCAAGGGCCTCGACGCGGGAGCCGACGATTACCTGATCAAGCCGTTCGCGTTCGCCGAGCTGAGCGCCCGGCTCCGCGCGATGATCCGGCGCGAGGCCTCGGCACCACGACCGGTGCTCGAACTGGGACGGTTGGCGCTCGACACCACCACCCTGACGATCGGGGTGGACGGCAAGCGCGTCCCACTCAGCGTGAAGGAGTTCGCGCTCCTGCGGTTCCTGCTCAGCGAACCGAACGTCGCCCACGACCGCACGCGGATCCTCGATGAGGTGTGGGGCACGAGCAAGCACATCGATCCGAACGTGGTCGACCAGTACATCGGGTACCTGCGTCGCAAGCTGGACCCCCTCGATCCGGGCATGCGCATCGCGACGGTGCGCGGCGTCGGATACCGGGCAGAACCGCTGCCATGAGCTGGGCCCGACTGTCCGTCCGTGCCCGGCTGACGATCGGCAGCAGCCTCCTCGCGCTCGTCCTGTTGACCGCCGCTGTCCTTCTCGCTCGCGTGCAGGTGAGCTCGTTGTTGGAGAGCACCGATGCGACCCTGGCGATGAGCGACCTGACGCCCTTCATCAGCGACCTGAAGCTCAACGCCGGTGAGCACATCGACCAACCCGGGCCGGGGGTGCTGGTCGAGATCCGTGATCCGACCGGGGCCATCGAGCAGACCACTCTGCCCGACGACCTGCGCGAGCGAGTCGCGCACGAGACGGGCGATGGCCGGATCATCCGCGCGACGGCCGATGGGACGCCGTACACGCTCGCGGGCCGCACCTTCACGACGCGCGACGGCACCTGGCAGCTCTGGGCTGCACGCAGCGGAGCAGTTCACGAGCTGGCCGAGGCGGGCCTGGACAGGGTCTTGATCATCGGGGGCGGCATCCTGATGGTCGCCTTCGTCGTGGCGTCGTGGCTGCTGGCACGGGCGGCGCTCCGCCCGGTCGAGCGCCTGCGTCGACGGGCGGGCGAACTCGGGAATTCCGTGGATGCCGACCTGCTGCCCGTCGATGCCTCCGGCGACGAGATCTCGCAGCTCGCGGCCACCCTCAATGCCTTCTTGCAGCGCATCCGGTTATCTGTCGACCGCGAGAAGCAGATGGTCTCGGATGCCGCGCACGAGTTGCGCACTCCCCTCGCGGCCCTGCGCACGCAGCTCGAACTCGCGCATGACGACTTCGACGATCCGGACGCGCTCCGCCTTGAGATCGTCGCGGCCGAGGCGTCCGTCGCGCGCTTGTCGTCGCTCGCGGCGAACCTCCTCGAACTGGCCAGGCTCGAGCAGGCGACCGAACTCGGGACGATCACCGGCTCCGCCATGACCGACGAACTCGGCGAAGCGGTCGACCGTGCGCGCCTCCTGGCGGTCTCGAAAGACGCCCGCATCGGATTCGGCAGCGAGTTGGACCCCGGTTCCCGGTATCCACTCGACCGCGCCACCTTCGGTCGTCTGCTTGACAACCTGCTGAGCAACGCCGTCGCAGCCATCGCGCACGGGGGAACGATCCAGGTCGAGCTCGCCGACACGGGCGACGCCGCAACACTCAGCGTGCGGGACGACGGGCCGGGCGTGCCGGAGTCCTTCCTGCCGCGAGCGTTCGACCGCTTCAGCCGCCCCGACGACTCGCGCAGTTCTCGCAGCGGCGGCAGTGGTCTCGGCCTGGCGTTGGTGAAGGCGATCGCGGTCAGCACGGGCGGTGATGTGACGATGCACAACCGGAACCCCGGTCTCGAGGTCGTGGTGACAATTCCGCATCTGTGAGGACTCACATCCACAACCTGGTCGCCTCACTGACGACACTTAGGTGATCTCCGCATCATGGACTCAACGCCGAGGGGAATACCTGTCCCCCTCGGCGGTTCAGGAGAGGGAGTCGTGACCATTCAGAACCCGACACGGCCGACCATGTCGGCGTCGAGCGGAGGGAACCGTTTGTCGCCCCAGGCACGGTTCCGCCGGCGTGCAGCGATCTCCGACCTGCTGGTGGTCATCGCGTGGGTCTCCGGTCCCGTGGCCGCGTCGCTCTACCTCGCGTCCGGCGGTCTCGCCGATGTGAAGGATGCCGGCAGCTTCTTCACGGCACTCGGCATCGTCACGGGCCTGATCGGCACCGACTTCATCCTGTTGATGCTCGTGCTCGCCGCTCGTGTGCCGGCGATCGATCGGGCGGTCGGCCACGATCGGGCGATCGCCCTGCACCGCCAGCTCGGAAAGCCCGCGCTCTACCTGATCCTGGCCCACGCGGCCCTGCTGCTGATCGGCTACGGCATGGCGAGCGGATTCAACCCGATCGCCGAGATCGGGCCCATGCTCACTCTGCCGGACATGATCACCGCGGTGGTCGGCACTGCACTCCTGATCGCCGTCGTCGTCACGTCGCTGGTGGCGGTCCGGCGCAAGTTCCCGTACGAGTTCTGGCACGTCATCCACTTGCTCAGCTATGCGGCGGTGCTGTTCGCCCTGCCCCACCAGCTGAGCATCGGTGGCACCCTCGCTGCTGGCACCGTTCAGCGGGTCTACTGGATCGGGCTGTACGTGATCGCCATCGGTGCGATCGTGATCTTCCGCTTCGCCGTGCCGCTGTTCAAGTCGTGGGCCCACGACATCCGGGTGCAGCGCGTCGAGTGGATCGCGCCGGATGTCGCCTCCATCCACCTGACCGGTCGCGACCTGCGTGCGCTCGGCGCGGGCGGTGGGCAGTTCCTCATCTGGCGGTTCTGGACGCCCGGCACCTGGTGGCACTCCCACCCGATCTCGCTGTCGGCGCTGCCGACCGACCGGCACGCGCGGATCACGATCCGCGTGCTCGGTCGCGGCACCCGGCGTCTCACCTCGGTGAAGCCCGGCACCCGCGTCTCGTTCGCGGGCCCCTACGGGATCTTCACGGATGCCGCCCGCACCTCTCCCAAGCTGGCGATCGTCGCCGCCGGGATCGGCATCACCCCCGCCCGGGCGCTGCTCGAAGGGTCGGAGTTGGCTCGCGGGGAGGCCACCGTGCTGGTGCGGTCCTCGACCGATGACGAGACCTTCCTCTGGACCGAGATGCGCAAGCTTGCCGAGGCGCGCGGCGCCCAGTTGTTCGCCATGGTCGGCCCGCGCGCACGGAACAGCTGGATGTCGCAGCACGATGCGGCGCGCGGAGTGACGTTGCGCAGCATCTTCCCCGACCTCAGCCGCTCCGACCTGTACGTGTGCGGACCGGAGGCGTGGGCCCAGGCCGTCGTCGCGGATGCCCGCGCGGCCGGCCTGCCCGACCACCAGATCCATCTCGAGAGCTTCGAGCTATGAGGCGCCGGGCAGCAATCGCGAGCGTGATCGCGTCGGCGGGCGTCGTTCTCGCCGGAGTTCAGATCGGCGCGGCGGTCACCGCTTCGCGGACACCGACGACGTCGGGCACCGGGACGAGCACAGGCGGGTCGACATCGAACTCGGGGAACTCAGGCGGCACCTCCACCGGCTCGACCGGTTCGACGGGCTCCACGGGATCCGCAGCGCAGGACGGCACCTTCAAGGGCCAGACGGCGGACACCCCCTTCGGTCCAATGCAGGTCGCCGCAGTCATCTCGGGCGGCAAGATCACCGACGTCAAGGTGCTGCAAGAGACCAACCAGGGCGGTCGCTCGGTTCAGATCAGCAATCAGGCCGACCCGATGCTGCGCAGCGAGGTGCTGCAGGCGCAGTCGGCCAACGTCTCGATGATCGGCGGCGCCACCTACACGAGCATGGGCTATCTGCAGTCGCTCCAGTCGGCTCTCGACCAGGCCGGGTTCAAGGGCTGATCGTGCGCGCGACCTTCGAGACCATGGGCACCGTGGTGTCGCTGGAGTGGGCGGGCGATGACCGGGCGATCAGCGCGGTGCGCGCTGTCTTCGAGGCGGCTGACCGTCGATTCAGCTTGTACCGACCCGACTCCGAGCTCAGCCGGATCGCCGACGGCTCGCTCGAGCTCCTCGACGCCAGCACCGAGCTGCGCGAGGTCTACGCCACCGCTCTCGGCTGGCGCGGCGAGACCGGCGGCGCGTTCACCCCGCATCGACCGGATGGCGCGCTCGATCTGAACGGCATCGTCAAGGCCTGGGCGATGGCCGAGGTCGGCCGCGCGCTGGGCGACGGCGACTGGTGCCTGAACGTCGGAGGTGACGTGCTGGCGAGCGGGCAGACGGCGTCGGGGGCTCCGTGGGTGGTCGGGATCGTCGATCCTGCCGACCGGGCGGGGTTGCTGACCGCTGTGCCGCTGGTGGGCGGGCGACGCGCGGCCGCGACATCCGGGTCCGCCGAGCGCGGCGACCACATCTGGACGCGTGGTCGCGGGGCCGCCGAGTTCGTGCAGGTGACCGTGGTGGCGGATGACATCGTGACGGCCGATGTGCTGGCGACGGCGATCGTGTCGGGCGGGGCGGTCACGTTGGATGATGTGACGGCGCGGTTCGACGTCGACGTGCTGACGGTGGATCGCGAGGGCGGGTTGCGTGCGACCCCGGGGATGCGGGAGCTGGTCGCCGCCGGTTAGTCCCGTTGGGTGTCGGCGGACAGGATTCGTTGAATACTCGGATGCTCACGCCATTTTCGCCGCGCGAAAGCCCATCGGGCTTTCGCTTTGAGCGAGCGAAAATGCAAACGGGCCGGCCGATACGCCGGGTTCTGTCTGCCGCCGAAGCGACGTGACGGCCATCTCTCTCGGGACTACGTTGCCGCAGCCCTCTAGCGGTCTACCCGGGAACTCGGCGAGCAGCCTCAACGTTCCCTGTCTGACCTTGCTCCGGACGAGGTTTACCCAGCGAGCCCGATCACTCGGGCCCCTGGTGGTCTCTTACACCACCGTTTCACCCTTACCGCCGACCCGGAGGTCGGAGGCGGTCTGCTCTCTGTTGCACTTTCTCGCGGATTGCTCCGGGTGGGTGTTGCCCACCGTCCTGCTCTGTGGAGCCCGGACGTTCCTCGGCACCCGGCCGAAGCCGGGTGACGCGACCGTCTGGCCGACCCGTTTGCAATTCCCAGCGTAGCCGCGCTGTGGGAACATATGGTCGGGAGGAACACTCATGATTCCGCGGCGATTCGCCTGGGTACTGACGGGAGTAGTCGCCTTCGCTCTGACCGGGTGCGTCGGCGGCATCCCGGCTCCCGATTTCGAGTACGTCCCGATGGGCACGGTCGTGGCTACGGGCGACTTCGGGGCATCCGGTCCCGTGCGTGGATCGCTCAAGCTGGTGAAGACGGCGAGCGACTACCAGCTGCAGCTCATCGATTTCGCAGGGCCCGCCGGCGACGAATTGCGAATCAGCGCTCGAGAGACATCCCCAGGATGCTACGACTCATGGGGATTGGGATTTGGTGACCCCAGTACGTGGACAGCACCGGACATCCCCAACAAGATCATCGGGCTTCATCTCAAGCTTCTCGTGGAACCCGACGGTTCCCACCCGGACCTGGTCGACCCGACGTTCTTCACCACAGTGGTCGTCACCGCTCCTCACGCCTCGGATGCGTGCGCGCTGACGACGGTCGGTGTGGCGCATCTGGCGTGGAGCATCGGCCCATTGCGCAAGCCACCCCACGTGGTCGATTCGGGCCCCACCGCAGGGGCCACAAGTGTTGTTACGAACGGCACCGACGGGTCACCAAGCCGCTACCTCATCGCGCCGGGAGACACGCTCGCTCATATCAGCAGACGCTTCGAGATCACGCTCGACGATCTCTACTATCTGAACCCGACCCGACTGACCACGATGAGTACACAGATCGACGCCGGCGATGAGCTCAACCTGAGCGCGAGCGCCCGCGGTAGTTGATCAGCGGCTGAACGACACCCGCTTGTCCATCGACTCGTTGGCGAGCCGGTCGGCGCGCGAGTTCTCGGCGCGCGGGATCCACTCGAACGACACCGGAGTACCCGACAGGATGCTGCGGGCCTCCGCCGCGAGATCGGCGAGCGCGCTGTTCTTGATCTTCCAGCGCCCGCTCATCTGCTCGACGACGAGCTTGGAGTCCATGCGCACGCGCAGCGAGGCGTCAGGGGCGATCTCGAGCGCACGGCGGACGCCGGCCATCATCCCGTTGTACTCGGCGACGTTGTTCGTCGTGATCCCGACGTAGACGCCGAGCTCGGCGAGCACCTCACCGGTGACCGGGTCGATCACGACGCTGCCGCCGGCCGCGACGCCGGGGTTGCCGCGGGATCCGCCATCGGCTTCGACGATGAGCTCGCGCGGCCCGCCCTCGGCCGGCGGGTTGGCCCGGAAAGCGACAGCCATTTACAGACCCGACTCGTTGGTGCGCACCAGGATCGCGTTCGAATCCGGGCACAGCAGCACGTCGTCCGGAGCGGCGGCCCGCACCACCGTCATGTCGGAGGAGTTCAGGGCCACCCCGCTGGCGCTCGAGACACCTCCGCGCAGGTGGGAGGCTCCCACGCCGTAGCGCGCGCGCTGCTTCTCGTAGAGCGCCAGGAGATCGGCGGGCAGACGTGCGGCCAGGGTGTCGCGATCGGCCGCGGCGACCGACCTCTCGCTATCAAGTCCGACCAGTGCGGCATCGCGCGCCGCCGCAGCCTCGGCGATCTTGGCCTCGACGGCCTCGAGTTGCGCCCGAGCGTCGCTGAGGGCCTTCGCCTTCTCATCGAGGGTCTCCATGACGGCGAGCTCGATGTCTTCGAGGTCGCTCTGGCGCTTCGCCAGGGCGGCGAGCTCCTGCTCGAAGGCCGCGACGTCCTTCACCGAGGCGCTGGACTGCATCCTCTCCTTGTCGCGCGCCACGCGGGCCTCGACGACCGCCACATCGGCCTCGGTGCGCTTCAGCTCGAGCTGCGCGTCCTCCCACGCCCCGTTCGCCTCGGCGACCGCCGTGCGCAATCCCTCGCGCACGCTCGAGAGACCGGCCAGGGTGGCGAGCTCCGGCAGATTCGCCGCGCGGTGGCCGAGCTGCTGCAGCTTGGTATCGAGGGCCTGCAGGTCGAGCAGCAGTGCCTGGTCGTCTGGCGAGGCCTTCAGGGCCATGCGGTCTCCGTTCGGTGCGTCAGCTTCAAGATCTGGATGCGGCGGGCTATTCGGCTCAGACGATCGCGAAATCCCACGGGTCGGTGCGCAGTTCGCTGACCGTGACCACCACGCCGGGAAGCGCGGAGCGCAACTGCTCGGCTGCGACATCCAGCCAGAGCCATTCGCTCGCCCAGTGCGACACGTCGATCAGCGCCGGGCCGCGGCCGAGCCGGGCACGCTCGCGAGCCTCGGAGGCCGGATGATGGCGCAGGTCGCTGGTCAGGTAGACGTCGGCGGCCACCACCTCGGGGTTCGCGAGCAACGAATCCCCGGCACCGGCGCACAGGGCGACGGTGGTCACGGGCTGGTCGTACTCTCCCGCGACACGCACGCCCTGAGCGGTGGCGGGCAGGATGTCGGCCATGACTCTCGCGAGCTTTCCGAGCGTGGTCGCAGCCGGCAGCCGCCCGACCCGGCCGAGTCCGACATCGGAGGCCGCCCCCGCACCCGCGCTCGGCTCGAGCGGGCGCGTCTCGAGCAGCCCCAGCCGCTCGGCCAGCACCGCCGAGGTGCCACGGGCGACCACGTCGGCGTTGGTGTGCGCCGCGATCAGGGCCGACCCTCCCCGGATCAGCCGGCCCAGCACGACGCCCTTGTAGCGGTCCTCAGCCACGCTCGTCACCCCGCGAAGCAGCAGCGGGTGGTGCGTCAGCAGCAGCTGGGCGCCGAGCTCGAGGGTCTCGTCGACCGTCTCGGGGACTGCATCCACCGCGAGATGGATGGCGCGCACCTCGCTGGCAGGATCGCCCGCGATCAGGCCCACCGCATCCCAGCTTTCGGCGCCTGCCGGAGGCCAGAGCGCGGAGATCGCGGCGTCTGCGTCGGCGAGGGTGGTCGGCATCCCCTCAGTCTAGGAGCGCGCCCGAGGTGGGGTCGTCGACCTCATGTCGGGATCGCGGAGCGCTCCTGCTTCCGGATCGCCGGCACGCCACCGACCAACGGAACCACGAGGCCGAGCAGCAGCGCCACGAAGACCCCCGCATCGCTGCCCGCGAGCGGGTCGTGCAGGCCGATCCCGAGCGGGCCGTAGAGGAAGCCCTCCCAGCCGAGCCCCGGGATGCTCGAGGTCACCAGCCCGAATCCGATTCCGCTGATGACGATCAGGGCCAGGAAGTTGAGCCAGCGCACCTGGGGATAGAGACCGCCCGGCGCCAGCAGCGATTCGGCGTGGAACCGCCGGGTTCGGATCATCATCTCGGACGCGAAGATCCCCGCCCACGCGGCGACCGGAACCGCGACCGTGATGACCAGATCGCGAAGCAGCGAGCCGAAGTCGGAGACGACGAAGAGGAGCGCGGCGGCGACGGCGAGCACCAGGATCGCGCTGACGAAGGTGGCGAAACTGCGGCGCGCGCGGACGCCCAGCGCCTGGATCGCGAAGCCGCCCGAGTACATCGTCAACACGGCGCCCGACAGCAGGCCCAGGCCGGCGGCAGCCAGCAAGGGCGCCGGATACCAGGCCGGCAGCAGGGCGGCGATCGCGGCCAGCGGATTGGAGCTCAGTCCCTTGGCCAGCTTCGGGTCGGATGCCGCCAGCATCGCACCCCACGCGATCAGGGCGAACGGGGGCAGGGTGGCGCCGAACGTGGCCCACAGCATCGAGGATCCGCCATAGCTCGCCGGCCGCTGGTACCGCGCCAGATCCGAGCTCGAATGCACCCAGGCCAGCCCCACGACACTGAACACCAGCGCGGCGCCCGAGATCACCAGGATCCACGAGCCGTCGGGCACGGTCAGGGCGACCGCGAAGTCCAGGTGCTGGTAGCTGAAATACGCGGCCCCGACGATCAGCAGCGCACTGAGGATGCTGAGCACCAGCTGGAGCTTGGCGACGAATCCATAGCCGAACACGGCGACCAGGGTCGCGATGATGAACCCCGCCACCAGGCCCACGAGCTGCCAGACCGTGGTGCCGAGGCCGGCGTCCAGCCCGGCGCCGACCAGCACCTGGGCGACCGCTGTTGCCAGCAGCCAGAGCAGCACACCGCCCCAGAGCACCCGGGTCACCACCGCCAGCAGTGCAGGCAAGATGTTGCCCGCGTGACCGAACGTCGCGCGCGACACGATCATGGTCGGCTGGCCGCTCCACTTGCCTGCGAGGGTGCCAAGACCCAGCGGGAGGAATGAGATCGCGACGCCCGCGAGAGCAGCCACGATCGCCTGGCGCAGGCTCATCCCGGTGCCCAGCAGAACCGCTCCGAGACCCAGGCTCAGCACCGAGGAGTTCGCCGCGAACCACAGCCAGAACAACCGGGCGGCGCGTCCCGCACGCATGTCGAGAGCCGTCGGCTCAGGACCCGCGGACTCGATCTCGAAGGTCGAGGGTGCCTGCGGCTTCTCACCGACCAAGGCCGGCTGGCCGTTATTCAACCGGGCCGTGGCGATCGGCCCGGACGGCGGCGAGATCGGGTCAGCCGTGCCCGCACTCGAGACCCGGATCGCGCCGGTGCCCGACACTCGATCGATCTCGTCGATCACGTCGTCTTCGTCATGATCGAGAGTCGGTGTCTCGGTGGCGGACTGCATCGCGGCGACCATCGCCTCCGGCATCGGCCCGGGCGCCGAGTCGGGCGCCGCGCTCGCATCGAAGACCGAAGGCGGCGCCGGCGCGGGTGGGAAGATCAGGTCCGGCGCGATCGGAGGCGTCGCCGACGCGACGTCGCCCCACATGACCGGGATGTTCTCGTAACCGGGCGGCGGCGGGAGTTCCGCGCGGTCCTCGAGCTTCGGCTGCTCGGTGGGGAGCGGCTTCGGCAAGTGAGCCATGGCGTCAGCATCGAGCGCCGGCGCTTCGGAGGACGCCGCCGGGAAGAAGGCGGGCGGCTCGATCAGGTCGGGGGGTTCGTAGCTCGGTGGTGGCGCGTCCAACCAGTCCGGTGCCTCGGGGCCCACCGGTGGCTCCGTCGAGATGGGCACGGCCGTCGGGCCGGCGACGGGGGGCCAGTCCACGACGCGGGGTGGTTCCACGACGGGGGGTGGGTCCACGACGGGCGGCGAGTTCACGACGGGCGGTGAGTTCACGGCGTCCGGACCCGCTGCCGGGGCGGCGATGTCCCAGGATCCGCCGACCGTCTCGGACGACCACGGACTCGCCGACGCGGATGCAGCGGCATTCAACTCCGCAGCAGCGGCCGGATCGATGAGGCTCTCGTCCACCTCGGGAAGCGCCGGTGGTGCCGGGGCCGCGGCGTCGGGCACGGTGCCCGCATCGATCGGCTCCGCCTCCGCAGGACCTGGTGTCGGGGGCGCTGCCGGCGCGATCGGTTCGAAGGCCGCCGGAAAGAAGTGGCCGGGCGCTGGGTGATCCAGAGCGGGTTCGGGATCGTCGTCAACCGGCGCGGGCGCGTCGACGGGACGCGCGTCCCCCTCGCTCGCCGCAGGCGCCTCACCGAGGCCGTTGGGCGGCGGGGCCGCCGGCGCCTCCACGACATCGATGGGATGCGATGACAGATCGAGGGTGGGCGACTCCCCGCTCGACAGCAGTCGGAGTTCGTTCTCGAGGCGCTCGATCGCCTCCAAGGTCGATGCCCCGCCCAGGGAGCGCCGCAGATCGTCCTGCGTCTCCCCCTGCCCGGCGGAAGTGCTCGGAGCCCCGGGCGCATCCGCTGCCATCGGGAGTCCGTTCCACGACTCGGCGGCGGGCGGTGCGACAGCCTCCGCCTCGGGCGCGGCCTGCACCTCAGGCGCGGCCCGCACGTCCGGCGCGGCCGGCGGCACCTCCGGAGCGGCAGGCGGCAGTTCGTCCTCGGCCGGTAGAGGCAGGGTGATCGGCTGGGTGTACGGCCTGACCTCCGCGGCCATCGCTTCGGCGAGCGCGTCGTCGTCGAAGCGGGGAGGTTCAGCGCCGGGCGGAGGCGGGGAGTAGTTCGACCGGCGCACCACCGGAGGTTCCGACGGGGATGCGGGCTCGGGGCCCGCGCCCGTGGGATCCGAAGGAACGTCGCTCATGCTCCGGATTCTAGGGTCGCGTCACCGCTTTTGGGCCGATGACGAGCCGTAACCAGGATGGCGAGCCCGCCGAGAACCAGGGCCAGACCGGTCCATCCCACCGCGTTGAGGCGCTCGCCGACGACGACGACCGCCAAGACGGTGGCGACGACCGGTTCGAGCAGGGCGATGGTGGTCGCCGACGAGCTGCGGACCGTGCGCAGAGCGATCCCGAACAGCAGGTACGCCACGAACATCGGCCCGACAGCGAGATAACCGGCGATGGCGACGCTCGACCCGGATTGCAGCAGTGGCGCTCCGGTGACGAGCAGGACGGGCACGAGCAGCACGGCTCCGACGCCGAACATCGCGCCCATCATCCCCCGACTGGGCTGCCCCGCCAGGATCGCTCGCGACGACGCGTAGGCGTACAGGGCGTACGCGGCACCCGCCAGCAGCCCGAGCGCGACCCCGGGAATCGTGCCGGCCGACGCGACCTGGGAGTCGACCTGTCGTCCGAATGCCAGACCCACGATGCCGAGAACGGCGAGACCGGTGGAGATCGCCCAGCGCCTCGAGAGCGGGTGCCGCTCGCCCACCCACTCGTAAACCGCGGCGAACACGGGGCCCGATCCGAGCGCCACCACGTTGCCGACCGCGACACCGGCGAAATTCATCGCCGAGTAGAACGCGAGCGGATACACGAACACGCCGACGGCTCCCAGGGCGGCCCAGCGCCTCCCGTTCCGATCGCGAAGCACGGCGAGCGACAGCCGCGGGCCGGTGACGAACAGCAGGAGCCCGCCCAGCCCCATGGTGCTCGCACCGACGGCCAGCGGGCTCACGTCGTGCGGCAGGAAGCTCGCGGTCGTCCCCGTCGTTCCCCAGAGCAACGAGGCCAGAAGCACGGCGACGATGCCTGCGGTGCTCCGGTTCTCCACCGTTGCACGATACCGGCGGGCGAGCGCAGCGCCCCGGCAGCCTCCATCGAGCCTGGATAAAATCGCCGCATGGCAGAGGACGACGACGACACCGACGTCGCGGCCGCGCAGCGCAGCATGGACCTTCGCGCGCAATACGTCGAGGTGCGCCTCCAGCAGGCGATGCGCAATGGCGACTTCGACGACCTCCCCGGCGCCGGCAAACCGATCGCGAACCTCGGCGATGTCCATGATCCGGACTGGTGGATGCGCCGCAAGATCGAGCGCGAGAACCTCACAGGCCTCGGACCGCCCGCATTGACGCTGCGCACCGAGGATGCCGCGATGGATGCCCGACTCGACGCCATCACCTCCGAGCGCGAGGTGCGCGACACGCTGGAGGACTTCAACCGCCGAGTGATCGACGCAAGGCGTCAACTGCTCGGCGGACCGCCCGTGGTGACCGCGCTGCGCGATGTCGACGCTGAGGTGACGCGGTGGCGCGAGCGCCGTCGCGCCCGTCGCACCGAGGCAGCTCAGAGGGCGTCGGACGAGATCCCCCCGCGCGGACCCCGGTTCAAGCTCAGATGGCGCGGAGAGCGTTCACGCACTCGCTGAGCCACTCGCGCGCGGAGGGCAGCAACAGGGTGAACGTCTCGGTTCCATGCACGATGCCCGGGAAGGTGCGGCTGCGAGCGCTGACACCCGCGGCCGTGAGACGAGCCGCGTAGGCCGCCGAATCGTCGCGGATCGGATCGACCTCCGCCGCCAGCAGCAGCGTGGTGGGCAGGCCGCTCAGGTCGGTCGCGAGCAGGGGCGAGACCCGCGGATCGCGCGGATCGGCACCGGACGCCACGTAGGCATCCCGAACCGCCTCGAGACTGTGCGCGAACTCGGGCATCGCGGCGAGCACCTCGCGCCGCGAATCGGTCATGGTGTCAGTGAGGTCGAGCACGGCGACCTCGAACAGCTGGAGTCTGAGCGGCGGGCCTCCCTTGTCGCGAGCCCCGATCGCCGCGGCGGCCGCGAGATTCGCCCCGGCGCTCTCTCCCCCGATCGCCAGGCGGGCGGCATCCATCCCCAGTTCGTCGGCATGCGTCGCCACCCAGGCGAGCGCCGCCGACACGTCGTCGAGGCCCGCAGGAAAGGGATGCTCGGGGATCAGCCGGTAGTCGACGCTGACGATCACTACGTCCGCCCCTGCCGCCATGTCGCCGCAGTGGCCGTCGGCCGCCTCGATCGATCCGGATGCCCATCCACCGCCGTGCGCGAAGAGCATGCCCGCGCGCAGGTGGTCGCCCTCGGGCGTGTAGATCCGGATCGGGATCGGGTGCTCGCCAGGGATCACCGTGTCGCGTACGCGCACCGACGACGGGATCCGCGAGGTCAGAGTCCCCTCGATCCGCCGGGCCGTCGCCAGCTCGCCGGCGCGAAAGGCCGCGATGTCGGTGGGCGGCTCGCCCGCCAACTGCCCGAGCACCGGCACCAGGAGCGGATCGATCTGCATGCTGCGACCGTACGCCTGTGAGTGGGCCCCGAGGGATTCGAACCCCGAGGCGCCACCGCGCCTCGCGTCAGAAGCGCGAGAGCGGCTGAACTTGAGTAGTGAGTGGGCCCTGAGGGATTCGAACCCCCGACATCCACGGTGTAAACGTGGCGCTCTAACCGACTGAGCTAAGAGCCCGTGCGCGTGCTCCCCCGATGGTACCGATCCGCGGACATACACTCGCAGCATGGCCGCAGCACGCCCCACCACGCGCGTGATCGATCAGCCGGAGCATCGCTGGCCGGCGATCGTGGCCGTCGTTGCCGCGGTCGTGATCTACACGCTGTTGCCGCCCACCTTCATCCCCGTGCCGCGGTTCATCCTTCCGGTGATCACGACGCTGCTGGCGATCCCGCTGATCATCCTCAACCCGCACCATTTCACGCGTGAGACGGCGTGGTCGCGCTGGATGGGAATCGCTCTGACCGCGGTCCTGGTGTGCTTCAACCAGGTCGAGGTGGTCGGCATCCTGAAAGAGCTGCTCAGCGGCAGCGCGCACGGCCCGAGCGTACTGCTCAACGCCGCGCAGGTCTGGGCGACCGACATCATCGCCTTCGGCCTGGCGTACTGGGAGCTCGACGGGCGCGGGCCGGTGTCACGGCGACTGCCCGATGATCCCGAGCCGCGCGACTTCCGATTCCCGCAGGAGGACACCGGCCGCCCGGTGCCGTGGCGCCCGGCGTTCTTCGACTACCTGTACTTCTCGCTCTCGAACATGATGGCGTTCAGCCCGACCGACGTGATGCCGTTCACCAGCCGCGCGAAGGCGCTGATGGGCATCCAGGCCATCACCGGCTACGCGCTGCTTGCGCTCGTGATCGCGCGCGCGGTCAACATCCTGACCTGAGGGGTCACACGCGAGTGGGCAGGACCTCGTCGAGGGCTGCGCGGTACTCCTCGATGCTCCGCGCCTCGCCGGGCGCCGTGATGAACGAGGCCCGGATGACGCCCTTGACGTCGATCACGAAGGTCGCCCGGTTGGCGAAGCCCTTCTCCTCGAGAAAGACCCCGTACTCCTTGGCGACGGCCCCGTGCGGCCAGAAGTCCGCGAGCAGCGTGAAGTCGTAGCCCTCCTGGTCGGCCCAGGCCCGCAGGCTGGCCTTGGAGTCGACCGAGATCCCGATCAGCTCGACCCCGTTGCTCTTGAACAGCGAGAGGTTGTCGCGCAGCGCGCACAGTTCGCCGGTGCAGGTCGACGAGAACGCGAGCGGGAAGAAGACCAGGGCGACCGGCTTCTTGCCGCGGAAGTCGCTGAGCCGGATGTGCTCGCCGAACTGGTTGGCCAGGTCGAAATCCGGTGCCTGCGTGTCGTTCTCGAGAGCCATGTGAGTCGAGCGTCCTTTCGTGACCTGCGAGAGGTCCAGCGGACGATACTACGCCGGGGTTCCCGACTTCGCCGTGCCGTTCGCGCGGCGCACGCGCGGCGCATCCTGGTCGGCAGAACTAGAGTGGATGCGCGCGAATGGCATCCCGACCGCAACCCGGAAACCGGATGCCCGCACGACCGCTCGCATGACCGTCACCCGGTCATGTCGCCACTGAGAGAAAGAGGTCACCGGTGACGGTGAACGACCAGGACCCGTATTCGGTCACTCACACCGACTCGGACCCGGACGAGACAGCCGAGTGGCAGGACTCGCTCGATCAGCTGGTGGCCGCGAAGGGGCATGGACGCGCCCGCGACATCATGCTGAGCCTGCTGAAGCGCTCGAAAGACCTTCAGCTCGGCGTGCCGATGGTACCGACCACCGACTACATCAACACGATCGCACCCGAGAACGAACCCGCGTTCCCCGGCGACGAAGACCTCGAGCGCCGCTACCGCGCCTGGATCCGCTGGAACGCCGCCATCACCGTGCACCGCGCCCAGCGCCCCGGCATCGCCGTCGGCGGTCACATCTCGACCTACGCGTCGTCCGCCGCTCTGTACGAGGTCGGGCACAACTGGTTCTTCCGCGGCAAGGACCACGCAGGCGGCGGCGACCAGATCTTCTACCAGGGGCACGCCTCCCCCGGCATGTACGCCCGCGCCTTCCTCGAGGGCCGGCTGAGCGAGCAGGACCTCGACGGTTTCCGCCAGGAGAAGAGCAAGGCGCCGCACGGTTTGAGCTCGTACCCGCATCCGCGGCTGATGCCCCAGTTCTGGGAGTTCCCGACCGTGTCGATGGGCCTCGGGCCGATCAACGCCATCTACCAGGCGCAGTCGAACAAATACCTGACCAACCGCGGCATCAAGGACGCATCCGACCAGCACGTCTGGGCCTTCCTGGGCGACGGCGAGATGGATGAGGTCGAGAGCCGTGGGGCCCTGCAGTGGGCCGCCAACGAGAAGCTCGACAACCTGACGTTCGTCATCAACTGCAACCTTCAGCGACTCGACGGCCCGGTGCGCGGCAACGGCAAGATCATCCAGGAGCTCGAGAGCTTCTTCCGAGGAGCCGGCTGGAACGTCATCAAGGTCATCTGGGGCCGCGAATGGGATGCGCTGCTCGCCAACGACACCACCGGTGCCCTCGTCAACCTGATGAACGCCACGCCGGACGGCGACTACCAGACCTACAAGGCCGAGAACGGCGCATACGTGCGCGAGAACTTCTTCGGCCGCGACCCGGTCACCGCCAAGCTCGTCGAGGGCTACAGCGACGACCAGCTCTGGAACCTCAAGCGCGGCGGCCACGACTACCGCAAGGTGTACGCGGCCTTCAAGGCCGCGACCGAGCACCAGGGCCAGCCGACCGTCATCCTGGCGAAAACGGTCAAGGGCTACGGCCTGGGGCCGAGCTTCGAGGGCCGCAACGCGACCCACCAGATGAAGAAGCTCACGCTCGACAACCTCAAGACCTTCCGCGACGTGATGCGCATCCCGATCACGGATGCGCAGCTCGAAGAGAACCCGTACCAGCCGCCGTTCTACAACCCCGGCCCCGACGACCCGGCGATCCAGTACCTGCAGGAGCGCCGTCGCGAGCTCGGCGGCTACGTGCCCGAGCGCCGCTCGAAGTACACGCAGATCGCGCTGCCCGACGACTCGGTGTACGAGATCGCGCGCAAGGGCTCCGGCAAGCAGGAGGCCGCCACCACGATGGCCTTCGCCCGCCTGCTCAAAGACCTGCTCAAGGCCCCAGGTTTCGGCCAGCGGATCGTGCCGATCATCCCGGATGAGGCGCGCACCTTTGGCATGGACGCCTACTTCCCGACCGCGAAGATCTACAACCCGAACGGCCAGCACTACACCTCGGTCGATCGCGACCTGCTGCTCGCATACAAGGAGAGCCCGCAGGGCCAGATCATCCACGTCGGCATCAACGAGGCCGGCGCGTTCTCGGCCTTCACCGCGGCCGGCACCTCCTACGCCACGCACGGCGAGCCGCTCGTCCCCGTGTATGTCTTCTACTCGATGTTCGGCTTCCAGCGCACCGGCGACGCCATGTGGGCCGCGGGCGACCAGATGGCGCGCGGCTTCATCATGGGCGCCACCGCCGGCCGCACCACGCTCACCGGCGAGGGGCTCCAGCACGCGGACGGCCACTCGCACCTGCTCGCCTCGACGAATCCGGCCGTGGTCAGCTACGACCCCGCGTACGGGTATGAGATCGGGCGGATCGTCCAGGCGGGTCTGGAGCGGATGTACGGCGGGCAGCATCCCGATCCCAACGTCATGTACTACCTGACGGTCTACAACGAGCCGATGCCGCAGCCCGCCGAGCCCGAGAATCTCGACGTCGAGGGCCTGCTCAAGGGCATCTACAAGCTGAAGGCGGCCGAGAACCTCGGGCCGAAGGCGCAGCTGCTGGCCTCGGGCGTCGGCGTTCCGTGGGCGCTCGAGGCGCAGGAGCTGCTGGCGCGCGACTGGAACGTCGCGGCCGATGTCTGGAGCGTCACCTCGTGGACCGAGCTGCGCCGCGACGGCCTGGCCGCCGACGAGCACAACTTCCTGCACCCGACCGAGCCGCCGCACGTTCCCTACCTGTGGTCGAAGCTGGCGGGCTCCGAGGGACCGTACGTCGCTGTGTCGGATTACATGCACGCCGTGCCCGACCAGATCCGACCGTTCGTTCCGGGCGATTTCGCGACGCTCGGCGCCGACGACTTCGGGTTCAGCGATACGCGGCCCGCCGCCCGGCGGTTCTTCAAGATCGACGGACCGTCGATCGTGGTCCGCACTCTCCAGTCGTTGGCGCGACGCGGAGAGATCGACCCGAGTGCGGTCGCCCAGGCGATCGAGAAGTACCAGCTGCATGACGTCACCGCAGGCACTTCGGGATCGGCGGGCGGCGAGAGCTGATGCGCGGGCCAGCATCGGCGTCAGTGAGCGGCAACGCACGTGCCTGAACGCACGCGCGAGCAGACGCTTGCGTGGCTCCGCACGCTCTCGGGCGAGCTCTCGACGGCGACCCTGAAACGCCTGGATGACACGCTCCCCTGGTACCGAGACATGCCCCCCGGCCGCCGCAGCGCCGTGGGTCTGGTGGCCCAGGCCGGCATCACGTCGTTCATCTCCTGGTTCGAAGACCCGACATCGACCCCGTGGATCGCGGCCGACGTGTTCGGCGCCGCTCCGCGCGAGCTGCTGCGCTCGGTCAGCCTGCAACAGACCCTCCAGCTGATCCGGGTCACGGTCGAGGTGGTCGAGCAGCGGGTGACGGATGCCGACGAGTCCCTGCGTGAGGCGATCCTGCTCTACTCCCGCGAGATCGCCTTCGCAGCCGCTGACGTCTACGCCCGGGCCGCGGAGGCCCGCGGCCTATGGGACGCGCGCCTCGAGGCTCTCGTGGTCGACTCGATCCTCACCGGCGAGTACGACAGCGAGCTGCCGAGTCGGATCGCCGCGCTCGGCTGGAACGGCCACGGCGCGGTGAGCGTGCTCGTGGGAACGGCTCCGCGCATCCTGGATGTCGACATGCTGCGCCGCACGGCGCGCCACCTCGACTCCGACGTGCTGATCGGTGTGCAGGGCAGCCGGCTCGTGATCGTGATCGGCCGGGTGGATCCGCCCGACGAGTCCGAACTGCGCGAGGCGCTGCCGTTCCTCGAGATCGCGGCCCAGCTCGAACCGGGATTCGGGCCCGGCCACCTGGTGCTCGGCCATGAGGTCCCGTCGCTGGTGGACGCGGCTCGCAGTGCCCGCGCCGCCCTGGCCGGATTCGCCGTGGCCAAGGCCTGGCGCAATGCCCCCCGACCGACCCTCGCCGACGATCTGCTGCCCGAGCGCGCGCTGGCCGGCGACACGCTGGCCCGCGCCACCCTCATCAACCGGATCTACACCCCGCTGCAGAACCACTCGAGTGAGCTGCTCAACACACTGTGGTGCTACCTCGACAACGGTCGATCGCTCGAGGCGACGGCCCGCGAGCTGTTCGTGCATCCCAACACCGTGCGCTACCGCCTCAAGCGGATCAGCGAGGTGATCGGCTGGGATGCCACGGGTGCGCGCGAGGCGCTCATCCTGCAATCCGCCCTGATCCTCGGCTCGATCGCTGGACAGGACGGGCCCCGCAAGCCCTGACCCCGCGCCATCCATCCGTTTTCAGGAGTTCGCGAGGTGAACGTGGCGGATGAGGCTGGCGTGCTCAGAAGAGTCCATTCCCGTCCCACGGTTGCCACAGATTCCTGAAAACGGAGCAGCGTTCTGTAGCAATCCGCCAAGGTCTCGCCGGATTCTTCGTGCGGCATGTTCGACGCGAGCCCCCGGATGTTGACACACTGGGAGGGTGAGTGTCGTCATCGTCGCGCCCGGTCAGGGCTCGCAAACCCCCGGATTTCTCGATCCCTGGCTCGCCGAACCCCGCTTCGCCGACCATCTCGGCGCGCTGAGCGAGGCTGCGGGTCTGGATCTCGCGCGGCATGGCACGGTCTCGGACGCCGACACGATCCGCGATACCGCCATCGCCCAGCCGCTGATCGTCGCGGCCTCGATCATGTCGTTGGCCGCGGTGCTCGACGAGGGCTCGGGCGCGGGATGGAAGAGCAAGACCGCGGGCATCGCCGGCCACTCGGTGGGTGAGGTCGCCGCGGCGGCGGGCGCGGGCATCCTGAGCGAGCAGAACGCCATGAAGCTGGTCGCCGCCCGCGGCCAGGCGATGGCGGCCGCGGCCGCGCAGGTCGCGACCGGCATGAGCGCCGTGATCGGCGGCGATGAGAGCGAGCTTCTCGCCAAGCTCGACGCGCTCGGACTCCAGCCCGCCAACTTCAACGGCGGCGGCCAGATCGTCGTCGCGGGCGAGCTGCCGGCCCTTGCCGCTCTCCAGGCCGACCCGCCCGCGGGCGCTCGCGTCATCCCGCTCCAGGTCGCGGGGGCCTTCCACACCCGCTACATGCAGCCGGCCGTCGAGACCCTGCGCGAAATCGCGAACGGCATGACCGCGAACACGCCGGACTGGACGATCTGGACCAACCGCGACGGGTCCATCGTCACCAGCGGCCGGGACTTCCTCGACCTGCTCGTCGGCCAGGTGGCCTCGCCGGTGCGATGGGACCTCGACATGGCCGCCTTCGAGAAGGCAGGAGTGACCGGGCTGATCGAGCTGGCCCCGGCCGGTGCCCTCGTGGGGCTCGCCAAGCGCGGCCTCAAGGGTCTGCCGACTGTGGCGGTGAAGACGCCGGACGACATCCCGGCGGCGCACGAGCTGCTGGACGCCGTTCAGGATTCCGACCTCGCCGACGATGGAGAGTCCGCATGACCGCCCTCACACAGTCCGTCGGACACCCGTTCACGCGCATCCTCGCGTTCGGAGCCGCCCGCGGCGACCTCGTCGTCCCGAACTCCGAGCTCGTGGAGGCGATCGACTCGAGCGACGAGTGGATTCGTCAGCGCACCGGCATCATCACCCGCAAGCGCGCCAGCAAGGGCATCAACGCGATCGACCTCGCCGAGACCGCCGGCCGCGAGGCCATCGAGAAGTCGGGCATCAAGCCCGAGCAGATCGGCGCCGTGCTGGTCTCGACGATCAGCAACGTCGCCGTCACGCCGTCGATGTCGTCGCTGCTCGCCGAGCGACTGGGTGTCAGCCCGGCCCCGGCCTACGACATCGGAGCCGCCTGCGCCGGCTACACCTACGGCATCGCCCAGGCCGATGCGCTCATCCGCGCCGGAGCCGCCGACTATGTGCTCGTGGTCGGCGCCGAGAAGCTCTCGCAGTATGTGCACCCGAACGACCGCTCGATCTCGTTCCTGCTCGGAGACGGAGCGGGCGCCGCCGTGGTCGGCCCGGCCGACGAGCCCGGCATCTCGGCCACCATCTGGGGCTCCGACGGCTCGAAATGGGATGCGGTCGGCATGAACGCCACGTTCGAGGAGTACCTCGACAAGATCAAGCCGTGGCCGACGATGCGCCAGGACGGCCAGACCGTCTTCCGCTGGGCGGTGTGGGAGATGGCCAAGGTCGCCAAGCAGGCGCTCGAGGCCGCCGGGGTCACCGCGGCCGACCTGGCCGCCTTCATCCCGCATCAGGCCAACATGCGCATCATCGACGAACTCGCCAAGCAGATCGGACTGCCGGACACCGTGCAGATCGGCCGCGACATCGAGACCACCGGCAACACCTCGGCCGCCTCGATCCCGCTGGCGACCCATCGGCTGCTCGAGGAGCATCCGGAACTCAGCGGCGGCCTCGCCCTGCAGATCGGCTTCGGAGCCGGTCTGGTCTACGGGGCCCAGGTTGTACGGCTCCCCTAGGATTGTCCACGGTCGTTCGACACACATACCCCTGCACCACCTTTCAAGGAGATACGAAATGGCACTGTCCCAGGACGAGGTTCTCGCCGGTCTGGCTGAACTGATCAATGACGAGACCGGCATCGCGACCGACTCCGTGGCGCTCGACAAGTCGTTCACCGACGACCTCGACATCGACTCGATCTCGATGATGACGATCGTCGTCAACGCCGAGGAGAAATTCGACGTCAAGATCCCCGACGACGAGGTCAAGAACCTGGTCACCGTCGGCGACGCCGTCAACTTCATCGTCAAGGCGCAGAGCTAGCCCTCTGCTGCAGGCATCGGGCGGGGGTCAGTCCCCCGCCCTTCGCCCGGCGTTCGCCGGGTTCTTCCACGGGAGATAGATCGAATGACCAAGAAGATCGTCGTCACCGGGATCGGCGCATCGTCGCCGGTCGGTGGCACCGCCCCCGACAGCTGGACCGGCCTCCTGGCCGGCGAGTCGGGCGCCCACAGCCTGACCCAGGAGTGGGTGGCCGAGCTCGACCTGCCGGTCACCTTCGCCGCCGAGGCGAAGGTGCGACCGGACGAGGTGCTCGAGCGCATCGAGATCAAGCGTCTCGACCCGGTGAGCCAGTTCGCGCTGATCTCGGCGAAGGAGGCCTGGGCCGATGCCGGCGCCCCCGAGATCGAGCCCGAGCGCCTCGGCGTCGAGTGGGCGACCGGCATCGGCGGCCTCTGGACTCTGCTCGACGCCTGGGACACCCTCAAGGAGAAGGGCCCGCGCCGGGTTCTGCCGATGACGGTCCCGATGCTCATGCCGAACGCCGCGGCGGCCGCGGTGTCGATGCATCTCAACGCGCGCGCCTTCGCCCGCACCGACGTGTCCGCGTGCGCGTCGAGCACCGAGTCGATCGCGAACGCCTACGACCACCTTCAGGCGGGCTACGCAGACATCATCGTTGCGGGCGGCTCGGAGTCGTGCATCCACGGGATCACGATCGCCTCGTTCGCCTCGATGCAGGCCCTCAGCAAGCGCAACGACGACCCCGCGACGGCGTCGCGCCCGTACGACGTCACCCGCGACGGCTTCGTCATGGGCGAGGGAGCCGCAGCCCTGGTGCTCGAGACCGAGGAGCACGCCCTCGCGCGCGGCGCTCACATCTACGCCGAGATCGCGGGCGGAGCCGTCACCAGCGACTCGTACCACATCACCGCGCCCGATCCCGAGGGCTGGGGCGCTGCGCGTGCGGTTCGCGGCGCGCTCGAGCAGGCGGGCGCGAGCGTTGACGAGGTCACGCACATCAACGCGCACGCCACAAGCACCCCGGTGGGCGACATCGCCGAGTACAAGGCGCTGCTGGCCGTGTTCGGCGACCGGGTGCACGACATCCCTGTGTCGGCGACCAAGGCGGCCACGGGCCACCTGCTGGGCGGCACGGGCGCGTTGGAGGCCGTGTTCACGATCCTGGCGGTGAAGAACCGCCTGGCGCCGCCGACGATCAACCTGACCGAGCGGGATCCCGAGATCCCGCTGTCGGTCGGGGTGGACGCTCAGGCGCTCGGGGATGGACCGCAGCTCGCGATCTCGAACTCGTTCGGATTCGGCGGCCACAACTCCGTGGTCGCGATCCGCAGCTACGACAGCTGAGGCGTCAGGGAACGAGCTGGATGCGGTCGGCCCACGCCGACGTGAGGCCCTCCGTCTCGGCGCGCCGCTGCATGATGCGCTCCAGGATCGCCATGGCCTGCGTGACGGGGATGGCGGGTTGCTCCGCCAGCTCCTGACGCTGATCGGACTGCCGCCCCCGCGGCTCAACGGGACCGTGTGCCCTCGGTCGTGTCCCGATGCGCGAGAAGATGCTCGCTGTCCGGATCGCCTCATGCCTGCCCATGGCTAGCCCACCTTGTGGAGCCAGACGACGGGGCTGTCTTCGCTGGCGTGACGGAACGACTCGAGCTCGTCATCCCAGGCCTGGCCGAGGGCCAGCCGCAGCTCGCGGTGCAGCTCGAACGCGTCGGAGCCCGCCGATTCCATGGCGAACCGGATGCGGTCCTCCGGAATGACGACGTTGCCGGCCGTATCGGTCTGCGCGAAGAAGATGCCGAGGTCGGGCGTGTGCATCCATCGGCCGCCGTCGCTCTGCGGCGAGGCGTCTTCGGTGACCTCGTAGCGCAGGTGCTCCCAGCCGCGCAGAGCGGACGCCAGGGCGGCGCCGGTTCCGCGCGGACCCTCCCAGTAGTACTCGGTGCGCTGCGCTCCGGGAAGGACGGGCTGGTCGCGCCAGTCGAAGTTGACGGCGCGCCCGAGGGCACGGCCAGCGGCCCACTCGACGTGTGGGCTGAGCGCGCGAGGGGCGGAGTGGATGAACACCACGCCGCGTGCTTGCGCACGTTGGCGCGTCATATCGGCACTGTGTGCAGCAGTCACTTCTCTCTCCATTCGTCGGTGCGACTTCCCCATCGACTGACGAACGGAAACGTTCAGCTGCTGCCTGAATTATGCCGGATGCCACGAGGAAATGACAAGAGTGTGGTTCCCGTGTCTCATTTCGCCTGGTCGTAGCTGCGGACGATCGCCACGGTGAGCGCGAATTCGACCGGCGCCGCCCCGAAGAGCAGCCGGCCGGCTTCGGCAGCCGACTCGCGCAACGCCGACGCGACCTCGTCGGCCAGCCCGATCGGGGTGTGCACGATGAGCTCGTCGTGCAGGAACATCACGAGATGGGGGCGCGACGTGAGCGGCGCGTCCGCCTCGTCGCCGCCGCCCAGCTGCCACAGGCGGCGGCGCAGCGAGCCCATCCAGCACAGCGCCCACTCGGCGGCCGTGCCCTGCACCACGAAATTGCGGGTGAACCGGCCCCAGCCGCGGGCGTCGTTGCGCAGCTGCCGAAGTTGGGCATCCGACGCCGTCTCGTCGTAGGCATCGCCGCCGACCCCGTGAGGCCCGGGCGGCGAGCTGCGGCCGAGCCAGGTGCTGACCACCTCGCCGCGCTCCCCCGCTCTGGCCGCGTCTTCGACGAACCGCATGGCGACCGGGAACGCACGCTCGATCCGCGGCTTCATCCGGCCGCTCTCGCCGGTGGTGCCGCCGTAGATCGCGCCGAGCATGCCGTACTTGGCCTGCGGGCGGGTCTCAACGGCTCCGGCGTCGACCATGCCCTGGTACATGTCCTGAGCCTGACCGGCGCGGGCCATCGCCGTGTCGCCCGACATGGCGGCCAGCACCCGAGGCTCCAGCTGCGACGCGTCGGCGACCACGAAGGTCCAGCCCTCGTCGGCGATCACCGCTCCGCGCACCTGTTTGGGCAGCTGCAGCGCTCCCCCGCCATCCGAGGCCCAGCGGCCGGTGACCACCCCGGCCGGAACGTAGACGGGCCGGAACCGTCCGTCGTGCACCCACTCATCCAGCCAGTGCCAGCCGTTCGCCGAGTGCAGCCGGGCCAGCTTCTTGTACTCCAACAGCGGTGGGATCGCGGGATGCTCGATCCGCTTGAGCTCCCACGAACGCGCCGAGCTGGCCTGCAGGCCCGCGCGCTGGAGTCCCTTCACCAGCTCGACCGGCGAGTCGGGGTTGAATGCCGGCTCGTCGAGCAAGGCCCGGATCTCTGCCAGGAGTGCCTCCATGCGCGCCGGGCGCCCGACGGCGGGCCGAGGGCCGAGGAACTCGGTGAGCAGTTCGTCGTGCCGCTCGGGGCTCCACGGGAGGCCGGCGAACCTCATCTCGGCGGCGATCAGGGCACCGACGCTCTCGGCCGCGAGCAGCAGGGCGAGCTTGCCGGGCCGGGTGCTGGCGTCGACGGCGGCGCGCTGCCGCATCCATTCCTCGACGGGGTCGTCATCGGCGGGCGGCGGCTCGAGGTCGAAGAGCGCGTGCGAGGCCGCGGGTGGTTCGGGCGCGGGCTGGTCCCAGCGATCGCGGGGCGCGGTGGCCAGCGCGGTGGCGGACGCAGCTGCCGAGTGCCGCAGGATCCGGTGACTCAGCCGCAGGTCGACGCAGCGCTCGACGCGCACCCCGGCGGCCAGCAGGGGCGGATACCAGGTCGAGGTGTCGTTCCAGACCCAGCGCGGATGCTGCGGCTCCCGTTCGCGCACGAACTCGGCCACGGCGCTCTCGTCGAGTGACACGCGGGCGACCTCGGTGCCGTCGCCGTCCAAGTGGACGGCGGTCACGTCGCCCTGAGCGGAGCGGCTCAGGGCGACGTGCATTCCCTCAGTCTGCCGGGAGCCGCCGACCTGCAGCCAAAGGCTCTGCAGGCGCGACGCTCCCGGCTCAGTGCGTGACGAGCCCCGTCGTCGGATCGAGCGTCACCCCGTTGTTGTCGACGTGGTGCGACGAGAAGTCGAACATCCCGGTCAGCGAGCCGGCGACCGCGTCGAACGACCCGTTGCCGATCCGACCGGTCGCCCAGTTGTCTTCGATGAAACGGAGTACCGACGACTGGTCGGTGACCGTGTGGTCGACGAAGTTCGCGCGGGCGTACGGCGAGATGACGAGCAGGGGCAAGCGCGGGCCGTAGCCGCACCGGTCCTGAAAGCCGCCCAGAGCGGCGGCGGGAGTCGTTCCGCATGCGCTGCCCGTGAGAGCGTCGACGGCGGGGTCGGCGCTCTGGTTGACGATCGGGCCCAGCTGGTGGTCGTACCAGCCGTCGCTGTCGTCGTAGGCGACGACCACCGCGGTCGACGACCAGTCGCGCGACTTCTCCAGCCGGTTGATGGTGTTCACCAGGAAGGTCTGCTCGTCCAGCGGCGTGGAGTAGCCGGCATGCCCGTCCTGGTAGGCGGCCGCCTTGAGGAAGCTCACGGCCGGCATCGACTTGGCGTCGACCGCCTTCCAGAAGTCGCTCAGGTCGTACTGGTGGTTCGCCGGACCGGCGTGCCCGATCTCGGCGACCGAGGCCGGGGCCGTGTGCGACAGGTTCGCCGTGCTGGCGAAGTACTGGAACGGCTCGTGATGCGGGATGTAGTCCTTGCTCGAGACCCCGGCGACGTTCGTGTGGGTGGCCGCGCAGTTCGCGAAACCGCCCTGGAACCAACCCCAGCTCACGTTCTTGGCGTTCAGCAGGTCGCCGATGTTCTTGCTCGAGCCGTCCACCGCGGTGGTCGCGTCGCGGCTGTCGCAGATGTCGCCGGTGGGTTGCGGGTCGCCGACCACGGTTCCGGATGCCGTCACCGCAGTCGACGTGGTGGCGAATCCGTGCGTCTGCCCCGCGACGAGGTTGAGCGCGCCCGGCGTGGAGGGCCCGAAGGTCGTGCCGTAGGAGTTGTCGCTCATCGCGTAGTGCTGCGCGTAGTTCCACAGGGCGGTGACAGTGTTGCCGTCGTAGTAGCCCATGACCAGGCCCCTGCCCTTGCCGTAGTCGACGCAGGCGGCGGTGCCGCGACCGACGGTCTCCACGAACTTGTCCATGAGGCCGGCGTCGAAGGCCTTCTGCTCGTCCGTGTAGCTGTGGTCCTGATCGCAGGTCTCGGCCTGCGAGCGGTCGAGGCGGAACGGCTGCGTCGCATTCGGGTTGGAGGTGAGCAGGGCGCTGCTCAGCCCGTTGACCGTCGGCGTGCCCGGGGCCGCCGAGAACGCAGGCTGGCCGGTCGGGTTGGTCGCCACCGGGTAGGTCGCGAAGTAGTGATCGAACGAGACGTTCTCTTGGAAGATGACGACCAGGTGCGTGATCGGCGTCGTCGTCGACCCCGCCGGATGGTGGGTCGACGACGGGTCCGCAGCTCCGGATGGGATGGCACTGCCCACGATCAGAGCGCCAGCGGCAGCGGTCACGAGGACGGTTCGAAGGACATTTGCTGAGACGAGGGTCATGTCATCCATCGTGCTCGCGGTCGGGCGCGCAGCAGGAGGTCTGCCAGGTTTCGACTGAGCGAACAACAGGTGACTCCCTCACCGCCGGATCACTCGGGATGCAGCAGCGTCCCGTCTTTCGCCAGTGCGTTCTTCTCGCCGGCCTCGATCGGCACGGCGAAGCGGTTCTGCTTCGGCGGCATCGGGCAGTTGAAGGCGTAGCTGAAGGCGCAGGGCGGCAGCACGGCCCGGTTGAAGTCGAGGGTGATCGTGCCGTCGGCGTTCGGGGCGACGAACAGAAAGCGGCCCACACTGTATGTCGACTCTCCGCTGGTCGCGTCGGCGAAGACGAGTTGCAGGGCCCGGCCCGACTTGAAGGCCGCCAGGTCGTAGTCCACGCCGTCACGGGTGAAGGTGATGCGGCCGGGGATGACCTCCTCGCGGGTCTTGCCCTCGTCCTTCAAGTGCTCGAAGCCCATCGTGGTGCCCGCCGGGTTCTCCGACCACGACGCCGTGATCACCCAGTCGGGGTTGTATGGGAAGGCGTCGATGCCGCCGAAGTTCTCGATCGCCTCGGAGTGGGCGTCGAAGACGCGCAGGGCGTAGCCGGCGCCGTCGAGCTTGATCACGAATCCGCTCACGGTGTCGCTGAACACGATCGCGCCCGGGTTGGGGTCGTCACGGCCGCGCACGACCGCCTCGCCATCCACCAGGACGCCGTCCACGCGGATGCCGTCGGCCGCCACCGCGGTCACCTTGAGCCCCGACTCGCCCTCGGGCAGCGGTGCCCACCGCCCGGAAACGCCCCAGATCGTCTGCTCCGAGTCGACGGCCTGCGTGTTGGTCAGGGCCAGACTGCCCTGCGGCTGCACGACGGCGAGCTCACGGCGCTGGTGGAAGACCGCGAACTGCTCGGCGGGGGTCTGGGGTGCGGTCTCGGTCGCCGTGTCGGTCATGGGGTCCATCCTCGGTCAGGTCACCGAGTCAACCAGACTCGACACGAGCACATTCCCTAGAATGCCTGGGATGCCATCGACCCCGAAGTCCGCACCCGCCCCCTCCGAAGAGGCCGCGGGGAAGACGCCCGCACCCGCCCTGACCAACAAGCAGCGCCGCAAGCTCTCGAAGAAGGAGCAGGCCGCGTACTCGCTCGAGATGGTCGACGTGCGACGGCGCGAGGCGCACGCCCGGCTGATCCGGCGTCGGATCACCACGGCGATCGCAATCATCGCGGGGGTCGCGGTCGTGCTCGGCGGAAGCGGTCTGATCGTCTGGAGCGTCGTGCGCGCGGGCGAGGTCGGACCGGCGAACATGCTGAGCGACGGCATCCTGCTCACCGGGTCGACCGACCAGTCGACGGGCAAGGCGACCCTGACCCCGATCACCACCGATGCGCTCCAGGCGGATGCCAAGCCGGTGGCCACGAACCTCACCAGCTACAAGCAGACCGCCAACATCGTGCTCTACCTGGACTATGCGAGCCCCAAGACCGCGGCGTTCGCCAAGGCGAACGGCTCGGCGATCGAGCAGTGGCTCGCCGCCGGTTTCGTGACGCTCGAGATCCACCCGGTCTCGACATCGACCACGGCGAAGAACGACTTCTCGAAGCGCGCGGCGAACGCCCTCGCCTGCGTGGCGAACTCGGATCCGCAGAACTTCTTGGCCGTGAGCGACGCCCTGCTCGCTGCAGCGTCGACCAAGACGGAGACCGCGATGACGAACGCCGACCTCCAGGCCCTCGTCACCAAGGCGGGAGTGACGAACGCCGCCGTCCCGGGCTGCATCAGCGGCTTCACGTACGCGAGCTGGGTCACGGCGGCAACGCATCGCGCGACCCACGGCGGCCTGCTCAACGCTGACAAGAAGTCGCTGACCACGACACCGCTCGTCGTCGTGAACAAGAAGGCATACTCGGGCAAGCTCACCGACAACACCGCCCTGACCAAGTTCGTCAGCGAGACGTTCGCGGCCAGCCAGGGCGCCGGCAGCGGGTCGACGGCGACACCCACTCCGACGCCGACGCCGTAGAGCTCGACGCGGACTATCCGATCCAGCTCCCGCGTCCCGTGCAGAGGTCGAACCCGACCAGGCACGGCGCACCGTTGTTGCCGGCAGTGATGTCACGGAACGTGCTGCTCGCCCGTCCGTAGACGTACGACGAGTCGACGAGCACACCGGCAACCGCCGAACGTGCCGCCCACATCGGCGACGACGCGCTCGTGCCGCCGACCCGGAACCATCCCGACTGACCGTTGTACTTGGTCGTGTCGTAGACCGAGACGCCCGAGGCCGGATCGGCATCCAGCGACACGTCCGGCGTCGCCCGCTTGCCCGCGCACGACACCTGCGCATACCCGGAGAATGCCGCCTGTGCGTTCGTCGCGGGCTCGTAGGCGCTGCATCCGCCGCCGCCCGATGTCCATCCGGTCTCGGATGCCAGCGCGCCCCCGGTCGTGAAGGTCAAGAGGGTGCCACCTACCGAGATGACGTTGGGCGACGACGAGGGGTACTCCGCCGGAAGCCCCGCGTCACCCGCGGACACGAAGTAGCTCACGCCCGGCTTCGCGAACGAGGAGTCGTATTGCGACTCGCCCGACGACTCGCTGCCGCCCCAGCTGTTGGACACGTAGGCAGCGTTGGCTGACGCGTATTGCTCGGCGGCAAGCAGGTCGGTGAACGACGCGCTCTTTGCCTCGACGAGCAGGATCTTCGCCCCCGGCGCGATCGCGTGCGCCCACTGCACGTCGAGACTGATCTCCAGTGCCCAGCCGGCGTTGGTCCGTGGAAGGGCGCTGCCACCTGTCTGGCTCACCTGGCGGAAGCAGCCGTTCGCCACCGTGCAGGCCGGGAGGCCGAATGTCGAGCTGAACACTGCGAGATCGCTGGCCGCAGTGGGGTCGTTGTAGGCATCGACGATCGCCACGGTCTGACCACTGCCCGCCGTCGTGAGGGTCGAGAACCCGTATGCGGCCTTGATCGTTGCCGGCGACAGCCCGGTCGGAGAGGTCGTCGCGGCGGACTTGCCCGGCGCGCCGTCGACAACGAGCGCGTGACACCCGGCGTAGCCCGGAACGGGTACGGCGCACGCTCGATGCGATGCCACCGCATGGGCCGTGGGAGTCGCGGCCAGCGCCGGCGAACTCACGACGAGAGCTGCGATCGACAACACCGCGACCAGCGCGGCTCCGGACAACTTTCCCAAAGACGTGGAACGCACGAGGCACCATCCTGTTCACAGCAGTTCCCGACCCGGTACGACGGTCGCAGCACGGGGCTCCACGAGACGGTCCGGTAGGACGAAGTTACACCCGCCGTTCCCGGCCCAATAGTGTCTTCGGTGTTCGCACACGGTAGACATGGCGCATGACCGACTCCGCCGCGCCCGCCCTCCCGATCAGTTCGGGCCTCACCGCCTTCCTCGACGCGCAACTCGCGGCGGTGCAGTCCAACATCCTCGGCTCGGAGGATCGCAACCTCGCCCAGAACATCGACGCCCTCTACGCGACGATGCGCGAGGTGATCGCGGCGATCGGCACGCTCGAGGCGCGCGGCTAGAGCTTGCCGTTGACTCCGCCCAGGGTGCCGTGCTGCCGCACCCAGCGCTCGTGCGCCGCCTGCGTCGCCGCCCGCAGGTTGGTGAAGTAGCCGACGAGTTGGCGGTCCTCGCGCTTCTCGTTCGCCGTCACGACCCGGTACCCGCGCTCCTTGCCGATCTCGATGAGCCGGATGATCGCGTACGGCTCCCCGAACTGCGCCACCATGAGCCAGATGCCCGGCTCCGTCTCGACCGCCGCCATCAGTGGATGCCACTTCCGCGAGTAGGTCAGCCGGGCACGCGCAAGGGCATCGAGATGGTCTTGCACTCCGTCGCGGTGGTCCATGGGCGTGACCACTTTCGAACATGTGTTCGAATGTTGTCAAACTGGCGACGATGGCGCCGCGAGACCGTCCGCCGATCGAATGGGGATCATGCCGCCGCGGGGTTCGATCTCCGCGTTGCTACCGATGTGATTCCGGACCTGGAACCGCCACGCGGTCTGGCTCGGTGAGCGCGGCGGCAAGCTGCTGTCGAGCGGACTGGTAGCGGCCTCGAGCGGTCGATGACGGAATCCCGAGGACATGACCGACCTGCTCCAGCGTCAGCCCCTCCCAGTGCACCAATGTGACGACGTCACGTTGCTTTGCGGGGAGCGCGAGAATGGCGGCCCGGACATCGAGCACTTCGTCTGGATCGGAGCGCGACATGGCGATCGACAGCGACATCTGTGCGCGCGACGTCCGTAGGGCGGGCGGGACTTGAACCCGCGACCCAGGGATTATGAGTCCCTTGCTCTAACCAGCTGAGCTACCGCCCCGCACCCTGGTCGGGAGCGGGCGATGATCAACCCGCCGGCTTCGACGTGGGGTCAGCGGCCAGCTCGGCCACCGGATCCCCACGATACAGCGCCTCGAAGACGTCGAGCGTGTGGGCCATCGCGTGGTGGCTGACCACCTCGAGCGAGGCCTTCTTCATCTTCTCTAGGCGCGCCGGGGTGGCCGTCAGTACGTCGGTCAGGGCCGCCGCCAGAGCATCGACGTCGCCCGGCTCGTAGAGGTGGCCGTTCACGCCCTCGCTCACGAGGTGCGGCAACGCCATCGCATTCGCGGCCACGACGGGCAGCGCGGTGGCCATCGCCTCCATGGCCGCGATGCACTGCAGCTCGGCCCGGGAGGGCATGGCGAAGACGGTGCCGCGCGTGAGGGTGGCCCTCAGGTCCTCATCGCTGAGCTTGCCCAGGATGTGGATGCGGTCGCTGACCCCCAGCGAGGCCGCCAGATCGCGCAGCTTCTGCTTCATCTCGCCGCCGCCGACGATGTCGACCTGCACGTCGAGCGCAGGATCCATGATCGCCGCGGCCTTGATCAGCTCGTCGATGTGCTTCTCTTCGTCCAGGCGTCCGACATACACGACCCGGTTGTCGGCGTGCTTGCCGAAGTTGGGCGTGTACTCGCTGGTGTCGATGCCGTTCGAGATGGCGACCACGTTCTCGAGGCCGGTCATCTTCTCGAAGTAGTCGGCCGAGCTCTGCGTCGGGCTGGTGATCACATCAGCCATCCGGAAGATCCGCGCCGCGGCCTTCCACTGCACGCGGGCCAGCCAGTCGAGGGTGGGCTTGGGCAGGATCGTGACGTGCTGGAGCACGTTCTCGGGCATGGTGTGGTTCGTGCCCACGAGCCGGATGCCGCGTTCCTTCGCGATCGGAGCCAGCCCGCTGCCGGCGATGATGTGCGACTGGAAGTGCACCGCATCCGGATGGATGCTGTCGATGATCTTGCGCGAGTTGGCCTTCACCCGCCACGGCAGCATGAACCGCAACCACGGATGCGGCAGCCACCGCCAGCTGTAAACCCGGTGCACGGTGAGCGTCTGGCCGTCGTACTGCTCGGCGAACGTGCCCACCCGGTGCTTCTGCGCCGGTGCCATCACGTGGACATCGTGGCCGCGGGCCGCGAGGCCGGTGCCGAGGCGCTTGGCGAACGTCGCGGATCCGTTCAAGTCGGGGGCGAAGGTGTCGCCGCCGATCAGAATCCGTATCGGCTGCCGCGCTGGGGGCGCGTCGGTCACTCGGTGTCCTTCGGTTCGGGGCGCAGAGTTCGTCGTGCGCGCAGGAGAGCTGCGTGCACCACGCTACCTCAGGCCCGGCCCAACCTGGCAGCCTCCGCCAGTTCGGCGGCTACTTGGGCGGCGCGGGTCTTGGCCAGCTGGAACACGCCGTAGACCGAGATGATTGCCGACGCGATCCAGACGAACACGGTCCACAGCGGTGCGCCGGCCGCCTCGCCCAGCACGATGATGCCGATCGAGACGGCGACCAGGGGGTCGACGACGGTGAGGCCGGCGATGACGAGATCCGGCGATCCCACCGAGTACGCGGTCTGCACGAAGTAGGCGCCCAGGGCTGCCGCGGCGAGCAGCGCCACCACGCATCCGACGGTCAACCATTCGAAGGTGCCGCTGAGCAACCGGCTGATCACCACCTTGGCCAGGGTCGCGACGAATCCGTAGAGCAGGCCAGCAGACAGGATGTAGAAGATCGCCGTGAACCGCTTGCGCAGCAGACCGAAGGCCACCCCGAGCAGCGTGACGACGACGCCCATGATGATCAGGATGATGATCAGTTGCTTCTCTTCGATCGGGTGCTCCTGCGCGACGAACGCGGCCACGGTGACGAAGACCGCGATCCCGGCTACGCAGAAGCTGATCGCTCGAATCGCGTCGCGGGTCAGCTTGGTGCGCGACGCCCGAGCGTTCACGACCGAGGTGACGACGAGGGCGACGACTCCGAGCGGCTGCACCACGATGATCGGTGCGAATCCGAGGCTGGTGAGCTGGCACAGGATCGCGAGGCCGAGCAATAGCGTTCCCAGCGCCCACCACGGGCTGCGCACCAGACGCCAGAGCTGCGGGATGCTGAGGCCCGCCTTGCGACCGGATCCGTGCCTCTCCTCGACCACCACGACGCCCCGGTGCTGGAACTGCGCGCCGAGCGCCAGGAAGAATCCGCCGAGCAGCGCGATCGCGATCCCGAGCGGAGTGAAGCCATGGAAGAACTGAGCCGTGTCGATCACGTTCAGGTCGGGAGGCACCCGTCGAATCTAGCCGCTGTCACGCCGATATCCTTGCCGAATGGCCGTTCTCCCCATTCGCATCACGGGAGACCCGGTGCTCCACTCCCCCGCGCTGCCCGTCGTGAAATTCGACCAGAAGCTGGCGACGCTCGTCCGCGACATGGAGGACACCATGGCGGCGGCTCCCGGCGTCGGCCTAGCGGCCCCGCAGGTGGGCGTTCCGCTGCGCCTGTTCGTCTACAACTGGCGCGACGATGAGGGGGTGCTGCACCGCGGAACGGCCATCAATCCCGAGCTGTGGATCAGCCCGCCCACGGTCGAGGAGCTCGACGAGGAGAACGAGTCCGAGGGATGCCTCTCCATCCCCGGCGAGCGCTTCGCCCTGCGCCGCTCGGCCCGCGCCATCCTGCGGTCGACGGATCTTGACGGCACTGCGTCGGAGGTGGTCGCCGAGGGGTGGTTGGCCCGCATCTTCCAGCATGAGTACGACCACCTCGATGGCCTCCTTTACGCCGACAGATTGGCGTACCCCGAAGGCCGTCTGATGGCTAAGGTGATCCGCAAGAGGAGTTGGGGTTCGCCCGGCCTCTCGTGGACCCCCGGAATCGACCACCTCGAGGACTGAGCTCCATCCCCCACCCGCCTCCCGAAGGGCGAGTCATGACCCGAGTGCGCCCGCTTGCGCGCCTCCGCGCCGTCCTGGCGGGGGTGGCGGCCGTGCTGCTGACGTTCTCGGCGGCCGGCGCCATCGTGCTGATCGGGGCGGAGGCCGCCCACGCGTCCGCGGTCACGATCAGCGGTCCGCCGGTCTCGACGGGCATCATCCAGAACCCGACACTGTTCACCGGCACCGGGACGCCGGGCGACACGGTCACCCTGACATCGACGCTGCTGACGTCGTCGCCCTGCGCAAGCGGTGTGACCGTCGACTCCGGCGGCAGCTGGTCGTGCAACGCGGACTTCTCGGCGCCCGGCGGCGCGACGACGGTGACGGCGACGCAGACCGGAGATGGATCCACGGCCAGCGGCACCTACGACGTCGCCTTCCCGCCCACCGAGCAGCTGGTGCTGACCTCGCCGGGACGCTACGCGACGAACAACCCCAACCTGGTCATCCCGGGAACGGATGCCATCGACCTCGGCACGGTGCACGGCACGCTGGTCAGCGGCAGCACCACCTACAACTGCTTCTTCAACACGATCTCGGGGCCGGCCTTCTCGTGCGTGGGATTCTCCGCGATCCCGGACGGCGACTACACGCTGCAACTCACACAGCGGATCGGTGTCGCCACCTCGCTGCCGACCGCGCCGATCACGGTCCGGATCGACACAACCGGGCCGAACGCGGCCCCGCGGTTCCTCGTCCCCTACGACAGCTCGGGGCCGAACGGCGACGTGCACACCACGAACGCGTCGATGCCGGTGTCGGGCACGTACATCACGGGATCCGGTCCGGAGGCCTACGCCTCGGTTCACGTCGAGGCGGATGTCGAGCCCGGCTCGCCGTCGAACAACAACGGCGGAACGCCCAGTTACTGCGACGCGGTCACGGATGCCTCGGGCAACTGGTCGTGCACGCCGTCGACCCCGATGACCTACGGCGACTACTACGGATTCACGGTCTACGGCGCCGATGAGGCCGGCACGACTGGCATCTCGCCCGACCCGGAGTTCGGCGTGTTCGTCGATGTGCCGCCACCGGTGCCCACCAGCGCGAGCATCGTGACCAACTCGCCGATTCTCGAATTCACCGGTCAGGGGGTGGCCGGCGGCACGGTCCACGGGTCGCTCGACAACGGGCAGACCTGCGATGCGGTCGTGAGTTCTTTGAGCTACGAGTGCGACATCACCCTGTCGCCCGAGGTCGACGGCACCTACACGCTCACCTTGACGCAGACGGTGGGCTCGGCCACGTCGTCGACCAGCGCGCACGTCGCCGTCACCTTCGACACCACCGCTCCGACCACCCGCCCGACCTTCACGGATCCCTGGAGCACGGGCACGAGCCCGGCGCAGTCCGTCGTCAACGGCATCCCGGGATTCACCGGCAGTGCCGATCCGTACGCGCAGGTGACGGTGTTCGCGGCCGAGGATCCCGACGGCTATCCGGCGAACGTGACCCCGAGCATGCCCATCTGTTTCGCCACGGCCGACAGCGAGGGCATGTGGGACTGCGGCGAGGGCGTCGAGGGTCTGACGATGGGCCACTCGTACTCCATCGGCGCGCAGCAGACCGATCCGGCCCAGAACGCGGGACCGACCGCCGTGGCGACCTTCGAACTGGTGCTCGACATCCCGCCCCAGGCACCGACCATCGTCACCCCGCTCGCCGACGCGGCGTCGCAACTGCGGGCCGGCGATCCGGTCACCTTCTCGGGCGCGAGCGCCGCGGGCACCACGGTGCGCGTGTACGAGGGCGCGACCGTGCTCTGCCAGGGGACCTCGTCGAGTGGGAGCTGGTCGTGCACCGTCCCGACCCTGTCCGCCGGCTCCCACACGGTTGCGGCGATCGCGGTCGACGGCTTCGGCGTGTCATCCGGCGCCGTGGCGCGCACCTTCACCGTGCTGCCCAAGGCGATCGGCAAGGCGCCGCTGAGCTTCACGATCCGGGTGACCGACGCCGACGGCAATCCGCTCGACGGCGCCGAGCTGACACCCGGTCAGACGATCATCCTGTGGAGCTCGGGCCTACCGCCGGGCAGCACCGTGTCCGCCGAGCTGCACTCGACCCCGTACCCGCTGGGAAGCGCGACCGTCGACAGTGCAGGACTGTTCAAGCTGAAGACGTCCATCCCCCTGGATGTCGAGCCGGGCGACCACGAGTTCTCGGTCACCGTGACGCCGCCCGACGACACCGCGACGACCGTCAGCTCGCACACCTCGGTCGCGCCCGCCACGGTCACCCCCACGGATGACGCCACGCAGCAGCCGCTCGCCGACGGGACGGGCGCTCCGCCGATCGGGTCGCGCCCGAACGACGGCTTCGACTCGCCCAGCACCTTCGCGTCGACCCTGCCGACCTTCGGCAGCTTCCCGGTCACCCCCACCACGGTCGCGGTCACCGGCGGCATCGCGGTCGCGTTCCTGCTGCTGGTCGCGTTCCCCTCCGAACTGCTCGAAGACACCATCCGCGAGAACTACGACCGAGCGTTCGCTTGGTTGGCTCCGGTGCGCCGGCGCGTCGACCGCGCCCGCGGCCGCTTCGGAGGGATGCTGCGCAACCCGTGGGCCGGCATCGCCCTGTCGGTCGTGGCGACCGCCGTCATCCTCGGGTTCGCCGACCCCGCATTCGGCTTCACGGGAGCGTCCGTGCGCCTGCTCCTCGGCATGCTGATCTCGGTGGCCGTCGTCAACATCGGCATCTACCTGCTCGTGCTGAGATTGGCCAAGCGCGGCTATGGCATCACCGGCACCCTGCGCTCACTGCCCGGTGCGCTGATCATCGTGGCGCTGTCGGTGCTGGTGTCGCGCCTGGCGAACATCTCCCCCGGCTTCCTCTTCGGGCTGGTGCTCGCCGTGGTGTTCGCGCGCGAACCGCAGCTCGCGCAGCGGGCGAAGCTGGTCATCCTCACGACCGCGCTGACGATCGCGGCCGGCATCCTGGCCTGGCTCGGCTACAGCGCCCTCGTCGGCCTCCACGGCTCCGGATTCTGGTACGAGCTCGCCCTCGAGGCCCTGGTCGCGATCACGCTCGAGGCGGTTGGGACCCTGATCATCACGATGCTGCCGCTCACCTTCCTCGACGGCCGGGTGATCTTCCGCTGGAACAGGTGGGCGTGGGCGGGCATCTACCTGCTGACCGTCGCGGTCTTCGTCGTGATCGTGATGCCGATCTCGAATAACTGGGGCGCGATGACGGCGCCGATCTTCGGGTGGGGCACACTGTTCGTCGTGTTCGCGATCGTCGCGTTCGGCACCTGGGCGGTGTTCCGGTTCGTGCCCGGGCGGCGGAACGCTACGACATCCAACCCAGCAGACGAAGCAGAGCCGCAACCGCTGCCGCAGCGATCACCACGACGATGAACGGCGCGCGCAGCACGAGGAGCACGGCCGCCACTCCCAGCGCCGGCACGCGCGCGTCGATCGCGATCACGCTTCCATGCTGAAGGGTCTGCGTCGCGACCAGGGCCGCGAGCAGCGCGACCGTCAGCAGCGTCGCCACCCGCGATGGCGTCGGCCGCTCGATGATCGATGGCGGCACCAGGTAGCCGAGCAGCTTGAGCGCCAGCACGGCGGCCGAACTGAGCAGCACGATGTTCCAGACGGTCACGGCGTGGCTCCCTTCGCCGGTTTCGCGCCCAGCCAGTTGGTGAGGCCGACGACCACCGCGACCAAGGCCGCGATCAGCACGGGGAGGCCCGCGGGCAGCCACGGGATGAGCACGGCGGCCACCACCGCGGCTCCGGCGGCGACCGCGATGGGCTGCCGGGAGGTCAAGCGCGGCCAGAGGAGGCCGAGGAACGCGGCGGCTGCGGCGGCGTCGAGGCCGAACATCCTGACGTCTCCGATCAGGTTGCCCAACAGGGAGCCCAGCAGCGTGGTGAGGTTCCAGCCGACGTAGATGACGGCGGCCGTCATCCAGAAGCCGATGCGCTGGCCGCGCAGGGTCGGTTGGGCGGTCGACACGGCCGTCGACTCGTCGATGGTCCAGTGCCCCGCGAGCAGGCGGCGGGCCCAGCCGGCCGGGGTCGACGGACCGCCGACGATCGGCGCCATCCGCATCGAATAGAGGGCGTTGCGCACGCCGAGTAGAGAAGCCCCCGTGATGGCCGCCGGTCCGGCGGCGACCCCGCCGGTCGCCAGAACGCCGATCACGGCGAATTGCGACCCTCCCGAGAACATGAACAGGCTGAGCACCTGCGTCTGCCAGATGTCGAGGCCGGATGCCGCGGCCAACGCCCCGAACGAGAGCCCGTACGCCGAGACCGCCAGCCCCACCGCGAGGCTCGCGCGCACGGCGGCCGACCGCTCGGGATCCGCCGTGCGAGGCTGTCTACTGCCCCGCATGCCGCTCGCCACGGTAGGCCGCGGCTTCGTGCAGGGTCTCGAACAGGGCTTCAGGGTCCACGTCCTTGTAGAGCACGGCGTAAGCACCGGCCAGTGCCGCAGCCGGGACGTGGTCGTCGAGGTCGACCGCCGTCACCAGCACGATCTGGGGCACCCGTCCGAGTTCGCGCACCTGCGCATCGCCGAGGATCCGCTCGGCGGCGACCAGCCCGTTGACCCGCGGCATCTGGATGTCCATGAGCACCACGTCGAGCGGCTCGCGTCTGGCGAGGGCGAGCGCCTGCGCACCATCGCCCGCCTGGCCCACCACCTCGAATCCCGGCTGCGATCCGAGCAGCACGGCCCAGCCCTCGCGCTGGCTGCGCGAGTCGTCGACGATCGCGACGCGCACCGGGTCTGACACCGGCTGCTTCACGACCCGTCCAGCTTCACCCCGTGCACCCCGTTGTGGTACCTCAGAGCGGGGAAGATCGCCGACACCGAGAATCCGACGCCCGGAACCGTGCCCGCGGTGAAGACGCCGCCGAACAGCTCGGTGCGCTCGCGCATCTCGGTGATGCCGCGGCCGGTGGGGGTCTGCGTGAGCGCCGCGAGATCGTCATCGGCGGAGTAGCTGCGCTGCTGCGCCTCCACGTTGGGGTCGAGACCGTTGCGCACCGCCTCGGCGCGGATGCCGTCGTCGTCGACAAGCACCTCGAGACCCTGCTCGGTCCACTTGAAGCTCACCCGGGCCTTCGTGCCCGCGCCGCCATGGGTGAGGGCGTTCTCCAGCGCCTCCTGGAGGATGCGGTAGACCGCGAGTTCGGCGCCCTGCTTGAGGTCGAGCCGGGCACCCGACTCCTGGAACTCCACCTCGAGCCCCGCGTCGCGCATCACCTTGAACAGTTCGCGTGCCGACGACAGGCTGGGCTGGGGCGCGGCATCCGCCTCTCCGGCTTTCACCACGGTCATGACGCGCCGGAGGTCGGCCAGGGTCGCGCGGGCGGCCTCGGCGATCGCTGCGGCGCTGCGGGATGCGACCTCGGGATCCTTGGTCGCGGCGTACCGCGCGCCGTCGGCCTGGGTGATGATCACCGACACCGAGTGCACGGCGAGTTCGTGCAGTTCGCGGATGATGCGCAGCCGGCTGGTCTGCTCGGCCAACGAGAGCTCGAGGTCGATGCGGTCGCGCTCGAGCTCGACGCGTTCGGCTGTGGCGGCGCGCTCCGAGCGACGGGCGCGGCGCCACAGGATCAGCAGCACGAGGCCGACCGCGAGCAGCAGAACCCCCGCGATCCCCAGTGCGATGACCAGGGCGATCGAGTTCTCCTGAATCCAGGCGTTCACGCGAAAAGTCTCTCCTCCGGGCCTGGTTCAGCCCGAAGGAGAGACTACCGTTCGGCGAGGGGTTACTTCTGGGGTCCCATCGGGCCGGCGGGCGGCTGCGGGGCGTTGGCCCGCAGCACCTCGAGCCGGGCGCGGTACTCCTTCTCGTCGATGTCACCCTGAGCGAAGCGCTCGGCGAGGGTGGTCTCGGCCGCGCGGGCAGCCTGCTGGCCGCCCCAGTAGCCGTGGCCGTGGCCGTAGCCCCACGGGCCCATGCCGTTCGCCCAGGCGCGACGGCGCCAGCGCGATCCGCGCACGATGGCGATGATGATCGCCACGATGACCAGGAACCAGATGATGTGGCCGATGATGAAGAACACCGCGAAGCCGGCGCCGAGTGCGGGGTGCACGAACGGGGCTGCGAGTGCGAGCGAGGTGAACACGATGCGTTCCTTCGAGTGTCGTGGAGTTCCGGCGGAACTCCGATGACTCCACTCTCGCCATCGCGCCCTCCGGGCGAATCTGCCCGACGGATGCTCGTGACTACTCCCCCGGGTGCATCCGGCGGCCGAGCGGTACTACTCGCTCGCGCCCGCCGTGACCAGCCCGGTCTCGTAGGCGATCACGACGAGTTGCACCCGGTCGCGCGCCAACAGCTTCGACATGATGCGCGACACGTGGGTCTTGGCCGTGAGCGGGCTCAGGTACAGCTCGCGCCCGATCTCCTCGTTGTTCAGCCCCTGGCCGACCAGGGCGAGCACCTCGCGTTCGCGATCGGTGAGTGGCGACAGCGGTGAGGTGTCCGGGGGCTGGTGGAAGGTGCCCGCGACGCGCTCGAGCAGGCGCTTGGTGACGCGCGGGCTGAGGAGGGCGTCTCCGCCGGCCACGACGTGCACGGCTCGGATCAGCTCGACCGGCTCCGTGTCTTTCACCAGGAATCCGCTCGCCCCCGCCCGGATCGCCTGCGCCACGTACTCGTCGAGTTCGAATGTCGTCACCACGACGACCCGCGTGCTCGCCAGTTGCGGGTTCGCCACGATCTGCTCGGTTGCCCAGAGGCCGTCGCCGTCGGGCATCCGGATGTCCATCAGCACCACGTCGGGGCGCTCGCGCGTCACCAGGGCGACCGCCTCGCGGCCGGTGGCGGCCTCGCCGACGATCTCGAGATCCGGCTCGGCTTCGAGCAGACTGCGGAAACCGGCGCGGATCAACTGCTGGTCATCGGCAAGGGCGACGCGGATGGTCACGGGATCTCCTGGCGTTCGGTCGACGGAAGCTCGTGGGATGCGGGGAGCTCGGCCACCACTTCGAATCCGCCGCCGTCTGCAGGGCCCGCGGTCAGATGCCCCCCGAGTAGCTCGGCGCGCTCGCGCATGCCGAGGAGCCCCCGCCCGCCCGACTCGGACGCGGCGGCCGCCGCGGCGCCCTGGCCCGCCGCCCTGCCGTCATCACGCACCTCGAGGCGGTAGACGCCGTCCCGTCTCTCGAGCGAGATCGTGGCGCGGGTCACCCCCTCGGCGTGCCGGGTGATGTTCGTCAGCGACTCCTGCGCGATCCGGTACAGCGCCAGCTGCACCGGCTTGGGCACCTGGTCGGCCACGAGCTTGTCGTCGAGACGCACATCGATCCCCTGAGCGGTCAGGGATGCCGCGAGCCCCGGCAGCCTGCTGAGATCGGGTTCGGGCAGCAGGGGTGCGTTCGGGTCGGCTCCGCCCTCGGCGCGGAGCACCCCGAGGACCGTCCGCACCTCGTCGAGCGCGGTCTTGCTGGTCTCCTTGATGCTCGCGAGCGCCTCTTTCGCCTTGTCGGGCTGCTTGTCCATCAGGTGCAGCCCGACGCCGGCCTGCACGTTGATCTGGCTCAGCGAATGGGCGAGCACATCATGCAACTCCCGCGCGATCCGCACCCGTTCGGCCTGCACCTCGGTCTGGCGCCGCTGGCTCACCCGTCTGCGGAACTCCGCCATGCGGTCGCGCCGGCCGCGGATCCCCTCGCCGATGCCGACCACGATCAGGATGCCCAGGGTCGTCCCGGCGATCCGACCCGCGGTGAAGCGATCGTCGCCGAGCGCGAGCGCGACGGCGATCGTGGCGACCCACGCGACCGCGATCGAGATCCACGCCCAGATGCGCGCATTGCGCACGATCGCGCTGACGATGCCGAAGGCGAGCGCGATGTAGGGCGGCCCGGGATGCTCGTTGAAGATCAGGTCGAGCGAGGCACCGATCGCGGTGAGCGCGACGACCGGCCCGGGGAATCGCCGAGCCCCGATCAGTGCGAGCGGCCCGAGCAGGGCGATGCCGATCGAGATCAACCCCTGCGTCTGCGTCAGGTGGAACAGGCGCGTGAACGCGATCGCCACGGGCACCTGCACCAGGAACGACACGATGACCGGGATCCACAGGCTGGCCCAGCGCGGCATGCGCCACTCGGGCGGAGTCGGGCCGCCATGCCAGGCGGACCATTGGTCGTGGCGGTGCATCCACATGGCCTCGCCGAACTGCCGCCGCTGCTCGCGCGTGAGGCGCTGCGGGCGCGCGGGCTCTGGCATGGCTCGATGCTACGCGGGCAGGGAGGGGCGGCCATCCGCTGACGGGCGCGCGGAAGATACTCCCGAAGGAGTACGGCGCCCGCCCGGCCTCCTCGTTATCTGCGCGCCGTGATGCCCTTCTCGATCGCCAGGATGCGCTCGAGCAGAGCGCTGGTTGCCGCATCCTGAGCGGCCAGGTGCATCTGGATCTGCTTGGCCTCCTCGAGGATCGCGCCCGCGTCCTTGTAGGTGGCCGCAGCGCGATCGTCGGATGCCGCGGCCTGCACGTTCTGCCCGACGATGATGACCGGCAGCAGGAATAGCTGAAGGAAGTAGCCCGAGATCGCGCCGATGATCAGCACGAGCGCCGTGTTGCCGGTGAGTGCTGCCGTCACACCCATGATCCCGATGATCGCGAACACATAGGCGCACCACATCGTGCCCACCGATCGGGTGATGGCGAGTCCGATCCAGGTGTTGAAGCGTTTGACCGGCGAAACCGCTCTCTTCCGGGCCGACTTACGGACCGTGGGCGGGCCATCCGCCGCCCGCTCGGACGTGCGAGGGTGCTGGTGATATTCGAACGGAGTCGTGGTCATGGTGACCATGATCGCCCAGAAAGACGAAGCTCCCCCACTTGGACTCGAACCAAGAACCTATCGGTTAACAGCCGATTGCTCTGCCAATTGAGCTATGGAGGATCGCTGCGAACAGCCCGGCTAGCTTAGCAAAGGATGCGGGAGCCCTACGCCCGCGCCTGCAGCGCCGCCAGCCGATCGACGTAGGGGTGCAGCGGGTGGCCGAGCACGTCATCCACCTGTCCGTAGCCCACCAGCAGTCCGGCGTGCATGACCGCGATCTGCTCGGTCATGGTGCGCAGTTCGCGCAGGTCGTGGCCCACCACCAGCGCCGAGAATGACCGCTCGCGCTGCAGATCGGCGATGACGGTGAGGATGCGCCCGCGCACGAGAACGTCGACACCCATCGTCGGGTCGTCGGCGACGAGAAGCGTCGGTTCCAGGATGAGCGCCCGCGCCAGCGCGATGCGCTGCCGCTGGCCGCGGCTGAGCTCGTGCGGGTACTTGTTCATCACCGCGAGCGGCAGACGCACGGCGTCGATGAGCGCCGCCACCGCCGCTCCCGCCTCGAGCCGGTCGAACTTGCGGTCGCGCTGGTAGATCGGGTCGGCGACGTTCTCGCCGATCGTCAGGTGAGGTTCGAGCGTCGACCCGCCGTCCTGCGGCAGGTAGCCGACCTTGAGCGAGAGCCGGTCGAGCCGCCGGGAGGTGGTGCTGCGCAGCTCCTCGCCGAGCACCTCGAGCAGACCGCCGGTGATGTGCGGAGCCTCGCCTTCACCCGGCAGGGTCTGCGCGGCCACCGCTCGAGCCAGCGTGCTCTTGCCGGAGCCGGCCTCGCCGACCACCCCCAGAATGCCGCCCACCGGGATCTCGAAGGTCGCCCCGCTGACCGCCGCGCGACCGTCTGCATACCCCAGCGACAGATCGGCGGCCCGGACCGCGATCCCGGCCTGCATCGCGGAGTGGCTCACGGCTCGACCCTACCTGGTCGGCTGTGCCTGCTCGCCCTCCTGTCCCGCCCGCATGGCGGCCATCCGCTCCGAGCGGCGCAGCTCCTGCTCGACCGGATCCGGCACGGGCAGCGAGGCGAGCAGCCGTTTGGTGTAGTCGTCCGTCGGCTTTCCGAGCACCTGCGCGGTCGGCCCCTGCTCGGCGATCTCGCCGTGGTGCAGCACCACGACGCGGTGCGCGAGCTGATCGACGACAGCGAGGTCGTGCGTGATGAAGAGCGTGGCGAAACCGAACTCCTTCTGGAGCTCGCCGAACAGCTCGAGCACCTTCGCCTGCACCGAGACGTCGAGGGCACTGGTGGGCTCGTCGGCGATGAGCAGCGGCGGGTTCAGGGCGAGCGACCGAGCGAGCGAGGCGCGCTGACGCTGCCCCCCGCTGAGCTCGTGCGGATAGCGGTCGCCGAACGCCTTGGGCAGCTGCACCGCCTCGAGCAGCTCGTCGACCCGCGGTCGCGCGGCCGCAGGGTTGTCGGCGAGGCCGTGCACGATCAGCGGCTCGGCCACGCACTGCGCGATCGTGAGGAGCGGGTTGAAGCTCGTGCCGGGATCCTGGAACACGAATCCGAGCTGCTTGCGCAGCGGCCGGAAGGTGCGCTCGCGCACCCCGTTCATCTCGGTGCCCAGCACCCGAAGCGATCCGCCCGAAACCCGCGTCAGGCCCGCGATGGCGCGTCCGATCGTGGTCTTGCCCGACCCGCTCTCGCCTACCAGCCCGAGCACCTCGCCGGCGTGGATCTCGAAGTCGACGTTCTTGACCGCGCGGAATCCTGCGCGGCCGAACCGGCCCGGGTACTCGATGTTGAGCCCCCTCGCCTGCACGACCGGCGGCACGTCTGTGGCCGCGATCAGCGGACGATCCACGATCTCGAGCCGGGGAACGGCGGCCAGCAGGCGCTGGGTGTACTCGTGCTTCGGCGCGGCGAACAGCTCGCGCGAGGGAGCGGTCTCGACGATGCGGCCGTTGAGCATGACTGCCACGCGATCCGACAGGTCGGCGACCACGCCCATGTTGTGGGTGATCAGCACGATGGCCGTGCCGGTCTCGTCGCGCAATTGGCGCAGCAGGTCGAGGATCTCGGCTTGCACGGTCACATCGAGCGCGGTGGTCGGCTCGTCGGCCACGATCACCGAGGGCGCGAGGGCGAGCGCCATGGCGATGACGACGCGCTGCTTCTGACCGCCCGAGAACTGGTGCGGATAGTCGTCGACCCGGCGGGAAGGGTTCGGGATGCCGACGCGCGCGAGCATCTCGATCGCGCGGGAACGGGCGGCGCGCCGGGTGACGTTGCCGTGGGCGCGGAGCCCCTCGGCGAGCTGCCAGCCCACCGTGTAGACGGGATTCAGGGCCGACGACGGCTCCTGGAAGATCATCGCGACCTCGGTGCCGCGCACCTCGCGGAGCCGGGCTTCGTCGATCGTGACGATGTCGTCCTTGCCCAGGAGCACGACGCCGTCGACGCGGGCGGTCTCGGGCAGTAGTCCGAGGATCGAGCGGGCGGTGACCGTCTTGCCGCTGCCCGACTCCCCCACGATCGCCAGCACCTCGCCGGCGCGCACGTCGAGACTGACGTCTTTCACCGCGGCGACGTCGCCGCCATCGGTCGCGAAGGTGACATCGAGGTGCTCGATGCGCACGGCGAGGTCGCCGTCGGCGGCGTGGCGCAGTGGTTTCGGCGCCGCGCTCACAGCACCTGCTCCGCACCCTCGGAGAACGGCTCGCTGATCGCCGCGGCATCCGCGGGGGTCTGCGCTGCGGCGCGGCGGCGCGTGCGAAGGCGGGGATCCGCGAGGTCGTTGAGGCTCTCGCCCACGAGCGTCACGCCGAGCACCACGAGCACGATGGCCAGGCCGGGGAAGACCGAGGTCCACCAGATGCCGCTCGTGACATCCGAGACCGCCTTGTTGAGGTCGTAGCCCCATTCGGCCGCCGAGGTCGGCTCGATGCCGAAGCCCAGGAAGCCGAGGCCGGCCAGCGTCAGGATGGCTTCGGAGCTGTTCAGCGTCAGGATCAGCGGCAGCGTTCGGGTCGAGTTGCGCAGCACGTGCCGGAACATGATGCGCGGCGCGCTCGCGCCGATCACCTTGGCCGACTCGACGAAGGCCTCCGACTTGATGCGCACGGTCTCGGCGCGGATCACGCGGAAGTACTGCGGGATGAACACGGCGGTGATCGAGATCGCCGCCGCCAGCACTCCGCCCCAGAGGCTCGACTGACCACCGCTGATGACGATGGCGGCCACGATGGCCAATAGCAGACTCGGGAAGGCGTAGACCGCATCCGCGATGACGACCAGGATGCGGTCGAGCCACCCGCCGATGTAGCCGGACACCAGCCCGAGGAACACCCCGAGGAAGAACGACAGCGCGATCGCGACGATGATCACCAGGAACGCCGTCTGCGTGCCCCAGAGGACGCGCGACAGCACGTCGTAGCCGCCGGAGGTGGTGCCGAGCAGGTGCGCGGCGCTGGGCGGATTCTGCGCGCCGAACAGTCCGTGCTGATCGCGAAGCTGGTTGAACTTGTACGGCGAGATCAGCGGAGCCAGTGCCGCGACCAGCAGGAAGAACCCGGTGATCAGCAGGCCGGTGACCAGCATCCCGCGCTGCAGGCCGATCGACTGCTTGAACTGGTGGACGACCGGAAGCCGGTTCCACAGGGTCCTGAACCGGGCCATCAGTACCTCACCCGCGGGTCGATGAGGGCGGCGATGATGTCGACGATGAAGTTGGTCAGCGCGACGATCACCGCCAGCAGGGCCACGATGCCCTGCACGGCGACGAAGTCGCGCTTGCTCAGGTAGTAGGCGAGCTCGAAGCCGAGGCCCTTCCACTCGAAGGTGGTCTCGGTCAGCACGGCGCCGCCGAGCAGCACGGCGATCTGCAGCCCGATCACCGTGATGATCGGGATCAACGCGGGCTTGAGGGCGTGCTTGCGCACCAGGCGGATCTCGCGCACCCCGCGCGAGCGCGCGGCATCCACGTAGTCCCGCGAGAGGGTGCCGATCACGTTGGTGCGCACCAGCCGCAGGAAGATGCCCGCGGTCAACAGGCCGAGGGCCAGGCCGGGCAGCACCGCGTGGCTCAGCACGTCGCCGATGACCTCCGGATCGCCGGTGCTGAACGCGTCGATCAGGTAGATGCCGGTGCGGTGCGGCATGGTCGAGAACTGGATCTCGGTGCGGGTGGATGCCCGCCCGGCCACCGGCAGCACGTCCAGCCAGACCGCGAAGACCAGCTTGAGCAGCAGGCCGGCGAAGAAGACCGGGGTCGCATAGGCGAGGATCGCGAAGATGCGCAGCACCGCATCCGGCCAGCGATCGCGGTAATAGGCCGCCACCTGGCCGAGAGGAATGCCCACGATGAACGCCACGATCAGGGCGTAGAACGCGAGCTCGAGTGTCGCCCCGCCGTGCGTGAGCAGGATCTGCGAGATCGGCTGGCCGTCGGTGATCGAGGTGCCGAAGTTGCCGGTGAAGATCTGGCCGAGGTACTCGAGGTACTGCACGATGATCGGCCGGTCGAATCCGGCGTGATGGATGCGCTCGGCCAGCTGGTCGGGCGGCAGCTTGCCGCCCAGCGCGATGGTGATCGGGTCTCCGGTGATCCGCATCAGGACGAACACCATCGTCACCAGGATGAAGACCGTCGGGAAGATCAGGAGGAACCGGATGACGAGGTAGCGCCACAGCGTGCTGCCACCTCGCCCGCGCTGTTTCGCGGGGGCAGGTGCCGAGCCGCCCGGGGCGGTCGGGGAGGGTGCAACGGTGGTCATCTGGTCCTCGGGAGCGGCGTGGAACGGGGCGACCGGCGTGAGCCGATCGCCCCGTTCATGCTAGTCAGTGCTCATTCAGCCCTTGACGAGCGTGCCGAAGCGGAACTTGAAGGCACCGTCGAGCACGGTGCCCGAGATGTCCGTTCCGGTCACGGCGACCTGGGATCCCTGGAGCAGCGGCAGGATCGGCAGATCCTGTCCGACCAGCTTCTGGATGTCCTCGATCTCCGACTTGCGCTTGGCCGGGTCGGTCTCGCTGGCCTGCTTCTGGATCTCGGCGATCACCGCAGCGTTGCTGTAGTGGTTCACCAGGAAGCTGTCGGCTCCGTAGAACGGGGTCAGGTAGTCATCCGCGTCCGAGTAGTCGGGGAACCAGCCGAGCTGGTACTCCGGGTACACGTCCTTGGTGCGGTCCTTCGAGTACTGGGTGTACTCGGTCGACTGCAGGTTGACCGTGAACAGGCCGCTCGCCTCGAGCTGGCTCTTCACCAGGGCGTACTCGTCAGTCGACGACTCGCCGTAGTGATCGGTGTTGTACTGCAGGTTGAGCGCGACCGGAGTCGTGACACCCGCGTCGGACAGCACCTTGGCGGCCTTCGCCTTGTCCGGACCGCCCTTGCCATCGCCGTACAGGTCCTTGAGCACCGTGGTGGCGCCGGTCAGACCGTTCGGCACGAACGAGTACAGCGGCGTGTAGGTGTTCTTGTACACCTGATCGGCGATCTCGCTGCGGTCGACCAGGTCGGCAGCAGCCTGACGAACGGCGAGCGCCTTGGCGGCGTCGGCGTCCTTCTGCGTCGCGCCGTACGGCATCGTGTTGAAGTTGAACACGATGTAGCGCATCTCGCCGCCGGGGCCGTCGACGACCTTGACCTTCTTGTCGGAGCGCAGCGACTTGAGGTCGGTGGCCGACAGGCTGCGGTAGGCCACGTCGATGTTGCCTTGCTGGATGTCGAGCTTCAGGTTCGACGCGTCGGTGTAGTACTTCTGCGTCACGCTGCTCGTCTTGGCCGGACCCAGCAGACCCTTGTAGTTGGGGTTCGCCTTGAAGGTGATCAGGTTGTTGAAGTCGTAGCTGTCGATGTCGTACTGACCATCGAAGGCGTGCGCCTTCACGATGTCCTTGTCGGGGGTGACCTTGTCGGCGCCGAAGACCTGCTCGTCGACGATCGCGCCGGCGCTCGTGCTGAGCACCTGCGGGAACACCTGGTCGTTCGCGGCCTTGAGGTGGAAGTTGATCGTGGTGTCGCCGTCGATCGTGGTGTTGTCGAGGTCGCTCAGCAGGTACGACGGCCCGTTGGGGTCGTTGATCTTGAGCTGCCGGTCGAAGCTGAACTTCACGTCGGATGCCGTGAGGGCGTGTCCGTTGGCGAACTTGAGACCCGGCTTGAGGGTCACCGTGTAGGTGTTCGGGTCGGTGAACTCGGCCTTGGAGGCGAGGTCGGGCTGCACGTCGGCGGTGCCCGGCTTGGAGTTCATCAGGGTCGCGAAGACCTGCGTCTGCACGGTCAGCGAACCGTTGTCGAACGAGCCCGCCGGGTCGAGGAACGTGACCTTGTCGGTCGTTCCGACCACGATGCTCTTGCCCGAGCCGCTGTTGCTACCGCTGCCGCCACCGCTCGCGCAGCCGGCGAGCACGAGGGCCACTGCAGCCACGCTCCCGACGGCGGCGATGCGCCAGCCCTTGTTGGACACGGATGTCATCCGTCCACCTCTTCCTGTTGAGTTGCACTCTGTGCATGGTGCGGGGTGGACACGCAGAAGCGACCCACCCGTACTCCGTCAGTCCTAACACAGCCCCGGGGACGGTTCCAGCGCGGGGGCGCTCGCGCGACTGATATTTACTCCATCGAAATGTTCACGCGCTCGAAAGGTGCGCGGAAGGGCGATCGGGCGCTCATTCCTTGCGGAGCTTCCGCCGCTCGGTCTCGAGCGCGACCGACTGGCGGCTGAGCCGCTCCCAGCGCTCCTGGTCGCCTTCCGACTTCGCGCGCTGCATCGCGCCGAGCACCTCGGCCTTCTGCCGAAGGAGGTCTCGATCGACCAGAGCCGCCACGACGCCCTCGCAGTATTCGGCCACCGCATCCTCGCGCTGCGGGATCGGCGCAACCCCGAGCTGGATGACGAGGGACTGGAATCCGGCGGGCACCTGCGCGCCGACCTGCTGCAGCCAATCGGGCGCGCTCGCCTGGTCGATACTCGCGGCGATCCCGTCGCGGATCACCGCGAGGGTCGCGTTCGACATCCGCACCTGCATCGCCCGCGACATCAGTTCGTGGCCCACCGTGTCCGGATGCTGCAGCATCGCCATCAGCGCATCCCGCTCACCGCGCGTGATCGGGTCGGTCGGCAGCTCCATCAGGTTGATCTCGTTCGGCGTCGGAGCCGGGGTCGCCGTCTCGCTGCTCGCGCCGTCGCGCGCGGGGGCCTCGCGGCCCGGCGCGTCGCGTGATGGTGTGCGCGCTGCGGCGGCGCGTGCTCCGGACACGGCTCGCCCGACCTCATCGGGGTCCATGCCGAGCCAGCCGGCCAGGCTGCGCACGTAGCCGACGCTCATCGCGCGATCCCGGATGCCCGCCACGACGGGCGCAGAAGCGCGCAAGGCCGCGACCCGCCCCTCGACCGTCTCGAGGTCGTGCCCGGCGAGTTGGCGCCGGATCATGAACTCGAACATCGGCTTCCGCGTCGCGATCAGGTTGCGGACCGCGGCATCCCCGCGCATCTTGCGCAGATCGCAGGGGTCGAGCTCGTCGGGCGCGACCGCGACGAAGGTCTGCGCGGCGAATCTCTGCTCCTCGGCGAAGGCGCGGCTCGCGGCCTTCTGGCCGGCCTCGTCGGGGTCGAAGGTGAAGATGACCTCACCCGTTCCTGTGGAGTCGGCGTTCGCGACGTCCCCGAGCACCCGCCGGATGATCTTGATGTGCTCCACGCCGAATGCGGTGCCGCAGGTCGCGACCGCGGTGGTGACGCCCGCGAGGTGGCAGGCCATCACATCCGTGTAGCCCTCGACCACCACGACCTGCTTGCCCTTGGCGATGTCGCGGCGGGCCAGGTCGAGGCCGTAGAGCACCTGGCTCTTGTGATACACGGGCGTCTCGGGAGTGTTGAGGTACTTCGGGCCCTTGTCCTGATCGTCGGGCAGCAGCTTGCGCGCGCCGAATCCGACCGTCTGGCCGGTGATGTCGCGGATCGGCCAGATCAGACGCCCGCGGAACCGGTCGTATGCGTTGCCGCGGTCGCCGGTGCTGAGCAGGCCCGCGGCGAGCAGCTCGTCCTCCTTGAAGCCCTGGGCGAGCAGGGCGGTGCGCAATGCGTCGAACGACTTGGGGGCGAAGCCGACGCCGAAGCGGGCGGCCGCCGCGGCGTCGAAGCCGCGCTCGCCGAGGAAGTCGCGGCCGAGCTGCGCCTCGGGCGTGGTCAGCTGCTCCTGGAAGAACTTCTCGGCCGCCGCGTTCGCCGCGAGCAGTCGAGCGCGGTTGCCGTGTTCGGTGGCCTGCGCGCCGTCTTCGTAGTGCAGCTCGAAGCCGATGCGCGCGGCCATGCGCTCGACGGCCTCTTGGAAGCTGGCGTGATCCATCCGCTGCAGGAAGGTGAAGACGTCGCCGCTCTCGCCGCAGCCGAAGCAGTGGTAGTAGCCGACCGCTGGCCGCACATTGAAGCTCGGGCTGCGCTCGTCGTGGAAGGGGCAGAGACCCTTGAGCGATCCGGCGCCCGCGCTCTTCAGCGTGACGTAGTCGCCGATGACATCCGCGATGTTGATCCGCGCTCTGACCTCGTCGATATCGCTTCTGCGAATGAGGCCGGGCATGCCTCGATTGTAGGAGGGGCGTCGGATGTGGCGCCGGGCCTCAGCCCACGAACCGCTCGTGCCAGGCGTTCGCCGAGACGTCGGTGAGTGACGCGACCTGATCGACCACGACGCGACGGCGGGCAGCATCGTCGGATGCCGCGGCCCAGTCCGCCTGGAATCCCAGATCGAGGTGCTCCTCGCCTGTCGCCCAGAGGTGATCGGCGAGCTCGGTGAGGATCCCGCGCTGCCTCGCATAGATCGGCTTGCGGGCGTTGGTCGACATCACGTTGGCGGCGACGATGCCCTTGAGCACAGCGATCTCGGCCCGAGTCTCGATCGGCACGACGACGTCGGCGCCGAACCGTGTCAGCGAGCCCGAGGGATGCGCGGCACGTGTTGCCCGCACCGCCTCCCCCGCGAAGCGTCCGATCAGTTGACTCGTCAGGTTCTTCAGCCGAGCGAGGTCGCGACGGCCGCCGTCCCAGGAGTCCAGCCACATCTCGAGACTGTCGAGCCGGTCGAAGGCGGCGATCAGCTCGTCGTGCGAGACCTCGCCCCCGATCCAGGCGAACATGCTGTTCACCAGAGCCTCGTGATCGACCCGCGCGCTCAGGGCCGGCACGTCGAGGTAGCCGTTGACGATCGCATCCTCGAAATCGTGCACCGAGTATGCGATGTCGTCGCTGAGGTCCATCACCTGGGCCTCGATGCACCGCACACGCGCCGGAGCGCCTTCGCGCAGCCAGACAAAGGCGGGGGTGTCATCCGCGTAGAAGCCGAACTTGCTGCGTCCGCTGGGATCCGGGATGCCGTCGGCCTCCGGCCACGGGTACTTGCAGCTCGCATCGAGGCTGGCTCGGGTGAGGTTGAGGCCGTAGCTGCGGCCGGGCACTCCGTCGGAGTCCGGGCCGAACACCTTCGGCTCGAGCCGCGTCAACAGTCGCAGGGTCTGCGCGTTGCCCTCGAATCCGCCGATGTCGATCGCCCAGTCGTTGAGCGCCCGTTCGCCGTTGTGACCGAAGGGCGGGTGCCCGAGGTCGTGGGCCAGGCAGGCGGTGTCGACGACATCCGGATCCAGCCCCAGGTTCTGCGCCAACTCGCGACCGATCTGGGCCACCTCGAGCGAGTGGGTGAGCCGGTTGCGCGCGAAATCGAGCCCGCCGGCGGAGGGGCTCAGCACCTGCGTCTTCACGGCCAGACGCCGCAGGGCGCTCGAGTGCAGCACCCGGGCTCGGTCGCGCGCGAAGTCGCTGCGCCGCGAGGAGTGCTGCTCGGGCAACCACCGCTCGGCATCCGCCTCCGAATACCCCGGTGACCCGACGCCCGAGACGGGCGTCGGAGCTGGCGCCGCGGCAGAGGCCAGAAATGGCCTCTGCTCTGAGCGAGCGCGCTCAGCCACCGCTGTGGTGCAGCTCGGCCTCGGCGACCTCGGCGCGGTGCGTCTCGTTCAGCTCGCGACTGTCGAGCCAGCCGTAGGGCAGAGTCGGCTGCTTGGGCGTGCCGGCGCGGCCGCGCTGCCCCTCGGCGTCCGCGCCGGGATACGGCTGATCCAGGTCGAGACGGGTCAGGATCTCGTCGATCTCGTCGAGGCTGCTGCTCATCGCGAGCGCCGAGCGGATCTCGCCGCCGACCGAGTAGCCCTTGAAGTACCAGGCGACGTGCTTCCGCAGGTCGCGGCAGGCGCGGCCCTCGTCGTCGAAGAACTCGATCAGCAGCTCGGCGTGGCGTCGGTAGGCGGCAGCGACCTCGCCGAGCGTCGGCTGCGCCTTCAGGCTCTCGCCGCGGAACGCTGCCGCCAGATCCCCGAACAGCCACGGGCGCCCCAGGCACCCGCGACCCACCACCACGCCGTCGCAACCGGTCTCGTCGACCATGCGGAGGGCATCCTCGGCGCTCCAGATGTCGCCGTTGCCCAGCACGGGCACGCTCGTGATCGCGTTCTTGAGCTTTTCGATCGCCGACCAGTCGGCGGTGCCCGAGTAGAACTCGGCGGCCGTGCGCGCGTGCAGGGCGATGCTCGCCACCCCGGCGCCCTCGGCGATGCGGCCGGCCTCGAGGTAGGTCAAGTGGTCGGAGTCGATGCCCTTGCGCATCTTGATCGTCAGCGGCAGCGGTCCGGCCGCTGTGACCGCGCTCTCGACGATGTCTCGGAACAGGTCGAGCTTCCACGGCAGTGCCGCTCCGCCGCCCTTGCGTGTGACCTTGGGCACCGGGCATCCGAAGTTCAGGTCGATGTGGTCCGCGCGGTCTTCGGCAACCAGCATCGTCACCGCGTCGGCCACGGTCTTCGGGTCGACGCCGTAGAGCTGGATGCTGCGCGGCGTCTCCGACTCGTGATGCCGAATCAGCCGCAGGCTCTCGGGCGTGCGCTCGACCAGCGCGCGGCTGGTGATCATCTCGCTGACGTACAGGCCGGCTCCGTATTCGCGGCACAGCCGGCGGAACGCGGTGTTCGTGATGCCCGCCATCGGCGCGAGCACGACCGGCACGTCGAGCCGCAGCGGCCCGATCGTGAGCGGCCTGGCGGGCGCGGATATCGTGGACATGTCTCGATTGTCCCAGATGGGAGTGGATGCATGCCGACAGGCCGTGAACGCGTGACCGCCGATGCCGCTGCGCGCGGCATCCCGCTGGACCTGGTCGAGCGCACCAACGCGCGCTCGCTCGAGGAGGCCGCGCAGATCCTGGGGATCACCCCAGCCGACATCGTCAAGTCGCTCGTGGTGAAACGGCACGACGGTACGTTCCTGTTCGCCGAGATCCCGGGCGACCGGCAGATCTCGTGGGCGAAGCTGCGTACCGTGGTCGGCGTCAACAAGCTGCAGCTGCCCGAGGCATCCGTCGCCCTCGAGGCAACAGGATACGAGCGCGGCACGATCACACCGCTCGGCTCGACGACGGCGTGGCCGGTCTATGTCGACGAGCGCATCGTCGGCCGCCGCGTCTCGATGGGGGCCGGCGAGCACGGGCTGAGCGCCTTCGTCGACGCCGACCGGCTGATCGCGGGGCTTCACGCCACCGTCGCCGATATCAGCGACGAGCTGGTTCCGCGCTAGATCTGGTCGGAATCGACCCGGCGGTTCATGACCGCCTGCTCGTGATGCGGCGGGATCTCGCAGAATTCACCCTCGCAGACCTCCGCTTCCGGGTCTCCGAGGATCTCGAGCTTCTCGCTCATGCCACCGCTGCCTTCTCGTCGCGAACCTGTGTCAGCACGCTAGCGAAGGTGGCGGCATCCTGAGCGCCTGACACCCCGTACTTGCCGTCGATCACGAAGAACGGAACGCCCTGGATGCCATATTCGAGCGCCAGCTCCTGGTCGGCGCGCACGGCCGCCAGGTACTCGTTCTCGGTCAGGGACCGCACCACATCCTCGCGATCGAATCCGAGCTCCGCCGCCAGATCGGCGAGGTCGCTCACGCGTCCCACGTGCCGTCCCTGCTCGAAGTAGGCGGCGAACAGCCGCTCCTTCATCTCGAGCTGACGGCCGTGCGCCTTGGCGTAGTGGATGAGCTGGTGCGCGAGCACCGTGTTGGTGTGCTGGAGGGCGTCGTAGTCGTAGTGCAGTCCGACCGACTCGGCGATGCCGGTGACGCGATCGAGCATGCCGTCGATCCGGTCGGCGGGGAACCCGCGTGTCAGCAAGTAGTCCTGCTCACTGCCGTCGAAGTCGACGGGGGTATCGGGCGAGAGTTCGAAGGAGTGGTACTCCACCTCCACGTCGCCGCCGAAGAGCTCGGCGCCGGCCTCGAACTTGCGCTTGCCGATGAAGCACCAGGGGCAGGCGATGTCGCTCCAGACATCCACTTTGATCGGATCGGTCATGCCATCTTGAACAGGATGACGTGTCAGATATTCCCCGCGACCGGCGCGAGCGCGCGGACGATACCGCGCCTGCGGGCCGCCCAGTCGATCCAGATCGCATACGGGACCATCGTCACCACCGAGACCAGGAACGACAGCAGCAGCGGCAATGGGTCTCCCCCGGCGTTGCTGCTCGTCGACGTCGTCCCGCCCAGGCTCGAGGCGAGCGCCAAGAACGCCAGCGTGTTGTTGGTGGCGTGCAAGGCGATGCTCGACTCGATGCCCCCCGTTCGCCAAGTGACGAACCCGGCGACCAGCGCGAACAGCGCGACGTCGGCGATCGCCCAGGTGAGTGATCCCCCGTCGCCCAGGTACTGCGTGTGGGCGGCGGCGAACGGGATCGCGCTGAGCACGATCACCAGCGGCGCGGGCCGCAACCAGCCGCCGAACATCTGGGTGATCAGGCCGCGGAAGGCGAACTCCTCGGCGGCCGCCTGCAGGGGCGTGACCACCACGATGATCGCCGCGCAGATCAGGAAGGTGCCGAGCGGGATCGTCGGAGCCACCACGCTCGGGCCCCCGAGGAACAGCGGAAGCACGAAGAACTGAAGCAGGGTCGCGACCACCGTGACGGCGAGAGCCGGCAGCAGGCTGAACGCCAACCACCGCCACCGGAAGCGGAACTGCACGGACCGCAGAACGGTGAGCGGCCGGAGTCCCACGATCAGGTAGCCGAGCAGGGTCGCGGGCAGGAGCGTCGCCACGCCGACCAGCCCGATCGTGACCGAGAGCGGATCGCCGGCGTCAATGACGCCGAACAGCTTGAGGAGGCCCTTGGTCGCGCCCTGAACGTCGGTCATCTCGATGCGGCCCTGGGCCACGGCGATGATGACGCCGACCAGCACCACGATCAGCGTGAAGGTCACCCACAGCACGGCCGTGATGACCAGCGCGACGAGGGGTTTCCACCACCGATAGCGGGGCAGGGCGCGCAACAGCCGGTGGTACGGCAGCGGCGGGAGCGCCGGCACGCTGGTTTCCGCGACCTCGGTCACGAACCCAGCAGCCGCTCGGCCAGGTATCCCGCCAGTCGGTCGAGCGCCACGCGCTCCTGCGCCATGGTGTCCCGCTCGCGCACCGTGACGGCCTGGTCGTCGAGGGTGTCGAAGTCGACGGTGACGGCGAACGGGGTGCCGATCTCGTCCTGGCGGCGGTAGCGACGGCCGATCGCGCCGGCGTCATCGAACTCGATCATCCAGTGCTGGCGCAGCTCGTCGGCGAGCTTCTTCGCAACCGGCGAGAGCTGCTCGTTGCGCGACAGCGGTAGCACGGCGACCTTGATCGGCGCGAGACGACGATCGAGTCGCAGAACCGTGCGCTTGTCGACGCCGCCCTTGGTATTGGGGGCCTCGTCCTCGGCGTAGGCATCGACGAGGAAGGCCATGAGCGCGCGCGTCAGGCCGAATGCGGGCTCGATCACATACGGGATCCAGCGCTCGTTCTTGGTCTGGTCGAAATACGACAGGTCGACGCCCGACTTCTCGGAGTGCGTCTTCAGGTCGAAGTCGGTGCGGTTGGCGACGCCCATCAGCTCTCCCCATTCGCTGCCGCCGAAGCGGAAGCGGTACTCGAGGTCGATGGTGCGCTTGGAGTAGTGGCTGAGCTTCTCTTTCGGATGCTCGTAGCGCCGCACGTTCTCGGGGTTCAGCCCATGGGAGATGAACCACTCGTAGCAGGCGTCGATCCAGTAGTCGAACCACTCCTCGTCCGTCCCGGGCTCGACGAAGAACTCCATCTCCATCTGCTCGAACTCGCGGGTACGGAAGATGAAGTTGCCGGGGGTGATCTCGTTGCGGAAGCTCTTGCCGACCTGCGCGATGCCGAACGGCGGCTTCATGCGCGCGCTCGAGAGCACGTTGGCGAAGTTGACGAAGATGCCCTGGGCGGTCTCGGGTCGCAGGTACGCCATCCCCTCCTCGTCGTCGACGGGTCCGAGAAAGGTCTTCAGCAGGCCCGAGAAGTTGCGCGGCTCGGTCCAGGCGCCCGGCTGGCCGGTGTCGGGATCGCGGATGTCGGCCAGACCATTCGCCGGCGGATGGCCGTGCTTCTCCTCGTACGCCTCGAGCAGGTGGTCGGCGCGGTAGCGCTTGTGGGTGTGCAGCGATTCGACCAGCGGATCGGAGAACACCTCGACGTGGCCGGATGCCTCCCAGACCTGGCGGGGCAGGATCACCGAGGAGTCGATGCCGACGATGTCGTCACGGCTCTGCACCATGAACTTCCACCACTCGCGCTTGATGTTCTCCTTCAGCGCGGCGCCGAGCGGGCCGTAGTCCCACGCCGAGCGCGATCCGCCGTAGATCTCCCCCGACTGGAAGACGAAGCCGCGGCGCTTCGCGAGAGAGATGATCGATTCGAGCGGATTGGGCGTGGCCACGAGAACTCCAGAGGTCAGCCGCGCCGGCTTGCGCGGTTGGGCGAGGAGCCCAGCCTATCGGGGCGGATCAGGGGTTCAGGATCAGCGCTTCAGCGCCCTGAGCACCGCGGTCACGTCGGTCGGATCGTTCCACAGGTGGAACGAGGCACGAAGCCGCCCCGCGCGACCGGAGATGCGGATGCCGGCGTCGATCAGGGTGCGCAGGTCGTCGCCGTCGGCATCCGCCCAGGTCACGATCGCCTGGTGCTGCTGCGGGATCCGGAGCTCGTCGCACAGCAGGTCGCCCAGGCCGGCGCAGTGCGCCCAGACCTCGGCGATGTCGAGGCCGGCGAACAGGCCGATGGACTGCTCGGCGCCGATCCACGCTTGCCACGCAGGTGAGACATCGAAGCGCCGCGCGTCGTGGGCGAGCTTCATCTCGGGACCGTAGGTGCTGGTCCAGACATCGTCGCCGGCGTACCAGCCGGCCTGGATCGGCGTCAGTAGCGGATCGAACCGTTCGCTCAGCGTCATGAAGGCCACGCCGCGCGGGGCGCACAGCCACTTGTAGCTGTGGCACACCGTGACATCGAACTGCGATGCATCGACCGGCAGCACCCCGGCCGCCTGGGTGAAATCGCAGAAGGTGTAGGTGTTGGTGCGAGCCGCCGCTTCGAGCAGCGCGGGCACATCGGCCACGATGCCGTTGCGCGACTGCACCATCGAGAAGACGACGAGCCAGGTCTCGTCGGTGATCGAATCGGCGAGCGCCTCGAGCGGCACCGACCGCACCCGGATGCCTTTCCGCTGCATGAATGGGAAGACGATCGACGAGAAGTCGTGATCCGCGACCAGCACCTCGGCGCCGTCGGGCACCGCGGCAGCGACGACGGATGCCAGCACCGAGGTCTGCGATCCGGTTGCCACCCGGCTCGCGGACACCCCGACCAGGTTCGCGTAGTGCGCACGGGTTCGAGCGATCACCGGGTCGTAGCCCTGCGGGTCGCGCTGAGCGATCGACCAGGCGTCCAGATCGGCCGAGAGCGCCTCGACGGCGCTGCGCGGCGGAATTCCGATGGATGCGACCGCCAGGAACCCGCGAGGGTCTCCGAATTGCGGGATGGCAGCGGCAAGGGCATCAGACACCATCCTCTGAGCATGAGCGCGCGCGGCCCGCTCCACAAGAGACCACTCGCGAGGCGGTGGCGCCTGGCCGGAGACGCTAGAGCGCCGGCGCGTCCACCGCACCGCCGAAACGGCGGGCGCGGCTGGCGTACAGCTCGATCGCCTGCCACAGGTCTACCCGTGAGAAGTCAGGCCAGAGCGTGTCGAGGAAGACCATCTCGGCGTAGGCGCTCTGCCAGAGCTGGAAGTTGCTGGTGCGCTGCTCGCCCGAGCTGCGTACGAACAGGTCGACATCGGGAACGTCGGGGATGTACAGGTGCTTCCTGATGGTCTTCTCGCCGATGCCCGAGGGCTTCAGGCGACCGGCCTTGACCTCCTCGGCGATGGCACGCACGGCATCCGTGATCTCGTTGCGCCCGCCGTAGTTGACGCACATCGTCAGGGTCAGCACGTCGTTGTGCGCGGTGAGCCGCTCGGCGAACTGGAGCTCGTCGATGACGCTCCGCCAGAGACGCGGTCGCCGCCCGGCCCAGCGCACCCGCACGCCCCAGTCGTTGAGCTGGTCGCGACGGCGGTGCAGCACGTCGCGGTTGAATCCCATCAAGAACCGCACCTCGTCGGGGCTGCGCGACCAGTTCTCGGTCGAGAAGGCGTAGACGCTCAGGTGCTTGACGCCGATCTGGATGGCACCGGCCACGACATCCAGAAGCGCCGCCTCCCCGGCGCGGTGGCCTTCGATGCGCGTGAGACCCTGCCGGTTCGCCCAGCGGCCGTTGCCATCCATGACGATGGCGACGTGATCCGGCACCGCCGTGGCCGCGATCGCCGGCGGGTAGATGCCCGTCCAGTCGATCGGCTTGAAGTCGACCGCATCCTTGTGCGTTTTGCCAACCGGGCTCATGCGATCGTGCGGTCCTGGTGCTCGAGGGAGCGCAGTCCCCGCTCCAGATGGAACTGCGTGTACGCCGCGACCACGCCGCTGGCCTGCGCCTTCGCCCGGTCATCGGCGGCCTCGGCGGTCTCCCACTCCCCCGCGAGCAGGGCCCCGAGCAGGGAGAGGGTGTCGGCGTCGAGGCGCGGCGCACCGTGCGGGGCGACCTCGTCGCTCACGACGCCGCCGAGCTGGACGACGAACGCGGTGTGCGGCCCGGGGGCACCGGTGACCGCGCAGTCGACGAAGCTCGGTGCCCATCCCGCGATCGAGAGCGCCCGGAGCAGGTAGGAGTCGAGGGTCAGACCCGGCGAGTGCTCCCGCCTGGCGAGCGAGCGCAGCGCGCCCACCAGCAGCAGATAGTGCTGGATGCCCGCCTCGTGGTCGCTCAGCCGGTCCGCGGCTTCGACCATGGCGTTCGCCGCCGTGAAGCTCGGGTAGTCGCCGACGATGTCGGCCCCGTAGGACCCGAGACTCTCGGCCTGCTGCACGATGTCGAGCGACCGGCCGATGTAGAACAGCCCGTCGACCACCATGAAGGGCTCGAGCCGCGCCCCGAACCGCGACCCGGTGCGTCGAACACCTTTGGCGACCGCGCGGATCTTTCCGTGTTGCTTGCTCAGCATCGTCACGATGCGGTCGGCTTCACCCAGCTTGTGGGTGCGCAGCACGACGGCTTCGTCACGGTAGGTCGGCACGGTACTAGTCTCCCAGCCTCGGGTCCTCCACACCTGAAGGAAGTGCCAGACTTCCACCGTGGCGGAGTTCGTGTGGCGCGGTGTCGAGGTCGACGGGCTGGAGCGGCTCAGTATCGACGAGGGCAGCGTCATCCGTGTCCAGTCGGTGATCGACTCGGCCCGCGGGCGATTCAGCTACGAGATCGTCTGCGACCGCGACTGGACCTTCCGCACGCTGCATCTGGAGTCTGCGGGCGACGAGCTGGCGGTCGACCTGGAGTCCGATGGCCAGGGCGTCTGGACCCACAATGGGCTGCGCCGCGACGACCTCGCCGAGTGCATCGACATCGACCTGTCGGCATCCCCGTTCACCAACAGCCTGCCGATCAGGCGGCTCGACCTCGCGATCGGCGACGAGGCCGACCTGGTCATGGCGTACGTGGATGTCGCCGACCTGACCGTCGTGCCCGATCCGCAGCGATACACCCGGCTCGACGAGGATCTCTACCTCTACGAGTCGCTCGACTTCGAGTTCAGCCGCGAGCTCACCGTCGACTTCGACGGGCTCGTCGTCGACTACCCCGGGCTCTTCGAGCGCTTGTGAGCGACACCGCCCTCGAGGCCTTTCAGTCGCAGCGCCGGCGGCTGTTCGGGATCGCCTATCGCATGCTCGGCTCGGTCGCCGAGGCTGAGGACATCGTGCAGAATGCGTGGCTGCGCTGGGATGGCGCCGACCGGGACGCGATCGGCGACCCCGCAGCCTTCCTCACCACGGTCGTGACCCGGCTCTGCCTCAACGAGTTGGATTCGGCGCGCGTTCGCCGCGAGAGTTACGTGGGGCCGTGGTTGCCGGAACCGGTGTCGACCGCGGAGGACCCCCTCGTGGGCGCGGAGCGTGGCGAAGCGCTCTCCCTGGCGGTCCTCCTGCTCCTGGAACGGTTGAGCTCGGCAGAGCGCGCGGCGTACGTGCTGCACGTGGCGTTCGACTATCCCTACCAACGCGTGGCCGAGGTTCTCGAGGTGAGCGAGGCCAACGCCCGGCAGTTGGGCAGCCGGGCCCGGGCGCATCTGGCCCGCGAGCGCGGAGCGGAGGTCGGCAAGGCCGATCACGCCCGTCTGCTTCAGGCCCTCGTCGCGGCGTCGCAGAGCGGGCGGCTCGAAGCTCTCGAATCCGTGCTCGCCGAGGATGTCGTCAGCCTCTCGGACGGCGGTGGTTTCGTGAGTGCCGCGCGCAAGCCGGTGCACGGGCGCAGGCACGTCGCTCAGCTCGTGCTCGGCGTGATCGCCAAGTTCGGCGAAGGAATCGATGTCGTACCCGTCGAAGCGAACGGCGACGCGGCCCTGCTCGGCACCCGGGACGGACGCCCTGTGGCCCTGTGGTCCATCGACGTCGGGCCGCAGGGCGTGCGTCGACTGCTCATCGTCATGAATCCCGAGAAGCTGGAGCGGTTCGCGGCCGACGCCCTGGCAGGGTGAGCCCGTCCGGTCAGCCCTGTCACATTCCGGATGCCCGGCCGGTCATGACTGTGAACCCCACGAAAGGAACACCATGACCATCCTCGTCACCGGCGGAACCGGGACTCTCGGCCGCCCCACCGTCGCACTGCTGCGCGCCGCCGGATACCCGGTGCGCATCCTGAGCCGGACCCCGGGCGACGGCCGTGCTGTCGGCGATCTGCGCAGCGGAGCAGGTCTCGCCGCTGCTCTGGAGGGCGTGGAGACGGTGCTGCACCTCGCGACGAGCGCGAACTCGACAGACGTCGCTCAGGCGCGCACGTTGATGGCCGCAGCCTCGACGGCGGGCGTGACGCACCTCGTCTTCATCTCGATCGTCGGAGTCGACGTCGTTCCCTACAGCTACTACCGGGCCAAGCTGGCCGTCGAGAGGGTGATCGAGCAGTCGGGCGTGCCGTTCACGATCCTCCGCGCGACCCAGTTCCACAGCTTTCTCGCGATGATCCCGCGTTCGCAGCGCCGGATGCCCGTGATCCTGTCGCTGAACCTGCCGGATCAGCCCATCGCCGTGGAGGAGGTCGCGGCGCGCCTGGTCGAGCTCGTGGCGGCCGGACCGTCCGGACACGTCGCCGACATCGGCGGCCCCGAGCAACTGACCGTGCGTGATGCGATCGACATCTGGCAGAGGGCGGCAGGCACCCACAAACCCGTCTGGACGCTCCACCTCGGGGGCAAGACGATGCGCGCGCTGCAGGCGGGGCACCACATGCCCGGGCTCCCGGGTTACGGCACGGGCACCTTCGCCGAGTATGCGGCGGCCGAAGCGTCCTCGACGCGCAGCTCGCGGTCGTGACGATCGTCATCCGGATCGCGCTGGCGGTCCTGGCTCTCGACGAACTCGTCGTCGGCGCGTGGAACCAGTTCGCGCCCGCGAGCTTCTACCGCGTCTTCCCCACCGTCGATCTCACGCCGCCGTTCAGCGAGCACTATGCCCGCGATTTCGGTGGCGCGACACTCGGCATCGCCGCACTGCTCGTGGTGGCCGTCATCCGCCCGCACGGAGCGTTCGTCCTTCCGGCCTCGATCGCCTATTCGGTGTTCTCGATCCCGCATTTCGTGTTCCACCTGGAACATCTGGCCGGCGCCACTCTCCCGCAGGCCGCCTTCCTCGTCGCGGGCAATGCGGCCGTGTCGCTGCTCGGTGTGCTTGTGATCGTGTCGACCGTGGTACGAAAGAGCCGTGATCGCCGACGTCAGCATCCCGCTCTGGGCCAACCTCCTGGCCGTCGGGATCGGCAGTCTCCAGGGCGCGTTGTTCGCGGCGCAGTTCCGTGACCGGCGCCTGGACCTGCTCGGGGTCGCGATCATCGGCATCGCGACGGGATTCGGCGGTGGCGTGCTGCGCGATCTGCTCCTCAACGAGGTTCCCCGCGCGCTCCTGAGCAACTGGTACCTGCCCGTCGCGACGGCGAGCGCACTGATCGGGATGCTGCTTCAGCGCATCTTCCACCGCATCCAGCCCCTGATCACCGCACTCGACGCGCTGACGATCGGATTGTTCGGGGCGATCGGGACCACGGCCGCACTGGCGGCGGGGCTTCCCGCCATCCCCGCCGTGTTCGTCGGGTCGGTCTCGGCGGTGGGCGGCTCGATCCTGCGCGACCTGCTGCTGAGTGTGCCGATCGCGCTCATGCAGGTCGGGTCGCTCTACGCGGTGGCAGCTCTGCTCGGGGCGATCAGCCTGGTCGTGCTGGTCGCACTCGGCGCGCCGGCGATCGTCGCGGCGACGGCGTGCGTGGCGCTGACCTTCGTGGTACGGGTGCTGGCCGTCCTGTTCCACTGGACGCTGCCCGAACAGCGGCCGCTGCGGCGCGGCAGCCGAGGCACGCCCGGCACCGCAGCCTGACGGGTGCCGCGGCGGTTTCCGGCTGACGGCCTTGAGGCCGTAGACAACTCCGGAGAAGAGGGCTTGGTCGGCTCCACGAGTTCGTTGAGAACCATTTCTCCGGAGTTGTCGACGTGAACCCGCGGATCCGCGAGGCCCAGCGGCACCGGCCTACGCGTCGACGAGCTCGCGGTCGCCGGCCCCGGTGCGCACCGCGCGGTTGACCGCCGAGACCACCGCTTTGAGTGATGCCGTCGAGATGTCGCCATCGATCCCGACGCCCCACAGCCGCTTGTCTCCGACCTGCAGCTCGACGTAGGCCGCAGCGAGCGCGTCGCCGCCCTCGGACAGCGTGTGCTCCACGTAGTCGTACAGCTTGATCTCGTGCCCCTGCTCGGCCATCACCGCGAGGAACGCGGCGATGGGGCCGTTGCCCTCGCCGCGCGCCTCCTCGACCTCGTCGCCGACGCGCATTCGCACGTCGAGGGAGACCGTTCCGGACATGTCGCTGGCCGTGCGGGTGGAGAGCAACTCGTAGCGCCCCCACTTGTCCTCAGGACGAGACGACGGTGCGGGCAGGTACTCGTCCTGGAACACCTCCCAGATCTGCTCGCTCGTCACCTCGCCGCCCTCGGCGTCGGTCTTCGCCTGCACCACGCCGCTGAACTCGATCTGCAGCCGACGCGGCAGGTCGAGCGCGTGGTCCGCCTTGAGCAGGTAGGCGACGCCGCCCTTGCCCGACTGCGAGTTGACCCGCACGACGGCCTCGTAGCCGCGGCCGAGGTCCTTGGGGTCCACCGGCAGGTACGGAACGGCCCATTCCAGCTGCGAGACGTGCACGCCCTGGCGGGCCGCCTCGGCATCCATCGCCTCGAAGCCCTTCTTGATGGCGTCCTGGTGCGAGCCCGAGAAGGCCGTGTAGACCAGATCTCCGGCCCACGGCGAGCGCTCGTGCACACGCAGCTGGTTGCAGTACTCGGCCGTGCGGCGCACCTCGTCGAGGTCGCTGAAGTCGATCTGCGGGTCGATGCCCTGGGTGAACAGGTTGATGCCCAGCGCGACCAGGTCGACGTTGCCGGTGCGCTCGCCGTTGCCGAACAGGCAGCCCTCGATGCGATCGGCGCCGGCCTGATACCCGAGCTCGGCCGCCGCGACCGCGGTTCCCCGGTCGTTGTGCGGATGCAGCGACAGGATGACGTTCTCGCGGTGGTTCAGGTGCCGCGACATCCACTCGATCGAATCGGCATAAACGTTCGGGGTCGCCATCTCGACCGTGGAAGGCAGGTTGACGATCACCTTGCGTTCCGGCGTCGGCTGGAACACCTCGAGCACCTGGTTGCAGACGTCCACCGCGAACTCGAGCTCGGTGCCCGTGTAGCTCTCCGGCGAGTACTCGTAGTAGACGGTCGTTCCGGGCACGGTCTTCTCGTGCTCGAGGCACCAGCGCGCCCCCTGCAGGGCGATGTCGATGATGCCCTGCTTGTCGGTGCGGAACACCACATCGCGCTGCAGAATGCTGGTCGAGTTGTACAGGTGCACGATCGCCTGCTTGGCGCCCTTGATCGACTCGAAAGTGCGGGCGATGAGCTCCTCGCGCGCCTGGGTCAGGACCTGGATGACCACGTCATCCGGAATCATCCCCTCCTCGATAAGCATCCTCACGAAGTCGAAGTCGGTCTGGCTGGCCGAGGGGAAGCCCACCTCGATCTGCTTGTAGCCCATCTTGACGAGCAGTTCGAACATGACGCGCTTGCGCTCGGGGCTCATCGGATCGATGAGGGCCTGGTTGCCATCTCGGAGATCGACGGCGCACCACATCGGCGCCTTCGTGATCACCTTCGACGGCCAGGTGCGGTCGGGCAGATCGGTGGGGAAGGTCTCCGAATAGGAGCGATAACGGTGGATCGGCATCCCGGAGGGCTGCTGGGTGTTCTTCATGGTCTGGGTCTTCCTCTGTCTGTTCGGTTTCAGCCAACGCCGAACTCCGCGACGGAGGAGGCCGAAGAACTAGACCCCGTCGCGGCGGCTAAGAAGAAGGAGGCCGTAACGCACGGCTTCAGGGTAGCAGCATCAGCTGCGGTGGGACCCCATCAGTCGCGTGGCCTGGGTCACGGTGATGCCGGGCAGGTAGCAGCGGGCCACGGCGAGACCCACAGCGGGAAGCGCGACGGGGTCCGGAACCACGAGGTGCATCGGCTCCAGGACCGGCGAGAACTTGCGCTTGAACCGCAGCAGCGAGCGGAATCCGTACAGCGGCTCGAGCGTCGCGCCGATCAGCCCGAGCACCCGGTCGAGAGCGCCGGCTCGGATCTCGCCCGCCGGGACCGCGAGCGGCGACCCCGAGAGACTGGCGCTCGCCAGGCCGTCCTCTCCGAACCGCAGCAGCGCGGTCGAGATCAGATACTCCATCACGCCCGACGAGCCGCTGGCGGTGCGGCGCATGAAGTCCAGGGTGCGCGAGACCAGAACGCCGTCGTGACGTACCGGCAGCCAGCTGGTCACCGCGAGCACGGTCTCGTGGGCGTCCAGGGCGACCCCGATCAGCACCTGCTCGTCGCGCAGCTCGTCGAGGCCGCCCAGAGTGAATCCGAGCTCGGGGAGGTCCTTGTCGGCCATCCACTCCTCAGACAACGCGGTGATCTGGCGGGTGACCCGGGGCGGCAGGTCGCGCCAGCTCCCCCAGACTGCGTGGATGCCCTCACGGCCGGCCCGATTGACGGCGTACCGCAGGTCGTGCATCGCCTTGCCCTCGAGGGTGAAGGTACGGGGGTCGATGACCGTCTCTTCGGCGACCGGCACCGAGCTCCAGCCCCGGGCCGCCAGCCGACGGCGCCAGAGGTCGTGGACGCTGTAGAAGGCGGGCGTCCACGCCTGGCGGTCGCAGAAGCGCAGGAACTCCGTCAGGGCGGCATCCGGGTCCGGCGTGTCCCCGAAGGGGTCGGACACCGTCACGGCGACCCCGTTCACGACGCGGTAGGCGATCCCCAGCCTGCCGTCCGGTGAGATCCAGATCCGGTTGTTCGGCCAGGTGGCCATCCAGCCCAGCGACCCTGACCCCCTGGCCAGCAGCTCGCGCAGCTGCTCGGCCCGCTGCGGTTCGCCGACGGTGCCCCGTCCTCCCAGGATGACGACGAACGTCGCCACCAGCACGATCAACCAGAACAGCGGCCCGACGCCCTGGAGCAGCAGGTTCGCAGACGGCGTCGTTCCGTGAAAGGCGAGCGTCTGATGCCGGAGGAACGACACCGGCACGAATCGATGCGGCAACTGCGTCAGCAGGGTGAGGAAGGTCGGCACCGGTTGCAACTGAGCACGGATGAGCCAGCCGATGCCGAGGTACAGGCCGATGGGGGCGATCACCGCGCTCGCCAGGGCGATCGCGTATCCGCGGCGGCGGCGCGGCGTCAGTCGCACGGGGAACAACCCCCGCAGCAGCACCAGAACGACCGCGTCCGCGAGCGGAACCAGCGTGCCCACCACCAGCCAGAAGCCGAGTTCGACGTAATGGTTCGGCGTCACCGGCGCCGGACCGCTCGCCGGCACGACCCCGAAATACCAGGCGGCGAGCGCACTCTGCAGGACCCCGAGGCCGCCGAGCACCCAGACCGCGACCCGCCGCCCGCTCAGCAGCCCGAAGCTGGCCACCAGCTGGACCGCCAGAGGAAGCAGGGTCACGAGAAAGCCGCCCACCCCCAGGTGCGCGCGCGTCAGGTCTCCGACGCAGTGCGCGTTCAGGCGGGACGCCGCGCAGGTGATGTCCCGTCCGATGTGCCGCGGCACCGCACCGGTGATCGCCAGGGCGAGCGGTGACAGAGCCCCGTAGCGCGTCGCCGACACGAGGGTGAGCACCGGGCCCAGGGCGAGCACCATGTTCACCAGGGCCAGCAGGGATCGCGTCTCGTGCTGCGATCCGCGCCAGAACTGCAAGACCGGACCGGGATGCAGCAGACGGCCGGCCAGCAGCCCGATCCCCACGGCGATCAGCAGATACAGATCGGCGGGCTCGCCCGAATACAGCAGCAGGGCGGCGGATCCCGCGAGCAGCAGCACGCGCAGGCGCCGTCGCCAGAACGGGCTGGCCCACGCGCTCGCCCAGGCAAGCGTGCCCGCGATCGGCGTGAGCGGATCGAGGGTGTCGAGCTCGTTGACCGAGGTCGACCAGTATTCGTGCACCTGAGCCCCGAGCAGCTCGAGACCGACGCCGATCGCCGAAGCCAGCACGCCCGTCACCAGGAAGGCGATGAGCGTGCGCCACGACCCCATGAGCCGCTCGGCCGTTCCGATGCCGAAGACCGCCGCGACGATGGCGAGGACGAACTGCAGCACGTCGCCGGGCATCAGCGTCGACGTCAGCAGCACCCACCAGTGCCGCTCACGCAGGTCACCGGCATCCACGCCGGCCAGATCGGGCGAGAACGCGCCCTGGTGCCGGGTGGCGATGGCGGCGATCCCGAGGCCCAGCAGGGCAAGCACGATGACGATCGTCACCGGGCGCCTGCGAAGCTCTCGCGGGATGGTCATGCGCCACGCTCCAGGCCCAGGTGCGCATAGATCGGGCCCGCCGCGTGGACGAGGGCCCATTGGACCGTGTGCCAATCGTGCGCGGTTCCCGGCGAGACCAACCGCGTGGTGCGCATGCCTGCGGCCGATGCCGCGGCCGACATCGTCACCGAGATCGCGCTGTACTTGGCATCCAACTGGCCCGTGACGAACACGGCCGTCGTGTCGCGATACGGGGTGTTCGCGGCCAGAACGTGCTCGGGAAGGGCCGCTTGATAGGCGGCTGTGCTGCCGCCGAAGCCCAGGCGGATGGTCTGAGCGAGCGATCCGTTCTTGGGCGCGAGCTGCCCCGAGACGTCCAGGATGCTGCCGAACTGCTGGGGATCGGCGCTGCCGAACTGGATCGAGCAGGTCCCGCCCTCCGAATAGCCGCCGATCGCCCACGCGGAGGCGGCCGTCTGGACGGTCAGGTGGGTGCGAATCCAGTCCACCACGTCGACGGTGAGGTAGGTCTTGACGTTGCCCAGCGGCGAGTCGAGGCACATCGGATTGAGCTGAGGGGCCCCGAGCTGGTCGGGGACCACGACGATCGGTGCGAGACCGTGATGCGCGGCGGCGAACGCGTTCATGATCTCGGGCACCTTCCCCCCGAGGATCACGTTGGCGGGGCTGCCTGGCTGGCCGGACAGCAGCATGAGCACGGGCAGCGCCACCGGATGCTCCACCAGGCCAGCGGGCGGCAGGTAGACGTACGCGTCGCGGGCCGGGAAACCCGACTCCGTCCCCGGGATCCGAACCGTTCCGACGATCCCGTGCTTCGGGAGTCCGCTCCGCGCCGGCTCGCGCCAGAGCTGGATCGACGCGTCCTTCTTCGACGTCGCCGTCAAGCCCGGCGCGCCCGGCTTCTGCAGCGCGAGAGCCGCTGCAGGCAGGCGCGTCGCGGCCGCTCCGCCGGCGAGCGAGCCGACGGTCGTGTACTGGCCGAAGTCGGCATTGACCCCGATGGCGCCGGCCAGCAGCACCACGGGGATCGCGACGCCCGCCACGATCCGGTGCCAGATTCCGCGTCGGAACAGGGTGGCGATCGCCATGCCTGCTCCCCCGAACGCCGCAGCGACCCAGGCGCGCGAGACCGGGCTCAGCGACACGTCGAACAGGTCGAGCTGATCCGAGAGCAGCCAGCAGAGAAGCAGGCCGACCGCGACTCCCAGCGCCGCGGCGAGAGCGACGATCAGCAGCGGGCGCGCACGCGGCCGGCGCAGGAGCAACGCGAGCAGCAGGGCGACCAGGAGGCCGATCGCCGCGACATCCACCACGATGGGCAGCCAACCCGAGGTGATCGACACCGACGCGATGCCCGTGTTCACGTGAGGTCCTTTCGTGCGACTGCGGCTCCGATCGGAGCGACTCTCAGTATCGGCAGGCCCGCTCCCGGAACGGCTGAAGCCGGCATCGACGCGTCTGAGGGTTCTCACAGGGTGGACTCAGGTTCGTGCTGCGACGGCCCGGCAGCGCGTGACACCGCGTGACAGGGGCCTGACAGCGGCGCCCTGTCACGCTGGGGCATCCGAGTCGTTCACCCCACGGAGGAACTCATGACACTCGCCATCGAGGCCCACGGCCTCGTCAAGCGCTACGGCAAGACCACCGCGCTCGACGGCATCGATCTCGAGCTCGAGCAGGGCCGGGTGCTCGGCGTGCTCGGCCCGAACGGCGCGGGCAAGACGACCGCGGTGCGCATTCTCGCCACCCTGCTCCGACCGGATGCCGGCACCGCGAAGGTGGGCGGACACGACGTGGTCCACGAGGCCAAGGCCGTTCGCAAGATCATCGGGCTGACCGGGCAGTATGCCAGCGTCGACGAGGATCTCACCGGCATCCAGAACCTGGTCATGATCGGCCAGTTGCTCGACCTCAACCGCGCGCAGGCCCGAGCCCGTGCCGATGAGCTGCTCGCCGAATTCGACCTCACGGAGGCCGGCAAGCGGCTCACCAAGACCTACTCCGGCGGCATGCGGCGGCGGCTCGACCTCGCCGCATCGCTGATCGGGCGCCCCGATGTGGTCTTTCTCGACGAGCCGACCACCGGCCTCGACCCGGCGAAGCGCGACGACGTCTGGGAGATGGTGCGCGTACTCACGCGTATGGGGACCACCGTGCTGCTGACCACCCAGTACCTCGAAGAGGCCGACGCGCTTGCGAACGAGATCACGGTCATCGACCACGGGCGGGTCATCGCCCACGACACCCCGCAGGGACTCAAGCGGCAGGTCGGCGGCCAGACCCTCGAGGTGCGGCCCAGCAACCCGGCTGACCTCGAGAAGGTCCGCCCGCTGCTGACCAAGGTCGGCACACGGGAGCCCGAGCAGCCGGCGCCCGATCAACTGTCGGTACCGGTCGCCGACGACCACGCCCTCACGGCCATCGTGGGCGAACTGGCGCGCGAGGGGATCCCGGTCTCCGAACTCTCGCTCCGCCTGCCCAGCCTCGACGAGGTCTTCTACTCCCTCACCGGAACCAAGCAGAACGCGGAGGCCGACGACACCGCGGCGTCCTCCCCCGAGACCCAGGAAGGGGTGCTCGCCCGATGACCGATTCGCTCGTTCTCGCCCGCCGGACCGTCACCAAGATGTTCCGCAACCCGGAGCAGTTCCTCGACGTGACGCTCCAACCGATCATCATGACGGTGCTGTTCGTGTTCATCTTCGGCGGTGCCGTCAAGGGCGGCACCTCGAACTACCTGCCCTTCGTGATCCCGGGCATCATCGTGCAGACGGTGATGTTCACCTCGCTCACGATCGGGGTGAACCTCAACACCGACATCCAGAAGGGGGTCTTCGACCGCTTCCGCTCGCTGCCGATCGCGCGCTCGGCGCCGCTGTTCGGCGCGGTGCTGGGAGACATCGTGCGGCACTCGATCGCGGTGCTCGTCACCCTGGGCTTCGCGGCCTTGATCGGGTTCCGGGTCACGACCTCGTGGTACGAGCTGCTGCTGGCCGTGGTGCTGATCGTCGTGTTCGCGGTGAGTCTGTGCTGGGTCTCGGTGTTCATCGGGATGCTCGCCCGTTCTTCGGGCGCCGTGCAGGGCATCTCGTTCCTGATCGTGTTCCCGCTCACCTTCGGGTCGTCGACCTTCGTGCCCGCATCGACCCTGCCGGACTGGCTCCAGGGCTGGGTGGCGATCAACCCGGTCACGCACCTGATCGAGGCGATGCGCGGCCTGCTGTCCGGGCCGACGGCGATGGCGGCGGGCGAGACGGTCGGCGGCGAGCTGCTCTGGGTGCTCGGCACCTGCGTCGTGCTGGTGGGGATCTTCTTCCCCCTCGCGAGCTGGGCCTACCGCCGCAAGATCTGAATCAGCGACTCGGCTGCCGCGTCGGAGTCGATCGGAGCGCGCTCACCCTGATCGAGGGCTGAGCGCGTTCCGTCGTCCACCGCCACCGCAGCGCGGATGCGATTCTCGACCTCGTCGTAGGGGTCGGCGATCCCGCGCAGTGCGACAGCCAGGTCGAGCGCCGTGGCGGCGGCGATCAGGTCTCCGCGCTGGACCAGGAGGTCGCCGATCCCCAGCGCAACGACGGCCATGATCGGCTGGTCGCGACTGGCAACGGCCGCGTCTGCCGCTGCCCGCAGGTGCTCCTCAGCGGCATCCAGGTCGCCGTCGAGCTGGGAGACGGCCGCGTGCGACACCGCGTCGAGCGCCTTCATCTGACGTTGATTGTCTGAGATCGCGAGAGCAGTGGCGTCGAGTTCGGCCAGCAGTTCCTTTGCCCACTCGACCTCGCCCATGCGCACCGCCAGGAAGATCGCGGTGAAGAGGGCGAGGCTCAACCCGCGCGGCGACTCGGCCTCTCTCGCCTGATCGAGCAGCGCGAGCGAGCGGGCGCGCGCCTCGTCGTCCCGACCGAGCTTGTGCATCAGCTGCACGGCAAGTCCCTGCTGCTGCTGCAGGTCCCAGGTCGAGGTGATCTGGCTCATGGCCGCTGTCGACTCGTCGCTGACACGCAGCGCCTCCTCGAGCTGCCCGTCCAGGGTCAGCCACTCGGCGTACATCTGCTTCGACAGGGCGAGCCCCCAGAGGTCGCCGACCGCCTCGAAGCGTTCCAGCGCCTCAGCGCTGGCACGGCCGAGGGCCGCGACGTCCCCGCGGTTCTGCGCCATCGCAGCCCGCATCACGCCCAGTACGGCCCGGCTCCAGTCGGGCAGGTCGAGCGCCGCGTCTTCGGGCACCTCGACGCCCATGGGCCACACCCCCCGATCGATCGCGTCGACGAATGCCGTCACCACGGCCGGGAAGACCTGGAGCAATTCGTTGTCGCTGCCGACAGCCGCCCGCCGAATGGCGTCGAGCTCCACCCGGTCGAACGACCGCAGAGCGTCGTGCAGGTCGTCGGTCTCTCCGCCGCCGAACGCGTTGATGGTGACGGACACGGCGCGCACGATGAGGTCTTGATCAGTGGAGCCGTCCTTGGCGAACGGGCTGGCCGCGCGCAGCCAGGTCTCTGCGTCCTCGTTGCGGTCGCGGATCACCCAGTACCAGGCGTTGCCGGCCGCCAGCGTCACGACCTCCGAGCCGTGGCCGCCCTCGACCGCGAAGCGGAGCGCGCTGACCACGTTGTCGTCTTCGGCATCGAACCAGGCGAGAGCATCGTGGATGCGCGGGCCCCGCAGCAGCGCATCGTGCGCCGTCGCCGCCTCGCCCAGCCAGCGCGCCTGCTCGAGTCGCCGTTGCTCGAGCAGCCCGCTCTCGACGAGCCTCTCGATGCCGTACTCGCGGATGGTCTCGAGCGCCCGGTAGCGACCCGCGGCCCGCTGCAGCAGCGACTTGTCGACCAGCACGTCGAAGTCGGCGCGCGACGCCCCGTGCGCCGCTGACACCTCGGCGGCGTCCGCGACGCCGATGCCGGCCGGATAGATCGACACCGCGGCGAGCAGCGAGCGCTCGGCTTCATTGAGAAGACTCCAGCTCCAGTCGACGAGGGCGCGAAGGGTCTGATGGCGCGGCAGCACGGTGCGCAGGCCGCCGGTCAGCAACGCGAAGCGGTCGTCGAGCCCCTCGGCGATCTCGGTGAGCGTCATGGTTCGAGCCTTGGCCGCCGCGAGTTCGAGGGCGAGGGGCAGCCCGTCGAGTCGACGGCGGATGCGGGTCGCGGCATCCAGCTCCTCGGCGTGGGGCGCCGATCCCCGTGCCGCCTGCACCCGCTCGGCGAAGAGGCGCTCGGCAGCGTCGGGGCTGAGCGGGCCCAGGGGTACGAACGCCTCGCCGGGCACGCCGAGCGGCTCGCGACTGGTGGCCAGCACCCGCAATCGCGGCAGGGCTCCGAGCAGGTCGACGACGGACTCCGCAGCGGTCTCGATCACGTGCTCGCAGTTGTCGAGCACCAGCAGCACCTCGCGGCCGCTCAGGCTGCTCACGATCCGATCGCGCGGCGAGAGCACGCCCGTGGTTCCCTCCACCGCGCGAACCTCGCGGCCGACCGCCCCGAGGATCGCCTGCCAGACTTCATCCGGACCGGCGGGCGCCAGCTCGACGATGAGGGCGCGGCGAGCCGCGCGGGCCGACTCGATCGCCAGACGGGTCTTGCCCGCTCCCCCCGGACCCAGGATGGTGACCAGGCGCGCGATGGCCAGCTGGCCTCCGACGCTCGCGAGCTCCTCCTCGCGCCCGATCAGCGGCGTCAGGGCCGCGGGAATGGCCGGCTCGGCCTCGCCAGCGGCCGCCGTCGGCTGGCGCGCGGCGCCGCCGAGCCGGATTGCGGTCGCCCGGTCGTCGCCCAGGGCACGTTCGAACCAGTCGTAGCCCTCGCCCGGAGTCCACGGCGCTCCGGACCACAGCTCGAGCGCATCGCCTGCCATCCGCACGGCCCGGTCTGCATCGGGGGTCGCGGCGGCCTCCGCGACCAGATCCTGAAATCGGACCGCATCGACGTCGCCGCGCTCCATGGCGAGCCGATAACCGCCGGGGAGGGACTCGATGCTGCCGGGCGGGAGCTGGGAACGCAGCCGCGAGACCAGAGACTGGAGCGCCGCTCGCACGTTCTCGGGAGGGTCATCGGGCCAGATGTCCTCGGCCAGGGCGCGATAGCCGAGCTGACTGCCGGGGTCGAGCGCCAGCCGGAACAGCAGGGCGCGCTGCATGGTGCCGACCACGTCGATCGGCAGAGCGTCGTGCTCGACCGCGAAACCGCCGAGCAGCCGGATCTTCACGCCTCCACGATAGGAGATCGGGGTGTCACGGCCGCACGCTACTCCACGGCGAGCGCGGCGACCGGTGACACCCTCGTGGCCCGACGGCTGGGTGCCCAGGAGGCGATCGCCGTGAGGGCCGCTCCCGCCACCACGACGATGCCCACCATCAGCCACGGCACGGCGGGGAACACGATGCCCGGGCTCCCGTTGATCGAGCCGAGCATCGACTGGGCCCCGACCCACCCGTAGAAGGCTCCCAGCACCAGGCCGAGCAGGACGGCCGTGAAGGTGAGCTGAGCGCTCTCGGTCAGGATCATCCTGCGCAGCTGCTGCACCGAGAATCCCAGGGCGCGCAGCAGGCCGAGTTCCCGGATGCGCTGCAGCACGCTGAGCGACAGGTTGTTCACCAACCCGACGGCGGCGATCAGTCCGCTGAACCCGATCAAGACCGAGAACACGGCCGTGATGCCGTTCAGCAACTGCTCGGTGCCCTGATACTCCTCGGGCTGCGCCGCCTGAGCGGCATGGATGATCTGCGTGAAGCTCGCGACGGCGACCCCGAACATCGTGATCAACGTGACGCCGATCACCAGGCCGATGGTGGCCCGCGAGCTGCGCTGCGGATGCCGGAGCGCGTTCTCGGACGCCAACCGCGCTGGAGCCGACCCCCCGAAGGCCCGGCCGACCAGTCGGAGGGCCGGAGGCATGATGACGTCCGCTCCGAGCACCAGGCCGGTGAACGAGAGCACGCCTCCCACGACCCCGATCAGCACGGCGAGGGGGGTCGCGAGCCCGACCACGATGCTGAGCAGCAGTGCGGCGGTGCCCAGGATGCCGAGCACGAGCGCGGTCCGATTGCGGCCAGGGCGGTGGGCGGCCTCCTCCCTGCTCAACTCCTCGGAGCCCCCGAGCGCCTGCAGCGGCGTCACGCTCAGCACGCGGCGTGACCCGATCCACGAGGCGAGCCAGGTGGTCAGGATCACGGCGACGACCGGCAGCAGCAGGTTCGGCGCGAGGTAGGAGTAGCTGAACGGCCTGATGAAACCTGCCGCGCGTCCGATCGCCGCGATCCCCGCCGCGACGCCCGTGCCGACCAGGGCGCCGATCACCCCGCCGACGACGCCGGCGAGCAGGCCCTCGGCGGCGACCGCGGCGCGCTGGGTGCGCGCACTGGATCCGAGCAACCGCAGCAGGGCGATGGTGCGCGCCCGTCCGGCGACGATCGTCGCGAAGGTGTTGGAGGTGACGATGGCGCCCACGTAGATCGCGATGATGATGAAGACCCACCCGACGATCGACAGGAAGATGCCGACCGTGTGGCTCTCGCGGGCCCGGGGATCGGAGTCGATGACGGCGGTCAGGACCCCGATCACCTGCAGCAAGCCGACGCCGAACGCCGAACTGAGGCCGGCGACCAGCACACTGGCGCCATTCAGCGCCGGGCGGGTGGTCGTCGCGCTCATGCCGCGCCCTCCATCGAGAGCATGTACTGCGAGATGTCGGCCGCGGCACTGCGCGGCTTGTCCTCGACGATCCTGCCGTCGGCCAGGAAGACGACGCGGTCCGCATAGCTGGCCGCGATCGGGTCGTGGGTGACCATCGCGATGCTCTGGCCGTAGTTCGTGGATGCCGAACGCAGCAGCTCGAGCACCTCGCGGCCGGTGCGCGAATCCAGGTTGCCGGTCGGCTCGTCGGCGAACACCAGCTCGGGACGGGTGGCGAGCGCCCGGGCGATGGCGACCCGTTGCTGCTGACCGCCCGACAGCTCGTGCGGTCGGTGCCGCAGGCGGCCGTCGAGCCCGAGTGCGTGCTCAAGCTCGTCGATCCAGTCGCGCTCGCGCGTGGTCGGTCGGCGCCCGTCGAGTTCGTACGGGAGCAGGAGGTTGCCCTCCGCGTCGAGCGTCGGAACCAGGTTGAAGCTCTGGAAGACGAACCCCACCCGGCGGCGGCGCAGCAGGGTCAGTTGGGCGTCATCCATCGACCCGATCTCGGCGTCGCCGAGCCAGACTTGACCGCTCGTCGGCGAATCGAGGCCGGCCATGATGTGCATGAGGGTCGACTTGCCCGAGCCGCTTGGGCCCATGATCGCGGTGAAGTCGCCCCGCCGTATGCCGAGGCTGACGCCGCGCAGGGCGTCGACCTTGGTGCGCTCGGATCCGTAGCTCTTGCTGAGGTTCTCGACCCGGGCGACGAGCTCCGGGGTCGTGGTGGCTGAGGGAGGTGTGCTGTCCATGCCCTCGACGGTACGGACCGACCGCTGCCGAGTGGATCGGCCGCGGGTCGCGATGGTGTCATCCAAGCGGATGATCGCGGCCGGCCCGCCGGCTTTGCCGAAGGGTCGGCCCGCCCGTGATCACGCAGCGTGGAGCGGCGGCGTGCTAATTAAGACGGTGCTCGAAGGCGTAGACGACCAGCTGCACGCGGTCGCGCAGCCCGAGCTTCGACAGGATGCGGCTGATGTGCGTCTTGACGGTCGCCTCGCTGAGGAACTCGCCGGCCGCGATCTCGCTGTTGCTGAGTCCGCGCGCCGCCAGCAGGAACACGTCGCGCTCGCGCGCCGTCAGAGCGGCGAACGCTTCCGGCTCGACGGCCCGCGCCGCGCGCGAGTCGAAGTGCTGGAACAGCTCGCGCGTGGCGCTCGGCGCCAGCACGGCGGTTCCGGAATGCACGGTGCGGATCGCGGCCAGCAGGAACTCGGGATCGGCATCCTTGAGCAGGAATCCGCTCGCTCCCCCGCGGATCGCGCGCGTCGCCGCCTCGTCGAGATCGAAGGTGGTGAGCACGATGATCCGCGGCCCGGCGCCGCCGCGCGCCTCGGACGCGGCGACGATGCGCTCGGTGGCCTCGATGCCATCCATGACCGGCATGCGGATGTCCATCAGGATCACGTCGGGCCGTGCGGATGCCACGAGCTCGACCGCCTCGCGGCCGTCGCCCGCCTCGCCCACCACCTCGAGGTCGGGCTGGGAGGCGACCAGCATCCGGATCCCGGTGCGGAACAGCGCCTGATCGTCGACCAGCGCGACGCGGATCGGCAGCGTCACGCGGTCACCGCCGACTCCAGGCTCGAGCGCTCGGGCAACCAGGCGTGGACCACGAATCTCGAACCCCCGCCGGCCGCATCGATGCCCGCGGTCAGGTGACCGCCGACCAGGGCGGCCCGTTCGGTCATCCCGGCCAGGCCGTGGCCGGTGGCCGGCGCGCCCACGATCGGCGTGCGACCGGTGCGTGTGGTCTTCGCGGGCGGAAGCGCGCTGGTGATCGTGAGGTCGAGGCCGTGAACGGTCCAGCCGAAGTGCACGGTGACCTCCTGATCCCGGTCGGCATGCCGGAGCGCGTTCGTGAGCGATTCCTGCACGATCCGGTAGACGGCGAGCTGCTGGCCCGTGCCGAGGGCGAGGGGGGTTCCGCTGACCTCGCGCGCGATGGTCAGCCCCGATCCCCGCATCTGCTCGACGAGCCGGTCGAGATCGACGAGCGTGGGCTGCGGTCCATCGTCCTGCGAGTGCCGCAACTGGGCCAGCAGCACCCGGACGTCGGAGAGCGCCTCACGCGCGGTCGTCGCGATCGTGGCGAGGGCGGCATCGGTCGCGGCCGGATCCTTCGCGCCCAGATAGCGTGCCCCATCGGCCTGCGCCACCACCACGGCCAGCGAGTGCGCAACAACGTCGTGCATGTCGCGGGCGATGCGGACCCGCTCCTGCTCGGCGACCATCTCCTCGGTGGCCACGACAGCCGCGCGCCGGTTCTCGCGCGCCTGGCGCCAGATGCGGGTGAGGAGTCCCGCCGTCCACGACAGGAGGAACGCGGCCGCAGACCCCACGAACACGACGATCGACGAGCGGACGAGCGCGACCGCGTCGCCGCTGATCACGGTGGGACCGATCGACAGCAGGGTCGGAACGAAGTTCGGCGCCAGCAGCGACGCCGTGATCACCGCAGCGCCCAGGAAGCTCGACGCGAAACCGACCCAGCGCAAGGTGCGACTGCCGTAGGCCGAGGTCGCATAGAGCACCGGCAGGATCGCCACGTTCGCCGGCACGGGCGCCCCGCCGATGGAGACCTGACCGATCGAGAACACCCACGCGACGATCAGCGCGAGCGTGGGCGACAGCCGACGCAGGGCGAGCGCTGCCCCCATCCCGAAGGCGACAGCGGCGTAGACCAGCCGACCGCTGGCCGCTCCGCTCACCATGAACCACACGACGCCGATAGCCACGTCGACGACGAGCTGCGTGGCGCTCAGCTTGCGGAACATCCCTCCACGGTACGGGCGCGGGCGGTTTCCGGGCCCGAATTGCGGCGCGAATCACTCCGTCGGCCCAGAAATCTTCCTCGGGATGTAGCGTCGAGACGAGGCGGAGGGCGGCTGTCATGACGGGTCAGGATGCCGGTGCCGAGGTGCGCCCGGCCGCCACCGTTCTGCTGCTGCGCGACGACCCGTTCGAGGTGCTGATGGTGCGCCGACGGCAGGGCGGAACGTTCTCGAACGCGCTCGTCTTTCCGGGTGGGGTGATCGACCCGTCCGACGCGGATGCCGCCTGGCTGCCCCACCTGGATGGCGTCTCCGACCTCGACGCCGAGGCCCGTGCCCTGCGCATCGGCGCGTTGCGCGAGACCTTCGAGGAGGCCTCCATCCTGGTCGCCCGCCTCGCCGACGGCTCTCCCCTGCCGCCCGGACCGCCGAACGACGGCTCACCGTTTCGGGAGCTCGTCGCCCGGCGAGGTGCGGTGCTCACCCTCGACGAGCTGCATCCCTTCGGGCGCTGGGTGACACCGACGGTCGAGCCGCACCGGTTCGATGCGACCTTCTTCCTCTGCCGAGCGCCGGACGGGCAACTGCCCAGACAGGACGACGGCGAGACGGTCGGATTCGAGTGGGCCCGCCCGGCCGAGCTGCTCGAGCGGGCGGCCGCCGGGGAGCGATCCCTGCTGTTCCCGACTCTGATGAACCTGCGGCGCCTCGCCGAGAGTCACGACACGCAATCCGCGCTGACCGCCGCCGATGCCCGGCCCCTCACGCGGATCCAGCCGACCGCCCGCCGCGACGGCGACCGCGTCGTGCTCAGCATCCCCGAGGATTCGGGATACGGCGTCACCGAGCACGTCATCGACAGCCCGCGGGGCTAGAAGCCGAGCCGCCCCAGCTGCTTCGGATCGCGCTGCCACTCCTTGGCGACCTTCACCCGCAGGGAGAGGAACACCTGCGACCCGACCAGAGGCTCGATCGCCGCGCGAGCCCGGGCGCCGACCTCCTGCAGCCGCTCGCCGCCCCGCCCGATGATGATGCCCTTCTGACTGTCGCGCTCGACCCACAGGTTGGCGTAGATCTCAAGCAGCTCCTTGTCGTCGCGCTCGACCATGTCGTCGATGGTGACGGCCAGCGAGTGCGGCAGCTCATCGCTGACGCCCTCGAGAGCGGCCTCGCGGATGAGTTCGGCGACGCGGTGCTCCAGCGTCTCGTCGGTGGTCGCCTCGTCGTCATAGAGCGCGGGACCCAGCGGCAGCAGCGCGATCAACTCGGTCAGCAGCACGTCGAGTTGGATGCGGTTGTCCGGCCCGTTCAGGAACGCCGACACCGGGATCACCGCGTCCCAGTCGCGCAGCCCGTTCACCGCGAGCAACTGCTGCGCGACCGCCGTGCGCGACGCGGAGTCGATCTTCGTGACGATGGCGACCTTCTTGGCGCGCGGGAAGGCATCCAGCTGCTCGTTGATGAAACGGTCTCCGGGGCCGATCTTCTCGGTGGCGGGCACGCAGAAGCCGATCACGTCGACGTCGCCCAGGGTGGCTTGCACGACGCTGTTGAGGCGCTCGCCGAGCAGGGTGCGCGGGCGGTGCATGCCGGGAGTGTCGACGATGATGAGCTGACCGCCCGGCGCGTGGACGACTCCGCGGATGGCGTTGCGGGTGGTCTGCGGCTTCGACGAGGTGATCGCCACTTTCTCGCCGACCAACGCGTTGGTCAGAGTCGACTTGCCGACGTTGGGCCGGCCGACGAACGAGACGAACCCCGAGCGGAAGCCCCCGACGGGTTCGACCGCCTCCGCGTCGCTCACGGGGTGCTCCTGTCGTCTGCCGGGTCGGTCTCGAAGGCGGTCTCGGCGTCGCGGAGGGCCGCGTCGCGCTCCACCAGCACGGTGGTCAGGTGCTTGCGGCGCCCCTCCGTCCGCTCGGCGGTGAGCACCAGGCCCGATACGGTCGCCGCAGCACCGGTGACCGGCAGCCGACCGAGCGCCTTGGCCAGCAGCCCTCCGACCGAGTCGACGTCGTCGTCATCCAGCTCGATACCGAACAGGTCGCCGAGCTCGTCGGTCGGCAGCTTCGCACTGACCCGGTAGAGGCCGTCGCTCAGCTGGGTGACGTCGGTCTCCTCACGGTCGTACTCGTCCGAGATGTCGCCGACCAGCTCTTCGATCAGGTCTTCGAGGGTGACCAGGCCGGCGATGCCGCCGTACTCATCCACCACCATCGCCAGATGGTTCGACTCGAGCTGCATCTGCCGAAGTGTCTCGTCGGCCTTCTTCGACTCCGGGACGAACAGGGCAGGCCTGGCGAGCTTCTTCACCGTGCTGGTCGCGGCGAGCTGCGGCCGCTCATGCGTCAGACGCGCGACATCGCGCAGGTACAGGATGCCGAACACCTCGTCGGCATCCTTGCCGATGACCGGCATGCGCGAGACCCCGGTCTTGAGGAACTGGCTCATCGCCGCCGACACCTCGGTGTCGTCGTCGACCGTGATCATGTCGGTGCGCGGCACCATCACCTCGCGCACCACGGTGTCGTTGAACTCGAAGATCGAGTGGATCAGCTCGCGGTCGTCCTCTTCGAGCACGTCGAGCTCCGTCGCCTCGTCGACCATGCTGAGCAGCTGCTCCTCGCTCGAGAACGAGACGGCCGCCGCGCGCCTGCCGGGCGTGACCCGGTTGCCGAGAGCGACGAGCAGATCCGCGATCGGACCCAGCAGCACCCGGATGAAGCGCAGCACCGGCGCCGCGACGACGATGACGCCGCGGGCATGGGCCCGTCCGACCGACCGCGGACTCGACCCCACGAGCACGAAGGAGGTGGCTGTCATCACGAGGGCGCTGCAGAGCAGCACGAGCCACCACGACTCCGGACGGCTGAACACCGAGGCGAAGGCGAGCGTGACGAGCACGGCCGCGGTCGTCTCGGAGACGACGCGCATGAAGTTGAGGGCGTTGACGTAGCGGCCCAGGTCCGAGGCGATGTCGAGCAGGGCCCTCTTCGCGCGATGGTGGGCGGCCAGGTCGACGAGGTCGGCGCGACTGAGCACGCCGAGAGCGGCATCCGCCGCCGCCAGCAGGCCGCCGAAGGCGACCAGCAGCACCGCGACCGCGACGAAGATGGCGATCATTCTCCGCCTAGCGTTTCCGTTCGGCCAGCGTGAACCCGACGAGGATGTCGCGCTGGATGCCGAACATCTCCTTCTCGTCATCGGGCTCGGCGTGATCGAAGCCGAGCAGGTGCAGCATGCCGTGCGCGGTCAGCAGCAGTAACTCGTCAAGCACCGAGTGGCCAGCCTCCTCGGCCTGCGCCACCGCGACCTGCGGGCAGAGCACGATGTCGCCCAGCAATCCCGCCGGGGTGATCTCGTCGTCGCTGCCCGGACGCAGCTCGTCCATGGGAAAGCTGAGCACATCGGTCGGGCCGGGCTCGTCCATCCACTGCACGTGCAGCTGCTCCATCGCCGCCTCGTCGACGAGCAGGATCGCGAGCTCGGCATCCGGATGGACGCGCAGGAAGTCGAGCTCGTAGGCGGCGAGCCGCAGCAACGCGCTCTCGTCGACCTCGATGCCGCTTTCGTTGTTGATCTCGATCGACACGGCTAGTTCCTCCAGCCGCGGCGCGGTCGCTCGGAGCTCGGCGGCCGGTGGTCCTGAGGGTGGTGACCGCGGCGCTCGGCTCGGTTGGCGCCGTCCTCGGCCGCCTGCGACCGCTCATACTGCCGCAGTTGCCGCTCGGCGTCGTACTTCGTGTATGCGTCGACGATCCTGCCGACCAGCGAGTGGCGGACGACATCGTCGCTCGTCATCACCGCGAAATGGATGTCAGGAATGTGCTCGAGCACGTGCCGCACCAGCTGCAGCCCGCTCGCTCCGCCCGGCAGGTCGATCTGCGTCACGTCACCGGTGACCACCATCCGCGTGCCGAAGCCGAGGCGGGTCAGGAACATCTTCATCTGCTCGGGCGTCGTGTTCTGGGCCTCATCGAGGACCACGAAGGCGTTGTTGAGCGTGCGGCCGCGCATGTAGGCGAGCGGGGCAACCTCGATGGTGCCGGCAGCCAGCAGCTTGGGGACGATCTCGGGATCCATCATCTCGTTGAGCGCGTCGTACAGCGGCCGCAGGTAGGGGTCGATCTTGTCGGTGAGCGTGCCGGGCAGGAATCCGAGCCGTTCGCCCGCCTCGACGGCCGGACGGGTCAGGATGATCCGCTCGACCTCCTTGCGCTGCAACGCCTGCACGGCCTTCGCCATGGCCAGGTAGGTCTTGCCGGTTCCTGCCGGACCGATGCCGAACGTGATCGTGTTCTGGTCGATCGCGTCGACGTAGGCCTTCTGCCCCAGGGTCTTCGGGCGGATGCTCTTGCCCCGGGTGGTGAGGATCGCCTGGCTGAGGACCTCGGCCGGGCTGCCTTCTCCGCGCTCGAGGATCCGTGCCGACGAGGTCACATCGACAGGACCGAGGTCTGCGCCGTTGCGGACCAGCTGGATCAGCTCCTGCACCAGGCGCTCGGCCGCCGCGACCTGCTCCTGCGGCCCCTCGAGGGTCACGTGATTGCCCCGGACGAGCACGGTCACGTCGGGGTACTGGTGCTCGATCGTGGTCAGCAGCCGGTCCTGAGGACCGAGCAGCCGCACCATGGCCACGCCATCCACCTGGAACTCGGCGCGCCCGTTCGGCGTCGGATCGGAGCTGGGCAGGTCGTTAGACGCCAAGAGAGCCTTCCGTCAGCTTGTCGCTCGCCCCGCGCGCGCCCAGGACGTGGGCGTGCACGTGGAAGATGGTCTGACCGGCCCGCTCTCCGGTGTTGAAGATCAGACGGTACTGCCCGCCGGTGAACTCGTCGGCGAGCTGCTGCGCCACGGCGACGACCTGCGCGAGCAACTCTGGGTCGCCTTCGGCCAGTTCGGTCACATCGCGGTACTCGGCGGTCTTCGGCACCACGAGCAGGTGCACCGGAGCCTGCGGCTCGAGCGTCTCGAACCCGATGATCCTGTCGTCTTCGTAGACGATGGTCGCCGGCAGTTCGCGCGCGACGATGCGCTCGAAGACCGTCGATTCCGCAGTGGACATAGGCCCCATCTTAAGGCGCTGCGTCGTATGGTGCTGCGTCGAAGTGCGCCCGGTAGAGCGCGATGCGACCCTCGTCGCGCTCGATCCCGTATGCCGCGAAGAATTCGTCCTGCCAGCCCGAGCCGTAGTTCCAGTCCAGGCTCTGGCTCGCGACAGCGAGGTCCGCCCAGCGATCGGCGACGCCGACGAACCCGAGGTCGACGTGGCCGACGAACCGGCCATCCGACCCGATGATCGTGTTCGGCGCGCACGCGTCACCCTGCACGACGACCAGATCGTCGGCCGGAACGTCGGATGCCGGTGCCCACCGGCACGCGAACGGGCAGTCGGCGGCCGAGAGGGCGTGCAGGGCGAGCAGCCCCTCGGCGATGGCGTGCACCGCCTCGCGCGGACGGGCGAGCCATCGCTCGGTCACGGCGCCGTCGCCGGGAAGCGCCCGCGTCACCAGCAGTTGGCCGTGGTCGTCGCGCGCCGCATCGAGCACCTCGGGTACCGGATGCCGCGGGGCAAGCCACTCGAGCCGGGCGCGCTCCTCGTCCAGGTCGACCCCGCTGCCGAGCGGGTTCCACTTCAGGTAGCGCTGGCCGTCGCGGAACGTCAAGCCGCCGAGCTCGTTCCGCCATACCGCATCCAGCTCGGCACTCGGCGCAAAGGAGCGCACAAGTTGGGGGATCTCGATCGGCCCGACCGGCCGACTCGCCAGAACGGGACGGCTCACCACCGGCCGAGCCTCGCGTTGAGCACGGCGAGCGCTGCCGGGCCGGCCGTCGAGGTGCGCAGCACCTCCGCCCCGAGGCGAACGCGCACCGCTCCGGCCGCGACGAGTGCATCGAACTCGCGGGGGGCGATCCCGCCCTCTGGTCCGACCACGAGAGTGAGGCGCAGCTCGTCGAGAGGCAACGCGGTGAGCGGGATGTCGCCGACCGGGTCGAGCACGAGCAGTCGGCCGGGAAGGGCGGCGATGTCAGCCGTGGCGGCGAGAGCCGCCACCTCCGGAACGCGGGATCGGATCGCCTGCTTGCTCGCCTCGCGCACGATCGACGCCCAGCGCTCCCGGCCCTTCGCGGCTTTCGCGGCTTCCCAGCGCGACACCGAGCGCTCGGCCGCCCAGGGGATGACGCCCGCGACCCCGAGCTCGGTCGCCGCCTGGATCGCCAGCTCGTCGCGATCGCCCTTGGCCAGCGCCTGGGCGAGCCAGATCGGCGGCTCGGGCTCCGGATCGTGGCGCACCTCGTCGACCTCGATGGCGAGCTGGTCGGACGACGCCGCGACGACGGCGCCCCAGACCACGAACCCCGACCCGTCGCCGACCGCGATCCGCTCGCCGAGTCGTACTCGGGCGACCGTCACCGCGTGCCGCGCCTCGTCACCCGTCACGGTCACCCGCGCGCCGAGTTCGGCGTCGGCAGGCTCCAGCTCCGGGTTCAGATAGAGCGACGCCATGAGACGGCTAGACCCCCAGGAAGCGGTCGCGCAGCTTGGCGAACAGCCCCTGCTGGAACGTCGAGAACTCGGGCGGCACCGGCCGACGGCTCTCGGCGAACTCCTTGATGAGCTGCGACTCCCTGCTGTTCAGCCGCACGGGGGTCACCACCTGGATGCCGACCTTCAGGTCGCCGCGCCCGCCGCCGCGCAGCCGGGTGATGCCGCGATCCTTGACGGTGACGATATCGGCGCTCTGCACGCCCGGCTTGAGCTCGATCGCGATCTCGCCGTCGAGCCCGGCCAGTTTGACGGTCGTGCCGAGGATGGCATCCGTCATCTGCACCTCGAGCGTGGCGAGCAGGTCGTCGCCGTTGCGGCTGAAGATGTCGTGGTGCTTGACCTTGACCTCGAGGTACAGGTCGCCGTTGGCTCCGCCCGCCGGCCCGACCTCGCCCTCGCCCGGGAGGTGCAGGCGCATGCCGGTGTCGACACCCGACGGCACGTCCACGGTCACGGTGCGCTTGGCCCGGATGCGGCCCTGGCCGGCGCAGGTCGGGCACGGGTTCGGGATCACGGTGCCGTAGCCGCGGCAGGTGCCGCATGGCGACGAGGTCATCACGTTGCCCAGAAGTGAGCGCACGGAGCGCTGGATCGATCCGGTGCCACGGCAGATGTCGCAGGTCACCGGAGAGGTACCCGGCGCGCAGCACGAGCCGTTGCAGGTCTCGCAGAGGATGGCGGTGTCGACATCCACGTCGCGCTTGGTGCCGAAGATGACCTCGTCGAGGTCGACCTCGATGCGGAGCAGGGCATCCTGCCCGCGTTCGCGCCGCGAGCGCGGACCGGTCGTGCGGCCCTGCGCCGCGCCGAAGAAGGTGTCGAAGATATCGCCGAAGCCGAAGCCCCCCGCTCCCCCGGCGCCGAAGCCGGCCTGCGGCCCGAGGTCGTAGCGCTCGCGCTGATCGGGATCGCTGAGCACGTCGTATGCGTGCGTCACGAGCTTGAAGCGCTCGGCGGCATCCTCGCTCGGGTTGACGTCGGGATGCAGCTCGCGCGCCAGCTTGCGGTACGCCTTCTTGATCTCTTCGGCACTTGCGGAGCGGTCGACGCCCAGCACTTCGTAGTGGTCGGCCACGCTCAGGGTTCCTCGTGCTTGTCGTTCTCGGAGAGCAGCCGGGTCAGGTAGCGCGCGGTCGCGCGCACGGCTGCCATGTTGTTGGAGTAGTCCATGCGGGTGGGGCCGAGCACGCCGACGCGTGCCACGCTGCCCCCCGATGCGGTGTAGCCCGAGGCCAGCACGCTCGTCTCGCTGAGACCCTGTGCTCCCGGGCCGATGCCCTGGTTCTCGTGCCCGATGCTCACCGACACGCTGTCGCCTTCGATCTCCATCTCACCGAAGAGCTTGATCAGGATCACCTGCTCCTCGATGGCCTCGAGCACCGGGTAGATGCTGCCGCTGAAGTCGCTCTCGGTTCGGGCGAGGTTGGCGGCGCCGGCCATCACGAGGCGGTCCTGGCGGTTCGCGGCGACCTGCTCGGCCAGGCATCCGGCGACGGCGTTGACGAGCTGCGTGCGGCTCGGCGGGAAGTTCGCGGCGAAGGAGCGCAGTGGACCGACGACATCAGCGAGGGCCTTGCCCGCCAGATCGGCGTTCAGTCGGTCGCGCAACTCTCCCAGGAACTCGAGAGTCGCCGGGCTGTCGGCGTCGGCGCCCGGCGCATCGAGCAGTCGCTGATCCACTCGCCCGGTGTCGGTGATCAGCACGGTCATGATCCGGGATGCGCCGAGCGCCACCACCTCGATGTGGCGAACGCGTGCACTGCCGAACGAGGGGTACTGCGCGAGGGCGACCTGGTTGGTCAGCTGGGAGAGGAGTCGCGTCGTCCGCGACAGCACGTCATCCAGGTCGACCGCCTGCCCCAGGAAGGTCTCGATGGCCTGCCGCTGCACAGCGGTCAGGGGGCGCACCTCGGTCAGCCGGTCGACGAAGACGCGATAGCCCTTGTCGGTGGGGACGCGGCCCGAGGACGTGTGGGGGGCCGTGATCAGCTCTTCCTCTTCGAGCTGGGCCATGTCGTTTCGGATCGTGGCCGCCGACACGCCGAAGGAATGCCGTTCGACGATGGTCTTCGAGCCGACCGGCTCGCGCGAGGCGACGTAGTCCTGCACGATGACGCGGAGCACTTCAAGACCACGATCCGAGACCACGAGCGCACCGCCTTTCGTTCCGACGAACGGCTGCGAGAGGCCTTAGCACTCCCGTCACCTGACTGCTAATAGTAGCGCGACACGCTGTTACCAACCCGTTGCACGCGGCATTTGCGAGGCGCTACCTTGTGCATGTGCTTGCGCCACTCCCCTCCCGGGGCCAGCGAAGGCGCCAGCCCCCGCTCTTACCCAGAACGCGGGGTTCACTCCGCACACCGAAAGGCATCACACCATGACCGAACCTGCTCCCGCCGCGCCGCAGCCGGCTGCGCCGCTGACCGAGGCCGAAGACAAGCAGTGGGCCTCGTTCGCTCACTTCGGCAACATCATCCTCCTGGTCCCCGCGCTCATCATCTACCTGGTGTTCAAGGACCGCGGCCCGAAGGTCGCCGTCGAGGGTAAAGAGGCCCTCAACTGGACCATCAACGTCACCGGGATCGTCGTCATCGGCAACATCCTGAACCTGATCCTGGGGTTCATCCCGGTGATCGGCTGGATCATCGCCCTTCTGCTCACCCTCGTGATCTGGGCCGTCATCATCGTCAACATCATCTTCGCGATCATGGGTGGCGTGAAGGTCAACGGCGGCGGCTCGTACCGCTACCCGATCAACATCCGCTGGATCAAGTAGTCAGCGCACGCGCTGCGGAGAGCCGGACCCCTCGGGGCCCGGCTCTCCTGCTTTCGGTGCTCTTTCCGACAGAATGGCGGCATGACGCAGACTCCTCCTCCGCCACCCGTGAACTACGCCGCCGCGCCCGCTCAGCTAAGCCCGGCCGACGAGAAGCTCTGGGCGACGCTGACTCATGTCGGCGGCATCCTGTTCCACTGGCTCGCCCCGCTCATCGCCTACCTGGTGCTCAAAGACCGGGGCCCGTTCGTGCGGTGGCACACCCGTCAGGCGCTGAACTTCCAGTTGACCGTCCTCATCGCCTATATCGTCGGCGGCGTGCTCTGCCTTGTCTTCATCGGGATCTTCGTGCTGCTGGCCGTCTGGGTGCTGAACATCGTGTTCGGCATCCTCGCCGCGATGGCCGCCAACCGCGGCGAGTTCTACCGCTACCCGCTGTCGATCGAGTTCGTGCGCTGATTTTCTGGCGCGCCGCCGCTATGAGAGCAGCCGACGCACGACCGCGTCGGCCAGCAGCCGCCCGCTCAGCGTGAGCACCACGCGGCCGTTCAGGGCGGCGCGGCCATCGATCAGACCGTCGGCGATCAGCCCGGCGATGGCGCCGCGGCCCGCCAGATCGAGCCCGCTGATCGGGAGGCCGTCGCTCACCCGGCTGGTCAGCAGGACCGCCTCGGTGCGCCGGGTCGCCGCGTCGAGGGTCTCGCGCCCGGCCGCCGGCGACACGCCCGCGGCGATCCGCTCGGCGTAGGCCGCGGGGTGCTTCAAGTTCCACCAGCGCACGCCGCCGACGTGCGAATGAGCCCCCGGGCCGACACCCCACCAGTCCTGGCCGGTCCAGTAGCCGAGGTTGTGGCGCGACCGGTTCGCGGTCTCGGTCGCCCAGTTGCTGAGCTCGTACCAGGCGTACCCGCTCTCGGCGAGCATCCTGTCCGCCAGTTCGTACATGTCGGCCTGCAGGTCGTCGTCGGGTTCCGCGATCTGACCGCGCGCGATCTGGCGCGCCAGCTTGGTGCCGCTCTCGACGATGAGGGCGTATGCGCTCAGATGATCCGGATGCTGCGCCAACGCGAGGTCGAGAGAGGCGCGCCAGTCATCAAGCGACTCCCCTGGCGTGCCGTAGATCAGGTCGAGGCTCACCTGGAGGCCGGCCTCCCGCGCCCACTCGACCACGAGCGGGATCCGCTCGGGGTCGTGCGTGCGCTCGAGCGTCGCGAGCACGTGCGGCACCGCGGACTGCATCCCGAAGCTCACCCGCGTGAACCCCGCCTCGCGCAGCGCCAGCAGCGAGTCCGAGTCGACCGAGTCGGGGTTCGCCTCGGTGGTGACCTCCGCGTCGTCGGCCAGCCCCCAAGCGTTCCGGATGCCGCCCAGCAGTTGCGCGAGCTGACTCACCGGCAGCAGGGTCGGCGTGCCGCCTCCGAAGAACACCGTGGACACCTGACGGGGTGCCGCGCCAGTGGCGGCAAGCACCTGGCGCGCCTGCGCGATCTCGGCCAGCGCCTGCCCGGCGTAATCGCTCTGCCTGACCCCCCGCACCTCGTCGGCTGTGTAGGTGTTGAAGTCGCAGTACCCGCAGCGCACCCGGCAGAACGGCACGTGCACGTAGACGCCGAAGTCGCGCTCGGCCCAACCCTCGGCGACCGACGCCGGCAGCAGCCCGTCGGCAGGAGCCGGGTCGGCGATCGGTAGGGCGGAGGGCATGGTGACCCTATTGTCCCGCGGGAGGCCGGACCGCGCTGACGGTCAGCGGTTGCCTAACGCGTGGTGACGCTCGCGACATCGGCGAACTGCTGGGCGTCCAGCGCGAACAGGTCGCCAGAGCCCGCGGTCGCGGCTGCGGCGAACCCGCTCGCGGCGGGCAGCAACTGCTCGGCGAAGAAGCGCGCCATCACGAGCCGGGTCTCGGCGAGAGCCGGGTCGAGCGGGGCGGCGGCGAGCGCGCCCTTGGCCAGCATCCACGCGAGCACGACGAGCCCGAACTGCCGGAGGTACGGGCTCGATCCCGAGAGCGCGGCGGCCGGATCAGCGGTGCCGGTGTCCAGCATCCAGGTCGTCGATGCCTCGAGCTTCTCGAGCTGCTCGACGAAGTTCGACCGGATGCTCACGAACGCGTCACCCGCGGCGACCAGCTCGGCGTCGAGCTCTCGCATCGAGGCGAGGAACTCGGTCACCGACGCTCCGCCGCGGACGCCGAGCTTGCGCCCGATCAGGTCGGCGGCCTGGATGCCGTTGGTGCCCTCGTAGATCGCCGTGATCCGCACGTCGCGGTAATGCTGCGCGGCGCCCGTCTCTTCGATGAACCCCATGCCGCCGTGGATCTGCAGCGCGAGCGATGTCAGCTCGTTGCCGAGGTCGGTGCCCATCGACTTGCAGATCGGGGTGAGCAGCGCGACGACCTCGGTGGCACGGGCACGCACGGCCGGGTCCGGGTGGTGCAGGCTGCGGTCGGTCTCGCCCGCGTTGTAGAGCATCAGACTGCGGAGCGCGGCGATGTAGGTCTTCTGGGTCATCAGCATCCGGCGCACGTCCGGGTGATCGATGATCGGCGCGTCGGGCACCTGGCCGTTCGGCGTGATGGCGAACCCCTGGCGACGGACCTGCGCGTATTCGAGCGACTGCTGATATGCCCGCTCGCTCACCGCGACACCCTGGGTGCCGACCGACAGGCGCGCGGTGTTCATCATGACGAACATGATGCGCATGCCCTTGTTGAGGTCACCGATCAGGTAGCCGGTGGCGTCGTCGTACTCCATGACGCAGGTGGGTGAGCCGTGGATGCCGAGCTTGTGCTCGAGCGACAGCACTTGCACGCCGTTGCGCTCTCCCAGCGATCCATCGTCGTTCACCAGGAACTTCGGAACGATGAAGCACGAGATGCCCGCGGTGCCCTCCGGCGCGCCCGGGGTGCGGGCCAGCACGAGGTGAACGACCTGCTCGGCCATGTCGTGCTCGCCGTAGGTGATGAAGATCTTCTGCCCGCTGATGCCGTAGGTGCCGTCATCGCGCGGCACGGCCTTGGTGACGAGCGCGCCAACATCCGATCCGGCCTGCGGCTCCGTGAGGTTCATGGTACCGCTCCACTTGCCCGAGATCATCGAGGGCAGGTAGCGCGCCTTCTGCTCGTCGCTGCCGTAGGCCAGCAGCGCCTCGATCGCGCCCTGAGTGAGCAGCGGGGCGAGGGCGAACGCCATGTTGGCGCCCAGCAGCATCTCCTGGATGGCCAGGCCGACGACCTGCGGGAATCCGCCGCCCTCGAACTCCTCGGGGAACGGGAGCGAGGCCCAGCCCGACTCGACGAGCTTGGCGTATGCCTCCTTGAAGCCCGGCGAGGTGGTGACCGTGGCATCCGGATTGCGCACCGCGCCCTGCAGGTCACCCGCGCGGTTGGTCGGTGCCACGACCTCGGCGGCGAAGTCGCCCGCCTCGGTGAGAAGGCCGACGACCGTGTCGAGGTCGGCGTGCTCGTACTCCGGGAAGCCGGCGATCTCGTCGTAGCCGACGATGTGCTCGAGGACGAAGGCGAGGTCGGATACGGGCGGTCGATAGTCAGTCACGAGACGGGAGCCTACGCTCGGTTTCTGCCGATCAGGAGAGTCTTTGGCCCTTGTCCACTACTCGTCGATGGGACCGGTCAGGGCGCGTTTGTAGCGTTCCGTGAAAAGGGCCTGGATGAGGCGAAGAGCCGGGTAGGCGGCCCAGAAGAACCTGTTCGACGGCCGCGAGAAGGCACGGATCGTCAGCCACACCGATTCGTCAGGTCGCCGCTCGACGACGAAGGCCTCCTCACCTCGCTCGGGATGCCCGGGCAGGGTGCCGTACGCGAATCCCTTGCGGTCGGGTTCGTCGATCACGTAGACCACACGAGCCGGGATCTTGGCCGGCCACAGGACCCACTTCAGCAGGGCCGAGTCGCCGGGACGGACCAGGGACGAGCCGTCGGGTGCGTAGGTGACCTCGCCCGTCTCGCCCGTCACCGCGGGTTGGATGGGGTTGCCGCCCTTGTCGAAGGCGACCGGGACGTAGGTTCCTTCGCTCACCTCCGAGGGGGAATCGACCAACTCGACGTGGAATCCGGCTCTCCGCTGGATTCCCCAGCTCAGTGTCTGCACCCACGCGAAGTCCCACCGCTCCGGCCCGTGCCCGATGCGCACCTTGCGCTCCATCGGGCGGAAGCCCTGGGGCGGGTAGCGCAGCAGATCCTCGGCCTGCGTCGCCCCGATCGCGGCGTAGGTGACGGGAACCCGCCAGAGCTCCGCGGTGTCGGTCATGGGCACGATTTTACGGGGGCGGCGCCTACTTCTTCTTGCCGTCCTTGCCCTCGACCTCGCCCGAGAGCGCGGCGATGAAGGCCTCTTGGGGGACCTCGACGCGGCCGACCATCTTCATCCGCTTCTTGCCTTCCTTCTGCTTCTCGAGCAGCTTTCGCTTGCGGGTGATGTCGCCGCCGTAGCACTTGGCGAGCACGTCTTTGCGCATGGCGGAGATGGATTCGCGGGCGATGATGCGCGCGCCGATCGCGGCCTGGATCGGCACCTCGAACTGCTGGCGTGGGATCAGCTTCTTGAGCCGCTCCGTCATCAGCACGCCGTAGGAGTAGGCCTTGTCGCGGTGCACGATCGCGCTGAAGGCGTCGACCGCCTCGCCCTGCAGCAGGATGTCGACCTTCACCAGGTCGGCATCCTGTTCGCCGCTGGGCTCGTAGTCGAGGCTCGCGTAGCCGGCCGTCTTGCTCTTGAGCTGGTCGAAGAAGTCGAACACGATCTCGCCCAGCGGCATGTTGTAGCGGATCTCGACCCGGTCTTCGCCGAGGTACTCCATGCCGAGCAGGCTGCCGCGCTTGCTCTGGCAGAGCTCCATGATCGTGCCGACGTAGTCCTTGGGCGCGAGGATCGCGGCCTTCACCATCGGCTCGCTCACAGAGGCGATCTTGGTGCCGGTCGGGAACTCGCTCGGGTTCGTCACGGTGTACTGCTTCTTATCCTCGGTGGTGACCTCGTAGGGCACCGAGGGGGCGGTCGCGATCAGGTCGAGGCCGAACTCGCGCTCCAGGCGCTCGGTGACGATCTCGAGGTGGAGCAGTCCGAGGAAACCACAGCGGAAGCCGAAGCCCAGCGCGACCGAGGTCTCTGGCTCGTAGTTGAGGGAGGCATCCGACAGCTTCAGCTTGTCGAGCGCCTCGCGCAGCAGCGGGTAATCGCTGCCGTCGATCGGGTACAGGCCCGAGAACACCATCGGCTTCGGGTCGGTGTAGCCCGGCAGCGGCTCGGTTGACGGCTTGGCCGCGTTGGTGACCGTGTCGCCGACCTTCGACTGGCGCACGTCTTTCACCCCGGTGATCAGGTAGCCGACCTCGCCGACGCCCAGGCCCTTGGTCGGGGTCGGCTCGGGTGAGCTCACGCCGATCTCAAGCAGCTCGTGCACGGCCTTGGTCGACATCATCTGGATGCGCTCGCGCGGGCTCAGCTTGCCGTCGATCATCCGCACGTAGGTCACGACGCCGCGATAGGTGTCATAGACCGAGTCGAAGATCATTGCGCGCGCCGGTGCCGCCGGGTCGCCTTGCGGAGCCGGGATCAGCTCGACGACGCGGTCGAGCAGGCCCTCGACGCCCATACCGGTCTTGCCGCTGACCCGCAGCACGTCCTCCGGCTTGCCGCCGATCAGGTCGGCGAGCTCGCGGGCGTACTTGTCGGGCTCCGCGGCGGGCAGATCGATCTTGTTGAGCACCGGGATGATCGTGAGGTCGTTGTCGAGGGCCAGGTACAGGTTGGCCAGGGTCTGCGCCTCGATGCCCTGGGCGGCATCCACCAGCAGGATGGCGCCCTCGCAGGCCGCGAGCGACCGCGAGACCTCGTAGGTGAAGTCGACGTGACCCGGTGTGTCGATCATGTTGAGGGCGTAGGTGTCGCCGTTCAACTGCCACGGCATCCGCACGGCCTGGCTCTTGATGGTGATGCCGCGCTCGCGCTCGATGTCCATGCGGTCGAGGTACTGCGCGCGCATGTCGCGATCGCTCACGACGCCGGTGATGCCGAGCATGCGGTCGGCAAGGGTCGACTTGCCGTGATCGATGTGCGCGATGATGCAGAAGTTGCGGATCTTCGCGGGGTCGGTCGAGGCCGGCTCGAGGGACTTCAGGGCGCGCGGAGACATGACGCTCGATTGTCCCATGCGCGGTGGGACCGCGCTGACGCGGGTCAGTCGACCCGCGGGGGCAGCTTCGCGATGCCGGCGAGCAGGTCGGCCTCCGTCGCGGCGAGGCACAGCCGGATCCAGCCCTCACCCGACCGGCCGAACGCACTGCCGGGAGCGACCGCGACTCGGTCGTGCAGCAGCAGTCGCTCGGACCATCCGGCGACATCACCTCCGCTGACGTGCGACACGTCCACCCAGAGGTAGAAGGCGCCGGTCGGCTCCAAATAAGGGATGCCGCGGTAATCCAGCGCGGCTGCGGCACTCAGGTAGTTGGCCCGGTAATGCGCCGCGGCGTCCGCCACGTGCTGCTGCTCCCCCTCGAGCGCCGCGAGCGCCGCGTACTGGTCTGGCATCGCGACGCAGCTGATCGACGCCTCCTGCATCGTCCGCATCGTGGCGGCGAGCCCGGGCGGGGTCACGAGGTAGCCCACTCGGATTCCGGTCATGGCATAGGTCTTGGAGAACGAGAAGACGGTGAACACCCGCTCGATGCCGTTGACGGCATTCCCGGATGCGGCGTCGAGTGACGCCAGGCTCACGTGCTGCTCACCCCAGGTGAACCGTTCGTACACCTCGTCGCTGAGGATCCAGAGATCGTGACGCCGGGCGAAGGCGAGCAACTGCTCGAGCACCTCGCGCGCGAAGATCGCGCCCAGGGGATTCGACGGCGAGTTCACGACGAGCAGCCGCGTTCGCGGCGTGACGAGGGTCTCGAGCTCCTCGAGGTCGGGCAAGAAGCCGCGCTCGGGCGTCAGGGAGTACGGCACCGGCCGGGCATCGAGGATCCGCGCGTTCATCGTGAACGTCGTGTATCCGGGGTCCGGGACGAGAACCTCGTCTCCAGCGCTCAGGGTGAGCTGCATCGCCAGGTGCAGCGCCTGGGTACCCCCGATGGTGACCCAGACCTGTTCGACCTCGGCGGGGATCCCGTTCTCGGCGGCGAGCTTGGTGACGATCGCCTGCCGCAGGGCGAGCAGGCCGCCATTGGGGTTGTAGTTCGTGTCGTCGCGGTCCCACGCGGCCTTCGCCGCGGCGGCGATGTGCGGGGCGATCGGAACGTCGGGCTCCCCGACACCGAGCGAGACGACCCCGTCGAGCTCGGCCGCGATCTCGTAGATGCGGCGGATGCCGGACCCCGGCACCGAGGGGATATGCGCGGCGAGCGAGGGCATGCTCCAGGCTAACGTTGCCGCATGGCCGTCCCGGAGTTCGTGCTCGAGCTGCGCCGCAAGATCGGCACCGATCCGCTGTGGCTCGCCGGGGTCACTGCGGTCGTGCTGGATGACGGCGGAGACCGCGTGCTGCTCATCCGCCGCTCCGATACGGGAGAGTGGGCGCCGATCACCGGGATCATCGATCCGGGCGAGCAGCCGGCCGCCGCCGCGATCCGCGAGGCGCGTGAGGAGGCCGACATCGAGATCCGGGTCGAACGGATCGCGGCCGTCGACATCACCCCGCCGCGCATCTACCCGAACGGCGACCGGGCGCAGTACCTCGATGTCGATTTCGTGTGCCGGCACCTGTCGGGCGAGCCCCACCCGGCGGACGGTGAAGCGCTCGAAGTGGCCTGGTTCCCCGTCGGCGACCTGCCCGAGATGTCGGACGAGTATGCGCATCGGGTGCGGAACGCTCTGGCCCCCGGCGAGGCGGCCTTGTTCTCGATTGCCGACACCCCGCGCTCCTGGTAACGTAGCCCCTTGGTTTGCGTGTGGTTTCCCACCACGCGATTGGCCGGAGGCGCCCTCTACCGCCCACCCGGCAACATCCACACTTCCACGTAACGAAAGACAGACATCGTCATGGCGAACATCAAGTCGCAGATCAAGCGCATCGGGACCAACAAGAAGGCCCAGGAGCGCAACAAGGCCGTCAAGAGCGAGCTCAAGACCGCCATCCGCGCCACGCACGCCGCGATCGCGGCCGGTGACAAGAAGCAGGCGGATGCCGCTCTGCGCCTCGCCACCAAGAAGCTCGACAAGGCCACCTCGAAGGGCGTCATTCACGCCAACCAGGCCGCGAACCGCAAGAGCGCGATCAGCAAGCAGGTTGCTGCGCTCTAAATCGTCGTCGGCATCAGCCGTACGAAGAAGGCCCTCACGCTCGGCGCGGGGGCCTTCAATCATGTCTGACGCTAACGCTCGCCACGCGACGAGATAGAAGCGACCATCTTCTCCAGCGCGTAGACGGGATCGCGGCCCCCGCCCTTGACCTGCGCGTCGGTCTCGGCGAGCGTCTCGATCGCGCGGCCGAGGCCGGCATCCGTCCAACCCTGCAGATCGCGCCGTGCGCGATCCACCTGCCAGGGAGCCAGCCCGAACCGCGAGGCGAGCTCGCCCGAACTGCCGCGCTGACCCGAGAGCTTGGCCATGGTGCGCACCTTGCTGGCGAACGCCGCGACCATCGGCACCGGGTCGGCTCCGGAAGCCAAGGCGTGCCGAAGCAGCCCAAGCGCCTCGCCGTGGCGACCCGCGATGGCGGCATCGGCGACGGCGAAGGCGGTGGTCTCGACGCGGCCTGCGTAGTAGCGATCGACGATCGCCTCGGTGATCTCGTCGCTGGCGTCGGCCAGCAACTGCTGGCAGGCGGCCGCCAGCTCGGCGAGATCGTCGCTGAAGGCGGCGACGAGCGCGCGCTGCGCTCCCCCGCTGATCCGCCGCCGCGCCGCCGCGAACTCGGCGGCGACGAAGTCGAACTTGTCGCTGTCGCGCTTCAGCTCGGCGCACACGATCTCGATGCCGCCGCCGGTGCCGGCACGGATCGCATCCAGGAGCTTCTTGCCCCGCACGCCGCCGGCATGCCGGAGCACCAGGTAGGTGTCATCAGCAGGCATCTCGAGGTAGGCGAGAGCCTCGTCCAGGAAGGCGTCGCTGGTCTTCTCGACGTTCTCGACGCGGATGAGGCGGGGCTCACCGAACAGGCTCGGGCTCGCCAGAGTGAGCAGCTCGCCGGGCGGGTAGGAGCCAGCGTCGATGTCCGAGACCTCGAGCGACGGATCTTCGGCCTTCAGGATGTCGCGCAACTGACGGATCGCGCGGTCGGCAAGCACCGTCTCGGTGCCGCTCACCAGCACAACGGGCGCGGGGCGCACGGCATCCCACGCGAGCTGAGGGATCGCCGCCTTCGCGGCGGCCGTCGGCCTGCCGGTCGGTCGCGCCATCCCGTTCCCTTCGTCCCCTCCAGACTATCGGCGACTCCCGACCGCGGGCGTTGGCGTCGGCGTCGGCCCAGGCGGCGACGTCGCCAGGGTTCCTGCGCCGGTGAGCTCGCTGTCGCGCACGACGTCTTCTGGCTTCTCGGTCCAGACCCGCACCTCGCCGGGTGACGGCCCGGGCGCGATGAGCGCCATCCCGTCGAGGTCGCTGCGGAGGGGCCGCGTGCCGACCGCCGCGAGGATCCCGAGCAATTTCGAGGTGGGGTGGCCGTAGTCGTTGCCCGCGCCGACTCCGATCAGCCCGACGGTCGCGTGCAGCGCCTCATACATGCGGGCGGACTGATCGGCCGATCCGTGATGCGCGACCTTCACGACATCCACGTGACGGATCTGCCCGGTGCCGAGCAGGCGAGCCTGCGAGTCTTCGCCGAGGTCACCCAGCAGGATGCCGCTGAGACACCCCTGCGCACAGGAGCCGACCCCGGTGACCTGGATCGTCACGCTGGCCGGGTTGCCCGGCTCGACGCCGCGCGGCGGAGGCCACAGCACGTCCCATCTGAGCTCGCCCAGCGTTCCCGTCTCGCCGCGGCTCACCTGGTCGACCTCCGCCCCGTTGGCGCGCAAGTCGGAGGCGATGCGCTGGTCACCCGGATCGCTCGGCGGCCCGATCAGCGCGCGATCCACCTTGCCGTAGACCGCCGAGACGCCGCCAACGTGATCCAGGTCGTAGTGGGTGAGCACGAGCAGGTGGATGTGCGTGATCCCGAGCTCGTCGAGGCAGTGCTGCAACCGCGCGGGGTCGCGACCGGTGTCATCGAGCGCGATCATCCCCTGACTGCGGATCACGGTCGCATCCCCCTGCCCGACGTCGCAGAGCGCGAACTCCCAGTCGGCGGGGCGGGTGACGTTCTGGACCAGCTGCGAGCCGGCGAGCGTCGCCAGATAGCCGACGATGGCGATGACTAGTGCCGCCCGGGCGGCTCTCTTCACGGGCGGCGGGACGCCGCCGAGAGCCGCGACCAGCCCCACGATGGTCAGCGCCGACAGCAACAGGATGCCGAGCACACCCGTCGGCCAGGGAGCTCGGGCGCCGGGCAGCCCGGCGAAGAAGGTCGCCACCGCCGCGATCCAACTGGCCGGCAGCCATGCCAGTGCCGAGACCACCGTCGCCAGCGGTGGGAGCACCGGGGCGACAACACAGGCGACCAGGCCGAGCACAGTGACTGGCGCAGCGGCCGGTTCGGCCAGCAGGTTGGCCGCGACGCCGTACAGCGGAAGGGACGGATTGAGCATGAGGAGAACGGGTTGGCAGGCGAGCTGAGCCGCGAGCGGCACTGCGAGGACCAGGGACAGACCTCGCGGCAGCCACCGGGACATCACCTCGGCCAGGGGCCGCGCCAGCAGGAGGAGGCCGGCCGTTGCGAGCACCGAGAGCGCGAAACCGTAGCTGCGCGACAACCAGGGATCGATGGTGAGCAGCACGAGGACGGCGACGCAGAGCAGCGGCAGGCCGCGAGCGGCGCGGCCCGTGGCCAGCGCGATGACGGCCACGACAGCCATGACGGCGGCACGGATCACGCTCGGCTCGGGGGTGACCACCACCACGAATCCCGCCAGGACGAGCGCCGCACCGGCGAGCCGAGCGAGCCTCGGCAGCCCGGCAGCCGCGCCGAGCGCGAGCGCCAAACCCACGACCATGGCGCAGTTCGCACCCGACACCGCCGTGAGGTGACTGAGGCTGGCGGTCTTCATCGCGTCGCTCAGCGTCGGACTGACGGAGCTGGTGTCGCCGATCGCCAGGCCGGGCAACAACGCTCCCCCGTCACCGGGCAGACCGGACGCAGCGCCGCGGAAGTCGCGCCGGATCGCGGAGGCGGCCGCGAGCAGCGGAGGTGGTGCACCGGCCGCCACGGCGTCGCCGCGCGCGAAGACCAGGAATGCGACGTCCTCTCCCGGATCCGCGGCCTGCACCGTGCCGGTCATCCGGAGCAGGCTGCCGATCTGCGCGCGCCCGATCGCGCTGTCGCCGGGCTGGCCGAAGACCAGAACGGGCACGTCCAGAGTGGCGGTCGATCCGGCGATCCGTGCCGATCGAGCAGTGGCAAGGATCCGCCCGTCGGTCGAGCGACCGGAGACCGCGACGAGAAACTCCACGGTGCGCCCCGCGTGGGCCGCCTCGTTCAGCACCGGCGGCGATCGGACCCCCGACTGCGCGACGACGGAGGTGACCGACAGGGCTCCTCCGGCGACCGCGAGCACGACGATGCCGCGCCATGCCCCCGGCAATCGCACGATCGCCACAACCGCCGCCAGCACCCAGAGCCCGGCCGCGACGGCGCGCGTCCACCCATCCCCCGGCACCCCGACGGCGATCCCGGCACCGAGCCACGCCGTCGCCGCGACGGGCAACAACCGGAGGTCGGCCGCTGCCGCGCCGCTCCGGCTCATGTCGTGACGAGGTCTTTGAGGCCCTCGAATGTCTTCTCGCCGATACCCGACACGCTCATCAGGTCTTCGATCGCGGTGAAACGGCCGTTCGCGGCACGCCAGGCCAGGATGCGCGCGGCCATCGCCGGGCCGACGCGCGGAAGGGTCTCGAGTGTCGGCTCGTCGGCGGTGTTGATGTTGACCTTGCCACCGCTCGCGCCCCCTCCGGCGGCCGTCGACGCCGGGATGCTCTCGCCGACCGCCGGCACGATGATCTGCTCCCCATCGCTCAGGAAGCGCGCGAGATTGAGAGCCGCGGGGTCGGCCGACGGGGTGAGACCTCCGGCGGCGGCGACGACGTCCACCGCCCGATCCCCGTCGTGGAGCGCATAGAGGCCGGGAACGTTGACCTGGCCCAGGATGTGCACGTAGATCACGGTGCCGCTCGACGTGGGCGTGCCATTCGATGCCCCGGCTCCGGGCGAGGTGGGACCGGAGGGCACGGAGCTGGGCGCCACCACCGACGACGCCCCGTGCGGCGTGATCGCCGTGATGAACACGGCGCAGGCCAGCCCGACGAGCACCAGGATGAGCGCGGCTCCGACTCCCACCCGCACGCGGGCGCGGCGCGCGTCAGGAGTCGGAGCCGAACTCATGCCCGAAGGCTAGGCGGCACGCCCTGCCGCGAGCAGCGGCATCCGGCGCTCTGTGAGTCGACTACCCCTTGGTCGCGATGTTGACGACGCGCGGGGCCTTGACGATCACGTTCACGATCTCGCGGTCGCCGATCGAGCGCACCACGGCATCCGAGGCGCGGGCCAGGGCCTCGAGCGATTCCGCCGAGATGGTCGGAGCCACCTCGAGCCGGTCGCGCACCTTGCCGTCGACCTGGACGATCGCGGTGATCGACTCCTCGACCAGCAGCGTCGGATCCGGCTTGCGCAGCCCGGCGAAGGCGACGCTCTCGGTGTAGCCCAGCCGCTCCCACATGTCTTCGGCCGTGTACGGCGAGAACAGGCTGAGCAGAACCGCGACGACCTCGATCGCCTCACGGACGGCCGGATCGCCGGCGCCCGGGCCGGAGTCGATCGTCTTGCGGATCAGGTTGACCAACTCCATCAGCCGGGCAACGACCACATTGAACTTGAAGCCCTCGAGCAACCCGGGAGCGTCGGCCAGCAGCCGGTGCGTCTGACGGCGCAGCGCGGCGTCCCCGCCCTTCCAGTCGACCTCCGGCGCGGTCGTGACCTCGCCCGAGATGCGCCATGCGCGAGCCAGGAACTTCGCGGAGCCCGTCGGCGAGACATCCGCCCAGTCGATGTCGTCCTCGGGCGGCCCGGCGAACGCCATCGTCAACCGCAGCGCATCGGCGCCGTGAGCGGCGAGCTCGGACGCGAATTCGACCAGGTTGCCCTTCGACTTCGACATCTTGGAGCCGTCCATCAGCACCATGCCCTGGTTCAGCACGGCGCTGAACGGCTCGGTGAAGCTGAGATACCCCAGGTCGAATAGCACCTTCGTGATGAAGCGCGCGTAGAGCAGGTGCAGGATCGCATGCTCGACGCCGCCGACGTACTGGTCGACGGGCGCCCACTTCTCGGCCAGCTTCGGGTCGAACGCCATCGTGTCGTCGTTGGCATTGAGGAAGCGCAGGAAGTACCACGAGCTGTCGACGAAAGTGTCCATCGTGTCCGGGTCGCGGCGTGCGGGCGAGCCGTCGGGCAGCGTGACATTGACCCAGTCGGATGCCGCGCCCAGCGGGCTCTGCCCCTTGGGCTTCAGGTCCAGCCCGGCCGAGTCGGGCAGGCGCACCGGCAGCTCGCTCTCGGGCACCGGATGCAGCGAGCCGTCCTCGGCATGCAGGATCGGGATCGGCGTGCCCCAGTACCGCTGCCGCGAGATCAGCCAGTCGCGCAGCCGGTAAGTCTTCGCAGCGCGGCCCGTTCCGGCCGCCTCGAGCAGTTCGATGACGCGGGTGATCGCGTTCTGCTTGCTCAGCCCGTCGAGCGGGCCGGAGTTGATCATGCGGCCGGGCCCGGTGAGCGCAACACCCGTCGCCGCGGGATCCAGCGGGGGCAGGTCGTCGGCCTCGAGCATCTCGGGCGTGATCACCGGGATCGCCCCGGTGACGGGCGCGTTGGTGTCGACCACCACCTTGACCGGGAGGCCGAACGTGAGGGCGAAGTCCAAGTCGCGCTGGTCGTGCGCGGGCACCGCCATCACGGCGCCGTGGCCGTAGTCGGCCAGCACGTAATCGGCCGTCCAGACCGGCATCCGCTCGCCGTTCACCGGGTTGATCGCCCAGCGCTCCAGCGGGATGCCCGTTTTCGTGCGTCCGGCGTCCTGCCGCTCGACCTCTGTCGACTTCTGCACCTCGGCCAGGTACTCGGCGAAGGCCTTCTGCACCTCCGGCGTCGAACCCGCGGCCAGCTCGGCGGCCAGCTCGGAATCCGGGGCGACCACCATGAAGGTCGCGCCGAACAGCGTGTCGGGCCGGGTGGTGAAGACGGTGACCTTCTCGTCGTGTCCCTCGATGACGAAGTCGACGTCGGCGCCGACCGAGCGGCCGATCCAGTTGCGCTGCATGGCGATGACCTTGGACGGCCAGGTGCCCTCGAGCTGGTTCAGGTCGTCGAGCAGGCGGTCGGCGTAGTCGGTGATCTTGAAGTACCACTGGGTCAGCTTCTTCTTGACCACGGTGGCGCCGGAGCGCTCGCTCGTGCCGTCGGGAAGCACCTGCTCATTGGCGAGCACGGTCTGGTCGATCGGGTCCCAGTTGACCCAGCTGTCTTTGCGGTAGGCGAGCCCCTTCTCGTAGAGCTTCAGGAACAGCCACTGGTTCCACTTGTAGTACTCGGGGTCGCTGGTGTGCAGCTCGCGGCTCCAGTCGAAGCTGTTGCCATAGAGCTTGAAGCTGCTCTTCTGCTGCGCGATGTTGGCGTACGTCCACTCGCGCGGATCCGTTCCGCGCTTGATCGCGGCGTTCTCGGCGGGCAGGCCGAACGAGTCCCAGCCGATCGGATGCAGCACGTTGAAGCCCTGCTGGCGCCAATAGCGCGCCACGATGTCGCCGTAGGCGAAGGCCTCGGCGTGGCCCATGTGCAGGTCGCCCGAGGGATACGGGAACATGTCGAGCACGTACTTGCGTGGCTTCTTCGACGCCGTCGAGTCGACGTCGAACGGCTTCTCGGCCTCCCAGCGGGCCAGCCACTTCTGCTGGAGCGCAAAGATGTCGTAGCGCTCGCCGGCATGGGCAGTGTCGTCGTTGACGTTCTGGTCGTCGACGGCGGCCGCGGTGCTGTCCTGCGTGGTCACGGAGCTCTCAATCGATACGCGGTGGGTTCCGGATGCCGTCGCGGCCGAGTGGGCAGGCGCAGCAACCAAGCATCCACAGTACCGAACCGCCGCCACGGCCCGGATGTTCCGGCTTCAGTGCAGCTCTCGTGGCACTCCCAGCGCCGCCAGCGGTGCCGCCGCCTTGAGCTTGACCTCGAACAGCTCTTCGCCCGGCACCGAGAGCGCGGTGATGCCACCGCCGGCGCCGACGGTCGCGCCCTCTGCATCGAGCACGATCGTGCGGATCGTCATCGCGAAGTCGGCACTTCCATCGGCTGAGAGGTAGCCGAAGCACCCGGAGTAGAGCCCGCGCGCGCGGTTCTCGAGGCGGTCGAGCAGCTGGGTGGCGGCGAGCTTCGGGGCTCCCGTCATCGACCCGGCGGGGAAGCAGGCTTCGAGGGCGTCGACCGCGTTCCGGCCGGTCGCGAGGTGACCCACGACCGTGCTGACCAACTGATGCACCTGCGGATAACTCTCGACCTCGAGAAGCTCGCTCACGGTGACGCTGCCGGGCTCGCACACGCGTGCCAGGTCGTTGCGCATGAGGTCGACGATCATGACGTTCTCGGCGCGCTCCTTCTCGCTCGAACGGAGCTGCTCGATCTGCGCGTCGTCGACCGACGGCGTGTCGCCCCGCATCCGTGTGCCCTTGATCGGCCGCGTCGCCACATCGCCCTCGACCGACGCGACCAGGAACTGCTCGGGCGACGAACTCAGCAGACTCACCCCGCCGATCCGGATCAAGGCGCTGTGATGGCTGGGGCTCGAGGCGCGGAGTCGCAGATGCACCTGCAACGGGTCGAAGTCGCCCGGCACCTCGGCCTCATTCGTCAGGCAGAGCAGGTAGGCATCGCCCTCGACGATCGCCTCCTGGCAGGCCGCGATGCTCGCCAGGTACTCGTCGTCGGTGGTGTGCCAGTGCGCCGGGGTCGGCGGGGCGGGTCGCACCGGCGGGGCCGGGACGCCCTCGAGTTCCCGCAGCCGATCGAGCCAATCCCCGGCGGCTCCCATCACCTCGAGAGACCCCGTTGCGCCGTCGATCGCGATGACCCGGTCGACGGCGAGGAATGCGGCATCCGGATACCGGGAGGCGTGCTCGACCCGCGCCCCGGTCGTGCCCGCGCGCAACTCGTAGCCCAGCCAGCCGACCGCGGCCAGGTGCGCTCCACCCGGGATCGCCTGCAGCGACGGCCAGACGGTCGCCGCGGAGGCGTCGAGCGGGATGCCGTCACCGAGGTAGCTGATCCCATCAGCCCCGCTGTCGAGCCAGAACACGCCGTCGCGCCCGTCGAGCACGGCGGCGAAGACCGCGGCCGGATCGAAGACTCCTGGCAGAGCACGTCGCGGCGCGGTCGAATGCATAGCCTTAGCGTATGAGCGCGGCGACGACGTACCGCTGGCAGGGCGGCATGCTCGAGGCCCGGGACGACTGCGATATCGCGCCCGCGGTCATCCTCGCTGCCGACTCCTGGCTCGTCACGGAGGGCGCCGTGCTGGCCATCGGGCTGCACCGCGCGCGCTTCGTCGACGCGGTGTCCGAGCTGGCCGAACGGCAGGGGCGCAGCGTCGAGGTCGACGCGCTCGACCTGGATTCCTTCTGGGATGCCGCGATCTCGAGCATCCCGCGCAGCGGCGACTGGTTCCCGAGGGTCGAGCTGCGAGTGCAGCACGACGCCGCCGAGCTCCTGCTGCGGATGCGGCCCTCACCCGCGCGCGCCCGCTCCCTCCGGCTCGCGACCTATCGCGGCCGCGACCCGCGCACCGAGCCCTGGATCAAGGGTCCCGATCTCGAGGCGATGACGCGCCTGCGCACCGAGGCGCAGCAGCACGGCGCCGACGAAGCCGTGCTGCTGGACACCGGTGGTGGCCACCGCACCGGCGTCGTGGCGGAGGGCTCCACCACCTGTCTGGCGTGGTGGGTCGGCGACGCTCTGTGCGTCCCGTCGATCGAGCTGCCGAGGATCGACTCGGTGACGCTGCGGACCGTGCTCGCCCTGGCGACCGCGACCGGCGTCGACGTGCTGCACGAGAAGGTGGCGCCCGAGGCACTCCACGGGCACGAGGTCTGGGCGCTCAACGCCCTGCACGGCATCCGGACCGTGACCGAGTGGGTCGACGGGCCGACGATGGCCGAGCTCCCCGGCCGGCTCGACGCCTGGCGGGCCCGTCTCGACGCGCTGCGCAAGCCGCTGCCCGATCCATCGACACCCGGTGCCGCCTGATGTTCGACCCGCTCGGCTGGATCCTGTCGATGGTCGACCACGTCGACCCCATCACCCGCTCCCTGCTCGCCGCCCTCGGGATGTTCTGCGAGACGACGATCCTCATCGGCCTGATCGTGCCGGGCGACACGATCGTGCTCGTGGCCAGCACCGGTGTGCAGGACGTCCCGCAGTACATCGGGATGCTCGTGGCGGTGATCGTCGGATCGCTCAGCGGCGAGAGCGTGGGCTTCCTGCTCGGCCGGTGGTTCGGCCACGGCATCCGCGCATCCCGGCTCGGAGTTCGTCTGGGCGAGGGCAACTGGGTGCGCGCCGAGCGGTATCTGGAGCGGCGGGGCGGGCTGGCCGTCTTCGCCTCGCGCTTCCTCCCGGTGCTGCATGCGCTGGTCCCCTTGACGGTGGGGATGACGCGCTGGCCGTACCGGCGCTTCATGGCCTGGACGGCGCCCGCCTGCATCCTCTGGGCCGCCGCCTACGTCACGGTCGGCACGCTCGCCGCCGGGGGGTACCGCGAGATCGCCAACCGGCTGCATTTCGCCGGGTACCTGTTCGGCGGCGTCGTCGTGCTGTTCTTCGTCATCGTCCTTCTCGTGCGCCGCCGGATCGAGAAGGGCGAGGCGCGGCACTGGGCCGAGGAGCACGGAGCCGATCAGCACCCGGGCGAGGCGCTCGATGCCGGGGATCCGGCTCCCCGCGACGTCACGTAGCGTCACGAGAGTTGGCACGCTTCGGACGAGGCGCGACCATCGAGGCATGAGCGCAACCGACATCCCGGCGCGCCTGACCTCGGTGGTGGGGGTCAGCGGCAGCCCGACCCGGCCGTCGCGAACGACTGCCCTCGTGCAGGAGGTCGCCGACACCTTCGCCGACCGTCTCGGTGGTCGCTCGACCCTGATCGAGCTCTCGCCGCTGCTCGCCGAGCTGGGTCAGGGGCCGTTCCGCGGTGACATCGGTCCCGCTGCCCGAACCGCCCTCGAGGCCGTGGAGAAGGCGGATGTCATCGTCGTCGGCTCGCCGGCATACCGCGCCACCTATACCGGCCTGTTCAAGCTGTTCTTCGACCACGTCGGGCAGTACGCGCTCGTCGATAAGCCGATCGTGCTCACCGCGACCGGGGGGAGCGATCGTCACGCCCTCCTGGTGGAGCACCAGATGCGGCCGCTGTTCGGCTTCTTCCAGTCGCTCACGCTGCCGCTGGGCATCTTCGCCAGCGAGAACGACTTCACCGACTATCGGGTCACCTCCGACGATCTGCGAGCACGCATCGACCTCGCCGTGCAGCGCACCCTGCCGCTGCTCAACTCGCACCTGCAACTCGACCCGCGCCTCGCCGACGACGATGTGCCGGCTTTCGCCCGACCCGACGCGTTCTGATCCGACCATGAGCATCGACGACATCGGATTCGCCACCGCCCAGATCCACGCCGGTCAGGATCGCGGTGCCGCGCACGGGTCGCGGGTCGTGCCCATCCACCTGGCTTCGGGCTTCGCCTTCGACGACTTCGACCAGGCGCGCGACCGCTTCTCGGGCGCCGACGACGGCTACAGCTACACGCGGATGGGCAACCCGACCACGGCGGCCGTCGAGCGCAAGCTGGCCGCCCTCGAGGGCGGGCGTGAAGCGCTACTCGTCGGCAGCGGCCAAGCAGCCCTGACGGTCGCGCTGCTCGGTCTGCTCCGCGCCGGCGACCATCTCGTGTCGTCACGCCACATCTACGAGGGATCGCGCGGTCTGTTCCGCGAGAACCTGGCCGGCTTCGGCATCCAGGTCTCTTTCGTCGACGACATCGACGACCCGGACGCCTGGCGTGCGGCCGCGCGCCCCGAGACCCGGGCCTTCTTCGGCGAGTCGATCGCGAACCCGCGCAACCAGGTGCTCGACATCCCCCTCGTCTCGGCTGTGGCGCACGAGTCCGACCTGCCGCTCATCGTGGACAACACCTTCGCCACCCCCTTCCTCCATCGCCCGCTCGAGTGGGGGGCAGACCTGGTCGTGCACTCGACGAGCAAGTTCCTCTCGGGCCACGGTGCGGCGCTCGGCGGCGCCGTCATCGAAGGCGGGTCATTCGGGTGGAGCGGGGATGCCGCTCGCTGGCCCCAGCTCGACCGCGCCACCCACGGCGACCGTGCCTTCTTCGTGCACCTGCGCAACACCGTCGCGGGACGCCTCGGACCGACGATCGCCCCTTTCAACGCCTTCCTGCTTCAGCAGGGCATCGAGACTCTGTCGCTCCGGGTGGCGCGGCACTCGGCCAACGCGCTCGAGGTCGCCCGCTGGCTGCAGGAGCAGCCCGAGGTCACCTCAGTGGACTACGTGGGCCTCGAGTCGAGCCCGTGGCACGCGACTGCGCGCCGCCTGTTCGCGCGCGGCGACGGCTCGGTCTTCGCCTTCACGGTGGCCGGAGGGCAACCGGCCGCCGCCGCCCTGATCGAGCGGCTCGAGCTGTTCAGCCACATGAGCCACCTGGGTGATGTCCGGTCGTTGATCATGCATCCCACCACGACCTCGCACGCGCGGCTGAGCGACCAGGAGCGTGCGCAACTCGGGATCGATCCGGGGATGCTGCGGATCTCGATCGGCATCGAGGATGCGGCCGACCTCATCCGCGACCTGCGCGCCGGCTTGGATGCCGCGGCCGCGGCGACCCCGGCCGAGCTCCAGAACGCGGCGATCGCGAGGGGATGACCGTGGCCCGTCTGCAGCACTTCGGCTGGTTCTTCGCCCGCGGCTTCGGCCCGCAGGGCTGGGGCCGTCCGTACTGGGAGTGGGGCTACGACTGGCGCCGGCCGGAGCTGTATCAGCAGGCGGCGCGCGAGCTCGATCAGGCGGGGCTCGACATCCTGGTGATCGAGGATGCCATCTCGCTCGGCACCGACGAGACCCTCGACCTGCGCATCCGTTCGGCGTACGGCGGGCCCAAGCACGACCCGCTGCTGCTCGCGCCCTATCTGTTCGCGGCCACCCAGAACATCGGGATCGCCCCGACCGTGAACGCGGGTGCCACGCCGCCCTACCTGGCCGCGCGTCAGGCCGCGACGCTTCAGCACCTCAGCTCGGACCGCTTCGGGATGAATGTCGTCACCGACGTCAAAAGCGCCCGGCACTTCGGTCTCGAGGAGCTCGCGCACGACGCGGCATACGACCGCGCTGAGGAGTGGATCTCGGTGGTGCGCCGGCTGTGGCACAGCTGGGACGACGGAGCCCTGGTGCAGGATGCCGCGGGCTCCCGGTTCGCCGATGCGTCGCGAGTTCGGCCGTTTCAGCACATGGGCGAGTACTTCCGGGTGGCCGGACCGCTCAACGCGATCCCGTTCGAGCACGGCGATCCGGTGATCGTGTCGCCCGGTGGCTCGCCACGCGGGCTCGGCTTCGCGGGAGCCAACTCCGACGTGCAGCTGGCGGTCGCCTCGCTCGACACCGAGAAGGTGCGCGCCTACCGCGCGAGCGTGCACGCGGCCGCGCTCGAGAAGGGACGCTCCCCCGCCGACATCAAGGTGCTGTTCGCGTTCACGCCCGAGATCGTCGACAGCGGCGACGAGGCCGACCGGGTCGTCGCGGCGTCGCTGCATCCGGATGACGCGACCCTGCGCGCCACCCTCGCCAAGCAGTCCAGCGACCTCGAGACCGATCTCGAGAACCTCCCACTCGACAGGCCGCTCGATCCCGCGGTGTTCGGCCAGCACGTGTCGCAGGGCTCGATCGGCTCGCTGCTCGGCGGCCTCGACATCGCCACGGCCACCTTGCGCGAGATCGCGACGAAGAAGGCCCGCAAGGGCCGGATCACCGAGCGGGCCGGCTGGGTCGGTACGGCCGACGAGATCGCCGACTTCATCGAGCAGCAGGGCGAGGACGCCGACAACGACGGCTTCCTGTTCTGGGGCGACCTGCACCCGGTCGGGGTGCACCAGATCCTCGACCGGCTGGTGCCGGTGCTGCGGCGCCGCGGCATCCTGCGCACCGAGTTCGGCGGCGGCGGGCTGCACGGCAACCTGCGCGACTTCTGATGTCGGCCGGCGGCTCGCTGCCGACACGGGTCGGCATCATCGGCACCGGGCGGATGGGCTTCCCCATCGCCCAGCGCCTGCTGGCTGCGGGGTTCGAGGTCACGGCATTCGACGCCGACCTCGCCGTCGAGCCGCGACTGCTCGCCGCCGGAATCGCGACGGCGCCGAACGCCGACGTGGTGGCGGCCTCGGTCGAGGTGCTGCTCACCGTGCTTCCCGACGGGGATGCCGTGCACGCCTCGCGCAGCTCCCTCTCGGCCGTGCGCCCCGGCAGCGTCTGGGTCGACCTCAGCTCGGCCGACCCCGCTCTGGCCGAAGAGGATCAGGCCTGGGCTCGCGCCCGCGGGGTCCGCACGGTGTCCGCGCCGATGGCCGGCGGCCCGCACGAGGCCGCGAACGGCGAGCTCGGCTTCTTCGTCAGTGGTGAGCGCGTCGACGTGGCCGCTGCCCTGCCGGTGCTGTCGCGGCTGGGACCGGCGGGCAAGCGCACGATCGTCGGCATCCGGCCCGGAGACGGTCCGCTGGTCAAGCTGCTGGCGAATCTGCTCTGGTTCGGCCAGCTGATCGCCGCGACCGAGGCCCTGCTGCTGGGGGTGCGCAAGGGGATCGACGTCTCGGTGCTGCGCGAAGCCCTGGGCGCGAGCGCCGGTGGCAGCGCCTTCTTCGATCGGCACATCGACCTGCTGCTCGCGGGTGACTACCTGGAGGACTTTCCCCTCGACCGCTGCGTCGACGAGCTGCGCACCATCACCCGTATCGCCGAAGAGGCGGGAACGCCCCGCGAGCTGGCGACCGCGGTGACCCGCATCCACGAGCAGGCACTGGACCGTTTCGGGCCGGTGCTCGGCGAGATGCTCGCCGCTCGGCTGCTCGAGGAGCAGGCCGAGGTCGAGCTGCGCGCCTGAGACGAGCGACGAAGGGGGCGGATGCCGCGCACCCGCCCCCTTCGTGTCCGTCGACTACTTCGTGAAGCCGTTCGCCTTCAGCCAGTCGTTCGCGACCGTCTGAGGATCGGCCTTCTCCGAGCCGCCGATGCGGCCGTTGAACGCCAGCAGATCCTTGGTGGTCAGCTTCGCGGACACCTTGTTGAGCACATCCAGCAGCTTGGCGGTGAGCTTCTTCTTGGTGCCGATCGGCACGACCTGCTGCGACGCGAACAGGTTCTTCGGGTCGGTGAGCGTGACGAACTTGTCTTCGGTGATCGACGGCGTGGTCGAGTAGATGTCAGCCACCTGCACCGTGCCGTCCTGAAGCGCCTTCGCCGTGGCGGGGCCACCGCTGTCGTTGATGGCCTGGAACGTCAGGTTCGTGAGACCGTACACGCTCTTCAGACCCGGGATGCCATCCGGCCGCGTCTCGAACTCCGGGTTCGCCGCGACGATCACGCTGCCCGACACGTTCGCCAGATCGCCGATGCTCGTCAGGTTGTTGGCCTTGGCGTAGTCGGCCGTGACGTTCAGCGAGTCGGAGTCCGCTGCCTCGGAGAACGTGCCCGCGACCAACGTCGACGGGAGCGCCGAGTCCAGCGCCGACTTCACGGCGTCGCCCGACTTGGCGTTGGCCGACTTGTCGAGGTACGACAGGATGCTGCCCGCGTACTCGGGGACCAGGTCGATCTCGCCCTTGGTGAGGGCCGCGAAATAGGCCGAGCGCGCCCCGATGTTCACCTTGTAGCTGACATCGGCGCCCGCCGCCTTCAGCGCTCCGCCGTAGACGTACGCGAGCGCGACGTTCTCGGGGAAGTTCGCGGAACCGACGGTGATCGACTCCGCCTTCCCTCCCCCGCTGCCGCCGCCGCTGAGGCTGTTGGAGCTCGCGCATCCAGCAAGCGTGAGGCCGACGACCGCTGCTGTGGCGATCGCTCCCAGCGCTGCTCTGTGGAACTTCTTCATGACTGCATACCTTCCTGGAGGACGGGCATCCGAGTGCGGCCTGCAGAGCGTCTGCTCCCGGTCCGCGGCGACCCGGCAGGGTCGGCCGTGCCGCGGGACACCCCGCGCGGCACGACGAGTCTCTGGACGACGGCGAGGATGCCGTCGAGGACGAGCACCAGCGCGACGATGAGGATCGCACCGGCCAGCATCTTGACGTAATCGGTGGACGCGAGTCCCTGAGTCACCAGGTACCCGAGCCCGTTCGACTGGAAGTACGAGGCGACGACCGCGGTGGCGACGACCTGGAGCACGGTGGCCCGGAGTCCCCCGAGGATCAGCGGCAGGGCCAGCGGCAGCTCGACCCGCCCGACGATCTGGAGCTCGGTCATCCCGACCGCCCGCGACGCATCGATGGTCTGCCGATCGACGGATTCCACCCCGGCGTACACCCCCGCGAGCAACGGGGGAATGCCCAGCACGACGAGCACGATGACCACCGGGACGAGCCCGATCCCCATCAGCAGCACGAGCAGCGACAGCAGCCCCAGGGTGGGGACCGCCCGCGCGATGTTGCTCGCGAAGATGGCCACCGTGCGCCCTCGACCCGTGTGCCCGATGAAGACGCCGAGGGGGAACGCGATGAGGATGATGAACAGCAGGCTCCATCCGGTGGTGACCAGCGTCTCGAGCAGCCGCTGCAGCGCGACGGGGCCCGTGACCCAGTTGGCGCCGGTGAAGATCCAGGCGATGGCCTGTCCGAAGATCATCAGGCACCACCGTTCGCCGTGCGACGCAGCCAGATCGGCTTGGGCGCCACCGCGCGCGGTCGCCACGGCATGAGCACCCGGCCCAGAGTCGACAGGATCACGTCGAACCCGGCGGCGATGACCAGCACCAGCACCAGCGCCACGTAGGCCTCGGTCGGGAACGACACCTGGAACGCGTTGGTGAAGAACGAGCCGAGGCTCTCGATCCCGATCACGGCGCCGATGGTGACCAGGCTCACCGTGCTGACCGACACCACCCGCACGCCCGCCAGCAGCACAGGGCCGGCCAGCGGCAACTCGACGGCGAAGAACCGTTGCAGGCCCGAGTAGCCCACGGCGACGGCCGACGCTCTGACGTCGGCCGGGACGGAGGCGAACGCGTCGGTCGCGACCCGCAGCATCAGCGCGATCGAGTAGATCGTGAGTGCCACGACCACGTTGCGCGGATCGAGGATCGGCAGATTGAGCGCGACGGGTACGAGCACCAGCAGCGCGATCGACGGGATCGTGTAGAGGATGTTCCCGGTCGTGAGCAGGATCGATCGCAGAACCCGCGTTCGCGACGCCCAGTACCCGAGGGGGATGGAGATCAGGAACCCGATCACGATCGGCGGCGCCGCGAGCGCGAGATGCTCGAGGGTGCGCGTGCCGATCAGCTCAAGGTTGCGCCCGATCCATCCCCAGTCCATCAGGCGTCGCCCGCCTGGTCGGTCTTGTTCGAGATGCTGCGCGACTTCGGGCTGGCGTTGCCGACCTCGAGCCGGCCGCCGGGTGCCGAGATGACGCCCACGGGATAGCCACCGGCATCCACCAGGACGCGGTCGTCGCCCCGGGCCGACGTCGTCGACACCGTCAGGCGACGCTTGCCGCGGTCAGCGCCGATGAACGAGGCGACGAAGTCGTTGGCCGGTTTCGCCAGGATCTGTTCGGGCGTGCCCTGCTGCACGATGTGGCCGCCGGTCTCGAGCACGACGACCTGGTCGCCGAGCAGGAACGCCTCGTCGATGTCGTGCGAGACGAACACGATGGTCTTGGCGAGCTTCTTCTGCAGGCTGAGCACCTCTTGCTGCAGTTCGTCGCGCACGATCGGATCGACGGCGCTGAACGGCTCGTCCATGAGCAGGATGTTGGGGTCGACGGCCAGTCCGCGCGCCACCCCGACGCGCTGCTGCTGACCACCCGAGAGCTGGCTGGGGTAGCGATCGGCCAGCGCGCGGTCGAGTCCGACGGTGTCCATCAGCTCGAGGGCCCTGTCGCGTGCCTGCTTCTTGGGAACGCCGTTGAGCCGGGGCACGGTCGCGATGTTGTCGGCAACCGTGCGGTGGGGCAGCAATCCCGAGTTCTGCATGACGTAGCCGATGCCCCTGCGCAGCCGCACGGGCTCGATCTGCGACACATCCTCGCCGTCGATCTCGACAGTGCCGGACGTCGGGTCGACCATCCGGTTGATCATGCGCATCAGGGTGGTCTTGCCTGATCCGCTGGATCCCACGAGCACGGTGATCTGCCGCGCCGGGATCACCAGCGAGAAGTCCCGGACGGCGTGCGTGCCGTCGGGATAGGTCTTGGTGACGTCGCGGAACTCGATCATCGATGCCCGCTCCGTTTCCTCGCGCGGCGTTCTGCCGCGGACCCTTCGAAACCCTATTCGCGACCACCGTCACGGCGGCTTGGATGACGAAAGGTGTCAGCCAGCGAACAGGAACTCAGGTGCGCCCCGGCTTTCGGGACGCTGGAGAGGTCAGCGCTACCCGGCGGGGAAGTATTCCTTCAGAAGAGAATCCGCGGCCAGCATGGCGTGACGGAGGATCACCGGGTCGCCCTGCGCGTCGCGCTGGAAGGCGTCGGCGGCGATCGCGTCGGCAAGGGTCAGAACCGACTGGAGTGTGAGTTTCGCCTCCACGCTGTCGACCATGCCGAAACGCGAGACCAGGATGACGGTGGCGCGATCGGCGAAGACGCGCAGCGCGGGCGCTCCCGAGAAGGGACGCAGATCGAGTACGTCGCCGAAGCGGAGCGCGGCGAAGCCGGGCTCGCTACGGAACGCGGTGGTGAACACCTCGAAACCCGCCTTGAGCGCCGACCGCCAGGTGCCGTCTCCGCCGTTCCGGAGCTCGGAGAAGGAGTGCTCGCCGATCCGCTCGGCATTGCGCGCGGCGAGGCTCTGAAGCACCGCGATGCGGTCGGGGAAGTAGCGGTAGACCGTTCCGATGGAGGCGCCCGCGCGCTCGGCCACCATCGCAGTGGTGAGTCGCTCGTAGCCGATCTCGTCGATGACGTGGGCCGCCGCATCCAGCAGGGCCGCGAGGCGAGCGGTGCTGCGCGCCTGGACCGGTTCGTTGCGGATCGGCGCAGAGCCGTCGGTGCGACTCGACAGGACAGAGGTGTCAGTCACGGGTTCTCCTCACATCGGCCCGCGGGACATGCGGAGCATGCCCGTGTTCCACGGGTGGGGCCGATCTTATCGCCTGGCCCCGCAGGCAGACCTGTCGTCGTGCCGTGACACACTGAGAAAATGGACAGGGAGAGCTCGCCCGCGCACTGGCTCTCGCGTCTCGAGGATCGCCTGCACGGCATGCGCCAGCGCCGGGGGCTCCGACGCGGGCTGGTGCCCACCGTGATCCCGTTCACCGGCTACGGCACGACCGACTGGGTGCGCGTGCTGGGCCGAGTGGTGCTGCGCAAACCCGGGACGCCGCGCACCGACCGGGCATCGAGCTTCCGCGGATGGCGCAGCTTCGTGAGCATCCCGGTGAGCGGTGCTGCCGTCGAGGTGATGATCGACGGCGCGAGCACGACGGTCCGATCGGATCGCGGCGGCGTGCTCGATGAGGCCATCCCTGCGCACCTCACCCCGGGCTGGACGGCGGTGATCCTGAGCATCGCGGGCGACGAGGTCGAGGCTCCGATGTTCGTGGTGGAGGACGGCGTCCGCTTCGGCATCGTGTCGGATGTCGACGACACCGTGATGGTCACCACCCTCCCCCGCCCGCTGCTCGCGGCGTGGAACACCTTCGTCGTCGACGAGCACGCTCGGCGGCCGGTGGCCGGGATGGCGGTGCTCTACACGCTGCTGCGGCAGGAGCATCCGGGAGCTCCGGTGATCTACCTGTCGACGGGCGCGTGGAACGTCGTCCCGACCCTGTCGCGGTTCCTCGGCCGCAATGTGTATCCGCGGGGTGCGCTGCTGCTCACCGACTGGGGGCCGACGCACGACCGATGGTTCCGCAACGGCCAGGAGCACAAGGCGAACAGTCTCGAGCGGCTCGCGCGCGAGTTCCCGGGCATCAGCTGGCTGCTGATCGGCGACGACGGGCAGCACGACGAGCGGATCTACCGGGATTTCGCGGCGGCGCATCCGAACAATGTCACGGCCATCGCGATCCGGCGTCTGACCCCCGGCGAGGCGGTGCTCGCCGGGGGACGCGCGGGAGGGGTGGATCACCGCCCCGACGACGTGCCCTGGCTCTATGCCGACGACGGCGCAGGTCTCATCGAGCAACTGCGAGCACTCGACGTGCTGGCTGCCGACGAAGGCTGACGCATTCGATGTTGACCCCCTGAACGGGGGCTGATAGATTCTCGGTGTCTTGCGCGTGTCCTCCTTATGGTGGACCTGTGCCGGGCTCCCCCGCATTCCCGAAGAGCTTCACCGCCGGGTCCCCCCTAGGCTCGGTTCCCCCATTTCGAAGGCATCCCCCATGTCTGCACCCGACTCCGGTCTGATCGCTGCCGTGATCCTCGCGGGCGGCGTCACGGCGGTCGTCGCGATCGCGATGACGGTCGTGCGGCAGTACCGCGCCGCGCAGCTCACGCCGGGCCGGGGCGTGCTGAGCGTGACTCTCGGGCTCGGGATCATGGCTCTGGCAGGACTCGGAATCGTCGCACTCTCACCGGTCGCCGCGCAGGCGTCGGTGACGCCGTCCAACAGCACGACGGTCAGCAGCACCACAGTCAGCGGCACCTCGAGCCCCAGCAGCGTCGACATCCAGCTGCCGACGCTCCCGCTCGGCGACTGAACTCCCGGCTGAGTCGGCTGCTCGCAGCATACTGGCTGCGTGCCAGCTCGTGACTTCTCGCCCGGGCGCCGGCGTCTGACCTCGTTGCGTCTCGCCGCTCAGGGGATCGTGCGGCCGGCAGGCGAGCAGGTGCCCGACGATCCGACCGAGATCGTGCGCGGCATGCTCGCGATACAGGCGCAGGATTACGCAGGCGCACTGTGGTCGATCGGGCTGCGCACGGCATCCGCGACGCGCCGCAGCATCGAGGCCGTGCACGAGAGCGGGGCCTTCGTGCGCTCCTGGCCGATGCGCGGCACCCTGCACTTCGTCGCCGCCGAGGATCTGCCCTGGATGCTGTCCCTCACCGGCGAGCGGATGATCCGCTCTGCCGAGGGCCGACGTCGACAACTGGAGCTGGACCAGCCGCAGTTCGACCGCGCCGAGGCGATCGCTCGCGAGCGTATGGCCGGCGGCGCGACGATCTCGCGGTCCGAGCTGTTCGCAGCGTGGGAGCAGGAGGGGCTTCCGACGACCGGACAGCGCGGGGTGCACATCCTCGCCCAGCTGGCCCAGAATTCAGTGATCGTCCTGGTCGGGCAATACGAGTGGGCGCTGCTCGAGCATCGGGTTCCCTCGCCGCGCATGCCCGAGCGCGCGGATGCCCTGCGCGAGTTCGCGCTCCGGTACTTCACCTCCCACGGTCCGGCCACCGACCGGGACTTCGCCTGGTGGTCGTCGCTCACCCTCACCGACGCGCGCCTCGGCATCGCCGCAGCGCGTGATCAGCTCGACGAGCTCGAGGTGGATGGCACGCGCTACTACCTCCGGCCCGGTCTCGAGCCGGCGGCACGGGCGGTGCGCCTGCTGCCCGGCTTCGACGAGTACCTGCTCGGCTACTCCGACCGCAGCGCGCCGCTCTCGGGCGGCGACACCGCGGTGATCGTCCCGGGCGGCAACGGGATGTTCCTGTACACCGTGGTGGTGAACGGCGAGGTCGTCGGATCCTGGCGGCGCAGTCAGCGCGCGAAGAAGGTCCAGCTCGCCATCGATCCGCTGCACGAGATCCCGTCGACCGCCGCCCGTGGGATCAGCGCGGCCGCCGCGCGCTACGGTGCCTTCCTGGAGCAGCCGGTCGAACTCATCCCCTGACCGCTCAGCTCTTGACCGCTCAGCTCTTGACCGCTCAGCCCTTGACGGCGCCCCCGAGCCCGGCGCTGCGCAGGAACAGGCGCTGGAACACCAGGAACAGCACGATCGGGATGATCATCGAGATGGCCAGCGCGGCCAGGAACACGCCGAGATCGGTCTGCGACTGGATGTTCGGCAGCCGCACCGACAGTGGTTGGATGGCGGGATTGGTGAGCACGAGGCTCGGCCAGAGGTAGTCCTTCCACGCGGTCACGATCGCGAACACCGAGACGACGCCGAGGATCGGGCGCGACATCGGCAGGACGATCGACCAGAACAACCGGAACGGGCCCGCGCCGTCCGTTCGGGCAGCCTCGAAGATCTCGCGCGGCAACCCGTTGAAGAAGCGCGTGACGAGCACCACATTGAAGGCCGAGGTACCGGCCGGCAGCCAGACCGCCCAGTAGGTATTGATGAGCGATTGATCGAGCAGCGGCGGATGCAGGATCGTCAGATACAGCGGAACCAGCAGCACCACACCCGGCACGAACAGGGTGCCGAGCACGAGGCCGTTGAGCACCTTCGCATACGCCGGTCGCAGCACCGCGATGCCGAAGCCGGCCGTCGTCGCGACGATCAACTGCACGGCCCACGAGCCGACCGCGACCCAGATCGTGTTGAGGAACTGCGTGCCGATCCCGACCTGCGTCCAGGCGGCCACCACGTTGTTCCAGTCCCAGCCGTGCGGAAAGATCGCGATCGGCGTCTGGAGGGTGTCCTGCGTCGGGGTGACCGCCGATTTGAGCAGCCACAGCAAGGGGAAGACGCCCCACAGGATGAGCAGGATGAGAAGCACGAGGTGCACGGTGCCCAGGCCGAACCGGATGCCGGGGCGGCGCCGGTCCGACGTCGAGATGGCGGTGCGCTCGCCCGAGTCCTCCACGACTGCCCGGCTCAATTCTGGCTCCAGGCCCGGGTGAGGCGGAAGTAGACCAGCGAGAACAGGGCGAGGAAGACCGCAAGCAGCAGGCTCAGGGCGGTCGCCTTGCCGTAGTCGACCCCGATCCCGCTGCCGAAGGCGTAGCGGTAGATCAGTTGGAGCACCGTCAGCGTCGCGTTGGCGGGACCGCCGAAGGTGAGCAGGAACGGTTCGAGGAACACCTGAGCCGTTCCGATGATCTGGAGGATGAAGGTGATCAGCAGCACCGGACGCAGTTGCGGCAGGGTGACGTGCCAGATCTTCTGCCAGATGCCCGCGCCATCCATGTCTGCGGCGTCGTAGAGCTCGGGCGGCACGCTCGTCAGCGCGGCGAGATAGATGATGATCGTCCCACCCGCGGCCGCCCACGTGGCCTCGAGCACGATGGAGGGCATCGCCGTGGCGGCGCTCTGGATCCACGGCTGCGGCGGGATCCCCACCCAGCCGAGGATCGTGTTGAACACGCCGTGCGGGCTCGCGTCGTAGAAGCGCTTCCAGAGCAGGACCGCGACGACCGGTGGCACCACCACGGGCAGGTAGGCGAGCGCGCTGAACACGCCGCGGAGCCTGCGCACCTCGCTCATCAGCACGGCCACGACGAGGGGAAGCGGATAGCCGAAGATCAGGGCGAGCAGCGCGAACCATGCGGTGTTGAGCACGGCGGTCGGCACCAGCGGATCGCGGAACAGGGCCGTGAAGTTGTCGAAGCCCACCCAGGTGGTCACCACGAAGGTCGTGCGCTGGAAGGTCATCACCACCGAGCGCAGGATCGGCCACCACGAGAACACGCCGAAGACCACCAACAGGGGCAAGAGGAACAGGAGGTTCGCCGGCCCGCCGCCGCGGATCCAGGTGAGAGGCGTGCGCGGTCGTCGACGGCGGACGACGGTCCGCGGCGCCGTCAGCGGGGCGGATGGGGTGGTCATCGAGTCCGTTCCGTTCTGAGTCGTCGGGTGGGGCCGGCCGTCCCAGTGGAACGACCGGCCCCGTCGGCCAGCGGCTCAATGCCGCGGCCGCGTGCTTCTTGGTGTCGGCTTACTTCTTGGCGTCGGCGTCGATCAGCGCCTGGATCTGGGTGTTGACACCCTTCAGCAGCGCGTCGATGTCGGCATTCTTGTCGGTCAGCACCGCCTGCACGACGCTGTCGAGCGCCGCGTAGAGCTCCTGCGTGTGCTTGGCCGGCTCCGGGATGATCGTCTGGTCGAAGATGCCGTTCTGGAACGGAGCGACATTGGCCTTCGGCACATTGATGTAGGAGTCGATCCAGCCCAGCGAGGTGTCGAGCTGCTTCTTGTCGAAGATCGGCAGTTGCGGTACGCCAACGGGCTGCTTGTTCGCCACGAGCGACTTGGCGTCGGCGATCGCAGACCTCTTGTCGAGCAGCTTCTGCATGTAGTAGAAGTCGATCCACTTCACCGATGCCTGCTGCTCGGCCTTGCTCGCGCTCGGGCTGACCACCGCGACGTTGCCGCCGCTGAGCACGCCCGAGTTGTCGCCCTGAGTCGGGATCAGCGCCAGGCCGTAGTCCTTCGGGTCCACGCCGTTCTGCTGCACCAGGCTGGTCAGCACGTCGGAGCCCGACGGATACATCGCCGTCTGACCGGAGCCGAAGTACTGGTTCATGCCCGACCAGTCGAGGTTGAAGTTGCTGCCGAGCGAGTTGTCATCCCACCGCATCTGCTGGAGGAACTTCAGCGCGGCGACCGTCTGCGCGTTGTCGGCCGTCACCGTGGTGGTGTCGCCCTTGGTGACTTCCATGCGCCCGCCTCGCGAATAGGTCTGCTCGGTCAGGCCCCAGCCCCCGGTGTTGCCGGAGGTGAAGACCATGAAGCCGGCGATCCCGAGCTTGTCGGAGATCTGCTTGGCGTCCGAGCGCACCTCGTCCCACGAGGTCGGCGGCTTGTCGGGGTCGAGCCCGGCCTTGGTGAACAGCGCGCGGTTGTACGAGAGGCCGTAGGCGTACGGCCCGTAGGGGATGCCGAAGATGTCACCGGCGTCGTTCTTGGCCACCGCGAGCAGCGACTGGTTGAACTTCGAGGCGTAGGGCAGCGCCTTCACCTCGGACGTGATGTCTGCCAGCTGTCCGGCGTTCGCTAGCGTCTTGCTGTCGGTGAAGGGGACGTTGAACACGTCGGGCAGGGTCCCGGCCGCGAGTTGCGCCGAGAAGGTCGGACCCGTCCACTGGTACTCGACCGGCTTCACCAGGATGTTCGGGTTGGCCTTCTCGAAGTCCTTGACCCGCTGGTTGAACTGCGTGAAGGCGTCGGCCGAACTGCCGGGGATGAGGCTCGCGACGGTGATCGCGACCTTGCCGTTGCTGTTGCCGGAATCGCCGCCGGCCGAGCAGCCTGCCAGCAGACCGCCAGCCACAGCGGTCACGGCGAGGATCGCCGCGACCTTGCGAGGTGACTTCATTGTCTTGCCTTTCTCTTGGTGTTGGGGTTCTCCGTTGGCTCGTGCTGTGGTCGCAGCCACGCCGTGGAGTCCGAGGGAAGCTTGCCGTCGACAAGCTCCTCGCTGCCCAGGATCAACTCTGCGCCCTCCGGGAGCGCGAGCGAGTGAGCGGCGAAGTTCGTGATGCAGATGAAGTCGGCTCCGCGCCGGAAGGCCAGAGTGGTGGGCTCCGCGTCGATCCACTCGAAGGGGCCGTCCCCGAGGCCGATGCCCGCGCGGCGGAGGTCGAGCGCGTCGCGGTAGAGCGAGAGCATCGAGCGCGGATCCTGGAGCTCGGCCTCGACCGTGTACTCGGCCCACGCGGCGGGCTGCGGCAGCCAGGGTCCGGTCGCAGCGTGCTCGGAACTGAATCCGAAGGGCGGCCGCGTGCCGCTCCAGGGAAGGGGCACGCGGCATCCGTCGCGACCCGGATCCACGCCGCCCGAGCGGAAATGCATCGGGTCCTGCCGCAACCCCTCCGGGATGTCCTCGACCTCGGGCAGCCCGAGCTCGTCGCCCTGGTAGATGTACAGCGATCCCGGGAGCGCCGCGGTCAGCAGCGCGGCAGCGCGGGCGCGGCGGGTGCCCAGGTCGCGGTCGGTCGGGATGCCGAACCGCTTCGCCAGGAACGCGAAACTCGAGTCGTCACGTCCGTACCTGGTCACGGGCCGCGTGACGTCGTGGTTGCTGAGCACCCAGGTGGACGGCGCCCGAACCGGCGCGTGCGCAGCGAGCGTCATGTCGATGGACTGCTTCAGTTGCGCCGCATCCCATGGCCTGGCCAGGAAGTCGAAGTTGAACGCGGTGTGCATCTCATCGGGCCGCAGGTAGGCCACGAAGCGGTCGATCTCCGGCAGCCAGATCTCGCCGACCAGCACCCGTGTTCCCGGATACGAGTCGGCGACGGCACGCCAGCCGCGGTAGATGTCATGCAGCTCGTCGCGGTCCTGGTTGGGGTGCTCGCCCGGGCCCGGGTTGTCGGGCACCTCCGCCAGGTTCGGGTCTTTGACCAGCAGGGCGGCCGAGTCGATGCGCACCCCGGCGACCCCGCGATCGAACCAGAACCGGAGGATGTCCTCGTGCTCGCGGCGCACGTCGGGGTGGTTCCAGTTCAGGTCGGGCTGCTCGGGCGTGAACAGGTGCAGGTACCACTGCCCGGGCGTTCCGTCGGGGTTGGTGGTGCGCGTCCAGGTCTCGCCGGCGAAGGGCGACACCCAGTGGTTCGGCATGCCGTCGCCGTCGGGCCCGGTGCCGTCGCGGAACCAGAAGCGCCCGCGCTCGGGCGACCCCGGGGCGGCGGCCAGGGCGGCCTGGAACCAGGCGTGCCGGCTCGAGACGTGATTGGGGACGATGTCGATGATCGTGCGGATGCCGAGTTCGAGCGCCTCCTTGATCAGCAGCTCGGCCTCGGCGAGCGTCCCGAAGTCCGGGTGGATCGCGCGGTAGTCGGCCACGTCGTAGCCGCCGTCGGCGAGCGGCGAGGGGTACCACGGGGTGAACCAGATCGCGTCGATGCCGAGGTCGCGCAGGTAGCCGAGGCGCGATCGGACCCCGGCGAGGTCGCCCGTTCCGTCACCGTTGCCATCCGCGAAGCTGCGCACGTAGATCTGATAGATCACGGCGCTGCGCCACCACAGCGGGTCGGTGGTCGGCGGGTGGACAACCGCGGTGCGGCTGCTCAGGACGTCAGAGTCCAACGGTGCTTCCTGTCGTTCCGGGGGTGCGGACGACGGAAGGTCTCCGTCGACATTCCGAAATGTAGCTTTGTCGACAGAATGATGCAAGAACTAAACAGACTGCAAGAAACTTGCGGGGGCTTGCAGCCCGCTACGTGCTGGGCGGGGGTGCGGTGCTCCCCCGAACGACCAGTTCCGGCTCGAAGAGGTACTCCTCCGGGGGCGCTGCCGTGCCCGACAACTGCGCGACGAGCAACTCGATGACCATGCGGCCCATCGGCTCGATCGGCTGCCGGACCGTGGTGAGCGGCGGGTCGATCGAGTTCATCAGGGCGGAGTCGTCGAAGCCCACGACCGACACGTCGTTCGGCACGTTCCTGCCCGCGCGGCGCACAGCCCGGATGGCGCCGAGCGCGAGCGGATCGGACGCGCAGATCACGGCCGTGACCCCGGAGGCCAGCAAACGCGCGGTCGCGGCCTGGCCCGCCTCGAGGCTGTAGTGCGAGTGCACCACCTGCTGGGCGGGGAGCGGGACGCCCGTCACCTGCGCGATCCGCTGGGCCGCCGCCAGCTTCCGCCGGGACGGGATGTGGTCGGCCGGCCCGAGGACGATGCCGATCCGTCGGTGACCGAGCTGCACCAGGTGGTTCCAGGCCAGTTCTACCGCCACCGCGTCATCCGTCGAGACGGTCGCGAACGACAGCTCGGCGACAGGCGCGTTGACGAGCACGGTCGGCAGTCGCAGCCCGGCCAGGCGGAGGTAGTGGTCGTGCGGAGCATCCTGCTGGGTGTACTGACCGCCGACGAACACCACACCCGAGACGTGCTGCTGGAGCAGGAGCTCGACGTTGTCGGCCTCGCTGATCCCGCCGACCGTCTGCGTGCAGAGCACCGGGGTGTAGCCGTTCTGGGCAAGGCCTCCCCCGACCACCTCACCGAACGCCGGGAAGATCGGGTTCTGCAGCTCGGGCAGGAACAGCCCGACCAGACGGGCCTTCTCGCCGCGCAGCTTGCTCGGCCGCTCGTAGCCCAGCACATCGAGCGCCGTGAGGACGGCCTGCCGGGTCGCCTCGCTGACTCCGGGCTTCTCGTTCAGGACCCGGCTGACGGTGGCTTCGCTGACACCGACCTGCTTGGCGACTTCCGCGAGACGACGGGACATGCAGGAATCCTACGCAAACCACGCAAGAATTTGCAGGTCGACGCGAGCCGGCTCGCCGATCAGTGAGATCAGCCCGGAGGCAAGCCGTAATTCGCGCGGAAACTGCTGTGCTCGTAGTCGGTGTGATAGCGCCCGCGGTTCTGCAACTCGGTGATCACCCGCTTGAAGCGCTCCAAACCGTCGGGCTGAACGTCGACGTTGATGTTGAATCCGTCGGCGACGTCGGTGTCGATCCATTCGATGATGCGATCCGCGATCTGCTCCGGCGTGCCGAAGATCGCGCGCTGCCCGCGGTTGACGTTGTGGTGAACGAGCTGTTTGACGGTGAACTCGTTGGCCTTCGCCACCCCGCCGATATCGCCGCGGCGGTAGTTGATGATCTCGTCCTCGGTGGGGATCGAGTCGAAGAGCTCGTACGGAAGCTCCTTGTTCGGGTCCAACTCCTCGACCGGCAGCCCCAACTGCTTGGCGAGGTTGTTGACCAGGAAGTTCAGGTCGAGCATCTCGTCGAACTGCGCCTTGCGCTTGCGCGCATCCGCCTCGGTGTCCCCCACGACCGCGTAGAGACCCGGGCACACCACGAGATGGTCGGGATTGCGGCCGAACTTCGCCGCATGCGCCTTCGCCTCGGCGTAGAAGATCCGATCGTGATCGAGGTCGGGTTGCGAGGTGAAGAGCACGTCGGCGTACTTCGCCCCGAACTCCCGGCTCTGCTTCGAGACGCCCGCCTGGAACATCACCGGGCGGTCGCCCTCGTACCGGCCCGGCAGTTGCAGGATGCCGGACGAGCTGAAGTGCTTGCCCTGGTAGTCGACGCCCCGGGTGAGAGAGGTGTCGATGTAGACGTCGTTCTCCTTATCGGCCGTGATGGCCTCCCTCGGGAAGGAGTCCCAGAAGGCCGTGACGATCTCGACGAATTCGGCCGCCCGCTCATAGCGGGTTGTGCGGTCGAGCTTCTGATCGATCGGCAGCCCCAGCGCCTGAAGCGCCTGATCCTCTTGGCTCGTGACGATGTTCCAGCCCGCTCGGCCCTTGCTGATCTGCTGCAGGGTGGCGAGGTCTCGAGCCACGACGTAGGGGTGGCCGGTCAGCGCCGACCGAGTGCCGATCAGACCGAGGTGCTGCGTCTCGCGCGCGATCGCCGACAACAGGATGATGGGGTCCAGCCCCCGCCTCGGCTTGCGCAGGAAGCTGGTGCCAAGCACGGCGTGGGTGTCTGGCAGGAAGATGGCGTCGAACTTGGCCTCTTCGGCCAATCTGGCGAGCATGATCTGGTGATCGACGTCATCGACGAGGGTGGTCGCGTCGTCGAAAGCCTTCCAGCCTGCGTCGTGCCGGCCTGACGTGTGGAAGATCAGATTCAGGCGGATCTGCTTGACCAAATGACGAATCCCTCTCTCGGTGCAACCCCTTACGATAACGGACGCCCGGCCCGGCATAGCCTGTGCTCATGCTCCGCCACGCCAGCGCGCTCGTCCGGTCGACCCACCCGGGCCCGGCTCTGGCCGTCACGGTCGTCGCGGTGCTGCTGGGCGTGGCCGTCGGTCTCGAGCCGTGGCGGGTCGCGGTGCTCGGCATCGCGATCCTGTTCGATCAGGCATCGGTCGGCCTGTCGAACGACTGGATCGACGCCGAGCGCGACCGCGCCGTCGGGCGGACCGACAAGCCGGTCGCGCTCGGCCAGATCGGCGCTCCGACCGTGCGCACCGCCGCCTTCGTCGCGGCGGCCGCGAGCGTGGTGCTGACCCTCCCCCTGGGACTGCCCGCGACGGCCGTGCATCTCGTGACTCTCGGGTCGGCCTGGGCCTACAACGCAGGGCTGAAGAACTCGATGCTCTCGGTGGCGCCCTACGTCGTGAGTTTCGGACTGCTGCCCTCGATCGCGAGTCTGGCGCGGCCGACTCCGACGCTTCCGGCGTGGTGGGTATTCGCCGCGGGCGCGCTGCTCGGCATCGCGGCGCACTTCGCCAACGTGCTGCCCGACCTCGACGACGATCGGCGCACAGGCGTCCGCGGCCTGCCGCACCGGCTCGGGCTGCGGGCCTCGATCCTGATCACCTGGGTGGCGCTGCTGCTCGCAGCGGTGGCCGTGACGGTCGGCGTGGCCGCCGGACCGGGCGGACTCCCGGTCTTCGCGGTCGTCGGTCTGCTCGTCTCGGTGGTGATCTCGATCCTCGGAACCCTGCTGGCGCTCCGGCGAGGAGTCGGGCGCTGGCTCTTCCGCCTCGTCATCGCGGCGGCGCTCGTCGATGTGGCGATGCTGGTGCTGGCGGGCACCCGGATGCTGGCCTGATGAACCGCGCGACCCCTCACTCCGTTGATCCCTACGAGGGAGGTGTGCGCGATGCCCAAGGATGACGCGAAGGCGGACGAGGCCGCAGCCCTTCGCGCGCTCGCAGACGCGCACTCGGCCGCGCTCTGGCGCTACGTCGTGCACCTCACGGGGGATCGCGCGGGGGCCGACGACGTCGTGCAGGAGACGCTGCTGCGCGCCTGGCGGTCCCCCGCGATCCTCGCCCAGCCTCCCGACGGCACTCGCGCGTGGATGTTCACCGTGGCGCGTCATCTCGTGATCGACGAGGTGCGCAGTGCGCGCAAGCGGCACGAGTTCACCGCCGAAGAACTGCCGGAGCGCGCCGAACGCGACAAGACGGACGCCCTCTTCGAGTCCCTGCTGATCGAGGAGGCTCTCGCCTCGTTGAGCTGGGATCACCGCGCCGTCATCGTGCACGCGTACTACGGCGGTCGCAGCGTGGCCGAGGTCGCGCGCGAGCTTGCCATCCCGGAGGGCACCGTCAAGTCGCGCATGCACTACGGACTGCGTGCGCTCCGTCTGGCCCTGCAAGAGAAGGGAGTGACGCGATGACGAGCGGTCACACCCACTACGCCGACTGGGATGCGGCATACGTCCTGGGTTCACTCTCGCCCGCCGAGCGGCGCGAGTTCGAAACGCACCTGGAGGGGTGCGAGCGCTGCCGAGAATCCATCACCGAGCTGTCCGGTCTGCCCGGCCTGCTCGGCCGACTCGATGCGGACCGCGCCTTCGCGCTGCTCGAGCACTCCGACGAGGCGGATGCCGCCGAGCCGGCGCCGATTCCTCCGGTGCCCGCCGACCTCGTGGCCAGGATCCAGGGGCGGGATGCCGCGCGGCGATCGCGTCGGCGCACGCGCCTCGTGCTCGGCCTCGCTGCTGCAGCAGTGGTCGCGACTGCGATCGCGATCCCGGTGTCGATCGCGGCCGCCCCGCATCCGACCGTGTCAACCGCCCTGTCGCAGGTCGTCGCGAGCCCGCTCAGCGCCGACGTCGAACTCACCTCGGTCGGCTGGGGAACGCAGGTCGAGATGAGCTGCCGCTATCGCGACATCGATACGGATGCACCCCCGGCGACCCGCTGGGTGTACGCCCTGTGGGTGGTGCAGAAGAACGGAACCGCGAGCGAGCTCTCCAGCTGGTCGGCAGCCAACAACACCACGGTCACCCTGAGCGCCGGCACTTCCGTGCCGGTCGACCAGATCGCCGCGGTGCAGGTGCGATCCGTACGCGATGGCAAGGTTCTGCTCCAGTCGGACCTGGGGTCCTGACGCTACTGCTCTGCTGCGCCCGCTGACGGGGCCGTCGCCGTCGCGGCGGCATCCTTTTCGTGAACGGGGTTGCGGATGCCCAGGAACGACACGATGCCGCCCAGGATCAGCAAGGCCGCGGACGCGATCATGGCGCGGTGCACGCCGTTCAGATCGAGGCTGCCGCCGACGATCACGGCGAGCATCGCAATGACGATCAGCCCCGCGACGCGCGACACCGCGTTGTTGACCGCCGAGGCGATCCCCGAGCGTGAGGTCTCGATCGACCCCAGGATGGCCGAGGTGAGCGGCGACACCGTCAACGTGACTCCGAGCCCGAACACCAGGATGCCCGGCAGCACCTGCCACCAGTAGTTGAACGGGTGGCTGATGAGCAGCATCAGCAGGGCACCGAGCCCGGCGATGATCGGACCGATCGTCATGAACAGGCGAGGGCCGAATCTGCCCGACAGGGCGCCGACGCGCGAACTGAACAGGATCATCATGAACGTCACCGGGATGGATGCCAGGGCCGCCCACGTCGCCTTCAGCCCCGCGCCCTGCTGCAGGTACACGCCGAGCGCGAATCCGTTGAGCGAGAGCGCGCCGTAGATCAGCGCGGTGGCGACGTTGCCTGTCCAGAAGTTGCGCACCCGGAACAGGCTGAGCGGCAGCATCGGGTTGCGGTGCACTCGCTGGCGGACCAGGAATCCGGCGAACGCGAGAATGCCGCCGGCCAGAGGCAGGTAGATGGCCGGGCTGCCCCAGCCCAGTGTCGACTGCTCGATCAGCGCGAACACCACCCCGCCGAGTCCGAGCCCGCAGAGGACCGCGCCGAGGTAGTCGATCGACACGCCCTCCTCACGCACATCCTTCTGGCCGAGCAGCTTGAGCAGGACCAGGGTCACGGCGATGGGGAGCACGTTGATGACGAAGGCGTAGCGCCACGACAGGTTGTCGGCGAACAGACCGCCGATCACGGGCCCGGCGATCATGGCGATCGTCGTCATGCCGGTCCAGGTGCCGATCGCCTTGGCCTGAGCCGGCCCCCGGAAGTTGGAGGTGATCAGCGCCAACGAGCTGGGCACCAGGAGCGCTCCCGCGATCCCCTGCACGGCCCGCGCCGCGATCAGGAATTCGACGTTCGGCGACAGGGCGATCGCCAGCGACGCGACCCCGAAGGCGACCAGTCCGACCCGGATCACCGTGATGCGGCCGTAGACATCGCTCACCGAGCCGGCCACGAGGATCAGCGAGCCGAGGGTGATCAGATAGGCATCCACGATCCACTGCTGCGCCTCGAGCCCGCCGCCCAGCTCGCGCCGGATCGCCGGCAGCACGACGTTGACGATCGTGCCGTCGAGGAACGACACCAACGAGGCGAGGATGGCGATGGCGAGGACGAGGCGTTGTTCCTTGGTCACGGCCTCACGCTATCCCCGACCGTCGACGTCGCGCTTGTTCAGCGGTCGACCGCCTCCACCACGGCATCGATCACGCCGGGTTCGAGCAGGATGCGGAAGTGCCCGACCACCGGCAGTTCGATATTGCGCGCGCCCTCGAGCACGCACCCGTCTGGGATGTGCGGATCGAAGCTCGGGTAGATCGACGTGATCCGCTCGTTGACGGCGCGCTCGGCGGCCAAGCCGGCGATCACCGGGTCGGTCGGCAGAAAGGCGCGGAGCGCGGGATTCGGCGCGATCCTCGCCATCGCAGAGCCGCTGAACGGCGAGGCGATCGCGACCATCCGATCGACCAGGCTCTCGCGATCATCGAGCGCCATCAGGTGCTTGCCGACGATGCCGCCCTTGCTGTGCGCGACGATCGCGACGCCCGTCAGGCCTCGATCGACCAGGTAGGCGTGCACGCGGGCGGCCGTCGCGGGGATCGGAGCACGGTTGAGTCCGAGGGCCGGGATGACGTGCACCGGATGCCCGTCGGTGTTCAGCCGCTCGGCGATCGGACGCAGATAGTGCCAGCTCTCATAGATGCCCGGCAGGATCACCACCGGTCGCAGCCGGCCGTCGGCGAACGACGGTGGAACCGCCCAGGCCCGAACGGCGTCCACTCGGAAGCGGATGGCGTTCGGGTAGTCGGCCAGCAGCCGCAGGGCGTGCTCCCGGCGGCTGACCATACCCAGAGCCTAGGACGGGAGTCCCAGAGCCACCCCGGGGTCTTCGGCCAGCAGCTCGCGCACCCGCGGAATGACCTCGCGGCCGTACAGCTCGATCGAGTTCATCAGCAGCTCGTGCGGCACGGTGCCGCTCGTGTACTTGAGGTCGAAGCGCTGGATGCCGAGCGAGCGCACGGTGTCGGCGATCTTCTGCGCGACCGTCTCCGGCGATCCGACATGCAGCGCGCCGTCGTGGATCTCCGCCTCGAAACGATCGCGGTTCGTGGGCGGCCATCCGCGGTCACGGCCGATCGAGTTGATCATGACCTCGTGGTGGGGCCAGAGGATGTCGGCGGCCTCCTGGTCGGTGGCCGCGATGAACCCGGGCGAGTGCACCGCGACCGGCAGGGTCGGCTGACCGAGCTGGGCCAGGGCGCGATGGTAGAGGTCGACGTAGGGCGCGAAGCGTGCCGGCTGCCCGCCGATGATGGCGAGCACCAGGGGCAGGCCGTGCCGGGCGGCGCGCACGACCGACTCGGGGCTGCCACCGACGCCGACCCAGGCCTTCAGCCGGTTGGCGGTCTTGGGATAGACCTCCTGCTCGGTCAGCGGCGGCCGGATCGCGCCCGACCAGGTGACCGGGCCCTCGTCGAGCAGCTTGGCGAGTAGGTCGAGCTTCTCCTCGAACAGGACCTCGTAGTCCTGCAGGTTGAACCCGAACAGCGGGAACGACTCGGTGAACGACCCGCGCCCCAGGATCATCTCGGCGCGGCCGTTGCTCACCGCATCCAGGGTGGCGAACTTCTCGTAGACGCGCACCGGGTCGTCCGAGCTCAGCACGGTGACGGCGGTGCCCAGGTGGATGCGCTCGGTGCGGCTCGCGATCGCGCCGAGCACGACCTCGGGAGACGAGATCGCGAAGTCGTCGCGGTGGTGCTCCCCGATCCCGAAGAAGTCGACGCCGACCTGGTCGGCCAGCACCGCCTGCTCGACCACGTTGCGGATGACTTGCGGGTAGGGCACCTTCTCGCCCGCCGCATCCACCTCGACATCACCGAAGGTGTCGAGGCCCAGCTCGACCGGCTTCTGAGTGGATTCGAGGGCCGGGTCGGTCTTCTTCGCCATGCGTTGCTCCTAGTTCATGCGTTCGTATTGACTTGAACACCCTCGCTGCCTCGAGTATTCCTGGAATACTGTCGAGCGGAGTAGGGGGTGCCGATGCCGTTCATCGACTCGACAGGAGCGCCTGTCGACGGCGTCCACCTGCTCTACCGGCCGGCCGCGGTGCGGCTGTTCCAACTCGAGCGGGGCTTCGCGTGGATCGACCCGCGCGACGGATCCCGCACCGACATCCCCGCGCACGACCCGACCCGGCCGCCCACCGACCCGCACAACTCGACCGATCTCGCGTCGGTGCCCGCGTTCCTGTGGGGGCTCGTGGCGAGCTACGGCCATCAGACGCTGCCGGCGATCCTGCACGACGCGCTGTCCGATCGGGCGGACGAGGCCGCGCCCGCCGATCGATTCGCGGTGCGGCGTGCAGCTGATGACGCATTTCGGGTCGCGCTCCGCGAGAGCGGGGTGACGACCCTGCGGGCCACGACGATGTGGGCCGTGGTGTCGATGCAGCGGTATCTGCGGTTCCGGACGGCGCTGGGCGTCGTCCTGGTGGCGCAGGTAGTGCTCGGCGGTCTCGCGGTGATCGCGGCGGTGGTGCTCGGGTTGCTGGGGCATCCGCTGCTCCTGCTGGTCGCGCTGGCACCGGCGGTCCTCGCGCTGGCCTGGGGCCGCGATGCGCCCGTGGTGATCGCGAGCAGCTACCTTGGCGCCCTGTACTCCCCCCTGATCGTGACCGCGGCCATCGCCTCGGCGATCGAGTACCTGATCGCGCTCGTCGTGTTCGTCATCACCGGGCTGCGGGGTGCTCTCCCCCGACCGGGCCCGACCCTGCGCAAGGAGTGACGTGGCGGCGCACAGCGCGGGGATCCTGCTGCACCGGATGACGGCATCCGGTCTCGAGGTCTTCCTCGGTCACATGGGCGGCCCGTTCTGGGCGCGCAAGCAGGAGCACGCCTGGTCGATCCCGAAGGGCGAGACCGAGGCGGGCGAGAACGACCTCGAGGTCGCCCTGCGTGAGTTCGCGGAAGAGGTAGGCACGGCCGCGCCCGACGTGGCCTACGTCGAGCTTGGCAGCTTCCGGTATTCGAGCGGAAAGACGGTCACGGTGTTCGCGGGCGAAGCACCGGATTTCGAGCTGACCGAGTTGTGCAGCAACGAGTTCGAGCTCGAATGGCCGCCGCGCTCGGGTGTGACGCACCGGTTCCCCGAGTTCGACACTGCGCGCTGGGTCGGCGAGGCGGATGCCCGATCGCTCCTCGTGGCGGGTCAACGTCCGGCACTCGACGCTCTGCAGACACGCCTCGACACGACGTGACGTGCGACAGCGCCGGGGCGGGGCACGCCGCACGAAATCGTGCACAGGCTCTCATTGCGAATCAATCCGGGTACGCAGGACAATGGCCCATCGGTCCGTCTGCCATCTCATCGGGCCGAGAAGCAGAAAGCTCTTCGGTGATCGGATCGGAGTCGTGTGCTCAGAGATGTGGCAGCCGTCTCGACGGGATTCGTCGAGCGCGACGAGTCTCGAATCGTCTGGCAGGAGTTCGGGTCAGGTGCGGACTGCATCTTGTTGATGCCGACGTGGTCGATCGTGCACAGCGACTTCTGGCGCGAGCAAGTCCCCGTTCTTGAGCGGCAGCATCGGGTCATCACCTTCGACGGTCTCGGCAACGGTGGGTCAGACCGGCCAACAGATCCGGGGTTGTACGGTGACCTCTCGTTCGCTCGAGATGCCGTTCGCGTTCTCGATGCCTGCGGAGTCGAGCGGGCCGCGGTGATCGGAGTCTCGCAGGGAGGCGCGTGGACCTTGGCGCTCGCCGCCCTTCATCCAGAACGAGTGAGTTCCGCCATCTTCATCAGCCCGAACGTGCCGCTGGCGGCAAGCCATCCCGTGCGCGCTGCCGCGGCGGCACGATTCGATGACGTGCTGGAGACTCACCCGGGATGGGCGAAGTGGAATCGACGGTTCTGGATCGAGCATTACGAGGAGTTCCTGCGGTTCTTCTTCGGGCAGTGCTTCACGGAACCGGATTCCGAGGTTCAGATCGAGCACTTCGTCAGCATGGGTCTGGAAACATCGGCCGAGGTTCTGCTCGCGACCGTCGAAGCGCCAGAAGAAGATTCCCTGACGCCGGAGCTCGCCGTGGATTTCGCGGAGCGGCTCTCGTGCCCGTCGATGGTGCTGCACGGTGACCAAGACGCGATCTCGCCACTGGCCCGAGGAACCGAACTTGCTCGTCTTGCCCAATCGCAGTTGCACGTCCTTCCCGGAATGGGCCACGAACCGCAGTGCCGGAGCCCACAGCTCACCAACGACCTGATCATCTCGTTCCTCAACACAGTCAAGGAGACCCGTATATGACGACGGACGGAAAACCGGCAGAAGTCGACTCCGACACCGCCGCCGCGATCATTGCGACGGCTCGCGACTACTATGAGGGCTGGTTCGAGGGCGATGCGGATCGGATGCGGCGTGCCCTGCACCCCGACCTGGTCAAGCGGCCGGTGCCGCAGCCGAGTGAGGGAGCGATGACCGCGACCTTCCGGGACATGGTCGAAGCAACCGAACAGGGAATGGGCACGCGGCATCCCGCCGATCGACGCGGCATCGACATCACCATCAATCACGTGCACGGCGACATCGCCGACGTTCACGTGACCGGCGCCGTCTACGTCGACTACCTGCACATGGTCCGTGTCGGAGGCAGATGGCAGATCCTCAATGCCCTGTGGGCACCAGCCGACACCGTCGGATAGACGGGAACGCGGGCGCGAGGCTCAGGACTGATCCGGGAGCGGCAGGCTCCACGCGATCATGTCGAACACGCGCCGAAAGCCGAGCGACCGGTAGACGGGCTCTCCCATCTCACTAGCCTGCAGCACCGCGACCGACGCTCCGTTGGATGCTCCCCACTCGATCCCCGCGACGGTGAGAGCTGAACCGTAGCCCCGGCCGCGGAACTCCGGCGGCGTTCCGATGCCATACAGGCCGACCGAGTCCCGATCGAGGAATGCCATCGAGCAGGACACCGCGACCCCCTCCCGCCGCCCGATGAAGAGACGGTAGGGCGACGTCGGTCCCAGGCACAGCTGCCGCCACGGCTGCAGCCAGGGATGGTCATCGCCGCGTGGCGGGTCGATCCCGAAAGACGAGTCGAAGAGGTCGGTCCACTCGCGAACCTGCGCCGCGGTCGCCACCTGGTCGATCAGGAGCTCGTCCGGTCGCGGGGGGAAGTCGGCATCCGTGGCGACGAACATGCCTGGCTCAACCTCCGGTTGCCAACCGACTGAATCCAGACGCGTCTCGAGGTCGCCGGGGCCGCACGACGGCGACGTGATCCATTGCGCCCTTGAACCCACGGCATGAGCCCCCTGCCCGACCGCGGCGATTCGTGCGTCGGCGTCGCGCCCCAGAGCACACCAGGATGCGCCGTTGAACCACGAGTTGGAGCCTTCAGTCGTGACCCAGAGCAGATCCGGGTCGTCGTGCACCACCGTCGTCGGATTTCGGGCGAAATCGCGTTGCATCGACCAGACGTTGACCTCTACGGGGTGCGGATCGGCCACGCCAGGATGGTAGCGATTCGCCGAGGCACGTGCAATGGCGCCGAGCCGCTCAACCCGAGGGCTGGATCTCAGGGGATTCGAACCCCGAGACGCGCAGCGTCTCGCGTCAGCGACACAAGAGCCACCCGGGGTGAGTAGTGGGTGGATCTGAGGGGATTCGAACCCCTGACCCCCTGCATGCCATGCAGGTGCGCTACCAACTGCGCCACAGACCCGCAGCCCCGATACCGGGGCAACTGGACTAGGTTACTACATCCTCAGGAGCTCAGCCCTCGGTCTGCACGGGTGCGGGCAGATCGAGCGGCACTGTCGGGCAGTCCTTCCAGAGCCGCTCGAGCGAGTAGTACATGCGATCCTCTTCGTGGAAGACGTGCACCACCAGGTCGCCGAAGTCCAGCAGCACCCAGCGCCCCTCGGCACGCCCCTCGCGGCGAAGCGTCTTGACGCCGGCTTCGTTGAGCTTGTCTTCGACCTCGGATGCGATGGCGAGCACATTGCGCTCGTTGCGCCCGCTGGCCAGCAGGAAGACGTCGGTCAGCGGCAGGGGGCCCGAGACGTCGAGCGCCACCAGATCCTCGCCCTGCTTGGAGTCGGCCGCGTGTGCCGCGATGCGCACCAGTTCGCGCGCGTGATCAGATGCCGTCACAGTGTCCTTCGAAGTCCGTCACGCACTCAGAGCGTGCCCGAGACGAGGCCGGCGACCAGCAGACCGACGACCACGACGGCCATGGCCGAGGCGGCCACGATCAGGATGGTGAATCCGCGGGTGCCCGGCTGCTTCGTCGGCGCGATGATCGCGCCTGTTGCCGTGTGGGTGCTCACGGCCTTGATCGCCCGCACCGGCATCGAGTCGGTGTTGGCGACCTGGTGATCACCCGGGTCGAGCAGGTGATCCAGGTCGGATTCATCGAGCCGCGAGGGATGGGCCCCCGTCGACGAGTAGCTGTGCGGCAAGGAGATCGACCCCGTGAGCAGGATCTCGCCGTTGCCGCTCATCGGGCCGGTGATCGTGTGCTCGGGCACCGAGGGCAGCACCAGGGCGCTGGTGGTGATGGCACCGCTGCCTGCTCCGACGCTGCGCGAGATCGTCGTCTCGATGACCTGCTCGGCGTCGTCCAGTTCCGCCTGCGTCGACCAGTGACCGACCGAGGTCGGACCGGATGCGGGCCCGCTCGGCGCCGCAGCAGGCGCGCCCGACGGTGGCTGCACCAGCGCCGGAGCACCCTGCGGCGCCGGCGCGGACAGCAGCGGATCAAGGACCGGCGCCTGAGCAGCCGGCGTCTGGGCAGCCGGCGTCTGTGCGGCCGGCGCCTGGGCAACCTGCATCTCTGGGGCCGGCACCGGGGTGACGACCGGCGGAGCGAGCAGTTGAGCCGCCGCTGAGGGGGCGGGGGTCGACGGCTGAGGGATAGGCTCCGCGGGCACCGCGAAGAGCGATTCGAAGGTGGAGAGGGCGTCCTGCTCCTCGGGTGCGGCCTGCGCGTCGGGCTGCTGGGCGGCACGGCGGCCGGGCAGAGGTGCCGGGGCATCCGGAGCTGGCGTGAACGGCTCGCGTCCCGCGGCGAGGGCGTCGAACTCCGCGAGAGCCGAGTCGAGCCGCGTCGAGGGCTGAGACGTGGGCGCCACAAGCGGCGGGGGCGTCACGAGGTCGACGGGTTGCGGTGCGGCGACGGGCGCGGCAGCGGGGGCGACATACGCAGGAGCAGCTGGAGCGACCGCCTCTGGCGTGGGAGTCGGGGCGGGCGCGACAGCCGGAGAGGCCGCCACGATGGGCGTCTGATCCGTCGGAACCGCGGTGATGCCCTCCGCCTCGCGCAGTGCGCGCAACTCGCGACGAGTCATCGTGTGCTCGCCCTCGGCCGCCGGCGCCGTCGGCGCATAGCTGGGGCTCGCAGCGGCCGCGAGAACCTGGTCGCGGTTCTGCGTCTGGAAATCCACGGTCCCGTCGTACGACGGCGCCCAGCTGGGTGTCGCCGAACGGCGGCCCTCCGGGCTGTAGTCCTTCGGCCGGTAGGACGGCGCGTCCTGCGCGGGGAGCGCCTGAGTGGGCGGCAGGTCGGCGTGCCCGGGCGTTTCAGCGGTGCGCCGGGGGCGGAGGTTCTGCCCGTCGTACTGCGGAAGCGGCGGACGCGTGGTCGTCGCGTAGTTGAGAGGCTCTGCGTTGAGAGGCTCCGCGTTCGCATGCGAGGCGGGAGCGGTGGATGCGGGGGGCTGAGTCACGGCATTCGGGTCCGCGAAGGCTCCGGGCGGGGCGTCGGCTCGCTCGGTCTGCCGTGCCGCTCGTCGCGATTGCAACGGCGGTTCCTGATATGTTGTCATGTCCTACTCCGGTAGAGGTGATGCTTGGAGATGTACTGAACAACACCGTCGGGGACCAAGTACCACACCGGGAAACCCCGGTCGACTCGCCGTCGGCAATCCGTTGACGAGATCGCAAGGGCGGGTACCTCAAGGGAGCTTACGCCCTGCTCCGGCAATCCGCGAATGCTCAGCGCGTGTCCCGGGCGTGAGACGGCGACGAAGTGCGCCAGCTCCCAGAGCTCTTCCACGTCCTTCCACTCGACGATCTGCGCGACCGCATCGGCTCCCGTGATGAAGAACAGATCGGCATCCGGATGCTGCTGCCTCAGGTCGCGCAGCGTGTCGATGGTGTACGTGATGCCGCCCCGGTCGATGTCCACGCGGCTCGTCGTGAACCGGGGATTCGACGCTGTGGCGATGACCGTCATGAGATACCGATGCTCGGCGGGGCTCACGCCCTCCTTCATCCAGGGCTGGCCGGTGGGGACGAAGATCACCTCGTCGAGGTCGAAACTCTGCTGCACCTCGCTGGCGGCCACCAAGTGGCCGTTGTGAATGGGATCGAAGGTTCCGCCCATGACGCCGACACGACGTCGGCGCACGGCCCCGTCGATGGCAGCGTCGCTCACGCGCACCGCGATCTAGTGGTGACCGTGCCCGGCGTCGGAGTGGCCGGACGCCCCGCCCGTCTTGTCGCTGTGGCGGTTGGCCACGTCGCGATAGCTCCAGGTGACCAGCGCGGTCACGAGGAAGAACGCTCCGGCGATGGCCGGGAACGCCCAGTTGGGCATGACGAGCTGTGCGGGTGCCGCTTCGGTGAGAAGCGAATACAGGTGCGACATGGATTCGAGCCTAGTCCGCCGCTCAGCCGCGGATCTGCCCCGACCCGCGCACCAGCCATTTCGTGCTGGTCAGCTCGGGCAGGCCCATCGGACCGCGCGCGTGCAGCTTCTGCGTCGAGATGCCCACCTCGGCGCCGAAACCGAACTCGCCGCCGTCGGTGAAGCGGGTCGAGGCGTTCACCATGACCACCGCAGAATCCACCTCGGCGAGGAACCGCTCGGCCCTGGCCAGGTCATTGGTCACGATCGTCTCGGTGTGGTGCGTGGAGTAGCGGCGGATGTGGTCGAGCGCGGCATCCAGATCGTCGACGACCCCGACGGACAGGTCGAGGCTCATGTGCTCGGTCGACCAGTCCTCGTCGACGACGGGCACCGAGTCGGGGAAGATCGCGCGCGCCCGCTCGTCGGCGTGCAGAGTGACGCCCTGCTCGCGCAGCGCCCGGAGCACCGGCGGCAGCAGGCGCTCGGCCGCGCGGGCATCCACGAGAAGGGTCTCGAGCGCGTTGCACACACTCGGCCGCTGGACCTTCGCGTTGACGGCGATCTCGGCGGACATCCGCTCGTCGGCGCTCTCGTCGAGAAACAGGTGCACGACCCCCGCGCCCGTCTCGATCACGGGGACCTTCGAGTCGCGCACGACACTGTCGATCAACTCGGCGCTGCCGCGCGGGATGAGCACGTCGACCTTGCCGCGCGCCTGCATCAGCGCCGTTCCGCCCTCGCGCCCGAACTCGTCGATCGTCTGCACAGATTCGGCCGGCAGCCCGACGCTCGCGAGGGCCTCCTGCAGCAACTCGACCAGCACGCGGTTCGTGTTCGCGGCGGCGCGGCCGCCCCGCAGCACGACCGCATTGCCGCTCTTGAGCGCCAGGGCGGCGATGTCGATCGTCACGTTGGGGCGCGCCTCGTAGATCGCGCCGATCACCCCGAACGGCACGCGCACCTGACTCAGCAGCAGGCCGTTGGGCAGTGTCGAGCCGCGGACCACCTCGCCGACCGGATCGGGCAGGGCGGCGATCTGGCGCACCGCGTCCGCGAGGCCCTGCAGGCGCGCCGGGTCGAGGCGCAGGCGATCCTGCAGGCCGGCGCTCAGGCCGTTCTCGCGGCCGTTCGCGATGTCGAGCTCGTTGGCGGGCAGGATGCGCGCCGCCCCGCCTTCCACGGCGCGGGCGATCGCCTCCAGACCCGCGTCCTTGGGGCCGGATGCCGTGGTCGCGAGCACGATCGAGGCGCGACGGGCGGCATCCAGCTTGTCGTCGAGCGAGGGCAGGGCCGTCACGGTGTCTGACATGGCTCGGATTCTACCGAGGAGCGCGCATCAGCCGGACTCCTGGAGGCGCGACCCGGTCACGCGCAGTCCGCGAGCCCGCTCACCGGCGAGCGACTCCAGCAGGTCGTCTCGGACCCGCCTCCCGTGCTCCCGCGCCAGGCGAGTGGCCGTCGCGGCGTCCCGCGCCCGGAGGGCCGCGACGATCGCGAGATGCTCATGACGACTGCGTTGCTGCCGGTCGGCGCGACTCGCTTCCAGCCATCTCGCGCGCGCAAGACGGATCAGCGCGGAACGGACTCCGTCGGTGATCAGCGGGTTCCCCGCCAGCGCGACGAGCTCCACGTGGAATCGTTCGCCGTCGCGGATCACCTCGTCGGGCCCATCGGACTGCCGCTCGGCGAGCTCGGCCAGCGCACCGAGCTCGGCATCGGATGCCGAACCGACCACCACCTCGATGGCCGCGGCTTCTAGAGCCTCGCGGTAGGCGACCGCGTGCACGACCTCATCCAGATCGAGCGGCGCGACGATCCAACCCCGGCCCTCGCGGCGCACCAACCCTTCTGCCGCGAGCCGGGCTAGAGCGGCGCGTACCGGCGTGCGGGATGCCCCGCTCGCCCCTTCGAGGCCCCGCTCGCTGAGCGGCTGGCCCGGGCTCAGTCGCAGCGCCAGGATGTCTCGACGCATGCGGTCGTATGCGCTCTCCGTCTGCATCCGTGCCGACCCTTCGATTGGTATACCGAGATGGTATACCAATAGGCTGCGGGCATGAGTTCCGCTGCCGCGTCCCTGACCCGTCGCGCTCCCCGCCCCTGGGCGATGCTGGCGATCGCCGTGGTGGCTCAGGCATCGGTGACCGTGGTCCTCAGCACCCCGGCCTTTCTCATCCCTCTCCTGCACACCGTCCGCCACCTGTCGCTGGCGCAGGCCGGGTTGCTCGCCGCAGCCCCCAACCTCGGGATGGTGCTGGCATCAGTCGCCTGGGGCGCGGCGGCGGATCGCTGGGGCGAGCGCAAGGTCCTGATCGTCGGTCCTCTGATCACCGGCGTGTTCGTCATCGTGGCCATGACCGTGAGCGGCTACGTCGCCCTCGGTGGCGCCTTCCTCGGCGCGGGGGTGGGAGCCGCGTCGGTGAGTGCGGCGAGCGGACGGTTGGTCGTCGGCTGGTTCCCCCGCGAGAGGCGGGGCCTGGCGATGGGGATCCGTCAGACCTGTCAGCCACTGGGGGTGGCGGTTGCCGCCCTGGTCGTTCCGTCGCTGGTGACGGGTGGGTCGATCCAGCCCGCTCTCATCTTCGGTGCCGCGCTGGTGCTGCTCAGCGCGGGCGGCTGCGCCATCCTGGTGATCGACCCGCCGCGACAGTCGCGCGCGCGGGTGGATGGAGTCACCGACAACCCGTACCGGCGCGACGGCACGCTGCTGCGCATCCACCTGGTGTCGATCCTGCTCGTCGTGCCGCAGTTCGCCCTGTCGACGTTCGGCCTGGTCTGGTTCGTCGTCGCATTGCATTGGTCGACTCTCGCGGCGGGGACCGTCGTGGCACTCGCGCAGTTCTTGGGGGCCCTCGGGCGGATCGCGGTGGGCGTGCTGAGCGACCGGGTCGGCAATCGGCTGCGGCCGCTTCGCTGGGTCGCAGTGGCGGGCATCGGGCTCCTGCTGCTGACGGCCGCGGCGGGCGCTCTCGACTGGAATGCCGCCGCCGCGGTCTGCTACATCCTGGCCAGCTGCATCAGCGTCGCGGACAACGGGCTGGCCTTCACCGCGGTGGCCGAGTTCGCAGGACCGCACTGGTCAGGGCGGGCGCTCGGCGCTCAGAACACCGGCCAATTCATCGGGGCCGCGATCGTCGCGCCCGTAGTCGGGGCACTGATCGGGACGGTGGGGTACCCGGTGGCGTTCGCACTGGTGGCGCTTGCGCCCGCCCTGGCCGTCCCATTGGTACCGCCGGCGAGCCGAGAGGCGGAGCGCGAGTCTTAGCCCCGCGAGGCGGGTTCGAACCAGGTGCCCGTGACCTCGCCGGCCAGAGCCGCTGCCACGTTGCCCGTCGAGGCGAGCAGCACCGGCGTGCCGGCCGCGGCCGCGAGCTTCGCCGCCGCGATCTTGGTGCCCGCTCCCCCGGTTCCGACTCCGGCCGAGCCGACGTCGCCGAGCTCGACCCCCGAGAGGTCATCGTCGAACGGGACGACCGAGATCGGCCGGGCTCCCGGCTCATGCGGGGGGCGCGTGTAGAGCGAGTCCACGTCGCTGAGCAGCACCAGCAGGTCGGCACCGACCAGCTCGCTCACCAGGGCGGCGAGACGGTCGTTGTCGCCGAACCGGATCTCATGCGTGGCGACCGTGTCGTTCTCGTTGACGATCGGCAGGATGCGCAACCCGAGCAGACGCTCCATGGCCCGTTGCGCGTTGCTGCGGTGGGTCGGGTTCTCGAGGTCCCCGGCCGTCAGCAGCACCTGCCCTGCCACGATGTCGAACCGATCGAGGCTGTCCTGGTAGCGGTAGATCAGCACGTTCTGACCCACCGCGGCCGCGGCCTGCTGGGTGGCGAGATCGGTCGGTCGGGAATCGAGCTTGAGGTACGGCATGCCGGTCGCGATGGCGCCCGACGACACCAGGATGACCTCCACGCCGCGCGCGTGCGTCGCGGCGAGCGCGTCGACGAGCGGTGCGATCTGGTCGGCGTTGGAGCCGCTGATCGACGAGGAGCCCACCTTCACGACCACGCGTTTGGCGCCGGTCACCTCGGCACGGAGCTCGGTCATTCGTCGTCCCCGCTGTCTTCAGCTCGTTCGGCGGCTCGGTTGCCCGCGTCGTCGGTGTCCCAGGTGCCGGCGTCTTCGCGCCACAGGCCCGCCTCGCGCTCGGCGGCCAACTCGGCGCGGGCGGCCGCCTTGGCATCCATCCGCTCGAAGTACTCCTCGCGGCGCTGGCCGCGCGTGGCGCGCCGGTTGTCGTCGAAGCGCGAGTCGGTGCCGCGCGGGCTCGTGATGAGCTCGGCGGCCGAGGTGAGGGTGGGCTCCCAGTCGAACACGACTCCGGCGCCCGCACCGATCATCACGGTCGAGCCGGGTACGGCGCCCGCTTTGAACAGCTCGTCCTCGACGCCCAGCTTGGCCAGGCGGTCGGCGAAGAATCCTACGGCCTCGTCGTTGGTGAAGTCGGTCTGCTGCAGCCAGCGCTCGGGCTTGGCGCCGATCACGCGGTAGACCGGGTCGGTGCCGCCCTCGACCTTGATCACGAAGTCGGGCTCGTTGACCGCGCGCGGGCGGATGACGATCCGCTGCTGCACCGGGATCGCCGCCTTGGCCGCCCGGTCGGCCTCCACGAGCTCGGCCAGCGCGAACGACAGCTCGCGCAGCCCCTCGCGGCTCACCGCGGAGATCTCGAACACCCGGTAGCCGCGCTCCTCGAGGGTCGGCCGCACGAAATCGGCCAACTCGCGGGCGTCGGGCACGTCGATCTTGTTGAGCGCGATGAGTTGCGGTCGCTCGAGCAGGGGGGTCTGGCCCTCGGGCACCGGATAGGCGGCGAGCTCGCCGAGGATCACGTCGAGGTCGCTGATCGGGTCGCGACCGGGATCGAGCGTGCCGCAGTCGAGCACGTGCAGCAGCGCGCTGCAGCGCTCGACGTGCCGCAGGAACTCGAGGCCGAGGCCCTTGCCCTCGCTCGCGCCCTCGATCAGCCCGGGGACGTCGGCGATGGTGTACCGCGTCTCACCGGACTCCACGACTCCGAGGTTCGGGTGCAGGGTCGTGAACGGGTAATCGGCGATCTTCGGCTTCGCCGCGCTCATGGCCGCCACCAGGCTCGACTTGCCGGCGCTGGGATACCCGACGAGCGCGACATCCGCCACCGTCTTCAGCTCGAGTCGGACGTCGCCCGTCCAGCCCTCGGTGCCCAGCAGGGCGAAGCCAGGCGCCTTGCGCTTGGTGTTCGCCAAGGCCGCGTTGCCGAGCCCGCCCTGACCGCCGGGGGCCACGACGAACTCGAGACCCGGCTGATCGAGGTCGATGAGCACCTCGTCGTCGGCCGACGACACCACGGTGCCGACCGGGACCGGCAGCACGAGGGTCTCACCGGCGTATCCGCTGCGGTGGTCGCCCATTCCCGGGCCGCCGTTACCGCTGCTGCGATGGGGCGCACGGTGGTAGCCGAGCAGGGTGGTGACCTGCGGGTCGGCCACCAGGATGATGTCGCCACCGTGGCCGCCGTTGCCGCCGTCGGGGCCGGCCAGGGGCTTGAACTTCTCACGCCGCACCGACACGCAGCCGTTGCCGCCGTGACCGGCGCGCAGGTGGAGCGTCACCTGGTCGACGAAGGTCGCCATGACTTCTCCTTACTCTGCTGGCGGGCTCTGCCGCGGACGAACTCTGATGCTGACAAGCGAAAAGGGCGAGCCGAAGCTCGCCCTTCAACGCAATCGATCGCGCCGGGGCTAGGCCGCCGGGACGATGTTGACGACCTTGCGACCGCCCTTGGCGCCGAACTCGACCGCACCCGCCGCGAGGGCGAAGAGGGTGTCGTCGCCACCGCGCCCGACGTTGGCGCCGGGGTGGAAGTGGGTGCCGCGCTGACGGACGATGATCTCGCCCGCCTTGACGACCTGGCCGCCGAAGCGCTTGACCCCGAGGTACTGCGCGTTCGAGTCGCGACCGTTGCGGGTCGAGGACGCGCCCTTCTTGTGTGCCATGTCTGTCAGCCCCTACTTGATTCCGGTGATCTTGACGCGGGTGAGGTCGGCGCGGAAACCCTGGCGCTTCTTGTACCCGGTCTTGTTCTTGAACTTCTGGATGACGATCTTCGGGCCGCGCTCGTTCTTGATGACCTCGGCCGTCACGGTGACCTTGGCGAGCGCCTTCGGGTCGTGCGTGATGGTGTCGCCGTCGACGAGCAGAACCGGCGACAGCTGGATGTTGCCGTCTTTGTCTGCCTTGATGCGGTCGAGGACGACAACCGTGCCGACCTCGACCTTCTCCTGCCGCCCACCGGCGCGCACGACTGCGTAAACCACGAATGTTCCTAACCTGAAGTGGAAGTCTCGGCGCAAGATCGCGGGCAGGGCCCAGCGCGCACCAAAGGTCAACAATACCCGGAAAAGACGTGAAGGGTCAAACCTCGTCGAGCGTGCCGTGCACCGCCTTCTCGAGCGGATGCCGTTGCAGCCATCCCCAGAGCAGGATCGCCGCGAGAAGGCCGACCGGAACGTACCCCGCGGTGATGGCGAGAGCGTGAAAAAGCGCCACCAGAGCATCCGGCCCGAGCTTGCCGATCAGGATGCCTCCCTGGAACTCCGGGGCGAAGCTCGACACGTCGACGACGAGCTGCATCACCCAGGCGACGATCCAGATGACGGGGGCCCCGAGCAGACACGCGAGCAGCGCCCGGGTCACGACGTGAGCGAGGCGCAGCTTGGGCGCGATCGGAGCCACCTGCCACAGGCACAGGAAGTAGCCGATCGCGAACGGAAGTGGACCCGTGAGCGATCCCACCAGCTGGCCGAACCAGATCGCCCCGAGATAGCTCTGATCGATCGTGGCCGTCGCGGCCAGACCGAGAGCCGAGAACAGGCCCTGAACGAAGTTGATCGCCAGGAGGGCCGCGAGCACGCCGAGTCCGGTGAGAGCGGCAGGCACCACTCCGGGCCGCTTCATTGCTCTCGTCACGGTGTCGGTCATCAGCACCCCTCCATGCCTAGGATCGCCACATGACCGTGCTGATCGATGAGGCCATCTGGCCTGCTCACGGTACTGTCTGGGCGCATCTCGTCAGCGATTCTTCGCTGGACGAGCTGCATTCCTTCGCGCGACGCGCGGGCATCCCCGAGCGCGGCTTCGATCACGACCACTACGACGTGCCGCTCGAACGCCGCGAGGCGATCATCGCGCTCGGGGCGCAACCCGTCACGGGTCGCGAACTGTTGAGCCGCTTGCAGCGCTCGGGACTGCGCGTGACGCAGGCCGAGAAGAAGGAGCTCGCGAGACGGGCTAGTCGCTCGTCTCCGAGGGAGTGACCACCGCTCCCGCGCTGGACGCCCGACGCGAGGCCCGCACGCGCCCCTGGCCCGGCTCTTTCGGCTCGGGAAGCGCACCGAGCACGGAGCCCAGCAGCTGCTCGGCATCCTGGGTGCTGATCCGGCGCGACGAGCGCGAGCCCTTCACGACGGGCACCGGGATGTCGAGGATCTCGACAGGAGCGTCGACCGCCTGCTCAGCGCCGTCGCGCTGATCGCTTACGACGCCCGTCACGGTCGCGGGCGTTTCGCTCGACGTCGCGTGCTCGCGGTCGGCGTGCACGTGGTCGGGGTGGTCTTGGTCGGCGTGGTCGTGCTCGAGGTGCGGCACCGTGCTCTTGGCGATCTGCGCCAGGGCGTTGCGCACGTCCTCGGTGATCGCGTGCGTGCCGGTCGAACCGACCCCGTTCTTCACCGAACTCTGCGAACCCGCGCCGCCGCCCGATCCCCCGCGACCGCGACGACCGCGCGACGAGCTCGACCCGTTCGGCGAGCCCGCCGATGAACCGATCGGCTCGGGAGAGCGGTGCTTGAACACCGGGTCGTGATGGATGATGATGCCCCGCCCCGCGCACACCTCGCAGTTCTCGCTGAACGACTCCACGAGCCCGAGGCCGAGCTTCTTCCGTGTCATCTGGACGAGCCCGAGGCTGGTGACCTCCGCCACCTGGTGCTTGGTGCGGTCACGGCTGAGGCACTCGACGACACGGCGGAGCACGAGGTCGCGGTTGCTCTCGAGCACCATGTCGATGAAGTCGACGACGATGATGCCGCCGATGTCGCGCAGCCGCAGCTGACGCACGATCTCTTCTGCCGCCTCGAGGTTGTTCTTGGTGACGGTCTCTTCGAGATTGCCGCCCGATCCGACGAACTTGCCGGTGTTGACGTCGATGACCGTCATGGCCTCGGTGCGGTCGATGATCAGCGAGCCGCCCGACGGCAGCCACACCTTGCGCTCGAGCGCCTTCTCGATCTGCTCGGCGATCCGGTACTGGTCGAAGGAGTCGACGTTCGATTCGTACTTCTCGATCCGGTCGACCAGATCGGGCGCGACGGCGCCCACGTACGACGAGATCGTGTCGAGCGCGTCGTCGCCCTCGATGACCAGCTTCTGGAAGTCCTCGTTGAAGACGTCGCGCACGATCTTGATGAGCAGATCGGGCTCGCTGTGCAGCAGCGCCGGGGCCTGCTGGGTCTCGACCGCGTGCTCGATCTCGGCCCACTGGCTGGTGAGGCGCTGCACGTCGAGCGTCAACTGCTCCTCGGTCGCGCCCTCGGCGGCGGTGCGCACGATGACGCCTGCGTCATCCGGGAGCACCTCTTTGAGGATCTTCTTCAAGCGCGCGCGCTCGGTGTCGGGCAGCTTGCGACTGATCCCGTTCATCGAGCCGTTGGGCACGTAGACGAGGTAGCGGCCGGGCAGGCTGACCTGACTGGTGAGCCGGGCGCCCTTGTGGCCGACCGGATCCTTGGTGACCTGCACGAGCACGCGGTCGCCGGGCTTGAGCGCCAGCTCGATGCGGCGCGCCTGGTTCTTGCCGTCGCGGCCCGCCTCGTCGGCGGCGGCCGCCGCGGCCTCCCAGTCGACCTCGCCCGAGTAGAGCACGGCGTTGCGGCCGCGGCCGATGTCGACGAAGGCCGCCTCCATGCTGGGCAGCACGTTCTGCACGCGGCCGAGGTAGACGTTGCCGATCAGGCTGGCGTCGGCGGCGCGGGCCACGTAGTGCTCGACCAGGACGCCGTCTTCGAGCACACCGATCTGGATGCGCCCGAACTTGCTGCGCACCACCATGACGCGGTCGACGCTCTCGCGACGGGCGAGGAACTCGGCCTCGGTGACGACTGGACGGCGGCGACCCGCGTCGCGCCCATCGCGGCGGCGCTGCTTCTTGGCCTCGAGCCGCGTGGAACCCTTGACCCGCTGCGGCTCGGTGATGAGCTTGGGTTCCTGCTGCTGCCGGGGCTGACGCACCCGAACGGTCGTGTTCGGGGCGTCCTCGCCCTCGCGCGGAGCGTCGCCCGAGCGGCGGCGCGTGCGGCGGCGGGTCGTCCCCGCAGCCTCGTCGGTGGAGGCAGGAGCTCCCCCGCCGCGCGGATTCTGCGACGTGCGAGCCATCACCTCCGGTGACGGCGTCGGCAGGTCGGGTGCCTGGAACAGCAGCGGGGCGATGGAGCCGCGGCCCGCCGAAGCCTTCGCGGCAACGGCCGGCGCGGCCTCCGCGGGAGCTGCGGACGCAGCGCCCTCGGCGGCGGCCTCACCCTTCGTCTTCCTGCGACCGCCGCGCTTCGCCGGGGCGGGAGCCGCGTCATCCGCCACCGTGTCGAGCACGATCTCGGCGCCCGCGTTCACGTGCGTCGCGGCGCTCTTGGCCGCCGTGATGCGCCTGCGCAGACCGCGCTTCGGCTTCTCCGCCGGCGCGGCGGCGTCGGCTGACCCGGCAGCTGCTGAGCCCCCGTCGTCGGTGTTCGGGTTCTCGGAACGTGTGTTCTTCACCATCGCTGGTGCACTCCTCGTCCGGATCGCGGCCGCGCCACGCCGGGTACTCTCGTGTGCGACACCCCTCGAGGCCCCGCAAATCCTGTGTTTTGCGCCCTGTCACTGCGCGGCGCGGATATCGCGGTTCGCGATCCTGCCCTTCGGAACTGGCTGTCCGTCACGTGCTGCACGAGTCGCCTGCTTTGTGCGAGCTAACTCTGTGCGCTCGTGGCCCGATTCGCTCCGCCGCAGGTGTGCGGAGGAGCGTGCCCGGTCAAGCTGTCTGTGGTGTCGTCGCGAGCGCGGCTCGTAACGACTTCTCGGCAATTATCGCATGCCGGGGCGATTGTGGGCGTATCCCCACCCTCGCGTTGCCATAATCAGCGCGTGACCGACGCCGTGACTGCGCCCCGCCGCCCCTGGATCTTCGCGATCTTCCTCGTCGTGGCCGGTGCCGCCAGCTGGTGGGCCGCCTTCCAGTTGACGCTCGACAAGTTCATCGCCTACGAGCACCCGAACCAGAAACTCAGCTGCGACTTCGGCTTCATCGTGCAGTGCACCGCCAATCTGAACTCGCCAGAGGGCTCGGCCTTCGGATTTCCGAATCCGATCATCGGGCTGGGCGGGTTCGCGGCCGTGATTGCCGTCGGCGTCAGCCTGCTGGCCGGCGCCCGATTCGCTCGCTGGTACTGGATCGCGTTCAACCTGGGCATCGCCGGCGCCCTGGCCTTTGTCATCTTCCTGATTCGCCAGAGCATCTTCCACCTCGGGACGCTGTGCCCCTGGTGCATGCTCGTCTGGTCGGCGACCATCCCCTTGTTCCTCGCCGTGACGATCCGGAATCTCGCAGAGGGCGTCTATGGCGAAGGCGCGAGCCGGGTCGGGAAGGTGCTGCGGCCCTGGATCGTCCCGATCACCGTGATCTGCTACGTGATCGTCGCCCTGATCGCGCAGCTGCAGCTCAATGTGCTGTCAGCCGTGAAACTGTGACGCACCCTGTCGATATCCAGCATTCCCCGAACAGAATCCAATAGGTTCAGCCCGTGCCCGATCAACGTCAGACCAAGAACGACAAGCGCGAGGCCGCGCGCGAGCAGGCGCGGCTGACGCGCGAGAAGCAGAAGCGTCAGGAGCGGATGCGCCGGTGGCTCATCCCGACCGGCGTGACCGTCGTGGTCGTGGCCATCGTCGCGATCGTCGTGCTCGTCGTCTCGACGAGCGCGCCCGCACCGCAGACTGCCGCCGGCCCGAAGAACATGATCAGCGACGGCATCCTGTTCACGGGGGTCGACGGAAAGGTCACGCCGACCGCCACTCCCGCGATCAAGGCGAAGGGCACTCCCACCCCGACCACGCAGAAGAGCGACGGTCTCGCCCACATCGTGACCTACGTCGACTTCGCGTGCCCCGTCTGCCAGGCGTTCGAGCAGGCCAACTCGGACAACATCCAGCAGCTCGTCGCCGCCGGCAAGGCCACGCTCGAGGTGCACCCGATCGCGATCCTCGACCGCAGCTCGCTGGGCGCGCGCTACTCGAGCCGCGCGAACGACGCCGGCGCGTGCGTCGCCAACTTCGCCCCGGACAGCTTCCTGGATGTCATGGCCGAGATGTACGCGAAGCAGCCGGCCGAGCAGACGACGGGTCTGACCAACAGTCAGATCGTCCAGCTCGTGCACTCCGCGGGTCTGAGAAATGCCGACGTCGACAAGTGCATCAGCGGCGAGAGTTTCAAGTCGTGGACGGCAGCGGCGACTCAGCGAGCCCTCACGGGACCGCTGCCGAACACGGATGTCACCTCGGTGCAGGGCACGCCCACGGTTCTGGTCAACGGGAAGCAGTTCAACCCGACCAATGGCTTCGGCAACGCCGACGACTTCACCAGCTTCGTGCAGCAGGTTCTCGCCGGCTGACCGACGCCCTCCGCGTCAAGCGAACCAGAGAGCGAGCTCGCGGGCCGCGCTCTCGGGCGAGTCGCTGCCGTGCACCAGGTTCTGCTGCACGGCGAGGCCCCAGTCGCGACCGAGGTCGCCGCGGATGGTCCCCGGCGCGGCGGTGGTCGGATCGGTCGTGCCCGCGAGCGAGCGGAAGCCCTCGATGACGCGATTGCCGGTCACGCGGATCGCGACCACGGGCCCGCTCTGCATGAACTCCACCAGGGGCTCGTAGAACGGCTTGCCCTCGTGCTCGGCGTAGTGCTGGGCGAGGAGATCGCGATCGGCCTGCAGCATCCGGATGTCCACCAGCTGATAGCCCTTCGCCTCGATGCGGCGCAGGATCTCGCCGGTCAGGTTGCGCGCGACGCCGTCCGGCTTGACGATCACCAGGGTCTCTTCGGTCTGCTCGATGGGGGTGGTCACGGGGTGTCTCCTTCGGGGGCGGTGCCGGGTGGGGTGGCAGGTTCGATGGTCTCAGGATGAGCGGCCTCGTACTCGCGCCGCTTGCGATCGATCTGGCGGCCGCGCACGAAGCACCAGATCCAGAACGCCGCGAAGCCGGCGCCGACGACGTACATCACGGGGTTGAGCAGGCCGAGAGCGATGAGCCCGGCCTGGATCAGCCAGCCCACCACGAGCCCGACCGGCCAGCGCATCAGCGACATGGTGATCAGGATCACGACGACCCCAGCCGCTCCCCCGCCGAAGGCGATGGCCGGCGGGAGTGTCTTGAGCCCGAACAGCACAAGCGTCACGAAGAACAGCAGCACGGCTTCGAGCAGCAGCACGATCGAGAGGAGGCTCTCGGTCGTGGTGCGGCGACGACGGGGGCGCGGAGGTCTCGATGCAACGGCTTCGCCGTCACTCGATGCGCTCACGGCTTCCACCCCTCGGTCGCGGCGCGCTCCATCGCCTCGCCGACCAGGGTGATGGATCCCGTGATCAGCACGGCGCGACGCGGCGACTCGCGCGCCCACTCGCGCGCCCTGTCGAGGGCGTCGTCGGGCTGACCGATCGTGACCACGGCATCCTGTCCGGCGAGTTCGGCCACCAGTTCGCCGAGATCGTCAGCCGGGATCGCACGCTCGGAGTGCGAGTTGGTCGCGATGAAGTGATCGACCGCCGGCGCGAGTTCGCGGATGATGCCCGCGGCATCCTTGTCGCGCAGCACGGACAGCACGACCGTCCACTCGTCGAAGTCGAAGTACTCGCCGAGCGCGGCAGCCAGGGCTCGCGCGCCGTGCGGGTTGTGCGCGGCATCCACGAGCACGGTGGGCTCGATGCCGATGAGCTGCAAGCGTCCCGGTGAGGTCACCGTGCCGAGCCCCTCGCTGACCACGTCGTCGGCCAGCGGAACGGTCCCGTCGCCGAGGAAGGTCTCGACGGCCGCGAGCGCCACCGCCGCGTTCTGCGCCTGATGGTCGCCGTAGAGCGGCAGGTACACGCCCTCGTAGTGACCGGCGCGCCCGCGCACATCGATGACCTGACCGCCGACCGCGACGGTGGTCGACTCGAGCGCGAAGTCGACCGCCTCGATCGAGATGGTCGCCTCGTCGAGCCTGGCGGCCTCGCGCAATTCGTCGAGCGCCTCGATGGATTGCATGGCCGTGACGACCGACGCGGCGGGCTTGATGATCCCGGCCTTGGTGCGCGCGATCTCGGCCACCGTGTTTCCCAGCCGCGCCTGATGATCCAGGGCGATCGGGGTGAACACGGCAACCTGGCCATCCGCGACATTCGTCGAATCCCACTCGCCCCCCATGCCGACCTCGAGCACGACGACGTCCACCGGCGCGTCGGCGAAGATCGCGAAGGCCAGCACGGTGAGTGCCTCGAAGAAGGTCAGCGGCTCGTCGTCGTTGGCGATCAACTCGGCGTCGGTCATCAGCAGGTAGGGCGTGATGTCGTCCCAGTTGCGCGCGAATGCCTCGTTGGTGACCGGCCGTCCGTCGATGACGATCCGCTCGTTCACCCGCACCAGATGCGGGCTGGTCAGCAGGCCGGTCTTCAGGCCGGTGGCGCGCAGCAGCGATTCGATCATCCTGCTGGTCGAGGTCTTGCCGTTGGTTCCGGTGATGTGCACGATCGGTGCGGCGCGCTGCGGGTCGCCGAGCAGCTCGACCGCGCGGCGAGTCGGCTCGAGGCGCGGCTGCGGGCTGCCCTCGCCGATGCGCTGGAGCAGCTCGCGGTACGCCTCGTCCGCGGCTTCCTGGTATTCCGCCTCGTACGCGGCGGCTTCGGCCTCGTCGAACTCCGAGTCATCGGAGCCCGGGATGTCGGGCAGACCCAAGAAGTCGCCCTCCAGCGCGGCCAGCTCGTCGTCGGACTCACCGTCGTTCGGGCCGCCCACGATGTCGCTCACGCGCGCTCCCCTTCCGCCTTCGACACCGCGATCGTCACGGAGGAATCCGATCCCACCGGGGTGCCATCCGTGCCGGTCTCAGCCTCGCGGGCCACCAGAGCGACCGCAAGGGTCTCCCCCGCGATCAGCTCGCGGTGGGTCTCGATGGCGGTGACCACCGCGGCGTCTCCGCTGATGGTGAGCGAGATGCGGTCGCCCACGTCGAGTCCGGCATCCTTGCGCGCCTGCTGTACGGCGCGCACGACGTCCCGTGCGAGGCCCTCCGCCTCCAGCTCGGGCGTGAGATGGGTGTCGAGCACGATGAATCCGCCGCCTGGAAGCAGCGCGATCGCCGTCTCGGGATCCATGACGTCGATGTCGAGGGTGAACTCGCCCTCGTGCAATTCGACGTCGCCGACGCTCACCACCGGGTCGGCGGACCAATTGCCGGCCTTCGCCTCGCGGATCACGTCCTGCACCCCCTTGCCGAGCCGCGGTCCCAGGGCCCGCGCGTTGATGGTCAGTCTCTGCTCGAGACCGTGCACGACCAGGCTGTCGGGCGTGAAGGATTCAGGATGGACGACCTTCACGTTGAGCTCGTCGGCCAGAACATCGAGGAAATCCTGAATTGTTGACGGATCGGGCACGACGACGGTCAGGCCCGCGAGGGGCAACCGTACGCGCAGCCCGCGCGCCTTGCGCAGCGCGAGTCCCGACGACGCGATCTCGCGCACCCGGTCCATCGCGCTCACCAGCTCGGGATCGCTGGGGAACGCCGCCGCATCCGGCCAGTCGGTCAGATGCACGCTGCGCTGCCCGGTCAGGCCGCGGTAGATCTCGTCGCTGACCAGCGGCAGGAGCGGCGCCGCGAGCTGCGTCAGGGTGACCAGCACGCTGTAGAGCGTGTCGAAGGCATCCCGATCGTTGCCGCCCCAGAACCGGTCGCGGCTGCGCCGCACGTACCAGTTGGTGAGCACGTCGCCGAAGTCGCGCAGCGCGTTCGCGGCGAACGGGGTGTCGAAGTCGTCGAGGTGAGCCGTGACTGCCTCGAGCACCTCGCGCGTCTTGGCGAGCAGGTAGCGGTCGAGCACGTTCGACGAGTCGGTGCGGAAGGTGGCCTGGTAGCCGGACGGCCCGTCGGCGTTCGCGTACAACGTGAAGAAGTAGTACGTGCTCCACATCGGCAGCAGCAGCTCGCGAACACCCGAGCGGATGCCCTCCTCGGTGACCACGAGGTTGCCGCCGCGGATCACCGAGCTCGACAGCAGGAACCAGCGCATCGCATCCGAGCCGTCGCGGTCGAAGACCTCGTTGACGTCCGGGTAGTTGCGCAGGCTCTTCGACATCTTCTGCCCGTCGTTGCCGAGCACGATGCCGTGACTGAGCACGTTGGTGAACGCCGGGCGGTCGAACAGCGCCGTCGAGAGCACGTGCAGCAGGTAGAACCAGCCGCGGGTCTGACCGATGTACTCGACGATGAAGTCCGCGGGAGAGTGGGTGTCGAACCAGTCGCGGTTCTCGAAGGGGTAGTGCACCTGGGCGAACGGCATCGAGCCGGAATCGAACCAGACGTCGAGCACGTCCTCGATGCGGCGCATGGTCGAGGCGCCGGTCGGGTCGTCGGGGTTGGGTCTGGTCAGCTCGTCGATCACCGGGCGGTGCAGGTCGGTGAGCCGCACGCCGAAATCGCGCTCCAGCTCATCGAGTGAGCCGTAGACGTCGACGCGCGGATAGTTCGGGTCGTCGCTCTTCCAGACCGGGATCGGCGATCCCCAGTAACGGTTGCGGCTGATCGACCAGTCGCGGGCGTTCGCCAACCACTTGCCGAACTGGCCGTCTTTGACGTTCTCGGGAACCCAGTTGATCTCCTGGTTGAGCTGCACCATGCGATCGCGGATCTCGGGCACCCGGATGAACCAGCTCGAGACAGCCTTATAGATCAGCGGGTTGCGACACCGCCAGCAGTGCGGGTAGCTGTGCTCGTAGCTCTTGACCTGCACCAGCCGTCCGGCCTCGCGCAGCAGCTGCGTGAGCGGCTTGTTCGCCTCGAACCAGTGCTGGCCCGCGACCTCTGTGACCGCGGCGACGAAGCGTCCGCCGTCATCCAGCGACAGCACGACCGGGATGCCGGCCGCGGCGCAGACCACCTGGTCGTCCTCGCCGTAGGCGGGCGCCTGGTGAACGATGCCCGTGCCCTCGCCGGTCGCGACGTAGTCGGCCACCAGGATCTGGAACGCCGCGTCGCCGTACTCGTCGAGGTAGTAGTCGAACAGCGGGTCGTAGCGCACGCCCGCCAACTCGGCTCCGGTGAAGGTCGCCGTGACCTCCGCCTCCTCCCCCAGCTCCTTGCCGTATGCGGCGACCGTGTCGGCGGCGAGCAGGTACTGGTGGACTCCGTCGGAACTGCGCACGACGGAGTAGGCGATCTCGGGGCCAACCGCGAGCGCGGCGTTGGTCGGCAGCGTCCAGGGCGTCGTGGTCCAGGCGAGGGCCTCGACTCCGGTCAGGCCGAGCGACTCGGCCTTCTCGCCCACGAGCGGAAAGGTCACCGTGACCGATTGGTCCTGGCGCAGCTGGTAGACGTCGTCATCCATCCGCAGCTCGTGGTTGCTCAGCGGGGTCTGGTCGTTCCAGCAGTACGGCAGCACGCGGAAGCCCTCGTAGGCGAGGCCCTTGTCGTAGAGCTGCTTGAACGCCCAGATGACGCTCTCCATGTACTCCACGTTGAGCGTCTTGTAGTCGTGCTCGAAGTCGACCCATCGCGCCTGGCGGGTGACGTACTCCTCCCACTCCTTTGTGTAGCGCAGCACCGACTCGCGGGCCTTGGCGTTGAAGGCGCCGATGCCCATCTCCTCGATCTCGTGCTTCTGGGTGATGCCGAGCTGGCGCATCGCCTCGAGCTCGGCGGGCAGGCCGTGGGTGTCCCAGCCGAAGCGGCGCTGCACCTGCTTGCCGCGCATGGTCTGGTAGCGCGGGAAGAGGTCCTTGGCGTACCCGGTCAGCAGGTGGCCGTAGTGCGGCAGGCCGTTGGCGAACGGCGGACCGTCGTAGAACACCCACTCGGGGCATCCCTCGCGGTTGTCGATCGAGGCCTGGAAGGTGTCGTCGCGCTTCCAGAACGCCAGGATGCCGCGCTCGATCTCGGGGAAGTCGGGACTGGCGGGGATGGACGGGTACATCAGGCTCCTCGGGACGATTCAGATCCGAGGGCGACTCTCACCGCGGTACCACCTCGATTGCACCGTGGCGCCGATCGCTCGGCAGCCCGCGATGCCACTCATTCAGTCCGGGTCTAATGAGGCCGAAGCCCGTTCTTCCGGCGACTCCCCGGTGATGGCCGGATCACTGTCGTTGCGCTCGATTCTATGGCACGGGAATGAATCGGCGCGCGGCGAGGCTCTGGTACCCGTGACCATGACAGACAGTGGCAAAGCGCCAACCACAACGTCTTCCTCGGTCCAGACGGCTCGTCGCGTCGCCTGGGCATCGCTCGTCGGGACCTCGCTGGAATCCTTCGACTTCTACGTCTTCGCCTACTTCTCGGCGTACTTCGCCGGCCCGCTGTTCTTCGAACCGCTCGGCGCCGTGGGCGGCACGCTGGCCGCGTTCGCCACCATCGGGGTGGGCTTCGTGATCCGACCGGTGGGTGCGATCGTCTTCGGCCATCTCGGCGACCGGATCGGGCGGCGATCCACCCTGCTGATCACCATCGCGATCATGGGCATCGCCACCGGCCTGATCGGGGCCCTGCCCACCTACGCCGTCGCCGGCTGGGGCGGAGCGGTGCTGCTGGTGCTGCTGCGCCTGATCCAAGGTCTGTCGCTGGGCGGCGAGTGGGGTGGATCGATCCTCATCGCCACCGAGCACGCCGGCCAGAAGAAGCACGCCTTCTACGCCTCGATGCCGCAGCTCGGCTCGCCGATCGGCTCGATCCTGTCGGCGGTGCTGTTCATCGTGATGACGGCGACGATGCCTGCCGCGCAGCTCGCCGCGTGGGGCTGGCGCATCCCGTTCCTGGCCGCGATCCCCTTGCTGCTGGTCTCGCTGTACCTGCGCTGGTCCATCGACGAGACGCCCGTGTTCCGGCAGCTCGCCGAGTTGGGCGCGCGGGTGCGCGTGCCGCTCATCGAGGCGTTCCGAGCCCGGCCGGTCGCGCTGATCGTCGCGACCGGAGCGGCGCTGCTCGGCATCGGGGCGTACTCGTTGATGAACACCTACACGGTGAACTACGGCGTCAGCCACCTGCACTTCTCGTTCCAAGATCTGCTGGTCGCGACCACGATCGGCGGGCTGCTCCAGCTGGTCACGATTCCGCTGTTCGGGGTGCTGGCGACGCGCATCGGGTCGGCGCGGGTCGTGCTGTGGGGTGCCGTCGGCACGCTCATCATCGCGTTCCCGATGTACTACCTGCTCCAGTTCGCGACCTTCCCGATCCTGGTCGGGACGATGATCGTCGGCGGCATCCTGCCCACGGCAGCATGGGCGGCACTCGGCGGCCTGATGAGCGACCTCTTCGTCGGACGGTTCCGCTTCACCGCGCTCTCGTTCGCCTACAGCATCGCCGCGGTCATCTCGGGCTTCGTCCCGCTGCTGACAGCGGCGCTCGGTGGTGCCACCGACTTCGCGTGGTGGCACCCGGGTATCGTGCTCGCGGCGCTCTCGCTGCTCACCGCCGTGGCTGCCTTCGCCGCCCGGCGACGGGTCGAGCCGGTCGACGCCCTGTAGCACGGCCGAGCTCTCAGCTTGCCGCTGGCACAATGGGCGGCGATATGAGCGACGAGAACGACCTGGACGCGTTCGCCCGACTGTTCGGTGCGCACCCGGAGACGCCTCCCGAGGGCCTCCTGCCCGTCGGGGAGGCGCGACCGACGCCATCCGCGCCGGCCGACGGTACCGCAGGACCCGCAGCGGCCGGCGATCCCCTCGCCTGGCTGCTGAGCGACACGGCCGCCGCTGCGACGACCGCATTCCCGTCTCAAGATCCCCCGACGATGGCATTCGGGGCGGGCGAACTGTTCGCGCCTGCGACGTCGTATCCGACGAGCGGGTACTCGGCCCCGGCAGCGGCGTACCCCGCAGCGCCCCCGGCGGACCCGGCGGCGGCATTCCCGAACCACGGGGTGGAGTTCGCGGACCCCGCGGCGGCGTTCGCCTACCCCGCGGCGACCGCCGATGCGACCCAGGTGCTCCCGACTCGTCGAAGCGTCGCAGCCGACGCTGCTCGCGCCTCGCGCGAGACCGGCCGTCGGAACTTGATCATCCTGGGCAGCATCAGCGCCCTCGTGCTCGTCCTGATCGTCGTGCTCATCGTGGTTCTGGTGTCGAAGAGCGCCAGCTCGGGGTCGCCGGATGCGCTGCTCAGGCAGCCGGTCTCACCGAGCGAATCGTCGGGGGTCTCGTCGAGCGCGACGGCCAGCGCGACTCCCACGCCGACGCCCACTACCGAGACGCCGACCCCTACGCCGACGCCCACGCAGGCGCGCACCGCCGCTCCCCCACCGCCCGCCGCGCCGACGGTGACCGCGTCGGTGACCGCTCAGCCGACGTGCGCACCTGGGGCGACGACGACGTTCTCGATCGGGTACACCTCCGCGAACGCGGAAACCTTGAACCTCAGCTCGTCAGACGGCGCCGTCAACACCAACCTCACGCCCGCCGCGAGCGGCACCATCTCGTCGGTGACGTATCACTGCGACGCCCATCCGTCGTACACGCTGACCGTGTACAGCTCGGCAGAGGGCCTGACTCCGGGCACCGCCACTGTCACCCCGGTTCCGACTCCCTGACGAGTTCCGGTCCGGCGTTCCCGGCACCAGGATGCCGTTGAGCCGAACTCCGCACAGCCCTAAGCTGTGAGCCACCCGAGGGCTTCCCTCGGCAGGACGCTGAGGAGTCCCTGGTGAGCGACGACACCCCAACGCAACGGATTCAAACCTCCGCCAACTCCGATGTCAACGAAGCGATCGAGGAGGAAGGCAAGAAGTCGCGCGGGCTCATGATCGCCCTGATCGTGATCGGAGCGCTTCTCCTGGTCGGCCTCATCATCGTGCTGATCCTCCTTCTCGGCCGAAACGACGCTCCGGTCGCCGTGGGGACAACGACGCCGACCGTCAGCGCCTCGCCGACGCCGAGTCAAACGCCGAGCGCGACGCCAACGCCGACACCTACGCCCACGCCAACGGCAACCGCCGCTCCGCCTCCGCCGTCGACAAAACCCTCGATCACCGGCTATTTGATCTCCCCCGGGAAGATCGACTGCAGCGGTGGCACGCCGAACCTGTCCATCCACTGGTCGAGCGTCAACGGGAAGCACGCATACTTCGGCGTGAACACCAACGACGCGATGACCGCGGGGATGGGCTGGGTGCTTCCTCCGAATGGTTCCGACGCCGACTTCCCCGACGGCTACCACCCGTTCCAAGCCCTGTGCGGCAATGACTCGACCGAATACACCATCACCATCCTGGGCAACGACGGCAGCAAGGTCAGCAAGAAGTTCACGGTGACCAAGAAGTAGCGAGGAACGGAGTATCGATGTCCACGGCTCCCGCATCGACCGGTCTAGATCGGCGCCTGCTGATCGCTCTGCTCGCCGTGGGCGGGGTTCTCGTGGTGAGCATCATCGTGCTGATCGTGGTGCTTCTCACCCGCGGGTCGGGAGGCACGGCTCTTGCCGACGCGACGACCACCCCCTCGACCAGCGCCAACGCCTCGGCCACTCCGACCCCCAGCACGGGCGCCGCGCAGCCGACCTCGGCTCCCGTCGACAACAGCACGCACTTCACGAGCTTCAACGTCGTCACGACGGTGCACTGCGACACGACCGGCAACTCTCCCAAGCCGGTTGTCACGCTCAGTTGGGCCAGCCAGAACGCCGTGGAAGCTTGGTTCTCGCCTGCCAACGTCGACGCCAAGGATCAGGGCTACATGCAGGTCCCCACCACGGGCAACCAGAACGACCTCACCGATGAGCACCTCTTCGACTGCAACCACCGGCAGACCGAGGACGTCACGATCACGCTCGTCGGGCCGAACGGCGAGCACGTGAGCAAGCACGCCACGATCACCGACGCCAACTGGCAGGGCTGATCCCCGACACCGAATCGAGACTCGGTCGATAGCCGACGGTTGCGGTGCGCCGATAAACTGGGCGCACCACAATCAGGCACCTCACCATCGACACGGTGCCGCGCATATCGAACCGGAGATCACGCGATGACGTCTGCCACGGGCCATTCCGACACGGGCATTCCCGACAAGCCGGCCCTCGAGGGCCTCGAAGCGCGTTGGGGCGCCGCCTGGGAGCGTGAAGGCACCCACCGGTTCGATCGCGCTGCGGCTCTCGCCGCCGGCGCGGCATCCGTGTTCAGCGTCGACACTCCCCCGCCGACCGCATCCGGCAGCCTGCACATCGGCCATGTCTTCAGCTATACGCACATGGATCTCGCGGCCCGGTTCCAGCGCATGCGCGGCAAGCACCTCTTCTACCCGATGGGCTGGGACGACAACGGGCTGCCGACCGAACGGCGGGTGCAGAACTACTACGGCGTGCGCTGCGACCCGACGCTGCCCTACGTCGAGGGCTACGTCCCCCCTCTGGAGGGCGGCGAGGGGGCCAGCTCGAAGGCCGCGGACCAGGTGCCGATCTCGCGCCGCAACTTCATCGAGCTGTGCGAGAAGCTCACGGCCGAAGACGAGAAGCAGTTCGAGGCCCTCTGGCGCGACCTCGGCTTGAGCGTCGACTGGTCGCTCACCTACCGCACCATCGGCCACGAGGCGCAGTTGGCCGCGCAGCGGGCTTTCCTGCGCAACCTGGCCCGCGGCGAGGCGTATCAGGCGGATGCGCCGACCCTCTGGGACGTGACCTTCCGCACCGCGGTGGCCCAGGCCGAGCTCGAAGACAAGGACCAGCCTGCCGCCTACCACCGGGTGTCCTTCCACCGGCCAGACGGCGGAACCGTCGACATCGAGACCACTCGCCCCGAACTGCTGCCGGCCTGCGTCGCCCTGGTGGCGCATCCCGACGACGAGCGCTACCAGGGCCTGTTCGGAACGACCGTGACCACTCCGCTGTTCGGCGTCGAGGTGCCGGTGCTCGCCCACCACCTGGCGCAGAAGGACAAGGGATCCGGCATCGCCATGGTCTGCACCTTCGGCGATGTCACCGACGTGGTGTGGTGGCGCGAACTCGACCTGCCCACGCGCGCGATCATCGGCAAGGACGGCCGGATCCTGGACGAGGCGCCCGCGGCCGGGCTGTTCAGCGACGCCGGACGCGCCGCATACGCCGAGCTGGTCGGCAAGACCGTCTTCAGTGCGAAGGCCAAGGTGGTGGAACTGCTGAAGGAGTCGGGTGAGCTGATCGGCGATCCGAAGCCGATCACGCATCCCGTGAAGTTCTACGAGAAGGGCGACAAGCCGCTCGAGATCGTCTCGACGCGCCAGTGGTACATCGCGAACGGGGCCCGCGACGAGTCCCTGCGCGACCGACTGCTCGAGGCCGGCAAGCGGATCGACTTCCACCCCGATTTCATGCGGGTGCGCTACGACAACTGGGTGGGAGGCCTCACCGGCGACTGGCTCATCTCGCGCCAGCGGTTCTTCGGTGTGCCGCTGCCCATCTGGTACCCGCTGGATGCCGATGGCGAAGTCCTGCGCGACCAGCCGATCGTGCCGGGCGAGCACCAGCTGCCGGTGGATCCCGCATCCACCCCGGCCCCGGGGTACGACGAGGCGCAGCGAGGCCTGCCGAACGGCTTCGTGGGCGAGCTCGACATCATGGACACCTGGGCGACCTCGTCTCTGACGCCGCAGATCGCGGGCGGTTGGGAGACCGATCCCGAGCTGTTCGATCTGGTCTTCCCGTACTCGCTGCGCTCGCAGGGGCAGGACATCATCCGCACCTGGCTGTTCTCGACCGTGCTGCGGGCCGAGCTGGAGCACCACGGCATCCCGTGGACCGATGCCGGCATCTCGGGCTTCATCGTCGACCCCGACCGCAAGAAGATGTCGAAGTCGAAGGGCAACGTCGTGACCCCGGCGGCCATGCTCGAGGAGCACGGCTCGGACGCGGTCCGCTACTGGGCCGCGTCGAGCCGGCTCGGAACCGACGCGGCCTTCGACCCGCAGAATCCGAAGCAGATCAAGATCGGGCGGCGCCTGGCGATCAAGGTGCTCAACGCGGCGAAGTTCGTGTATGCCTTCCCTGAGCCGCCGAGCGACGCGCTCATCACGGCGCCGCTCGACCTCGACATGCTGGCCGAGCTCGACGAGGTCGTGCGCATGGCGACCACCGCATACGAGGAGTACGACCACGCTCGCGCCCTCGAAGTGACCGAGCAGTTCTTCTGGACCTTCTGCGACGACTACCTCGAGCTGGTGAAGGAGCGGGCGTACGCGGGCGACGGCAGCGCCACCCGCGCTCTGCGCGAGGCGATCGACGTGCTGCTGCGCCTGCTCGCACCCGTGCTGCCGTTCGCGACCGAGGAGGTCTGGCGCTGGACGCATGAGGGCTCGATCCATCTCGCCCCCTGGCCCGAGCGACTCGGGACCACGGCGCCGTCCGGCCTGCTGCCCGCCGTCAGCGCGGCGCTGATCGGCATCCGGCGCGCCAAGACGGACGCCAAGGCCTCCCAGAAGACCGAGGTGCTGTCGGCGACGCTGGCCGGCCCCGCCATCCTGGCGACGGCTGCGGACGACCTGAAGGCGGTGGGTCGCATCGCCGAGCTGACCGTGGTCGTGGCCGACGAGATCTCGGTGACCGGGATCGTGCTCGCGGAGGCTCCCGCCGAATGATGCCCGCGACGCGACGGCCGGCGATGCGTCGTCGGTCGTCCGTCGCTGTCGTCGCCCTGGTGGCTGCGGCGCTCGTCGGCCTGACCGGCTGCGTGCCTGCACCCGTCACCCCGCGACCGGCGCCGACCGGGCTCACGAAACCGCAGAGCGTCGTCCCGCTCGTTCCGCTGGTCACGCCGCAGGTGCTCGCATACTGCCCGAAGGAGGACGCGATCCACGTTCGCGGCTATCTGCTGACAGTCGATGAGGTTTACATCTGCCGAGGCGGCGGCTCGCGCGCCACGGACGGGGTATCGACCTACGGGCCCTGGGAGGCGGCGTACCGCGTCGAGCATCCCGCCCAGCTCCTGAGGGCGTACTCCGCGCCGGATGCGCACATCGCACCGAAGGTCTGCCACCAGTTCCCCAGCGATCCGTTGATCATCTGGGTTCACCACGACGGGGTGACGACGGCCTATTACGCGCCCGTCGACGCCTGCGGCAGTCCCATCGCATCGGCGGCCACCGCCTACCAGCAGGCCAAGCGAACGCTCCTGGTCGAGGTCGACCGAGGCGCCCCCACCTCGCAGAAGGATGTCACCGGATGACCGACGATCCCACGACCGGCGACGTCACGATCCGCCCCGTCGCCACCCGAGACCGGGCCGAGTGGGAGGCGCTGTTCGCGGCCTACGGCGTGTTCTACGAGACGCACTTCCCGCCCGCCGTGCTCGACGGAGTCTGGACGTGGTTGATGGATGCCGCCCACCCGGTCTCTGCGCTGGTGGCCGAAAGTGAGACGGCCGACGGGCCGCGCCTCGTGGGATTCGCTCACCTGCGCGCCCTCCACGACACCTTCACCGCCGGACCGGGGTGGTTCCTCGACGACCTCTACGTGATGCCCGAGCAACGCGGTCATGGCATCGCGCGCGCCCTCATCGCGGCCTGCGAGGCGACCGCCCACGAGGGCGGCGGGGGCACGCTGCGGTGGATCACCGCATCCGACAACCTCACGGCTCAGGCGCTCTACGACCGGGTGGCGACGCGCGCCTCCTGGGTGACCTACGAGAAGGAGACCTGATGCAACTCGGGACGCGCTGGAACTTCGGCGACGAGCCGCCGGCGAGACTGGCACCGGTGATGGTGGGGGCGATCGGGGATGTCGAGCGAGAGCTCGCGGACGGCGCGACCGAGGGGGTCGACCCTCGCAGCTGGCGCTGGACGCTGACCTGGCTCGAGGGGCGCGCCGTCGCGGAACTCGATGACGGGACCGTCTTGCACCACGATCCCGCCACCGACACCGTCACCCGGGACGACCCGTGGCGGGACGGCCTCGAGCGGTCGGCGCACGACGCGGACTAGCCGAGCCGGCCGGGGCTGCAACTAGCCGAGTCGGCTCAGCCGCGAGAGGTCGACCGCGTTCGCCGAGTCCTTCTGCACCTGGCGCAGCAGCATCATCTCTTCGTGCGTCACGCGCCGCCGTGCCGCGCGGTGCTGCGACCAGCGCAGCATGCCCACCGCGACACGAGAAACGAGCAGTTCGAAGCCCTGCTGCTGGGCGCCGTGACGGGCGTTGCTCGTCGGAAAAGCAGTGGTTGTCATGATCGTTCTCACCTCGTTCGTGATGGACAAATTACGGTCGGCCACCGACATTTCGGGCTGGACCAATTGGCGGATTCGTGGGCTGTTCATGGGGTGCCTTCCGACTGTTGAGCGGTCGCGTCAACGACCGGGAATGCGTTGAATTCGATGTGCACCGCGCGGGCGCCAGGGGCCTCCTGGCCCTTGTAGGGGATGACGTACTCGTCGATCGCTTTGCTCACCGCATCGACGAACTTCTTGAGCTGCTCGGCGGTCATGTTCGAGTTGACGGTCGACAGGTCACTGGCCTCCGCCCACTCCGGCGGGAGCTCCTCGTGACCGCGGTCGACGAACTCGTTCAACAGGCGATCCTGCGAGCGCCGGAACTCGCGGTAGATCAACTGAGCGGCAGAACGGCCGGCCGGCGTCTCGTCGGAGGCCGGCGAGCCGATGTTGATCCCGCCCGGCACCCGCTCCCACCAGCGCTCCCGCGTCGTTCCGTGCCCTTCGATCTCGCGGACGAAACCGTGCTTCTCGAGCTGGCGCAGGTGGTAGCTGGTGGCCCCGCTGGATTCGCCCAGTCGCTCGGCCAAGCCGCTCGCGGTCGCCGGGCCGTAGACAGACAGCATGTCGAACAGCTGCACCCGCAGCGGGTGCGACAGGGCCTTCAGGCTCTCCATGTCGAGGTCGCGCGGTGGGCGCGGCTCGTGCATCGGGATCCCCTCGTTCGTCATGTTGCAAAGATACCTCTGCAAGAGATGTTTTGCAAGCAATTCTTTGCAACTATTTCTTTGCACCCCGGTCGGGGGACGCATAGGGTGGAGGCATGGTTGATGCGAATCCCTTCTTCGAGCCCAGCACCCTGGAGTACGGCCTGCCGCCCTTCGCCGAGATCCAGGACGAGCACTACGAGCCGGCGTTCGAGAAGGGGATGACCGACCAACTGGCCGAGGTGCGCGCGATCGTCGTGAAGCGCGACATGCCGACGTTCGACAACACCCTGGTCCCGCTCGAGCAGAGCGGGCAGCTGCTCGAGCGCGTCGCCAACGTGTTCTTCAATAAGAGCTCCGCCGACTCCAGCGACTTCACCAACGAACTCGAAGAGAAGATCGCGCCGAAGCTGGCCGCCCACGGCGACGCCATCCTGCTCGACTCGCAGCTCTACTGGCGCATCAAGACGATCAACGATCAACTCGATGGCGACCTCGCAGGCCGGCTCACGCCCGAGCAGAAGTACCTCGTGCACCGGTGGTACACCGAGATGACGCTCGCGGGAGCCGGCCTCGACGACGCGCAGAAGGAGAAGCTGAAGGACTTCAATCAGAAGCTCTCGGTGCTCACCACCAAGTTCGAGAAGAACCTCCTCAACGACACCAACGAGCTCGCCGTGGTGATCGATGACGTCGCCGACCTCGACGGGCTCGAACCCGGCGAGATCAGCGCGGCGGCGCAGGCGGCATCCGACCGCGGCCTGGAGGAGGGGAAGTACCTCGTCACCCTGGTGCTGCCGACCGGCCACCCGTTCCTGGCCTCACTGACCGACCGCAGCATCCGGCAACGGATCATGGATGCCTCCCAGGCACGCGGCACGCACGGCGGGGACTTCGACAACAAGAAGGTGCTGCTCGAGATCGTGCGTCTGCGCGCGGAGCGCGCCGCCCTCCTGGGATTCCCGAGCCACGCCGCGTTCGTGCTCGCCGACTCGACGGCGAAGACCCCGGAAGCCGTCGCGGCCATGCTCGGGCGCCTCGCTCCCCCGGCGGCCCGCAACGCCAAGGCGGAGCAAGCCGACCTGAACGTCCTGACCGAGGACGAGCTCGACGACGACGACTCGACCGCGACCGCCGGCGCCGAGAGCCTCAAGTCGTGGGACTGGTCGTTCTGGACCGAGAAGGTGCGGCAGCAGAAGTACGACGTCGACACGGCCGCCCTGCGGCCGTGGTTCGAGGCCGAACGCGTGCTGCACGACGGGGTCTTCTTCGCCGCGACCCAGCTCTACGGCATCACCTTCACCGAGCGGAAGGACCTGGTCGGCTATCACCCGGACGTGCGCGTCTTCGAGGTGCGCAACGAGGACGGCTCGCCCCTGGGGCTCTACCTGCTCGACCTGTACACGCGCGACTCCAAGCGCGGGGGCGCGTGGATGAACCCGCTGATCTCGCAGGCCGAGCTGCTCGGCCACGAGACATCCATCGTTGTCAACAACCTCAACGTGCCCAAGCCGGCTGCCGGCGAGCCGACGCTGCTGACCTTCGACGAGACCTCGACGTTCTTCCACGAATTCGGCCACGCCCTGCACGGACTGTTCGCCCACGTGATGTACCCGAAGCTGGCCGGCACCAACGTGTTCCGCGACTTCGTCGAGTTCCCGAGCCAGGTCAACGAGATGTGGATGCTGTGGCCCGAGGTGCTCGCCAACTACGCCAAGCACTACCAGACGGGCGCTCCGCTCGATCAGGGCATCGTGGATCGCCTGCACGCATCCGAGCAGTTCAACGAGGGCTTCAAGACCAGCGAGTACCTGGGGGCCGCACTGCTCGACCAGGCATGGCACTCGCTGTCGGCGGATGCGGCGAAGAAGGTGAAGGACGTCCCGAGGTTCGAGGCGGATGCGCTTGCCGCGGTCGGACTCGACAACCCCGCCGTGCCGCCGCGCTACCGCAGCACCTACTTCGCGCACGTGTTCTCGGGCGGCTACGACGCCGGGTACTACTCCTACATCTGGAGCGAGGTGCTCGACGCGGACACCGTCGACTGGTTCAAAGAGAACGGCGGGCTCACCCGCGCCAACGGCGACCGCTTCCGGGCCCGGTTACTCGGCGTCGGCGGCTCCAAGGACCCGATCGAGGCATACGTCGACTTCCGCGGCCGCGCGGCCGAGATCGAGCCGCTGCTCAAGCGCCGCGGGCTGGAGTAGCGCTCCGCCGGGATACCATCGGACGCGATGACTTCCTCCCTGCTCGAACGATTCGACCCCCGTCGCAACTCACTCAACGCGCTCCGGCTGCTGTTGGCGGCCCTGGTGATCGTCTCGCACTCCTGGCCGCTCTCGGGTCACCATCCGGAGCCGGAATGGGGAGGCGCCAACCTCGGCACCTGGGCCGTCTTCGGCTTCTTCGCCATCTCGGGATTCCTGATCACGCGGAGCCGGTTGAGCGGCCGATCGACCTTCGACTTCTACCGAGCGCGGGTGCTCCGGATCCTGCCGGGCTTCGTCGTGGCGCTCATCGTGGTCGCCTTCGGGTTCGCTCCGCTGTCGCAACTGTTCGATCCGGATGCCTCCTGGCATCCGATCAGCTCGGTCACCTTCGTCCTGCGCAACCTGCCGCTCTACCCGCCGCTGCTCGGGCAGCCCGAGATCGTTCACACCCTGAGCGGCACGCCGTTCCCCGGCCTGTGGGACGGCTCGCTCTGGACGCTGTTCTGGGAGGCCTGCTGCTACCTCGCGATCGGCCTCGCAGTGAGCCTGCTGCCGCGCAAGGCCGTTCCGCTGGTGGTGATCGCGCTCTTCGTGCTCCTCAGCCTGGTCTCACTCGCCGGGGCGTTCGGTCTGGTTCCGCTGCCTGAACTCGTCGGGCGCGTCATCCCGATGCTCATCGCCTTCGCGGCCGGGTCATTGCTCTTCCTGTTCAGCGACAGGTTCCGCGCGAATCTCCTGACGGCCGTGGTGGCCGTGGTCGCGCTCGTGGTCATCGGCCTGCTCGGAATGATCCCGCAGCTCGGCGCCCTTCCCCTCGCCTACCTGCTGCTCACCTTGGGCAATGTGCTGCCGTTCCACGGGGTCGGCAGGTCGTTCGACATCTCCTACGGCGTCTACATCTACGCGTGGCCCGTGCAGCAGACCCTGGCGCTGGCGTTCCATCCGCAGCTGTCGGTGCCCGTGTTCATCCTGCTGTCGTTCGTCGGTACAGTGCCGCTGGCGTTCCTCAGCTGCTGGCTGATCGAGCGGCCCGCTCTGGCCTTGAAGTCGCGGCGACCGCGCGCGGTGCGCGCCCCGGCTCAGTCAACCGCGGCCTAGTCCGCCGCAGCTCGCCGCCGCCCGAGGGTGAGCACGAGCATCACGACGGCGCCGACCACGAGGCCCCAGAACGCCGAGCCGATGTTCACCAGTTGGATGCCCGACGCGACCACCAGGAACGTCACGATCGCCACGACGCGGTGCTCGGGATCGTCTAGGGCCGCCGTGACCGAGCTGATCAGGGCCCCCAGCAGGGCGAGTCCCGCGACCGCCTCGATCAGGATCGGCGGGCTCGCCGACACGAGGGCGGTCGCCGCCCCCGCGGCGAGTCCGATCAGCAGGTAGGCACTGCCCGAGCTGACGGTCGCGACCCAGCGGCGGTCCGGGTCCGGATCGGCGTCCGGGCCCGCCATCATCGCCGCGACGATCGCCGAGAGGTTGAGCGTGTAGGCCCCGAAGACCGAGCCCACGCTGGTGGCGACCCCGGTCGCAGTGAGCATCGCCCGCGCAGGCGGATGCTCGTAGCCGAAAGTGCGCAGCACCGCGAACCCCGGCACGTTCTGCCCCGCCATCGTGACGATGTACAGCGGGATGCCAAGGCCGACGAGCACGAACGGCTCGAAGGTCGGCGCCACGAATCGGATCGTGGGCAGCAGATGCACCGCCCGGATGTGCGGCCCCGAGAGGACGACCGCCACCGCTGTCACGACGACCGCGCCCGCTACCGCCCAGCGCGGCGCCAGACGGGTCAGCACGAGCCAGACCACGATCGGAGGCAGCGCAAGCAGCGGCAGTTGCACGGCGGCCTGCACGGGGGCGAGGCAGATCGGGAACAGGATGCCCGCCAGCATCGCGCTGGCGATCGGGCGCGGAATCCTGGTCATGGTGCGCGCCAGCCACGGCCACAGCCCGGTTGCGAGCAGCAGCACCCCGCAGAGCAGGAACGCACCGACGGCCGCGTGGAAGTCGCCTGTCGTCTTGTGCGCCGCGACGAGAAGGGCTGCGCCCGGCGTCGACCACGCGAACGACAACGGCAGCCGGTAGCGCAGACTGAGTCCGATCGCGAGCAGACCCTGGAAGACGCAGAGGACGAGCAATCCGGATGCGGCCTCGGCCTCCGTGGCCCCGACCGCGCGCAGTCCGGCGATCAGCAGCGCGAACGAACTGGCGAACCCAGTGATCGAGGCGACGATGCCCGCCGTGATCGGGTGAGCGATCGAGACCGGCTTCGCGGTAGGGCCGGGAGCAGACAGCTGCGCTACGCCGACTTCTCGGCGCGCCGCGGGGCGCGCGGCACGATCGTCGGCGCCGCGTTCTCGAGCACGGCGCCCTTGGTGACGACGACCCGGGCGACCTCTTCGCTCGAGGGCACCTCGAACATGATCGGCCCGAGCACCTCCTCGAGGATCGCCCGCAGACCGCGGGCGCCGGTCTGGCGGAGCACGGCGAGGTCGGCGATCGCTTCGAGCGCGTCGGGCTCGAACTCGAGCTCGACGCCGTCGATCTGGAACATGCGCTGGTACTGACGCACCAGGGCGTTCTTCGGCACGGTCAGGATCTCCATGAGGGCGTGCTGGTCAAGCGGGGCGACCGTGGTCACGACAGGGAGCCGGCCGATGAACTCGGGGATGAGTCCGAACTTGTGCAGGTCTTCGGGAAGGACCTCGCTGAACAGCGTGGCCTCGTCGCGCTTGGAGTGCAGCGGAGCGCCGAATCCGATCCCGCGGCGGCCGACGCGGGCCGAGATGATGTCTTCGAGACCCGAGAAGGCGCCCGCCACGATGAACAGCACGTTGGTGGTGTCGATCTGGATGAACTCCTGGTGAGGGTGCTTTCTGCCGCCCTGCGGGGGGACGCTGGCGACCGTGCCCTCGAGGATCTTGAGCAGCGCCTGCTGCACGCCCTCACCCGAGACGTCGCGCGTGATCGACGGGTTCTCGGCCTTTCGGGCGATCTTGTCGACCTCGTCGATGTAGATGATCCCGTTCTCGGCGCGCTTGACGTCGTAGTCGGCGGCCTGGATGAGCTTGAGCAGGATGTTCTCGACATCCTCACCGACGTAACCGGCCTCGGTGAGCGCCGTCGCATCCGCGACCGCGAACGGCACGTTGAGCCGCTTTGCGAGGGTCTGCGCCAGGTAGGTCTTGCCGCATCCGGTCGGACCGATCAGCAGGATGTTGCTCTTGGCGATCTCGATGTCGTCGATGACGGCGTCGGCCGCGCTGAGCGTCGAGCGAGCGCGCACCCGCTTGTAGTGGTTGTACACGGCCACCGAGAGGGCCCGCTTGGCCGGCTCCTGGCCGATGACGTACTCCTCGAGGAACGAGAAGATCTCTTTCGGCTTCGGCAGGTCGAATTCGCTCGAGACCTCTTCGCCGGCCTCGGCGAGACGCTCCTCGATGATTTCGTTGCAGAGCTCGACGCACTCGTCGCAGATGTAGACACCGGGACCGGCGATCAGCTGCTGGACCTGCTTCTGAGACTTGCCACAAAAGGAGCACTTGAGCAGGTCAGCGCTCTCCCCGATGCGTGCCATGCATGCGAGCCTAACCCGAACGGCCAGCACCGACCGGCAGTGTGTGGAAATGGGCCATCGGCGCGCCGTCGTATGGTGGATTCATGCCGAAGGCCGCACGAGCGCAGCGATTGGCCCGCGGCTGGATCGTCGGCCTGGTCGCCACCACCGTCGCGGCCGTCTCGCACACGCTCGCCGGCGGATATCACCCGGGGGTCCTCAGCTTCGGAACGGCGCTCGTCTTCGCCGGGATGCTCGGCACCCTCGTGATCCGGCGAACGCCGTCGCTGCCCCGGCTCGTCGTCGCGGTCGGGCTGTCGCAGCTCGCCTTCCACCTGATGTTCTCGCTGCTCGGCACCGGGGGTACCGCGGCCTCGCCGTCCCCGACCATGGACGGGATGCCCGGGATGCCCGGCATGAGCTCACCGGTTGTCCCTGCTTCCGTGGTCGTGAACGGGCACGACCACCTCGCCGACCCCGGGATGTGGATCGCCCACGCCGTTGCCGCCGCGCTGACGATCCTGTTCCTCCGGCGCGCCGAACTGGCTGTCTGGACCATGCTCATGCGGCTCGGTCGCGTCCTGGCGACGCGCCTGAGGGTGGCGCTGGCGCCCGTTGCGTCCGGCGGGGTGCCGCGGATCCCGGGCTGGCCGGACCTCGTCCGCCTGCCGCGTCAACGGCTCTTCGTCGCGTCCGCGTTGCGCCGCGGTCCGCCTCTGCTCGCGTTCTGAGCCCACTCGACGGCACCCACTGGGTGCTCGTCGCCGACCGCGTGCGCGCGGCATCCAGAACTCGCAGACAGAACGGAAGACCCATGACCATCCCCCTCCGCCGACCCCTGGCGGGCGGCGCTCTCGCCCTCGGTGCCGTGGCGCTGGTGATCGCGATCGCCGACCCCGCCTCGGCGCACGACCAGATCGTGTCGTCGACACCGGCCCCGAATCAGACGCTCACCGCGCTCCCTGCCCAATTCGAGATCCACACCGACGAGCCGCTGCTCGACATCGGCGGCACGGGGCGCGGCTTCGCCTTCGAGATCCAGGATGCCGCGGGCAGCTACTACGAGACCGGCTGCGTCTCGATCGCTGACGACAGCATGCTCACGGACGCGCGGCTCGGCGCGCCCGGCGCCTACACCGTGGTGTATCAGCTGGTGTCTGCCGATGGGCACACGGTGAGCGGCCGGATACCGTTCACGTGGGCTCCGACGGGCGATGCCCCGGTCACGAAGGGGGTCGCCGCTCCCCCGGGGTGCCACGGTGCGGCGGGGCCGGCCACGCCCGGCGCGACCGACAGCGGCAGCCAGGCCGCCCGGAACGCGACCGTGCCGCTCGCCGACATCCTGTGGATCGGCGGCATTCTCGTCGCGGTCGCCCTGGCGGTCGTGATCACGCTGCTGGTCCTGACCCGTCGCCGATCGAGCCGACAGCCGGACGCCTAGGTCTTCGTGATCTCGACCAGCGGGAGTTCGCGCCCCGCCTTCTCCTGCTGGTCGACGAAGAAGGGGTGCTCGGCGATCAGGTGCGCCCACGCGGCATCCCGCGCGTTCTGGGCGAGCACTCGCGCGGCGCCGTCGTACTCCCGGTCCGGCTCCTCGACGTGCACCAGCGGATCGGCCACGACATTGTGGTACCACTGAGGTTCGTGCTCGGCGCCGTCGTTCGAGGCGACGACCAGGATTCCGCGTTCGGTGGTCGTGAACATCACCGGCACGGTCGTGGCAGCGAAAGTGCGCGCGCCGATCGTGGTGAGCAGGATCAGCCGCTCCCGGTGCACCCCCTCGATGGAGATCTCGTGGCCCGCACGGAAGTCGGCGATCACCTGCTTGTTGACCGATCTCATGCCCATACGGCCACGGTATGAGCGGGCCCCGAACGCACGTCACCCCCTGCGAGCAACGCTCAGCGTGCTCACAGGGGGTGCGCGACGGGGTCTGCGGGCTACTTCACCAGCGCGGGCAGATTCTTCCTGCTGGTCAGCACCTGGTCGATGAGGCCGTACTCGTGCGCCTCGTCGGCCGACAGGATGGTGTCACGCTCGAGATCCTTGTTGATGCGCTCCAAGTCGTGGTTGGAGTGACGCACCAGCGTCTCTTCGAGCCAGGTGCGCAGCCGCAGGATCTCCTTGGCCTGGATCTCGATGTCCGACGCCTGACCGCGGCCGGCCTCGCCGACGGCCGGCTGGTGGATCAGGATGCGCGCGTTCGGAAGCGCGAGCCGCTTGCCCGGCGTGCCCGCGGCCGCGATCACCGCGGCGGCGGACGCCGCCTGACCCAGGACCACGGTCTGGATCTGCGGGCGGATGTACTGCATCGTGTCGTAGATCGCCGTCATCGCGGTGAACGATCCACCGGGCGAGTTGATGTACATGACGATGTCGCGGTCCGGGTCCTGGCTCTCGAGCACGAGCAGCTGAGCCATGATGTCGTCGGCCGAGGCGTCATCCACCTGGACACCCAGGAAGATGATGCGGTCTTCGAACAGCTTCGCGTACGGGTCCTGGCGCTTGAAGCCGTACGCCGTGCGCTCCTCGAAGCTGGGCAGGATGTAGCGGGACTCGGGCATGGGGCCAGTCGCCTGGTAGGTGGGGCTAGTCATCTTCTCGGTCCCTTACTTCTTCTCTTCGGTGCCGCCGCCGCCGACGACGTCGGACGCGGACTCGCGGATGTGGTCGACGAAGCCGTACTCGAGGGCTTCCTGAGCGTTGAACCAGCGGTCCCGGTCGCCGTCCGCGTTGATCTGCTCGACCGTCTTGCCGGTCTGAGCCGCGGTGATCTCGGCCAGGCGCTTCTTCATGTCGAGAATGAGCGCGGCCTGGGTCTGGATGTCGGACGAGGTTCCGCCGAATCCACCGTGCGGCTGGTGCAGCAGCACCCGCGCGTTCGGCGTGATGTAGCGCTTGCCCTTGGTGCCGGCGGTCAGCAGCAGCTGCCCCATCGATGCCGCCATGCCAATGCCGACCGTGACGATGTCATTGGGCACGAACTGCATGGTGTCGTAGATCGCCATGCCCGCGGTGATCGAACCACCGGGCGAGTTGATGTAGAGGAAGATGTCCTTCTTCGGGTCCTCCGCGGCGAGCAGCAGGAGCTTGGCCGCGATCTCGTTGGAGTTGTCGTCGCGCACCTCCGAACCGAGCCAGATGATTCGGTCTTTCAGAAGACGGTCAAAGACACTCGGTTGGAATGTCGGGTCGGCCATGGGGTTGCTCCGTTTCGGTAGGTCGATGTCGAATCTACCGGGGGCCTTCACGGCGCACTGACGTGTTCGCCGTGGGCAGAGACAGCGCGTCGTTAGGGTGTCTTGCATGACCGACGACTGGCAATCCCGCGTCGACGCGGTGTGGGCGGATGCCGCGAACCTGACCGATGACGAGCTCGTGTCGCGCATCGATGCGCTGGCGGCCGAGCGCGGTCCGGGTGACGCGGTCGCTCTTGCGGAGCGCGGCGGAGCACGTGACTCCACCGGGCGCGAGGAGGAGGCGGCCGAGCTCTACCGGGCTGCCCTGGCCGCCGGACTGGATGATGCGCGCCGCGCGCGGGTGGTCATCCAGCTCGCGAGCACCGTGCGCAACCTCGGCCGTCCCGAGGAGTCGCTCGAGCTGCTGACCAACGAGTTCGCCGGGCAGCCCGACCATCCGCTCGCCGATGCGGCGACCGCGTTCGCCGCACTAGCGCTGGCGAGCGCCGGTCGGCCGACCGAGGGCCTGGCCTCCGTGCTGCACGCCCTCGCGGCACACCTGCCGAGGTATCAGCGCTCGGTCAATGCCTACGCGGACGACCTGCTCGCCGACGACGCAGGAGCGGTCGGATGATCACTGTCGGATCGATCGTCATCCAGGTCACCGACGGCGTGGCTGAAACGAGATGACAATTCAGCCGGCCAGTTTCTCGAGCGTGTTCAGGTTGCGCGTCGTGATCCACGGCTTGTATGAGGCCTTCGATTGGGCCTTGCCCATCGCGGAATCCAAGGTGCTGCCCTTCGGCACCGACCAGTAGATGACGCCCTCGCCCTGCGAAGCCTGCTCGATCGCGGGGTCGAGCTCGACCGCCAGCAGCTCGGAGCGCACCTCGGGCTTCACCGCGAACACGACGTAGGCGTGCCGGTCGGCAGCTCGCGGGTAGGGGTAGCCGGCGATGATCGAGCGGATGGCGTCCACGGTGAGCACGTGCACCCAGGCCTCGTAGCCGAACCGCGTGCGCAGGGCGGCCTCGAGTGCGCGCTTGGCGGCGGATGCGGCATCCGCGGTCGTGAACAGCACGTTGCCGCTGGCGAGCACGGTCTTCACGTCCGTGTAGCCGAGCCCGCGCACGACCTCGGCGAGGTCGGCCATCTTGATGGTGACGCCGCCGACGTTGACCCCGCGCAGCAGCGCGACGTAGTCAGTCATGGCTGCGGCTCAAACCCCTAGCTGTGGTCGTGCCCGTAGTGCTCGTTGCCGGGCTTGCGGCCGTGGCCGTCGGTCGCCGCCTTGCCCTTCTTGCCCTTGGGAGCGGGGGCTGCATCCGCCAGCTCAGCGGCGTCGGCGTCGCCCGTGTCGGCCGACTCGTCGTCGGCCAGGATGCCCTCCGTCAGCGCCGAGACATCGACTGCCTTGCCGGCCGTGTCGACGACCTTGGCCTTGCTCAGGATGACGGCAAGCGCCTTCGCGCGGGCGACCTCGCCGATCATCGCGGGCAGCTGCCCGTTCTGGTCGAGCACCTGGATGAACTCGCCGGGCTCCATGCCGTACTGGGCGGACGCCTGGACGAGGTAGGAGGTGAGCTCGTTCTGGTTCACCTTCACCTCCTCCTTCTCGGCGATCGCGTCGAGCAGGATCTGCGAGCGGAAGGTCTTCTCGCTCGACTCCGCGACCTCGGCGCGGTGCACATCGTCTTCGAGGCGGCCTTCCTGCTCGAGGTGGCGGTGCACCTCGTCGTCGATGAGGCCCTGGGGCACCGGGATGTCGACCTTCTTCAGCAGTTCGTCGACGATCTTGTCGCGGGCCTCGGCGGCCTGGCCGAACTCCTTGGACTTGGCGAGCTGCTCGCGCAGGTCGCTGCGGAGCTCGCCGATGGTGTCGAACTGGCTGGCGATCTGGGCGAAGTCGTCATCGGCGGCGGGAAGCTCGCGCTCCTTGACGGCGAGGACGGTGACCGAGATCTGGGCATTCTCGCCCTCGTGGTCGCCACCCAGCAGCGGGGCTTCGAAGGTGGTGGACTCCCCGGCGGTCAGCGTGTCGAGCGCCTCGTCGATGCCCTCGATCAGCTCTCCCGAGCCGAGCTCGTAGGAGATGTTGCTCGCGGTGTCCACCTCTTCGCCGCCGATCGTGGCGGTGAGGTCGAGTTGCACGAAGTCGCCCTGGCGAGCGGGTCGGTCGACGGTGACCAGGGTGCCGAAGCGGCTGCGCAGGTTCTCGAGCTCGTTCTCGACGTCATCCACGCTGACCGTGATCGGGTCGACCTCGAGCTTCAGGCCGTCGTAGTTCGGGATGTCGAACTCGGGCCGGGTGTCGACCTCGACCGAGACCTCGAGGTCGCCGCTGAAGTCGTCGACACTCGGCCACTTGGTGATGTCGGCGGAGGGGCGGCCGAGCGGGCGCACCTTCTCGGCCTCGGCGGCGTCGCGGTAGAACTTGTCGAGGCCCTCGTTGACCGCGTGGTTGAGCACCTCGGCGCGGCCGACGCGCTGGTCGATGATGGGCGGCGGCACCTTGCCCTTGCGGAAACCCGGGATGTTCACGTCTTCGGCGATGTGCTGGTACGCGTGATCGATGCTGGGCTTGAGCTCGGCGGGCGTGACGGTGATGTTGAGCTTCACGCGGGTGGGGCTGAGCTTCTCGACGGTCGTGGTGACCATGGGTGTCTCCGTGATTCTGTTCTGTGGTGAAAAAGTCTGAGCGAGTCGGGGCGACAGGATTTGAACCTGCGGCCTCCCGCTCCCAAAGCGGGCGCTCTACCAAGCTGAGCTACGCCCCGGATGCGCCGGCCGTCAAAATGGCCCCCCGAAGTCTAACGGTTCCGGTTGCCGCGTGCCTTCGAGCCGATGTCGGTGCGGGCACGCACACTGGACGCATGGCAGATATCGAGATCATGGAGCTGCGGGCCTACGAGCCGCGCTGCCTCGACTGCGGCGAGACCGGTCCGATCGAGACGAGCGTGTTCTTCGCGATGGCGTGGGAAGAGGCGCACGTGTGCGTCGCGATCCGCATCGACAGCGACGAGGCGGAGCTCGCGGTCGCCAGCTGACCTATCTCGTCGAACGGCGCGGCCGATTCGGCCACGCCAGCAAAGAGACGGCGCTGAGCGCGCCCAGCGGCATCGGCATCCAGAACTGCAGCAGGCGCCAGGCGATCACGCCCAGCAGCGCGGTCTGGTATGTCGCCCCGAGCGCGACCAGCAGCGGCACCATCACCCCTTCGACCACGCCGAGCCCGCCCGGTGTGATCGGGACGATGGCCAGGATGCCGACCAGCCCGTACACGAGCAGCAATTGGCCCGGATCGGCGGCATAGCCGAAGGCGGCCAGCAGCACCCAGAGGGCCGCGGCATCCAGGATCGGGTTGAGCGCGCCCCAGAACACGGCCGTGACGAAGCGCCGACGATCGACGGCGAGGGCCGCGACGTTGCCGACCGCGTCATCCACGAAGGTCAGAATGCGCTCGCGCCACGACTCGGGCAGCCGCCGCGTCGCCCGGTCGACCGTGCTCAGCACCCGCGACCGTCTGCGCACGGCGACGGCGAGCGCGACCGCCGCGCCGCCGAAGATCACCACCATGAAGGCACCGGCCACCTGGTAGTAGGGACTCGGGGGCAGGCTCGCCAGCGAGAGCAGCAGCCCGAGCGCGAACACGCCGCCGAGCAGGAGGTTCGACATGATGACCTCGACGGCGAGCCCGCCGACGATCGTGCTGGCCGAGCTGCCCGCGCGCGCCAGCAGCCGGTAGCGCACCGCGAGCGCGATCGCTCCCCCGGCCGGGACGACGTTGGTCGTCGCGACGCCGGCCAGATCGACCCGCGTGACCGTGCCGAACGTCGGGCGGTCGCGCGGATCGAGCACGGTGAACGTCAGCGCGCCGTAGGCCGCGAGCGACGCGAGCTCGAGCACGAGGCCGAGCAGAAGCGGCCAGGGCGACAGGTGCTGGATCGCGTGGATGTCGTGGCCGGCATCCACGAATTGCGGGATGACCACGAAGCGCAGCAGCAGGGCGAGCGCGGCGAGCGCGAGCACGCGCATGCCGAGTCGGATGACGCGCAACCGTGTGAGCGCGCGACCCACATCGGCCGCATCAGCGCGATCCCGAGGCGGCGGAGCTCCAACCCTGGACTCGGACGTGGCTTCTCGGCTCCTCACGGATGATCGAGCGCCCAGGCTACGGCACCGGGCAAACGCCCCGCCAGGCGTCAGATTCCCCGGCACGAACCGGTACTGTAGAGGTCGGTCTTCGGGCCACGGGGATGTAGCTCAATGGTAGAGCCTCAGTCTTCCAAACTGATTACGCGGGTTCGATTCCCGTCATCCCCTCTCCAGCATTGGCTCGGATTCTCAAGGAGAATAGACACATGACGAACGCCCCTCGCCTCCTACGGTGAGGGACCGTGGCCAATCCGTGGCCAATGAGCTACTAGCGGCGTCCATAGGCGGTATCGAGAGCCCACATCATGCTTGTCAGGTGGGCAACGGCGAGGGATGCATTCGTCCGGGTGTACTGACGCGCAACGGTGACGCGGTGAGTGCTCGCGTGGCGGGAGTAGGTAGATGGAGCGGGGTAGCCAGGGAACCAGGGGCGATAGGCACCCCACAACTGGCAAGCGATGAAAAAGTTCTGAATGGGCAAACTCTCGGGATCGGGTAGCGGATCGCGGCCCGTCCAAACCTTCTTCTCTGCCGACAGGAACTCCAGGGTGAGGGTTTCAATGGTGCTTGTTGCCAGAGCCTGAGCGCCCTCGTGGTATCCGTCCCTGAGCATGGTGATGGCAGCCGCCAGGAATCGGCGGTACGGGGCCATCGCCACGGAATCCATTTCGGACTCCCGAGCGGCGCAGTCGTCCGCGATGCGCGACCAGTTGCGACCGTAGACGTTGCGACGCTTGGCGGGAGTGTCAGCCGCTACCACCGCAGCGACTATGGCCGACCTGGGAACCCACGCGATAGGCAACCCCTCTTCAAGCATCAGCTTCTTCATCATGTCGATGTCGAGAGCGCTCAGTACGTCGTCCAAGTTGTCTGGCCAAAGACCTCGAAACGTGACGCCCAAGTCCGACAGGCTCGAAGTGAGGAAACTCAGCGATTCAGTGATGCGCTGTTGGAGCGGCAGAAAGAACGGCGCCCATAATCCTTCAACACCCGCGAGGGGTTCGATACCGGGCAACAAGAAACTGCTGCCAATGCTTGCGCCGATCCGGGAGGCGACATCGGCACCCAGGATTTTCGTGGCGAAGTTGAGTTGGCCGACGACCGACGGGTCCAGTCCGAAGCTGAGCGGCCCAGCGATGTGTTCGCCCAACAGATTCGGGATGGCGAAGCTCTTGGCGATGTTGGGCCCGATGAGGTTCGGCACCAGGCTCTTGGCGATGTTCGGCCCGATGAGGTTCGGCACCAGGCTCTTGGTTATCGCCTCGGGAACCCCTGTCGCGAACTTCAGCACCGGCTCCGACGATTTCGGTGGGGCGTCGCTCTCCTCTCCGTCTGCGTCCTCCGGGTCCTTCACGACTGCCATGCGCTCAGGCTAGAACCAAGTGCCGTACGCAGCCGCGGGCGTCACGGTGCAGCAGATTGCCGACGACTACAAGGTGTCGCGTCCGACGATTTATCGAGCGCTCGAAGTCGCCTGACAGTTGCCACCTGAGACGCCCCTGGAGCCGATCTGGGGGCGTTCGGCATGTCACACCTTGTGCAGTGGGAACGCCGAGTCGGGGTCCATCTCAAAGCCGTAACTCTTCCCCGTCTCTTGGCCAATATCGCGACCATGCGCCACCAGCGGCGAAGGGAGTTAGCAATCACCACCAAAAGAGCGTGCTCATAGTCATCCATCTTTTGGGGATTGGTGAGGTCATCAAACACGTCCTGCTGCATCTGAGCGAGCTTCGGGTCATTCGCCAGTGCGATCTGTTCAATGGCGTCCCACAAGTGACGCGGGTTCTCGAACTGCTGGGGAGACATCGCGAGAGTGTCGAGGTTGTAGAACCTTCCCGATTGGCCGTAGGCGTCTAGAGCGGCAAGCAGTGCTGGCCATACCGGGTCGGCATCGACCTCCGCGAGAATCGTGCGCGCATACGGCTTCAGTTCGATACCCTCGCGCAGTCGAGCGCGCAGCTTCGCGTCCATCTCCAGGGTGCCGTGGCCGAAGCCCTTTTGCATCGTCCGCTTGTCCGGCCAGCCTTTGCCATCAGCGACCTCACCCAACCCCAGAGCCAGCTTCAACAACTTTTCGACCCCGATTGAAAGCGTCGTCAGAATCGCGTCTATGGTCAGGTCGATGTACTTGGTCGTTCTCAACACGTCATCGCCGTGGCGCAGAAGATACCGTGCGGAGTCCATTTCGAAGATCAGCGCAAATCCCTGCTGTCTCGTTAGCCCGTCGAGCGCCACGTTCAGTCGTCCTCTGGCTCGGGCAACTGTCGCGCCAGCACGCCCGCCGCGCGGGCCTTCAGCCGCATTCCGGTATCGAAGGTGACGACCTGAACCCGACCTCCCATAGCGGTCAGATTCGCTGCCTGGTCCACTACCTCGGCGTCTACCGAGTCGAGGCGAACGTGCCCCGGTTCCTCCATGAGTATTCGAATCTCGAAGCGCTGCCGCAACGGCAGGGTTCCGCGATCTACTACGTAACCCAATCCGGGCTCGGGAAACATGCGGTCAATCTCGCGCAGCGCAACCCGCGCCAGAGTGCGACGGCTGACCTTCTTGCTGCTCAGGGTCATGGTGTTGCGGTCGAGCTTCTTACGGTCGAGTTCGTCAATGACGGCCAATGGAATCCAGATCACCAACGGCTCTAGGGGCCGGATTTCGAGCTTCTCGTACCAGTCGTAGGTTTCGAGTTGTTCGCCCAGCACCATGAGCACGTTGGTATCCAGCACTGCGGCATCGAGGTTCCGCGACATCATCAACTCGATTTCGAGCAACTGGTGCGCAACCTCTAGCGCGGCTGCTCGCTGGGTCAGTTCGAGATTCACGAGTTCAGGCAGTACCGGTGCTGAGTTGCTGTAGGGCAGCAGCGACAGGAGCGTCCAATGCTTCTTTGTTGTGATGAGCGCGTCCAGATCGTCAGGCTTTAGCGCGGGGCCGAGAGTGCGGAGATGGGTGGCTGTCCAGTCGGCATAAGCGATGAGGCTTCCCGAGTCTCGGCCGCTCACGATGTTGCGAGCGCCAACCGCCGCAGCGTTGAGATAGCCGAGCACAGTCGAAGCTTCGTAGCCGGGCTGAATGCCGATCACGCGCTTACCACGTCACAGTGTTCAATCCACCTGGCAAGGATGCTTAGAGCGGCCAGTTGCTCCAGTGCCTCTTGGCGTTCCATGTCGTCGGTCGAGTGTGTGGCCGGATTTCTGATGGCGCTGAACGCCCCCTGAGCAAACTGAAGTATTCCAACCCGCATGGACTTGACGGTCTGATCGGCATCGTTACCGGCCCAGCGCAGCCGACTCTTGCCAGGCTCGGGAGCCGACAGAGAGAACGCCTCCTTCATAAGTTGCGAGTCCGAGATGTCTCGACGTCCAACCCGGAACTGAACCTGCTCGTTGAGGCTTGACGCGGCCCGCTGAACTGCATCCGCATAGTGGCCCGATGCCCATCGGCCCGACGCCGACTCCCACACAAGGGAGTGCAATGAGTCTGCGGCCATCGTCGGAGCGTTGCTGCCCAACTTCGCGCGTGTCTGCGCGCCCCTCCGCAGTCGCCCAAGGGCATAGCGACATAGTTCAACGCCAGTGGCGACCTCGATCACGTCTGACAGGGGTCCTGTCGATAGCAGGTTGGGAAGGTGGGAGGTTCCGTTCACCGTTGCGACCACGCGACGGGTTTCGTCCTCTCGTTCCCTTAGCGCGTTCATCGCGTCAGAACCGGGACGGCCCCAGGAATGTCGACTTGTACCGTTTGTGCTTTGCGCTTTGGGTGCAGCCTCGATCCACCATTCGAGTACCTCCGCAGCCCATTCCTCATCCATGGCGGCCACGCTAATGGCAGCCACCCTCACAAGGTGCCGAGGTAGGTAGGTTTCTCGGCGCTGTTGTAGACGGGCCGGTACCTCTCAGCGGGCTGTGAGGGACTCCGGGGCCGTCCAGCGTCGTTGTCGTCCCGAATCGCCCACTCAGTTTCAACCCGGCTGACATGGGCTCCGAGGTCGCAACCGTCCAGCGCTCGGGCATCCCAGAAAACTCGCTTGTGCTTGCCCAGGTGGACCTGGCGAATGTGACCAATGACTTTCCCGGTCGCATTGGTGATAGCCAACTCAGGTTGTCGCGGCGGCACGGGCGCTCCCTTCAATCGGCGCGACCGGCCTCGCGTTTTGTCGAACGTACATTCGAACCAACGGACACGCCAAACGGCGTACTGAACCGCTAAGAATGACCCATGTTGTTCCTCTGCCCGCCGCCGCTTCCGCCGCCGGAAGCTATCGACTGGTCAGAGTTCGTGCCGAATCTGCTCATCGCACTGCTGACGGGCATCCTTTTCGCGGGCGGTGCAGCCTGGGTGGTAGGTCGGGCCCTCGTCCAATGGCAGCGACGGCGGGATGCAGCCAACCGTCAAATCTCTTCGCGGGCCGAGTGGCGTCACGCCCGCGCACGTTTGGCGACGACGATGCGATTCCGTTTCCAGCGCTCCGATATGGCTCATGACCTGACCTACAACGCCATTCCCTTCGCCAAAGTGGTTCAGACCACCCTGGGCATGGACCTCGTGCAGTGGTCTCTGGACGACCCGGAAAACGTGGAGTTGGCGGTGGCGAGCCGTCTCGTTGAAAACGCAATAACCATCGACCGGCTCGCGCTTGAACTCCAATCGCTCATAACGATCCGATTCCGGGCTGTTCAAGAACACGAACCCGACAACCCCGAGATTCAGACGCTCTCCTATCTGGTCCTGGAAGTCCCAGTGCCGCCAAATCTCGCGCTCTACGAACCACGCTGTCTGCCGGTTATGGAAGATCCGGAGTTCGCTCGACAGACCGCTGCATATCGACTGTGGCTTACCCAATGCGAGGCGGACTACAACGTCCTATGGACAGCCCTCCGCGCTGGAGACGCAGCGCCCCGTTCTGGGTGACCTGACCCTTCAGCGGTTGTTCTGGAAGTGCGGCGAGTGCGGGTCCGTCCGGCTCAGTTGGCGTATGTCATCTCGTGGCCAATCCGTGGCCAATCCGGGCTCAAATCGCAGTACGGTGATCACAGGCAAGAGGCGCTCAAATCATGATTTGAGCAGCGAGTCCGGCTGAAACGCAGGGGCGCGGACCAGTCTTCCAAACTGATTACGCGGGTTCGATTCCCGTCATCCCCTCCCTATTGCCCCCTTCGGGCCCCGGATTCTTGGCCTAGTCCGGCCCTCTCAACGGTCGGCTGAACCCGTGCCCGTTTCGTGCCCAAAATGGGCACACCTGCATTTCTGCCGCCGTCCGGCGTATGACGGTCGGAGACAGCACCTGGGCGCTCACTGCGGATATTGACCGCTACGCTCAGCCCCATGGAAGCCTTGCGCCGGTTCTTCTTCTACAAGTCGCGTTGGGGTTCAATCGTCGCGGTCGTGCTCGGGGCAGTGGCGTTTTGGGATACCAGGTCGAGGTCTAGAGCCGGCCAGCCGCCAGCGCGTCCTTGAGCAGCAGGAACGGCGCATGCTCGCCGGTCGGGTCTCCGTCGGCGATCTCGGGATGCCACTGCACCCCGAGGATCCACTCGCCGGGTCGATCGCTCGCGATCGCTTCGACCAGTCCGTCGTCGGAGGTCGCGACGACCGTGAGGCCATCTCCCACTGTCCGAATGCCCTGATGGTGGCCCGACGCCACTCGAAGCCGCGCGGTCCCCGAGGCGACGGCCAGCGGCGAGCCCGGCGCGAGCTCGACGTCGTGCCAGACGAAGATGTCGCGGATGTCGTCGTGCGTCGGCTCGGCCGGCAGGTGGACGACATCCGAGGGCTCGAGGTCGACGTGCAGCGTGCCCCCGCGCTGCACGTTCAGCAGTTGCGCCCCGCGGCAGATCGCGAGCAGGGGCTTACCGTTGGCGGCCGCGAATTCAAGAACCTCGAGGTCGAGCGCGTCCTGGGCCGGGTTGACGTCGTACGCCTCGCCGGGCTCGGCGGTCTCGCCGTACAGCGCCGGGTCGACGTCGCCTCCCCCGGGCACGACGAATCCGTCGAATCCCTCCAGGCTGTCGCCCTCGTCGACGACCGTGACGTCGAACCCGGTCTTCTCGGCGAGGTCGACCACGAGCTCCAGGAGTTCGCGAGCCTCGTTCTCCTCGGCGCTGAGACGTGCCGGGACGGCGATCGTGAAACGTGAATCCATGGCGAGAGTCTGCCGCACTCCGACGCGCCGGTGACGAGTATCCTCCAGCCGTGGCCACTCTCCCGTCGCGCGCGTCGAGCTATGACTTCAGCTTCGACGGCGACCCGGTCGCGCACGAGATCACCTGTCCCGATTGCGGCGAGAAGCACGACGGCGTCACCGGCTACGTGCTCAACCATGGCGACGCGTACGCGATCTATTTTGCCGACTGGTACCCGCACGAGAACGAGGCGTGGGTCGAGGTGATCCTCGGGTCGTTCAGCGAGCCCGATTACGCAGACGACGTGACCATGGGATGCCGTTACGGCTACGTCGAGGGCCAGTCAGAGCCCGCAGCATCCCTGTTCACGCCCACCAGAACCGGCGCGATCTTCGGCCGGGTGCTCGACCGCGAGCATGCCATGGTGAGCCCGCGGGTGAACGACTTCTGGGCGGTCACCGACTGGTTGGTCGTGAACGACCCGCTGCTGCACCGGACCGTCTACCACCTGCCGCCGAAAAGTGGCGACGGCGTGACGAAGACCCCGAGCGCTAGCAACTCGGGGCCCTCAGTGCCCGCCGACTAGCAGCAGCAGCACGGGCCGCCGCAGCAGCCGTCGTCGCAGCATCCGGTCATCTGTCCACCTCCCCTCGCCCGTTGAAGGAGCTAGACGGCGGGCGCGATCTCGGCGAGCAGCGCCTCGACGCGCGCCTTGATGTCGTCGCGAACCTCGCGCACCACGTCGATCGGCTGGCCGGCGGGGTCGGTGAGCTCCCAGTCCTCGTAGCGCTTGCCGGGGAAGATCGGGCAGGTGTCGCCGCAGCCCATCGTGATGACGACGTCGCTCTCGCGTACGGCATCTGTGGTCAGGATCTTGGGCACGTTGCCGGTGATGTCGATGCCCTCTTCGGCCATCACGGCGATCGCGTTCGGGTTGATCTGGTCGGCCGGCTCGGATCCCGCCGAACGGATCTCGACCCGGTCGCCCCCGAGCGCCTGGGCGTAGCCCGCGGCCATCTGCGAGCGGCCCGCGTTGTGCACACACACGAACAGGATCATCGGCTTCTCGGCCACAGTCGGCGCCCCTTTCTCAAACATTGACGGATGTCGATCTAAGGGTCGTCAATACATCGACGTTTGTCAATGTATGTGCCAGGATCGACCCATGACCCTGATGGAATTGCTCCCGGTGCGCGACGTGACGGCATGCTGCTCGCCGCTGACCGGCGAGGTCATGAGCCAGGACAACGCGGTCAGTCTGGCATCCTCACTGCGCGCCCTCGCCGACCCGGCGCGCCTGCGCATCATCTCGATGGTGGCCGCGCACGCGGATGCCGAGGCCTGCGTCTGCGACCTCACCGAGCCGCTCGACCTGCAGCAGTCGACCGTGTCGCATCACCTGAAGATCCTGGTGGATGCCGGCTACCTCACCCGCTCGAAGCGCGGCACCTGGGCGTACTACCGGCTGGTGCCCGGAGCGCTCGACGGAGTGGCCGCCCTGCTCACGACGGTCTGATCGGCGTGGTCAGCCTGCGGCGCCGCCTGCTGGCCGAGTTCGTCGGCTGTCTGTTCCTCGCCGCAGCCGTTGTCGGATCGGGTATCGCGGCGCAGACGCTCTCGCCGCACGACGTCGGACTGCAGCTCACCGAGAACGCGCTCGCCACGGCCCTGGCTCTGTTCGTCCTCATCGGGGTGCTCGCGCCGATCAGCGGCGCCCACTTCAATCCGATCATCTCGATCGTGGATGCCGCCCTGCGGCGTCGGCCGTGGCGCGAGGTGCCCGGCTATGCCGCGGTTCAGGTGGTCGGGTGCGCGGCGGGCGTCATGCTCGCGAACCTGATGTTCGGACATCCACCGGTCTCGATCAGCGGGAGCGCCCGCTTGTCGCCCGCGCACCTGCTCGCCGAAGTGGTCGCAACGGCCGGACTGGTGATGGTGGTGTTCGTTCTCGCGCGGTTCGGCCGCGAGCGCTGGGCTGCGGCGGCGGTCGCCTCGTACATCGGCGCGGCCTACCTCTTCACCAGCTCGACCAGCTTCGCGAATCCGGCGATCACGGCAGGGCGGATGCTGACCGACACCTTCGCCGGCGTCGACCCGGTCTCGGCGGCGGGCTTCATCGTGGCGCAACTCGTGGGTGGAGTGGCGGGATATCTCCTTGTCAGGGCACTCGCCCCGGAGCAGAATCATGCTCCCGTTCTCGACCAGGAAGGCACGCATCCATGACCGTCACCGTCCGCGACATGACCGCAGCCGACTGGCCGGCGGTCGAACGCATCTACCGGGAGGGCATCGCCACCGGCAATGCCACCTTCGAAGCCAGCCCTCCGAGTTGGGAGGAGTTCGACCGGGAGAAGGTCGCCGATCCCCGACTGGTCGCCCTCGAGGGCGGTGCGGTCATCGGGTGGGCCGCGGCGGGACGGGTTTCATCGCGGTGCGTGTACGAGGGCGTGCTCGAGCATTCCGTTTACGTCGCCGAAACGGCGCGGGGGCACGGAGTCGGTCGCGTGCTGCTCGACGCATTCCTGCGTGCCGCAGAAGCCGCACAGGTGTGGACGGTGCAATCGGGAGTGTTCCCCGAGAACGAGCCGAGCCTCGCCCTTCACCGCGAGCTGGGTTTCCGCACAGTCGGGACGCGGCAGCGGGTCGGCAAGATGAGCTACGGCCCGTACTCCGGGAAGTGGCGTGACGTGGTCATGATCGAGCGCCGCAGCGAGCTCATCGGGGTGGACTGAGGCGGAGCCCTACCGCGCGGGATCCTGGGTCGCAGCCAGCAGCTCGTTGAGCACGTCGCGCGTGCGCTCGAGCTCGGGGATGCCGACGCCCAGGCGCTCCATGACCTGCCCCGGCACCGCGAGCGCTCGCTCACGCAACGACAGCCCGGCGGGCGTGAGGGACACCGCCAGGGCGCGGTCGTCATCCGGATCACGGCGCCGCTCGACGAGCCCGGCCGACTCGAGGCGCTTGAGCAGCGGGCTGAGTGTGGCCGGCTCGAGGTAGAGCGCGTCGGCCAGCTCGCGGACCCGGCGCGGGCTGGCCTCCCAGAGCGCGAGCATCACCAGGTATTGCGGATGCGTGAGCCCCAGCGGTTCGAGCACCGGGCCGTAGACGCTCACCACGCGGCGCGCGGTGGTGACGAGGGCGAAGCAGACCTGGCGGTCGAGAGCGAGCGGATCTGCGGCGGCGATTGTCGGCATCTCGTCAGCATAGTGCGCGAATAGTTAGTACACTCACTATTTGTGAGCGAACGAACCAAGTGGTGGGACCGCCTCAATAGCAGCCTGCTCCCTTACATCGGGCCGCCCCCGCTCGGGCCCGGCCCTCGCGGTGAACGGGTTCCGGATGCGGCATCCTCAACCCCGAGTTGCCCTCTGTGCGGCGCGCCCATGTCGGCGCACGAGATCGAGCGGACCGCCGACTGGAGCACGCCGACGCGGCTGCACTGCCCTCGGGTCAGCGCTTAGTCGTCTTCCCCGTCTTCACCATCGTCGAAGTCGCCGAACGCGTCGTCGATCTCGATGTCGCTGTTCGCCGCCCGGTATTCGTCGATGTTCATCCAAGTGGTCGAGGTCAGGTCGAGATCCTCGGCGAGCTCCTCGAGCTGCGCCTCGGTGAGACGGTCCTCGAAGAGCGTACGAACCGCATCGAGGGTCGAGTGCTCGGTGACCGGCACGGTGTCGTCATCGTCGTTGTCGGGATCTGAGACCTGCTGATCGTCAGGGCTCATGTACTGCTCGAAGAATTCATTCTCAAGCAGATCGATATCGAACTCGTCGCCGTCTTCATCCAAGTCGACCATGCTTCGACGATAGCTCGCAGTCAGCGTTGCAACCAGGCCAAAACGGCCAGCACGCGCCGATGGTCCTCGCCCGAGTCTTCGAGACCCAGCTTGCCGAAGATCGAGGTCACGTTCTTCTCGACCGCTCCGACGCCGATGAAGAGCTGCGCGGCGATCGCGGCGTTGGTGCGGCCCTCCGCCATGAGCTGCAAGACCTCCCGCTCGCGCGGTGTGAGGCCGGCCAGGGGGTCGTGGCGGCGCCCGATCAACTGGGCGACGACCTCGGGATCGAGCACCGTTCCGCCGTCGGCGATCCGGTCGAGCGCATCGGTGAGGTCGGCCAACGAGGCGACCCGGTCTTTGAGCAGGTAACCGACTCCCCCGTCGCCCGCCCCGAGCAGTTCTTGCGCGTAGGCGACCTCCACGTACTGCGACAGCAGCAGGATGCCGGTGCCCGGCAGCAACGCCCGAAGCTCGATCGCGGCGCGCACCCCCTCGTCGCGGAAGCTCGGCGGCATCCGCACGTCGAGCACGGCCAGGTTGGGTCGCACGGCCGGAGCCGCCGCCAGCAGGGCCTCGGCGTCGCCGTAGGCACCGACCACCTCGTGGCCGGCCTCGGTCAGCACGCGGACCAGTCCCTCGCGCAGCAGGACCGAGTCGTCGGCGACCACCACGCGCTTGCCCGTCACAGAGGCAAGCCTAGGAGGGCGGGTGGGGTGCGTTGTGTCGACTGTTTTCGGCCCCTCCTTCTTCGCATTTATCTTCGAATGTTATCCACCAACTGTAGCCTCTATATAGAATCTCTGTTCGCGACGTGAGAGAATGTTCCCATGCCCACCGCCCTGATGCAGCGCCTGGAGGTCCCCGACCTCGGTGACGTTGCAGGCTCCTCCGACGCGGAGTTGATGGAGGCGATGCGGGCATGGGCGCAGGCACGACGGGTCGTCGACGCCGGTCTTGCCTCGTTGGCAGGCGAGGTGGCACGGCGATCGTCGCTCGAACTCGGCCACGAAGGGTTGGCGCAACGAATCGGAGCACGCACGGCAGACGCGCTCGTCTCGCAGGTGACCGCTACGACGGGCGCAGAGGCACGCGCGATCACCGCCGTCGGCGCCATGATGGCGGCACCGACACCATGGATGGGCGAGGTCGTGACCCAGGTGTCTGCTGGGCAGGTCTCGGTCGGGGCGGCTGCGGCGATTCAGGCAGGATTGGGGTCGCCATCTCCCACCGTGGCTCCCGACGATCTCACGGATGCCGCTCATCTGCTTCTCGACACCGTCGGCTCTCTGCCTCCCGAGAAGGTCGCCCGCCGAGCACGCGAGATGCGTGACGAACTGGATGAGGCCGGCATTGCCGATCGGGAATCCCTGTTGCGCGAGAAGCGGTTCCTGCGCCTTGTCCCCCAAGCCGACGGCATGACTCGCCTGACGGGCCTGCTCGACCCGGAATCGGCGGCGCTGGTTGTCGACGCGGTCGATTCGGTGACCTCACCCCGGCGCGGTGGGCCGCGGTTCGTCGACGCCGAGGCGGCGGCACGCGCTGACGCGGTCATGCTCGATCCGCGGAGCACCGAGCAACTGGCCCTGGATGCGCTGGTGCAGATGGTGAGAATCGCCTGCGCCGCCGACGATGGTCGGGTGTTCGGCGTCCGCGAGCCCTCTGTTCGGGTGCATGTCAGCCTCGACGACCTCGATCGACGTGCAGGCATCGCCCACATCGAAGGACAGAGCGCCGCCGTCTCCGTCGCGACGGCAGAACGCATCGGCTGCGCTGACGGACTCGTTCCGATCCTCTTCGATGGTGCCGGTCGCGCCCTCAAGCTGGGTCGAACCCAACGGTTCTTCAGCCACCATCAGCGCACCGTCCTCGCGGCGATCTGGGGTGGCTGCGCGCATCCGGGCTGCGATCGACCTCCCTCCTGGACGGAAGCCCATCACATCGACGAATGGCGTGCCGACCATGGTTCGACGGATGTCGATGACGGTGTCCTGCTCTGCCGACATCACCACCTCATGGTGCACAACAACGGTTGGAAGGTTCAGCGGGTGGCACGCGAATATCGACTCCTTCCACCACCCGGCGATTCGCTCCACCGTGAGCCCATCCCATTGACGCCGAAGAACCCGGTCCACCGGCGCGTCGTTGCCCGGTCAGAGCGTGGGGCGCGGCGGGCGGCGCGCACCGGTTAGGCCTCCGGCGCGGGGCGCTTCGGCGCGTCGTTCTTGGCCGGTGTGGGTTCAGCGCGGGTGGCCTTTGTCGGGGTGGCCTTTGTCGGGGTGGCCTTTGTCGGGGGGACCCTTGCGGGGGTGGCCTTTGTCGGGGGGACCCTTGCGGGGGTGGTCCTAGCAGGTGTGAGACTTGCGGGCGTGGTCTTCGCGGTGGTGGTCGCGGGGGCTGAGCCGCCGAAGGGCAGCTGAGCCAGCACCACGGTCGGTCCCCCGACCGGACTGGTCACGGTGAGGGTTCCGCCCAAGCCGTGTGCACGCTCCTCGAGGCCTGCGATCCCGTGACCGGGCGTCGCCGTTGCACCTCCGACGCCGTCATCCGAGACCGTCAGATCGAGCCACCTGCGGCCGCTCTCCCGTTCATCACGCACCCAGACGCGCATCGTGACGTTCTTCGCACCCGAATGCTTCTCGGCATTCGTCACGGCCTCGGCCGCGAGAAAGTACACGTTGCGCTCCAACTCGGCAGGCAGCACGACGTCGTCCGGCACTTCGGCGACGAACTTCACCGGGATGCTCGACCGGCTCGCCATCGAATCCAGGGCCGCCACGAGGCCGCGGTCGAGCAGCAGTGGCGGAGCGAATCCGCGTGAGAGCGCGCGCAGTTCCTCCAGCGCGTCCTTCGACTGCTGCATCGCCTCGTTCAGGAGGGTGCGAGCGGCGGATGGATCGGCATCCAGCTGGCGGTCGGCCGCTGCCAGATCCATCTGCAGACGCACCAGTCGCTGCTGCGGGCCATCGTGGATGTCGCGCTCCAGCCGGCGCAGCGCGGTGCCCTCGGCGGCCACGGCTGCGGTGCGTGACGACGTGAGGCTCTCCACCTCGCGACGGAGCGCTTCGCTGCGGAATGCGCCGAGCATCCCCCGAGCGACCAGCCAGTGCAGCGAGACCAGACCTCGGGTCACGAACGGCAGGGTCGCCAGGAAGATCAGGCCGACGATCAGGTAGGCCACCGCGTCGACGACGCGCGGGTCTGCGTTGCCGACCGGCCATCCGATGTGCGCGAGCAGCCAATGCGCGGGATAGACGGGATTGCTCGGGTGGGGAAGGAAGATCTGCCAGAACCAGTACGTGACGCCCCCGAGCGCGGTGGCGACCCAGCTGATCATGACCGACCAGCTGAACGTCGCCACGACGAAGTCGACAAGCCCCAGCCAGAGCAGGTACAGCCAGTAGTGGCCGTTGCCGAGCACCGATCCCAGCCAGCCGAAGAAGCCTGGCTTGCCCTGGCCATCGCGCCAATCGGGTGCGGTGATGGCGGGCCGACCGACCCATCGGAGCAGGGTGAGCTCGAGCGTGCCGAACCCCCGCGCCACGTAGAGTCCGGCGATGAGCACGATCAGGCCGATGAAGAACGTGACGAGCGTGCCGATCCCGGTGTTGAAAAGGGCCAGGCTGACGGCGAATCCCACGGTCGCGACCGGGAAGGCGATGAACAGGAAGCCGAGCTCGCGGGGCACGCCCATCCAGAGCCGCGCATACAGGGGTCGCTCGAGCAGCGGGCGCTCGGGCACCGGCGAGCCCTGGGAGGGCTCAGCAGGCGTCGGGGTCGTCATGGCGGAATCCATTGTCGCGGTCATGCTTCCACCCTGGCGACGCCCGATGGTCCGGGGCATCGGGCAGGCCGACCGCGTCGGGTGGGGCTAACCCCCGAACGCTCTCGGAGGTCGAGGAGTCCGTCGGCCCGATTCCGACGGAATCTCACCCCTACTGGAGGCAGGATCCGACATGGCTCGCTACCGTTGAGCCATGCGTCCCGCTCAAGCGAAGATCATCGCCACCTTGAACGTGCAGCCCACCATCGACCCGGCGCTCGAGATCGAACGCCGGATCGAATTCCTGATGGACTACCTGACCACCACCGGGGTATCCGGTCTTGTTCTCGGAATCAGCGGCGGGCAGGATTCGTCGCTCGCCGGTCGACTGTGCCAGCTCGCGGTCGAGCGGCTGGCCGCATCCGGGATCGAGGCGAGGTTCACCGCCGTGCGGCTGCCGTACGCCGTGCAGGCGGACGAAGACGACGCGCAACTCGCGTTGAGCTTCATCCAGCCGTCCGAGGCGGTGATCTTCGACATCAAGCGCGCCGTCGACGGGTTCCAGGCGGAATACGGCGATCGCTTCGACGCCCCGATGCTCGACTTCACCAAGGGGAACGTGAAGGCGCGCGCCCGCATGATCGCGCAGTATGCGATCGCCGGCCAAGGCCGGATGCTGGTGGTCGGCACGGATCACGCGGCCGAGGCCGTGACCGGCTTCTTCACCAAGTTCGGCGACGGCGGAGCAGACATCCTGCCCCTCAGCGGACTCACCAAGCGCCAGGGCCGGGCCCTGCTCGAGCACCTCGGGGCCCCCGAACGGCTCTACCTCAAGGCCCCCACCGCCGACCTGCTCGACGACAATCCGGGTCAGACCGATGAGGCCAACCTCGGGCTCACCTACCAGCAGATCGATGACTACCTGGAGGGTCACGAGGTTCCGGATGCGGTGGCCTCGGCCATCGAGGCCCGCTACCTCGACACCGAGCACAAACGCGCAGCGCCGGTGACTCCGTTCGACAGCTGGTGGCGGCGCGAAGAGGATCCCTGGACCCGCTGACCGAGTCGCGCGTGACGTCCCCCAGACGGGGGACTCGCGTCCCGCAGACGGGGGGTACTACTGTAAGCGCGAGCCGAAACCCGAATCCCCCTCAGCGGCTTATCTCTCTCAGCAGGAGTTCCCCCATGAACAGCAGCACCGTCGTCAACCCGACGTCCGCGGCCGCACCCGCCGGCTGGTACAACGACCCGCTCGGTATTCCCCAGCTTCGCTGGTGGAACGGGATCGGTTGGACCAACCACGTGCAAGAGAACCGCGCGGAGTTCCAGTCGTGGGGCAGTCAGTCCGTTTCGGTCGCGTAAGCGACCGATGAGGTACTCGCCGGGTTCTCAGCCCCGGTGAGTTCCTGGGCCGTGGGTCCACTCCCCCGCGACCATGGTCGCGTGGACGGGCATGCCCCGAAGCTGCTCGCCGGTGCCCCCCGTCGCCTCCATCGGGTTGCGGTCGGTGATGACCAGATCGGCCGTGCGTCCGACGGCGAGTGCGCCCTCGCCACCCCAGGACGCGCGCAGGGCGACCTCGACCGGCAGCGCCTGCTCGGGATGCCACGGATCGCGTCCGTCGCGGCTGCGTGACACCGCCGCCGCGATCGCCACCCAGGGATCGAGCGGCGCAACGGGAGCATCGGACCCCAGGGCCAGCTCTGCTCCCGCCTCCCACAGCGCCCGATAGGCGAACGACCGGCCGGTCCGACCCGCCCAGTAGTGATCGGCGACGTCGCGGTCGTCCATGGCGTGCTCGGGCTGCACGCTCGCCCACACCCCCAGCGCGGCGAACCGCGGCAGGTCGGCGTCCGCCACGAGCTGTGCGTGCTCGATGCTGCCGCCCGGCGTCGGGAGCGAGCCGAGCGCCTCGAAGGTGTCGAGGGCGAGCGTCGTGGCGCGGTCGCCGATGGCATGGATGGCGGGGAGCAGTCCCTGCGCCACCGCGGCCCGCGCGAGGCCGAGCAACTCGCCGCCGGAGTGGATGGCGAGGCCCGCAGCATCCACACCCGACAAGCCCGGGTAGTCGTCGTAGCACCAGGCCGTCCGGGTGTTGAGCGAACCATCGGTGAAGAGCTTGAACGGACCGCCCACCAGCAGGCCACAGGTGTCGGCCACCGCGTGGCCCGTGCGGATCCCCTCGGCGGCCACCGCGTCCAGGTCGTCGGGGTAGACACCGGCCCGCACCCGCAAGCCACGGAATCCCGCGCCGAACCGACGCTGCCACGACGCGACCGCGCCGCGCATCTCCAGATCGACGATGCCGACGACCCCGCGCGACGCCGCGGTCGCCGCCGCGTCGCGCGCCCAGGCGTCGAGCTGGTCGTCTGGCACGGCGCTGAGTCGGACGTTCAGGTCGAAGGCGTCCTGCTCGCGCAGCAGCCACGCCTCGGCCGACAGGCCGAGCAGCCGCAGCGCGGCGGCGTTCGTCCACATGCAGTGCACGTCGCCGCTGACCAGCGCGACCGGGACGTCGCCCACTTCGAGCAGCTCGGGGGTCGGTGCATCGGCCCAGAGCCCGTCACGGAAGCCCTGACCGACCAGGACGGTCCCGGCCTCTGGCGGATGCCGCTCCACCTCAGCACGCACGAGGGCGGCCGTCTCGGCCGCCGAGCCCGCGCCGCTCACGTCGAGTCGGCGTGACACCAGGGCCCACTGACCGAAGTGGACATGCGAATCCCACAGGCCCGGCCCGACCCAGCGACCATCGAGGTCGACTTCCGCGTGGTTGAGCCGGTCGATATCGCTCCCCAACCGGCTCACTCGGCCGTCGACGATCAAGAGGTCGACGACCGTGCCGTCGTACAGCCGGGCGTTGTGCAGCAGCGTGCTCATGGCTGCGGCGTGATCCGCTCCGCCTCGATCCGCTCCGCCTCGATCCGCTCCATCTCGGCCGCGAGCGCCGGCTGCGCATAGGCGCCTTCCCCCTGCAAGGCATCGATGATGGTCTCGCGCACCTCATCCGACTTGTTCTGACTCAACTTGAGACGGGCATCCACCCGGGTCACCCGGATGCGGAGCCCGATCGTGCCCTTCGCGATGCGGCGCGCGGTCGCCTCGTCCTGATCCAGCGAGACCGGATGCGGCATCCGACCCTCGAAGTGATCGACCAGCTTGCCGAGCACCGCGAAGTTCTCCTCATCGGAGAGCACCTCGGGCACGCCGTACAGGTGCGCCGTCACGTGATTCCAGGTCGGGATGAAGTCGCCGTCCGCGTACCAATTCGGCGAGATGTAGCCGTGGGCGCCTTGCACGATCACGAGCATCTCGTGCTGCGGCACCTCATGAAGTTCCTCGTCGGGACGGCCGAAGTGGGTGACGATCGAGATGCCCTCCGCCTGGTCTTCGAGCAACGTGGGGTAGTGAGACGCGACCAGTCCGTTCGAGGTGTACGACACGTAGGTCGCCCACGGGTTCTCGCGGATCAATCGCTTGATCTCGGCCTCGTCGGTAATCGTGTAGCGCGGTGTCTTCCTCATGCCTGATCTCTCATGCCTGATCTCTCATGCCTGATCTCTCATGCCTGATCGACCGGGCACCAGTACAGCTTCCGACCGCCCAGCTCCTGCATCATGATCGGCGTCCCGCAGACGCGGCAAGGCTCGCCCGTGCGGTGGTAGACCCAGTGGCGGTCGGCGCGCGACGCGAGGGCCTTCTGGTAGTCGTCGTCGCTCAGGTCGTCCATGGTGAGCATCTGGCCGGTCTGCACCCCGATGTTGAGGAGCTTCACCCAGTCGCGCCAGAGCTCGCGCACCACCTCCTCGCGCACCTCCTTGCCCGGCGTGAACGGATTCTGCCGGGCGCGGAACAGCATCTCGGCCCGGTAGACGTTGCCGATGCCGCTCACCACCGCCTGATCCATCAGCAGCAGCGCGATCGGGGTGGGCTTCTTGCGCACGGCGGCGACGAACCGCTCTTCACCCACCGCCGGGTCGCCGACCAGTGGGTCGGGGCCGAGCTTGGCGATCGTCGCATCCACCTGCTCGGGCGTCTGGACCTCGCAGGCCGTCGGCCCGCGCAGATCGGCGACCGCGGTCTCGGTCAGCAGCCGCACCCGCACCGCGCCGATCGGCTCGGGAGGAAAGCTCTCGATGTCGTCTTCGCGTTTCTCCTGCTCGCTCATGCGGAGGCGGGTCAGGCGGGGTGCGCCCATCGAGCTCACCGAATCCTCGTAGCCGGCCAAATCCGCGCCGCGCAGATCGGTGCCGCGCTGGTTGGTCTGGCCCATGCGGCCGTTCGCGGATGCCGTGGTGGCGTCGACGGTGATGTCACCGGCGAAATCCCAGGCCCCGTAGATGCCCAGGTGCACCCGCAGCCAGAGCCCGTGATCGAACTCGAGGAACATCTGCTTGCCCACCGCCTCAGAACGCACGATCTCGTGGCCGTCGAGCTGGGCCGCACCCGCGGCGAACCGGCCCTGGGGCGAGGTCACCGTGACGGGCGTGTGCTCGAAATGGCGCTCGAACTGCCGGGCGATGCGATGAACGGAGTGGCCTTCGGGCATGAGCGCCCCCTCAGTCGTCGATCTCGTGGCCGGCGATCTTGCCGGTGTTCTCGAATTCGGCGAGCTGGGCGATGCGGCGCGCGTGCCGCTCCTCACCGCTGAACGGCTCGGCCAAGAAGGCGTCGACCAGGGCCAGCGCCACCTCGAGCGAGTGCTGGCGGGCACCGATCGCGATCAGGTTGGCGTCGTTGTGCTGGCGCGCCAGGAGGGCGGTGTCGTGATTCCACACCAGCGCGGCGCGCGCACCCTTCACCTTGTTGGCCGCGATCTGCTCGCCGTTGCCCGATCCCCCGAAGACCACGCCCAGGGTCTGGATGCCAGCGGCCTGGTCGCGCACCACGGCGAGCGCCGTGTTGATGCAGAAGCTCGGGTAGTCATCCAGGGGGTCGTAGCTCTTCGGGCCGTGGTCGACGACCTCATGGCCCGCGTCGGTCAGATGCTGCTGCAGGTGCTGGCTGAAGTCGAGGCCGGCGTGGTCGGTACCGATGTGGACGCGCATGCTCCCAGGCTATTCGTGCCAGTAGCCGACCGCGCACAGCAGACGGGTCTCGTCGTCGGCTCCGGCCGGCGACTGCTGCTCGGGCGGGAACACCCCGAACTTGCGCAGCATGGGCACGATCGGCAGCAGCAGCTCGTTCAATCCGGCGATCAACTCGGGCGAGTAATGGAAGCCTGACCCCACCAGGCGCGCGATCTGCCACGCCTGGAACGCGCGGTACGACGTGGGGTGCAGGATGCCCTCGCGGAACGGGTAGTCACCGTAGCTGAAGTGCAGCGTCATGCCCTGGTCGAGGTCGGGGGCGGACATCGCCGCGGTCGCCGCATCGTGGATCGCGTCGTAGGTGGCGATGGGGGTGTCGCTGCTGCTCTCGCTGTCGAGCACCGGCTTCCAGCGGTCGCCCACCTCGTCGATCGTGCGCCCGGCCAGCAGGTCCGGAATCCACGCCTCGTCGTAGGCGTGCCGCAGCACGATGTCGCGCAGGCTGAGGGACGTCGAGCGATGGCCGGTGCTCCACTCGGCGGGCGCGGCCAGCTCGAGGTCGGCGGGGGTCAGCGCGTCGATGACCGAGCGGAGCGCGGCATCGGACTGGAGGAAGAGTTCGCGTGCGTCCATGGCCGCGACACTACTTGTCGCGGGTGACACACCGGAGGATGATGAAGTGACACCGCCGATGACATCGATCAGCCAAGCGAGGTCGACATGCACATTGCCCTTCAGCACCTTTCCGGCTCGACGCGGGCGAACGCGATTCCTGAGCTGGTGCCGACCCTGTCTGCCGGCCGCCACCGCTCGGCCCGCAAGGGGGCCTGCTTCATGGAGTTCGCCTCGTTCCTCGCGGGAGAACGATGGAGCGATCACCCCCGTTGCACCGATCCGACCCTTGCCACCCTCGCCCGAGCGGTCAACGACACCCTGCGCGACGACCGTCGCGGGGAGCTGGTCGGAGACATCCCGCGTGTGATCGGCCTGCGCGGCGACGAGCTCCGTCTCGGCCTGGTGGTCGCGCTCCGTGCCGCCACAGCGGCCCTGCCGGTCGCCAGCATGGAGCGGCAGCGCGCGCTCGCCGTGGGGATCATCGCCACTACCGACGCGCTGGCCGAGCTGGGCATCAACCGCCCGCGCGCGCAGGCCGACGCCGAGAAGGCTCTGGCCGAGGTTCCGGATGCGGCGAGCTGGGCCCGCGCGCACCTCGCCGACTGGCGCGCCCGCCCGGGTGATCTGGCGCGCCACGGCTGCGGCGCGATCGTGCGGACAGCGGCGCTCGGCATCGCACAGGCGTGCATCGAGGATCCCGACACGTTGCTCGTGGGGATGCTGCGCGCTGCGATCGAGGATGCGGAGAGCTTCTTGGCGCGATCCGACCAGGATCGCGCGAGTGAGCAGCCGTTGACCCCGGTTGCAACGTCGGTGCCGGAGGTCGAGCGCGCCCTGGCGTAGATAGGCTGATCGGCGGACACAATCCGTCGTTCCACCCTGTCGCAGCTGAAGGAGTTGCCGCGTGCCCGGAGAGAATCTCACCCGACTCGAAGCCCAGGAGCGCAAGGCGATCCTGTCCGTGGAGTCGTACGTCATCGACCTCGATCTGACGACGGGGCCGGAGACCTTCCGGTCGACGACCACCGTCACGTTCACCGCGCACGACGGGACGACGACGTTCCTCGACGCGGTGACGGCGCGGGTGCACAGCATCACCGTGAACGGCGCCGATGTCGACCCTTCCGCCGCCAGCGACAATCTGCGCATCCAGCTCGACGGACTCGTCGAGCAGAACACGGTCACGGTGGTGGCCGACTTCGCGTACACCAACACGGGTGAAGGACTGCACCGGTTCGTCGACCCGGTCGACGGCGAGGTCTACCTCTACTCGCAGTTCGAGGTGCCGGACAGCCGCCGCGTCTTCGCCGTGTTCGAGCAGCCCGACCTGAAGGCGACGTTCCAGTTCACGGTCACCGCGCCCGCCGAGTGGCAGGTCATCAGCAACTCGCCGACGCCGGAGCCGACTCCCGCCTCGAACGGTGCGGCCACCTGGGCCTTCGAGGTCACGCCGCGCATCTCGAGCTACATCACCGCGCTCATCGCCGGGCCGTATCAGGTGGCGCGTTCCGAGCTGACCAGCTCGAGCGGCCGCGTCATCCCGCTCGGCCTGTTCGCGCGCAAGTCGCTGTTCGGCTACCTCGACGCCGACTACCTCTTCGACATCACGCGCAAGGGCTTCGCCTACTACGAGGAGAAGTTCGGCTACCCGTACCCCTTCGCCAAGTACGACCAGCTGTTCGTGCCCGAGTTCAACGCGGGCGCCATGGAGAACGCGGGCGCCGTCACCTTCCTCGAGACCTACGTCTTCCGCTCGAAGGTCACCGACGCCATCCGCGAACGCCGGGTCGTCACGATCCTGCACGAGCTCGCGCACATGTGGTTCGGCGACCTGGTCACCATGAAGTGGTGGAACGACCTGTGGCTGAACGAATCGTTCGCCGAGTGGGCGTCGACCATCGCGACGGCCGAGGCCACCGAGTGGACAGAGGCGTGGACCACGTTCCAGGCATCCGAGAAGAGCTGGGCCTACAAGCAGGACCAACTGCCATCCACGCACCCGATCGTCGCCACCATCAACGACCTCGAAGACGTGCAGGTCAACTTCGACGGGATCACCTACGCCAAGGGCGGCTCGGTGCTCAAGCAGCTCGCTGCGTGGGTCGGCATCGACGAGTTCTTCGCCGGGGTCGGCAATTACTTCCAGAAGTACGAGTACGGCAACACCGAGCTGAAGGATCTGCTGGCCGAGCTGGAACTCACCAGCGGTCGGGAGCTGACCGCCTGGGCCGCGAGCTGGCTCGAGACCGCGGGCGTCGTCACCCTCTCCCCCGAGATCGAGACAGACGACGCCGGCACGATCACCGCGTTCCGGATCACGCAGACCGCCACCGCCGAGTACCCGACGCTGCGTCCGCACCGTCTGGCGATCGGGTTCTACTCCGCCGACTCCTCGGGCAAGCTGGCGCGAACCCACCGGCTCGAACTCGACATCGACGCCGACGCATCGACCGAGGTGCCAGAACTCGTCGGCATGAAGCGTCCCGAACTCGTGCTGCTCAACGACGACGACCTGACCTACGCCAAGATCCGCCTGGATGCTGCGAGCCTCCCGGTCGCGCTGGCCCGGCTGTCGTCGGTCGGGAGCCCGCTCGCGCGCGCCGTGATCTGGGGCGCGCTGTGGGACATGACCCGTGACGCCGAGGTGGCGCCCCGCGACTACGTGCGGCTGGTGCTCGAGCACATCGCGTCCGAGTCGGAGTCGACGACCATCCGCCTCACGCTCTCGCAGCTGCTGCAGACCGTGCACGCCTACGTCGCGCCGGCGTCGCGCGACGCATCCATCCGCGAGGTCGGCGATCGCCTGTGGGCGCTCGCCCAGGATGCCGAGGTGGGCAGCGACGCGCAGTTCCAGTTCGTGAAGTTCTTCGCCGCGATCGCGTCGACCCCCGAGCACGGCGCTGCGCTGAGCGGGCTGCTCGACCGCTCGGTCAAGCTCGCCGGACTCGAGATCGACGACGATCTGTCGTGGGAGCTGCTCGAGGGTCTGGTCCTCGTCGGCCAGGCCGGAGAGACCGAGATCGCCGCCGCGCTCGCCAAGGACAACACGGCCAAGGGTCAGCAAGCCGCCGCGTCGGCGCGCGCCGCGATCCCGACTGCGGCCGGCAAGAAGGCCGCGTTCGAGTCGGCACGCGACGACACCGGCATCCCGAACCTGGTGCTGCGCCACATCGGTCTCGGCTACGGGCACGTCAACGACCCCTCGGTGCTCGATGGACTCGTGGGCCCCTACTTCGACGCGCTCACCTCGGTGTGGAAGAACCGCACCTACAAGATCGCCGAGACCTTCGTGACCTGGTTCTACCCGGGCGCCCTGGTGTCGCAGGAGCTCGTCGACGCGACCAAGGCCTGGTTGGATGCCAACCCCGGCATCCCCGCGCTGCGCCGCATCGTGATCGAGAACCTGGCCGGCGTCGAGCGGGCGCTCGTGGCGCAGAAGCGCGACGCGCAGGGGTGATGCGGTGAGCGCCTGGTGGGACCCCTTCTGGAGCGCCGTCGGGGTCTTCCTCAAGGGACCGTGGGGCACTCCGGTTCGGGTCTTGCTGATCCTGTTGGCGGCGTTCGTCATCCGCCTGATCCTCCAGGTGGTGATCCGGCGTGTCGTGAGCAGGGTGGTCAACGGCGCCAAACGCATCGAGAGCCGCGATGAGTCGCGCAATTCGCCGATCGCCGCCGTGCGGATCGTCCAGCGCACCAAGGCTCTCGGCGGCGTGCTCAGCAGCGCGGTGACCACGGTGATCGTCATCGTCACGATCGTTCTCGTCATCGCGACCATCTCGCCGGCGGCCAGCGGTGCCTTCTCGTTGATCACCGCTGCCCTCGGCGCCGGGCTCGGTTTCGGCGCCCAGAACATCGTGAAAGACGTGCTCAACGGCCTGGCCATGGTGGGCGAGGATCAGCTCGGCGTCGGCGATGTCGTCGACACGGGGTTCGCGACCGGCGTCGTGGAGGAGGTGGGCATCCGGATCACCCGGGTGCGCGACGTGAACGGGACCCTGTGGTACGTGCGCAACGGCGAGATCCTGCGACTGGGGAATCTCTCTCAGGGCTGGGCGCGCGTGATCATCGACCTGGCCGTTCCCTACGACTCCGACATCGAAGCGGTGCAGCAGACGATGCTCGATACCGCGATCGCGATGCAGAAGGATGCCCGCTGGAAGGCGGTCATCCTGGAGCGACCCGAGGTCTGGGGCATCGAGTCGGTGTCTGCCGAGGCGATCGTGATCCGCCTCGTCGTGAAGACGCGGGCCGGGAGCAAGGACGACGTCGCCCGCGAACTCCGCGCCCGGTTGAAGGCGGCCCTCGACACGCTCGGGGTCAAGCTGCCGGCGCTCAACTCGATCCTGCTCAACACCTTCGAGCGCGGCATTCCGAAGCAGGCGACGGGCGCGACGGCGCTGGCGCAGAAGGCGCCTGCGAAGCCGCCGAGGGGTGCTGAATGAGCGACCTCACGCTGCGGATGGGCGCCGGCGGAGAACCGGTCGGCGGGAGCTTCTGGCAGGCGGTCGGCGGCCGGCCCACCTTCGAGAAGCTGGTGCGCGCGTTCTACGCGGGTGTCGCCGACGACGCGGTGCTGCTGGCGATGTACCCCGAGCAGCCCGACCTCGAGGGCGCGATCCAGCGTCTCACCGGTTTTCTCGAGCAGTACTGGGGCGGGCCGGGCACCTACAGCGAGCAGCGCGGACACCCGCGCCTCCGGATGCGCCACCAGCCCTTCGCGGTCACACCGGATGCGCGCGATCGGTGGCTGGCGCACATGCGAGCCGCCGTCGACACCCTCGAGCTGTCGCCCCTGCACGAGTCGATGCTCTGGGACTACCTGGAACGCGCGGCCCACGCGATGGTGAACGCGAGCTGACTCACGGCGCGCGGCATGATGTCCGCTGCCGCCGCGGGCCGACCCTCGTTGTCGCTCATTTCAGTTCGCGCTGAATTGAGCGCGAACTGAAATGGGAATTCTGGACCCCGGTCCACCCTCAGAGGAATCGCGCCATCGTGCGCTCGAGCGTGTCGATCAGTGCCGGGTCCGATGAAACTCGTAGCGATCCGTGATAGCCGACCGACTAGCCTGAGAACTCCTGAGGATCGTTCGGAGGGGAACCGGAGTGGCCGAGACGAAGAAGCCCGAAGCCGACGCGATCGTGATCGGCGGCGGTCTGGCCGGGCTGGTGGCGACGGCCGAACTGGTGGCGGCGGGCAAGCATGTCATCCTGCTCGAACAGGAGCCGGAGGCCAGCCTCGGCGGCCAGGCCTGGTGGTCGTTCGGCGGGCTCTTCCTGGTCGACTCCCCCGAGCAACGACGGCTGGGTGTGCACGACAGCCACGACCTCGCCCGGCAGGACTGGTTCGCCAGCGCCGAGTTCGATCGGGATGAGGACGAGTGGGGCCGCCAGTGGGCCGAGGCCTATCTCGCGTTCGCAGCCGGCGAGAAACGCGAGTGGCTGCACGCCAAGGGCGTGCGGTTCTTCCCCGTCGTCGGATGGGCCGAGCGCGGGGGCTACACGGCAACCGGGCACGGCAACTCGGTTCCGCGATTCCACATCACCTGGGGCACCGGGCCGGGCATCCTCGAGCCGTTCATCAAAGAGGTTCGAGCGGGAGTCGAGGCCGGGCTGGTCGAGCTTAAGTTCCGGCACCGGGTCGACGCACTCACCGTCGTCAAGGGGGCGGTGGTCGGGGCATCCGGATCGATCCTCGCCGACGATCCGGCCGAACGCGGGGCCGCCAGCAACCGGGATGTCACTGGCGAGTTCGCGATCACGGCCGACGCCGTGATCGTGGCGAGCGGCGGCATCGGCGGCAACCACGAGTTGGTGCGAGCCGCCTGGCCGGAGTGGCTGGGGACGCCTCCGAAGAAGATGCTCAGCGGCGTGCCCGCACATGTCGACGGACGCATGCTCGCGATCAGTCAGGAGGCGGGCGCCAACTACGTCAACAGCGACCGCATGTGGCACTACGTCGAGGGCATCACCAACTTCGCGCCGGTGTGGGCGCGGCACGGCATCCGCATCCTCCCGGGGCCGTCGAGCATGTGGTTCGACGCCACCGGCAAGCGCCTGCCCATCCCGCTGTTCCCCGGCTTCGACACCCTCGGCACGCTCGAATACCTCCGCGAGACCGGCCACGACCACAGCTGGTTCGTGCTCACCCAATCGATGATCGAGAAGGAGTTCGCTCTCAGCGGCAGCGAGCAGAACCCCGACCTGACCGGCAAGAGCATTCGCGAATTGCTGAAGCAACGGCTCGGCAAGGGCGCGACCGGGCCGGTCGAGGCGTTCAAGACCCAGGGTGCCGACTTCGTCGTGGCAGACACCCTCGATGAGCTGTTCGCGGGGATGCGCAAGATCTCGGGTGGGGTGAAGTTCGACGCCGGCAACATCCGTCGTGAGATCGAGGCGCGCGACCGCGAGTTCGACAACGACTTCAGCAAGGATGCGCAGGTCACCGCGATCCGCGGCGCGCGCAAGTTCCTCGGCGACCGGCTGATCCGCGTGGCCAAGCCGCACAAGATCCTCGACCCGAAGCACCGTCCACTCATCGCGGTCAAGCTGCACGTCGTGACCCGCAAGACTCTCGGCGGGCTGCAGACCGACCTGCAATCGCGGGTTCTGGATGCCGAGGGCTCACCGATTCCCGGGCTGTACGCCGCCGGCGAGGTCGCCGGGTTCGGCGGCGGCGGTGTGCACGGCTACCGCGCGTTGGAGGGCACGTTCCTGGGCGGCTGCCTGTTCAGCGGACGCGTGGCGGGGCGGGCGATCGCGGGCACCCTCTAGCGGGCGAGGGTCCACGCCTTGCGCTTGACCAGCACGTGTCCGCGCATCGTGGTGAGGCGGGTCCAGGGGCCGGTCTCGAACATCCGGACCTCATCGTCGCCCAGGAAGCCCAGGCCGAGGGCGGCGAACGCGGCCCCCGCCGGGACATGCTCGAGGCCCGGGATGCCGCGACTCCACACCTCGGAGCGCACACGGCGCACGATCTGCTCGCCCACCGCATCCGGGACGGCGGCGGCGACCTCGTCGATCCCGGCGCGTGCCGCGGTGTCGAGCACCTCTGCGGTTGTGCCGGCGATCGGCCGCCAACCACCGCGCGGAGGCGAGATCGCCGACCAGGTCACGGTGTTGACGCCCATCGGGAGCGTGATCGACACCGGGCCGGAGTCGGAGGGATCGCCCTGCCGCGCCTCCTTCGCCATCTCGAGACGACCGAGCAGCGAGCGGATCGGCACGACGACGTCGAAGTCGTCGTGCCCCTGGCCGGCATCCCTGAGTGCGACGGTCCGAAGCCCGAGAACGGTGGGGCTCTCGTCGAGCAGCCCCTGCGGGTAGAACACCGCGACGTACACCGCGAGCACCCCGCTCCCCGCGATGAGTCGCACCGTGCCCTCCTCGATCCGCGCAGCGCGAGCGAGAAAGACGTGGAGGTCGTCGAGGGTGGGGGTGTCCGCCAGAGTGAAGGAGCTGCCCATGTGCCTTCTAAACTACAACCCATGACCGACCCGTCCGACGATCCGTTGACGGGACTTCTCGGGGCACTCGACCTCACCGACACCGGAGCCCGTACCAGCGAGGACATCTTCACCGGGCCCAGCCAGTGGACTCCCGGAGGTCGCGTCTTCGGCGGGCAGGTGCTCGCGCAGTCGCTGGTCGCCGCGATCCGCACGGTGCCGGCGGATCGGCCCGTGCACTCCATGCACGGTTACTTCCTGCGGCCCGGCGACGCCGAGCAGCCGATCACCTTCTCGGTCGACCGCATCCACGACGGACGTTCGTTCGCCACCCGGCGCACGCAGGCCTACCAGGACGGCAAGCCGATCCTCTCGATGATCGCGTCGTTCCAGACGGAGGACGAGGGGCTCGACCATCAGTGGCAGATGCCGACAGGGCTGCCCGATCCCGAATCGCTGCCGACCACCGCCGAGGTGCTCCAGGGGATCAACCACCCGGTCGCCCAGTTCTGGGCCAACCGGCGCGCATTCGACCTGCGGCACATCGACTCGCCCATCTACTTCGAGGTCGCGGGCGAGACGGTCGCCCACCAGGCGGTCTGGATGAAGGCCATCGGCCGGCTGCCCGACGACCCGACCGTGCATCGGGCCGCCCTGGCCTACGCGAGCGACTACTCGATCCTCGAGCCGGTGCTGCGCGGACACGGCGTGCCGTGGGGCACCCCCGGTCTCAAGGTCGCCAGTCTCGACCACGCGATGTGGTGGCACCGCTTCGGACGCGCAGACGAGTGGCTGCTCTACGTGCAGGAGTCACCGAATGCCATCGGCGGTCGCGGATTGTCGCTCGGTCGGATGTTCAGCCGCGACGGGGTGCTGCTCGCCAGCGTGGCGCAGGAGGGCACGATCCGCGTGCCCAGAAGCGACGCGGGCTGACCTCAGAAGCTACTAGCGCCGCGTGAACGCGATGGGTCCCTCGAGGTACGCGGCCCACCGCTCACGGAGCAGGGCCGGGATGCGCACCGGGCGACCGGATGCGGCATCCACCGTCACGATCGAGGTCGCCGCCCGCGCGTACAGCACCCGCGGTTCGACGCCGACCGGCGAGAAGAGCTCGAAGCAGATCTCGATGTCCGCGCCGCCGAGCCGGCCGATCCAGACCTCGACATCGATCGGCGCGCGCGAATACGGCATCGGGATGAGGTACTCGATCTCGCTCCGCGAAACGAGCGACCAGATCGTCGAGTCGGGCGTGAGGTCGAGCACCGCGGTGGGTGGGAGTCCCGTGTCGGCATCGCCCCCGAGGTCATCGGCGCGCCAGAACGAGCGCACGCGCGCCTCTTCGAGCAGTCGCAGCATCTCGACGTTGTTGATATGCCCGTAGGCGTCGAGGTCGCCCCACCGCAGAGGGATGGGGATGTGCAATCTGGTCACTCTCGGCCCCTTCCGCTCCCGTGAACCGGGCCCGAGACGGGCCCGGCGATTGATCGCGCGGCGGCCAGAAATGGCCCCTGCTCCGAGCAAATCAATCGCGCGTGAGCTTGCGGTACACGCTCGCGTGGGGCTTGGCGGCCTCGGGTCCGAGTCGTTCGATCTTGTTCTGCTCGTATGCCTCGAAGTTGCCCTCGAACCAGTACCAGTTGGCCGGGTTCTCCTCGGTGCCCTCGTAGGCCAGGATGTGCGTCGCGATCCGGTCGAGGAACCACCGGTCGTGGGTGATCACCACGGCGCATCCGGGGAACTCGAGCAGCGCGTTCTCGAGGCTCTGGAGCGTCTCTACGTCGAGGTCGTTGGTGGGCTCGTCGAGCAGCAGCAGGTTGCCGCCCTGCTTCAGAGTCAGCGCCAGGTTCAGCCGGTTGCGCTCACCACCGGACAGCACGCCGGCCTTCTTCTGCTGGTCCGGCCCCTTGAACCCGAACTTGCTGACGTAGGCGCGTGACGGGATCTCGACCTTGCCGACCGTGATGATGTCGAGGCCGTCGCTCACGACCTCCCACAGCGTCTTGTTTGGGTCGATGCCGCCGCGGTTCTGGTCGACGTAGCTGATCTGCACGGTCTCGCCGACCTTGAGCTCGCCGCCGTCGATCTGCTCGAGACCCACGATCGTCTTGATCAGGGTGGTCTTGCCGACTCCGTTCGGGCCGATGACCCCGACGATGCCGTTCGGCGGCAGCGTGAAGCTCAGACCCTCGATCAGCTCGCGGCCGTCGAAGCCCTTCTCGAGCTTCTTCGCCTCCACCACGATCGAACCGAGGCGCGGCCCCGGCGGGATCTGGATCTCTTCGAAGTCGAGCTTGCGCGTGCGGTCGGCCTCGGTCGCCATCTCTTCGTAGCGGGCGAGACGCGCCTTGGACTTGGCCTGCCGTCCCTTCGCGTTGCTGCGCACCCACTCGAGCTCGTCGGCGAGGCGCTTGGCGAGCTTCTGGTCCTTCTTGCCCTGCACCTCGAGGCGCTGCGCCTTCTTCTCCAGGTAGGTGGAGTAGTTGCCCTCGTAGGGGTAGAGGTGACCGCGGTCGACCTCGGCGATCCACTGGGCGACGTTGTCGAGGAAGTACCGGTCGTGGGTGACGGCGATCACGGCGCCCGCGTACTGTTGCAGGTGCTGCTCGAGCCAGAGCACGCTCTCGGCGTCGAGGTGGTTGGTGGGCTCGTCGAGCAGGAGCAGGTCCGGCTTCTGCAGGAGCAGCTTGGTCAGCGCGACGCGGCGCTTCTCACCACCGGAGAGGTTCTTGACACTCGCGTCGCCCGGGGGCGTGCGCAGGGCATCCATCGCCTGCTCGAGCTGGGAGTCGAGGTCCCAGGCGTCTGCCGCATCGATCTCGGTCTGCAGCTCGCCCATCTCGGCGAGCAGGGTGTCGAAGTCGGCATCCGGGTCGGCCATCGCGGCCGAGATCTCGTTGAAGCGGTCGACCTTCGCCTTGATCGGGCCGACACCCTCCTGCACGTTCTCGAGGACGGTCTTGGTCTCGTCGAGCTCCGGCTCCTGCATCAGGATGCCGACCGAGTACCCGGGGCTGAGGCGGGCCTCGCCGTTGCTGGGCTGGTCGAGCCCGGCCATGATCTTGAGGATGGTGGACTTGCCCGCGCCGTTCGGGCCGACCATCCCGATCTTCGCCCCCGGCAGGAACGACATGGTCACATCGTCGAGGATGAGCTTCTCGCCGACCGCCTTGCGGGCGCGCACCATCGAATAAATGAATTCGGCCATGGGGACCAGTCTACGGAGCGATCACCAATCGATTTTCCGCGTCGTGCCGATGAGGCAGTGGCCCGTCGAGAGCAGCTTCTGCACCGTGCTCGCGTAGCCGGTGTTGCCGTACTGGCCGATCAAGCAGGTCTTGCCGAGGCGGACCGAGAACGACACGTTGTCGGCCGCGAGATTGACCGTGGTGCGATCGGGGGTGACCTCCATGTCGGCCTTCGGGAATCCGGCTTTCACCAGGTTGTCGATGAGCGGCCGCCCGCTGAGGTCGCCGCCCTCGTCGATGAACTTCTGATTGACGTAGTCGAAGTAGGCCTTGTTCTGGTCGGCGGTGCCGTTCAGATCGAGCGTTGGCTCGGGGACTGAAGAGTGCGAGGGCTTCGCGGTGGGAGTCGGCGCGGGCGTGGGCACGCAGCCGGCAAGCGCAACGACCAGAGCCGCCACGACGGCCACCGGCAGCGCCGCACGCTGCAAGTTTTCGACGCGGCGCATGATCCTCCTCGACACGATCATCTCCGACCGGCCACCGGGTGCGACTCGGGTCGCGATGATTCTAGAACCGCTGCCGTGACCGGACCTCAACGCCCGCCTTGAGGTCGCCTCTGGCTGAGTCAGTCGCGAAGCGCCGCGGCCACGTAGCCGATCGCGTCGTCGTCCGTGACGCCGAGCTTGCGGATGCGGTCGGCGAACGCGCGCGCCGCCTGCTGCGCCTGCTGGTGGGCAGCATCTCCCTGCGGCGTGACGAAGGAGCCGTTGCGGCCGCGGGTTTCGATGAAGCCGTCGGCCTCGAGTTCGCGGTACGTGCGGGCGACGGTGTTCGGCGCGAGCCCCAGCTCTTCGGCGAGCTTGCGGACCGTCGGCAAGCGGACGCCGGCCGCCAGCTCGCCCGCTGTGATCTGGGCGACGAGCTGGGTTCGCAGTTGCTCGAACGGCGGAGTAGCCGACGACGCGTCGATCGCGATCATGCTCCGACTGTAGCCACCGAGTGGGCGACGGTTCAGAACGGAACGGCGACCTCGACGGGGCGCTTGGCGCGTGCGGCGGCGAGTTCGTCATCCCGGTCGCTGTCGGTTGCCGACTCAGACGACCCCGCCGACTCGCCGGCATCCGCCGTCGGCTCGGAGTCGTCGCCCTCGAGCACCGCGGCGCGGTCGCTCGGCAGATCCGCGTCGTTCGCGACCGTGGATGCGACCGACCGGGTGAAGACCGAGGTGCCCCACGCGAGGTCGTGACCCAGGGCATCCGCGTCGATCTCGACGGTGGTGCCTGCGCGGTCGCCGCTCTCCCAGTCGCGCACCCGCAACTTGCCGCTGACGACGACGCGCTGGCCCTTGTTGACCGACCCGACCACGTTGACGGCCAACTGGCGGAACGCGGTGACGGTGTACCAGTTGGTCTCGCCGTCGATCCATTTCTGCGCTCCGCGGTCGTAGCGGCGCTGGGTCGAGGCGAGCCGGAAGCTCGTGATGGGCAAGCCTTCGCTGGTGACGAGGTGACGCGGGGTGGTGGCGACGAGGCCGGTGACGGTGATGGCGTCGGTCATGAGGGGTGCTCCTTCGAGGTCGAGAGTTGATGACCTCAGGGTGCAGCGCCGCGACCGCTCGCCAGCGGGGTGCGACCGACCGGTGCATTGCCGAGCGTCACCGAGTCGGTGGACGATCGGTCACGAACGCCTACTCAGCAGCCAAGGCACCGGCGGTGACGGCGGTCGAGTGCCGCCGCCAGACGCGCCAGTCGTCATCCAGGAGCCAGACATCGGTGAGAAGGAACAGCCCGCTTCGATCGTTGCCGAGCACAGTGGCTTCCATCTCGACGCGTTGAAACGCAACCGCCGTTCCGCCGGCGACATCGAGCAGATGCTCGCCGACCGTCCAGGAGTGCACGACGTAGTCGGGGAGAAGCGTCAGCCAGCTGCTTCTCGGCGCGACCATGAGCGGATTCGTGGTCACCAGGGCGTAGTCGGGATGCAGAACCGACTCCGCGAGCTCTCGATCGCGATCGAGGACGCATTGCTGGAAGGCAGCCATCTGAGCCTGAAGCCGGTCGTCGGTCATCTTCAGAGCATGGCACGCCCGTGACCGTGGACGAGGGACCACCTAGGGACGCGCGGTAGCGTCGTGGCATGGCTCGCGTGCGCACAGTGAGGATCGGCGGCCGCGAGGCTCGGCTGAGCGAGCATCCGCTGACGATCGGCGGCATCGCGGTGATCTGGATGCTCGACTCGGCCGTCTGGGAGGACGGCACGCCGGTGCCGCCCGACGAGCTGCGAGCGGCGGGCATCCGCGTGCCGCGCAAGCTCATGGCCGACGAGGACGACAGCTGGTAGCTCGGATGCCGGGCACGACGCTCGTGCCGGAAAGCCGCCCCGGCATCCGATCGCCTCATCGTCGCTGGCCGCACAGGGCAACGGGCGCCGCCCGCCACCGAGGTGGAGAGACGGCGCCCGTTGCGTGCTGCAGAGGAAAGGTGAGCGTCAGTGCTCGCGGAACTCCGGCCAGTTCGATCCGGGCGGCATGCTCGCGTGCATCGCGCTCTTGGCGACCTCGAGCGTCGGGTAGACCCCGCGCGGTTCCTGGTCGGCGAGCAGGCGAACCGCGTAGCCGTCGTCGGTGTGGAGGATGGTGCCGGTGGCACCCGAGTCGCCGAATGCGACCCAGCGCTGGCCGGTCATGGTGCCCATGGAGGCGGTCGAGCTCATCGTTGAGCTCCTTTCTGTTGTGACGATGTCGACGGTACGCCTCCTCGCTGCGACCCGCACCCAGGCAACCGTAGGCTGAAGCCATGCCCACCCCTCAGAACCCCGCATCGACCATCTACGTCGCCGACGACGACCGCTACGACGGACGGATGCCGTACCCGCGGGTGGGCCGCAGCGGTCTCAAGATCCCCGAGATCTCGCTCGGGCTGTGGAACAACTTCGGATCCGACCGGCCGATCGAGACCCAGCGCGCCATCCTGCGCCGGGCCTTCGATCTCGGCGTCACCCACTTCGACCTGGCGAACAACTACGGACCGGTCAACGGCGCCGCCGAGCGCAACTTCGGCACGATCTTCCACGACGACTTCGTGCCCTACCGCGACGAGCTGATCATCTCGACCAAGGCCGGCTACGACATGTGGCCCGGGCCGTACGGCGAATGGGGGTCGCGCAAGTACCTGCTCAGCTCGCTCGACCAGTCGCTGAGGCGCATGGGCCTGGACTACGTCGACATCTTCTACTCGCACCGGCCCGACCCCGAGACCCCGATCGAAGAGACGATGGGAGCGCTGGCGACGGCCGTGAAGTCCGGACGCGCGCTGTATGCCGGCATCTCGAACTACGACCCGGAGCAGACCAAGGCCGCGTTCGTCGCGCTGCAGGCGGAGGGCATCCCGCTGCTGATCCACCAGCCGCGCTACAACATGTTCGACCGGCACATCGAGCATGGACTGTTCCCGGTGCTCGACGAGATCGGCGCCGGCTCGATCGTGTTCTCGCCGCTGGCGCAGGGGATGCTCACCGACCGGTATCTGAACGGCATCCCGGATGACTCGCGCGCCGCCACCGGCCGCTGGATCACCGAGAAGAACATCAGCGAGACCTACCTCGCGCGGGTGAAAGGCCTCAACGCGATCGCCGAAGGCCGGGGGCAGACGCTCGCGCAGCTCGCTCTGACCTGGGTGCTGAGGCATCCGCAGGTCACCAGCGCGCTGATCGGCGCCTCGAGCGTGGCGCAGCTCGAGAGCAGCCTCGGCGCCGCGAAGGCCGCCCCGCTGACCGAGGCCGAGCTGGCCGCCATCGAGCCGTTCGCGGTCGACGGCACCGAGCAGCGCGGCTGAGCGGGCCGCACCGCCCGTGGGATACCTGTTCGCCCTGCTGAGCGCCGCCCTCTTCGGGGCGAACGGCACGACCACGAAGCTGCTGGTACTCGGCGGGCTCGAGCCGCAGCAGCTCACCCTGTTCCGCTCGCTCGGCACCACCGTGCTGGCGTGCATCGGGCTGCTCATCTTCAACCGCAAGGCGTTCAGGATGCCGCCCCGCCAGCTGCTGACCATGGCGATCCTCGGCATCACCGGTATCGCGCTGCTGCAGGCCTGCTACGGGGGCGCGCTCGGCCGACTGCCCGTCGGCATCGCGCTGCTGCTGGAGTACACCGGCGTCCTCTTCGTGGCCCTGATCGGCTTCTTCGTCTTCAAGGAGCGGGTGAAGGCCCGGTTGTGGGTGGCGATCGGCCTGGTGCTCGCGGGGCTGGTGGTGGTCGCGCAGCTCTGGAACAGCACGCTCGATCCGCTCGGCGTCGTGCTGGCGCTGGGTGCCGCGGTCATGCTCACCATCTACTTCGTCGTGGGCGAGCGCCAGGTGGCCGCGACGTCGCCGCTGGCGGTCGCTTTCTGGACCGGTCTGTTCGCGGCCGCGTTCTGGGCGATCTTCAGCGGCTGGTGGACGCTGAGCCCGGCGATCTTCGTCAAACCGGTCGACATCGGCGGCTCGCACGGCCACCTCGACGTCCCGCTATGGATGCCGCTGGCCTCGGCCCTCGTGCTCGGCTCGTTCCTGCCCTTCCTACTGGGCTTCTACGCCCTCAAGCACCTCCCCGCCACCGCCGCGGGGATCGTCGCCTCGTCGGAGGTGCTGTTCGCGTTCCTCGTCGCCTGGCTGTGGCTCGGTGAAGGGCTGGACCTCGTCCAGGTGCTGGGCGCTGCGGTCGTCCTGATCGGGATCGTCCTCGCACAGACGGCGCGGGTGGGCAAGGTGGTGGATGCCGACCTGGCGCTGGCACCCGGGCCGGCGCCAGCATCCCGAGCCCCCTGAATGTCGGTAGTCGAACGTATGTTCGACTCATGGAACTTCTCGAGCGCGCGATCCCCCTGCCGCTGGCCTCGACGCACCGCGGAATCACCGTGATGGCGCTGCATGGGCGCTTGTGGCGGGCGACCCGGCCCGACGGCGCCGTGCTCGGCTATGTCGAACTGCTCGACACCGTCGAGGGCGAGCGCTACCTGAGCAAGCGACTCCGGCCGCGAGCTCAGGGATTCCTGCCCATCGGCGAGTTCTGGTCAGCCGACGAGGCCATCGAATCCCTGCGCGGCTGAACCTCACGGTGGCGGATCGGCGGCGTTAACCCTCAGCCTGAGAGTTTCCGCGACGCGCGCCGATTGCCGTGCGATCGACAACCGTCGGCGTATCGTGCCGCCCATGCAATGGTGGAGCGACTTTCTCGACTGGATCCAGTCCGACGCGGGCTGGAAGATCATCTCGACGGCGGTCATCCCGTTCGTGGCGATCGTCGTGGCCGGCATCATCGGTGCCGCCATCGCGCGCGGCGCCATCCGCCGCCTGATCGCGCAGCGCGATCACGAGATGCGGGCGTCCGCCGTCGCGGCGCTGGTCGCCGCCGGTCAGGGTGCCGCTACCTGGCACAGCCAGGGCCCGGATGCGAAGGAGCATGCCGAGCTCCTCGCCAGCCAGGCCGACGTCGCCGTGCGGCTGCTACCGATCGCCGGAGCCGATCTCGCCGCCGACTGGGCGAGCCACGAGCTGCGCGACATGCGCACCAACTCGGTGAGCTATAGCTACCAGGCCGAGCAGACGCTCGACGAGTACCGCGACCGCCTGGTCGAGTGGTTGCACAAGCCGAGCAGGGCCAAGAAGCTCTTCGCCGCCGACCTAGATCGCTGGCGATACAGCGACAACGCGGTCGATCCGGTCGTGCTCGAGCAGCAGCGCTGGGCTGAGGAGCAGTACGCGGCGGTGGCACACGAGCCGGCCGCGCCGGCGCATGATGTGCCGTTGACCTCGCCGATCCCGATGGTGTCGGGGCACGTGGTGCCGTCGGGAGCACCCTCCGACCCGGTGTCGTCAGGCTCGACGCCGTCGTAAGAGGCCGGCGACGCCGCCGCTCGCCCTAGACTTCTGCTCGAGCCGAACCGGGCCCATCCCCCCGTAGCTCAGTGGATAGAGCATCCGGTTTCTACCCGGCTGGTCGGGAGTTCGAATCTCTCCGGGGGGGCCGCCTCAGACCGCCCGTGCGAGCGCCGCGAGCACTTGGGGCAGCGTGGGCACACCCTCGGCGCGGAAGACCTCTGCCCCGTCCTGGCCCCGGACGATCACCGTCGGGGTCGAACGGATGCGCTCCGACTCGGCGGCATCCGGGTGCGACGCGATGTTGCGCTCCACGACCTCGGCGGTCGGCACGAGCCGCGCGGCCTCCTCGAGCACGGCGCGCGTCGCTGTGCACGCGGCGCAGAAGCTCGAGGTGTAAAGGTCCACGATCACCCTGATCGCAACCGCGGGGGGCCGATGACGATTCCCGCGGCGCAGCGCCCGGCGGCTCGTCAGCAGCCTTGGGTAGGCTGACCGCGTGGCTGCTCACCCCGATGTCCTGGTCTGGATCGACTGCGAGATGACCGGGCTCGATCTCGAGCTCGACGAGATCGTCGAGGTCGCGGTCGTCATCACCGACTACGACCTGAAGCCGCTCGACCCCGGGTTCAACATCGTGATCAAGCCCGATCAGTCGGCGCTGGATCACATGGGCGATTTCGTGACGCAGATGCACACCGAGAGCGGGCTGATCGCCGAGATCCCGAACGGGGTCACGCTGGCCGAAGCGGAGTACGAGGTGCTCGAGTACATCCTCAAGTTCGTTCCGGAGGCAGGCACCGCTCCCCTGGCAGGCAACACGATCGGCACCGACCGCGCCTTCCTGGCCAAGTACATGCCGCGCGTCGACGGCCACCTGCACTACCGCAGCGTCGACGTCTCGTCGATCAAGGAGCTGGCCAGGCGCTGGTATCCGCGGGCCTACTTCCAGGCGCCGGCCAAGAACGGCGGCCACCGCGCGCTTGCCGACATCCTGGAGTCGATCCGCGAGCTCGACTACTACCGACGGATCGTCTTCGTGGCCGAGCCCGGTCCGACCAGCGAGCAGGCGCAGGCGGCGTCCGCCTCGACGGTGGAGTCATGGGCACCCCTCGTGCGGTAATATCGTGGGGTTGCCCGCTCTCCGCGAGGAGGGCGGTGCGCGCATGGTGGTTGTAGCTCAGTTGGTAGAGCGCTGGCTTGTGGTGCCGGATGTCGCGGGTTCGAGTCCCGTCATCCACCCCATGGAGGTCGCCTCGTCGCCCGTGCTGTCCAGCACGGACCTCGAGCGTGACACGACGACGGATTCGCGCGTCGCACCCGACGTGCCGTGGCAGACCATCGTCTGGAACGATCCGGTCAATCTCATGTCGTATGTGACGCACGTCTTCCGCAGCTACTTCGGCTACAGCAAGGCCGAGGCCGAGCGGTTGATGCTCCAGGTGCACAACGACGGCCGATCCGTCGTGGCGACCGGACCGCGTGAAGAGATGGAGCGTCACACCGAGGCCATGCACGAATACGGCCTGTGGGCCACGGTCGACCGCGCATCATGATGGCCCGCGCATGATGGGCCCGAGCATGATGGCCGACGCATGAGGATCGCCGTATGAGGATCGAGCCCGAGATCACCGGCGTGCTGATCGAACTGACGCCGATGGAGCGCCGACTGCTCACCACCCTGCTCGCGCAGTACGACGAGTTGGTGCACGACCAGCTCGACGACGGCGATCTGGCAGGCGACCCCGCGCTGGCCCGGCTGTTTCCGAATGCGTATCCGGATGACGAAGAGGCGGCCGCCGAGTTCCGTCGCTACACGCGCGACGGCCTCGTCGAGCGCAAGGCCGCCAACTCGGGGCGCATCTCGGCGGCCCTGATGGCCTCGTCCGACGATGAGCGGGTCACCGTCGCCCGCGACGACGCCGAGCACTGGCTGCCCGCGCTCACCGACCTGCGCCTGGTGCTCGCGGAGCGGCTCGGCATTCATCGCGACAGCGATCCGATCCCCGCGAACGAGCTGGGCGACGTCTACGAGTGGCTCGGTGAGCTGCAGTGGGCTCTCGTAGAAGCGCTCGACTGATGGCATTGGATCTCGACCGGGCCGGCTTCGAACAGCTGGTGATCGACGAACTGGACCTGCTGCCCGATGAGATGGTCGACGGGATCGAGAACGTGGTCTTCGTCACCGAAGACCGGCCGGAGGACGGCTCGCTCAGCCTGTTCGGTCTGTACCAGGGCGTGGCCATCACGCATCGCGAGCGCTACGGCTTCGGCGAGCTGCCCGACCGCATCGTCATCTACCGCGAGCCGATGCTGCACGCCTGCCGCACGATGGACGAGTTGCGCGACCAGGTGCACGTCACGCTGGTGCACGAGATCGGGCACTACTACGGGCTCGACGACGAGGAGCTGCACCGGCTGGGGTGGGCCTAGGGCTCGGTTCTACCGCTCGTCCAGAACGAGGTCGGCGAGCTCGCGCGGGTGCTCGCGGGCGATGAAGGCGTCCTCCTGGTCGGCCCACGGCTGCCAGTAGCGGTCGAAGCGGCCGTGGTCGCGCGCCGATGAGCGTCGGCGGCGCTCGGCGGCGTCCAACTCGAGCCAGATGCCGAAGGTCGCGAGGGCCCGGTTCGCCGCGCTGAGCGCGCCGCATCCCTCGACCACGATCGCACGATCCGGATCGACGGGATGCCACTCCGCCGGCTGCGCGGCCGCCCAGTCCCAGCGCGTCCACCCCGGCGCCTGGGCGTCGACACCATCGCGCAGCACGGTCTCGTGCACCGCGGCGGAGCCCGCCTCGAGCCCCTCCCACCCCGGATACACGTCGTCGAGGCTGACCAGCTGCGCATCCAACCGTGGAGCGAGGGCCTCGGCCAGCACGGTCTTGCCGGCCCCCGAGCGGCCGTCGATGAGCACGACGGCACGGCGGTCGGGAGCCGCGTCGCGGATCCGCGCCACGAGCTCGTCGAGGTCGCGATCGAGGTCGGTCTCGGTCATCTCACGTCCCAATGAACACCCACTGCCCGGTCGCCACGGCGACCGCCACGGCCGCCACCGCGATCAGCCCGCCGACCACTACCAGCACGACCTCGCGGTCACCGAATGTCGACGGCCTCGCCCAGGTGCGCGGCCCACTGCCTCCGAATCCCCTGGCTTCCATCGCGGTGGCCAGCGCACTCCCCCGGCGGATCGAGAGCACGAAGAGGGCGAAGGCGAGGCCTGCGAATCGGCGGATGCGACCGCGATCCGCCACGCCTCGCGCCCGACGCGCCAGCTCGAGGGCCGCCCAGTCGTCGCGCATCAATCCGACTAGGCGGAGCGCGGCGAGCGCCCCGAGCACGAACCGGGCAGGCAGATGCAGGAGCTGGGCCAGGCCGTCGGCGAGCGCCGTGGCATCCACCGTGGCGAACAACACCACCGCGGGCAGGGCGATCGCCAGTACGCGCAGGGCCGTGATGACCGCCAGGTGCAGGGAGCCGTCGGTCACGTGCACGACCAGCCAGTCCAGGTAGACGTGACCCGAGGGGCGGCCGTAGAGCGCCGCGGTGAGGCCGGCGAGCGGGGCGGCGATCCACACCGGCACGGTGCGACGCCAGAACGCTCGCCAGCTCACGCCGGCCCACGGCAGCAGCGCCACCTCGAGCACCAGGGCCGTGAGGGCGGATGCCGCGTCCACCGAGAGCGCCAGCGTCACCGCGATGAGCAGCGAGGCCGCGATCTTGGCCACCGGATTCAGCGCGCGGAACGCCGCGGCGTAGCCCGGCGTCGCACGCCCGGGCTCCACCACCTCACTCATGGTCGCCGCCCGGCATCGCGAACTCGCGCGCCCGCATCGACTCGACGAACCTCGGATCGTGGGTGGCCGCCACGACGGCTGTCCCCCGGGATCGCACCTCTTCGAGCAGCTCGACCAGCGCGGCCCAGGTCAGGGCATCCTGACCGAAGGTCGGCTCGTCGAGCACGAGCACCCGGGGCCGCGTCGCCAGCACGGCCCCGACCGACAGTCGGCGCTTCTGCCCACCGGACAGGGTGAAGGGATTCGCGGCCGCGAGTTCGTCGAGGCGGAGGCGGGCGAGAAGGTCGTTCGTCCGCTCGGCGACCTCGGCGTCGCTCAGCTTCAGCGCCCGGGGACCGAGCTCCAGCTCGTCGCGCACGGTCGGCGTCAAGAACTGGTGCTCCGGGGATTGGAACACCGAGCCGATCCGGGTCAGAAGCTCGCGAGAGCGCCACCGGATCGGTTGGTCGCCGACCCCCGCGGCCAAAGCCGTCGAGGCGCGTACCTCGCCGGTGAAGGGTGCCAGAAGTCCCCCGAGCGTGAGCGCCAGCGTCGTCTTACCCGACCCGTTCGGGCCGGTCAGAGCCAGCACCTCCCCCGCCGCCACCGTCAGGTCGAGCGGATGACTGACCGTCGCGGCGAGCGGCTGTCGAGGCACTCGGGCCAAGGTCAGCGCCTCGGCTGTCAGCATGGCGGGGCGCTCGCCCGGTCCGCGACGGTGAGCGATCTCGGGCTCGCGTCCCGGCACCCACACGCCCGCCTCGGCCAGCGATTCGCCCTGAGCGGCGAGGACCGCTCGCGGCTCACCGTCGGCGACGATCCCGCCGTCCGCACCCAGCACGATGATGCGATGGACGACGTCGAGCCACGCCTCCACCCGGTGCTCGACGATCACGGCGGTCGACCTAGTCGCACCGAGCACCGTCGCGACGGCATCGCGCACCTCACGCACGCCATCCGGGTCGAGATTGGCGGTGGGCTCGTCGAGCAGCAGCAGGCCGGGGCGCATCGCCAGCGCTCCTGCCAGCGCCAGCCGTTGCTTCTGCCCGCCGGACAGCGCCTCCGTCGGATGGTCGAGCGGCACCGCCAGGCCAACCAGCTCGAGCGCCTCGCGCACGCGCATCCACAGTTCCTCGCGCGGCACGCCCAGGTTCTCGCAGCCGAACGCCACGTCGTCGCCGACGCGCGCCATGATCACCTGCGAGTCGGGATCCTGCAGAACGAGTCCCGCCGCACCCCGCGCCGCCCGCGGGTCGCGCCCGTCGACGGCGAGGGATCCCGTGGAGTCGCCCTCACTGCCGTCGTCACCGCCCAGCACTCCGGCCAGCGCCGCCAGCAGTGTCGACTTGCCGGATCCGGACGGTCCGAGCAGCAGGACGCGCTCCCCGGCGTCGACCCTCAGATCGAGGTCGTGAAGCGCCCAGCTGCGCCGCCCGGCGTGCCGCCATCCCCAGCCGTGCGCTCGGATCGCGGCCGGGGCCGGGGCGCTCGGTCTCGAATCCCTGCTCAGAGCGTCACCTCAGGAGGGCTGCCGTCCGGAGGCGAACCGGTTGAGGGCGCCGGTCGGCCTCAGGGCCCGGACGATCAGCCAGCCCACCAGCCCGGCCAGAACGGCGCCCGAGACGGCGAAGCAGATCAAGTACACCGTGATGAAGCCCGCGGTGACTCCGGGGTTGTAGAGCACGATGTCGAGGATGCCGCCCCCGATGCCCGCCAGCCCGCCTGCCAGCATCGCGGTCCACACCCGCCAGCTGGAGTAGAGGAACAGGGCGAAGATCAGCTCGGCGCCCAGCCCCTCGACAACGCCGTAGAGCAGGGTGACGGGACCGCCCCACTGATTGCCGATCAGACTCTCGACGACCGCCGCCACCAGCTCGGCGAACAGGGCCGCTCCGGGCTTGCGGACGATGAGCGCGGCGAGCACCCCGGCGAGCAGCCAGAGCCCGTAGCCCAGGCTCTGCACACCGGGCAGGACAGCCGCGAACGCGGCCGCCGGGAACTGCCAGGCGAAGTACACGACTCCCCCCGCGACGCCGATGACGGCGGCCACCACGATGTCGACGACGCGCCAGCGCCAGACGATCTTCGAACGGGACGGGGATGCGGTTGTTGCAGACATGACGTGCCTCTCGAACGGTGAATGAGGGCACGGGATTCGAGATGGGCGGGACGCCCGATTGCCTCCCTGCGCCGGCATGATCCGGATCAGGTTCGACGGTCGAAGCTTGGATCAGCTTCCTCTCAGCCCGGCACACCGGACTCCCGTGTTCGTCACCAGCCTACTCGCTAGGCTGACCAGCACCCTATCCGCGCCTCCACCCGAGGGGAGCACCATGGATCGCCGCCGCTTCCTGACCCGCGTGGCGCTCGGCGTGCTCGGACTTGCCCTGGGAGCCGGAGCGGTCGCGGCTGGAGATGTCGTCGCGGGAGGACTGTTGCCGACGCCGCATCCGAGGCGCATGGGAGGCCCGCGACCCGAGCCGCGGCCCGTCCCCCTCGCCGCGACGCTGCCGCCGTATTTCGAGCCGCCCCGGCTGGCAAAGGTCGCCCTGCCCGGCGCCACCCTGTACGGACTTCCGGGGCGGGGAAACCTGATGGCGCTGACGGTCGACGACGGAGCGAGCAGCGACGTGGTAGCGGCGTACACGGAGCTGTCGCGCCGCACCGGCATGCGGCTGACGTTCTTCGTGACACAGAGGTACCCCTCCTGGACCGAGAACGCGGCAGCCATGCGCCCCCTGGTCGAGAGCGGGCAGATCCAGCTCGGCAATCACACGGTGAACCATCCCGATCTCACCAAGCGGTCGACCGGCGCCATCCAGGCCGAACTGAGCGGATGCGGCGACTTCATCAAGAGAACCTTCGGTGTCGAGGCTGCGCCTTACTTCCGACCGCCGTACGGCTACCTCGACGCTCATGTGCGCGAGGCCGCGCACGCGATCGGCTACACCCAACCGGTGCTCTGGTACGGATCGCTCTCCGACTCGGGCCTGATCACCGAGGCGCAGGTCGTGCAGTTCGCCCAGACCTGGTTCCTGCCCCAGCACATCGTGATCGGGCACGCGAACTTCGATCCGGTGACGCACGTCTTCGATCAGCTGATGCAGTTGATCCGGGATCGCGCCCTTCAGCCGGTCACGCTCGACGACGTCTTCCTGCGCTGAACGTCAGCTTTCGCCAGGCAGCGGAACCTCGGTCGGGCTGTCGTCGATGAAGCCGATCGCGGCGAACTCCAGCTTGCCGAAATCCACCGCGGGGTCCCGGGTCAACGTGTTGTCGATGACGTAGGCGATGTTGACGGCGAGATCCTTCATTCCGCTCCGGAAGGTCTCGCCGACGAGACGGGTGCAGATCACGATGCCCTGCACCGCGACCAGCTCACCCTGGGCGTCTCCGGTGATCGATTCCGGGTGCGCTCGCGCGAGGTCGAAGCCGGCCGGCGGGCGGAACGGGATCGGCCGCTCGACGAAACAGAGCACGTAGTCCGAGCGGTCCGAGCCGGGCATCATCCGGATCACCCGGGCTCGCAGCGGCAGAACGGCCGAGAACTCGTCGGGGCCGACGTCCAGTCGGGTGATGACGAAGGAGGGCATGGCTCTAGCGTGGCAGAGCAGAGGTCCGCAACACGGATGATTCTCTGCGGGGCGCCCGAATGACCCGGATCACACGGTCCACACCGCCTTTCGCATCAGTTGCCGCTCGATGAGCGTCCAGGAGGTGGAAACGGCGAGGTACACCGTTGCCGCAAGGGGCACGACGGACGCGAAGAGCACCGTCAGAAAGGGCGCGAAGCTCAGCACGTCGGCGATACGCTGCTGCGCCGGCTCCATCGGGAGCGCACTGCGACGAGCGGCGCGTCGGCTCAACCAGGCGACCAGGGCGATCACCACGATTAGGCAGGCCGCGACGACGTCGGTGGGGAGTACTCCCGAGGCCGCGGCGATCAGATGCCGTCCGAGCGGAGCGCCGAACAGGGTCGCTTGCAGGAGTGCGTTCGCGTGCCCGTTGATCGTGCTCGAGGTGAAGAGCGCATACACCAAGGTCAGAACAGGTGCCTGGGCCAAGCCCGGCACGAAACCCGCGATCGGCGACACCTTCTCGGCCGCGTACAACGCCAGCGTCTCCTTCTGCAGGCGATCGGGCTGTTTGGAGTAGCGCCGCCGCAGTTCAGTGAGCCGGGGCGCAAGACGGCGCCGCTGGCCCTCGGCACGGACGACGGACAGGCTGAGAGGAATGAGCGCTGCACGGATCGCGATCGTGACCAGCACGATGGCGAGCCCGGGTGACACGAGGGTGCCGAGCGCGATGAGCGCGGCGGATGCCGCGTCGAGAGCAGCGGCGATCGGGGGGAAGTCAAGGAAGTTCATGGATGTCTCCTGCAGAGGTCGAACGGAAGGTGGGCTCGTTCGGCCATCGCTCCCGCGAGCGACGAGTGCAGCAGGAGTCAGACGGCCAGCAGGAGGACGCCGGGGGCTCGAGGCCGGGCGTGTCCACGGGCGTCGGGGTCGGACTGGGTGGAGCGCGGAATCAGACGTTCCAGGACGGCGCGCGTCCGTGTCGCCTGGGCTCCCACCGGGATGACTGTCGAGCAATCGACCATCGAGGCGATGACGATCGCCAACACGGCTGCCACCAGACCGGCAGCGAACGCGCCGTGCTGTGCCGGAAGCACCATGGCGACGATCCCGAGGATCGGCGCGAGAACGAGAGCCCGCCACATTCGACGAATCGCTCCCGATCTCATGCGGTCAGGCTACTCCGGCGCCCCGATCGACGCAGTCACGGGCGCCGCCAGAAGCGCCACCACGTTCGCGCCGCCCTTGGTCGACTGGCGGCCGACCTCGGCGAAGCCGATCCGGGTGTGGAAGGCGAGCGATCCAGGGTTCGGCGGCTCCAGGTTGACCTCGCACAGCACCTCGTCGGCTCCGACCCGACGCGCCTCGTCGAAGACGGCTTGGTACAACTGAGGGCCGAGTCCGCGGCCGCGGAGGTGGGCGGCGAGCACGATGCGATCCACATAGACGAACGTGGTGCCCTGCTCCCGCGCGCGAGCCGAGAAGAAGAGGTAGTTCTCGCTCTGGTAGGCGAGGCCGGGCGGCATCCCGAGCACGAATCCGGCAGGAGCGCCGTCGTCGACCACGACGGCGACCGAGCTCATGGCGACCAGCTCGGCGAGTTCTGCGGCGGGAGTGATCGGCACGGCGGGATAGGCGGCGTCGTTCACCGCCACGAGCGCGTCCAGATCGCGGTCGCGGTATGGCCGCAGCGCCGGGCTCAGGGTCGAGTCGCTCACCCGGCCAGGCTAGCTGGCGGGAACGTAGGGCACGTTCGCGTGCTGACGGATCCACGCCCGTGAGTCGATGAAGGTGCCGCTGGCATCTTCGATGCCGAAGTGCAAGTGGGCTCCCGTGCTCTGTCCGGTGCTCCCGACCAGGCCGACCAACTGGCCGCGCTTCACGGTCTGGCCGACCGCGAGCTGCAATGAGCCCAGCTCCATGTGCCCGTAGAGGCTGCTGAACGTCACGCCGTCGATGTCGTGGCGGATGATCGCGTAGACGCCCAAGGTGCCTGAGGGATTGCCGACCTCGGTCACGACCCCGTCGGCGATGGCGGCGATCGGGGTGCCGAAGCCCGGATCGAAGTCGGTGCCCTGGTGGAACGACGAGCATCCCGAGCACGGAGGGATCCGGTACCCGAACCCGTCAGCCACGGGCGTCGACGGCGGAACCGGCCACTGCACTGTCGTGTAGGTCGAGACGTCGAACGAATCGCGAGCCAGGTCGACCGGCTGGGCGACGGCCGTCGAGACCGACAGGCTCTGGACGCCGATCGCCTGGTTGGCGAGTTCTTGCGCTGCGGCTTGCGCCGGCAGTTCATGGATGCCGACCGCGAGCACCGCGAACGCGGTTGCCGAGATCGCCAGGACGGAGCGGTTGACCCGCAGGAAGCCGATCAGCGGATTGTCGGAACGAACGGGGGCAGACTTCTGGAACACGTGTAAAAGGGGAACTTTCGAGTCGGGCGCGGCACCATGCACACGCGGAACGCCTAGGTTGCGTCCTCAAATGAAGCGGACCCACGTCGCCGTTCTGCACAGTGGATAACTTCACACCGGAACCAGCGGGGTCGGATCCATGCTGTTTCACGAACCTGGACGGACCCTGGCAACAGCAGCCCGACGAGGCCCCGCCCTCCGAACGGCCACCCGGAGCAGGTACCGTCGAAGGCATGCAGCTCTGGCCAGGAACCGCGTACCCGCTCGGAGCGACCTTCGACGGGAACGGCACCAACTTCGCCGTATTCAGCGAGGTGGCCGAGGGCGTCGAACTCTGCCTGTTCGACGAGAACCTGGTCGAGACCAAGGTGCAGCTCACCGAGGTCGACGGCTACGTCTGGCACGGGTACCTGCCCGGCGTGCAGCCCGGTCAGCGCTACGGGTACCGGGTCTCCGGCCCCTGGGACCCGAGCAAGGGGCTGCGCTGCAACCCGGCCAAGCTGCTGCTCGACCCCTATGCCAAGGCGGTCTGCGACGACATCCACTGGGGTCAGTCGTTGTTCTCGTACGACTTCAGCGCCCCCGAGCAGCTCAACATCGACGACTCGGCCCGGGACACCATCCACGGTGTGGTGATCAACCCGTTCTTCGACTGGAAGGACGACCGGCAGCTGAAGATCCCGCTCGCCGACACCGTGATCTACGAAGCGCACGTCAAAGGCCTCACGAAGCTGCATCCCGACGTGCCCGACGCCCAGCGCGGCACCTACGGCGGGCTCGCGCATCCCTCGGTGATCGCCCATCTGCAGAAGATCGGCGTCACCGCGATCGAGCTGATGCCCGTTCACCAGTTCGTCAACGACGACACCCTGCAGCAGAAGGGCCTCAGCAACTACTGGGGCTACAACACGATCGGATTCTTCGCCCCCCACGCCGCATACAGCGCGGCCGGCGCGCTCGGCCAGCAGGTGCAGGAGTTCAAGGGGATGGTGCGCTCGCTGCACGCGGCGGGCATCGAGGTCATCCTCGACGTGGTCTACAACCACACCGCCGAGGGCAACCAGCTCGGACCGACCCTCTCGATGCGCGGCATCGACAACGCCTCGTACTACCGGCTGGTGGACGACCAGCCCGAGTACTACATGGACTACACCGGCACCGGCAACTCGCTGAACGCCGGCAACCCGCACACGCTCCAGCTCATCATGGACTCGCTGCGCTACTGGGTCACCGAGATGCACGTCGACGGGTTCCGGTTCGACCTGGCGGCGACGCTGGCGCGCGAGTTCTACGAGGTCGACAAGCTGTCGGCGTTCTTCGAGCTCGTGCAGCAGGACCCGATCGTGTCGCAGGTGAAGCTGATCGCCGAGCCCTGGGACGTCGGGCCGGGCGGGTACCAGGTCGGCAACTTCCCTCCGGTCTGGACCGAGTGGAACGGCAAGTACCGCGACACGGTTCGGGACTTCTGGCGGGGCGAGCCGGCGACGCTGGGCGAGTTGGCATCCCGCCTGACCGGATCGTCGGACCTGTACGAGAGCACGGGACGCCGCCCGGTGGCGTCGATCAACTTCGTGACCGCGCACGACGGCTTCACCCTGCGCGACCTGGTCTCGTACAACGGCAAGCACAACGCGGCCAACGGCGAAGACGGCAAGGACGGCACCGACGACAACCGCTCGTGGAACTGCGGAGCCGAGGGCGACACCGATGACCCGGCCATCCTCACGCTGCGCGGCAGGCAGCAGCGCAACTTCCTGGCGACCCTGCTGCTGAGCCAGGGCGTGCCGATGATTCTGCACGGCGACGAACTCGGCCGTACGCAGGACGGCAACAACAACGGCTACGCCCAGGACTCCGAGCTCACCTGGGTGCACTGGGACGAGGCCGATGCGGCCCTCATCGAGTTCACGGCCGCCATCGCGCGCCTGCGCCGCGACCACCCGACCTTCCGGCGCAGCCGGTTCTTCGACGGGCGCCCGATCGCCCGCGGCCAGGGCGAGCCGCTGCCCGACATCGAGTGGCTGAAGCCCGACGGCACGGCGATGAGCCCCGACGACTGGGAGGCCGGATTCGGGCGAACGCTCGGCATGTACCTCAACGGTCGCGGCATTCACGGCGTCGACGCACGCGGGCAGCAGCTCGCCGACGTGGGCTTCCTCGTCTATTACTCGGCGCACGACCAGCCGGTGCCGCTGGTGATCCCGGATGCCGACCACGGCACCGCCTGGGACGTCATCGTCGACACCGCGGGCGACCACGTCGACGGCGACAGCCTGGCCGCCGGCGCGGCGTGCAGCGTGGGAGCGCACGCGCTCCTGGTGCTTCGCGAGCACACCGAGGCGGCGGCGGGCGACGCCGCGGTCAGCGCGACGCTCGCTCCTCCGTCGACGGTGTCGCCGCCGCCCGGCGACGCTCCGGGAGCCGTGTGACCCGGACCCCGGTCTCGACCTATCGACTGCAACTGACGGCGGACTTCCCGCTCGCCGCCGCAGCCGAGGTGTGCGACTACCTGGTCGAACTCGGCGTGGACTGGGTGTACCTCTCGCCGATGCTGCAAGCGGTGCGCGGATCGCAGCACGGGTACGACGTCACCGACCACTCACGGGTCGACGCGGAGCGCGGCGGCCCGGACGGGCTGCGGCTTCTGGCGGATGCCGCCCACGGGCGTGGCCTCGGCGTGCTGGCCGACATCGTGCCGAACCACATGGGGGTCGTCGATCCCACCCAGAACGCCTGGTGGCGGAGCGTGCTGCGGCTCGGCGCGAACTCACCGTTCGCGGGATCCTTCGACATCGAGTGGTCGGCCGGCGGCGGGAGGCTGATCATCCCGGTGCTGGGCGAGACGCTCGAGGACGCCGCGGCGTCGGGCGCTCTCCGGGTCGAGGGCGACGAGCTGCGGTATCACGACCACCGCTATCCGCTGGCCCCGGGGAGCGCCGGCGCCGACGACGATCCGGTCGCGGTGCACGGCCGACAGCATTACGAGCTGGTCGACTGGCACCGGGCAGGCGCCGACCTCAACTACCGCCGCTTCTTCGCCGTGAACGAGTTGGCTGCGATCCGGGTCGAGCTGCCCGAGGTGTTCGAGGCCTCGCACCGCGAGATCGTGCGATGGGTCCGCGAGGGGCTCGTCGACGGGCTGCGGGTCGATCATCCGGACGGCCTGGCCGACCCGGGCGGATACCTCGACGCCCTGGCCGCGGAGACCGGTGCCGCCTACGTGCTGGTGGAGAAGATCCTCGAGCCGGGCGAGGCCCTTCCGCCGTTCTGGGCCACGGCGGGCACAACCGGATACGACGCGCTCGCCGAACTCGACCGTGTGCTGGTCGACCCGGCCGGGCGGGCCCGCCTCGACGCGCTCGACGCCACGCTGCGCCGCGACGGCGGCCGACCGTGGGCCGAGCTCATCCACGACACGAAGCGCGCGATCGCCGACAGCATCCTGCAGAGCGAGGTCCGCCGGATCGGGCGAGAGCTGCGGGCGGCGGGGGTGACGGGGGCGGATGCCGATGTCGATGACGCCGCGGTGATCGATTCGACAGCCGAGCTGCTGGCGTGCTTTCCGGTCTACCGCAGCTACCTCCCCTACGGACGCGAGCACCTCGACGCGGCTCTCGTGAACGCGAAGCGCCGGCGCCCCGAGCTCACCCCCGCACTGGAGGCCGTGCACGCCGTCCTCGCCGATCCCGACCAGCCGGCCGCGATCCGCTTCCAGCAGACCTCGGGCATGGTGATGGCGAAGGGCGTCGAAGACACCGCCTTCTACCGGGTGTCGCGCCTGGCGAGCCTCACCGAGGTCGGGGCCGACCCAGCCGAGTTCTCGATGAACGTCGCGACCTTCCACGAGCGGCAGCAGAACAGGCTCGCCGCGTATCCGCTCTCGATGACCACGCTCTCAACCCACGACACCAAGCGGGGCGAGGACACCCGCGCCCGCATCACCGTCATCTCGGAGGCGCCCGAGCAGTGGGCGGCGTTCCTGGCCCGCCGACGGGCCCGGCATCCGCTCTCCGATGGGGCGCTCGAGAACGTGCTCTGGGAGTCGATCGTGGGCAGCTGGCCGCGCGAGCGCACCGCGCTGCACGAGTACGCCCAGAAGGCCGCACGCGAGGCGGGCACCTCGACCAGCTGGGCGGCGCCGGATGCCGACTTCGAGCGGCGGCTGCACGAGCTGGTCGACGCGGTCTTCGATGATCCGGAGGTGGGCGACGATGTCGGGGCGATGGCCGACCTCCTCACCGCGGCCGGGGGGTCGAACGGACTGGCCGTCAAGCTGCTCCAGCTGACCGCGCCGGGCGTGCCCGACGTGTACCAGGGCAGCGAGCTCTGGGAGCGGTCGCTCGTCGACCCCGACAACCGCCGACCCGTCGACTTCGCCGCACGCCGTGCCCTGCTGGCCGAGTTGGATGCCGGCTACCGCCCGCCCATCGACGAGACCGGCGCCGCCAAGCTCTTGGTGGTGTCGCGGGCGCTGCGACTGCGGCGCGATCGCCCCGAGCTGTTCTCGCGCTACGTGCCCCTCCCGGCCGTCGGAGACGCTGCCGACCATCTCGTGGCGGTGGATCGCGGGGGCGCGCTGGCGCTTGCGACGAGGCTGCCTCTCGGCCTGGCCCGGGCGGGCGGGTGGTCTGACACGAGGGTCCTGCTGCCGACCGGACCGTGGCTCGACCAGCTGACCGGCCACGAATTCGAGGGCGGCGAGACGCCGGTCGCCGACTTGCTCGCGGACTACCCGGTGGCGCTGCTGGCGCCCGCGCTCGACCCGGGCGGGGCATCGGCATGATCGGGAGGGTCTGGGCGCCGACGGCCGAGCGGGTCGCCATCGTCGCCGACGGCGTCGAACGCGCCCTGACCCGCTCTGCCTCGGATGATGGCTGGTGGATCGACGATCGTCCGCTGATGGTCGGCACGCGCTACGGCTTCCGTCTCGACGGCGACGAGCAGATCCTGCCGGACCCGCGCGGTCGCAGCCTGCCCGACGGCGTGCACGGCATCAGCGAGGTCGTGGACACGACGCCGCTGCCGGTCGAGGGCTGGGCCGGCCGGAGTCTCGACCGATCGGTGCTCTACGAGCTGCACATCGGCACGTTCACCTCCGAGGGCACCCTCGATTCGGCCATCGCGCGACTCGACCATCTGGTCGATCTCGGCATCGACGTCGTCGAGCTGCTGCCGGTGAACGCCTTCAACGGGGATCGCAACTGGGGCTACGACGGGGTCGCGTGGTTCGCGGTGCAGCACAGCTACGGCGGGCCGGCCGCCTACCGCCGATTCGTGACGGCGTGCCATCAGCGCGGCCTCGCGGTCATCCAGGACGTCGTCTACAACCACCTGGGGCCGAGCGGCAACGTGCTGCCGCGCTTCGGCCCGTACCTGCGCTCCGATGCGCGGAACAGCTGGGGCGACACCATCGACCTGACTCAGCCGGAGGTGCGCCGCTACATCCTCGACAACGCGCGGATGTGGATGCAGGAGTACGGCGTCGACGGACTCCGCCTGGATGCCGTGCACGCCCTGGTCGATCCCAGCCCTGTCCACCTGCTGTCGGAGCTCGCCGCGCAGACCGACGCCCTCGCCGCCGAACTCGGACGCCCGCTGAGCCTGATCGCCGAATCCGATCTCAACGACCCGACCGTGATCGAGCCGAGGCCGAGCGGCTATGGTCTCACCGCCCAATGGAACGACGACTACCACCACGCGGTGCATGTCGCGCTGACCGGGGAGACCGGCGGCTACTACGCCGACTTCGCCTCGCTCGGGGCGCTGGCCAAGGCGGCGACCGGCGGGTTCTTCCACGACGGGACGTACTCCTCGTTCCGCGAGCGGCAGCACGGTCGTCCCATTCCCGCCGACGTGCCCACCAGCCGGCTCGTCACCTTCGCGCAGGATCACGACCAGATCGGCAACCGGGCGACCGGGGATCGGCTGTCCGCCACCCTCTCGCCGGATCGCCTCCGGGTGGCCGCCGTGCTCACGGTGTGCACCCCGTTCATCCCGATGCTCTTCATGGGCGAGGAGTGGGGCGCGTCCACCCCGTGGCAGTTCTTCACCTCGCATCCCGAGCCCGAGCTCGGCGAGGCGGTGGCGCGCGGCCGCATCGAGGAGTTCGCGCGGATGGGGTGGGATCCGGATGCCGTCCCCGATCCGCAGGACCCCGAGACCTTCCTGCGGTCGAAGCTCGATTGGGCGGAACTCGACGAGCCCCCGCACCGCGAGCTGCTGGCCCTGTACCGCGAGCTCATCGCGCTCCGGCACCGCGAGCCGGAGTTCGCGGACACGCGATTCGCCGTCCTCTCCGCCGACTGGGATGACGCGGCCCGCTGGTTCGCGCTGCAGCAGGACGACCTCGACATCCTCGTGAACCTCGGGCGGGAGCCGTGGACCAGTCCAGGCACCGGCGATCTGCTGCTCGCCACGACGAGTGCGGTGAGCCTCGGACCGCGGGGGGTGCGATTGCCCCCGGATTCGGCCGCCGTCGTCCGCCGGGCTTCGGATCGTTCGAACAGCTAACGGTTCGACTCCGCCAGGTCAAGCCCCTACCTCTTCCCAGGTCGACGTGATGAAGTACAACTGGGCCCGCAGCGCGGCCCACGGCTGGGCAGCCCGACGACGGGCAGACAGGAGGCACCCATGAATCGCGCAGACGCGGCCGTGGAGACGGCCGACGTATTCGAATGGTCCAGCACGACGAACGCGAGCGACATCGCGGATCCCGCCGAAGCGCCCGCCATCTCGGTCGTCGAGGTCCTCACGGGCATCCATCGCGTCGCCCTCGGCTCCACGACGGTCGGCTACATCCAGTACACCGGCGATCGCTTCGTCAGCCTGCTCGGAAGCGTGTACAACACCTCGGTCGAAGTGGCCCAGACGCCGAGCCTCGACATGGCGGTGCGCCGCTTGCTGCTCGCCTGAGTGCCGATCACCTGAGCTCGCGCGGGCGGCTGCCCTAGAGTTTCGCGGGTGAGCACTCCGCGCGGCGCAGACGCCGCTTCGTCGATCGACCTGCCCCACCGAGACCTCACGCTCGACCTGGCCCGGGTGTTCGCGGTGCTCCTGGTGGTCGTCATCCACCTGCTCGAGGTGGGCGTCGGCACCGGACCTCACGGACTCACGATCAGCCGGCCCCTGGAACATCAGCCCTGGTTCAACGCCGTCACCTGGGTGCTCCAGATCATGCCGCTGTTCTTCGTCGTCGGGGGATTCGCCAGCCTGACCGCCTGGCGCAGCCTGGTCCGACGCGGGGGCGGAGCCGCCGACTACGTCACGACCCGTGTCCTGCGCCTCGCACAGCCCGCCTTCCCGCTGTTCGTGTTCTACGTCGTGGTGGTCGGCGCGGCCACCCTCATCGGGGTGGATCCGAAACTGCTCGGGCCCGTGGTCCTGGGCGCCGGGTCTCCGCTCTGGTTCCTGGCGGCGTACGGCCTGTGCCAGGCGGTGGCGCCGTTCGCCGTGCACTGGCACCAGCGGGCGCCGAAACGCACGCTGCTCGTCCTCCTCCTCGGCGCGATCATCGTGGATGCCATCCGCTACAGCACCGGCATCGTGCCCATCGGACTGCTCAACCTGTTCTTCGTGTGGGTGCTCATCCAGCAGCTCGGATTCTGGTACGCCGACGGATGGTTCGACCGCCGCTCCTGGTGGCAGCTGGTTCTCGTGGCCCTGGCGAGCTGGGCGACCCTGTTCCCGCTCACCAACTGGGGGCCGTACTCCCCCGACATGCTGACGAATCTCAATCCGCCGACCGTCCCGCTCATCGCCCTCGGCCTGTCGCAGGCGTGCGTGCTGCGCCTGCTGCGCCCCGCCTTGACGCGGCTGATGAGCACGCGCCCGGCGCGCGCGGTGGTGTTCCTGGTCGGCAGCCGATTGATGACCGTCTACCTCTGGCACCTGCCGATCATCATCACCCTGGCCGGTGTCGCGCTGCTGATCCCCGGCGCGAGCCCCGAGCCGGGTTCCGCCGCGTGGTGGTGGTCGCGCATCCCGATCTATCTGGTGGTACTGGGGCTGCTCTTCGCCCTGTCGCTGCTGGTCGCCCGCTGGGAGCGACCGCGCGAGATGGCGGCCCCGCCCCCTGGGTGGGTCGTCGCCATCGCCGCGGTCCTGACCATCGTGCCGCCGACCCTGATCATCCAGTACTTCCTCGACCTGAAGCTCGCGATCGTGAGCGCGGTGTGCTTCGGGATCGCGATCCTGGTGCTCCGGCGCTGGCCGCGGCGGCCGCTGGTCGAGTCCGTGCCGTCAGCGCAGGGGGCATCGACCGCATAGGGTCGAAACCATGAAGTCGACGTTTCTCCGCGCGCCTGGTGACATCCGAGTCGAGGAGGCGCCCGACCCGGTCATCCTCGCTCCGAGCGACGCGATCGTGCGCGTCACGGCCGCCTGCGTCTGCGGGTCGGACCTGTGGCCGTACCGCGGGGTGCGGTCGATCGCTCATCCGATCTCGATGGGGCATGAGCTGGTCGGCATCGTCGAGGAGGTCGGAGCCGACGTCACAACCGTGAAGCCCGGCGACTTCGTCATCTCGCCGTTCAGCTTCAGCGACAACACATGCCAGTCGTGCCGGGCCGGCTTTCAGTCCGCATGCGACCACGTCGCGTTCTTCGGGTCGACCGACGACGCCGGACTGCCGACCGTCGGCGCCCAGAGCGAATTCGCGCGCATCCCGATGGCCGACGGCTCCCTGGTCGTCGTTCCCGCTCCGTTCGACGAGGCGCTCGTTCCGGATCTGCTCTCGCTGGCCGACGTCATGTCGACGGGTCATCACGCCGCCGTCTCGGCCGGCGTCGGACCCGGCGACGTCGTGGTCGTCGTCGGAGACGGCGCCGTGGGCTTGAGCGGCGTGCTCGCGGCGTCCCGGCTCGGTGCGGAGCGCGTCATCGCGATGAGCCGGCATGAGGACCGCGCCGAGGTGGCGCGCGCCTTCGGCGCCACCGACGTCGTCGCCGGACGTGGAGATGCCGGGATCGACGAGATCCGCGGCCTGCTCGGCGGTGATCTCGCCGATGCCTCGCTGGAGTGCGTGGGAACCGAGGAGTCGATGAACCAGGCCATCGGCGCCGTGCGCGGTGGCGGCCGCGTGGGCTACGTCGGCGTGCCGGCCGGCGGATCCCGCCTGCCCATCGGCGTCCTGTTCTCGCGCAACATCACCGTCGGCGGCGGCATGGCGCCCGCTCGCCACTACATCCCCGAACTGCTGCCCGACGTGCTGAACGGCACCATCCACCCGGGCCTGGTCTTCGACCTCGAGTTGCAGCTCGACGACGCCGCAGAGGCATACGCGGCCATGGACGAGCGCCGCGCCATCAAGACCCTGCTGCGGCCCTGATCGCCGAGCTGCTCCCCCGCCTAGCTGTTCCAGGGCAGGAACGCACTCACCAGAGGCGAACGTGTCACGTCGCTGATCACCGGATCCATCAGCGATCCTGCGAAGCCGCCGCGATCATCCGCCGCGCGCAGCGTGCTCTCGAGCGACCCCGGTACGCGGCCTTCCGCACGAGACGCGGAGCGCGCCAGGGTCGCCGGCTCACTTGACAGGGGCCGTTCGCCGGTGCCCGAGCCACGACTGAGTTCTTCGTAGATCGCGGCGCGCTCCGGCTCGGGCAGCTTGCCGAAGGCGTCGGCATGCGCCTGCTCGATCGACTCGCGGGGAGCGGAGTCGAGCAGGTGGCGGTAGCGACGCAGCATGACGTCGTCGTCGCTCTCCTGCTCTGCCCCGAACAACCGCGTCAGAACGCCCATCTGTCCACCTCCCGCCATCACGTTAAGCGGGTGATCTGGATGACGGCTGGGCCGCGCCCCTGAGACGGCTCAGCGTTCTGGGCCAGCGCGTTGCCTACCTCTTCTTGGCCGCTTCGGGCTCGTTGGGGATGACCAGCCAGCAGATGGCATAGACGAGCAACTGCGACCCGGGCAGGACGAACGACAGCAGCGCGATCACGCGCACGGCCGTCACGTTCCAGCCGAACCGGCGGGCGAGTCCCGAGCAGACGCCGGCGATGATCCGGTCGCCTCGGGGGCGGACGAGGGCGGAGGCCGAGGTGGTGGTTGTCATGCCTTCGGCGTCTCCCGAGCCGCCGAGCAGCACCAGGGGGCTAGCCCCCGGAGCCGACGAGGAGGATGCCGTCGACCAGCAGGTCTCGAGCCTCGGCGACGGTGGCGCGGCGCAGCTCGGCGAGATCCAGCTCGAGCAGTTCGGCCACCGCCACGACGATCGCACCGAGACTCAGCTCGCCGTCGCAGGCGCCGACGATCGCGGCCAGCTCGGTGCCGACGCGCAACTCGCGACGGAATCCCCCGCCCTGCCGCAGCAGCAGCACGCTCGGGTCGGGCTCGCCCGGCCAATGGCTGCGCTCCTCGGTGACGTCTCCGGCGACGATCAGCCGCGCCGCGAGCACCTCGTCGTCGTCACGCGCGGCCTGCCAGTCGTCGGCGGCGACGGCGGACGCCAGATGGCTGCCGAGCCCTGCCGTTCCTCGTCCGAGCGGGGCGTCGAGCCGCTCGAGCCGCATGCACCGCGCGGCCGCGGCCTCACGACGCCGCAACAGTATGAACCCGAAGCCGACTCCGGTGACACCGCGCGCCGCGAAGTCGTCGAGCCATGCGCAGCACAGCCGCTCGAACTCCTCGGTGCCCTGGCGGGTTCCCCCGTCGCGGATCCAGGTCTCGGCGTACTGCGCGGGATCCTGCCGCTCGCGCTCGATGATCCAGGCATCGAGGCCGGCCGCATCCGCCCAGCCCGCGGCCCGCTGGAGTCCGTCGGTGCCGAGGCCGGGCGGGTCGGCGCGGTACTCCCAGTTGCCGAGCAGCTGCGCGATGCCGCCGTCGACCAGGTGGTCGCGGGCGCCCGAGACCACGGCCTCGACCAGGGCGTCGCCCACCATGCCGCCATCGCGGTACTCGTACTCGGGCACCTGCGCGGAACGCGGCGTGATCACGAACGGCGGGTTCGAGACGATCCTGTCGAAGCGTTCGCCGCGCACCGGTTCGAACAGGCTGCCGTGGCGGAACTCGATGTTCCCGATGCCGTTGAGCGCCGCGTTGAGCTCGGCGAAGTGGAGAGCGCGTGGTGAGATGTCGGTCGCCACGACGCGACGGGCCCAGCGCGAGGCGTGCATGGCCTGGATGCCGCATCCGGTCCCGAGATCGAGCACCGTGTCGACCGGGTCGGGGATCAGGAGGCCGCTCAACGTGAGCGACGCGCCGCCCACGCCGAGCACGTGATCGGTGCGCAGAGCACGGCCCGTCGCGAGTTCGCCCAGGTCGCTGGCGATCCACCAGGAGACCGCTCCCTGGCCGTCGAGGAAGTCGTACGGCCTCAGATCGATGCGCGCGACGACGGAGTCGCCGCGCACCTCGCACAGGCCCAGATCGCTCGCCCCGGTGAGCGTGACATTCTGAAGTGCCGTCGACGCTGCGGACGCGCTCACCGGCATCCCGAGCACGAAGAGCGTCGCGAGTACAGCCAACGGCGAGTCGTCGCCGGCGAGGGCTCGCAGCGCGGGAAGCCGGTTGCCGCGCTCGAGCGCCGCGTCGGCCTCGGCGCCCCAGCGGGCGCCCAGCGCATCGACCGTGAACCGAGCCGCGACCAGGTCGGCGCGAAGGTGTTCGATCAGCGCGTGGTCCACGGATCCATCTAAGCCGAGACGGCGCGGCCGCCCCGTCAGGTGCCGAGCACCGTCAGTTGGACAGCACCGAGAGGATGTTGCCCGCCGGGTCGAGGAACCATGCGATGTCGGGCCCGCGGTCGGCGGCCTTGCCGCGCGCGATCCCCTTCTCGTCCTGGTTGGTCCCGGGATACTTCTGGATCTCCACTCCCGCCGCCACGAGCTCGTCGACCGCCGTGTCGATGTCGGCGACCTCGAAGTTGAGCACGGTGAACTCGGCCGGCACGTGATTCGGCTTGTCATACACGAACACCGGAGCCCCGCCGGTGACGTCGAGCATGATGCCCATGCCGTTGTCGATCACCTTCACGCCGAGGGTGTCGCGATAGAACGCCGTGGCCTTCGCGAGATCGTCGACCGAGAATCCACTGAAGCCACCGGTTGTCGTGAGCATGACGCCCTCCTTCGGGATGCGCACCCCAATTGTGTACGCTGTTCACAATGGCACACGGCGTCGACCGCGTCCAGTGACTGAGTTGAGATCTCCGATCGAGGAGCGTCCCGTGTCGACTGCGCAGCGAGCCCCAGAGCGTCGAGACCCAGACCGTCGGGCTCAGTACCGTCACGGCGACCTGCGCCAGGCCCTCCTCGACGCCGGGCTCGACATGGCCCGCGAGGGCGGCCCCGACGCTGTCGTGCTGCGCGAGGCCACTCGCCGGGCCGGCGTGTCGCCGAACGCCGCCTACCGACACTTCGCCGACCGCACCGAGCTCGTCGAGGCCGTCAGCGACGCGGCCCAGGCCCTGGTGGCCGGGGCGATCGAGGCCGAATGGGACGCGGTGCCCGCCGACCTGGATGCCACAACGGCCGCCCATGCCCACCTCGCGGCCGTCGGGCGGGGTTACCTGGGATTCGCGCGCGACCACCCGGGCCTGTTCCGCGCCGCGTTCACGGTGCCGAGCGACCTGGAGACCGCCCTCGACCCCGCAAAGGCGGGACCGGGCGGCCGAACCTCGTTCCAGCTCCTGGCCACCGCGCTCGACGAATTGGTCGCCGTCGGCGCACTGCCCGTCGAGCGGCGCCCGGGAGCCGAGTTCTCGGCCTGGTCGTCCGTGCACGGTCTCGCGATGCTCGTGCTGGAGGGTCCGCTGCGCAATCTGGATGCGGACGTCGCGCGTGCCGCAGGGGCGCGGCTGATCGAGATGGTCGACCGGGGACTCTGACCCGGCTCCCATCCGCCGCCGGGGTCGCAGGGCGGCTCGCGAGTTAGGGTGGACGGGATGAAGCCCCTCACCGACGCCGACATCCGCGAGTCACTGGTCAACGCGGATCCGGCCGAAGCCCAGCGGATGCCGCTGCCCGGCTTGCACGAGGTGCTGTGGGCCGAGCGCGAATACCTGGGCTGGCGCGATCCGGGTTCGCCGCAGCGCGGCTACCTCGCGTACTGGCGCGACGGGCGCCCGGTCGGCGTGGTGCTGCGCGCCTCGGAGGTGCGGTTGCAAACCGGATCGGCGATCTGCTCGCTGTGCAACACCCCGCAGCCGGCCGGTCAGGTGACGATGTTCACGGCGCAGCGCGCGGGACGGGCCGGCGAGCGCGGCGACTCCGTCGGCACCTACATCTGCTCCGATCTCGCGTGCTCCCTGCTCATCCGGATCGCTCCCCCGCAGTACGAGATGCAGCCGAGTCCCGACGAGGTGGTCGCGAAGCGCGCATCGCGACTGGCCGAACGGCTCGATGTCTTCGTCGGCCGGGTGCTCGAAGACGCCTAGCCGGTCTGGCTCCGCGGGCGGGCTCAGGCCGCGATGCTGGCGAGCGCCTGAAGCGCTGTCGGATACCGGCCGATGACGCGGCCACGCGCATCCCGGACCGTGTACGACCCCCGCTCGCGCGTGACGGTGGCCTGCACCGATTCCGACGACTCGTCGAGGATCGTCCAGACGTCGAGCCGAACGGTCGATGTCGTGACCGCGGTCATCGCTGCTCCAGAAGTGCGTCCTGATGACGCCGCACGTCGTCGACGGCCTCGGCGAGCGTCATCCGCTGCGCCACTTCCACGGCGAATTGCGGGCACTCGCCGACATGAGCGACGTACACGGGGCTGACGTATTCGACGTATCCCAGCACATCGCCGCGATCCGAGAGCTCGAGAAGCCCGTCGGGCCGCAGCCGGACGGCGACCCGGGTGGCCTGAGCGAGCACGGAGGCCAACTCGGCCAGCCAACCCGGTCCCTCGTCGAGACCCGACCGGCCCTGCCTCATTGCAGTTCTCGTCTCACCCATGGCGCCCCTCCGTTGCCCGGAGCATATCCCCCGAACGGGGGCCCGGGCTACGGGTTGTTGCTGGGAGCTCCGTGGGAGAGCGGACGCGACTCAGGCGGGCCCACGCCGCCGCACCTCGTCGACCAGGCCGACGATCACGCGGCGCATGTACGCGGCCCACGCCATTCGGACGATCACCGCGACGATCCACCCCCGGCCAGGAAGGCCGAAGAAGGTGTAGCTCCAGGTGATCCGGGTCCCGCCGTCCGCGGGCTGGAACCGCCACTCCGCCCTCGCGTGGTGCACCAGGCGGCCGAAGAGTCGGGTGAACTCGGTCAACTCGTAGGCGAACAGCCCGGGCCGCTCGACGTCGGTGGTCGTCTCGCGCACGCTGCTGCCGTCTGAGAGGTGCAACACGCGGGTCTGGCCGACGGCATCCCAGTCCCCGCTCTGATCCGTGACGGCGGTCACCGCGGGGATCACGCGGAACCGCGGGTAGAACCGTGACGGATCGCTGGGCGTCAGGACGTCGAAGGCGTGCACCGGATCGCCAGGAGCGATCGCTTCGACAGTCGCGCCGTGACCGCGTGCGTTCCGAGTCCGTGCCACGGGAGGGCTTCCGCTCCGCGGCTCAGTCGGTTCGCGACAGCAGGTGGAACGGAATGGCCAACGACACGAAGACGCCGACGATGCCGCCGAAGAAGACCCACGGCGCCCAGGCCTGAGCGACCGAGAAGGCGAAGCCGAACAGGAACAGCGAGGCCACGAACACCGCGAACGCCACCAGGAAGACGAAGACCTTCATGCGCCCAGCCTATCGGCGTCACGTGCCGTGCAGGCACTTGACACCCGCGGGGCGATCGCTATTATCAAACCATTCGGTTATGAAACTGGAAGGTTGTGATGATGAGCACCGACACCCTGTCGCCGGTCTTCTCGGCCCTGGCCGATCCGACCCGGCGAGCCATCCTGCTGCGGCTCATGGACGGCGATGCCTCGGTGTCAGAACTGAGCGCCCCCTTCGCCATGAGCCAGCCCGCGATCTCCAAGCACCTGAAGGTCCTGGAGGATGCAGGCCTGATCTCGCGCAGTCGCGTCGCAACGGCGCGCTACAGCCACCTGGAGGCGAAGCCATTGGAACAGGCGCACGAATGGATGCAGCAGTACAAGCGGTACTGGAACGAGAGTCTCGACAAGCTGGACTCCGCGCTGGCCGACTTCCTCAACTCCGAGCGTGGAAAGGAACGCGCATGAACAACGACACGATCCCCGAGGTCCCGGAGGTCACCGACAACGATGTGTTCATCACCCGCGCGTTCGACGCGCCGCGAGAGGTGGTCTGGGATTTCTTCACCCGCCCCGATCTCCTGGCGCTGTGGTTCGGCCCGAAGGAGGTGCACGTCGACCCGGCCAGCGTGATCGTCGAGTTGACGGTCGGCGGACGTTGGGAACTCGACATGGTCGACAACGCGACCGGCGAGCGCTACCCGATGCGGGCGACGCTCGTCGTGGTCACCCCGCCCGAATACCTGGAAGGGGCGGCCGAGGCGCTCCCCGGCTCGGGACCGCAGAACGATCTGCGACTGCGGGTCTGGTTCCACGACCACGGAGCCAAGACGCGGCTCACGATCCACCAGGGGCCGTTCACCCCCGAGTTCCGCGACATGACCTGCCTGGGCTGGGAATCGTCCTTCGCCAAGGTCGACGAGCTTCTCGCATCCGGGATCGCCTGATGGGCGAGCAGACGACCGTGGCGCCGGTCACCGAGTTCGCGGTCTCGAAGGACGGGACCCGCATCGCGTTCGAGCGCGCCGGCTCGGGCCCGCTCCTGGTGCTCGTGGATGGTGCCCTGTGCTTCCGGGCATTCGGTCCTGCCCGCGAGATCTCGGCCCAGCTGACCGACCGCTACACCGTGGTCGTCTACGACCGGCGGGGCCGTGGTGAGAGCGGCGACACCGAGCCCTATGCGCCGCAACGCGAGTTCGAGGATCTCGCCGCCGTCATCGAGGCCGCAGGTGGCGACGCTTTCGTGATGGGCCAGTCGTCCGGGGCGGGCATCGTCTACCGCGCAGCCGCGGCGGGCGTCCGGATGCGCAAGCTCGTGGGCTACGAGGCACCGTGGGTGGGTCTTCGCACCGCGAAAGACGGAACGCCGCGCGACTACCTCGGCGAGCTGCGCGCGTTCCTGGCGCGCGGCGAGAACGGCAAGGCGGTCGGGTACTTCATGGTGAAGATGGTCGGAGGACCGTTCTTCCTCCCGCTGATGATGCGGCTCATGCCCAAGGTCTGGACGCAACTGCGGGCCACCGCGAGCACGCTTCCGTACGACGCCGAAGTGATGGGCGGGCAGTTCGAGCCGCCACTCGATGAGCTCGCCCGGATCACCGTGCCCAGCCTCGTGCTGTGCGGCGGCAAGAGTCCGACCGCGATGAAGACGGCGCAGCAGACGGTGGCGGCGACGATTCCCGGTGCGCGATTCCGCCTCCTGCCGGGGCAGACCCATCAGGTGTCGCCGAGTGCTCTCGCCCCCGTCCTGGCCGAGTTCTTCTCCGAGTAGGGTGCCGTCATGCCCACCTTTCGCACCGTGCTGCATCAGCAGGGCAACAACGTCGGGATCGTCGTGCCCGACGAGATCGTCGAGGAGCTCGGGGCGGGCAAGCGCCCGCTCGTGAAGGTCACGATCGACGGGGCGTACTCGTTCGTCTACACGATCGCCGTCATGGGCGGCAGGAACATGATCGGGTTCAGTGCGGCCCATCGCGCGGCATCCGGATTCCACGGGGGCGACGAGGTCGAGGTCTCCCTCGAACTCGAGACCGCGCCGCGCGAGGTCGACATGCCTCCGGAGCTCACGGCGGCGCTCGCGGCCGATCCGGTCGCGGCCGCGGCGTTCGACAAGCTGTCGTTCACGTACCGCAAGGAGCACGCCCGCGCGATCAGTGAGGCGAAGGGCGAGGAGACGAAGCAACGACGCCTCGAGAAGATCATGACGGGGCTGCGCGGGGCGTAGCCGCGCGAACTACCTCCAGGACTTCGGACCGTCGGACCCCGCCGGGTAGCTGTCGAGCGGCACCGCGTTCTTCCTCCACGCCGCGAGCACCGGCATGACGATCCGCCAGCACTCCTCGGCGACGTCTCCTCGCACCGAGAGCGTCGGGTCGCCGTCCAGCAGTTCGGCCAGCACTTCGCCGTACGCGCTCAGCTCGCTCGGGGCGAACTGGGCGTTCATGGTGTCCCACTCGAGATCGAAGGGGTCGTCGCGCCCGTTCGTCACCAAGTCGAATTCGAGCACGGCGGGATTGACGCCGATCCTCAGCCTGGCCGGTCGAGATGGACCGCTGAATCCGGTGGGCAGGTGCGGCACGTCGCGGAAGGTGAACACGATCTCCTGACGCGGGTTGCCGAGCGCCTTGCCCGAGCGCAGCACGAACGGAACGCCATCCCAGCGCCAGGTGTCGACGGCCACCGTCATCTCGGCCAGGGTCTCGGTCTTGCGTGCCGGATCCACCCCCTTCTCGGAGGCGTAGGCCGGCATCGTGCGGCGCCCGACCTTGCCTGCCGTGTACCGGGCCCGACGGCTCTCGGTGCCGTTCGCCAGCCACGGGCGCGTCGCCCTGAGCGCCTGCGCCATCGCCCCACGGAGGTCTTCGGAGCCGATGGATGACGGCGGCTCCATCGTCGCAAGAGCCAGGACCTGGAGCAGATGGCTCTGGATCATGTCGACCAGGGCGCCGGCCTTGTCGTAATACCCGGCACGGCCCTCGAGCCCGAGCGCCTCTTCGATCACGATCTCGACGTGCGACACGTTCTGCGCGCTCAGGAGCGGCTCGAAGACCCGGTTCGCGAAGCGCAGGCCGAGCAGGTTGAGCACCGTCGACTTGCCGAGGAAGTGATCGACCCGGAACACCTGCTTCTCGTCCACGAAGCTCTGCAGCAGCCGGTTCAGGGCTCGCGCCGAGGCGAGGTCCGTGCCGAACGGCTTCTCGAGGGCGAGCACGATCCCGGGCGGCATCTTCTCTCCGGCCAGAGCCGCGCAGGCGAGCGCGGCGACGGCGGGCGGCAGGGCGAAATAGAGCGCGACCCGGCCCGTCGCGGCGTCGATGACGCGCATCAGATCCGTCGCGCTGGTGGCATCGCCCTGAAGGTAGAAGGACTTCTTCCTGACCCGGTCGGCGAGGGCGGAAGGCGAACCCGTGAACGCCTTCTCGACCAGGGACTGCCAGCGCGTGTCGGTCATCGGAGCGCGGTCCACCCCGATCAGCTGCAATTGCTGCCCGCGTGATGAGCTCAGCAGCGATGCGAGTCCCGGGAGCAGCAGCCGCGACGTCAGGTCACCGCCTGCGCCCAGGATGATCAAGGTCTCGATGCGCGATGCCGCCATGCTGCGAGGTTATCGCGCACTCGCCGGCGGCCGTGCGGGGCTGCGACGAACCTGGATGTCCTCTGAACAGGGGTAGACCGTGCTGTGCAGGGGGCGTACATTTCAGAGCAGACGAACGGCAACGATCAGGGGGTGATCAGCCGTGGATCAGGGGGAACAGGTCGGCGACATCGGCGCATTCGCGCCGTCGCGGCCCTCGATGACGCCCCTGCGCGCACTGCTCGTCATGCTCGGCGCCGTACTGGGCGGGGTCGCCCTCTCGGTGATCATGGGGTCATCGCCCGCACATGCCGCGGAGGGCGCCGGGGTCGGACCCGACATTCCTCCCGGACCGGTCGCGACCGCCACGAGTTCTCTGGTCGGCACGCTCGACGGCTCGGTGACGGGCGCCGTCTCGACGGTGTCCACCGCGGTCGACGCGAGCATCCCCCTCGTCCAGCGCTCGGTGGGTGCGGCAGGCGATTCGGTGGCCACCCACGTCCCCGTCGCCGCGCCCATCGTGGCCCCCATCACGGCGGCCATCGAGACGACACTGTCCGGCGTGCAGCAGCTCGTCGCGGCACGCGACCCCTTGGTGGCGATCCCGGGCCGGCTTCTGGCGGCTCCCGTCGAACAGGCGGCAACGGCGACCGTCGGCACCGCGCTCCTGACGACCGCAACGCCTGCGAACTCGGCCGTCGGCACCATCCCCGCCCGGCCGAACGGGGCCGGATCCGACGGAGCCCTTCCGGGGCCCGTCCTGACCGGCGCATCCGGATCACCCACTGCGGCATTCGGCCTCGTGCTTGGCGCTCTGGCCCTGGCCCTGCTCGGCGCGCGCCGACGTCAGCACGACGAGGCGCTGCCCCCGTCTCCGGCCTTCGACCTGGACACGTCTCCCGCCTGATCCGCGCCGCCCCGCCAGCTCGCTGACGGCAACGCGCACGACCCGTCCCTGGAGACGGGATCCACCACCGCGCCCGAAACCGGGCCGGTTCGATCAGGCATGCAAGGAGAAACAACCATGCAATCATTCATCTGGAAGGCGCTCATCGGAGTCGCCTTCACCGGGGGCCTCATGGCCCTCGGAGCCGGTGTCGCACACGCAGACACCACCACATCGGGAGACGACGGGACCGGCTCGGGAAGCCAAGCCGTTCTCGGGCTGAACCTTCCCGTCACCGTGGGCGGCAACGCCGTCTCGGTGCTCGGCGACTCGTCGAGCAGCGGCTCATCGGCCGGCAGCTCGGGCAGCAGTTCGTCTGGCAGCGGCTCGACACCGACCGCGAACACGAACGGCAACAGCTCGCTGCTCGGCGGGACGCAGGCTCTGGTCGACTCCCACGCGCCGGTCACGGTGAGCGGCAACGCGATCTCGGTGATCGGCGACAGCGGGACGGCATCGTCAACCGTGGGCTCCGGCTCCGCGGCGGGCGCGACCGGCTCGGGGGTCGGCGGCACGGGGGTCGGCGGAACGGGCACGACGTCGGGCGATCACTCGGTCGTCGGCGGCACCCAGGTGCTCGGCGGCGCGTCGGCACCGGTGACCATGAGCGGCAACGCGATCAGCGTCGCCGGCGACTCGTCGTCCGCCGGATCGTCGGCGAGCCAGTCGGCCGGTTCGTTCGCGGGCCAGTCGGCGACGGCAACCGGGGCGACCACCTCGGGAGACAACGGCATCCTGGGCGGCACGCAGGCGGCACCGGGAGTCACGGCTCCCGTCACCGCCTCCGGCAACGCCGTCAGTGTCCTCGGTGACTCCCGTTCGAACGGATCAACCGCCGGCGCATCCGGCGGAAGTGGATCCGGCGGCACGGGCACCACGTCCGGCGATCACTCGGTGGTCGGCGGCACGCAGGTGCTCGGCGTCGCGTCGGCACCGGTGGCCCTGAGCGGCAACGCGATCAGCGTCGCCGGCGACTCGTCGTCGAACGGTTCGACCGGATCGTCCACCGGCCAGTCGGCTGGATCAGGGTCGACCGACCCGGCAACCGGGGCGACCACCTCGGGAGACAACGGCATCCTCGGGGGCACGCAGCTGAGCCCGGGAGTCACGGCTCCCGTCACCGCCTCCGGCAACGCCGTCAGTGTCCTCGGCGACTCCAGCTCGAACGGAGCAACCGGCACGGCGGGCGGCTCCGGCGCGGTCGGAGGCGTGGAGACCGGCATTCCGGGCGTCACCACCCTGGGCGACCAGGGGATCCTCGGAGGATCGCAGCTGGCACCGACGGTGAGCGCCCCGATCACGATCGGCGGCGACTCCGTCTCGGTGATCGGCAACAGCTCCACCGGGAACACCGGCACCGGGACCGGTGGACCCGGCGGCGGTGAGGTGGGTGGCGTCGAGACCTTCCCGCCGACCACCTCCACTGCTGCGCTGTCTGTGCAGGCGCTCGCCGAGACGGGGGTCTCGGCCCTTCCGGGCCTCGCCCTCGGCGTTCTGCTGCTGATAGGCGGCATCGCGCTGATGCAGCGGACTGTCGGGGCGCGCATCTAGGCGCGGGCACGTCAGCCGCAGGAACGGCGGTCGGTGGCGGAGAGCGGGGGCTCCTCGTCACCGGCCGCCTCCTCGCGCCCCGCTTCCTCGCACCACGCGCCGACGGGTACGCTCGGCGCATGACCGCGATCCCGGCGACCGTCCCCGCCGAATCCGCGCCGACTCCGACGCCGCGCAATCGTCTGGGCGTCGTCGCCTTCGTGCTCGCGGGCATCGTGGTGGTGGCGCCGATCATCGTCATGATCGTGACCGCGATCGTCGGGAGCGCGTCCGGATCCACTGGCGGATCGACGGCGGACGCCGTCGGGTGGTCGGTGCTAGGCGGGTTCATCGTGGGCGCGATGGCCGTCGCCGTCCTCTCACCCCTCGCGATCGTCGCGGTCGTGCTCGCGATCATCAGCCTGTTCCGTCGGCGCGGCCGCAACGGCTTGGGCGTCTGGGCCCTGGTGCTCGGCATCCTGCCGGCCCTGATCGGCCCCTTCCTCATCCCCGTCACCCTCGACACGCTGTTCTAGGAGGCTCGCGGCCCATGGTCGGCATGCGTCGCATCCCAGTGCGTTCCTCGGTGATCGCGACCGTCGGCTACGACGACGAGACCGCGGTGCTCGAGGTCGAGTTCCGCAGCGGCGATCGGTACCAGTACTTCGCGGTGCCTCCCTCCGTGCATCGAGCTCTGCTGGAAGCCGACAGCCCCGGCGCCTACTTCAACAAGCACATCAGCGACCACTACCCGACTCGCCAGCAGTACTAGCCCCATAGGGGTGGCACCCGAAGACGCGATACCCCCGCGAATCCCCGCTCGACACACTGGAGCAGACGCCCCGGCGGGGGGCCAGGGCGTCCATTCAGAGGGGCAGCAGAGTGGCAGCGGGGGATTCTGCCGCGACCGAAGCGGAGCGGCAACGCAGGTTGGCCGATGAGCATGCCCGGCTGGCATCCGTCGCCGGTCAGATGGCGCGCAGCTTCGCCGCGGCCGCCGCGAGCGAGAACCGCCTGGCGCGCACTCTGATCGAACTGGAGCCGCTCGGCTACACCCTGCTTGCCGACCGCAGGTGGCCAGGATCGTCGCGCGCGAACGTCGACCTGATCCTGGTCGGACCGGGTGGGGTCATCATCGTCGATGCGAAATCGTGGCGCGACGTCACCGTCGCCGCCGGCCACGTCTTCCGCGGTGAAGCCGACGTCACCGACGAGATCGAGCAACTGGCAGACCTGGTGTTCCGCGCCCAGACCGGTCTGGCCGAGATCGGCCTGGCCGCGGGCGAGATCAGCGCGATGGCCGTCTTCACCAACAAGGTGCTTCCGCGCGCCGAGCTGTTCGGGGTGACCATGCTCGGCGAGGCCGCGGCCGTCACCGAGATCGCTCGCCGCGGCACCCGACTGAATGCGGAGCAGATCGCCAAGGTCCGCACCGAGCTCGACCGACTGTTCCCTCCGATGACGACGGGGCCGATCGACGTGATCGTTGCCCCCGACACCAGTGTTCCCGAGCCGGTGCTGCCCGCCGACATCCAGGCCTCCTCGCTCGTCGACTTCTCGTCGCTGGACAAGTTGACCAGTCAGCAGATTCAGGACGCCCTGGTCGAGGGCATCCGCAAGGCGCCGATCGAGGAGTGGATGGCCTTCCTCGACCCCGCCCAGGCCCGCCTCGTGCGCCGGAACTTCAACGGACCCTCGCGCATCCGCGGTGCGGCGGGAACGGGCAAGACCGTCGTGGCCCTGCACCGCGCCGCCTACCTCGCCCGCATCATGAAGGGGCGCGTGCTCGTCACGACCTACGTGCGCACCCTGCCGCGCGTGATGGCCGCGCTGATGGAGCGTCTCGCGCCGGACGTTGTCGACAAGATCGACTTCCGCAGTGTCCACCAGTTCGCCCGTGACGTGCTCGTGCAGCGCGGCCGCCCCGTCGTCATCGACGATCGCGCCGCCGACCGGATCTTCAAGGATCTCTGGGAGCGCGAAGGCAAGTCCGGACCGCTCGGCAAGATCGACCCCGCTCCCTCGTACTGGCAGGACGAGATCTCGCACGTGCTCAAGGGCCGCGGGTTGAGCCGCTTCGAGCAGTACGCCGCGCTCCCGCGCACGGGACGCCGCAGGCCGCTCAGCCGCGAGATGCGGGCCGAGGTGTGGGGACTCTACGTCGCATACGAGGAGGCGATCGCGAAGCGCGGCATCCTGGACTGGGGAGACGTCGTGCTCGAAGCCGAGAGCTCGTTGGCCGAGACGCCGCTGCGCGGCTACTCCGCCGTCATCGTCGACGAGGCGCAGGACCTGTCGTGCGCCATGATCCGGATGCTGCATTCCGTGGTCGGCGACGAGCCCGACGGATTCAACCTGGTGGGCGACGGCCAGCAGACGATCTACCCCGGCGGCTTCAGCCTCGCGGAGGCCGGGGTCGCGATCAGCGGCCGTGGCGTCGTGCTCACCCGCAACTACCGCAACACCGTCGAGATCGCGGAGTTCGCCTCGGCCCTGGTCGCGGATGACGAGATCGCCGACATCGAGGGAGGCCCCGCGCGATCGGAACCGGCCGAGATCGTGCGGCGCGGTCCGCGCCCGGTGTACACCGTGTTCCCCTCGCGCTCGGTGCACGACAAGTCGCTGGTGGAACGGGTGCGTCGGATCGTCGCCGACTCCGACGGCGCCACGAGCTTCGGCGACATCGGCGTGCTCGCCCTGTACACCTGGCACGCGACCGAGGCGGCCGACGCGCTGGCCGAGGCCGGCATCCCGACCATCCAGCTCGAGAAGTACGACGGGCATCCGGTGAACGCCGTCAAGGTCGGCACCATCAAGCGCGCGAAAGGCCTCGAGTTCAAAGAGGTGCTGGTGGTGCGCACTCCCCCGCACCTGGTTCAGACCGATCTCGACCCGCGTGAGGACGACGCCGCGCTCGAGCGCCGCGACCTTCAGCGCCGCGAGCTCTACGTGGCGATGACGCGGGCCCGCGACGGGCTCTGGGTGGGCGTGGCCTGACCTCCGTGCCGTCGTGGCTCGGATCGCGGCTCGAGTGGCGGCTCAGTGCCTGCCGACCCGCGACAGGTGGCTGACCAGGTCGTCGTGGCCCTGCGGGGCGATCGTGAAACCGTTTCCGCGGCAGATCGCCTCGAACTCGGTTGAACTCGCGCTGTCCGGCACGGGGCTGGTGGCGCCGCTGGAGCCCTGCCCGTCGACCGTGACGGTGTTCGTCACCTTGTAGTCGCCGTTGTCGGCATTGATGAAGTGCAACTCGTGGTGGTCGAGCGTCCACTCTGCGGTGACGGTGCCGTGGTGGTTCTGCGCGACCTCAAGGGTGTGCCCGCTTTCCAGCCGCGCCGTGATGTCGATCGTGAAGTCATTGACGATGGTGACCCGGTGCGCCGTGAAGGTGTACTTCTGCGTCCCGCTGGCGATGTGCCCGATGACATCGATGTTCTCGGGCAGGGCGTCGGCCGTCTCCTGCGCGAGCGTTTCGATGTCGTTGGTCCAGTGCCCGGGAATGCACGCCGCGTCGATCAGGCTGTGCGGATGCGGCGCCGGGTCGGCATGGCAGGCGGACAGGACGAGGACGGCGGCGGACGCGAAGGCGATGGCGGCTGTGCGCGCAGGCGCGGAATGGTTGGTCACATCCTCACGACGCGCGAGACGCCCGCGAGGTTGACACGGATCTTCAGATCGCCGGATCGATGACGGCGCCGACTGGCTCGACGTCGAGCACGAGGCACGCGTCGCCGGGTGCCGACGTCCAGAGCGGATCGAACAGGATGTCGCCATCGGGCCGAGACCCCCGGAGGGCGAACGACTCCCCCGCCCGGAACGGGCTCACCAGAGCGCTGACAAGCAAGGGATGGTCCAGCTCGCTGCCGGTGACGAAATCGCGAGCGCTCGCGCCGCCGCGTCCACCGTGACGATCACCCGGCCCGAGATCCGATCGTCGGGCATCCCGCTGGACATCACGCGCATCTCGCCGGTCACCGCGCTGGCTCGGCGACCCGCGCCACACCGGCGATGTGCGTGTTGAACGGGATGAAGGGTGTCGCGATGCGGTACCGCTCGACCTCGACGCTCGAGAAGCCCGCTGCGCGCACGGCGGCTTCGAGATCCCGTTCGCATGAGCAGCCCTCGAACGTCCACGCCCAGGGGCGGCGGAGCAGCCGTTGGGCAGCATGGGTGACGGTGCCGGGGCGGGCAACCACGTGCTCGAGGAACCGGAAGGACCCGCCGGGTCGCAGGATCCGACGGACCTCGGCGAGCACCGCGGCCGGGTCCCGCACACTGCACAGCACCAGCGACGAGATCACGGTGTCGACGCTGCGGTCATCGAGGCCCGTGTGCTCCGCCATCCGCTCCTGGAGATCAAGCCGAATGCCGCGCCGCTCGGCTGCTGCCCGCAACCGGGGATGCATGTACCGGTTGGGCTCGAGGGCGATCAGTGTCCCATCTGCCGGCAGGTACCGGAGATTGGCGCCCACTCCCGGGCCGATCTCGACGACCTGTTCCGGGAGGTCCGCGAACAGGCGCTTCTTGCGGCGTCGGAGTGTGCCCTCGAGATAGGGAGCCATCACGCGGAAGAACGCGGCATTGAACCGCCCTCGCAGGCTGTGGTTCACAAAGTCGGTCATGCTTCCAGGCTGCCTGTCGCAACCCCGGCGGTCAGGCGGGAAAATACCTCAGTCGCCGGCGGGCGACGCAGCGCTGCGCGCGGAGTACCACGCCGCGATCTGTGCCCGGGAGCGGAACCCGAGGCGCAGGCAGATGCGCTCGACATGACCCTCGGCCGACCGCTCCTGGATGCCCAGCGCCTCGGCGATCTCTCGATTCGTGAGGCCGCGGCTGACCAACCGGGCGACCTCGACCTGCCGCGGCGTCAGCTCGCTCCGGCCGCGCGCGGCGACCCGGAGGCCGAGAAACCGCCGGATCACCGTCACGAGGGCGTGCGCGTCTCCGACGTGCGGCAGGTGCGACCGCCCGGGCAGCACAACGAACTCCGCGCCCGGGATGCCCGCCGCGAGGGCGCGGGCCTGCTCGACCGGAGCGGCACGGTCGTCCGCCCGGTGGACGACCAGGGTCGGTGCGCGGACTTTCGCGAGCATCCTGCTCACGTCCAGCTCGTAGCTCAGCGCGAGCAGCGATCGCGCCGTCGCGGCGCTCGCGCTCGCGCGTTGATACCGGCCGTACTCTGCTCGCGAGGAGGCGTCGGAGTCGGGAGCGAAGATGTCGGTCAGCACGTCCGAGCCCAGCCCCCAGTGCGAGGCGACCAGGCCGAGGACGTGCTCCCGCGCGCTGGCCGGCGACACCTCGCGGCCAGACACCCACCCGCCGTAGAGCACCAGACGTCGCACCGTTCCGGGATGCGAAGCCGCCCATCCCACGGCGACGAGCGCTCCCAGAGACACGCCGACGAGGTCGAAGGGCTCGTCGCCGAGGGTGCCCACCACGGCCGCCAATTGCTCCAGCTCCGACTCCAGGGTGAACGCTGCGGATGATGACGATGACAGGCCCGTCCCCGCGCGGTCGTAGCGGATCAGCCGGCAGCCCTCCGCCAGCTCCTCGAAGAACGCCCGCTCCTGCGGGGCGCTCCAACTCAACTCGAGATGACCGAGCCAACCGCCGACATAGACCACCGGTCTGCCCTCCCCCGCCGACGCGTAGGCGATGTCGGCGCCCGACAAGGTCGTCACGTGTGCGATGCGCTGATGCACGCTAGCGCCTCTGCCTCGGCGTGGGCGTCGGGGCTTTCTTGCGCGGGCTCGCCAGCTTGAGTGCCGTCTCTTCCGCGTCGATCGCGGCGAGCACCGACTCGATCGCGGGCTCCTGGTAGCGCCCCTCGCGACGGGCCCTCAGGACGGCGTCGCGTTGAGCGGCGATCATCGTCTTGCGCAGGCGGGTGTACGCAGCGAGCCGCGGCTCGCGGCCCTCCTCCTTGGGCAGCGCGATGGCCTCCTCGAGGAAGGCGGCGTTCATCCGGAGGCGCTCGACGACCTCGTCCTCGTCATCGCCGGTGAGGTGCGCTTCGAGCTCATCCACACCCGCCTGCTCGGCCTCTGCCATCAGCGCGAAGCGTTCCTGGTGCTCCTGGTCGTAGTTCGGCGTCGGCAGCTTGAGCGCCCGGATGATCACGGGCAGCAGCAGCCCCTCGAGCAGGGTGCCGACCACAACGACCAAGGCCAGAAAGCGCAGGAACTCGAGGCCGGGCGTGTGCGCCGGCAGCAGGTAGACCGCGATCAGGGTGACGACACCGCGGATCCCGGCCGAGCTGACCGCGATGCCGTTGCGCCAGCTCCAGCTGCGACCGCGCAAGAAGCGCGGGCCGCGGCGGTAGATGAGGGTCAGGGTCATCACCCAGACGAAGCGCGAGACGACGAGCGCGCCGAGGATGCCGGCGCAGATGCCGATCGTCTGCCAGAGCCCCGGGCTGTGGGTGAAGGCGCCCTGGGCGATGTCCACGAGGTTCAGCCCGATGAACAGGAAGACCGCGTTCTGGAGCAGGTAGTCGATCGTGCGCCAGTTGAGCCGCTCGGCGATCCGCGCCTCGGCCGACTGGATGCTCGGCGACCGGTAGGCGAGGAACAGGCCCGCGATCACCACGGCGAGCACCCCCGAGCCGCCGAACGACTGCGCCAGGATGAACGCCAGGTACGGGGTGATCAGCGACAGGCTGGTGTCGAGCACCGGCGCTTTCAGCTGCTTGCGGATGAGCGCCAGCACCCATCCCACGGCGAAGCCCACCACGACCCCGCCCACCACGGCGAGCACGAAATCGCCGACCACCAGCCAGGGATTGACGACCCCCAGGATCGCCACCACTGAGGCGTTCAACGCGACCAGCGCGGTCGCATCGTTGAGCAGGCTCTCGCCCTCGAGCACGGTGACGAGGCGGCGCGGGAGCGCGATGCGGCCGGCGACCGCGTTGACGGCCACCGCATCCGTCGGCGCCACCACCGCGCCGAGAGCGAACGCGGCAGCCAGACCGATCGCCGGCATCAGTGCCCACGACACGAACCCGACCACGACGACGGTGAACGCGACCAATCCGACCGATAGCGCCAGGATGCTGTCGTTGCGAGCACGGACGTCGCGCACCGAGGTGCGGATCGCCGCCGCGAACAGCAAGGGGGGGATGACCCCGTACAGCACGAGCTCGGGGTCGATCCCGATGCGGGGCACGCCGGGGATCAACGAGACGAGGGTGCCGACCAGGATGAGGGCGATCGGCGCAGACCACCCGACGCGGCCGGTGAATCCGGTGATGGCGACGGTCACCACCACGAAGGCGACCACCCAGATCACGGCGACGCGGGTGTCGACCTGCTGGTTCGCCGCAGCCACGGGCGCGCTCACGACCGCGAGCGCGAGGGACGGGAGCGTCATGCGTTCAGCTTCGACTGCCAATCGGCAGGAACTCTGCCGCGGGGCCCGGGTGCGGGCTGATCCTCGGGGTGGCAGACCGGAGGTGCCAGCTCGGGCCCGTCGGTGTACTCCTCGGTGCGGTAGTCCCAGAACCAGCTCTCGCCCGGTTCGAAGCTCTGGATGATCGGATGCCCCGACCCGGCGGCGTGATGCGAGGCATGCTGCGACGGCGAGGAGTCGCAGCATCCGACGTGGCCGCACTGCGCGCAGCGTCTCAGGTGGAACCACCAGGCAGCGGGATCGGGCAGGCACTCGGCACAGCCGGTGCCGCTCGGCGCCGCCGTGACGTCGATGGGGGTCTCGGCCATGGATCCAGGCTAGCTACCCTGGAACCGTGCCGCTCCTTCCGGATGCCCCTCCGCCCAAGCGCGTGATGTCGCCGGACGGGGTGGGGATCGCGACCTACGAATGGGGCGACCCCGACGCGCAGACGGTCGTCGCGGTCCACGGCTTCGCCTCGAGCGCGATCGCCAACTGGCACGTCACCGGGTGGACCCGCGAGCTCACGCGCGCCGGATTCCACGTGATCGCGCTCGATCAGCGCGGGCACGGCGCGAGCGACAAGCCCCACCGGGCCGGCGACTACTCGATGGAGCTCCTGGTCGGCGATCTGCTCGACGTCGTCGACACGTACCTGATCGACGAATTCGCGCTGCTGGGGTACTCACTGGGCGCACGGGTCGGATGGCACGCGGCCCTCGAACTGCCGGAGCGGCTCACGCGGGCCGTGCTGGGCGGCATCCCCGACGGCGATCCGCTGACCCGGTTCGAGATCGACGAGGCGCGGGAGTTCATCGCCACCGGCACCCGGTCGAGCGACCGTCTCACCATGAGCTACCTCGACATGGCGGCGGGGATGCCGGGCAACGATCTGCCCGCGCTTCTCGCCTTGGTCGAGGGGATGCGCGGCGGCGCCCAGCCGGATCCGCGGCATCCGCCCCAGCAGCCGGTGCTCTTCGCGACCGGCAGCGACGATCCGATCGTGAGCGCATCGCGGCGGCTGGCGGAATCCGCCCCGCGCGGCGAGTTCCTCGAGATCCCCGATCGGAGCCACTTCAATGCGCCGACCTCGAAGGTGTTCCGCGAGCGCGGGACGGCGTTCCTGCGGGGGCAATAGGTAGACCGGTCAGTGCACCCCGTCCGAACGTGAAAGGATCGGGTCACCCCGACCCTGCCCGCCTCCTCGCCCCGACCGGAGCCTGCGTGACCGCTGACGCCGCGAACGAGGGTGGATCGCGCCTGTTGAGCCTGCGCGTCGGGGGGCGCCTCGTCCCCGTGACCGTCGTGCTCATCGTCGGGTACCTGCTGGCCAGGCTGCTGACGACCGGGCTGCTCGCGCTCGCCTGGTGGGCGTTCCCTGACGGGCCGTGGGCGCACGCCTACTTCGCCACCGAACCGGGCTTCCTGGGCTTCTTGAACACCTGGGACACCCGCTGGTACCAGCAGATCGTGCTGCACGGCTACCCGTCGAGGCTGCCGATCGACGCGGTCGGCGATGTGAAGTACAACACCTGGGCGTTCTTCCCCGTGTTCCCGGGCATCGTCAGGGGACTGATGGCCGCCACGGGCCTCGGCTTCGAGGTCGTCAGCGTCGCGGTCGCCACCGCGTTCGGCGGGGCGGCGACGATCGCCCTGCACCGGGTGCTGCTCGTGCAGTTCAAGCGGACCCAGGCGCTGTGGGGCGCCATCCTGTTCGCGTTCGGCCCGATGTCGTTCCTGCTCCAACTGGGCTACGCAGAGAGCACGTTCCTGTTCTTCCTGTTCGTCGCGCTCTGGTTCATGCTGCGCAGGCGCTATCTGGCGATGATCCCGTTCGCGCTGGTCGCGTCGTTCACGCATCCCGGGGCGCTCGCGCTGGGGGCCGCCATCGGCTTCCAGGGGCTGCACCGGCTGTGGCGGCGGCATCCCATCGCGCACCGTGAATGGATCACCGGCATCGTCGCCATCACCGCGATCGTCGCTGCCGCGCTGTTCTGGCCGCTGCTGGTGACTGCGATCACGGGCGATCCCAGCGGATACTTCGACACCGAACTCGCCTGGTGGCGCGCCTATCTCGGGCGCGTCATCTTCGTGCCGTTCACGCCGTTCTTCCTGTTCTACGGCGACCTCTGGGGAATCTGGGGGATCTTGCTGGTCGTCGCTGTGCTCGCGGCGGTGGCCTTCTGGTTGACCCGCCGCTCCACGCGCAGGTACGGCGCCGATCTGTGGACCTTCACAGCCGCCTACATCGCCTACCTCGTCGCGGTCTTCCTTCCGACGCAGAGCCTGATCCGGCAGCTCCTGCCCCTGTCGCCGCTGCTCGGACATCCGGGCCTGTCGCGCTCTCGCCGACGACGGGTGATCACGCTCGCCGCGAGCATCGTGCTCCAGGCGGTGGCCATCGCCCTGCTGTGGGTGGTGTACCCGCCGTAGCTGTCGATCGGGGCCTGGCTGGATCGTCATCGGGATGTCAGTATCAAGATCACGATCCGAAAGGAACGCCATGCTCTACACGCTCTTCCTCCACTACCCCGAGATGTCGCCGGAGCAGCTCAGCCCCGAGGCCCTCGCGCAGGGCCAGAAGGGATTCAGCGACTTCGCAGCGGCTCTGGACGCAGCGGGAGTGCTGGTCTCGGCCGACGTGCTGCAGCCGGTCGCCAACTCGACCACGGTGCGATTCCTCGACGGCGCCCTGAAGGTCCAGGACGGGCCGTACGCCGACACGAAGGAGCAGCTGGCGGGCACCTTCGTGCTCGACGTGCCCGATCTGGATGCCGCACTCGCGTGGGCGGAGAAGGCTCCGAGCGTCCAGTGGGGCACGGTCGAGATCCGGCCCAGCGGGCTGCACTACGCGGATGGCGAGTGGAAGCCGGCGGTCTGAACGACTCCGCCCGCATCGCCGAGCAGGCGGCTCGTCGCTCGTACGGCCGCCTGCTCGCGATCCTCGCCGCTCCCACCCGCGACATCCCGCTTGCCGAAGACGCCCTCGCCGATGCCTTCGAGAGGGCCCTGACACGCTGGCCGATCGACGGAATCCCCGACAACCCGGAGGGATGGCTGCTCACTGTGGCTCGCAACCGCCAGCGGGACGTGTTCGGCTCGGCCGCCCGGCGCACCGCCGCTCGGCTCGACGAGGCGTCAGGAGGCGCGGCGGATCTCGGCTCGGATCCGATGGCCGCCTTGGATCCGGATGCCATTCCCGACCGCCGCCTGGCACTGCTGTTCGTCTGCGCGCATCCGGCGATCGATGCCGGGATCCGCACGCCGCTCATGCTCCAGACCGTGCTCGGCTTCGAGTCCGCCCAGATCGCGCAGGCCTTCGCGGTCGCGGCGCCGACGATGGCTCAGCGACTGGTGCGCGCCAAGCGGCGCATCCGTGACGCCGGCATCCCGTTCGCCATTCCGGATCGTGATGCGATGCCGAGTCGCCTGCCGCCCGTGCTCGAGGCGGTCTACGGCGCGTACGCGATCGACTGGCAGGTGGTCAGCGGAGCCACCCTGCGCGAATCGCTCTCGGACGAGGCGCGCTACCTCTCCGCGACTCTCGCCGAGCTGCTGTCGGCCGACGGCAACCCCGATCCCGAGGCATTCGGGCTGGCAGCACTGATCCATCTCTCGCTCGCACGAACGGCCGCACGCATCGTCGACGGACATGCGGTGCCGCTCGACGAACAAGACACCGGCCTCTGGGACACCGAGCTGATCGCCCGGGGCGAGGAGTACCTCGCCAGGGCCGCCGCGCTGGATCGGGTCGGACGTTTTCAGCTCGAGGCCGCCATCCAGTCGGTGCATTGCGCGCGGGCCGCCACGGGGACGACCGACTGGAGGGCGCTGCACAGCCTCTACGCCCAGCTCGTCGCGATCGCGCCCACCCTCGGTGCCCGGGTCGCCTTCGCCGCGGCGCTGGCGCACACCGTGGGGCCGGATGCCGCCCTGCTGGAGCTCGACGAGCTGGGAGACGCGGCGGCGCGCTTCCAACCCGCGTGGGCGACGCGCGCCCACCTGCTGGCTCAGGCCGGACGCGCGACCGAATCCCGCGCGGCATACGACCGGGCGATCTCGTTGACCACAGACAGCGCCGCCCGGGAGTGGCTCGAAACCGTTCGCCGACGCGTCTGACCCGACCCGGCGCGAGCTCGGGCTTGTCTTCGACAGCGCGGCGAGCAAGGGTGAAACGCATGGGCACGCTGATCTACACCGGCATCACCTCGCTGGACGGCTACATCAACGACGCGCGCGGCAACTTCGATTGGGCCGCGCCCAGTGACGAGGTGCACGCCTTCGTGAACGATCTGGAGCGCGATGTCGGCACTTACCTGTACGGCAGGCGCCTATACGACACCATGACCTACTGGGAGACACCGTCGCCCGAGACCGACGCGTCGCCGGTCATGCGCGACTACCAGCAGATCTGGAGCGCGGCGCGCAAGATCGTCTACTCATCGAGTCTGGATGCCGTGGCCAGCGAGAACACCACCATCGAGCGTGTCTTCGATCCCGAGGTCGTCGCCGAGGTGGTGGGCCGGGCCGACACCGACGTGAGCATCGGCGGCGCCCACCTCGCGGCCCACGCCCTGCGCGCCGGTCTGGTCGGCGAGCTGCGGATGTTCCTGAATCCGGTGATCGTCGGCGACGGCACGCCGTTCCTTCCCGACGGCTACGCCGACCGCCTCGAACTGCTCGACGAAAAGCAGTTCGGTAACGGCGTCGTGTACCTGCGCTACGCGGTTGGCTGACGGTGAACCGGAATAGGCTCGCCACATGCCTGAGCCCAGTGAATCGCGCGTCGGCGTCTACATCGACTTCGACAATGTGGTGATCTCGCGGTACGACCAACTCTGGGGCCGCGGCGACTTCATGCGCGATCGAGCACGTCAGGCCGACACCGAGGCGCTGCGGGCCAAGCTCGAGCAGGCCAAGGTTGACATCGGCGCGATCCTCGACTACTGCAGCTCGTTCGGCACGATCGCGGTGAGCCGCGCATACGCCGACTGGTCGGCTCCGGCCAACGCGAGCTACCAGCGGCAGCTGATCAACCGCGCGGTGGATCTCGCCCAGCTCTTCCAGGTGACCTCCGGGGGCAAGAACGGGGCCGACATCCGGCTTGCGGTGGACGTCGTCGAAGAGCTCTACCGCCTCCCCGATCTGACGCACGTGGTGATCGTGGCCGGCGACTCCGACTACATCGCGCTGGCGCAGAGCGCCAAAAGGCTCGGACGCACGGTCATCGGTATCGGAGTGGCCGGCGCCACCAGTCGCGCCCTGATGGCGGCGTGCGACGAGTTCACAGACTACGACGAGCTGCCCGGCGTGACGCCGTTCGTGAAGCTGGAGCCCGCCAAGGCCGAGCCCGCCAAACGCAAATCGACGAAGGCGGAGACGGCCAGGGCCGCCGAGAGCGAACCGGACGCGCACCTCACGCAGGACGCCGCCACCGATCTGCTGGTGCGCGCGTTGCGCATCGTCGAGAACCGGGGAGACGACGACTGGGCAGGCAACTCGCAGGTCAAGAACCAGATGTTGCGCATGGACTCCTCGTTCAAAGAGAAGTCGCTCGGCTACAAGTCGTTCACCGCGTTCGTCGACTCGCGCTCAAACGTGGTCGAGGTCAAAGAGGGCGCGCCGACCAATCAGCCGCGACTGCGGTTGCGCGACCGAGGCTAGCGGGCCGAGAGCTCCGCGGCCTGCTTCTCGAGCGCGTCCCAGAGCTTGGTGCACTCGACCGGATCGAGCGCCTGCTTCGCGATGCCGCGGTCGCGTTTGTCGTCGTCGACGTAGCTGCCGGATGCGGCATCCACCGTTCCGTCGAGCAGTCCGATCAGCGACAGCGCGCCGCGTTCCGGCGAGCGCAGCACGCGCTGGATCACAGGGGCGAGCGGGCTCGTGTTCAACTCGGCGAACCCGGTGGCCACCGCTCCGGGGTGGAACGAGGTGACGTGCAGCGCCGGCTCCCGCCGGGCCAGCTCGCGCGCGAGCATGATGTCGGCCCGCTTCGCCGCCCCGTACGCCGGCGCGCCGCGCAGCCAGGCCTTGCCGTCGCGGCCCGGGTTGGAGACATCCACCCGGCTCCACCGGTGCGCGTCGCTGCCGGTGAACACCACGCGCGCCTGCGACTCGATCAGCCGCGGCAGAAGCGCCTGGGTGAGCACGAAGGGTGCGAGCACGTTGTGCTGCCAGGTGCGTTCGACTCCGTCGGCACTCAGGCCTCGCTTCGCGACGATGCCGCCCGCGTTGTTGCCGAGGGCGTCGATCCGCGGGTATGCCGCCAGCAGCTCGCGGGCGAGCAGGCGGACGTCGTCGAGCTTGTCGAAGTCGGCGAGGAACGCGGTGCCGCCCGTCTCGCGCGCCACCTCGTGGGTGCGGAACGGGTGGCGTCCGACGATCGCGAGGTCGTGGCCCCGCTCGGCGAGGGCGCGAGCGGCCGCGCGGCCGATGCCCGAGCTGGCCCCGGTGATCACGATGAGCATGAGGTTCAGCCTAGGTCGCGCGGGAGGGTGTCAACCCGGAGGGCAGCGGGGCACGTTGTGCACGCGAGACCGACATCCGGTCTCCCCATTCATCGAAAAGGAAACGACCATGGCTCTCAAACACCTCATCGCCACCGCCGCCGTCACCGGGGCCCTGGTCGCCGCCGGCACGCTCGGCGCGGTCAGCGCCCAGGCGACCCCGCTCCCCGTGCCGCCCGGACCGATCAACCTGCCGATCTACACGCAACCGAGCCTGCCCGGATTCCACTTGCCGTCCAACCTCTGGCAGAAGCGGGGACCGGTGCTGAAGCCGGCGATTCCGCCGCAGTTCATCCCGTTCCACGCCCTCCCGAGCTCGTGCCCTCAGGTGTTCGCGACGGGGGCGCCCCAGGTCGGTGCGGCGCTGTCGGCCGACCACTCCGTCCGGGCCACTACCGATCCGAACCTCGTCGCCCTGCTGAACGCGCAGCCGTCTCTCAACTGCAACTGGACCAACTCCGCGACCGGCTCGCAGGTGAACGTCTCGGTCGCGTTGATCTCGTCGAGTCTGATCGCACCCCTCGGGGCCTACTTCTCCGCCCAGGGTTACGTCGGTGGCGGGGTCGGCACCACCGGGGTCAATTACTGGACCAACGAGACGGGCACCGAGGAGGAGGCCGTATCGACGAACGGCTTCTGGGTGGTCGTCAGCGCCAACGACTCGTCAACCAGCGAAGACCAGTACGAGATCATTCAGAACCTGTTCGCCATCAACGGGGCCGCCTTCGAGTAGCCCACGCGACCCAGCTCGAAGGCCGTCGACTCCCGGGTCGGCGGCCTTCGGTCACGACCGCTCCAGGATCGCCGCGAGATCGGCGCCGCGTGGCAGTTCTCCGTAGAGGTGCCCGCGATGCTCGCCGAGCCGCGACTCCACGAAGGCATGCGAGACGGCGACCGGAGCCGTGCGCAGCAGCAAAGAGGCCTGGAGGGCGAGAGCGAGGTTCGCGACAAGCGAGCGGGCGGATGCCGCGGCATCCCGTTCGTCAGAGGTCACGACCTCGGCCACCTGCCGTCGCACCGCGGCCAGGTGCGCATCGAACACCGGATGCCCGCCCGCCGCCCGCGCCACCTCGGCGTCGAACGCCTCGAGGCTCTCGGGCTCGCGGGTCAGCGCCCGCAGCACGTCCAGCGCGATGACGTTTCCGGAGCCCTCCCACACCGCCATCACCGGTTGCTCGCGGTAACGGCGCGCCACCGGGAACGCCTCGGTGTAGCCGTTGCCGCCCAGGCACTCGAGGGCTTCGTAGGCGTGGCCGGGGCCGCGCTTGCAGATCCAGTACTTCTCGACCGCGGTGGCGAGACGTCGGAACGCGATCTCGTCGGCCGAGACGTCGGCATCGTGCGCCCGGGCCAGCCGCAGTGCGATCGCGGTGGCGGCCTCCGTCTCGAGCGCCAGGTCGGCGACCACCGCGGTCATGGCGGGCTGGTCGACGAGCAGGGCGCCGAACGCCGCCCGGTGCCGCACGTGCCAGAGCGCCTCGGCGGTGGCCTGCCGCATCCCGGCCGTCGTTCCTAGGATGCAGTCCAGCCGGGTGCCGGCGACCATCTCGATGATGGTGCGCACGCCGCGACCCTCGTCGCCGATCAGGTAACCAACCGTGTCGTCCAGTTCGATCTCGCTGGACGCGTTTGCCCGGTTGCCGAGCTTGTCTTTCAGGCGCTGGATGCGGAAGACGTTGCGCGAACCGTCATCCAGAACACGTGGGACGAGAAAGCACCCCAGCCCCGCGTCGGTCTGCGCGAGCACCAGGAACGCGTCGCTCATCGGCGCGCTGCAGAACCACTTGTGGCCGGTCAGCCGGTAGGCGCCGTCGCCCTCACCGGATGCCACGGCGCGCGTGGTGTTGGCTCGCACATCGGATCCGCCCTGCTTCTCGGTCATCGCCATGCCGAACAGCGCAGAGGGCTTGGACGGCGTGCCGAGCTTGCCGTCGTAGTCGCGTGACAGCAGCCGCGGCATCCACTTCTCGGCGAGCGCGGTGTTCTGCGCGACCACCGGCACGGCCGCGTGGGTCATCGAGACCGGGCAGGCGTGTCCGGGCTCGATCTGCGCGAAGAGCATGAAGGTCGCGGCGCGGGCGACGTTCGCTCCCGGGCGCGGCGCGGCCCATGCGCCGGTGTGGGCTCCCTCGGCCACCGCGGCCCGGATGACGCGGTGGTACGACTCGTCGTACTCGACCTCGTCGATCCGATTGCCGTGGCGGTCGTGGCTGACCAGTCGCGGCTCGCGCAGGTTGGCGCGCTCGGCGTCGTGCTGGAACTCGGCCGTTCCGACGTAGCGACCGATGCGGCTCAGATCGCCGACCGCCCAGCCGGCGTCGTAGCGCTCGATCCCCTCGCGCAATGCGGCGTTGCTCCCGAACTCGTCGACGTCGACGCGCGTCCGAACCTGATTGAACACCTCGTGAGTGGCCACGCCCTGAGCCTAGGTCAGGGTCGCGAGCAGCTTCAGAAGACGAAGCCCGAAAAGATTGCGATGACGGCGAGCGCGACTGCCGCCAGCCCGGTGACCGAGGCGATCACGATGAGGACCGCCTCGCCGACTGCCCGATGGCGGGCGCGCACGCGAGGGGCGAGCGCGAACGGAGAACTGCTGGTCGTAAACGCGTCGAGACGCTGCGATGCCATGAGTTGCCTCCGGATGGGCGCGGACAGAAATCGCCGCCGAGGTCCAGAGCAACATGCGAACTATATACCTGGAGAGGCGTAAGGTGGGCCCCACATGACCGGCTGGACCTCTCGGAGTGCTCTGTGCGACTTGTACGTGGAGCTCGTACCGGTTACGGGCGCCTCGATCACCGTGTTCCGCCATCCGGGCGCCCAGTCGACCATCTGCGCGAGCGACGAGCTGTCGGCGGCGCTCGACCAACTGCAGTTCGATCTCGGCGAGGGGCCGCGGTGGGAGACCGCGCGCAGCGGACTCGCGAGCGGCAGCCTCGACGTGGCCCTCGAAGCTCATCCGAAGTGGCCGATCTTCGGAGCAGCCGCGGCGAAGCTCGGGGTAGGGGCGGTCTTCTCGTTCCCGATCACCATGGGTACCCAGCTGTTCGGGGTGGCGGACCTCTACCGCCAGTTGCCCGGGGCGCTCGACGAGGAGGCGACCGTCCGCGCCAAGAACGTGTCGCGCCGTGTCGCGGCGCCTGCTGCGGAGTTCGCCCGTCGATCGGCGGTGGCCGAGGAGGTGCCGGGCGATGCCGCGGCCCTGCGCCGCGAGGTCCATCAAGCCACCGGGATGATTCTGATGCAGCTCGACACCGATGCCGCGAGTGCGCTCGCGGCGCTGCGGGCCTATGCGTTCCGGCACGGCCGCTCGGTGGACGACATCGCACGAGAGGTCGTCGCCCGGCGCATCGACTTCAGCCAGAACGGGGAATGGCAATGAACGAAGGAACTCGCGAGGCACGCCTCAACAGGGCGTTCGTCATGGTCGCCGACAGCCTGACCGCCAACTACGACGTCGTCGATCTGCTCCACACCCTGGTGACCGAGTGCACAGCGATCGTCGGCGCGACCGCGGGGGGTCTGATGCTGGCCGATCCCACCGGCCGACTGCAGCTGGTGGCATCTACGGACGAGAGCGCAGAGCTGGTCGAGGTGATGCAACTCGCCGCCGGGGCCGGGCCATGTCTTGACTGCTACGCGACCGCGACCGCGGTCTCGGTGCTCGACATCGATACTGGAGCAGCTGCCTGGCCCGACTTCCGGGCCGCGGCGCTCGACCAGGGTTACCGCTCTGTGCACGCGACGCCGATGAAGTTGCGTGGCGAGGTGATCGGAACGCTGAACCTGTTCCAGGCCAGCGCGGGCCCGATGAGTCAGCGTGACGCCGCCGTGGTGCAGGCCCTCGCGGACGTCGCCACCATCAGCGTGCTGCAGCAGCGCATCGCCACGGAGTCTCAGGTGGTGGCCGAGCAACTGCAACGCGCCCTCGACAGCCGAGTGCTGATCGAGCAGGGCAAGGGCGCACTGTCACAGGCCCTCGGCATGTCGATGGACCAGGCGTTCGCCGCGCTTCGCGAGTATTCCCGCAACAACAACCTGCCCCTCAATGAGGTTGCCGCCGGCGTCACGACCCGATCGATCAGCGCACAGGAGATCATGGCGTCGCATTACGGGTCGAGGTCGACCCCGAGGAGTTGAAGGCCGCTACGCGCGACCCCAGTATTCGACGATCTGGCCGTCGCGCCAGCTGTAGATCGCGAGCTCCGGGCCGGCCGGCGTGCGCAGCCGCGCCGCCAGGTGATCACCCTCCGCGATGGTCTGACCGACGGTCCAGACGAATCCCGGATGCTCGGCCGTCAGCCGCGCGATGCCGGCGACATACTCGGCCGCCGAGGTGACCACGCCCTGCACCCGCACGGGATCGTGCACGAACACCAGCACCGCGGACCAGTCTCGCGCGTTGCACGCATCGAGGTAGTCGCGGTAGGCGGGCAACACATCGGTCGATCGCACGGCGGTGAGCGTCATGCGGGGATTGTCCTCCTCCGCGACGACCGTGTCGAGAGCCGCGCCGCCGCGTAACGTTGGCCCATGATCCCCGAGACCGATCTCTACGCGACCGCCTTCTTCCTCGCCGACCACGCGAGCGTCGAGAACGGCAAGGTCTATGTCAACGGCGGCTTCTTCAACCAGATGCAGTTCGCCACCTTTCCGGCGGCGGCGAACTTCTCGGTGGTCGGGATCCTCAACATCCCCTGGTCGTCGCAGAACCAGCCCCACAAGTTCGCGGTCCATTTCACGGATGCCGATGCGCACCGACTCGACGGAGAGTTCAGCGGCGAATTCCAGGTGACCCCGAATCCCGAGGCCGGAGTCGGCGATCCGTTCCTCATGCCGATCGCGGCGGCGGCCAACGGATTCGTGTTCCACGCACCGGGCCACTACTCGGCGGTGCTGACGGTCGACGGCGAGGAGCTGTCGCGCTGGGGCTTCAAGGTGAACGCGATCGTGCCGCCACAGGAGCCGGGCGCCGGTGCGCCGGGCGGCGCGTTCGGGTCGGGGCCGGCGGACATCCCGCGGTTCTAGGGGCGAGAAACCGGGCGCGACGGCGCCGACACCCCAACCGTCGTACCATCGCGTGTGCCCTCCGAGTCCGATCCGCAGCCCGAGCTCGGGCTCGGCGGGCTCGACCCGGCGGATCTCGAGGCGACCCTGCGCGTGCTCGCCCAGCTGAGCGAGCTCGACGACCAGCATCCGGATTTCGTGGCCGTGCGCCGCGCCACCGCCAAGATGTTCAAGGCGGTCAAACAGTCGCGACGCCTGGATGCCCGTGCGCGCGATGCCGCTGCCGACCGCGCCGTGGTCGCGGCGACTGCCACCGGAGCTCCCGACCGCATCGACGACGAGACGCGCGGCATTCCGATCTCGACGTCGACGACCGCTCCCACCGCCGGCATCCTGCGCGTGCCGCGCGCCTGTTACATCTGCAAACAGGACTACACCGTCGTCGACGCGTTCTACCACCAGCTCTGCCCGAGCTGCGCGGCCATGAGCCACGCCAAGCGCGACGCCCGCACCGATCTCACCGGCAAGCGCGCCCTGCTCACCGGCGGGCGCGCCAAGATCGGCATGTACATCGCGCTGCGGCTGCTGCGCGACGGCGCGCACACCACCATCACGACGCGGTTCCCGCGCGATGCCGTGCGCCGCTTCACAGCGATGCCCGACTCGGCCGAGTGGATCCACCGGCTGCGCGTCGTCGGGATCGACCTGCGCGACCCCGCCCAGGTGATCGCGCTGGCCGAGTCAGTGGCCGAGGCCGGGCCCCTCGACATCCTGATCAACAACGCCACGCAGACCGTGCGGCGCTCCCCCGGCGCCTACCAGCCGCTGGTGGATGCCGAACTCGCCCCGCTGCCCGACGGCCCACTTCCCGAGCTGGTCACCTTCGGGCACACGAACGACGCGCACCCGCTCGCCTTGGAGCGCTCGGTCGCGGCCCACCCGATCCTGGCTGCCGTCGGTTCAGAAACGGCGGCCGCTGCGGCCGCTGCCGAGCGCGCCGACGAGCTCACAGCGCAGGCCCTGGCTCCGGGCTCGACCTCGCTCGAGCGCCTGGCGGCCGGAACCGCGATCGACGCGGGCGGCCTCGTTCCCGACCTGCACGACGTGAACTCGTGGACGCAGGCCGTGCACGAGGTCGGCCCGCTCGAGATGCTCGAGGTGCAGTTGGCGAACACGACGGCCCCGTTCATCCTGATCTCGAAGCTGCGGGCGTCGCTGGCCGCGTCCCCCGCCCGGCGCACCTACATCGTCAACGTGTCGGCGATGGAGGGCGTCTTCGGCCGCGGCTACAAGGGCCCCGGCCACCCGCACACCAACATGGCCAAGGCCGCGGTCAACATGCTCACCCGCACGAGCGCGCGCGAGATGTTCGAGACCGACGGCATCCTGATGACCTCGGTCGACACCGGCTGGATCACGGATGAGCGGCCTCACCCGACGAAGGTGCGGCTGGCCGAGGAGGGCTTCCACGCGCCGCTCGACCTGGTGGATGGGGCCGCTCGGGTCTACGACCCGATCGTGCGCGGCGAGGCCGGCGAAGACGTGTTCGGGGTGTTCCTGAAGGACTACGCGCCGTCGAACTGGTGAGGTACAGCGAATCCGGCTCACCCGGCCAGAAGCCGGTCAACCGCGGCCGCGAGCAGCGGGATGTCGTCACGAGCAGTCGCCCGCACGATCGAATGGGCCGTGTCGAAGTACCGATGCGCCAGTTGGTCGCGCATCCGGGCAATCTCATTCCACGGGATGCCTGGTTCTTGGGCGAGAAGACCCGGATTCAGATCTTTCACCGCCTCGCCGATCTCGATCAAACGGACCCGGATCGCGTCGAAGACGATGTCATCGTCAACCCCGTCACGCGCCACGTAGGCCGAAATGGCTGCGCATGCGACGTGGATGTCTCCCAGCCGTTGACGATCGGGCCGCTTCACAGGGGGATCGCCTCGGCGAGCGCGCGTTCGGCGACATCCGGTTTCAGGCTATTGGCCGGCACGACATCGACGGAGGCGCCGAGAATGCGCTCGGCCTGCGTCCGCATCCGCCCCAGGGCGAAGAGGCCCACGCTGGGTGCTAAGTCGACGAGTAGATCGATGTCGCTGTCTGGTCGATCATCACCACGGGCGACACTGCCGAAAAGTCGGATGTTGCGCGCACCCAAGGCGCCCAGCTTTCGTCGCAGCCGAGCAGCGTTCTGGTCGACCGCCTGTCGTCGAATGGTCGTCGGAGCGAGGGGCGCCAGGCTCAGCTCCAGCTGAAAGCCAGCGGCCGCAACGAGCTTTCGCAACGTCTCAAAGCTGGGCTCGCGCGACGACGACTCGTAGGCGCTGATGACGCTCTGGGAGATGTTCGCGCGAGCAGCGACGGCCTTCTGGGTCAGCCCCGCACGCAGCCGCGCCTGACGAAGGGTGGATGCTGCCTGCGAAGCCATGAGCAGACTATAGCGAATTGTAGATATTTTCGCAAAGGCCGATCGACTCGTGAGTGACAATTCACCCCATGGACGCGGCCCCCACATTCGACGCCGCCGTGCGCGCCATCCGCGCCGGCGACCTCGACGCCGACGCGGCGGCCGACAACCTGATCGTCGAGCTGAGCGATCACGAGCTGCTCGGGCTGCTCGACGGGGACTCCCGCCCGTGGGTGCTTCCGTTCATTCCGTGGCTGCTGATCAACCGGCCGTTCGTTGCGGGGGCAGTCGAGCGCCTGGGGATTCCGGGCATCCGGTTCAGCGACGGGGCGCGCGGGGTGGTGATCGGCAGGTCGACGGCGTTCCCGGTCGCGATGGCCCGGGCCGCGACGTGGGATCCCGAGCTCGAGCAGCAGGTCGGCCGGGCGATCGGGCTCGAGACGCGAGCCAGGGGCGCCAACTACTCGGCGTCGGTGTGCGTGAATCTGCTGCGCCATCCGGCCTGGGGTCGGGCGCAGGAGTGCTATGGCGAAGACCCGGTGCTGACGGGCCGCATGGGCACCGCCGCGACCTTGGGCGTGCAGGGCAATGCCATGGCGTGCGTCAAGCATTTCGCGCTCAACTCGATGGAGGACATGCGATTCGAGGTCGACGTCGCGGTCGACGAGCACGCGCTGCACGAGGTGTACCTGCCCCATTTCAAGGCGATCGTGGATGCCGGCGCCGCCTCGCTGATGACCGCGTACAACCAGGTGCGCGGCCGATTCATGGACGTGAACGCTCCCCTGCTCACCGACGTGCTGCGCACGGAGTGGGGATTCGAGGGTTTCGTCAGCAGCGACTGGGTGTTCGGCACCCACGATGCGGTCGCCAGCCTGCAGGCCGGCATGGAGATCGAGATGCCGCTGCGGCTGCGGCGCGCCCGCGAGCTGCCGCACGCGCTGCGCTCGGCCCGGCTCGATCGCGCGACGGTGGTGCAGGCCGCGCACCGCATCCTGCGGACCACCCTGCTGCACTACGCGCATCGGGATGCCGACGAACCCACCGCGGCGGCCGTCGCGTCGCCCGAGCACCGGGCGCTGGCGCGGCGGGTGGCGGCCGAGTCGATCGTGCTGCTGAAGAACGAGCCAGCTGATGCGGTGCCCGGTGGCGACGCAGGCGACCGCGCGCCGTTGCTGCCGCTGAGCCCCGGCATCCGGAGCGTCGCCGTCGTGGGTCGCCTGGCCGACCGCGACAACCTGGGCGATCACGGCTCGTCGCGGGTTCGTCCGCCGTCGACGGTCTCGCCCCTACGCGGGCTGCGAGAGGCGCTGCCCGGGGAACGGATCGTCAAGCCCTCGGGGCGGAGCGCCCGCGCGGCGGCGGTCGCGGCATCCCGAGCCGAGGTCGCGATCGTGGTCGTCGGGCTCGACCAGCACGACGAGGGCGAGTCGGTGCTCACCGAGACAGTCGAGTTGGGGGTGCTCGGAGCGGCGTTCACCACAGGTGTTCTGCGCGGGCCGCTGAGCGGGCTGGTCCGGCTCTCGGCGCGCTTCGTGCGCGGCGGCGACCGCCGTTCGCTCGCCCTGCGCTCGTCGGACATCGAACTGATCAACGCGGTGACGGCGGCGAACCCGCGCACCGTCGTCGTCCTGGTCGGGGGCAGCGCGATCCTGACCGACGGCTGGTCGCAGCGGGTGCCCGCGCTGGTGATGGCCTGGTACGGCGGCATGGAGGGCGGCCGCGCGCTGGCCGACGTGCTGACCGGGGCGTCCGAACCGACGGGGCGGCTGCCGTTCGTGATCCCGACCGACCCAGCGCACCTGCCGCCGTTCGACCGCACCGCGTTGCAGGTCGTCTACGACGGCAGCTGGGGGCAACGCAAGCTCGATGCCGACGGGCACGCGGCGGCGTTCCCGTTCGGGTTCGGGCTCGGCTACACGACGCTCGAGCACGAGTTGGTCTCGCACCGCTTCAGTGAGGCGGGTGGTACCGCCGAGGTTCGGGTGAGCAACCTGGGCGACCGCAAGGGCACGACCGTCATCCAGATCTATGCCGCCGACGTCTCGGCCGAGCACCCGGTGTCGCAGCTGCTCGGCTTTCAGAAGGTGACCGTGCCGGCGGGTGGTGAGGCCGTCATCCAGGTCGAGTTGGATGCCACCCCCACCCTGCAGCGCGACCCCGCCACCCACGAGTGGTCGCCGCGCCCCGGCGACTGGGCGCTGCTCGCCGCCCCGCACAGCCCGCTCAACTGGAGCGGCGCGCTTCCGTTGCGGCAGCCGAAGCCGACACGAACTCGACCCGCACCGGCAGCTCGGAGTCCCCGCGCAGCACGCTCTTGAGCAGGCGCCGCGCCTCCCAGCGCAGCGGGACGAGTGCGTCGTCCCGCTGCAGCACCAGGTGCCCGTCGCGCTGGGGGTGCCGGGTCTGCAAGTCGGCGAGCTCCTCGGCTCGCAGCAGCGCGACGGTGCTGTCCGTCGCCCGGTCGACCAGGCGTACGAGCGACTTGGGCCCCGTGAGGTCGCTGGCGATCAGGCGCTGCGAGCTCGCCCGCAGGATCGACCGCTGCGCTCCGCGGGTCATCACGAGCGGACGCGCCGGGCCGTCGAGCAGCCCGGTCAGCACGTCGGCTGCCGCCATCGGGCGACCGATCCGCCGGGCCGCGGCCTGCATCCGCTGAAGCCGGCCCGGTTCGCGCAGCAGCTCGTCGATCTTCCAGCCGATGGTCGAGGGCGTGTTGCAGCGCACGGCGGCGCCCTGCTCCATCAGATAGTCGCCGTTGCGCACCTCCTGCCCCGGGATCGGGTTCACCAGCACCATCGGCAGCCCGACCGCCATGCACTCCGACGCCGACAGCCCGCCCGGCTTGCCGATGAACAGATCGGCTTCGCGTAGCAGTTGCGGCATCTCGGGCGTGAAGCCGAGCACCCGGTACTTGTCGCCGGCCGGCGCCACGAGTTGCTCGATCTGCCGCTGCAGCTCGACGTTGCGTCCGGTCACCACCGTCGCCCGGAACGGCGAGCGCACATGCATCGTCTGCCGCACCACCGCGAGGGCGTAGTCGCCCCCAGACGCACCTGCCGAGATCAGCAGGCGGGGCACGTCATCCGGATCACGCTCGAAGTCTGCCTCCGGATGCGCCGAGATCGGGATGCCGACCGCAGCCACCCGATCGGCCGGAACCCCCTGCGCGGTCAGCTGCACGCGCCCCTCCTCGCGCGCAAGGAACAGCGCGTGGAACGCACTCGCCAACCACAGCCAGTGGAAGTCGTAGTCGGTGGTGACGATCGCCGTCTTGGCATCGGTCGCGCCGCGCAGCACGAGGGATGCCACCAGCTGGGCAGGCAGGAAGTGCGTGCACACGATGGCGGTCGGCTTGAACCGCTTGATCTCGCTGATCGCCGGCATCGAGTTGGCCCGCGTCCACGGGTCGATCGGCCCCCGCCGCCTGAACGGCAGATCGCTGACGTCGTACCCCCAGTCGACCAGCCACGGCGCATTGTCGACCAGCACGAAGTACCCCTTGCCCAGCAGATCGCGGTAGAGGGTGCTGCTCTGCTCCAGCACGTCGACGACGAGGACCTCTTCGACGTCGGGGCGGGCTAGGGCCGCCTGCCTGAGCGCGGCGGCCGCGGTGTTGTGGCCGGCGCCGACGCCGGCGGAGAGGATGAGGATGCGCTCGCGCGGCTTCTCGTCGGCCGGATTGCTGCGCATGAGGCGATGGTAGTCGGCGGCGAGCGGCACGGCCTCGCGGGTGTCGTAGGCTCCGAGCATGTCGCGGACCGGGCTCAAGAGAGCGGCACCGGCACGCCCGGTGTCGAAGCTGTCGCGCTACCTCTACGGCGTCATCCAGGGTTTCGCCGCGTTCGGGTTCATCATCGTCGGGTTGCTGCTGCTCGCCCGGAAAGGCGTCGCCGGCGTCGCGCTGATCGTCATCGGCGTGGCATTCGCGATTGCCGCCGTGACGAATTTCAGGCTGGCGAAACGTGCGACGAGTTCGAGTGCGGCGACCGGATCCGGCGAGCGGCCCTTCGAGCGGCCCTAGGCGGCATCCACCCGCTTGGCCGCGAGCGCCTGACCGTGCTGGCTCGCCAGTTGTGCCGCGGCGGCGTGGACCTCGACGGCGTCGTCTTTGAGAGCATCCAACGCCGGGTTGATGCCGACCAGGGTCAGCTGGCGCTGGGCGACGAGCAGGTCGGCCTTCCAGATGTTCTCGATCACGTGGCGCAGCCATGGCGTGGAGTGATCCCAGTCGGCCTTGCCCGACTCGGGGCGGTAATCGCCGCCGAGCACCGAGGCGAGCACCACGGGCTTGCCGGCCAGCGCGCCGCCCTTGATCCGGGCATCGGTGTAGGTCACGTCGTACCAGCTCTTCACATGGGCGGCGACGCCCCAGTTGTACAGCGGGATCGCCAGCAGAATCGCGTCGTTGTCGATCAGCTCGTCGGCCAGCGTCGTGGCGAGGGCGATCGCCGAGCGCTGGGCGTCGGTGCGCTGCTCCTCGGGGGTGAAACCGCCCTGCACGGCGTCGCGCCAGGTGGTGGCCGGCAGCGGGTCGGTGCCGATGTCGCGGCGGGTGATCAGGGAGTCCGGATGCTGTGCCGTCCATTCGGCTTCGACCAGGTCGGCAAGCTCGCGGCTCTTCGAGGTCGCGGGGTTGATGCTGGCGTCGAGACGGTAGAGCGACATGGTTTCTCCAAGAAACTAGCGACTAATAAAAACTAAGCAACTTTGGAGAGCGTAGCACGGTACGATGGACGGATGGGTGAGAACGACGACGCGGCCCCGGTCTGCGACTCGGCGATCACCCTCGCGTTCTCGGTGCTCGGCAAGCGCTGGAACGGGATGATCCTCAGCGTCCTCGGCTCGGGCGTGACGACCTTCGTCGGCCTGCGCAAAGCGGTCAGCGGCATCAGCGACACCGTGCTGGCCGAGCGCCTGCTCGAGTTGGCCGAGGTGGAGCTCGTCACGCGGGCGGTCGTCGAAGGTCCGCCCGTCACCGTGCGCTACGAGCTGACGCCGGCCGGCCAGGAGCTCGTGCCGATGATCTCGCAGCTCGGAACCTGGGCGAAGCGCAACCTGGCGAAGCCCGTGGAGCCGGCGGAGCAGGGCGCCCGGTAGCGGTACCGGAGCCCTGCTCCGCCCGCCGGCCTCAGGCCTTCGCGACCGACACCAGCACCGGCGTCGGGTTGGCGAACAGGTCGAGCACCGGGCAGTGCGCGTCGACGGCTTCGCGGAGCTGCTGGTAGCGCTCGTCCGACTCGGGGCCCGTGATCGAGATCTGCAGACGGACCTCGGTGAACCCCGCGCGCACGGTCTCGTCGATGCCGAAGAGGCGGCGGGCATCCAGGTCGCCTTCTGCGGTGATGTCGATGTCATCCACCTGGATGCCGAGCGCATTCGCGTAGAGCCGGTAGACGACGATCTGGCACGAGATGAGCGCCCCGAGGGCGAACTCGACCGGGCTGGCGGCCAGGTCGTCGCCGGCGAGCGCGCCCGGCTCATCCACCAGGAAGGTGTGCTTGCCGGCCCGGATGGCGGACGCGACGGCGCCCTCCCCCTGGCCTGTGACCTTGTAGGTGAGGTAGGCGTTGGCGTGGTCGGCGGCGATGCGCGTGTTCCACGCCGTGCCCGCCTCGAGCAGGCGCGCGGCGCGCTCGTCGGGGGTGACAGAAACGGCGGTGATGGACGGAACGGAGATGGTGTCGGTGAGAGTCATGCGGGCGACGTTAGGGGTGGATGCCGCGGGGGGTCGAGCGGGCCCGTAATGCGGAGTTGCGCAGCGTCATGTGGGGTCGTCGCGGGTCATCTGACGTAGCCCCGCGCTACCATCACTCAACCGTTCAGCACCCGACAAAGGAGTCGCCCCGTGCACATTCCGTCGATCAACTACATCGCCGTCATCCTGGCCATGCTGTCGAGCCTGGTGGTCGGGTCGATCTGGTATGCCCGGAAGGTCTTCGGCAACTACTGGATGAAGCTCTCGGGCGTCACCCCGAGCGGCAAGGCCTCGGATGCCGTGCGCCCGATCATCGTGAGCGCCGTCGTCAGCTTCATCAGCGCCTGGGTGCTCGCGGGGGCCACCGACATCTCGTTCCACTTCTACGGAGGCAGCTTCCTCGGCAACGCGATCCTCACCGCCATCATCCTCTGGGCCGGGTTCACCGCCGCCCGCTTCATCACCCACGACCAGTTCGACAACCGCCCCTGGCAGCTCACGGTGCTGAACTGCGCGCACGAGTTGGTGACACTGGTCGTGATGGCGGTGATCATCGGGGTGTGGCCGGCCTGACGGCGCGGAGGATTCTTCCGCTGCTCAGCAGCACTCAGGTAGCGGCGTTCCACTCCCCCACCAGCACGCTCCACACCTGCTTGTCGTGGAACACGTCGCCCACCTTCCACGCCTCACGCAGCACACCCTCGAGCGTCATCCCGAGGCGCTCGGCGACAGCTGAGCTGCGGACGTTGTCGGCGCGACACCGCCACTCGGCGCGGTGCAGGCCGCGTTCGTCGAAGGCGTAGCTCAGCAGCATCCGGCATGCGGCAGTGATCAGGCCGCGGCCCTCGGCGGCGGGCTCGAGCCAGCAGCCGATCTCGCAGGTACCGGCGGCGGCGCTGAATTCGACGAACATGACGCCGCCAACCAGGGTGGGGCCGGTCGAGCCAGGCAGACTGTCGAGCCAGATGCCGAAGATGCGGTTGCCGTCGCGTGCGGTGGCTTCGGCGTAGCGCTGCAGGGTGGCGCGGGCGCCATCCACGTCATCGGTGACGAACGACGGGCCGACCCAGGGGCGGATGTGCTCGCGCGCGCGATCCATATGGGCGGCGAACTCCTCCGCCTGCCAGGGTTCGAGCGGGGCGAGGACGGCATCCGGGGTCAGCTGAGCAGAGAACACCTGACGAGGCTATCGAGACGACGACCGGACGCGAGGTGTTGCACCGTTGTATCGGTGTTACACTCACCACATGCCAACCACCCGGCCCCGCCACATGCTCACGGAGACTGACGAGCTCGCCGCGGCCCTGAACGAAGCCGCGCTGGCGTGGCCCGAGCTCCGCGGCGACCGGGGCGCCCTGCTCCGCAAGCTGGTCGAAGCCGGACGGAACTCGGTGCGGGGCGGTGGCGGCATCCGCGCGCTGCTCGCCGAGGCATCCGGTGCCGCCACCGGCGCCTACCCCCGTGGTGCCCGCGCCGAGTTGCTGGCCGAGTGGCCCGAGTGATCGTTCTCGACGCCAACGTCGTGATCGGCTTTCTCGACGCGAACGACCCGCACCATGCGGCCTCCCTCGACCTGCTCGAACACCACTTTGTCGACGGCTTCGGGTGCAGCGTGCTGACGATCGCCGAGGCTCTGGTGCAGCCCACCCGGGTCGATCGCCAGGATGCCGCGATCGCCTCGCTGACCCGCATCGGCGTCCAGGCGATCCCGCTCGAGGCCGCTGATGCGATCGCGCTGGCCGAGGTGAGAAGCACCCACCGGCTGCGGATGGCGGATGCCGTGGCGCTGTTGAGCGCGATCCAATTCCGCGCCGACCTGGCCACCTTCGACGCGGACCTGGCCGCCGCGGCAGAAAGAGCGGGAGTCGGCCTGGCGACCTAGTCGGGGCCATTCCCGTCGGCGTAATCTGCCCGCATGTGCCGCAACATCCGCTGCCTTCACAACTTCGAGCCCGCGACCACCGATGACGAGGTGCGCGAAGCCGCGCTCCAGTTCGTGCGCAAGGTGAGCGGATCGACGCATCCCTCGCGGGCCAATGCCGCGGCGTTCGAGCAGGCCATCGACGAGATCGCCTTCGCCACCCGGCGGATGCTCGATCAGCTGGTCACGAACGCTCCGCCCAAGACGCGCGAGGCCGAGGCCATCAAGGGGCGGGCACGGCACGAGAAGCGGATGGAACGCGAGGTGCGCATCCGCACCGGGGCTACCGCGTGAGGTAGCGGCCAAGCTTGTCGTGGATGCCCCGGGTGCCCGCCTCGCGATTCGGGCCGTCGGCCCAGAACTGGTCGAAGAAGACGCCGTGCTCGGTGTGGGTGAAGCGAGTACCTGGCGTGTCGCCATCGAGCGGCTCGAACTCGAACGACGCGACCGAGGTCGACATGTGCACGCCATTGATCCACATGTCATAGGTGTTCACGATGCGGCTGTGCTCGACGATGTCGGTGTAGACCCCCTCGAACCGCGACACTGGCCCGTTGTGGAACGTCGCCTCGGTCACGTCGTGGCCGCCGACCCGGAAGTCGAACGCCCACTCCCCCGAGTCGAAGTGCTCGTCGGACCCGAACCACGCCTTCTTCTGCCGCTCGTCGGCGAAGGCATCCCAGACCCGCTCGACCGCGACCGGGAACTCGCGGGTCAGGGTGAACCCCGCTCGGGCGAGGCGACGTTCGGTGCTCACGCCGGCATCCGATCGAAGACGACGTGGATGGTGCCGCTCTCGGCCACCTCGGTGGTGACTTTGTGGGTGAGCTCGAGCCCGGCCAGGTCGTCCCAGAGCCGCGTGCCCTTGCCGAGGATGATCGGGGCGACCATCACGTGCAGGTGGTCGACCAGTCCCGCCAGCAGGAACTCGCGCGCCGTTCCGACGCCGCCGCCGACGCGCACGTCTTTGCCCCCGGCCGCGGCGGTCGCCTCGGCGAGCACCTCGGCCGCCCGCGCATTGCGGAAGTGGAAGGTGGTGCCACCGTCCATCGGGATGTCGGGGCGCGGGGCGCTGTGCGTCAGCACGTAGACGGGCGTGTGGAAGGGCGGCTCGTCGCCCCACCAGCCCTTCCAGTCGGGGTCATCCGGAAAGGAATGTAGCCCGAACATCGCCGCACCCATGATCTCGGCGCCGATGCCCTCGAAGAAGGCCGACGCGTACTTCTCGTCGACGCCGGTGGTGCCGGCTCCGCTCGTGTCGCCGAACAGCGCGCGGAAGGTGCGGGTGGCCGTGTACGCGGCGGTCAGGCGGTCCCATCCTTCCCCCATGGGGCTCTCGGGCGTCGGATCTGCGGTGGCGACGTAGCCGTCGAGCGAGAGGAACATGTCGAGGCGGACGCGGGTCATGGGATGTCTTCTTTCGTGGGTCAGGTGGTGCGGGACAGGTGGATGCCGAGCCGGTCGGCCTGGCGTTCGGCCGGGGTGCGCTGCTCACTCAGCCAGAGGTGCAGCACGTCGAGCGCGCCGGGCCGGAGGCTGACGGTGCGCACCCGGCCGTGCTTCTCGGAGCTCACGAGCCCCGCGTCTTCGAGCACGCGCAGGTGCTGCATCAGCGACGGCAGCGCCATGGCGAAAGGCGCCGCGAGCTCCGAGACAACGGCCGGTGACGCCGCCAGTCGCTCGACGACGGCGCGGCGCGTGGGATCCGCGAGGGCGCGGAGCACGGCATCCAGGCTGTCGTGATAGTTAGGCACATGCCTAAGTATTGTCGTGGTGCGGCGTGACGTCAAGCCGGGTGCAGGTGCGACCTGCGAGGGAGGCGGCTCCGTCGCTCGGGTGACGCGAGGCGCAGCGAGCACCGGGCAAGATCGTCGAGTGAGCCCCGAACCCCAGGCACCCCAGACAGGCAACCGCCGACTGCTGGTCACCCTCTTCGTCGTCTACCTGGTGCTGCTGGTGTGGATCATCCTCTGGAAGCTCGAGGTCCCCTCCATCGGTGCCGCAGCCGGGCTGGCTCGGCCGATCAAGCTCGTGCCCTATCTGCCCAGCGGCGACTTCGACGCGAGCGATCCGCTCGAGGTGCTGGTCAACATCCTGTTGTTCGTGCCCTTCGGCATCTATCTCGGGATGCTGGCACCGCGCCTGCGCTGGTGGGCGATCGCGGGCATCCTGATCGCCTCGAGCCTGGCGCTCGAAACCACGCAACACCTGCTCTCGGTCGGCAGCTTCGACCTCACCGACGTGATCGACAACTCGCTCGGGGGGATCATCGGCTTCGCGGCGCTGGTGGTTGCGCAGCGCGGGCTCGGTGCGCGAGCAGCGTCGCTTGTCACCCGGATCTGCCTGATCGGCGGCATCATCGCGGTGCTGGCGGTCGCCGCGTTCATCGCGTCGCCGCTGCGGTTCGTGGGGCAGCACGACGTGATCGTTCCGCGCCCGGATCTGACGCGGACGGCAGCGCCGACGCCGTCGCCCTGAGGTGGCGCCGCCGGCCAGGTGCCGCTACTGGGCCGCGGTTGCGCGCTCGAGCACCAGCTCGCGCACGCGGGCGGCGTCGGCCTGGCCCTGCATCGCCTTCATGACCGCGCCGATCACGGCTCCGGCGGCCTGCACCTTGCCGTCGCGGATCTTCTCGAGCACATCGGGCTGCTCCGCCAGGGCCGCATCGATCGCCGCGATCAGGGCGCCGTCATCCGACACCACCTTCAGACCGCGCTTCTCGACCACCTCGGCGGGGCTGCCCTCGCCCGCGATGACCCCCTCGATCACCTGGCGGGCCAGGCGGTCAGTGAGGGTGCCGTCGTTGACGAGCGCGTCGACCTCGGCGACCTGCTGCGGCGTGATCAAGGATGCCGCGTCGGCATCCTGCGCGTTGGCCAGACGGGCGATCTCGCCCGTCCACCACTTGCGTGCCGCCTGCGGGGTCGCGCCCGCCGCCACGGTGTCGGCGATCTCGACGAGGAGGCCGGAGTTCGCGACATCCTGGAACTCGAGGTCGGTGAAGCCCCACTCCGCCTTCAGTCGGTTGCGACGCACGGCCGGTGCCTCGGGGAGCGCCTCCTTGAGCCGCGCGATCAGCGCCGGGTCGGGTTCGATCGGCAGCAGGTCGGGCTCAGGGAAGTAGCGGTAGTCGTCGGCGTCGCTCTTCGGGCGGCCGGCCGAGGTCTGACCCGTGTCCTCGTGCCAGTGCCGCGTCTCCTGGGTGATCGTGCCGCCGTCGGCAAGGATCTGCGCCTGCCGTTGGATCTCATAGCGAACGGCGCGCTCGACGCTGCGCAGCGAGTTGACGTTCTTGGTCTCGGTGCGGGTGCCGGGAGCTGGTGTCTCCTCCCCAGGCGCGGCGCGGCGGCGCAGGCTCACATTCGCGTCGCAGCGGAGGTTGCCGCGCTCCATGCGTGCTTCGCTGATGCCGAGAGCTCGCACGATGTCGCGGATGGTGGCCACGTACGCCTTCGCCACCTCCGGCGCGCGCTCCTCGGCCCCGACGATCATCTGGGTCACGATCTCGACGAGAGGAACACCGGCACGGTTGTAGTCCACCAATGAGTACTCGGCGCCCTGGATGCGGCCGGTGCTGCCGCCGACGTGTGTGAGCTTGCCGGCATCCTCTTCCATGTGCGCGCGCTCGATCGGCACGGTGAAGACGGTGCCGTCGTCGAGCTCGACGTCGACGCTGCCGACGCCCGCAATCGGCTCGTCGTACTGGCTGATCTGGTAGTCCTTGGCCAGGTCGGGATAGAAGTAGTTCTTGCGCGCGAACCGGGATGTGGTGGCGATCTCGCAGCCGAGCGCGAGCCCCAGGCTGATCGCGTACTCGACGGCCTTCTCGTTCACGACCGGCAGACTGCCCGGCAACCCGAGGTCGACGGGCGTGATCTGGGTGTTCGCGCCGGCGTTCTGATCGGCTCCCGCGCGGGCCGGGTTGGGCGCGTCGCTGAACATCTTGGTCTCGGTGCTCAGCTCGACGTGCACCTCGAAACCGAGCACCGGCTCGAAGAGCTCGAGCGCCTTGTCGTAGTCCATGAGGGCGGGCTTGGGCATGGGAGCGATTCTACCGGGGGTGGGTTGGGGGTCTGTCGCGCGGGGTGGGGTGGGCGGGGGTCTGTCGCGGGTGGGGTGCGATGGGTGGAGTGCGATGGGTGGGGGCCTCCCTTCCTCCACAGGGAGACGTCGCCACGAGTTGTCAAGAACACTCGAACATATGTTCGATTTCGGGGAGAATGGAGTCATGCAATCCCCCGCCCAATCGGCCGCCGCGCTCGCCCGCCTGGTCGACTCGTCGACGCGGTTCGTCGCGCCATCGAGCGAGGCGTTGAGCGACGATGCGCTCATGCAGACGCAGCGATCGCTGGCCGAGGTGCGGCGTCGTGTCGACGCCTGGTCGGCCGGGGTCGCCGCCGAGATCGCCCGGCGCTCGCGCCACGAACTGGGCGAAGCGGGGTTGGCGCGGCGACTCGGCGCGCGCACGCCCGAGTTGCTGGTGCAGAGGCTTTCCGGCACCTCGACGCACGAGGCGCACACCATGGTGCGGGTCGGCACCCTGATCAGCGAGCCCTCGCCGCTCGATCTGGTGGGTGCCGCGGTCAGCGACGGGAGACTATCGCTCGACGCGGCCGAGGCCATCCGAGCCGGGCTCGAAGCGGTCGACGCAGCAGTGCCGGTCGAGTCGGTCGTCTCAGCCGCCGAATCGCTGCTCCGGGATGCCGGCTCGATCACGGTCGAGAAGCTCGCCGCCCGCGCGCGCGAGTGGGGTGCCGAGCTCGATGAGCAGCACGTCCTCGACCGGGAGCGCGCCCTGCGTGATGCCCGCTTCCTGCGCGTCACGCCCCAACGCGATGGCATGACGCGGCTGTCGGGCCTCCTCGACCCCGAGTCTGCGGCCGTCGTCGTGGCTGCCTACGACGGGGCGACCTCGCCGCGACGGGGCGGTCCGCGGTTCGTCGACCCCGACGAGGTGGTCCGCGCCGAGAAGCTCGTCGACGACCCTCGCACCGTCGAGCAACTGGCGGTCGATGCGTTCGTCGAGCTGATCAGGCTGGGCACGGGGGTCTCCCCCGAGTTGATGGGCGCGCAGCCTCCCGCGGTTCGCATCGTGGTCACCGACCGCGACCTGGCCCGCCGCGCGGGCACCGGTTGGATCGAGGGCCAGACCGCCCCGATCAGTATCAGCACCGTCGAACGCGAGCTCTGCAACCGGGGCACGGTGCCGATCCGCTTCGATTCAGCCGGCCAGGTCGTCAACGTCGGTCGCGAGAAGCGGCTCTTCACGCCGCGACAGCGAATCGGCTTGGCCGTCAGAGACGGCGGATGCCGGTTCCCCGGCTGCGAGAGACCATCCTCCTGGTGCGAGGCGCATCACATCAACGAGTGGTTCCGCGATCACGGCGGAACGGATATCGCCGACGGGATCCTGCTCTGCCGGCACCATCATCTGCTGATCCACAACGATGAATGGCTGGTCACTCGCGAGGGCGCGCACTACTCGCTGGTGCCGCCGCCGTCGGTGGATCCCACGCGCGCGCGGATCGCGGCCCCCGCGAAGTCGAACGTCGTCGCACGAGCCCTCGCGGCGGTCGCGCGCGTCTGACGAGGATCGAGCAGGCCCGACCCTGGACAGATCGGAGCCGCGCGAGCTGTGGGCTGGGCGACGCAAGCTCTGTCGTGGGTGGCGCGAACCACACTCACGTCAATGCGGGCGCCTGCGCCAGCAACGGGCCGTCCCACTGGGCGACCAGCAGCTGCTCGAGCGCGGCGCCGACGGTGAACAGCCGCGCGTCTTCTCGAGCAGGCGCCATGAACTGGATGCCCACCGGCAGCCCGTCCTCCGGGGCCAGACCCGACGGCACCGAGATACCCGGAACGCCGGCCAAGTTCGCCGGAATCGTCGTCAAGTCGTTCAGGTACATGGCGAGCGGGTCGTTGAGCTTCTCGCCCAGCTTGAAGGCCGTTGTGGGCGCCGACGGTGTCGCCAGCACATCGCACACCGAGAATGCGGCGGCGAAGTCGTTCTGGATCAGCGTCCGCACCTTCTGAGCGGACCCGTAATAGGCGTCGTAGTAGCCGGCAGACAGCGCATAGGTGCCCAGGATGATCCGTCGTTTCGCCTCATCGCCGAACCCGGCCTCGCGCGTTGCCGCCATCACTTGCTCGACAGTGCCGCCGCCGGGCGGGGTCACGCGCAGGCCGAAGCGCACCGAGTCGAACTTCGCCAGGTTGCTCGACGCCTCGGCCGGCATGATCAGGTAGTAGGCCGCGATCGCATACTCGAACGACGATGCGCTCACGTCGACCAGTTCGGCTCCCTGCGCCTCGAGCAGCGCGAGCGACTCGTGGAAGCGCTGGAGCACCCCGGGCTGGAACCCCTGGCCCTCTTGCGACATCTCGCGCACGACCCCGATCCGCAGACCGCGCACCGAGCCCTCGCGCGCGCCGGCGCGAGCCGCATCGGCGAACGACGGCCAGGCATCCGGGATGCTGGTCGAGTCGCGAGGGTCGTGCCCGCCGATCACGTCGAGCAGCAGGCCCGCATCGAGCACCGTGCGGGTGACCGGCCCGACCTGGTCCAGCGACGAGGCCAGCGCGATCGCGCCGTAGCGCGACACCCCGCCGTAGGTGGGCTTCATGCCCACCGACCCGGTGACCGCAGCCGGCTGGCGGATGCTGCCACCGGTGTCCGACCCGAGGGCGAGCGGTGACTCGAACGCCGAGACCGCGGCGGCCGATCCGCCGCCGGAGCCGCCGGGGATCCGTGTCAGGTCCCACGGGTTGTGGGTGTTGCCGTATGCCGAGTGCTCGGTCGACGAGCCCATGGCGAACTCGTCCATGTTGGTCTTGCCGAGCGGCACCAGGTCGGCCGCGCGCAGTCGCGCGACAACGGTCGCGTCGTAGGGCGGGATCCATCCTTCGAGAATGCGAGACCCGGCGGTTGAGGGCATGTCGAGCGTGCACAGCACGTCTTTGATCGCGATCGGCACGCCGGCCAGCGGCGACAGCGCACCACCGGCCGCGCGGCGAGCGTCGATGGCGGCCGCCGTCTCGAGTGCGGCGGAGTTGAGGTGCAGGAACGCGTGGATGTCGTCGTCGACAGCCGCGATCCGGTCGAGGTGGGCTTGGGTCACCTCGACACTCGACACCTCGCCGGCCGCCAGACGGGTCGCGAGCTCGGACGCGTCGAGCGAGATCAGCTCGCTCCCGGCCCCGCTCACTGCTCCTCCCCCAGGATCGCCGACACCTTGAAACGGTCGCCGTCGCGTTCGGGGGCACCCGACAGCGCCTGGTCGGCGGTGAGGGTCTGGCCCGGGACGTCGGCGCGCATCACGGTGCCGAGCGGGATCGGGTGGCTGGTCGCCACGACGTCCGGAGTCGCGACCTCACTGACCTTGGCGACCGAGTCGACGATAGTCGCGAGTTCGCCGGTGAGGCGAGCGATCTCGTCGTCGGTCAGTGCGATGCGGGCGAGGTTCGCCAGATGGGTCACGACCTCAGGCGTGATCTCGGACATGGCAGGGGCTCCGTAGTCGAACCGCGGTGATCGCGGGAGGGCGTGGGTCGCGGTGGGCGACGGGATCTCTTGCCAGTCTAGAGCGACGGGCCCGACGGCACGATGGCGCGAGCCTTGCCGATCGACAGGGCCGCACCGCCGTCCTGGCCGAGAACCAGGTCACCGCGGTTGATCCCGATCAGCAGCATGTTGCGCAGCGACTCGGTGCCGCTGACGAAGTAGTCGTTGTGACCGATGGCCCCGCGCAGGGATGCCTGCGACAGCGGATCGGTCGCGCCATCCACTCCGAAGCGGTGCGCACCGTACGACGGAGACAGCGGCTGGCTGCCGAAGATGCCGGTCTGGGGCACGGGATCAGTCGCGGCCGCTCCGACCCAGACGTTGCCGTTCGTCACCCTCAGATCGCGCGCCGAGTGGGCGGGGCTGCCCGGCGATCCGACGATCGCCAACGCGTCCACCTTGACGGCGTCGTCTTGCAGCGAGAGCATCACCGCGGTACTGCCGTAGGAGTGCGCGAGCACGGCGACGAAGGGCTGGGACCCTGCGGTCACGGTGCCGTCCGCCGCCTTCGTCACGCGAGCAGCGCGTTCCGCCCGCAACCCCTCGAGCGACGCCGTGAACGACGCCTGACCCTCGCGCGCGAGCTCCATGGATGCGACGTTGGCGATGTTGGGCGTCTGATAGCCGATCCACGCGAAGGTGGCGACGGTCGGCAACTGGGATGCCGGCACGCCCGGGTTCAGCTTCTTGATCCAGGCCTGCTGCTGGGTCGCGATGTTGTCTGAGCTGTTGGCGAAAGCGACGATCTGGGTGTCGACGTCCGAGAACATCCCGGGGATCAAGTAGTCCACGTAGTCTGCAGTCGATGCGTCGCCGATGATGATCACCGCGCGCCCGCCATTGCTCGCGTCGAGGCTCACCAGGGAGCGCGGGTTGTGCGAACCGCCCACCACCAGGGCCGCGCGCACCTGCTCGAGCATGTGCAGCTGCTTCGTGAGCGCGTCGGTGGCAGCGCGCCCGACTCCGGAGGCCAACTGCTGCCGGATGCCCTTCTCGGCGACGGTCAGATTCACCCGGTTCGCCGCATCCCGGACCTCGTAGGGAAAGCCCTCGAGACTGCCGACGACCCGGGGAGCTGCGGCCAGCAGTGCCTCGTGCTGCGCGCTGGTGGTCTGGGACCAGAACGTGGCGACCTCGATGGCGGCGGGCGGGCTGGCCAGCAACGCGTCGACGGACTGGGGGTGGTGCGTGACGAAGCTGCTGAGCTGGGAACGGGTCAGCAGCGCCAACTGGTCGAGCAACTCGACACCGTGCAAGCTGGGGAGTTTCGCGGCCGGGACACGAACGGTTGCGTTGCCGGGTGGCAGGTTGACCGAACCGGGCTGGGGACCGACGTTCGGGTCGGGGTTGCCGGCGGGCATGGCGGTCGAGGCGGCGTCGAGGGCGCGGAGCCAGACCTGCTGGTCGGCCGTCAGTGTCGCGGGCGCCGACGCCGTGATCCGGAGGTTTTCGGGCGCGCCGAATGCCTCATCGACGGTTCCCAGCGCCGACGAGGTGGAGAGAATTGCTGCGACGTCCACCAGCAAGCGGGTAAGTCTCCTGCCCAGCGTGCGCCCGGATCCCACCCAGTTGGGATTCAGTTCCGCACGCTCGCATTCTAAGCGGCGAATGCACCCCGAATGGGGGACGAAAGCCCCTCAACCCCCAAATATGTGCAGTTTTGGCACAAAATGTCACCCGAAAGGGGGACAAAGGCACGCGTTCGAGGGTAGAACGAGCGTGCCTCCCGGCCCGTGATCGGGCCATTCGGCGACCCTTCGTCCCCCGGCCGCACGGCAACCGGGGGACGACCGGGATCACTCGTCGAGAGCCGCCGGACCGCCCTCGAGCAGCCGCGCGAACTGCGTCGCGTCGATGATGCGGACGCCCAGTTCTTCCGCCTTGCCGAGCTTCGACCCGGCTCCCGGCCCGGCCGCCACGAAGTCGGTCTTCTTCGACACGCTGGATGCCGCCTTGCCTCCCGCGCGGATGATCGCCTCGAGCGCCCCCTCGCGGGTGAACCCCTCGAGGGAGCCCGTCGCGACGACCGTCAGCCCGGCCAACGGGCCGTCCGACGCGGCCGCGTTGCCCGGCCCCGGGTGGTTCGGCACCGCCCAGGGAACGCCCGCGGCGCGCCAGCGGTCGACGATCTCGACGTGCCAGTCGACGCTGAACCACTCGGTCACGGCATCCGCGATGATGCCGCCGACGCCGTCGACCGCCGCCAACTCTGCGGGCGTCGCCGCGCGGATCGCATCGAGCGAACCGAAGTAGTTCGCCAGCGCTCGAGCGGCCACCGGGCCGACGTGCCGGATGCTCAGCGCCACTAGGAAGCGCCACAGCTCCTGCTGCTTGGCGGCGTCGATGTTCGCGATGACGTCGTAGGCCACCTTGGAGAGCACATGGTCGGCGTCGCCGTCCCATGCCGGGTGACCGGGCGCTCCCGCCTCGGGATCGAAGGGCGGGTCGGCGTCTTTGCCCGTCTTCTTGCGCAGGCGGCGGAACGGCGCATCCACCTTGACACGCAACTCGACCCCGTCGCGCGTGACGTACGGACGGCCTGGCCAGCCCGCATCCGTCTCGTCGACGACCTTGACCAGCCCCGTCTCTTGATCGCGCACGACGACCTCGATCGGGAAGAGGTCGCGCAGCGTCAGGTCGAACAACCCGGCCTCGGTGACCAGCGGGGGTGTGGACGGATGCAGCGGCTGGGTCAGCGCGGCAGCGGCCACCTCGCCGATCGCCTCGATGTCGAGGGCGCCCCGACCCGCGATGTGCTCGACCCGGCCACGCACCTGAGCCGGGCAGGCCCGGGAGTTCGGACAGCGCAGGTCGACGTCCCCCTCCTTGGCAGGGGCCAGCAGGGTGCCGCACTCCGGGCAGTGGGTGGGCATCACGAACTCGCGTTCGGTGCCGTCTCGCAGCTCGACCACCGGGCCCAGCACCTCGGGGATCACGTCGCCGGCCTTGCGCAGCACGACGGTGTCGCCGATCAGCACGCCCTTGGCCTTGACGACGTCCTGATTGTGCAGGGTCGCCTGGCGCACCTCGCTGCCGGCGACGCGCACCTTCTGCATCACGGCGAACGGGGTCGCGCGCCCGGTGCGCCCGATCGAGACGACGATGTCGAGCAACTTGGTGTTGACTTGCTCTGGCGGGTACTTGTAGGCGATCGCCCAGCGCGGCGCCCGGCTGGTGGCCCCGAGTTCTGCGTGCAGCGCCAGCTCGTCGACCTTGACCACGATGCCGTCGATCTCGTGCGATACCGAGTCTCGGTGGCTCCCGTAGTACTCGATGAACTCGGCGGCCTCCTCGGCCGTCTTCACCACCTTGTAGTACGGGCTGGTCGGCAACCCCCAGTTCTTGAGCAGCTCGTAGGTCGCCGACTGGCTGGTGACCGGGTTGCCCGCGTCGTCGCGCGGATCCGGCCAGGCGCCGATGCCGTGCACCAGCAGCTGGAGCCTGCTGATCCGGGTGCGCATGCGGGCCAGCGCGTCGGCGCTCTTGCCCTCTTCTTTCTGGCGCAGCGATCCGGATGCCGCGTTCCGGGCGTTCGCGAAGATGCGGTCGCCGGCTGCCGCCTGCGCGGCGTTGAGCTCGTCGAAGGCCGCCACCGGGAAGAACACCTCGCCCCGCACCTCGACGAGGGCCGGCGGATGCTCGGTCGCCAGCCGCGCCGGGATCGCCGCGATCAGCCGGACGTTCTCGGTCACGTCCTCGCCGACCACCCCGTCGCCGCGGGTCGCCGCGCTGACCAGCACGCCGTTCTCGTAGCGCAGGTTCATCGCCAGGCCGTCGATCTTGAGCTCGCACAGGTAGTCGACGCGGCGGGCGGCGTCGCGCTCCACCTTCGCGGCCCAGGCCAGGAACTCATCGCGGCTGAACACGTTGTCGAGGCTGAGCATCGGCTCGGCGTGACGGACCGGCGTGAACAGGCTCGAGTCTGCGCGGCCGCCGACGGTCTGCGTGGGACTGTCTTGGCTCTGCAGCTCGGGGAACAGGCGCTCCAACTCTTCGAGCCGGCGCATCATGCGGTCGTACTCGTCGTCGCTGGCCAGCAGGGCGTCTCGCTCGTAGTACGCGTTGCGCAACTCGAGAATGCGCGTGGTCAGGGCGTCGGCCTCGGCCTTCGCCGCGGCCAGGTCGGTGCTGGTCTTGTCGGGGACCTGATCGATCGGATCTGCCTTCGCGCCACGAGCCATGCCCCGAGTTTACGGGCGACCACCGACCCCGACCGGGGGCAGGATAGAGGCGTGATCAGCCAGGAGCAGCTCGACGCGCTCTGGAACTTCAGCGATCCGATCGCGAGCGAGGCGGCGTTCCGCGGTGCGATCTCGGCGAGCGACGAGCCGGAGACCCGGGCGGTTCTGGGCACCCAACTTGCCCGCGCCCTGGGGCTGCAGGAGCGGTACGACGAGGCAGATCGCGTACTCGAGCGGATCGACGCCGCGGTGCCGGCGATCCGAGCCCGGGTCGCACTCGAGCGGGGGCGCCTGCGCAACTCGGGCGGGCATCCGGAGGACGCCATGTCGTTCTTCGAGAACGCCGCCCGCGTGGCCGAGGCGGCCGACGAGCCGTTCCTGCTGGTGGATGCGCTGCACATGCTCGGCATCGCCCAACCCGACCGCGGAGAGGTGCACGTCGCCGCAGCCCTGACGATTCTGGATGCGGACCCGGCGCCCGATCGCCGCACTCAACGTTGGCGCGTTGCGCTGCACAACAACCGCGGCTGGGCGCTGTTCGACGCTGGCGAGTTGACCGCGGCGCTCCAGGAGTTCGAGCAGGCGCTTCGCGATGCCGAGCAGTACGGCACCGAGGAGCAGCGGGGCTGGGCGCGCGAAGCGATCGAGGAGTGCACGCGGTCGATCGAAGCGGCGGCGATCGACGCCGCGGCCGATGCGGCGGACTAGGAGCCCGCCGACCGCGCGCTCCGCGCCTCAGAGCTGGGCAGGCACCGCGCTCACGGTGCGGTCGATCGTGCACTGGCCCAGGACCCGGGTGCCGACGTAGATCACCGCGGTCTGCCCAGGTGCAACGCCCATGATCGGCTGGTCGACCTCGATCAGCAGCTCGCCGTCGCGCAGCACGGCGGTCGCCGGCACGGGATCGGCATGAGCCCGAACCTGGACATCGCACGCGAAGGGCGTCGCGGCGTCGGCCGGGGGCATGCCCGCCCAGCTGAAGCGGGATCCGGCCAGCTCGCGGATGGCGAGCGCCTCGCGCGGCCCGACGATCACCTCGTTGCTCACCGGTCGCACCTCGAGCACGAACCGCGGCCGGCCGTCGTCGGTCGGGAATCCGATGTTCAGCCCCTTGCGCTGGCCGACCGTGAAGGCGGCCGCTCCGGCGTGGGTGCCGAGCACGCGGCCGGACCGGTCGAGGATCGGGCCGTCTTCGGCGCCGACGCGACCGGCCAGGAAGCCGCGGGTGTCGCCGTCCGGGATGAAGCAGATGTCGTGGCTGTCGGGCTTCTGCGCCACGGTCAGGCCACGCGCGGCCGCCTCGGCGCGCACCTCGGCCTTCGACGGCGTCGCCCCCAGTGGGAACATCGCGTGCGCGAGCTGCTCGGTGCTGAGCACGCCGAGCACGTAGCTCTGGTCCTTGGCCCAGTCGGCGGCGCGGTGCAGCTCGCGGTGGCCATCGGCATCTGTGACGATGCTGGCGTAGTGGCCGGTCGCGACCGCGTCGAAGCCGAGTGCGAGCGCCTTCTCGAGCAGGGCGGCGAACTTGATCTTCTCGTTGCAGCGCATGCACGGGTTGGGGGTGCGGCCCGCGGCGTACTCGGCGACGAAGTCGTCCATCACGTCGGCCTGGAACCGCTCGCTGAAGTCCCAGACGTAGAACGGGATGCCGAGCAGCGTGGCCGCGCGTCGCGCGTCCATCGAGTCTTCGATCGTGCAGCACCCGCGCGATCCAGTGCGCAGCGTGCCCGGATTGCGGTTGAGCGCCAGGTGCACGCCGACCACCTCGTGCCCGGCGTCGACCGCGCGCGCGGCGGCCACAGCGCTGTCGACGCCGCCGCTCATCGCCGCGAGAACCTTCATGGTTTCAGGGTACGCGAGGTGTCAGTGAGCCGCGTGAGGGCCGGTGATCCACGGGGCCTGGTCGATCTGGTCGATGTAGTTGGGCACGTTGCGCTGCAGCTCTTGGATGATGACGTGGTCGTACCCCGTCGTCGAGATCAGGTGACCAGGGTTCTGGAGAACCGCGAACGGCACGTAGGTGATGTCTGAGAAGTAGTGGACCAAATACGGGATGTCGAGGCCGGCGAACGAGTCGGCGATCAGCAGGGTGCGACCGGGCACCAGCTTCGCGTCCGTCGACGTCGACTTCCACTCGGCCACGTACCAGTCGCCTTCGATCGGCTGCGTTTCGGAGGTGGTCGACGTCCCGGCCGGGGCCCTGAAGGTGACCGGGAATCGCTCGGTGCGCGGGACCCCCATCAGTCGATACAGATCGTCGACCCGGACGTAGGCCGGTGCCGTCCCGGTGTTGCTCGCATCGACTGTTTCCTTGTCTATGACCCCATCATGCTCAAGCCGGATCAAGAGGTCGTGCGCGAAGGTGGACCCGCCGACGAAGTTCCAATGGGTGTCGCCCTCCATGTACTGACGCTTCGTCTTGTTGGCCTTGGCCAAGCCGTCGAAGTCGACGAACTCGGGCGAATCCGGAGCAGCGGCCATCTTCTCGAACGTCGTGACGTTGACGTCCGAGCAGACCAGCAGTTTGTCGGCGAGCGGCCCGAGCTCGGCGCGGTCGACCTGCGACTTGTCGGGCGCGATCGCGTAGAGCAAGGTCGCGCCGGTCGCTTTGAGCTTGGTGCGCAGCGCGCGGATCTGGTGGTCGAGCCCGGCAATGCCGGCCTGCGCTTCGCAGGCGATCCCGAATTCGGCCGAGTAGAACGGCTCACCGGATGGCCCTCGGTACACGATCGCGTTGGGGCTGAGACCCGCTGCGACCATCGGAGTCAGCACGGTGCGCAGCACCGGCGAGCGCGCGGGGAGCCCGTCGGCGAGCGCGGCGTCGATCTGCCGGAACAGGCTGCCGTCGGGAACACCCTGCGCGATGGTCGCCCGATCGATGGCCGGGAAAGCCGCCGGTACCCGCTGCTCGTCGAGAACGGGCCCGTGGATCACCCACGCCGAACCGAGGAGGGCGACCACGGCGATCACCAGTAACCGCGAGCGGGTGCCCACGGCAGGGCTCTTCGAGGTCGGCGGCGTCACCGGCCGCAACTCGTCCCTGGGCTCAACGGGCTTCGACATGCTCAACCTTCTCAGAATTGGAAATACAGGAACGGCGAGAATCCGGTCACCAGGATCGCGACGACCGAAGCCGCGAACAGGATGACGGTGGCCGGGATTGCCAGCCACCATCTCATCCCGGCCGTTTCTCGGGGGGACCGGGTGCCGAAGACCGTCGCGAAGCCGGTCAGACGACGGGGGCCGAACAGCGAGACGACTGCGACCACGACCGCCAACACGAGGAAGGGCGTCACGCCGGTGATGACAGCCGGGTTGATCCCGCGGCCACCCGCGAACATGGAGTGCCAGTAGCTCAGGAGCTGGGGGACCGACCCGGACCGAAACGGGACCCAGCTGATCACGAGGAAAACCACAACGAGCATGCGCCGGATGACGGCGAACCGCTCGGTGCGCCGCAGCCCGGTGAAGCGCTCGATCAGCAGCATGGCGGCGTGCAAGCCGCCCCAGATCAGAAAGGTGAACGCAGCCCCATGCCAGAGCGCCGTCAGCGAGAACGTCACAACGAGCGCCACGATGCCGACGACGGGGCCGCGGCGATTGCCGCCGATGGGGATGTAGACATAATCGCGGAACCAGCGTGACAGCGTCACGTGCCAGCGACGCCAGAAATCGGTGATGCTGATGGAGCGATACGGCTGGAAGAAGTTCTCGGGAAAATGGAACCCCAGCACCAGCGCAAGTCCGATGGCCATGTCGGAGTAGCCGCTGAAGTCGAAGTAGATCTGAAATGCGTACAGCACCGCCCCGATCCAGGCATCCGCCGCCGTCAGCTGATCGCCGGCCGCGTTGAGGGTGAACAGCGTCGTCGCGAGTTGGCCGCAGGGGTCGGCGACCAGGGTCTTCTTGGCCAGGCCCCAGCTGAATCGTGCGAAGCCAACGCCGAGCTGCGGCAGCGGCGCCTCCCGCCGACCCGGCATCTCGGCCCGGATCTCGGAGTATCGAACGATCGGTCCGGCGATCTGGTGCGGAAAGACGAACAGGTACAGCGCGTAGTCGAGCAGTCGCCGCTCTCGTTCGATCGAACCGGTGGCTACGTCGATGACGTACGACAGGGCGTGGAAGGTGAAGAACGAGATGCCGAGCGGCAAGACGAAGGGGGCCAACGGCACGCCGGTGACCTCGGCGCCGATGACCGGCAAGTACTTGGCGATGAAGATCGGGATCAGCAGAAGCCCGATCGAGCCGGCGAGCGCGAGCCGAAGGATCGCCCGCGAGGGGCGCTCTCGCCAACGACCCCACGGCAACCAAGCCAACCCATAGCTGGCGAGAGCGACCCCCGCGATGATGAGGATCGCCGCTCCGCCGCCCCACAGGTAGAAGAACGCACTCGCAAGCAGCAGAAAACCGTTCTGGAGGCGGCCCCTGAGGAACACCAGCACGAACAACGTGATCGGCAAGAACACGAAGAGGAAGGTCGGGCTGGAGAAGACCACACCACATTGTGGGGGAAGGACGTCGTTGGCGGTGATCCGACGCGGTATTGCCGTGAAGGGCCCCTCGGATCAGCGGCCGAGGGTCGGCTGCCGCTCGGCGAGGCCGGCGGAGCGCGCCTGCTCCACGACGCCGGGCAGCACGGTGAGCAGCGCGTCGATCTCGTCGGCGGTCGTGTCGGGGCCGAGCGTGAAGCGCAGAGCACCGCGGGCATCCGCCTCGCTGAGTCCCATGGCCAGGAGCACGTGAGAGGCCTCGGGCACCCCAGCCTGGCAGGCCGAGCCGGTCGAGACCGAGAAGCCGGCGACATCCAGAAGGAAGAGCAGCGAGTCGCCTTCGCAGCCGGCGAAGGTGACGTGGGCGTTGCCCGGCAGCCGGCCCGCCGGGTCCGGGTCGCCGCGCAGCGTTGCGCCCGGCACCGTGCTCAGGATGCCGCGTACCAGCCGGTCGCGCTGTTCCGCGAGTCGGGCCGCGTGCTCGGCCAGGTTCGCCGTGGCCAGTTCGGCCGCGACACCGAACGCGGAGGCCCCCGCCGCGTCCTGCGTCCCGGAGCGTGCGCGCTGCTGGTTGCCGCCGTGAAGCAGCGGCTCGACCGTCGCCGACCGGGCGAGCAGCAGGGCGCCGACGCCGACCGGCCCGCCGATCTTGTGCGCTGAGACGCTGAGAGCCGCGGCGCCCGAGGCGTGAAAGTCGATCGGCACCGACCCGTAGGCGGCGATGGCGTCGAGGTGCACGGGCACGCCGTAGCGTGAGGCGGCCGCGACGATCTCGGCCACCGGTTGCAGCGTACCGACCTCGTTGTTCGCCCAGAGCGCCGTGACCAGCGCGACCTCGTCGCCGCCGACGGCGAGCGCCGCCTCGAGCGCGTCGAGTCGGATGCGGCCGAGCTCGTCGACCTCGACCCAGTCGAGCACGGCGCCCTCCTGCGTCGCCAGCCACTCGACAGAGTCGATCGTGGCGTGGTGCTCGGCGAGCGGGACGATGATCCTGGTCCTGTGGGAGTCGGTGCGCCGAGCCGCCCAGAACAGCCCCTTGATGCCGAGATTGACCGCCTCGGTGCCGCCGCCCGTCAGCACCACCTCGGTCGGATCGGCGCCGAGGGAGGCGGCGACGCGGTCGCGCCCCTGCTCCAGCAGTTCGCGTGCGGCCTGGCCGTGCCCGTGGATGGACGAGGGGTTGCCCACCAGCGGCAGCGCGGCCGCGTACGCCGCCAGCACCTCGGGTCGCAGCGGCGAGGTGGCCGCGTGATCCAGGTAGATGGGCATGGCATCCATTCTGACTGCGCATGCCCGGTCAGGCCGCCGAAACAAGCACGACATTCGGGGGCCATACCCTAGAGCGCATGGCTCCCGTCGACCCGTTGAGAAATCTGGGAGTCCACCTCGGGTCGCGCGGGGGCGAGATCCGGGTGTGGAGCGCGAGCGCCTCCTCGGTCGAACTGTGCATCTTCGACGGGAAAGACCCGAGCTGGGTGTCGAAGACCATTCCGCTCAGCCGGGACGCGCACGACGTGTGGAGCGCGACGACCCGCTCGCTCTCCCCCGGGACCTACTACGCGCTTCGCGCCGACGGTCCGACCGGCCCCCAGCACGCCTTCGAGCCGACCCGGATGCTGCTCGATCCCTACGCGCGCGGACTCGCCCGCACGCCGGACGGCGAGTGGCGCGGCTACGTGCAAGACGGCTGGTTCGACTGGGGCGATGTGCAGAAGCCGCGCATCCCGATGGATCACACCGTCGTCTACGAGGCGCACGTGAAGGGCCTCACCAAGCTCAACCCCGCTGTCCCCGTCGAGTTGCGCGGCACATACGCCGGGCTCGCGCACGAGTCGACGATCGGCTACCTGAAGGATCTCGGCGTCACCACCATCGAGCTGCTGCCCGTGCACCAGGCGGTCAGCGAACAGCGCCTGCAGAAGATGGGCCTGGTCAACTATTGGGGATACAACACCCTCAACTTCTTCACCCCTCACGCGGCATACGCCAGTCGAGCCGCCCAGTTCGGCGGCACCGGCGCGGTACTGCGCGAGTTCAAGGGAATGGTTCGCCTCCTGCACGAGGCGGGTCTCGAGGTGGTGCTCGACGTCGTCTACAACCACACCGCCGAGGAGGGTCGCGGCGGTCCGACCTCGAGCCTGCGCGGTCTCGACGACGCGCACTACTACCGCCACCTGCCCGACGGCAGCTACCTCGACACCACCGGATGCGGCAACACGGTCGACTACTCGACGCCCGCCGCGCAGCGACTCGTTCTCGACTCGCTGCGCTACTGGGCGAACGAGGTGCAGATCGACGGGTTCCGGTTCGACCTGGCCGCCACGCTGGGCCGGGACGCCGACGCGCACTTCACGCCCGAGCATCCCCTGCTCACCGCGATCGCGACCGACCCGGAGCTCGAGGGCGTCAAGCTGATCGCCGAGCCGTGGGACGTCGGGATCGGCGGCTGGCAGGTCGGCAACTTCGGGGCACCCTGGTCGGAGTGGAACGACGGCTACCGCGACCGGATGCGCAACTTCTGGCTGCGCGACATCGCAGCGGCTCGCGCCCAGGGCGGGATCCCGAGTGAGGGCATCGGCTCGCTCGCCCGCCGATTGGCCGGCTCGAATCATGTGTTCTCGGTCGAGCGCGGGCCGCTGGCCAGCGTCAACTTCATCACCGCGCACGACGGGTTCACCGCCGCCGACCTGGTCGCGTACGACGAGAAGCACAACATCGGCAACGGCGAGAACAACCGCGACGGCAGCAACGACAACAAGTCGTTCAACCATGGGGTCGAGGGCGAGACCAGCGACCCTGGCGTGCTCGCCGCCCGGCGCAAGGCCGTGCGCAACCTGCTGGGCACGCTGCTGCTGAGCGCCGGCATCCCGATGCTGACGGCCGGCGACGAGTTCGGGCGTACCCAACGCGGCAACAACAACGCGTACTGCCATGACGACGAGCTCACTTGGCTGAGCTGGGAGCGCGAGCCATGGCAGCAGGAGCTTCTGGAGGTCGTCAAGCAACTGATCCGGCTGCGTCGCGAGAACCCGGCGCTGCGGCCGGTGCGCTACGGCCGGTTCGGCGAGACCACGCCGAGCGCGAGCCAGATGGACTGGTACAACAAGCAGGGGCTGTCGATGTCGCCGGACGACTGGGACTCCCCCGCCGAGCGCACACTCCAATTCCTCGCGGCGTCGACACCGGAGTTCGAGGAGTTCAACCGCATCCTGCTCGTCGTGCACGGGCTCGAGACGGCCGCGACCGTCACCCTGCCGCAGCACGAGGGCGTGTCGGGCTACACCCTGCTGTGGGACTCGTCGCATGACGAACTGCCGGATGACGTCGGTCACCACGCCCCGGGCGACGCGCTCGAGATCGGACCCACCTCGATGCGGCTGTTCCGCGCTCACTGAGTTGTCGTCCGGGCCGGCTACCGGCCATTCTCCCGGCCGTTCCGCGCTGCCCTACACTCCCCTCATGGCCAAGAGCTTGCCGATCGCCGGGTGGTATCCCGATCCCGAGATCCCCGGACAGGACCGCTGGTGGGACGGGACGACCTGGTCTGAGACCCGTCGCGCGACCGACGGGGCCGGCGGCCCCGCGAGCGCTGCGGCCACCCCGGCACAGGCGGCACCCACGGTCACCCCCGGACGCCGCGGGCCCGGCCTCTACATCCCGGGCGAGACCGTGCTCCAGCCGGCACCGGCCCCGGCATACGCAGCGGCACCGGTCGTGCGCAACAACGCGGCGCTGATCGGGTTGATCCTGTCGTTCAGCGGGTTCCTGCTGCCGTTCGTCCTCAATTCCTTCGCAGGCGGCATCGTCTCGATCGTCGGACTGCACCGCTCGAAGCAGCTGGCCGGCAACGGGATCCTGTCCAACGGTCGCGGCCTGTCGATCGCCGGCATCCTGATCGGATTCATCTGGGGCGCGATCTGCCTGCTGGGCATCGCCGCCTTCGTCGCGTTCACCTTCTGGATCACCGGCGTCTCGAGCAACTTCCAGTACCCCGACTCGCCGGTGATGTGACCGGGACGCCGGCCACCGCCGCGCTCTCGGCTGCGGGGATCGCCTTCACCGAGCACTCCTACGCGCACGACCCGGGCGTTGCGAACTTCGGACTCGAGGCGGCGGACGCTCTCGCCGCGTCGATCGGCATCGAACCCGATCAGGTGTTCAAGACGCTCCTGGCGGATGTCGATGGCCGGCTGGTGGTCGGGATCGTGCCGGTCACCAGCAAGCTCGATCTGAAGGCGCTCGCGGCGGCGGTCGGGGGCAAGAAGGCGGTCATGGCGGATCCCGCGCTGGCCGAACGGCGCACCGGTTACCTGGTCGGCGGGATCAGCCCGATCGGGCAGAAGGTCGCGCATCCCACTGTGATCGATGAGACCGCCGAGCTGTGGGACACCGTCTTCGTCAGCGGCGGCCGCCGGGGCCTCGATCTCGGGCTGGCGCCGTCCGAGCTGGTGCGGATCACCGCCGCGACGGTCGCCGCCATCGCCGCGGACTGAGCGGGCTCAGGCCGCGATCTTCGCGCGATCCAGCTCGACCGCGAGCAACTGGCGGAACCGTGCGAGCGGATAGGGCGCGCCGAACAGCGGCGAGCCCGGTTGGAAGGCGACGCCGTTGGCCAGGGGGCCGCCGTCGACCGCGTCGAACCCGATGCGCTCCAGGAACTCCAGGACCTGTGCAACGGCACCTCGATCGTCGCCGACCGCACCGAGGGCGATCCGGTCGGGCGCGCCGGCCGGGCGGCGCTGCTCTTCGAGTTCGTGATAGCCGATGTGGTTGAGGGTCTTCACGACGCGGGCGTCGGGGATCGCCCGCTGCACGAGCACGCTCGTGCCCTCGGGCGCGTCGTCGTACTCGGTGATCTCCCCGTCGATCGGCGTCCAGTAGTTCATGATGTCGAGCACGACGTGGCCGCTGAGCAGGCCCGCATCCAGACCGCTGAACTTGTGAAGCGGCAGCGCGAGCACCACGAGATCGGCATCGACGACCGCGTCGGCAGCCGAGACGGCATGCGCCCCGGGTGCGAGTACCTCGATGATCAGCCCGATGCGGTCGGGCGCACCCGACCCGGCGATATCGACCTGATATCCCGCGTCGACCGCGACGCGCGCCAACGACGTTCCGACCTTGCCGGCCCCGAGGATCGCGATCTTGGTCATGCTCACCACCTTCGTTGACTGATCAACGAAATAGTGCCTCTGCGCATTCCGCCGCGGTCACGCGACCGCGATGAGCCCGAGTTCGGCGTCCGAGGCGAGCAGCGGGTGCTTGGGCACCACCCGGACCGTGTATCCGAAGCTCCCCGAGCGCTCCAGCGGCACCGTCCCGGCGTAGTTGCCCACGCCGGCGCCGTCGAGGCTGTCGAGCTCGAGCGTCACGGTGCCGGTGTCGACCAGTTGGTCGCTCTCGCGCGGTGCCCGGCCGTGCACGAGTTCCACCGACACGTCGTCAGGGCTCAGTGCGCCCAGTTGAACGAAGGCGCGCACCTGCAGCTGCTCGCCGACCTGCGGCGAGGCATCCACTCCCCCGGACTCGACGTGGGTCACGTGCACGTTCGGCCAGGCCGCCGCGACCTTGGCCCTCCAGGCCGCGAGGTCGCGGGCGGGCTGGTACGACTTGGCACTGATCGCTCGGTCGGCGGCTGCGGCCGGCAGATAGAGCCGCTCGACGTACTCCCGCACCATGCGATCCGCCGACAGTTCGGGCGAGAGCGTCGCCAGCGTGTGCCGGATGTTGGCGACCCAACGGGTCGGCACCCCGTCGGCACCGCGGTCGTAGAAGCGCGGGGCGATCTGATACTCGATCAGGTCGTAGAGGGATGCCGCCTCCAGCGCATCCCGCTCGGCGCCGTCGCCCGCGCTGTCGGCCGAGGGGATCGCCCAGCCGTCCTCCTCGTCGTAGTACTCGGCCCACCAGCCGTCGAGGATCGACAGGTTCAGCGAGCCGTTGAGCGCCGCCTTCATCCCGGAGGTTCCGCAGGCCTCGAGGGGGCGGAGCGGGTTGTTGAGCCAGACGTCCGTTCCGGGATAGAGCAGCTGCGCCATCCCGATGTCGTAGTTGGGCAGGAAGTGGATGCGCTCGCGCACGTCGGCTCCCTGCGAGAAGTCGACGAGTTGCTGGATCAGCCGTTTGCCCTCATCGTCGGCCGGGTGCGACTTGCCGGCGATGACGATCTGCACAGGATGAGTGGGATGTGTAAGCAGGGCGCGCAGCCGCTCCGGGTCGTGCAGCATCAGAGTGAGCCGCTTGTAGCTCGGCACCCGTCGGGCGAAGCCGATGGTCAGGATCTCGGGGTCGAGCAGTTTCGCGAACCACGCGGGGTCGCCGACGCCCGGGTTCTGCTCGGCCCACGCCGCCGAGGTGCGAGCGCGCGCGTCGGCGACGAGCTGCTCGCGCAGCCGGCCGCGCAGAGCCCAGAGCTCGGCGTCGCTGACGCCGCCCCCGGCGCCGTCACCCGAGCCATCCCTGGATGCCCAGTCGGCGACGGTCGTGTCCGTTGTGCCGAGGAACGACTCGGCAACGGCCGCGACCTGCGGATCGGTCCAGGTGGGGGCGTGCACGCCGTTGGTGATCGAGGTGATCGGCACGTCATCCGCGTCGAAGCCCGGCCAGAGCGCGCCGAACATGTGACGGCTGACGTCGCCGTGCAGCTTCGACACGCCGTTGGCGCGCTGCGCCAGTCGCAGGCCCATCACCGCCATGTTGAAGGTCGCCGTGCTCCCGTTGACGGGCTCGCCGTTCAACCCCGCGGGCTCCGCCCCGAGCGCCAGCACGTCATCGACGTCGACACCCGGCAGCAGATCGGTCGAGAAGTATCGCTCGACCAGCGACGCCTCGAAGCGGTCGATCCCGGCGGGCACCGGGGTGTGCGTCGTGAACACGGTCCCCGCGCGCACCGCGGTCAGCGCCTCGGCGAAGGTCAGTCCATTGCCGATCAGGTCGCTGACCCGCTCGAGACCGAGGAATCCGGCGTGGCCCTCGTTGGTGTGGAAGACCTGCGGTGCCGGGATGCCTGCCAGCGACGTGTAGAGCTTTACCGCTCGCGCGCCGCCGATACCGAGCAGGAGCTCCTGGAGCAGGCGGTGCTCGCCGCCGCCGCCGTAGAGGCGGTCGGTCACGCCGCGCAGCTCCTCGGAGTTCTCCTGCACGTCGGTGTCGAGCAGCAGCAGCGTGACGCGCCCGACAGCCAGTTGCCAGATGCGCGCGTGCAGGGCCTTGCTGTCGGGCAGCGCGAGCACGACCTCGGCTCCCGAGCCGTCCGGATTGCGGAGCACCCGCATCGGGAGGCCGTCCGGATCGAGCACCGGATAGCTCTCCTCCTGCCAGCCGTCGCGTGAGATCGTCTGGCGGAAGTAGCCCGAACGGTAGAACAGGCCGACTCCGACGATCGGAACGCCGAGATCGGATGCGCTCTTCAGATGGTCGCCCGCCAGGATGCCGAGACCGCCCGAGTACTGGGGCAGCGCCGCCGCGATCCCGAACTCCGGCGAGAAGTAGGCGATGGTGCCGGGAGTCTCGCCGCCGTCCGCTGCCGACAGGTTCTGGTACCACCGCGGCTCGCTCAGGTAGGACCGCAGTTCGTCGCGGAGCGCATTCGCCCGTCCCACGAAGGCCTCGTCCGCGGCGAGCTCCGCGAGGCGGCTCGGAGCGATCTCACCCAGCAAGCCGATCGGGTCTTTGCCCTGCTCATCCCAGGTCGCCGGCGCGATGTCGCGGAACAGCTCCTGAGTCGGCTGATGCCACGACCACCGCAGGTTGGCGGCGAGTTCGTCGAGGGCGGCGAGCTGCTCGGGAAGCACGGTGCGGACGGTGAACCGTCGGATGGCCTTCACCCGACCACCCTAAGCGAGCGGGGAGAGCACAAGGTGACGGCCGGGGGCGGCCCACCCGCCCCCGGCCGTTCTTGCTATGCCGTCGTCGAACTTCTCAGTGACGGTCGGCGACGAACAGATCACGGAACGCGGCGTCCATCTCGCCGTGCTCCCGGCTCTGCTCGTGGTTCGTGGCGGCTGCGGCCAGGGCAGCCTGGGCCTTGCGGCGGCGGTCGACGAGGGTCGAGGCGCCCATGAAGCCGGCATACAGAAACAGTGCGCCCGCGACGATCGGAATGATGACGCTGCGCGCGTCGCCGTTGACCACGTTGTTGACCCATCCGATGAAGGGCACGGCATACCAGACGACGCCTCGCACCTGCACGGGCCGAACCGGCTTGGCGTCGGGCAGCGAGTTGGCGTCACCCTTGGTGATGAACGATTCGGTGCCGCTCGGAGTGGTGGGCTCGACGATCTGGATCACGCGGTGCGTGACCACGGCGGGCTGGTTCGACTCGAGCTGGTAGGTGATGACGTCGCCGATGTGGATCTGCTGCACGTCGGTCGGCTTGACGATCACCAGGGTGCCCGCAGGGTAGCTGGGCGTCATCGACCCGGTCAGCACCGTGTAGGGCGTGGACTTGGTGAGCATGGGCAGCGCGATCACCAGGACGGCCACCAGGGCGATGAGCGCGAGCAGCCCGAAGCTGAGGCCGACGCCGATGTAGTGCAGCACGCCCTTCTTCTTGTGAGCGGCTCTCGTGCCGGCGGGGCGCGAGCGTTCGGTGAGGAGAGTGGTGCGAGGGCGGTTCGCGATGGAGGTCATCGTCCTGTTCCGATCTGTGTGGTGGGCTGACGGGAATACGGATTGTGGTGAGACGCGTCGTCATCCGGGTGGCGACGACGGAGGAGGAAGTAGAGCAGCGCACCGATCGCCGCCATGGCGAGCCAGAGCGCGACGTAGTACTCCTGGAAGAGGCGGGCGCTGTTGACGACGAGGGCGGCGTCGACGGGCGGCGCGGGGCGGTCGGTCGTCGGGAGATCGGCGGATGCCGCACCCGTCACGGGAGTCCATCCGCTCGCCTGAAGGTGGTAGACCGGGCGAGAGCCGGATCCAGAGCCCGTGCCCGGTTCGGGCACGCCGATGACGGTTCCGGTGTCGTAGTCGGTGGGACAGGTGTTCGGTGCCGGAGCTGCGGCGTCTGTCGAGCTCAGGCTGATGGCGATCTTGAACGACACGGCGCTGGACTGCCCGGTGGTGTCGTCGAGATCCCCCAGGGCGACGACATTGTCGAGCTTGACGCTGTCACCGGCCGCCAGAACCAGACCCTGGCTGAGTGTGGCGCAGGGGCGTGCGTCGGTCACCGGCACCGCGGCACCCGGCATGCCAGGCACCGACGTGGCGAGGCTCATCGCGCCGGCGAACGCGATGTCGGTCGTCGCCACGTCGAACAGGGTCGCGTGCAGGATGGCGGGCTCGTTCGCGCCGTTCCTCACATAGAACGCGCGGTCCGCCGATCCCCCAGGCACCAGCAGCACACCGCCGAAGAGGGCGTCGGTGTAGCTGTCCGACCAGTGGGTCCCGTCGTCGCTGAACTGCACGGGGTGAGCGGGCGCAGCGGTGGTTGCCGCGCGAGCCGCGGGCGCGACCAACAGAACCGCAGCGACGATCAGGACGATTCCAGCCGGGATCACCGCGGCCAACCACGCCGCCTTCTGCTTCGACATCGACGCGTTCATTGGAGGTCGTATGCCGTGCACGAGTTGTTGTTGGAGTTGTTCGCAATCGTGATCGTTGCGCTGCCCACCACCGTGTCCAGACCATCCACGAACGAGACGTTGTACGTGCCGCGCCCGTAGTTCGCCGAGTTGTATGCGATGCTCGAGCCGGCCGCCGTCGCTGCCGTGGTCGCCAGCTCGGTGGTGGTCGTGCCGTGCGTCACGAGCACGTGGTAGGGGCCGGTGGTGACCGAGGTCCACGACCACACCCAGCTTCCGCCCGAGGTGGTGCAGGTGAAGTTCTCGAACGCCTGCGACACCTTGAACTGCTGGTACACGGTTCCGGAGCATGGCGTCTGAGTCAGGTTCCCGAGGTTCTGGCTGGTGCCCGACGGCGAGGTGAGGCACATGCCCGACAGGGGATTGACCAGCTCATAGAGGTTCGCCGAGATCTGCTGCAGCTGCCACTGCTGGTTGGTTGCGGTGGCCGGGCTCGCATCGGCTGTGTTCACCGTGATGCTGGCGCCGGACGCGGTGGAGCTGTTGTTGTCGACCCGGAGGGCGGTCGCGCCGCGGGGCTCGATCGTGTAGTAGCCGCTCGCCCCGCTGGCGATGAACTTCCAGTTCTGGTTGGCCGCACCGCTGGTCTTGCAGCCGTAGGAGATCACAATCGTGCCCGAAGCCGTTCCGGCACCCGACACGTCGAGGCAGTAGTTGTACGTCGAGGTGAAGTTGGGGCGGATCCAGTTCCAGTGAGTCACGTCGGCGCTCGACGGAGTGTAGATGTACTGCGTCGACTGCGTGGTGGTGGCGCTGGCGGTGCCGGTGAAGGCGCCCACCGTGATCGTCGCGGTGATCTGCGGCTGGAAGGTTAGGGTTCCGCCTGCCGTGGCGACGAGTTCGCGCGAGGCGATCGAGCTGCGCACGCAATAGATGACGCTGTCGCCCGTCGCCAGGGATGCGGTGAGCACCGGGGATGCTGACCACAGCGCGCTGGTGGCTCCCGAGGGTGCCGTGGCGCCGGCGGTACAGTTCGAGGCCGCCGAGGTGGTCCAGATGATCGCGGTGACCTTGCCTGCCAGCGTCGCGGATGCTGCGGGGCCGAAGGTCACGCTGACCGCGCCGGTCTGGGTGCTGGTGGTCGTCGTCGTGTTGGTCACCGTGACGCTGCCGGTGGTCACCAGGGTCTCGTTGCCGAAGGTGTAGCCGACCGAGGTGAAGTTCGTCGTGCTCAGGCTGAGGGTCGCAGCCCCCACCGTGGTGCTGACCGAGTTGCTCGCGTTCCAGAAAGCGAAGCCGGCGGTCGTGCCGGCCAGCACCAGGAAGCCCGTGATGGCGGCGGCGATGCCGAGCTTGATGTTGCGCCCGATCATGAGGGCACCTGCGTCGAGTCGATGATGATGGTGAACGTGGTCGAGGTGCCTGAAACGCTGGCGGCCGCGTTGGGCGGCAGGGCCGCTTGCACGCAGACGGTCGAGCTGCTGTTGCCCGAGATGCTGCCCGCCGCGGAGGCCGTGGTCGTGAGGGCCGCGCCGGTGAGCTGCGTTCCGGGGCACGCGCCGAAGGCCATACGGATCTGCCAGGCCGAGGTGGCCGAGAGCCGAGCGGTGAGACTGGAGCCGGCCGTTCCGGTGCTGGCCAGCGTGAACTCCTGGCCGACGACGTCGCCGGGAAGCATGGTCGCCCATGCGGTGGTCGGGATGGTGGCGGCCGAGCCCGCGGTGCCTGCGCCGTACTGGACGGTGAGGGCGAGATTGCCGCTCTTGATCGTCACGGCGGATGCGACGGTGGCCTGCGAGTTGAGGAAGGCGTAGCTGCCTGCCGCGAGACCGGCGGCGACCAGGATGCCGGCCAGAAGGGCTGCGGTGGCGGCGAGCGCTCCACGCGGGGTCGGCCGGAGGATCTGCAGGAGACGACGGACCCAGGGCTGCGCCGCACGGTGGCGGGGCTGCTCGGGGCGCGTTGCTCGCGATCCGGTCATGGTCTGAGGTCTTTTCTGCTGATGGAAGTGAAGCGTTGGGCTGCTGGGGGTGAATCTCACCGGGGGCGCCGGCCGCGTGGGACGGCGGGCACCCCCGGTGAAATCGGTTACGGGGTCTGGGTCTGGGTGACCGTGACAGCGCCGTTGCCGAAGGTGACGGCACCGGTCTGCGTGGCGTTCGTCGACGCGTACGGGAACGCGACGGTGTACGTGACGGTGATGACCGTCGTGCCCGCCGTGGTGACCTTGTACGTGCCGGGCGTGGTGCTGGCGGCGATGTTGCTGCCGGCGACCGTGAACGAGCCGCTGCCCGTGAGCGCCGCGGCAAGGGCGGTGTCGGCTGCGCCGGCGGTGACGCCCGAGATCGCACCCGGCGTCGCCGTGAGCGTGAAGAGCAGGTTGTTACCCGAGGCGTTCAGGTTGAACGTCTGGGTGTAGGTGAGCGTGTCGCCCGGGACGATCCGGAAGGTCGACGGCGTGATGGTGGTCGCGCCGTTCTTCCAGGCACCGTCCGCGTTCGCGGTCACGGCCAGCGCACCCGCGGTGATCGTCTGCGACGAACCGGCGTTGGCGCTGCTGTTCCAGGAGGCGAGGGTTCCCGCGCCGCCCATGAGCAGAATGACACCAGCCGCTGCGGCGATGGCACCCTTGGTGAGCTTGTTCATTTCAGTTCCTTTCACGGCATCGTGAGATGTCGAGGTGCAGGCGTCATCGAGGCGTGCGAGGGCATGGCGCCCCCACGAGATATGTGGGCCCCCGGTGACGGTATGTCGGGTTTGTGCGTTGATGGTGCAGGTGTTGCTGCGTTGATGCGCAGCCGACCGATGGTCACCGACCCACTGCACGGGGAATTTCCCCCCGCCGAAGACACTACGTGTCCTCCATAGGGCGGACAACGTGGTAAATACCCCCACTAGAGGGCACGGTCTACCCCTCGGGTTTCATGGTGAAATGTTACTCTGACCAGCATTTTTACGATGAACACATATGGGGGACAAACCTGTACCCCGGGGTACGTCAATTTGTCCCCGATGACAACATTGACGCCGCTCCGCAGTGCCGCCTCTGGGTGTCTCGCACACGACGCGGTACCGTCGAGTGATGCCCGCTCCAGTGACCGACCAGCGTCCCGAACCCCTCGGCCGCATCCCGATCCGCGCCCTCGCGCCGCAGCAGCCCGAGAACCGTTGGCCGGCGACCGGGTACGTGGGTGAGGTGATCCCGTTCGAGGCGACCGTGTTCCGCGAGGGGCACGGCCTGCTCCGGGTCGAACTCGTGGTGATCCACCCCGACGGGGGCATCACGGTGCATCCCATGGCGCTGATCGCGCCCGGCACCGACCGCTGGCGCGCGGAGGTGCAACTGACCGAACGGGGGCTGCTGCGCTGGCAGGTGCGCGCAGCATCCGACGATTGGGCGAGCTGGTTGCACGACGCCGACATCAAGATCCCGGCCAGACAGGATGTCGAGCTGGTCTTCGCGACGGCTGCCGAGTTGCTCGCCGACGCCCCCGGCCGGGTGTTCGATGAAGCCCGCGCGGCTCTCATGGATTCCCGGCTCACGCCCGACGCCCGCCTGCGAGTCGCGCACGACCCGCGCTTGGCCGCAGCGATCGCCGCGCACCCGGTGCAGTCCCTGCTCACCGAGTCGCCCACCATGGTGCTGCGCGTCGAGCGGGCGCGGGCCGCCGTCGGAGCCTGGTACGAGTTCTTCCCCCGCTCCGAGGGGGCGAAACAGGCCAAGGACGGCAGTTGGACGAGCGGCACCTTCCGCACGGCGGCCCGCCGTCTGCCGGGCGTCGCGGCGATGGGCTTCGACGTGCTCTACCTCCCGCCGGTGCATCCGATCGGCCGCGCGTACCGCAAAGGTCCGAACAACACGACGGATGCCGGCCCGGGCGACCCCGGCAGCCCGTGGGCGATCGGCGCAGCAGAGGGCGGCCACGACGCCCTGCATCCCGACCTCGGGACCTTCACCGACTTCAAATACTTCCTCGGCCAGGCCGCCAAGAGCGGACTCGAGGTGGCACTCGATCTGGCACTCCAGTGCTCCCCCGACCATCCCTGGGTGACCGAGCATCCCGAATGGTTCAGCCATCGTCCCGACGGCAGCATCGCCTATGCCGAGAACCCGCCGAAGAAGTATCAGGACATCTACCCGCTGAACTTCGACAACGATCCGGAGGGCATCCGGGTCGAGGTGCTGCGCATCGTCGAGTTTTGGATTGACAAGGGCATCTCGATCTTCCGGGTCGACAATCCGCACACCAAGCCGCTTGTCTTCTGGGAATGGCTGCTCGGCGAGGTCGCGCGGAGTCATCCTGACGTGGTGTTCCTCGCCGAAGCCTTCACCCGTCCCCCGATGCTGCACGCGCTCGCCGGAGCCGGATTCCAGCAGTCATACACCTACTTCACCTGGCGCAACACCAAGTCGGAGCTCGAGGAGTTCTTCACCGATATCTCGGGGTCGTCTGCCGACTACCTGCACCCGAACCTGTTCGTGAACACCCCGGACATCCTGACCGCGTACCTCCAGTTCGGCGGCCGGCCCGCCTACAAGATCCGGGCGGCGCTGGCGGCGACCGCCTCGCCCAGCTGGGGCGTCTACGCCGGCTACGAGCTGTTCGAGGACGTCGCGCGCCCCGGCAGCGAAGAGAACATCGACAACGAGAAGTACGAGTACAAGCAGCGGGATTGGGCGGCGATCGCCAAGGCAGAGGTCACGAAGCCGGGCACCACCCTTGCTCCGTACCTGACGAAGCTCAATGAGATCCGCGCGGCCCACCCCGCCCTCGCCCAGTTGCGCAACCTCTCGATCCACTGGAGCGACGACGACGCGGTGCTCGTGTTCGGCAAGCACATCGACGGCCGCTTCACCGAGTCGGGCATCGCAGACAGCATCATCGTCGTCGCGAACGTCGATCCGCACTCGGTTCGCGAGACCATGGTGCATCTCGACCTGACCCGCTTCGGGCTCGACCCCGATGCGACGTTCGGGGTGACGGAGCTGATCACCGGTGCCGAATGGACCTGGGGCCGCGACAACTTCGTCCGGCTCGATGCCTTCACCGAGCCGGTGCACGTGCTGACGATCCGGCACGGAGGTCGATGATGGTCGCCAAGAAGACGCCAGCACCGTCGAGCGGCCTGCCCGCCCTGCACCCCGACCACGTGAGCGCGCTCGTCGAGGGGCGTCATCCGCGTCCGCATGACGCGCTGGGGCAGCATCCCGCGACGGTCGGCGGAGTCGACGGATTCGTGATCCGCGCGGTGCGACCGCTGGCCGCGAGCGTGACCGCCGTGCAGAAGGATGGCACGCGCATCCCCCTCGAGCATGTCGCGAGCGGACTGTGGCACGGTTTCGCCCCCGGTGCCGGCCAGGCGTACACCCTCGAGGCGGCGTACGCCGACGCCCCGAGCTGGACGGCCGACGACCCGTACCGCTTCGTCCCGACGGTCGGCGAGGTCGATCTGTACCTGTGGGGCGAGGGCCGCCACGAGCAGCTGTGGGACGTGCTGGGCGCGCACTTCCGCCCGCACGAGGATGTCGTGGGCACGGGTTTCTCGGTCTGGGCGCCCCACGCACAGGCCGCGCGGGTGATCGGCGACTTCAACAACTGGGACGGAACCCAGCACGCGATGCGCCGCCTCGACGACAAGGGCGTGTGGGAGCTGTTCATCCCGGGGCTGATGCCGGGCAGCGCGTACAAGTTCGAGCTGCTGACCGCGTCCGGCGAATGGGTGAAGCGCGCGGACCCGATGGCGCGATATACCGAGGTACCGCCGGCCACCGCGTCCAAGGTCGGTCAGACCCTGTACGAATGGGGCGACGGCGAGTGGATGAGCACTCGCGCGCGCACCGACCCGCACAACTCGCCGATGAGCGTGTACGAGATTCACATCGGCTCGTGGCGACCGGGACTGAGCTACCGGGAGTTGGCCGATCAGCTGATCGACTACCTGCGCGAGCTCGCCTACACGCACGTCGAGTTCCTGCCGGTGGCGGAGCATCCCTTCGGGGGGTCGTGGGGCTACCAGGTCACCGGCTACTACGCGCCGACCAGCCGGTTCGGGCATCCCGACGACTTCCGCTACCTGGTCGACCGGCTGCATCAAGCGGGCATCGGCGTGATCGTGGACTGGGTGCCCGCGCACTTCCCGAAAGACGAGTGGGCGCTGGCGAAGTTCGACGGCCAGGCGCTGTACGAGCACAGCGATCCGCGGCTGGGCGAGCAGCCCGACTGGGGAACGCTGGTGTTCAACTTCGGCGACTCGCAGGTGCGCAACTTCCTCGTGGCCAACGCGCTGTATTGGCTCGAGCAGTTCCACATCGACGGGCTGCGGGTGGATGCCGTGGCATCCATGCTCTATCTGGACTACTCGCGCAAAGACGGCCAGTGGGTGCCCAACAAGTTCGGCGGGCGCGAGAACCTCGAGGCCATCTCGTTCCTGCAGGAGGCGAACGCGACCGCCTACAAGCGCAACCCGGGCATCGTGATGATCGCCGAGGAGTCCACATCGTGGGGCGGGGTGACGCATCCCACCTCCGACGGCGGGCTGGGCTTCGGCCTCAAGTGGAACATGGGATGGATGCACGACTCGCTGCAGTACATGCACGAGGACCCGATGTGGCGCGCCGATCACCACAACGACATCACCTTCAGCTTCCTCTACGCGTTCAGCGAGAGCTTCTTGCTGCCGATCAGCCACGACGAGGTCGTGCACGGCAAGGGATCGCTCCTCGCGAAGATGCCGGGCGACCAGTGGCAGAAGCTCGCGAACGTGCGCGCGTTCCTGTCATTCATGTGGGCCCACCCCGGCAAGCAACTGCTGTTCATGGGCAGCGAGTTCGGGCAGCCGAGCGAGTGGAGCGAGCAGCGCGGGCTGGACTGGTGGATTCTCGACCACCCCGAGCACCAGGGCCTGCAGCGCCTCGTCGGCCAGCTGAACCGCGTCTACCGTGAGCAGCCGGCCCTCTGGCAGCAGGACAACGTCCCGGGCGGATTCGGCTGGCTCGCCAACGACCCACAGCGCAACGTGGTCGGCTTCGTGCGGTGGTCGGCGTCGGGCGAGGCCCTCGCCTGCCTCGTGAACTTCGGGGGCAACCCGGTCGGGCCGTACAAGGTCGGGCTGCCGTTCGCGGGCCGCTGGGACGAGATCCTGAACTCGGATGCCGTCGACTTCGGCGGTTCGGGCGTCGGCAACCTCGGCGGCGTCACCGCCATGGCACAGCCGTGGGGCGATCAGCCTGCTTCTGTGGAGCTCACGCTGCCGCCGCTGGCGGCGGTGTGGCTGAAGGGCGTGCGCTAGCGGGCGCAGCACTCAGTACAGCAGGTTCGTCAACCTGCGCCGCGCCGTCAGCACCCGCGGGTCGTCGGGCCCGGCGATCTCGAAGTACTCGAGCAGCCGAGCGCGCACGGTGTCTTTCGCCTTCTGATCGAGCGACGGGAAGAGCTCGAGCAGGCGGTCGAACGCGTCATCCAGGTGACCGCCGCTGACGTCGAGGTCGGCGACCGCGAGCGCCGCGTCCACGTCGGCGGGTGCGGCAGCCGCCGCGGCCCGCACGGCGCCCGCGTCCGCTCCGTCGAGCCGCAGCAGCAGCGAGGCCTGCGCCATCCCGGCCACGGCAAGGGCGTCGCGCGGATTCTGGGCGATCGCCAGCTTGTACTCGGCGATGGCACCCGCATAGTCGCCGGCCGCGATCGCGTCGTACGCCTCCTGGTGATGCGGCGGCAGCGGTTCGTCAGCCGGTTCGGCGGGTGCCATCTCGCCATCGGGGCGGGCGTCGCCATCCTGAGTGACCGGAATCGTGCCGGTGACCCCGCTCTCGGCGGCGAGAGCCAGCAGTTCGTCGAACACCTGACGCACTTGGGCCTCAGGCGGGATGTCCAGAAAGAGGTTCACGGGCCGGCCCGCGATGATCGCGGCCACCGCGGGCACCTCGCGCACCTGGAAGGCCTGGGCGAGCTGCGGGTTGGCGGCTCCGTCGACAGTGGCCAGAACCAGGCGGCCACCGTAAGAGGCGACGATGGCGCCGAGGGCGGGCTGAAGTCCCGGCGCATAGAACTCGACGACGACCGGAACCCGTGACGAGAGGTCGACGACACTCTCGAAGCTCGCGTCGGTGACGGCGACCACGACACCGCCCGTCGGGACGGCGGCACCGCCCGAACCGGGTGCGGGCTGCGGCGCATTCGCCCGGCGCACGAGTGCCGAGAGATCGACCGCACCGCGCAGGCTCGGACCAGGGACGTTGCTCACGCGTTCCAGTCTGACATCACGGGACTGTGCATTACAGGACTGCGCATCACGGCACCTCGGTCGCCGAGATCAGCCCCTGCGCGAAGCCCAGCAGCTGGACCTTCTTGCCCGACTCGGTGACCGGGGGCACGTAGAACAGCAGCTGAAGGCCGTAGGTCGCGATGATGCCCTTCGTGCTCTGCGTCTTTCCCGACAGAGCCTGCGCCGCCGGGAAGGGGTTGATGGCGGCACCGGCCTCGGTGGGTGTCACGGTCTCGACGTCATCCAGATCGACCGCGACGATCTGACCGGAGTCGTTCGTGCCGAACGCGATCGGCTCGCTCTTGCCCGGCCCGTTCGAGAAGGCGATCGTGGCCGTGGTCGGCAGTTGCGATGCGGTCTTCTGCTTGTAGTCATGCCCGACCACGGTGCGCAGCTTGTCGCCCGCCGCCGCGAACAGGTCGTTCTTCTTGCTGGCGTCGCCCTTGATCAGGATGTCGCCGTATGCGGCGGCGAGTTCGGACGGCGCCAGGATGCCGAGCTTGTTGTCGTTGGGCAACCGGGCGGCCCCCAGCGTCGCGGGAGCCACATCGGGAACGTCGAGTTCGAGCGTCATCAGGTACTCGACCTTGTAATTCTCGCGCGGCGACTGCTGCACCAGCATCATCGCGATGGGGGCGGCCTTCTTGTCCGACTTCTTGCCGATCACGACGAACACCGCACGCGGCCAACTGTCGCTCTGCTGCGGCAGGGCGACCTGGACATCCCAGTTCGGGATCGAGGGCAGGATGGGGATGGCAGCGCTCGCCGCGTGAATCGCGTAGTTCGCCGTCCGCAGCTGGAGGGCCGGCCCGGCCAGGCGGGTCGCCGCGAGCTTCGTGTCGCCCTTGGCGTCGGCAAGCCCGACCGTGTGGATGATGTTGGCCACGATGTGCTTCACCTGCGGCTCGGTGACCGCCACCTGCTGCAATCCCGCTGCACCCGGCACGGTGGAGGTCGGCGTCGGCGAGGACGAGCTGCCGGTCGGCGAACCGATGAGCGAGCATCCCGACAGCATCAGGGTGCCGGCGAGAATGACTCCCGTCGCGGCGAAGTTGCGGCGGCGTCCCCGCCGGGTCGGCGCTTCGATCGCCGGCTGCGCTCCCGTGCGGCCGCGCTTGAGCTGCGGCGGCTTCGGATTGCGCGGCTGCTTGCGACGCGGACCGCTGCGGCGCCGGGCGTGCACGAGCGCCCAGAGGAAGGCGATCAGTCCCGCGAGCAGGGCGCCGATGCCGCCGATGATCAGCGGCCCGGACCAAGGCGCCGAGTTGTCGAGCGGCCAGGTGATCGAGATGTGACGGGGCGCGGGCTTCTTGCCGTCGGCCATGATGATTACCGAGGCCGTGTCGGGCACGTTGATCGTGCGGATCAGTTGCGTCTTGCCGCTGAACTCGTCGACCCACAGGTCTGATCCGACAGCCGACGGGGCCGTCGAATCCCTGCCAGGGACGAGCTTCGACGTCAGCTGCTGAGTCTTGGTGTTGAAGCTCACCCGGTTGTACGTGGTCTTGCCCACCCAGGCTTGAACGTCGTCAGCACGTCCGTCGGCGATGAACACCGTCGAGCTGCCCGAGACGGTGAGGCTCTGACTGCCTTCGAACGCGCGAAGCGCGGGACCGTCGATGACGGTGATCGGCGCGGTCGAGTCGGTCGTCACCGCCGCGGTGTACGAGGCGGGACCGGCAAGGATGGTGCGCTGGGCGATGCCGTACCCGATCGACACGAATGCCAGCAGGAACAGCACGATCGCCACTACGAATCGCAAAAGATCGAACTCCTCATTTGGTGCCGCCCCCGCGGACTAGGAAACCGGGGCAGCAGACAAAGACACACCAGGCTACCCGATGCCCTTCCCCCAACCGCGGTGCAGTGCTGGGAGAAAGCTGGGAGTGACCTGAGTCGGCGACGGCATTCCCGGGTGGCCGCGCCATATCCGGCGGCTACACTCGGAGGGTTCCCCTCGCCCGTTTCCGGGTCGAATCACGACGAGAATCCAGCCAAGGAGCGACACTGTGGCGGCAGACGACACGGGCTTCGGCACCGAACTTCGCGGGTACCGGAAAGACGAAGTCGACCAGGCGGTCAACGACCTCCGACGCGAACTGATCAAGGCGAACGCCGACAAGGCCGATCAGGCGAAGGAGCTCAAGCGGCTCCAGGCGGTCGCCGAAGACCTGCAGGCCGAGCTCGATGAGGTCGGCAGTCCGACCTATTCCGGTCTGGGCACGCGTCTGGAGAACACCCTCCGCGTGGCCGAAGAGCAGTCGACCCGCCTGATCAGCCAAGCCGACATCGACGCCGAGAGGCTCCGTGCGAGCGTCGCTGCCGAGGTGCAGCAGCTGCGGCAGGAGGCCGCAGAGCACGCGGACAAGCTCATCGGCGACGCGCAGGCGCAGGTCGACCAGATCACCTCCGGGGCGCGCGACGAGGCGGAGTCCGTCGTGTCACGGGCACGCGCGGAGGCCGAGACGCTCACCAATGACGCGCTGCGGGAGGCCGCCGCGATCCGCGGGGCTGTCGCGACCGAGGTGGCAGAGAGCCGTGCCGCAGGCAAGCGCGAGATCGCGGCGCTGCGTGCCGAGACCGAGCGCGAGATCGCCGAGCTGAAGGTCGTCGCTCAGCGCGAGGTCGCCGAGGCGCGCGAAGCCGCGGCCGAACTGGCTCGGGACACCGAGCGCGGACGAGCCGAGTTCGAGGCCGAGAATGCACGTCGGCGCGCCGAACTCGAGCACGACCTCGAAGAGGGCCGCACCAACCTCGCCCGCGAGACCGCGGACGCGCGCACCCAGCTCGAGAACGACACCGCGGCCGCCAACGCCGAACTCGCGGCGGACACCGACAAGGCCCGCGCCGACCTGGATGCACGCACCCAGAAGGCCGCGGCCGAGCACGCCGCCAAGGTGGCCAAGTGGAAGTCGGAGCGGGAGGCGATGTCGGCCACCGCCAAGGCCGAACTCGCTGCCGAGATCGCCCAGCAGCGGGCAGCGCTCGAGGCCGAGGTCACCACCAAGCGCACCGAGATCGACCAGGAGGTCGTCGCCAAGCGCGCTGCGATCGACGCCGAACTCGAGGCGAAGCGCGCGACGCACGACGCCGAACTGAGCCATGCCCGCAACGAGCAGGAGGCCGAGCTCACCGGCGCCCGCACCGCATGGGAGGCCGAGCTGACGGGGGCGCGCGACTCGCTGGCCGCCGAGCTGATCGGGCAGCGCGCAACACACGACACGGAGCTCGCGAAGGCCAAGGCCGCGCATGCCTCCCAGCTCGACAAGGAGCGTGCAGACCACGATCGCGAGCTGGCGCGCCAGCGCGAAGAGGTCGCCCACGAGCTCGAGAACCATCGGGCGCGCATCGCGCACGAGACCGACACCCAGGCGACCACCCTGGCCGCTGCCGCGGCGCAGGCGCGTGCCGACCTCGAGGTCGAGCTGACGGCGCGCCGCGACGAGGCCGAGAAGGAGTACGTGGCCAAGCAGCAGGAGGCCGCGGCATCCACCCAGAAGTACCTCGACGAGGCCACGGCCCAGCTCACGGAGGCCACCGCACGCGCCGCCGCGAAGCGTGCAGAGGCCGAGAAGCTCGAGACCGAGTCGAAGGCCGCCGCGAAGTCTCTCACCGAGGAGGCCAAGGCGCACGCCAAGGAGGTGCTCAGCAACGCCGAGAGCCGCGCCAAGGCGATGCTCAAGGACGCCGAGAAGAAGTCGGCAGCACTGCTGAAGGATGCCGAGCAGCGCCTCGAGCAGATCCGGGTCGAGCGCGAGGCCGTCGCCGGCTACATCGCGAACCTGCGCGGCGTGCTGGACTCCGCGGACCGCGCGGCGGCCGACCACGGGTTCCCCTCGGTCGCTCCCGAGCCCGTCACGGCGGCGACGCCTGTGGTGGAGGCGGCACCCGAGTCGGCACCCGACGCGTCACCCGACGACGCGGCGGAGAGCTCCGGCGACGACGCGGCTGACGGTGCGGACGACGCACCCGGTGACGGCGGGGTCGACGAGCAGACCCGCGAACGCGAACACGCCAACTGACGCGGCAGGTCCGGCGCGGGGCCTCCGCTAGCCTCGGATCACCCCTGGAGAAGGGCGCCATGACGAAAGGCTTCAGCCGGTGAAGATCCAGAACGCGTTCCGCCTCGGCCTCTTCGGGGGGCTGGGGGTGCTGGTCGCCATCGTGATCGGGGCCGGGCTGACGACGCTCGCCACGATCCTGACCTACGTCGGGGCCGCCCTGTTCCTCGCGCTGGGCATCGACCCGGCGGTCTCGTTCCTTCAGCGGCACGGTTTTCCGCGCTGGGCGGCGATCCTGACGGTGCTGGCGGCGATCCTCGCGGTGTTCGCCGGCCTCGTGCTCGCCGTCATCCCGGTGATCATCGATCAGGTCAACAACCTGATCGCGAGCGTGCCGGACATCGTCAACGCGCTGATCAAGGACAACGCCATCCAGCACTGGTGGAATCACACCCTGCCGTGGCTCCCCTTCGACGATGTCGTGACCAACGTCCAGGACTTCTTCACCAAGAACATCGGAACGATCACCGGCGGGGTCTTCCAGACCGTGTTCACCATCGCGTCAGGCGCGTTCGGAGTCGTGATCGTGCTGATCCTGACCCTGTACTTCGTCGCATCCCTGTCGAGCATCAAGCGCGGGCTGTACCAGCTCGTCCCGGCGACGAAGCGCGAGAAGTTCATCGACATCGCCGAGCAGATCAGCCACGCGGTCGGGCGATTCGTGCTCGGTCAAGGAGCACTGGGGCTCACCAACGGCATCCTGAGCTTCATCTTCTTCACGATCCTGTTCTTCTGCGGCGTCAACGTGAAGTACTACGCCCTGCTCGCGTTCATCGCCTTCCTGTTCTCACTGATCCCCCTGGTGGGCACGATCACCGGGTCGACCATCATCTGCCTGCTCGTGCTGCTGTTCAACGGCTGGCCGACCGTGATCTGGCCGATCGCCTACTACCTCGTCTACATGCAGGTCGAGGCGTACGTGATCAGCCCGAACATCATGAACCGCGCCGTCAAGGTGCCGGGCGTGGTGGTGGTGATCGCCGCGCTGGCCGGCGGCACGCTGCTCGGCATCCTCGGCGCCCTCGTGGCGATTCCGGTCGCCGCAGCCGTGCTCCTGATCATCAAGCAGGTCGTCGTGCCGAGGCAGAACGAGCTCTGAGTCCTCTGGCGCGCCGGCGCTTCTGCGGCGCGCGGTGCGGCGCCCTCAGTGTTGCACGGGGAGGCCTTCCTGCTCCCACTGGGTGATGCCACCCAGCACGTTGACCGCGTCGTGACCCTGCTGCTCGAGCGCGTTCACGACCCGCGCACTGCGGCCGCCCGCGTGGCAGATGACGTAGAAGGTGCCGTCCGGCAGCTCGTCCAGGTGCTCCGTGAGGGTGCTCATCGGCATCACGCGTGCCCCAGGGATGCTGGCTGCCGCGACCTCGTCCGGTTCGCGGACGTCGATCAGCACGGCATCGTTGCCCAGGGCGGCGAACTCGGTGGGGGTGACGGACTTCATGTCGGGGATCCATTCCATTCGGTGGGCAGCGGAAGTGCTGCTGGGTTGACGCGGTCGACGATCTCGGTGAGCACGCGGCGCGTCTGCTTCTCGCCCACCCACAGGTGCTTGCCGCCCTCGACGGCGACGACCTCGGCATCCGGGACCACGGCGAACCGCTCGCGTGCTTCCGCCGGGCGCAGGTAATCGTCGAACTCGGGGATCACCGCGATCAACGGGATGCCGCTCCCGGCCCAGGCCGCCAGGTCACCCTGGCCGGCGCGGTGCAGAGGGGGCGAGAGCAGGATCGCGCCCGCAATGGGATGTTCGAGCCCCCACTTGAGCACGACCTCCGTGCCGAACGACCAGCCGAGTAGCCACGGGTCGGGCAGCGAGAGCTGCTGCACGAACTCCATCGCGGCGGCCAGATCGTGACGTTCCTCGATGCCGTCGCCGAAGTCACCCTGCGAGGTGCCGCGGGGCGACGTGACGCCGCGGAAGTTGAAGCGCAGCACCGCGAGGTCGGCGAGCGCGGGCAACCGCGCCGCTGCCTTGCGCAGGATGTGCGAGTCCATGAAGCCGCCGTGGGTCGGCAGCGGATGCAGGCACACCAGGGTGGCGACGGGCGGCTTCTCGACGGGAAGCGCCAACTCCCCCACCAGCGTCAGCCCGTCGGAGGTGTGCAGTTCGATGTCCTGGCGGCGCGCGGGCAGTTCGACGCCGCCGCTGATCTCGATGCCTGTGCTCTGCCCCTCGCTCACGTGCTGATCTTCCAGCAGTGCGTGTGCCAGTGGCGCCGCCCGGCCAGGTCATCCGCAGGCCCCATGATGCCGTCCGCCCGCCACGCGACCAGATGCGCCGTGCCCGGCGTGATCTCCAGGCCGCAGCCCGGGCAGAGATAGCTCTTGACCGCGGAGCTCGCGGCCTGCGGCTGGACGTTCCACAGCCCGTCGCGCTTCGTCTCGACGCGCAGCCGACCCATGAGCGCGCGTTCCAGGTCGAGTGGTTCGGGTTCCTGCTCGTGCCCGCGTGCAGAGCGCGGACGGTTCGAGCGAGGCATATGGCCAAGTCTAAACAGCCGGTTCGCGGATAGAGTTTCAGAGGTGGCGCCCACAACAGCGCCCGACATTCGTGCGCTCACAAGGCGCGGTATCCAGGAGAAGACAATGACGTCGCCCAGCCTCGTTTCGACCCAGCCCGTTTCGACCCAGCCCGTTTCGACCCAGCCCGTTTCGACCCAGTCCGTTTCGACCCACCCGCTCTCGTCCGTTCCCCTCGATCACGAGCGGGTGCTGATCACCACCGGTCACCGCTCCGGGTTGACCATCATCGTCGCGGTCCACTCGACCAAGCTCGGCCAAGCCCTCGGTGGGGCGCGCATGTGGCAGTACGAGAACTGGACGGATGCCCTCGCCGATGCGCTGCGGCTCTCGGCCGCCATGACGCTCAAGAACTCGGCAGCCGGCCTGGCCCGCGGTGGCGGCAAGTCGGTGATCCACGTGCCGATGGGGACCGTTCTCACCGATGCGCAGAAGCGCGACGCAATGCTCGACCTCGGGGATGCGATCGAGAGCCTGGGCGGCAGCTACATGACCGCCGAAGACGTCGGAACGAGCGCACAACTCATGGCGATCGTGGCGGAACGAACTGCGCACGTCTGCGGCCTTCCGCCTGAGCAGGGAGGAGTCGGTGAACCGGCCGACGCGACGGCAGCCGGGGTGCACGCCGGCATCCTGGCGACGCTCGACGCGCTGTGCGGCAGCCGCGACCTCGCCGGCCGGCACATCGTGATCTCGGGCCTCGGCCAGGTGGGCGGGCGTCTGGCCCGCTCGCTCGCGGCAAAGGGGGTGCGCCTCAGCGTGGCCGACGTCAACCCGGACAAGAAGGCGCTCGCCGACGAACTCGGGGCGACCTGGGTCGAGGTGGCCGACGCTCATCGGATCGACGCCGACCTCTTCGTGCCCTGCGGCCTCGGTGGCGTGCTGACCCCGGAGGTCATCTCCGAGTTGGGCGCCCGGGGGGTCGTCGGCGCCGCGAACAACCAGCTCGCCCGGCGCGACGGGGCCGAGGCGCTCGCCGCGCGCGGCATCCTGTGGGCTCCCGACTTCGTCGTCAACGCCGGCGGGGTGATCTATCTCTCGATGGCCTCGGAACCGAACGCGGATGCTGCAGCCATCGACGCCCGCGTCGAGGCGATCGGCGACACGGTCACCACGATCTTCCGCCAGGCCGAGCAGAACCATACGACCACCCTGGAAGCCGCCGAAAGCCTCTCAGCGGCGCGCCTCGCCGCCTAGAAAAGGGCACTGTCTCAGTACCACCCCTTGGCCTGGCTGTGGTTCCAGGCGCCGCATGGTGTGCCGTAGCGCGCGGTGATGTAGCCGAGGCCCCAGGTGATCTGCGTGGCGGGATTGGTCGCCCAGTCGGCGCCGGCGCTCGCCATCTTGTCGCCCGGGAGCGCCTGCGGGATGCCGTATGCGCCCGAGCTGGTGTTGAGCGAGTACACGTTCCAGTGGGATTCCCGGTTCCACAGGGCGACCAGGCAGTCGAACTCGCTGCTGCCCCATCCGCGTGCGGTGAGCATCTCGAGGGCGATCGCCTGCGCCGTTCCGGGATCGGGGATGCCGGCCGCGGGCGCCGGCTTGGCCGTCACGATCTTCGTCACCTTGAATCCATCGCGGGTGACCGCGTCGACCGCGTCCACGTCGATCGCGTAGCTCTGACCCGCGACGTGCGTGCCCGAGGCGAGCACATCGGCTTGGCTCGGGATGTGCGGCGACGCGAGCGTCACCCCGACCAGAGCCATGCAGGCGAACGCCGCGAACACCGGGAGGGAGCCCGGGGTGCGGACATGCCGCTCCTCGTGCGCCACTTCGACCGCTGGTCGATAGTGCGCCCCCCGACGCTGATAGCCGCTCACAATGGCACCAGTCTACGCAGGGCCCCTGTCAGCCCCCCGGAAATCGCTCTCCCCAGATCGGGTGAGACGCGCCCAGGGTCGGCCGCGAACCGCGGAAACGCCTCAGCGCACCGCGAGCATGACGCGGGTGACGGCGTCGAGCAGAAGGTCGACCTGAGCCTCCTGATAGCCACCGCGTTGCCCGTGAAAGGCGGAGGTGCGCACCTCGTCGATGCTCAGCGCCTTGCCCTTCTGGAAGTACTGCGCGACGCGGTCGGTGAGGGCATCGACCTCACGGACCGAGTAGCCCAGTGTGAGGATCGAGACGCGGCGGAAACGCTTGCCGCGCGGTCGAACGATGCGGTCGAGGATGGTCTGGGCCCCGCTGCGCGCACGCGCGTACCAGGCCTGGTCTCCGGCCTGAGCCATCGCGCGCTCGCGCTCACGCAAGGCGAACGCGTCTTCGAGGCGCTCGAGCGCGGCATCCACGTGATCGGGCGAATAGCCGCCCTTGCGCATCGTGAACCCGGTGTCGCGGATCGAGTCGGCGGTGACCAGCGTCGCGCCGGCCCCCTCGGCGGTGTACGCACGACGGGCATCTTCGAGGAAGTCTTCGACCTCGTCGACGTCGTAACCGAGTTTCGATCTGCGGGCGTGCGGAAACGTCGAGCTCACCCGGGCAATGGTACCCGAGCCTGCCTGAGCGTCAGCGCGCCGTTCCTACCACCAGGAAAATCACGTAGGCGACCGCGGCGCTCGGCAGGATCGAGTCCAGTCGGTCGAGGAAGCCGCCGTGGCCCGGCAGCCAGGTGGAGATGTCTTTGACGCCGATGTCCCGCTTGATCAGCGACTCGGTGAGGTCGCCGGCCGTTCCGACCAGGGCGAGCAGCACACCCATGACCAGGCCAACCCACCACGGCTGATGCAGCATCAGGATCGCCAGCAGGATGCCCGCCACCACGGCGAACACGATCGAGCCCGCGAACCCCTCCCAGGTCTTCCCGGGGCTGATATTGGGGGCGAGCTTGTGACGGCCGAACCGCAGCCCCGTGACATAGGCGCCGATGTCGGTCACCACGACGGTGATGATCGAGGCCAGTGTCCACCACTCGCCGCCGTCCGAGCCGGTGAGCACGAGGTAGAAGCCGGCCATGAAGGTGACATAGATCTGGATGAGGGCGCCGGCCCCGAGATCCAACCAGACCGCGCGCGCGCCGGTCCGGTGGCTCGGGCGGATGGCGAGTTCGATCAGCCGGTAGAGCGAGACGAGGATCACGGCGCCGATCGTGGCCAGCCACAGGCCCTGCACGTGGAAGAAGAACGCCAGCGGCACGACCGCGACGGCCACCACCGTGGATGCCACCCGCGGGATGTCGCGGCCCGCCTGCCGCAGCGCGCTCGACAGCTCGAACACGGTGAAGCCGATCAGGCCGGCCCCGAAGATGATGAACAGCCACTTGAGATTGGGGATGATCAGGCTGGCGAGGAACACTCCGCCCAGGGCCACGCCGATTCCGATCGCGGCCAGCAGGTTGCGGCCCGTGCGGGCGCGGATCTTCTCCTGCGTCGCGTCGAACTGGGCGCGGGCCTCCAGGCCTCTCGCCTCGAGGTCGGCGCGCACCTCCTGGGCGCGTGCCTCGAACTCTGCGCGGGTCGGGGGATGCTTCTTCGCGTGCGGCTCGGGGGGGATCGACATCAGACCTCGAGCAGTTCGGCTTCTTTGCGCTTGAGCGCGTCGTCGATCGCGTCGACGTGCGACTTGGTCACGCTGTCGAGCTCTTTCTCTGCCCGCGAGATGTCGTCTTCGCCGACCTCTTTGCTGAGCGCGTCGAGGTCGTCTTTCGCCTTGCGGCGCACATTGCGGATCGCCACCTTCGCGTCTTCGCCCTTGGCCCGGACGATCTTGACGTACTCCTTGCGCCGATCCTCGGTCAACTCGGGCATCGTCACGCGGATGATGTTGCCGTCGTTGGTCGGCGTGGCGCCGAGGTTCGGAAAGGCCACGATCGCCTTCTCGATCTCTTTGAGCGCCGTCTTGTCGTACGGCGTGACGATCAGCGTGCGGGCCTCGGGGTTCTGCAGGCTGGCCAGCTGCGCGAGGGGCGTCGGCGTGCCGTAGTACTCGACCATGATCTTGAGGAACAGGGCAGGGTTGGCCCGACCGGTGCGCACGGTGGCGAAGTCGTCTTTTGCCACCTCGACCGCACGGTTCATCTTGTCCGTCGCCTCGGCGAGAACGTCACTGATCACGGCACACTCCTTCGAAACCCGTTGCCGCAAGCTTACGGTGTGGCGGTGAAGTCGATCAGTTGCTCGACTCTGCCCAGCAGGGCCGGCTCGAGGTCGTGGTAATCGCGCACGGACGCGAGGATGCGCTGCCAGGCAGCCGCGATGTCCGCCTGATCGTCGTGCGGCCAGCCCAGTGCCGCGCAGACCCCGTGCTTCCACTCGATGCCCCGCGGGATCACCGGCCACGCGCTCAGCCCGAGCCGGGCCGGCTTGACGCCCTGCCAGACATCGATGAAGGGATGCCCGACCACCAGCACGTGCGGGCTCGCCACCTGCTCGGCGATCCTGCTCTCTTTCGAACCCGGGACCAGGTGGTCGACGAGGACGCCGATGCGGCGCTCGGGACCGGGTCGCACCTCGCGCAGCACCTCCCCCAGGTGATCGATGCCGTCCAGGTACTCGACGACGATGCCCTCGGCGCGCAGATCGGATCCCCAGACCTTCTCCACCAGTTCGGCGTCGTGACGGCCCTCGACGAAGATGCGGTGGGCGCGCGCCACCCGGGCGCGTTGTTCGTCGGCCGGCGTCTGAGCGAACGAGCCGGATGCGGTGCGCAACTGGCCAGCTCGGGGCGCCACCTGCGTCGGCGCCCGCAGCACCACCGGCTTGCCGTCGACGAGGAACCCCGGGCCCAGCGGGAACACCCGTCGCGCCCCGTGCCGGTCCTCGAGCTCGACGGTCCCCCTCTCGACCCGCGTCACTGCGCCCACGAACCCGTCAGGAAGCTCGAGGACCTCGCCCGGGGAAGCATCGACCGTCGGGATGGCGCGGGCTGCGTTGGCCGCGCGGGCGTCCGCCAGCACGTCGGAGCCGTAGCGGTCGAACGGCTCAGGCAAGTGCGAACGCGAACAGGACGAAGACGGCGATCCAGCCGAAGAGGACCACCAGCAGAGTCGCCAGCGCGACCGGCCACGCCCGGCGCCGGCGCGAGATCAGCAGCACGGTGATCGCGGCCCCGATCAGGGCGAGAAGCGCGATGATCGCTCCGCCGCCGATCAGCGCGGCGGGATTGACCCAGTGCGATCCCGCGAAGGCCGCGATGATGTCGAACACGGCGCCGATGAGATACGCGCCCAGGGTCAGGATGAGCAGCAGGACGGCCGAGGCGATGTTCGCCGGCTCGTGCCGCCCGACCTGCTTCGCCACCGTCTGCGGGGTGTGAGTCTCGTACGAGGTCATCAGGCGGTCACCAGGGTGCCGATCTTCTCGCCGCGCAGGGCCTTGGTGATGTTGCCTGCGGGCTCCATGCCGAAGACGACCATCGGCATCCTGTTGTCCATGCAGAGGCTGAACGCGGTGGAGTCGACGACCTTGAGGCCCTGCACCAGGGCGTCCTGGTAGCTGAGTGTGTCGAGCTTGCGCGCCGTCGGATCGGTGTGCGGGTCGGCGGTGTACACGCCGTCGACGCCGTTCTTGGCGACCAGCACCGCGTCGGCGCCGATCTCGAGCGCGCGCTGGGCGCTGACGGTGTCCGTCGAGAAGTAGGGAAGCCCGGCGCCTGCTCCGAAGATGACGATGCGGCCCTTCTCGAGATGGCGCTCGGCGCGCAGCGGGATGTAGGGCTCGGCGACCTGGGTCATGGCGATCGCGGACTGGACGCGAGGCTGGGCGCCCGCCTGCTCGAGGAAGTCCTGCAGCGCGAGAGCGTTCATCACGGTGCCGAGCATGCCCATGTAGTCGGCACGGCCGCGGTCCATGCCGCGCTGGCTGAGTTCGGCTCCGCGGAAGAAGTTGCCACCGCCGACCACCACGGCGATCTCGACGCCCTCGGGATCGTTGGCGTCTTTCGGTGCCGCTTCGGCGATCTCTTTGGCGATGCTGCTGACGACGTCGGGGTTCACCCCGAGCGCGCCGCCTCCGAACGCCTCCCCCGACAATTTCAGGAGTACACGACGTCGGCGTTCGGTCATTGCTGTCCTCCAGCGGCGGGGTGGAAGGGGTTCGGTTCAGGCTAACAGTCGCTCTCGGATGCCCGCCTCACGCGGCTCAAGCGAATGGGTCGTGAATCCGGGTCAGTTCCAGGCTGCGCAGCCACAGCTCGCGGCGCGCGACCGGATCGAAGGCCTGCTCGTGCGGCTGGGCCTCCCGCTGCCGGTCGTAGAACCGGCCGGTCTTGCCGTCGAGCTCGGGATCGAGGGCCAGCCGCGCCGTGGCATCCACTCCCGCCTCGAGGGTGTCGATGGGGTCGACGCCGTTGGCGAGCACCATCTTGGTCGGCATGTAGGTCGAGGGATGCAGGCTGTTCACGGTGATCTCACTGGTCGGCAGCTTGTGGGCGAGCTCGATCCCGAACATGATCTGCGCCAGCTTCGACTGGTTGTACGCCCGTTGTCCGGTGTAACCGTGGGTGAGCATCAGATCGCCCAGGTCAAGAGCCTGTTGCCCGAGGGATGCGACCATCACGATGCGGGCCGGTCCGTCCGCGGTGCGCGACGAGCGCATCCGCTGGATCAGCCCCATCGTCAGGCGGAACCCCGCGAGGTAGTTGACGGCGAATCGGAGCTCGTAGCCGTCGGCACTCACTCGGCGCTCGTGGCCCTCTGGCTCTCCGCTGCCGATGCCCGCATTGTTGATCAGCACGTCGAGCCGGTCAGTCATGCCGGCGACGTCCTCGGCGAGCCGTGCCACCTCGTGCAGATCGGCCAGGTCGGCGCAGACCGCACGGGGGCGTTCGGCTCCGGATGCGGCGATCTCATCCGCCACCGAGGCGAGCCGCTCGGCGTCCCGCCCGTGCAGGATGAGCCGGGCGCCCGAGGACGCCAGACGATCCGCCAGCGCCCGCCCGAGCCCATCGGTGGCGCCGGTCAGGAGGATGACGGGATTTTCGCGCACACCTTCAGGCTAGCGACAAGCGAAAAGCCCCGAGCGCGCTGGAGCTGGGAGCGAGGGCCATTTCTGGCCCTCGCTCGACGCCAGCGCCGAGGCCCGCCTCGGGCCTCGGGTCACGTCGGTCGCTTTACGCGCCGACCTTGAAGCGGGCGAATCCGCTGATGGTCAGCTTGGCGTCGGCGACGACCTTGCCGACCGTCAGCTTGTTGTCGCGGGCGTAGTCCTGCTCGAGCAGCGCGACCTGCTTGAAGAAGGCCCCGAGACGACCCTCGACGATCTTGGGCAGGGCCGCCTCGGGCTTGCCCTCCTCGCGGCTGATCTGTTCGACGATGCGGCGCTCGTTCTCGACCTCGGCCGGCGGTACGTCATCGCGCGACAGGTACACCGGGTCGGCGAACGAGATGTGCTGGGCGATGCTGCGCGCGGTCTCCGCGTCGTCACCGCTGTAGGCGACGACGACACCGATCTGCGGCGGCAGGTCTTTGCTCGTGCGGTGCAGGTAGACGGCGTAGTGGTCGCCGCTGAGGCGCACGAGACGACGCAGCTCCACCTTCTCGCCGATGGTCGCGGCCTGGTCTTCGATCAGCGACGCGACGGTGCCCGATCCGACCTTGGTGGCCAGGGCGGCATCCACCGTCTCGGCGCCCGAGTCGGCAAGGGCCTGCGAGATGCTGTCGGCCAGCGCGACGAACTTCTCGTTCTTGGCGACGAAGTCGGTCTCGCAGGCGAGCTCGAACATCGTGACGGCGGTCGCGCTCTCGACGACGGCGATCAGGCCCTCGCTGGTGGAGCGGTCGGCGCGCTTCGCGTTTCCCTTGGCGCCCTTGAGGCGCAGGATCTCGACGGCCTTCTCGATGTCGCCATCGGCCTCGACCAGGGCGTTCTTGGTGTCGACCATCCCGGTGCCCAGGCGCTCGCGCAGGGTCTTGACGTCTTCCAGGCTGAAGTTGGCCATGGATCTGTTCCTTACTGGTTCGAAGTGAAAATCGGGAGTGGGCCGCGACTACTTGGCGGCGGGCTTCTTGGCGGCCGGCTTCTTCGCGGCGGCCTTCTCAGCGGCGACCACCTCGGCGGCCTCGGCGGTCGGCTCGCTCGGAACGGCCTCCTCGGCCTCGATGCGCGCCTCGGTCTCTTCGTCGGTCTCCGGGTGGTGGTGGATGACGACGGCGGGATCGGCCTGAGCCGTCGCCTCGGCAAGCGCCGCGGCATCCGCGTCGTTCTCCTCGGTCGGCGTCTCGGCGGCGACGATCTCGGCGATCTCCTCGGCCTTGGCGGCCGGGGTCTCGTCCTTCTGGTCGACGGCCTCGATGCGCTCCGCGGTGCTCTGCGGGGTCTCCGACGCCTCGAGCAGCTCGCGCTCCCACTCGGCGAGGGGCTCGACGGCGCTCACGTTGCCCGACTCCTCGGTCTTCTGGTGGCGCTGGATGAGGCCCTCGGCCACGGCATCCGCGATGATGCGGGTGAGCAGGCCCACCGAGCGGATCGCGTCGTCGTTGCCCGGGATCGGGTACTGGAGCTCGTCGGGGTCGGCGTTGGTGTCGAGGATGCCGATCACCGGGATGCCGAGCTTCGTGGCCTCGTTCACCGCGAGGTGCTCGCGCTTGGCGTCGACGACCCAGATGGCCGACGGCGTCTTCGTGAGGTTGCGGATGCCGCCCAGGGTCTTGTGCAGCTTGTCGAGCTCGCGGCGCTGGATCAGGAGCTCCTTCTTGGTGAAGCCCTTGGTGGTGTCGTCGAAGTCGATCTCTTCCAGCTCCTTCATGCGCGCCAGGCGCTTGGAGACGGTCTGGAAGTTGGTGAGCAGACCGCCGAGCCAGCGCTGGTTCACGTAGGGCTGGCCGACGCGCGTCGCCTGCTCGGCGATGGCCTCCTGGGCCTGCTTCTTGGTGCCGACGAAGAGGATGGTGCCGCCGTGGGCAACCGTCTCCTTGACGTAGTCATAGGTGGTGTCGATGTGCTTCAGCGACTGCTGGAGGTCGATGATGTGGCTGCCCGAGCGCTCGGTCAGGATGAAGCGCTTCATCTTCGGGTTCCAGCGACGGGTCTGGTGTCCGAAGTGGACGCCGCTGTCGAGCAGCTGGCGGATGGTGACGACGGCCATGGTCGTGTTCCTTTTCTGGGCAGGCGTGGGCCCGCTCGGTTTCTCAGTTGTTCGCCGCTCACCGGATGGTGGCGATCCCTGGTGCCCGGGCGCACATCCACTTCCACGTCTTTCGACGTGGTGACTGAAGGGTGTGGAGGCCGGTGCCGCGTCGGTGGCCTTTCGGCACCGTCGCGTGGGCACGCGTAGTCACTCGACCGAAGTCAAGTGCGGTGTTCAGTGTAGCAGCGCGCGAGGGATTCCTCCCCCGCGGTTCGTAGGACGGGGCTCTCCCCCGCCGACGACCTCGACCACCCACTGCCCCGCGATCCGTCCAGGCTGACGTCATGTGGCTCCGGATGCTGGCACTCGCACTCTTCGTCGGTGCGGCCGTCGGCGGCTCACCGGCGCCCGCGGCGGGGTCCCCGCCTGCCGCTCACCTCGGAGCGTGGAGCTGGCCGGTCTCCGGGGCGCACGCCCTCGCGCGACCGTATGTCGCACCAGCTGGGCCGTATGGCGCGGGCCATCGGGGCATCGACATCCGCCCACCGTCGGGTGCCGAGGCGGGGGCGCAGGTGCTCGCGCCCGCCGACGGGGTCGTGCACTTCGCCGGCTTCGTCGTGGATCGTCCCGTGCTGTCGATCGAGCACGCGGGCGGGGTGCTGTCGAGTTTCGAGCCGGTGCAGACGACGCTCGTTGCAGGCGATCACGTGAGCCGCGGGCAGGTGATCGGCACGCTGTTGCCCGGACACTGCGTCTCGCCGTGTCTGCACCTCGGCGCGCGGGTCGACGGCGAATATGTCAATCCGCTGCTGTTCCTCGGCGGGGTGGGGTGGTCGGTGTTGTATCCGTCGGGGTGACGGGGAACGTCAGCTTCGTTGTCGGCGGACAGTTCGGTAATGACAGCGGATGCTCACGCCATGAAAGCCGCGCGGTCGCCATGCGACCGCTCAGAGCGAGCTTTCATGCTCTGGGGTGAGCCGCCTGGTAGCTCTGCTTCAGGCGCTCCGCCGAGACGTGCGTGTAGATCTGCGTGGTCGACAGGCTCGCGTGGCCGAGGATCTCCTGCACCGCACGCAGATCCGCTCCCCCGTCGAGCAGGTGCGTGGCGGCGGTGTGCCGCAAGGCGTGCGGCCCCGACGGGCCGCTGCCAGGCAACTCGTGCAGCAGCCCGGCGACCAACTCGTAGACGGATCGCGTGTTGAGGGCAGTGCCGCGGGAGTTGAGGAACAAGGCGCCGGGGTCGGCATTCGAAGCGCCCTGCCGCAGCACCGAGCGCGCCTCTCTCAGATAGCGGTCGAGCGCACGCGCGGCGGGCACCCCGAACGGGACGATCCGCTCCTTGCCGCCCTTGCCCAGCACCCGCGCGGTCAGCCGAGTGCGGTCGATGTCGCCGACTCGGAGGCCGGTGAGCTCGCTCACGCGCATCGCGGAGGCGTAGAGCAGTTCGACGATGGCCTGGTCGCGGAGGGCGACGGGATCCCCGCCGTCCGACCGGGCCGCCAGGCTTTCGAAGATCCCGGTCATCTGCCCGCGGGTCAGGACGCGCGGGAGGTGCTGCTCGGGGCGGGGCGCCTTCAGGCGGGCCGCGGCATCCGCCGATACCGCGCCGGTGGTCACCAACCAGCGCGTGAAACCACGCACGGCGGCCGCGTGGCGCGACAGGCTGGATTTCGCGAGCCCGGCGTTGCTGCCCTGCCACAGCCAGTCGCGCAGAGTCTCGAGGTCGAGCTCGCGCACGTCGACGGCATCCGTCGCCTCGGGCGCTGCGAGCGCCCGCTCTTCCACGAAATCGGCGAGGTCGCTCAGGTCGCCGCGGTACGCCCGGACGGTGTGCGCGCTGAATCCGCGGTCGACCGTCAGATGGCGGGCGAACGCCTCGATCGCGGAGCGCAACTGCATGCGGCCATCGTTACCGCTCCTGCGAGCTCTCTGCCTCAGCCACGCTGAAGTCAGAGGTCTTGCTCGAGAACGCCTCGCGGCGCTCGTCGGGCGTCATCGAGGCCAGCTTCTCGAGGAAGACGCCCGAGAACCCGGCGACCTGCGTGAAGTCGCCGATCGGGACGATCGAATGCGTCACGGTGTCGACGTAGACGTTCACCAGGTTGATCGACTGGCCGCCGTCGACTCCCAGGAGCGTGTCTTGCGGTGCGCTGGTGTCGATCGTGTAGCAGGTGGCCGACGCGACCGAGACGGGGATGCCCGCGAAGGTGCCGTTGGTCGAATAGTGGAGGTGGCCGGCCAGGATGCCGCGCACATCCGTGCCGCGGATCACGTCGGCCAGCTTCTGTTGCTGCTGCAACTCGATGATCGCCATGATCTCGATCGGGCTGGGCAGCGGCGGATGGTGCAGCGCCAGCAGGGTGCCGTGCGCCGCCGGAACGGCGAGCACCTCCTCGAGCCACGACAGTTGCCCGTCGGTGAGCTCGCCGTGGTGGTAGCCCGGCACCGAACTGTCGAGCGCGACGATTCGCAGGCCGTCGATGTCGTAGACGCGGTCCTGTGGACTCACATCATCGGCATCCCCGCCGAACAGGATCGACGAGTACGGCCCGCGTTCGTCGTGGTTGCCCATGACCCAGATGATCGTCGAGCCCATCCGCTTCGCCACGGGCTCGAGCTCGTCGCGCAACCGGACGTAGGCGTCGGGTTCGCCCAGGTCGGCGAGATCGCCGGTGATCACGATTGCGCTGGGGTTGGTGCCGGAGCGCTCGAGCTGCTCGAGCGCGCGAGCGAGGGTGCGATCGGTGTCGAGCTTGCCGTACAGGGGGCGCTTGCCGCCGAGGTAGTGCGTGTCGCTGAGGTGCGCGATGGTGTGGGTCGGCGGCGCGTACTGTCCGAGCTGGATCATGGTGCGCACTCTAGCCGCGGCGAGCCTCCAACTGCTTAACGGTGAACTTCTGCCAGCCGCCGGGTAGTTCGCGCACGATCCCCTCGAGCTCGAGCAGCCCGAGCTCGGCGCGGACCCGGTCAGCGGCGAGCCCCGAGATCGCACCGATCCTGTCCACCGACCGCCCGGAACGATCGCTGAGCGCATCGAGCAGGCGCACCCGGGTTCCTGTGGGGTCGATCGCGGCAGAGATGGCGGGCGCTCGCCCTGAAGAGGGTTGTGCGACCTCCACTGGATCATGATCGCCCATCACCAGTTGAGCCATCTCGTCGGCGTCCGTCACGCAGGTGGCCGGAGTCTCGCGCAGCAGTTTGTGGCACCCCGCCGACGCGGCGCTGGTGACCGGACCAGGGACGGCGCCGACGGGTCGGCCCAAGGAGGCCGCGTGATGGGCGGTATTGAGCGATCCCGAGCGCCACCCCGCCTCGACCACCACGGTTGCTCGGCTGGCCGCGGCGATGAGCCGGTTGCGCTGAAGGAACCTCCACCGCGTCGGCGCGGTGCCGGGCGGCACCTCTGACACGACGACACCGCGCTCGACGATCCGCGTCAGCAGAGCCTCGTGACCGGCCGGGTAGAACCGGTCGACCCCGCCCGCGAGGAACGCCACCGTCGAACCGGCGCTGGCCAGCGCAGCGCGATGTGCGATGCCGTCGATCCCGTACGCGGCCCCCGACACGATCGTGAAGCCACGATCGACCAGCCCGCTGGAGGCCTCGACCGTGACATGTTCGCCGTATCCGGTCGCGGCGCGCGCACCCACGATCGCGATCGAGCGCTCCAACCGACCGAGGAGCGTTCGGTCTCCGCGCGCCCAGAGGGCGAGCGGCGCATGCTCGCCCAGTTCGTCGACGCCGACGGGCCAGTCGGGGTCGCCCGGGACGAGCAGGGCAGCTCCGAAGCGCGCGGCCTGACGCAGAGCCAGCAGCACCGTCGGCACGGATGCGCGCGCCCGCCATCGCTTGACGGCATCCACCAGGTCGTTCTCGTTCAGGTCGTCATCGCCGGCGACGGCGAGCGCCCGGGCGAGCGGGGACACGTCGATGTTCGCGGGGTCGACAGGCGGCCACGGGATCGCGGTGAGCGCAGCCACGGACGCCTCGGCGCCCAGGACGGCCACCAGGTGTCCCGCGTCACGATCCCCCGGCTCTGCGATCGCACTCCAGGCCGCGCGGGCGAAGCGCTCTGCGATGGCGTCGCGATCCAGTTCGGCGTCGTCGGGGCACAGGGCGCGGATCAACGGGGCGACCGTCGATTCCGCCAGGCCGAGGATGGTCATCGTGCTGCCTTTCTCAGGTAGAGCGCTCGGCCGACATGATCGGTGTCGGGGCGCGAGGTGCCGTCGAGGTCGCTGAGCGTCCAGGCCAGCCGAAGCACGCGGTCGTAGCCGCGCATGGTGATCCCACCGCGCTCAAGCGCGCGGTCGAGCCCGGCGGTGGCGCCCTTCGCCGGCGCCCCGACGGGAGAGCGCAGCCACGCACCCGCGACCTGGGCGTTCACGCGCCACGGTGTCGACCGCAGGCGCTCTGCCGCCATCGCGCGCGCCGCCAGGATCCGCTCGCGAGCCGTCGCCGTGTCGAGTCGCGGCAGTTCTGCGCTGGCGCGCAGTTGCGCCGCGGTGATGCGGTGCACATCCATGCGGATATCGACCCGGTCGAGCAGCGGACCACTCAGCCGCCCCAGATATCTCCGCACCGAGAGCGGCGAGCACCGGCAATCCCCGTCGCGGGTGCCCGCGTTGCCGCACGGGCACGGATTGGCCGCGAGCACGAGCTGGAACGACGCCGGGAAACGCGCCGTTGCCGCGGCCCGCGAGATCGCGATCACTCCTGACTCGAGCGGCTGTCGCAGCGCGTCCAATGCGGCGGGCGCGAACTCCGGCGCCTCGTCGAGGAACAGCACGCCATGCGCCGCGCGTGCGGCCGCGCCCGGCCGGATCACACCGCTGCCGCCGCCGACGATCGCCGCGGCACTGGCGGTGTGATGCGGCGCCTCGAGGGGCGGCCGGGTCGACAGCCCTCCGCGAACGGGGATGCCCGCGAGCGAACGGATCGACGCGACCTCGAGCGCCTCCTCGGCGGTGAGATCGGGCAGCAGCCCCGGAAGCCGGGCGGCCAGCATCGTCTTGCCCGCGCCGGGAGGCCCGAGCAGGTAGACGTGGTGGCCGCCCGCCGCGGCGACCTGCATCGCCTCCACGGCATCCGGGTTGCCGATCACGTCGGCGAGATCGCCCGTGTCATCGAGCGCCGGCGTCGGTACGGTCGGCATCAGCGGCTCGAGCGGGATCGGCTCGAGCTCGGCTCCGTGCCAGATCGCGGCGTCGCGCAGTGAAACCACCGGGACCACCCGAACACCGGGCACGAGCGCGGCCTCGTCGGCATTCCCCGCGGGGACGACGACCGTGTCGAACCCGGCCCGCACCGAGGCGAGCACCGCGGGGAGGATGCCGGCCAAGGGCCGCAGCCTGCCGTCCAACCCGAGCTCGCCGAGGTGCACGACGCGGGCGACCGACTCGGCGGAGACCTGTCCGTCGGCAGCCAAGGTCGCCATCGCGATCCCGAGATCGAAGCCGGATCCGTGCTTGGGCAGAGCGGCAGGCGAGAGGTTCACCGTGAGTTTGCGAGACGGCAGGGGCACACCGGAGTTGCCGGCCGCCGACCGCACCCGGTCGCGCGCCTCGCCGAGCGCGGCGTCGGGCAGTCCGATGAGAACGAATGACGGCAGGTTGCTCGAGATGTCGGCCTCGATCTCGACCACGGCGCCGTCGAGGCCGAGCAACGAGATCGCGTGCGCGCGCCCGATCGTCATCAGCCGGCATCCATTCAGAACACCCGCTCGAGGTGCTCGATGACCGCAGGCAGATTGCGCGGCGCGATGACCGCGACGGCGTCGATGCGGATGCGGCCGGCACCCGGGTGCGCCTCGCACCATGCGCCCGCCAACCGTCGCAGTCTTGCCAGCTTGGCCACCGTGATCGCCTCGAGTGGATGCCCGTACGCCACGCTCGACCGCGTCTTGACTTCGACGAACACCACCTCGTCGCCGTCGCGCAGCACTAGGTCGATCTCGCCCTGCGGGCACCGCCAGTTGCGGTCGAGCAGGGTCAGCCCGCGGCGCAGCAGGTGGCGCTCGGCGAGGCGTTCACCTCGCGCTCCGAGTTCGTCTTTGGCGGCCATGGATCGAGGATGGCGAGCGACGCATCTGCGATCCGAAACAAGACCGCGTGCTCACGAACTCCCCGGCCGCCGGGCGCTGTGGAGGAACGTAGGCTCGACCCCGTGCTCCTGCTCGCCATCCTGCTGCTCGTCAACGCCGCGTTCAACGTGCTGGTCTGGCCGACCTTCTACAAGCGGATCGCCAAAGACGAGCGCGCTCGCGATGCCGCCGGCAAGCCGACGCGGTTCCTGATCGTGCACTCCGTGCTGATCGGCGCGGCCCTGCTGCTCGCCGCGGTGTCGGCGGTCGCTGCCATCGTCTGCCTCATCCGGATGTAGCGTCCGCAATCCCGCGGGCGTGACCCCGTCGTCGAACGGAGGCTCACATGGCCAACGAGGTGGACTACTTCGAAATCGGCACCCCGAACCCTGAGGGCAGCCGCGCCTTCTACGGCGGCCTGTTCGGCTGGACCTTCGGCGAGCCATCGCCGCAGGCCTACTCGATGGTCAATGGCAACGCAGGCGGGCTCTGGGACACCAGCGCGACCGCAATGGGCAACTGGGCCGTCTTCTACGTGCATGTCGCCGACGTGGCCGCCTCGCTCGCGAAGGCACAGGAACTGGGCGCGACCGTCGCCGTGCCCCTCATCGACAACGGCGACATCACCTTCGCCCACCTGGTCGACCCCGACGGCAACCGCTTCGCGATCTGGCGCCGCAACGAGGAGTAGTCAGTCGAGTAGCTACTCGCTCAGACTCTCGAGCACCGCCATCGTCGGCACGAAGAACGTGGTCCCGGTGACCGCGGTCGACACGTCGAGGATGCGGTCGTACTGCCCGGGGGGCGCGCCCTGGAACATGCGCTGCAGCATCCGCTCGATCACCCAGAGTTGACCGCTGTAGCCGATGAAGTAGGTGCCGAACTCGCGGTGCCCCGGGCGGCCGAAGGGCATGTTGTCACGCAGGATGTCGTGCTCGGTGCCATCGGCATCCGTGATCGTGTTGAGGTCCTTGTGCGAGGGGCGCGCGCCGTCGGCCAGCTCGAGCTCGACGTTGTCGGCCTTGGTGCGGCCGATGATCGCCTCCTGCTCGCCGGTGCCGAGCGCCGCCCACGCGGTCAGGTCGTGCAGGTACTTCTGCACCACCACGTAGCTGCCGCCCTCGAACTCGGAGTCGTCGGCGGCGCTCACGAGCGCCGACTCGAGCATGGCGCGCCCGGTGGGGTTCTCGGTGCCGTCGACGAAGCCGAGCAGGTCGCGCGCCTCGAAATACCGGAAGCCCTGGACCTCGTCCACCACCGTCACGGCGTCGCCCAGGTCGGCGAGCAGCAGCTTCTCGAACTCGAAGCACAGGTCGTCGCGCTCGGCCCGGATGTGGAACAGCAGGTCGCCCGGGGTGGATGGCGCGTCGTGCGCGACGCCCTGGATCGCCGAGAACGGCCGCAGCTGGGCGGGCCGGGGCGTGATGCCGAGCCGGTCCCACGCGGCGGACCCGATGCCGATGTTGCACGACAGCCGGCCGTCGAGGTCGCGGAACCCCACCGCGCGCACCAGCGCGCCCGGGTCGCTCAACACCTCGCGCACGGTCGCGAGCGCGGCATCCCCCTCGTTGATCGTGACGACGAGGAAGACGGCGTAGCGCGACAGCGGCGCGTCGATGCTCTGCGGTTCTATCGGGACGCGGTCCCAGTTGCTGCCGTCGGCCATGGAAACAGTCTGCCGGGCGCTATTCGTCGAGCGCGAGTTCCTTCGGAAGCTCGAGGTCTTTGTCGCCGCGCACCTCGACGTTCACGTCTTTGAAGGTGAGCACCCGCACGCTCTTCACGAAGCGGTCGGAGCGGTAGACATCCCAGACCCAGACGTCGTTCATGGTGAGCTCGAAGTAGAAGTCGCTGTCGGTGTCGCGGCGCTCGACGTTCACCTCGTTGGCAAGGTAGAACCGGCGCTCGGTCTCGACCACGTACTTGAACTGCCCCACCACGTCGCGGTACTCGCGGTAGAGAGCCAGTTCGACCTCACGGTCGTAGTCTTCGAACTCGTCCTCGTCCATCGAGGTCAAGTCTACGGGCTAAGCGATATCGAGCGCGGGCTGCCTCAGCCAGCTCCACCGGTGCAGCGGGCTGGGCCCGAGCTCGTCGATCGCGGCATAGTGCTCGGTGCTCGCGTAGCCCTTATTGCCGGCCCAGTGGTAGCCGGGGTGCACGGGGTCCGCGTCGATCATCAGGCGATCCCTGTGCACTTTGGCGAGCACGGATGCCGCCGCGACGACCGCGCAGTCCCTGTCCGCCTTGACCCGGGTCATCACCGCGGGGCGCGGGGCGCCATCCGGAATCGCCCCGCCGCGCGCGATCGCCGGACTCAGCCAGTCGTGCGAGCCGTCGAGCAGCACGACTGCGCCGCCCATTCCCACGCCGAGGTCGTGCAGTTCGGCCAGCGCGCGCACCGCGGCCAGCCCGAGGGCGGCGATGATGCCGATGCGCTCGACCTCTTCGTTGGAGGCCAGCCCGACCGCCGACTGCACGCTCCACTGGGCGACCAGCGGAGAGAGCTCCTCGCGCTTCGGTTCGCTCAGCATCTTCGAGTCGCGCAGCCCTTTGGGCGCGCCCCCGGGACGACCGGCGAACACGCTGAGTCCGACCGCGACCGGCCCGGCGATCGCGCCTCGGCCAACCTCGTCACAGCCGATCACCAGGGCAGCGCCCTCGCGCAGCATGGCCCGCTCCATCCGGAGCGTGGGGTCGGCGACCCCCGAATGCGCGACCCGCGACGGCTTCGCGACCATCAGCCGCTCGGCGACGGGGTCGGAGTCGGAGTCTGGCTCGTGCCGGTCTTGCCCGAACGGTCGCCGGAGTCGACGCCCTTGAAGACGACGGGATAGTTGTCGAGCAACGTCCAGCGATCGATGGGCCAGCTGATCAGCACCGCTCGGCCGACCACATCGTCGTAGGGCACGAAGCCGTTGCCCGGTTTGTCGCGGTTGTAGCGGGAGTCCGCCGAGTTGTAGCGGTTGTCGCCCATCACCCAGAGCGAGTTCTTGGGGACGGTGATCGAGAAGTCGTCTTTGGAGACCTTGGTGACGCCAGGCGGCAGCTTCAGGTACTTCGCCTCGTCAAGGGGCACCCCGTTGACCGTCATCTGGCCGTAGGCGTTGCAGCAGGCGACCACGTCACCGGGCAGGCCGATGACCCGCTTGATCAGGTGGTCGTTGCTGTCGGGGGCCGTCAGGCCCACGATCGAGAGGGCCCAGTCGACGAAGGCGGCGACGCCGTTCGGTTCGGTGGTCGTGGTGCCGGGAGGCAGCCAGCCGCCGGGATCCTTGAACACGACGATGTCACCGCGCTGGATCGGTACCAGTTTGGGCTCGAGCTCGTTGACGATGATGCGGTCGTTGACGAGGAGGGTGTTCTCCATCGACTCGGACGGGATGTAGAACGAGCGGATCAGGAACGTCTTGATCAGGAACGAGATGACGATCGCCGCGAGCAGGATCAGCAGGATGTCGCGGATGAAGCGCCACGCCGACTTGCCCCGGCTCGGCCGCTCGTCGGTGCCGTCAGTGCCGCCTGAATCCATGGAACCCGAGCCGCGCACCCCCAGACGGGCCGTTTCGGATGTCGTTGCCGTCGTGGTCAAGGCGCTGAGCGCCTGCGCGTCCAACGCCTGCGAATCGAGCGGTCCACGCGCCGACGGCGCATCGTTCTGTGTCATCTCACCCCTGCGGTCCTGGCAAGCATATGCGAGGCATCCCTCGGTTCAGGATGCGCGACTCGCGGGGTTGAACGAACGAACCCGGCCAGCCGTTGCGGGCCGACCGGGTTCGTGCGAATTCAGAGGTGCGGAGGCTTAAGCCTCGCGCTTCTCCTTGATCTTCGCCTTCTTGCCGCGCAGGTTGCGCAGGTAGTAGAGCTTGGCTCGGCGCACGTCACCGCGGGTGACGAGCTCGATGTGGTCGATGACCGGCGAGTGCACCGGGAAGGTGCGCTCGACGCCGACCTGGAAGCTGACCTTGCGGACCGTGAAGGTCTCGCGGATTCCCTCGCCCGAGCGGCCGATGACGACGCCCTGGAAGACCTGGATGCGGGAGCGGTTGCCCTCGATGATGTTCACGTGCACCTTGACGTTGTCGCCGGCGCGGAAGTCGGGGATGTCGGACCGGAGTGAGGCCGCATCGACGGAGTCGAGGATGTGCATGGTGTTTCGCTCTCTGCGACCGCCACAGGTCGAACGCGTGTTCGTGGAATTTCAGAAGGTGGATGCGGTGCCCGGGGTCGTCATGACCTCCATGCTGCTCCCCTGTGGCAGAGCCGAGCCAGGCACAAACAGCCATTCTGCCATAGAACCGGCGCACGGCGACACTCGCGCCGTGCTCGTAGGCTGGTGACGTGATCGAGCTGCGCACCCCCTCCGAGATCGAACAGCTCCGCGTGGCTGGCGCGTTCGTGGGGCGCGTGCTCGAGGTGACGCGCGATGCCGCGGCGGTCGGGGTCAACATCCTGGAGCTGGACGCCCTCGCCCACGACATGATCCGCGCCGAGGGCGCCGAGAGCTGCTACATCGACTACCACCCCTCGTTCGGAGCGTCGCCGTTCGGCAAGGTGATCTGCATCTCAGTCAACGACGCCGTGCTGCACGGGCTGCCTCACGACTACGTGCTCCAGGATGGCGACCTGGTCTCGTTGGATTTCGCGGCATCCGTCAACGGCTGGGTCAGCGACTCGGCCCTGTCGATCGTGGTGGGCACCCCGCGCGATGAGGACCTGCGGCTCATCGAGCTCACCGAGACGGCCCTGGCTGCGGGGATCGCGGCGGCAACCGTCGGCAACAAGATCGGCGACATCTCGGCCGCCATCGGGGATGTCGCGCACGCGGCGCGCCTCAAGGTGAACACCGATTTCGGCGGCCACGGCGTCGGTCGCGTGATGCACGGCGACCCGCACATCCCGAACGATGGACGCCCGCACCGCGGCCTTCCGCTCCGCGCCGGCCTGGTGTTCGCCGTCGAGCCGTGGTTCATGCTCGGCACCGACAAGATCTACACGGATGCCGACGGCTGGACCCTGCGCTCTCGCGACGGCTCGCGCGGCGCCCACAGCGAGCACACCATCGCGGTCACCGACGACGGACCGATCGTGCTGAGCGCTCGCTCGAGCTAGGCGTCCGGAGGCAGCAGCTCCGGGCGGATGCTCCGGGTGCGTTCCACCTGCTGCTCGTGCCGCCAGGCCGCGATCGCTGCGTGGTTGCCGCTCAGCAGCACCGCAGGCGTCTCGAGTCCGCGCCACTCGGCGGGCTTGGTGTAGCTGGGATATTCGAGCAGCCCGTCTTCGTGACTCTCTTCGACCAGGCTCTCGGGATTGCCGACGACCCCCGGGATGAGGCGCCCGACCGCCTCGATCACCACCATCGCCGCGACCTCGCCCCCATTGAGCACGTAATCGCCGATGCTCAACTCGAGCACCTCGGCGGCGCGGGTTCTGGTGTGCTCGATGACGCGCTGGTCGATCCCCTCGTAGCGGCCGCAGCAGAAGATCAGGTGCTCGCGTCCGGCGAGTTCGCGTGCCTGCCTCTGCACGAACAGCGAGCCGGCCGGCGTCGGGAAGATGACGGTGCTCTGGTCGGTGAGGATGGCATCCAGAGCCTCACCCCACGGCTCGGGCCGCATCACCATACCGGCGCCGCCGCCCGATGGGGTGTCGTCGACGGTGCGATGCCGGTCGTGCGTGAAGTCGCGCAGATCGTGCACGACGATCTCGAGCAGGCCGGTCTTGCGCGCGGTGCCGAGCAGCGACACGTCGAGCACGGAGAAGAACTCCGGAAAGATCGTGACGATGTCGATGCGCACGGGTTCAGCGTAGTTGGGGGCCGCAGGCGGTCTGCTTGCCTGCCTGCCTGCCGGGTCGGCCAGCAGCGGATGAAACCTTGACCACGCCGTCTACGAGCTCGGCTTGCGCCCATTCCGCTCGCAGCGTGCATGTTCTCTCGTCCACCGCGCGGCGGGCATCGCATCCATCCCCCGGTCCACGGTGGTCCCTACCCGGCGGGGGCGGCCGCAGCAAGCTCGACGGATGGATGTCGCATCCGCAGTCCGTGCCGCGGACGGCATTGCGTCCATCTCCGAACTGCAATCTCGAGGACTCACGCAGAGCCAGATCGATCGCGCCGTTCTCCGCGGAGAAGTCCGGCGCATCCGACGAGGGTGGTTCGCTGCCGCATCGGCTGACCCCCTCTGCGTCAGGGTCGTCGCAGCGGGCGGGATGCTCTCCTGCGTGTCGCGTCTCCACATGCTCGGCGTCTGGCTGGTGCCGTTCGAGGACTGCCACGTTCGGGTTGATCCCGCCCACCACGTTCGAGCGCATGAAGGGCTCCGCGTTCACTGGCTCGCGACTGGTCAGGCACCGCGTGGCGGGATGGATACCGTGACGACAGCATTGGTCGTCGCGATCCGTTGCCTCAGCTTCGAAGGTGCCGTCGCCGCAGTCGATTCCGCGATGAACAAGAGGCTCGTGACTGCGCCGCAACTGCGGCGGGCCTTCGCCGATCGACCGCTACACGCGCGTGTGCTGGACTGGGCCGACCATTCGAGCGAGTCGGGGATCGAGAGTCTGGTGCGAGTTCGACTCCGATCGCGGGGAATCCGATCCCGGACGCAGGTTCATATCCCGAACGTCGGACGCGTCGACCTCCTGATCGGCGACCGATTGATCATCGAGACCGACGGTCGTGAGCATCACGATTCTGCCGATGCTTTCTCGACGGATCGGCGGCGTGATCTCTCCGCGCACGCGTATGGATACCTCGTGGTGCGACTGAGCTATCGCCAGGTGATGTTCGAGTGGCCAGCGACGGAGCAACTACTGCTCGTGCTTGTCCGCCGAGATGAGCACCTGTGGCGGACCCGGCATCGGAATGCGGCCGCAAGCGGATCAACTGGCAGGCGAGCCGGAGGGCGTGCTGGCGCCGTCGTGATCCGCAGGTAAACGCGACGGGTCAGGCGGGAGCGGCGGCCGGCTCGGGGTCGTCGTCCGGCAGCTCTTCGAAGAGTCCAGGCGGAGGCGTCAGGGTCACGGTGCCCGCAGCGACATCAACGGCCGGCACGATCGCGGCGACGAACGGCACCAGGACCTCGCCGGATGCCGTGGCGATCGCCAGCAGATCCTGCGCGGGCAGGTGGTCGACCCTGGCCACAGTTCCGACCTCGGCGCCGTCGCGCAGGGCACGGAGACCGACCAACTGGTAGTCGTACCAGGCATCGGGCTCGTCGGGCAGCACAGCCGGGTCCTGGTCGACCCAGAGGATCGCCTTCACGAGCGACTCGGCGGCGGTGCGATCGGCGACGCCCACGAAGAAGCCGACCGGGCTGCCGTTGTACCAGCGCAACTCGTTCAGTTCGATCGTCTTGCCGTGCCATTGCGACGAGGTGGGCACTTGGAGGTCGAAGGTCGCGCCCGGCGTGAACCGGCGCGCGGGATCGTCGGTGTACAACTCGATCTTGAGCGCGCCCTTGAGTCCGTGCGCCTTGGTCAGACGACCGACCCGGACCTGGTCGCGACCCTTGCCCGCGTCGCCCTTCGCGGCACCTGCCCCCTTGCGCGGAGCGGGATGCTCGCTCACGCCTCGTCGGTGTCGACGACGTCGACGCGCACGCGGCGGCCATCGGCCAACGCGGTGACGAGCGTGCGCAGCGCTTTGGCCGTGCGGCCGGAGCGACCGATCACGCGGCCGAGGTCATCCGGATGCACGCGCACCTCGATGACCTCGCCGCGCGGCGAGTTGGCCGAACCGACCTGCACCTCGTCGGGGTGATCGACGATCCCCTTCACGAGATGCTCGACGGCGGATGCCAGCATGACTAGGCCTTGTCGGCGTCGGCCTCGGCGGCGGGCGCGTCGGCAGCCACCTCGTCGGCGTCCGCACCGGAGCCCTCGGCCTCGTCGACCGCGTCTTCGGCGGCGGTGACGGTCTCGGCGGGCGTCTCAGCCGGCACCTCGGCCTCGGCCGCGGGAGCCGCCTCGACCTCGGCAGGCGTCTCGACCTCTGCTGCGACGATGTCGTCCTCGACCGGTGCGGCGACGGCCTCATCAACAGCCGGGGCCTCAGCGGCCTCGGCCTCGGCGGGCGCCTCGGCCTTGGGAGCCGGCTTCTCGGACTTCGGCTTCAGAACCGGCTTCTTCTTCTCGTCGACGACGAACAGCTCGGGCTCGGCCTTGGTGCGGATGGTGCTCTTGGCACCCTTCTCGCCCTTGAAGGTGCCCCAGTCGCCGCTGAGCTTCAGCAGCGCGGTGACCTGCTCGGTCGGCTGAGCGCCGACGCCGAGCCAGTACTGGGCGCGAGCCGAGTCGATCTCGATGAACGACGGCTCTTCGGTCGGGTGGTACTTGCCGATCTCTTCGATGACGCGGCCGTCGCGCTTGGTGCGCGAGTCGGCGACGACGATGCGGTAGTACGGGGCGCGGATCTTGCCGAGCCGCTTGAGGCGGATCTTGACTGCCACAATTCTCCTGAGTTCTGGCACACCCGATCAACGGGCGTGCAGGTGTGTGTAGTTCGAACTGCGGCCGTGTGCGTGGGGCACACGCGGCAGAAAGCTCTGAATAGGGGATCTTCCGCGTCTGATAGAGGGTCGGACGCGACGGACCCAACGCACTATTCTGGCAGATTTTCCGGCGGCACGGTAACGGCGGCAGGCGTGGATGCCGGTGCGGCACCCGGCGCGGCGGTGCGGCGTCTGCTGATCGCCACGCCGACGAGGCAGATCACCCCGCCCACGATCGCGAGTGGCGCGGGGATCTCGTGGAAGAAGAGCAGCGCCATCACGATCGCGATGGCCGGGACGATGTAGGTCGAGACGCTCAGCCGGCCGGCTGTGGTGCGCTGCAACGCGTACGCCCACGTCGAGAAGCCGATGGCGGTAGGGACGAGGCCGAGGTAGACGATTCCGAGGATCGCCGTCACCGGGGCGACCGCGAGCGACGACACGAGCTGACCCACGAAGGGAAGGCAGACGACCATGCCGATCGCGCATCCCATGAACGTCACCTGACCCGCGGGGAGGCGCCGGATCACCGGCTTCTGCGCCAGCACGCCGATCGTGTAGGTCACGGCGGCCGCCAGCGCCCAGACGACGCCGATCGGGTCGATCCCCTTCGTGGCGGTCAGGCTGGTCGACAGGCCGATCAGGATGACGCCGGCGAAGGCGACGCCGGCTCCGATCGCGAGCCACTTCGGGACGCCCTCCCCCAGGAAGATTCCTGCGCCGAGCGCGATCAGGATCGGGCCCGCACCCACGATCATCGCGGTCGTTCCGGCGTCGAGGCTGTGCTCCGCGATGTTGAGGGCCACGTTGTACGCGCCGAACCAGGCGACGCCATAGGCCACGATCTGGATCCATTCGCGCCCCGTCGGCCGCATCCACTTGCCCTGGATCAGAGCCACCACGCCCAGGGCGACGGTGCCGACGAGCATCCGCCCGAGCGCGAGCGCGCCGCCCGGCACGTGCGGCGCGACACCGCGGATCACCACGAAGGCGCTCGCCCACGACACCAGGGTGACGACGACGGCGATCCACACCAGGGCCCGCTCGCGGGGAGTGTCGACGGTTGGCGCTGCGGAGATGCTCACCCTCAGACGCTACGGCGCGCGGCCGACGCCCGAGAGCGGATTCCGGACATCAGCCCAGCGAATCCCGCCATCTCAGCAATTCGACGACGTGGTCGAGCTCGTAGTCGGGACCGCTGGTCGACGCCTCGAACAGGGTGACTCCCAACTCGAGCTGCTTGTCGAGCACGTCGCGGTGGATGCCGCCCGCGCCATGGGTGCTCACGTGCGTCGACAATTCGATCTCGCCCGGGTCGCGCCCCACCACCGCGCACCAGTCGTGCAGTACGCCGAGCTTGCGCTGCAGGGTCTCGGTGTCCGAGAAGCTGTGCCAGATGTCGGCGTGCTCGGCGACGATCTTGAGCGTCTTCTTCTCGCCACCGCCGCCGATGAGGATCGGGATGCGCCGCGTCGGCGGCGGGTTGAGCTTGCCCCAGCGCGCCTTGATGCGCGGCAGGTCCTCGGCGAGCGCGTCGAGCCGGGTTCCGGCGGTGCCGAACTCGTAGCCGTACTCGTCGTAGTCGCGCTCGAACCACCCGGAGCCCGTGCCGAAGATGAATCGGCCCGCGCTGCCCGAATGGGCGCTGATGTGGTCGATGGTGCGAGCCATGTCGGCCTGCAGGTCGGGATTGCGGTAGCTGTTGCAGTTCACCAGCGCCCCGAATTCGACGCGCGTGGTCTGCTCGGCCATCGCGGCCAGCATGGTCCACGACTCGTAGTGCAGCCCGTCTCGCGCCCCGGACAGCGGGAAGAAGTGATCCCAGTTGAAGACGATGTCGACGCCGAGATCCTCGAGCCGCTGCACGGTCTCGCGGATGGTCGGGTAGAGCGCGTGCTGAGGTGCGACCTGCACGCCGATGCGGATAGGGCGCGCGCTCATCCGCGGCGGCCCATGAACTTCTGCAGCGCGGCGAGTTCCTCCTCGCTCGGCCCATCCTTCTTGCCCGCGCCGCCGAGCCCGAATCCCGATCCGGATGCGCCACCCGCGGACGTCTTCACCCCGCTGGCGAGCGCCGCATTCTCGGCCGCGCGCTTGGCTGGATTACCCGACTTCGACCTCTTCGCGGGCTGCGCCTTCTTCTTGCCGCCGTAGCTCGCGCCCGGGATCGGCCCCATGCCGGGCACCTGCGGCACCCCGCCCTTGGCGACCGTCTTCATCATCTTGGCGGCCTGCTCGAAGCGGGCGACCAGCTGATTGACGTCGGTCACCGTGGTGCCTGAGCCGCGCGCGATGCGCACCCGGCGCGATCCGTTGAGCAGCTTCGGGGTGGTGCGCTCCTGGAGGGTCATCGACTGGATGATGGCCTCGGTGCGGGTGATCTCGCGCTCGTCGAAGTTGTCGAGCTGCTCGCGCATGCCGCGCGCGCCGGGCAGCATGCCCAGCATCCCCTTGATCGAGCCCATGTTCTTGAGCTGCTGCATCTGCTTGAGGAAATCGTCGAGCGTGAAGCTGTCGGTCGCGAACTTCTCCGCGGTCTTGCGCGCCTCTTCTTCGTCGAAGGCCTGCTGCGCCTGCTCGATGAGGGTGAGGATGTCGCCGAGATCCAGGATGCGGCTGGCCATGCGATCGGGATAGAACGGCTCGAAATCGTCCAGACCCTCGCCGGTCGAGGCGAACATGATCGGCCGGCCCGTCACGGAGGCCACCGACAGGGCCGCACCACCGCGCGCGTCACCGTCGAGCTTGCTGAGCACGACGCCGGTGAAGTCGACACCGTCTTGGAAGGCGCGAGCCGTGGTCACCGCGTCTTGACCGATCATGGCGTCGATCACGAACAGGACCTCGTCAGGGTCGACGGCCTTGCGGATGTCCGAGGCCTGCTTCATCAACTCGGCGTCGATGCCGAGGCGGCCGGCCGTGTCGACGATGACCGTGTCGTATTGCTTGCGCTCGGCCTCTTTCACGCCGTCCTTGGCGACCTTGACCGGATCGCCGACGCCGTTGCCGGGTTCGGGCGCGAACACCGGCACGCCGGCCTGCCCGCCGACGACCTCCAGCTGCTGCACGGCCTGGGGGCGCTGAAGGTCGGCAGCGACGAGCAGCGGGGTGTGTCCGTCTTTGGCCAGCCATTTGGCGAGCTTGCCCGCGAGCGTCGTCTTTCCGGCGCCCTGCAGGCCGGCGAGCATGATGACGGTCGGCGGCTTCTTGGCGAACTCCAGGCGGCGCTGCTGGCCGCCGAGGATCGCCACGAGCTCGTCGTTGACGATCTGCACGACCTGCTGCGCGGGGTTCAGCGCCTTGTTCACCTCGTCGCTCAGCGCGCGCTCGCGCACCTTGCCCGTGAAGTCCTTGACCACCTCGAGCGCGACGTCGGCGTCGAGCAGGGCGCGTCGGATCTCGCGGACCGTTCCGTCGATGTCGGCAGGGGTGAGCTTGCCCTTGCCGCGCAGGTTGCGGAAGGTCGCGGTGAGGCGGTCCGAGAGGTTTCCGAAGGTGGCCATATCGCCGTCCAGCCTAATCGCTCGGGAAAATCCGAGCTGCTAGAGGAACGCGAGCGCCGCGATCACCAGCACGACGAACGACGGCAGCATCGAGAGCACGAGGGCGATGAGCGAGAGACCGCGATGGGCTCGGCGGATGATGCCCACCAACGCGAACACGATGCCCACGATCACGATGCCCAGCCCGACGAAGAACAGCGCGATGTACAGCGAGCTTCGCGTTCCGGATGGGTCGAACTGATTGGCCACACCGGTGAGGAAGCTGAATCCGATCAGGAACCCGCCGACCAGCGCCAGCAGGATGGCGACGACCGACAGCAGCGGCGACGGCTTCTTCGCGACGACGCCGGCATCGGGTTCGGCATGGGGAGTCGTCGACATGCGCCGAGCCTAGCGGCGCTGGGTATGGTCGGAACATGCCTCTCCTGCTTCCCTTCGACGGACACACCCCCGAGATCGACCCGACGGCCTGGGTCGCCCCGAACGCCACGCTGATCGGCCGGGTGCGCGTGCTCGCCCACGCCAGCGTGTTCTACGGCGCCGTGCTGCGCGGCGACCTGGCCGACATCGTCCTGGGCGAGGGCAGCAACCTCCAGGACAACTCGACGATCCACGTCGACGAGGGTGTTCCGGCCACGATCGGCGCCGGCGTCGGCATCGGGCACGGCGCGATCATCCACGGCACGACGATCGAAGACGGTTGCCTGATCGGCATGGGCGCGGTGCTGCTCAACCATTCGATCATCCGGGCCGGGGCTTTCGTGGCGGCGGGAGCGCTGGTGCTCGAGCGGCAGGAGATCCCAGCGGGGATGCTGGCGGCCGGCGTTCCCGCGAAGGTGCGGGGTGAGCTCGACGAGGCCGGGGCCGAGCGCGTCCGCCTCAATGCGATCCAGTACCAGGAGCTCGCGGCGCGGCACGCCGCGATCTAGCTCCTCGAGGCCACACGCGCTCCTGAGCGCCGCCTCCGAGCCTCGGCTCTCGCCGCCGAGGCCCGCGAAGATGACCGCATGCGCATCACCGACATCAGCGATCTGTGGTGGAAGACGGCTGTCGTGTACTGCCTGGACGTCGAGAAGTTCATGGACTGGAACGACGACGGCATCGGCGACTTCGAAGGTCTCTCGCACCGGATGGACTACCTGCACGACCTCGGCGTCACCTGCCTCTGGCTCATGCCGTTCTTCCCCACTCCGAATCGGGATGACGGCTACGACATCTCGGACTTCTACGGCGTCGACGCGCGACTCGGTGACTTCGGCGACCTGATCGAGACGATCCGGATGGCGGAGGACCGCGGCATCCGGGTCATCGCCGACCTCGTCGTCAACCACACCTCGGATACCCATCCCTGGTTCAGGGCATCCAGGTCGAGTGTCGACTCGCCATTCCGCGACTTCTACGTCTGGCGCTCGAAACCGCCTAAGCACAGCGACGCGCCGGTCTTCCCGGATGCCGAGACCAGCATCTGGCAGCTGGACGAGCGAACCGGCGAGTACTACCTGCACCACTTCTACCGATTCCAGCCGGACCTCAACGTGACCAACCCCAAGGTCCGCGACGAGATGGCCAAGATCATGGGATTCTGGCTGCAACTGGGCGTCTCGGGGTTCCGGGTGGATGCCGTGCCGTTCCTGCTGCAGATGGAGGAGGGCGATCCTTCGCGCAACGAGGAGCTCGAGACCCCGCTCGACTTCCTGAAGTCGCTCCGCGGCTTCCTCGATCGTCGGTCGGGCGACGCCATCATGCTCGGCGAGGCGAACCTACCCCGCGAGCAGCAGTTCGAGTACTTCGGCGGCCACGACGGCGATGGCCTCACCATGCAGTTCGACTTCATCTCGATGCAGAACCTGTACCTGTCGTTGGCGCGTCAGGATCCGCGGCCGCTTGAGAAGGCCCTGATGTCACGGCCCGAGCTGCCGGTCACCGCGCAATGGGCGAACTTCGTGCGCAACCACGACGAACTCACCCTCGACAAGCTGACCGACGAAGAGCGGCAGGAGGTCTTCGCCGCGTTCGGGCCGGAGCCCGAGATGCAGGTCTACGGACGCGGGATCATCCGCCGACTGCCTCCCATGCTCGCGGGAGATCCCCGACGCATCCGCATGGTCTACAGCCTCCTGTTCTCGTTGCCGGGCACGCCCGTGCTGTTCTACGGCGAGGAGATCGGCATGGGAGAAGACCTCGCAGCCGGGTCGCGCTCGGCCGTTCGGACACCGATGCAGTGGACAGCGGGCCGCAACGGCGGATTCTCGCAGGCTCCGCCCCGACGGCTGGCGGAGCGCGTCGTCCGCGGCGGATTCTCGCCCGAGCACGTGAACGCCTCGGCGCAACGGCACGACCCGGACTCGCTGCTGCACTTCATCCACCTGCTGATCGAGCGGTATCGCTCGTCGCCCGAAATCGGCTGGGGGCGATTCGAGCTGGTCAGGCACGCCGGGCGCGGGGTGCTCGTGCACTCCATGACCGGGGCGGGCGGCAGGATGCTGGCGTTGCACAACTTCCGCGACGAGCCCGCGACGGTCGACGTCGCCCTCGACGACCTCGAGCCGGGCGACCGGTTCGTCGACCTGCTGGTGGAGGGCCGCATCCTGGAACCCGACGCCGACGGCCGACTGAAGGTCAACCTCGACGGGTACGGCTTCACCTGGCTGCGCGTGCTGTCGCCGGGAGACCGCCGACTGGCTTAGTCGGGCGATCGCTGGAGCAGGTGTCGCGACGACTGGAACCCCAGCTGCTCGTACATCGGAATCGCCCGGCTGCTCGAGTGGACCGTGACGCGCATGGCCCCGCTGTGCCAGGCATGTTCGATGGCGGCGTCCACGAGCTCCGAGCCGATCCCGCGACCGCGGTGCTGGGGCGCCACGAAGACGCTCTGGATGTCGGCGGACATCCGCTGCATCGACCCCGGCCGCGGCACGCGCGGCAGGAGGGCAATCCATGCCACCCCCGCCATCTCCATGTCGTCGAGTCGGGCGACGAACACGATGTGCGACTCATGGTGCGCAGTCCACCATCGAGAGAGGTCGGTGGTGAACCCCTCTTCAGTGCCGTGCGCGCGTTCGTCGTCAGCCATCAGCCACAGGAGCCGGGCCACGTCGGCGATATCGGCAGCTTCGCCCTGGCTGATGTTCATGAACGCGGGTCAGCCGACCAGCTGGGCCGCGAAGACGCGCGCCGTGAATCCCGTCAGGTCGCCGATCGACTCCCCCTGACCGATCAGTTTGATCGGGATGTTGGTCTTCTCCTGCACGGCCAGGACGAATCCACCCTTGGCCGAGCCGTCGAGCTTGGTGAGCACGAGGCCGGTGACCCCCGCGTGCTCGATGAACGCCTCCGCCTGCGCGACCCCGTTCTGCCCCGTCGTGGCGTCGAGCACCAGCAGTACCTCGGCCACCGGGGCGAGCTTCTCGACCACTCGCCGCACCTTGGTCAGTTCGTCCATCAGGCCGCTCTTTGTCTGCAATCGGCCGGCGGTGTCGATGAGCACGATCTCGATGCCATCTTGAACGGCTTTCTGGACCGTCTGAAAGGCGACGGATGCCGGATCCTGCCCCGCCTGCTGCGGCCGCACCACCTGCGCGCCGGCCCGCTCGGCCCACGTCGCCACCTGTTCCACCGCGGCGGCACGGAAGGTGTCGGCCGCGCCAACGATGACCGAGCGCCCGTAGTTCGTCAGGAACTTGGCGAACTTTCCGATCGTGGTCGTCTTGCCCACTCCGTTGACGCCGACGACCAGCACCACAGCAGGACGGTTGGTCAGGGTGAGGGTCGAGTCGAGGCGTTCGAGACGCAGCTCGATGATCTCGCGCAGCATCCGTTGCAGGTCCGCGGGATCGGTCGTCTTGTACTTCGCGACCATCTCCTGGAGCTCGTCGACGATCGCGTCCGTGATGTCGGGGCCGAAGTCGGCCGAGAGCAGCGCGTCTTCGAGGGCGTCCCAGGTCTCGTCGTCGATGGTCGTGCGCGAGAACATGCCGCGCAGCGCGCTGCCGAGCGACCAGGGCGCGGGACGAGCGGGCGACTCGGCCGAGGCGGGCTCGACGGCGACCGGCTCCGGCGCCGGTTCCGCGACGGGTGCGGGTGCAGACTCGGCGACCGGCTCCACGGCCACCTCGGCGACCGAGTCTGCGGCCGGCTCCTGGAGCTGCTCCTTCTGCTCGCGCCGCGCCGCTCGCCGCTCTCTCCAACTCAGCCTGGCCATGCTGTCAGCCTAATGAGCGTGCCCTCCGGGTGGCGTCAGGCAGGATGGTCACGTGACCTTCGCCTTCATCCGCCACGGCCAGACCGACTGGAACCGTGACGACAAGCTCCAGGGCTCCAGCGACATCCCGCTCAATGCCGAGGGCCGCGAGCAGGCGAACGAGGCGGCGGGGATCCTGGCCGACGGCGGCTGGGAGGTCGTGGTCAGCTCGCCGCTGCGGCGTGCGCGCGAGACGGCGACGATCATCGCGCACGACCTGGGGCTCGAGCTCGGCCCGAGCTACCCGGCGCTGGTCGAGCGCGACTACGGGCCGCTGGAGGGGCAATCATCGAGTGAGACCGTCGCGCGCTGGCCGCACCGCGACTACCCGGGGGCCGAGAGCCTCGACTCCGTGGTAAGCAGGGGTCTCGCGGGCCTCGCACGAGTCGCCGACGACTTCCGGGACCGCGACGTGGTCATCGTGGCGCACGGGACGATCATCCGGTACACCCTGGCCGCCCTGGCTGGCCGGCCGCTCGATGCGATCCGGAACGGCTCGATCTCGACCTTCCGCCTGGACGGCGACCGCTGGGAGGTGCTGACCGTGAACGGGCAGCCCCTCATCCCGCTGGGCGATGCCGCCCAGGATGCGGCGCCTGTCCCTGACCCGCGCGGATCAGCCGGCTGAGAAGTCGGCGCGGGATCAGCTCGCGAGGTACAGCACGACGCCGATCCCGACGACCAGGATTCCCACGCCGACCAGGACCAGGGTCCAGACCTCGAGCGACAGGCCGACGAACGACGGGGTCGCGGGCGTCAGCAGACGTTCGCCGGTCTCGGGATCGAACGCCGGAACCGCCCGACGACGCACGACCAGTCTGTCGAAGATCGCCAGCAGACCGCCCCCGATGATCAGACCGATGCCCACCCCGATCGTGAGCCGCGCTCCCGATCCCAACCCGGCGAGCACGGCGATCAGAACACCGATCGCGACCCCGATGATCGCGGTCGCGATGACCGAGAACCCCCACCGTGCGTTGGCGTTCATGCGACTCCCCCGGTCATGACGCCACCGTAGCGGAGTGCTAGGGCGCGAGCCGTGCAGCCAGTGCGATGCGTCCGCGATGCAGCTGCGTCTTCACGGTGCCGGCGCCGATCCCCAGGGCGAGGGCGATCTCGCGCACCGACTGATCCTGCAGGTAGTGCAGCACGCACACCTGGCGCATGCGACGCGGAAGGGTGTCGAGTGCCGCGAGCACGTCCAGGTCGCGCCCGACCCGGTCGAGCGGGTCTTCGAGCGCTGCCGGTCGCAGCCGATCGGCGACCCGGCGTCCGACGGCGTCGCGTCGATGCACGTCTCGCGCTCGATTGCTCGCGACCACCGTCACCCACGCGGCGACGTTGCGCGGCCACTCGCGCTCGCGATGGGTCAGGAGTTGCACGAGCGCTTCTTGCACGGCGTCGACCGCTCCGTCGCGGTCACCCGCGATCATCCTCACCGCCGAGACCACACGGGGGTACTCGCTGCGCACGAACTCGGCGACATCGAAGTGACGCAGTTCATCCGCCGTCGACCGCGCGGGGGCGGCAGCGCGCATCCCTCGCGACGCGACCGACGCCGCGGTTCGCGTGACGGGTCGAGGCATCGCCGGCAAGAGCGCTGTCATGATGCCGCCAGAGTAGCGACGCTCCATTGTCATATACTCGCCATGACGAACACAGGTCAGCGCACTGTCAACCACCCGTCCACTCCCGGAGAGGCGCGAATGGATCCCGTCCTGGCCGACCCCGACGCCCGGCGACTGCTGAGCACCATCTACCGGGTGCGGCCGAAGAGCCGTTCGCAACTGCGCGATCTCCAGGCGCTGCCTCACGATCGCGTTCCCGAGCTGCTCGAACGGCTGGATGCCGCGGGACTCATCGCCCTCGACGGGGAGGCGATCGAGGCGCTCTCGCCCGATCGCGCGATGTCTGCCGCGACCGAGCGCGTCGTCGCCTCCGAGATGGAGGGACTCCGCGCGCTCGCCGTCTCAGCTGCCGCGCTCTCGGCCCTCACCCGCGATTGGGAGGTCGGCGGATCCCCGGACGACACGGCTCCCTGGGCCGAGTTCGTGCACGGCCACGAAGCGCAGTGGAAGGCGTGGCCGCGCTACGCCCTGACCCACCCGCCCCGCAATCCGGTGAACCTCTACCCCGATCTCTCGATCATCCGCTCGCTGATGGTTCCGACGATGACCGAGGAGGAGAAGCGCCTGGTCGCGCAATCCGGGATCCGCGGCGTCTTCCCGCGTGCGTTGCTCGCCGTCGATGAAGACCGTGCCTTTCTCGAGGAGGTCAGCGCGCTCGGCATGCAGGTGCGCGTCGCGGACTCCATCACCAGCTGGGCGTACGCCGACCGGGGAGTGCTGTGCGCGCTCCCGCTCGACTGGGCCGAGCATCCGCCGAGCAGCATCGCCATCGTGACGCACCCCTCGATCACCGAGATCGTCTCGCTCTATGTCGAGAGCGTCTGGGACAAGGCGGTCGACTTCCCCCTGGGCGACGACGGGTGGCAACCCGTGCTGAGGCTCCTCGAACGCGGATTGTCCGATGCCGCGATCGCCCAAAGCCTGGACATCTCACCGCGCACCGTGCATCGCAGGATCGCCGAGGCCATGGAGCACTTCGCGGTGCGCACGCGCTTCGAACTCGGCGTGGCGTGGACGCGTAGATCGGACGCGGACTAGGCCGTCGCGCCCTCCGGCGCCGCCACGCGCTGGCCGACCACGGCGCTCACACCGTCCTGACGCATCGAGACGCCGTAGAGGGCGTCCGCGATCTCCATGGTCCGCTTCTGGTGGGTGATGACGATGAGCTGCGAACTGGCCCTCAGGTCTTGCAGGATCGTCAGCAGGCGACCCAGGTTCGCGTCGTCGAGCGCCGCCTCGACCTCATCGAGGATGTAGAAGGGACTCGGGCGGGCCTTGAAGATCGCGATGAGCAGGGCGACCGCCGCCAGCGATCGCTCGCCACCGCTGAGCAGTGACAGCCGCTCGATCTTCTTGCCCGCCGGTTTGACCGTCACCTCGATCCCCGTGGTCAGCAGCTCATCGGGGTTCGTCAGGAACAGGCTGCCGGTGCCGCCGGGGAAGAGCACCGGGAACACCTCGTCGAACGCGGCCCGGGTGTCTTCGAATGCCGCGGAGAAGATGTCCTGCATCTTCTCGTCGATCTCGTCGATGATCGTGAGCAGGTCTTTGCGGGTCGCTGTCAGGTCCGAGAGCTGCTCGGTGAGGAACTTGTGGCGCTGCTCGAGTGCCGCGAACTCCTCGAGGGCGAGCGGGTTCACGCGGCCCAGCTGCGCCAGCTTGCGTTCGGCGGAGGCGAGGCGTGCCTGCTGCTTGGCGCGGTTGAAGACCGTCGTCTCGGCCTGTCGTGCCGCGTCGGCGCCGAGATCCTCTGAGGCGCGGACGCCATCGGCGTCCGCGGGCACCGGCACATCCGGCCCGTACTCGGCGACGAGCACCTCCTCGTCGAGGCCGAGCTCCTCCGCGGCGCGCTCGAGCAGTGTCGAGAGGTGCAGCTTCTTCTCGTACGCCTGCATCTCGAGGCCGTGCACGTTGTCGTTGAGCGCCTGGAACCGATCGCGGAGGCCGTTCTCGTTGCGGCGCAGCTCCTGCAGTTCCTCGTTCTGCTTGGCGCGCTCGGCCTCGGCGGCGGCCAGGGCGACCCTGGCCTGCGAGACCGAGCGGTCGGCGACATCCAGAACCGCGGGAAGCGCGTCAGTCACCCCGGTCGCCGCCTGGACCTGGCGCTGACGCAGCACGGCGAGGCGGGCGGACTCCTCGGCGGCGGCGCGCTCCGCCTCGAGCTGCTTCTGCAGCGAGTCGGCCTGCGCGTGCTGCGCGCGCACCCGCTCGCGCGCGGTCTCGAGCTCGATCCTGGCCTGCACCTCGGCCGCGCGGGCGGCCTCGAGCTCCGCGACGAGGGCATCGCGACTGCTCACGTCGAGGATCGGCCGGGGCGTCGCCGCGTGCGCGTCGCGCTCGCCGATGGCGCGCTCCACGGCCGCGTCTGCGGCCTCCGCGGCCTCCGTCAGCTGCCGAACCGCTTCGGCGAGGCGCTCGCCCTCCGCCTGCGCGCCCTCGAGCTGCGCGCGCGAGCGGCCGACCGCCTGGCTGCGCTCGGCGAGTCGCGCGTCGAAGGCCTTGAGCGCGGCAGCCGCCTGGGCCGCATCGATCTGGGCTCCGTCGAGCTGCTCGCGCTTCTCGGCCAGGGCGAAGCGCCTGCGTTCGATCGCGGTGGTGACCTCGACCAGCTTCTCCTGAGCGGCGTCGCGCTCGGCGACCAGTTCGAGGGTGCTGCGCCCGGCGCCGGTCCCGCCGCGCAGCACGTAATCGGTCAGCACATCGCCATCGCGGGTGATGACCGTCAGGCCTCCTACCCTCAGCTTCGTGAGCGCCGGCCACGCGGCCCGGGCGGCGGCGAGGTCGTCGACGATGACGGTCCGAGCGAGAAGTCCCAGGATGCCGCGGGGCGCCGTGACCAGTGTCGCTGCGGCTCTTGCGCCGGAGGGCAGCGGTCCGAGTGCTGCGACGTCGTCGGCCGCGTCGGCATCCGCCACCACGATCTCGACCCGTCCGGCGTCGTGATCGCGCGCGTGTGCGAGGGCCGAGAGCCCGGCGTCGCGCGAGTCGGCGAGCACCGCATCCGCGAGCGTGCCGAGGGCCGCGGCGATCGCGGACTCGTATCCGGCCTGCACCTGCACGTGCTCGGCAACCAGACCGCGGATCCCGCCTGCCGACAAGATCGACGCCGATCCATCCTTCTGGTCGACCGCCATCGACAGGGCCGAGGTGCGCGCAGCGAGAGCGTCGCGCTCGCGCTCGGACGCGTGCAGCTCATCCCGCAGCGCCTCCACCTCGGCCTGGAGCACCTTCACGGCCGCGTCGGCGGTCTCGACCGCGGCCGCCAGGTCGCCGTCCGAGCCCGTCTCGTCCTGGTCGCCCTCGACCTCCAGCAACTCGGCGCGCGCCTGCTCTCGGCGCTGCTCCGCCGCTTCCAGCGCCGCGCGCTGTCGGTCGAGCTCGCCGCGGGTGGCGGCGCGGCGCGACTCGGCGGCATCCACTTGACCGCTCAGGCGGCCCTGCTCGAGGTCGTGCTGCGAGATGAGAGTGCTCTGCGCTCTGATCTCCTCGTCGAGCGAGTCGAGCGAGGCACGAGCGGTGGCGGTGACCGCGCTCGCCCGGCCGAGCAGCTCTTCGACCTCGGCCACTCCTGTGGCAAGACGCGTCGCCTCCTCGCGCGCGTCCTCGACCATGCGCGGAGAGATGGTCGACGCCATTCCGGGCAGCTCGGCCTGCTGCCCGAGCAGCGAGAGCCGCTGGTTGGCGAGGGTGAAGAGCGAGCGCAGGTGGTCCTGCACCTGCTCGAGGCCGAATGCGACCTGGCGGGCGGCATCCACGGTGTCGCCGGTCATGGTCTGCTCGAGTCGCGCCTGGCGCAGCTTGGCCTGATCCAGCTGCTCCTGCAGCACGAGGCGCTCGGTCTTGCGCTCGCTCTCGCTGCGGCTCACGTCGCTGATGGCGGTGCGCAGCTCGACCACTTCGTCGGCCAGCAGGCGGGCGCGCGCATCCCGCACGATCGCCGCGATGGTCTGCGCCTCGCGGGCGATCTCGGCTTGCTGCCCCAGCGGCTTGAGCTGGCGCCGGATCTCGCCGGCCAGATCGGAGAGGCGGGTCAGGTTCGCCTGCATCGCCTCGAGCTTGCGCAGCGTCTTCTCTTTGCGGCGACGGTGCTTCAGGATGCCGGCCGCCTCTTCGATGAACCCCCGGCGCTCTTCTGGAGTGGCGTGCAGCACCTGGTCGAGTTGCCCCTGCCCGAGGATGACGTGCATCTCGCGGCCGAGACCGGAGTCGCTGAGCAGCTCTTGCACGTCGAGCAGCCGGCACTGCTCGCCGTTGATCGCGTACTCGCTGCCGCCGTTGCGGAACAGGGTGCGCGAGATGGTGACCTCGCTGTAGTCGATGGGGAGCGCGCCATCGGCGTTGTCGATGGTCAGCAGCACCTCGGCGCGGCCGAGCGGACCCTTCGTCGCGGTTCCCGCGAAGATGACGTCCTCCATCTTGCCGCCGCGGAGCGTCTTGGCCCCCTGCTCGCCCATCACCCAGGCGAGCGCGTCGACGACGTTCGACTTGCCGGATCCGTTAGGCCCGACCACGGCGGTGACGCCGGGCTCGAAGGCGAAGGTGGTCGGCTGCGCGAACGACTTGAAGCCCTTGAGGGTCAGACTCTTGAGGTACACACCGACCTCCGTCCGCTTCGCCGTTGCACTCGTCTACGGTACCGGTACGGATGCGGTCGGCCGCTTCGATCAGGAGGTCATGACATGAGTGCGTTCACGATCGACGAGGTGGCGATCCCGCACAGCATCGACGACGACCACGACCGCCTCTTCGTCGGGATGATGGCGGTGCGCAACGCGGTCGAGGTCGCCGGATACGGCATCCCCGAGGTGGCGGTCAGCGCCGAGGAGATGCTGCCCAACTACCTCGACGAGAACGAACCCAAGCGCGTGCTGCTCGCCAGGATCGACGGTGCGGTGGTCGGTCGCGCGGTGCTGGAGACCAAGCTCGACGCGCCCGTCACCGAGGCCGGCGTGGGCTGGATCGACCTGCAGGTTCATCCCGACGGCCAGCGCCAGGGCGTCGGTCGCGCGCTCGCCGACGCGGTCGAAGCCATGGCGCGCGACGCCGGGCTGGAGCGACTGATCACCTACGCCGTCTCACCGGACGGCCCGGGCGACCGACTGACACCGCCCACCGGCTTCGGCTCGGTGCCCGCCGGCAACCGCGAGGTGCGCTTCCTGCTCGCCAGGGGTTGGACGCTCGAGCAGGTCGAACGCGGCAGCCGCTTCGCCCTGCCTGCCGACCCGACCGCCCTCGCGCAGTTGCGCGCGGATGCAGAGGGTCATGCTCGCGACTACCGGGTGCTCACCTGGGTCGGCCCCACACCGCCGGAGCTGCTCGATGGCCTGGCGGAGCTGCAGACCCGGATGAGCACCGACGCGCCGAGCGCGGGGCTCGACGAGCCTCTCGATGTCTGGACGGCCGAGCGCATGGCGAGCCGGGAAGCACTCGTGCTGAACTCGCCGCAGCAGTTGCTCACAGCCGCGGCGCGGCACGAGCCCAGCGGCCGACTCGCGGGATTCACCCGGCTGATCGCCCCCCATGATCCGGACAAGGCAGTCGGCCAGTGGGAGACCATCGTGCTCCGCGAGCACCGCGGGCACCGGCTCGGGATGCTGCTGAAGGTCGCGAACCTGGAGCAGCTCGACCAGGCCGCGCCGGGGCATCCCTCGGTGCTCACCTGGAACGCCGAGGAGAACCGTCCGATGCTGGCCGTCAACGAGGCGGTCGGGTTCGTCCCGATTGGCTACGAGGGGGCGTGGAAGAAGCAGCTCTAGCGGACCCTTTGGCAGAACGCGCAGAAGTGCGAGCCGCGGTTCATGAAGCTCTCGCGCACGATCGGACGGCCGCAGCGCGGGCACGGCTCGCCCTGCCGTCCGTATGCGTTGAGCGAGTGCGAGAAGTACCCGGACGCCCCGTTGACGTTCACGTACTGCGCATCGAAGCTGGTCCCGCCCTCGGCCAGCGCCTTGCCGAGCACGGCCCGTACCTCGGCCAGCAGGGTCGTGGCCCGTGCCCGGCTGAGGGTCGCGGTCGGCTGGTCGTAATGCACGCGGGCCGCCCACAGCGACTCGTCCGCGTAGATGTTGCCGACGCCGCTGATCAGGGTCTGGTCGAGCAGTGCGCGCTTGATGGTGGTGTGCTTGAGTGCCAGCGCGCGCAGGAAGGCCCGGTCGTCGAACAGGGGGTCCATGGGGTCGCGGGCGATGTGCGCCACCCGGCTGGGCACCAGCTGCTCGGGGTGATCGACGGTGGGCACCAGGCGATCCAGGGCCATCGAGCCGAAGATCCGCTGGTCGACGAAGTCCACGCGTGACTCCCCGCGCTCGGGATGCTGCACCTCGAGCACCACGCGGGTCAACCGGTCGCGGGGCGCCGTGCGCTCGCGCAGCAGCACCTGGCCGCTCATCCCGAGGTGGATCGTGAGCGCGTCGGTCGGCTCCGAACCCGCCGGCTCGGCAAGAGGCATCCACAGGAACTTGCCGCGCCGCTCGGGAACTCCGAGCTCGGCGTCGGTGAGCCGCTGGATGAAGTCCTCGGCCGGTCCGTCATGACGCCGCAGTGAGCGCTCGTCGAGCACCTCGACGTGGGTCACGGTCGCACCCGTCACCGCGGGCTCGAGACCGGATCGCACGACCTCGACCTCGGGAAGTTCCGGCATCGATCGGCCCGTCTAGCGCTTCGGGCGCTGCAGCACGGCCCACGCCGCGAGCGCCGCGGCCATCTCGGCCTGCTTCTTGCTCGATCCGTCGCCGGTGGCGATCGGAGACCCGCCGACGATCACCGTCGCGTGAAAGCGCTTCGAGTGGTCGGGGCCGCTGTCGCTGACCTCGTAGACGGGCAGGCCGCGGCCGGTGCGAGTCGAGAGCTCCTGCAGGCTGGTCTTGGGATCCATGGCGGCCCCGAAGCGATCGGGATCGGCCAGCAGCGGGGCGATCAGCCGCAGCACCAGGGCGGTCGCGACATCCGGGCCCAAGGAGAGGTAGCTGGCACCGATGATGGCTTCGACGCAGTCGGCCAGGATCGACGACTTCTGGCGCCCTCCGGTGAGCTCCTCGCCGCGCCCCAGAAGGATGTACGAGCCGAGATCGATCCCCACGGCGATCTCGGCCAGGGCGACCGACGAGACCAGGCTGGCGCGCCGCTTGGCCAGCTCGCCCTCGTCGAGATCCGGGTTCTCGGTGTAGAGCATGACCGTGACCGCCTGACCCAGGATCGAGTCGCCGAGGAACTCGAGGCGCTCGTTGTGAGCCAGTCCGCCGTTCTCGTACGCGTACGAGCGGTGCGTCAAAGCCAGTTGGAGGAGGTCAGGATCGATCTCAACGCCGAGGGTGGCGCTGAGGCGAGAGCGCTCCGGAGGGGCGCCAGCGTCGCCCGAAGGGCGAGCCATGAACTCAGACGTCCGCGACCTTGCGGCCCTTGTACTCCAGGTACAGGGGGGTGCCGGTCGAGTCCTCGACCACCTTGGCGCGGTGCGGCAGCGAGTAGACGGTCTTGCCGTTCTCGATGGTCTTGACGAGCTGAACCGGCGTCGCCTTCCACTGCGAGCGGCGGGCGTGCGTGTTGCTGCGCGACTGCTTGCGCTTGGGAACGGCCATGACTGTCTCTTCTCTGGGTTGCTGCGCGCGGCGGCGCTACTGCTCGCTGTCGTGTGCGGTGTCGTGTGCGGTGTCTGGGGTGAAGCCCTGCAGTGCCGCCCACCTCGGGTCGAGCACCTCACGCGGCTTCCGATCCGGATCGTCCGCCAGTTTCTGACCCGTTTCCGGATCGAGACCAGGGCAATCCGGCCGGCAGACCGGCTGGAACGGCAGTGCCAGCACCACCGCATCCCGCACGACGGGTTCAAGATCTACGTAGTCATCGTGAACCGCGAAGTCGAAAGCTTCATCAGGAGAATACGCGAAAAGCTCCTGGATTTCGAGTTCGAGCGGCAGCGTGACCGGGTCGAGGCAGCGCACGCACTCCCCCACCGCGGTGGTCTCGACCTCGGCGGTGACGAGGATGCCGTCGTGCAGCCCCTCCAACCGCACGTCGAGTGCGATCGGCTCGCCCTGTTTCACGTACGCGACAGACTCGCCCCACCGCTCGGGCAGCGGGAACTCGAGGGTGCGCTCGCGCATCTCGCCCGGCTTGTGCATGAGGTCGAAGACGGGGAGATCGAAGGGGCTTTTGTGAGCGGGCACGAGCGGTGAGTTTAGTCGCTCGGGGGCGGCGGCGCCGGGGCGAGCGACCGCGTCCCTCGCCGCCTAGAGCGGATCACGGGCGAGGCGAGCCCCCACCGGTCCCGGCTCGTCCCTGATCCGCTGTTACCCGCACTCCGGAGAGGGTCAGATCGCCTCCACGGCCGTGAACGCCTCGTCGTAGATCGCGAGCGCCGTCGCGACCTGCTCGGCGGTGACCGTGCACGGCGGCACGACGTGGATGCGGTTGTCCGCCGTGAACGGCAGCAGCCCGCGCTTGAGCAGCTCGGCCTTCAGCAGGCCGACGGTCGCCGGAGCGACCGGCTCGCGAGTCGCCGCGTCCTGAACCAGATCCAGCGCCCAGAACACGCCCAGCCCGCGCACCTCGCCGATCATCGGATGCCGCGATGCCAGCTCGAGCAGCCCCGGGCCGAGCACCTCGCGCCCGATCGTGGCGGCGTTCTCGACGACGCCCTCGTCGTCCATCGCGTCGATCGACGCGACGATGGACGCCATGGCCAGCGGATGCCCGCTGTAGGTGAGGCCGCCCGGGAACACCTGGTCGTCGAACTCCTTCGCGATCTGCTCCGAGATGATCACCCCGCCGGCCGGCACGTAGCCCGAGTTGACGCCCTTGGCGAAGGTGATCAGATCCGGGACGACCCGCTGCGGGTTGATCTCGGCGTTCTGCCAGGCGAACCAGTCGCCGGTGCGGCCGAAGCCCGACATCACCTCGTCGACGATGAGCAGGAAGCCGTACTTGTCCGCCAACTCGCGCAATCCCGCGAAGTAGCCGGGCGGCGGCACCAGCACGCCCGCGGTCCCGGGGACTCCCTCGACGATGAGGGCGGCGAACGAGTTCATGCCCTCGGCTTGGATGATGCGCTCGAGGCTGTGGAGGGCGCGCTCGCTCTCCTCCTCGGGCGTCGTCGACCAGAACTCGGAGCGGTACGCGAATGGGCCGAAGAAGTGCACGTGCCCGCGCGCGAACTCGTTGGGCACGCGGCGCCAGTCGCCGGTGGCGACGATCGCGGCTCCGGTGTTGCCGTGGTAGCTGCGGTACTGGCTCAGGATCTTGTCGCGGCCGGTCACCAGGCGAGCCATGCGCATGGCGTTCTCGTTGGCATCCGCACCACCGTTGGTGAAGAACACCTTCGTGAACGGAGCGCCGGCCTTCGCCAGGATGCGCTTGGCTGCCTCGCCGCGCGCAAGGTTGGCGTGCGCCGGAGCGACCGAGGGCAGGATCGCGGCCTGCTCCTGGATCGCCGCCACCACCTTCGGATGCCCGTGCCCGATGTTCATGTTGACGAGCTGGCTCGAGAAGTCGAGGTAGCGGTTGCCGTCGAAGTCCCAGACCTCGCATCCGAGGGCACCCGCGATCACGAAGGGCTGCAGGGCGCCCTGGGCAGACCAGGAGTGGAAGACGTGGGCGCGGTCCAGCGCGACGGCGCGTACGCCGTCCTCCGGGTCGAGATGGTGGTGCTTGTCGGTCATGATGTGCCTAGGCCTTCGCGGTGAGGTGGTCGGAGAGTGCGGGGATGACGGTCTCGCCATACACGCGCAGCGTCTCCTCCTTGTTGTCGTGCTGGAGGTAGCCGGCGAACTGGTGCACGCCGATCGACTTCAGCTCTTCGAGCTTGGCGATGTGATCGGCGGCCGTGCCCAGGATGCAGAAGCGGTCGACGATCTCGTCGGGCACGAAGTCGACGTGGTCGTTCTCGGCCTTGCCGTGCGAGTTGTAGTCGTAGCCGGTGCGGCCCGCGATGTAGTCGGTGAGGGCCTTGGGGACGGAGCCATCCGCGCCGCCTGTGCCGGTTCCGTACTTGGCCACGATGTCGGCCACGTGGTTGCCCACCATGCCGCCGAACCAGCGGCTCTGTTCGCGGGCGTGCTGCAGGCCGGCCTCGGTGCCGTCGGTGATGTAGAAGGGCGCGGCCACGCAGAAGGTGATGGAGTCGGGGTCGCGACCCGCGGCCTCGGCGGCCGATCGAACCGTCGCGATCATCCACTTCGCGATGTCGATGTCGGCCAGTTGGAGGATGAAGCCGTCACCCACCTCGCCGGTCAGCTTGAGCGCGAGCGGTCCGTAGGCCGCCACCCACACCTCGAGCTCGCTGCCGACACTCCACGGGAAGCGCAGTTCGGCGCCGTGGTAGGCGACGCTGCGCGAGTTGCCCAGTTCGCGGATCACGTGGATCGCCTCGCGCAGCTCGGCCAGCGTGGTCGGCTTGCCGTTCGTGACGCGCACGGCCGAGTCGCCGCGCCCGATGCCGACGACCGTGCGATTGCCGTACATCTCGTTGAGGGTGGCGAAGACGGATGCCGTGACCGTCCAGTCGCGCGTCGCCGGGTTGGTGACGAACGGGCCCACCTTCACCCGCCGGGTCTCGGCGAGGATCTGGCTGTAGATCACGTACGGCTCCTGCCAGAGCAGGTGCGAGTCGAAGGTCCACACGTGCGAGAATCCGTGCTGCTCGGCGAGCTTGGCGAGCGCGATCGTGCGCGATGCGGGCGGGTTGGTCTGGAGTACTGCCCCGAAGTCCATGTGCTGTGTGTGCTCCGAGTCTCAGATCAGGTACTGCGACAGGCCGCGCTTGATGAACTTGCCGTCGCCCTTGGCGCCGAGGTACTGGTTCTTGTCGACGATGACCTTGCCGCGGCTGATCACGGTGTCGACGTGGCCGTAGATCTCGAAGCCCTCCCACGCGCTGTGGTCCATGTTCATGTGGTGGGTCTTGCCGTCACCGATTCCGATCGAGGTGTGACCGTTCGGGTCGTACACGACGACATCCGCGTCGGCGCCGGGCGTGATCACGCCCTTCTGGCCGTACATGCCGAACATCCGCGCCGGGGTGGTGCTGGTGAGCTCGACCCAGCGCTCCAGCGTGAGCTCGCCGGTGACGACGCCCTGGTACATCAGGTCCATCCGGTGCTCGACCGAGCCGATCCCGTTCGGGATCTTGCGGAAGTCGCCGATGCCCAGATCCTTCTGACCCTTCATGCAGAACGGGCAGTGGTCGGTCGACACCATCTGCAGGTCGTTCGTCCGCAGCGCCTGCCACATGTGGTCCTGGTGGCCCTCTTCGCGCGAGCGCAGCGGCGTGGAGCACACCCACTTGGCGCCCTCGAAGTCGCCCCACTCCTTGCTGACCGCGCCGAGCTGCTCCTCGAGCGAGAGGTACAGGTACTGCGGGCAGGTCTCGCCGAACACGTTCTGCCCGTTGTCACGCGCCCAGGCCAGTTGCTGAACGGCTTGCTTCGCGCTCACGTGCACCACGTACAGCGGGGCGTTGGTCAGTTGCGCGAGCATGATCGCGCGGTGGGTCGCCTCCTCCTCCATCTGCCAGGCGCGGGCGATGCCGTGGAAGTAGGGCGTGGTCTTGCCCGCCTCGACCAGCTGGGCGGCGAGCACGTCGATGGCCGGGCCGTTCTCGGCGTGCATCATCGTGAGCAGGCCCAGGTCAGCGGCCTTCTGCATGGCGCGCAGGATCTGGCCGTCATCCGAGTAGAAGACCCCCGGGTAGGCCATGAACATCTTGTAGCTCGTGATGCCCTCGTCGACGAAGCCGGCCATCGCCTTCAGCGAGTCGTCGTCGACGCCGCCCATGATCTGGTGGAAGCCGTAGTCGATCGCGCAGTTGCCCGCCGCCTTGGCGTGCCACTTCGCCAGGCCGTCCTGCACCTTGGTGCCCGTGGTCTGCACGGCGAAGTCGATGACCGTCGTCGTGCCACCCCAGGCGGCGGCGCGCGTGCCGCTCTCGAAGGTGTCGCTCGCCTCGGTGCCGCCGAACGGCAGCTCGAAGTGGGTGTGCGCGTCGATGCCGCCCGGGATGACGTACTTGCCGGTCGCGTCGATCACCGTGTCCGCCGACTCGGCCAGGTCGGTGCCGAGCAGCACCGAGCCGGGAGTCAGCACGCCCACGATCTTCTCGCCGTCGATCAGCACGTCGGCCGCGGCCCGTCCGGTGGCCGAGACCACCGTGCCGCCCGTGATCAGGGTCGTGGTCATGGCGCCACGATCTCCGCGTAGGAGTCGGGCCGGCGATCCCGGTAGAACTGCCAGTCGTCGCGCATCTGCTGCACCATGTCGAGGTCGAGGTCGCGGATCAGGATCTCTTCATCCGTGCCCGAGCCGCGCTCGCCCACGAAGTTGCCGCGCGGGTCGATGACCTGGCTCGTGCCGTAGAAGTCGACGGCAAGTTCGCCGTACTCGTTGTCCTCGCGGCCGACCCGGTTGGGCTGGAGCACGAAGTAGCCGTTGGCGACGGCTGCGCACGGGCCCTCGACCTCCCAAAGGCGGTTGCTCAGGCCAGGCTTCGTGGCATTCGGGTTGAAGACGATGTGGGCTCCGTTGAGGCCCAACTCGCGCCACCCCTCGGGGAAGTGCCGGTCGTAGCAGATGTACAGGCCGACCTTGCCGACCGAGGTGTCGAACACCGGGTAGCCGCCGTTGCCCGGGCGGAAGTAGAACTTCTCCCAGAAGCGGTCGAGGTTGGGGATGTGGTGCTTGCGATACTTCCCGAGGATCGTGCCGTCGTTCTCGACGATGACCGCCGTGTTGTAGTACACGCCGGTGATGTCCTCCTCGTAGATCGGGAGGATCATGACCAGCTTGAGCTCCTTGGCGAGCTGGGCGAAGCGCTGCACGATCGGTCCGTCGGCCGGCTCGGCGTAGCGGTAGTACTTCTTGTCTTCGGTGATGCCGAAGTACGGGCCGTAGAACAGCTCCTGGAAGCAGATGATCTGCGCGCCCTGGGCTGCAGCGTCCCGGGCGAACTGCTCGTGCTTGGCCAGCATCGACTCCTTGTCGCCCGTCCAGGTGGTCTGGGTGATGGCGGCGCGGACGATCGTCATGCTGGTCTCCTTCTCGGTCGCAGCCTGCGGCGGCCTTCGACGAGTTGCTTTTTGTTATTGTTCGCCGTAAACATTTCATCGACGTTACAAGTCGTGGCGTTGCTGTAAAACGTACGGCGGTCAGGATGAAGTCGGTAGCCCTCGCGATCGAGGAGCGCTCCCCGCGTGGAATCGCGACAGGCATCGCGCGCATGATCACCACCGGCGACCTCGCACCCGGCGACCGGCTGCCGACCGTGCGCGACCTCGCCGTGGATCTCGGGGTCAGCCCGGCCACGGTCAGTCACGCCTGGCAGACCCTCGCCTCGGCCGGGCTGATCACCCGCCGCGGGCGCAGCGGCAGCTTCGTGCGATCGGCGCCGCGCGAGTGGCTCCCCCGGCGCTACCGCGACCTCGGCGCCGCCCAGGAGGCCCGGCTCGATCTGTCGCGCGGCACTCCGGACCCCGAGCTGCTGCCGGCGCTCGGTCCGGCGCTCTCGCGCGTGTCGGCGCGGGCCGACACCAGCAGCTACCAGCAGTTGCCTGACATCCCCGAGCTGCACGATCTGATGCGCGACACCTGGCCGTCGCCGGTCGAGTCGATCACCGTGACCAACGGGGCGCTGGATGCCATCGACCGCGTGCTCGCGACCATCGCGCGATTCGGCGACCGGGTGGTCGTCGAGAACCCGACCTTCCCGCCGTTCATGGATCTGCTGGAGCAGTACGGCCTCGAGCCGGTGCCCGTCGGCGTCGACGAGCAGGGGATGATCCCGCGTGAGTTCGCGGCCGCGTTGGGCGCCGGTCCGACTTTGGTGGTGCTGCAGCCGCGCGCCCACAACCCCACCGGGGCGTCGATGACGCGCGACAGGGCCCAGGAGCTCGCGACCCTGCTGCATCGCAGCCGGGCCGCCGACGGGGCGATCGTGCTCGAGGACGACCATTCGGGTGCGATCAGCTCCGCGCCCGATGTCACCCTCGCCAGCTGGCTGCCCGACCGGGTGCTGCACGTGCGCAGTTTCTCGAAGTCGCACGGGCCCGACCTGCGCATCGGCGCGCTCGGCGGCCCGCGCGCCCTCGTCGATCGGGTGGTCGCCAGGCGGTTGCTCGGGCCGGGATGGACGTCCCGCATGATGCAGGCCATGCTCTACGAACTGCTGACCGATCCCGAGTCGATCGCGCAGGTGGCGGCCGCAGGCGAGCGGTATGCGCAGCGGCAGCGCGAGCTCGCGGCGGCGGTCCACGATGCGGGTGCGAGCCTGCGACCGGGCGACGGGGTCAACGCCTGGCTGCGGGTGGACGACGAGCGATCTGCCATCGTGCAGCTCGCGGCAGCCGGCATCCGGGTCGCGCCGGGGGCGCCGTTCCAGCTGGGCGAGACCGGCGGGTTTGTGCGGGTCACCGTGGGCATGGTGCGCGACGATGTCGCGGCGGTGGGTGCCGCGCTGGCCGCGGCGGCTCACGCATGAGCGGCAGCACCCTGAAGGTCGTCGTCCTGGCCGGCGGAGTCGGCGGCTCGCGCTTCCTGACCGGGATGCGCGCGCACCTGCGCGCCACGCACCCCGACGCTCGGCTGACCGCTGTGGTGAACACCGGCGACGACCTCTGGCTGGCCGGCCTGCGGATCACGCCCGACCTCGACACGATCATGTATACGCTGGCCGGCATCAACGACACCGAGCGCGGCTGGGGCCGGGTCGGCGAGACGGAGCGCGTCTCGGGCGAGCTGCGCGAATGGGGCGTGGGATGGCCGTGGTTCACGCTCGGCGACCTGGACGTGTCGGCATCCATCGCCCGCAGCGCCTGGCTGCGCGACGGCGTGCCGCTGCACGAGGTGGTCGAGCGGCTCACGGCACGCTGGCCGCAGATCGGCGCGCGCTTGCTGCCCGCGACCGATCACGAGGTCGAGACGCATGTCATTGTGGACGACCCCGACCGGCCCGGCACTCGGCTCGAACTGCACTTCCAGGAGTGGTGGACCCGCTACCGGGCCTCGCTGCCGGCCCTCGCGTTCCCGCAGCGCGGCATCGACGGCGCGACCGCCGGGCCTGGGGTGCTGGAGGCGATCGCAACGGCGGATGTCGTGGTGCTGGCCCCGTCGAATCCGGTGGTCTCGATCGGGACCATTCTGAACATCCCCGGCGTACGGGACGCCGTCCGTTCGGCCTCGGCACCGATCATCGGGGTCTCGCCCATCATCGGCGGCACCGTCGTGCGCGGGATGGCCGACGCCTGCCTCACCACGATCGGCGTCGAGACGGATGCCGCAGCCGTCGCCCGGCACTACGCGAGCCGCGCCGCGGGAGGCGTGCTCGATGGCTGGCTGGTCGACAGCGTCGACGCTGGGGCCGTCACGGAGTTGGCGCGCGATCGGATCGAGACGCGCGCGGTTCCGCTCTGGATGCGCGACGAGCGGCTCAGCGCCGCGATCGCGGGCGAGGCGCTGGAGCTGGCGGCCTCGTTTCGCGGCGCCTGAGCGCGAGAGCGAGCTGCTCAGGGGTGTCGACGTCGAGGCGCACCGAGCTGTCGGCCGGCACCTGGAGTTCGACCAGACCGAGTGAGCGGTGCCTCGCAGCCGACGCCTCGCCGAACGCCGTCCGCAGTGCCTTCCCGGGCGCCGACGTCACCAGGGTCGTGCCGGTCCCCTCGTGGTCGGCGACGAAGCTGCGCGGGTGGTGCGCCGCGGAGGCGAGCGCCGCAGCGAGCTCGGCCGGGTCCAGTGCCGGGAGGTCGCCCAGCAGCGCGGCACGCGGAGCGTCGATCCCCGCCAGCGCGGCGCCGGCCGCGACGGCGGCGTCGATGCCCGAGGGGACTGTCTCGAGCAGGACCTCCGTGCCTGAGGGGCGGAACGCGGCATCGGAGGTGACCACGATCACGCGATCGACCGCGTCGCAGGCCACCACGGCAGCGACCGTGTCGACGGCGATGGCGCGCGCGACCTCCGGCCCGAGCCCGAGCCGCGACTTGCCGATCGCCGCCGGCTTCACCGGGATGATCACGGTCCACAGTGCGTCGGCGACGTGCATGTGATCAGTCTGCGCGATCGCTAGGCTCGACGCTGTCAGGTCCTCCGGGCTGCATTGCCCGCGTGCGCCGCTCGTTCATGAGCGGCTCGGCCGAGGTGAGCCGGTTTACGGGCTCGCAGCTCCGTTCCGTTTCACGTTCCTTGGAGACCTCATGCCCCGACCCCGCACGCGCGCCACCGGCGTGGCCGCGATCGTCGCCGCCGCCCTGCTGCTGACCGGATGCGGTGCCGCCGTTGCCCACCCCTCGGCCGGCACCGGCTCGCCCGCCGCCGACAAGCCGCTGGTGATCCAGAACTGCGACACGAAGGTCACCTTCGCGAAAGCGCCGAAGCGCGTGGTGAGCATCAAGTCCACCTCCACCGAGATCCTGCTCGCGCTCGGGCTCGGCGACCGGATCGTCGGCACCGCGTTCCAAGACGGGCCGGTGCCGGCGAAGTGGTCGGCGCAGGCCGCGCGCCTGCACAAGATCTCGGACTTCATGCCGAGCGAAGAGGCGCTGCTCGCCCTCGAGCCCGACATGGTCTACTCCGGCTGGGAGTCCGCGTTCTCGGCCGACCAGGCGGGCACCCGCTCCGAGCTGACAGCGCTCGGCGTCGGCAGCTACGTCCAGCCGGCCGCCTGCCGCACGACGGGTGCGCCGGCCAAACTCACGTTCTCGGACATCTTCGGCGAGCTGAAGCAGGTGGGAGCGATCTTCCGGGTGGATGCCGCCGCCGACAAGCTCGTCGCGCAGCAGAAGGCCGAGCTGGCGACGGTCCACAAGAGCACGAAGGGGCTCAGCGCGCTCTGGTACTCCTCGGGCACCGACACCCCGTACGTCGGAGCGGGCACCGGCGCCCCCGAGCTCGTGTTGGAGACGGTGGGCCTGAAGAACGTGGCCGGCGACGTGAAGCAGACCTGGACCTCGTTGGGCTGGGAGTCGATCGTCGCCGACGACCCCGACGTCATCATCCTGATCGACGCGAGCTGGAACACCGCGGCCAGCAAGATCGCCTCGCTCGAATCCAACCCGGCGACGGCGAACCTCAGCGCGGTGAAGAACCACCGCTACATCACGCTGCCCTTCCCGGCCAGCGAGGCGGGCGTCCGGACCGTGGATGCTGCGGTCTCGGTGTCGAAGCAGCTGAAGGCCCTCGGACTCGGGTGACGAACCGCGCCCGCACGTGGAGCTGGGGAGTCGCGCTCGGCGCGGCCCTCCTGCTCTCGATCGCGGTCGCCACAACGATCGGGCCGGCACCGCTGTCGGTTCCGGACGTCGTGGGCAGCGTGCTCGCGCACCTCGGCATCGGCCGGAGTCCTCTCGACGCCCTGCACGACGGGATCGTCTGGGAGCTGCGACTCCCCCGCGTGCTGACCGCGGCCGTGGTCGGCGCCGGTCTCGCGCTCGTCGGGGGCGTGATGCAGGCCCTGACCCGCAATCAGCTGGCGGATCCCTATCTGCTCGGCTTGTCATCCGGGGCCTCGCTCGGGGCGGTCAGCGTGCTGCTGCTGGGCGTGACACTGTTCGGTCTGCCGCTGCTGCTGCCGGTCGCGGCGTTCGGCGGCGCGATCCTGGCCCTGCTGGCCACCCTCGCGCTGGCCGGCTCGCTCGGCCGCATCACCCCGACCCGCACGGTGCTGGCCGGCGTCGCCGTGTCGTCGCTGGCGGCCGCGATCACCAGTTTCGTGATCTTCTGGGCCGCGACCGGCGACTCCTACCGCGACGTGCTCAACTGGCTGCTCGGCTCGCTCGCCGGGGCGCGCTGGCCGCAGGTCGCGATCGCAGCCGGCGCCCTGCTCGTCATCGGCGTGCCTCTCGCCTTCAGCGGGCGGGTGCTCGACGCATTCGCCTTCGGCGACACCACGGCCGCATCCCTCGGGTTCTCGGTCAGCCGGGCGCGCTGGGGGCTGCTGGGTGCCTCCGCGCTCCTGACCGGCGCCCTGGTGTCGGTCAGCGGCTCGATCGGGTTCGTCGGGCTCGTGCTGCCCCACGCGGTGCGCCTCGTGGTCGGTCCGAGCAATCGCTCGCTGCTGCCCTTGTCGGCCCTGGTGGGCGGGGTGTTCCTCATCTGGGCCGATACCCTCGCGCGCACGGTGTTCGACCCGCGAGAGCTGCCGGTCGGCATCGTCACGGCCATGATCGGGGCACCGGTGTTCGCGATCCTGCTCGCCCGGCGTCGGAGCGAGGCATGAACGGGGATGCCGCGGGGGTCGAAGGCGCGGGGCTCGAGGTCGCGAATCTCACGGTCCGCGTCGGCTCCGCCACGCTGGTCGAAAGCGCGGGATTCACGGCTCCCGCGGGAGCCGTGACCGCCCTGCTCGGCCCGAACGGAGCGGGCAAGTCGACGCTGCTGCGCGCGGTCGCCGGCGTGGAGCGGCCGGCATCCGGCACCGTGACCTTCGGGGGCGACGACCTGCTGGCGCTGCCCCGGCGCGAGCGCGCCCGTCGCGTCGCGCTGGTCGAGCAGGAGTCGTCGACCGAGCTCCCGCTCACCGTGCGCGCGGTCGTCGGCCTGGGGCGCACGCCGTTCGAGACGGCGTTCGGCGGTCGGGATCCGGATGCCGCACGCGTCATCGACGACGCGATCGCCACCGCGGGCATCGCCGCCTTCGCCGACCGCGAGCTGCCGAGTCTGTCCGGAGGAGAGCGCCAGCGCGTCATGCTGGCGCGCGCGCTGGCCCAGCAGCCTCGGTTGCTGCTGCTCGACGAGCCGACCAATCATCTCGACGTCGGCGCTCAGCTCGATGTGCTGGACGTGCTGCGGCAGCTTGTCAGCTCCGGGACGACGGTGGTCGCTGCCCTGCACGATCTCAGCTCGGCGGCGGCGCATGCGGATGCGGTGGTCGTCCTCTCGCACGGACGGGTCGTGGCGGCGGGCGCGACGATCGAGACGCTGACGCCCTCCCTCATCCGCGAGGTCTACGGCATCGAAGCGCGGTGGATGACCAATCCGTTGACCGGTCGCCCGCTGCTGGCGGTCGCGCGGCGCTAGGCGTCGGGGTCGAAGCGCACGCGGGCCAGTAGCGACGCGGGCAGGAACACGGCGCGCAGCCGCTCCCGCGGCGACACCGACCGGGCGATGGCGCGGCGCACCGCGCGCAGTTCGGGCAGCGAGAGCGACGAGGCATCCGGTGGTCCGTACGCCGACGACTCCACGCTGCCGCGGAAGCCTGCGATGCGGTCGGAGCTGTCGGCGAGCACCATCGAGAGGCGCGCCGCGAACTCGCGGGCCGTCTCGGTCTCCGGAGCCAGCCAGCCGTGATCCCGGGCCGTGTCGCGCACCTCGGCCCAGGCGTTCGTCGCCGGGTCGCGTCTGCGCGCGATCGCCCGCATGCGGCGCCAGCGCACCAGCAGTCGGCCGACGGCGGGAACCAGGGCGATGGCGATGACCACTCCGAGCAGGATCAGCAGCACGAGCGGCGTCGAGCCGATGCCACCCTTCGCCGACTGCCCCGAGCTCTTCGCCTCATCGGTGGGCAGCTTCTTGCCCGCCGCCGACGAGGGGTTCGCGCTCGCGGTCGGCGTGGCACTCGCCTGGTTGGTCGGAGTGTCGGTGGGCTGGGCGACCGCGTCGGGGTTCGAGTAGCTGGGCGCGGCACCGCGACCCGGAGTCGGCTCGAACCGCAGCCAGCCGATGCCGTGGAAGTACAGCTCGGGCCACGCGTGCAGGTCGTGCGTCGTGAGCGTGAAGACCGATGTTCCGCCCTGCAACCCCGATTGCCCGGGCTGGAAGCCGACGACGACGCGCGACGGGATTCCGAGCACGCGCGCCATGATGGCCATCGCCGACGCGAAGTGGACGCAGTAACCCGCCTTCTTCTGCAGGAACTTGGCGACGACATCCGCCCCCGTGCCGTCATAGCCCTGCTTCACCGGGGCGCTCGTCGAATACGTGAAGAGCGAGCTCTGGAAGTAGTTCTGAAGCGCGAGGGCCTTGTCGTAGTCGGTGGTTGCCGAGCCGGCCACGCTCTGGGCGGTCGTGGTGATGATCGACGGCAGCTTGGCAGGCAGATCGAGATAGGTGTTCGCCACGTCCTGCGTGGTGCTCGTGGCGCGCAACTGCGCGAGGTCGGGTTGGACGTCGAGGTACGACGCCGTGTACTTCTGCCCTCCGACGCTCTCAGTCGTGCTGCGCACGGACAGTCCCTGCGTCTCCCAGAACCAGGTGCCGGTCGTGCCGCTCACCTTGGTCGTCGGGTACGGAAGGGGAAGCCAGTTGCCCTGGATATCGCCGACGGTGATCTTGGCCGTCAGCTTCGTCTGCTTGACCCCGTCGGTCAGCCCGGATGCCGCGGGGAAGGCCGAGAGCTTGTCACGATCGGTCGGGGCCACCAGCGACGGCGTCCAGGACCGTCCGGTGAAGGTGTCCAGCGTCGCCAACCTCAGGTAGATGCCCTTCGAGTCGCTGGTCGTGTAGGTGACTGCCGTGATCGGCGCCCCGCGTCGCAGGTCGTCGCCGAGATTGATCAGAGGGTTGACGCCGGTCGAGATCCCGTTGGAGGTGGCCTGGTCGGGCGATTGGTCCAGGCCGGGCGCGATCGCGGCCAGCACCAGCGACCCCACGACCACCGAGGAACCGAGCAGCAGGAGGCCGGGAGTGGTGGTGCGGCGGCGACCGATCCGGAGGAGTGCCAGGTAGCCGACCGCCACCAGGGAGTACCAGAACGGCTCCGCGATGTCGGCACGCACCGCGACCGGGACCAGCAGGAGGGTCAGGATCGGCAGCGCGGTGAGCGCCGGCGCGATACGGAGCGCGAGGTCGCCGATCAGTGCGAGGCCCACGCACGAGATCGCGATCAGGAACGTGATGCTGACCTTCGGCGTCGCCGGAAGGGACTGCACGGCGATCTCGCCCCACGCTCGATTGGTCAGCTGGCTGAATCGCGTCAGCGTCTCGGGCGTCGGAATGATCCCGAGCACGGCCGTGTCACCCGCGTAGCCGACGGTCAGGCCGAGCAGGCCGACCCCGGCGCCGGCCACCGTCGGCAACCAGGCTGGACGCGCGACCTGGCGCACCAGCGTGGTCGTGACCAGGACGAGGACCATGAAGATCGAGCCGACGATCCACCACGAGACGTCGGTGAGGGTCACGCGGAATCCGGCGAACGCGAGCAGCATCGTCACGGCCAGCAGCAGCGCGCGCGGCCAGGCGTGAACGGGAGGCCGCCTGCGCTGCGGACCGCCGGACGAACGGGATGCGCTCACCGGAGCCCCCGTCGGTGACCGCGGCGGCGTCGGTCGTCGCAGATCAGTGAGCGCCACGGAGGTACCCCGCCTCACTCGATGCGGCCTTCCAGGCGGCCTGCGGCTCGTCCCATGGCCGCACGGACACGCAGACCCAGCCGGCCTCCGTCAACCGCGTGACGGCGGCCTCGCGAGGTTCGACGAGGAGCGCGACCCCGCTGTCGGTGCCGCGACGGCGGCGGATCAGCCAGTTCAGCGTGAGCTCCTCGGGGTCGCCGAGCACCGCGAAGATCGGACCGGTGGTCTCGTTGGCGGCCGGGCGCTCGAGGCGGGCCGGGCCGGCATCCTTCAACACGACCCCGGCCAGGCTGGTGAGGAAAGCCTCGCGGCGGCTGCCGTCCCAGCGCTCGCCGAACTGCTCGAGCTGGGTCGGGGCGGTCTCGTCGACGGTGACCTGGAATCCGGAGCCGTCGAGATGCACGCCGAGGGAGGCCAGCATCCTGACTCCCCACTCGAAGGCCTCGCTGCTGTAGCTGGGATGCCAGACGTCCGTGTCGTCGACCTCGACGTCGCCGTAGCCGGTCAGGCGCGTGTCGAGGATGATGCGCGCGTCGGGGTGGCTGCGGTGCTCCTCCTGCCGCACCATCAGCTCGCCACGCCGCGCGGAGGCGCGCCAATGCACCCGGCGCAGGGCGTCGCCGGTGCGGTATTCGCGGGTTGTCAGGTCGTCGTCGTTGCCGGTCACGCGGCGCTGGACGAGCTGCGCCGTCCCCTCGCCGTCCGACAGCGCCGGACCGCCCGCGGGCAGGTCGACGATGGCCGGGACGACGACCAGCCTGTCGGTGCCGCCGACGGCGATCGTCGAACGTGCCATGCCGAACGGGTCTTCGTGCTCGATGACCAGCGGCCCGATCTCGTACACCCCTCGACGCGGCGGATGCAGTTCGTAGCGCGCGGTGACGATCCGACGGTCGGCCACGCCGCCGCTCGTCGCAGGACCCACCGGACCCAGCTCGTTCGGCACCGAGGGCTCGCGCCAGGGCGACGCGTCGTTCCAGATCACGTGCGGCGTCGGCCCCGCAGACAGGTTCCGGATGCGCAGCGCGACCTGCACGTTCGTTCCCGCCGAGACCACGGGAGGCGAGAAGAGCCTGACCACCTCGAGGCGCGGGCGCCGGACCCTGAGCAGCAGCAGGCCGCCCCCGACCAGCAGCAGAGCCGCCAGGGCGACGACCAGGATCTCGCGGCGATCCGTGCCGTAGCCGATGGCGAGAGCAACCACCCCGACGACGAGCGTCCCGACGCCGCGTGCCGTCGGGAGCAGCTTGTGGGTCTTGTCGAGCGAACTCCTGGCCCGCGCCTCGGAGTCGCCGGATGTCCCCGCCGTGCCGCCGCGGGTCTGGCCGCGCGGCGCGCGACGCACGGCAGCCGCCGCGCGTTCGGCCTGCTGGCGGCGACGCGCCCGAACTCGGCGGTCACTCATCGCGGGCAGTCATCGCGGGCACTCACGGGCGCGCGCTCATCAGGCCGGCCCCGCAGCTCCCAGCGGCACGGGCGTCGACGCGACGATCCGTGCGGTGATGTCGGCGAGGGCTTCGCCGCCGAACGGGTTCGCTCCGACCGAGGTGCGCACCGCCATCAGCCGGTGCGCCAGCACCGGCACCGCCAGGGCGTCGATGTCGTCCGGCAGAACGAAGTCGCGGCCGTCGAGGGCCGCTCGGCCCTTCGCGGCGCGGACCAACTGGAGCGTGGCGCGCGGGCTGGCCCCGAGCCGCAGCTCGCGATCGACGCGTGTCGCCGCAGCGATCGCGACTGCGTAGTGCTCGACGGCCGGGCTCACGTACACCTGGCGCACGGTCTCGACCATCTGACGCAGGCGCGTCAGGGTGACGATGGGCTCGAGCGCGTCGAGCGGGCTGCCGGTCTCGCGCTGGCGCAGCATGGATGCCTCGTTGGCGGCATCCGGATACCCCATCGAGATGCGCGCCATGAACCGGTCGCGCTGCGCCTCGGGAAGGGCGTACGTGCCCTCCATCTCGATCGGGTTCTGCGTGGCGATCACCGTGAACGGGCTCGGGAGCAGGTAGGTCGTCCCATCGACGGTGACCTGGCGCTCCTCCATGCTCTCGAGCAGAGCCGACTGCGTCTTGGGGGATGCCCGGTTGATCTCGTCGCCGATGACGATGTTCGCGAAGACCGGGCCGGGCTTGAACTCGAACTCGCGCGCGCTCTGGTTGTAGACCGAGACGCCGGTGATGTCGGCGGGCAGCAGGTCGGGCGTGAACTGGATGCGCGACACCGAGCAGTCGACGCTGCGCGCGAGAGCACGCGCGAGCATGGTCTTGCCGACGCCCGGGACGTCTTCGACGAGCAGGTGGCCCTCGGACAGCAGCACGGTCAGGGCGATCTCGACCGCCTCGCGCTTGCCGTCGATCACCGTCTCGACGGCGGCCATGACGGCGCGGCTGTCGAGCAGGAACTCCGCGATCGGGAGCGCGTCGACGTTCAGCTCGGGGTCACCGTCGGGCGCGAGGGCGTCAGGCGCCGCGCCGTCGACTGCGTTGCCGGCGGTCCGGTCGGTCGGTGCCGAATAAGCATCCATCAGCTTCAGTCTCCGTCACCGCGTCGTGAATGGGAAGAGTGCTCCGAATGTCATACGTTACGGCGCGCGGTTCGGTTCAGCCATCTGCCGCCGCGCGTGCTCACTCGCCGTCCCGCAGCTCCCACGGGATCTCGCCATCGACCAACTCGACCGGCTCGGCCGGCGGTTCGCCGAACGGGATGGGGAACGCGTAGGGCGGCGACATCATCGGCCGCGACATGGGCGGTGGCTCGACCTTCGGGGTCAGCTTGTCGATGACCTCGGCGGCGGCGGTCTGCGCGGCATCCGCCTTCTTCTTGCGGGGCGCGGCGGTCACGAGCGCTCCGCGTAGGAGGTGATGGACACGTTGCCGTCCTTGTCGTAGCGCTTCCAGATTCCGGACCGCTTTCCGTGCACCCACATGCCTTCGTCCATCAGCGCCCCGCTGTCATTCCAGCGCTGCCACAGACCATCCTGCTCGCCGTCGACGAACGCGCCCTTCTGCAGCAACTCGCCGTTCTCGCGCCACCATGTCCACTCTCCGGTGAACAAGCCTTTGAGGAACTGCCCCTCCGCCTTCTTCTGACCGTTGCGATACCAGTACTCGCAGGTGCCCGACTTCTTGCCGTGCCGGTAGTTCTCGACGCCGCTGAGCGTCCCATCGGCGAACAGGATGCGGCGCTCACCGTCCTGCGGGGGCTTGGCCATGGTTCGACCCTACGACGTTCGCAGCACGAAGCGAGCGCCGTCCGGGTCGCGAAGGGATCGCTCCGTGGGGGACGGCGCCGAGTCGAGGGTCGCGCCCAGCGAGAGCAGCCGATCGACTTCATCATCGAGCTCCCCCTCGTCGACGGTGAAGACGAAGAACTGGCGGTCGCGGTCCTTCTCGGGCGCGATCGGTTCGCCTCCCCAGGCGAGTTTCGTGCCCCCTGCCGGGGACTGGATGACCCGCTCCTCGCCAACCTCCCAGACCAGTGGCCATCCGAGGGCCTCCGCCCAGAACAGACCGACGGCTCGGGTGCCGTCGCAGGTGACCTCGCCGAGGGGGCCGCATCCGGTCAGATAGCCGTTGCCGTCTTCGATCACGCAGAACTCGTCGCCCACCGGGTCGGCCATGACCGCGTAGCTGTTCTCGGGAACGTGCCCGTTGCCGAGCAGGCGCCCGCCCAGCGCGACGCAGGCGTCGATCGTGTCGCGCTGGGTGCGCTCGCCATCGGTGAGATGCAGGTGCAGCCGGTTCTTCGCCGCGCCATGCCCCGCTCCCGCCTCGAACCGCAGCCCGACCTGCGTCGCCGTTCCCGGCAGGAGGATGCCGTCGCCATCCGGCTCGGGCGTACGAGCCAGAACCGCGCCCCAGAACTCTGCGTCGCGGCGCGGATCGGGCGAGCGGAATGTCACGGACTGGAGGGTGAGAGCCATCCTTCGACGCTAGTCGCCGGATCGCGAACCGCCGTTTGCCATAATGCGGACATGGCCCCACCGCGCGACGCCGCCGATTCGACCCGTGCACCTGTCGCGCGCGGGGTCTGGGTGACGATGGGCGACGTCGGCACCACCCGGCGGATCGCCGCCGCGGGGTTCGACTGGCTGTGCCTCGACCAGCAGCACGGGCTGCTCGATCGCGCCCGCCTCGCCGAGATCATGCGCGGCATCGGCGACGGCCCGCCCGAGATCGCGGTTCGGGTGGCCGCGCTGGACGCCGCCGAGATCGGCTTCGCCCTCGATGTCGGGGCGACCATCGTCATCATCCCGATGATCGAGCACGCCGATGATGCGCGCGCCGCCGTGAACGCGGGGCTGTACCCGCCGCGCGGCCGGCGCAGCTGGGGGCCGATCGCGCCGCTGTGGATGCGCGATGCTCCGACCGCGGCCGAGGCGAACGACCGCACTCGTGTCTGGGCGATGATCGAGACGCGGGGCGCGCTCGAGCAGCTCGACGAGATCCTTCAGGTCGACGGCCTGGACGGCGTCTTCCTGGGACCGAACGATCTCTCGCTCGCCCTCGGCACCACGCTCGATGCACTGCTCGCCGATTCGCGGTCGGATGCGCCGCTCCCCCGGATCGTCGCCGCCTGCCGTCGCGCAGGACTCGCCCTCGGTGCGTACGGGGCCGACGCGGGACGCACCGCGCGCCTGGCGGAGCTCGGCTTCGAGTTCATCGCCGTCACGACCGACGTGGCGATCGTCGACGCGGGCGCCGCGCTCGCGCTCCCGGGAACGACGACCGCCCCGAGCGCGTACTGAGCCGCATCAGCCCTCGACGGAATCGGCCTGGGCGGCCTCGACCGAACCTTCTGCGAACCCGGCCGCGTAGCCCTCGTCGTATGCCTCGGCGCGACCCTCCTCGCGACCTTCCTGACGCCCCCGCTCGTAGCCCTGACGGTCGGCCTCGTCGCTCCCCAGCCGGAACATGTCCAGCTCGGCGCTCCGGATGAGCCGCTTGGCGCCCGGCGCGTCCAACCCCGCCACGTAACGCCCCAGGCCCCGCACGACGGCGACCGGCCGCCCGGTCGCCTTGCCCTTCACGAGGTCGGCAGCGCCCGCCAGTTCGTCGGCGATCGCCGGGACCGTCACCTCGAGCACTCGTCCCTGACTGTCTGTGCTGCCGCGCAAGTCGTCGACGACGTGCAGGCCGGCGGCGCCGATGGCGACGTCGGTCTGGCCGTCTCTCCACGGTCGTCCGAAGGTGTCGCTGAGGATCACCCCAACCGCAATGCCGAGCCGGGCGCGCAGGTCGGTCGCGATGGCGAGGGCCGAGGCATCCGGATCCACGGGCAGCAGGGCGACCGTTCCGTCGGGCACGTTGCTGGCGTCGACGCCGGCCGCCGCCATCACGAGGCCGGTACGGGTCTCGACGATGCGCGTGACGCCGCCCGCGTGCGCGCGGCTCGCCACCAGGCGGCGTGTCTCGGCGGTGATGGCGTCTTCGCGATCCGTCGCCTCGACGATGCGACCCTCGGCCTTCGAGACGATCTTGCTGGTGATGACCAGGATGTCGCCATCGGCGAGCGTGCCGGCGAGCGCGGCGCCCAGCATCCCGGCCAGGTCGTCGCCGGGGTGGATCTCGGGCAGGCCGTCGATCGCGAAGATGCTCACGGCATCCTGCGGCAGTTCGGTCTTGCCGGGCACGGCCGTCATCGCGTCACCTTCGGGAGCACGTCGCGCGCGAACACGTCGACGAACGCGCGCTGGTCGGGTCCGGCGTTGTGCAGGAAGATCCGGTCCACGCCCAAGTCGACGAAGCGCTGGAGGTGGGCGCGGTGCACGTCGGGGTCGCTGGAGACCAGCATCCTGCCCTCGAAGTCCTCGGGACGCACCGTGCGAGCCAACTGCTCGAAGTCGCCCGGCGAGCGCACATCACTGCGCGGGAAGCGGATGCCCGGCAGCGGCCACTCGGCGAGCGCGTTCGCCATCGCCTGCTCGTCGGTGGGCGCCCAGCTGAGGTCGATCCGCACCACCCGGAGGGTGTCGCCTCGCTTCTTGCCTGCCTCCTTCAAGCCCGCATCGAACCGCTCGACCAGCGCGGCCGCCTTGTCGTGCGAGGTGCCGATGGTCAGGATGCCGTCGGCCGACCTGCCCGCGCGCTTGGCGGCGACCGGGCCGGCCGTCGCGACCAGGATGCGCGGGGGTGCGGCGGGGGGCTCGGGGGCGGTCCACAGCTGGGTGCTCTCGAGCTCGAAGTGCGATCCGTGGTGCCGCACCGGGCGGCCGTTGGCACCGCTGGCGAACAGCTTGCGGATCACCTCGATCGCGTCGAACATGCGGGCGATGCGCTCCGGTGCCTCGGGCCAGTAGCCCCCGGTCACGTGCTCGTTGACGGCCTCGCCCGCTCCCATGGCGAGCCAGTGCCGGCCCGGGTAGAGCGCGGCGATCGTCGCGCTAGCCTGCGCGATGGCGGCAGGATGCATCCGCGCGCCCGCGGTGACGGCGCCCGCGCCCAGCTCGCCGGTCGTGCGGGCGCCCAGGGCTCCGAGCACACTCCACAGGAAGCCCGCCTGGCCATGCCTGCTCAGCCAGGGCTGGAAGTGGTCGGTGCTCACCGTGCCGCTGAACCCGTGCTGCTCGGCATACTCGGCGTGGGCGATCGCGTCGGCGGGGGCGAATCGCTCCAGCATCATGGCGTAGCCGATGGATGCGGGGGTCACGGTGTCATTGTCGCACCGGGAGGTGGGGGCGTTCTGCGGTGGGGCGGCTCGGGCCGTGGCAGCCTTTCCTCCCCTGCATGCATGTTCGAATGTTATTCAGCACTATGGTCGTTCTACTAGAATCTTTGTTCTTGTCGTGGGAGAATGTGTTCATGCCCACCGCCCTCATGCAGTCGATCGAGGTTCCCCGCCTCCACGGTCTCGCATCGGCGTCCGACGGTGAGCTGATCGCCACGATGACGGCGTGGGCGCAGGCGCGACGGGTGGTGGATGCCGGGCTGGCGGCGCTGGCCGGCGAGGTGGCCGCGAGATCATCCCTCGAGCTCGGCTACGACGGGCTCGCCCAGCGCGCGGGGGCCCGCACGGCCGATGCCCTGGTGTCGCGACTGACCGGCACCACCGGGGTCGAAGCCCGAGCGATCACCGTCGTCGGCAGCATGCTGAGCGCCCCCGCCCCGTGGTTGGGCGAAGTCGCGTCGAGGGTGGCCTCCGGCGACGTGTCGGTGGGAGCGGCTGCGGCGATCCAGACCGGGCTCGGGGCACCATCCCCTACGGTGGCCGCCGACGATCTGGCGGATGCCGCGCACTCCCTGCTGGCCGACTCGGCGTCGCTGCCGCCCGAGAAGGTGGCCAGGCGCGCGCGGGAGTTGCGCGACGAGCTCGACGAGGCTGGAGTCGCCGACCGCGAGGACCACCTGCGCGACAAGAGGTTTCTGCGGCTGATCCCGCAGGCAGACGGGATGACCAGGCTCATCGGCCTTCTCGACCCGGAATCAGCGGCCTGGGTCACCGACGCGGTGGACGCGGTCACGTCGCCACGACGCGGCGGACCGCGTTTCGTCGACTCTGACGCGGTGGCTCACGCGGAGGCCATCGTGACCGACGAGCGCAGCACGGAACAGCTGGCCCTCGACGCGCTCGTCGACATAGTGCGCATCGCGGCGGCGGTTGACGACGGTCGCGTGTTCGGGGTTCGCAAGCCCGCAGTGCGCGTGCATGTCACGCTCAGCGACCTCGACCGCCGGGCCGGAACCGCTCAGTTCGAGGGGCAGTCCGCAGCGGTGTCGACCGAGACGGCGCAGCGCCTGGCGTGCGCGAGCGGGTTCGTTCCGATCTTGTTCGACGATCACGCTCGGCCGCTGAAGCTCGGGCGCACCCAGCGCCTGTTCAGCGAGCACCAACGCACCGTGCTCGCCGCGATCTGGGGTGGATGCGCGCATCCCGATTGCGACCGGCCGCCCTCCTGGACCGAAGCCCATCACATCGACCCGTGGCAGCGGAGCGGCGGGGCGACCGACGTCGACGACGGCATCCTGCTCTGCCGCCATCACCATCTGCTGGTGCACAACAACGGGTGGACGATCCGACGCACCGGCACGCGGTACGAACTCCTGCCACCACCCGGTGATGCGCTGCATCGTGCACCGACCCGATTGACGCCGAAGAACCCCGTGCATCGGCGGGTGCTCGCGGGGCGCTAGGCGCGGGCGCCTGCTGGGTGTGGTTCGGCCGTGGTCGACTTCTAGCCGTGGTCCTTCTTGAGGTAGTCGGCGACCACCCGGGGAACGTAGGGTCCGACGTCGCCGCCGAGGGATGCCACTTGCCGCACCAGCGAGCTCGACACGTGGGCGTGCGCCGGATCCGGGAGCATGAAGATCGTCTCGACACCGGCCAGGTCGCGGTTGACGATCGCCATCGGGGTCTCGTATGCGACATCCACCTGCGACCGGATGCCCTTCACCAGCACGCTCGCGCCCACGTCGGTGCAGTAGTCGACGAGCAGTCCGACGCTCCAACTGGTGACCAGGATGTTCTTGGCCGCGCCGGACGCCGCGATCGACTCCTGCAGCAACGACACCCGCTGCGCGATCGGCAGCAGCGCCGTCTTGCCTGGGTTGTGCACGACGAGCACGTGCACCTGATCGAAGATGCCGGCCGCGCGCTCGATGACGTCGAGATGACCGAGAGTGACGGGGTCGAACGACCCGGGGACGACGGCGATCCTGCTCATGGTTCGAGACTAACGGGCGACTCGCTGGGGTTTCGCCCCGTTCCTGTCATGGGGAGTTCTCCCTCGGCGGGAGCCGCAGCTAGCTCTTGGCCAGGAAGGCCGCCTCGGCCGCATCCAGTCGCGCCGCCAGAGCGTGCCGCAGCGCCGGATGCTCGTCGAGCGCCGGATCTGCGTCGAGGACCTCAGCCGCGAGAGCCCGCGCCTCGGAGATCAGCTCGCCATCGCGCGCGACCCGCAGCAGCTTCAGCGAGGAGCGGCCACCCGACTGCGCGCGTCCCAGCACGTTGCCCTCGCGGCGCAACTCGAGGTCGACCTGCGCGAGGGCGAAGCCGTCGAGGGTGGCGGCCACGGCATCCACTCGTTCGCGGGCTGGTGTGCCGAGCTCGGCACGGGTGACGAACAGGCACAGCCCGGGCACCCCGCCGCGTCCGATACGGCCACGCAGCTGGTGGAGCTGCGCCACGCCGAAACGGTCGGCGTCGAGCACCACCATCGTCGACGCGTTCGGCACGTCGACCCCGACCTCGATCACGGTCGTGGCGACCAGCACGTCGATCTCGCCCGCCGCGAAGGCGCGCATGGTGGCGTCCTTCTCGTCGCTGCTCATGCGACCGTGCAGTGGTTCGATCCTGCGCCCCGCGAGCAGCGGATTCGCGCGCGCCTCGTCGAGCACGGTCAGCACCGCGGCGGTCGGCGATTCGGGGCCGCCAGCTGGATCGCCGCCGCCGGAGCGGTCGAGCCCGCCCGCGGTCACCAGGTCGGCGTCCGCTTCCTCGACGTGCTTCGGGTCGATCGCCGGGCAGACCACGAAGCCCTGGCGGCCCTGGGCGAGCTCTTCGCTGAGCCGCTCCCAGATGCGGTGCTCCCACCCGGGATGCTCGGCGAGCGGCACCACGAACGACTCGATCGGCGCCCGCCCGGCCGGCAATTCGGTGATGGTCGAGACATCGAGGTCGCCGAACACCGTCATGGCCACCGTGCGCGGGATCGGCGTGGCGGTGAGCACCAGCACGTGCGGGGCGGCGGCGTCGGCCGCGGTGTTCGCGAGTCCCTTCAGCCGCAGCGCCTCGCGCTGATCGACGCCGAAGCGGTGCTGCTCGTCGACCACCACCAGGCCGAGCTCGGCGAAGGTGACCGACTCGCCGAGCAGCGCGTGGGTTCCCACGACGATGGATGCGCTTCCGGATGCCGCGGCCAGCAACGCCTTGCGCCGCAGCGCCACCGGCAACTGCCCGGTCAGCAGTGTGGGACGCAGTCGCGCCGCCAGGTCCGGACCGAGTGCCGAGGTGAGCGACCTCAGGTGCTGCGCCGCGAGCACCTCGGTCGGCGCGAGGAACGCCGACTGCCCGCCCGAGTCGGCGACGGCCAGCATGGCTCGCAGTGCGACCAGTGTCTTGCCGGACCCGACCTCGCCCTGCACGAGCCGGTTCATCGGAGCACCGTCGGCCAGGTCGCGCCCGATCTCGGCACCGACGGCGAGCTGATCGCCGGTCAGCGCGAAGGGCAGGTGCTCCTCGAACTCGGCGGAGAAGCGCCCGGGCGTGCGCGGCTTCGCGGCCTCGGAGCGGCGCTCCGCGCGCTGCTGCAGCAACGCGGCCTGCAAGACGAACGCCTCCTGGAACCGCAGGGCGTCGTGCGCGCGATGCCAGTCGGCATCCGTCTGCGGTCGGTGGATCAATTCGAGCGCCCGGCCGAAGTCGACAAGATCGCGCGTGCGACGCAACGCTGCTGGCACCGGGTCGTCGAGCGGGGGCAGCGTGTCGAGGACCTGCGCGACCGACTTGGCGAACTGCCAGCTCGCCACCGTCGAGGTGGCCGGGTAGATCGGGATCGGTTGTTCGGCCCAGCCCTTGGCCGCGGCCGGATCGAGCGCGGGCGCGTTCTCGTCAGGGTGGTCGGCGTCGCCCGCGAACAGCTCGTAGTCGGGATGCGCGAGCTGCCGAGCGCCGCGGTACTCCCCGACCTTGCCCGCGAAGATCCCGCGCATGCCCGGTCGCAACTCGCGCGCCCGCCACGCCTGGTTGAAGAAGGTCAGGGTCAGGTGCCCACGACCGTCGCTGATCACCACCTCGAGGATGCTGCCGCGCTTGGCGCGCATCGGCCGCTCCGTCACGCTGCGCACCTCGGCCACGATGGTGACGCTCTCGTCGATCGTGAGCTCGCTGAGTGCCGTCAGCTCGCCCCGGCGCGCGTACCGGCGCGGGTAGTGCGCGAGCAGATCGCCGACGGTCGCGAACCCGAAGGCCTTCTCGATCGCCTGCGCCGTGCGTCCACCGAGCGCGGTCGACAGACGAACCGCGAGGGGATCATGGTCGGGCGACGGCACCTACAACCAGCCGCGCCGCTTGAAGATGATGTACAGCACGATCCCCGAGACGATCATCAGCCCGATGGCAAAGGGGTAGCCGTACTCCCAATGCAGCTCGGGCATGACCTTGAAGTTCATCCCGTAGATGCCGGCGATCAGGGTCGGCGTGAACAGGATGGCGGCCCATCCCGAGATCTTCCGGGTCTCAATCGCCTGGCGGTTGCCGGCTTCGCTGAGATTGCGCGCCTCCTCGCTCTGACGCTGCGCGACCAGGCTGGTGTTCACGGCCAGAATGTCGCGCAGCAGCAGCCGGAACTCCTCGATCCGCTCCTTGGCCTGCACGACGTGGTCGGCGACGTCGCGCAAGTACTGCTGCAACGTGTCTCCCACGTAGCCGTCGGCGAATCCGTTCGACAAGGTGTCGATGATCTGGATGAGAGGGGTCACCGCGCGCTCGAACTCGATGACCTCGCGGTTCAGTTCGTAGATGCGCCGGGAGACCTGCGCGTCGCCGTCGAACACCTGGGTCTCGATCTCATCGATGTCGTTCGAGACGCCATCGACGACCGGTTTGTAGCCGTCGACGACGGCATCCAGGATCGCGTAGAGAATGGCCTCGGTGCCCTCGTCCATCGATCCCGGGGTTTCTTCCATGCGCTTGCGCACGATGCTGAGGTCCGGCGACTCGCTGTGCCGCACGGTGATGACGAAGTTGGTGCCGCTGAACACGTGCAGTTCACCGAACTCGACCGTCTCGGTCTCGTCGATGTACTGCGCCGCCCGCAGCACGGTGAAGAGCGTGTCGCCGTAGCGCTCGATCTTGGGGCGCTGATGGGCGACGACCGCGTCTTCGATCGCCAGCTCGTGCAGGTTGAACTCGGTTGCCAGGGCCGCCAGCTCTTCGGCCGTCGGACGGTACAGGCCGATCCAGGCGATCGCCTTCGGGTGCTTGTCGAGGATCTTGAAGGTACCGGCGAGCGATTCGGGGCTCGCGATGCGCTCGCCATTCTCGTAGACCGCGTTGTTGACGACCCCGGAGGTGTACGAACCGATCGCGGCCTCGTGCTCGGCCAGAGCCTGGATGGCCGGCTGGCGATCGCGGGCGGCGCGCGGCACGGCGCGCGACACCGCCGTCGCAGCCGCCTTGCCGACGGCTTTCGACGCGGCTTTCAGCGATGGGGCCCGCGACGACGCTGCCGTCGACGCTGCCTTTGATGACGCAGCGGCGGGTCTCGGAGCTCGACGCGAAGGGGTGGCCACGAGGGGAATCGTAACGCCGCCGGGTGTCGCCTTCCTGCAGGCTTGGCCCGCCGGCCGGAGGCGCTACCGTGGGCCTGGGAGGCGGGTATGACGCGCATCATCGGGGGGTTCGCCGGGTCGATCCGGTTGACCGTGCCGCCGTTCGGCACGCGTCCCACCAGCGACCGGGTGCGCGAGGCGATCTTCTCGGCGCTCGAGGCTCGCGAGGTGCTGGAGGGGGCGCGGGTGCTCGACCTGTACTCCGGGTCCGGGGCGCTCGGACTCGAGGCCGCGTCCCGCGGTGCGGCCCATGTCACGCTCGTCGACCGCGCCACTGCCGCGACCCGCGTGACGCACGGCAACGCGGCCGCGGTGCGCAAGGCCGCTCCCCGGGGTGCGGCGCCCGACATCGTGATCTCGAGTCAACCGGTGCAGAGCTTTCTCGGCGGTTCGCTCGACCGCTGGGACGTGGTGTTCCTCGATCCGCCGTACGACCTCGGGGGCCTGGAACTCATCCACAACCTCGAAGCGCTGGTGGCGCGCTTGAATCCGGATGCCGTCGTCGTGCTCGAGCGCTCATCGCGCGACCGCGCCCCCGAGTGGCCGGCCGGCCTCGAGCTCGAGCGCCGCAAGGACTACGGGGACACCGCGCTGTACTGGCTGCGGCCGAGCCCGGCCGACGCCGTGGGGCGCTAGCCGCGCTTGCCGTTCCAGTCGGAGTAGGGGTCCCAACCTCCACGAGCCGCGAAAGGGACGCCGTCGACCAGCAGCTCGGGCCCGGCGGCACCCGCGGCGCGCACATGCCCGATCGGCCGGAAGTCGCCGGGCAGGAGGGTCCCCGTGGGGAAGGTCGCGAGCAGGGAGTGATCCTCGCCGCCGGTGAGCGCCTCGGAGCCCAGCACCTCCTCACGATCGCCCTCGAGAGCGAGGCCGGCCACGCCGATCGCGACCCCGTCGAGGTCGATGCTGACGCCACTGGCGGCGGCGAGGCGTCGGGCGTCGAGCGCGAGCCCGTCGCTCAGGTCGAGCATTGCGGTGGCTCCCGAGATCGCGGCGCGCACCCCGTCTGCGAGCGGCGGCCGGGGGGTGAGCTGCGCGGCCAGCTCGGCGCCGTGGGCGCGCCGCAGCGCGGGGACGAGGGTCGCATCCGGATGCCCGTCCGCATCGACCGCGTGGGCGAAGAGCAGCGCGATCCCTTGCGCCGCCAAACCCAGGGCTCCTGAGACGGCGACGATGTCGCCAGTTCGTGCTCCCGAGCGAAGCACGGGAGCACGCCCCTCCAGGTCACCGAAGGCGGTGACCGCCACGACGAGCGTGTCGGAGACCGACAGGTCGCCACCCACGACCCCGCAGCCGGGCGCGAGGGCCGCGCACGCCTCGCGGAATCCGTCGGCGATGCCCTCCAGCACCTCGACGGCCGTGTCGGCCGGGGCGACCAGAGCCACGACCAGGGCCGTGGGGCGCGCGCCCATCGCCGCGATGTCCGAGAGGTTGGTGGCGGCGGCCTTCCAGCCCAACTCGGCGGGTGTCGACCAGGCCAGGCGGAAGTCCGGGCCGTGCACCATGGTGTCGGTCGTGACGACGTAGCGGCCGTCGGGAGCCGCGAGCACCGCGGCGTCGTCGCCCGGCCCGACCAGGGTGGATGCGGCATCCGGAAGCCGGGGAAAGATCCGCGCGAGCACCGCCCCCTCGCCCAGCGAGCCGAGGGTGCCGGCCGATGCGCCTCCCGACGCGCGGGCCGATGCGCTGCCCTCGTCGCTGCCCCCGTCGCCGCCCCCGTCGCTGCCCGCAGTCATGCTGCCACGCTAGCGCTCAGCCAAGGCCGGATAGCCTGATCGCGTGCCTGATCGCGTGAGAGCCCAGCGCGCCGTCATCGGGGCTGCCCTGATCGCCGCGGCCGTCGGTGCGCTGCTGACCGGATGCTCCCCCGTCGTCGCCCTCGATCCCGCGCCGCACGCCAACGACCCGGCCTGCGCCGACGTGATCGTGCGGCTGCCCGAGACCCTCGAGAACCTGCCGCGCCGCGAGACCAATGCGCAGGCGACCGGAGCGTGGGGCGAGCCGGCGGCGGTCCTGCTGCGCTGCGGGGTCGCGGTGCCGACCGTGTCGCAGCTGCCGTGCGTGCAGACGGACGACATCCAGTGGCTGCGCGACGACTCGCACGCCCCGAGCTACGTGTTCACCAGCTACGGACGGACCCCGGCCATCGCCGTCGTCATCGATCAGAAGAAACTCTCGCCCGGCCCGACCCTGCAGGACCTGGAGCCGCTCGTCGCGTTCACGAAGCCCAACGGGCACACATGCCTTTCGGTCGAGGACTCGCTCGGCAATACCGCGAGCCCCGCGCCGAGCCCGCCGCTGAGCCCCACACCGAGCTCCACGCCGAGCCAGAAGCCCTAGCGCAGGGTCGCCAGCCCCAGCGTGATCAGCTCGTCGATCAGATCCGGGTAGCTCATCCCGCTGGCCAGCCAGCAGGCCGGGAACATCGAGATGGGCGTGAAGCCAGGCATGGTGTTGATCTCGTTCACCACGAATCCGGATCCGGTGAAGAAGAAGTCGATGCGGGCCAGCCCGGAGCCGCCGATCGCCTCGAAGGCACGCGCCGCGATCCGCTGCATCTCGGCCAGTTCCTGCTGCTTCAGATCGGCGGGGCAGACCAGCTCGATGCCGGGCGCATCCAGGTACTTCGCGTCGAAGTCGTAGAACTCGCGGCCGGTGATCACGATCTCGCCGGCGACACTGACCCTCGGCGGTGCCCCCTCGCGTCCCTCCAGCACCCCGCATTCCACTTCGCGGCCGACGATCATGGCCTCGACCAGCACGCGGTGGTCTTCGTGGAAGGCGGTGGCGAGGGCGGCATCCAGGTCGTCCCAGTTCGAGACCTTCGTGACCCCGACGCTCGATCCGGCGCGCGCGGGCTTGACGAACACCGGCAGATCCAGACCCCGGATGCGGCGCAGCCACAGCTCGAGATTCGCGTCGAGATCGGCCTGGCTCACCGTCACCCATGGCGCCACCTCGACGCCCGCGCCCTCGAGCACGGTCTTGGTGAAGTGCTTGTCCATGCCCAGGGCAGACGAGAGCACGCCGTTGCCGACGTAGGGGAGCCCGACCAGTTCGAGGGCGCCCTGGATCGTCCCGTCTTCGCCGAACGGTCCATGCAGGATGGGGAATGCCACGTCCACGTCGCCCAGGCTCTGCACCGTGCCATCCGAGGCGGTGACGGTGAACTCGCGCGTGGATGCCGACTCCGGCAGGTGCACGCGCGTGCCGTTGTCGACGACCTCGGGCAGCTCCGCCGCCTCGTGCCCGAGCACGAAGCGCGAGACGGTGTCCTCGTCTTGCAGGGTCCACGCGCCGTCGTGCGTGATCCCGATCGGGATGACCTCGTAGCGGCCGCGATCGATCGCGCCCAGCACCCCGCCCGCCGTCGCGCAGCTGATCGAGTGCTCGCTCGAGCGGCCGCCGAAGAGCAGCGCGACTCGGATCATGGATGCTCCTGGGGGTGTCGTGGAAAACCGCGGCGGACTACTCGCCCTGGGGCTCGTCCGTCTCGGTCGTCAGATGCGGGGCGATGTCACGCGGTTTCAGCGTACCCGCCAGCACCTCGGCCACCTGGCTGACGATCGGCATCTCCACCCCGCGCGACGCCGCCAGTTCGAGGATGGGCGCCACCGAGCTGAGCCCCTCGGCCGTCTGGTTCATCTGCGCGATCACCTCGCCGTATGCGTAGCCCTGGCCGAGCAGGCGTCCCGCGGTGTTGTTGCGCGAGAGCGAGCTCTCGCAGGTGGCGATGAGGTCGCCGAGGCCGGCCAGCCCGGCCAGGGTCTCGGGCCGCGCGCCGAAGGCGACCGCGAAATCCGTCATCTCGACCAGGCCGCGGGTGATGATCGATGCCTTGGTGTTCTCGCCGTAGCCGACGCCGTCGACGATGCCGATCGCGACGGCGATGAGGTTCTTGAGCACGCCGCCGAACTCGGTGCCGATCACATCGGTGTTCACGAAACTGCGGAAGTACGGGTTGGTCGCGATCAGCGCGACCGCCGTGGCGGTGTCGAGGCTGACCGATGAGACCACGGCCGCCGTCGGCTGCTCCTTGGCGATCTCGAGCGCGAGGTTCGGGCCCGAGACGACGGCGATCCGTTCCGGGTCGATGCCGAGTTCCTGCTCGATCACCTCGCTCATGCGCGAGCGGGTGCTCATCTCGACGCCCTTCATGAGCGACACTACCGGGATGCCGTCGGGGATCAGCTCGCGCACGATCCGCAGGTTCTCGCGCAACGACTGGCTGGGCACCGAGAGGTACACCTGCTCGGCGCCCTCCAGCACCTCGGGCAGCCGGGTGGACGACTGGATGCCGCGGGGCAGGTTGATGCCCGGGAGGTAGTCCGAGTTGCGCCGCGACTGCATGATCTCGCGGGCCAGCTCGGCGCGCCGTGCCCAGATCGCCACGCTCGATCCGCCGTCGGCCAGGACCTTGGCGAAGGTCGTGCCCCAGGAGCCGGCACCGAGGACCGCGACCCGGCTCTGTCCGGGCTTGAGCGCCAGCGGAGTGGAGATCGGCTGCGTGATCGGCTGCGAGCCGCCGACCACCGGCAAGGGCTTCGTGCTGGGGGGAACCACCTCGTCCGTCATGTCGTCATTCTCTCGGCTTCGCCGGGTTTTTCCGCCGCTTCGGGCGCCTCGGCTGCTTCGGCTCGACGATCCGGCCGAACTCGCTCTGGCCGTGGGCCGCCGGGTCCCAGCGCTCGGCGGGAGCGGTCTCGCCGCGCAGCCCCTCGAGCAGCGCCGTGATGGCCTGCATCACGAAGAGCGTGGCCTCGGAGAGTGTCTTGGCGTCCAGCGGCTTGCCCCGCCAACGGCTCAGGTCGAGAGGCTCGCCGATCACGACGTCGACCGTCTTGCGCGGGAACAGGCTGATGCGCTTGCCCCAGCGCGGCAGGATCTTCTGTGCGCCCCAGTGCGCGGCAGGGATCAGAGGCACGCCCGTCTCGAGCGCGATGCGGACGGCGCCCGACTTGCCGCGCATCGGCCACAACTCAGGGTCGCGGGTCAGCGTCCCCTCCGGATAGATCACCAGCGCGAGGCCCTCCTTGATGAGCCGCTCGCCCTGCGAGATCGTGCTGCTGTGGCCCCGCGACGCGCGCTCGACGGCCACCTGCCCGGTGACTCGGAAGGCCCAGCCGACGACCGGCGCGCGGAACAGGCTCGCCTTGGCCAGGTAGTGCGGAACCCGGCCGTGATGCCAGAGCGTGTACGCCGTGACGAGCGGGTCGAAGTCGGTGATGTGGTTCGCGGCCATGATGAACGGCCCGCTGGTCGGGATGCGCTCGATGTTCTGCACGCGGTACCGGCCCACCAGCAGCACGAACGGCACGACCAGGGCGCCGAAGAAGCGCCAGACCGGCGTCTTCTCCCGGCGCTCGACCGCCTTGTCGCGCGTCGGGTCGGAGTAGCCCAGCGCCCTAGCCTTCCAGGCGGAACTGCGCCCCGAGGGCCTCGAGCTTCTTGACGAAGTGCTCGTAGCCGCGGCTGATGATCCCGAGGTTGGTGACCGTCGAGCGGCCCGTCGCGGTCAGTGCTGCGATCAGGTAGCTGAATCCGCCGCGCAGATCGGGCACGCGCACGTCGGCCCCGTGCAGCGGGGTGGGACCGGTGACGACGGCCGCCTGCTCCAGCTTGCGCCGGGGAACGCGGCGGCTGACCGACTCGAGGCCGTCCTGGTGGACCACGATGTCAGCGCCCATCTCGACCAGTGCATCCGTGAACCCGAAGCGGTTCTCGTAGACGGTCTCGTGCACGACCGACACGCCCTCCGCCTGCGTCAACGCGACGATCAGGGGCTGCTGCCAGTCGGTCATGAATCCCGGGTGCACATCGGTCTCGACGCGCACCGGCCGCAGGGCCCCGCCCGGATGCCAGAAGCGGATGCCGTCTTCGTGCACCTCGAAGGCGCCCCCGACCTTGCGGTACACGTTCAGGAAGGTCATGAGCTCGGGCTGCTTCGCCCCGCCGACGAAGATGTCGCCGCGGGTGGCGAGTGCCGCGGCTGCCCAGCTCGCCGCCTCGTTGCGGTCGAAGATCGCGCGGTGGGTGAAGCCGCTCAGGGTGTCGACGCCCTCGATGAAGATGGTGCGGTTCGGCTCCATCCAGATGATGGCGCCCATCTTCTGCAGGATCGCGATCAGGTCCATGATCTCGGGCTCGATCGCCGCGTTCTTCAGCTCGGTGACGCCCTCGGCCCGCACCGCGGTCAGCAGCACCTGCTCGGTGGCTCCGACGCTCGGGTACGGCAGCTCGATGTTGGCGCCGTGCAGGCCGTCGGGGGCGGTGATCCTGATGCCCTCGTAGCTCTTGTCGACGACCGCGCCCATGGCCCGCAGGGCGTCCATGTGGAAGTCGATCGGGCGGTCGCCGATGCGGCAGCCGCCGAGGTCGGGGATCAGCGCCTCGCCGAGGCGGTGCAGCAGCGGCCCGCAGAACAGGATCGGAATGCGGCTCGAGCCGGCGAGCGCGTCGATCTCGTGGAACTGCGCCCGCTCGACGTTGGTCGGGTCGAGCACGAGCACGCCGTCTTCAGGGCTCGCGACATCGACGCCGTAGGCGCCGAGCATGCCGGTGACCACCTGGATCTCGCTGAGATCCGGGACGTTCTGCAAGACGCTCCGCGTCTCGCCGAGCAGGGCGGCGACCATCGCCTTGGTGGCGAGGTTCTTGGCGCCCCGCACCTCGATCCGACCGCGAAGAGGTTTGCCACCGTCGATCACGATCTTGTCGGAGGTGAGGCCCACCCGAGCGCCCGCCTTCTGGGCGTCTTTCGCGAGATCTGCGACCGAATCCACCTGTGCTCCTGTCTTAACCGCCCCAGACGCCCGTATCGGGGGCGGCGTCTCGGACCTCCCGAGTGTACCTGGGCGGCGCGGACACGGCTGCGTCCGCGTGATGAGAGCGCAGACTCCTTACAGGATCAATCCCTGCTTACAGGATCAATCCCTGCTTACAGGATCAATCCCTGCGGCAGGGGCAGCGGGAGTTCTTCATCACTCACCGAACGGGGAGCGTCGTCGGCCGCCAGCTCTCGCGGCCGCGTTCGAACTGGGTGATCCGCTCCTCGTCGCGCAGGGTGAGGCCGATGTCATCTAGGCCCTCGAGCAGCCTCCAGCGGGTGTAGTCGTCGATGTCGAAGGGAACGACGAGGTCACCGACGGCGACCGTGCGCGCAACCAGGTCGACCGTGGCGGAGATTCCCGGCTCGGCCTCGATGCGCTCCCAGAACTGCTCGACCAGGTCCTCGTCGACGGTGCCGGTGAGCAGACCCTGCTTGCCCGAGTTGCCGCGGAAGATGTCGCCGAACCGCGGCGCGATCACGGCCCTGAAACCGTAGTCGCGCAGCGCCCACACCGCGTGCTCGCGGCTCGAGCCGGTGCCGAAGTCCTGGCCGGCAAAGAGCACGGCCGCGTCCGCGTAGGCCGGATCGTTGAGGATGAAGTCGGGATCCTGCCGCCATGAGGAGAACAGCGCATCCTCGTAGCCGGTCTTGGTCACCCGCTTGAGGTAGACCGCCGGGATGATCTGGTCGGTGTCGACGTTGCTGCGGCGCAGCGGCACGGCGACGCCGGTGAAGGTGGTGATCTTGTCCATTACGCGCTGACCTCCTGCTTGCTCACAGCCAGATCCCACGGCGACGACAATGTGCCCCGGATGGCGGTGGCCGCGGCCACCAGCGGCGACACCAGGTGGGTGCGCCCTCCCTTGCCCTGGCGGCCCTCGAAGTTGCGGTTACTGGTGGACGCGCAGCGCTCCCCCGGTGCGAGCTGATCGGGATTCATCCCGAGGCACATCGAGCAGCCCGCGAAGCGCCACTCGGCACCGAACTCCTCGAACACCTTGTCGAGCCCCTCGGCCTCGGCCTCGAGCCGCACCCGGGCCGATCCCGGCACGACCATCACGCGCACGTGTTCGGCCTTCTTCTGCCCGCGCACGATGCTCGCGAAGGCCCGCAGGTCCTCGATGCGCGAGTTGGTGCACGAGCCCATGAAAACGGCATCCACGCGGATGTCCTTCATGGGCGTGCCTGCCGCGAGGTCCATGTACTCCAGCGCGCGCTCGGCCGCCGCGCGTTCGTTCGGGTCGGAGTACGACGCAGGGTCGGGGATCACGTCGCTCAGCGAGACGCCCTGGCCGGGGTTGGTGCCCCAGGTGACGAACGGCTCCAGCTCGTTCGCGTCGAGGTAGACCTCGGCGTCGAAGACCGCGTCGTCGTCGGTGGCGAGGGTGTTCCAGTAGGCGACAGCGGCATCCCAGTCGGCGCCCTGCGGCGCGTGCGGGCGGCCCTTCAGGTAGGCGTAGGTCGTCTCGTCGGGCGCGACCATGCCGGCCCGCGCACCCGCCTCGATCGACATGTTGCAGATGGTCATGCGGCCCTCCATCGAGAGGGCCCGGATCGCACTGCCGCGGAACTCGAGCACGTAGCCCTGCCCGCCGCCGGTGCCGATCTTCGCGATGACGGCCAGGATGATGTCCTTCGCGCTCACGCCCGGGCGCAGTTCGCCCTCCACCGTGATCGCCATCGTCTTGAACGGCTTGAGCGGCAGCGTCTGAGTGGCGAGCACGTGCTCGACCTCGCTGGTGCCGATGCCGAACGCCATGGCACCGAACGCGCCGTGCGTGCTGGTGTGGCTGTCGCCGCACACCACCGTGATGCCGGGCATGGTGAGGCCGAGCTGCGGCCCGACCACGTGCACGATGCCCTGCTCGATGTCGCCGAGCGGGTGCAGCCGGATGCCGAACTCCTCGCAGTTCTTACGCAGCGTCTCGATCTGCGTGCGGCTGGTGAGGTCGACGATGGGCCGGTCGATGGCCAGCGTCGGAGTGTTGTGATCTTCGGTCGCGATCGTCAGATCGGGCCGCCGCACCGGGCGCCCCTCGGCGCGGAGGCCGTCGAAGGCCTGCGGACTGGTGACCTCGTGCACGAGGTGCAGGTCGATGTAGATCAGGTCGGGAGACCCGTCTTCGCCCTGGACGACGAGGTGGTCGTTCCAGACCTTCTCGGCGAGCGTCTTCGGGCCGGTCTTCGGCGCGGCGCTCGGAGTGCTTGCTGTCGTGCTCATGTCTTCAGTCCTTCTTCGATCGGGATGTCGGCCGACGACGGACTCCGCGACGAGGGAGGCCGGTGACTAGGCCTCGTCGCGGCGACGAAGGAGGAGGTCCCGTTCGAGCAGCATGGGATCGAGAGTAGCAGGCGTTGCTCGGGTCAGGCCGCGCCGCCAGATGGGCCCCAGCCCTCGATCCGGATCGCGAACGACCCGAGCATGACCGTCGATCCCGGCGGCGCGACACCCTCGCTCCCCGGAACCACGAGCTGGCGCCCCGCAGGGGTATCGATGGCGATGCCATTGGTGGAATGCAGGTCGCGCACCCGCACGCCCTCGGCGTCCGGCTCGAGCAGCGCATGCGTCTTTGACACGGTCTTGCCAGGATCGGCAACGGGCAGAAGGCTCGCGACCGGACGGTCGGGGATGCTCGCGGGATCACGACCGATCAGCATCGGCGCGTCGAGGCTCACCCGCGTGCCATCGGGCAGCTCCAGCGCCCAGCGCCGCGGGGGCGCCACCCGGGTCTCTTCGGCCGGGGCATCGACAGCCGCCGCGGCGTCGGGCTCGGGCTCTGGGTCGTGCGCGGGCCGGGCGATCCGGTGGGTCATCGACTCGACCGACGCCGGGACGGCGATGTAGTGGCTCGGCGCTGCGCCCGCACCGCCGACCGCACTATCGCCCGCACCGTCGCGAACAACCGGTTCGCGAGCCGCCGGGGGACGTGACTGCGGCTTGGCGCCGCCCGGCGGCAGCAGGAAGGGGTTGTCGCTCACCGGGTGCCCTCGTCTGGCTCCCCCGGCGCCGGCAGCAATTCGAGCACCGCCAGGTCGTCGCGGGTGACCAGCCGGGTGGCGATCGCGTACTCGACCAGGCGCAGGCGACGGTTGGTGGCCAGGTTGTCGCGGCCTCCCCGCAGGCCCGTGACGCCGATGCGATCGAGCTTGTCGCACACGTTGTCGAGCTTGCGGTTGAAGGCGGTGAGCGTCCAGCCCAGGCGGGTCGCCGCCTCCCCCGAGCTCGGGATCTCGCCGTGGCCGGCCGAACTCTGCCGCAGCAGGGGCTCGGCGAGCGCGACGATCAGCTGGCGCTGGCTCGTCGTGAGGGGGACGTGGCCGATGGTCTCGTCGCTCTCGCGCGAGAACGGCTCACGCGACACCGGCGAGACGGCCGGCCCGTAGTAGCCGCCTGCGGTGCGGATGGTCAGCTCATAGCTGGTGGATCCCGCACCGAACACGATGTGCACGCGCTCGAACACCAACGGCAGCCGCGCGCCCGGGGCGAGGCGGGCCTGCACTTGGCCGCTGGCGTCCGTCACGGTCGCGGTCAGCAGCGTGCCGACGTTCTCGAGCCACCACAGGCCCGACTCGGCGCGGATGCGCAAGAACCGCCGGTGCAGATAGGGATTGTCGTCGACGCTCAAGTCGGATTCGCGGCCGATCGAGAATTCCCGCCCGGGTTCGACGGTGTGGTGCGCGTCGCCGTACTCGACGCGGACTGACTTCAATAGAGGCGAAGCAATGACCGCGTCGATTGGACCGGTGTGGATGCTGAGACTCGACGCAGTGCGCGAAGGGATCTTGCTCACCTGAGCCGCCTCTCCTGAACAAAGGAAAAGCGCTCTGACCGAATCACTCGCGTTCCCCTCAATATTCGACTCAGCTCAATCTTGTCTCGATCAAGACTTTTGGTGGACGTCCAGTTTGGGGGGCGGGGACCTGGGCAGAGGTGTGGTCAGGAGTTCCGTCAGCGAATGATCCGCGAGGCACCTCTAACGCGCCGGCCCGCCATTGTCAGGATCCCAATACGTGGGAGACTGATCGGGCAATTGGGCGCGAGGGTCACGCGCGCCAGGCCAACTGCTGGGCGCACGCCGCTAAAGTTCGAGGCACCCGATTCGGGCGCCTGGTGCCCCAGTGCGCGCTATCCGGCCGGACAGGTGCACCCTAGGGGCTAGTCGCGGTGCGGTGACGGCGGGGTCCGATCGACGCCGACCGGTTTGCCATTTTTCCCGCGCGACATTTCTTTCCAGTGTCCATTGCCCTGAAATGGCCAGCCCCAGTAGGCCCAAACTTGGGCGGGGTCGCTGTCGTCCAGTCCCCGACGGAGACCTCCCCAGGCCTCTCGGGGACCGCCTTCAATCCATTCGAAGATGAGACGATAGTCGGCTACCCGGTCCGGCCTGATCTTGAAGGCGTACTCCTTCGGGTCGCCCCGAACGCTGAGGAACGGAACCGTCGCACCGAGGGCCACCTCGTCCTCTCCCTGGATCACGAGCGTGGCGTCGAGTTCGAAAAGCGTGGCCGGACCGCACGCCGAAAGAATCGCCTTGGCGTGCTGCATCCCACTGGCATCCAGCCCACCAAGGTGCACCTCGGTGTAGGTGAAACTGGCGTCCCGTCGAGCCCAGAAGACCTGCCTCAAGCCGATGACGATTGCGGCCACCAATGCGACTAATGCAACAAGGCCGCTCACGCCCGCCCAACCGGGCCAGCAGAGCCAATCGGGAACGCACATGCGGTCAGTATGGCGGCGGGTCGCTCATGTCGACCAGCACGCCGCGCGAGGTCACCTGCCGAGGCCGACACTGGATGCACTGGGCGCATATCTGGCCGAGCGACCCAATGGCTTGCCCAAGGCTCCTACGTTCAGGAGCGAGGCAGACAGCCCCCGAGCGCTCCCCAATTTCTTAGCGCGATGCGGGGGCACCGCCCCCGCCGACCCGATCAGCCGATCGACGACGTAGCCGTCGATGTCGGGCGGGGAGCTCGGCGTGCGCTGCATGGTGCGCCCACCTTAACCGGTGACTTTGCGGGAATCCATTTTGAGCTTCACCACGCTGGCGACCACCGCGACCGCCATCGCCACGACGATGACGCCCAGCGAGACGACCGTCGGGATCTCGGGTGCCCAGTCGAATCCCTTGCCGCCGTTGAGGAACGGCAGCTCGTTCTCGTGCAGCGCGTGCAGCACCAGCTTCACGCCGATGAACGCCAGGATCGCGGCGATGCCGTACTTGAGGTACACCAGCTTCTCGACCAGGTCACCGAGCAGGAAGTAGAGCTGCCGCAACCCCATCAGCGCGAACACGTTGGCCGCGAACACCAGGAACGGGTTCGTGGTGATTCCGAAGATCGCCGGGATCGAGTCGAGCGCGAAGACCAGATCGGTGGATCCGAGCGCCAGGAACACGATCAGCGCCGGCGTCAGCACCTTCTTGCCGTCGACGACGGTGCGCAGACGTGCACCCTCGAAGTGCGAGGTGAAGCGCATCCGGCGCCGCATGAACCGGATGATGCGGCTCTCGTTCTCCATCTCGTCATCGTGGTTGGTGAACGCCTGGTTGCCGGCCGTGTAGATCAGGAACAGGCCGAACAGGTAGAAGATCCAGCTGAAGTGCTCGATCAGCTGAGCGCCCAGCACGATGAAGACGCCCCGGAAGATCAGGGCGAGCACGATGCCGACCATCAGGATCTCCTGCTGGTACCTCCTTGGCACCGAGAACCTGGCCATGATCAGCAGGAAGACGAACAGGTTGTCGATCGACAGGCTGTACTCGGTGAGCCACCCCGCGACGAACTCGCCGGCGTGGTCGGCGTCGCCGATCGCCCACAGCGCCCCGGCGAAGATCAGCGCCAGCACCACGTAGAACGCGATCCAGAACGCGGACTCACGGGTCGAGGGGATGTGCGGGCGGCGGAACGCCAGGAACACGTCGACAGCGAGGATCAGGACGAGAACGATGGCCGAGCCGATCTCGAACCAGGCGGGGATCACGGTCTGCATCTGGGTGGTACCTCTCGGACGGAGCCCGCCGGGTGCTCATGGCGGGCGCGATGGATGTCCGAACGTCTCTCCCGCGCAGGTCCGTACCGAGAACGGCGGCCCGCGATCGCGACCGGGGCTGCAGCGTTGAAACCCGTGATGACGGCCGCGACGAGGTGGGATACTCCCCTTCGCGCCGCCTAGCCTAGCGGCTCGATCAGCGTGGGATCGCTCGGGTCGACGGTGCGCGAGTTGTTGACCCGCCGATCCACCTCGTAGGTGGTGATGTGAGCAGCCTGCGCGGTGGAGACCTCGTGCAGCAGGGCGACCATGTCGTCTTTCTGAGCGTCATCGGCCAGCCGCTCGCTGTCGAGCCAGCGGTCGTAGACACCCGGATCGAGGAACACCGGCATGCGATCGTGCACCTCGCCCGAGGCGTCGCGTGCCTCGCGGGTGATGATCGCGGTGGACACCTGCCAGGCCTCGCCGCCGGCCCCATCGGGCACCTTGCGAGCGGTGAAGATGCCCGCGGCAGCGAGCATGCGCGCCTCGCCGTGCAGGAAGTGCGCCCGCTTGGCGCCCGCCTCGCCGGTCCACTCGTAGTAGCCCCGCATCGGCACGATGCAGCGGTTCGCGGCGAAGGCGTTCTTCCACATGCCGTTCGTGGCCACAGTCTCGATGCGGGCGTTGAACTGGGGGCGCTTGGAATCCTTGATGAAGGCCGGATGGAAGTCCCAGACCGCAGGCTCGACCCGACGGATCACCTCGCCGGTGGCCGAGTCGCGCTTCTCGCGGATGATCGGCGCCCAGTCGGTCGGCGCGATCGAGAACGACGGCACCCAGTCGCGGTAATCGTTGCCCTCGAGCACGAACTGCTCGATCAGGTCGTTGGTCTTCTCGTCCATCGCGAATCGGCCGCACATGCCAGCCATCCTCTCGCAGGCCGGTGACAGCGATGAGTGTCAGGATGGGCGCATGGCTGATGCAGGAACTCCCCTCTCGTACGAGGCGCTCGCCGTCAAGACGCCTGTTCTCACCACCACGGGCACCGAGATCGGCACGGTAGCCCACGTGCTCGCCGACGAGCACCTCGACCTGTTCGACGGGATCGTCGTGAAGACGCACCACGGCATCCGCTTCATCGATCGCGACCAGATCTCGGCCATCACCACTGAGGCGGTCTCGACGACCATCGCCGATGCCGACGTCGACGCCCTGCCGAAGCCCGACGGCGAGCCGATCTTCGAGGTCGACGCCCTGCAGGGCATCGGGCCCTCGCTGACCGACCACCTGCGCAAGCTCTTCGGTCGGGAGCATTGGACCCGCACCGAATAGTGCGGCGCTCTCAGCCCTCTCGCTGCACGTCCGCCTCGACGTGCCGGTAACCGCCGGTCTCGTAGCCGACCGCCACGACCGCCGGTGACGCCATCACGATGAGCAGGCACCATCCGAGCGGAACGCCCCAGGCCGCGGCCACGACGGCAACCACCAGCAGCGCGATCATCGCGCCGGCCAGCATGAGGTGGAACGGGTCCACGGCACGGAACAGGACCGACCAGAGCACGAAGTAGAGCACCTCGTAGCTGAATACGGGGATCGCGACGGCCAGGACGACACCCAGCGTGCCGATCTTCGCATCGCCCTCGGCGGCGGCGGCCGCGACCTCGAGTCCGGCCCCCACCGCCGCGAGCGCGCCGAAGATGCCGATGTGGCCATACGACCACGCCCACTTGCGCTCGCGGTGACGCCCCAGCACCGCGGCGGCCGGGAAGATGAAGTACGTCCACCACAGGCCGAAGGCCAGCCCGACCCCGGCGATCACGATGAGCACCGCCTCGGCCGTCCACCCGAGATGGTGCACGTAGGCGGCGACGGCGGCGACCGTGCCCAGGATCACCTCGCCCAGGGTGATGATGACCAGCAGGCCGTAGCGCTCGACGATGTGCTCAGCGTTCCAGGGCGTGCCCTGCCAGGTCGGCGACTCATCCGCCGGCTGCCGGGTGGAGACGACGGGACCGCAGAGCTCGACGATCCACAGCAGCACGATGAGAGCGATGAGCAGAGCGGGAGCCGAGGGCCGGAGCACGGCCAGCGCCACCCAGCCGAGCTGGGCTCCCGCCGTGAAGACGATGTACCAGACCGCGGTGCGCCGGCTTGACGGATCGTGTCGAGCGACCCGAGCCCACATCGCGATCATCGAGACCCGCATGATCACGTACCCGATCGCGACCGTGCGGTAGTCGAGCGGCGCGCCGCGGTCGATGGAGCGGAAGACATCGGGAATGCCGAGTGCCAGCACGATCACGCCGACCATCTGCACCATCGTGAGCACGCGGTGCAGCCAGTCGTCAGGGTCGAAGGCCGAGGCGAACCAGGTGTAGCTGATCCACGCCCAGCAGACGGCGATCACGATGAACGAGAATCCGCCGATCGCCGTGCCGAGGTGCCCGGCCGCGAGCGAGTGAGCCAGTTGATCGCCCGCCTGCGCGAAGGCGACCACGAAGGTCAGGTCGAAGAGCAGCTCGAGCGGGCTCGCGCCGCGTCGCAGCCGGGGATCGCGGCCGACCGCTCGCCGCAGCCGGAACCGGCCCGGTTTCGGCAGGGTCTCAGACGTCACCCGACCAGAATCCCGGATCGGGCACCACAGCGGCAAGCGATGCGGCCTGAGTGCCGCGCCGCTACGCCGGCTCGGGCAGCACCTCGATGCCCGCCGCGATCGCGGCCGCGCGATAGGCGGTCGCCAGGGCGGTCGGGGTCGCGTGGGCGTTGAGTCCGCTGGGATTCGGGACGACCCAGATCGGCACGCCCGCGATCGTCGCTGGCTGCTCCCCCGGCACGGCATCCTTGACGCCGAATGCGATGCGATACGCGGTGATCCCGAGGATCGCGACGACGCGCGGAGGGGAGGCCGCAACCCGGCGCTCCAGCTCGCGGGCACCGGCGACGAGCTCGTCGCGGGTCAGCTCGTCGGCGCGGGCGGTGGCGCGCCGCACCAGACTGGTGAGGCCGACGCCACGGGCGAAGAGGTGGGCGCGGTCGGCGGCATCCAGACCCTGAGAGGCGTCGACCACGTGATCGAGGATGCCCGCGCGATAGAGCGTCGACCAGAACCGATTGCTGCGCAGCGAGAACGGCGCCTGAACCGCGACGGAGCGCAGGCCGGGGTTGAACCCGACGAACAGCAGGCGGGTTCCCGGCCCCACGGTGTCGGGGATGGTGCCGCCGCGGAACGCCTCCAACTGAGCGCGGGTGAACGTCGGCACGATCTCGCTTTCTGCGGCAGGAGCTCGGGTGGTGAGCAGGCTAACCGATCGCTAGGGTCTGTGGCATGAGTGACAACGCCCGCGAGGTCGCACGCAAGCAGATCAAGGCGCGCCGCGAATTCTGGGCGACGCTGGCGATCCTGGTCGTGGTCGGCCTGTTCCTGATCGTGATCTGGTGGGTCACAGGCGCTCCGCACTACTTCTGGCCGGCCTGGCCGCTCCTGGCCTTCGCGCTGGCGATCGTGTTCCAGGGGCTGAACGCCTTCGGCATCCTCAACCGCGAGGTCACCGAGGCCGACATTGACGCCCATCTGGCGCGCAAGAACCCCGGTGGGTCCGCCTAGAGTCCGATCCATGACGGCGCTCCAGCTCGGCCTCGATGAGGCACGCCGGATCGCGGTGCGTGCCGCCCTTCTGGAAGGGGCGACGCCTGCCGAGCGGCCGGCCGATCTGCTGCCGATGATCGAGCAGCTCGCCATGCTGCGCGTCGAGCTGACCCCGACGGTGTGCCCCGCCGCCGATCACGTCGCGTGGACGCGCCTCGGCGACACGTACCGACCAGAGCAGCTCGAGGAGGCCCTCGCCGACGGCGAGCTGTTCGAGCGGGCGTGGATGCTGCGCCCGATGTCCGAGCTGGGCCTCTACCTGGCCGAGATGCGCACTTGGGGCCCCGCGCCCGGGAGCGGCGGCTGGTTCGAGCAGAACGCGGCGTTCGCCCGCCGTATCCTGGAGCAGATCGAGGAGCAAGGGCCGCTGACCTCCCGCGACATCCCCGACGACGCGACCGTGCCGTGGCCGTCGAGCGGGTGGAACAACGAGCGCAACGTGGTCAAGATGCTCGAGGCGTTGCATATGCGCGGCCGGCTCGCCGTGATCGGTCGCGTCGGCAGGCTGCGCATCTGGGAGCTGGCGTCGCGGGCCTTCCCCGACGTGCCCGAGGTGCCGGCGGCCGAAGCCGAGCGCATCCGCAGCGAGCAGATCCTGCGCGCCTGCGGTGTGATGCGCGACAGCAGGGCGATCAGCCGCCTGGAGCTCGACGGCCTCACCCAGGTCGGCGAGCCGGCCACGATCGAGGGCGTGCCCGGAAAATGGAGAGTGGATGCCGCGGCTCTCGAAAGCGAGCGCGCCGGCCCCGACTTCTCGCCCCGGGTCGCGATCCTGTCGCCGTTCGACCGGCTCATGACGGACCCGCTGCGTGTCGTGCGCCTGTTCGACTTCGACTACATGCTCGAGATGTTCAAGCCGGTGGAACAGCGGATCTGGGGTCAGTTCACGCTGCCGATCCTGAGCGGCGAACGATTGATCGGCAAGATCGACGGGCGGTCGGATCGCGACAGCGGGCGCTTCCTGCTGCACCGCATTCACGAGGACACGGCATTCGATCGCGTGACCCGCGCCGCCGTCGACGCCGAGTTGGAGTCCTTCGCCGCCTGGATGGGGCTCGAGGTGGTGCGCGACTGACACAGCCCGCGGCCTGCCAGGGCCGCTAGCTGATCGCCCGCTTGATCAACGTGGTCAGCAGTGCGGCCTGCTCGGCGGTCAGCGGTGCCAGAACGGCATAGGCGGCCGGGAACATCGTGCCGTCGTCGATCATCGCACTCGGGTCGAAGCCGAGAGTGGCGTAGCGATCCTTGAACTTCGCGGCCGGCTTGAAGAAGGCGACCACCTTGTCGTTCCAGGTGTACGAGGGGAACCCGTACCAGGTCTTCTGACCGAGACCTGGGCCCGCGGCCGTGATGATCTCGTGGATCTGCTGCGCCAACTGCTTGTCGAGTCCGGTCATGCTCGCGATCGCGTCGGCGAGCGCCTTCTCGCCGGCCTCGCGCGTCTGCGAGGCCTTGAGCTCGGCGTTGCGCTGCTTCATGGCCGCGCGTTCTTCGGCGCTGAACCGGGCGGTGCTGTCTTTGGTTGTGGTCTTCGTCTCTGCCATGCGACTCATGCTAGGAGGCGTCATGACGCCGGCACTTCTCCGATCCTGCTCGCCCTCGCGTCACGTCCCGCGATTGACCGCCGCGGCCTGCCGCACCAGACGACGGAGGGCATCCTCGTCGAGGCGGACGTTCTCGAACACGTCGATCGCGCGCACGGAGTTGCTGTCGAGCCGGGTGTTGAACAGCTTCTGCGGATCGTCCAGGCGCGCACCATGGGGGAAGGTCAGGCGCACCGCCCTCTTCAGAACATCCGCCATGCAGAGGTTGCCGTCGCTCATCCAGGTCGCGACGCCCTCGGGCTTGGACGGCTTCTTCCACTTCACGGCTTCGACGATGCCCGGGCCGGCGCTCAGGATGACGCGGCGCAGTCGCGCCAGCGTCTCCCCCCGCCATCCGTCGATGTTGGCGATGATGGCGTCGATCTCGCCTGCCGCTCCGCTGTCGCTCACGCGATCCATCTTGTCGAAAGCGCGGCGTGGATCGCATCACCAAGCACTGGCACTCTGCATGCGAGAGTGCTAAAACAGAAGTGGGTCGCACGGCCCGCGTGTGACTCTTCTTTTGCAACTGAAAGGAGACTGACATGTCCAATCCGTTCGATGTTCTGAGCCCGTTCGATCGCCTCGCGTCCAGCGTCTTCGACACTGCGCGGGCTCCTCGTCTGATGCCCGTCGATCTGTTCCGGGACGGCGACCAGTACGTGCTCAGCGCCGACCTGCCGGGAATCGATCCGTCGTCGGTCGACCTCGACGTCGACGGTCAACTGCTCACCATCCGGGCCGAGCGCAGGGCTCCGGCCAGTGAGCAGGTGAAGTGGCTCGCCCATGAGCGCCCGTACGGCAACTACATGCGCCAGTTCACCCTGGGCAACGGCGTCGACGCCGAGAAGATCACGGCGAACTACGAGCACGGCGTGCTGTCGGTGATCATCCCGATGGCCGAGCGCGCGAAGCCGCGCAAGATCCGCATCGGCGCGAGCGACGAGCGGCAGGAGGTGACGGCATGACGTCGGCTCTCGGCGAGGCCCCGCGCCGCGGCGATCGGCGGATGCCCGATCACTCCGGCATCCGCCTGCCTGTCATCCGGCCGCGGTTCGTCCTCGCGACACTGCGACCTGCGGCATCCCCGGCGCGCAAACGGCGCCTCGCGGGCGCGCCGCCGGTGCGCACGGCCTGACACACCCGAGCGGAGCTCCGGCACGAGCGGGTGCCGGAGCTCCGTCGCGCGGGGCGAGAACTGTGCGTCGACTACTCCGTTCCGTTGTAGATCCAAGGGTCGAGCACCGCGATGTTGTCATCGACCCCTGTGATGCCGTGATTCGCCATCCACCGACGCAGCAGTCGATCGGAGTAGGAGTTCATGTGCACCGGCGAGGTGCCACGAGCAGTTCGTCGCACCCCAGGAGCGCAGAAACGCCTTGAGCACCGGTTTGTCGGACCCGTAGAGCGGACGTGCGGGTGTGAACGCGACCGCCGCATGCCCGTTGATCCCGGCAAATGCCGCGGTCCAGTCCGCACCGGTCAGCATGTGCGCGCAGTCGGGGATGAAGATCGGCGGCTCGGCCGACGCGGGACCGACCGCACCGAGCGTCAGCGAGCCGGCGACAAGAACGGTCGCCGCGGTCGCGGCGATGGAACGGCGGATGTTCATGGACGATCTCCTCTGGCCCGCCGGAGTGGCGGTTCAGAGGTACGAGGTGAGAGCACTCGCGCCCGGTTGACAGCAAAACCCCCGAGCAGAACGCGCGGTTCTGTCGAGGGTTTCGACCGATGGTGACCCCAGCGGGATTCGAACCCGCGTTACCGCCGTGAGAGGGCGGCGTACTAGGCCACTATACGATGGGGCCGTCACGACAACTTGACGAGTATGCCATATGCGGCTGGGGGCTCGCCAACTGGCAACGCCTCCCGCAGGCGCGATTTCCGGTGCCGACGGGGCGGTGGTGACCGTTACGCCTTCGCCAGCACCCGCAGCGCGCCCGGCACGACCTGCACGTCGACCGGTGCGGGCGCGATCCGCTCGCCGTCGGCGTAGATCACGACGCCATCACCGGCGATCCGCACGTTCTTCGCGCGCTCGATGCTGACCTTGGGATGCCGCACGTGCTCCCCCTTGAACACGCTCGGAAAGATGCGCACGAAGTTCAGCCTGCTGAGCGGCCGCACGATCATGACGTCGAGCAGGCCGTCGTCGAGTTCGGCATCCGGGGTGATCTTCATGCCGCCGCCGAGCGAGACGCCGTTGCCGATCGAGACCATGTTGGCGTCGAGGGTCTGCTCCGTGCCGTCGACCGTGAGCGTGTAGTGGAAGGGCTTCAACTTCGCGAGCTCGACCCCGATGGCGATGATGTAGCGGCTCGCGCCCTTCGGGTGCCGCATGAGGTTGGCGCGCTCGTTGACGACCGAGTCGAATCCGGCGCTCAGGGCGCAGGCGAACCAGCGCTCGGCCGGCTCACCCGTCTCGTCATCGGTGTAGGCGATCCGCGCCGCGTCGATGACCCGGGGTGGATGCTGCAGCGCCTCCCCCAGCGCGACGACCGCGGCCTCGGTGTTGTCGTACGGCAGGCCGAGCACACGGGCCATGTCGTTGCCCGTGCCCGAGGGGACGATGCCCAATGGCACCTTCGTGGTGGCAACCATGTTCGTCCCCAGGTTCACCATGCCGTCGCCGCCGACGACGATGAATCCATCGGGCCTGGTCTTCACCGCGGCGCGAGCGGTGCGCAGTAGCGACTCGTAGTCCGGCTCCTGGAGCGAGGTGACATCGTGACCCATCGCGCGCAGAGTCTGGACGACCGCCGGACCGACGGCACGAGTCGCCCCGAACGAGGCCGAGGGGTTGATGGCCACCACCACCCGCTTGGGCTTGAAACTGGCGCCTTGACTGGCAGTTGCCACGCGGGCCTCCGGGATGATCGTCTCGCGTCGTCGACCGCTCATCGTCGACCGCTCATCGTCGAGCGTGTTTGGACTCTAGCGGTCGCCGCGATCCCTCGGGTTCGGAACCGGCGTCTAGGCTCGGCCCGTGGCGCGGATCCGGTACGAGATGCACGGGGAGCAGCCCGAGGGCGGGCTGCTCGACGAGCTCGTGGCCGCGCATCGGCGCATCGGCGTCGAGGGCCTGCTGCGGAGTCGCGGGCGGCGGGCGCGCCCCGGTCGGGTTCCGGCCACCGCCGCTGTGGAGGGCTTCCGTTGGGGACCGCTCGACGAGGGGAGCCGGCGCTGGTGGCCGCAGGGCATCGAGGTCCTGGACGAGCGCGACGATGTCCTCGTCGTCAGCTGGTTCGCCCAACAGCGCCGTGGCCTCACCCAGGGCGCCAGGATCACCGTGGTCGACCGCCGTGATCCACGCCGGCCGCGCTACCACCATGTGCTGCTCGTCGAGCCGGTGCGCGTCGATGCGCGCCCGGGACGGCGAGCCGTCGGCATGCGTCCGGTCGAGATCCATGCGGGCGGCCTCGCGGTCGTGGGCGACCGGCTGTATGTCGCCGCGACCTACGACGGGCTGCGCACCTTCACGCTGGGCGACATCCTGCGCACCCGCGGCCGCGGACCGTTCGGCTACGAGCACGTGCTCCCCCAGTCGGGCCACGAACGGCTCGTGGGCGGCGAGGGCGACGAGCGGATGCGCTTCTCGTTCGTCTCGCTCGAGCGCGACTCCTCCGGGGGCGCCGATCGACTCGTGGTCGGCGAGTTCGGTCCCGAGGGTGCGGGCCGTCGCTTGGGCCGCGTTCCCGTCCGCTCCGCATCGCGCGACCTCGCGTCGCACGAGTTCCCAGCACAGCCGGTCGAGCTCGCCGACCTGCAGGAGCCCGGCATCCCCCGGATGCAGGGCGCCGCTGTGATCGATGGCACCTGGTTCGTCTCCGCCAGCCACGGGGTGAGGCCGGGCGATCTGTGGGTCGGCTCCGGCGGATCCACGAGAACCTGGGTGCGCCACCCCGCCGTCCTCCCGCCGGGACCCGAAGACCTCACCGCCTCGCATGACGGCCGCCGCCTGTGGTCGCTGTGCGAGTACCCGGGCAAGCGCTGGGTGTTCGCGATCGACGCCGAGCGGTGGCGCGCCGAGCCGGAGCCTACCTCGGGAACTTGAGGCGGCGCAGCAGCTGCGCGTTCAGCGCCACCACGATCGTCGACACCGACATCACTGCGGCGCCCACCGCGGGCGGCAGCACGAATCCGACACCGGCCAGCACCCCCGCCGCCAGCGGGAGGCCGAGCACGTTGTACCCGGTCGCCCACGCGAGGTTCTGCAGCATCTTGCGGTATCCGGCCCGGCTGAGCGTGAGGGTGTCGACGACGCCACGAGGGTCGCTCGAGGCCAGGACGATGCCGGCCGTCTCGATCGCGACATCCGTTCCCGCTCCGATCGCGATGCCGAGATCGGCCCGCGCGAGGGCGGGGGCGTCGTTCACCCCGTCGCCGACCATCGCCACGCGCGCGCGACCATCGGCCTGCAGCTTCGCCACGATCTCGGACTTCTGACCGGGCAGCACCTCGGCGAACACCTCGGTGATCCCCAGCTTTGCCGCGACCCAGTTGGCGACCCCGTGCGCGTCACCCGTCAGCATCGCCACGCGGATGCCGCGCTTCTTCAGCAGCGCGACCGCCTCGACGGATTCGGGCCGCACCGTGTCGGCGAGCGCGAACATGCCGAGCACGTGCGAGACGTCGTCGGTCTCGTCGATCAGGTAGACCAGGGTCGCGCCCTCGGGCTCGAGCTCGCGGGCGGCGTGGACGAACGCCGGATCCAGATGGATGCCGCGTTCCGTCACGACGCGCGCGCTGGCCACCGTCAGGCGCCTGCCTGCCACGGTCGCACTCGCCCCGCGCCCGGCGAGCGCCGTGAAGCCGGACGCGCGTCCACCACTGGTCTTGCGCTCCTTCGCCGCGGCCACGATGGCACGGGCGATGGGATGCTCCGACCGCGACTCGACGGACGCGGCGAGCCCCAGCACCAGATCGTCGTCACCGTCTTCCTGACCGGCGGGAACCACGCGCACCAGTCCCTGCCTGCCGGTGGTCAGCGTGCCGGTCTTGTCGAACAGCACCACGTCGACGCTCCGAGCCTGCTCGAGCGCCGCGCGATTGCGGATGAGGATACCGCGTCGCGCCCCGATCGAGGTGGTGAGCTGCGCCACCAGCGGGATCGCGAGTCCGAGCGCGTGCGGGCAGGCGATGACCAGCACGGTGACGACGCGTTCGAGCACGAACGCCGGGTCGCCGGGTCGAAGCAGCAACCACACCACGAGTGTGATGACGGCGACGGCGATCGCCAGGTAGAACAACCAGCCGGCCGCGCGATCGGCGAGCAGGTGCACGCCCGACTTGCTCGCCTGCGCCTCGGCGACGAGCTTCATCACTCCGGCGAGAGCCGTGTCATCGCCGAGCTTGGTGACCCTGATGGTGAGCGAGCCGGTCTCCCCCTCGCTTCCGGAGTTGACGCTTCCTGCCACGACCGACGAGCCGAGCGCCTTCGAGACCGGAGCCGATTCGCCGGTGAGGAGGGATTCATCCACCTGCGACTCCCCCTCGACGACCTCGCCGTCGACCGGCACCGAACCGCCCGGCCGCACGATCACCAGGTCGCCGATCGAGAGCGACGACACCGGCATCGTCATGGTGTGGTCGCCGTGCACGACCTCGGCTTCGTCGGGCAGCAGTTTCGCCAGCTCGCCGAGCGCGTCGGAGGCGCCCATGACGGCCGCCATCTCGATCCAGTGACCGAGGAGCATGATCGTGATCAGGGTGGCGAGCTCCCACCAGAAGTCCATGCCGTGCAGGCCGAAGGTCACCGCCAGCGAGTAGCCGAAGGCCACCAGGATCGCCAGCGAGATCAGCGTCATCATGCCGGGCTTCCTGGCCCGCAGTTCGCCCCATGCTCCGCTCAGGAACACGCGGCCGCCGATGAGGAAGATCGCGGTGCCGAACGCGGCCGGGATCCACTGGCTGCCGGGGAACCGCGGGCCGCTCAGGCTCAGAATGTCTTGCAGGCCCGTCGAGAACACCAGCGTGGGCACGGTGAGCACGAGGCAGATCCAGAACAGGCGCTGGAAGTTGCCGTGGTGCATGTGACCCATGCCGCCCATGTCGTGACCTGCATGCCCGTCGTGGTTGTGCATCTCGTGCGCGGCGTCATCGTGCGTCGCGTGGTCATGCGCACTGTGGTCGTGCATCTGCTCGCTCATAGCTCAGCTCCCCCGGTTGTTCTGCAATTCGAAGACGGTCAGCAGCTCGTCGACGGCGTCGTCCCGCCGCGGGCCGCCCTCGTCGAACATCTCGCTCACGTGCGTGCGCAGATGGTTCTCGACCAGCAGCTTGTTGAGGCTGCGCAGCGACTTCTGAATGGCGAGGGTCTGCGTGATGATGTCGACGCAGTACGCCTCGTCGTCGATCATCTTCTCGACGCCGCGCAGCTGCCCCTCCAGGATGCGGGCCCTGTGCAGCGCGCGCTTCTTGATATCCGCGATCATGCTGAGAGTGTATACCCCTGGGGGGTATCTTGCGCGGGTACAGTCAGTCGAGTGAAGGTCACCAAATACGAACACTCCACCCTGGTCATCTCATCGGACGACGCCCTGCTCGTCATCGATCCCGGGATGTTCCTCACCCCTCCCGATTTCACCGGCACCGTCGCCGTCGTGATCACTCACGAGCACCAGGACCACTGGAACGATGTGAACCTCAACGGCATCCTCGAGAAGGCACCGGATGCCAAGATCTACGGGCCCGCGGGCGTCGCGGCCGCGGCATCCGGGTTCGAGGTCAACGTCGTCAAGGCCGGTGATGTCGTGACCGTCGAGCCGTTCACCCTCGAGTTCTTCGGCGAGAAGCACGCCGTGATCCACGAGAGCGTCCCGGTCGCCGACAACGTGGGCGTGCTCGTCAATGACGAGCTGTACTACGGGGGCGACTCGTACACCGTGCCGGACAAGCCGGTGGGCACCCTCGCCGCACCGGTCGGAGCCCCGTGGCTCAAGATCGGCGACTCGATGGACTACATCCTCGAGGTCAAGCCCAAGCGCGCGTTCTACATCCACGACATGACACTGTCGGCCGCCGGCAAGAGCATGGCCAGCGACCGGCTCAAGTGGGCGACCGAGAAGAACGGCGGCGTCTACAAGCCGCTCGAGGTCGGCGAGTCGATCGACCTGTAGGCCGACTGCCTGCACGCGTCGGGGGATGCCACGGTGACGGATCGCGACACGGACGACTTCGCGCAATTCGCGGAGATGTTCGAGAACGCCTCGCGCGATGGGCGTCGCGCCGTGCACGGCCGCGGCCCCGTGGATCCCACGACGCGCACCCGGCGCCGCCGACGCGGGCGGATCATCGCCCTCGTCGTCGTCGGCGTCATCGTCGCGGCGATCGGCACCTATGTGCCGCTGGCTCTGAACGCTCCCGTCGGAGCTGCGGCCTCCACCACGCACCTCCCGCCGGTCGCGCCCGGCAGCGCGGCGAAGCTCGCGTTCCCCGAGGGCGAGGAGTCGGCGATCAGCGTCTCGGGAGCCGACGCCTATCTCGGGCCGGGCGCGAGCGGGATCCTCGCCTCGAGCGGCGGCGACGCCGCCGTGCCGATGGCCAGCATCAGCAAGCTGATCACGGCCATGGTGATCTTGACCAAGAAGCCGCTGACGACATCCTCGCCGGGGCCGTCGATCACCTTCAGCAAGGCGGATCACGCGCTGTACGACAAGTACTACCTGCTGAACGCGACCATTGCGGCGATGCCGACGGGCAGCTCCATGTCGGAGCACGACGCCATCGAGACGATGCTCGTCGTCTCGGCGTGCAACTACTCGGAAGCCATGGTCGATTGGGCGTTCGGCTCGACAGGCGGGTTCGTGACCGCCGCCAAGAAATGGCTCGCCGCGAACGGCATGACGCAGACGACCATGGTCGAGTCGACCGGGATCGATGCCCGCAACACGAGCACCCCCGGCGACCTGATCACCCTCGGCAAGCTGGCGATGGCGAATCCGGTGATCGCCGAGATCGTCGCCAAGAAGGGCCTCGACATCCCCTTCCTGACCGGGATGCCGAGCACCAACACCCTGCTCGGCAGCGACGGGGTGAACGGGATCAAGACCGGCACCCTTGATGACTACGGCTCGGACCTGCTCTTTTCGGCCGAGGTCCCGGTCACCGGTCTCGAGCAGCCGCTGAAGGTCATCGGGGTCGTGCTGGGCGGCGGAACGCGCGACTCGGTCAACGACGACGTGACCCGCCTGATCGACAGCTTGAAGGCTGGGTTCCACGAGGTGGTCGTCGCCGAGGACGACGAGAAGGTCGGCACCTACACGACGCCGTGGGGCGCGTCGGCGACGATGGTGCTCGGTTCGAGCGCATCGGTGTTCACCTACTCGGATGCCAAGATCACCTCGACGATGACGACCTCGACCCTCAAGACCGGCAAGAACGGCGAGAAGGTCGGCAGCGTCACGTGGAAAGCGGGCACCAGCACGGTGACCGTCCCGGTGGTGCTCCAGGGCAGCATCGCGCCGCCGACCGCCTGGTGGCGCCTCACCCACCCGCAGGAGCTGTGGCGCTGAGCTCGCGCGTATCGGGAGTCACGTTTAGGGTCGCGATATGACCACCTCTCTCGCACCGTCTCAACTGCGCGTGGTTCCCGTCGCCGATGCCCCGTGGGATGACGTGCGCGCCGTCTTCGGCACGCGCGGCGATCCGTCGACCTGCTGGTGCCAGTTCTTCAAGGTGGACGCCGCTGCCTGGAAGGCCAAGGACCACGCGGCCGCCTTCGAGCGCGCCCTCTGCGAGCAGGTCGACGCCGCACGGGCGCGCGCCGCGTCGCACGAGCGCACCACGGGACCGGGCGTGATCGCTTATCTCGGCTCAGATGCCGATGGCTGGCAGCCGGTCGGCTGGGCCGCGGTCGAGCCGCGCCCGGCATACCCGCGGATCCTCGCCGGCCGCATGATGCCGGGCAGCGCCGAGCCCGACCCCGGCGACGAGAGCGTTTGGGCGGTCACCTGCTTCGTGGTGCGCGTCGGATTCCGGCGTCGAGGGGTGGCCGCAGCGCTGCTCGCCGGCGCCGTCGACGAGGCGCAGCGAGGCGGAGCGCGGGTCGTCGAGGCTTACCCCGTCGACACGAAGGGCGAGAAGGTGAGCTCAGCTGATCTGTATCACGGCCCGCTGTCGGCGTTCACGGCCGCGGGTTTCGAGATCACCGGTCGCCCGGCGGAGGGGCGTGCCGTGGTGCGTCTGACCATCTGACGCAGAGAAAGCTGGGGTACCTGGACTCGAACCAAGAACAACTGAACCAGAATCAGCCGTGTTGCCAATTACACCATACCCCATCGAAAAGTCCTGATCAGAGGGCTGTTTCGAAGTAGACACCAACCGAGCGGGATCCAAGGATCACCGGATGGGCCGTCGTCCAGCATACGACATGCCCACGCCCCTCACGACCGAGCCCGCTCGTCGCGGATCGCACGGACCACCAGCTGCACGGTGGCAGCGAGCAGCAGGACGGCGAAGAGGATGGTCGCGAGCTGCGGCGAGAGCGCCGATGCCAGGGCGACCCCGCCGAAGGTCGCGATCGCGGCGGTGACGCCCACGATCGTGCCATCGATCACGTCGACGAGTCCGGCTCGCGCGTTCTGCACGGTGCCGGTGAGCGCGCCCGGGATGATCGCCAGCAGTGAGGTCCCCTTGGCGAGCAGGTCGCCCGCGCCGAACAGCGCCACCAGGATCGGCACGATGATCACTCCGCCGCCGATCCCGAACAATCCGGACGCGATACCGATCACGAGGCCCAGCACGAGCAGTCCGGGGATCGACACGGGTGTCAGCGCGATTCCACCTGTGCGCGCCGGGATCTCGAAGAACAGGCGCGCCGCGACCAGGAGCAGCAAGCCGATGAACAGCCAGCGCAGCCACGCCAGTGACAGCCGTCGCAGCAGTCGCACCCCGATGAAGGACCCGACAACTCCCCCGGCGGCGATCAGCACGGCCGCGATCAGGTCCACGTGTCCGGCCAGTCCGTAGGTGACCGTGCCGACGACGGCGGCCGGGATGATGGCGACGAGCGAGGTCGCGGCCGCCCGTCGATGATCCAGCTTCGCGACGGTCGTCAGCAGCGGGATCATGATGATTCCGCCCCCGACGCCGAATCCGCCCGAGAGCACGCCGCCGATGACCCCGATCAGGATGAGGATCAGCACCTCGCGCGGCGTACGGCGCGGAACGGGAGGGAGCGGCCCCTCCGCCGACTCGCCGGGCGTGGGATCGTCCGCCGCCTGGTCCTCCGGCGCCGGCTCGGTCGGTGACGACACGCGCCTAGAGCGCAGCGCGGAAGCGCTCGATGCGGGCCAGGGTCGACGCCTTGTCGAGGATCTGCATCGACTCGAACAGCGGCGGGCTGATCCGCTTGCCGCTCAGCGCGGTGCGCAGCGGGCCGAACGCGTCGCGCGGCTTGAGCCCTGCGCCGCCCTCCTCCGGAGGGTCGGTCAGCGCGTGACGCAGGGTCTGCTCGATCACGGCGGTCGCGAAGTCGTCGAGGTTCTCGAGTGCGGCGTACGAGGCGTCGAGCACGAGCTTGGCCTGATCGGAGTCCTTCGGCAGCGCATCGGCCTCGTAGACGATCGTGTCGTCCGGCTGGAAGAAGAACTCGAGCATCGGGCGGGCCTCGCTGAGCACGGTGATGCGCTCCTGCACGAGCGGTGCGGCCTCGCGCAGGATGGCCTGCTCCGCGGGCGTCGGCGGCTCGCTCACAATGCCCGAAAGGTAGGGCAGCAGGCGGCCTTCGAAGTCGTCGGCAGCCAGCATCCGGATGTGGTCGCCGTTGATCGAGTCGGCCTTCTTCTGGTCGAAGCTGGCCGGGTTCGGGTTCACGTCGGCGATGTCGAAGGCGGCGATGAACTCCTCGCGGGTGAACACGTCGCGGTCGGGCGCGATCGACCAGCCCAGCAGCGCCAGATAGTTCATCAGGCCCTCGGGGATGAAACCGCGATCGCGGTGGTGGAACAGGCTGGACTCGGGATCGCGCTTGCTGAGTTTGCGGGTGCCCTCGCCGCGGACGAGCGGCAGGTGGCCGAACCGCGGCACGAAGTCGGTCACGCCGAGCTCGATCAGGGCGAGGTACAGCGCGATCTGGCGCGGAGTGCTCGAGAGGATGTCCTCGCCGCGCAGCACGTGCGTGATGCCCATCAGCGCGTCGTCGACCGGGTTGACGAAGGTGTACAGCGGCACCCCGTTGGGACGCACCACGATGAAGTCGGTGAAACTTCCGGCCGGAAAGGTGATCGGCCCGCGCACCAGGTCGTCGAAGCTCAGGTCGGTGTCCGGCACGCGCAGCCGCAGCGCGGGCTGCCGGCCTTCGGTGCGGAAGGCCGCGCGATCCTCGTCGGTGAGGTCGCGCTCGAAGTTGTCGTAGCCCTGCTTGGGATCCCGGCCGGCCGCGAGGTTGCGGGCCTCCATCTCGTCGGGGGTGACGTAGCTCTCGTAGAGGAGGCCGGCATCCACCATGCGGGCGATCAGGTCCTGGTAGATCGGCGTGCGCTGCGACTGCCGGTACGGCGCCTGCGGGCCGCCCTTCTCGACGCCCTCGTCCCAGTCGATGCCCATCCAGCTGAGCGCGTCGAGGATCTGCAGATAGCTCTCCTCGCTGTCGCGCTCGGCATCGGTGTCTTCGATGCGGAACACCATCGTGCCGCCGGTGTGACGCGCGTACGCCCAGTTGAACATCGCGGTGCGCACCAGTCCGACGTGCGGGGTGCCCGTCGGCGAGGGGCAGAATCGCACGCGGATATCGGCGCCGGTGGCGGTGGAGAAGGGGACTGCGCTCGAGGTGGACATCGGTTTCGAGCCTACCGAGGCATCGGGGTCGATCTACACCAGCGCCAGCACGGCCGATGCGCCGAGCGCCAGCACGATGCCCACCGTCTGCAGCACGCTCAGGCGCTCTCTGAGCACGAAGAACGCGAGGATGACCGTGCCGAGCGGGTACAGCGCGTTCAGCACCCCCATGACGGCCAGTTCGCCCAGGTGCAGCCCGATCACCAGCAGGATGTTGCCCGCCGCCAGCAGGACACCGGCCAGCACCGCCTGCGCGACCCCTGTGCGATTGCGGATGCCTGCGAGCTCGCCGGAGCCGCGCCGCGCCCTGTTCACCAGCAGGATGGTGCCGTAGAGCAGCGTCGCCACGATCAGGTCGACGAGCAACGGCGCCAGGCCAGAGTCGGCGGGCGTGCGGTCGATGGCGATGATGTAGCCCGCGAATCCGAGGCCCGCGATCGAGCCCAGCAGCACGGCTTGGGGCGTCACCCGCACCGGATCCCGCTGCCGTGGCACCGCGAGCAGAACGGCCGCCACCACGACCGCCGCCAGCGCGACGTAACCGAGCACCGCGATCCGCTCGCCGATCGCGAAGCCGACGATCGCCGGGACGACCGCGTAGATCATCGCGACTCCCGGGGACACCACGCTCATCGGGCCGATCGCCAGGCTCGCATAGAAGGCCCAGGTGCCGATTCCACCGGCGACACCCGCGACGACGCCCAGCACGACCACCGAGGTCGACCAGTGAGGAGCGCTGACGACGGTCGCCACCGCGGCGATCAGGAGTGCCGCGAATTGGCTGAGGAAGCTCACCAGCAACGGCGTGATCCGCCGGGATGCGAGGCCGCCCAGGAAGTCGGATGCCCCGTAGATGAGCGCGCTGGAGAGCCCGAGAAGCGCGATCACCTCAGAAGCGTATCGGCATCCATAATGGTCTGAACGCGAGCCGAGAAGGTCGACGATGAGAGTGCTGGTCACCGGGAGCTCGGGCTTCATCGGCACGCGGGTCTGCCGACTGCTCACCCAGAGCGGGCATGATGTCACCGGTTTCGATCACCGTCCGCCGGCGGGAGGTCTGAACGCTGTTGTCGGCGACATTCTCGACGCGCAGGCCCTCGCGTCCGTCATGCCCGGCATCGAGGCCGTCGTGCACCTCGCCGCCGCCGTGTCGGTGGTCGAGTGCGAGGCGCATCCGGCCCGGGCGCGAGCCGTCAACGTGGACGGGGCTGTCGCCGTGACCCAAGCGGCACTCGACTCCGGCGTCACGAGGGCGCTCTTCGCCTCGTCGGCAGCCGTTTATGGGCCACGGTCCGGCACGGTGTCGGAGCAGGAGCCGTGCGCACCCGCCAGCGTCTACGGCAGCACCAAGCTCGAGGCCGAGACACGGCTTCGCGCGATGTCGGCAGGCACGCCTGGCGTGCTCCGCATCGTCCGTCCCTTCAATGTCTATGGCCGGGGTCAGGCCTACCGGGGTGCGGCCTCGCCATTGGTCGCCGCCATCAGTCGGGCCATCTTCACCGGCGAGCCACTGGTCATTCGAGGCGATGGATCGCAACGCCGCGATTTCGTGCACGTCGAGGACGTCGCGCGGGTGATCGTCGACTACGTGCTCGAAGACGCCCCACGCTTCTCGCCCGTGAACATCGGAACCGGCGTCCCACGGAGCGTGAACGATGTGGTGAGCATCGCCGAAGCCGTGACGGGCATGACGGTCGCGCGTCGTCATGTCCGGCGAGCAGAGAACGACATCGAAGAGTCCGTCGCCGACGTCCAGCTCCTGCGGTCGGTCGACCCGGACTACCGCCCGATCGGCCTCGAGGACGGTCTCGTCGAAGCGCTCAGCGCGGCGCCCATCTCATCGAGCGATTGAATCCCGACGCGCTGGCGAGCCCGAGAAGCGCGATCACCCCAGAAGCGTATGGGCAGGCCCGGCGAGCTTCCGGGTATCACGCGGGAGGCCAGCCGACCACAGCCCCGATCTCGGCCAGGGCGTCCAACGCAGCGGTCACCGCAGAGGAGGCGGTCGCACGGTCCTCGTCGGCCAGGGCGGCGAAGGCGTCGATCAGGTCATCCAGGGAGCGGTCGCCCACCAACTCGTAGACGACAGCGGCTGGTCCGTTCAGGTGGTGGAGGACATCCGTCCCCAGGTCCACGAGGACGAGGCCGCTGGACGACCACACGGCTTCGAACCCGCTCCTCCGGGCAGGACCGCCGGTGCGGCCGGCGTTCTCGCCGTCCGTCTGGGCCATCGCGTGCCTCCCCTCGATCGTCGGTGCACGGCGTGACCGGGTCGACTCATCCCTGGGCATCGATCGAACGCCGCGGGGCACCCGGTCGCGCAGGAAGCGCCAGCGGGCCGCCGCGAGCGCGAAGGGACCCAAATCGCGTCCTTCTCGTGCGGACATTACCGGACGCGACAGGGCGCGCGGGGCGAAGACGATCTGGCGAACCAGGTGAGCGAGCCGTGGGCGTCCTACGAGCGCGCTGCTGACGGTCCAGCGCAGCCCTGAGACCCGTCCGCCCGGAATCGCCTCACCACGCAGCCGGGCGGTCTCGCCCAGGTGCACCCGGGCAGCCCGGCGCGCGAGCCGGTCGTCGAAGCCTCCGAGGATGTCCGCCGCGGTGACGGCGCCGCTCTCGATCGCGAACGCGACGTCGAGAAGCGCGACCAGCGGGAGGCGGAGCTGCAAGATGGCGTCGTCCTGCAACTGGGCGTGGACGATGATGTGCCGCAGCGTGGCGGCCAGGTCGGCGTCGTGCGTGGGCTCCGGGATGTCGAGCGCCACACGTCCGCGATGCTGCCGGACGAGGGACGCGGCGTGTAGTTCGAGCGACCCGGCTCGCCCCGGGAAGACGAGCGGTCGGTCGTGATGATCGTCGTCCCATGCACGGTTCTTCTCCACATCGTCCGAGTGCACGAAGCCGCGTTCCTGCAGCGCGGCCTCGATGCGCGGGATCTCGAACGCGTCGGCGACGAGGATGTCGACGTCCCGCGTCGGCCGTGCCGAGAAGTCGCGCCAGATGTCGGCCGAGCGGAGAGCGCCGCCCTTGAGGTGCCGGAACCCGACGCCGGCCTTCTCGAGCTCGGCGCGAGCCATGTCGCGAATGGCATCGAGGTCGGCGTGCCGGGCGCGATTCTGCTGGCGGGCGGCGAGAAGGGCCGCCGCGGGACTCAAATCCGAACGGCGGTCGCCCAACACAGACGGCGCGTCGACCTCGGGGATCACGCCGTGGCTCACGGCGACTTCGGCGACCACGGGGAGCACGCCGCACGCCTCCGCGAGCTCGATCAGCGGCAGGTCGAGCAGCCCTCGCAGCGCCCACTCCGGCGGCTCGCGACGCAGGGAGGCGAGCAGCACGCGGGCCGGAGAACGGCTCACGGGATCTCCAGCAGGGCGCGGGCGGTCTCCGCAGGCGTCGTCATCAGGAGTCGCACGACCGGCGCGGATTCGGCGAGTTCGATGACGGTGCGCACCAGTTGAACGCGGTCGGGGGTGAAAGGACCGGCATCGGGCGCCAGGGCGACGATGGCCTCCGCAGTGCTCGCCGGGACCACCCGGGGCTGGTCGCCGTCGCTGCGCTCGAGCAGCACGATGAGATCGAGCGGAGCCGGGCGATGCTCCAACCGCGCAACCCGGTTGATCGCAGCGGGGTCGAGAATGGCGATCGGATCGTCGTAGGGCAGGGTCGTGAGAATCGTCTCCTGCCGCAGCCCGTTGATCCCGGCGCCTCCGTGCTTCGCATGCAGCGGCCGCGGCAAGGCGATCGACTGGCCGTCGCGCACGAGCACCGCCTCGTCGCCCAGCACCGTCGCTCCCTGGTCGGCCAGGGCAACGATCGTCGTGGTCTTTCCCACGCCCGACGGCCCGGCGATCATGATGCGGCGACCCCCGGCATCCGCCAGCCCGGCATGGATGCGCGACCAGCCCTCGTCGCGTGCCCACCGCGCGACGCGATCGTGCACGGCCCCGTACGCGATCTCCGCGATCTCGATCGTGCCGGATGCCGGATGCGGGTCGCCGTCGATGTCGACGGTGTCGCCGTCGGGCCCCGACGCGACGCCGATCGTCACGCGCTCTCGGATCGGCAGCGATGAGGTGCTCGAGTTCTGCAGCAGCGACACCAGCCGCGGATCATCGTCGAGTTCGACCTCAAGCCAGAGGTAGTCGAGGATCACCGTCATGATGTCCCAGCGCTAGCTGACGAGGCCCTTGGCGCGCATCTCGTCGACGGCCGCGACCGTAAGCTGCAGCGCGTGCTCGTCCTCGAGGTCGAAGATGGTGGCGACCGAGGTCGCGATCGAGTCGACGGCGCGCCCGTCCGCCAGCTCGTAGATCAGGGCGGCCATCCCGTTGAGGTAGTGGGTCGTGCCATCCGGCGTGGTCACGATCTCACCGTCGCTCACCCGGCGTGTCGGCAGACCGGCGATTCTGGTCGGGTTCGTCATCGCGTCTCTGCCTCGATCCGAGCCACGAGGTGGCTGCGGTCGTCGGTGGATCCGCCCGCTCGCAGCAGCGCGTCCGCCGCCACGACGTCCTCCTCGGTCGCGGCAACCCGATCACCGACGACGACCGCGGTGCGCCACCCGAGACCGCGCAGCGCGTGGCGTGCAGCCTCCAGATCGTCTGTTACGCCGCCATCCGGCCGTGACAGGCGGATCGGGATGATGCCGAAGTTCGCGAACGCCGCGAGCGTCGCCGTCCAGCGTCCGGGTCGCAGGTCGTCGTTGACGCAGATCACGCCGTCCGCGTCCCAGAACGCCGTGCCGATTCCTCGCCGGACGCGCGCCACGATGTCGGGCGCCGACTGCACATCGAGGGCCTCGACGAAGTGCTCGGCCATCGCATCCACGTCGAGACCGACCTCCGACCACCCGATCGCGTAGTTGCGGACCCGATCCTCCCAGATCAGTCGGTAGCTGATGCCCCGAGGGCGGGGGAAGCGGTGCTGCCATTGGAACGCTGGCAGGCACAACACGCGACCCCCGGCGAGGCGGATCTTTTCGTGAACGTACCCTTCTTCGCCACCGAATCCGACGAACTTGGTGCTGAGCCCCGGCCAGGCGTCGCGCCGGCATGCGAACGCCGCCAGACCCTGTTGGGGGATCTCGAACGCCTCGCCGCTGAGGTCATCGGCGCGCGCGTCGTACCCCCACACGCCGTACATGCCGACGTTCCAGACAGGGTCCATGTGACTGGCGACGTTCTTCTGATTGTTCGGAGCGAGCATCGGACCCTGGATCAGGTCTCTGCTCTCAGGGTGCGCCCCGAACCACTCCACGACCGCCTGCAACGAACCTCCGGGAAGGAGGACGTGCGAGTCGAGGACGATCACGAGATCGCCGCGCGCATGCGCGAAGATCTGGTCCCGAATCGCGGTCGACGAATAGGCCCCCAACGGGACGTAATGCACGTTGGGCAACTGAGCATCGAGGCGCTTGAGTTCAGGAGACTCCGGGCCGTTGCCGCGGTTGTCGATCAGCACCACTTCGGCGTCCTTCATCACCTCGGGGTGATGCAGATACAACGAATTGATAGTGAACCACGCGCCGTCGAAGTCGTCGTAGGTCGCGATCCCGATCGTGACCGATACCGGTCGTGATTCGTCGATCACCGTCTCGACCGGGACCGGGCCCTCCATGAGGCGGTCGGCGAGCCCCAGCACGCCCGCAAGAAGAGAATCCACGCCCGTATCGACCTATTCGCCCCGAATTTGACGCACGCCGCTGTTCGTTCCGGCTGCTAACCGGAACGAGCGAGCCCGAAGTTCAGGGAATCGGCGTGGTGGTCGGCGCCGCGGTCGTCGTCGGCGCGGCTGTGGTGGCGCCCGAGACGTTCGGCGTCGCGGCGAATGCCGCAGGACCTGTCAGGGCCACGCTCAGGATGACCGGGACGGCCACAGCAGTTCCGGCCAGCGCGGTCTTCAAGAATGCACGGCGGTCGGTGTCGACGCCGTCCAGCGGGTCGATCTCGGGGGAAGGCTTGCTCATGTCACAGCTCTTTCACTCGGCACGGCTGCTGTCTGCTCTCGAACGAACAGAAATGGCTTTTCGTGCACTGTAGCGCATGACGAGCACCGGCGAGGCACGCAATTCGGCGGATTCGAGGATCAGGTGAGCAGCGCGGCGGCGAGCGCCATCGCCAGGATGGCGATCCAACTCAGAGCGCCGGCGAGCAGCGCGCGCGGTCCCGAGCGGAGGAGGCGCTCGAGCCGGAGCGAGGCCCCGATCGCGAACAGGGCGGCCGCCAGCAAGGCCGACTGGACGATCGGGGCGATGGCGAGGGCGGCATCCGGCAGCGGGATGAAGCTGCGCACCAGCACGAGGGCGACGAACCCGACGATGAACAGCGGAACGATGGGCGGCCGCTTCGCAGCGGGTTCGCCCGGTGACGTCGAGGCCAGCCGGCGCCGCGTCCCCACCGAGGTGATGGCCACCATCGGTGCCAGCATCAGCACCCGCGTCAACTTGACCACGATGGCCACCGCCAGCGCGGCGGCTCCCGCCGTGCCCGCGGTCGCGACCACCTGCCCGACGTCATGCACGCTGGCGCCGACCCAGTGGCCGAACGCCCCTGCAGACAGCCCGAGCGGCACCGCGAGAGCGGGCAGGACGGCGATCGCCGCGGTCCCGTAGAGCGTGACCAGCGCGGTCGGGGTTCCGGTGTCGCGGGGGTCGGCGCCGCGCGCCGCGCTCATCGCACCGATCGCGCTCACCCCGCAGATCGAGAAGCCGGCGGCGAGCATGACCGGCTCGTCGCCGGGAAGCTTCAGCGCCCGGGCGATCGCCCAGGTGATCACGAAGCTCGCACCGACGAGCGCGATGATCGCCAGGATCGCGAGCCACCCCAGCTTCGCGATGTCGAACAGGCTGAGCTGCAGCCCGAGCACCACGATGCCGATCCGCAGCACGCGACGTGAGGCCTGCGACAGCCCGGGCTTCAGCACGCCATCGAGCGCCGGCCGCGCCGGGACGATGCAGCTGACGATCACGCCGAGCACGATCGAGGCGGTGAGCCACGGCACGGCCGGGAGCAGAGTGTGGACGCCGAACCCGGCCGCGGCGCCCACCGCGGCGAGCGCCAGCCCGGGCAGCCAGGGTGCGCGGGTCACGGGGTGCGGGTCACGCGACGCCGTCCCGGTTGCGTGCCGGGTTGCTCAACGTGCCGATGCCCTCGATCGTGATGTCGATGGTCTGCCCGTGCACGAATCCGCCCAGCCCCGATGGCGTTCCGGTCATGATCACGTCACCCGGCAGCATGGTCCAGACGTTGCTGATGTACTCGATGAGTTCGGGAATCGGGTGCAGCAGATCCTTCGTGTTGCCATGCCGCCGGGCCTCGCCGTCGACGGTGCTGTTGATCTCGAGGTTGGTCGGGTCGAGCTCGGTCTCGATCCAGGGCCCGAGCGGCGCGAAGGTGTCGTAACCCTTGGCCCGGGCCCACTGCCCATCGGCGAACATCTGGTCGCGCGCCGAGACATCGTTGCCGCAGGTGTAGCCGAACACGTAGTCCGCCCAGTTCTCGGCCTTGACCTGCTTGGCGATCTTGCCGATCACGACCACGAGCTCCGACTCGTGGGTGATGCGCCCCTCGACCGGCGGGATCTGGATCGGGTCGCCGGGCCCGATCACAGCCGTATTGGGCTTGAGGAAGATCAGCGGATTGTCGGGCGCGTCGACGTTCGCCGCCAAGTCCTTGGCGTGCTCGGCGTAGTTCAGGCCGACGCAGACCACCTTCGACCGCGGGATCACCGGTGCGAGCAGCTTGGCATCCGCGAGAGGCACCCGCTCCCCGGTGGGGTGATAACCCGCGAACATCGGATCGCCGGCGAGAACCACGAGCTCGGCGGCGTCGGCGTCCTGGTCGTCGACGATGGCGAAGCGGGGGTCGTCTCCGGGCGTGCTGAACCGGGCTACCTTCACGGTTCGAGCCTAGCCTTGCTGGATGCAGCTGCTGATTGACGGCGACCGGGCCGCCGCATCCACGTTCCTGATGGCCCACGGGGCCGGAGCCGCGATGGACTCGGCCGGGATGAACGCGCTGGTCGGCCCGCTGGTGAGCCGCGGCATCCGCGTCGTGCGATTCGAGTTCGGCTACATGGCGGCTCGTCGCGACGGGGTGCGCCGGCCCCCACCGCGCGCCGACACCCTCGCGCCCGAGTATCGGGACGCCGTCGCCGCCGTCCGCGAGGCCGGCCCGCTCGGGTCGCTGCTGATCGGGGGCAAGTCCATGGGCGGCCGCGTCGCGAGCATGGTCGCCGATGAGCTCGCCGACCTGGGATACATCCACGGGCTGGTGTGCCTGGGGTATCCCTTCCATCCGCCCGAGAAGCCGGATCAGCTGCGCACCGCGCACCTGCGCGAGTTGCGGACGCCGACGCTCATCTGCCAGGGCACCCGCGATCCCTTCGGAACGCGCGACGAGGTGCCCGGCTATGAGTTGTCACCGGCGATCGAGGTGCTCTGGCTCGAGGACGGCGACCACGACCTGCGCCCGCGCCAGGCCATCAGCGGACGCAGCTACGCCGAGAACCTCGACGAGACAGCGGATGCGGTGGCCGCGTTCGCGGCGCGGGTGCGCTGAGTCGGCGGGCTACTCGTCCAGCCTCGTCATCCATCGGTGGCGGTCGGCGGCGCGGCCGTACTGGATGTCGGTGAGCTCCTGGCGCAGCGACAGAGAGATGCGCTCCTCCGGCTCGGGCATCCAGATGCCGAAGCTGCTCGACTTGATGTCGGAGATCGGCACCACCACCGCTGCCGTGCCGCACGCGAACGCTTCCACGATCTCGCCCGACTCGGCGCCCTCGCGCCACTCGTCGATCGAGATGGGCCGCTGCTCCACCTTGTAGCCGCGGTCGCGGCCGAGCTTGAGGATCGAGTCCAGCGTGATGCCCTCGAGGATCGAGCCGCTGTCGGGGGTGAGCAGCGTCTTGTCCTTGGTGACCAGCACGACGTTCATGCCACCGAGCTCCTCGAGGTACACGCCCTCCTGGCCGTCGAGGAAGAGCACCTGCGCGCACCCGTTCTCGTAAGCCTCCTGCTGCGGCAGCAGCGACGATGCGTAGTTTCCGCCCGTCTTGGCGGCGCCCATGCCGCCTCGGCCGGCCCGGGTGAACTCCGTCGAGAGCCAGATCGACACCGGCTCGACGCCACCGCTGAAGTAGGCGCCCGCCGGGCTGGCGATCACGTTGTAGTTCACTTTGGCCGCGGCGCGCACGCCGAGGAACGCCTCCTTGGCCCACATGAACGGGCGCAGGTAGAGGCTCGTCTCCGCGGCATCCGGCACCCAGGCGCCGTCGACGGCGATGAGCTGTTTGATCGAGTCGAGGAAGTACTCGACGGGCAGTTCGGGCAGCGCCAGGCGGCGGGCCGAGCGCTGCATGCGCGCGGCGTTCTGCTCGGGCCGGAACGACCAGATGGATCCGTCAGCGTGGCGATAGGCCTTGAGCCCCTCGAACACCTCCTGCGCGTAATGGAGCACCGCGGCCGAGGGTTCGATCGAGATCGGGCCGTACGGCTGCACGCGCGGGCGGTGCCACCCGCCGTTCTCCGACCAGCACACGTCGACCATGTGGTCGGTGAAGAACTTGCCGAACCCCGGGTTCGCGAGGATCTCGGCGCGCTCGGCGTCGCTCTTCGCGTTCTCGTTGCGCGTGACCTGCCAGAGCAGATCCTGTGTGGCCATCGGGAGGAGGTTCACCATGGTTGCGTCCTTCGTCGTCGTGATGTCTAGTCTGCGCCTGTTACTACGTGCCCAACTGGGCCCGGATCGCAGCGCCGATCTCGGCGGTCGATCGCGCTGCGGGTCCTCGTGCGGCGAGATCGGCCGTCACGGCGGCCGTCACCCGCCGCGCCGCATCCGTCAGCCCGAGGTGATCGAGCAGCAATGCGGTGGACAGGATCGCCGCCGTGGGGTCGGCCTTCTGCTGCCCGGCGATGTCCGGAGCCGAACCGTGCACGGGCTCGAACATCGAGGGGAACCTGCCATCCGGGTTGATGTTGCCCGAGGCCGCGAGTCCGATGCCGCCGCTGATAGCGCCGGCCAGGTCGGTGAGGATGTCGCCGAAGAGGTTGTCCGTGACGATCACATCGAACCTAGCAGGGTCGGTGACCAAGAAGATCGTCGCGGCATCCACATGCAGGTAGTCCCAGACCACTCCTGGATGATTGGCCGCCTCGGCCTGCACGCTGCGCGACCACAGCGACCCGGCATTCGTGAGCACGTTGGTCTTGTGCACCAGGGTCAGCTTCTTGCGGCGCCTCTCGGCCAGCTCGAACGCGTACTTCACCAAGCGCTGCACGCCGAACGCGGTGTTCACGCTGACCTCGTTCGCGATCTCGTGCGGGGTTCCGACGCGGATGCTGCCGCCGTTGCCGACGTACGGCCCCTCCGTTCCCTCGCGCACCACGACGAAATCGACGTCGCCAGGATCGGCCAACGGGCTCACGACGCCGGGCAGCAGCACCGTCGGGCGCAGGTTGACGTAGTGGTCGAACGCGAAGCGGAGTTTCAGCAGCAGGCCGCGCTCGATGATGCCGCCCGCCAGCTTCGGATCGCGCGGGTCGCCCCCGACAGCCCCGAGCAGGATCGCCTCGTGCGCGGCCAGCGACGCGAGGTCGGCGTCGCTCAGGATGTCGCCGGTCTCGAGGTAGTGCCGCGCGCTGAACGGGTATTCGGTGACGCGCAGTTCGGCCTCGCCCGCCACCGCGGCACGGAGCGTCTCCACCGCTTCGGCCGTCACTTCCGGGCCGATTCCGTCGCCGGGGATGGTGGCGAGATCGATGGTTCGAGTCACTCGTTCTCCTGCGAATTCGGGGCTTTTTGTCGCGCCCATGGAACTGTCAGCGGCCTCCCAGCCGGGCGCGGCACGGGCCGCGATTCCGGGGATTCCGGGTGGTGCCGAGCCTACCGCCCTCACCTTGGAGCCTGCGCTTGTCCCCCAATCGGGGGACAGCCCTCGAGTAGGGTCGGAACCATGAATATCGGTCTAGGAATCTTCCTGTTCGTAGTCGGCGCCATCCTGCGCTTCGCCGTGCGGTTTCAGGTCAGCTGGATCGACCTGCAGCTGGTCGGCGATCTGCTGATGGGTGCCGGCGTCGTTGTCGCGATCATCGGCATCGTGCTGCTGGTGCGCAAGCGCAGCAGCGTGACGACCGTGCGCACGGCGGTCGACCCCGCCAGTGGCGAGAGTGTCGCCTCGCGCGAGACGCACGTCACGCCGCCGGTCGAGTAGCAGGCGGCTCGACGGCGCTGTCGAAATCCGGTCTCGCCGAGCGTCGAGGTGACGGCGCGGGCAATCGCCCGTCACCTCGACGCAAGGAGAGAACGATGACGAAGTACGTCCTGCTCTACCAAGGCGGCACGATGCCGCAGAGCCCCGAAGAGGGCGAGAAGACGATGGCCGCCTGGATGGCGTGGTTCGGCAAGGCCGGATCCGCGATCCTCGACATGGGAAACGCGTTCGGCCCCGCGACCCCGGTGGGCGCGCAGTTGCCCGACAGCGGGACCAACGGGTACTCGACGGTGGAGGCCGCGAACGTCGGGGCGGTGACCGCGCTGCTGGCCGATCACCCGCACCTGGCTGCGGGAGGTCGGATCGAGGTCCACGAGACGACCGCGATGTAGCGGTCGCCGCCGCGACCACCGGCCGAGCCGGGCTTGCCGCGATCGTCGGGCTCTCTGGGCGTCACCGTCCCCCGAGCTCGGCGATCCGCCTGCCGAAGAAATCGCGAGTCGGTGCGTGCCGCTCCTCGGAGGCGGCGCGCTCGTAGGCCGCGCGCGCCTCGGCGTCGCGGCCGATGCGGCGCAGCAGATCGGCGCGGACCGCCACCGCCTGCCGACCGACCGCGCCGCGCAGGTCAGGGCCGATCGCATCCAGTTCCTCCAGTGCGGCGTCCGGGCCCGTCGATCCGTAGCTCCGCGCGACGATGCGCGCCAGGGCCGCGGCCGGTGACGGCCACACCCCGAGCAGACGGTCGTAGAGGGCGCCGATCGCGGTCCAGTCGGTGCCACTCCAGCTCGGGGCCTCGGCATGAAGACCGGCGATGCCCGCCTGGAGGGCGAACCGCCCACCGCCCGGCAGCGCGACGACGGCCAGATCGAGCCCCTCCTGGATGCGCGGCATATCCCACCGGCGCCGGTCTGCATTCTCGAGGGTGACCAGGTCGCCGCCCTCGGTGAGCCGGGTGCTGGCCCGCGCCTCGGTGAGCAGCAGCAGCGCCAGCAGCCCTGCCACCTCGCGGTCCGCGGGCAGGAGCCGGCGCAGAGCACGTGCCAACTCGATCGCCGTCCTGGTCGCCGAGAGATCGCCGCCCAGCGGGGATCCCGTCGGCGCCGCGTGCCCGGTGGTGTACAGCACGTAGATCGTGCTCAGCACGTCGTCGAGGCGCGATGCGCGCTCGTGCGCATCGGGAGTCGAGAACCGGATGCCGTCGCTCTCGATGCGCTTCTTGGCCCGGGTCAGCCGCGCGCTCATGGTGGCGTGCTCGACGAGCAGGGCGTCGGCGATCGATTCGGTCGAGACACCGCAGACGAAGCGCAGTGCGAGCGCCAGACGGGTCTCGGCGGTCAACTGCGGAGAGCAGACCAGAAAGAGCAGTCCAAGCCGGTCATCGTCTGCGGGTGCGTCGGCGACCCAGCGCTCAGTGTGCCCCGCTTCGTCGGGTTCGACCAGCAGGGGCAGGCGCCGGCGCAATGCCGCGTCACGGCGCACGGTGTCGACGGCGATCCGCTTCGCGACAGTGGTGATCCAGGCCGCCGGATTGATCAGCAGCGCTCGATCACGGGTCGAGACGGCGCGTGTGAACGCCTCTTGCACCGCATCCTCGGCCAACTCGATGCTGCCGGTGTACCGGATGAGTGCCGCGAGGATGCGCGGCCACTCGGCTCGGAACGCGGCCGAGAGTTCGTCGGGGCCGGCGGTCGACGAACTGTCGATCACGGGATCATGACATCGAGCCGGTGTCCATCACCGGATACAACTCGATATGACCGGCGGTCGGCACCTGGGCGGCGAGTTCCCGGGCCTGCGCCGCATCTTTCACGCCCAGCTTGTAGTAGCCGGTGACGACCTCCTTGACCTCGCCGAACGGCCCGTCGGTGAAGACCGCCGGGCGCCCGTCGACGCCGGGCTGGATGCGCACGGCCGTGTTCGGCGGTTGCAGCGCGTCACCGCCGAGCAACTGGGCGCCCGCGGCCTCCACGGCCTTCGCGAACGCCTGGTGGGCGTGCATCACCTCGGTCCACTCCGACTCGGTGACCCGCGACGGGTCCCAGTCGGGTTCGACGATGAAGACGATGTATTCCTCTGCCACGGTGAGACCCTTCGTCGTGCGGCACCGTTGAGGGGGCCGCGAACTGTTCCTGTCGAACGCGACGAACGCTACTCCCGGATTTCGACATCCAGGATGCCGAAAAATGTCACCTACGCGTCGACGATGTCGATCTCGCGCAGCTCGTCGGCGTCGATCGCCTTCGCCACGCGGGCCAGCACGTCGTCGGGGACCGGCGAGTCGACGGTGACGATGCTGAGCGCCTGGCCGCCCGCGCTGCGGCGCGCGATCTGCATGCCGGCGATGTTGATGCCGGCGTCGCCGAACTCGCGTCCGTAGCTCGCCACGATGCCGGGGCGGTCGGTGTAGAGCATGACCACGTGATGGGCCGCGAGCGGCACCTCGATGTCGTAGCCGTTCAGCCCGACGATCTTCTCGACCATCTTGGTGCCCGACAGGGTGCCCGAGACCTCGACCGAGGTGCCGTCGGCGAGCAGGCCGCGCAGCGTCGTGACGTTGCGGTAGTCCTTGCTCTCTTCGGCGGTGGTGAGGCTCGAGCCGATGCCGCGCTGCTCGGCGAGCAGCGGCGCATTGACGTACGAGACGTTCTCGGTGACCTGATTGGTGAAGTAGCCCTTGAGTGCGGCCAGGCGGTAGACGCTCACGTCGTAGGCCGCCAGCTCGCCGCGCACATCGACCTCGAGCTTGGTGAGGGCGGTGTGCCCGGCGACGCCGGCCAGCACCTGGCCGAGCTTCTCGACGAGCGCGATGCCTGGGCGCACGAAGGGGTCGATGAGGCCGCCTGCGACGTTGACGGCATCCGGAACCAGCTCGCCGTCGAGAGCGAGACGCACCGACTTGGCGACCGAGACCCCCGCCTTCTCCTGCGCCTCGTCGGTCGAGGCGCCGAGGTGCGGCGTCACCACGATGTTGGGCAGTCCGAGCAGCTTGGAGCCGGTCGGCGGCTCGTTGACGAAGACGTCGAGGCCGGCGCCCGCGATCACGTTGTCGCTCAGGGCGTCGGCCAGGGCATCCTCGTCGATCAGGCCGCCGCGGGCGACGTTGACGATGTATGCCGTCTTCTTCATCTTCTTGAGCTGCGCGACGCCGATCATGCCGGTGGTCTCGGGCGTCTTCGGCATGTGGATCGTGATGAAGTCGGACTGCTCGAGCAGCTCGTCGAGCGACAGCAGCTGCACGCCCATCTGCTGGGCGCGCGCGGCGGTGACGTAGGGGTCGTAGGCGACCACGTTCATCCCGAAGGCCTGCAGGCGCGTCGTGATGAGCGCGCCGATGCGGCCGAGGCCGATGATGCCCACCGTCTTCTCGAAGAGCTCGGCGCCGGTGTACTTGGAGCGCTTCCACTCGCCCGCGGCCAGGCTGGCGTTCGCGGCCGGGATGTGGCGCGCGATGCTCAGCAGGTGGCCGATGGTGAGCTCGGCCGCGCTGACGATGTTGGAGGTCGGGGCGTTCACGACCATGACGCCGGCCTCGGTGGCGGCCTTGATGTCCACGTTGTCGAGACCGACCCCGGCACGCGCCACGACCTTGAGCTTCGGGGCGGCGGCGATGGCCTCGGCATCCACCTGCGTGGCGGAGCGGATCAGGATGGCGTTGGCCTCGGCGAGCGCGGACAGCAGCGCCGGCCGGTCGGTGCCGTCGACGTTGCGCACGTCGAAGTCGGGACCAAGGGCCTCGACGGTGGCGGGTGAGAGTTCTTCGGCGATCAGGACGATCGGCTTGGCCACGAGAGCGATCCTTCGGGGTCGGAGAGCCGGCCTCGGCGGTGGCGGGCTCGGCGGTCCGAGTTTAGCGGGTGCGACGATGGAGCCATGACGCAGGAAGACGGACGGTGACGACGGCCGAATGGGTGCAGCTCGTGCTGCGCATCCTGCTGGCTGCGGTGTTCGCGTTCATGGGCGTGACCCATTTCGTGCCGCGGGTGCGGCGCGGCATGCGGGCGATGATCCCACCCGCGTTGAGGCGGCCCGGGATGCCCTCCCCCGCCTTCCTCGTGGCGTTCACGGGCGTCGCAGAACTGGCCGGGGCGGTCGGGCTCCTGACGCCGTGGCCGCTGCTGCGCGAGCTCACCGGGATCGCGCTGATCGTGTTCCTCGTCCTGGTGTTCCCGGCCAACGCCTACGCGTCGCAACACCGCGAGAGGTTCGGGCGCGCCGCGATCCCGTTCTGGCCGCGCTACCTGGGGCAGCTCGGGCTCATCGCGCTGGTGCTGGTGGCGGTGCTTCCGCTCGGCTAGTGCATTTCTGCGGCAAGAGCGCGTCAGATCGTCGCGGCGAGCTGCACGGCGCTGAGGAAGAGCGCATTCGTCGCGGCGAGTCCGACCGCGAGCAGGAGCGTGCGCGGGAACAGTTCGCGGCCCCGCCCCAGCAGCAGCGCCGCGACATAGAGGATGGCGGGCGCGACGACCCCGAGGATCAGCAGCGGCCACGGCACTCCCGCGATCTTGTGCTCGGCATAGAACTGCGGGACGGCGATCAGGTTCGAGATGCCCTCGAACAGCGGGTAGGCGTACAGCAGCGCGAACACCACCCATACGACGATCGTGCTCGCCCGCCCACCGCTCGCGGGTCGCTCTGCCTCGAATTCGGTGCTCATGACGCCACCACCAACAAGATCGGCCACGGCAGCAGCACCCCGACGCCGAGTGCGAACCAGCCCAGCCGCACCGCCGTGCGGCTGTCGGGCGTGAGCGTCAGCACCGCCAGGTACCAGAGCGCCCCGGAGATGATCGCGACGAACTCACCGAACTGCCAGGCCACCTGCGAGAAGACGTCGGTCGCGGTGGAACCGGTGATCTGCACCGACAGGATCCACCCCACCACGATGGCCAGGTAGAGCACGGCGAACACCACGGTGGTCGCGGTGCGGGCGAGATTGTCGGGGGTTGCGGGAGCGGCATCCGGATCATCATCGACAGGCGACACCGATACCTCGGCGGCCCGGTTGCGGGTCAGCGGGTCGACGCCGCCGCGCAACTCGTCGCCCGCCCAGCGCAGGGCCTCGTCATCGTCGTCTTCGGGGGGTGGTTGGGATGCGCGGGCCACCCGTTCATTCTGTCGGGTGCGGCTGAGGGTTGGCGACGAGAGGCGGGCGTAGCGTCGAACCATGACTCCCGAACTGGCGGCGGTCGCCGATCGGTACCTGCACTTCGCCGAGATCGAGGCGCGCGGCGTCTCGGCGGTCTTCGACGGCTGGGCAACCGGGCTCGCCGACGACGAGTCGCTTCTCGGCCTGCTCGCCCCGCTGCCCCGGATCAAGCAGCAGCCGAACCTGGTGTTCGCGGCGACACGCTGGACCGGCTGTCCGGCCGGGCCCTTCGATGCGTTCCGCGACTGGATGCTCGGCCACTGGCCCGAGATCGAGGCGACCATCCTCGCCCGCTCGACCCAGACCAACGAGGCCGCCCGCTGCTCGGCCCTGATCACCGCGCTCGCCGGGATCGACGGGCCGGTCGCGCTGCTGGAGGTCGGGGCATCGGCGGGATTGTGCCTCTATCCCGATCGGTACAGCTACCGGTTCGCGGAGGGCGACGAGCTGACCGCGCTCGACCCGGCGGACGGGACGAGCACGGTGCTGATCCCGTGTGCGGTGAGTGGCGGCATCCGCCTGCCGGAGCGCCTGCCGCAGGTGGTCTGGCGGGCCGGGATCGACCAGTCGCCGATCGATGTTCGCAACCCCGACGAGTTGCGCTGGCTCGAGACCCTGATCTGGCCGGAACAGCACGAGCGGGTCGCCCGGTTGCACGCGGCAGCGCAGCTCGCGGCGGCCGATCCGCCGCACCTGCGCCGCGGTGACCTGGTCGAGCTGTTGGAATCCACGGCGGAGTGGGCACCGCGCGATGCGACGCTGGTGGTGTTCCACAGCGCCGTGCTCAACTATCTGCCGAGCGAGCGCCGGGCCGAGTTCGAGCGGATCGTGCGCGGGCTCGACGCGGTGTGGGTGAGCAACGAGGCCCGTGCCGTGCTGCCCGCCGTGGACGCGGGGATGCCGTCCGGTTTGAGCGTGCGCGGTTTCATCCTGGCGCGGGATGGTGTGCCGCTGGCCTTGACGGGAACGCACGGCCGGTCGATTGAGGGGCTGCCGGCCGCCGCAGCTCGCCCCCGAGCGGCGACAGCACCCACCCGGTCACCGTGTAACTCCGACCGGGGGTCAGACCGGTGACGGCACGCGGGGTGAGTGTTGAGACATGGTCGATCGACTGGCTGACTCGATGCCCGAGTCGCACCGTGCTTCCGGCGCTTGGCGTTTTGCGGGATACTGAACGAATGGCGGGGTGGAGTCGGGCTAGTGCCCTCAGGAGAATCGTCCTCGTCGTGGCCGGGCTGCTCATCGCACTCGAGGTCGCGATGCTGATTCTTGGTCGATTCAGCCCCCTCGTGGTTCTTGCAATCCTCGTCCTCGTTTACGTCAACTATTTTCTTTGGCGACGAGATCTGGGCCGGTCGCGTGCCCCAGTTGCTGACGCAGACATAGGCACTCGTACACCCGACGATCAACCGCCACTTGAGTCACCGTAAGTGCGAGTGCGTAGCACTAGGAATGTCGCCGGCAACGACATGCCAATAGCGAACGCAACAGGGTAGGTCGGCGAGAACTCACCCTTGAAAGCCAACATTGCGATGACGGTGAGTAGTCCCAATGTGATCGTGAATGCAGGCACCAAAATCCATTGGAGTGGCGACCTAGGCCTGAGACTCGAATCCACGAGGTCCCCATGTGAACGCGCCGCCGCTAAGGCCGCGAAGTAGTCGTCATCTGTGAGGAACGGCTGGCCAGGGTTCCGAATCACGGTGGATGTACCGGGCGCCACCTCGGGAAGGTCCCGGTAGGCAAAACGGGTACTAGTGAACCCACGAGATGCCTCCACGCGAGTGCGGTGGCTCACCCAACTAGAGAGCCCGAGCACGCCCAGCATCAGGAGGAAACCCGACTGCGTGCACGCGAACGCTAATGGCCGACAGGCGTGGACCTCTAGCGAGGCAATCCATAAGGTCAAATCGACCGCTAGCCACCCCAGGAGTCCTTGAATCATGGGCAGAACGGCTTCGGCCCACCATTGCGCGGACCGAGTGCGCGGCGTGCGGATACCCATCGACCGTTCCAAGTATTCAACAGTGCTACGGCTGATACTGCGGATAGGCATCGCTGGTGAGAAGGCTCTTGACAGAACTCAGTGTGCCCCACTGACCGCCCCAGGCTCGGCCAGCCATCTCGATGCTTTTCAGCGACTGTTCGCCGACCTTTCCGATCTTCGCCACACGTCCAGTCACGTCACCCATCGCACCGACCGCGTCTATCGCACAAGACCAGCCGTCGCCGCGCCCACAGTCGAGGGCACCTGCGCCTGCCGACAGTATCGCTGCAATAGGCCCGGTAATTGGTGCACTCTCTGGTGCCACAAGCGCCGCCCCCTCAAGGATCGTAGAAGAGATCGTCAACCCTGTAGCAAACTTTTCGCCGTACCATCCCCAATCGGTGTGACCGGAAAACGGGTTGTACGCGGCGAGCGTGCGTCCTGCGAGCTTCCGTATGGCCGAGGCGGCCTTGAACGCCTTAACGCCGGCCGCGATCCCTGCCTCGATACGCGAGACAGTCGCAGGGTTGGACGCGATCCCGTCAATCATTGGCTTGTTGACGAAGCAACCCGATAGGTCGCTTCCGTTGATGGGGTCGTTGGGGTAGTTGTACGCGCTCGCGTTCCCGCCCGTCACCGGATCGACCTCGAGGAATCGTCCGAGCGCGGCCACATACTGTCGTGCCCCCATCTCGATCGTCGCGATCGTGCCGGCATGCTCGTACAGCTTCTTGGCGGTCCCAACCCACCCGTAGCTTGTGCTGCTCCCGTTGATGGTGTTCGGGGTCGCGTCGTCTGCCAAACTGGTGCCGATGTTGCCCGTGACGGGATCGATCGGCTGCCCGAACGGGTCATACGAGGCATGCCCAGCCGGTCGGCCACCGGTGTTGTCGGCGGCGACGATCGTGTCGCCGTGCAGGTTCGAGTACGACCACGACAACACCTGCGAACCCGTCGCCGGGGTGTCGATGGTCAGCATCGCCCCACCCGGCAACCGGATCGTGCGCTCGAGGTTGTTGCTGGCGTCGATGGTCGCCCACGCAGCATCCCCACCGCCCGCGTACAGGAACTTCAGCGCGGTCGTGACCCCACCGGTTGTGGTGTCGCGTTCGATGATGCGGTCGGTGGCATCCCGGACGTATTTGATGAGCGTGCCGGGGATGGTCGTCGTGACGTGACGGTCGTTGACGTCATAGCCGAGCACCTGGTCCGAGCCCAGGACGGTCGTGTTGCCGTGGCTGTCATACGCCAGCGTCGCACCGGGTGCCGTGGTGGTCAGACCACTGGACACCGGATCCACCCCGGTCGCCGTCGTCGTGGTCGAGGTCAGACGGTCGGAGTTGTCGTAGCAGTACGTCGCCGTCGATGTCACGCTGCCGTGCACGTCGGTGAAGCTGGTGCGGTTGCCGTCCATGCCCGCCTTCGCATTCGTGCCGCACCCGTTGGTGGGCGCGAACGCATACGTCAGGGTGTGGCCCGGGATGACAGCCGTGACAAGGCGACCCGCAGCATCGAACGAGTACTTCGACACCTCCGCGGTGCCATCGGTCAACGTGTCCTGCACGATCCGACCGGACTGCGACCGCACCACCTGGTCCGACACAGGAACCGGGGTGAAGTGCTCGACCCACGCATCCTGCGACACGGCGACATCATCCAACTGGAACTCGGTGGCGGAGGCGGCGCCGGTGCCGTCCTGCAGGCCCACGACGGCCGTCGCCGCCGTCGCCGTGAAGGTCGCCGTCAGCTGCGTCCAGGTGGATGCCGCTACCGCCGTGTACGACGGCGCGGTCGCCCCCGCGACGCTCATTCGCTGCAACTCCCCCGCGACCGCAGATAGCACCCACCCGGTCACCGTGTAACTCCGACCGGGGGTCAGACCGGTGACGGTACGGGAGGTGAGCACGTCGTCGACCGCAGACGCCGCCGTCAACGTCACGCCGAGGGCGTTGCTGCCCGCGTGCGGTGACCCGGTATCGATCGCGACGCTCTCGGCTGTGCCTGCCGACCAGCTGTCCGTGCCCGACTCGAAACCGGTGTTGTACACATCCACGGCGGGATGGTTCACATCAGGCGCCGCCGGGAACGACCAACTGATCCCGTTCGTCGCGCCGTTGTTCGCATCGCGGTCGGTGATCGACAGACCTGTCCCATTCGAGTAGGCCACGGACTGCAGCACCTGCGTGGAGGAGTCGTAGCTCGGCGTTGCTACGGTGCTGCCGTCGACGTCCTCGCGCAGAACCTTGCCGTCGAGGTCGTAGGTGAATTCGGCCGTCTTCGCCCCCGCGACACCCACGGCGGTCGTCGAGACCGACGTCACACGCCCCGTGATCGGGTCGTAGGTGGGCGTCGTGACCGTGCCGTTCGCGTCGGTGTAGCTGACGGTGCGGCCCAGGAAGTCGACGGTGGTCGAGATCGTGCCCGCAGAATCCGAGACCGACGTTGTCAAGGGATCGGTACCCAGCGCGTAGCTGTACGTCACCGTGCGCGCTGCCCCCGCCCCGAACGCCGGGAAGGTCTGCTGCGTCACTCGACCGCGCGCGTCGTAGGTCGAGCACGACCAGTCGCTGTCACCGGTCCGCTTGGTGCCCGCGAGGCGACCCATCACGTCGTAGACGTAGCTGGTCACGATCGAGGCAGGGGCCGCCGTCGTCGAGGTCTTCAAGAACCCGTACTCGTGGGTCCCGGCCGGCACGCCGCAGGTCGCCGCGGGCAGCGTTTCGGCATCGGAGTAGTACGCCGAGGTGCTGCCGGTTGATGTCCCGCTGGGCAGGGACCGCGCGGTCGGGCGCAACCAGTGGTTCGCGGCGCCATCGGCGGGCTCGTAGGTCGTGGTGGTCCCGAGGTTCAACCCGGTCGGGTCGACCGTAGTCGTGCTGGGTTGACCGAGCCACGGGTTGCTGCCGTACGACGTCGTCACCGTCGTCGATGGTGCTGCCGTTTGCGCGACGGGCGTCGAGTCCGCTGTGGTCGTCGCGGTGGCGAGCCCGTAGTCCGGGTGCAGGGCTGAGCCCGGCACCGTCACGTATGAGATGCCTCCGTTCGTCGACCACTGGAGTAGCAGGTATGCGCCCTGAGTGAACTCCGAATAGTCGATGCGGATCCGCCGGGTCAATGGATCGCCGGGGTTGATGGTGATCGGCGCGCTGATGGTCGACCCCGGCGCGGTCGACGTGATGATGTTGACGTCGTTCAGCCACACGGCCGCGTAGTCATCCGCCAGGGCGGCCACATAATAGGTGCCGGCCGCCGGGAATGTGATCGTGCCTGTCATACGCAGCGACGTGTTGTCCGCGTTCAACCCGGTTGCGATGGCCGCTGTGGACCAGTTCGCATTCACAGACCCATCGGTGGCCAGCACAGTGGCTCCTGCTGCAGGTGCAAGCCCGTAGCTGAACAGGGTGGGAGCGCCGGCGCGATACTGGTTGTTGTAGTAGGCCGCGCTCAGGCCGTTGGCATTCAGCACGCCCGATGCGTTCGTCAGACCGGTGTCATAGCTCGTCGACGTGTGCGCCGGTGGCATCCCCGTGGTCGGGCACGTCGAGAGTGGTGTGCGGTCGGCGTTGGAGCTATCGGCGTTGGTCGACCCGGCCGGGAAGCAACTGGCCGGGGCGGGCCCGTAGCTGTCGGTCGCCCGGTCGGAGATCGGATCGTACAACGTCGTCGACTCGTGGCCCGTGGAATCTGTCGCCGAGAGCAACTGGTCTCTGCCGGACCACGACTGAGTGCTCGTGACACCCATCGCGCTGGTGGCGCTGGTGGCACGCCATCCGCTGTCGTAGGTCACCTTGGAGGCGTGCCCGATCGGAGAACCGGTCAGATCGAGACCCGTGACATCCACATAGGTCGTGCCGTTGGCCGGGTCGTATGTGTACGTCTTCTGCTGAGATGTCGCAGCGGGGGTGGCGGGCGGAAGGCTCACCGACGTCGCCCGACCCTGGGCGTCATAGGTGATCGTGGTGACCTCGTTGGCGATGGACCGTGTCTGATCGGCCAGCCACCAGTCCACGACATTCGGTGCGGCGATCACGGACAAGCGCCCATGCGTGTCGTAGGCGAATTCGGTGATCTCGGTGCCTGGATCCATGAGCGCAGCGAGCTGCATGTTGGAGTTGTAGAAGAGGTAGGTCAGGCTGCCGTCGGGATACCTGATCTCGCAGAGTAAGCCAGCGGTCGGAATCGCATACCCGGTCGGCACGTAGCACGGTCCTCCGGACACACCCGTCGAGTAGGTGAACAGGACCTGACGACCGTACACGGGCGGAGTCGCGCCGTTGCTCGACACGGGGTCACTCAGAGACGTAAGCCGACCCGTGGTCGAGTCGTAGGCGGGGATCGGCGTGGCCGGCTTCTTGGAGTCCGCGGGGCTGGTGATCGAGGCGACCTTGCCGGCGGCGTTGAACGCGTAGATCGTGCCGTCGTCATCGACGAGCGTGACCAGGCCCGTGCCATCCAGGGTCAGAGTGCCGTACTCGCCCACGGGCGCAAGGTAGCCGCCCGTGGACTTCTTGGCATAGGTGTGCACGGTTCCGCTCATGTCGGTGATCGCCACCGAGGAGTCGGTCACCCGGGCAGACGCATAGCGCGACGCTGACCCGTCGATCGGTGACGATGCCGACCATCCGACCGGCAACGGCTGGTACGACGTGGTCAACCAGTCGGACGGCACGGGCTGCACCACGCCGAGTTCGTTCTTGGCTTGCAGGTACACCGAGGCGTTTCCGGTGCTGTTGTAGTAGTCGACCTCGATCGGCAGCGGAGAGCCCGCCGCCGTGGCAGAGCTCGCCCACAGAGTCGGGGTCGCAGTTGGCGGCCAGTTGGAGAGCAGAGTGCTGCCGTTGACGATCAGCTTGTTTCCGCCCTCGGACTGCACCCCCAGCGTGTAGGTGTGGCCGTCACTCGGGACCTGCACGAACCCGGTCCACTTCGCGAGGAAATAGTCCACCGGCACGGACGGACCGGGACTTCCGGTTCCCCACGGGAACGACACCGTCGGATCGGTCCGGCTCAGCACGGAGGTGCGACCGGTAAAGTCGAAGGTCGTCGTGGAGGTCTGACCAGGGTTCAGGGCGTTGTAGTACGAGCCGGTAAGGCCCTTGTACTTGTCGGCGGCGATCAGCGAATCGTAGTTGAACGACAGGCCCATCGGGCCGCCCACAGTCGGGACGGTCGGCGACGAGAAGTTCAGGTTGACGTTGCCGTTTGCCAGGTTCACAGTGACGGGGCCGGCGGTGTCCGTCGGGGCGGGACCGCTCGTGCCGATCCGCTGATTCACCGTGAAATGCGACACCCAGGTCGGATCCTGCGCGCTGTCATAGCCATCGTTCGTCATCACGCCGATGGTGTATGTGCCACCGTCTTGCAGGGTCCCCGTCGGCGGAGTCCACACGACCGGGCTCGATCCGGATGCGGGCAACCAGCCCGAGGTCGTCACCAGGCCGGATTTGCCGTCCGCGCCGGTCGACATGCGGAACTGATATTGCACCGTGTCGCCCTCCACGTCGGACGACTGGGGAGTGGAGAACGTGGGAGACAGGGTCGTAACGATCGACTGGTCGGCCGGTGAAACACTCGCCTGCGCAGGCGTAGGGGCCGGATTGTTTGTCACGAACGAGTACATGGCCGGGTTGCTCGACGAAACGATCGGGCTACCTGCCGCGTTGTCGCTTGTGTTGATCGTGTAGGTGTAGTGCTTGCCCGGCGTCAGCTTTCCCTGCGGCACCTGATAGGGGCCCGCCGCTGCCCATGGCGTCGTGAAGGGGGCGCCCCCGTCGCTTGACGTGAATACGTACTGGAAGTTCTGTCCGGTACCGGTCGACTCCGCGCCCGTTGCCTGCATGATGGGCATCACGGGACCGCGATAGCCGTTGGTCGGCGTCGCACCTGTCACGCCCGTGATCGTCGGCGCTGCGACGTAGCTCAAGCTCAGGCTTGTCGACAACGATTTCAGGGAATAGCAGTAGCAGTAGGCCTGATTTGAGGCGTTCAAGCTGCCTGTCATCAGAAAGTAACCACCGGACGTTCGCCCATTGATCCATCCGGCGAGCTCTTGGAACAACCCGCCATCGCCCGCGGCACCGGTTCCGCAGTTCGGGAAGTACGACAGAAGGGTGTCGGCCGCCCCGTACGCGAATGCGGTGGCGTGGTAGAGCCAGCCTCCGTAGCAGTTCGCCGTGCCACTCGTCTCAGTGGAATACAGCGTCGCGCCCGTCAATTGCTGACCGAACAACTGCTCGTAGTTGTAGTGCACGATCGACTGCCAGTCGCAGCATGAGCTGGTCTGATGAGAGTTGCCGACGTAGAGGGTCGAGCTCTTCGTGCCGTCCGACTTGAACGCACGGATGTCATTCGGGCCGGGGCTGACGGACGGGTCGACATTCACGGGGTAGACGCGGGCCGGATCCTGCAACCAGTCCAGACTCGGTCGCAGAGTCAGTTCGAACACGCCCTGCGACACCTTCACCACGTCATAGGGCACGTTCGCGTCTGCTGGCGCGCTTTCTCCGGACTTGCCAGACGAATCCCACATTCGCGGGATCGGCATCGTGAATACCACGGTGCCCGACCCGTCTCGAAACTCCAGGTCACCGAAGTCGTCCTTTTTCGGCGTCAAGCCAGGTGCCGTCATCCTCCACACATAGGTCGCATCCGAGGCCGACGCCGGCGCCTTGGTCAAGACGATGGATTCCTTCACCCCGTCCGGCGCGACCTGATAGTGCAGGTCGGTATTCTTGAACACCTTCTGGTATGTCGCCTGATCTGCGCCGATATTGAGAAACGGTACGACGGGGTGCTGCAGGGCGGAGTCAGCGGCGCCCTCCAAGGCGAACGACACGGAATGACCGTTACGACTCACCTTCAGCAAGTCGGGATCGGACGCCTTGGGTGCCAGTTGGGGAGCCAGTGGGTTGAGCAAACCCTTCAGGCCCGACTTGCCATCGCTGGTCAGTTCCGATGTTGCCGCGACCCATTTCCCACCGGATTTCACGTTCACCGGGGCAGTCGAGACGGTGACTCGTTTGACGCCATTCTTGTCGGTGTACGTCGTCGAATACTCATCCCGTGATGTCACCTTCGCCGAACCCTGATCGAAGACCAGCGGCTTCTTACTCTTGGGCGTGGCCGGCATCGGCGTCACCGGCGCGTCGAACTTGCCCGCCTGCGACTTGGGTGGCGTTGACTTCACGGCAGGCGAGGCGATCGACGGAATCGACGCCGGCAGCGTTGACGAAGACTCCGGTGCCGCCTGAGCCGATAGGGGCGTCAGGACCCCGATCACGAGTGCGGCGATGGCCACCATCGGCACAGAAAAAGCGCGAACTCGATCAAATCCAGCCACGACGAACCGCCCACGAATAGATCCCACGAGCTGCCAGCGGTTCGCCCGACCGAGACAATCTCACAGATGCTCGGTGGCCAAACGCTAGCGGCTCATGGGGACCAGCTGAATAGCCGCCGAGTGAGTTTCATTCGGAACGTCTACCCCAGAACGGGGGGTATGACACTAACGCGTGTCGGTCTGGCCCAGCCGGGCGACATACGGTGTTGTCGGGTTCTTCCGCAGTGCCGTCCAGCTGCCCCGCTGAGTCACCGTTCCGTGCTCGAGCACCACGATCTCGGAGGCGAGAGCCGCAACATCGGCCGCGCTGTGCGTCACGATCACGGTAGGCCCGGAGAACTCGCGCAGGTGCCGGGCGAGATCGGCGCGCACCTCGTCGCGGACCTCGACATCGAGCGAGGCCATCGGCTCGTCCAGCAGCAGGGCATCCGGCTCGGCGGCGAGAGCGCGGGCGAGTGCCACCCGTTGCGCCTGACCGCCGCTGAGTTCGTGCGGGTGGCGGTCGGCGAAGTCCGCCAGGTCGAAGCGCTCGAGCCACGGGACTGCGGCGGCGCGGGCTGCAGCACGGCGCGCGCCGCGCATCCGGATCCCGTATGCCACGTTGTCGGCCACGGTCAGGTGCGGGAAGAGCAGGAAGTCTTGGAAGACCACGCCGATCCGTCTCGCCTCGGGGGCGAAACCCGCAACGTCTCGACCATCGAGCAGGATGCTGCCGCGCTCGATCGCCAGATGCCCGGCCAGCACGTTCAGCACGGTGGTCTTGCCGGCACCGTTGGGTCCGACGAGCGCGAGTGGACGCCCGGCGACGACGTGGAACGCCGCCGTCACCTCGAACGCGCCCCGCCGCGCGGTGATGTCGGCGATCAGTGCCGCCGGGGCGCTGGCAGCCGTGCCGCTCATCCGCGCACCCCCGGCAGCCACCGGTCGCGCAGTCCGAGCAGCACACCCACCGACACCACCAGCAGCACGAGCGCCAGCGCGATCGACTGGCTGAGATCGTTCTGCGAGGCCAGGTAGCTCGCGATCGGCAGGGTCCGAGTGACCCCGGGGTAGGAGCCGGCGAAGGTGATGGTCGCGCCGAATTCCCCGAGCGCCCGGGCGAAGCAGAGCACCGCGCCGGCCGCGACTCCCGGGGCGACCAGCGGGATGGTGACCGTGCGAAAGACCTGAATCGGTGAGGCCCCGAGCGACGCGGCTGCCAGCTCGACCCGGCGATCGGCGCCGCGCAGCGCTCCCTCGACCGCGAAGACGAGGAAGGGCATCGCGACGAAGGTCTGCGCGATGACGACGGCGCCCGTCGTGAACGGGATGGTGATGCCGGCCGCCGCGAGGAGGCGCCCCAGGATCCCGTTGCGGCCCAGCAGCAGGAGCAGCGCGAGGCCGCCGACGACCGGCGGCAGCACCAGCGGGATGGTGACCGCGGCACGCAGCAACCGGCGCGGAACGACCGGCCACGCCACCGATCGGGCCAGCACGACGGCCAACGGGATGCCGAGCACGAGGCACAGCACCGTCGAGATCACCGCGGTGAGCACAGACAGCCCGAGTGCCTGCAGCGTCTCGGGGGCCACGAGCAGCGCGGGAATCCGGGGCCAGGGCGCCGACAGCAGGATCGCGAGCAGCGGCAGCACCAGCAGGGCGAGCGCGATGCCCGCGATCACCCAGATGACGACCGCCGGACCGCGCCGGGTCGCGCTACGGGGCGCCGAATCCGGCATTCTTCAGCGCCGCCTTCCCGGTCGCCGACAGGATGAACTGCACGAACGCCCGCGCGGCCGCCTTGTTAGTCGATCCCGAGAGCACGACAACCGGATAGCGGTTGATCACGTTGGCGGCGTCGGGCACCGCGATCTGCCTGACCTTGTCGCCTGCGGCGTGGGCGTCGGTGACGTAGACCAGGCCCGCATCCACCTCGTCCAGTTCGACCTTGGTCAGCACGGCCTTGACGTCGGTCTCGAGCGTTACCGGGGTGACCGCGAGCTTCTCGGCGGCCAGCAGGCCGATCGCGGCCGATCCGCAGGGCACGGTCTTGTCGCACAGGGCGACCTTGACGCCCGGCTTCGCCAGATCGCCGACGGTGGTGACGCCTGCCGGATTGGAAGGGGGCACCACCAGAGTCAGCACGTTGGTGGCGTAGACGACCGGGGTCCCGTCGGCCAGGCCGGCATCGGTGACGGTCTTCATGGTCGCCTCGTTCGCCGTGGCGAACAGATCGGCCGGCGCGCCCTGCACGATCTGCGCGGCGAGCGCCGAGCTGCCGCCGAAGTTCTCGGTGATCGTGACCTTCGGGTGCAGCTTCTCGAAGCGCGCCGCGAGGTCGCCGTAGACCTCGGTGAGGGATGCCGCCGCGAGCACCGTCACCGTCCCGGAGAGCGGGTCGGGCGTCGTGGTGGTCGAGGGTCCGGCCGGAGGAGTCGAGCACCCCGCCAGCACCAACCCGGCCCACACGAGGGCGACGGCCGCCGCGACCCTGGACGACGGCATCATGCGATGCCGTCAGGCAGTTCGACGACGACGACGGTCGCCTTGACGCTCGCGACCGCGAGCATGCCCGGTTGCAGCTCGAGCTCGTCCGCGGCTTCGCGGGTCATCAGCGACACGATGCGGAACGGACCGGCTTGCAGCTCCACCTGGGCCATCACTCCGTCTTTCGTGACGGCGGTGACGATGCCGGTCAGCCGGTTGCGAGCGGAAGCCCGCGCGTGGGGGAAGGCGGCGGCGATCGGCGACTCGGCCGCGGCGTCCGTCATCAGGGGCACCAGGTCGACGCCGTCGACGATCTGCCGACCCGACTCGGCCTTGCGGATGCGCAGCTTGCCGCTCTCGCCCCACCGGCGCACGGTGTCGTCGCTGATCCCGAGCAGGGCGGCGGCCTCGCTGATGCGGAACTCGGTCATCGGGGCCCCATTCCGCATTCGAGTGATGCGCGGCCCATAATATCCGCAAACGCGGACGTCTAGTGCGCGGCCGCGCTGTCCTGCTCGGCATTGGCGGCGTCAGCGGGTGAACCCTGGCCGTCGGTCGGCGCGAGTTCGAGGCGCCAGCCCGCGACCGTGCCCTGGGTGAAGGGTCCCGTGCCGTCCCGGAGGTACTGCGGCGAATCGAATGCCACCACCCACGGGAAGTCGGCGCTCATCTCGCCGGTCACGGCATCCCAGACATGATCGTCGGCGGAGTCGATGACCTCGCCCGACGGCTCATCCGCCCAGTCGCGGCTTCCGTCGTTCGGGTCGTGCCTGACGATGACCTGGTCGCCGATGCCGACCTCGTGATGATTGCCCATTTCTGGACTCTAGCCCCGACATCGCGCGCCGGTGGCTGCAAGAATCGACGGATGGCGTCCTCGGTCGATCCCGACTCCCCGCGCTTCCTGCGTCAGCGCGTGCTCCGCGGATTCGGCACCGACGCGCAACGCAGGCTGGCCGATGCGTCGGTGCTCGTGATCGGGGCCGGCGGGCTGGGCAGCGCGGTCATCCCGGCCCTTGCCGCGGCGGGAGTCGGCACGATCGCGATCATCGACGACGACACCGTCGATGCGAGCAATCTGGCACGGCAGACGATCCACGGCGTGGACGATGTGGGCCGGCCCAAGGTCGACTCGGCGGCGGATGCCGTCGGCCGCCTGTCGCCCGAGACCACCGTCATCCGCCACCGCGAGCGCTTCGTCGAGGCCAACTCCTTCGACCTCCTGTTGGACGCCGACCTCCTGATCGACGGCTCCGACAACTTCGCGACCCGGTACGTCGCCAACGACGCGGCGGTGATCCGTGGCATCCCGATGGTCTGGGGATCGGCCGCCCAGTACTCGGGGCAGGTCGGCGTCGCCTGGGACGAGAGAGGCGTCGACTACCGCGACCTGTTCCCCGTGCAGCCGAGCGACGACGAGGCTCTGAGCTGCGAGCTCGTCGGGGTGCTGCCCACGGTGTGCGCCGTCATCGGGGCCATGATGGCGGGCGAGGCCCTGAAGCTGCTGACCGGCATCGGCGAACCCCTGATCGGCCGGGTCGCCTCGTTCGATGCGCTGACCGGCACGACGCGCGAGATCGAATACCGGCGGGATCCGGATGCCGTGCGCCCCGGCTCGCTCGAGGAGCGCACGGCGGTGCGCGACCCCGATCCCGACCGCTCGGTGACGCCCGCCACGCTGCAGCGGCTGCTCGCCGGACCGACGACGGCCGGCATCCACGAGACGCCGCCGCTGCTGCTGGATGTGCGCGAGGCGCCGGAGGCGTCATTCGTGTCCCTGCCTGACTCAGTGCTGATCCCGCTCGGCCAGCTGCCCGACCGGCTCGAGGAACTCGCCGAGGCCGCGGGCGGGCGCGACGCTTCGATCGTCGTCTACTGCCACCACGGCGTGCGGTCGGCCCGTGCCCTCGAGGTGCTCGAGAAGGCCGGATTCACCCGGGTGCGGCACCTCACCGGCGGGATCGATGCATGGCGCGTGCAGGTCGAGCCAGAGATGGCGGCGTACTAGGTGACGCACGGCAGCGACGATGCGCCGGCCGGCCGCACGGCGGTCGACGCGCACAGCTCACGCGTGCTCGGGGCGCTCGAGCCGTTGAGGCGCCGTACCTCGCAGACGGTGCCGCTCGCCGAGGCGCTCGGACGGCTCACCTCCGACGACATCGCGTCGCCGATCGATCTGCCGCCGTTCCGCAACTCGCAGATGGACGGCTACGCCGTACGGGCAGCGGACGTCGCCGCGGCCCCGGTGTCGCTTCCGGTCGTCGGCGAGGTCGCCGCCGCTCCCGGCACCCCGGCACCGCTCAAGCCCGGAACCGCCGTCAAGATCATGACCGGGGCTCCGGTGCCCGAGGGCGCAGACGCCATCGTCCCGGTCGAAGACACGCTCGCTGCGAACGACTACGTCTCGATCGCGCGAGGCCGAACGGCGGGCGAATACGTCCGCGAGTCCGGCTCCGATCTGCGGACGGGTGCGGTCGTGGTTCCCGCGGGCACCGTGCTCGCCTCCCGGCACCTGGCGGCGCTGGCCGCAGCCGGGCTCACCGAGGTCGACGTCGTCGAGCCCGTCCGGGTCGCCGTCATCAGCACCGGCAGCGAACTGGTGGCACCGGGCGCGACGCTCCAGCCCGGCCAGATCTTCGACTCCAACGGGGTGGCCCTCGCGGCGGCGGTGCGCGCGGCGGGCGGCGAGGTCGTTCTCGAGGGCCGCGTGCGCGACCAGACCGACGAACTCGAGGCGCTGTTCGATGCGGCTCGTCAGCTCGGCGCCCAGCTCATCGTGACCAGCGGGGGCATCTCGATGGGCGACCACGAGGTCGTGCGGGAAATGCTCGAACCGCAGGGCGCCCTCATCGATGTGCTGGCCATGCAGCCGGGAGGGCCGCAGGGGCTCGGCTCGTGGGAGTCCGTGCCCGTGGTGTGCTTCCCCGGCAACCCGGTCAGCAGCCAGCTGAGCTTCGAGCTCTTCATCGCGCCGCTGCTGCGTGAGCTGGCGGGGCTGCCGGCGCGGGTGGTGGAGACCCGCGTTCTGGACTCCATGGTGCGCTCGATCCCGGGGCGGCGGCAGTTCCTGCGCGGGCGGCGGGTGGGCCGCGACGGCGTCACCCCGGTGGGCGGACCGAGCTCGCATCTGGTGGCGGCGCTGGCGGCATCCGATGTGCTGATCGTCATCCCCGAGCTCGTGACCGAGGTCGAGGCGGGCGATTCCGTGGAGACTTGGCTGCTATGAGCGACGAGCACGTGCACCTGACGCATCTGGATGACGCCGGTCGCGCCCGCATGATCGACGTCGGCGCCAAGCCGATCACCCATCGGATCGCGGTCGCGGGCGGACGGCTGCAGACCACGCCCGAGGTGATCGCACTGGTGCGCGCCGACGGCCTGCCCAAGGCCGACGTCCTGGCCACGGCGCGCATCGCCGGGATCGCGGGGGCGAAGAAGACCAGCGAGCTGATCCCCCTCGCGCACCTGCTGCCGCTCGACGGGGTCACGGTCGACTTCGACCTGGGAACCGACTCGATCGAGATCCGCGCCTCGGCCTCGGTCACGGCGCGCACCGGGGTCGAAATGGAGGCGCTGACCGCGGTCGCGGTCGCGGGGCTGACCTTGCACGACATGATCAAGGCCGTGGATCCCGCGGCGGTGCTCGGCGACATCAAGCTCATCTCGAAGTCCGGAGGTCGCCACGGCGACTGGACCCGCGACAACTCGGCGGTCGAGCCTGTCCAAGCCATTTCCACCCCGCACCGCGGCCGCGCCGTCGTCATCGTCTCGTCGACCGGCGCCGCGGATGGCAGCCGCGACGACACCACCGGACCCCTGATCGCCGAGTGGCTGACGCGCCACGGGTTCGTGGCCGATCCCGTGGTCGTGACTCCGGATGCCGCCGTCGCCACCGCGATCGAGGCCGCGGTGAGCACGCACCCGGCGGTGCTGCTCACGACCGGGGGCACCGGCATCCACCCGCAGGACCGCACGCCCGAGGCAACCCGTGCCGTGCTCGATCAGGAACTGCCCGGCGTCGCCGAGGCCATCCGTTCCGCCGGTCGCGCCTCCACGCCGACCGCGGCGCTGAGCCGCGCGGTGGCCGGCGTCGCCGGCGGCACCATCGTGGTGAACCTGCCCGGATCGCCCGGCGGCGTGCGCGACGGACTCGCCGTGCTCGACGAGCTGCTCCCCCACCTCGTCGACCAACTCGCCGGCGGAGGCCACCACCATGGCTGAGGTGCTCGCGACGGTGACCGACGCTCCGCTCGACCGTGCTGCCCTCGAGGCGTTCGTGCAGACGAGCGCCGACGGAGCGGTCGTCACGTTCGAGGGGGTCATCCGCGACCACGATCACGGCTCGGGCGTCTCGGCGCTGGACTACGAGGCGCATCCGGATGCCGAAGCCTTCCTCCGCGAGGTGTGCGAGTCGCTCGCCGCCGAGTCGGGTCTGCGCGTGGCAGCCGCGCACCGGGTCGGACACCTCGTGGTCGGCGACGTCGCGCTGATCGCCGCGGTCGCCGCCCCGCACCGCGCCGACGCCTTCGCCGCCTGCGCGCGTCTGGTCGACGAGATCAAGCAGCGCGTGCCCATCTGGAAGCGCCAGCACCTCGACGACGGCGTCTCGGAGTGGGTCGGACTGGCCTGAGTCGCCCCGCGCCCGCACCCCCGCCAGGTCCTGCCTGGCCCCGCCAGACCCTGTCCGAACCCGTCCGGCCCCGTCCGACCCCGCCCCGACCCCCCGCGCACCCCTCGCGAATCGCCATTTCAGTTCGCGCTGAATTGAGTCCGAACTGAGATGGGAAGCGCCCTCCCGGCCCCGCGATCGACCGCGACGCCTCAGCCGCCGGCGAACGGCGGCAGCACGTCGACACGCGCGCCGAGGGCGCGCTCGAGGTCGCGCGACACCACGCCGTCGACCAGGAACGACCCGGTCTCGAGCACCCGCGCCATGGCGGCGCCGTAGCGCTCGACCAGGGCGGCGCGCAGCTCTCCCACCGTCGCGACCGGCTCGGGCCACACTTCTTGCGGGCGTGCGGCTGCCTCGGCGGCAGCGGCGAAGTACCGGACGAGCACCGGGCCGCTCATCCGCCGATCCCACCCATCGAGCGAAGCGGCCGCACGAAGTCCGCGGCATCGATCCCGTGGCCGGCCTGCTTGCCCCACATGGCCGCGCGCCAGCGGTCGGCGAGCTCGTCGTCGGTCGCCCCGCCGCGCAGAAGGCCGCGCAGATCGGTCTCGTCGTCGCCGAACAGGCACGAGCGCACGGTGCCCTCAGCGGTGATCCGGGTGCGGTCGCAGGCCTCGCAGAACGAGCGCGTGACCGAGGCGATGATCCCGACCGTGGCGGGGCCGCCATCCACGGTCCACTCCTCGGCCGGCGCCGCCGGGTCTTCGCGCGCGGTCGGCTCCAGCACGAACCTCGACGACAGCACCTCGAGCAACTCGGCGGCCGGAACCATGTTCTCGCGCTGCCAGGCCTCGTCGGCATCCAGCGGCATCTGCTCGATGAAGCGCAGGCGCGCATCGTGCTCGAGCGCCCAGGCGAGCAGCTCGGGTGCGTCGGCGAGCGTCTCGCGCATGAGCACTGCGTTGATCTTGAGCGGCGCGAATCCCGCAGCCGACGCGGCCGCGATCCCGCGCAGCACGACCGGCAGCCGGTCGCGACGCGTCAGACGCGTGAAGTGCTCGCGGTCGACCGTGTCGAGCGACACGTTCACGCGGGTCAGCCCGGCCGCGCGCAGCGCCTCCGCCCGGCGATCCAGCCCGATCCCGTTTGTCGTCATCGCCAACGGGATGCCGGGCGCGGCCAGTGCGCTCAGCCGCACGATCTCGACCAGGTCGCCCCGCGTGAGCGGCTCTCCCCCGGTGAACCTGACCTCTTTCACGCCCAACTGCCGCCAGCCGATCCCGACCAGGCGGGCGATCTCTGGCGCGGTCAGCAGCTCGTCGCTCGGAATCACCGGGAGTCCCTCTGCCGGCATGCAGTACGTGCAGCGCAGCGAGCACTTCTCGGTGATCGAGACGCGCAGGTCGCGGGCCACGCGGCCGAAGCGGTCCACGAGTCCCTCGACATCGGGGCGGCCGTCGGTCGACGGCGCGACGCTCGGATCGCGGCGGATCGCCGGCATCCCGAGCGCGAGGGTCATTCGGTCAGCCTAAGCGGCGGCCGGCCTCCCCTGCTGGGGCAGCCGTGGCTACGCTGGGGCCATGTCGTTTGTCACCAGAGGGTTCAGCGGCCGCAACCGGGAGCGCGATCCGCGTCTGCCCCCCGGCCAGACCAAGGTGGAGGACTGGCCGGTGCTCTCGGCCGGACCGACTCCGAAGATCGCGACGGACGACTGGTCATTCACCGTCACGACCGAGACCGGGGCGCAGACCCACTGGTCCTGGGACGAACTGCGCGCTCTCGGCATCGAGGACGTCACCGTCGACATCCACTGCGTCACGCACTGGTCGAAGCTCGAGATGCCGTGGCGCGGGGTGCCGATCGACAAGATCATGGCCGGCATCCCGACGCACGCCAAGTACGTGATGGCGCACAGCTATGGCGGGTACACCACCAACGTCCCGCTCGACGAGTTGCTGAACGGCCAGGCCTGGGTCGCGTTCGAGGCCGACGGCGCCCCGCTCGACCCGGAGCACGGGGGCCCGGCGCGCCTGCTCGTGCCGCACCTGTACTTCTGGAAGAGCGCCAAGTGGGTCAACGGCCTGACCCTGATGGATCACGACGACCCGGGCTTCTGGGAGCAGGCGGGCTACAACCTGCACGGCGACCCGTGGAAGGAAGAGCGCTACTGGTGAGCGAGCCCTCGCTGGTCAAGCCCGTCGACACCACGCGGCGCACCGCCTGGTATACGGGCACGGTGGTCGAGGCGCGGCCCGAGACGGGCAGTGCGCGACGCCTGGTGCTCGAGGTGCCCGACTGGCCGGGCAACGACGCCGGCCAGCACCTGGATGTGCGGCTCACCGCGCCCGACGGCTACCAGGCCCAGCGCTCGTACTCGATCGCGTCTGCGGGGTCCGGATCGCGCGTCGAGCTCGCCGTCGACGAGCTGCCCGACGGCGAGGTGTCGCCGTTCCTGGTCGAAGTCGTGTCCGTCGGCGACAAGCTCGAGCTGCACGGTCCGCTCGGCGGCTACTTCGTCTGGATGCCGCAATCCGTCACCCACGACCCTCGCCCCGTTCAGCTGATCGCCGGTGGTTCGGGCGTCGTCCCCTTCCTCGCGATGGTGCGCGCGCACGCGGACGCCGGCGATCCGACGCCGTTCCGCCTGCTCTACGCGGTGCGTCGGCCGGACGACGTGTTCTATCGGCAGGAGCTGATCCAGCTCGCCGCGGGTGACGGACTGCAGGTCGACTACGTGTACTCCCGCACCGCCCCGCACGACTGGCCGGTGCCGGCCGGGCGCGTCACCAAGGAGGCGCTGGCGGGTTTCGTGATTCCGGCATCCGAGAAGCCGCGCGTCCACCTGTGCGGCTCCACCGGATTCGTCGAGCTCATCGCCGGCTGGTTGATCGAGCTCGGGCACGCGGCGGGCGACATCCGCACCGAACGTTTCGGAGGCACGTAGTGGATAAGGCAGCGATATGACCCACGTCGATGGCAACGCCCTCGCCGGGCGGCTCTCGGATCTCTTCGCGTTCGACCTCACCACCGCGATCGGCCGGTGCGTCAACTGCGGCACGTCCGGGATGATCGGCGCCGCGATGGTCTACGAGGCTGGCGCGGGCACCGTGGCCCGCTGTCCGCACTGCGGAGCCGTGCTGGCCACCATCGTGGAATCCGATGACACGATCTGGTTGAGCCTGGCCGGCGTGACGGCGATCGAGGTCGCGAAGCGGGCCTAGCCGCGCGGCGTCGATCGCCCGGCGCATGACGAAGGGCCGGGAGGATCGCCCCCGGCCCTTCGCGTCTGTGTGGCCGACTCTGTGACGTCGAGACTCAGCGAGCGGCTGAGCCCTCCACGTAGTCGGCGTCCTGCTGCTTCCACGCGAACAGCGCGCGCAGCTCCTTGCCGGTCGCCTCGATCGGGTGGGCGGCGCCCTTCTCGCGCAACGCGAGGAACTCGGGGGCACCGGCATCCTGGTCCGCGATGAAGCGCTCGGCGAAGGCGCCGGACTGGATGTCGGCGAGCACGGCCTTCATGTGCTCCTTGACGCTCGGGTCGATGACGCGCGGGCCGCTGACGTAGTCGCCGTACTCGGCCGTGTCGCTGACCGACCAGCGCTGCTTGGCGATGCCGCCCTCCCACATCAGGTCGACGATGAGCTTGAGCTCGTGCAGGACCTCGAAGTAGGCGATCTGCGGCTGGTAGCCGGCCTCGACCAGGGTCTCGAAACCGTACATGACCAGCTGGGAGGTGCCGCCGCAGAGCACGGCCTGCTCGCCGAACAGGTCGGTCTCGGTCTCTTCGGTGAAGGTGGTCTTGATGCCGCCGGCACGCAGGCCGCCGATGCCCTTGGCGTACGACCAGGCGAGGTCCCACGCGCCACCGGTGGCGTCCTGCTCGACCGCGACGATGACCGGCACGCCGCGTCCGGCCTCGTACTCGCGGCGGACGGTGTGTCCGGGGCCCTTCGGGGCGACCATGATCACGTCGACGCCCTCCGGGGGCTTGATGTAGCCGAAGCGGATGTTGAAGCCGTGCCCGAAGAGCAGCGCGTTGCCGGGCTCGAGGTTGTCTTTGACGTCGGCGGCGTACAGCCCGCGCTGGTGCTGGTCGGGGGCCAGGATGACGATCACGTCGCCCCACTTGGCCGCCTCGGCCGCGGTGAGCACCTCGAAACCGGCCTCCTTGGCCTTGGCGACCGACTTGGAGTCGGGCTTGAGGCCGATCTTGACCTCGACGCCCGAGTCGCGCAGGTTGAGCGCGTGGGCGTGGCCCTGCGAGCCGTAGCCGATCACGGCCACCTTCTTGCCCTGGATGATCGACAGGTCGGCGTCCTTGTCGTAGAAGATCTCAGTCATGCGATGTGTGTCTCTCTGTTGGGGTTGACGGAACTAGTTCTTTCGTCGCCGGAACGGCGAGCTAATTTTTGAAGACGCGTTCGGTGATGCTCTTGCCGCCGCGCCCGATGGCCAGCAGGCCGGACTGCGCGATCTCTTTGATCCCGTAGGGCTCGAGCACGCGCAGCAGGGCCTGCACCTTGCCGCTGTCGCCGGTGACCTCGATCACCAGGGCATCCGTCGCCACATCGACGACCCGCGCCCGGAACAGCGTGACCGCCTCGAGGATCTGGCTGCGGTTGGAATTGTCGACACGCACCTTGATCAGCAGGTGCTCGCGCTGCACCGACTGCGCGGGGTCGAGCTCCACGATCTTGATCACATTGACCAGCTTGTTGAGCTGCTTGGTGACCTGCTCGAGCGGGGCGTCTTCGACATCCACCGCGACGGTGATGCGCGACAGCCCCTCGATCTCGGTGGCGCCGACCGCGAGCGACTCGATGTTGAACCCGCGGCGCGCGAACAAGCCGGCGACGCGGGTCAGCAGACCCGGTTTGTCCTCGACGAGGAGGCTCAGCACGTGGTGAGTCATGCGCTTTACTCCTCTTCCCAGGCCGGCGCGTGATCGCGGGCGTACTGCACGAGCGAGTTGCCCAGGCCCTGCGGCACCATCGGCCAGACCATGGCGTCGCGGCTCACGATGAAGTCGATGACGACCGGTCGGTCGTTGGTCTCCAGCGCCAGCTTGATCGCGGCGTCGATCTCTTCCGGCTTGGTGACCCGGATGCCCAGGGCGCCGTACGCGTCGGCCATCTTCACGAAATCCGGGATCATGCGCGTCTGCGCCGTGCCGTCGACGTGGCCCGTGTTCAGGTCGGTGAACGAGTGCCGGCCGTCGTAGAACAGGGTCTGCCACTGACGGACCATGCCCAGGCTCGAGTTGTTGATGATCGCGACCTTGATCGGGATGTCGTTGATCGTGCAGGTGGCGAGTTCCTGATTGGTCATCTGGAAGCATCCGTCGCCGTCGATCGCCCACACCACCCGGTCGGGCTCCGCCACCTTGGCGCCCATCGCGGCCGGAACCGCGTAGCCCATCGTGCCGGCGCCGCCCGAGTTGAGCCAGGCGTGCGGCCGCTCGTACTTGATGAACTGGGCCGCCCACATCTGGTGCTGGCCGACGCCCGCCGCGTAGATCGCCTCGGGGCCGCTGAGCTCACCGATCCGCTTGATGATCGCCTGCGGCGACAGCAGGCCGTCGTCGGGCTCCGTGTAGCCGAGCGGGTAGTCGGCGCGCAGTGTGTTGAGACGTTCCCACCACGCCGCGAGGTTCGGCTTCTGCTTCTTGGCCGCTGCGGTGAACGCCTCGATGAGGTCGACGATCACGTCTTTGGCGTCGCCAACGATCGGCACATCGGCGTGACGGATCTTGCCGATCTCGGCCGGATCGATGTCGACGTGCACGACCTTGGCGTGCGGGGCGAAGTCGGCCACCTTGCCCGTGACGCGGTCGTCGAACCGCGCGCCGAGCGCGACGATCAGGTCGCTCTCCTGCAGCGCGAGCACGGCGGGGACCGCCCCGTGCATGCCGGGCATGCCGAGGTGCTGTTTGTGCGAGTCGGGGAAGGCACCGCGCGCCATCAGGGTCGTCACGACCGGCGCGCCGGTCTTCTCGGCCAGCTCGAGCAGCACCTTCTCGGCGGACGAGCGGATGACCCCGCCCCCCACGTAGAGCACCGGTCGCTCGGCCTCGGCCAGCAGCTCGGCCGCGGCGATGATCTGCTTGCCGTGCGCCTTCGTGACCGGGCGGTAGCCCGGCAGGTCGACCTTGGGTGGCCAGATGAACGGCGCCGTGTTCTGCTGCGCGTCCTTGGTGATGTCGATCAGCACCGGACCGGGGCGCCCGGTCGACGCGATCTGGTACGCCTCGGCCAGCGTGGCCGGGATGTCGGCGGGATCCGTCACCAGGAACGAGTGCTTGGTAATCGGCATCGTGATGCCCACGATGTCGATCTCCTGGAACGCGTCCGTTCCCATCACGGTCGAGAAGACCTGGCCGGTGATGGCGATGAGCGGCACCGAGTCCATGTGGGCGTCCGCGATGGCGGTGACCAGGTTGGTCGCGCCTGGGCCCGAGGTGGCGATGCAGACACCGACCCGGCCGGATGCCGCAGCGTAGCCTTCGGCCGCGTGGCCTGCCCCCTGCTCGTGCCGGGTGAGGATGTGGCGGATCGCCGTCGACGACATCAGCTCGTCGTAGAAGGGCATGATCGCCCCACCCGGGATGCCGAAGACATCTGTGACGCCGAGCTTCTCGAGCGTGGCGAGGATCGCCCCCGACCCGGTGAGGATGGGCGGCGAATCGGAACGTGCCGGCTTGGCCGGTGCTGCAGTGGTCATTGTTGTTCCTTGCGTGCAGAGGACGGTGAGGGGGGCGAACTACCCGGTGACCGCGCCCTCCGCGGCGGAGTGCACGAGCTTGGAGTACTTCGCGAGAACGCCACGGGTATAGCGCGGTGGAAGAGGAACCCAGGCGGAACGCCGGTTCTCCAGCTCGGCCGGATCGACAAGTAGGTCGATCGACCGGGCTGCGATATCGACCCGTATCAGATCACCATCGTGCACGAAGGCGATCGGACCTGCGTCCGTCGCTTCGGGAGCGATGTGGCCGATGCACAGGCCGGTTGTGCCGCCTGAGAATCTGCCGTCGGTCAAGAGTAGTACATCCTTGCCGAGGCCTGCTCCCTTGATGGCGGCCGTCACGGCGAGCATCTCGCGCATGCCCGGGCCGCCCTTCGGGCCCTCCCAGCGGATGACCACCACGTCGCCCTTCTGGATCACGCCACGGGTCAGCGCGTCCATCGCGGCGCGCTCCCGCTCGAAGACGCGGGCCGGCCCCTCGAAGGTGGCGGCGTCGAAGCCGGCGGTCTTGACGACCGCGCCGTCGGGCGCGAGCGACCCCTTCAGGATCGTCAGGCCGCCGGTGGCGTGGATCGGGTTGTTGAGGGTGCGCAGCACCTCGCCGTCCAACGGGGGGATGTCGAGCTCGGCCAGGTTCTCGGCCATCGTCTTGCCGGTGACGGTGAGGCAGTCGCCGTGCATGAGGCCGGCATCCAGCAGCGCCTTCATCAGCACGGGCAGCCCGCCGCGCCGGTCGACGTCGTTCATGACGTACTTGCCGAAGGGCTTCAGGTCGCCGACGTGCGGCACCTTCGAGCCGATCCGGTTGAAGTCGTCGAGGCTCAACTCGACTCCGGCCTCGTTGGCGATCGCCAGCAGGTGCAGCACGATGTTGGTCGAACCACCCAGCGCCATGCCGACCGCGATGGCGTTCTCGAAGGCCTTCTTGGTCAGGATGTCGCGGCTGGTGATCCCCAGGTTGAGCAGGTTCACGACCGCTTCGCCCGAGCGGTGCGCGTAGTAGTCGCGGCGCGCGTCGGCCGCGGCCGGACTCGCGCTGCCCGGCAACGACATCCCGAGCGCCTCGGCGACGCTGGCCATCGTGTTGGCCGTGTACATGCCGCCACAGGCGCCCTCACCCGGTGCGAAGGCGCACTCGATGCGGTGCGCGTCTTCACGGCTCATCGTGCCGGCCAGCACGCCGCCGACCGCCTCGAACGAGTCGATGATCGTGATGTCCTTCTCAGTGCCGTCGCTCAGGCGCACCCAGCCGGGCGCGATCGAGCCGGCGTAGAGGAAGACGGATGCCAGATCCAGTCGCGCCGCCGCCATCAGCATCCCGGGGATCGACTTGTCGCACCCCGCGAGCAGCACGGAGCCGTCGAGCCGCTCGGCCTGCATGACCACCTCGACGGAGTCGGCGATCACCTCGCGGCTGACCAGCGAGAAGTGCATGCCCTCGTGGCCCATCGAGATGCCGTCGCTGACGCTGACGGTGCCGAACTGCAGCGGGTAGCCGCCGCCCGAGTGCACGCCCTCCTTGGCCGCCTGCGCGAGGCGCGCGAGGCTGAGGTTGCAGGGCGTGATCTCGTTCCACGAGCTGGCGATGCCGATCTGCGCCTTGTCCCAGTCGGCGTCGCCCATGCCGACCGCGCGCAGCATCCCGCGCGAGGTGGTGGCCTCGATGCCATCGGTGACCGTGCGGGACCGGGGCTTGTGGTCGATCTTCGGCGTTGTTTCCGGCATGTGTCGAGGGTAACGCTGCGGAGTTGGCCCTGCCGACGGTGCTAGGGAGTCCTACTGTTCATGCACATCGCCCTCGCGGAACGTCGCGAGGGTCGAGAGCACCAGCGCGATCTCCTCCGGCCCGGCGACCCGAAACGGCGCCTCGGTCGGGCCCGGGCCGCTCTTGACGCCGAGGTCATCGGGCGTCAGGGCCGCGAAGGCGTCCTCGTCGGTGACGTCGTCACCCGCGTAGAACACCGCATCGGCCGCGGTGTAGCGGCGCAGATGCTCGAGCGCCTCGCCCTTGGTCGTCGACCGGACCGAGAACTCGACGACATTCTTGCCCTCACGCACCGTGAGGCTGTCGACCTCCGCCTGCGCTTCGCTGAGCGCCACCAGGTGCGCCACGCGAGAGTCGTGCTCGGTGGCGAGCCGGGTGTGCAGCGCGAAGCCGGCGGGCTTCACCTCGAGCCAGACCTGGTCGATCGCATCGGCCACCTCGCCGAGCACCTCGTGCAGCACCTCGACCTGCTCGATCTCGGCGGTATCGAGGCTCACCCGGCCGTACGGGCCGCTCGGATCGACGTCGTCGAGGCGGATCTCGATGCCGTGCGATCCCACCAGCAGCGTGGTGTCCGGCAGGTCGGCGACCTCGATCAGGCTGCGAAGGGCGCGCCCGCTCACCAGCGCGACCCGGGTGTTCGGCAGGGCGAGCAGGCGCAGCACGGCATCCCGCGCCTCGGGAAGGGCGCGCGCCTGCTCGGGCGAGTCCACCTCGGGAGCCAGCGTTCCGTCGAAGTCGAGGGCGACGAGCAGGCGCCGGACGCGCGCGAGCTCGCGGAGGGCTCCGGTGAGCGAGGAGGACAGTGGCTGCGGGGTGGTCATGATCGAGCCCGCGGCGCGCGCTCCACCGTCCATTCCAGCTCGCCGAGCTCGTCGGAGGTCTCGAAGACCCCCGAACCTCTGCGCGCCTCGGCGAGCGTTCGCAGAAAGCTCTCCGACCAGTGGGCGACGTCGCGGTCGCGCACCCGTTTGCGCAGCGCCCGCATGCGCTTGCGCCGCTCGGGCCGTGGCATCTCGATGGCGCGGATGATCGCATCCTTCACGCCGTCGATGTCGTGCGGGTTGATGCGCAGCGCCTGCCTGAGCTCGTCGGATGCGCCCGTGAACTCGCTCAGCACCAGAACGCCGTCGTCGTCGAAGCGCGCCGCGACGTACTCCTTGGCCACGAGGTTCATCCCGTCGCGCAGCGCGGTGATGAGCATGACGTCGGCCGCCAGGTAGAGCGCCGCCATCTCTTCACGCGGGAACCCGTGATGCAGATAGCTCACCGCCTGATGGCTGATCGTGCCGTAGTCGCCGTTGATGCGTCCTACCGTCAGTTCGATCTCGTCGCGCAGCTGGCGGTAGGTCTCCACGCGCTCACGGCTCGGGCTCGCCACCTGCACCAGGGTGACGTCCTCGACCTTGAGCCGGCCCTCCTCGATCAGCTCGCCGAACGCCTTCAGCCGATGGCCGATGCCCTTGGTGTAGTCGAGTCGGTCGACGCCGAGCATGATCGTGGTGGGGTTGCCCAGGTCCTCGCGGATCTGCTTCGCCCGCGCCTGCACCTCGGGTCGGCGCGCGAGCTGCTCGAAGCCCTCGGCATCGATCGAGATCGGGAACGGCCTCGCCACCACGTGCCTCACCGGTTGGGTGCCGCGGGCGGGCACCTCGATGAGCGGGCTCTTCGTCGAGTAGCCGAGCAGGCGCCGAACGGCACGCGAGAAGTTGCCGGCATCCGACACCCGCTGGAAGCCGATCACATCGGCTCCGAGCAGACCCTCGATGATCTGGGTGCGCCACGGCAGTTGCGAGAAGATCCCGTATGCCGGGAACGGGATGTGGTTGAAGAATCCGATCGTGAGGTCCGGCCTGGCCTGTCGCAGCATCCTGGGCACCAGCTGGAGCTGGTAGTCGTGCACCCACACGGTCGCGGCCTGCGCGGCGACCGCGGCCACCGCGTTGGCGAAGCGCTGGTTGACGCTGACGTAGCTGTCCCACCAGACCCGGTGGAAGCCCGGAGGCGCGATCACGTCGTGATACAGGGGCCAGAGCGTGTCGTTGCTGAAGCCCTCGTAGAAGTTCTCAAGATCGTCGGCGGTCAGCTTCATCGGCACGATCCGGATGCCGTCCCAGTCGAACGGCTCCAGGTCGAGGTCGGCCTGGCCACCCCAGCCCACCCAGGCGCCCCCCGCATCCCGCATCACGGGCTCCAGGGCGGTGACGAGGCCGCCCGGCGAGGTGCGCCAGCCCGGCGATCCGTCGTCGTCGACCACATAGTCGACGGGGAGGCGGTTCGAGGCGACGACGAAATCGAATCGTTCATCGCTCATCTGCCCAAACTATCAGCCGAGCCCGAAGGGAACCCGGGGTTGCAATTCCCGGAGGACCCGCTCCGAACTGGGGGTAGCCGCCGCGTGAGGACTTCCTGAGACTGTCATACGCCCGACACCTCAGCACGTTAGATTTGGTTCAAATGATCTCGATCGGCATGAGTACGACGTGCGTCTTCCCGGCCTCGGTCGACACGGCGTTCCGCATGGCCCGCCTTGCCGGCTTCGATGCGATGGAGATCATGGTCACCAACGACCCGGTGACGCAGGATCCGACCGCCCTGCTCGAGCTGAGCGAGAAGTACAGCCTGCCGATCATCTCGATCCACGCGCCGACCCTGTTCCTCACCACCTTCGTCTGGGGCCGCGACCCCGCGGTCAAACTGCGCCGCTCGGCCGAACTGGCCGCCGCCGTGGGCGCCCCGAGTGTCGTCGTGCACCCGCCGTTCCGCTGGCAGTCGGGCTATGCCGAGAACTTCGTGCGCATCGTCGCCGAGACCCAGGCCGAGACCGGCATCGAGATCTGCGTCGAGAACATGTTCCCGTGGAAGGTCGGCGGCAAGCAGCTCAAGGCGTACGCGCCGAGCCCCGATCCGCTGGACATGAACCCGGATGCCATGACCCTCGACTTCTCGCACGCCTCGCTCACCGGCCGCGACAGTCTCGAATACGCGATGGCCATGGGCGATCGATTGCGGCACATCCACTTGTGCGATGGAACCCGCTCGGTCGACGAGGGCAACATGTTCGACGAGCACCTGGTGCCCGGTTACGGCAACCAGCCGGTCGCCGAGACGCTCACCTGGCTCGCCGAGAACCACTGGACGGGCAACGTGGTCGCCGAGGTCACCCTGCACAAGATCCGCGACGAGAAGGTCAAGCTGCGGATGCTGAAAGAGACCGTCGCATTCGCGAAGCTCTACCTCGGGCAGGAGCACGAGGAGCGCGAGCCGCTCGCCGTCGGCGGCCCGAAGGTGCGCCAGCAGAAGCGCGCGGCGCGTCGCAACCTGCGCTCGGCCAAAGACGCGCTCTGACCCGCGGCGCGCCGTCGCTGGGGCGGGGTCTGTCTTCTCCGTTTCAGTTCGCGCTGAATTGCGAGCGAACTGACATGACGGATGAGGACATCCGCTGATGAGCGTTCGCGCCGCGCCGTCGCTCAGGCGACGGCGGGCACCAGTCCCAACGCCGAGGCACGCCGGGTGCGCCGGATCGCCAGGTTCGCCGCGACCACGCTCGCCACGCCGAACGCCAGCAGCGCGACGGCCGAGCCGATCGCCGAGGCGGCACTGCCGCCGGTGACGATCTGCTGCATCCCGTTGACCGCCCAACTCAGCGGCAGGAAGGGGCTGATCGCCTGGAACGGAGCACTCATCACCTGCAGCGGTGCGACCCCGACGGCCGCGATCTGCAGCGCGAGCAGGAACAGCGAGATGATGAGGCCGGCCCGTCCCAGGCCGATGGTCAGCAGGTAGTGGAACGCGGTGAACGCGGCGGCGGTCACGAGCGTGAAGACGAGCGTGGCCGGCAGGAACGCCCAGCTGATCCCGACCGCCGTGTGCAGCAGCAACGCGAGCAGCAGAGCCTGGGCGGCGGTGACCGCCCCCGCGCGAACCAGCGTGGCGCCGACGACGCGGCTCGAGGCGGCCGTCGAGGCCAGCACGCGCCGGGTCACGGGGCGCATCACGAGGAACACCGCGAGCGCGCCGATCCACAGGCCCAGGGGCAGGAAGAACGTCGCGACGGCCTGCGCCAGTTGCGAGATGCTGTGCGCCGTCGAGACGGTGAGGCCGACCGGGTTGCTCGCGACCGCAGCCGACTTGCTCGCGGCCGCCGAGTCGGAGCTCGGTACCTGCGCGGCGCCGCTGCTGAGTCCGCTCGCCAGCGAGGTGGCCCCCGACGAGAGCTGTCCGGCGCCGTCGGCAAGAGCCTTGGCCCCCGAGACGAGCGACGGCCCCGCTCCCGCCAGCTTCTTGGCACCCGCGGCGCTCTGGGCGATGCCCGACTGGATGCCGCTGACGCCCGCCGCGGTCTGCGAACTCAGGGTGCTCCCCTGACTCGCCAGGGCCGCCAACTGCCCCGAGATCGCCTGGATCTGCGCCGTGTCATTGGCCGCGACCGCGGCCGAGAGCGCGGCGGACAGCTGCGAGACCCCGCCGGTGTACGACGCGACGCCCGATGATAGCTGTCCCAGCGACGATGCGCCGCCGCTGAGTTGCGACAGCCCGGAGCTCAGCGAGGCCACGCCGCCGGTGTAGCCGCTCAATCCGGATGCCAGGGATGACGCACCCGCCGAGGTCTGGCTCGCGCCCGATGCCAGCGAGTTCGCGCCATCCGCCGCCTGCGACAGCGAGGCGCCGAGCGTGCCCAGGCTCGCGTAGACGCCGGAGATGTAGCGCTGGGTGATCGTCGACCCGAAGGTGCGCACCATCCCGTCACCGAGGGACTGCGCCACCGAGCCCGCGAGGTAGGAGTGCGCGTCGTCGGTCCTGATCGACAGATGGGCCTGCACGGGCGAGCTGCCCTGGAGCGACAGCACCGACTTCGAGAAGTCGCTCGGAATGGTCAGGATCGCGTACACCGAGCCGTCGGCCAGCGCCTTCTTGGCATCGGCCGCGTTGCTCAGGGTCCAGTCCATCCCCGGAGAGTGGTCGCCGGTGAGCTGGGTGACCAGCTGCCGGCCGGCCAGCACGTAGTTGGTGGTGCCATCGGGGTTGGTGGTGGTGATCGCCGTGTCCTGGTTGACGATGGCGGCCGGGATCCGGTCGAGCCCGTGCTTCGCGTCGCCGATCGACGCGACATAGAGGCCGACGAACGCGAGCGGGACGAGCACGACGGCCACCAGGCCCGCCATCCTGAGCTTCTTCATCGTGATGCACCTTCCGTGCGGTGAGACAGATCGGGGGCGGCGCTGCTGGGAACGGCGGTGCTGGGAACGTCGGTGCTGGAAACGCGGACGTCGAGCACCCGGATGCGGGGCGGTGTCGCCTCCCCGACGCGCCGCAGGCCGGGCACCCCGACGACAACTGTGGTCGCCGAGGGGGCGAGACGGTCGAGGGCGAGCAGGAACGCGCGCGCATCGCGCGGATCCGCGAAGGGGTCGAGGGAGTCGAGCAGCACGACGGGCGTCCGCTCACTCACGGCCACCGCCGCGAGCGCGACGGCGCGTTCGAGCTGCGGCAGCGATTCCACCCGTGTCGAGGCGTCGACGGGCACCGTCTGCCGGTCGAAGCCCTGTAGCGCGCCCGAGACCCGGCCCGCGCGGATGCGCGCCCGCCGCCGGGCGATGGGTGCGAGGTACCACGGGCTGGTCAGACGCAGCCGCTCCTCGAGCAGTTCACCGAGGGTCGCCGAGGCTCCCGCACGGAACGGGCCGGAGAGCTCGGCGATCGCCACCATGCGCGAGACCTTGGCCGCGTCGGAGGGCAGCGGATGCCCGGCCACCTGCGCTCGCCCGGCGCGGGGCTCCAGACGTCCGCCCACGACCGCCGCGATCAGTCGCCGCGCCGTCGGATCGCCCACCGGCCCCTCCGAATCGATGAGCGCGATCGCGCCGGACTCGACGTGCAGGCTGATCGGCCCGACCGTGACCGCGCTCGAGCCGAATCCCCCGCTGACGACGAGGCCGTCGACCGAGATCGCCTCACCGGCCGCGAGCCGGTCGAGCGCCCACGCCGTGGCTTCGCGGTGGTGGCGCAGGCCCTCACCCTCGATGTCCACGTTCGGCAGAAGTCGGTCCAGCCAGCGCGGGAGGTACCACGCCGCGCGGCCCGCGAGCGCCATCACGGCGGGGACCAGCGTCATCCTGATCAGGAACGCGTCGACGAACACGCCGACCGCGAGCCCCAGCGCAATCACCTTGATCACCGCGGAGCCCTCGGGCACGAAGGCCCCGAACACGAAGAACATGATCAGCGCCGCCGCCGTGACGACACGGGCCGCCCCCGAGAAGCCGCTGACGATCGAGCGCCTGGCGACCTCGTCGCGGTCTCGACGAGGTGCATCGGCAGGCAGCTTCCTGATGCCGTGCACGTACGCCTCGCGCATGCCCGAGACGAGGAAGACCTCGTAGTCCATCGCGAGCCCGAACAGGATCGCCATGAGCAGAACGGGCATGAAGCTCAGGATCGGGCCCGGCACCGCTCCCAGCGCAGCGCCGCCCCAGCCCCACTGGAACACGGCCACGACGACGCCGAACGAGGCGAGCACCGACAGCAGATAGCCCAGGGCGGCCTTGATCGGCACCAGGAGCGAGCGGAAGACCACCGTCAGCAACAGCACCGACAGACCGACCACGATGATCCCGAACGGCAGCAGCGCCGAGTCGAGGCGTGACGAGATGTCGATAGCCACGGCGGTCGCGCCGGTGACGGCGATCGGAGTTCCGTACTTCGCATCGATGGTCGGCTCGAGGGCCCGGATGCGCTCGACCAGCTGCGTGGTCTTCTGGTCGCTCGGCCCGGTGGTCGGGATCACCTGGATGATCGCCGTGTCGAGCGTCGCGTTGGGCGTCCCGGCGCTCACCGAGTCGACGCCCGGCAGCGTCGCGATCCGGTTGCCGATGGCCTGGAGGTCATCCATCACCTGGGTGGTCTGCGTGATGTCGACGGTGACGATGAGCGGGCCGTTGCGGCCGGGGCCGAACTCGTGGCTGACGATGTCGTACGCCGAGCGCGCCGTCGTGCCGGTGGGCTGCGATCCGCCGTCCGGCAGGGCCAGCGCGAGGCTCGCCGCCGGGACCGCGACCACGCCGAGCACGCCGACGACCCCGATCACGGCCACGACCGGCGCCTTCAGCACCAGGGCGACCCAGCGCTCTCCGACGGTGCGACGGGACCGGCGGTCATCGGGCGCCGCCTTCGACTTCTTCGGCGCCCGTTTCTTCGGGGTGAGCCGTGATCCCAGCAGCCCCATCACGGCGGGCAGCAGGGTCGTCGCGGCGAGCATGGCCAGCAGCACGGCGACGGCCGCCGCGAGGCCCATGAGGCCCAGGAACGGGATGCCCACGATCAGCAGTCCGACCAGGGCGATCATCACGGTAACGCCCGCGAAGATCACGCTGCTGCCCGCGGTGGCGACCGCGGTCGCGGCGGACTCGGCCGGATCCATCCCCGATGCCAGCTGCGATCGATGCCTGCTCAAGATGAACAGGGCGTAATCGATGCCCACCGCCAGGCCGATCATCAGGGCGAGCAGCGGCGTCGTCGACGAGATCGTGACGAGGGATGCCGTGGTCAGCACAGCGCCCATCGAGACCGCGAGCGCGATCATCGCCGAGAGCAGAGGGAGCCCCGCCGCGAGCACCGAGCCGAAGGTGACGATGAGCACGACCGCGGCGAAGAGGACCCCGAGCGCCTCGGTCCACGAGACGCCGACATTCACCTGCTGGTAGACCTGGCCGCCGTATTCGACGGTGAGCCCGGCATCCCGCAGCGGAGCGGTCGCCGCCTTGACGGCCGCCAACTCGGCATCGGTCACCTTCTCGGCCGGGTCGCTGAACTGCACCGCGATGATCACAGTCGAACCGCTCTGGCTGACGGCTGCGGTCGCGTACTTCCCGTAGGGCGAGAGGGCCTGCTCGACACCCTTCACGTCATTGAGGCGGTTGACCACCTTCTCGATGAGCGGACCGTCAGCCGCCTTGAGGTTGGCACCGTGCGCGTCCTGCACGACGATCTCGGCGCTGGCCCCCGCCGTCTGCGGGAACACGGCGGACAGCAGATCGATCGCCTTCTGCGACTCGGTGCCGGGAATGGCATATGAGTCCTGCAGCTGACCGCCCAGACCGATGCCTCCGGCGAGCGCGCCCGCCGCGAGGAGCACCCAGGCGATCACTACCAGGAGGGCGCGCTTGTAGGCGAACCGTCCGAGACGGAAGAGCAGTGTGGCCATGTGATTCCCCCGAATCAGTCGGCAGTGGCGGGATGAGGCGCTGAGTGTGTCAGGGACGACGGGGCGAGCAGGTCGCCCAGCACCGAGATGAGCGCCGCTCGCAAGGCACCGAGGTCGGGTTCTGGTAACGACACGGGCGCACCGGCGAGCAGGTAGGCGGCACCGCCGAGGGCGACGCCGAAGCGCACCTTCTCTTCGACCGACCCGACATTCTCTTCGAAGTAGCGCGAGATCAGCTCGATCTCTGCATTGGCGCGTTCGACGACCGGGATGTCGACCAACGAGGTCGCCTGATTGACGAAGATGTAGACGGCCGAGCGGTGTTCGATGAGAAAGTCGACGAAGCGCTCGAGGAACTCCGTGCGCGCGTCACCACCGCGTTGCAGGCCCGCCAAACCGACCTGGCCGAGGATGCTGTCCAGCTGGTCGAGTGCCGGTGAGAGCACGGCCTCGAGCAGCACCTCCTTCGAGGCGAAGTGGTACAGCACGGTCGCTTTGGAGACCCCTGCTCGGTCGGCGATCTGCTGCAACGAGGTGCCCAGATAGCCGGCGGCAGCGAACTCCTGGAGGGCGACGCGGCGCAGGTCGTCGGCGGTGGTGGGCATGGCTCCCACGCTAGTTGACCGATCGGTCAGCTGTTGACCGATCGGTCAGATTGGGGGTGTTTCCCCAGGTTGCTCCCGGTTTCGAGCATGCCCGGGTGCGGCTCATGGAGTCGCGCGGTAGCGTGGAAGCCGACCCCGTTGGAGGATCCGTGCGCAAGTTCCTGTTCAGCCCCAGCATCTGGAGTTCGCTCTTTCCTGCCGTCGGCGTGATCCGCACGACCACCAGCGGCCCGCGCGACTGGCGTCTGATCCTCCAGTGGATCGTGCTGGGGGCGACGGTGGCACTCGCCGTCGGAACGGTCATCGAGCGCTCGAGAGAAGCAGAGGACTACTGATGATCCACTGGCCCATCGGACACGGATTCGGCATGCTCGCCGGCATCGTCGGCGCGATCGTCTGGGCGATCGGGACCTTCGTGCTGCTCGTGATCATCGTCGTGCTGATCGTGCTGCTCGCGCGCTTCCTCTGGTTCGGCACCAAGGCCTCCCAGCGCTACCTCGAACTGAACGGTTCCCCGACTCCGCGCGTGAAGCTGTCGGCGCCGGCGACGTCGTCCGCGGCTCCTGCCGCGAGTGCTCCCGCGGCCGCGCCCTCCAAGCCGCGAAGCCCGAAGCCTCCGGCCGCCTGAGCTCTCGGCCGCCTGAGCTCTCGGCCGCCTGACCCCGGCTCGCCTGGGTCGTCCTAGCCGAGGAACCCACGCAGCAGAGCGCCCGACCCTTCGAGGTGCTCGCGCATCGCCTCCGCCGCGCCATCCTCGTCACCGGCGAGGATCGCCATCACGATCATCTCGTGCTGCCGGTTGGAGTGCTCGATGTTGCGGGGCAGCAGCGGAAAGCTGTCGAGCAGTTCGTTGATCCGACTGCGGTTGTCGGCGAGCAGCGTGACCAGCGATGGCACCCCGACGACCTCGGCGATCGTCAGATGCAGGCGGGAGTCCAGCCGGCGGTAGTCGGCCGTTCCGGATGCCGCGACCTCGCCCAGGCGCGCCCACAGCGCCGCGCGGTCCGCCGCGTCGAGGCTGCGCGCGGCGGCCGCCCGTGCCGCGCCGACCTCGAGGATGTCGCGCAGGCCCAGGATGTCGTCCAACTCGGTCGCCGTCGGCGCCGTCACCGACCCCGCCCTCGGCACCGGGAGCGGGTCGCTCACGAAGGTGCCGCCGTAGCGGCCCCTTCGCGACACCAGGTAGCCGGCATCCGCCAACTCGCGGATCGCCTCGCGCACCGTGTCGCGACTGACCGAGAACCGCAGGGCCAGCTCGCGTTCGGAGGGGAGGGCCTCACCGGGTGCCACCACGCCGAGTCGGATGGTCTGCATCAGCCGGGCGACGGTGTCTTCGAGCGAGTTGCCGCTGCGCAGCGGGCGGAAGACGGCTGCGTCGATCAAACTTTCCGAGGCAAGGTCACCGGCCGGGGCCATATCGGCCCTGGAATCCGGCATCGTCGGCGGCCCCGGAGAAACCGCGCGCGGTTTCTCAGAGCGGGGTGACATAGGCCGCGCTGATCCCGCCGTCGACCAGGAAGGTCGAGGCAGTGATGAAGCTCGCGTCGTCGCTGGCCAGGAACGCGACGGCGGCGGCGAGCTCCTCCGGCTCGGCGAAGCGGCCGACCGGCACATGGATGAGGCGGCGGGCCGCGCGCTCCGGATCCTTGGCAAACAGTTCCTTGAGCAGCGGCGTGTTGACGGGGCCAGGGCACAGCGCGTTGACCCGGATGCCCTGCCGGGCGAACTGGACGCCGAGCTCGCGCGACATCGCGAGCACGCCGCCCTTGGACGCCGTGTACGAGATCTGCGAGGTCGCCGATCCGAGCACCGCGACGAATGACGCCGTGTTGATGATCGAGCCCCTGCCCGCCGGGACCATGTGGCGAAGCGCGGCGCGCGAGCACAGGTACACGCTGGTGAGGTTCACGAGCTGAACGCGGTCCCAGGCGGCGAGCTCGGTGGTCTCGATCGAGTCGTCGTCGGGCGGCGAGATGCCGGCGTTGTTGAAGGCGATGTCGACGGAGCCGTAGGTGGATGCCGCGGTGTCGAACAGCGAATCCACCTGCTCCTTGTCGGTGACATCCACCTTCACGAACAGGCCGTCGACGAGCTCAGCGGCGGCCTGGCCGCTGGTCGGATCGACGTCCCCGATCACGACCTTCGCGCCCTCGGCGGCGAATCGCTTCGCGGTGGCCAGGCCGATGCCGCTGGCACCGCCGGTGATGACGGCGACCTTTCCGGCCAGGCGCTGGGTGAGGTCGACGGGGGTGATGGGCATGGCGGCATGGCTCCTAGCTGGCGAAGAAGACGTTCTTGGTGTCGGTGAAGGCGAGGGCGGCATCCGGACCCAGTTCACGGCCGAGGCCGCTCTGCTTGGCCCCGCCGAACGGCGTGGTGTAGCGCACCGAGCTGTGCGAGTTGACCGACAAGGTGCCCGATTCGATGCCACGGGCGACCCGGATGGCACGCCCCAGATCGTTGGTCCAGATCGATCCCGAGAGCCCGTAGACGCTGTCGTTGGCGAGCCGGATCGCGTCGGCCTCGTCGTCGAAGGGGAGCACGCTGACCACCGGTCCGAAGATCTCGTCGACCGCGACGCGCGCGGTGCGCGATTCGGGCAGCAGGACGGTGGGCGGCATCCAGTAGCCGGGACCGCTGGGGGCGGTGCCGGTGAAGGCCACCGGGGTGCCGTCGCCGAGGAAGCTCTCGACCGACTCGTAGTGCGCCTTCGACACCAGTGGGCCCATCTCGGTCGCCTCGTCGCCGGGCGCGCCGACCTTCACGGCCTTCACGGCCGGCTCGAGAAGCTCGAGGAACCGGTCGAGCACACTGCGTTGCACCAGGATGCGGCTGCGCGCGCAGCAGTCCTGCCCGGCGTTGTCGAACACGGCGCCCGGTGCCGTCGCGGCCGCGCGCTCCAGATCGGAGTCCGCGAAGATCACGTTCGCGCTCTTGCCGCCGAGCTCGAGGGTGACCGGCTTGACCTGCGCCGCGCATCCGGCCGCCACCTGCTTGCCGACCTCGGTTGACCCGGTGAAGACCACCTTGCGCACCTGCTCGTGGGTCACGAAGCGCTCCCCCACGACCGAACCGCGACCCGGCAGCACCTGGAACAGCCCATCGGGCAGGCCCGATTCGAGAGCGAGCTCGCCGAGCCGGATCGCGGTGAGCGGCGTCCAGTCGGCGGGCTTCAGCAGCACGGCGTTGCCCGCCGCGAGCGCGGGGGCGAACCCCCAGCTCGCGATCGTCATCGGGAAGTTCCAGGGCACGATCACCCCGACCACGCCGAGCGGCTCGTGGAAGGTCACGTCGAGGCCGCCCGCGACCGGGATCTGCTGGCCGATCATGCGCTCCGGCGCGCCGGAGTAGTAGTCGAGCACGTCGCGCACGTGACCCGCCTCCCAGCGGGCCGAGCCGATCGGATGACCCGAGTTGCGCACCTCCAGCGCCGCGAGCTCCTCGACGGCACCGTCGACGGCGGCGGCGAAACGCCGCAGCGCCCGAGCACGATCGGCGGGAGCCAGCGCCGCCCACGCGGCCTGGGCGACCACCGCGCGCGCGACCGCCTCATCCACCTGCTCGAGCGAGGTGTGCGCGACCTCGCCGATGACGGTCTCGTCGGCCGGGTTGATCAGGGTGGTGGCACTCACGCGTGCACACTCCGGGAGGACTTCGCGGCGTAGCTTTTTGCAGCATCGACCAGGCTCACGAACAGGCGGGCGTCTTCTTCGGCGTCCTGCTCCGGGTGCCATTGCACGCCGACCCCGAACGGCACGCCCTCGAGCTCGACCGCCTGCACGACTCCCCCGCCCGAGTGCGCGGTCACGGTCAGCCCCTCGCCCACGGCGTCGATGGCCTGGTGGTGGTAGCTCTTCACCTCGTGGGCGCCGGCGCCGATGATCGAGGCGACCTGCGATCCCTGTTCCACCTCGACGGTGTTGCGGGCGAAGACGCCGTTCTCACCGCTGTAGCGGGTGTCGCCGACGACGTCGGGCAGGTGCTGGTGTAGGGTGCCGCCGCGGTTGACGTTGAGCACCTGGATGCCGCGGCAGATCGCCAGGAACGGCACCTCCTGCGCGATGGCGGCCGACAGCAGCGCGTCGTCCCAGTCGTCGCGGATCCGGCTCGGAGCATCCGACGCCGGGTGAGCCTTCGCCCCGTAGCGCGCGGGCTCGACATCGAGGCCGCCCGCGATGATCAGGCCGTCGAGCCGCGCCATCACCTGTTCGGCGACACCGCCGTCGAGCGGCTGGGGCGGCAGCAGCACCGGGATGCCGCCCGCGGCCTCGATGGCCGCGAAGTAGGTCTCGGGCAGGAAGGCCGCCCGGGTGTCCCACACCCCGGTCTGCGCGCGCTGGAGGTACGTGGTGATGCCGACGATGGGCTTAGAAGCGCTCGAAACCACGGACCCGCTCCCAATCGGTGATGGCCGCGTCGAATGCCTTCAGCTCGATGCGCGCGTTGTTCAGATAGTGCTCGACGACCTCGTCGCCGAAGGCCTCCTGCGCGACGGCCGAGTGGGCGAACAGCTCGGCGGCATCGCGCAGCGTGGTCGGCACGCGCGGCGCGTCCGAACCGTAGGCGTTGCCCTCGAAGATCGGCTCGAGCTCGAGCTCGTTCTCGATGCCGTACAGGCCGCCGGCGATCAGCGCCGCGACCGCGAGGTACTGGTTGACGTCGCCGCCGGGCACGCGGTTCTCGACCCGCAGCCCCGAACCGTGGCCCACGACGCGCAGTGCGCAGGTGCGGTTGTCGAGACCCCAGGCGATCGCGGTGGGCGCGAAGCTGCCCTCCACGTAGCGCTTGTAGGAGTTGATGTTCGGCGCGAAGAACAGGCTGAGTTCGCGGGTGGTGGCGAGCAGGCCGGCGATCCAGTGCTCCATGAGCTTGCTGAATCCGTATGGGCCGTCGCCCGCCATCACGGCCTCGCCATCGGTGCCCCGCACCGACAGGTGGATGTGGCAGCTGTTGCCCTCGCGCTCGTTGAACTTGGCCATGAAGGTGAGCGCCTTGCCGTGCTGGTCGGCGATCTCCTTCGCGCCGTTCTTGTAGATCGCGTGGTTGTCGCAGGTCGCGAGCGCCTCCGTGTAGCGGAAGGCGATCTCCTGCTGGCCCAGGTTGCACTCGCCCTTGACGCCCTCGCAGTACATGCCCGCGCCGTCCATGCCGTTGCGGATGTCGCGCAGCAGCGGCTCCATGCGCGTGCTGGCCAGCAGGGCGTAGTCGATGTTGTAGTCGCTCGCGGGGGTCAGCCCGTCGTACTTCTTGGCCCAGGCATCCCGGTAGGTGTTCTCGAAGACGATGAACTCGAGCTCGGTTCCGACGAAGGGAACGAGACCGCGCTCGGCCAGGCGGGCGATCTGCTGCTTCAGGATGTCGCGGGGCGACTGCGGCACGGGAGAGCCGTCCATCTTGTTCAGATCGGCCATCACGAGCGCGGTGCCGGGAAGCCACGGGATCAGCCGGAGCGTGTCGAGATCGGGCTTCAGCACCATGTCGCCGTAGCCGGTCTCCCAGCTGCTGATCGCGTAGCCGTCGACGGTGTTCATCTCGACGTCGACCGCGAGCAGGTAGTTGCATGCCTCGGCGCCGTGGGCGGCGATGTCTTCCTGGAACAGCCGGGCCGAGGTCCGCTTACCCACCAGCCGGCCCTGCATGTCGCAGAACGCGACGATTACCGTGTCGATCTCGCCCTTCGAGATGAGGGCGCCGAGCTCGTCGTTGGTGAGGTTCCCTGAGCGGACGGCCATGGCACTCTCCTGAGCTGAAATCGGGGGACGACGCTCTCGCGATCGGGACGACCCGACCATTACACACTATGGCCCGACGGCGTCACCGAGAACATGTCACACAGTTTTTACATCCAAAGGTAGACACGAGGTACCAATGACGGCCATTCTCGGTCCCAACCTCGGAAAGGACTCTTCCCCCATGAGCAATACCAAGAGCATCGGCGGCGCCCAGTACAAGGATGTCGGGGCCGGCTATTTCGAAAAGCGAACCCTCAAGCGCAGCGCAGGCGTCTGGGGCATCTGGGGCCTCGGCGTCGCCGCCGTGATCTCCGGAGAATTCTCCGGCTGGAACCTCGGCACCGACGCCGCAGGCTTCGGCGGGATGGTGATTGCCACCGTCGTCGTCATCGTCATGTACTTCACGATGTACTTCTCGATCGGCGAGATGGCGTCCGCGATGCCGCACACCGGCGGCGCGTACTCCTTCGCCCGGGCCGCCATGGGTCCGTGGGGCGGATTCATCACCGGGCTCGCCGAGTCGATCGAGTATGTGATCACCACCGCCGTGGTCGTGTTCTTCTCGGCCGGCTACCTGAACTTCGCGCTGAACGCGTTCTTCCACTTCCAGCTGCCCGGATGGCTGGCCTACCTGTTGCTGTACGCCGTGTTCGTCGTCGTCAACTGGCTCGGTGCCGCCATCGGATTCCGGCTCGCCATCGTCGTCTCGGTGCTCGCGCTTGCGATCCTCGCGCTCTTCGTCATCGTCTCGCTGGCGAGCGGCGGGTTCCACGCGGCCAACCTGCTGAACACCAAGCCGGATGCCGGGCAGAGCCAACTGCTGCCGCACGGCTGGCTGGTGATCTTCGCGGTCATCCCGTTCGCGATGTGGTTCTTCCTGGGCATCGAGGAACTGCCGCTCGCCTCGGAGGAGACGCACAACCCGGCCCGCGTCATCCCGCGCGCCGGCATCATCGCGTTGATCACGCTGTCGGTCGCGGCGGTGGCCGTGCTCATCTTCAACACCGGCGTGCTCGGCCTGGCCGCCACGCAGGCCTCGGGACAGCCCCTGGTCGACGGGTTCTCGAAGATGGTGCCGAAGGGCCTGGACGGCGTGCTCGCCGTGTTCGCGCTCATCGGCCTGCTCGCCTCGCTCCAGGGCATCATGTACGCGTACGGGCGCAACATGTACTCGCTCTCGCGGGCCGGCTACTACCCGCAGTTCCTGTCGGTCACCGGCAAGCGCAAGACCCCGCTGACGGCGCTGATCGTCGGAGCCGTCATCGGCTACGTCGTACTCGTCGTGGTGGATGCCATCACCGCCGCCAGCAAGGGAGTCGGCAGCGTCGCCGGGGCGATCGAGTTGAACATCGCGATCTGGGGCGCCGTGGTCTCGTACCTGATGCAGATGATCGCCTTCGTCGTGCTGCGCCGCCGCTTCAAGAACGCGGTGCGCCCCTACAAGAGCCCGACCGGGATCGTCGGCGCGGTGATCGCCGGTGTGATCGCCCTGGCGATCTTCATCGCCTTCCTGTTCAACCCCGGCTACCAGATCGCGATCGCCGCCATCGCCGTCGTCTACGCGATCGGTCTGCTGGTGTTCGCCTTCTACGGTCGCAAGCGCCTCGTGCTGTCGCCCGAAGAGGAGTACGCGCTCAGCGGCGGCCTGCACCGCGATCCCGAGGCGGAAGGCTACGACGCCATGGAGAAGGAGGTCTTCGGCACGGGCGACGACCCGGCACCGAAGAAGTAACTCGTCTCACTGACTCGATGGCCCCGGCGGTTCGCTGCCGGGGCCATCGTCGTGTGCGTCGCACGTTCTGGTTATGACGGACAGTCCGTCACAACCAGAACAACTCGACTAGAAGTACGTCTCCAGGAAGCCGACGACGACGGGATCGGCGACGTCCGCCGACTCGACCTCCGGGATCAGCCGCCACTTGTCGAACGCCGTGCACGGATGCGAGATCCCGAGCCGCACCACATCCCCCACCGCCAGCGTCGAATCAGCCGGCAGCGAGACGTAGCTGTGCTGGTCATTGACCCCCGTCACCACGGCACCCGGGTGCCCGTGCACCACCGGCAGATCCAGATCCACCGGCAGGTCGCGCTTGCCGGCATCGAGCAGCACGAGCCGAGGCTCCGGGCGCGAGACCACCCGCGACCAGACGGCGAGCGCGGGCCGGAACTCGAGCTCCCGCGGCACACCGGGCTGGGCGAACGGCGAGATCCCGTCGTAGAAGACCTCGTCGTGCGCCTGGAACGCTCCCGACCGCAGCACGACCGTGACGTCGCGTCCGCGCGACTGGGTCAGCGGCGACAACTCCTCCGCCACCACGTCGAAGAACGCGCTGCCGCCCGCCGTCACCAGAGGGTCGACCAACGCATCCCACGACAGCAGCGTCTCGGCCAGCTCGCGCAGCTCGACCAGATACGCCCGCACCCGGGCCAAGGTCGTCGGCGCGCGATCCGCGCCGTACGACCCCTCGTAGCCGGCGACTCCGCGCAGGCGGAGGCGCGGCGCGGCCAGCACGGCACGCGCCACCGCGAGCGCGGCCTCCGCGCCGCGCGCACCCGTGCGGCCGCCGGGAGCGCCGAGCTCGACCAGGACGTCCAGGGGGCGCGTGCCTGCCGACTCCGCGAGCAGCAGGACGCCCTCGACCGAGTCGACCCAGCAGGCGATCTCGACCCCGTCGTCAAACCCGGCATCCATCTGCCCGGCCAGCCAGGAGATGCCCACGGGATCGACCACCTCGTTGGCGATCAACAATCGCTCGACCCCCGCCGCGCGCGCCACCTGCGCCTGCCACGGGGTCGCGACCGTCAACCCCCACGCTCCGGCATCCAGCAGTCGGCGCCACAGCACCGGCGCCATTGTCGTCTTGCCGTGCGGGGCCAGCATCAGCCCGCGCTCCGCTGCCCATCCCATCAGCGCCGCCACGTTGTGATCCGACGCCGAACGATCGAGCGTGAGCAACGGCGTCGAGAACTCGCTCAGTGGATGCCGCTCCGCGGCCACCTCAGCGGCCGCCCGGCCCCAGAAGTGCGGCGGCACCGACTTGTGCTTCACGCCCAGGACGAGGCCGTCATCCGGAACCGGAGCAGACACCATGGGCGACTAGCTCGGGCGCGACTTCGGAGCGCGCTCGGCGGTCTCGCCCGGGTCGCTCACGACGACGTCGCCGAGGGCCGCATCGATCGCCGCCATCGCGTCCGCGGGAAGCACGACGCCAGAGGCCTTCACGTTCTCGGCCACCTGCTCGGGACGCGAGGCCCCGATGATGGCCGCCGACACGTTCGGGTTCTGCAGCACCCACGCCACCGCCAGCTGGGCCATCGTCAGGTCGAGCCCCTCCGCGATCGGCTTCAGCTCCTGCACGCGGAACAGCACCTCCTCACGCAGGAACGGCTTGATCGTGTTCTCGCCGCCCTTCGAATCGGTCGCCCGCGATCCCTCGGGCAGCGGGGCCCCGGGCTGGTACTTGCCGGCCAGCACGCCCTGCGCGACGGGCGACCAGACGATCTGCGAGATCCCGAGCTCGACCGACGCGGGCACGACCTCCGGCTCGATCACGCGCCAGAGCGCCGAATACTGCGGCTGGTTCGAGATCAGCTGGATGCCGAGCTGCGTTGCCAGCGCGTGTCCGGCCCGCAACTGGTCGGCCGTCCATTCGCTCACGCCGATGTACAGCGCCTTGCCCTGTCGGACCACATCGGCGAACGCCTGCATGGTCTCTTCCAGCGGCGTCTCGGTGTCGAAGCGGTGCGCCTGGTAGAGGTCCACGTAGTCGGTCTGCAACCGCGTGAGGGATCCGTCGATCGACTCGAGGATGTGCTTGCGGCTCAGCCCCGAATCGTTCGGCCCCTTCGGCCCGGTCGGCCAGTACACCTTCGTGAAGATCTCGAGAGATGCCCGCCGCTCCCCCTTCAGCGCCTCGCCCAGCACGGTCTCGGCGGCCGTGTTCGCGTAGGCGTCCGCCGTGTCGAAGCTGGTAATCCCGGCATCCAGGGCGGCGCGGACGCAGGCCAGGGCTGCGTCGTTCTCCACCTGCGATCCGTGGGTCAGCCAGTTGCCGTAGGTGATTTCAGAGATCTTGAGGCCCGAGTTGCCGAGGTAGCGGAAGTCCATGAATCGAGCCTACGACTCCTGCTTGCTGTTGATTTCTCGCGAACCCTAGACTCCTGATCATCGAGCATCTCTCGCAGACGTCTCGCCGTTTCTTCTCCATCCGAATCGAGTGAGGCATCCGTGATCCCCGTTCGCCGTTCCCCTGTTCGCCGTTCGCCTGTCCGCCGGCCGGTGCGGGCTGCAGCTGCTGCCCTTGCCGCACTCGCCCTGGCGGTCGCGGCGGCCACACTCGCGCCGCTGTCCGCGTCCGCTTCCGCCACCGCGAGCATCTCGGGGGTCGTCACCGCTGCAGACACCGGCGCCCCACTCGCCGATCTCGCCGTCACCCTCATGCTTCCCGGCGGCACGCAAGTCTCGACCACCTCCACCGACTCGAGCGGGGCATACACCTTCACGGATCTGCAGGCCAGCAAGTACGTCGAGCAGTTCTCGGACGACTACAGCACGGGGCACCTGGGCACGACCACGTCGGCGTTCACGGTGAATGACGGGCAGACGGTCACCGGGGTGGACATCGCCCTCGCTCTGGGAGGTTCCATCACCGGCACGGTGAGCCTGTCGACAGGACCGCTCACGCAGCCCGCAACCGTCGCCTTGGTCGGTCAAGGCGCCGCGGTGAACGGTCCGGGCGATCTGTTCGGCATCGGAACCGCGGCCGACGGCACCTTTACGCTGACCGGGGTGAAGCCCGGCACGTACACGCTCTATTTCGAAGGGCCCAACGGGGCAAACATCGCGCCGCAATACTGGTCCGGAGCTTCCTCGCCCGCGACCGCCAGCTACTTCACGGTCACCGGCGGCCAGACGACCACAGGGATCGACGCGGTGCTACAGCCGGGATCCTCGATCAGCGGCACGGTAACAGCGAGCGGCACAGGCGCGCCCGTGAGCTTCGCCTTTGTCGAGGCCCTCAACACCAACGGCAGCGGAGTCGCATACGCATCAACCGCATCCGACGGCACCTACACTCTGTCAGGCCTTGCGTCCGGGTCCGTCACCCTTCAGATCTTGCCGCCCTACAACGCCAACCTGCTGACCCAGTGGTGGTCCGGGGCGTCCAGCCAGAGCGACGCACAGTACTTCGACGTTCCGGCTGGCGGCGCGCTGACGGGCTACGACGCGCAGCTGCAGGTCGGCGCGACGATCAGCGGAACGATCAGAGATGACGCGGGCAACCCGATCCCGTTCGCCTCGGCTTATGCCCTCAAGGCGGGCAATGTGTTTTCGGTGAGCGGCTTCGCTGATAGTTCGGGCAACTACACGATCCCGGCGCTCACCTCGGGCGACTACACCGTCTCATTCGACGCGTCGGGGGCGGGAAGTTACGCGGCCGGTTGGTGGGACGGCGCGACCACGCCGTCCGCTGCCACGGTCATCCACGTCGGCGACGAGCAGCAAGTCACCGGGATCGACGCGGCATTGGGCGCGGGCGCAGCCATCTCGGGCACCGTGTCAGGCGTGACCGCCGACGGCGCGTCGTTCCCCGCCGCGAACGCGACGATCACCGTGGTCCGTCCCGACGGATCACAGGCCAACCAGACGTACGCGAACGGGGACGGCACCTACACTGTCGGCAACCTCCCCGCCGGCACGTACCTCTTGCAGATCGATCCCCAGGGTGACACGACCGACTTCACGTCGCAGTGGTACCTGAACGGCACCAGTCTGGCCACCGCGACGCCGATCACCGTGACCGCCGGCCAGACCTTGAGCGGCACCGACATCACCCTGCCCGCGGCCGTGACCTTGCCCAAGCTGACGACCGCGACACCGACGATCTCGGGGTCCCCCCGCGTCGGGAACACTCTGACGGCCAAGCCGGGAAAGTGGGGGCCGAAGCCGGTGTCGTTCAGCTACCAGTGGCTCCGATCCGGAGTGCCGATCGCCGGCGCGACGAAGGATCACTACCGCGTGGTTCAGGCGGATGCCGGCACGACCCTGACCGTTTCGGTCACCGGTTCGAAGAAGGGCTATGCCACGGCGACCGTCACCAGTGCCCCGAGCGCTGTCGTGACCGGAGCAGGTTGACGAGCGCCACCCCGGCCATCTGCGGAACATAGGGAGGCCCTCCCGCCTGGCGTGGAGAGGGTGATTATCGCGCCCGGCGGCCGGCTCTCGCGGGGGATTGATTTTTGGCGCGCCATATCGCATTTTTTATTCCGACATTGCGAAAGGGCGGCCGTGGGAACACTCCACTACAACACCCGAGACCTTCACCTCGATGACCGCGTTCTCGCGCACCTGCAGATCGTCATTGGGATGAAACTGCGCCGCAGCGAGAACTTCTTCATCAGTTGGCGCAACAGCGCTGCCGCCGGCGGTGGTCGCAACTCCATCTGGATCGACAATGGCATCCCGTTGTGGTTCGAGTTCGATGGCAGCAAAGTGCCCTCGATCAACCGCGAATGGGTGGAGACCCTCGCGAGCTCGGCCAGCTCCAACCTCGGGCTCCAGATCACCGAAGAGGGCACCCTGATCCCGCTCAACAGCCCGCACGAAGACCGCTGACGTCAACCGGCGGTCACCGCGTCGATGGCGTCCCCCCAGTTCTCATGCGTGGCCTCGGCCACTCCGAGGGTCTCGGGATGCGAATGCCAGATGCCGTCGCTGAGCGAGATCTCGCCCACACAGCCGTCGAGACCCCAGATCGTCCAGCGCATCGGACGGTCGTCGAGCAGCACCGTGAACACGCTCCCGGACGAGCGGAACTGCTCGGGAATTTCGGGGCGATCGGGCATGCGCAGACAGTATGCCTGATGATCGCATCGCGCTTTGGGGCTGGCGCCCGCGAGCGATGAGGGCTAGGAGGTCGGCGGCTACTGCACGGCTCCCGGCGGGTTCGACTGCGAGCTCCCCGCCGATGCGGGCCGACCGCCGGTCTGAATGGGGATGCCGTCGACGGCCGCGCCGTACTCGGGCGAATACTTCGGGCTGTTACGGAAGGTGTCGACGAACTGCTGCATCCGCGGATCGGTCGCGCTGGTCAGACGCAGCTGGTGCCCCCACGCGCTCATCACGATCGGCGCGGGCAGCCCGTTGGACGACCAGGGACTCAGATCGATGTAGCGGTTCGAGTTGCTGGTCGGGGCGCCTGTGGCCGTGTCGCCCGTCTCCGGGATGAGCGACTGCTGGGCGACGAACGCGGTCAGGGCCGCGACCTCGGATGCCGGCAGACCGGGCTCATAGGTGATCCACACGGCGCCGTGCTCCATGTTGTGCACCGCGCGCTCCGAGGGGATCGGCTTCGTGTAGACGCCCGCGTTCATCCAGATCCCGTCGTGAGGCCCGCCCACCGGCGGCGTGACCGCGTACGTCACGGGACCGTCGACGTGGTCATGCTGCAGAGCTCCGGGATGAGCGGCTCCGTCGCCGGGCCACCCCGTGGTGTCCCAGGCCAGGACCCCGGATATTCCGCTCGTGTCCGGGACCGTGTCGGCCTCCTTCTCCGTGGTCGGCGCACCGGTCGGAGCGGAGGGGATGATCTGGCCACCCGCGCCCGCACCAGCTCCTGCGTCCGCCGGGTGGCCGGACTGCGGTCGGATCACCAGGACGACGACGATCACCGCGACCGCGACCACCACCGTGATCACCGACGCGATCAGGATCCGGCGACCGCGCTCCCGCCTGCGCTGCTCGAGTCGGATCCGCTCCAGCTTCTCTCGTCGCTGATCGGCGATGCGCTGCTTGTTGGATGACGGCACCCTCGCAGCGTACGGTCGCAGAGTGTGAAAAAGCCCCGCATTCCTGGCGAGAGGAAAGCGGGGCTATCGTACACCCCCCGGGACTTGAACCCGGAACCCACTGATTGGTCCGTGGTGATTCAAAGGGGTTAGTAGTGATTGAAAGGGTGCTCATATCACGGTGATTACTGGGATCTTCGTTGAGATGGGCACAGATTGACTCACCTCTGCACGGGTTCAATCACTGGGCGTCATGACCAAATCATGACCATGGGCTTGCTACTGGAGCAGCTCGAGATACTCGGTACGGCACTTCATCGCGTGAATGAGCAACTCGTTACCGCTGTCGAAAACAAGCACTACTGTTTCGAGTAATCGCCCGGATGAGTCGAAGCCGAGCCGCAATTGGCGTGCGGGGCTGTCGTCGTCTAAGTAAGACACGAAGACAGGATTCCGAGCCGCCTCGATGCTGTCCTCGGTCGTCACCCCGTGCTTGAGTGCGGCCGCGTGCACCTCCACTAGGCGACTTGGACCCAATCTCGAACAGCTGCTCGAATCGCTTCCGAGCGGCTTACATTCTCACGCTCTGCTCGAACGGCTAGGGCGTCCAGAAGTGCCTGGTCCATTCGGACCGGAACGACTTCACTGACCCCATCGCCAAGGGGCTTGCGGCCCCGTTTGCGAAGCTTCTCAACCGAGTACCCCGCTTCCGCTTCCTCTGACCAACCAGTGATCTGCTGGTCCGTGACCGGAATGCCGTCAATCGTCTCCTGAGTCATACCATTATTGTAATACGAAATGACTTGTAGACACCTTCGACATTGTCAGGATCAGGAGACGCCTGGTGGCCAGCCCCAACGACTTGATGCTGTCGGATCTGATCGCAAAGTATGCAGAGCGACCCGACACGCCGGAGTTCTCTCGCCTCTACGAGGATGAAGAGTTCGGTCATATGTTCGCGGTCCTTCATCAGGCTCTGAACGCCCATTTTTCCTCAATCAACGGCAGGGCCAAAACCACGCATCACTACTGGGCCGAGGACAGCCGTCAGTTGCTGACCCTGATCGACGAAATCAATGGCGACCTCTACAACCTCAAACGGGCGGGCATCGAAGTAGCCCTCTCGGATCCGTACCGCCAGGCGATCGCGCGGTGCGAGCCCTGGCTCGTGCCGAGCGGTGGAAGCCATGTTCCCGATGACTTTGAGCAAATCGAGGTCGTCAAATACGAGCCTGTGTTCAGCGAGACATCGTCACGCCTGAAGCTAAGCAAGCAGAGCCAACCTGTGGAGCTGCACATGGTCGGCGAAGGCTCGTACGCGAACGTCTACTCCTATGTGGATCCGGACTACGAGGCCAAGTTCGCCGTCAAACGCGCGAAGCGAGGAATCAGCGTCCGCGATCTGGAGCGCTTCAAACAGGAGTTTCTGGTGATGAAGCGGTTGAGGTTCCCGTACGTCGTCGAGGTCTACAAGTATTCGGAAGAACGCAACGAGTACCGCATGGAGTTCTGTGACGAGACTCTTCGCGGATACATCGCGAAGAGGAATGACACGCTCCGGTTCGCGTCCCGGAAGCGCATCGCGCTGCAGTTCTTGTATGGCATCAACTACATCCACAGTCAGGGTCTTCTTCATCGCGATATCAGCCTTCAAAACGTGCTCTTGAAGGTGTTCGCAAACGGTGCGGTTCTCGTCAAGTTGTCCGATTTTGGACTTGTCAAGGACCAAGCGTCAGAGTTCACCAGAACGGTGACCGAGATGCGAGGAACGATCCGAGACCCACTGCTCCACAGCTTCAAGGACTACGCATTCGCGAACGAGGTCTATGCCGTGGGATGGGTGCTGTCGTACATATTCACCGGAAGAGACTCGCTCTCGGCCGGCGACGATGCTGTGGGTCTAATCATTCAGAAGTGCACTGCGCACAATCTCGACCATAGGTACACGAGCGCCCTCGAAATCATCGCCGACGTCGAACGTCTCGACGCCGGCCCAATCGATGCTTCCGCTTGACTAGCCATTGCGCCTCTGCTGCGCGGCCAAATCCATTCTTCGGTTCTTCAAGTCGGTCAGTCTGCTTTCGCCCGCGTTTCCGGGGTTCCTTTACGTTCCAACCCCTCTCGGTCACCGGCGGTGAGTGGGAGGGGTTGGAACGCGAGCGCAGCGAGGGAACCCCGGAAACGCGGGCGAATCCGAGTCGTGAACTGTCGTTCAGCGTGTCGTTCCCAACGACAGACCTAACGACAGGTCGCGGAGTCCCGAGATCCTGCGGCGGGAGGCTGGCCTCCCTTGCCGCCGCCGCGACTGTCTGACCCCGGCGAGATAGTGAAGACCTCGATAGCTCGGGGAGGCGATCGTGCGAGTTTGGATCACCGACCGGTGGATGGGTGCTGATCCGGTCACCGGGAAGAAGACCGTCAAGAAGGCGCGCTATGGCGTCGGATCCCGTTGGCAGGTCTCGCAGTACGCCGAACAGACGGACGGCAGTCGCAAGCTGACCTCGCGCAACTTTGAGCGACTCAGCGACGCCGAGGCGTACCGCACCAAAACCGAACACCAGGTGAGGGAAGGCAGCTACCGCCCACTCGGACTCGAGCGGAAGACCTTCGCCGATGCAGCCTCGGCTTGGATGAGCGGCAAGAAGAAGCCGAGCGGCGCATCTCTGTTCCGGTACCGCGACGCTCTGGAGCTGTGGTCGCTTCCGAAGTGGTCGCGTCGAACGCTGGCCTCCATCGGTCGTGAAGAGATTGACGCATGGGTGTCGGAGCTTGTCGACGGCACCGCGCCGAGCGCGGCCGGGCGACGGATCCGCGGTGGCGGCCTGAGCCCCGCCGGCCTGACGGCTGTGTGGGTGCCGTTCAAGGCGTCCCTCGCGCACGCGATGGAGCTGGGATGGATCGCCCGAAATCCCGCTCGAGGAGTCGAGCTGCCGAAGCCGCGCCCGCCCGAGAAGGTCTTCCTTGACTATAGCGAGGTCGAGCGACTGGTCGAAGGAGCTCGAACAGTGACTGGTCGCCGAGCGGACGCGGTGATGATCGAGCTGATGGCTTATGCCGGCCTGCGACCCGGCGAGGTGATCGCGCTGCAGGTGAAGCATCTGGATCTGGCCGGTCGCCGAATCCGGATCCGTCGCACGGCCACCATCGACGTCAACGGTCGCCCAGTCTTCGGAGAGCCCAAGCACGGCGAGCGCCGCGAAGTGCCGATTGCGCCCCACATCATCGAAGACCTTGCGAACCTCAGCGAGGGGAAGTCGGCGGACGCTCCTCTGGTCGATTCGATCCGCGGCGGTTTCGTCAATATCCACAACTGGCGCGGTCGGATCTGGAACAAAGCGGTCGCCGAGGCAGGCTTGGGCGCTCGCGGGCTCACGCCGAAGTCTCTGCGCCACACTGCCGCGAGCATGGCTATAGCAGCCGGCGCGGACGTCAAAGTCGTCCAGCGGATGCTGGGACATGCGGACGCATCGATGACCCTGAATACCTACGCTGACTTGTGGCCGGATCGCCTGGACGAAGTCGTCGAGGCGGTCTCGCGCCGGCGCGAGGCCGCGCTGGATCACCGGTAGGTGGTCCCAAGCTAATACGTCTCCGAATGCCAGGATTTCTAGCGTGACGGAGCGAACCCCGGAGGCGGCATACCGCAGCTATTGGATCAACGCGATCTTGTGGGCTGGCGTGTTCCTACCGCTCGCCGGTTGGTTGGCCGTATTGCGAAACCGCGGCACCAAAGAAGGGTGGACGATCACTCTCTGGGCGACGGGAATCACAATCGCGGTGTTCGTCGCGCTGTGGCTCGTGTATGCCCTCCCAGCCTCCCGCTTCTATCGACGCATCCAGCGTGAGAACCCTCAATCGCTCGTATTCGCCGCGACGCGCACAAAGTCTTACGACGTCGCGATATCCGAACTCACCAAAGGTCACTTCAACCCCAGCTACTTCTGCGCGGTCGTCGCGGATGGAGACAGCTTGCGAATCGTGTCCCGGAGAGGCGGGACGTTCAAGATTTCGGCGCAGCGAATCTCCAACATCGAGGCTTCGACCACCCGCGACCTTCGGGTCGACTACCCCTGTGTGGCGATCGATCTCAAAACGGAACCCACGCCGATAACTCTGCCGCTGAGGGCGCACCAGGGGCCCTGGAGATCCCTTTTCATGTCGCGCCCGACTGTCATTAGGGAACTCGTAGCGGGTCTAAACGCACGCGTCCACGTCGAGTAGTCATGACCAAATCATGACCACACGAGTTCGCGTGCGAAAAAAGCCCCGCACCTGGCGAGAGGTAACGGGGCTTTTCGTACACCCCCCGGGACTTGAACCCGGAACCCACTGATTAAGAGTCAGTTGCTCTGCCAATTGAGCTAGAGGTGCGCGGTCCGGTGTGAACCGGACCGAATGGACACGATATCACCCCGCCGCCCTAGGGTGGAATCCATGGTTGATCTCGTCCGTCTCGAGGCCGGAGACATCGCCCCCGACTTCACCCTGCCCGACCAGAACGGCCGGCGCGTGACCCTGTCGGCGCTGCGCGGGCGGAAGGTCATCCTCTACTTCTACGGCGAGGCGGGTACCCCTGCGTGCACCCAGCAGGCCTGCGACTTCGAAGAGAGCCTCGCCACCCTCGAGACAGCCGGCTACTCGGTGCTCGGCGTTTCGCGTGACGAGCTGCCCGCCATCGAGAAGATGGCCTCCGAGAAGGGGCTGACCTTCCCACTGCTCAGCGATCCGACCCGCGAGGTGCACGCGCTGTACGGGACCTACGGCGAGAAGAAGCTGTACGGCCGGGTGGTCCACGGCGTGATCCGGGCGACCTTCGTGATCGACGAGCATGGTCGGATCACCCTGCCGCTCTACAACATCAAGGCCACAGGCCACGTCGCGATGCTGCGCCGCAAGCTCGGGCTCGCCGCGTAAGCAGAGCGATCTAGCCGCCGCCCGAGCCGCCGCCCCAGCCGCCGCCTCTAGCCGCCGGTCCGCCGCATCCTGGCCAGCAGGGCGGGGCCGGTGCGGTCCAGGATGCGGCCGCCCACGCGCACGCCGATGACGAGCGATGCCGCTCCCCACAACGCCCCGACCGCGAGCGCGAACCAGCCCAGCAGCGCCGAGTGGATGACCAGGGCCCAGATCCCGAGCGCGAGTTCGGGCACCGCGAGCGCGATGGTGATCCCCGTGACCGCGTACGACGCGGCCAGCGAGGTCATCCCTGAGCCGGCCTGCGCGGTGAACGGGTTGCGGCCCGACCGCGCGACCGGCACGACGATCGACGCCGATGACACCGAGACCGTGGCCAGTCCCGAGAGCAGGACGCCCAGCGAGATCCCGACGATCGCCGGCAGGTCGCGCCAGCCGCCGACGACGCCCAGCGACACCACCGAGACGACGACCAGCGCGGGCAGCGCGAACGCCAGCATTCCCGCGGCTCTGCCGATCCGGTCGTCGATGCCGCGCACGCCCGTCGACAGATGCATGGCGAAGGCTGTGCCGTCGTACGAGATGACGGCGAACAGGGTGAGCGGCAGCAATCCCGCGACGATGGGCGGAGCGAGATACGCCGTCCAGCCGACGTGCAGCAGCGAACCGAGCAGGATGAGCAGCGCGGGCATCACCGGCACGAGCACGAGTTGCCGGGCGAAGCGCGCATCTCGCGCCCAGTAGATCAGCGACCGCGCCCCGATGGCACCGACCGGTGTCGTCGGCACCACGCCGAACAGCCCCAGTCGCCCGGCCGCGACCTGCCGATGACCTGCCCCTCCGCCCCGGTACCGGAAGGTGGCCAGCAGGCTGGCCCGCCAGATGACGACCATGAGCGCGAAGGTTGCCAGGGCGATCGCCAGCGATCCGATGGCGGCTGCGGGATGCCCGGCCGCGAGTTGCCCCGGCACGCTCCAGATCGCACCGAACGGCGTGAAGCCGAGCATCTCGGCGGTGGCCGGGAACGGCGCGCCAGACCTAAGCCCCAGAGCCACTGCCAGCCCGACGGGGCCGAGCAGCGCCACCAGCCCGAGAAACCCCACCGCCGCCCGATCGCGGCGGCGACGACCGGAGACCAGGTTCGCGGTCAGCGACGCCGTCATCCGGGATCCGATGATGCAGATGAGCGTGGCCACCACGCCGCACCCCACCGCCGCCCATGCCGCACCCGGCGTCGCGCGCCAGGTGAGTGCGGTCGCGATCGAGACGATCAGCGTGGCGATGCCGGGGATCCAGGTGGCGCCGACCAGGGTCATGGCGACCATCAACCGGGTGACCGACAGCGGGAACGGCGACAGCTTGAGCGGGTCGATGGTGGGCTCGATCCCGGTGGCCAGCAGGGGGATGAGGAACCACCCCAGCGTGACGGCGACTCCGCCGATCACCACGGTCGCCTGCTCGACCGGCTGCGGATAGATGACCAGCACCGCGAGTCCGGCGATCGCGATCGCGAGGATGACCACCGTCTGGAGCGCGCCGAAGATCACCGCGAGCAGCTGGAGCGTGTTGCGGTTCAGCGTGTTGGCCAGCACGCGGAACCGCAGCCTCAGGAGCGCCGCAACCACTCGGGGCCCTCGCTGAACCGGCGGCCGCCGACCAGCTCGAGGAAGCGGTCTTCGAGGGTGCCGGATCCGCGCACCGCGTCGGTGGTGCCCGCGACCAGCACCTTGCCGCGCGCCACGATCGCGACGTGGTCGCACATGCGCTGCACGAGATCCATCGAATGGCTCGACACGACGACGGTGCCGCCGGAGCGCACGAAGCCTTCCAGGATGTCGCGGATGTTCGCCGCCGACACCGGGTCGACCGACTCGAACGGCTCGTCGAGCACGACCACGCGGGGCGAGTGGATGAGCGCGCACGCCAGCGCGATCTTCTTCGTCATGCCCGCCGAGTAGTCGCTCACCAGCGTGCCTGCACTGCCCTCGAGATCGAGCAGCTGGAGCAGATCACGCGTCCGCTCGGCGATGGTGGCCCTGTCGAGCGAGAACAGCATGCCGGTGTAGGTGATCAGCTGCTCGCCTGTCAGCCGGTCGAACAGGTCGACGCCGTCGGCCAGATTGCCGATCTGGCGTTTCGCCGCGATCGGATCGCTCCAGACGTCGACCCCGTGCACGCTGGCCGTGCCGGCGTCGGGCCGCAGCAGACCGGTCGCCATCGACAGCAGCGTGGTCTTGCCCGCGCCGTTCGGGCCGACTACCCCGTAGAACGAGCCGCTGGGCACGCTGAGGTCGATCGCGTCGACGGCCGTGGTCGCGCCGAAGCGCTTGGTCAGACCGTGCAGGTCGAGAGCAGGCGCGGGGGTGGGCGCGGAAGTGGGCGTCGAAGTCGGGGTCATGAGGCGTCCCGCCGACCGGGGATCGCGGCGACGACGGGATTCACGAACAGAAGCAGCAGCACGACCGCTGCGAGCACGATCAGCGGCCAGCCCCAGACCGGCTGAGCGAGCTGACCTTGCAGCGCGCCGACGCCGATGGCGACCTGGAGCACTTGCCACACGATCGCCGCGGCGCGGATCCACGACTGGCCGCGCAGGGCTCCGACGACGATCGCACCCAGCCAGGCCGCGGCGACGAAGCCGATGACGGTGAGCGCGATCCCCCCGCCCATGATCGAGCTGGGAGCCGTCAACGTCTCGATGAGGAGCACGATCGCCAGGACCGCGAGCCCCAGGAATTCGATGCTCAGGAGCACGATTAACAGCCACAGCAGGGCGGGACGGCGGGCAATGCTCACAGTGTTATCCCATTCGTAACTATTGATTAGCCGTAACAAGTATGAAACTCTTGAATCGGTTGATGTGACGCCTACAGGGTCGTAGGTGAGTCCCGAAATCTATTCCCCCCTTTTTTCGAAGACTCTTCGACCGCGCGCGGAATCGAAAAACCCCGGCTCCGTGACTGCGTCAACAGCAACAATGAAGGAGTACCACCATGGATTGGCGTGACAAAGCCGCCTGTCTCACCGCCGACCCGGAATTGTTCTTCCCGGTGGGCAACACGGGGCCGGCCGTCGACCAGATCGACAAGGCCAAGTCGGTGTGCGCCCGGTGCTCCGTGACCGAGATGTGCCTGCAGTACGCGCTCGAGACCAACCAGGACTCCGGCGTCTGGGGAGGCCTCAGCGAAGACGAGCGTCGCGCGCTCAAGCGTCGCGCCGCCCGTGCTCGGCGCGCCAGCTAAGTTCGGCGCGCCGGCTAGTCACGACGGTTCTTCGTCACCCATCGCAGCGGCACCTCGATGGTGACCTCTGTGCCTTCGCCCTCGAGCGTGTGCCAGTCGATCGTCCCGCCCAGTTCGCCCTGAATCAGCGTGCGCACGATCTGCGTGCCGAGTCCTGAGCCGACCTTGCCCTCGGCGAGCCCGACTCCGTTGTCACGCACGCGCACCCGCAGCTGATCGTCTTTGCGCTTCGCCGAGATCTCGACTTCGCCATCAGTTCGGCCGGCCAGGCCGTGCTCGACGGCGTTGGTCACCAGCTCCGTCAGCGCGAGGGCGAGCGGCGTGGCGTACTCGCTCGGCAGCTCGCCGAAGGTGCCCGTCTTCTTGGGGCGGACGGTCGTGGTGTGCCCGGATGCCACCTCGGTGATCAGCATCAGCACGCGGTCGAACACGTCGTCGAAGTCCACGTTCTGGTCGAGGCCCTCGCTCAGGGTGTCGTGGACCACCGCGATCGCCGTGACGCGCCGCATCGCCTGATTGAGGGCATCCCGAGCCACATCGCTGTGCGTGCGGCGACCCTGGATCCGGAGCAGCGAGGCCACCGTCTGCAGATTGTTCTTCACGCGGTGGTGGATCTCGCGGATCGTCGCGTCCTTGGTGATGAGCTCCTGCTCCTGATGCCGCACCTCGGTGGTATCGCGCACCAGCACGATCGCCCCGACCCGCTCACCGCGATGACGGATCGGGATGGTGCGCAGGGTCAGTGTCACGCCCTTCGCCTCGATGTCGGTGCGCCACGGCGCCCGGCCGGTGACCACGAGCGGCAGCGACTCGTCGACGATCAGCTTGCCGCTGAGGAGAGCCGTGGTGACCTCGGCCAGCGACTCCCCCTCGAGTTCGCCGACGAAGCCCATGCGGATGAAGGCCGAGAGGCCGTTCGGGCTGGCGAAGGTGACGACGCCGTCGACATCCAGTCGGATCAGGCCGTCGGAGGCACGCGGGGCACCGCGCCGCGGTCCGCTCGGGGCGGCGAGGTCGGGGAAGTCGCCCGAGGCGATCATCGCGAACAGGTCGTTGGCGCACTGGTTGAAGGTGAGCTCCTGGCGGCTCGGGGTGCGCGCCTCGCTCAGGTTGCTGTGGCGGGTGATGACCGCGATCGGATGCTGCGTGGTCGCGGCGCCGCTCGCCGTGAGCCGGCGCACCACGGGGACCGCGCGCACCCGCGTCGGCGTCTCCTCGTACCAGTCGGGCGCCGCGGTATCGACGATCTGCCCGGTCTCGAAGGCCTGCGTGACCTGCTGCTGCCACTCCGGCTTGATCTCCTGCCCGACGAAGTCGCGGTAGAACAGGGTCGCGGCCGAGCTCGGGCGCGAGTGAGCGACCGCGATGAAACTGTCGGATGCGGTGGGCACCCACAGCACGATGTCGGCGAACGCCAGGTCGGCGAGCAACTGCCCGTCGGCGACCAGGAGATGCAGCCACTCGACGTCGGCCGCAGCCGTATCCGCATCGGTGACGCGGCCCTGAGCCGCCATCAAGTCCGAGAGCGTCGACACCTGCCTAGGCTACGGGGTCGCGGAGCCCGTCCCGCCCACCAGTCCCAGCGCGACCAGGCTGTCGGCGGCCGAGGTGACCGCCTCTGCGTTCGACCGGGGCGACCAGCCCAGCATCCCGGTCGCCTTCTCGTGGCTCGCACTCTTGACCTGGCCGAGTTGCGCCGCGACGACGCGCATCCGCGGGATGAACACCGCCAAGAAGCGCACCATGCCCGCCGAGATCCCGCGGCGCGGCAGCTTGGCGGCGAGGTCGCCGAGGTGCGAGCGCAGCAGCTCGGCGAGCTCCGCGAACGTCATCGGCGGCCCGGCCACCGCGAGGAACCGCTCGCCGGCGGCCGCCGGGTGGGTCATCGCGAGCAGGTGGAGCGACGCGACATCCCGCACGTCGACGATCGAGGTCGAGATCGGCGGGATCACGGGCACCGCCCCGCTGAGCATGGCGCGCATCAGCTCGACGGAGGTCGACAGGTCGGTGCCCCACGCCGGGCCGAACACGCCCACCGGGTTCACGACCGAGAGCTCGAGCGAGCCGCCCTCCTTCTGGATGAAGTCCCAGGCCGCCCGCTCGGCGAGCGTCTTCGACTTCACATAGGCCGTGATGCCGGGTGTGGCGGGATCCGTCCAGTCGGCCTCCGTGTAATCGCCGTCGTGCGTCTTCGGGCTGTACCCGACGGCCGCGAAACTGGAGGTGAGGACCACCCGCGCCACGCCGGCATCCCGGGCCGCCCGGAGCACCCGCAGCGCCCCCTCGCGGGCGGGGATGATCAGCTCGTTCTCGTCTTTGGGCTGGTCCACCGGGAACGGCGACGCCACATGCAGCACGAAGCGGCAGTCGGCGACCGCGTCGGCCCAGCCCTCGTCGCTGAGCAGGTCGGCGGCGACCACCTCGACCGTCTCGGTCGGGATCTTCAGGCCCGAGGATGCCGCTCCCGCCGCCGCGAGCGCGCGCACATCGTCGGCGCGCGACAGGTTGCGCACGGTGGTCCGCACCCGGTAGCCCGCTGCCAGGAGTTGGACGATGGCGTGCGAGCCGATGAAGCCCGTCCCACCTGTGACGAGAACTCGTTCACCGCTCATGCTGCGACGTTAGCGTGCACCTGCTCACTGAGTTGACGGATTGCGACCCTGGCCGCTGACCGTGGCGCGGCGTCGAGCAGCGCTCGACCGCTCAGGAGTGCGGCGTCGAACGCCGTCGGGTCCCAGGGCACGAGCGCGGTCGCCTCGATCCCGCCAAAACGAGCGAGCGTCTGCTTCACCTGCGCCGCGGCGTTCAGGCCGATCGCGCTCGAGCGCACCTTGTTGATCGCCGTGAGCACGCGATCGGGCTCGACGAGTTCGGCCAGCTCGGCGTGCGACCGGAGGTAGCGCGACAGCCCGATGGGGTCGGCGGCGCCGACCGACACGACCAGATCGGCCGAACGCAGCACCTCGATCGTCGCCGCATTGCGGCGCGGGGCGTTCAGATCGGTCATCAGCTCCTCGTCGTGCTCGAAGCCGGCCGCCACGTCGACCACGGTCACGTCGGCCCAGTCGCGCGCGGCCGTCAAGACGCCGCTCACACGCTCCGCGGTGAGCTCGGGCCAGCGGCTGGCGCGACCGAGGCCGGTGAGCACGTGGATATCGCCGCGCCCGGCCCGGTGCTGCTGCGCGATCCGCTCGAACTGGGCAGGGTCGAGCGCACTCGAGCCGGCCAAGCGGCACGCGGCGGCGAATCCCGGCGCCTCGTCGAGCAGGCCGAGCGCCGGCGCGATCGAGGCGGCATGGGTATCCGCGTCGGCCAGGGCGATGGTGGCCGCGCGACCGCCCCGCCGAGTAGCGTGCGCGTCGGCCAGTTCGGCTGCCAACGCGATCGCCAGGCTCGTGCGGCCCGGCGCTCCGGCGGGGCCCCAGACAGCGACGACCGCTCCGCGGCGAGCCGGCTCGTCGGCGCCCACCGGAGCCGGCGTCACCCGCGCGGGGCGGACCCGGGTCTCCTCGTCGACGCCCACGTCTGCCGGCGTGCGCCGAGTCGCCCACTCGAAGGGCGCATCCACCGGATCGACGACGCCGAGCGTCGCCGCGAAGCGCCGCTCCTGCATCGAGCCGGCGACGACGAGCAGCCGCACCCCGATGGCATCGCAGGCCGCCACCACCCGGGGGCTCAGATACTGGGGCGCGGCGGCCGCGACCGCGAGTTCCGGCCGAGCCGTCTCGAGCTGCGCAGCCAGATCGTCGGCCCCCGAGCACCGCGCGACGACCCGGTGACCGTGCCGACCCGCCTCCGCCACCAGGCGCTGCTCGTCGGCGAGGGGCAGCGCGAGCGCCACCGAGGTCACGAGCCGTCACCCGACCCAGCCGACTCGGCGATCGGGATGCCCGCGGGCACCACGGCGAGTGAGGCCTTCTGCGCGATCGCCTGCAGCAGCCGCGCCACCTTGCTGCGCGGGACCAGGACCTCGACCGAGCTGCCCGCACTCGCCACCGAGAATCCGCCGGATTCGTCGAGCACCTTGACCACCGTGGCCCCCGACACGATGACGGTCGGTGCGGTCGTGTCGACCGGAGCCGTGGCATCCGTCGAATCGGACGCCGCGGTACCCGAGGTGCCCGGCGTGCCCGATGTGCCGGACGGGGCGACCGTCGCCACCGCATCCGGATCGGTTGCCGCCCAGATATCGATCGTCGCGCCGGGTACCACCGCCCCGCTGACGCGCGTGGCCAGCTGGATCACGAGCGAGGTGGAGCGCACCCCCGAGGTGCTGCCCACCGACGAGGTCGGCAGCAGCTCGCCCTTGGCGACCGGCTGCGTCACCACGAGCCCGCCGCTGGGGATGCGGCCGGCGGCCAGGTACAGGCGGTCCGAACCGTCGAGCGCGACGCTGCGCTGCACCAGGTCGCCCGCGTCGATCCGCTCGCCCGGAGTGAGGGCCGACGCCGCCGCATACACGGTGACGCGCCGATCGGCGGCGGCCACGATCCCGTACACGCCGGCGACCGACCCGACGACGAGCAGGACGCCGAGCACCAGCCGGAGGTCGGGCGCGCCGCGACCCGCTTTCGAGAAGGGGCGTCGCGAGACGCCGTTCTGAGCAGTCATGCGCATCATGGTCGCCCTCGACGTTCGGCGGCGCCGCGAGTTATCCACACGGCGGTCGCACCGGGATGCCGCGGTTCATAATCGAGCCATGCCACCGTTCGCGCCGCCGTCCGACTCGTCGGGTCTCGGTCGCTTCCTCACGCTCGCCGACACCGCCGAGGTGCTCAACATCTCGGCCGGCCAGGCATATGCGCTCGTGCGATCGGGCGAGCTGCCGGCGATCAAGATCGGCGGCAGCGGCCAAGGCGGCGGCCCGGGTGGTGGCCAGGGCGGACGCGGGCAGTGGCGCATCGAGCGCGATGTGCTCGAGGGCTACATCGCCGGCAAGTACGAAGAGAACCGCCGGCGCAACCTGTGGAACCAGGCCGAGTTCACCGACATCCCCGAGCTGTTCGCCGAGCGTGATCATTAGCTCGGCACCGCGCTAGAACCGGACGAGCACCAGCTCGCTGAAGGGCACGATCCGGATGCGGGTCACCGAGCCAGCACGACGCGGCGCGCCCGCCTCGTGCTCGGCCAGGTCGAGGTGGTCGCGACCGACGCGGTCGACGGTGCCGTGCAGGTGCTCGCCGGATGCCGTGCTCACGTCGACGGCCGCGCGGCGCCTGCACAGATCGCGCAGCACGAATGCGAGACCGAGGCGCGCCGAGAGCGACACCGTCGGTTCGACCACCGGGTCGGAGGCGACGCTGCGCGCCAGTTGCTCGGCGGTCGGCAGCAGTCCCGCGACGACGCCCAGGGGCACGATGCACGACCCGCGCCGTGCCCCGATCAACTCGCCGACCAGCCAGTCGCGACCGACTGAACCGACCGCGACGGTCGCCAGCGTGCCGTCGCGCAGCGCGAGCGTGAGCTGCTCCGCCGCTCCTTCACCGGGCCGCGTCATCGCGAGCAACCGATCGCGAAGAGTGAGTCGGCCCAGGCGCAGCCGCTCCTCCTCGGCGCCCAGGTCGGCCTCCTCGGCACCGAGCTCCTGCTCGAGCTGACTCTCCAGATCGTCGAAGAGGTTCTCCCAGCGCATGCGGCGACGCTATTCACGGATCGCCGCGGCCTCCGACGTTATCCACAGGGTAGTTCTGCCCATCGACAATGCCTGGGATCGCATGGTTGGGTGTTCCCACCCCCGGACGGGGGGCGAATCCTCAGCACGATTCGGAGGCTCCATGAGCACCGTGTTCGACCCCGCGACGCGGACGGCCGACGACGCATTCGACGGCACCGCCGTTCGCGCCCTTCGACCGCGCTTCGACTCCGACGACTTCTTCGGTCAGCAACCGACCTCGACCCGGTCGCTCCCCGACCCGGCCGCGCTCCTCGAGAACCTCACCCGCTGCGTGATCGAGATCCTGGCGGGCGCGCGCGAGCTGGAGCAGATCGCCCGCTGGGTCGACGACGACGTCTACCGGCACCTGCTCAAGCGGGTCGTCATCTCCACCCGCGCCCGGCAGGCGAAGGGCCAGACGCCGGTGCGGCCGACGTTCTCGCTCGGCTCCACGACGGTGTGCGAACCGCGCGACGGCGTGGTCGAAGCAGTGGTCGTCGTGCGCGGCCGGGCTCGCGCCCGCGCGGTCGCGATCCGGCTCGAAGGTCTCGACCGCCGCTGGCGCGCGACCGCCATCCACGTCCTCTGAATCTCCGCGCGCCGCCGCTTCTGCGGCGCGATCCCACGAACTCCATATTGCGGCCCTCGGATGGGCGCGTCGGGTCCGGAGCTTCGGGTGCTCCGGACCCGGCGCTCTTCGTTTCGGCGGCGCGGCTCAGCCCGCAGCGTGAACGGCGTTCGCGAGCGTCTTGAGCTGTGCGAGGGTGATGGCCGAGTCGCCCTTCTGCGAATTGTTCTGACCGACGACCACCGTGGTCTGGCCCCACACCACGAGCAGCTCGGGGAAGAAGTCGGAGTACATCGCCGAGTCGCCGATCCCGCTCTGCGCGGTCAGCCTGTTGCCGGTGGCCTGGTTGAAGCTCTGAGTCGCGTCCGCGGGATCGCTGGTCGCGACCTGGATCGAGAACTGCTCGGGCGCCGCGGTCGTGCCGTACGCGCAGTAGGCGGCATCCGCGATCGAGATCGCCGGGAGCGCGACCTCCTTCGACGTCGTGTACGAGCGCTTCAGAATGGAGTTCACCTTCGAGATGGGAACCAGGCCGCAGACGCCGTCGGTCGAAACGGAGCCTCGCCCGCCTCCGGCCGACGCGGCCGACGACGCGGCGTCGCTCGGCCCGGACGTCGCGGCCGGGCCTCCCGAGCTGCCCGCGGTCGGCGATCCCGCCGAACACGCGCTCAGGGTGACCGCGAGGGCAGCAAGGGGCACGACAAGAACCAGACGCGGGCGCAGCATGGATATCCTTCCGTTGGGCTGACGCCGCCATCCTGCTCAGCCGTCGTAACGGCTCCGTAACGCGCTCGCGCCCGTCGGCGCCGGGTTCAGCAGGTGTCGCCGGGGCTGGATCCGTTGGTCCCGAGTCCGGTCCCGCACACTACCGCGGAAGCGGGCCCTTGCTGTCCGGCGGAATCGACCGCGCGAACCTTGTAGTAGTTAACGGTCGCCTCGGAATCGACGAAAGGGTCGCCGGGAAACAGCGTGACATCGTGCCTCGACGCCGTCCCGATCCGACTGAACGCCCCCGAGGCGGTGGACGCTCGCAGCACGACGTACGAGACGATATCGCTCTCGGGGTTCTGCGTCCAGGTCAGCAGCACCTCGCCGCTGCCGCCGCCCGTGACCGCCTTCAGCCCGTGCACCTGACCGGGTGCGGCATTCGGCCGGGAACTCGACGACGAGGAGCCTCGACCGATCGGGCAGGCCCCGGCAGGGCAGAAGGTCCCTTCGGCGGAGGTTCATTTCTCCCGCGCTCTTCCGTCGGGTCGGCCATCCTGCTTGAATGGCTGGGCCCCGCACGAAGCCGGGAGCAGGTCCGAGCGAGAGGAGCGTGCCATGACGACGGTTGTTGTGCCCGTTTTCGCACCTCACACACCCACTGGGGCCCCTCGCAGCTGATCGCGATCGCCTGTCGATCGGCGGAGTCGCCCCGCATCCTTGGAGCGACCACTCGTGTTGTCTGACGACTTCTTTCCCACCACGTCATTTGCCATTCCCACCTTCGCCGGGCTCGAACCGGGCGAGGGCCAACGCTGGACCACCTGGCCGACCACCACCCCGACCGAACGCGGACCCCGTCCGCACCCCGACTGGCTGGTGACGAGCGCCGGCGCCTTCGACACCGAGCTCGGCATCGTCAAGTCGGGCAAGGAGGCAGATGTCTTCCTGCTCGAACGAGCCGTGCCCGGCGACCCGTCGGCGAGCTGCATCCTCGCGGCCAAGCGCTACCGCGGCCCCGAGACCAGCGACTTCCATCGCGCGGAGCGCTACCAGGAGGGGCGCCGACTGCGGAACACCCGCGACATGCGCGCCATCGCCAGGAGTTCGTCGTACGGCCGAAGTGTCGCCGCCGGTCGCTGGGCGCGTGCCGAGTTCGACGCGCTGTGCCGACTGGCCGAGGCGGGCGTGTCAGTCCCCTACCCCGTGCAGGTGCGCGATACCGAGCTGCTCATGGAGTTCATCGGCGAGGGGCGCGAGGCCGCGCCGCGGCTCGCGCAGACTCGGGCCACGGGCGACGAGCTCCGCGACCAGTTCGAGCAGGTCGTCGCGATCATGCACGGCTTCGCACGCATCGGCGCCGCGCACGGCGACCTCTCGCCGTACAACCTGCTGGTGCATCACGGGAGTGTGGTGGTGATCGACCTGCCGCAACTGGTGGATGTCGTGGCCAACCCGGGCGGCATGGCTTTTCTCGAGCGCGACTGCACCAACATCTGCGACTGGTTCACCCGGCGCGGGCTGGAGCGCTACGCCGACGAGTTGCTCGCCGACCTGGTCGCCGAGCTGTTCTGAGGTCGAGACCGGGGAGCGCTACGCCTGAGACTCCCCCACCGGATGCGCCGGGATCACCACCTGGTGCCCCATCACCGACACGTCGCTCAGCTCGCGCACCGTGTCGACGAACCACCACTGGCACGAGACGGACTGCGGCCCGGCCTCCACGACCATGAACCCGTGGCTGTCGAGGTCGCACCACTGCAGGTCCGGCAGCATCTTCAGCAGCGCGGCCTCGTAGTCGCGCGACTCCGCGCCGCGCGGCCAGCCCATCTTGTCGTCGAGGTTCGGCGAGGTGATCGAGGTCGACGTCCACTCGACGAATCCCGATCCGTCGGGCGTGGTGATGTGCTCCGCCGAGAAATGCACGTCGCCGCTGAGCACGATGGTGCGCTCCGCGGCGTGAACGGCCTGCAGCAGTTCGGCCTTCTCGTGCGCGAAGACGCCCCAGAGGTCGTGGAAGGTCTCGACGGCATCCGCGTCGGTGAGCTTCAGTTTGCGCAGCGCGAACAAAGCGTCCGGGTCGGAGGCGGCATCCTCGACACTGGCCAGCATCGACGGCATCGCCAGAAAGGTCCAGCCGGGGGTCGGGGTCGCGAGCGCCGACATCACCCAGTCGCGCTGCTCGGTGCCCAGTTCGGTCTTGTCCGACCCGTCGGCGGCGGCCGGGTCGCTGCGCGCCAGTCGGGTCTCGCAGAGCAGGATGCGGCCGGCATCCCCCAGCGAGATCTCCTGCCAGACGTGGCCCTGCTCGCCGAGGCCTGCCGCGAGCGGATGCCGCATGGTCGGCATCCAGTCCTGCCAGGCATCCATGGCCGCCTTCTTGCGGTCGCTCCAGCTGCCGTCGCGCGCGGGATCGTGCTCGTCGGCTCCGCCCTCCCACGCGTTGTCCGAGAGCTCGTGGTCGTCGACGGTGGCGATCATCGCGTGCCGCGCGTGCAGCAGCAGCAGGTCCCGATCGCCGCGGTATTCGCGGTAGCGGGTGTCGTAATCGGCTGCGGTGACGCAGGTGCCGAGCGGATCCATCGGCCGCCCGATGTTGGCGCCCGGAGTCTGCTTGCCGACTGGCACCTCGGCCGCCTCGTAGATGTAGTCGCCCAGGTGCAGCACGAAGTCGATGTCGTCCATCTCGGCCAGTGCGCGGTAGGCGTTGAAGAACCCCGAGTTGAACTTGGCGCAGCACACCACCGCGAAGCGCGCGGGGCGGTCGGTCGGCAACGGTCGGAACAGCCCCTCGGGGGATGCCTCCCCCGCCGTCGCGAAACCGTAACGGTACTGCGGCGCTGCCCCGATGCCGCTGACCAGCACGTGCACGCTGCCGGTCGTCGGATCGGCGACGGCCGTGCCGCTGAGACGCGCTCCGGCGCTCTTCGCAGCTTCGGCTACCGGTTCGCACCACCAGTCGACGGGCGCGCCCGGACTCGTCACCTTCGTCCAGATCACGACCGAGCTCGGCGTCAGGTCACCGCTGGCCACCCCGTACGGGAAGCCAGCGGTGACCAGGGGGGCGTTCTGTGTCGACATGCGGCACAGTCTGTCCGGATCGAAGCGCCGGGGCTAGAGGACCCCGACTATTCGACCCGGGGGTCGTTGGTGTTGATTGCGATCTGGCTGGTCATCAGGTCTTCGGGCAACTCGAGCGGACGGCGACCGTAGTATCCCTTGCCCTTGCGCCAGAAGACGATGATCGGGAAGACCCCGATGACCAGGGCTCCGAGACCGATCGCGATCACGATCGGGGTGGAGGCGGGGATCGCCGCGATGAAGATCCACACCATGAAGATCGCCCCGAGACCGGGCCACAAGGCGATGAAGATGAAGTTCTTCACCGATTTGAACACGATGCGGCGGTACGCCACCACGACCGCGATCGCGGCCAGGGCGTAGTAGAACGCGATCTGCAGGCCGATCGACGAGACCGCGTCCGACAGGATCTGCCCGATGCTGCCGAGGAAGTTCGACCCGACGAACAGGATCAGCGAGACGCAGGTCACGACGATCGTCGCGAACGCGGGGGTGCGCCAGCGCTTGTTAGCCCGGCCGAAGGCCAGCGGGATGGTGTGGTCGCGCCCCATGGCGAACAGCGTGCGGGTGACCTGGATCAGCGTGGTCTCCAGCGTGGCGATCGTCGAGAGAGCGACCGCGATGATCAGGATCTTGCCTCCGATGCCCGGCCAGATCTCGTTACCGAGGATGCTCAGCAGGTTGCCGTTGCTGTTGGCGATCGTCTTGGCCGGGAGGATCACCTCGACCGCGATGGTGAAGACCTCGAAGAGCAGGAACACGATGATGACGCCGATGATCCCGCCGCGGCCCGCCGCCTTGCGACCGTTCTTGGTCTCTTCGTTGAGGTTCGACGAGACATCCCAGCCCCAGTAGTAGAAGGCCGCGATCAACGCGGCGGCGACGAAGCCGCCGATGCCGTTGAAGTGGCTGAAGCCGAGCCAGCTCCAGTCGAACGAGGGGCCCTGGTGGTGCCCGGTGGCCGCGTGCACGATGGCCAGGATCGCGAACAGGACAAGGATGGCCACCTCGACGGTCGACATGATCCACTGGGCACGGGCGGTCACGCGCACGCCGACCAGCACCGCCGCCGCCATGATGAGGAACCAGACGGCGCCGACCACCGTGACGAGCAGGGTGTTGCCGGCGGCCTTCTCGTCGAACAGCCCGACGGTCGCGGCGCCCGCGGGAAGCGCGCCGGCGACCATGAAGATCGTGGCCGAGACGACGAGAGCCCACCCGGCGAAGAAGCCGAGGATCGGGTGCAGCGCGCGGCCGACCCACGAGTACGCGGCGCCCGCGTTCACGTCGGCGCGGCCGAGATACGAGAACGCCCACGCGATGCCGAGCATCGGGATGCCGCACCAGAGCAGGGCGGCCGGCCCCGCGATCCCGGCGGCGGCGATGAGCACCGCCGTGGTCGCCGCGATCGAGTATGCCGGGGCGCTGCCGGCGACGGCCATCACGATCGAGCCGGCCGCCGTGATCCCGTCGGCTCGGAGTTCGTGGTGCTCTTCGCGAGCCGGGGCGACTTTGGTCATAGCGGGATCTCCTGACGCTCGATTCGGGTAGCGCGAACGTAGCAGTCGGCGGGGCGGTGGAACAAGAGTTTTGCAACGGAATCAGCAGCCGATTTGTGCGGAATGCCGCGAAATCGGCGCGAAACGATGAGTTCTCAACGAAATACCGCGTCACGCGACCGGGCCGCGGCCGTTCTGGATATTGCACTTGACGCAGAGATGCGTTCGTGTAATATTGCAACGCCTGCAAAATCACACTCCACGAAGGATTTCTGTGTCCACCACCACTGCGCCGGTCTCGGCGCCCGCGAGCGAGAGCCCGCAAGCCTCCAAGCCGATCATGACCCACCGGCAGATCCTGCTGGTCATCTACGGCCTGATGGCCGGCATGTTCCTGTCGTCGCTCGACCAGACCGTCGTCGGCACGGCGATCCGCACCATCGGCGATGACCTGCACGGGCTCGACCAGCAGGCCTGGGTGACCACGGCCTACCTGATCGTTTCGACCATCTCGGTGCCGATCTACGGCAAGCTCTCCGACATCTTCGGCCGCCGTCCGCTCTTCATCTTCGGCATCGTCGTGTTCCTCGCGGGATCCCTGCTTGCGACGTTCTCGACCTCGATGTTCATGCTGGCCGGGTTCCGCGCCGTTCAGGGCCTCGGCGCCGGCGCGCTGATGTCGATCCCGCTGGCGATCATGGCCGACATCCTGGCGCCGCGCGAACGCGCCAAGTACCAGGGCTACTTCTTCGCCGTGTTCGGCATCTCGTCGGTCATCGGACCGCTGATCGGCGGCCTGTTCGCCGGCGCGCCCGAGATCCTGTTCATCTCCGGATGGCGCTGGGTCTTCCTGATCAACGTGCCGATCGGCATCGGCGCTCTGATCATGGTCATCTCCTTCCTGCACCTGCCGAAGTTCCACCGCACCGTCAAGCAGCGCATCGACTGGTGGGGGGCGACCTCCGTGATCGTCGCGCTCGTCCCGCTGCTCCTGATCGCTGAGCAGGGCCGCACCTGGGGCTGGGCATCGCCCGCCGCCTTCGCGTGCTACATCATCGGCGCCGTCGGACTGGTGGCCTTCATCCTGATCGAGCGCGCCATGGGGACGGATGCGATCATCCCGCTCCGCCTCTTCCGCTCGCGCGTCTTCTCGATGTCGACCGTGCTCGGTGTGCTCGTCGGATTCGGCATGTTCGGCGCGATGCTGACCCTGCCGCTCTACCTGCAGATCGTCACCGGCCTGAACCCGACCGAGTCGGGCTTCGCGCTCATCCCCATGATCGTGGGCCTGATGCTCTCGTCGATCGGCTCCGGTCAGATCCTGTCGAAGACCGGCCACTACCGGATCTTCCCCGTCACCGGCACGCTCACCATGGCGATCGGCTACCTGGTCCTGACGTTCCTCACGGTCGACAAGCCGCTGTGGTTCCTGATGATCGCGATGTTCCTCATCGGCCTCGGCCTGGGGCAGCTCATGCAGACGCTGACCATCGCCAGCCAGAACTCGGTCGAGGCGCACCAGATGGGCGTCGCCACCAGCGCATCGACCTTCTTCCGTCAGATCGGTGGAACGCTGGGCGTCGCGGTGCTGCTCTCGGTGCTGTTCTCGGCCCTGCCGGGCAACATCACCGGAACTCTCCAGAACGACAAGGGCACGCTCACCTCTGCGCTCTCGGCAGCCCTCGACCCGAAGGTCGCGGGAGCCGCCGAGAACAAGGCGATCATGAAGCAGCTGTGGACGCCGATCGTGACTCCGCTCGAGTCGGGGATCCAGAAGAAGCTCGACGGCGGAGTCGCCCAGGCCCTGGCCGGCGTGGACAAGGCGGTCACCGACAAGGTGACGGCGGCCGTCAACGCCCAGGTCGCATCCGGCGCCATCCCCGCCGCGGCCGCGCCCGGGATCATCGCGGCTCAGGTCGCTGCGGCCAAGCCGGGAGCCGAACAGGCCGCCCTGGCCGCTGTCGCCGACAAGACCCACACGACGGTGACCGGATCGACCGTGTCGGTCGACTGGAGCAACGCCGAACAGCGCAGCTACTGGGTCGGTCAGCTGGTTCCGTCCATCCAGAAGACGCTGGCGGACGCCAAGGGATCCGCGTCGAAGGCCTCCAACGGCACGACGAGCGACACCTCGTTCCTCAATGGGGCCGACAAGCGCCTGGCCAAGCCGTTCCTGGTGGGGTTCAACACCTCGGTGGTCCTGGTCTACTGGATCGGCCTCGGCGTGATCCTGTTGGCCTTCATCGTCAGCCTGTTCTTCAAGGTGCCGCCGCTGCGCAAGACGTCGGCCCTCCAGGAGCAGGCCGACAAGGCGGGGCTCACCGAGACCGGCAGCATCCGGACCGCCTTCCAAGAAGCCGAAGTCGCGCTCTCGGAAGCAGAATGACCACCCTTTCCGACGACCGCCACGCGGAGTCCGGGCTCGAGCCCGGGCTCCGCGAGCGGAAGAAGCTGCAGACCCGGCACGCCATCCATCAGGCCGCGCTGGACCTGATCGATGAGCAGGGGCTCGAAGCCACCACCATCGACCAGATCTGCGGCGCGGCCGACGTGTCGAGCCGCACCTTCTTCAACTACTTCCCGTCGAAGGCGGCCGCACTTCTGCAGCTTCCGGATGCGACCATCAGCCCCGAGGCGCGCGAGCGGTTCCTCGCCGCTCGGGGCGGCCTGGTTCTCGCGCTGTGCGACGTCGTGGCCGGCAACTCGGAGGCCGGTCCCGACCGGGCACGCTTGAAGACGCTGGTGGCACGGCACCCCGAGTTGCTCAGCATCGTCATGTCGATGATGACCGAGACGCGGAGCCAGTACGTGGCGCTCGCCTCCGAGCGGGCCAGCAGCCCCGAGCAGGCGGATCTCGCCGTCACGCTCGTCATGGCCGCCTTCGGCCGTCTGATGCACGAGCCGACGGACTCGGACGTGCCGCTCGTGACCCGCCTTCGCGCCCTCGTGGAGCGCATGAGTTCCACGCTCGACGAGCAGCTGGGCTAGGCCCTCGGCTGGTCTGGCCCCTCGGCTGGTCTGGGCCCCTCAGCTGGTCTGGGCCCCTCAGCTGGTCTAGCGGCGCTTCTCCTGCGCGCGGCGCTCCGCGCGGTTCGTCGGCGCCGGCTGACCGTCGGTGCGCTGACCGAAGGCGCCGCGGGGTCCGCCCTGTGCAGGCGGGGTTCCCGCCGGCCTGCCGCCCTGCTGGCCGCCGCCCTGCTGGCCGCCGCCCTGGCCGAATGCGGGATTGAGGGTGGCATCCGCCTGGCGCTGCTGCGCCTGCTGGGCCAACGCGGTCGCCGCGCGCTCGAGCTGGCCGCGCTGGTTGCGCACCTCGACCTCGCCCTGCGCGTCGGCACTCGGTGCCGAGTAGCTGAACCCCGACTCGGGGTTGCCCGATTCGCCGAGGCCGCGCGCCGCGACCCGTGCCTCACCGTCGCTGCCGGTCACCTCGACCTCGAGGTTGTAGAGGAAGCCGACCGACTCTTCGCGGATCGCGCCCATCATGTTCTGGTACAGCGAGAAACCCTCGCGCTGGTACTCGACCAGCGGGTCGCGCTGCGCCATCGCTCGCAGGCCGATTCCGTCTTTCAAGTAGTCCATCTCATAGAGGTGGTCGCGCCAGCGACGGTCGATCACCGAGAGCACGACACGACGCTCGAGCTCGCGCATGGCCTCCTCGCCGAGCTGCTCCTCGCGCCGCTGGTAGGCGATGCGGGCATCCGAGAGGATCTCGTCGGTGAGCACCTTCGACGTCAGCCGGCCCTTGCCCACCTCGTTGAGCACCTCGTCGACCGTGATGGAGATCGGGTACAGAGTCTTCAGCTCCGTCCACAGGGCCTCGAGGTCCCAGTCGTCGCTCGAGCCCTCGCTGGTGTGCTGGTCGACGACCTCGGCGACGACGTCGGCCAGGAACTTCTGCACGCGGTCCTGCAGGTCGTCGCCTTCGAGGATGTGCCGGCGGTCGCTGTAGATGGCCTCGCGCTGACGGTTGAGCACATCGTCGTACTTGAGCACGTTCTTGCGGATCTCGGCGTTGCGCGCCTCGACCTGCGCTTGAGCGGAGCGGATGGCGCGGCTCACGACCTTCGACTCGATCGCCATGTCATCCGGCATCGACGAACGACCCATGAGAGCCTCGGCCGCGCCGGAGTTGAACAGGCGCATGAGGTCGTCCTGAAGCGACAGGTAGAAGCGGCTCTCGCCCGGGTCGCCCTGGCGGCCGGAACGACCGCGCAGCTGGTTGTCGATGCGGCGCGACTCGTGCCGCTCCGTGCCGAGCACGTAGAGCCCGCCCGCCTCGACGACCTTCGCCGCCTCGGTTTCGACGGCGCGCTTGGTCGCCTCGTACACGGCATCCCATGCGGCCTCGTACTCGTCGGGCGTGTCGACAGGGCTCAGGCCCTTGTCGTGCATCTGGGCGACCGCGAGGAACTCGGCGTTGCCGCCGAGCATGATGTCGGTGCCTCGCCCTGCCATGTTCGTGGCGACCGTGACGGCGCCGATGCGGCCCGCCTGCGCGATGATCGCGGCCTCGCGCGCGTGGTTCTTCGCGTTGAGCACCTCGTGCTTCACCCCGCGCTTGGCGAGCAGCCGCGACAGGTACTCGCTCTTCTCGACGCTCGTGGTGCCGACCAGCACCGGCTGGCCCGCCCGGTGGCGCTCGACGATGTCCTCGACGACCTGGTCGAACTTGCCGGTCTCGTTCTTGTAGACCAGATCGGACTGGTCTTTGCGGATCATCGGCTTGTTGGTCGGGATGACGATCACGCCGAGCTTGTAGGTGCTCATGAACTCGGAGGCCTCGGTCTCGGCCGTTCCGGTCATACCCGAGAGCTTGGAGTAGAGGCGGAAGTAGTTCTGCAGAGTCACCGTGGCGAGCGTCTGGTTCTCGGCCTTGACCTGCACCCCCTCTTTGGCCTCTATTGCCTGGTGGATGCCCTCGTTGTAACGACGGCCCACCAGGATGCGCCCGGTGTGCTCGTCGACGATCAGCACCTCGCCGTTCATCACGACGTAGTCCTTGTCGCGCTTGAACAGGGCGACCGCCTTGATCGAGTTGTTGAGGAACGAGATCAGCGGGGTGTTGGCCGATTCGTACAGGTTGTCGATGCCGAGATAGTCCTCGACCTTCTCGATGCCCGGTTCGAGCACGCCCACGGTGCGCTTCTTCTCGTCGACCTCGTAGTCCTCGCCTTCGACGAGACGATTGGCGATGCCCGCGAACTCGGCGAACCAGCGGTTGGCCTCGCCCGACGCCGGGCCCGAGATGATCAGCGGGGTTCGCGCCTCGTCGATGAGGATGGAGTCCACCTCGTCGACGATCGCGAAGTGGTGACCGCGCTGAACCATGTCGCTCGCGGTCCACGCCATGTTGTCGCGCAGGTAGTCGAAGCCGAACTCGTTGTTCGTGCCGTAGGTGATGTCGGCCGCGTACTGCTCGCGGCGCTGCTCGGGCGTCTGGCCGTTCAGGATGACGCCGGTGGTCATCCCGAGGGCGCGGAACACGCGACCCATCAGCTCCGACTGGTAGCTCGCGAGGTAGTCGTTGACCGTCACCACGTGGACACCGCGCGAGGTCAGTGCGTTGAGGTAGGCGGCCGAGGTGGCCGTCAGGGTCTTGCCCTCACCGGTCTTCATCTCGGCGATGTTGCCCAGGTGCAGCGCCGCGCCGCCCATCAGCTGGACGTCGAAGGGGCGCATGCCGAGCGTGCGCTTCGCCGCCTCGCGCACGGCGGCGAAGGCCTCCGGCAGCAGGTCGTCGAGCGACTCGCCCGCCGCGTAGCGCTCGCGCAGCTCGACGGTCTCGTTGCGCAACTCGTCATCCGTCAGTTCGGAGAACGCGTCTTCGAGGTGGTTGACCGCCTCTGCGTAGTTCTTGAGCCGGCGCAGGGTGCGACCCTCGCCGACACGCAGCACTCTCTCGAGGACATTCGCCACGGGTTGACTCCACTCGCTTCGGGCCTGCTGGTGCGGGCACAGTCTCACGCCCACCGTTACCGGCGCGTAATGCTAGCAAGCCTACCGAGTGGGGTCCTGACAGTGCCGAACCCGAGCGCGCGGAGTCAGCGGCGCGCGCCCACCAGTTCGTCAGCGGGTTCTTCGAGGCCGATGACGCCGTAGTCCCACCCGGTGCGGCGGTAGACCACGCTCGGGCGATCGCTGACCGAGTCGATGAAGAGGAAGAAGTCGTGGCCGACCAACTCCATGCGGTCGACCGCCTCTTCTTTGGTCATGCGCTCGGCCGGGAACACCTTGTCGCGGATGACGACCGGGCTCCAGTCCTTCTCGGCCTCTTCTGCGGTGACCACCGGAATGGACCCGGTCGTCACCGCGTCGATCACCTCCGGGCTGGCCGGGGTGAGGTCGGTGCCCGCGAAGCCACCGGCGGATGCCTCGCGCAGCGAGGTCGGACGGTGCTGCCCGCGATGGACCTTCTTGCGGTCCTTGGCCTGGCGGATCCGCTCGACGAGCTTGTCGAGGGCCATGTCGAAGGCCGCGTACTTGTCGGCACCGCCGGATTCGGCTCGCACGATCGGGCCGGGGCCGATCAGGGTGAGTTCGACGCGGTCGTCACCGCTGGAGCCGCGGGTCTCGTGATGGCGGAGCACCTTGATCTCGAGGGCGAGAGACTTGTCGGCGAGGTGCTCGACGCGCTCGGACTTCTCGATCGCATAGCTCTCGAACCGATCAGGGATCCCCACTCCGCGACCGGTGACCGTGATGTCCATGGCAGCCTCCTCCTGCTCCTTGCGGGCGGAAACCGACGGGTTCAGGCGGTTTTCTCTTCCGCACTTTTGCCCACCGTAGCGCCGCGCCCCCGGGATGTCACGGAAAGCCCGCTGGGCGTTCGCGCCGAACTGCCGCAGAAGGTCCGAAGAGCTTCGGCGTCGAGGCGGCAACGGCGGCTGCGACGACCTCGGCGCCCGCGGAACGGAGGGCCCCCGCCGCGGCCGAGAGGGTCGCACCCGTGGTGACGACGTCGTCGACGAGGAGGAAGCGGCGGCCGGCCACCAACGCGCTGACCTCGAACACCCCCTCGAGGTTGCGCGCCCGCTCCTCGAGCGAGAGCGTCTTCTGCGCGGGGTGCGGTCGGGCGGGCGTGAACACCCGGGCACGGTCGAGCCCCGCGCGCGCGAGCAGCGCCGGCACGGGATCGAAGCCGCGCCGACGGCGGGCGCGCCGCGATCCGGGAACGGCCACCACCTCCGCCCCCACGAGGTCGAGGGCGGCGCCCGCCTCGGTGACCGCGGCAGCCAGGGCCGGAGCAAGCACGCGCGCCAGGTCGGCGCGCCCCTGCTCTTTGAACGCCAGGATGACGGCCCGCACCACCCCGTCGTACTCGAGCCCCGAGAACACCGGTGTGCCGTCGGGCAGCCGCCTGCCGCTCGGCTCGGGTCGGAGCGCGGTGCGGCACGCCGCGCATACCGCCCGGTCGGGCAGCCCGCAGCCCGCGCACTCCACGGGGAGCAGCAGGGCGAGCGCGTCGAGCGCGGCGTCGCAGAGGAGGTCGAGTCGCACGAACATGTCTCGACGGTGCTTGTCTCGACGGTGCATGTCCCGACGGTGCATCACGCCCCGCTGCCGCGGGGCGCGCCCACGGCATCCGGGGAGAACTCCTACTGCTGCGAGGCGAGGAAGGAGGCGTTCAGGCCGGTGTCCTGCCAGCCGAAGCTGCCGCTCGGCTCGAACACCGATCCGGAGGAATCGAGCACGCGGATGCCTTCGCTGCTGTTGCCCCCGACCACCGCGACACCGCCCTGGATCGACCCGAGCGATGTGCGCAGTCCACCCAGGTCGTAGGTCGTGACGACCGCGGCGGCGGTGTCCTGGCTCAGGGCGACCACCGTCGAGCTGCTCACCCACGAGGCACCGAGAAGGGGCGAACCGCCGATGGGAAGGAAGATCGGAGGCCCGAGGGAGGTGGGCACCAGGTCGCGGTTGCGGATGACTCCGGCGAGCAGCAACTTCGGCCCCGATGAGGTCTCCACGGCCATGAGCATCCGGGTGCCGTCACGCGACAGGCTCATCGAGTTCACCTGACCGTCAAGACTGAACGCGACGCTGTGCGGCTTGTTCTGGCCGTCGTAGGCGATGATCGCGCCCGGTTTTTCGTTCGGAACGCTCCAGACGAAGCCCTCGGGATCGATGGTGGGTACCGCGAGGCCCGCTCGGCGGTCGAGCAGCACGGCCGGGCTGCTCCCGCGCACGATCGAGACGCCTTCGCCGCTCAGAACGGCCGCCTGGTCGCCGTTGCGCCCGAGGGCCGCCCCGATCGGCGCGAGCTTGTCGATCGCCGTCCCGAGGCCGGGAAGCGGTCGCACCGTCCCATTCACCAGGGTGCCGAACACGCCGCGCTCGAAGCCGACCGGGTCGCTCAGCACCGTCTCGAGGTGATCCGGGTCCGGCCCGTCGGCGACCGTCACGGGGAAGCCGCCGACGGTGATCGTGACGGTCGGCGACCCGAGGCTGCTGAGGCTCTGAGTCAGTTGCTGCGTCATACGGCGCTTGCTGGCCGCAGATTCGGATGACACCTGCGACGTCAGGTCCACGGTCGCCCGTCCGGGATCGATCTGAGGGGCTCCGGTGAGCTCCGTTCCGGTGGGGAAGGCCGTCACGACCGCACCCTGGAGCCAGTCGGGAGGCCCGCCGAGCAGAGCCCTGACGATGCGCGTGGCGACCTGCGTCTTGTCGGCGAACCAGCGGCGGTCCGGCACCAGGTATTCGAAACTCGGGTCGAAGAAGTAGAGGTCGTAGGAGCGGAAGACGGTGGCGAAGCGGTTCGGCGTGAGGATGGTCCCGTCGGGCGCCGACGAGATGCGCCACTGACCGTTCGAGTCCTTGGCGAAGTGGAATTGAAGAGGCTGAGTATGCGAGTCGTCGGCGACCGAGTACCGCGCGTCGGCGTCGATCGTCGCCGACACCGTGATCGCGATCTGGAGCACGTTCGGTGCCACGACGGCGGGGTCGATCGGGCTCGAACTGATCAAGGCGCCCGCGTTCGGATTCCATTTGGCTCGGAAGTCGTCGGTCAAGAAGTCGCGCGCCACCTGGTAGTTCGCCAGCGAACTGCGACCGGCCCGGATGAAGCCGGCCAGGATCTCCTCCTGGTTCGCCCCCTTGACTGGCTCGTCGGGCAGGGTCGCCAGTGCACTGTCGCCGGCGTTGCTGTCGATCGTGACCTTGGAGACGTCGCCGCTGGTCGGGATGTTCGCGCAGCCGACGAGCGCGAGCAGGGCGCCGAGCACGGCGACAGGGGCGAGCAGTCGTGGGCGGATCATGCCTGCTCCTCCTTCAGCTGTTCCTCGCTCCATTCGTCGTCGCCCAGGGGCTCGTCCGGCGGCATGGGCAGCGGCGATCCCATCACCCGATCACCGGAACGACGAGGAAGGGTCAGCCGGAAGCAGCTGCCCTGCCCGGGCTCCGACCAGACGTCGAGCAGGCCGCCGTGGACGGCGGCGTCCTCCTGCGCGATCGCGAGACCGAGCCCCGTGCCTCCCGTGGTCCGGCGGCGCGAGGGATCGGCGCGCCAGAAGCGGTCGAACACCCGTGCCATGTCGGCCGAGCTCATCCCGATGCCGTGGTCGCGCACCGCGATCGCCACGGCTTCGGCATCGCTGTCGACGTAGACGTCGATGGGCAGGCCCTCCCCGTGGTCGATCGCGTTGCCGAGGAGGTTCTGCAGGATGCGGCGGACCCGCCGCGCGTCCACATCGGCCTCGAAGTAGCCGCCGGGCGCCATCAGGCGGATCTCGCTGAGCTTCTCCTCGGCGAGCGGCGCGACCGCCGCGATGGCATCCTCGACCAGTCGGACCAGGTTGGTCGGATCCCGCTCCAACTGCACCGCGCCGGCGTCGTACCGGCTCATCTCCAGCAGGTCCGCCAGCAGCAGTTCGAAGCGCTCGGTCTGAGCGTGCAGCAGCTCGGCCGTGCGAGCCGTCGCCGCGGGAAAGGTGTCGCGCTGGTCGTAGAGCACATCGCCTGCCAGCCGGATGGTCGTCAGTGGGGTGCGCAGCTCGTGCGACACATCCGAGACGAATCGCTGCTGCAACCGCGAGAGATCGGCGAGCTGCCGGATCTGCCGCTGCATGCTGTCGGCCATCCGGTTGAACGACCTCGCGAGCACGGCGAGCTCGTCGTCACCCCGCTCGCGCAGCCGCTCCTCGAGGTGACCGGCCGCGAGCTTCTCGCTGGTCTCGGCGGCGAGTCGCACGGGTCCGACGATCAACCGCACGATCAGATACGCGACCGCGCCGATCAGGAGGATCAGGGCGAGGCCGCCGAGCACGAGCGTGCGCTGCACGAGGTCGAGGGTCTGCTGCACGTCGCTGAGGTCGTAGACCAGGTAGAGCTGGTACTCGCCCGCCGTCGGGACCTCGAGCAACGATCCGATGACCACCCCCGGCGACGACTGGCCGGTGGCCTTGTGCGGGATCGAGACCGACTGCCAGGACAGCTGGCTCACCCCACCCGTCCTCACCGACTTCTCGATCGTGGGGCTGAGCGGAACGTCCTCGAATCCGGCGCTCGCGCGATTCTCCATGAGCGATGGGCCGTCTTGGCCCGGCGCACGCAGGATGGCGATCAGCGGCAGCGACGAGACGGTCCCCTTGATGGCACTGGTCGCGTTGTCCTCCACCGACTCCAGGTCGCTGGTCTCGCTGAGCGTCGCGGCCTGCGTGAAGACCTGCTGAGCGCCGATCGTGGCCTTGCTCGCCTCGGTGGTGATCAGGGTCAGCCGCTGGCTGAACAGGTTGGAGCTGATGCTGGTCGAGATGTAGGCACCGATCGCGGTGATCGCGATCGCCGAGAGGAGCACCGTGATCGCGACGGTCCGGATGCGGAGCGAGCCACCCCACAGCCGCGCAAGGCGGCGTGGCGCATCGCGCCAGTTCCGCCAGTCAACGCGCATGTCAGGAACCTACGTCACGGCCCCTGCGCGATAGCCGACACCGCGCACCGTGGTGACGATCCGCGGGTTGTCGGGATCGTGCTCCACCTTGGCCCGCAGGCGCTGCACGTGCACGTTGACCAGGCGCGTGTCGGCCTTGTAGTGGTAGCCCCAGACCTGCTCGAGCAGCATCTCGCGGGTGAACACCTGCTGCGGCTTCGCGGCGAGCGCCAGCAGCAGCTCGAACTCGAGCGGCGTGAGGTTGATGCGGCCATCTCCCCGGCGCACCTCGTGCCCGGCCACATCGATGACCAGATCGCCGATCCCGATCGCGTCGCTGGTGGTGGGCAGCGTCGGACGCAGGCGGGCCCGGATGCGCGCGACCAGCTCCTTGGGGTTGAAGGGCTTGACCACGTAGTCGTCTGCACCGCTCTCGAGGCCGCGCACGACATCCGCGGCATCGCCCTTCGCCGTGAGCATGATGATCGGCACGCCGCTCTCGGCCCGGATGTGTGCGCAGACCTCGATGCCGTCCATGCCGGGCAGCATGAGGTCGAGCAGCACCAGGTCGGCCTTGCCAGAGCGGAACAGGTCGAGGGCGGCCTGGCCCTCCCCCGCGAACTGCGGCTCGAAGCCCTCGGCACGCAGAACGATGCCGATCATCTCGGCGATGGCGGGGTCATCATCGACCACCAGGATGCGCGCGTTCATCGTCCTCGTCAGTCGTAGGCGCCCTCGAGGGGGCGGGGATGTTCTCGCCCCACAGTAGTCGCGACACCTGCTCTGTTGTGGTGCGCGCGGCGGGGCTGCCATCGGCAGGGGTGCCCGGGGGTACCGTGGTGGCGTTCCCAGTAACTCCTCAGATTGGACGAAAATGGCCGACGCGCCGTCCCCCCACTCGTTGCTCTCCCGTCTCATCGCCGAGACGTTCGGCACCTTCATGCTGGTGTTCGGCGTGATCGGCGCCGCGCTGTTCATCTCCGGCGCCACCGGCCCGCTCGGCGTCGCTCTCGCCGTCGGCCTCGCCGTGCTCACCGCCGCCTACGCGGTCGGCCACATCTCGGGCGGCCACTTCAACCCGGCGGTCTCGATCGGCGCCGCAGCGGCCGGTCGGATGCCGTGGAAGGATGTGCTGCCCTACATCGGCGCCCAGCTGGTGGGCGGCATCCTCGCCACTTTGACGCTCTGGGCCATCGCGGCGACCAGCGGAGGCAAGTTCACGGCCAACTTCGCGGGGGTCTCGAACGGCTACGGTGACCACTCGCCGAACGGATTCGGCATCGGCGCGGTCATCATCACCGAGATCGTGATCACCTGCCTGTTCGTCTGGATCATCCTCGGCGTCACGGCTCCGAACGCCCACGTCACGGCCGGGTTCGCGCCGTTGGCGATCGGCTTGGCGCTGACGCTGTTCCACCTGGTCGCCATCCCGATCGACAACGCCTCGCTGAACCCGGCGCGCTCGATCGCCACCGCGATCCTCGGCGGCGGCGCCCCCCTCGGCCAGGTCTGGGTGTTCGTCGTGGCCCCGATCGTCGGCGCGCTGATCGCTGGGTTCACCTGGAAAGAACTGTTCGATCGCGCCAAGTAAACGCCCGACACGAACGAGGGCCCTGGGTTCGCGCCCGGGGCCCTCGTTCGTATGCGGCGGTCAGTAGCGGTAGTGATCCGGCTTGTACGGCCCATCCACCGGCACGCCGATGTAGGCGGCCTGCTCGGGCGTGAGCTCGGTCAGCTCGACACCCAGGGCGTCGAGGTGCAGGCGCGCGACCTTCTCGTCGAGCTTCTTCGGCAGCACATAGACGCCGATCGGGTAGTCGTCGAGGTGGGTGAACAGCTCGAGCTGCGCGAGCACCTGGTTGGTGAACGAGTTGCTCATCACGAACGAGGGATGCCCGGTCGCGTTGCCCAGGTTCATCAGGCGCCCCTCACTGAGCACCAGGATGCTGCGGCCGTTCGGCAGGCGCCACTCGTGCACCTGCGGTTTGATCTCGACCTTCTGCGCCCCCGGGAGGGCCTCGAGCTTCGCCATCTCGATCTCGTTGTCGAAGTGGCCGACGTTGGCGACGATCGCCAGGTGCTTCAGACCGGTGAGATGGTCGACGGTCACGACGTCCTTGTTGCCGGTCGTGGTGATGAGGATGTCGACCTCACCGAGCACGCTCTCGAGGCGGGCGACCTGGAACCCGTCCATCGCGGCCTGGAGGGCGTTGATCGGGTCGATCTCGCTCACGATGACGCGAGCGCCCTGGCCCTTGAGCGCCTCGGCCGCGCCCTTGCCGACATCGCCGTAGCCGGCCACGAACGCCACCTTGCCGCCGATCAGCACATCCGTCGCGCGGTTCAGGCCGTCGGGCAACGAATGGCGGATGCCGTACTTGTTGTCGAACTTCGACTTCGTGACCGAGTCGTTGACGTTGATCGCCGGGAACAGCAGCTCACCGCGCTGGGCGAGCTCGTAGAGCCGGTGCACGCCCGTCGTGGTCTCTTCGGTGACGCCCATGATGCCGGCGGCCACCCTGGTCCAGCGGTCGGGGCTGCTCGCCAGCGAGCGGCGGAGCGCATCGAGGATGACGCTCCACTCGTGGCTGGCGCCCGGCTCCGTCGCGGGAACCGAGCCGGCGAGCTCGTATTCGCGTCCGGTGTGGACGAGAAGGGTCGCATCCCCGCCGTCGTCGAGGATCAGGTTCGGGCCGTCCCAGTCCTGCTCGTACCCGGCCGCTGCGCTCCAGTCGAAGATCTGCTCGGTGCACCACCAGTACTCCTCGAGAGTCTCGCCCTTCCAGGCGAAGACCGGCACCCCAGCGGGTGCGTCGACCGTGCCGGTGGGGCCGACCGCGACGGCCGCTGCCGCCTCATCCTGGGTGGAGAAGATGTTGCAGCTCGCCCAGCGCACCTCGGCGCCGAGAGCCACCAGGGTCTCGATCAGCACCGCCGTCTGCACCGTCATGTGCAGCGAGCCGGCGATGCGCGCGCCCTTGAGGGGCTGCGAAGGTCCGAACTCCTCGCGCAGGGCCATCAGCCCGGGCATCTCGTGCTCGGCCAGGCGGAGCTGATGCCGGCCCGCCTCGGCGAGCGAGAGGTCGGCGACTTTGAAGGGGAGGGTGGTCTGCGCGGTGTCAGGCATGCAGCCATTGTGACAGCCCCCGCTGAGGATCGGGCTAGGAGCCCCGAAAAACGGTTAGGCGCCGAGCTGGTCCATCACCACATGCCGAACGACCTGCCAGCCCTGGGGCGCCGAGAGCTTCTCGGCGTGCCGCTCGCAGAGGTCGTAGCTGTGCGGCTCGTGCCGCATGCTGAGCGGTCCCAGCACCGCCATCGCGTCGGCGTAGTCGTACGTCAGCGTGGCGACGGCCTCGTTCCCGCAGGCGACTTTGCTGCACAGGCGGGGCATGCCGCCACGATAAACCCGGGGGCCGACGCCTCCGCGCAGCCACGCTTAGACTTGCCGCATGGTCCGCTCGACCCAACGCGTGTCCGCCCGCTCCGGGCGCCGCGATCGGCACGGGCGCGGCATCCGCTCGGCGGTCACCGGGCCGGTTCTCGAGCCCATCCGCACCCGCGCCGACTTCTTCGACGCGTGCGTGGCGTCGGCCGTCGAGTACGTCCAGGACGAGTGGCCGGACGAGCTGAGGGGCGTGAGCTTCGAGGTGGCCGGCGTGCCGCGGGGGGAACCCGGGCCTGCCGGCGTCGACCGCTGGCGGGTCAGCCCACGTGAGCGCCGCATCGTGCTGTACCGCCTCCCCATCGAACGACTCGCGCACCTGCACAAGGACGACGAGTGGCACCGCCGGTCGTTCATCGAGAGCTGCGTCTTCCGTGCCGTGGCCGAACTGCTCGGCAAGGACCCGTGGGACATCGCGCCGGAGCGCTACCGCCATTTTTAGGGGCGGATGACGATCGGGCCCGACACCGGGCCGGCCGACGAGACTCCGTAATGAGCCAGCTGCGCGTCGCCGGCGTACGAGACCGCGGCCACCAGGGCCTTGGCGTTCTTGAGGAGATAGACGGTGTCCGGTTTGACCGCGATCGATGCGGCGCCGCCCGCTGCGATGGTCAGCGAGAGGGACGGGCCGCCGGACTGCGCGTCCAGGGTCACCGTGACGCTCGCCGTGGTCGGATTCACGACCGACAGCATCGGCGCGGGACCGTCTGCGATGGCGACGGCGGTGTCCCCGTTGAGCACCGGAGACGGTTCGAACCATGCGAAGTCGGACGGCGGCGCCGTGGTATCGCTCGTCACGGCAGCGCCCCCGTGCGTCGAGGGGTCCTCGGCCGTCGACACGCGCACCCCGGCGACCACCGGTTGATCGGCATCGATGACGACGGTGTACATCCCATCCGGGATCGTCACAGAGCCCGAGTCGGTGCCGGCCGCCGAGTCGAGGCCGAGCTCGCTGACCTCGCCGGAGCTGACATCCACCTCGAACGAGAGGCCGTCGAGCTTGGTGTCCTGCGGCTTCAACTCGACCCGGACCTTCGCCGATCGGGAGCCGGGTACCGCGACGCGCACGGCCGCCGCCACGTCATCCCAGTCGGACAGCCCCAGGGTCTTGCTGACCCCGAGGGCATCGAGCACGCGGACGCCGGGGATGACCAGGTGCGTCGCCGGATCGCCGGCGGCTCCGATCAGGTCGACGCCACCGGCGTCGAGTCCGCGCACGATCGACTGCTGCAGCGCGGCGACCACCTGTCCGCCCCGTGACACGACATGCACCACCGGGCTCTCGACGTCCGGCGCGTAACCGGCGAGCGGGATGACCCGCTGAGAGCCCGCCTTCACGACGATGCCGGACATCCCGGGCGCGCTCACCGGTCCGTTCGAGCTCAAGATCGTGAGCGCGACCGTCGCGTCGACGGGCGCGGGGTTCGCCAGGGTGAGCAGCGTGCTGCGCCCGACCGCGGTCGAGCCGCCGACCAGCCAGATCGAGCCGCTCGGCTCCGCGCAGGTGGCCGCGGCGAGTCCCGTGTAATCCGAGGCATGGGCCACCTGCGACTGCGCGCCGGCGAGCGTGGCACCCGCCGCAGGAGGCAGGGTCAGCACGTCGGGCGCGCTCGAGCCCCCTCCCGTGGCCGCATCGCTGACAGCGATCCGTTGGTTCGTCAGATCGGCGCCGATGCCGGCTCTGGTGATCGACGGCGCACCGAGCGACGAGGGCGTGTTGGCGTTCTGGCCGTTCTCGTCGCCGAGCCGCAGGAGCGCCCCCGGGCAGACCCGCACCTGGTCGGCCGGGTCGGGGGTGACGGTGACGGTGGGGATCGCGATCCTGTGGGAGGGAAGCGGCAGCAGGCCGACGGCGCCGATGATCGCGATCGATGCCACGATGCCCACGGTGCCCGCGACCACACGCAACCCGACGAGCGCCACGCTGCGGGCGCGCCCGGTGCGCTCGGCGGCGACGGAATCCGTCGAGCCCGTGCCCTCGCTGATTGTCTCGTCGGGATCAGGCATTGTCGTCCTCGCTGAACGTGTCCGCCGGATCCTCACCCGGTTGCACGGTCTCCGTCACGACGCGGCGGCGCCTGGCCGTCGGAATGGCGAGCAAGAGGGCGAGCGCGACGACGAGCGCCTGCACGAGCAGGATCGCCAGCGCCGTCCTGGTCAGACCGGTGCCCGGATCGGGAGCGTCCGCGTAGCTCGGCACGCGCCAGAGCGTTCCGACCGGAGTCTCGCCGACCGGGCTCAGAGCCGGGGTCGCATCGAGCGATTCCGCAAGACGTTGCCGCACCGCCGTCGCCCCTCCCTCGGCCTCGGGCAGCAGCACGAACTCGACATGGAACGCCCCGAGTGCCGGGATCGCGTCGAACCCGCTCCGCGACGACAGGTTGCCCGCGAGCTTCGCCAGGGTGCGCGCCGGATCATCCACCGACCTCCTGGTGGACCACAGGGTCGACGTCTCATCGAGGGTGGTCCCGATCCCGCGATCCACGACGGCGGCGACCGAACCGTCCTGCTGCGGTCGGAGCACCAGGGTGCCGACGCCCGGGTGCGCGGCGGCCTCCGCGGTCACCAGGGCGGGCAGCAGGCGCGCATCGCTCTTCGCCAACGGCGAGGTGCCGAGAACGGGAGCGACGACCAGCGGCGCGACCGCGGCGCCCGACGTCAGCAGGATCGCGATCCCGACGATGACGCGCGCGCTGCCGAGAGCATCCAGCGCGACGACCGCCGCGCCGATCAGGCCGAGCCAGTAGAGGCTGAGGCCGGTGCCCGGCCACGGGTTCACCAGGTCGGCGCCGTCGGCCGCGATCGCCATGTGCGTCGCCGCGACCGCGGTGATCAGCCCGAGCAGCGCGACGATCATGGCAGGGATGGCGCGGCGCGATCCCGGCAGGAAGACGGCGAGCAGCGCGATGGCGGCCAGCGGGGCGAGCAGCACGGCGGGGGCGAGCACGCCGAGTCCGCCGGGCAGGCCGATCGCGGTGGCAAGCGCCGCCCATCCGTCGTCGGCCGCCGACGGCAGGCCGATGAGCAGTTGCCAACCCGAGGCGTTCGGGAAGGTCACCGAGGCACCGGGATCGGCCAGCAGGCCGAGAGGATTCCCGCGCTCCAACTGCGCGACTACGAGCGGTGCGAACAACGCGACCGCCGGGATCGGGATCCCGATCACGCGCGCCAGGCCGCGGGGGCGCGCGACGGCCCAGGCCACCACGGCGAGCAGGAGTGCGGGGGCCAGCACCGGAGCACAGGCGACCGTGACGGCGAACAGCAGCGAGGCGGCGGCCGACGCGCTCCACGAGCGGGCGCCCTCCAGGGTGGCGAGCACCAACCACGGAAGCAGCAGGTGCGCCAGCACAGCGCTCGGGCGACCGGCCGCCAGTGCGGCGAGCAGCGGCGGGGCGAGCATCCACAGCAGCGCGGCCATCACGGGCGGCCAGCGGCGTTCGCTGAACCGTGTCGCGCACCACCACGCACCCAGGGCGGCGAACGGGAGTGCGGTCAGCCACAGCAGGACGAGCGAGAGCGACGGATTCCACGGGGTGAGCGAGCCGAGCATGGCGACGACCGCGGCGAACGGATCCGGCGGCCCGGTGAGCCCGAAGCCGATCCCGCGCAGACCCCACGCCGCACGCGACCAGAGGGCGCCGACGCTGCCGTCGAGCGGGAGCAGCGCACCTCCCGCAATCGCGTCGGCCCCCAGGAGACGCCAGAACACGCCGATTCCCACGACGGCTGCGACCAGGGTGACCGCGGCTCCCCCGCCGCCGAAGAAGGGCGCCCGCACCAGGTCGGGCTCACCCTCGCCGCCCGCCCGGTCACGCGCTGCTGCGCCCAGCTCCCGCACCTGGTCTGGCGAGGTGCGGAGCGGGGCGATCGCGCTCCATCCCAGGGTTCTCGTGCGCCGGATGCGAGCGCGGGCCGGCGCCACGGTCCCGTCGAAGGCGACACGGAACGCCGCGGCGAACTCGCCCCCGATGGCACCGGGGCGCTTGCCGAGCAGCTGCCCGATCGAGCGCATCACGGCGAGGGGGACCAGCGAGAGCCAATGGATCACCAGCGCCCCACCCGGCGCGTAGACCATGCGGCGGTGCAGCTGCGCCGTTCGCGCGACACGGGTGCGACCGCGTGCCGACAGCGGACGGCGGCGACCGAGGTCCTCGGGCCGCAGCCCGCGGCTCACGCGGGCGCCCGCTACCCGGACGACGCGGAAGCCCGCGAGCCGCGCGCGGATCGAGAGGTCGAGCCCGGCATCCACCGATGGCAGGCCGCGATCGAATCCGCCGAGGCGCGTCCAGACGGCTCGCTGCACGAGCATCCCGGATGACGTGACGCCCAGCACGTCGCCGTCCTGATCGTGCTGCGCCTGGTCGAGCTCGTCCTCGACCAGCTTCACGGTGGCACCGAACTTCGACAGGCTCTCGCCATAGGAGCGGATCAGCGCCCGATCGTCGACGTCGACGACCTTTGGCCCGGCGATCGCCACCGAGGGAGCGACCTCGACGGCCGCGAGCAGGCGCTCCAGTGCATCGGGCTCGGGCGCCGTGTCGGCCGTGAGCAGCCAGATCCACTCGGGCGCCGCCTCCGTCGGGATGGGCGCGGCAGCGCCGACCGCGGCACCACCGACCGCGATGCGGGCCAGCGCGACATCGACCGCGTCAGAGACCGGCAGATTCGCGGCCCGCACGTACCCGTTCGGCGACGCCACCGTGAGGAGTTCGGCGCTCCCGTCCGTCGACGCGCAATCCACGAGAACGAGGTCATCGGGCTGTCTGGTCTGCGCGCGGAGCGCCCCGAGGGTGCGGTCGAGCCACGGTTCCCCGTTGCGCACGACGAGGATCGCGGTGACTCTCGGCTGCATCGTTCCGAGGCTAGGCGCGCCTCACCGTGCGACGGGGAGGGACACGCCCGGAGCGCGAAGTCTCAGGGGTTACCAGGAGAAGGTCGCACACCTGCTGGTGACGGCGTCGACCGGGACGGTCGTGTGTTGCACACCCACAGGTGACGGCGTCGACCGGGACGGTCGTGTGTTGCACACCCACAGGTGACGGCGTCGACCGGGACGGTCGCCGCCGCGGACCGCGAAAGGCGAGAAATCGCCTTTCTTTATGCGGTCCGCGCCTTTCGCAGGCGGCGGCGCTCACGCTCGGACAGGCCGCCCCAGATGCCGAATCGCTCGTCGTTCTGGAGGGCGTACTCCAGGCACTGGCCCTTGACCTCGCAGGTGGTGCAGATCTTCTTGGCGTCCCGCGTCGATCCGCCCTTCTCCGGGAAGAAGGCCTCGGGATCGGTCTGAGCGCACAGCGCGTCCGACTGCCAGGCCAGCGGGTTGTCGACGGTCTCGGCGTCGGCGGGGCGCAGGCCGGGGATGCCCAGGCGGACCGGGTCGACGAACCAATCGCCGGGAACCGACGGGCGGTACTCGTTCCGCGTCATGTTCCACTCTCCCTCATTGCACCTTTACGGTTCCGTCCCCCGACGAAACGCCGTGCTTGGAGGTAATTACACCGGTGTAGTTAGTCCCGCGTCAAGTCGGGAATGGTAATTCTTTTCCCGGTCTCAGCGCGGCTACGACGCGCCCGCGTTTCGCCGCGCCTCCCAGGCGCTCGCCACCATCTGGTCGAGGCTGTGCCGCATCCGCCAATCCAGATCGCGCGCGGCCTTGTCTCCGCTCGCCACGATGCGCGGCGGGTCGCCTGCACGGCGTGGGGCGATGGTGGGCGTGAAGTCGATCCCGGTGACGCGCGCGATCGCCGCCATGATCTCGGCGACCGAGACGCCCTCGCCGCTGCCCAGGTTGTACGCCGTTTCGATCGGGTCCCCGGCATCCAGGCGCCGAGCCGCGGCGACGTGCGCGAGGGCCAGATCGGCCACGTGCAGGTAGTCGCGCACATTGGTGCCGTCGGGGGTCGGGTAGTCGTCTCCATTGATCTGCGGGACGCGCCCTTCGACGAGCGCATCGAAGACCAGTGGGAACAGGTTGTGCGGACTGGTGTCGTACACCGCGGGATCCCCCGAGCCGACTACGTTGAAGTACCGCAGCGAGGTGTGCCTCAGCCCGGTCGCGACGCCCTGATCGGCGAGAAGCCACTCGCCGATCAGCTTGGATTCGCCGTAGGGCGACTGCGGCGACTTCGGCGTCTCCTCGGTCACCAGGTCGACATCGTGGGTGCCGTAGACGGCGGCGCTCGACGAGAACACGATCCGGTCGACGCCGCGATCCTGAATGGCGCCCAGAAGCACGGCCGTCCCGGTGACGTTCTGCTCGTAGGTGTGCAGCGGGCGCTGCACGGAGACCCCGGCGTACTTGAATCCCGCCACGTGGATGACCCCCGTCACCGCGTGCTCGTCGAGCGTGCGGATCAGCAGGGCCCCATCGAGGATGCTGCCGCGCACGAACGGCACCTCGGCGGGCACGAACTCGCGATGGCCGCTCGACAAGTCGTCGACCACGACGGTCTTCATGCCGGATTCGAGCAGAGCGCGCACCACGTGGGCACCGATATAGCCGGCACCGCCGGTCACCAACCAGGTCATGCCCCCGAGGCTAGCGAACGCGGGTCGGGACCCGGTGGTGGCCGTCGGTCACCATGCCGTGAATCGTCGCGACCACGGCGCTCACGATCAGGCCCACCAGCAGAACTGCGCTCACGATCTCCATGGCAGTAAATCTACGATTGACCACCGACAGCCAAACCTGGCAAGATCGGCGCAGTTCATCGAATTCCTGCCAATGCCGAGCGTAAGGAGAGACCGCGTGCTCAAGAAGGTCGTGCTCATCGCCCTGCCGGGAGTCGCACCGTTCGAGTTCGGGGTGATCTGCGAGGTGTTCGGCATCGACCGCACCGACAGCGGCGGTCCGGACTTCGACTTCACCATCGCGACGGCCGAGCCGGGACCGGTGCGCACCAGCCTCGGGTACGACATGGTGATCCACCAGGATCTGTCGGTCGCGGCAGACGCCGACCTGATCGCCGTGCCAGCCCACCACATCCGCGGCTTCGGCGACGAGGCGACGGATCAGCGGGTGCTGCAGGCCGTCCGCGATGCGCAGGCACGCGGCGCCTGGGTGCTCAGCGTCTGCAGCGGCGCGTTCGTGCTGGCCGAGGCCGGCATCCTCGAAGGGCGCAAGGCCACCACCCACTGGATGCACGTCGACCGGCTGCGGCGCCGGCACCCCTCAGTCGAGGTGGATGCCGACGTGCTGTTCGTCCAGGACGACAAGGTCGTCACGAGTGCGGGCACCGCCGCGGGCATCGACGCCGCCCTGCACATCGTCCGCACCGAGCTCGGCGCCGCCGCCACCAATGTGATCGCGCGCCGCATGGTGGTACCTCCGCAACGCGATGGCGGCCAGTCGCAGTACATCGAGTCGCCGATTCCCGAGTGCCGCACGGACTCTCTCGCCTCCGTGACCGAGTGGATGCTCGAGCACCTCGACGAGGACCTCACCGTCGACCAACTGGCGCGCCGGGCGCTGATGTCGCCCCGCACATTCGCCCGCAAGTTCCGCGCCGAGTCGGGCACGACACCCGCCGCCTGGCTGAACCGCCAGCGAATTCTGCGCGCCCAGCAACTGCTCGAGCAGACCGACGAGGGCCTCGAGCAGATCGCGCAGCTCACCGGATTCGGCACGGCTGCGGTGATGCGGCACCACTTCCTCAAGGTGCTGCAGACGACGCCGACGAACTACCGCCGCGCGTTCGGGGAGCGCGTCGCCGGGTAGCGTCTCAGTGCGGAGTCGCCGCCAGGAGTGCCGCGATGTCGTGGGTGAGCTCGGCCATGCTGCTAGCGCCGTCTGCCTGCACCGAGATCCAGGTGCCCGCCACGGCGAGGTCGGCCTGGCAGGCCGCGTCGTTGCACAGGGCGAGCGCAGCGGTCGCACCCGGGATCGACACCGGCGCCAGCGTGCCGTAGTAGAAGCTCGGCGGCTGGGCCAGCTCCTGCGCGATCGCCCACGCTCCCCCTGGCACGAACTGGACACCGAACAGGGTCAGGCCGGAGGATGCCTCGCGCGCCCATCCGCACTGGTCGAAACCGACTCGCGCGAGTCCGGCGGACCCGGCCGTCGCCGGGCCTTCCATCGAGTAGTCGGTCTGCTCGAGATCGGCATGACCGGTCGCGGTTCGGACGCGGGCCAGAGCCGCGTCGGTGCACAGCGCCGCGCCGTTCCATCCGGCGGGCGGGCTCCACAGCGAGCGGTCGGCGCCCGCGGCCTGCGCCCTGCTCACGACGCCGCCCAGCAGGGAGTGGAACCGCTGCAGCGAGCCGGTCGCCGGCTCCCCCTCGCCCCCGAGCGAGTCGTAGTCGAGCTCGACCCAGGTGGTGCCGACCAGGACCTGCCCGACGCAGAAGAACTGGGGATCGCCCTGGCACGACACGTCGGATGCCGTTCCGAAGGTGTTGACCTCGTCGCCCGTGTTCGGCACCACGTTGTCGTGGTAGTCGCCGGCGGCGTCGCTGATCACGTCGAGGGTGATCACATCGACGTACCCGTTGTCCTGACGCTCCGAACCACCCCACAGGCAGTGCAACCCTCCCGCCTGCCGCGCGGCGACCTGGATCGCGTCCTGCGGCGGGGTGCTCTCGGATTCGCGAACCGCGATCGCCGACGCCGCGGGGAAAGCCGCCACGGCGGTCGCGGTCGGCAGCAGCTGGGCGCACGTCGCCGGGATGGCCGAGCGCGGCGCGGTCAGGGCCGCAGTGCTCGGCGTCGGGCTCGCGCCGTGTCCGCCGTGGGCCGTCGGGTGACCCGTCGAGTGGACGGGAGTCGGATGCGCACATGCCGAAAGCGCGACAAGGAGCACGCTGGAGACCACGGCCACGCGGGCCGCCGACATGATTCGCATGGCCAGAACCTAGCGGCCCGGGGCCGCGGGCGCTACGGGCGACCCGGCCCTGCGATCAGGCGGCCGAGCGGTCGGTCGATGCGATGAAGAGCATGCCATCGCCCGAGATCGCGAGCGCAGGTTCGTCGGCGATGTAGAAGGAGCGCCCGCGCTCCAGCTCGTGGCCGTTCAACGAGGTCTCCCCGCTCGTGCACAACACGATGGCGGGCCCGGTCAGCGGCACCGTGACGCCGGCCGCGGCGGCATCCGGAGACACCACGGTCAGCACGAAGTCGGGCACGTCGGGTCGGAACACCGCGACGCCCGGCTGCGGCCGCTCCGGCTCGAGGTAGGGCACGGGCAACGGGCGGAAGTCGAGCACCTTGAGCAACTCGGGCACGTCGACGTGCTTGGAGGTGAGCCCCCCGCGCAGCACGTTGTCGCTGGCCGCCATCAGTTCGATCCCGAGCCCCTCGAGATAGGCGTGGATGTTGCCAGCCGGCAGGTACAGCACCTGCCCCGGCGAAAGCACGGCCGTGTGCATGAGCAGCGAGATGGCGATCCCGGGGTCGCCGGGGAACGCATCGGCGAGTCGCCGGACCGTGTCCCACGACGCGTCGTCGTCGAGCGCGCTCGCCTCGACTGCCTTCTCGACTGCCTTCTCGACTGCCTTCTCGACTGCCTTCTCGACTGCCTTCTCGACAACCGCCGCGATCAGCTCGTCGACACCGGCACCCCGGGTGATCAGCCACTCGAACACCGGCCGCAGCGAGGAGTCGTCGACCAGTCGGTCGAGAAGCGGTGCGATCCGCGTGTCGCTCGAAACGGGCAGAAGGAGGTGTCGCGTTTCGCTCACCGGCCGAAACCCGCACAGCGCGCGGAACGGGTCGCTCAGCGCATAGATCACCTCGGGTTTATGAAAGGCATCGCGGTAGTTGCGCTCCGGCGAATCGAGCGGAATGCCCGCGGCGTTCTCGTTAGCGAACCCGGCCTCGGCCTGCGCCGGGGTGGGGTGCGCCTGCAGCGAGAGAGGGGATGCCGCGGCCAGCACCTTCAACAGGAACGGCAGCCTGCCCTGCACGACGTCGGCGAGGGTGCCGTTGCGCCCGACCAGCCGGGCCGGGGACCCGGGGTGCGCCCCGAGCCACAACTCCGCTTGCGGCCGCCCGGTGCGCGGCGAACCGAGCAACTCGGGGATCGCCGTCGACGAGCCCCAGGCGTAGTCGCGCGGAGCGTTGGTGATTTCGACGAACATCGGCGCCTTTCGCAGCAGTGACCTTGCACCAAAGTACCAATCGGTTGTGACCCGCCCGCGGCTCCCCCGTACCTGCCGCCATGACCGAGACCACCGCCGCTCCCGACTTCACGCCCCTGGTCAGCGACTTCTACGGAATGGAGGCCGGCCTTACTGCGCAGGAGAAGGCCGTGATCATGCGGCTGCGGCACTACCTCGAGACCGAGGTCAAGCCGATCGTGAACGACCACTGGGCGCGGGCCGAGTTCCCCCTGTTCGTCGTCAAGGGCCTGGCCGACTTGGGCATCTTCGGCCTGCCGTACCCCGAGACGCGCACCTTCGAGAGCTCGGCCGTGTTCCGCGGCTGGGTCGCGATCGAGCTGGCGCGCATCGACTCGAGCATCGCCACCCTCGTGGGCATGCAGCACGGACTCGTGATGGGCGCGATCAGCGTCGCGGGATCCGACGAGCAGCGCGCCGAATGGCTTCCGAAGTTCGCAAGTGGGGACGCTCTGGGATGCTTCGCCCTCACCGAGCCGCTCAGCGGCTCCGACAGCGCGCGCGGTCTGCGCACCACGGCGACCCGCGACGGCGACGACTGGATCATCAGCGGTGAGAAGCGCTGGATCGGCAACGGCACCCTCGCCACCCACGCGATCGTCTGGGCGAAGTCGACCGACGACGGCCAGGTGAAGGGCTTCATCGTGCCGACGTCGAGCCCCGGATACTCGGCGACCAAGATCGAGAACAAACAGGCCCTGCGCATCGTGCAGAACGCCGACATCGTCCTGAGTGAGGTGCGCGTGCCCGAGGCGAACCGGCTGCAGAAGGCCGAGTCGTTCCGCGAGACCGCCGCCGTGCTGCGCCAGACCCGCGCCGAGGTCGCCTGGTCGTCGATCGGCAACTCCATCGGCGCCTACGAGGCCTCGCTGCGCTACGCGGGCGAGCGCGAGCAGTTCGGCAAGACGATCGACCACTTCCAGTTGATCCAGGAGCTGCTCGCGAAACAGCTCGCCAACATCACCGCCTCGATCGCGCTGTGCACCCGGGTCTCGCAGATGCTCGATGGGGGCATCCAGAAGGACGAGCACTCGGCGCTCGCGAAGGAGTTCGCCACCAGCCGGATGCGCGAAACGGTCGCCTGGGCCCGCGAGAGCATGGGCGGCAACGGCATCGTGCTCGAGAACGACGTGATCAGGCACTTCGCGGATGCCGAGGCCCTCTACTCCTACGAGGGCACGCGCGAGATGAACACCCTGATCGTCGGCCGCGCGATCACCGGCAAGGCCGCCTTCGTATGATGCCCTGCCCAGTACCCTGAAGCCATGACTCGTCGAGAGGCCTACCGGCGCCACCTGGCCGTCCTCGGCTTCTTCACGATGACCGCGGGCGACCTCTGGCGCAACCTGTTCAGCTGGTGGGGATGGGGCGCGATCTGCCTCATCCTGCTGGTGCTGGCCGTCGTCGAGCTGATCCATGCGCGGGTCGATCTCCGGCGCCTGCCGTTCGCACTGATCGGGTTCCTGCTCCTGACGGTCGTGTCGATCTTCTGGTCGGACTACCCGGGAGCCACGCTGGTCGGATGGGCGGCGACCTTCTCGGTCGTCTTCTTCGCCATCTTCCTGGCCACCGTGCTCAATCTCGAGACGATGCTGCGCGCCTTCGGAGTGGCACTGCGCTGGATCCTCGCGCTCTCCCTGGTGTTCGAGTTCATCGTCGCCGCCTTCATCCGCCACCCCGTCCTTCCGTTCTTCGTCGACTACTCGAAGCTGCACAAGATCCCCGCGGCGTTCTACTGGTCGCGCGACCTGCTGTTCCACGGTGGTCAGATTCAGGGGATTCAGGGCAACTCGAATCTGCTCGCGCTCTCGGCGCTGCTCGCACTCATCGTCTTCGCGGTGCAGTGGGCGTCGCGCACGGCATCCCGGATCTGGTTGGGGTTCTGGGCGATCGTGGCGGTCGCCTGCTTGGCGCTGACGCGATCGTCAACGGTGCTCATCGCGCTGGCGGCCGTGATCCTGGTCGGGATCTTCCTGGGCCTGGTGCGCGCGACGTCGGGCGTCCGGCGCGGACTGGTCTACGGTGGCGGCGCGGTCGTCGCTCTCGGCATCGCGGCGGTCGGGGTGTTCGCCAACGGCCTGGTGCTCACCGTGCTCGGCAAGAGCGCGGAGCTGACCCATCGCACGGAGATCTGGCACCGGGTGCTCGACCTCGCGAACCAGCGCCCCGCTGCCGGGTGGGGCTGGGTGAGCTGGTGGGCGCCGTGGGCCGAGCCCTTCAAGCACCTTGCGGTGATCAACGGCGTCACCTATCTGCAGGCGCACGACGCCTGGATCGACATCTACTTCCAACTTGGGGTGATCGGCCTCATCGTCTTCGGCCTGCTGGTGCTCACGACGCTCGTCCGCTCCTGGATCATGGCGATCGAGGCCGGGCCGCGGCGCGCTCGACTCGTCGAACTGTTCCCGTTCCTGATCATGATCGCGTTGATCGTCCACAGCATCGCCGAGAGCCGACTGCTCGTCGAGATCCTGTTCGCGCTGCTGGTGATCTCGGCGATCCGCTCTGCACAGCGCGAGCCGGAACCGGATGCCTGAGCCCATGCCCGAGCCCACGGCGGATCCCACCCCCGCGCCGCGCCGCGGCCTCCTGATCGCGATGGCCGGATCCGCCCGACTGGCTCACGCCCTGGCGACCGTCGGGATCGCCCTGGGAGCTGGTGCTTTCTTCTTGCAGCGCACGCTGGGCTGGGCCGGTTTTCTCGCGGCGATCCTGGTCGCCATCGTTCTCATGCTCCTGTCGTTCCTCGCCCGCCAGGAGGAGGTGCGCTGGCGAGCGCTGCTGCCGATCTCGCTGCTCGCCTTCCTGGTCTGGGCCGCGGCGTCGCTGATCTGGAGCGGATATCAGTGGGCGACCGTCGCGGGGCTGATCTACCTGGTCGCGTTCACGCTGATTGGACTGTTCGTCGCGATCTCGCGCGACACCATCCAGATCGTGCGCGCCTTCGGTGATGTGCTGCGCGTCGTGCTGGCGCTGTCACTGGGCATCGAGATCTTCTCGGGCATCCTGATCGACATGCCCCTGCCGTTCCTCGCGGTCCACGGCAACCTGGGCACGCTCGGCCCGATCTCGGGGATCGAGGATTCGCGCGACCAACTCGGCCTCGTGGCGATCATCGGCGCCATCAGCTTCGCCACCGAGCACCGCACCCGGTCCGTCCCCCGGCTCACCTCGGTGCTGTCCCTGGTTCTGGCCGGGATCTGCATCGTGCTGACCCAGTCGCCGGTGATCGCCTTCGGCACGGTCGTGGTGGGCGTCGCCGCACTGGTGATCTATCTGCTTCGGCGGGTGCGAGCCGAACGCCGCCAGGTGTGGCAATTCGTCGTCCTCGGTCTCGCCGTGATCGCCTCGGCCGCGCTGTTCGCGGTCCGCGGACCGGTGATCGCCCTGTTCAACGCCGGCGGCACGATCGACAACCGGCTCGACGTCTGGCGTCAGGTGATCGCGTTCGCCGCGCAGAATGGCCTGCAGGGCTGGGGTTGGATCGGGCCCTGGCGGGTCTCGATCTTCCCGTTCTCCTGGATCTTCGAGCACTCGCCGCGCCCCGTGAGCTCGGCCCTGAACGCCTTCCTCGACATCTGGCTGCAACTGGGCTTCATCGGCGTGGTGCTCTTCACCGGCATGGTGGGCCTGGCGTTCAGCCGCTCCTGGTTGCTGGCGGGCGCCCGCCGCAGCGTCGTGTTCGCCTGGCCGGCCGCGGCTCTCGTGGCGCTGATCATCGTCTCCCTCGCCGAAAGCTCGATCCTCTCGGACTTCGGATGGATGACCTTCGTCATCTGCTGCACGAAGGCGTCGCAGGAGCTGTCCTGGAGGAACGCGCTGCGGCGACCGGTGGTGCAGGAGCCGCTGGAGCACCGGCCTACGTCTGCCGACTGAGCGTCAGCGCGCCGTCCAGTTCGGGCATCAGGGTCAACGCGAACGTCGCCGAGAGGTGATGGGAGTCGCGGTAGGCGATCACCCCGCCGATCACCGAGTGGCACTGCGCCGGATCGCAGAACGCGCTGCTGAGATCCACGAAGGTGACATCCGGGTCGACGTTCACCGCGGCCGCATCGGCCACCGGATCGTCGGCGAGCCCGGTCGTGCGGGGGACGACACATGGATCATCGACGGGGCCCGCGGCGGCAACGCAGTCGGGCACGCTCGAGCCCGCCGTCAGGGGAACGTCCTCGATCGCGATCACGCGCTTACCTGCTCGGGTCCATTCCGACCAGAGGCCGGTGTAGTCCGAGACCAGCTCGGCATGTGTTCCTCGGAACGCGGCCTCGGCTCCGCCCCGCGTGAAACCGGTCGCAACCACCAGGTCGATCGCGGGATCATCCCGCACACGCTTGGCGACGTCCGCTCTCCACTGATTGCAGTCCGCCTTCGTGGCCGCGGAGACGTACTGCATCGGCAAGCTCGGGGTGCACGAGTTCCGGATGATGCCGCGGACCTTCCATCCGCGGGCCTCCGCCAGCCGCTCGAGCGGCTCGAACAGCGCGAGTGCGTGCGAATCGCCCACGATCGCGACCGTGATTCTGCCCGTCGGGTTTCCCAGCGTGCAGTCCAAGAACCCTGCCCCGGTACCGGAGAAGTCGACGCAGCCGAAGGTGTTCGGAAGTGTCCCATCCTTGTTCACGCCGGCGATCGAGCCCCAGTCGTTCGCGGCGAAATCCGGACCGAACTTCGGTTGCACGCGGTGCGAATCCGGGCAGATCGCGTCACCCGTCATCGCTGCGGCGCCGAAGCACGGGTCGCCGCCGCTGAGTGCGGCCGCGATCGCGGACCGGGCATCCTTCTGCACCTGCTCCCCCGCAGCGACCGCGAGGTTCGAGACGGTGACACACGACCCGAGAACGAGACCGGCCGCAGCGACCAGTGCGGCGTAGCTCAGCCACCACCGCCTGATCAGCACCCGGGAGCGTCGAGCGGGATCTTCGACGAACCGCTTGGTCAGCGCGCCCAGGATGACCGACACGGCGAGGATGACCAGCTTCGCCTTCCACCCCAGGGGATGCCGGAGGGCGAACGGGACGATGACGATCAGAGGCCAGTGCCAGAGATAGATCGAGTATGACCAACTCCCGATCCACTGAACGGGCGGCGAACTCAGAAACAGGGGCCGCTGCAGCCGCGAGCTGCTCATCCCCGCCGCGATGACCAGCAGCGCTCCGCAGATCGGCAGGAGGGCGATCCAGCCGGGAAATGCCGAACGCCCGGTGAACCATACAGCCGATACCACGACGGCGAGCAATCCCACCCAGCCGGCCGCGGCCCGGATGCGCGGCATCCGGCTCCACGCCGTGCGCGAGAGCCACGGGGTCGCGAAAGCCAGCAGGCCGCCGAGCGCGAACTCCCATCCATGCGTGAAGGTCGAGAAGTACGCCGACACGGGAGACTGCAGGCTGTCGATGATCGAGTAGACCAACGAGGCCGCAGCCACGACGACCATGAACGCCGCGGTCGCCCTCGTGCGCGTGCGCACCGACCGCCGCCGCACCGCGAGCAAGAGCACGAACAGCGCGACCGGCCAGAACAAGTAGAACTGTTCCTCGAGCGAGAGCGACCAGTAGTGCTGAACCCCCGTCGGCTGATTGGTCGACGCGAAATAGTCGACCGAGTTCGAGGCCAGCAGCCAGTTCTGGAGCCCGATCGCGCTCGCGCCGATTTGCTGAGCGGTGTCCTGCCAAACGCGCTGCGGCAGGAAGACGACGGTCCCGACCAGGGTCACCAGCAGGACCAGGACGGCCGCCGGGGTGAGGCGGCGGATGCGCCGAGCCCAGAACGACGGTAGCGAGATGCCCGCAGGCGAGGCCGCCTCGCGCAGGAGATGGCCCGTGATCAAGTAGCCGGAGATGGCGAAGAAGACGTCGACGCCGACGAAACCACCTGTCAGCCGGTCGGGCCAGAGGTGGAACAGGACCACAAGCACGACGGCCAGCGCCCGCAGCGCCTGGATCTCGGGGCGGAATTCGGAGGACGGCCCTCCCGACGGGGCCGCGATCTGCACCGTCACGGGGTTCATCCTATGCTCGACTGTGTTCGCCTCTGATCGAAGGACCGTCCGGCATGTCGACCTCCGTCATCCTCGTATCGACATATGACCCCGGGTACCTGAGCATCTTCGAGCATCTGGTTCGTCGTGAACTCGATCAGGGAAATCAGGCACTGGTCTTGGACACCACGGCACTTCAAGGCACCCCGGCGGGGTCCTTCCACGCTGGGCTGCTCCGCGCGACCCGACTGCCGGTGCCCGGGCACGACATCGAGCAGCGCGTCACGGCACTCGGAGCCGAGTACCTGCGTCCAACACTGTCAGCTTCAGACGACGACCCGCTCGAACCCGAGCTCGAAGAACTCCTCGAGATCGCCGTGCAGTCTGCGCTGATCACCTTCTATCGCACCGATCGCCCCCGCCGGAATCGACGACCGGTGAGGACGACATCAGCAGCCCTGACCCGCGAAGGTCGCGCGGTCTACCGAGCTGTCCGCGCACTCTGCGCGACGCGTGATATCGCGCTGGCCTACATTCCCAACGGGCGTTTTCCTCATCAGAAGCTCGCCGGCCTCGCTCTGCGGGACGCCGGCGTGGCCACCCGGCACATCGAGAAGGGCGAGGGAGCGAACCGCGCATATGTCCAGGACTATGCGCCGCAGGACCGACTGAAGTCGCAGGGTGCCGTGGACACGGTCCTCGAGGGCCTCAGCGGCTCCGAGGTGGACGCGATCGCCGATGCCTGGCTGGCCAAGCGCGCCCCCGCAGCGGACTCGCGCAACGAGTTCTCAACCCTGTGGAGCACCGGCATTCCTGACGCCGTTGCGGCGGCCCGGAAGTCGGGATCACCCGTCGTCGGGTTCTTCACCTCCTCGCAGGATGAGTTCCTCTTTCTGGGGCCGGAATGGCAGCTGCACGATTGGCAGGACCAGTTCTCCGCCTTCGACGCGCTGCTCTCGCGGTTCGAGGCGGAGGGGTATTCCGCGTTCCTGCGGGTGCACCCCAATCTCGCGACCAAGGCTCACGAGTGCTTCGTCCGTGAGCGAGCGGGAATCCGACGTCTGGCCGCGCGCCACCCGGGCCTGATCGTGATCTGGCACGACGACCCCGCGAACAGTTATTCGCTGCTTGAGGCGAGCGATGCCGTCGTGGTCTGGGATTCGACGGTCGGCCTGGAGGCCAGCGCGCGCGGGCTGCCGGTGTGGACGACAGCGACTTCCCGCTACGGACTGGTGGCCGACACCAGGGAACTCCTTTCGGCCGAACAGTTGGAGGCCGAGGGCGTGACGCCCTGGACGGTCGATCCCCATCGCGCCAAGCGATTCATCGCGTACCTGGTCCTGCGCGATCAGGACGTCACCCCGGGCGAGCGATGGACCGCATGGGACCCGGACCACCCGCCGCGGCGCGCACGACTCGCCGCGATTGCCGTCAGCGGCGGAATACCGGGTGCCATGGAGGCGGTGTGGTCGCTCGCTGATGTTTACCGGCACCGTCGATTGAGCGCGAATCTGCGACTGCTGCGGCGTTGAGCTAGTCCCCGAAGTAGTCCGCCGACACCGCGCGAAGCGCCGCCTCGACGGCCTCGGCGTGGGATCGGCGTGGCAGTGTCGCGATAAGTGTGCGCGCCTCGACGTTGCCGGGCCAGAAGGCTGTGCGGCCGTCGCGAATCCGCAGATAGTCCTCATAAATGCAGCCGAGAACGACCACGTCACTGATCTGGTGGCCGCGTTGGAAAGCCTGTCGCTTGATCCCCTCGGCGCGATAGCCCAGAAGTTCGAGCATCCGTGCCCATCGCTGGAGCGCCGGATAGACCTGCCCGGCCTCGATACGGCGCAGGCCCATCACCTCGAATGCGTGGGTCGTCATCAGCGCCATCGCCTCCAGTGAGGCCAGAGGTGATGTGCTGAACTCGGATTCCTGGTCCATCACGATCGCGATCGCTGCGGTTCCCTGACGGAAGTCGATCCCCGACAAGGAGACCACGCCGATCGGATCGGGCTGCCCTGCGGGCGTGATCAGGAGGGCGAACCGGTTGCTGCCCTTGAGGCCCGCCAAAAAGCTCTGCTGATCCTCGCGGGAGTTGCTGAAGACACCGTGGACCAGATAGCGACTCGTGTGCTGACTGTTGAACCAATCCGGCCAGGTGGATGACGCGACATGCTCCGGTGTCGGAACGACGAGGTCGACGTTCTCGCCGCGGAGGAACGGGCGGAGTGGAGTCACTCCGCACCCGACCCGGATTGACGCACCAGCATCCCTGCCATGGTCAGCCCGACACCAAACGCCAGCAGACCGACGACCTGTGCGCGATCCGCCTCTGAGGCGTCGTCGATGATCTGGAAGGGCAGGGAACTGCCGACGGTGTTGCCGTAATCCTGGGAGCGGAACAGACTCCCCTCCCGAGCCCCGAGCTTGCGCTCTGCGGCCGAGACGACGGTGCGAGACCCCTGGTGCACGTACCAGTGATCGACATCGATTGTGGCCACCCCCGACTCGTCGCTCAGGGCTGAGACAGCCGCGTCAAGGTGCTTCAAGACGAACGTCAGTACTCCCCCGCCATTCATGAACAGAGTTCCGAGCGGCCTGACAGGGTCACCGCGCGAGATCGAGAGTTCGGGTGCTCGGCCCCCTTCGGACACGAACCACGTGCTGAGGATCTCCCAGCGGCGAACGTGCGCCCCCTGGGGAGCAGAGGCCAGCTGGGATCCGCTGACGATGAGCGCGCTCGCACCGTCGGAGAACAACGGCGAAACCTTCAGTTCGGACTCGTCGTACAGCTTGGAGTAGGTATCGGAGAGGACGACGAGCACGGCGCTCGCCGCGCCGGAAGCGATCAGCGAATCGGACAGGTGGAGTGCTCGAACGAACCCGGTGCAGGCGTCGTTGAGGTCGAGAACCAGCACATCGGGACGAAGACCCAGGCGATCCTGCAACAGATGGCCGTTGCCCGGGGCGACGAGATCTCCCGTCGAGGTCACATAGATGACAGCATCGACATCCTGCACCCACCAGGCCTCGGACTGGCCGATGGCTTGCTCGGCGAGGGTGAGTCCCGTTTCGTCTGGCGCCGCCCGGTAGAGGGCGTCGAACCCCGTCTTCGTCAGGAAGTCGTCGCGGACTGGTCCGAACTCTTGGACCAGGTCCGAGGCACTCACCCGCTCACTTCCGAGGGCTCGGCCAAGAGGGTAGATCCAGCGGTCAGTCGACAAGGCCGCTCTTCCGCAGAAGGGCGGCGAGGCTCTCCAAGTCGGTGAAGTTCTCTAGATCCTCGATATCGGCAGCCTTGCTTCCAAAGACCTCGTGGAGGTTGGTGATGATCTCCAGCTGATCCAGAGAGTCCCATTCCGGGTTGTCGGGTTGCGTCTCCGGGTCTTTGCCGATCGCCTCTGCAGTGACCCTCCGCAGTTCTGAGATGTCCATCGGGGGCGGGCCTTTCGTCGTGCCGGGCACCGAGGCGTGCCGGGCTGATTCTACATGGGGCGCATACGAGGGCGGGTGGCGATGGAGGCGACCAGCTGCCGGTCCATCGGATGGGCGGCGAACGCAGCAGCATGGTGTTTTTCAGCCGCGAGTCGCTGACGCGCTCGGTCGGGTCAGCGCCGCTAACCGATCCAGTTGAAGATCTGCCAGCCGCTTCCGATCGACTGATTTTGCTTCCATCCACCGGCCCCGTTTGTGGGATACAGCCAGAGGGCGCCGTTCGGCTGGCGGGCCAGAACATCGGAATGGCCATCTCCGTCGAAGTCTCCGATGGTCACCAATGTGTCGAAGATATTCCACCCTGAGCCGATCTTGCCGTAAGCCCCCCAGCCGCCCTTGCCGTTACCCGGATACAGGTACAGACCACCTGCCGCGTCCTCGGCAAAGATGTCTTGGTTGCCGTCGCCGTTGACGTCACCAGCAGCCCAGATCTTGGTGAACACCTGCCATCCCGAACCGATCAGCTTCGGTGGCGCGAATGCGCCGGCACCATTGCCCGAGAAGAGCCAGAGCCCGCCAAACGCGTCCCGACCGACCATGTCGACCTTGCCGTCGCCGTCGAAATCCCCAGGCGAGAACAGCACCTGGTATCCGTTGAGGTTGGTCGCAAGCTGCACCTGGGGGAGGAAGCCGCCAGATCCGTTGCCCGGATAGAGCCAGAGGGCGCCCGCGGAGTTCCTCGCCAGCACATCGGCATGGCCATCCCCATTGAGGTCACCGGCGCCGAAGATGGCCGTGAAGTTCTGCCAGTTCGATGCGATCTTGTGTGAGGGCAGCCATCCGCCCTTTCCATTTCCCGGATAGAGATAGAGGTCACCGACCGCGGTTCGTGCCATCACGTCGCGATTGCCATCCCCGTCGAAGTCTCCGATGCCGGGCTGAGCCGCCGTTCCGCCTGCCGCAGTCGGCGGTAGCGGGAGCGTTCGCTTAGCGGCGGGATCGATTGCCATGATCGCGGTGAATCCACCCCAGCCGGTCCCGATCTGGCGCGCCGCACCCAGGTGTCCGGCACCGTCCGCGGCGAAAAGATAGAGCGCACCGGTCGAGTCGCGCCCGATCACGTCGTCGACGTGATCGCCGTTGAGGTCTCCGCCCCCCGTCACGATGTTGTAGGCATTCCAGTCGCTGCTCAGCGGAACCGGATTGCCCCACGCCCCCTTTCCCGCGCCGGGGTACATGTACAGGGTGCCGCTGGCAGAGCGAGCCATCACGTCGGGGATCCCGTCGCCGGTGAAATCTCCGACGCCGAATACGGCAGTGAAGTTCTGCCACCCGCTCCCGATCTGCCCAGCCGACAGCCAGCCCCCCTTGCCGTTGCCGGCATAGAGCCACAGTCCGCCGCTCGGTTGCATCGCCATCACATCGGGATGCCCGTCGCCGTTGAAGTCCCCGACCGGGAAGATCGTCGTGAAAATGTTCCAGCCACTGCCGATCTGCACACGGGGGAGCCAGCCACCGGCACCGTCGCGCGGGTACATCCAGAACGCGCCGGATCCGTCTCGCGCGAGAACGTCTGGATGGCCGTCACCGTTGAAGTCGCCAGCACCGAAGACCGAGTTCATCGATGTCCATCCGGTTCCGACGACGCCAGCCGGCAGCCAGCCCGCGTCGCCCGTACTCGGGTACAGGCTCATCGACCCCCCGGAGTCCGTGGTCAACAGGTAGGACGACGGCTCGCCGGTGGTCGCATTCGCCAACGTGACCGGCGGCTTGCCGAGTGTCGAGCCGAACCAGTCGTTGTAGTAGACCCAGAAGTTGCGGTTTCCGTAGGAAGAACAGCCATCGCCCGTGCCCCGCAGATTGGCCAGCGCCGCTGCATCCGGCTGATAAGGCGTGTAGGAGTAGAGCGCTGCGGTGGCATAGTTCCGGATGTTGACCGTGGAGCTGCCGCAGGCCGAGTTGGGGCTGTACAAGATGGAGTGAGCGCCCGGCTGGATCGCGAAGTGGGCCTGCTTGTAGGTGTTCAGTTGCTTCGCACCCAAGTACACCTGATTCCCGAAGCCGAGCGCATAGCTCGCGCAGGGCGCGGTGTCGGGGCATGCCATGCCCATTGCCCGATCCAGCGCCGACTGGCTGGGCGCCGTCTTGGTGACCAGACCCTGTTCCTTCTGCAGCGTCACGAGGATCACGCGCGCACTGATGTCGCAGGCGACCTGCGCGTTGTAGATGATGGCAGCGGCCGAAAGCGTGCCGCCGGTGAAAGCGTCGCACTCCATGTTGCCGGTGGTATCAGAAAAGGCCTGCGGGCGGCTTGCCACGCTGGTGACCAGGACGTTGAGGCACTGCCCGTTGGTGCACGTGCCGATCATCCCGTTGAGGAACGACTGAATCTGAGCCTGGGTCATTGCCGCAGAGTCGTAGAACAGGTCGTCGCTGATGATGAAACCCGGGTCGAATTCGGAGCCCGTGATCGATGCAAGGTCGGCCGATGCCCGCGGCGCGGATGCCTGCGCAGGTTCCGGCGCGACGACAGGAGCCGCCGCCAGCGTCACGGCGGCGAGCGCGACGGCGAGGCGCAATCGCCATCGACTGCTGCGCGTCATGATTCGCTCAATCATCGCCCCATTCCCCTAGCTACCCTACGTGACACAGCCTGGAGGAGCGCGTCAGCGCAACGCCCAACTTTCGAGGGACGCCGAGTGCAGCTCAGCGGACGGAAGGGCCCAGCGCCGCGACGTCGGCGTCGAGGAGCTCGTGAGCGTTCCCCTCGTCGATGGCCTTCCGGATGATCGGAAGCACAGCCCGGTAGGCATCGACGACCTGGTCGAGGTCCGCTGCAGTGTGGGCACCGCTGACATTGTGGGTTGCGATCATGAGGACGCCCTGACGGCTCATCTCCTGCATGAACAGGAGCTTCAGATCGGTCAGCCCGTCGACATCGGGGTTCCACATCGCGAAGGTCCAGGCTGGGTGCCCGGCGAAACTGAGCACAGATTCGAGCCCGTTCTCGGCGACGACGGCTTCAACGCGTTCACGGAGATCCGCCCCTTTTCGCGCAATGTCCGCAATGACGTCGGTCGTGGCGATCCGACGAAGAACGACGTGCGCGGCCGCCAGCGAGAGCAGCTCCCCACCGAACGTGCCTGAGATGAACGCCGTCTCGAGCACAGCCATCAAGTCGGCGCGGCCGACGATCGCCGACAGCGGGTAGCCGTTAGCCATCCCCTTGCCGAAGGTCGACATGTCGGGCGTCACACCGAAGTACTCCTGCGCTCCACCGTTTGCGAAACGAAAGCCGGTGACCATCTCGTCGAACACGAGCACGGCACCGTACCGGGTCGCCAGTTCGCGAACGCCTTCGAGGTATCCGGGTGCCGGCCACTCCGTGGTCATCGGCTCCAGGATGATGGCAGCCGTGGGGTGAGCCGTCAGCTGCGCTTCCATCGCGGCGAGATCGTTGTACGGCACGGGATGCACAAGCGCCGTGTACGCCTCGGGCACTCCGAGGGCACGCGACGGGACGGTGCCGATGTACCAGTCTTGCCAGCCGTGGTAGCCGCACGTGATGACGTGATCGCGGTCGGTGAAGCCGCGTGCGATGCGGATCGCCGCAGTGGTCGCATCGCTGCCGTTCTTGCCGAAGTGAACTCGTTCGGCGCTCGGCACCAGGTCGATGATCTGCTGAGACACGATCGCCTCGAGCGGATGCGACAACGAGATCGTCACGCCGTCGTCGAGTTGCTTGATGACGGCGGCCTTGATCTCGGGATCGCCGTAGCCCAGGTTGACCGAGGCCAGGCCGTTGATCAGATCGACGTACTCGTTACCGTCGATGTCCCAGATGCGTCCCCCTGAGGTGCGGGACGCGAACAATGGGGCGATGCCCGCCGGCAGCGTCTTGTACGACTTGCTGTACGTCTGCGAGCCATTCGGCGTCACCGCCTTCGCGATCTCGAGCTGGGCGATGGACTTCGCGTAACGCTCGTCAGCCATGCGGTCTCATCCTCATCACTTGTACATCCCGGAGTTCCGGGCCAGGTCGTTCTCGGTGCGACCGAGCTCGGGATGCCTGCTCAACAGATCCAGGATCTGGTCCTGCCCGAACCCCGGGTCCCCATCATAAAGCCGCGCATAGATCGCTCTCACGAAGTCCAGGTCGGCCGGAACATCGACCGTCCACCGGAGAGCGGAACGGTCCGGTTTTTGGGCCACATTGCCCAGCGAGAACTGATCCGGCCGCGAATATAAGCCAAGAGTCACGTGCTCGCGCTCACGCTCACTGAGCTCGAGCGCGAGCAGCCGGTCGAATGCCGATGCCGTGAGGCATTCGACGTCGAGCCCATCCGGGAACGTCGGCGCCAGGGTGTTGGAGGTGTAGTCGGATCCCGACGCGAGGTGCTCATCGATGACCAGGTCGATGACGGCCGGGTCGGCAAGCGGGCAGTCCGCCGTCAAGCGCACGATCTGCTCGGGCCGGAATTCATTCACGACGATGGCGAAGCGCTCTACCACGTCGTCGAGCGGACCACGGCGCACCTCGACGGATGCCGCCTCGAGCACGCGCACCAACTCGTCATCGGTCGCGTCTACCGAGGTCGCGACGACGACCCGATCAAGACGCGTGCTCCTGGCCAGCCGGGCAAGTTGCTGCATGATCATGGGCGCTCCGTGCAACGGCGCGAGCACCTTGTTCGGAAAGCGGGTGGAACTGCTGCGGGCCTGCAGCACGCCGAGGATCATGCCGACGCCAATCCGGACCAAGCTCGCGGGTCGAGCAGTTCTTCGCGCAGGACCGGCGCAGCGATGTCGACCGTGGCCGACTCGGCGGCACCCCAGGCGTCGGCCGCGTCACGCAGTTCGGCCGCCGACGCGGCGCCCACCAAGACGGCATCGACGACGGGATGATGCCGGAGAAATGCGAGTGCCAGCACGATCACCGGCAGCTGCTGCCGGGCCGCATCGGCGCGGAGGGACTCGACCGCTGGGCCCAGGCCGCTCAGATGCGCTGGGAGCGCGCCGGGTTCTGCGAGGAGAAGCCCCTGCAGGTAGGCACTCCTGACGTGAATCGCGACACCGCGGTCGTGGAGGGCGGCCAGCAGTGGGTGATCGAGCAGCCGCCGATCCACAACGTTTCCCGGAATCTGCAGCAGGTTCAGATCGGCAAAACGGTCAGCGACGACGACGAGGTCCTGCGCGTCGTAGATGCTCGCGCCGATCCTCTCGATGCGTCCCGCGGCGCGCGCCTGGCGCAGCAGTGCCCAGGCCGCGTCGGCTCGCGGATCGCGAAGGTCCTGAACGCGGTGGAAGAGCATCCCCTCCAAGGTCGGCCGTTCCAACTCGCGAAGTGTGCGCTCGTAGATCCCTTCGCTATTCGGCGCCGCATGCTCATCGGGCAACGCAAACTTCGACACGTACCTGGTGCCCATCGAACCAGCGAGCCGACCGAGCCGAGATTGGGCATCGCCGTAGCCCGGCGAGGTATCGAGGAGGTGGATCCCCGCGTCCTCTGCCACCTCGAGTACCGCTCGCACCTCGTCGTCGTCGAGCCTGCCCGCATTGTTGGTGATGCCGTATGCGGCGCCGAATTGGGCTGTGCCCAGGACGAGCTCGCTCATCGGGTCGGCTCTCCTGAGTCGGCGCGCGTCCTGCCGAGCAGGACGACGTCGCCTCGTGTGCCGTCGAGCTGGCGCACCTGACTGCGCTGGATCCCTTCGATCGCGTACCCGCATCGCTGGAACGCGCGCACCGATCCGCCGTTGACGGCGTAGCTGCCTGCCGTCAGCTTCTCCATCGCCAGGGTGCCGAAAGCCCAGTCGGTCACTGCGGCGATTACTTCGGTCGCGACCCCTTTGCCCCACATCGTCGGATCGCCGACCATCAGGCCGATGGCAGCCGATTGATGCTGCGGCTTGATGGGACCCAGCTTGATGTTGCCGATGTGGGTGCGGTCGTCCCGGGAGAAGATCCCGAAAAAGTAGGAGTGCGACGACGATCGCATCGCCGTGACGTAGGCGGCGAGCGACTCAATGGAGTGCTCCAGCGAGCGCGTCTCGAGGTTGCGTGTCACTTCGGGATCGAGCATCCAGCTCCGATAGGTCTCGGTCACGTCGCCGACATCGAGGCAGGCCAGCACGAAGCGTTCTGTAACGAGGTCGTTGGTAATCATGGGCTTCCGAACAGCGAGTGAGTGATTTCCACTCTAGGAGGGACGACCGGCGGATACCGCTTCCATCGACTCGACCACCCGCTGCTTCCCGAGGCCGTCGAACAACGCCGTCGCCTTGCGGGACAATGATTGCCGGGTCGCTCGGTCCGTGACGAGATGCTCGACGAGCCCAGCGAGCCGGTCGATCCCATCGGACTCGGCGGTCAGATCGATCCCGAGCACGAGCCCCTGCTCGGCCATCCGCATGAGGGAGCTCGTCTGATTGTCGACGACTGCGATCAGCACGGCGGGGAGACCGAGCGCACAGATCTCCCAGGCACTGGTGCCTGCGGCGGAGACGGCGAGATCGGCCGTGCCCAGAAGTTCCGCCAGCGCCGCGGACGGGGCAACCACGCGAGCCGACGGATGGCCCGCCAGCAGGCGCGTGACCTCGGAGTGGCGCTCAGGCGCGGCTACCAGAGTGAGGTCGATCGGCACATCGACCCGCGCGAGCTGCGCGGCGACGGGAACAATGATGCCCAAAGGGTCGGTCCCGCCGAGAACGGCCACGACATGGGGCGAGCCGGTGAAGTCCCAGGGGTCGTCGCGGCGGCGACTGAGGACCGCATCCCTGATCAGGGCGAATCTTCCGCCCGCCAGAATCCGGCTGCCAGACGGAAGGTCCCAGTCCAGCTCGTCGGAGCCCAGGTTCTGCTCCAGATAGAGAGCCGCTCGGATGCCACGCAGTTCTCCGTCGACGATCGCCAGGACGCGCACCCGCTGTCCGAGAATGTTGATCTGCTCAGGAGGAATGCGGTACGAGTCGACGACCAACCAGTCCGGCTCAACGGAAAGCAGCCGATCGGCGGACAACTCGCCCGTGCGTACTGCGATCACGGGAAGCGAAGTGGCGGCGACCGCGTCACTCAGCCAGGGAATCCCCTCGACGGTGACGGCCAGATGCACGGAGTGCCCGCGCGCGACCAACGCCTCGGCCAGGGTCAGACAACGCATCACGTGGCCCGAACCCTCTTGACGGCTTGCGTCAGCACGAAGCACAACCCTCATGCGCTTTCCTTCCTGTCGCGACGGGCGCGGTCACGAGAGGCCGTCGGGTCTTCGCATGGGAGAGCCGATATCCTGGGCTACGGGTCTGCCGCCTTTCCTGCGTGCGCCCGTGTTCCCAATGTTTCCCACCGGAGGTCGCTGTCGTGTCAATTCTAGAGGGGTCGTCGATCCTCGTCACCGGAGGCACCGGCTCGTTCGGCAAGGCATTCATCCGATACGCCCTCGACAACCTCAACCCGCGCCGCATCGTGATCTTCTCGCGGGACGAGCTCAAGCAGTACGAAGCACGCCAGTTGTTCGACGACGACCGCCGGCTGCGTTGGTTCATCGGCGACATCCGTGACCAGTTCCGCCTGACGCGAGCAATGCACGACGTCGATTACGTCGTGCACGCCGCAGCGCTCAAGCAGGTGGACACCGCCGAGTACAACCCGTTCGAATACGTCAAGACGAACGTGATCGGATCGCAGAACGTGGTCGAGGCGGCGATCGACGCGAAGGTGAAGAAGGTCGTCGCGCTCTCCACCGACAAGGCGTCGAGCCCGCTCAATCTTTACGGCGCGACCAAGCTCGCCGCTGACAAACTGTTCCAATCAGCCAATCACTACGCCTCGGGGTACGAGACCCGCTTCAGCGTCGTCCGCTACGGCAATGTGATGGGCAGCCGCGGATCAGTGGTCCCGTACTGGCGCAAGCTGGCTGATTCAGGCGAGTCTCTTCCGGTGACGGACGAGCGCATGACGCGCTTCTGGATCACGCTGCCTCAGGCCGTCCAGTTCGTCGTCGACTCCTTCGACCAGATGGTCGGCGGCGAACTCTACGTTCCCCGCATCCCCAGCATGCGGATCCTCGACCTCGTCGAGGCGGTCGCACCCGGTTCGAAGACCCACGAGATCGGGATCCGGCCGGGCGAGAAGCTGCACGAAGAGATGATTTCCGAGGACGACAGCCGCCGCACCCTGCTGCTGGGAGACCGCTACGTCGTGCTTCCGACGATCGCCAACTGGGGAGGATACCGAGTCCCTGACGGCGAGCCGCTGCCCGACGGGTTCGCCTACCGGTCGAACACGAACGACCAGTGGCTCAGTGCGAGCGACATCCAGACCCTCTTCGAAACGCTCGACTGAGATGACGATCCCCTACGGACGGCAGTCGATCGACGAGAACGATATCGAGGCCGTCGTCGAGGTGCTCCGCGGCGATTGGCTGACAATCGGCCCGAAGGTCGCCGAGTTCGAACGCGCGGTCGCTGAGCGCGCGGGCACGGCGGATGCCACCGTGGTCAACTCCGGCACGTCCGCTCTGCACGCCGCGTATGCCGCCGCCAGGGTGACCCGCGGCGACGAGGTGATCACCACCCCGCTGACCTTTGTCGCGACGGCGGCCACCGCGATGGCTGAGGGCGCAACCGTGACCTTCGCCGACATCGAGCCCGACACCGGCAACCTCGACCCGGACCACGTCGCCGCTCTGATATCCGACCGCACGGCGGTCGTCGCGGCGGTCGACTACGCGGGTCATCCCGCCGACCTCGACCGCCTCCTCGCGATCGCCCACGGCTCGGGCGCGCTCCTGCTGGAAGATGCGGCGCACGCGATCGGATCGACAGCGCAAGGTCGGCCGGTGGGCAGTATCGCCGACCTCACGGCCTTCTCGTTCTTCCCCACCAAGAACATGACGAGCGGTGAGGGTGGTGCGGTATCGTCACCGGACCCGGCCCTCGTCGAGCGCGCCCGTCGCTTCCGCTCCCACGGCATGGTCCGCGATCGGGCCGAGCAGCGCTATCCGGACGAGGGGCCGTGGCACCAGGAGGTCCAATCCCTCGGGCTGAACTACCGCCTCCCCGACGTGCTCTGCGCGCTGGGGATCAACCAGATTGCTCGGCTCGATGAGTTCAAGCGCAAGCGCACCGCTGTCTTCGAGCGATACCGGGAGGGGCTGTCCGACCTGGACCTGCTGACACTGCCGGCCCGACATTCCGACGTCGATCCGATGTGGCACCTCTACCCCGTCCGAGTGGCCGACGGCCAACGTCGGCGCGTCTTCGACATGCTCCGCGAGAACGGCGTGCTGGTGCAGGTGAACTACATCCCTGTGTACTGGCACCCCGTCTTCGAGGATCTCGGCTACCGACGGGGTGAGTGTCCGGTTGCGGAGCAGTACTACCGGGAGGAGATCTCGCTGCCGATGTACGCGGACCTCACCCCCTCCGACCAAGACCGAGTCATCGAGCTGTTGCACATAGCGCTCGCCTGAACCGAGAGCAGACACGACCATGCCTCTTTCTCCCGCTGCCACACGGACCCCGCTGATCGTCGCCGAGATCTCGGGCAACCACAACGGATCGCTGGACCGGGCCCTCGACATCGTGCGCGCCGCGGCCGCAGCCGGCGCGGGTGCGGTGAAGATCCAGACGTACACGGCCGACACGATCACGCTAGACGTAGACACGCCCGCGTTCCGAGTGAGCACCGGGCATGAACTCTGGGGCGATCGGACCCTGCATGACCTCTACGAGGAGGCGCATACCCCGTGGGAGTGGCACGAGCCGATCTTCAGCCTCGCCCGAGACCTCGGGATGGTCGCCTTCAGTACCCCGTTCGACGAGACCGCCGTCGACTTCCTCGAATCACTCGAGGTGCCTCTGTACAAGATCGCCTCGCTCGAGATCGTCGACACCCCGCTGATCGAGCTCGTCGCGCGCACCGGAAAACCGATGATCCTGTCGGTCGGCACCGCGTCGATCGGGGAAGTCGCCGCGGCGGTCGAAGCCGCACGGGCGGGCGGCTGCACCGACCTGACCTTGCTCGCGTGCACGAGCTCCTACCCGGCGATCCCCGACGACGCCAACTTGCGCCGCATGCCCGTCATGGCCGAATTGTTCGGCTGCAAGGTAGGGCTGTCGGACCATACCCTCGGCATTGGCGTCGCCGTCGCCGCAACCGCGCTGGGGGCCACGGTGATTGAAAAGCACGTCACCATCGCCCGAGCGGACGGCGGCGTCGACAGCGCATTCTCGCTCGAGCCGCACGAGTTGGCACAGCTCGTCGTCGAATGCGACGCGGCGACGCGCGCCCTGGGTTCGGCCGACGTCTGGTCGACAGCCGCCGAGAACGAGTCGCTCCGACTGCGGCCCTCGCTCTACGTCACGACGGCCGTCGCTGCCGGTGACGTCGTAACACACAAGAACGTACGGTCAGTCCGCCCTTCGGGCGGCCTTCCGCCTGGCGATCTGCCGCTGGTCCTTGGACGCACTTTTGCGCGCTCCGCCGAGGTGGGGACGCCCTTCAGTTGGGACTTGCTCGCCGGCTAACGGAAGCCGGCATCGCGGCGGAACATCACGACATCCGCCTCGCGAGAGACCTCGACGAAGCCGGCTCGCAGAAAGAGCCTGACGCTCGCCGTATTGCCCGCGCGAATGGTCGCGTGCAGCTCGGGTGACATACCGGAGCTGCTCAGCTCGGCGATCGCCGACTCGAGCACCTCGACGCTCACCCCGCGACCGCGCCAGGACGGGTTGAGATTGATACTCACCTCGGCGGCTTCGCCACCCCGAAGGTCGAACCGGACCATCCCGATCGCACCGTCGGCTGGCGGCCCACTGTCGCCGACCGCCTCCGCGATGTAGAGCCGGCGCCCGGGGTCGGCTATTGCCCGGATGAACCACGCCTCGTGATCGTCCCATACGATCTCAGCCCGACTCAGCGAGGCCTCGCGGGTTCGTGGATCGTTACGCCACTCGAAAACGTCGCGCGCGTCGCCGGCGTTTGCACGGCGAAGGGTGATCACCCGGACCATGCTACTTTCGACAATCGTGAAGGTCGTGCTGTTCTCCCCCTACGCGAACATCTGGGAGCACACCTTCCCTGAGTCACTCGTGGCCGAGAGCCTGGTCGAGCGCGGTGCCTCGGTGGTGACCGTTCGGTGCGGCACGATGCTGCAGTCGCACTGCGTCGCCATGTCGGCGGCGGGAGTGTCGGCGGATGCGCCGCTCGCCACACGTCAGCAGGTGTGCACCGCCTGTATCAAGAGACGCGACCTGGTGGACAAGACGATGCCGTTCGATTCGGTCGTGCTCGACGGTCGTGTGTCAGCCGAGGACCGCGCGGAGGCCGCGGCCGCGTGCCGCGAGGTCACTCCTGACGACTGGATGTCGTTCGAACTCGACGGAGTGCCGATTGGTCGCTACGCGGCTTACGAATTCCTGCTCGACAACAAGGTGGTCGGCACCGACATCCCCGATGCGCTCTGGCCGCGCTACCTCGACAAGCTGTCCCAGTCCATCGTGACCTTCCGTGCTGGCCGCCGCATGCTCGAGCAGGAGCAGCCAGATGTCGTTCTGGTCTACAACCGGCTCTATGCCGTGAATCACGCGTTCTGCTCCGCGGCCAGTTCGCTCGGCATCCCCGCGTACACGCTCCAGGGCGGCGGGCACGTGGTGCGGCGGGCAGAGACGATGACGATGTTCCGCGACACCGAGTCGCTTGACGACGTGTTCCGCACGAGCGCGTGGGCCGATTACCGTGCCACGCCGGTGGGCGAGGCCGACGTCGATCTCGTGGGCGAGCACTTCGCCGGGCTCCTGCAGGCGAACAGTGCGTTCGCGTACTCGAGCGCGTTCGAGGCCAGCCAGCCAGCGGAGCTGCGAGCACGTTTTCAGGTTCCAGCCGGTGCGCCGGTTCTGCTGGTCCCGATGTCGAGCGAGGACGAGATCAACGCTGCGCGCCTGGCCGACGTGCTGCCCACCGATTCCGGGCGCCGCTCGCTGTTCGCCGACCAGTTCGAGTGGATCGCATACCTCTTTCGCTTCGCTGCCGCGCACCCCGACCTGCACCTCATCATCCGGTTGCACCCGCGGATGTTCCCCAACAAGCGCGAGAACGTGATGTCGCCCATCGTCGGCAAGATCTTGGAGCTTCTCGACGAGCGGCCCCGCAACGTATCGCTGAACTTGCCCAGCGATGATGTGAGCCTGTACGACCTGATGCAGATTGTTGACGTCCTGTTGAACTTCCGCTCCTCCGTCGGAGCCGAACTCGCGGCATTCGGCGTCCCGGTCGTCGCGCCCGCCAATCGCGACTTCTTCACCTACCCGGCCGAGCTGAACCGCGTCGGCTCGAGCGAGGAGGAGTACGGCCGCCTGATCGAGGAGGCTCTGCTGAACGGGTGGTCGCTCGAGCAGGCACGTCGTGCGTTCCGCTGGTTCTCATTCCTGTTCTCGCGAGTGGCCGTCGACCTCTCCGAGGGGGTGCACTCGAGGCCCAGCGCGATCCGTCCGCAGAAGCCCGGCCTGCGGTTGTGGGCCTGGCGCAAGATGGTCTGGGTCGTGCTCCAGTACGGCCCCCTGATCCGTGAGCGGCTCGCGCTCCGGAACCGCAGCATCTCTCCCGCGGCGCGAGACGTGTTCTACGACGTCTTGGAGAACAGACGGGGCAGCCTTGCCGAGTCGACAGTCTGGCCGGCATCGACCAGCACCCTCGACGACGAGACCCGTCACCTCAACGCCTACCTCGCGACGATCACCTCGACCGAGTGGCGGTCGGTCACCGACCCCGACTCCCTGGCCGGCCGCATCCGCACGCACCTGGCAGGCGTCACTCCCTGAACTGACGGCTCGCCCGCCATTGCCGCCGCCGCTTTCGCAGCGCAAGCGCCGCGCTCACCGCCACTCCACGGATGACCCCCGCCGGGGTTCCGTGGAACACCACCCTGTTCACCCAGGCGTCTGCACCCGGGTCGGTGACAGGTTCGCCCTGCAGCACTCGCTCAAGCGGACCGTCGTACACCGGCAGCTCGGTCCAACGGGGGGCGGTCACCGTGTGCGTGCCGTCGTCCTGACCGACGTAACGCACCAAATTGACGTTGGGACTCAGACAGACCGCGCCCACCGACCACATGCTGGAGATCCAGCGATACGCCCAGGTCGAGATCCGCCCTGCGTTGGCATCGGCAAAGTTCTGAAGCCAGCGCGCAGCCGCCGATCGCCGGCCGGTGATCCGTCGCAGCTGGTCGAACGGACGCCGCCGGGCCCAGGCGAGGTCGTCGTCGTAGAGCGCCCATGCTCGGTCCCAGGTGGCCCACGCGATCGATTCCGGATAGACGGACAGGCGACTGCCGACCGCTCCCTGCGAAAGTTCGGCGGCGGGCACCACGTTGTACCCCGAGATGTGCGCAATCCGCTCATCATCCCGGAATCGCTCGAGCATCGCCTCGACGTACGGCAGGAAGTCGGGGCCGGGCACCACATCCTCCTCGATCACCGCGACCTGGCCATATTCGTCGACAGCCCATGAAACCGCGTCGGTGACCGACGCGCGGAGCCCCACGTTGACCGGACGGAACCGGGTGCGCACCTCCGCACCCCAGTCGATGCTCGAGACGGCGTCCCGTACCGCCTGCACCCGCTGCGCGTCGCGGGCGTCACCCGGTTTCGGGCCGTCGACGACCACCATGATCGGCGACGGCCGGGTCTCGCGCAGCGCGTCGATCAACCCGAGCAGCTTCTCCGGCCGGTTGTAGGCGAGGATCAGGAGTGGGGTCGCTCGCAGCACTCGGTTCCTTCGAATCGGTATCCTGGAAAGCACGGGCGAGACAGCCTGGGGCCGCCGCCCGTGAATAGAGACAGCTAAGGATACGACCCCGTGAATGCAGTCATCGTCGGCCTCGGCTATGTCGGTCTCCCCCTGGCGAACGCCGCGTCGCTCGCCGGAATCGAGGTCACCGGACTCGACCTGAACCCCCGCATTGTCGAGGGGCTGAACGAGGGCCGCAGTCACATCGACGACCTTGGCGATGAGGCCATCGCTGCCCTCCTGGCCAGCGGATTCCGCGCCACAAGCGACCCGGTCGTGATCGCCCACAGCGAGATCGTGGTCATCTGCGTCCCGACCCCCCTGGACGATGACGGACGGCCCGACCTCGCCGCGGTGATCGGCGCCACACGTACCATCGCCCAACACCTGAAGGCCGGCACGACCGTCGTGCTCGAGTCGACCACGTATCCGGGCACCACCGAGGAGGTGCTCAAACCCATCCTGGAATCGGGAGGCCTGGTCTGCGGCACGGACTTCTTCCTCGCGTTCTCGCCCGAGAGGATCGATCCCGGCAATGCGGTGTATACGATCACGAACACCCCCAAAGTCGTCGGAGGGGTGACGGAGGCGAGCACCGAGAAGGCCGCGGTCTTCTACGAGCGTTTCGTCAGCGAGGTCGTGCGGGCGAGCGGCCCCCGCGAGGCCGAGATGGCGAAGCTGCTCGAGAACACCTACCGGCACGTGAATATCGCACTCGTCAACGAGATGGCGCAATTCAGCAACTCGATGGGGATCGACATCTGGGAGGTCGTCCGGCTTGCGAAGACCAAGCCCTTCGGCTTCCAGTCGTTCTCTCCCAGTGCGGGGGTCGGCGGCCACTGCATCCCCATCGACCCGAACTACCTGGCGTACAAGGTGCGCGCCGAGCTCGACCGACCGTTCCGCTTCGTGGAGCTCGCGGAAGAGATCAACCAGAGCATGCCGACCTACGTCAGCAGGCGCCTGCAGGACATGCTCAACCAGGCCTACAAGCCGATGCGCGGGTCGACCGTGCTGTTGCTCGGGGTGACATACAAGGCAGACATCTCCGACCGACGTGAGTCTCCGGCGGTCCCGCTCGCGCAGCGGCTCTTGAGCATGGGCTGCGAGTTGCAGTATCACGACCCTGCTGTGCACGGATGGTCCGTGGATGGCGTCGACGTCACCGAGGCGACCGACCTCGAAGCGGCCTGCCGGGCGGCGGACGCCATCGTGATCGTGCAGGCTCACGCTCCCTACCTGGCGACTCCGGCCATCATCACCGACGCAGGAACACCGGTGCTGGATGCCACAGGCCGATTCCAGGGCGCGCAGGTCGAGCGCATCTGACGTGGGCGCGCCGACCTCAACGCCCCGGGCGTATTGCACCTACTTCGACAGCGGATATCTCTCGCGCGGTCTGATGCTCATCGAATCCCTGCGCAGGCACGGGGATGACGCTCCCGTTTGGGTGCTCGCGCTCGACGACGAGACGCGGCAGTACCTGGAAGCGGCAGCTCTTCCCGGGGTCAACGTGCTCACAATCGAGGACATCGAGGATGCCGAGCCCCAACTGCCGCCTCTGAAAGCGCTCCGCTCGCGTATGGAGTACTACTTCACCTCGACGCCGCTCCTAGTGCGGTGGGTGATGGATCGCCAGTCCGACCCCGAGACGGTGGTCGTGTACCTGGATGCCGACCTCTTCTTCTTCGATCAGCCGTCACGCGTCTTCGATGCCTTGGGCGACGGCTCGGTGGGGATCATCGAGCACGGGTACCCGGCCCGCCTTGCGAAGAGACTGGCGAAGTACGGCCGGTTCAACGTCGGCTGGGTCGGGATCCGGGCCGACCCAAAGGGCCGGGCATGTGTCGACTGGTGGGCGAGCAACACTCTCGACTGGTGCTCCGACACACCCGACGGCGGCCGATATGCCGACCAGGGCTATCTGGATCAGTTCCCCGACCGCTTCCCGGGCGTCGTCATCCTGCCCTCCCGGGGATTCAACCTGGCCCCGTGGAACACCTCGGCGGCGCGACTCCGGGACTCCGCAGACGGCGTACTCGTGAATGGCGACCCCTTGATCTTCTTCCATTTCCACGGGCTACGGCGGGTCAGGTCCTGGTATGTGAGCAGCCAGCTGATCTATCGCGCCCCGATGCGATCGGTGCTCCGCGACTCCGTCTACCGGCCCTATGTCACGGGTCTCGCAGCAGCGGATCGGAGGGTCGCTGGTGGCGTCGCGGTACCTCCGTCGAAGAAGCGCGGCACCGGCATCCGCGGTCTGGTCAGCCGCGCCCGCAAGTCCGTCGTGGACTCGCTGTCGATCGCAACGGGTAACGCGATCCGCATCGCTCGGTGATCCGGACAGCCGCACCGCGCGATCAGGCCCACCAATGGAACCAGGCGTGCACGCTCCGTGTGCGAAATCCGGCGCGTTGATAGAGTCGCTGGGCCTCGATGTTGGCGCCCTGGGTCACCACGGTAACCCGGCCGCATCCGGCACGGGACGCCTCAAGAAGCAGTGCGTCGACGAGCCGTGACCCGACCCCTCGGCCGCGCACGGTCGAGTCCACGCCGAGCAATCCGATGCGAGCCACGCCGCCCAGCTCGATGCGCCCCGTAATGTAGCCGACCGGTGCACCCGCGTGATCCTCGGTCAGTGCCCAGTCCGCAAACGGCTTGGAGAGACTCGCGCGCAGCCACTCTCGATACATCGCGGCGACACGAGCGCGATCGAACCGGGGGTCGGCATAGAACCGCGACCGTACGTGGGCTGCGTCCACGATCGGCAGGAGAGCGCCAAGATCTGGTTCTGCGATCCGTCGGACCGCCTCCGCGACAGCGGGGTGCCGGCGCGAACGACCCCGCGCGACCCGCTCCCCTAAGGCGCGTTCGAACGTGAGACGCACGTCGGTCAAGACGAATCCCGCGGCGATTGCTGCGCGCATCATCTCGGGTTCTTGCAGGTCGCAGAGCAGATACAGGCATTGCACCCCCCGATCACGGGCCCATCCGACCGCACGTGCAGGGTCGGCTCCCGCGACGACCCGCCCGATGGACACGCCGAAGTGCGAGCTGTCCCATGGCAACCGCTCGACGATCTGGGAGGTGGGCTCGGCGTCCGGTGGATACGCGCCCTGACCGGCGTCGCCGGTCGATCCGCCCTCGTGCGGTTGCATGCTCCCTCCCGACCGATTACCCGAGCCTGACCCGGAGACGCTCGAAACGAAACGGGAGCCCGTCCGAGTCGCGCACGTCGGTGAGAATCAACGTGCCTGACCCGCAGACCACGGTGGCGATGCCGTCGGCCACTGACCAGACCTTGCCGGGCTGCCTGATCTCGAATCGCAGATCCGGACCGGGGGCGACATCGAGAATCGTGAGCGTTGACCCTTCCAGTCGCGTGTGGGCGCCGGGATACGGCCACCCGAGCGCGTCGACGGTGCGTCGTATCCGATCGGCGTCCTCGGTCCAGTCGATGATGTAATCGTCGTCGCCCCGCCAGATGCTGTATGTCGCTGCATCCGGATCTTGAGCGGATTCCTCGAGGCTTCCCGCCGCGAAACTGGAGATGACGTGGCCCGCGCAGGCCACATACGAATCCGCGAGAAGGTGCAGCACGTCGCGGATCTTGGCGGGATACGTGACGGTCTGCGCATGCTGAGCAAGTACGGGGCCCGCGTCCAGCTCGGCCACGGGCCGCAGGGCGGTCACGCCGACCTCTGTGTCGCCGAGGATGAGCGCCGTGACGGTCGGTGCGAAGCCGCGCAGTCGAGGCAGGAGGGAATCATGGAAAACCACCATCCGCGGGTCCGGCGGTAAGAGGTACTGCCAGCCGACGACGAAGATCAGATCGACATCGGGTCCGAGTTCGAGATCACCGCGCGCTCCGCGGTGGATCGGGACGCCATGAGCCTGGCACAACAGGTCGATGCCGGCCTGGGCGTCATCGACCACGGCCGACTGGGGGTAACTGCGCACGGCGACCACGACGACACGGTCGTCATCCAGGATGGCCGCGAGAAAGGCCCGCCCCTTCTCTCCAACGGCGAAGACCGCGATGCGCACTGGGCTGGTCGACACGGGTTCAGCCGCGGTCACCGAACGAGGTCACCGCGTCGATGACCCGATCAACGCTCTCGTCATCCATGCCCGCCCAGAGTGGGAGGCGCACCAACCGATCCGAGAACGAATGCGAATTGTCGCAAGGGTACGGGGTCCGTCCGAGAGTCAGGCCCGCCGGCGAGCTGTCGAGCGGGATGTAGTGGAAGGTTGCGATGACCCCGAGGCCGCGAAGGTGCGAGAGCAAGGCGTCGCGGGAGCCTCCGTCGGGCATGAGCAGGTAGAACAAGTGGGCGGGATGCTCGCGATCCTCAGGAACGTGCATCAGGGTTGCTCCCGCATTCCGCGCCCAGTCGACGAGCTCGGTCGCGTAGCGGTCCCAGACCTGATGACGAAGCCGTTGGATCGTGTCGAACTCACTCAACTGAGAGTCGAGAACGGATGCGCTCAGTTCGTTCATGAGGTAGCTCGAGCCATGGTCGACCCAGGTGTACTTGTCCACCTGTCCCCGCAAGAATCGCGAGCGGTTGGTTCCCTTTTCGCGAATGATCTCCGCTCGTTCCACGAGTGACGGATCATTGACCAGCAACGCCCCGCCCTCACCGGAATGCACATTCTTGGTGTCGTGAAAACTCTGCGCCGCGAGCACGCCGACCGTGCCGAGTGGCGTGCCGCGATATTTCGCGCCCAGTCCGTGCGCGTTGTCTTCCAGAACCTGCAGTCCGGCCTCTCGAGCGATGTCGAGGATCGGGTCGATGTCCACCCCGACGCCGCCGTAGTGCATCACCGAGATCGCTCGCGTGCGCTCGGTGATCGCGGCCGCGACGGCCTGAGGATCGATGTTGCCGGTGCGGAGGTCGATATCGACGAACACGGGGGTCGCACCGACCAGCGTGACAGCCGTCGCGGCCGACGGGAAGGTGAAGCTCGGCACGATGACCTCGTCGCCCGGTCCCAGGCCGAGGAGGATGCTCATCATCTCCAGAGCGTGCGTGCCACTCGACGTGAGCAGAACGGAGCCAGATGGGATCAACGCCTTGAGCCGGCCCGCAGCCGAAGCCGTGAATGCCCCGTCGCCGTGAACGTGCCCCGAATTCAGGACCGCGGTGAGGTTGTCGAGTTCGCGAGCGGATCGGAAAGGCCGGGAGAATACGATCGGGGCACCAGCCATGCGACCAGGGTATCCGAACGGTGCGACTACACTGGACCGGTGCCTCAGGCCTGGTTCTCCGCAGATCCCCCGCTGCTGAGCGACACCGCGAAGATCCACCCGTGAGAGTCTCCGTCGTCATTCCCTGCTATCGTTCGGCTGCTGTTCTGCCGGATCTGGTATCCCGGATTCGAACCGCCATGACCTCCCTGGTCGACAAGGGAGCGATCGATGGATGGCAAGTCATCCTCGTGGTCGATGGCAGCCTCGATGACACGGGAAAGGTGGCCGCCGGGCTCGCGCGGAACGATGTGGCCGTCACCGCCGCTGAGTTGCATCGCAACTACGGCCAGCACAGTGCCCTGCTCGCGGGCATCAGACTGGCCGAGTACGACGTCATCGTCACCATGGACGACGATCTGCAGCACCCTCCCGAAGAGATCGGGGCCCTTCTCCAGCCGCTCAGCGATGAATCGGTGGATCTCGTCTATGGCATCCCGGTCGTCGAGGAGCATGGCGTCTTCCGGAGCGCGGCATCGCGATTCGTCAAGGCGGCGCTCTCGGCCACCGGCGTCACCAACGCGCAGTGGGTGGGTGCGTTCCGCGCGTTCCGCACACAACTGCGTGAGGCATTCGCCGAGGCGTCCGACCCCACTCCCAACATCGACGTCTTCCTCTCCTGGGGAACGACCGGTGTGCGCTCGGCGTCGGTGCGGATGGAGAAGCGCACCATCGGGCGGAGCGGCTATTCGTTCAGCAAGCTGGTCAGGCACACCATGAACATGGTCACGGGCTATGGCACTCTGCCTCTTCGGCTCGCCACCTGGTTGGGTTTCTGCTTCGGAGGTCTTGGGTTCGTGGCCCTCGCCTACGCGCTGATCACCTACGTCACCGGCGTCACCACTCAGCCCGGTTTCACCACGACCATCGCCCTCATTGCGGTTTTCTCGGGGGCGCAGTTGGTGACGATCGGGGTCATCGGGGAGTACGTGGGACGATCGCACTTCCGCAGCATGAACAAGCCCGCCTACTTCATCCGAACCATCACTCGCCAAGACGGTGACGCGAAGTGACCTCACGCCGGCGCGGGCACGCGTGACGATAGCGGCACGGCCCCCGCAGCGACTGATGTCGGCGGCCAGGGCCTCCCGACGCGCTTCGCTCCTGGGCGCGAGCATGTACGTCGTCGCCACGTTGGCGCTCTTCGGCGCTCTGGGCCTGTCGCTCGGCTGGCGGTCCGCGGGGATTGCCGGAGCCACCCTCCTCGTAGCGGGGACGATCCCCGGGGCGGCGCTGGTGCGCGTCCTGCTCCCGCGAGCAGGCTTGCTGCACTACCTCGTGCTCGGCACCACGCTCGGAATCATGCTGTGGGCATTGGGAGGATTTCTCTCCGCGGTCACCGGCGTCTTCGTCGTCCGATGGATCCCCAGCGCGCTTGCTGTCGTTCTGCTCGTCACCCTTCGCCTTCTGAAACGTGTTCCCCGAGAGCGCGTTCTGACCCCGCTCCCCGTGAGCAGCGCCGCCGGTGCCGTGATCGGCATCATCGCGATGACCCCTGCTCTGCGGACGGCACTCGCCACACAGCCCGCGTCCTGGGCGGGATGGCGGTCCGTCTACGCCGATCTTCCGTTCCAATCGGCGATCGCGGCGGAGGTGGCGGCGAGGGTACCCGATCAGCTCTCGTGGGTTGCCGGAACCCCGCTGAGCTACACCTGGGCCTTCCACTCGGCCGTCGGAGTGTGGTCGTCCACGTCCTCGGTGCCTGCGTTCGACCTCGTCCTGCAGGCCTGGCCGGTCATGTTCACGGCGTTGATTCCCGGAGCGATCGCGATCATCGCATGGGAGTTGAGCCGCAATCCATGGGTGGCGGGATTGGCTCCCGTCGTTTTCGCTCTGGCTCACGGCGTGCTGATCTCGCCCCAGAGCTTCGTCCAACTCCCACTCTTCAGCGTCAGTCCGACCCGAGACTTCGGCGACTTGGCGATGCTCGTCGTGATCTTGTGTCTCGTCAAGACGATCGGTCGACGATCGATTCGCGCGTTGAGCGTGCGATGGTTGGTTGCGCTCGGGCTCGCCATGGTCGTGGCCACGGCGGCCAAAGGGTCGGAGCTTCCCGTTCTGCTCGGCGGTCTGGCGACAGCGTGCCTCATCCTCCTGGTCCGTCGGCGACTCTCGTGGTCCGACGCCATCGCGAGCGCGGTCTTCGTCGTGGGCGCGGTCGTCGGTTTCGTCATCGCCATCCCTGACGCCAAGTCCGCCCAGTCGCTCGGGTGGGGACCGCTGACCTTCCTCAGCACCGGCAGCCTGAACGCCGCGCTCCTCTCCGCCGCACTCGTAGGCGTCCTTCTCGCCGGGATCGTCGGCTTCTGGCTCGTGATCGGTCGCGGAGTCAACTGGACTCTTTCTTCACTTCTCGCCGGAACCATGCTCGCGGGCTTGACGGGGCTCTCGCTCCTCACGCAGACGGGAGGAAGCCAGAACTACTTCTGGCAGGCGACCGAACCTCTCGTCGCGATCGCGATCGCCTGGTCGGTTGTGCTCCTGACCAGGACCTACGGCACCCGCGTCATCGTGGTCGTCCTCGGGATCGCCGTGCTCGGCAATATCGGCCTCGCAGTGACCACGAATCCACTGCTGCTGTGTGCCGGGCTCGCCGTGTCAGCCGTCGCCGGCACCCTTGTCGTCCTGTTCGGTGCCGCGGGTCCACGGCAGCGGCGGCACTTCTACGAAGTGATCATGGTCGCGCTCGTGCTCGCCCAGTGCGCACAGATCGTCAACGTCTCTCCCGGCTTCATTGCCGGCTCCCTTTCGACCGCCGAAGACGAGGCCGCGACCGACGGATCCCAGCTGAGCGCGTTCGAGTTCATCCGAACGCACTCCAAGCCCGATGACGTGATCGCGACGAATACGCATTGCCTCACCGGGTCTCTCGCTTCCAACGACTGCGATCCTCGGCGCTTCATCCTCGCCGCGGTCAGCCAACGACGAGTCCTCGTTGAGGGGTGGGGATATGCGACCCAGTACGGGAACTCTCGGAGCTGGGTTCAGGGCCGACTCGATGCCAGCGACGATTTCATCGACGCACCGACTGCAACCAAAGCCCGAAGTCTTCACAAGCTGGGAGTCGACTGGATCTACGTCGATCTCCGGCTTGGACCATCTCCCGACTTGGGGTTGTATTCGCAACTGGTGTTCGCCTCCGACTGGGCACGGGTCTACCGACTCAGATGACTGACGACATGGCATCATCCGGGCGGACGGCGACCGCAGCATTCGTGCGGTACGTGATCGTCGGCCTCGCCCAAAACGGGCTCCTCTATCTGCTCACGATCGGCCTTCTGTTCCTGGGATTCCCTGGTTGGGGCGCGCTCGCCATCACCTACCCGCTTGGCGTGGTCATCTCATTCCTGCTCAATCGTGCCTGGACTTTCGCGGGCCGCCGAAGGATGCGGGGCCAGTTCCTCCGGCATATCGTCGTGTACGCCGCTGCATATCCGGTGACTCTGGGCGTCTCGTGGCTGCTCGAGCGGGTGATGTACCCCTGGCTGGCGACCGGGCTCACCATCGGCATCATTGCGGTGACCATCTTCATCATGGCGAACCTGTGGGTATACCCGTCCGAACGGGTGAAGGAGACGGCGAGTCCACTGGCGCCGCCGCCGGCCTAGCTCAGGCCGGCCCTGGCTTGCGCGCAACCAGCAGGCAACTGGTTCCCGCAGCGACGGTCCCGCCTTGCAGAACAGTGGCGCGCTCTCGATCGAACGAGCGGCGGAACGCCCGGCCCAGGAGTCCAGTGGGCATTCGATGCTGACGCTCTACCGTGGCAGCGTCGTTCATCTTCGACTTCGCCCCCAGACGAGAGGGCAGGCTCCGAAGGAGGAAGACCGGCACCACGAGAATCCCGAAGAAGTACGTCGCGTACTCGAGCGTGAACCCCGCGGCCGCGACCTTCTTCTTCAACTGGGAGAGGGTGTAGCGCCGATAGTGTCCGGCGTACTCGTCCTCCGCGGACCACAGCGCCGTGCGAGCGGGGACCGAAAGGTACAGCATGCCGCCCGGCTCGATCGCCTCGTACAGCGAGGCGAGCGCGGCGCGGTCGTCGTCGATGTGCTCGAGTACGTCGAACAACCCCGCGGCGGGCAAGGAGTCGGCAGGAATCTGTAGGAGATGGAACGGAGCTTCAATCACGGGAAGACCGCGCTCGAGAGCGGTCGCGGCGCCGTGGCCGCCCGGCTCCACCACGACCGAGGCAACGCTCACGTCGCGAAGGCCGAGGGCGACATATCCATTGCCCCCGCCGACGTCGAACATCGGCCCACCCGGGGGAAACCGTTGAACCACAGCAGATATCAGGTCATTGCGGTGATTGAACCAGTACGAGTCCGCCTCGACGCGAGCGAGTGCCGAGTGCCCGTTCGCCGGATACGACACGTCGATCTCAGCATTGCCGCGCCAGTGGCCGGGGCCGACCTGTCGGAGCTGCGGAACCCGCTTCGCCCAGGCGGTGATCCAGTCCTCGAGCGCCGCGGCGTTGATGGGTGCCGAATCGGCGGGCTCGCTCGGCGTGCTCATCCTTCCAGCGTAGAGGCGACCAGCACCAGGCGATCACACCTCACCGACGGTACGGAGGAGGCCAGGACCGCCGTCCAACCCTCACGCAACGTCGTCGAATGACATCAGCTTGACGTAGTCGGCGACCATCGGGACGGTCTTCCGCAGCGACGCGAAGTCACCTGACGCGGTCAGGCGACCGTCCTGGACCACGTGGACGATGTCGGCGTGCTGGACTGTCGAGAGCCGGTGCGCGATCACGATCACCGTGACGTCGCCGTGGAGCTTGCGCAAGCTCTCGGAGATGAATGCCTCCGATCCGGCGTCGAGGCCGCTCGTCGCCTCGTCGAGGATCAGCAGGCGCGGCTTGGCGTAGAGCGCGCGGGCGAGCCCGATCCGCTGGATCTGGCCGCCGCTCAGCGCGTCAGCCTGCGCGCCGACCGAGCTCGCCGACCCCTCGGGCAGCGTCGCGACGAAGTCGCTCAGATAGGCAGAGCGCAGCGACGCGTCGACCAGGCCGTGGTCGATACGGTCGGGATGCACGCCGAGCGCGACGTTCTCGGCGATCGACCCCGATACGAGGCCGGGCTTCTGCGACACGTATGACACGAGTCCCGGAGCCACCCCGCGCAGCACGAGCGGGTCGAGGCCGCCGATCCGCACGGTCCCCGAATCCGGGGAGATGAGCCCGAGCACGAGGTCCACCAGGGTTGTCTTCCCTGCCCCGGACGGGCCGATGATCGCGACGTAGCTGCCAGCCTCGACGTCGAGGGAGACGTCGGCGAGCGTGTCGGTCTCGTCATCCGGGTAGCGGAAGTGCGCGTGGGACACCTGCACACCGAGCGGTCGGTCGGGGTCGACCACCACCTCGGCGGGGACCTCGATCGATGCGCGATCGGGCAGCGCCCGCTCCCGATTCAGCAGCTCGACCGCGAGCGCGCTCTGGTGGTAGTTCTGCGCGATCATCGTCACCGCGCCCTGCAGCGGCAGCAACGAGGCCATGATTCGCACGCCGCCCGTGAGGAAGACGCCGACCGTGACGATGCCGGAGGCGAGCGTGCCGAAAAGGAACTGCTGCCCCACGAAGATGACGACACCGAGGATCAGTGAGGTCTCGACCACATATCGAGGCATCCCGCCCAGGAAGGCGAAGGTGGCCGCGCTGCGCGACAGCCTGCCGCGGGATTCGGTGAGCCGCTCGAGGAAGAGGTCCTGTTTGGCGAGCACCGAGATCTCGCGGAACGAGTCGACGACGTCGCTGATCGCGTTCGTCGTATCGATGCTGCCCGACGCCGACTCGATGCCGGCGCGCTTGATGCTCTTGCCGATGATGAACTGGATGGCGACGATCACGACCGTGAAATAGGCGAGCGCGAACAGTGCGGCGACGGGGTTCACCACGAAGAAGCCGACAACCACCACGAGCAGCAGGAAGCCCTCGCTGAACAGTGTGGCGACGTTGTTCAGGATGCCCGTGAACAGCGCGCTTGTCGAGCTCGTGACCGCGTACTGGAACTGCGCCTTCGAGTACCGCTTCATGTCGTCGAGCGAGCCGCGCAGGATCAACTCCGAGATGTCGATCGCGTTCTTGGTCTCGATCCGCGCCAGGAACGACGTCATCGTGCGGGTCAGCAGCACGGCCAGCAGCGCTTTGCCGACGAACACGATCAGGACGAAGGCGATCAGCAGGATCAGGTCGTTCTGCGAGAGGCGCGGCAGCGCGATCCCCAGCAGCGTCGTCGTCGACCCACCGCCGGACGAATCGGTGACGGCGGCGGCGCCTGCGCTCGCGATGTAACCGACCAGGAAGATGCCGAACACGTCGAGGAAGCCGGTGAGGGCGCGGAAGGTGACGAGCATGAAGTACCGGACCCGCTGTCGCGGGGTCAGATACCCCAGCGCCAGACGGGCAGCGGCGAACATGACCGCAAGCCTAACTCAGTGAGTCGCCGCAGTTTTGCGCGGCGACGGCGGTCACCCCACGTCGAGCACCCAGGTCTCTTCGACGGAGGGAATGCCCAGGAAGGGGCCCAGGTCGTAGTCCAAGCCCGGGATGACATCCAGCAACTCCAGACCCTCAGCAAAGCAGGCGTCTGCGATGTCGGCGCGGGCGAATACGAACTCCAAGGAGGGCTGGCCGTAGGCGTATTTGGCGAAGCGGGTGGTTGGCGCGTCGACTGAGATGGTCAATCCGTGCAGCACCACGCGGTCGCGCGCCACGCGAGCGTACTCCTGGATCGCCCGGGGCCACGAGGGCATGTGGATCAGGGCGACACCGTCGACCACGACCGACTGGCTCCGGTCGTCATACGGCAGTTCATACGCGCTCCCGACGACGAATTCACGACCGGGGTACAACTGGTGCGCGAGATCGATCATCGCCGGCGAGATGTCGAGACCGCGGTAGTGGGTTGTCGGGTAGCGATGGGCGATGATCTCCGAGTAGTACCCGCCGCCGCAGCCCACCTCCAGCAGTTCGGGGATGTCGGCGAGCGGATCGAGTGCTCGGTACAGCGCCGCGATGTCATCGCGGGGGCGTCCGGCCTTCGCCTCCGCCACCAGGGGCTGCCATGCGCGGTCTTGCCGCTGAGCGGTGTCGGCACGCCACACGGAGTACTCATCCTCACGAGCAAGCCGTGACGGATGCAGCGTGTAGCCGGCGGAGGCTAGGACGCGCTTGGACAGCTGCGGCACGCGCTGCGACGCGAATGCCAGCACCCCCGACTTGATCGACACGTCCCCTCCGATCAATCGATCTGATTCGACCCTAACCCGCGGCGAGCGCCACGAACTCCCGATAATCCTCGATGTAGTCGGCCGCGTCGTACTCGTGCGAGGCGAACACCAGCAGCAGCGCGTCCGACGAGTACTCGCTCTGGGTGCCCCAGGTGAGTGGCGGCATGTACAGCCCGAGGTCGGGGCGGTCGAGCACGATCTCGCGCTGCGCGGCGCCATCGTCGACGAGCGCCCTCACCGAACCGCGCAGGCACACGAGGAACTGCTCGCACTCGCGGTGCGCGTGTGTGCCGCGGGCCTCTCCTTGAGGGATGCCGTAGAGCGCGAAGAAGCGGCGCACCACGAAGGGCAGCGAGCCCGGCAGTTCGCCGACCACCAAGCTGCCGTTCTCGGCCGAGATCTCGCGCAGCCGGATCAGGCGGGTGCCGCCGACGCCGAGCGATTCCCCCTCGACTCCCGTCACGCGCCGGCTCCGATCGACTGCAGAGCACCGACGACGCGATCGACCTCGCCATCGGTCAGCTCGGGGAACATGGGCAGCGAGACGACGGATGCCGATGCCGCCTCGGTCTCGGGCAACTCGACCGCGGCGGGGCCCGGCCAGTCCTGACGATGATCGGGGATCGGGTAGTGCACGTCGGTGCGGATACCCGCCGCGTCCAGGGCGGCCCTGACCGCGTCACGATCGGACGCGACCCCGACGGCAAGGTGGCCGATGAAGCTCTCGGAGGAGCGATTGACGATGCGCAGGGCGTCGGAGGAGACCGCCTCGTAGCGCGCATGGATCGCGCGGCGCCGCGCGTTCATGGCATCGAGGTGAGGCAGCTTGACGCGCAGGATGGCGGCCTGAAGCTCGTCAAGCCTGCTGTTGCGGCCGCGCGCGCGGCCTATCCGGTACTTGGACGTCCAGCCGTACTGCCGCAGCGAGCGCACCGTGGCGGCGAGCTCAGCGTTCGAGGTCACCACGGCGCCGCCGTCGCCGAGCGCTCCGAGGTTCTTCGTCGGGTAGAAGCTCGTGGTACCGATGTCGGCGAAGGTGCCGGCGGCCCGTCCGCCTGCCCGGGCGCCGATCGCCTGTGCGACGTCTTCGATGACCGCGATCCCCCGTGAGTGCGCCAACTCGACCAGCTCGGCGATGGGTGCCATTGCGCCGTAGAGGTGTGTGACCACCAGCACGCGCGGCGGGGTCCGCAGCGCGTCGAGCGCCTCTGTGGCGGTCTTGACGCTCAGCAGCAGCGTGTCGGGGGAGACGTCCGCGTAAACCGGCTCGGCGCCCAGCAACCGCGTCGCGACGGAGGTGTACCCGCCCGCGTTGGCCACGGTCATCACCGTATCGCCCGCCGTGACCCCGAGCGCCGACAGCGAGAGCTCGAGGGCGTCGGTGCCGTTGGCGAGCGCCACGGCGTGGTCGCTGCCGAGGTAGTCGGCGAGTTCCGCCTCGAAGGCGTCGTGCTCGGGACCGAGCACGTACCAGCCGCTGGCGACGACCCGGGCCATCGCGTCACGGATCTCGGCCGACATCTCCGGCGAGGTGCGCGACAGGTCGTTGAACGGGACCGTCGTCGAAGTGTCAGCGGACGATGCCACGAAGACGCGCCTCTCGAATCAGGACGACCATCAGCGCCGCGTATGCCAGGGAACCCACGATCCAGACCACCATAGGCGCCGGTGCGGATGGCCACCACCACTGGTCGCCGGCGTTCAGGTTCAGGCCTTGGGTGCTCGTTCCGGTGACGTAGCGGCGAATGTTGACCTGCAGCGACACGGCCTGATCGATGACGAGGGCCACGCCCGCGATCGATACCTGCAGCCAGGAGAGCCGGAACCGCCCGCGACCGACGGCGAGCAGCGCCAGGGCGGCGATCACGACGATGAGCGGCAACAGGTAGCGGGGCTGCACATTCTCGCCGACCACGTTGCCGCCCCGTACCAGCACATACGTCGGGAGCAGCCACAGCACCAGCGCCAGGCCCACGAACGCCAGCGTCTTGCGCCACCCCGCGTGGCGCAGACCGAGGAAGACGACCGCCGCGAACACCCCGGCTGCGGTGACACGCACGATGGCAGGTACGGCGGTGTCCAGCCAACCGAGACCCCACTCGCCGAACGCCCCGCTCCACAAGGACGGGACGGTCAGCAGGTTGTAGGCGATCAGCGCGAACCCGGTCGGGGTGCCGCCTGTCTCGTGCCCGCCCGGTCCCCCCGAGATCGACGAGGCGCTCCCGAGCCCGCTGGTGGCCACGCCGGCCTGCTGGGACGCGAAGAAGAAGGCCGCCGCGACCACCCCCATGGCGACAGGCAGTATCGCGGTGAGCAGGTAGCCGCGCTCACGCCGGAAGGTGAGCAGGATCACGATGGCGCTTCCGAGGATCGTGTAGATCGCGGCATCCCCACGAGCCCCGGCCGCCATCAGCACGGTCAGCACGAACACGGCGCCCAGGGCGACGCGTCGCCTGCCGGTCGCCTCGAAGAAGCCGAGCAGCGCCAGCCACGACGAGCCGACCCCGATCAGCGCCCACGAACTGGGATTGTTCGACGCGAGCAGGAACGCGCCGAGCGGCACCGTGGTGATCAGCCAGCCCGTGATCAACGCCGCGCGTCTCCCCTCGGGGAGCAGGCAGGCGAGCAGGGTGGTGATCGCCACGAAGAGCAGCACGTTGACCAGGCGCATGAACCAGACGGACCCGAGGATGTCAGGTGTGACGAAGAGCCCCATCGTGGCGTAGTAGACCGGCGGGTAGTTGTCGGCGAAGTTGCCCCGGTCGGTCTCGACGGTCGGCGTCGAACTCGGGGATCCGCTCCCCTGGCAGCCGGCGCTGATCGTCGAATGTCCCGCGAAGCAGGCGGAGTGCACGAGGGCGTCGGGCACGACGCGGGTGCCCGGCGTCGATCCGGGCAGGCACGAGGAATGGTCGATCGCGCTCGAGCACCAGATGCTGTCCAGGTGGAAATCGTCATCGGGGGCGGCGCCCATCGGCGAGGCCAGCGTCCAGGCGAGCAGGGCGACCACTGCCAGCAGCGGCGCCAGGTGCACGAGTCGCAGCTGTGCGATGACGCGGCGGGGCCAGGGCGTCCTGTCGGCGTCGGTTGAAGCGGCCGACTCAGTCGTCATCGTTCGAGTGCTCCTCGGCTTGCAGGGCGATCTTCTGGATGGCCTTGCGGAGCTCATCCCGCGTTCTCGCCAGATCCAGAGTGAGTTGCATCAGCAGCAGCAGCACGACGAAGAATCCGCCCACGAACAACAGGTTGATCGGTTGCGCGATTCCGAAGTACCCGGCGACCGTGTTCAGGATCTGCGGGAAGACCGCCAGGATCACCCCGACGATCCCGGCGATGAGCCACACCACCGCGTACTTCTCGGGCAGGAAGTACGAGCGCAGCAGGAGGATGACCACCACCAGGACCACCACCGACAGCACGATGGCGAGAATTTGTTGCGGATTCACTTCTTCCTCCTCTTGGAGACCCCGGGGGGCGCGCTGCGGACCATGGCCAGCAGCAGGATGAAGAAGATCCGGAGCGTGTACAGGGTGGCCCGGAAGATGGACTGGGAGGGGACCCCCGCCATCCGCTCGTTCATCTGCACCGGTTTCTCGGCGATGACAAGACCCTCGCGGGAGGCGAACACGAGGGACTCCACCGTGTCGCCGAGCCACTCGACGGGGTAGTGGATGGCGAACAGCTCGATCGCTCGTCGTCCGCTCGCCCGGAAGCCCGAGGTGACGTCGGTCAGCTTGGTCCGGGTGTACAGCGACACCACGCCCGCGATGATCCGCTGCACGAGTCGGCGCGTGATCGTCGACTTGAACTTGCCGGTGCCGGCGAATCGGCTGCCGACCACGATGTCGGCGTCGACGAGCAGGTCGAACATCTCGGCGAGGTGGTCCGGCCGGTGCTGCCCATCGGCATCCACCTGGATCATCTGGTCGTAGTCGTGCGCCGCGGCGTACTTGTACGCGGTCCCCATCGCGCCGCCCACACCCAGGTTGATGGCGAGGCTGATCACGTGAACACCGGCTTCGCGGGCGATTCGAGCGGTGTCATCCACCGAACCGTCGTCGACCACCACGATGTGCTCGCGCGGATGGAACTTCTCCAACTCGCGAAGAACCGGTCCGATCGACGCCTCTTCGTTGTACGCCGGAATGGCGATCAGAACTTTCACGTCACGGACCCGAAGGGGCGAAAGACGGCCGCACGCATGACCTCAACAGTAGTGCAGCCGTCACAGGCGACCGGTCGTTCAGCTCTGAGCCAGGTACCAGTCGTAGGTGCGCCGGATGCCCTCGTGCAGCCCCACCTGGGGCGTCCATCCGAGCGCCCGGATGCGGCCGGAATCGAGGATCTTGCGCGGGGTGCCGTCCGGCTTGCTGGGATCCCAGCGGATCTCGCCCTCGAACCCGACGACTCCCGCGATGATCGTCGCCAGGTCCTTGATCGAGATGTCCTCGCCGAACCCGACGTTGATGGGACCGGGCTCGCTGTAGTGGTCGAGCACGTGCAGCACGGCCTCGGCGAGATCCTCGGAATAGAGGAACTCACGCAGCGCGACCCCGGTGCCCCAGAGGGTGACCGACTCGGCCCCGCTCTCCTTGGCCTCGTGGAATCGCCGCAGCAGCGCCGGGAGCACATGCGAGGTCTCGAGGTCGAAGTTGTCGCCGGGGCCGTAGATGTTGGTCGGCATGGCCGACACCCAGTCCCGGCCGTACTGACTGCGATAGCCGTCGGCCAAGCGGATGCCCGCGATCTTGGCGATCGCGTAGGCGTCGTTCGTCGGTTCCAGGGGGCCGGTCAGCAGGGAGTCCTCGTGGATCGGCTGCGGTGCGAACTTGGGATAGATGCATGACGAGCCCAAGAAGACCAGGCGGGGCACGCCCGCCGCGTGTGCGCCATCCATCAGGTTCGACTGGATCTGCACGTTGTCGGTGAGGAAGTCGACGGGGAAGGCATTGTTCGCCGCGATGCCGCCCACCTTGGCGGCGGCGACGATCACCGCGTCCGGTTTCGTCTCGGCAAGGAAGTCGAAGACCGCGGGCCGGTCGAGCAGGTCGAGTTCGGACCGGGTGCGTCCGATCCAGGTGTCGCGGCCGTGTTCGTCGATCTTGCGGGCGATCGCAGATCCGACCAGGCCGCGATGGCCGGCGACGTAGATCGTGCGAGGGGCTTCGGTCATTTCTTCTCCTTCACGAGACCGGCAGCGCGGAAGGTCGCCCAGCGCACCGGCCCCTCCCAGATTACGGAGACGGGGCGCAACCACGCCGGCAGGTGGGAGCGCCGCACCTCGCTCGCCTCGCGCACGGAGTCGGCTCGCTGGCCGACCGAGAGCGAGTCGCTGTGCCAGCGGAACGCGGCGAGCGTCGACCTCAGATAGGACAGCCTGCCCACCCGTCCCAGGCGGATGAAGAAGTCGAAGTCGAACGCCCACCCGAGATCGGTGCGCAACTCGCCTGCCTGCTCGGCCGAGCTGCGACGGAACAGCGAGCCGGGCTGCGGGATGAGATCCGGCCCGATCCTGAGCAAGGGGGCGGCCCACGGTCCGCTCCTGTTCACCCACAGCACGCGGTCGTTCTCGTCGATGTAGTCGCACCGGCCGTACACCGCGGCCGAGCGGGGATGAGCGCTGAGGAACTCCTCGGTCAGTCGCAGCGAACCCGGCCGCAGCAGGTCGTCGTCTCCGAGCCAGGCGAGGAACTCGACCTCGTCGGGCAGCTCGGCGAAGCCCTGATTGATCGCGGCCGCCAGGCTCCTGCCGGTCTCGTCGATCTTGCGATCGATGAGACCCGACGAGACCAAGCCGCTCGCATCGAAGTCGGCGGGCGCGACCATCAGCACGTAGGCCTCCCCGGCGGAGCGGATCGAGCGCAGCGCGCGATCGAGGAACTCCGGGCGCCTGCCCAGGGTCGGCACGACGACCGCGGTGCGCGGCACGGCTGGGCTCACGAGACCCAGGGAGTGACTTGCGGGATGTCGACGAGGTGGCGGCCCGCCTCCAACTCGGCGATGTCGTGGTCGACCATGATCCTGGCGAGCTCCTCGGGGAGCACGGTCGCCTTCCACCCGAAGGCGTCGAAGGCCTTGCTGGCGTCGCCCACCAGCGAATCGACCTCGGTCGGGCGCAGGTAGCGGTCGTCGAGGCGCACGTGCTCGCGCCAGTCGAGCCCCGCGTGGCCGAACGCGAACCCGACGAAGTCTTCGACGCTGTAGTCGGTGCCCGTCCCCACGACATAGTCGGAGGGTTCGGGCTCTTGGAGCATCTGCCACATCGCGTTGACGTATTCGGGCGCGTAGCCCCAGTCGCGCCGGGCGTCGAGGTTGCCGAGGTACACCTCGGACTGCAGGCCCGCCTTGATCCGCGCAACGGCCTCGGTCACCTTGTGCGTCAGGAAGGTCTTGCCCCGGCGCGGGCTCTCATGGTTGAACAGGATGCCGTTGACCGCGTAGAGCCCGTACGCCTCGCGGTAGTTGCGGGCCACCCAGTACCCGTACACCTTGGCGGCCCCGTATGGCGAGCGCGGGTAGAACGGGGTCTCCTCGTTCTGCGGCGGCGGCGTCGCGCCGAACATCTCGCTCGACGAGGCCTGGTAGAACTTGGCGGGCACCTGGGTCTGGCGGATCGCCTCGAGCAGCCGGGTGGTGCCCAGCCCCGTGGTGTCCCCCGTGTACTCGGGCTCGTCGAACGAGACGCGCACGTGCGATTGGGCCGCCAGGTGGTACACCTCGTCGGGAGCGATCGAGTTCATCAACGCCGAGAGCCGGGAGCCGTCGGTGAGATCGCCGTAGTGCAGTTCGAGGGTCGCGCCGCTTTCGTGCGGATCGTGGTACAGGTGATCGATCCGCTCGGTGTTGAAGGTGGACGCACGACGGATGATCCCGTGCACGTCGTAGCCCTTCGAGAGCAGGAGTTCGGCGAGATACGAGCCGTCCTGGCCCGTGATGCCGGTGACGAGTGCGCGTTTGCGCTGCTCAGAAGCCATCGAAGAGGTCCGTTCGGTCCAGCTGGTGCAGAAGTCACAGCCTACCGGCGTCGACCTCGCTGCGACGGCGCCACCGCACCAGCAGCACGGCGCCCTGGAGCAGACCGGAGGTCAACTCCGCGGCCCCGAGCCCGCACGCGGCGCCATCGGCACCCCAGAACCGGCCGCCGATGAGCAACCCGAGCACGCCGATGCCGGCGGCGATCAGCACGCAGACCATGAAGGTCTTGCGGGCCCCGAGTGTGATGAGCCCGATGCGACCACAGGCCGTGCCGAGCGAGATGCCCAGGGTCGCGACGCCGAATCCGAGAGCGGTGAGACCGTCGATCGCGACCGCATGCCCGAACAGGATCGCGGTCAATGCGGGCCCGAGCATGGCGAACGCGATCAGTCCCGCAATGCCCAGTGCGGCGTGCAGGAGCACCGCGATCCGCAGGCGCCGGCCCAGCGCGGCACGGTGCTCGAGGGCCTCCGCGACCCAGCCCTGCAGCGCGTTGCCGAGCGCTGTGACCGCATACTGGCCGATGCGGTAGGCCTTGTCTCCCGAGACGTAGCGGGCCGATTGCGTCACCGGGGCTACGCCGGTCACCAAGGCGACCGCCAGCGCGTTGTAGGCGCCGGCAGCGGTCTCGGCGACCACTCCGGGCGGATGGGTGCGGTACACCGCTCCGATATCGGCGCGGAGCGGCCGGAGCAGCTCCCGGCCCCCGTGGCGGAGGTACACGACCGCCGGCCCGCCGATCATCGCGACGCCCAGCAGTACCGGGTACCAGAGCACCCCGCCCCCGGCGACCAGGATTCCCGTCGCGGCCAGGGTCGCGACCATGCGGGGCAGGACCTCGAACCACAGGATCGGCAGCGCGCGGCCGACCCCGATCCAGTACCAGGTGGGCGCGAGACCGGCGAGACTCATGGCGCCCGCCATGATGGCCGCGTCGATCCGATGGGATGCCGGCGCGAGCAGCGCCGCGATCACGGCGCCGACGATCGCACCGACCAGCCACACCGGAAGGCGGGTGTGCAGGCTGGTCGCGAGGATGCGCCTGCGCCGCTCGACCGAGGCGATGGCCACCTGAGGCGGGGCGAGAGTCGGATACCCCAGGCCCGACACCAGCGCCGCGAAACCGCCCACCGATTGCCCGACGGCGATGGAGACCCAGGCCTCGGCACCGGCCACCCGGGAGAGCACCGGCAGGAAGATGAAGGGCGCGAGAAGTGCCAGGAACGGCACCCCGGCGAAGGCGAGGATGCGACGGCTCAGACCCCGCGCGCCTCCGGTCGGCGGCAGCGACGGCCCCGCGTCGCCCGCCACCGTCACGAGCCGGACACCGCGCGCCGCCTGGCCCGCCGCTCGTGCATCTTGGCGGCGACCGCGGACCAGCCGCCGACCCGCCAGTAGTGCCGTACGCGCGCCAGAATGTAACCGGCGCCGTGTTGCGTCACCAGCCGCGTCGTGACCGACCGGGTTCGACGGACAAGCGCTCGGTCGGGCGCAGCCCAGGGCTCGCGAACGTACTCGACGAGCGGAGCCAGCACATTCGGCCAACGGAACTGCTCCCGAACCGACTGAATGTTCGAGGCCGCGCGTTTCCTGAATGCGGCATCGAAGAGCGTCTTCTCCAGCGCGTCGGCCAGCGCCGCGGCATCATCGGGCGGCACCGCGACGCCGAGCTGCTCGCGCTCGACCAGTTCGCCGAAGGTGTCGCCGGTCGTCACGACCATCGGCAGCGCGGTCCACAGGTAGTCCAGGATCCGCGTGCGGAAAGCCAGTGTCGTCTCCAGGTGCACGCCATGGGTGCTGACCCCGGCGTCCGCCTCGAGCAGGTAGTTCTGACGCTCGTCGTACGGCACCCAGCTCTCGTTGAAGAAGACGGCGGTATCACGCAGGCCCAGTTGCTCCGCAAGGGCCCGAGCCTGCTCGACGATGGGCATCTCGGCCACACCCGGGTGCTTGGTGCCCTGGAAGAAGAGACGGACCGTCGGGCGCCTCGCCGACAGCAGCCCGATCGCGCGGATCAGGGTGAGCGGGTCGAACCAGCTGTACAGGCCACCGCCCCAGATGATCACCTTGTCGTCGGCACCGATTCCCGGAACGACGCCCTTCAGCACCTGCCGCTGGTGCACGGGCGGGTCGGCGGGCAGCCCGAACGGCACGACCGCCAGCAGTCGTTTCAGATCCACGCCGTCGTTGTAGGTCAGTGGGTTCAGTCGGCCGAGTGCCGCCAGCTGGCCGAGGTAGAACATCCGCTGCCGCTCGGAGGCGGCCAGCAAGAAGTCGGCACGCAGCAGCTGCTCGTTGAGCAGCTCGACGCGATCGGCCACGATGCGCTCGTACTCGCGCGGGGGGCGCTCGCGTGCCTGCTCCAGCTGCTCGATGTGCATCGGATCGTAGATGTCCGCGACGAGCAGCTTCTGCGACCGGCGCAACGACCGGAACATCGCCATCGCATGCCCCTGGAAGACGATGACCTGCGCCCAGCGCTCCAGCTTTCGGAACAGGCGATCCCGTCCGGGCGGCACCAGGTGCTGTTCGAAGGGCGCCGGCTGTGCGTCGAGGCTCGAGGTCGTGACCAGGCGTACGTCGTTGTCGGCGCTCAGTGCCATGGCGATGTTCCAGCTTCGAATGGCCGGCCCCGCCATCGTGCGCCCGATCGGGTCGTTGGTGACGACCAGAACGCGGGTCATCGAGCCGCCTCGAGGAGACCTTCCAGGTAGAGGCCGTACCCGCTCTTCTTCAAGGGCTCGGCGAGAGTGCTCAGCGCCGCATCGTCGATCCACCCGGCGCGCCAGGCGACCTCCTCGATGCAGCCGATCTTGTATCCCTGCCGATCCTCGATCACCCGCACGAACTCGCCCGCCTGCACCATCGATGCGAACGTCCCCGTGTCGAGCCAGGCGGTTCCCCGGTCGAGAAGGTGCACCCGCAGCTCGCCCTCCTGCAGATACCTGTCGTTGACCGACGAGATCTCGAGTTCGCCGCGCGCGCTCGGTGTGATCGACTTGGCGACCTCGACGACGCTGTTGGCATAGAAGTAGAGGCCGGGAACCGCGTAGCTGCTCTTCGGCCGCTGCGGCTTCTCCTCGATCGAGACAGCGCGGAACTCCTGGTCGAACTCCACCACGCCGTACGCCCGCGGGTTGGCCACCTGATAAGCGAAGATCATCGCCCCCTGGATGCCGGTCAACTGCTTGAGCTGTTCGTCGAGATCGGCGCCGTGGAAGATGTTGTCGCCGAGCACGAGCGCGACCGACTCACTGCCGATGAACTCCTCGCCGATCAGAAAAGCCTGGGCGAGGCCATCGGGCGAGGCTTGCACGGCGTAACTCAACTCGATCCCGAGTTCGCTGCCGTCACCGAGCAATCGGCGGAAGGCTGCTTCGTCATCCGGTGTCGTGATCACCAGGATCTCGCGGATCCCCGCGCTCATCAGCGTCGACAACGGGTAGTAGATCATCGGCTTGTCGTAGATCGGCATCAACTGCTTCGAGATGCCTTTCGTGATCGGCCACAGTCGGGTTCCCGATCCGCCGGCGAGGATGATCCCGCGCAATTGATCACGCCTCCCTGTCGCGGAACTCGCCGGCAAATGGACGAAGTTCCGACCAGAGGGGGAGGACGCCGTCGTGCGCGAGCTTGTCGAGCGTCGGGGCGTTCCGGTCCTTGTCCGACACGATCAAGTCGGGAAGATCGGACGGGAACTCGAGGGCGATGGTCGGATCGAAGGGAGAGATCGCATGCTCGATCGAGGGATCGTAGACCGACGAGACGAGATAGCTGACCGTCGTATCGCGCTCGAGGGCGACGAACGCGTGACCAAGGCCCTCAGCGATGACCACGGCCTTCCTTGTCACGTCGTCGAGTCGCACCGAGCACCACGATCCATAGCTCGGTGAACCCAGCCGGATGTCGACGATGAAGTCGACGACCGCGCCACGCACCACCGTGACGTACTTGGCCTGCCCGGGCGGCGTGTCAGCGAAATGGATTCCGCGCACAACCCCGCGTTGCGAGATGGACGTATTGGCCTGGCGGATCTCGAGGCTCAAGCCCGTCGCCTGCTCCAACTCGTCCGCGCGGTACCACTCGAGGAAGGTTCCCCGTTCGTCATCCCAGAGCCGAGGAGTGATTTCATAGGCGCCGGGAACGTCGAGCGGGCGAATCTGCACCGTCGTATCCTACCGGGCGCCTTCACTCCCCCACGGGCTGCACCAGGTCGCGCACGAAATCCGGCAGGCCGCGTCCGGAAGAACGGTAACGCCCTGTCCGCCACTCCCGGAAGCCCGGCCGGAGTCGACGCCATCGGCCGGCAGGAAGTGCCGAGCGCACCCGTTCATGGGCCAACTTTTCGGCGACGACCTGCCGCGCCTCGGGTCGCACGTCGAGTGACAGCACCCGCTCCGAGAGAGACGTCGCGGCGGTGATCAGGCGCCGATTGCGGTCCGCGCGCGGCTCGGCGAGCCGAGCGAACCTGTCGGCGAGCGAGAGTTTGCGCGCGCCGATCTGATTCGCGCCGTGCTGCCGGTAGTCGACGAGTTCCTCGCGGATCACGTCGACGGTCCCGGGGCCGAGAGCCGCCGCGATGATCGCCAACCACTCGTCGTGGACCCAGCCGGCTCCGATCGGCGTCGCGGAGTCGAGAAGCGCGCGTCGGAATGCGGCGGTCGCACCGACCGCCAGGTTCCGCCGGATCAGCACCTCGAGCGCGCGTCCCGCGTGGATGGTGTCGAGCTCCCACGCGGTCGCCTCGAGCGCGCCGAAGACCGACACACCCAAGGGGGCCCGGTCGGCGTCGACGAGGCGCGCGTCGCTGTGGACGAAGAGCAGCTGTGGATCGTCGCGGAAACACGCCTCAACCCTCGCGAGCTTGCCGGGATGCCAGACGTCGTCCTGGTCGCTGAGCACGATGATCTCGCCGGTCGCCGCGAGAATCGCCTGCTGGAAGTTGCGGGCAACCCCGAGCGGCGTGGGATTCCGGAGCACGGTCAGCCGCGGTGGCGTGGGCGCCCGCGCGACGAGATCGCTCACGAGGTCAACCGTGCCGTCCTGGGATGCGTCGTCCGAGAGCACGAGTTCGTCGGGCATCCGGGTTTGGTCGAGATAGCTCTGCACCTGCTCTGCGACAAACCGCGCGCCATTGTGGGTCCCCAGGGCGATCGAGATCGCGAGGCGCTCGCTCACGCCCGGCCCACGGCATCCGTTGGATCGTCGAGAACCCTCCCGAGCCAGGCGTCCACCGAGTACGCGTCGAAGTCAGCGGGCGCGCCCGTCATGCCATCAGCCGCGCGCAGAGCCGCTTCAACGCGACCCAGGTCGTCGGGGGTGGGTTGCGACCCCACAACGATCACGCGGCCGGTCGCGCCGAGCTCGGAGTGCAAAGCGGCCTGATTCGTCGTGACGAGGTAGGCGCCGGACGCGATCGTCTCGAAGCTGCGGATCGTCAGCCCCGACTGGTTCTCGTGCTGCATGTCGAGCACGGCGCGCGACCGACGGAAGACGTCAGCCACCTCGGTCCGAGAGAGCTTGCGGTCGCTCACCTGAGACGGCGCGAGACCGCGCAGCCGAGGGTCGCGCAGCCGGAGGTAGCTGAGATACCAGCGTGCCGGGACGTACAGATGGACGAACGAGTTGGGGAATCGCGCGATGACCTCCTGAACGAATCGAAAGCGATCGGAGTGCAGCGTGCCGACGAAAGCGACGTCGTAGTCCCGTTCGGTTCCGGATGGCAGCGGCCGGTACTCGGGTCCGTAGAACAGAGGCACGTGATCGAATGCCACTCCTCCGGCTGCGACGCCCGGCTCGAAGCTGACACGACGGTCGAAGATGTCGGCCACGCCGACCATGTTCGGGTTGTTGGCGATAGAGTCCCATGTGTACAGCACGAGTCGCGCGCCCGGCGAGTCGGCCCTGACCCGCTCAAGAAACCACCGCGGCACGATCTCCGCCCTCACGACGAGCACGACCGCGTAGCCGGACGTGCGCCCGGCCGCGACCTGTGCACGGTAGTACCTGTCGATCGGTCGTGAAAGCAGGGCTCGGCCACGCCGCAGCGCCGCCCGGCCGAACGAGCTGTTCGTCGGACGCTCGTCGACGAAGTCGACATCGTAGCCGCGGCGCCGGATCGCCTCCGCGACGTCGTGCTCATAGCCGAAGAAACGCGGAGCGACCAGCAGCGCCCGTGGTCGGGTGGTCACTTCAGGAGACCCCGGAGCCGCAGTTCCGCAAGCGACCCCTCGTAGTTGCTGTCGGGCTGGTCTTGGTCCAGCGCCCATCGCGTGAAGCGCTGAAGTCCGTCGCCGAGGCTCGTCGCCGGAGTGAAACCGAGCATCTCCCTGGCGCGCGTCAGATCGGCGAAGTTGTGCCGGATGTCGCCCAGCCGGAAGTCGCCCGTCACCGTGATCTGCGCCGTCGCCCCCATGGCACCCTCGAGACCCCGCACGACATCCAGCACGCTCGTCGCGACCCCGCTTCCGACATTCACGGCGACCCCGTTCGCCGCATCGGACCGCAGCGCGCGGATCGTCGCGTCGACGACGTCATCGATATAGACGAAGTCGCGGCTCTCGAGCCCGTCTTCGAAGATGTTGATCGGTCGCCCTTGACGGATCAGCGTCGAAAAGATCGAAAGGATCCCGGTGTAGGGATTCCGGAGCGACTGCCCAGGGCCGTAGACGTTCTGGTAACGCAGTGCGGTCGCCGAAACACCGATCGACTGGCCGACCGCCAGAACGAGTTGCTCTTGCGCGAGCTTGGTGACGCCGTACACCGAGACGGGGTGCAGGGCCGAGTCCTCGTCCGTCGCCACGGCCTGAAGGGGGCGTCCGCTGTCAAGGGGGTCGAAGCGCCCCTGCTCGAGATCGTCAACCGCGCGGATCGGTGGGAACACCGCACGGCCCTCCTTGTTGAGGTACTTGCCCTCGCCGTAAACGGCGCGGGACGAGGCCACCACGAGTTTGCGGGGCCGCGTCGACTGCCGAGCGACCGCCTCGAGCAGGCGCGCCGTGCCCCCGACGTTGACATCGGCGTAGCGGGCGACTTCATACATCGATTGGCCCGTGCCGGTCTCCGCGGCGAGGTGGACGACGACATCGACGCCCGCAAGCGCTCGCTCCAAAGCCTCCGCATCGAGCACCGATCCGACAATGGTCTCGACATCGTCCCGCCGCGCGTCGTGGTGAATCTGCTCGGAGAAATTGTCGAGCACGCGCACCGAATCGCCTCTGGCACGCAATGCGGCCGCCAGGGCTGAACCGATGAAACCGGCGCCCCCGGTGATGAGTACGAGCTCTTCCACGACCATCCTTCGCTCTGCGGACGTGCAGCCCAGCAATCCTAGCGAGGGCCTCTGTGCGCGGCCGTCGGGTCGCCGGACACCAGTGCGGGTCGCCCCTCGACCGAGCGCACGAGCGCAGCGATGGGCCGATCCCACTGTCGCGGGAGCGAGATCGTGAAGCCCGGAGCCTCGATGGCGCGGGAGCCGCGTCCGTCGAAAGTAGACTCGATTCCCGTGAAGATCCTGGTCACCGGCGGCGCCGGCTTCATCGGCTCCAACTTCGTGCGCCGCACGCTCCAAGACGCCTACCCGGGTCTCGAAGGTGCCGAGGTCGTGGTCTATGACGCCCTCACCTACTCGGGCAACCCGGCCAACCTCGCCCCGGTCGCCGACTCGCCCCGCTTCACCTTCGTGCAGGCCGACATCCGCGACGCCGGAGCACTGGATGACGTGCTGCCCGGCGTCGACACCGTCGTGCACTTCGCCGCGGAGTCGCACGTCGATCGTTCGGTGCGTGACTCCGGCATCTTCGTCGAGACCAACGTGCTCGGCACGCAGCGCCTGCTCGACGCGGGCCTGCGCGCGGGTGTCGCGCGGTTCGTCCACGTCAGCACCGACGAGGTCTACGGCTCGATCGCCGAGGGATCGTGGACCGAGGACCGCCCGCTCGAACCCAACTCCCCGTATTCCGCGAGCAAAGCGGGAAGCGATCTGCTGGCGCGCAGCTACTTCCGCACGCACGGCATGAACATCTCGATCACCCGCTGCTCGAACAACTACGGGCCGTACCACTTCCCCGAGAAGGTCATCCCGCTGTTCGTCACCAACCTGATCGACGGACTGCATGTGCCGCTCTACGGAACGGGCGAGAACATCCGCGACTGGCTGCACGTCGACGACCACACCCGCGGCATCGCCATGGTCGCCACCGCGGGTCGCGCCGGCGAGACGTACAACATCGGCGGCGGCACCGAGTTGAGCAATCGCGAACTCACTCAGAAGCTCCTGGATGCGACCGGGCGCGATTGGTCGTACGTCGACCAGGTCGAAGACCGCAAGGGCCACGACCTGCGCTACTCGGTCGACATCGGCAAGATCCAGGCGGAATTGGGGTACGCGCCGGAGGTCCCCTTCGACCAGGGCCTTGCCGATGTCGTGCAGTGGTACCGCGACAACCGCCCCTGGTGGGAGCCCCTGAAGGCGCGCGCTGCACTGTGAGTGCCGCCCGATGACCCGCTACCTCGTGACCGGAGCCACGGGCATGCTCGGGCGCGACCTCGTGCACGCCCTGGCCGGTCGCGAGGTGACCGCGCTCTCTCGCGCTGAGCTCGACGTCACCGACGCCGACGCGGTCAGCGACGCGGTCGCCGGTCATGACGTCGTCTTCAACACCGCGGCATATACCGATGTCGATGGCGCGGAAGGCGACGAGAGCCGTGCGTTCGCCGTCAACGCCGTCGCCGTCGAATCCCTTGCAGAAGCGGCCGCCACCCACCGGGCCAAGTTCGTCACCCTCTCGACCGACTACGTCTTCGACGGGATGTCGACGGTGCCCTACCCGGAGGACCATCCGAGGGATCCGATCAATGCGTATGGCCGCAGCAAGGCCGCCGGAGAGGAGCGGGCGCTTGCCGCGCACCCCGGCGGCACGTACGTCGTGCGCACTGCGTGGCTCTATGGCGCAGGCGGCCGGAATTTTGCCGCCACGATGCTGCGGCTCGCCGCCGACAACGCAACCGTCTCGGTTGTCGATGATCAATTCGGACAGCCCACCTGGACGGGCGACCTGGCTGCCCAGCTCGTTGGCCTGATGGATGCCGGCGCGCCCCCGGGCATCTACCACGGCACGAACTCGGGTCAGACCTCGTGGTTCGGATTCGCACGGGCCGTCTTCGAAACCGCCGGCCTGGACCCCGAGCGCGTCCTCCCCACGAACAGCACGTCATTCGTACGACCGGCCAAGCGCCCGGCGTACTCCGTGCTCGGGCACGGCTCGTGGACGGCGGCCGGGCTTGCGCCGATGAGACCGTGGCGAGAGGCACTCACCGCGGCGGTCTCGTCGGGCGTACTGGCTCCGGCGGGAGCGACCTCACAAGCCGGGCCGACGGAGGGCGGGCGCTGATGATCACGCTGCGCGTCATCGTCGACGACGTCACCGCCGTTCCCAACGGGGGCATGTCGCGCTACGCCGAGGAACTCACCCGCCAGTTGATCGCGACCGCGCCCCGCGGATCGAACGTTGCGGGCATCGTGTCGGCATCCCCCGAATCGGACTACGCCCACCTCGGCGAGCGCCTGCCCGGTCTGGTCGAGCTGTACAAGAGCCCGCTCGCCAGGCGTGAGTTGGCCGCCGCCTGGGCGCATGGGTTCACCCGCCTGCCCGGCGCAGGGATGGTGCATGCCACCAGCCTCCTCGCGCCACTGCACCGGCACCTGCCGATGAGCGGTCGCCAGGACCAGACCGTGGTGACAGCGCACGACGCCATCGCCTGGACGGATCCTGAGCTCCTGAGCCCGCGACAGGTGTCGTGGAATCGCACCATGATGAAGCGCGCCGAACGGTTCGCCGATGCGGTCGTCACACCCACCCACGCCGTCGCTGACGTGCTCGCCGAGAACTTCGCGCTCGGCGACCGGCTCCGGGTGATCGGCGGCGCTCCGAGTTCGCGGCTCAATGCGATGCACGACGCCGCCGACCGCCGCGAGCGACTCGGCCTTCACGACGACTACCTTCTGACGGTCGCGGCTCTTGACCCGCGAAAGGGCCTCGAGGTGCTGATCGAGGCGCTCGCCCAGGTACCGGACATCGCGCTGGTGGTGGTCGGCGCCGCCGCGGGGGAATCCGACGGGATCGCACAACTCGCGCGCGACCACGGCGTCGAGGCGGAGCGAGTCATTGTGCTCGATGCGCTCGGTGACGACGACCTCGCTTCCGTGCTCCAAGGTGCGACCGCGTTCTTGCAGGCCAGTCGCGCCGAGGGCTTCGGTCTGGCTCTCGTCGAGGCCTTGGCGTTCGGTCTGCCCGTCATCCACTCCGACATCCCGGCCCTGGTCGAGGTCGCGGCTGACGCGGGCATCGTGGTCCCGCGCGGCGACCAGGATGAGGCGGCGGGGTACGCCGCCGCGATCCGGGAGGTGCTCGACGACACCGCCCTCAGGTCGCGGCTGTCGATCGGAGCCCGTGACCGATCGCGTGCCTTCAGCTGGCGCGATTCGGCCGAGAAGGTGTGGCAGCTGCACGCCGACCTCTGAGCGCGTCGATGCCTCTGCGCAGGGCGCGGAGCGGCGCCGTGACGCGCCAGCTCGTGCTGGTGCGATAGTCCTCCACGACGGCCATCAGTTCGGCGCGCTCGACGGTCAGACGCCGGACCTGATCGCCGAGTCGCGCGTTCGCCGCCTCCAACTCCTTCCCGAAACGCGTCGGTTGTCCGCCACTCAGTTGAGACTGCAGCTCGGCGACCAGATCGCGCAACACCGGCACCTCGGCGCGCATCGCGACTTCGACGCCGAGCCGATGGTAGAACTCGCGCACGGCGTCAGGATCCCGGTTCGCCGCCTCGAGAAAGTCGAGCACCGATGCGGGCACCTGCGAACCCACCGCCAGCACGCCCAGCCCGTGGCCGTGGTGGAACTCGAACGAGGGCGCTGTCTGCGCCACCTCGCCCCACAGCCGGTGAACCCCGAAGGTCGGCTGGAATTCGTGCGTGTCGTGAAAGATGACCACCCCGCGGTCGGACAGCTTGCTGCGATACGAGTTGAAATCGGCGAAGACATCGTCGTAGCCGTGCCGGCCGTCGATGTGGAGCAGATCGATAGAACCGTCGGCGATCTGTTCGACCGCGTCGGCGAAATAGGCACGGATCAGGTGGATCATCCCGGGGTAGTCGCGTTCCGCGATCGACGTGACATCACGGAAGACCTCCTCGCCGTAGAACCCCGCCTGATCGTCTCCGAGCCAGCTGTCGATGGCCGTCAACGTCGTGGGCAGCCCGAGCCGTCTGACCGCTTCGGCCATCGCGAAGAGCGAGAAGCCGTTGTGCGTGCCCAATTCCAGCACCGTGCGCGGGCGCGCCGCGTCGATCAGCCAGCTCGCGAACGGCGCGTGCTCAGTCCACGCGGTGACTCCGTAGTGCGCCGGCATCCAGTACGAGGCGGCACTCACGGTGGCAGACCCGCTCGGTGCTTCTGGCATGGCCGTCATCCTAGGTGCCGCGGCTCGGCTCGCTCCCCCATCGCTCAGCCGGTCTGCCCCGCCGAGCAGGTGCTCTGGTCTGCGGCCTGACCCGAGATCGAACTGGGCAGCGGCACCGGCACCCCGCCATTCGGCGTCGCGGATGCCGACGGGCTCGGCGACGAGCTCGGCTTCGGTCCATTCGCGACCGCGGCGCCGCCGAGCTGCTGGGTCACCACGGCCTGATCGGCGGCCAGGGCCGTGGTGAGCACCGCGGCATCCCCGGTGTCGGGCAGTGTCACGCTCTGGCCGCGGACCGTGGTGGGGTGGGATGGATACTGCACGAAGGCGATCCGCTCGAGCGGGATGCTGCGCAGGGCCAGAGCCATCGACACCATCGTCGAGGTCTGCGCGAGCGCCGTGCTCAGCTTCATGTTCGCCGCCGCCGCCTGGGCGAGCGCGATCAGCCTGATCGGGTTGTCGAGCGTCTGCGAGCTCTTGATCGTGCGCATCAGCGACGACAGGAAGACCTGCTGATTGCTGATGCGCTGCAGGTCGCTTCCGGTCGACAGGCCGTGGCGCGTGCGCAGGAAGGCGAGCGCCTGGGCCCCTTGCAGGGTGTGCTCGCCTGCGCTGAGCACCAGCCCGCTGTACGGGTCGTCGATCGCGGTCGCCAGGCACACCGGCACCCCGCCGACGGCGTCGCTCATGGCGACGACGCCGTCGAACTCGATCTGAGCCGCGTACTGGATCGGCAGCCCGGTCAGCGCGCTCGCGCTGGCCACCACGCAGTCCAGACCGCCTCGCGACAGGGCAGTGTTGAACCGGGCCTGGCTGACCGCCGGGTTGGAGCCGCACGCCGGCTGCGCCACGTACAGGTCGCGCGGGATGCTCACCGCCGTCGCCGACTTCGAGACGGGTGACAGGTGGATCAGGATCGAGACGTCGTTCAGCGCCTCGCCACGGGGGCCGTACGCCGCGTTGCCGTCTCCGCTGTCATCCCCGACGAGCAGGATGTTCACGGGCCCGGTGATCGGACCGACCGTGACCGGCTTGCCGTCGGGCCCGGTGATGTCGACGGTGTTCGACGCGACCTTGGCCAGGATGTTCGCGGTCACTCCCGCCGTGTACGCCCCGCCGAACGCGACGCCGCCAGCGATCACCAGTGCGACGATGGCGAGGAGCGAGACTCCGACGCGAGCGCCCGTCGTCGCGCGGCCCAGCCGGCTGAGCCGGTAGGTGTCGACGGCGCAGATCACCCAGAGCACGCCGTACAGGGCGAAGACCACGGCAATGCCCCACAGCACGGCGGGTGTGGTGATGACCGGAACGATCGCCTGCCCACCGATCAGCACCGCGAGCACGCCGACCACGACGAGGGCCCAGAGCAGGAGCGTCGTGCCGAGGGCGAAGCGGCCGAGCCGTCGGCTGCCCGCGAGCACCTGGGCCGAGCCCGGGATGAGCAGATTGAGCCCGACCAGCCACCAGGCGCGCTTGCTCATGAAGCCGGGTGCGTCTGGCTCCGGGTCCCGCAGCACCGAACGGGGCGCGATGGTCGAACTCACAGCCCGCGCTGCAGCTTTGCGTTCTTCTCGACCACGAGCGCCTCGAGCCCGGCGGCGAACGCCTCGAGCCGGGTCGCGAGCGCGGGGTCGGAGGTGGAGAGGATGCGCGCGGCGAGCAGCCCGGCGTTGCGGGCGCCGCCGATCGAGACCGTGGCGACCGGGATGCCCGCCGGCATCTGCACGATCGAGAGCAGCGAGTCGAGACCATCGAGCTTGGCGAGCGGAACCGGGACGCCGATCACCGGCAGGGTGGTGACCGAGGCGAGCATGCCGGGCAGGTGCGCGGCTCCGCCCGCTCCCGCGATGATGACCCGGATGCCGCGGCCCGCGGCCTCGGACCCGAAGGCCATCATGCGCTTCGGCGTGCGATGCGCCGAGACCACCTCGACCTCGTGCGGGATCCCGAACTCGGTGAGCGCTGCCGCCGCCTCGCTCATCACCGACCAATCGGAGTCGGAACCCATGACGACGGCCACGAGCGGTCCGCCGGGCTCAGCGGAGGCAGCGGTCCCAGGCACGGATGCCATGGTAAAGCTCAGTCCTGAAAGAACCCGGCTGCCGCGCGGGCGCGCGCCGCGGTGCTCTCGAGCTCGTCGCCGGTCGCGGTCACGTGCCCCACTTTGCGACCGGGTCGCGACTGCTTGTCGTACGAGTGCAACTTGGCTTGGGGCTGCGCCGCCATCGCCGATGGGTAGCGGTCGGCCATCGTGGCGCCGGCCGGGCCGCCGAGGACGTTCACCATGACGCTCCAGCGCGCCGTCGGCGACGGGTCGCCGAGCGGCAGGTCGAGCACCGCCCGCAGGTGCTGCTCGAACTGGCTCGTCACCGCGCCATCGATCGTCCAGTGCCCGGTGTTGTGCGGGCGCATCGCGAGCTCGTTGACCAGGAGCCGGCCGTCGGCGGTCTCGAACAGCTCGACCGCGAGCACACCGGTGACGCCGAGCTCGGTCGCGATCCGCTCCGCCAGGGCACGGGCCTCGCCCGACAGCGAGCCCGCGTTCGGCGCCGGGGCGAACACCTCGGCGCAGACTCCGTCGCGCTGCACGGTCTCGACGAGCGGCCACGCCCGCACCTCGCCCGACGGGCGTCGCGCAACGAGCTGGGCCAACTCGCGGCGGAAGTCCACCAGCTCTTCGACCAGGAGCCCTCGCTCCCCCGCTCCCGCCAGCCAGTCGTCGGCGTCCCGGGCGCCGCTGACGACACGCACCCCCTTGCCGTCGTAGCCGCCCCGCGGCGTCTTCACGACGGCTCGACCGCCGTGGCTGTCGAGGAACGCGCGCAGTGCGTCCGCGTCGCGCACCACGGCCCAGTCGGGCACGGGCGCGCCCATCGCCGTCAACCGCTCGCGCATCAGGATCTTGTCCTGCGCGACCGCCAGGGCATCCGGACCGGGACGCACGGCATGCCCCACGGCGACGAGGGCGGCGAGGACGGACTGCGGCACGTGCTCGTGATCGAAGGTGACGACGTCGACGTCGCGAGCGAACGCGAGGACGGTGGCCGCATCCGTGTAGTCGCCGACCGCCGTGGCGGCGATCGCGGCCGACGAGCCGTCGACCTCTGCCAGCACCCGGAGCTCGACCCCGAGCTCGATCGCCGGCGGGATCATCATGCGGGCGAGCTGTCCGCCGCCGATGACACCGACCCTCACCCCACGCCCCTGAAGAGATTCAAAGGATTCACGGGCAGTCTCCGGTCGGGCGTCAAGGGGCGGTGGATAGAGTTGGAGTCTCTCAGCCCATTGTCCCCGAATCGAAGCGACCTCCGGCTCATGCGCAAGCTCCTGCTGCAATTCACCCGCTTCGGGCTCGTCGGCGGCGTGGGGCTGGTCGTCGACTTCGGTGTGTTCAACCTGCTGCGCGCGACGATCTTCGACCCGGTGCGCATCCACGAGGGCCCGGTCTTCGCCAAGATCATCTCGACGATCCTCGCGATCATCGTGAACTGGATCGGCAACCGGTTCTGGACGTTCCGCGAGCACCGCGGCCGTCAGCTGGTGCGCGAGGGGATCGAGTTCGGCGTCGTCAGCGTCGGAGGCCTGCTGATCGGGCTGTTCTGCCTCTTCGTCTCGCACTACGTGCTGGGGTTCACGTCGCTTCTGGCCGACAACATCTCGTCGAACGTGATCGGACTGGCGCTGGGCACCGCATTCCGCTTCTCGCTCTACCGGCTCTGGGTCTTCTCGCCCCGCCGGGGCGAGCCGAAGCCCGCCCTGTTCCCCGAGCCCGGTTCGGGCGACGATGGCACGGCCGACCGGGCGCCCGCGCCCCTCGTCAGCCGACGTCCTGCTCGTCGGTCTCGCCCGGGTACGACCGCTGGTCATGCTGCCGCCGTGCCGCAATCGGATTGAAGCTGGCTTCCATCAGGTCGTGAAGGGCGGACTGCACCAGGTCGGCATCCGGCACATCGCGGAGCACGACGGGATGCTCGTTCCCGGTGTTGATGAGCACGTCGCCGCTCCGGAACAGCAACTGCAACCCCGCCTGCCGCACCGTCACGTCGTAGCCGCGGCTGTGCAGCAGCTCCTGCCGGGAGCGCACCAGGATGCCCGAGCGGATCACCACTCGGCGCGTCGTGATCGTGTCGTTCTGCGACAGCCAGCGCAGCACCGGCACTACGAAGAGGAGCAGGGCGACCACCGCGCCCGCGGCGAGCAGCAGCAGATTCATCCACTCCTCGGGCAGTGACCCGGCGAAGTACGAGACCGCTCCGATGTCGGCCAGGAGCGCCACCGTCGGGAAGAACAGGGCGCGGGAATGCGGCCGCAGACGGGCCACCACCGTTTCCGGAGGCGGCGGGATGCTGTCTGGCGCCGACATGGTTCTCTTCCTACCCGCCTCAGCGCAGGTGGATGATGTCCCCCGCCGCAACCGCGTGGACCGTGTTCGATTCGTCGCGCACCTCGAGTCGGCCCTCGTGGTCGATTCCGACAGCGGTGCCGTGCAGCGCGGAGCCGGCGGGCAGCTCGACCCGGACCTGCCGCCCGATCGTGGAACAGCGTGCGACCACCTCGTCCCGGAGGCCGCTCGCCTGCGCATCGCCGCGAGCGTCGCGGAACCGATGCACGAGCGACTGGAGCGCCGTCAGGTAGGCGGCGAGCGCCCGATCGGGCAGGGTGGCGTCCGGCTGGGCTCCAGCGATGGCCAGCGACGTCGCGGTGGGCACCGGCAGTTGCTCGGGCGTCATGAGCACGTTCAGCCCGGCGCCCACGATGACGCCGCTCCCCGGGATCAGCTCGCACAGGATGCCGCAGACCTTCTGCCCGTCGATCTGCACGTCGTTGGGCCATTTCAGCCCTGCTCGGCCCGGCGCACCCGGGAGGACGGCATCCACGGCCCGCGCCATCGCGAGGCCCGCCACCAGCGGAAGCCAGCCGAGCGTTTCGACCGCGATGCCGCCGTCCACCATGACGCCATCGGTGCGGACGAGCACCGAGGTCGCCAGCGAGCTGCCCGCGGGAGCGATCCAGCTGCGGTCGAGGCGGCCGCGGCCCGCGGTCTGGTTCTCGGTGATGATCGTGGTGAAATCCGGGGTGATGGAGCCCGTGGCGTCGAGAGCGCGCACCTCCGAGGCGAGGTCCGCATTCGTCGAGCCTGCGGAGTCGCGCACGATGAGCGAGGGCGCGGCCCTGCGGCTCAGTTCAAAGCTCGTCACGCTCGTCAGCCTAGGCCGCGCGATCGGGCGGCCGCGGTCCCGTACGCTGCGATCATGACGACTCCAACCAGTCGCCCCTCCGGCGTTCCCCGCGTCGTCGTGATCATCCCGACCTTCAACGAGATCGAGAACCTCGAAACGGCGATCGCCGCCGTGCACGCGGTCGCGGACGTCGACGTGCTGGTGGTCGACGACGACAGCCCCGACGGCACGGGGGCCCTGGCCGACCGGATCGCGGCGAGCGATCCCCGCGTCTCGGTGCTGCACCGCACCGAACGCGCCGGGCTCGGGCAGGCCTATCTGGCGGGATTCCGCCGTGCTCTGGACGCCGGATACGGCGTGCTCGTCGAGATGGACAGCGACGGTTCGCACCCCGCGGCATCCCTCCCCGAGTTGCTGAGCAGGCTCGAGGTCGACGATCGGCCGGGCCTGGTGATCGGCTCGCGCTGGGTGACAGGAGGACGGGTCGTCGACTGGCCGCGCCGCCGACGCCTGCTCAGCGAGGGGGCGAACAGCTACGCCCGACTCGCGCTGGGCTTCGCCGTCCGAGACTCGACGGGCGGCTACCGCGCATACCGCGCGGATGTCCTGCGCGCGATGCCGCTCGACGAGGTGCAGTCGCACGGCTACTGCTTCCAGATCGACATGACCCGCCGCACCCTGGACGCCGGATTCGGCGTCGCGGAGGTGCCCATCACCTTCCGCGATCGCCTGTACGGCACCTCGAAGATGAGCACCGGGATCGTGGTCGAAGCGATGTGGCGGGTGACGGTGTGGGGCTTGGCGCGCCTGTTCCGGCCTCGGAGGACGCCCGGGCCCGTGCCGACCCCGCCCGTCGGATAGCACCGAAGATCCCGCATCCTTTTGTGGGATTCCCCCAAGGCCGTTCTTCTCGAACCGCTCGGTAGGCTGAACGGCGTGACCGCCGACGCCACCCCCACGCCCGCCCCCGCCACGCCCGATCTCTACACGACGGCCGGCAAGCTCGCCGATCTGAAGGTGCGCTACCACGAAGCGGTCACCGCCAGCGGCCAGGCGGCCATCGAGAAGCAGCACGCGAAGGGCAAGAAGACCGCGCGCGAGCGGATCGAGCAGCTGCTCGACCAGGGATCCTTCGTCGAGTTGGACGAGTTCGTCCGGCATCGCACCCACGCATTCGGCATGGAGAAGAGCCGCCCGTACGGCGACGCGGTCGTGACGGGCACCGGCACCATCCTCGGTCGTCAGGTCGCCGTCTACTCGCAGGACTTCACCATCTTCGGCGGCTCTCTTGGCGAGGTCGCGGGCGAGAAGATCATCAAGGTCATGGAGCTCGCCATGAAGACCGGCGTGCCGATCATCGGGATGCTCGACTCCGGCGGCGCGCGCATTCAGGAGGGCGTCGTCGCCCTCGGCAAGTACGGCGAGATCTTCCGCCTCAACACGCAGGCGTCCGGCGTGATCCCGCAGATCTCGATCATCATGGGGCCGGCGGCAGGCGGCGCCGTCTACGGCCCAGCGCTCACCGATTTCGTGATCATGGTCGACAAGACCAGCCAGATGTTCGTCACCGGTCCCGACGTGATCAAGACCGTCACGGGCGAGGACGTCGGCATGGAGGAGCTGGGCGGGGCGCTCACCCACAACACGGTCAGCGGTGTCGCGCACTACCTCGCGAGCGACGAGGACGACGCGCTGGACTACGCGCGCGCGCTGATCAGCTTCCTGCCCGACAACAACCTGGCGCCGCTGCCGGTCTACGAGAGCGAGGTGGAGCTCGAGGTCACCGATGAGGACCGCAAGCTCAACGCGCTCATCCCGGACTCGCCCAACCAGCCGTACGATGTCCGCACGGTCATCGACCACATCGTCGACAACGCCGACTTCCTCGAGGTGCAGCCGCTGTACGCGCCGAACATCGTCATCGGCTTCGCCCGGGTCGAGGGGCGATCGGTCGGCATCATCGCCAATCAGCCGAGCGCCATGGCGGGCACCCTGAACATCGAGGCGGGCGAGAAGGCGGCGCGATTCGTGCGGTTCTGCGACGCGTTCAGCGTGCCGATCCTCACCCTGGTCGACGTGCCGGGCTACCTGCCCGGCACGGATCAGGAGTGGACGGGCGTGATCCGGCGCGGCGCGAAGCTCCTGTACGCCTACGCCGAGGCCACGGTGCCGCTGGTCACGGTGATCACCCGCAAGGCCTACGGGGGTGCATACATCGTGATGGGCTCCAAGCAGCTGGGCGCCGACCTCAACTACGCGTGGCCGACGGCCGAGATCGCGGTCATGGGCGGGCAGGGCGCTGTCAACATCCTGTACCGCGGCGAGATCAAGGCGGCAGAGGCCGCGGGTGAGGATGTCGCCGCCAAGCGCACCCAGCTGGCGAACGAGTACACCTACAACGTCACGAGCCCCTTCCTGGCGGCCGAGCGCGGGGAGTTGGACGGCGTGATCGAGCCGGCGGCCACGCGCATCGTCGTGATCAAGGCCCTTCGCGCGCTGCGCACCAAGCGCGCGAGCCTGCCGCCCAAGAAGCACGGGAACATCCCGCTCTAACCATGACCGCAGACATCCGGATCACCGGGGGCCAGCCCTCCGACGAAGAGATCGCCGCCCTGACGGCGGTGCTCTCGGTCGCGCTCGACGAGCTGGCGGGAGACCACCGGCGGCAGCGGATCACGCCGACCGCGTGGGAGCGCAGCCAGCGGGGCGTTCGTACCCCGTTGACACCCGGCACCTGGAACACCTTCGGCGGCTGACGAGGGTCGTGAGCGGTGCTCACGAGACGGTTCCGTCGCCGTTCGCGAGGAGCACGGCTGATTTCGTCCCTCGATCAGCACGACGACGGCAGATCTCGTGCCGTTTCGGCGGTTTGTCCCCCGGATCCCCCGGTCCGCGCCGCCGATTCTCAGCGTCTAGGCCGGTTCTTCGCTCCACTTGTCCCCCTTGTCCCCCGAAAGTCCGACTGCGAGGGGTCTGCGTTTCAGGCAGAGTTGGTGAGCAACAGGTGCATCTCTCTGAGATGCACCGCCATTCATCGGCCGACTAGGGTAAGCGGGCCGATGATGTGGGGGCGAGTCAGGGCGACATTCGGGTTGTCGCCCTGACTCGGATTCTGGTGGGGGCCGGTGTTCGACACCGGCCCCTTTCCTTTGTCCGGATCCCTGTCCACACCCTCTGCCGGATGCCGCTCCCGCACCCCGTAGAGTTGTGTCACCCCGACCCCACCCGCTCCCGCGGGTCCGCTTCGAGAGGCTGACCTCGTGACTGCCGATGCCGCCTCGACCAGCCCCACGCCGGTTGACATCACCCCGATCCGCAGGCGGAGCAACTGGCGCGTCCGCGCCGCCCATGGCCTCTACCGGGTCGCGACCCGACTGCACTGGGCCGAGCCGGAGCTGTTGGGGCTGGGCGCCGTCGTCCGCCCCGGCGACGAGGTCATCGACGTCGGCGCCGCCCTGGGCATGTACACGGTGCCCCTCGCCGAGCTGGTCGGACGCACGGGACGGGTGTCGTCGTTCGAGCCCCAACGCCGCGGCATCTTCACCGTGCGCCTCCTGCGGGCGCTGACAGGCCCCCACCGCGGACGGGTGAGTCGGATCGCCCTCGGCCCGCACGAGGGGAGCTCGACGATCGTCGTGCCCTTTCACAACGGCTTCCCGATCTTCGGGCATGGCCACGTCGAAGAGGGCGCAGGCGATGAGCCGGGGCGCAGGCACCGCAGTCACGCCCCGATGAGCACGATCGATTCCTGGTGCGCGAAGAACCAGATCGGTCGGGTGTCGTTCATCAAGGTCGACGTCGAGGGATTCGAACCCGCCGTCGTCGAGGGCGCGATCGCGACCATCGACCGGGATCGTCCCAGCCTGCTGCTCGAGATCGAAGACCGGCATCTGGTGCGCTACGGACGAACGGCGGCCGGCTTCGTCTCCAAGATCCACGAGCGCTGGCCGGATTACCGCATGTACACCTGGGTCGACGGATCGTGGACCCGGACCACCGCGATCGTTCCCGAGGTGCGCAACTACCTATTCGCCACCGACGAGGCCTTCTCGCGCTGACCGCGTGGCGGGATGATCGCACCTCAGGGAGCGGCGCTCCGCGGGATCTCGAGCCACAGGGCGACATCCTCGTCGTCGTCGCCGGAGTCCAGGCCCAGTGCGCGCGCATGCTCGTCGGGGCTGTTGAGACCCACCACGGTGACCGCGATATCCGATCCCTCGGGAACGGTGCGCGCGATGACCCGGTCTGCCGTCGTCCCGCGGATGGCCGTGGCGAGCTGGCTGAGCACCCGGTCGAGCGCGGCCTCATCGAGGTCGTCGATGCCACCCTCGTCGAGCAGCGTGATCGACGTGCCGCGACGGCGGGCATCCATGACCTCGTCGCGCACGGCGTCGTTGAGCAGCTTGCGGCCGCGGATCTCGTCGCGGATGGCGCCCTCGATGTTCAGGGACTCCTCGCGTTCCATCGGCGTCAGATCTCCTCCGCGCTGCTGGATCGTCTGCAGCATCCTCGCCGCCATCTCACTGGTCTGGCCGAGCCGGAACTGACGCTCCATGACGTGGGCCTCCTGGGCGGCGTGCCAGTCGGTGGCCTCGCGCTCGGCCAGCGTGAACCGGCGGGCATCGCGGGCCGCCCTCGTCAAGGCGCTTCGAATGACGGATGCAACGGTGACCCAGCTCGCGCTGCCGATCACTCCGAGGCTGACGAGGCCGAGCGGCCCCGCCCAGAGCACGGTCTGCACGATGAGGAAGACGATCCCGATCCAGGCCCAGATCGGTCGACCCCGGGTGCACACGATGGTCGAGATGACGCCGACGCCGGCGATGTACCAGGTGGCATAACCCGGTCCGCTCGGCCGGTGCAAGTCGATCTCGGCACTCACCATCAGGGCGATGGCCGCCTCGCTCGCGATGGCGAAGGCGGCCATCCAGACCGGCATCTGAGATCCCTCGAACGGCCAGAGGGTGACGCCGATGACGATCGCGAAGAGGACCATGCCGGCGACCGCGGGATAGGGGCTGACCGGGACGTCGATCGCGTAGACGCCCAGGACGAGGACGTACCCCGAGAACAGCGCGGCGAGTCCGACGATGATCCACCGCGGAACACCGATCCTCATGACACCTGCTCGCTCTGCTCGATGAGGGGGCCGCCGCGCGCCGCGGCCGACTCGGACGATGGCCAGCGGATCACGACGGTCGTCCCGGCCCCCGGCGACGACTCGACCTGGGCCTCGCCGCCCACATTGGCGATCAACTCGATGATCGACACGCGCACCCCGAGGCGCTCGCTCGGCACCTGGCTGAGGTCGAAGCCGCGGCCGTCGTCGGCAACTGTGATCTGCACGCCCACGCCCGACGAGGTGATGCGCACCGTCCGGCGCGCCCCCTCGCCGGCATGGTTGACGCTGTTCACGGCCGCCTGAAGACATGCGGACGCCACGGCATCGGCGACACCGGCCGGAAGAGAACGCGTGCCCAGCCGGCTCGTGGTGATCTCGAATCCGGCCTCCAGCTGCTCGACGGCCTCGCGCACCGATTGGGCGAGCGCGGTGATCCGCACGGTCGACCCGTCATCCGGCGACACCAGGGCGGCGTCCCGGAGGTGGCCGATCGCATTACTGGCCATCGTCGCCGCGAGTCGCTGCGCCTCAGGCGTGTCGGCTCGCGCCGCGTACAGCAGGGTGGTGAGCACGCTGTCGTGCACGATCGCGTCGACTCGGACCCGCTCCGCCTCCATCGCGTGCGCACGCACGGCGTGGGCGTACCCCTCGAGCGCTGTGGCCTGCGCCTGATCGACGCTGGTCGCCGCGGCGCGCAGCATGGTCGTGATCACCAGGATCGCACCCCCCAGGATGACCGCGTAGATAGAGTCCAGGCTGGCCTTGAGCGGGCTCAGCTCACCGCCAGCCGGAGTCAGCCTGATCACGGCGTACACGAGGGGGACCACGACCAGATAGGCCGCGGCCCATGGCACCGACAAGCCGATGGCCGCCATCGCGGTCGCGATGGTGATCAGGTAGTACAGCCACGGGCTCTGCGGTGACGGATGCACGACCGCGAACGGCCAGGTGATCAGGACGACGAAGAATGCGACGGCGAACGACACATTCGCGGTGCGCACGAGCCGTCGCGAGACCGCGGCCACCACGGTGAACAGCAGGCAGCCGACGATGGCGATCGCGGCGCTGACCGACCAGAGCGGCACGGTCTGGCCGTGCTCGCCGAGCAGGGTGGGCAGCGACTGCAGGAAGAAGACGATGCCGATCCCCGCACCCGACCGGGCGATGGCGGACTCGACGCGCGCCAGGCTGAGCGCGTTGCGGATCGGAGGCGGGGCGCCGGGAGGGACGGCGTTGACGGCCGCGCTAGCGGCCATCGCCGTCGGGGTCGAGCCCCGGCAGGATCCCGTCCTCGACGGCACGGCGCAGCAGGTCGACCTTGGTCGGCGCGGGGCGCCCGACCTCGACGTACTTGACCCGGATGCGGTCGAGATACTCGCGCGCTGTCGAGTACCCGATGCCCAACTGCTCAGCGGCGAGCTTGAGCGGGAGCCCGGAGGCGTAGAGGTGCAGGATCTCTCGCTCGCGACGACCGAGCTGCGCCTTCGCGAAGTCGCGGTCGGCGTCGATCGCGGTCGCCCATTCGAGGTTGTTGAGCACCTCGCCGCGGGCGACCGTCGCCGCGGCGGCGAGAACGGTCTTCGTAGCAGACGACTTGGGGATCACACCCGCCGCGCCGGCCGCGAGCGCTTCGCGCACCAAGGCCACGCGATCGGCGATGCTGTGGACGAGCACGGCGGAGCCGGCCGCCTGCACCCGCTTGACATTCTCGGTGACCGACGACCCGTCTCCCAGAGAGAGGTCGAGCACGGTCACGTCGACCTCCCGGCCCGCGAGGCCGTCGATCAGCTCGTCGACGTTGGATGCGGCGATGACGAAGTCGTATCCGTCCTCAATGAAGGCGGCCTTCAACCCGAGCCGCACCGATTCGTGGTCGTCGACCACCGCGACGCGCACGTGGACAGTTTGGGCGCCCGATGTCGGCGGGCGTTCGATCGTCTCAGCCACGTTCATCCTGTCTCCCCCAGCAGTGCCGCGAAGGCGGGCGACGGAACGCCCCGCACTATCGTAACGCGTCAACTCCCCGGGGACCCCGAACCACTCACACCCGAATGAGGGTCCCGACGGCCTCGACATGATGCGTGTGCGGGAACAGATCGAGGGCGCGCAGGCGGTCCAGCCGGTATCCGAGAGCCGCGAGCGTGCCCGCGTCCCGGGCGAAGGCGACGGGGTCGCACGCCACGTAGACGAGCTGAGCGGGGCGCACAGCCGCCAGCGCCTCGATCACCGCCTTGCCGGCGCCGGCTCGCGGAGGATCGAGCACCACGGTTGCCGCACTCAGCCGGGCCCGCTCGACGGCCGAGGCGTCGGCCAACGAGTGCACCCACCGCTCGACCCGCGCGGTCACGGCAGTGGCGCCCAGCCAATCGGCCAGGTTCTCGGCGGCGTGGTCGGTGGCGCGCGCATCCGACTCGACGGTCGTGATGCGCACCGTGCTGCCGAACCGGTCTCCCACCGCCGCCGCGAGAAGCCCGACCCCGCCATAGAGGTCGAGGTTGGCGGCGCGGGGATCGAACCCGGCCGGATCGATCGCCTCCTGAACGGCGCGCGTGAGCGCAAGCGCCGCACCCTCGTGCACCTGCCAGAAGCCGCTGTCATCGACCCGGAACTCGCGGTCGCCGACCCGCTCCCGGATCACGCTCGGGGTCTGGGTGCCGACGATCAGGCGCGCGCCGCCCGAGCTCGGAGCGAGAACGTCCACCGTGTCCGCGCCGCCGATCGTCTCGTGCAAGGGCGCGATCTCGCGAACGGCTTCGGTCGCCAGCGGCAGGCTCTCGACCGGGATGACGCGGTGCGACCGCGCCGCGTACGGCCCGACCACGCCGTCGGCCACGTGCAGCCGCACCCGGGTGCGCCATCCGGTTCCATCCGCCGGCCCCGGCAGGCTCTCGACCTCGACCGGGACGTCCAGCCCGGCCATGCGCTGCAGCGCCTCGGCGAGCACCTCCGCCTTGAGCGCCCGCTGGTGGGCGAGATCGATATGCCCGAACTCGGCACCGCCTGCGCGCTCGTCGGGGTCGCGTCCCACGGAGGCCTCGGCCCAGACATGCGGCTGCCGGTGGGGGCTGGGCTCGAGCACGCGCACCGTCGTGGCTCGCCAGAACGAAGGCTTGCTGTCATCCGTGATCCTGGCGACCACCTTCTCGCCGGGGATCGCGTCGGCCAGGAACACCACTCGGCTGTCCAGCCGCGCCACCGAGACCCCGCCGTGCGCGATCTTGGTAGCCTCGAGTTCGACCTCACGGCCCGCCATGTCACCCACCCTGAAGAGCATAGGAGCGCCAGTTGAGCGTGCGCCTCTACCTCGCCTCGACCTCGCCCGCGCGGCTCGCCACTCTGCGCGCCGTCGGGATCGAGCCCGTCACCATCCCCTCGAAGGTCGACGAGGAAGCTGCGACCCTCGCCGCCGGGCCGATCTCGGCGGCCGACATGGTGCTGCTGCTCGCCCGGCTCAAGGCCGAGGCGGTGCTCGAGCCGCTGCTGAGCGACCCGCAGCTGGCGGGCGGTTCGCCGCTCGACGGCCTCGTTCTGGGCGGCGACTCGGCCTTCGAGTTCGAAGGAGCGGTCTACGGCAAGCCGCACCTGCCCGAGATCGCGCGCGAGCGCTGGTACGCCCAGCGCGGCGGCTCGGGGCTGCTGCACTCGGGGCATTGGCTGATCGACGCGCGCGGCGGGGTCATCGGCCGGGCTCTCGGCGGGGTGGCGGAGGCGCGGGTGCACTTCGCCGACGACATCACGGATGCCGAGATCGACGCCTACGTGGGCACCGGCGAGCCGCTCGAGGTGGCAGGCGCCTTCACGATCGACTCGAAGGGCGCCGGATTCATCGAGCGGGTGGAGGGCGATCCGCACGCCGTGATCGGCCTCAGCGTGCCGCTCGTGCGGCGCCTCGTGCGCGAACTCGGCGTCGAGTGGACGGACCTCTGGAACATCTAACGGTTGTCGCGACTTTCTGTGGACGTCCGACAAAGTCGGGATGAGGTCCACCCCATAGGCTGAGGGACTATGGCCAGGCCGAACCCCCGTCGCATCACCAAGGTCCTGATCGCGAACCGGGGTGAGATCGCCGTCCGGGTCATCAGGGCCGCGCGCGACTCGGGCATCGCATCCGTCGCCGTCTACGCCGATCAGGACCGCGACGCCCGCCACGTGAAGCTGGCCGACGAGGCCTACGCGCTCGACGGCACGACCAGTGCCGACACCTACCTCGTCATCGACAAGCTGCTGTCGGTCGCGCGGCGATCCGGGGCGGATGCCGTGCACCCCGGGTACGGATTCCTCGCCGAGAACGCCGACTTCGCCCGCGCCGTCATCGATGCCGGACTGATCTGGATCGGCCCCTCGCCCGAGGCGATCGAGCGCCTCGGTGACAAGGTCAGCGCCCGCCACGTGGCCGAGAAGGTCGGAGCCCCCCTGGCCCCTGGAACGCTGAACCCGGTCAAGGATGCCGACGAGGTGCTCGCCTTCGTCGACGAGGTCGGACTCCCGGTGGCCATCAAGGCCGCATTCGGAGGCGGCGGACGCGGCCTCAAGGTGGCGCGGACCCGCGACGAGGTCCCCGAGCTGTTCGAGTCGGCCACCCGCGAGGCGATCGCCGCGTTCGGCCGCGGCGAGTGCTTCGTCGAGAAGTACCTCGACGAGCCGCGCCACGTCGAGACCCAGTGCCTGGCCGATGCCGAGGGCAACGTGGTCGTCATCTCGACCCGCGACTGCTCGCTGCAGCGCCGACACCAGAAGCTGGTCGAAGAGGCGCCCGCGCCGTTCCTCACCGACGAGCAGCGCGAGAAGCTGTACACCTCGTCGAAGGCGATCCTCAAAGAGGTCGGCTATCTCGGCGCGGGCACCTGCGAGTTCCTGATCGGCAAAGACGGCACGGTCTCGTTCCTCGAGGTCAACACGCGCCTGCAGGTGGAGCACCCGGTCTCGGAAGAGGTGACGGGCATCGACCTGGTGCGCGAGCAGTTCCGCATCGCCGAGGGCGGCACGCTCGACTACGACGACCCGCAGCCGGCCGGGCACTCCTTCGAGTTCCGCATCAACGGCGAAGACCCGGGCCGCAACTTCCTGCCGATGCCCGGACCGGTGCAGGTGCTGCGCTTCCCGGGCGGGCCCGGTGTGCGCATCGACTCCGGAGTCACCACCGGCGACGTGATCTCGGGAGCCTTCGACTCGCTGCTGGCCAAGCTGATCGTCACCGGATCCTCGCGCGAGGACGCCCTCGAGCGCTCCCGCCGCGCCCTCGACGAGTTCGAGGTCGCCGGTCTGCCCACGGTGCTGCCGTTCCATCGCAAGGTGGTGCGCGATCCGGCGTTCATCGCGGCCGACGGGCATTTCGGTGTGTACACGCGCTGGATCGAGACGGAGTTCGTCAACGACCTCGAACCGTGGGGCGGGATGCTGGCCGATGCTCCCGAGCCCGAGAAGCGCCACAGCGTGGTCGTCGAGGTCGAGGGCAAGCGCGTGTCGGTCTCGTTGCCCACCAAACTGCTGCCGTCATCCGGAAGCGTCTCGAACGCGCCCGCGCCGAAGCGCCGCGCCGGGGGTGGCGCGGGATTCGCCGCGACCGGCACCGCGGTCAAGGCGCCCATGCAGGCCACCATCGTCAAGCTCGCCGTCAAGGAGGGCGACAAGGTCGTCAAGGGCGATCTGGTGGTGGTGCTCGAGGCGATGAAGATGGAGCAGCCGCTCACCGCGCACAAGGACGGCACGATCGCGAAGATCGACGCCCCCGTCGGCTCGACGGTGTCGTCTGGGCACCAACTGCTGGCGATCGAGGACTGACCCGGCTCAGCCGACGATGTGCATGGCGCGCGCGGCATCCGTCACGCTCGCGGAGAGCGAGGGGTAGACGCTGAACGCCCGCGCGAGTTGATCGACCGTGAGCCGGTGCTCCACCGCGAGCGAGATAGGCAGGATGAGGTCGCTCGCCTTCGGGGCGACGACGACGCCGCCGATGACCGTGCCTGATCCGGTGCGCGCGAAGATCTTCACGAAGCCGTCTTTGATGCCCATCATCTTGGCGCGAGGGTTGGACGCGAGCGGCAGCTTGTAGATGTCGCCCTGCGCGATCCCCTCCTCGATCTGCTTCTGCGACCAGCCCACCGTCGCCACCTCCGGCTGGGTGAAGATGTTGGAGCTCACGTTGCGGAGCTCGGTCGGCGCCACGGCGTCGCCCATCGCGTGATACACGGCGGTGCGGCCTTGCATGGAGGCGACGGATGCCAGCGGCAGGAAGTCGCTGCAGTCCCCCGCCGCGTAGATGCTCGGCATCGAGGTGCGGGCGACCCGGTTGACCCGGATGTGCCCGCTCTCGGTCAACTGCACCCCGGCCTCCTCGAGACCGATGCCTGCCGTGTTGGGAATCGAGCCGACCGCCATCAGGCAGTGAGATCCCTCCACCGTGCGGCCGTCGCTGAGCGTCACGAGGACGCCGTCCTTGGTGCGCTCCACCTTCTCGGCGCGGCTCTTGTTCAGCACGTCCATGCCATTGCGGCGGAAGACGTTCTCGATGACATGTGCGGCGTCGGCGTCCTCGTTCGGCAGCACCTGCTCGCGGCTGGATACCAGCGAGACCTTCGAGCCGAGGGCGAGATACGCAGACGCGAACTCGGCACCGGTCACACCCGAGCCGACCACGATCATGTGCTCGGGGACCTCTTCGAGCGAGTACAGCTGGGTCCAGGTGAAGATGCGCTCGCCGTCCGGCTTGGCGGTGGGCAGCTGGCGGGGGCTGGCCCCGACCGCCACGACCAGGGTGTCCGCCTCGATCTCGTCGAAGTCCTTGCGCGCCTTGCCCTTGCCGGTGGAGACCACCAGCCGGTTGGGCCCGTCGAGCCGTCCGTCGCCGGCGACGATGCGCACCCCGGCCTTGATCAACTGGGACTTGATGTCCTCAGACTGCTGCCGGGCGAGCAGCAGCAGTCGCCGGTTGACCTCCCCGAGGTTGACGGCCACCTCGGGGCGCACCGCCCGGCCGTCGCCGTTGCGGGTGAAGAACTGCACACCGAGGTCCGCTGCTTCGCCCGCCGCGTTTGCCGCCTCCGCCGTCGCGATGAGCGTCTTGGAGGGAACGACATCGGTGAGCACGGCGGATCCGCCGACTCCGGTGCGCTCGACCAGTGTCACTTCAGCGCCCAGTTGCGCGCCGGCGATAGCGGCCTCGTAACCGCCAGGACCACCCCCGAGTACGGCGATGCGTTGGGTCCGCTCGAACTCGTATGGCATGCCCCCATTCTCGTGCACGCGACGTCCGGATGCTGCCGCGCCGGCCAGCGAAGAGCGGCGGCGTGCACGTCGCGCGGAGCGGGTGCGCCGCAGGAGCGGCGGCGCACGAAATGGTGCAGGCTGTATCGCATGCCCAGCGACGCCGCATCCAACCCTCTCGACGATCCCGCCGCGGACCCGTTCGCCATTGCGAAGCAGGCCGCGGCCCAGCTGGCCGAAGCCACAGGCGTCGACAGGCACGACATCGCGCTCACGCTCGGCAGCGGATGGGCGAAGGCGGCCGACCTGATCGGCGAGACCACGGCGACGATCCCCGCAACCGAGATCGTCGGGTTCAGCAAGCCCGCCCTGGTGGGTCACGTCGGGACCCTCCGCAGCATCCTGCTTCCCAACGGCAAGCGCGCCCTGGTGATCGGCGCCCGGACCCACTTCTACGAGGGCCACGGGGTGCGGCGGGTCGTGCACTCGGTGCGCACCGCGGCCGCGGCGGGCGCGACCACGATGATCCTGACCAACGGGGCCGGCGGCATCCGCGAGAGCTGGACCCCGGGCACGCCGGTGCTGATCAGCGACCACATCAATCTGACCGCGGCCTCCCCGCTCGAGGGCGCCACGTTCATCGACCTCACGGATCTCTACGCGAAGCGGTTGCGCGACCTCGCGCGCGGCGTCGCTCCCGAGCTCGACGAGGGTGTGTACACACAGTTTCGCGGGCCGCACTACGAGACCCCGGCCGAGGTGCAGATGGCGAAGGCCATCGGCGGGCACATCGTCGGGATGTCCACCGCCCTCGAGGCGATCGCGGCGCGCGAGGCAGGCATGGAGATCCTCGGGATGTCGCTGATCACGAACCTGGCAGCGGGCATCTCGCCGGAACCACTGAGCCACGCCGAGGTGCTCCGGGCCGGGCGCGACGCCGAGCCGGTGATCAGCGCTCTGCTCGCACGCATCGTGGCGGAACTGTAAGGAGCACGCATGGTCGACGATGACCTGACCCGCCTGCTGACCGAGGCGCGCTCCTGGATGGCGCAGGACCCCGACCCCGTGACCCGTTCCGAGTTGGACGCCCTGGTCGCGGCGGTCGATGCCGGGGACGCCCCCGCGGCCGCCGAGCTGGCCGAGCGCTTCGGCGGCCGCCTGGAGTTCGGCACGGCGGGGCTTCGCGGCGAGCTGGGCGCGGGCCCGATGCGCATGAACCGCGTGCTCGTGGCGCAGGCCGCGGCCGGTCTGGCGGCCTACCTGCTGAGCCGGGCGCCGCATCCGATCGTCGTCGTCGGCTACGACGGGCGCCACAACTCGAGCGTGTTCGCCCGCGACACCGCCGAGCTCATGCAGGGCGCTGGCGTGCGGGTCACCCTCCTCCCGCGGGCCCTGCCGACCCCCGTGCTCGCCTTCGCGGTGCGGCACCTCGACGCGAGCGCCGGGGTCATGGTGACCGCCAGCCACAATCCGGCGCGCGATAACGGGTACAAGGTCTACCTCGGTGGTGCCGACGCCGGCTCGCAGATCGTGCCACCATCGGATGCCGGGATCGCGGCCGAGATCGCGCGCATTGCGGCCGGATCGATCACCGCGCTGCCGCGCTCGTCGGAGTTCGCGACGGCTCCCGAGAGCGTCGTCGCCGAGTACGTGCGCCGCACAGCAGCTCTGTCGAGCTCGCCGTCGGCGCTGAAGGTGGTCTACACCCCGATGCACGGGGTCGGGTGGGAGACGGCGGCCGCGGTCTTCGACGCCGCGGGGTTCGCAGCACCGACCACGGTCGACGCGCAGCTGCATCCCGACCCCGACTTCCCGACGGTCGCCTTCCCGAACCCCGAGGAGTCCGGCGCGCTCGATCTCGCCTTCGAGACCGCCGCGGGCGCCGGAGCCGATCTCGTCATCGCGAACGACCCGGACGCCGACCGGGTCGCCGTGGGCGTGCCCGATCCGGGCACTCCCGGCGGGTGGCGGCGGCTCAGCGGCAACCAGGTCGGCTGGCTGCTGGGCTGGCAGGCGGCGAGACGCCTGACCGCCACGGCGGAGGAGCACGAGGCCACCCTGGCGTGCTCCCTAGTGAGCTCACCCGCGCTGGGCGCCATTGCCCGCCACTACCGTCTGGACTTCGTCGAGACCCTGACCGGCTTCAAGTGGATCTCGCGCGTGGGAGGCCTGGCGTTCGGCTACGAGGAGGCGCTCGGCTACCTGGTCGACCCCGACAAAGTGCGCGACAAGGACGGCATCTCGGCGGCTGTCCGGGTGATCGAGCTGTTCACCGAGCTCGCATCCAGCGGGACCCCGCTCGGGCAGCACCTGATCGAGTTCGCCGAGACCTTCGGCGGCTACGCCTCGTCGCAGATCTCGATCCGGGTGTCGGATCTCGCCCAGATCGGACGCACCATGGCCCGGCTGCGGGCCGAGCTGCCCGCGCAGATCGGGGGCATCCGCGTCGAGCGCGTCGACGATTTCGCGGACGGCTTCGAGGGCTTCCCGCCCAGCGACCTGCTCCGGTTCCATCTGGAGGGCGGATCACGCGTCATCGTGCGCCCGAGCGGCACCGAGCCGAAGGTCAAGTGCTACCTCGACACGGTGTCGGAGTCGGGAAGCGGGGCCGAACGGCTGGCCGCCGCAGAGGCGACCCTGGCGCAGCTCGACACCGCCATGCGGGGGTTGCTGGCCGAGTAGGCGCGGGTCGAGCTGCGCTGCGTCGGGACTCAGGCGGCGGTGCCCGAACCCGTGCCCAGAATGGCGCGGACCTGATCGGCAGAATCCGCGTCGGCGAGCCGCTCGACGGCATCCGAGTCGTTGAACAGGTTGGCGAGTTCGGCGACCATCCGCAGGTGATGCTCCGGGGAGTGCACCGCGAGGGCCAGCACGACGCCCACGGGATCGTTGTGAGGATGCCCGAATGCGACCGGCGTCGCCAGTGTCACCACGCCGAGTCCGTCCCTCAGCACGTCGGGCCCCGGCCGCGCGTGGGCGAGGGCCAACCCCGGCGCGATCACGACGTAGGGGCCGTGCTCGTCGATCATCCTGATCATCTCGTCGGCGTAGCCGGGTTCGGCCGCGCCGGCTCGCGCCAGGCACGCGCCGGCGAGTTCGACCGCGTCCCGCCAGTCGGACGCCGAGGCGTGCAGCGTGATCGCCTCATCGGGAAGGACGGGAAGCGTCATCAGCCGCGCCCGGCGGCCAGGCCGGCCCTGGCGTCGGCGAAGCCCGCTCCGATCCGCTCGATGAGGTCTTCGCGGTCCTCGAGAGGCAGGAAGGCCGCCTCGGCGGCGTTCAGCTGGAAGGCCTCCAGATCGTCGAGGTCGTAGGCGAAGGCCTCGGCGAGCAGCCCGAGCTCGCGGGTGAGCGTCGTCGCGCTCATCAGCCTGTTGTCGGTGTTGACCGTGACACGGAATCCCAGTTGGTACAGCAGGTCGAAGGGATGATCGGCCATCGTCGATCCCCACTCGGCGATCGCGCCCGTCTGCAGGTTCGAACTGGGGCTGGTCTCGAGCGCGATGCCGCGATCCTTGACCCACTGCGCGACCCGCCCGAGGGTGACGAAGGTGTTCTCGTCGTCGGAGCGCTCGATCGTGATGTCCTGGGCGATCCGGACGCCGTGGCCCAGCCGCAGAGCATGGCCATCGACCAGGGCGCCGCGGATGCTCTCGATGCCGTCGGCTTCACCCGCGTGCACCGTGGCCGGGAAGCAGGCCCGTGCGAGCACGTCGAAGGCCTCGCGCAGGCGCGACGCCGGGAACCCCGCCTCCGGCCCGGCGATGTCGAAGCCGACCACGCCCTGATCCCGATGGCGGAGCGCCAGCTCGGCGATCTCGGTGCCGCGGTCGAGGTGGCGCATCGCGCTGACCAGCTGGCCGGCGCGGATCCACCCTCCGTCGCTGCGCACCTGATCGACGGCCGCGTCGATCCCGCGCTGCACGGCTTCCACGGTTTCGTCGAGGGTGAGCCCGCGCTGCAGGTGCTGCTCGGGAGCCCAGCGCAGCTCGCCGTAGAGCACTCCGTCGGCGGCCAGGTCTTCGACGAACTCGCGGGCCACCCGGGTGAGTCCCTCTGCGGTCTGCATGACCGAGATGGTGACGTCGAAGGTCTTCAAGTACTCGACCAGCGACCCCGAGTCGGACTTCTCGGCGAACCAGGCCGCCAACTCGGGCGCCGTCGTCGCCGGGAGCTCGATGCCCAGGGGCTCCGCCAGCTCGATGATGGTCTGCGGCCGGAGGCCTCCGTCGAGGTGATCGTGCAGCGACACCTTGGGGAGGGATCGCAGACCCACCCGACTTCCCGGAAGAGTGACGTCGTCGTGGGCGCTCATGCCTCGAATCTACCGGCCCCTAGGCTCGGAGTATGCCGACGAAGATCATCCTCGACTGCGACCCCGGGCACGATGACGCCGTCGCCATGCTGCTCGCCTGGGGCAGCCCCGAGATCGAGCTGGTCGGGGTCACGACCGTCGTGGGCAACCAGACCCTCGACAAGGTGACGCGCAACGCGCTCTCGGTCGCTCGGGTCGCCGGCATCGTCGGCGTCCCGTTCGCCGCGGGGTCAGCGCGACCCCTGGTGCGTGAGGTCGAGACCGCTGCCGAGATCCACGGGGAGTCGGGGCTGGACGGGCCTGTGCTGCCCGAGCCGACGATCCGACTCGACCCGCGGCCGGCCGCGCAGTTCATCGTCGACACGATCATGGCCGCCGAGCCGGGCACGATCACTCTCGTGCCCACAGGAGGGCTGACCAACATCGCGCTAGCGGCGCGGCTCGAGCCCCGCATCATCCCCCGTGTCAAAGAGGTCGTGCTCATGGGCGGAGGAGCGCGCGAGGGCAACTGGAGCGCGGTCGCCGAGTTCAACATCGTGATCGACCCGGAGGCCGCCGCGATCGTGTTCGGCGCGGGCTGGCCGCTGACCATGGTCGGGCTGGATGTCACGCACCAGGCGATCGCGACCCCCGAGGTGCGCGCCGCCATCGCGCGGGTCGGCACCGGGCCGGCCGCCTTCGTCGGAGAGCTCATGGAGTTCTTCGAGCAGGCGTACCGCGACGCCCAAGGCTTCGACCACCCGCCGGTGCACGACCCGGTGGCGGTGGCCTACGTCATCGATCCGACGCTGGTGCGCACGGTGCCGGCACCGATCGCGATCGAGACGCGCGGCGAGCACACCCTCGGGATGACGGTGGTCGATCTGCGCGGGCCGGCTCCCGCCGACTGCGTGACCCGCGTCACCTTCGACCTCGACGCCGAGCGCTTCTGGGCGCTCGTCGTCGACGCGCTGGAGCGGATCGGCGAGCCCGGGCTCTAGTCGATCCGGCCCGAGATCAGCGGACCCCCGTCGTCGATCGGCTCGCCGGCGTCGCCGATCCGGTATGCGCCCTCGAGCGCCTCGAGGGCGCGGGCGAAACGATCGGGCTCGTCGGTGCCGAGGGTGAACAGCGGCTGACCCTCCACGACCGCGTCTCCGGGCTTCGCGTGCAGGTCGATACCGGCGGCGTGCTGCACGGGATCCTGCTTGCGGGCCCGACCGGCTCCCAGGCGCCAGGCCGCGATGCCGAACGGCAGCGCGTGCTGCGCGGTCAGCACGCCGGAGCGCTCGGCACGTACGACGTGGGTCTCGCGGGGCACCGGGAGCGGGGCATCCGGATCGCCGCCCTGCGCGCCGATCATCGCGCGCCAGCTGTCCATCGCCTGCCCGTTCTTCAGGGCGCCCTCGACATCGGCATCCTGGATGCCGGCCAGCTCGAGCATCTCGCGCGCGAGGGCGACGGTCAGCGCCACCACGTCGGGCGGGCCGCCTCCCGCCAGCACCTCCACCGATTCGCGCACCTCGTTCGCGTTGCCGATGGCGAGGCCCAGCGGCACGTTCATGTTGGTGAGCAGCGCGCGGGTGGCCACGCCGGCATCGTTGCCGAGGCGCACCATCGTCTCGGCGAGCTCGCGACCGCGGGCCGGATCCTGCAAGAAGGCGCCGGAGCCGAACTTGACATCGAGCACCAGCGCCGCGGTGCCCTCCGCGATCTTCTTGCTCATGATCGACGAGGCGATGAGCGGGATCGCCTCGACGGTACCGGTGATGTCGCGCAGCGCGTAGAGCTTGCCGTCGGCCGGGGCGAGCCCCGAGCCCGCCGCGCAGATCACGGCCCCGACCGCCTCGAGCTGCGCCATGAATTCGTCGTTCGAGAGCGACGCCCGCCAGCCCGGGATGCTCTCCAGCTTGTCGAGCGTACCCCCGGTGTGCCCCAGGCCGCGGCCCGACAACTGCGGCACCGCGACACCGAACGATGCGACCAGCGGTGCCAACGGCAGGGTGATCTTGTCGCCGACGCCCCCGGTCGAGTGCTTGTCGGTCGTCTTCTTCGACAGCCCCGAGAAGTCGAGCCGCTCGCCGCTGGCGATCATCGCCAGGGTGAGGTCGCGGATCTCGTCGCGCCCCATCCCGTTGAGGAAGATCGCCATCGTCATGGCCGACATCTGCTCATCGGCGACGTAGCCGCGGGTGTACGCGTCGATCAGCCAACTGATCTGCGCGGTGCTCAGCGTGCCGCCGTCGCGCTTGACGCGGATGAGGTCGACGGTGTCGAACGGTTCGACGGCCATGTCACGCCCCGTCCACGTCTGCGTAGGCCTCGAGCGTTCGCGGCCCGAAGGCGTCGGGCAGCACCTCGTCGATGGTCTTGATGCCCGAGACGGTGGCCAGCAGCATCCCCTCCGCCGAGTGCTCGTAGAGCAACTGGCGGCACCGGCCGCACGGCATGAGGGGATTGCCGTGGCCGTCGACGCACGCAAACGCGACCAGCTTGCCTCCCCCGGTCATGTGCAGACTCGAGACCAGCGCGCATTCGGCGCAGAGGGTGAGCCCGTACGACGCGTTCTCGACGTTGGCGCCGGTGATGATCCGACCGTCGTCGACGATCGCGGCCACTCCGACCGGGAACTTCGAGTAGGGAACGTAGGCGTGCGTCAGAGCCTGTGCGGCGAGGCTGCGCAGCGCATCCCAGTCGACATCGTCTGCGGTCATGATTGGATGTACGGCTTGCCGTCCGCGGCAGGCGGCAGCGACTGGCCGACGAGCCCCGCCACGGCGAAGATCGTGATGACGTACGGCAGCATCAGCAGGAACTCGCTCGGCACCGGCGAGCCGATGATCCCGAGCGTGCTCTGCAAGTTGGTGGCGAAGCCGAACAGCAGACCGGCCAGCGCGGCGCGGATCGGATGCCAGCGCCCGAAGATCACTGCAGCCAGCGCGATGAAGCCCGCCCCGTTGGTCATCTCCTTGCCGAACGACGACACCGCGTCGAGCGTGTAGTACGCGCCGCCGATGCCTGCGACGGCGCCCGCGATCGAGACCGTCCAGAAGCGGGTCTGCCGCACCTTGATGCCGACCGTGTCTGCGGCGGTCGGATGCTCGCCCACGGCCCGCACGCGAAGGCCCCACCGGGTCTTGAAGAGCATGTACCAGGTGAGGAACACCGCGACGTACATGAGGTAGATGATGATCGTCTGCTTGAACAGGACAGGCCCGATGATCGGGATGTCCGAGAGCAGCGGGATGGGCAGCTTGGGGAAGCGGACCGTCGAGTTCAGTCCCGGATCGGGAGTGAGCACCTTCGAGTACAGGAAGTTGGTCAGACCCGTGACCAGCACGTTCAGCACGACACCCACGATGACCTGATCGACGAGGTACTGGATCGCGAACGCGGCGAGCACCCACGAGACCAGCACGCCGCCGACCACCGCCGCGAGCAGGCCGAGGACCGGCTGGTGGGTCGCCGATCCGACGACGGCGGCCGAGAAGGCCCCGAACAGCAGCTGCGCCTCGATCGCGACGTTCACCACACCGGCGCGCTCGCCGATCACGCCGCCCAGCGATCCGAAGACCAGGGGGGTCGCCAGCGCGAGACTGCCGATCAGCAGCCCCGGCACGGGCACCGACCGCAGACCGGCCGACGCCCAGGTGAGGAACAGGAACAGGAACAGGATCGCGAACACCGCGGCGAGCCACAGGGGCATCTTGCCGGTGGCCCCGCGCGCCACGTACAGGTGGCCGACGACGGCGAGCACCACCAGCAGGATCGCCACGACGACCACCGTGCCGACCGTCGGCACCGTCACCGGCGGGATCTGGAAGAAGTCGGTCGCGGTCGACAAGCCGAAGGTGCTGGACCCGCTGCGCGGGATGCCGAACGCGAACACCAGGGCCGCCAGGGCGAACACGTCCAGGACGATCGGGATCTTGAGGCTGCGAACGATCGCCTTCTCCCGAACGATCGGGGCGGACGCGCTCACCACGGGCGCGCTCCCCTGAACCGACTGCGCGCTCATTTCGTCACCTCCGCCGCGACGCGGCGTGCTTTGGGCAGCGAGCCCGGCTTGGGCAGGTGGAACACCGTCCGCACCAGGGGCGGAGCGGCGATCAGCAGCACGATGACCGACTGGACGACCAGCACGATGTCGATCGGGATCTGCTGCGAAGCCTGCATGTTGTAGCCACCGGCCTTCAGCGCCCCGAACAGCAGCCCGCTGAAGAACACGCCCCACGGGCGCGAACGCCCGAGGAGAGCCACGGTGATGGCGTCGAACCCGATGCCCGCGTCGACCCCGGCACTGAACCCGGAGGTCGTGTTGCCCAGCACCTGGTTGGCACCGGCCAGCCCGACAAGGCCACCCGAGAACACCATCGCCATGACGTAGACCATCTTGACGTTGATGCCGGCGACCCGGGCAGCGCTCGGGTTCTCACCGACGGCCCGGAAGCGGAAGCCCAGACTCGACCGGTTCATGATGTACCAGACGAAGATCGTGGCGAGGATCGCGATCAGGAATCCCACATTGACCCGGAACGAGGTCGGCGCGCCGCCGAAGGCGGTGATCAGATCGCTGAGCTTCGGGTAGATCGCATTCGGCAGGGCGCCCGGCGACTTGGGGTTGTTCGAGCCGTGGGCCTGAAGCAGCCCCGGCGTGCGCAGCATGAACGAGATCAAGTAGAGCGCGACGTAGTTGAGCATGATCGTCACGATCACCTCGTGCGCACCGGTCCGGGCCTTCAGCAGCCCGGCCAACCCGCCCCAGAGGGCTCCGCCGACGATGGCGCCGACGGTGGCCACCAGCGCGTGGATGAAGAACGGCATCGGGAACGACCAGCTGATCCATCCCGCGACCGCGGCTGCGATCAGGATCTGCCCGCGGCCGCCGATGTTGAACATGCCGACGCGGAACGCGAGCGCCACACCCAGTCCGGCGACGATCAGGGGCGTCGCGAAGGTGAGTGTCTCGGTCAGAGGTTTGATGCCGTTGAGGAATCCTGGGCGCATGAAGTTGTAGATCGACCCCTGGAACAGGGAGGAGTATGCGCCGCCCACCGCGTTCGCGATGGCTTGGAACGTGTCGCCCGGCCGGGCGAAGAAGTAGCCGAAGGCCGTCTGCACCCCGCTGTCGGTGACCGCGATCAGGACGCCCGCGATGAGCAGCGCCAGCACGACGGCGAGCACGGTGACCACGGCGCTGCCCGAGAAGATCTCGCGCAGGATGCGGTTGGCCGCCGGTGCCGGCGGGTCGGCCTTGACGTTCGGAGCCTGGCCCGGTTCGGCCGTCAGTTCGGTCGAGGCGCCGGAGGGCAGCTGCTCGGTCATGCCGCCACCTCCTGCGGGACCTCGCCGGCCATCATGAGGCCGAGGGTCTCGCGGGGCGTGTCGCCGGGCACGATCCCGACGATGCCGCCGCGGAACATGACGGCGATGCGGTCCGCGAGCGCGACCACCTCGTCGAGCTCGGTGGAGACCACGATGACCGGGATGCCGGAATCGCGTGCCTCGATGATCCGCTTGTGCACGAACTCGATCGATCCGACGTCGAGGCCGCGGGTCGGCTGGGCTGCGACGAGCAGCTTGAGATCGCGGCTCAGCTCGCGCGCGAGCACCACCTTCTGCTGGTTGCCGCCCGAGAGCTGACCGACCAGCGAGGTGATCCCCTGGGCCCGGATGTCGAACTCGGTGAGCTTCTTCTTGGCGAACTCGTCGAGCGCCCCCAGCTGCAGCGCACCCGCCCGCACGAACGGCGGGGTGGTGGACCGGTCGAGCATCAGGTTCTCGGCGATCGTGAACTCCGAGATGAGTCCGTCTTCGTTGCGGTCCTCGGGGACGAAGCCGACTCCGGCATCCAGGACTCCCGCCGTGCTCCGCCCGGTCAACTCCTGGCCGTTGAGAACGATGGTGCCGTCGACCCGCGGCTGGAGGCCCATGATGGCCTCGGTGAGCTCGGTCTGGCCGTTGCCCTGCACGCCGGCGATGACCAGCACCTCGCCGGCCCGGACCGAGAAGCTCACGTGCGAGACGACATAGGCGTCGCTGTGGTCGATCACCGAGAGGTCGTCGACCACGAGAGCCTCGGCGCCCGGCTTCTCGGGGCCCTTCTCGACCATCAGGTCGACGGCGCGGCCGACCATCATCGAGGCGAGCTCCTCGTTGCTGGCCGTGGGCGAGGCCTCACCCACGACCTTGCCCAGTCGGATGACGGTGATCCGGTCCGCCACTTCGCGCACCTCTCGCAGCTTGTGGGTGATGAAGACGATGGAGGTGCCCGCCTCTTTGAGCTGGCGCATGATGCTCATGAGCTCATCGGTCTCTTGAGGGGTGAGAACGGCCGTCGGTTCGTCAAAGACCAGCACCTTGGCGTCGCGCGAGAGCGCCTTGATGATCTCGACGCGCTGCTGCACGCCGACGGGGAGGTTCTCGACGACCGCGTCGGGGTCGACGTCGAAGCCGAACCGCGCCGAGATCTCGCGCACCTTCTCCCGCGCGGCCGCGAGGTCGAGGCGACCGCCGAACTTCGTCGGCTCGTGCCCGAGCATGACGTTCTCGGCAACGGTGAACACGGGGATGAGCATGAAGTGCTGGTGCACCATGCCGATGCCGGCGCTCATCGCGTCGCCGGGGCCCGAGAAGTGCTGGACGTCATCGTCGAGCAGGATCTGGCCCTCGTCGGCCTGATAGAGGCCGTAGAGCACGTTCATCAGGGTGGACTTGCCTGCGCCGTTCTCGCCGAGCAGCGCGTGGATCTCACCGGGTTCGACGGTCAGGTCGATGTGATCATTCGCGGTCAGGGCGCCGAACCGCTTGGTGATCCCACGGAGTTGGAGCTTCATGGTGCCAATCTATGCCGGGTCGAACGGTGGCGGGGAGGCCGGACATTCCGACCTCCCCGCCAGGTTCCGCTGTCGTGGACTACTTAGGCGTCGCCTGCGAGGTGACGGTGATGTCACCCGAGATGATCTTCGCCTTGATGTCGTCGATCTCCTTCTGGAGGCCGGGGTCCACCTTGCTGGCGTAGTTGTGGAACGGCGCGAGCCCCACACCACCGTTCTTCAGGGTTCCGATGAACGGAGTGTTGTTGAAGTCGCCACCCGCGGCATCTTCCACAACCGCCTTGACGCCCTTGTCGACGCCCTTCATGACCGAGGTGAGCAGGATGTCCTGCACCTTCGGGTCGGTGTTGAACACGTCCGCGTCAACACCGATCATGACCGTGCCGTTGTTCTTGTCCTTGATCGCCTCGGCAGCGCTCTGGTAGATCGGACCGCCGACCGGCATGATGACGTCCGCGTTCTGGTCGAGCAGGCCCTGAGCCGTGGTCTTGGCCTCGACGCCGGCCGCGAAGCCGCCGGTGAAGCTGCCCTTCTGAGACGCGACGTCCCAGCCGACGACCTTGACGCTCTTGCTCTTGACCTTGTTGTAGTAGTCGACGCCCTCTGCGAAGCCGTCCATGAAGATCGTCACCGGCGGGATCTGAATGCCGCCGAAGGTGCCGACGACGCCGGTCTTCGAGTAGCTGGCGGCCGCGTAGCCGGCCAGGAACGCCGCCTGCGCGGTGTCGAACAGGATCGGCTTGCCGTTGGCGACGTCGACCTTGCCGTCACCCGTGGGCTTGCCGTCGGTGCCGGTGGCGCCCTCGTTGTCGAGGCCGTCGTCCACGATCGCGAACTTCACGTCGGGGTTGGCCTTGGCGGCGTCATCCGTCGCCGACGAGAGCAGGAAGCCGACCGTGACGATCAGGTTGCAGCCCTGGCCGAGCAGGCTCTCGATGTTCGGCGCGTAGTCGTCGTTGGTGTTCGATTCGACGTGCTTCTCTTTGACACCCAGGTCCTTGGCAGCGGCCTGGAGGCCCTGAAGTCCGATCTCGTTGAACGAGTGGTCGTCGAAGCCGCCGGAGTCCGAAACCATGCACGGCAGGAATTTCGATGCGGCCTTCGTGGTCGAGCCACCCGTCGGAGCGGCCGAGCACCCGGCGAGCACGAGCGCGCTCACGCCAAGGGCTGCGAGACCGGCCAACGCGGTCTTGCGCGAAGTCAATGTCACTGTGTCCTCCAAAATCACGCCGGGCACGTTGCCGGGCGAATTGGCTCCACGTTACTCAGAATGACGTCGGGTTCCGAGCCCGCCCCTGAGGATGCGGCCCAACAGTTACAAAGCCGCGACGGCGGCGTAATGAATCGGAAATGATCGGACCGCGCCGCGAACTTCAGAGGACCTCGGACCGGCCGCTCAGCTTGAGGGCATCCACCACGCTCTTGACCCGCTGCGCGTTCTGGCTCGTGGTGACCAGGAGCGCGTCCGGGGTGTCGACGACGACGATGTCGCGCACACCGATGAGCGAGATGATCCTGCCGGTCTGGCTCACCACGATGCCACTCGAGGCATCCGCCAGAACACGGGCGTTCTCGCCGAGGATCGCCAGGTCGGTCTTGCGGCCGCCCGAGTGCAGTTTGGCGATCGACGCGAAGTCGCCGACGTCATCCCAGTCGAAGGCGCCGGGGATCACCGCGAGACGCCCGGCGGCGGCCGCCGGCTCGGCGACCGTGTAGTCGATCGCGATCTTGCGCAGCCGAGGCCAGACCCGGTCGACGACGGGGCCCCGCTGCGCCGGGTCGTCCCAGGCCTCGGCGAGCTCCTCCAGCCCGGCCAGCAGCTCGGGGTCGGACTCGCCGATCCTGGCCAGCAGCACGTCGGCCCTGGCGAAGAACATGCTGGCGTTCCACAGGTGCTTCTCGTCGGCGAGGTACTTTTTCGCGGTGGCGAGATCGGGCTTCTCGACAAAGTGCTTGACCATGAGCGCGTCGGCTGCACCCGGGATGTCGAGCGCGTCGCCGCACTCGATGTACCCGAATCCGATGGCCGGCTCGGTGGGCGTGATCCCGATGGTGGCGATCCACCCGGCGTCCGCCGCGGCGACCGCCTGCTCGACCGCGCGCCGGAACGCGCGCACGTCGGCGATCACGTGATCGGCGGCGAACGAGCCGACGATCACGTCGGGCTCGCGCCTGCGCAGGATCGCGGCGGCGAGTCCGATGGCGGCCGTCGAATCCTTCGGTTCGCTCTCGAGCACGATGTTCGCGTCGCTCAACTCGGGGATCTGGGCTTCGACCGCTGCGCGGTGCGCACGCCCGGTGACGACCATGACGCGGTCCGGGCCCGAGATCGGCGCCAGGCGATCCCAGGTCGCGCGCAGCAGCGAGCTGCCCGAGCCAGTGAGATCGTGCAAGAACTTCGGCGCATCGGCGCGCGACAGCGGCCAGAGCCGTGACCCGATGCCCCCTGCCGGGATGATGCTGTAGAACCGGTCGAGACCGGCTTGCCCCTTTGCCATGTGCCAACCCTAGTGAGGGGGCTTTCGGCGGGCGACATGACGGCGGGCACTCGGGCGCAGGCCTAGACTCGATGTGTCCGACTGAGGAGCGAACGGCGTGCCACCCGTCGACCGCAACGGCACACGAGGAGGAGTCACCGTGTCGAGCCAGGCCGCCGAATCCGGAGCAGCCGCCGCCACCAAGATCCGCGCACCACGACGGGGAGAACTGCGCCGCCCGGCCGGCACGCTCTACCGCGGCCGTGAGGGCATGTGGTCGTGGGTGCTCCACCGCATCACCGGCGTCGCGATCTTCTTCTTCCTGCTGGTGCACGTGCTCGACACCTCGCTGGTGCGGATCAGCCCCGAGGCGTACAACTCGGTGATCAACGAGTACAAGACCCCGATCCTCGGGCTCGGCGAGCTCGCCCTGGTGGCCGCGATCGGATTCCACGCGCTGAACGGGCTGCGGATCATCCTGATCGACTTCTGGGCATGGGGCACGCGCCATCAACGGCTGATGTTCTGGATCGTGATCGTGCTCTGGATCGTGCTGCTCGCCGGCTTCGCCCCCCGCCAGATCGCCAACATCGTCGCGGAGATGTCATGACCACCATCGACGCCCCGCGCAGTCCGCACACTCCTCCGAGCCCTGACGGACCGGTCGCCAAGCGACGCCGTGTCAACTGGGAGAAGTGGGGCTGGCTCTACATGCGCCTCTCGGGCGTCGTCCTCGTCGTGCTGATCTTCGGCCACCTGTTCGTGAACCTGTTCCTGGGCACCGGCGTGCGCGCCATCGACTTCGCGTTCGTGGCCGGCAAGTGGGCCAGCCCGTTCTGGCAGGTCTGGGACGTGCTGCTGCTCTGGCTCGCCCTGATCCACGGCGGCAACGGCATGCGCACGATCATCAACGACTACGCGCGCGGCCGGCTGCGGCCCGTGCTGCTCATCCTGGTGGCCGCCGCCGTCGTCGTGCTCATCGCGCTCGGCACGCTGGTGCTGACCACCTTCGATCCCTGCCCCGCCGGGGCGCCGTCCAACCTCGTGCCCGACTTCTGCTCGGCCGTCTCGAAGTGAGCCTGAACGCGTGACCGAATCCTCCTCCAGCCCCACCGTCGACGATTTCGAGGATGGCGCGGTCATTGACGGCGTGCACTACCACCGCTTCGACGTGGTGATCGTGGGTGCGGGCGGCGCCGGGATGCGCGCCGCCATCGAAGCCGGACCGAAGGCGAACACCGCGGTCATCACCAAGCTCTACCCGACCCGCTCCCACACCGGTGCCGCGCAGGGCGGCATGGCCGCCGCCCTCGCCAACGTCGAAGAGGACAACTGGGAGTGGCACACCTTCGACACCGTCAAGGGCGGTGACTACCTGGTCGACCAGGATGCCGCCGAGATCCTCGCCAAAGAGGCCATCGACGCGGTCCTCGACCTCGAGAACATGGGTCTGCCCTTCAACCGCACGCCGGAGGGCAAGATCGACCAGCGCCGCTTCGGCGGCCACACCCGCGACCACGGCAAGGCGCCGGTGCGCCGGGCCTGCTACGCCGCCGACCGCACCGGCCACATGATCCTGCAGACCCTGTTCCAGAACTGCGTGAAGCTCGGGGTCAACTTCTTCAACGAGTTCTACGCGCTCGACGTGGTCATGACGAAGGTCAAGGGCAAGGACCGCCCGTCGGCCGTCGTCGCGTACGAGCTGGCGACCGGCGAGATCCACGTCTTCCAGGCCAAGTCGATCGTGTTCGCCACCGGCGGCTTCGGCAAGATCTACAAGACCACCTCGAACGCGCACACCCTCACCGGCGACGGCGTCGGCATCATCTGGCGCAAGGGGCTGCCGCTGGAGGACATGGAGTTCTTCCAGTTCCATCCGACCGGGCTGGCCGGGCTCGGCATCCTCCTGACCGAGGGCGCGCGGGGCGAGGGCGCGATCCTGCGCAACGCCAGCGGCGAGCGGTTCATGGAGCGCTACGCCCCCACGATCAAAGACCTGGCACCGCGCGACATCGTGAGCCGCTGCATGGTGCTCGAGGTGGCGGAGGGACGCGGCGCCGGGCCGCACAAGGACTACGTGCTGCTCGACTGCACCCACCTCGGCGCCGAGGTGCTCGAGACGAAACTCCCCGACATCACCGAGTTCGCCCGCACCTACCTGGGCATCGACCCGGTGACGACGCCGGTGCCGGTGATGCCGACCGCACACTACGCGATGGGCGGCATCCCGACCAACGTCAAGGCTGAGGTGCTGAGCGACAACGACACCGTCGTGCCCGGGCTGTACGCGGCCGGCGAGTGCGCGTGCGTCTCGGTGCACGGCAGCAACCGACTGGGCACGAACTCGCTGCTCGACATCAACGTGTTCGGCAAGCGCGCGGGCAACAACGCGGTCGAGTACGCAAAGACGGCCGACTGGGTGCCGCTGCCGAAGAATCCGGCCGGCTTCGTTCTGGGCCTGATCGAGCAGTTGCGCACCTCGAACGGCACCGAGCGGATCGCCGCCCTGCGCAAAGAGCTGCAAGACGAGATGGACAAGAACGCTCAGGTGTTCCGTACCGACGAGTCGCTCGCCAAGGTGACCGAGACGATCCACGAGCTGCGCGGCCGCTACAAGAACGTGTCGATCCAAGACAAGGGCCGCCGATTCAACACCGACCTGCTGGAGGCGATCGAGCTCGGCTTCCTGCTCGACCTGGCCGAGGTCGTGGTGTTCTCGGCGCGCAACCGCAAAGAGAGCCGTGGCGGCCACCAGCGCGACGACTTCCCGACGCGCGACGACGCCGAATACATGAAGCACACGATGGCCTACCTCACCGGTGACCCGCATTCGGCGGATGCCGCCGACCACATCACGCTGGACTGGAAGCCGGTCGTCGTGACCAATTACCAACCGATGGAACGGAAGTACTGAGATGTCGGATGCCGCAAGCGTGCAGGCTGCCGTGAGTGAGGGCGCTGTCGCCGAAGCGACCGCCGAAGCGCCGATCCAGGCGTTCACCGTCACCCTGATCATCCGGCGGTTCGACCCCGAGGTGGATGCCGAACCGCACTGGCAGGACTTCGACGTGCAGCTGTACCCGACCGACCGGGTGCTCGATGCGCTGCACAAGATCAAGTGGGAGCAGGACGGCTCCCTGACCTTCCGCCGCAGCTGCGCCCACGGCATCTGCGGCTCGGACGCCATGCGCATCAACGGCCGCAACCGGCTGGCCTGCAAGACCCTGATCAAGGACCTCGACATCACCCAGCCGATCTACGTCGAGGCGATCAAGGGGCTCCCGCTCGAGAAGGACCTCATCGTCGACATGGAGCCGTTCTTCGAGTCGTACCGCGCGATCCAGCCCTTCCTCATCGCGAGCGACAAGCCCGAGAAGGAGCGCATCCAGTCGGTCGCCCAGCGCGCGGTCTTCGACGACACGACCAAGTGCATCCTGTGCGCCGCGTGCACCTCGAGCTGCCCGGTCTTCTGGACGGATGGGCAGTACTTCGGCCCGGCCGCGATCGTGAACGCGCACCGCTTCATCTTCGACAGCCGCGACGAGGGCAGCCAGGTGCGCCTCGACATCCTGAACGACAAGGAGGGCGTGTGGCGCTGCCGCACGACCTTCAACTGCTCGGAAGCCTGCCCGCGCGGCATCGAGGTCACCAAGGCGATCTCGGAGGTCAAGCAGGCGATCCTGCGCGGGTCGCCGGACCTGCCTTCGCAAGACCTGGGTCTGGTTCCCGCCTCGGCCTGAGCCGCGCCGGACACACCGAAGGCCGCCAGCGACTCGTCGAGTCGGGCGGCCTTCGTGCGGTCGCACCCGGAGCGCAAGACGGATGCGAGACATTCTGAGTTGGGCCGGTGCCCGCTTCGGCTGGGATCTCCACGGGCACCGACCGTGTCCGCTCTCGCTGGGACGTCGGAGAGCGGAGCCTGTGTGAAGTTGTCTTCACAGGAAGAGACGGCGGATTGCCCGAACTATGACGCGATGCTGCCGACGAATTATCGGGAACCGATCACGGAGCGACCGCGACTAGAGGTTGAGCAGGCTGACGTGCAGGCCCAGGGAGTTGACGCTCAACTGCAGCGGGATCAGCGCACCGAGCAAGCCGCCCACGAGGCCGGTCGTCTTCTGCGTGATGGTCGCGTCGGCGCCCGTCGTGCTCTGCGGCAGGGCGTTGATGTCGATCTTCCAGGCGCCGTTGGACGCGACCACTGTCGTGTAGACGGCGCCCGCCACGGCGGCCGAGACGGTCGCACCCGGCGTTCCCGACCCGGCGAGATGCAGGTCGACCGTGGTGGCGACCACCGGTGCGCCTCCGGTGATCGGGGCGAGCACCGGACCCGTGACGCCGTCGACCACGCCCGTGACGCCGTTCAGCACGCCGTTCACGGCGCCGCCGATCCCGTCGACGGTCGTGCCGACGGCGTCGCCGACGGCGTCCCCTGTGGAGCCGAGGCCGCCGGTCGCCGCTGAACCCTTCGTCGCACCGAGCCCCGACGCGGACGCCGTGTGACTGCTCGATGGACCGGGGGCGGCAAGCGGCGAGCCCGGTGCCGAGACGCCGAGCGCCAGGCCGCCGCCGATCACGGCGATGATGGCAAGGCTGCCGACCAGCGCCCCCGCGCCGGTCGATGCGCCGAGAGCGAGTCCGCCGAGGACCGGCGCGGTCAGGGCGCTGCCGGAGGCCACGGCCTGCACAGCCGCGGGCAGGGCCGGGATCACCTCGGACGCCATGGCGGCCGCCGGGTGAGCGAGCGATGCCAGCAGCGCTCCTCCCGCGACGCCGCCGAGCAGCAGCGGCACCATGACCAAGGCGAGATGCGAGCCCACCTCCTCGACCTCTTCCGAGATCACGGCGCACTTGGTGCAGTCCAGCAGGTGCAGTTCGACGCGGTCCTTCTCGCGCGAGGTCAAGCCGTTCCGGGCGCGATCGCCGAGGCGCGCCATCGTCCACTGGCACTCCGCCGAGGTGCCGGCGTTGGAGATGTGCGCTTGAAGCCAGGCGGTGCGGAGTCCCTCGCGCGCGCGGTACGACAGCGCAGCGACGCCGTTCGCGGTGAGGCCCATCAGCGGGGCGACCTCGTGCGGGTCCATGCCCTCGACCTCGGTGTACCACAGCACGGTCTGCCAGCGGTCGGGCAGTGACCGGAAGGCCTTGGCGGTCAGGGTGCGGTCCAGCGCCCACGATGCGAGATCGTCGGGGATGCGCTCGTCTTCGAACTCCTCGATCACATCGACCTGGACGTCGTGAGACGCAGCCCCCCAGCTGCTCGCGAGATTGCGGATCGTCGTATACAGGTACGGGCGGAAGGCGCCGGTGGGTCCGCCGCCCGCCAGAACACGTTGAAAGATCCGTGCGTATGCCTCGCTGACGAGATCATCGGCATCGATCGACGACGTGAATTGGCGGGCGACGCGAGCAGCAGAGCGGTAGTGACGACGCCACAGTTCGGCGAAGGCGCTCGTATCCCCCGATCGAGCGCTTTCGATCAACTCCGTGTCCGAAGTGGTGAGCTTCGAATCCTGACTGCTCATCCCCCTGATCCATTTCCGGGCCTCTCATGTCCCAATGGCGAGGAAGCAGTTCCGTGGCTGAGTCCACGGTCCGACGTCCTCATGGAGAGAGACAGCCCTGTTGATTCACTATGACGCGCCTTTCTGAGGCTACCTGACCCCCCGTTAGGGGGGTGCCGCATTCGGGGATGCCGTCCGCAAGGCGCGATATCGATGCGACCGGCGGGTAGCGTGGTCATGCTCGTCGAAGAGGATGGGACCTCCGCATGAACGCACGCCCCCCGGGTTGGACCGTCGCGCGTCCCGCCGAGTTGAGCAATCTGGTCGGTACAGAACTCGTCGGAGACGACTGGTTGACCGTCGATCAGGGCCGCATCGATGCGTTCGCGGGCGCGACCGGTGACTTTCAGTGGATCCACGTGGAGCCGGAGCGGGCGGCCGCCGGACCGTTCGGCGCCCCTGTGGCGCACGGCTACCTCACACTCGCGTTGATCCCGACCCTCACCGAGGGACTCCTCGACGTCGGCGGGGTCGGCGCGGTCGTGAATTACGGATTCGACAGGGTGCGATTCGTGCAGCCGGTCGTCGTGGGGTCCCGGTTGCGCGCGCGGATCGAGGTGATGGGCGTCGAAGAGGATGGACTCGGCTACCGCGTCGCCCAGCGGGTGACGATCGAGGTCGAGGGCTCGGAGCGGCCGGCGCTGGTGGCCGACGTCATCGCGCTCCTGGTGCCGGCATGAGCGACGCGGCATGAGCGACGGCACACTGGCGACGCCCGGCATCGACGTCACCGCCTTCGGCACCTGGCTGGCGGGTGCGCATCCTGAGTTGATGGGCTCGGGCGACGCGTTCACGGCCACTCGGTTGGCCGGCGGTCTCAGCAATCTGACCTACCGCATCGACGGCGCCGATCGGCTGCTCGTGCTGCGGCGCCCGCCCCTCGGGCATGTGCTGAGCACCGCGCACGACATGCACCGCGAGTTCACGGTCATCTCGGCGCTGGCCGGAAGCGCGGTCCCGGTGCCCACCGCGCTCGTCTATCTCGACGACGCCGACGGCGCGGCCGGCGTGGGCACGCCGTTCTACCTGATGGACTTCGTGGCCGGCCCGATCCTGTCGCGTCCCGCCGATAACGCCGGCCACTCCCCTGCGGCGCTGCGGGCGACCAGTCTCGAACTGGCCAGGACCCTCGGCGAGCTGCACGCCCTCGACCCTGCGTCGGTCGGGCTGAGCGAGTTCGGACGTCCCGCCGGGTTCCTCGAGCGGCAGCTGCGCCGCTGGGCCGCCCAATACGACGCCTCGCGCAGCCGCGACGTGGCGGAGCTCGACACGCTCCAGGCCCGGCTCGGATTGACACGGCCCGAGACGACCCGGGATTCGCTGCTGCACGGCGACTTCCGCCTCGACAACGCGATCGTGCATCCCGAAGCAGCCGAGGGGCACCGGATCGCTGCCGTGCTGGACTGGGAGATGGCGACGATCGGCGACTCCCTGCTCGATCTCGGCACCTTCAGCATGTACTGGGACTTCTCCGAGGTCACCGGCGGTGAAGGCATCGGCGGCAGCGCGGTCGATCCGGCGGCGGGCTATCCCGCGTTCGACGAGCTGGTGGAGGCGTACTCCTCGGTGGTCGGCGTCACGGTGCCGCCGCTCGGGTGGTACCGGGCGTTCGCCGCGTACAAGCTCGCGGTGATCCTGGAGGGGATCCACCTGCGTTTCAGCAGCGGCCAGACCGTGGGAGCCGGGTTCGAGCAGGTCGGGTCGTTCGTCGCGCCGCTCGCCCGATGGGGGCTCACCCACCTCGATGAGGCAGGCTGAGCGGATGGACTTCGCCCCCGATGCGCGCACGACCGAGTTGACCGGCGCGCTCACCGAGTTCCTCGAGACCGAGGTGTATCCGGCCGAAGCGGAGCTGACGGCCGAGCTCGCCGCCAACGCCGGGGTCTGGAGCGAACCGGCCGTCGTGGCGCGGTTGCGGGATGCAGCCCGGGCCCGGGGGCTGTGGAACCTGTTCCTGCCCGGACCGCGAGGGGCCGGGCTCACCAACCTGCAGTACGCACCGCTGGCCGAACTGACCGGACGCAGCATCCGCCTGGCCCCTTCCGCCCTGAACTGCGCGGCCCCCGACACCGGCAACATGGAGCTGCTGGCCGAGTTCGGCACGCCGGCGCAGCAGAGCGAGTGGCTCGAGCCGCTGCTCGACGCGCGCATCCGCTCGTCGTTCTGCATGACCGAGCCGGATGTCGCATCCAGCGACGCGACGAACATCGAGACGCGCATCGAGCGCGACGGGGACTCGTTCGTGATCACCGGTCGCAAGTGGTGGTCGACCGGCGCCATGAATCCGGATGCGGCGCTCTTCATCGTGATGGGCAAGACCGACCCGACGGCCGATCGCCACCGGCAGCAGAGCATGATCCTGGTGCCGCGGAACACCCCGGGAGTCACGGTCGTGCGCCCCCTCACGGTATTCGGCTACGACGACCGCGAGCACGGCGGCCACGCCGAGGTGCTGTTCGATCACGTGCGGGTGCCGACCGCGAACCTGCTCGGCGACGAGGGAGCGGGCTTCGCCATGGCGCAGGCGCGGCTGGGCCCGGGGCGCATCCATCACTGCATGCGGCTGCTCGGCATGGCGGAGCGCGCGTTGTCGCTGGTTCGTGAGCGCGCGGCGACCCGGGTGGCGTTCGGGCGACCGCTGGCCGAGCAGGGAGTCGTGCGCGAGTGGGCGGCCGACGCGCGTGTGCAACTCGAGGCTCTGCGCCTGCTGGTGCTCAAGACCGCCTGGCTGATGGACACCGTGGGCAACAAGGCGGCGATGACCGAGATCCAGGCGATCAAGATCGCCGTGCCGACCGCGGTGGAGGGCATTCTCGACCGCGCGATCCAGCTGTTCGGAGGGGCCGGGGTCTCGCAAGACACCCCGCTCGCGGCGATGTGGGCGGCGGCGCGCACGCTCCGGCTGGCGGACGGGCCCGACGAGGTGCACAGGATGTCGCTGGGGAGGGCCGAGCTCGGTCGCTGACATCCCGCGGGATCCGATGACCGTGGTGGTGACTCATGTCCCATTTCAGTTCGCGCTCAATTCAGCGCGAACTGAAACGGCGATTCAGAGCAAGGAGCCCATCGACGCGCCGCCGTCGATCACCAGGGTCTGCCCCGTGATCCATGCCGCATCGTGCGAGAGCAGGAAGGCGACCGGCCCGGCGACGTCGGCTGGCTCGCCGAGCCGCTTCAGGGGGTAACCGGCCCCCACCTCGGCCTCGCGGCCTTCGTAGAGCGCCCGAGCGAAATCGGTCTTGATCACCGCGGGCGCGACCGCGTTGACCCGGATGCCCGGGGCGAACTCCGCGGCCTGCTGCAGCGTCAGCGTGATGAGCGCGCCCTTGCTGACGCCGTAGAACCCGATGCCCGGGGCGGCCGCGATCCCCGAGATGGACGAGATGTTCACGATCGACGCGCCGGGCCGGGCGGCGCCGTCGAGCAATCCCGTCGAGCGGGCCTCACGTGCCCATTCCAGGGTCGCGATCACGTTGACCTCGAGCGTCTTGCGCATCACGTCCGCCCCGACCTCGGCGAGGGGACCGTACGCCGGGTTGATCCCGGCGTTGTTGACCAGGTGGTCGAGGCGGCCGAAGCGCTCGGCGATCAGCGCGTAGGCCTCGGCGCGGTGGTCGGCGTCGTCGGCGCGGCCGGCCACGCCGACGGCGTTTGCTCCGAGGGCGGCGACCGCGGCATCCAGCGCATCCTGCTTTCGCGCGGTGATCACCACTGAGCCGCCCTCCGCGACGACGCGCTCGGCGATGGCCAGACCGATCCCGCGGCTTGCTCCCGTGATCAGAGCGACGCGCCCCGCGAATCTCTGCATAGGGCAGACACTATCGCGGGCTACGGAGTGGGTGCCTGGCCTCCGTTGCCCTGGCCCTTGCCGGTGCTCTGACCGCTCTGGTTGCCCGCGTTCTGACCAACGGTCTCGCCAGGGTTCGATGTGTCGGCCTGCGGCGACGCTGCCGAGCTCGGGTTCGAGTCGCCGGCGCTCTGCGAACCGTCACCATGGCCGCTCGCGGACTGATCGGACGGGTTGTTGGACGGCACCGGCGCGACCGTCTCCGACGAGTCGAGCGACGCGGGACTCTGGGGCGCATGCGTCACCCCATCTTGCGGTGTGCGCGGCACGGCGATCGTGGGCTCGAACAGGTGGGCGATGGTGGCCACGCCCGCTCCGATGGCCGACCGGGCGTCGGGGCTGGCCGCCGCGGCACCCGCGCCCAGGCCCACCAGGCCGACGACGACGGCGCCCGTGATGATCGCGGCTCGGGTCCGAATCGCGGGGCGCCTCACCGCCCGGTGAGCATCCGGCGACCTCATCAACTCCGCGAGGGCGGGGGAGGGCATCGGCCGCACCGACGTCGACTCGCGCTCCAGTTCGCGGAGCAACTCGCTCAGCGCGACGTCGTCGTGCAACTCGCTCTCTGTCAGCAACGTTTCAATGAGGTCAGACATCGATCGGTTCCCGCATCAGGAGAGAACGCAGCGATTCGAGCCCTCGGCGCTGGAGCTGCTTGATCGAGCCGATGCTGCGATCCATCACCTGCGCCGTCTCGTCGAGCGAGAGGCCGGCGATCACGCGCAGGCTCAGCACCTGACGCTGGTCGTCACCGAGGCGTGCGAGCAACTGCATCGCTCCCCCGCCGGCGAGGTCGATCGCGGTGTCTTCGGCCGACGCGGAATGCCGCGGATCGAGCCGGGCGTCGAACGGGACGTGGCTCGGACGCCGCGCCCGAGCGCGATGGAAGTCGACGAGGCGCGCGTGCGCGATCGAGAAGGTCAACGTGCGCACGCCGTCATCCCCGCCCTCGACGGACTCGAAGCGACGATGAAGAGCCAGGAAGACGTCGTCTGTTGCTGCCTCGGCATCGTCGACGCCGTGACTGCGCAGGTAGCCGAGAACGCGCGGCGAGAGTTCGCGATAGGCCGCGCTGAACCGATCCGTCGACGTGCCGCGATGCGCGCTCGGGTCGGTGAGCATGCGACCAAGCGTTCCACGGGGTTGCCCTTCTGACGATGACCCGAAACGGGGGGCAGTGCGTCCGATGGGGTGGCCCGCTCGCCTGCGAGCGGACCGACCCCGCCGGACTCGGTTCCTGATCCGAACGGTTGGAGCGCTATGCCCCTCTAGTAGCGCGCGCTCAACCGGGTAATCGTTCGAAGGCTCTGGAAAGTTACGGCGCGTCGGAACTCCGCTCAGAGCGAAGGAGTTCGCGACGCCGCCTCGTGCGGAGGGAAAGTGCACGAGGCGGTGTCGCGAGCGCCGGACGGGAGCAGAAGCCCCCGGGCGCGATCCGGTCCCGAACCGGATATCGCGAGCCGCCGGTCCCCCGACCGACGTGCTCAGAAACGTAATCGTCCGGGGTGCGCGAGAAGTTACGGTCGCGGTGGAACAATTTCCTGAAACGGCGCGAGCCGGTTCAGGGATGGTGCGACTTCCCGCCGCCCGAGGGGGAGGGAGTGGGATGCGGTGACGGCGAGCCCTTACCCGGCAACGGCGTCGGAGCGCCGGAGCCCGGGGCGTGCGAGCCGTAGGTCCGGCCCACCTGCAGCCCGGGGTGATCCGTCGTCGTCGGGTGGTCGGCTGCGCCCGTGGATGATGGCTGCGGCACCCACGCCGGTCCGTGCGGTGCGGGGTGGGGCGCCGTCGGCGCACCTCCGGACCCGAGGGCTCCCAGCACCGTCTGCGCGAATTGCTGCGTCGCCGACCGGACATCGGGGCTGGCCGCTGCGGCGCCGACTCCGACTCCCAGCGAGCCCAGCACGATCAAGCCCGTGAGGATGCGCCGCCGGCCGCGGTGGGCGCGTCGCGCGGCGTCCCCGCCTCGCGCTGACATGAGAGCGGCAACGGCCGGTGAGGGCATCGGCCTCACGCCTGTTGCCTCAGCCCGGACGGCGAAGAGCAGCGAACTCAGCTCCGCGTCGTGCGACAAGCCCTCCTCGGCGAGCATCTCGAGGATCGGATCACTCATGGGTCGCCTCCTCTGACACGATCGACCGCAATGCCTCGAGTGCGCGGCGTTGCAGCTGCTTCACGGAGCCGACGCTGCGGCCCATGATCTGCGAGGTCTCCTCCAGCGAGAGCTCGGCCACGACCCGCAGGGTCAGTGCCTGGCGCTGATCGTCGCCGAGCCGGCGGAGGAGAGCAAGCGTGTTCTGGTCGCCGACCATGGCGGCGTGGACCTCTTCTGCCGAGACCACCTGGCGCGGATCCGAGTCCGGCTCGAACGGTACCAGGGCGGGCATACGGCCCCGGGCACGGTGGTGATCGACAATCCGGGCGTGCGCGATGGAGAACGTCAAGGTGCGCACTCCATCCTCTCCTCCGATGACCGCCGGGAGACGCGGGTACAGGGCAAGGAAAACATCTTGGGTGACCGATTCCGGGTCGTCGACTCCGTGGAGGCGCAGATACCCGAGAACGCGGGGAGAGAGCTGACGGTAAGCCGCGGAGAAGCGCTCAGCGAGGACATCCTCCTCCGACTTCTCAGCGTCTGACCCCAACGGCTTGACTTCTCTCCTAGCGGGAGTCGAGGCGATCCGGAACCGCCGGATCGCCTCGACAACGGACTGGCCACGATCAGCCTGGCACAGTCCGTCTGTGCCCCCCGTTAGTGGCCGTGGCTACCGGCGTCGTCAGGCTTTCCGCTGGTCGAGTGATCCGAAGGAGCTCCCGTGTGGTGAGGAGCGGGGATGTTGCCCGGCCCGTGCTGGCCCGCCTGACCCGGGTGCGCGGCCAACACCGTGGCGCAGTATGCCGCGATGTCGCCGTCGGTCGAGGCGGACTGCAGGGCGCCAAAGGCGATCGAGTGCGTGCTCAGACCACCGGCGGTGTACGCGGTGCAGAGCCCGAAGGCGGCCGGACCGGTCGCGTCGGGACCGATGGGCGATGCGCTGCTCGACGGGTCGGGCGACGGCGAATCGGTCGGATCGGTCGTCTCGGAATCGTTGTGCACGAATGTGTGCCCGGGCGTCGGCAGCACTCCGGTGGCGGCGGCGGCAGCCGTTCCCCCTCCGAGGGCGACCAGGGCGACGGCCGCGATGGCGACCTTCGTTCCGATGGCAGAAGCGATGAAAGACACAGAAACCTCCGTGGATACCTTGAGCTATGTTGCGACCGCACCCCTGGCGTCGCGCTCACCTTTGTCATCGCTCGAAGACGCAAAAGGTTACGGTCATTCCGAAATTCTTTCTCTGCGCGGCTACGCCTCGGCCGCCGCCGCCCTCGCGGCTGCCGCCGATTCGGCCGTCAACGCCGCCGAAGCCTTCGCCCTGGCGCCCTCGAGCGTCACGCCCGACAGCACGGCGCGGACCTCGGCGAGCGCCGCGGGCGCCATCGACAGCGAGGTGGCACCGAGCCCGACTAGGACGACCGCCAACGCCGGATCGGCCGCGGCCTCGCCGCAGATGCCCACCGGCTTGCCTGCCGCCCTCCCGGCATCCCCGATCATCTTGATCAGCCGCAGCACCGCCGGATGCCACGGATCCTGATACGAAGCCAGTGGCCCGAGCATCCGATCGGCCGCCAGCGCGTACTGCGTGAGGTCATTGGTGCCGATGCTGACGAAGTCCGCGATCGCGAGCACCTGATCGGCGACCAGGGCCAGCGACGGGACCTCGGCCATCACGCCCACGGTGGGCAACCCGATCTCGCGGGCGAGCTCGACGAAGTATCGCGTCTCGCCGGCGTCCGCCACCATGGGTGCCATCACCCACAGCTCGGCGGGATTCCCCGTCGCGGCCGTCTCGTCGTGCGCGTTCTTGAGCGCCTGGAGCTGGTCGGTGAGTAGCTGGGGGTGGGTGCGCAGCGCGCGGAGTCCGCGCAGCCCCAGTGCCGGGTTCTCTTCGTGATCGCGCTCGCCCGCGTGGCTGAGAAATCGGAGCGGCTTATCCGCCCCGGCGTCGAGCACCCGCACGACGACCTTCTTGCCGGCGAAGTGCGACAGCACCTCGCGGTACTGCCGCTGCTGATCGGCGACGGTCGGGGCCGTTGCCGCGTCGAGGAACAGCAGTTCGGTGCGCAGCAGCCCGACGCCCTCCGCCCCCAGCTCGACAGCCGGCACCGCCTCAGCCGCGGAGCCGAGGTTCACCAGCAGGGGGATTCTGGTCCCGTCCGCCAGCGCTCCCTCGGCGATCGGCGCCACGGTGCGCGCCGCCTCGACGGCGATCCGATTCTCGGCATCCGCCACCTGGGCGTCGCTCGGGTCGACGATGACGATGCCGGATGCCGCGTCCAGGACGACACGCGCTCCCTCGGCGATCACCGCATCGGCTCCGATCCCGACGATCGCCGGAATCCCCCGCGCCCTGGCCAGGATGGCCGTGTGGCTGGTCGGTCCACCGCCGCGCGTGATCAGCCCGAGCACCTTCGTCAGATCGAGCAGGGCGGTGTCGGCAGGAGCGAGGTCGTCGGCTACCAGGATGAACGGCGTGTCTGACTCGGGCACGCCCGCGACCGTCATCCCGCGGAGCGCCGCAACGACCCGCCGCGAGACGTCGGCCAAGTCGGTTGCGCGCTCGGCGAGGTCGCCGCCGAGGGCCGTCAACTGCTGCTGGAACGATCGGAAGCCCTCGAACACGGCACGCTCGGCCGTCGTCCCCGCGTCGATCCGCGCAGCGACGTCGTCCGCGAGCATCGGATCCTCGGCCATCTGGATGGCCGCCTCGATGACGGCCCTGCCCGGTCCGTCGGCGCGAGCGGCGAGCGCGGCGAGCTGGTCGGCGGCAGCCCGGACGGCGGCCGCGACCGCGGACTTCTCGGCGGCCGCATCACCGCCGTGCGATCCGGGGGCGGGCTCGCCCAGCGGCTCGGGCATGAGCACGACGCGGCCGACGGCGATCGAGCGTCCGACTCCGACGCCGCGCAGCTCGGCAGCGCCGTGATCGAGGTGGCCCTGTGCCATCGCGGGCATCCTTCGCCTCGTGCCGAGAAGCTCGACGCTCGCAAGCTGAAAGCTCTCGGGGGGTTGACTCCCGCGTCAGCCTATTGCGTCGCACCGAACCCTAGGGTTGAGCCATGGCCGCCCCCGCGAAGGCTCCCCATCCCCTGGTGACCTGGGTGAAGCAACGCGTCGCGTGGGTGCAGTCGCTGAAGCCGGTGCGGGTGTTCCAGCATTACTCGCGCCTGCGCGGGCCGATCCTGGCCAGCGGCCTCGCCTTTCAGGGACTGTTCGCGGTCTTCGCGGGGCTCTGGGTCGCCTTCTCGATCGCCGGCCTGGTGATCAGCGGCAACGCCGCGGCGCAGGCCGCCATCCTCACCGCTCTCAACAACGCGATCCCCGGCCTCGTCGACACCGGTGACGGGAACGGAGCCATCAAAGCCGACACCCTGCTTTCGGCCGGCGTGTTCGGGTGGACGGGCGCGATCGCACTGGTCGGCCTGCTGTACTCGGCGCTCGGCTGGCTGGGCTCGGTTCGGGATGCCACGCGCACCATGTTCGAACTGCCGTCCCCGGCCGCGAACTTCGCCCTCCTGAAGGCGCGCGATCTGGCCCTCGGCGTCGGGCTCGGGGTCGTGCTGGTGGTGTCGGCCGTGCTCTCGGTCGTGGGGACCAGTGCGACGACGTTCCTGCTCGGCCTGGCCGGGGTCCACGCCAAGACGGTCATCGCGATCGTGGTCAGCCGGATCGTCACCCTCGGACTGATGTTCGTGCTCGACACCGTGGTGCTCGCCGCGCTGTACCGGCTGCTCGCCGCGATCAAGATCCCGCGCAAGCGGTTGCTGGCCGGCGCGCTCCTCGGCGCGATCGGGCTCGGCGTACTGAAGACGCTCGGCTCCGCGCTGCTCGGCGGGGCCACGAACAATCCGCTCATCGCGTCATTCGCCGTGCTGGCGGGGCTGCTGCTGTTCTTCAACCTGGCCTGTCAGGTCATCCTGCTCGCGGCATCGTGGGTCGCCACCGGTCTTGAGGATGCTGGAATCGAGATCGATCCGCGCGTCGCGGCCCAGCGCCGCGCGAATGCGCGCGAGCTGGTCGCGGCGAACCAACCCGACCCCGAGCCGGAGCCGGGTTTCTTCGCGCGCCTGTTCGGCCGTCATCGATCCAAGGCCGTCACCACCCGCCGATAGAATCGCCAGCATGCCCCGCCCCCTCCGCATCGCCTCGGTGAACGTCAACGGCGTGCGCGCCGCGTTCCGCAACGGCATGGGGCCGTGGCTCGCCGGGCGCAACGTCGACATCCTGTGCCTGCAGGAGGTGCGGGCCGAGACCGACGACCTGACCGCCCTGCTGGGCGAGGAGTGGAACGTGCTGCACGACGCCGCCACCGCGAAGGGGCGCGCGGGGGTCGCGATCGCCTCGCGCAGCCGCGCCGAGATCCATCGGGTGGAGTTCGGCGCACAGGACTTCGACAGCGCGGGCCGCTGGCTCGAAGCCGACTACGACGTCGACGGGACCATCGTGACCGTGGTCTCGGTCTACGTGCACTCGGGAGAAGACGGCACGCCCAAGCAGGTCGAGAAGTACAAGTTCCTGGATGCCATGGTCGCCCGCCTGCCCGAGCTCCAGGCCCACAATCCCCTAGCCGTCATCATGGGCGACCTGAATGTCGGACACCGCACCCTCGACATCAAGAACTGGAAAGGCAACGTGAAGCGCGCCGGCTTCCTGCCTGCCGAGCGGGCGTACTTCGACCGCATCCTGGGAGCGGAGGACGAGCCGCACTACAACGCGGGAGCCGGGCTCGGCTGGGTCGACCTGGGCCGCAAGTTCGCCGGCGAGGTGCCCGGGCCGTACACCTGGTGGTCGAGCCGAGGCCAGGCCTTCGACACCGACACCGGATGGCGCATCGACTATCAGCTCGCCACGCCCGAGCTCGCCGCTCTAGCCCGGTCGTACTCGGTGGATCGCGCGGCAAGCTACTCGGAGCGATGGTCCGACCACGCTCCCGTCGTCGTCGACTACGACATCCCGTAGCTTTCTTTCTTCATCGAACGGACCTCTGACATGACCAATCCCCGACTGTTCTCGGGCATGCAACCCTCTGCCGACTCGCTGCACGCGGGCAACTACATCGGCGCCCTCCTGCAGTGGAAGCAGCTGCAGACCGAGTACGACGCGATCTTCTGCGTCGTCGACCTGCACGCCATCACGGTTCCGCAGGATCCGGCGAAGCTGCGCGAGGCAACCCGCCGCACCGCGGCTCAGTACATCGCGGCCGGGATCGACCCGGCGTCATCCATCCTGTTCGTCCAGTCGCAGGTGCCGGCGCACGCCGAGGCTGCCTGGGTGCTGAACACGATCACCGGATTCGGCGAGGCGAGTCGGATGATCCAGTTCAAGGACAAGACCGCCAAGCAGGGCACCGAGGCGGCCAGCGTCGGGCTGTTCACCTATCCGATCCTGCAGGCCGCCGACGTACTGCTGTACGACACGACGATCGTTCCGGTCGGCGAGGACCAGCGGCAGCACATCGAGCTGACCCGCGATCTCGCGCAGCGGTTCAACGCGCGCTACGGCGAGACGTTCGTGATCCCCGAGGTGCGGATCCCGAAAGAGACCGCCAAGATCTACGACCTGCAGAACCCGGGGTCGAAGATGTCGAAGTCGGCCGAGAGCGACAACGGGATCATCTGGCTGCTCGACGACCCGGCCCTCACCGCGAAGAAGATCAAATCGGCGGTGACGGATACCGAGCGCGACATCCGCTTCGACCAGGAGGCCAAGCCGGGCGTCTCGAATCTGCTCACGCTGCTGTCGGTGCTGGGCGGATCGTCGATCGCCTCGCTCGAGAGCGAGTTCGCGGGCCGGGGCTACGGTGACCTGAAGGCGGCGACGGCGGACGCCGTAGTCGAGGCCTTCGCGCCGGTGCGGGCGCGCGCCCTCGAGTTGCTCGCCGACCCGGCCGAACTCGATCAGGTGCTGACCGGCAACGCCGAGCGGGCAGATGCGATCGCGAGCGAGACGCTGCGGCGCATCTACGACCGCGTCGGCTTCCTTCCCCGGGCGTAGCGGTCTGCGTGGAAGCCGTCGAGCTGCGCAGCGAGCGGCTGGTGCTCTCGGCACCGACCGCGGCTGATGTCGACGCGATCACCCGGTACTGTCAGGATCCCCTGTTCGAGCAGTACCTGACCACGCCGTGGCCGTATGGGCGCGCCGACGCCGTCGCCTTCGTGGATGCGGTCGCGCGTCGGTGGGCCGAGGGCAGCGAGTTCACGCTCGGGATCCGCCTCGACGACGATGACCCGCTGATCGGCATGATCGGCTGGCGCGCGCGAGGAGACGTCGGATTCTGGATGGGAGCCGAGCACCGCGGCCGCGGCTACATGGTCGAGGCGCTCGCCAGCATGGTCGAGTGGGTGTTCGTCGAGCACGCTCCCGATCGGATCACCTGGGAGACCCTGCCCGGCAATCTCGCCTCGGCCCGGGTCGCTCGTGCCGCGGGCTTCCGCTACACGGGCATCGCACCCGTGCTGGTGCCGGCGCGCGACGGCTCGCGTCCGGACAGTTGGCACGGCGAACTGCTGCGCGACGAGGATCGGAACCCGAAGCCGGGATGGCCGCTATGAGCGCAGAGGCGGCGCGCCGCATCCGCGTGGCCTTGTTCGATCTCGACGACACCCTGTTCGCGCATCGGGAGGCGGTGGAGCGCGGAATCACCGCCTATCGAGCCGTTCTGGGCGGCGAGGTGGCGGCCGCCGACGCGGCCGCCGAAAGCGCCCGCTGGCACGAGCTCGAGGAGGAGCACTACCACCGTTACCTGGCCGGCGAGCTCGACTTCCGCGGGCAGCGGCGCGCGCGGGCGCGGTCGTTCCTCGCGCCCTACGGGCTGGTGGTCGAGACCGACGACGAGGCGGACGCCTGGTGGGACGGCTACATCGTCCACTACGAGAACGCGTGGAGCCTGCACGACGACACGCTCCCCTGCCTCGACGCGCTGACCACCGGGCCCGACCCGGTCCGAATCGGGCTGGTTACCAACGGCGACCTGAACGCCCAGACAGCCAAGCTGCGCGCGACCGGCTTGCTGCCGCGCATCGAGCACACCGTGGCCAGCGGCGACGTGGGCGTCGCGAAACCGGATGCCGCGATCTTCGAGCGGGCGTGCTCCGTCTTCGGCGTGGAGCCCGGCTCTGCCGCGTGCATCGGCGACCGGCTCGCCACGGACGCTCTCGGCGCCTCCACCGCCGGGCTGCTCGGGGTGTGGCTCGACCGCACGGGCTCGGCGACCGACGAGCAGCTGGCGGTCGCGCGCGCGGCGGGCGTGCCCGTCATCGGGAACCTGGATGCCGTGCCGGGGCTGCTCGGGCGGTGACCCGGAGGCACGGCACGGCACGGCCACCGTACCGGGATCAGGGGATACCGAGCCGCCGCGCCCGAATCCGTGCTCGCGCCGCCAATTCCCCTGATCGCGGCACGCGGCGATGGTTTCCCACGGCGGCGATCAGCTGACGGCCGACCGCAGCGACGTCGGACACGATCAGCGAGTAACCCGGGCGCAGCACCGTGCGATTCATCGCCGTGAGCATCGCGTCGCGCCGACGATCGGTCGCGCTCATGCTGACGTCGTGGAACGCCGCGCCGTCAGCCTCGACCACGATCCAGTCCTCCACGACGAGGTCCACCCTTCCGACGCCCCGGAACGTGACCTGCGGCCTCACTCGCAAGCCGAGGTCGGTCGCCAAGACACGAACAATCGACTCCAGCCCGGATTCGGCACGCGCATCGACTCCCTCGAGATCGCGGCGTGCGGCCGCGTTCACCCTCTGCCGGAGTGCGTGAACCGTCGCTCGGGACAGCTCACCTCGGCGGAGTGCGCTGTCGACGCTCGCCACCCAGGCTCGGCGCTCAAGGCAACGGGATGCGTCGGCCAACGCGTCGACCACGGAGGCGTGGCCGGCCGGTCCCGGTTCCGCCTCGTCGTGCCAGTGGAGTCGAACCTCGGAGTCAGCAGGCATCGGCGCCGTGCCGGCATCCGGATGCCGAAGGTCGGAGGTGTGCCCGGCGACCTGCACGTGCAGGGCGCCGTCGTCGAGCACCCACACTCCGCGGTACCGCAACTCGGACACGCACCCGAGCCGCCCACCGACTCGGATGGCTCGCATCACGGCCTCGGGCGTTCGCGCCGTCGCGTAGTGGCCGCGTCTCACCCGGATGAGGTCGCCGGCGTCCACCGCTCGAGCGATGCCGCGGCGGGTCCACCCGGCGGCGCAGAGGTCATGGGTGGTGGCGTCATCCATCGAGCCAGGATCGCGGTGACCCAGCGTGCGCGAGTCCCACGACGGCACGTCGGTGGGGCCGGCGTGGTGTTCGGTGATCAGGAGGATTGGATGCGGTCGGGCCAACGACGCGAGTTTCGGGGCCATCCCCTGATCGCCGCACAGGGTGGCCCGGCCACCGAACATGGTGGCGCGGCCCGTCGAGGGATGACGCGTACCGCCCCGGGAATACCCGAGTCGGACGCGCGTTGTAGTCTGGGTAACGAAGTACGTGCTCCGGGGTCGGTGAAAATCCGAGCCGGCGGTGATAGTCCGCGAACTCCTCTCGATGGTTGCGAGGAACCGATCCGGTGGAATTCCGGGACCGACGGTCAAAGTCCGGATGGGAGGATGCACGCGTTTCCGGATGTCGCCGACATCTGAAACGAGCAGCACGCTCTGCACACCCCGGAACCCGTCTCGAAGCGCCTGATCACCAGCGCGAGACCTGAGGACCGGATGAGCGACAGCACCGAGTACGACCGCTACATGCGGCGTGCGCTCGAGCTCGCAGCGCAGGGTCCCGTGACAGGCGGCAATCCGCAGGTCGGCTGCGTGCTCGTCGACGCGGCGGGGCGCATCGTCGCCGAGGGCTGGCACCACGGGGCCGGCACCCCGCACGCCGAGGTCGACGCCCTGAGCAAGCTGCCGACGACCGCAGACGGACGACCGGATGCCGCGGGTCTGACCGCCGTCGTGACCCTCGAGCCGTGCAACCACACCGGGCGCACGGGTCCGTGCTCCGTCGCCCTGCTGAACGCGGGAGTCGCGCGCGTCGTCTACGCGCTCCCCGACCCCGGGCAGCGGTCGAGCGGAGGGGCGGCCCACCTGCGTGCCGGCGGTGTCGAGGTGCTCGACGGAGTGCTGGCCGACGAGGCGGAGGCGTTCCTGCACGAGTGGCTCACCGCGGTGTCACGCGGGCGCCCGTGGGTCGTCGTGAAGTGGGCGTCGACGCTCGACGGGCGGGCAGCGGCATCCGACGGCAGCAGCCAGTGGATCACCGGCACCGCCTCCCGTCAGCGCGTGCACGAGGAGCGCGAAGCCAGCGACGCGATCCTGGTCGGCACCGGCACCGTGCTCGCCGACGATCCCAGTCTGACCGCGCGCGGCGATGCGGGCGAGCTGTTGGCCCACCAGCCGGTCCCGGTCGTCGTCGGCGAGCGGGCGGTTCCGGATGACGCGGCCCTGCGCCGGCACCCGGCCGGCCTCATCGAGGCGCGCGAACTGGTCGACGACGGGCGCGACCTCGCCGCGATCCTCGCCGAGCTCGACGGCCGCAGCCTTCGCCGCGTCTACGTGGAGGGCGGCCCGACCCTGGCGAGCGCCGTCATCGCCGCCGGTTTCGCCGACGAGTTCTCGATCTACCTCGCCCCGGCCCTGTTGGGCGGCGACAAGCTCGCCGTCGGCGACCTGGGCATCCCGACCATCGGCCAGGCGATCCGCCTGCGCCTCACCGCGATCGAGCAGCTCGGAGACGACCTGCACCTTCGCGCCATACCTGCACCACCGAAGGAGAACTGAATGTTCACCGGCATCATCGAAGAGCTCGGCGAGGTCACGGCCTGGCAGCCCAGCGGCGACTCGGCGCGCGTCACCGTGTGTGCGCCGCTCGCGGCATCCGAAGCCCGCCACGGCGACTCGATCTCGGTCAACGGCGTCTGCCTGACGGTGGTGGCCCAGGGCGACGACTGGTTCACGGCGGATGTCATGGCCGAGTCGATCGCGGCCAGCACGGTCGGCAGCCTGACCGCGGGCGACCGCGTCAACATCGAGCGCGCGGCATCCCTCGGAGACCGCCTCGGCGGTCACATCGTGCAGGGCCACGTCGACGGCACGACGACGATCCTCTCGACCGAGCAAGGATCGGCCTGGCGGGTCGTGCGTCTCGCGCTGCCTGCCGGATTGAGCGCCCTCGTCACCCGCAAGGGATCGATCGCGATCGACGGCATCTCGCTCACGGTGAGCGCGGTCAGCGATGCCGACGAGCCGCAGCAGTGGTTCGAGGTGTCGCTGATCCCCGAGACGCTGGCGGCCACCACGCTGGGCGCCAAGGGCGCCGGCGATTCGGTCAACCTGGAGACCGACATCCTGGCCCGGCACGTCGAGCGCCTGCTCGCCGTGGAACGGGCGACTGAATATGTGACACCCCGCAGCACCGAAGGAGCACACGCATGAGCCTCGCCAACATCCCGGTCGCCCTCGAGGCACTCAGGGCCGGCAAGCCGATCATCGTCGCCGATGACGAGGGCCGCGAGAACGAGGGCGACGTCATCATCGCCGCCGAGTCGGCTTCGCAGGAGTGGGTCGCCTGGATGGTGAAGCACACCTCCGGATTCATCTGCGCCCCCATGACGAACGAGATCGCCGACCGGCTCGACCTACCGCCCATGGTCGAGCACAACGAGGATCCGCGCGGCACCGCATACACGGTCAGCGTGGATGCCGCCGACCGGCTCAGCACGGGCATCAGTGCCAGCGACCGCGCCCACACCCTGCGGGTGCTCGCCGATCCGACCGCGACCGGAACCCGGTTGACCCGGCCCGGCCACATCATGCCGCTGCGCGCCGTGGATGGCGGCGTGCGGGAGCGCGACGGCCACACCGAGGCCGCCGTCGACCTGCTGAAGCTGGCGGGGCTCACCCCGGTCGCCGCGATCTCCGAGATCGTGGCCGATGACGGTGAGATGGAGCGGCTACCCGGGCTGATCGCGCTGGGCGAGCGCGAGAACGTGCCGGTCATCACGATCGAGTCGCTGCTGCGGTTCATGGAGGAGAAGCGCTGCGAACGCGACCCGCAGGCGGTCATCGCGGTGCCCGAGTCGTCCCGCGTGAACTTCGAGGTCGAGACCAACGTGCCCACGCAGCACGGCGTCTTCCGCGTGCGCGCCTACCGCGACCGTTCGACGGGCGCCGACCACGTGGCCTGGATCTCGGGCGAACCGAAAGACGGCACGCTCGTCCGCGTGCACTCCGAGTGCCTGACCGGTGAGGCGTTCGGCTCGCTCAAGTGCGAGTGCGGCCCGCAACTTCAGGCAGCGCTCGACACCATCGAGGAGCAGGGCGGCATCGTGATCTACCTGCGCGGCCACGAGGGCCGCGGCATCGGCCTGATCAACAAGCTCAAGGCCTACCGGCTCCAGGAGGAGGGGTTCGACACCCTCGACGCGAACATCGCGCTCGGCCTGCCCGCCGACGCCCGCGACTACGGGGCGGCGTTCGGGATTCTCAAGGATCTCGGCATCTCGAGCGTTCGCCTGCTCAGCAACAACCCCGAGAAGGCGCGGCAGCTGCGCGAGCGCGGCGTGACGGTCACCGAGCTGGTTCCGCTCGTCGTCGGCGTGGGCGAGTACAACGAGGGCTACCTCGACGCGAAGCGCGACCGGATGGGGCACCAGCTGCCCACCCACGAGGTGCTGGATGCGCAGATCGACGATGCGCTCGAGGCTCAGGGACGGAGCGCACGATGAGCGGCGAAGGACTCCCCACGCTCGACACCGACGGCACCGGCCTGAAAGTCACCATCGTCTCGGGCCTGTGGCACACCCGGATCTCGGAGGGCCTGCTCGCCGGCGCCCACCGGGTGCTCGACGCCAGCGGCGCCGAGATCTCGATCGTGCAGGTCGCCGGCAGCTTCGAACTGCCGGTGGTGTCGAAGGCCGCTCTCGAGGCGGGCGCGGATGCAGTGGTCGCCCTGGGCGTGATCGTGCGCGGAGAGACGCCGCACTTCGACTTCGTCGCCAGCGCCGCCACCGACGGCCTCACCCGCGTCGCCCTCGACACCGGCAAGCCCGTCGGCTTCGGCGTGCTGACGGTCGACGACGAGCAGCAGGGCCTCGACCGGGCGGGACTGCCCGACTCGAAGGAGGACGTCGGCGGACGCGCCGCCGAGGCGGCCCTGGCCACGGCGCGCACCCTGCGCGAGCTCCGCGGCTAGCGGCCGGCTCAGTCCAAGAAGAGGGCGCGCAGCCGGCGCGTGGTGAACAGCAGCCCCAGGGTGATCAGCGCCGCGTAGTACAGCAGGTGGATCACCATCGACGGCTCGATGTATCCGGTCGTCAGCTGGCGGATCATGTCGACCGCCTGCCACAGCGGCAGCGCCTGGATGAACCACTGGATCGGCACCGGGTACACGCTGAGTGGGTAGAAGGTCGCCGAGAGCAGGAACATCGGCAGCAGGGCGAAGTTGATCCAGTCCATCTGCTGGAAGGTCTTCAGGTAGCTGGTGATCGCCATCCCGAGGCTGGCGAAACCGAACGCGATCAGCAGCACGGCGGGGAGCGCGAGCAGGGCCGTCCACGCGAGGTTGAGACCGAGCGCCTGCATCACGATCATGAAGGCGACCGCATAGAGGCCGCCGCGCAGCAGCGCCAGCACGATCTCGCCGAGGGCGACATCCAGCGGCCCGAGGCTGGTGGCGAGCATGCCCTGATACAGCTTGCCGAAGTGCATCTTGAAGAAGACGTTCCAGGTGGAGTCGTAGATCGCCCCGTTCATCGCCGAGACCGCGAGCAGGCCGGGCGCGATGTACGCCGGGTAGGGGATCAGGTGCCCACCGTCGTGCACGGCGCCGATGTACGAGCCCAGGCCCAGCCCGAGCGAGAGCAGGTAGAACACCGGCTCGAAGAACCCGGACGCGACGATGACGTAGTTCGAGCTCTTCGTGGCGCGCAGGCCGCGCCCGATCACGGCGCCGAACTCGCCCGAGTACAGCGCGCCGACACCGCCGGTTCTCGAGGGGCGCGTCAGACGAGGCGTCGTCTGCTGCGCGGTCATCGGTTGAGCCTCTTCACCGTGAGATCCACCTGGATGAGGGCGGCCACCACGATCAGCGCGACGAGCACGGCAACATGCACCAGGGTCAGCCATCCCGGCTCGACATGCCCGTACGCCGCCAACCGAGCGAGCTGGGTGCTGTGCCACAGCGGCGAGATCCAACCGATCCACTGCAGCCAGATCGGCAGCTGGGTGATCGGGAACACCGTGCCGCTGAACAGCGTCATCGGAAGCACGATCGTGCGCCCGATGACCGCGAACTGGCCGCGGTCCTCGCGGATGGTCGTGGAATAGGCCGCGAGCGGGATGCCGAACGCCAGCCCTCCGAGCACCGCGATCGGCAGCACGAGCAGCCCCTGCGGAAAGCGGATCGCGCCGAACGCCATCGCGATGGCCAGGAAGATACCCGAGGTGAACGTCATCCGGATGATGGTGAAGAGGATGTGGCCGCCCGCGATCTGCCGCGGTGTGATCGGGCCGGCGTTCATGCCGAGGTAGGTCTCGTTCCATTTGAATCCGAGCAGGACGCCGAAGGTGAACTCCTCGGTGGCGGTCTGCACGGCGCCGGCGCAGAGGAACGCCGGGATCACGAACTGGGCGTACGAGACGCCGTCGATGCCGGCCGTGCCGCCCGACTTGATCAGGGTGGCGAGCCCCACGCCGAATGCGAGCAGGTACAGCAGCGGCGACCCGACCGCCGTGGCGAGCATCGACCACTTGTACCCGGGGATGCGTCGCAGCTCGTGCTCGGCGACGTACCACGCCCCCCAGCGCCTGGACCTGTCGTAGTGGACCTCGGCGGACCGCGTTCCCGATGCGACGGCCGTCATTCGATCAGGCTCCGTCCGGTCAGGCGCAGGAAGACGTCTTCGAGGCTGGAGCGACGCACCAGGCTGGTGACCGGCTCCAAGCCGCGGTGGATCGCCTCATTCAGCGCTGCCTCGCCGTCGTGCGCGTAGATGAGCACACGGTCGGGCAGCACCTCGATGCGCTCGCCGACACCGGCCAGGGTGGTCGCGGCATCCTGGTTCTTGTCGCTGCCGAAGCGCAACTCGACGACCTCGCGCGTCGAGTACTCCTTGATCATGGATGCCGGAGAGCCCTCCGCCATGATCGCGCCCTTATCGACCACCACCAGGCGGTCGCAGAGCTGCTCGGCCTCATCCATGTAGTGGGTGGTGAGCAGCAGGGTCGTGCCCTGCTCCTTCAGGCGGAACAGCCGGTCCCACAGGATGTGCCTGGCCTGCGGGTCGAGGCCCGTCGTCGGCTCGTCCAGCAGCAGGATGCGGGGCTCGTTCACCAGCGCCCGCGCGATCGTGAGCCGGCGCTTCATCCCGCCCGAGAGGTCGTCGACCTTCGCCTTGGCCCGATCGGCGAGCTGGGCGAACTCGAGCAGCTCGTCGGCACGCTTGGCGACAACGGCACGCGGGATGCCGAAGTAGCGCCCGTAGACCAGCAGGTTCTCGCGAACGCGGAGTTCGGTGTCGAGATTGTCCTGCTGTGGCACGACGCCGAGCTGCGACCGGATCTCGGGCCCGTGCTCGTTCGGGTCGAGGCCGAGGATGTTGAGGTTGCCACTCGTGCGCGTCGAGACCGCGCCGACCATGCGCATCGTCGTCGACTTGCCCGCGCCGTTCGGACCGAGCAGGCCGAACGACTCGCCGGGAGCCACCTCGAACGAGATGCCGTCAACGGCATTGGTGGAGGCGTAGGTCTTGACGAGGTCGACGGCTTCGATGACGGCGGATGGCACGGGTTCGACCCTAGGGGAGACCCCCGACGCGCGCGAGCCGGGCGCTCGACCCCCTCCCGCCGGAGTACGACCACTCAGCAACCCGCAAGTAGCGTGGATCCCATGAGCAGCGCCGGCACCGCCACTACGTCAGCACCCCGCCGCGGACTCCTCGGCCGCCGCGCCGCCGACGACGGACCGCGCGCCAGTTTCCGCCAGCTGCTGCCCTACCTCGCCGAGCACCGCGGGGTGCTCGCCGTCGTCGTCGCGCTCAGCCTGGTGGGCGCGGGCGCCTCGCTGCTCCAGCCGCTCCTGGTCAGCCAGGTGATCGGCCTGGTGCAGAAGGGGCAGGGGCTCGGCATGCTCGTCTGGGCGCTGGTCGGCCTGGTGCTCGCCGCCGCGGTGATCAGTGGCATCCAGCACTACCTGCTGCAGCGCACCGGTACCAGCGTCGTGCTCTCGGCCCGCCGCCAGCTGGTGCAGCGGATGCTGCGGCTCCCGATCGCCGAGTTCGACCAGCGGCGCACCGGCGATCTCGTCTCGCGGGTCGGCTCGGACTCCACCCTGCTCTACGCGGTCGTCACGCAGGGCCTTGTCGACGCGATCGGCGGAGCCGTGCTCTTCCTCGGCGCACTCATCGCGATGCTGATCATCGATCCGGTGCTGCTCGGGCTCACCGTGCTGGTGATCGGCCTGTCGGTGGTGGCGGTCGTGCTCCTCTCGGGGCGCGTGCGCACGGCGAGCCGCCAGCAGCAGGAGAAGGTGGGCGATCTCGCGGCGTCGGTCGAGCGGTCGATCACCGCGATCCGCACGGTGCGCGCCTCGAACGCAACGGCTCGTGAGACGGACGCCGTGGTCGAGGATGCCGTGGGCGCATACGACGCCGGCGTGCGAGTCGCCAAGATCAGCTCGCTCATCGTGCCGCTCAGCGCGATCGCCCTGCAGGTCTCGCTGCTCGTGGTGCTCGGTGTCGGTGGATTCCGCGTGGCCAGCGGGGCGATCACGATCGCGAACCTGGTGGCGTTCATCCTGTTCCTGTTCATGATGATCATGCCGCTCGGGCAGGCGTTCGGCGCTCTCACCTCGGTGAACCAGGCGCTCGGCGCGCTGGGCCGCATCCAGGAGATCATCGCGATCCCGAGCGAGGACGAGAACGACGCGACCCTCGAGCCCGCCGCGCCCACCACCTCGGAGGCCGCCATCGCCTTTGACGACGTCCATTTCAGCTACCCCGAGACCGCCCACAAGACCGAGCGCGAGAAGGCGATCGCGGCCGCCGTCGGAGAGGATGCTCTGCCGCCACGCGACACGGAGGTTTTGCACGGCGTGTCGTTCGAGGTGCCGCGCGGTTCGCGGGTCGCCCTGGTCGGGCCGAGCGGCGCGGGCAAGAGCACGATCCTCGCGCTGATCGAGCGCTTCTACGATCCGACCGCCGGCGTCGTGCGGTTGGGCGGGGTCGATGTGCGAGGGATCCCGCGCGAGAAGCTGCGCGCCCAGATCGGCTACGTCGAGCAGGATGCTCCTGCCCTGGCCGGCACGCTGCGCGACAACCTCACCCTGAGTACACCGGATGCCACCGACGAGCAGTGCCGCGCCGTGCTCCATTCGGTGAATCTCGACGAGGTGCTCGAGCGCAACGAGCTGGGTCTCGACGCTCCCGTCGGAGAGTCGGGCGTCATGCTGAGCGGGGGCGAGCGCCAGCGGCTCGCGATCGCGCGTGCCCTGCTCGCCGCGCCGCCGATCCTCCTGCTCGATGAGGCGACGGCCTCGCTCGACGGTGTCAACGAGCAACTGCTGCGCGACGCGATCGACGCCGTCGCGCAGGACCGCACACTGCTGGTGATCGCGCACCGGCTCTCGACCGTCGTCGACTCAGACCGGATCATCGTGCTCGACCACGGCAAGGTCGTCGGCGTGGGCACGCACTCCGAACTGGTGGCGTCGACGCCGCTCTACAAGGAGTTGGCCAAGCACCAGCTGCTGGTCTGAGGCCGCGAATCGCCTACTCGACCGCGCGCGTTGCCGTACGGGTCGGAACCGGACGCTCCCCGCGCGCGTTCCCGTTCTGTCGCCTGTTACGTCGCAGTCCCGCCGTTCGACGGCCGTGCGCGCGGAGTGCGACACAGCGGGCGACAGAACGGGAACGCGGCCGGCAGGGCACAGAGCGGCCGAGGTGCGACTCCGGCGGGCGAGGGCCGGCGGGCGAGGCCGGCCGGCTAGAACGTGCCGAAGAAGACCTTCAGCACGAACCCGACGAAGAGCGCGACCGCGATCAGGACGCACGTCACGAGAAGCAATCTGGCCAGCATCAGCTGAGGTCCTTTCCGGTGGATGCTTCGATGTCGCCGCCCGCGGCCGCCACCTCGCGCAGGGCCGCCTCGCTCGACTCCGGGGCGACCCCTGCGATCAGGTCGTCTATGACGCGCACGTGACGTCCCGAGGCGATGGCGTCGAGGGCCGACGCCCGCACGCAGTAGTCGGTGGCGATGCCGACGACGTCGACGTCGTCCACCCCCAGCTTGTCGAGCACGACCGGCAGCTCGTCGCCGTCATCCGACGTGCCCTCGAAGATCGAGTACGCCGGCTTGCCCTGGCCCTTGCGGATGTGCACGTCGATGAGGTCCACGTCGAGCGCGGGATCGTATTGCGCGCCGATCGTGCCGGCCACGCAGTGAACCGGCCAGGTGTCGACGTAGTCGGGAGCCGCATCCACCGCGAAGTGCCCGCCGTTGTCACCTCGGCCATCGGGACCGGGCGCGTCGTGCCAGTCGCGTGACGCGATCACGACGTCGTAGCGGTCGGGATGCGCCCGCAGGTACGCCGTGATGCCCGCGGCCACCGCGTCACCCCCCTCGACGCCGAGCGCTCCGCCTTCGGTGAAGTCGTTCTGCACGTCGATGATGAACAGGGCCCGTGTCATGATGCGCCTCCTGGGTGGGTCACGGCCGGCCTAGTTGTTCGACAGGTTGTCGCCGCAGGTGTATGCCGCGACCGTCAGGGTGTCGAGGGCGGACGTCGCGCTGCTCTTGATCCCGGGGCCGACCGCATAGAACGCGAACACCTCGACGGTGCCGTCCGCCGCGGTCATGAAGCCGGCGAGCGAGTATTCGATGTCGATCCACCCGGTCTTCGCCGTCACGTTGCCGCGCACCACGGCGTTGGCACCGGTGAACCTGCTCGCGAGCGAGCCCGTCTTTCCGGCGACGGGCATCGCATCCCGCACGACATCGAGGTTGAGCCTGCCCGCCTGGATGACCCGCAGCAGGCTCGTCATGGCCGCGGGGGGAACCTGGTTGTCGGGGCTCTCGCCGGAGCCGTCGAGGATCTTGAGCCCCTGCGCCGGGATCTGGAACGCCCCGTTGAGCGCCCCCGGAATGGCCTGCTGAAGGGACGCGAACGTGCCGTCGAAGCCCGACGACTTCGAGACGATGCGCGCCAGCATCTCGGCGAGCGTGTTGTCGCTCGGAAGCAGCATCTGGCTGAGCAGGGTGCGAAGCGGTTGCGATCTGACCTCGCCGAGCCCCGCGGCGGTCGCCAGCGCACTGCCGGTACTGGTCGCCACCGTGCTGTCGACCACTCCCCCGGGATCGGCGTTCTTCAGCGCCGTGACGAAGGCGGCTCCCGCGTTGCCGACGGGATTGGTGCTCCGCGGGCTGGTCTCGGCCTTCGGGTTGGCGCGGTCGCCGTCCACCTGGAGGGCGGTCGTCAACGACTGGTAGCCCTGCGTGCGCTCCGACTGCTTCACGCTCGGCAGCCAGTTGTCGTTCGGGTCCCAGTAGCTCGCGTCGAGCACCACCTGCGAGATCGGTACGCCGGGATGCCGGGTCGCGTACGCCGCGACCACCTGCGAGGCCAGGTCGCTCAACTTGGGTGCGCCCGCGTACACGCTCTCCTGCCCGGGCGGGAGCGCGCTCAGCGTGGGGTCGCCGTGGCCGACGAGCACGATGGTGCCCGGAGTGCTGCCGTCAACCACATCCGTGGCGATCTGGAAGTCGGGATGCAGCACGGCGACCGCGGCCGACGCGACCAGCAACTTCATGGTGCTGGCCGTCGGGACGCCCGTCGATGCCCCGTGATCCCAGAGGACTTCACCCGTGTCGGCCCGCAGCACGCTGCCGCTCAGCGTCATCAGGCGCGGGTCGGATGCCGGACCGGCGATGCTGCAGGTGCGCAGTCGGCTCGCGGTCGGCAGCGCTGACGGAGTCGGACGCGCGGGGGCGGCCGTCGCCTTCGTGGTCGGGACCGGCTCGGGAACCGACGCCACGGCGACGCCCGCGAACACCGCGCCGGTGCCGAGCAGGGCGAACACCGCGCCGATCCCGCCGAACAGCCAGGCACGCGGATGCTTGCGGAAGAGGGCGCCAAGGCCCCCGCCGCTGCTTCCACCGCTTCCGCTGGCCTCCCGAGCCTCACGACGAGACATCGGCTGTTGGTCGGTCACCGATCCATCGTATGCCGAGGGGCCGTGCCGCCCACTGCTCGGGGCCTACTCGCCCGGGTACCTCAGCCCGATCTGCCGACGGATCTCATCGAGCGTTCCCATGATCGCGACCGTCTCCGCCGGCGGCAGGATCGTGCCCGCGAGCTGTCCGGCTGCGACCAGGCGCTCCAACTCGTCCGCCTGGAACTGCATCCCGCGGCCGGGCACCTCGTGCACGAAGCGCTCGATGACGGTGCCGTCGGGCGCAATCAGCGAGAACGAGGTCGGGAAGTACCAAGTCGGATCGATCTCGATCCGGGCCTCCGTGCCGACCAGCACGGCGGTATTAGGACCGGCGGCATCCAGCACGGTGTTCATGATGGCCTTCGCGCCGCTCGGGTAGCCGAGCACGATCGCGTCGTTCTGGTCGACGCCGGTGGGCGTCGGAGTCGACAGCGCGTACACAGACGAGGGTTCGCCTAACACGTCCCAGGCGAACGAGACCGGGTAGATGCCGAGGTCGAGCAGGGCTCCGCCGCCGAGGTCCGGGTTCTGGATCCGGTGCTGCGGATCGGTCGGGAGCTTCTGGTCGTGGTCGACGATCAGCGACCGCAGCTCACCCAGGGCACCCGCGGCCAGCAGCTCGCGGATGCGGATCATGTGCGGCATCCATCTGGTCCACATCGCCTCGAGCACCACGAGCTTCTTCGCCGCCGCGAGGTCGACGACCCCCTGCGCCTCCGCCGCGTTCAACGCGAAGGGCTTCTCGAGCAGCACGTGCTTGCCCGCCTCGAGCGCGAGGGTGGCGTTCGCCGCGTGATAAGGATGCGGGGTGCTGACGTAGATCACGTCCACATCGGGATCCGCGACCAGCGCCTCGTAGCTGCCGTGCGCGTTCGGGATGCCGTGCGCCGCCGCGAAGGCGTCAGCGGCCGCCTGCGTGCGAGATCCCACGGCGGTCACCGTGTGCCCGGTGAGAAGCAGGTCGGAGGTCATGGAGGTCGCGATGCCCCCGGTGCCGAGGATGCCCCAGCGCAGTCGGTCCGTCATGCTGCCCAAGTTAGCCGATCGGGGCGCGCGGGCTGAGAACCGCGCGCCCCGTCGGGGTCATGGGAGCCGTCTAGCAGCCGCCCCAGCGCGCCGCCGCGCGGGTGAAGCTCGAGGGCTCGTTCGGAATGCCACCGTGACTCATGGCGAAGTAGATGCAGACGCCGCCCATGCTGCCCGAGTAGCTCGGGCGGTAGAGCGAGAGGCGGTGCTCGATCGAGTTCCACCACTTGGTGGCAACGGTGGCACCGGTGTTGCCGGAGCCGCCCGCGAGGTTGCCGTCGCAGCCGCGGGACGGGACTCCGTCGCTGCGCACCGAGCCCATGTGACCCCAGGCGCTGCTCGGGTCGAGGCTCGGGTCCTCCGCCATCCAGAACAGGCGCTGCTCCATGCAGGAGTCGTAGCGGAAGTTGCCGGCCGGAACCGCGTCGAGACAGTTCTGAGCACGGATGGCGTTGAACGTCGACGAGAAGGACTGGATGTCGCTGGTCGTCGTTCCGGTGATCATGCCCTGGCCGAGCGGGTCCGAGATGCCGGGCGCGCTTCCGCCGCCGCTGCCCTGGCCCGGGCACGACAGGCCGGCGGCCTGCAAGGCGGCACGACGCGAGGAGCCGGCGTTTGCCCGGCCGGATGCTGTCGGCGCGACCACGATCGGCTTCGGAACCGGCTTCTGGGCGACGTGCTCGCTGTCGGCGGTGAGTGTCGCGGCCGGCTTCACGACCGACACCACGGTGGATGCCGGGATCGCGACGCTGCTCACGGCCGCGGCAGCATCCACGTGGGTGATGCCCCCGCCGACGACCACGGAGGTCGACGCGACCGGTGTGCCGTCGAACGAGGTCTCGGCCGCCTGTGCCGGCGTCAAGAACGATGGGCCGCCTCCCCCGACGAACGGAAGAGCCAGAACAAGCACGGTCGCAAAAACCGTGCCCAGAATCACAGTACGTTTCATGGTCAAGTCCCCCCGGACCAAGCTCAGCTCGACGCCCCTCCCCCCGGAGCGGTGCCGTGCTCGGAAACCTACGCTGCCTGAGGACCGGAAACAAGGCAGAAAGTCCCGAATGGGCCCGAAAACGGCCTGTCGCCCCCCGGAGTGGGGGAGCGATCAGGCGCTTTTCAGGCTCCTTCGAGGTCGTTTGGTACCCTGGACGCTGGCTTATGACTTTTCATCCCACTCACGTCGTGATCGGCGCCGCCGTCACTGCCTTCTCGCTCACCGCGATTCTGTCGGTGGCTCCGCCGACCCAGCCGAGCGTTCTGCAGGGCTACATCGCGGCGCACGCGCAGCGGCTCGACGTCTCGCCGACGGCTCAGGCCAAGGTCTCGCCGGTGGGCGTCGCGACCACGCGCGATGGCTACTCGGCGACCCCTGGCATCCAGTCGCTCGTCAACGGGGGCACCAACTACGACTGGGCCAAGCTCGTGCTGCTCGACGGCGGCTTCCCGATGACCGAGGCCAACGTCACCGTGATGACGAGATGGATGCGTCAAGAGAACGGCGCCGACGACTGGTGGAACCGCAACAACCCGCTCAACAACGGCCTCGGCTCGGGCGGCGGCGGCGGAACCGGCACCTATGCCAACCTGCAGATCGCGGCCAAGTACCTCGCGGCGAACCTGCGGCGACCGATGTTCGCGAGCATCGCCAGCAAGTTGGATGCCAACGCCCCCACCGCAGAGATCGAGTACGCCATCTGGTACTCGGGTTGGGCGACCGGGCACTACGCCAACGGCGCGCACTGGCACTACACGCCGGTCAAGGTCGTGAAGGCGCCCGCCGGCGCCTGGTAGTTGCGTAGATCACCGCGACGATCGGTTCGCGGAGTTCACACGCCGCTACGCGGCGGAACTGGAGACGAATCCGGCCTTCGCCGAGTTGCGGTCGCTTGTCGCCCAGCATCCGAAGACCACGCTGCTCTACGGGGCGAAGTCTCCGCTGAATGAGGCCGCGGTGCTGGTCGACCTGCTGACGAAGAAGGCGGATCCCGCGGCCTAGAGCCCGAGCTCGCGCGCCACCAGCATGAGCTGCACCTCGGTGGTTCCCTCGCCCACCTCGAGGATCTTCGAGTCGCGGTAGTGCCGCGCGACGACGAACTCGTTCATGAATCCGTAGCCGCCGAAGACCTGCGTCGCGTCGCGCGCGTTGTCCATCGCGGCCTCGCCGGCGATGAGCTTGGCGATGGCCGCCTCCTTCTTGAACGCGCGGCCCGCGATCAGCAGCTGCGCCGCACGGTAGTAGGCCAGGCGCGCGACGTGGGCCCTGGCTTCCATCCGGGCAATCTTGAAGCTGATGCCCTGGTAGGCCGAGATCGGCCGGCCGAAGGCCTCGCGCTCCTGCGCGTAACGCACACTCGCGTCGACGCAGCCCTGCGCGGCCCCCACCGCCATCGCGGCGATCGCGATCCGGCCCTCGTCGAGGATGCGCAGGAAGTTGGCGAATCCCCTGCCGCGTTCTCCGAGCATGTTCTCGTCGGGCACCCGGACGTCGACGAAGGTGAGCGGATGCGTGTCCGACGCGTTCCACCCGACCTTGTTGTACGCCTTCTCGACAGTCAGACCCGGTGTGCCGCTCGGGATCACGAAGCTGCTGATCTCTTTACGGCCATCCTTCTCGCCGGTGACGGCGGTCGCCGTGATCAGCTCGGTGATGTCGGTGCCCGAGTTGGTGATGAACTGCTTGCTCCCGTTGATCACCCACTCGCCCGCCGCGTCGTCGTGCTCGGCGCGGGTGCGGGTGCCGCCCGCGTCGCTGCCGCCTCCCGGCTCGGTGAGGCCGAAGGCGCCGAGCGCCTCGCCGCGCGCCAGCTTGGGCAGCCACTGCTGCTTCTGCTGCTCGGTGCCGAAATGGAAGATCGGCATCGCCCCGAGCGAGACGCCGGCTTCGAGCGTGATGGCGATGCTCTGATCGACCTTGGCGAGCTCTTCGAGCACCAGACAGTGGGCGAAGTAGTCGGCGCCCATGCCGTCGTACTCCTCGGGGAAGGGCAGCCCGAACAGTCCCATCTCGGCCATGCCCGCGACGACCTCGTAGGGGAACGAGTGCTCCTCGTCGTGCCGCGCTGAGACCGGCGCGATGACCTCGTTCGCGAAGTCGCGGACCGTGGACTGGAGGTCCTGGTATTCGGACGGAAGATCGACAGCCGCGTCGCTGCTCATGTGCCCATCGTTTCGACTCGTGGTGCGCTTTCGGTTACTGCTTGCTAACCGGATTCACTGTAGGCGCACCACGACGGCCATGGCAAGACTCGGGTGTTTCGCTCAGCCCGGCTCGGCTGCCTCCAGCAGGCACGCCATCGCCATCCCGGCCAGGATGCGCGCACTCCGCGGTCGAGGGCCGATGTGCCCGGCGCTGAAGGCCGTCGAGTTGAGCAGCCCGAACACCCCCTGAAGCCGGAGCTCGCACTCGTCGCGATCCAACTCGGGTCGCACCTCGGTCAGCACCGCGCGCCACTGCTCGAGGTATGCGCGCTGGAGCGAGCGCACGCGTCGGCTGGCCTCCGGGGGCAGAAGGCCGAGATCGCGGCCCTGGATGAGGATGGTGTCGCTCTCCTGCAGGGCGAAATCGGTGTGGAACGCCACCAGGCGCTCCAACTTGTCGGCAGCCGGGACGTCGTCGGCCACGATCTCCTGCGCGGCCCCGAGCAGCCGTTGACTGACCGCGACCAGCAGCTCGACCAGCACGGCCTCTTTGTTGGCGAAGTGCTTGTACAGCGCGGGTCCGCTCACGCCGGCCGCCTCGCCCAGGTCGCCGATCGTCACCTCGGCGTAGCTGCGCGCCGCGAACAGAGTGGCCGCGGCCGCGAGGTACGCGGATCGGCGGCTGGCCTTCTGCGTGGCTCTCCAGGTGCTGGGCATGGACGGCATTTTAGGTGCTGGACAGCGTGATCCGGGGTCCGTTAGCCTGAATTCAGTTAGCGGACGATAACCGAAGGCGAGTCATGGCGACGACCAGCTATCGCGACCTGGTGCGCGAGTTGCACGAGCGCACGGCCCTCGTCGCCCTGGGCGGACCGCAGAAGTCCCGCGAACGGCACGTGAGCCGCGGCAAGCTGCTGGCTCGCGATCGCGTGAGCGCCCTGCTCGACCCCGGCAGCCCCTTCATCGAGGTGGCCCCGCTCGCCGCCTGGGAGCTGTACGACAACGAGAGCCCCTCGGCCGGTGTCATCGCCGGGATCGGGGTGGTGCACGGCCGGCACGTGATGGTGGTGGCGAACGACGCGACGGTCAAGGGCGGCACCTACTACCCGATGACCGTCAAGAAGCACCTGCGTGCACAGGAGATCGCACTCGAGAACCGGCTGCCCTGCCTCTACCTGGTCGACTCGGGCGGCGCGTTCCTGCCGCGCCAGGACGAGGTCTTTCCCGACCGCGACCACTTCGGGCGCATCTTCTACAACCAGGCCAGGATGTCGCGGGCCGGCATCCCGCAGCTGTCGGCCGTCCTCGGGTCGAGCACGGCGGGCGGCGCCTATGTGCCGGCGATGAGCGACCAGACCGTGATCGTGCGCAACCAGGGCACCATCTTCCTGGGCGGGCCTCCCCTGGTGAGGGCCGCCACCGGCGAGGTGGTGAGCGCCGAAGACCTCGGAGGCGGGGTCACCCACGCCCGCCTGTCGGGGGTCGTCGATCACCTGGCCGAGGACGACCACCACGCGCTCCAGATCCTGCGCGACATCGTCGCGACGCTGCCGGCGACGCCGACACTCCCCTATCTGCCCGCCGCCGTCGTCGCGCCGGAACGGCCCACCGACGAGCTCGTGGACGTCGTGCCGGTCAGCCTGTCGACCCCGTACGACGCGCACGAGATCATCCGGCGCGTGGTCGACGGCGGCTCCTGGCTCGAGTTCAAGCAGGAGTACGGCATGACCCTGGTGACCGGTTTCGCGCGGCTGTACGGGCATCCGGTCGGCATCGTGGCCAACAACGGCGTGCTGTTCTCGGAGTCGGCACTCAAGGGCGCGCACTTCATCGAGCTGTGCGATCAGCGCGGCATCCCGCTGATCTTCTTGCAGAACATCGCCGGTTTCATGGTCGGCCGCGAGTACGAGGTCGGCGGCATCGCCAAGCACGGCGCCAAGATGGTCAACGCGGTGGCCTGCGCGCGGGTGCCGAAGTTCACGGTCGTGGTCGGCGGCTCGTTCGGAGCCGGCACGTATTCGATGTGCGGCCGGGCGTACTCGCCGCGCTTCCTGTGGCTCTGGCCGGGTGCCCGGGTCTCGGTGATGGGCGGGCAGCAGGCGGCATCCGTGCTGTCGACGATCCGGCGCCAGCAGCTCGAGGATGCCGGCGAGACCTGGTCGGCCGACGACGAGGCCGCCTTCCAGGCGCCGGTGCTCGAGCAGTTCGAGGAGCAGGGCAGCCCCTACTACTCGACCGCCAGACTCTGGGATGACGGCGTGATCGACCCCGCGCGCACCCGCGAGGTGCTCGGCCTGGCGGTCGACGTCTGCATGCGCGCCCCGATGGAGGACGTCGGCTACGGCGTCTTCCGGATGTAGGCGGGCTCCGCCATGACCAACGCCCCGTTCTCTTCCGTGCTGATCGCCAACCGCGGCGAGATCGCCTGCCGCATCATCGGCACGCTGCGCCGGCTCGGCATCCGCTCGATCGCGATCTGCACCGAGGTGGATGCCGCGGCTCGCCACGTGCGCCTGGCCGACGAGGCCGTGCGGGTGAGCAGCTACCTGAGCATCGACGAGGTGCTCGCGGCCGCGGAGAGGACCGGCGCCGCCGCGATCCACCCCGGCTACGGATTCCTCGCCGAGAACCCCGCATTCGCCGCCGCGTGCGAGCGGGCGGGCGTCGTGTTCATCGGCCCGTCGAGCGAGGCGATCAGGATCATGGGCGACAAGATCGCCGCCAAGGCCGCGGTCGCCGCCCGCGCCGTGTCCACCGTGCCGGGTGCCGGCGAGCCCGGGATGACCGATGAGCAGCTGATCGCCGCCGCCACCGCCGTGGGCTTCCCCCTGCTGATCAAGCCCTCGGCCGGAGGCGGCGGCAAGGGCATGCACGTGGTCGCGAGCGCCTCTGAGTTGCCGGCCGCCCTCGCATCCGCGCGCCGCGAGGCCGCCGCGAGCTTCGGTGACGACACGCTGCTGCTCGAGCGCTACCTCGCCTCGCCCCGGCACATCGAAGTGCAGGTGATGGCCGATGGGCACGGCAACGTCATCCATCTCGGCGAGCGCGACTGCACGCTGCAGCGCCGCCACCAGAAGGTGATCGAAGAGGCGCCCAGCCCGATCATCTCGCCCGAGACACGCGAGCGCCTGGGGGTCGCCGCCTGCGAGACGGCCCGTTCGGTGTCGTACTCGGGCGCGGGCACCGTCGAGTTCATCGGGTCGAACAATGCGCCCGACGAGTTCTTCTTCATGGAGATGAACACGCGCCTGCAGGTCGAGCACCCGGTGACCGAGGCCATCACCGGGCTCGACCTGGTCGAGCTGCAACTGCGGGTGGCGGCGGGTGAGCCGCTCGGGATCTCGCAGGCCGACGTCACCTTCACCGGGCACGCGATCGAGGCGCGCGTCTATGCGGAAGACCCGATGACCGACTTCCTGCCGACCGGCGGCCGCGTGCAGGTGCTGCGCGAGCCGTCGGGCGATGGCGTGCGGGTGGACAGCGCGCTGCTGCCCGGGTTGCGGGTCTCGAGCGACTACGACCCGATGCTCGCCAAGGTGATCGCCTGGGCGCCGGACCGGGATGCCGCGATCGCCCTGCTGCGCCGCTCGCTCACCGAGACCGCGGTGCTCGGCGTCACGACCAACCTCGAGTTCCTGCAACTGCTGCTCGAGCTCCCGCAGGTCGCCTCCGCCACGATGGACACCGAACTCATCGGGCGCGAGCTCGGGTCGCTGAGATTCGCCGAAGCCGACGACACCGTGTTCGCGACGGCGGCGCTGCTTCTGTTCGCCGCGCGGTGGGCAACGTCGAGCGACGCGCCCTGGAGCCGGCCAAGCGGCTGGCGTCTCGGCGAACCGGCCCCGCTGCGATACCGCCTGGCGGTGGAGGGGCGCGGCGACGACCCGGGCGTGCACACGGTGGAGGTCTTGGGGACGCCGGCTTCGGCACTCGTGTCGGTGGATGGCGCGGAGACCGTGCCGGCATCCGTCGTTCGGGTCGACGAGGCGGTCGACGGCGCGGTCGACGGCGGCGCCCTCGTCTCGGTGGCCGGCGTCGGGCGGACCATCGTGAGTTGGGCCTCAGACACCACCGTCTCTAGCAACACCGTGGAGTTCGCGGCCGATGGCGTCACCTGGCGCCTGCGCGACGTCCCGCCCGAGCGCCGGACGAGCGCCGACGCCGTCGCGGTGCCGACCGTCAGCTCGCCGATGCCGGGGTCGGTGGTCGCGGTGCTGGTGGCATCCGGTGATGAGGTCGAGGCCGGTGAGCCGCTGATCATCGTCGAGGCGATGAAGATGGAGCACGTGCTGACGGCTCCCAGCGCAGGAATCGCCCACCTCGACGCGGCGATCGGGGATCATGTGGAGCGAGGGCAACTGCTCGCCAGAGTCGAAGCGCGCATCGAAGCGCCCACGAAGGAGTGACCGGATGACGCGATCGATCGTTCAACGCGGCCTCTACTTCGACGAGCTCGAGACCGGCGTCGTCTACGAGCACCGGCCGCGGCGCACCGTGTCGGAGGCCGACAACATCCTGTTCACCACTCTCACCATGAACACGCAGGCGCTGCACCTGGACGCCGTCTCGAGCGAGGGCACGGAGTTCGGCGAGCGCCTGGTCAACAGCATGTTCACGCTCTCGACCCTGGTCGGGCTGTCGGTGGCGCAGCTCACGCAGGGCACCATCGTGGCGAACCTGGGATTCTCGGAGGTGCGCTTTCCGTTGCCCGTCCGCGTCGGCGACACCCTCGAGGCCTCGACCGTGGTCACCGAGAAGCGGGAATCGAAGAGCCGCCCGAGCCAGGGAATCGCCACCTTCGAGCACACCATGCGCAATCAGCGCGGCGAGGTGGTGTGCGTCGCGGTGCGGAACACACTGATGCTGATGACGCCTGCCGACAGCCCCGCGGGCGAGTGATGATCGGCCCCGCGCTGCTGTTCTGCCCCGCCGATCGGCCCGACCGGTACGGCAAGGCGGCCGATGCCGCCGATTCGGTGATCCTCGATCTCGAGGATGCCGTGGCTCCCGACAACCGCGCATCGGCCCGCGAGTCGGTGGTCGCCTCGACTCTCGCCCCCGCCCGCACGATCGTGCGCGTCAACCCGGCCGGCACCCCCGACTTCGAGCTCGACCTGGAGGCCGTGCGCCGCTCCTCCTCCCGCACCATCATGCTCGCCAAGACCGAGAGCGGCGGCCAGCTGGATGCGTTGACCGACTTCGAGGTCATCGCCCTGTGCGAAACGCCGGCCGGCGTCGAGAACGCCGCAGCGATCGCCGCGGCTCCGAACGTCATCGCCCTCATGTGGGGAGCCGAGGATCTGGTGGGCGCCATCGGCGGGCGCTCCAGCCGTCACGCCGACGGCACCTATCGCGATGTCGCCCGCTACGCGCGCTCGCGGGTGCTGATCGCGGCGGCCGCGGCGGGCAAGGCCGCGATCGACACGGTCCACCTCGACATCGCCGACCTGGACGGTCTCGCGGCGGAGGTGGAGGACGCCGCGGCGGTCGGATTCGCCGCCACCGCCTGCATCCATCCCACCCAGGTCGCGGTGATCCGCCAGGGCTACGCGCCGACGGCCGACGAGATCGCCTGGGCCGAGCGGGTGCTCAGCGCGGCCCAGGCGAATCCCGGTGTGTTCCGTTTCGAGGGTCGGATGGTCGACGGCCCGGTGCTCATGCAGGCGCGGGCGGTGCTGGCGCGCCGCTAGTGAATGGCGGTGAACCGCTTGCGCCGGTGCGCCGGCTTCTCGATCTCATCGAGGATCGCCAGCGCGAGGTCGGCCGCTGAGATGGTCGACTCCCCAGCCTCGTTGCGCAGCAGAACGTCGCCACCCAGCTGGTACGCGCCCTTGACGGGCGTGGACTCCCACGATCCGAACTTCTCCGGCGGGCTGACGTAGAACCAGTCGACCGACTCGGGCGTCGCGCGCAGGTCGTCGAGCACGTTGAGTCCGGTCACGACCTCGGGCTTGACGTCGGCCGGGATGTGCTCGTGCGTCACGTCCCAGAGCCGCGGCCCGCCCGGCTCGGTGTGCAGCGAGGAGGCGCCGCCGACGTGAGCGACCCGGGCAGGCGTGCCGTCGACCCGGCGTGCCACCTCGCGCACGACGTCCTCGACCTTGCCCGCCATGTCGCCGCGCGGCGAGAGCGCGCTGATCACCACGTCGCGACCGGAGACGACCTGATCGAGCACGGCGGCGTCCAGAACCGAACCGGTGACGTAGTCGACTCCCGAGATGGGGGCGGTGGGGGCGGTGCGGCTGACCGACGTGACCTCGTGGCCGCGGCGGGCCGCCTCGGCGACGATCGCGGCGCCCGCGTAGCCGGTTCCGCCCAGAACAGTGATGCGTGACACGGTAGAACTCCTATGCTCTCTTTGAGTAACTTAGAGAGGGTAACCCACCCCGCGACCTCGTGGGAGTAGGCACTTTGAGGTAAGAGAGGAACCACGCGGTGACCGTCGGAGCATGGGACCCCTATCAGCGCGACTGCCCATCGCGCCTGCTGCTCGACCGGATCGGCGACCGCTGGACCGTCCTCATCGTCGGCACGCTCGACGCCGGCCCGCGACGCTTCACCGAGATCGCGACCGCGGTCGAGGGCATCTCGCAGAAGATGCTGACCCAGACGCTGCGCTCGCTCGAACGCGACGGCTTCGTCTCGCGCACGGCGTATCCGGTGGTGCCCCCGCACGTCGAATACGAGCTGACCGAGCTCGGCCGCTCGCTGCAGCAGCAACTGCGAGCGCTCGAGGGCTGGGCCATCGAGAACATGGATGACGTAGTGCAGCGCCAGGCCGCGTACGACCAGCGGGTGGCGAGCTAGGCAACCCACCGAAACAGAGCCACCTGTCAGAATCGAACTGACGACCTATTCATTACGAGTGCTCCGGCGGGATACGGATTCCCTGTTTCAGGCGTTGCTAGCCTTGCAGTACTCGTCCCGGACTACCCCTCGGTCGTTCTGGGGGGACGCCCGGGGGACGCGCTCGAATCGAGTGTTCGTTCATCGGGGTCACCACCGCGCAGAGTCGGTGCCGATCATCTCAATCTAGCGCTGACTAACCAGGTCAAGCCCAAGCATGTCTATTCCCCATCGTTGCCTCGGCGTAAGTCGACGCATGCCATTATTTGGCGATGCAGATCTTCTTGAGCCACTCGAGCGCAGACAGCGACCTCGTAGCTCAGGTCAAGGCTGCGGTACGTTCCCTCGCAGCCGTCTATTGCACGGAGGATGACGTCCAAGCCGGCATCAACGTGCACTCAAAGATTCAGGCTCAGATCCGCAAGAGCGACCTAATGATCGTGCTTCTATCGCACAACGGAGCCGCCTCTCCCTACCTACATCAGGAGATCGGCTTCGCCAAGAGCGCCGGAAAGCTGATCATTCCGGTGGTTTCAACGGACGTCTCGGCACGCAGCCTCGGGATGCTTGAGGGCATCGAGTACATCCAGCTCGACGACGATGTTGACTGGCTAACACGCCTCAGCATTCGGGTGGAAGCCGTCGTACGGACCAGCGAAGCGAAAGCAAAGGCCGACAAGGCCACCACTGATCTGGTGCTCAGCGTCGTAGTCCTCGCGGCAGTGCTGCTCGCAGCGAGACAACTCTGACCCTGGCCCGCACACGCGCGTGGCCATGGAAGGGTATTCAGCCAACTCTTGTGGGGAGAGTCCAGACGCATTTGAACCTCTCGTAGCTAGAAGTTGGCCGGTCCTCGAGGAGAAACGTTTCGGGCGACAATTTCGAACGCGCGTGCCGATAGGTTTCACTCATGCTGGAGACGGTGATCGGCCCTATTGGCGCCCTCGCGGGAGTCGTAATCGGCTCCATTCTGACTTTCGTGTTCACGAGACGGGCGCAGACATCGAAGGCACTCCACGACGCCCGACTCGCCAGTTTCGCCCGGCTGGCTGCGACGTCGATGGAGTACCGTCGCACGCTCATGGCGCGGTGGTTTGCCGACTCCGATGAGGCCAAAGCATCGGTTGGCAGCAGCGTGTACGAAACGCGCTCCGCCGCCTGGGCGGCGTTGTTCGAAGTGCAGCTCGTCGCACGCACGCAAGCTGTCTCCGATCTGGCGAAGGAGGCGGTCAACGTCACCGACGACATCAGGGATTCCACGGATCAGCCTGACCTCGCGCTTCGGGCCGACCTCTCCCGCACGGCCGTAGAAGCCTTCATCAAGGCGGCACGATCGGAGACGGCATCGAAGTCGCGAGCCACGTGACAGAGACCCTCGCCGAGGCTCTCACCCGGGTCGCCGATGATCTGCGGGTCAATCGCGTCCAGGTGCCTGAACATTGGCGCGAGGAGCTGCGGGCGGGTCTCGGCGGACGAGATCTGGACTCGCTGGGGCCGGACAACGCGGATGCGCTGGTTGCTGCCTACGTCGACTCCAAGGACGCTCGACTCGACGACGTGACCGCCATCTTGTTCGGACAGGCGATGAGTGACCTCATCGCGGCGAACCCGGCCACGATCGGACCGGCGCTCGTCAGTCGCCGCCTCGACCTCTTCATGACGGAGATCGTCGTGCAGAGCCGGCTGGCATCGAAGTACTTCCACGAGGGCCGCCGCCATGTTGGCGAGCCGAGCGGAAGGTGGCTGCTCACGCGATCGCTTCGCCTCAACGCCAGCGTGCTCACGCGCAACGACCGTGCACGCCCGGAGCAGAAGAAGATGGGCCATTCGCAAGCCGCGACGGCAGCGGCGCTCATGGCACGCGTCGACGAGGACGGGGGGCGTCGTTCCGAAGTGCTCACCGAGGGACTGCATCACTCTTTGGAAGCGGAGAAATGGGGAGATACGTCGCGAGAGCACGACGGCTTCGCCGTCGAGCTGGCACTACGACTGTCGGAGTTTGGCGGGCGCGACACGTTCCTGCCTGTGGCGGGTGCAATATCGCGGCTGTCCAAGACGGAGAATGCAACGTCCCGTGGGCTCGTCGGCGACGTCCATTTTGCCCGCGCGGCCATCGCACTCGCAGAGCTCGCGCCGGACCAGGCCGTGCCTCAATTGTTCTCGGCCGTCGACCAATACAACAAGGCGATCGCCCTCCCCCACGGTCCGCAGGACGCCGACCTCGGGTACCACTACGCCAAGCGGGGCCGCTCCTATTCGCTCCTCTACCGGCTGGCGGTCGACGATGCGGGGAGACGAGACACCCTTCAACTGACGCGCGCACTCGCCGACTGGAGCGAGCCGAGTGCGATTCCTCATCGACGCGACCACGAGGTCGCCCAGTTGCTCCTCGACAGGGCGCGACTCTCGGCAGCGCGTGGCGACACAGCAGCGCGCGCCGCCGACATCGCCGAGGCTTCGCGACTCATCGCGGGAGGCATGGAAGGGCGATCAGGGGACGCAGTTCGGGCGGGCGCGATTGGAGCAAGCATCGAGGACGCCCTGGACCGCGCCGACCCGGATCGCGTAGTCGAACTGCTGCGCTCGGCCACAAGCCTGAGCGCTGACGCTCCGGCGCCGTCCGGCGAGATGGCGAAAGCGGCGATCTGGCTACGCAGCCGCGCCGATGATCGGGATTGGCGGCGCCTCGCCGAAGAGGTGCTGGACCGGATCGAGATCGATGTCGCCCACCCGGCGCTGACTCCTGCCGCGCGAGGAAACGTCGCCGGCCACGCCGCCGGGCTCGCCCGATTTCTCGCTCTCGATGGGAGCGATGACACGAGCAGCATCCTGCGAGCGCTGGAGCTCAGCCGAGCCCACATCGCCATCGCGGATCCACTGTCAGCACCGGCACTCGATGGTGCTGCGCAATCCGCGCACGCCTATGCGAAGTCGCGAGGATCGCACTCGGACGCCCCCGATGAGGATGTGCTCGGAAACTGGCAGGACGTCGCCCTCTGGAGCATCGGCGCACTCCAAACCCAGCAGAAGGTGCGCACCACCGTCGACGCGCGGTTCGATCTGCTCGGTTGTGTGCTACGTCTCTCTGAGGCGGCAATCGTCCTCTTCACTGCCTCAGGGGACACGGCGTGGGTGCGCAGTGCTGAGGAGGGATTGCATGTCGCCCGAGACATCGAGCCCGACCCGGCGATGGACCAGATCGCAGCGCAACTGGCTGCAGTCCTGCTCACTGCACCCCTGCTTTCGACGGGCGCTGCGCCCGGCAAGAGCAGGCGCGTCAGCGCCCCCGCCGGCGCACCCGCATCCATTGCATCCACACCCGCACCTGCGACCGCCTGGTTGAAACTCGCTGAAGCGGATGCCAGTACGGGTGCTGCCGCCGAATCGCTGCGCGCGAAGGCAGCGGTTTTGCTCGCCAATCTGGCATCCGAGAGCGACGGAAAGCTTGGCGGCAAAGCGCGAGGTGGGCGTCGTGGAGTTACCGGCATCACTGACCCCTACGGCATCACGCGCCAGCTGGTCGTGCTGAAGCGCGTCGATGCCGCTGCAGCCCAGCGCGAGTTCGAGGCGCTCCGCTACATCAGACAATGGGCTCGGGAGGCCGGGGCGACAGCGTGGACGGCCCCGGAACCACTCGGCATCGTGCCCGACGGCGATGACGCCACGCTGGTGATGCGGCGACTCCCCGGCTACACCTTGGCTCATCACGCCCTCGACCATCTCGAGGGACCTGGCGCGGATCCGCGCTCGATGTTCGCTGTTGCGGTCGATGCGCTGGCGGACTTCCATACCGCGATGCCGAAGTCCGGACGACCCGAGAATGTGATGCACGCCTATCAGTCGGCGGCCTCCTTCATCGCTGGCGCGGATGCCGGCGCGCAATCCACCGACGATGTCGCTCCCATCCTTCTCGCCGGCTCACCCCTGGCTAAGAAGGATGCCCACTCTGGGAACTGGATATGGTCGGGTGCCGCGGGGGCGTTGGTCCTCCTTGACGTGGAGAGCACGGCGACGAGGCCGGCGATGGTCGAACTGAGCACTCTGTTGGATGACCTTCCGCTGTACCCCTTGAACGACCCGGGGTGGACAACTCGGACTGACCTGGCACGCCGCTACAACGAACGGCTCCCACGCGAGACCCGCATGCCGGATGGTGACTTGCGGACCGCTCTCCAAGCGGGGGCACTCAACGTCGCGGTGATCGGAATCGCCCGCCTCCTTCGGCGAGGACGGGGCACGAGTTCACGAGGCGCAAGACTGTCCGACTTGCAGGAGCGTCACTACCAAGCGCTCCTCCAGCACCTCAGCACCGAGGCCGCTGATCGCCGGGTGCGTGAGGCGGCGACACGGCTCGCCGTCGAGAAGCGGGCACCTTCCTAGACCCGAAGCCCGGGGCGTGAGAGGAAGCTCACCTTAGCAGGGCCCCGGTAAGCGCATCAGGCCCGCCTTTCCGGGCTTCTTTGCACTCCAACTGTCCCGAAACACACCATCATCTGTCTCACGGGGACACTGGGGTACACACGGTTCGAGCGTGAACTTCCACTGTTTGCACGGTTCCGAGGGCCTGACCCATGACAACTGGACCATGTACTGCGAGTGTCCAGGTGCCTAGCGGATGGGCGTAGTCGATCGGGTGATCTGCACGTCGACGTAGCCGACGGCATCGAGCAATTGACGGACTCGTAGCTCATCGCCTTCAGGACTCCGAGGGGCCAATTGGATTGAGAGGATCGGCAGCGGCCCGGGCCGTCCGACGGTGCGACAATCGTCGTTTTGGTCTCGATGGGCCTGGGCGTCGCTATCCTCCCGTCGAGCACTCGCCGAATCGGCATGCACGGGATGCGCTACCTCTCGCTTCGAACGTCGGCCGAGCCGGCGGAGTTCTATATCGCCACGTCAGCTGCAGGCGAGGAAGTGACGGCCGAGAACTTTCGCGACATTCTGCAGCAATCGTCATTTATTGAGGCCTAGTCGGCGCGCTTCGACGGTGGCTCAGCGGAGGCCAGACGCACGATGAGCGGGATCACCTGCTCCAACTGCTCCTTCTCCGCGTCGTTGAGCCGGGCATTGATGACCGCATTGAGCCGTCGCGCTCGGCTCTCCCGATCGCGGGCGATAGCCCGACGCCCCGCTTCAGTGACAGTGACCAGCTGAGCACGGCCGTCGTGGGGGTGCCTCGAGCTGGAGGCTTCGCCGCGGCCCACGAGTTGCTGGACGACGACGGTCATGGATTGATGACGGATGCGACAGATCTCAGCCAACTGAGCGATGGTCATCGGTCCGTCTCGCTCCAACAGCCCCAGCGCTGCAGCCTGGTTTGCCGGGAGTGAATCGGCAACGCGGGTGGCACGCACCAGCTCACCGATCGCCGCGCGCAACTCCTCGCCCAACTCTGAATGCACGTCCATGCCCGGAGCCTACCGAGTCGACTGGTCAAATGTGCAGTTCGGCTGTATAGTCCATTTACACAGGCAAACTGTATAAACGAATGGAAACCATAATGACCTACAACCCTTATGAGAATGCGATCCCCACGGGCGTCTTCGACCTGAGCAGTCCGGACTTCGCTGACGGCGGTCCGCTGCCGTCGACGGCTTGGAGTTCCGACACGACCCCCGGCACCTCTCCGGCGCTGACATGGGGGACCCTCCCGGAGGGCACGAGCGGCGTGCTCGTGACCGTATTCGACGCCGATGCGCCCGTCCCCGGTGGCTTCTGGCACTGGGCCGCCATCGTGCCGGCAGCTAACGGTGGACTTGCGGCAGGCGCGGGCGCTCCGGACGGATCTCAACTGCCGCCGCTGAGCACCGCCCTCCCCAACTCATTCGGCGTCTCGGGCTACGTCGGCGCCCAGCCGCCCGCGGGAACGGGAGTACACCGTTACTTCATCGCAGCGACCGCGCTGAATGTGACGTCTCTCGATCTTCCCGCCGAGACCTCCTTGGCCATGCTTCACGCTGCGGTCATTCCGCACACCCTTGGCCGCGCCGTGATCGTCGGAACGGCTACGGCCGCCGATTGAGTCCGCCCGGTTCTCTACCGAACGCGCGTTCAGTAGAGTTCTGGTAGCGACAGTCGAAGGGTCTGGCAATGGTGCAGCACCCACAAGCGCGAGCGACACGCGAGCGCGGTACTGATGCGCCATCACTGGAGGGTGCGATCCGCGAGCGGCTGCAGACGCTTGCGCGGTCGCACGCGGTCGAGGTCATCTGCCCTTTCCACCCCGGCTCGTCGCTCGATCCGCAGCTGTTTCGGAACGCGTACCTGCTTGTGGATGAAGCCCTCACGAACGTGATCACTCACGCTCGAGCCGATCGGATCCGCATCGGCATCCTTCAAACCGACGCTTCGTTGTGCGTCATCATCGAAGACGATGGCGTCGGCTTCGATCAAGTCGCCCAGCGGCTCGAGTCGACGCACGGCATCCGGGTGATGAAAGAGCTTGCCCTGTCGTTGAACGCCGCTCTCGACATCTCTTCCATCCCCGGATGGGGAACCAGCGTCAAGGCGACCTTTCCCCTTGAGCCGTTCACGACACGATTCCAGCAACGCGTGAATGTCCTAGTCGCCGAGTCGAGGCCGGCTTTGAGGGCCGGGCTCGGCTCGATCATCTCGCGTGCTGACATGTCGATCACGATTCTCGGCGAGGTCGGGACGACCTCGGACGCTTTAGATTTCGTGCGCGCGGCGTCACCGACGATCGCACTGGTCGGGCTGGGATTCGAGGACGACGCTCCGCCTCTGATCGCCGAGCTTGTGCGGATCCGCCCCGAGATGCCTGTCATCGTGGTCAGCACGCCGTGGACCACTCACGATCTGCTGCAGCGAGCCTTCGCCAGCGGTGCCTACCTCTGCGTGGATGCCGCTAATGATGGCCGCACCATCGCCAATGCTGTGGAGGCTGCGATCCGGGGGCAGGCGGTGCGCGCCTCTCATCGGTCGGCGCGACCCGACCTTCACATGAAGACCGTCGAGAACGCATTGACACCGCGCGAACGAGAGGTTCGCGCTCTCATGGAACTCGGTCGGTCAGATCGTGAGATCGCGGTCGCCTTGGACATCGCGATCAAGACCGTGGAAAAGCATGTGAGCGCAGTCCTCCACAAGACCGGGGCACGCTCCCGGCTCGAACTGGTCTTGCAGAACAAGCTCGACGGCCAGGTGGTCGTTCATGAGGGTGGCGGGCGAGTTCGGGCATTGCGCCCCCCGACGATCTAGCTCGTCAGAGGTCGATGACCGATCTCAAGCCCACCGCCTCGGTCCGCGCTGCCGAGGCGAGACTCACGACATCGATGAAGGTCATGAAGAATGACGCTCCTCTCCCCCGCCAGACTCCTGGATCGCCGCCCACCCCGGCCGAGATGCCGGAGTGGCGAGCCGCGTCGATGACCCTCTGATAACTCGAATCGACGACGTCTGAACTCGTCCCGATCGACAAGCCCATCTCGATGGCCAGATCGACGGGTCCGACGACTAGGGCATCCACTCCTCCGACCGCGGCGATCGCGTCGGCATTCTCGACAGCGGCCCGGCTCTCGATCATCACCATCACCGCCGTGGCGGCGTTCGCGCGTTCGACCCGAGCCGAGAGATCGGTTCCGTATCCCGTGGCGCGGGAGATCCCCACCCCGCGAGTCCCTTCGGGCGGATACCTAGCGAACCGCACGATGCGGGCCGCTTCGGCGGCCGTATCGACACAGGGAACCATGACACCGTCGATCCCCAGTTCGAGCGCGCTCGTGATGGGGACCTCGCCGTGACCTCCGACTCGGACGACGACGTAGGCGCTTCCGAGCGTGACGGCCGCCACGCAGTCCCTCATCGATTCGAGCGTGAACGCGCCATGTTCCCCGTCGATGATCACGACGTCGAACCCGGACGTGGACAGAACCTCGGCGACCCCCGGATCCGGGATCGTCAACAACGCGGAGTTCAGAGGTTCGGCAGCACCGAGTCGCGCCCGCAGCGCCTCATGCGGCCTCGGCATCGATCTTCCAGCTGTATTCGAGTCCTTTTATGAGAGCGAAGAGGATCGTGTTCAAAGGAGCCTCAACGCCGCTGCGGTCGGCCGCCTTGAGGATCGCCCCGTTGAAGGCGTCGACTTCGGTCGGGCGCCGCGCTTCGACATCGAGCAGCATGGATGCCTTGCCCGCAATGATTCCGTCCTTCTTGATTCCGGCATGCAACCGATTGGCCATGCCGAGAACCTCTTCGACGTCGACGGATGCGCCGTTGGCGATCGCCACGGTGACGTTCTCTCGGACCACTTGTTCACACAGTCGCCAAAGCTCGGGACTGTCGCCGAGGCATTCCATGCTGAGGCGTGTCAGAGCGGACACCGAGGCATACGCCGCGTTCATGGCCAGCTTGGTCCAGATGGCGTTCTGCGTGTTACTTGTTGCGACGGCGTTGAGGCCCGCGCTGTTGAGCAGGTCGGCAACGACCTCGGCCGGCCCAATGGGGCTCTCCTCGCGCCACGGACCGAGCTTGGTCGCGCCTTGCGAATAGTGCGACACATGCCCCGGGGTGAGCATGTTCGCCCCTTCCGACGTCACGCCGACGACGAGGCGATCGGCGGGAACGATGCTCGACAGCACATCGCCATGACCCATGCCGTTCTGAACCGTGGCGACGATCGTCTGCGGCCCTATCAGAGCGGCCGCGTCTCGAGCAGCAGCAGCGTTGTGGACCGTCTTCACGAAGAAGAACACGACATCGGGTTGCTCGATGCCTTCGAACGCACCCCTGATGTCGACGGGAACGGATTCCTCCTGTCCGTCGGCGTGGGTGATCCTCAACCCGTTGGCCTTCACGGCCTCCTGAATCGGCTCTGACAGGTCGACAACGGTGACCTCCGCGGGAGACTTCGCCAGGTGCGCAGCGAACGTCCCCCCGATCGCCCCGCACCCGATGATGACGATTCTCTTCGGCGTCTGGGCTTTCTCATCATTCATCGCGTACTCCGAACGTCATCTCTCCCAAACCCGGCACTGCCGCCCTGACCACGTCTCCGTCTGCGAGGTATCGGGGTGGATCGAACAGGAAGCCGCAGCCCGCTGGTGTGCCGGTCAGGAGGATGTCTCCCGGAAGGAGGGGCATGCTCCCGCTGACGGACTCGATCAGACCGGCGATGTCGACGGACATCTCGCTCGTGCTGCCGTCCTGCCGGAGTTCGCCGTTCACCCAGAGCTGGAGATCCAACTGCCCGGGGTCGGGGATCTCATCCGCGGTGACCAGCCAGGGGCCCGTGGGGCAGAAGGTGGGGAACCCTTTCCCACGAACGATCTGCAGTTGCATCGGATACTCCAGGCCTGGTCCGAACGCGACATCCCGCGCCGAGACGTCGTTGGCGATCATGTAGCCGGCGACGTGGTCGAATGCATCGGCACGGGAGATGTGCGAACCGGCCCTCCCGATGACGACGGCAAGCTCCAACTCGTAGTCGACCTGCGTCGACTGCTTCGGTAGAACGACGGTGTCATTCGGTCCGGAGAGGCTGTTCGGCGTCTTCATGAAGACCACGGGCTGTGACTCGGACGTCGTCGCACCGAGTGAGCCGCCGGTGTGAGTCGGGTAGTTCAGACCGATGGCGAGGATCTTGCCCGGATGCGGGACGGGCGGACCGAGGCGAACAGAATCCGCCGGCAGCCGGTCGCTGGAAGGGTCGGCGACCGCCCGTTCGATGACGGGCTCGACGGCAGCCCAGACCGCGAGCAGTTGATTCATGTCGAGGATGTCAATCCCTGCCCGGCTGAGCGCGGGTGCCAGCGCGACGATCGAACCGCCTGCGTCGAGCACGCCGGGCAATTCTCCGCCGGGCGGTCCGTAGCTGACGAGTTTCATGCATTCTCCTTGTTCGATGGGCGCTGAGTTCCGAGGGCGCTCAGCCGGGTGGGGTCGGGGTGTGGGATCTAGCGCTTTCCGTTGACGTAGAAGTCGAGGTTCTGGATGTGGTTGGCCTTGAGGTCCTTCAGAAGGCTCCCGTCAGCGTGGATGCGCTTGTAGAAGTCGTCAACCGCCGCTTTCAGGTCGGTTGCCGTCTTGGCGTGCGGCCAGTCGGTGCCGGTGACACTCGTCAAGTCGGGGTAGGCGGGATCGTCCCTGACCAACTTGGTGGGGTAGCCGGGGTGCTGGGCACTGAGGTAGACACCCTGGAGGCTGGTGAGAGCGGTGGCGTCGATCCGACCGGCGATCAGATCCTGGAACGCGTTCACATCGCTCTGGTACTCGACCACGTTGTCCGCGCCGATCGCTGCTTTGAGCGGATCGGTGTAGGAAGATCCGGACTGGATACCGACCTTTTTCCCCTTCAACTGGTCGATGGTGTTGTATCCGGCCTTGGAGCTGATGCCCATGGTCTCGTAGGTCAGCTGTCCGTTGGTCTGACCGAACTGCTTGGCCCGAGCAGGGCTCTTGAGGATGCCACCGATCATCAGATCGGACTTTCCCGTGCTCAGGTCGAGCACGGCGGCGGCGCCCGTCATGGGCTTCACGACAAGGGTCAGGCAGTTCTCAGCGGCGAACCTCACGATGAGCGGCCCGTCGATTCCGGTGAACGGCCCATCCGCGCTCGCTGCATAGAACTTCGGCGGCGCGTTGATCCCCGCTACGGTCAGGGTTCCCGGCGTGACGGTGGCGAATGTGTGCTTCGGGGTGCATCCAGTGGCCGTCGCGCTGGGCGTGGGGGATGCGGCAGGGGCTGAGCAGGCTGCCAGCGCGAACGCGGCCGCGAGCATGACCACCGCTATCGAGGTCTTCTTGACTGAAATCGGCATGGTTGTTTCCTCTTCTTTGAGTGATGGGATTGCGGTGCAGGTTCGGGCGATCAGGTCTCCGCGATGACGAGCGCCCGCCTCGTCATCGGCGCCGAGGATCCGGCGATGCGCGCCGCGCGACGCGCGGCGACACGTTCAAGGCCCGTCAGCGCGACGGTCACGAGCAAATAGAGGACCGCGGCCGCGATCAATTGAGGGAACAGGCTGCCGGTCATGATGCCTGTCGAGAACGCCGAGCCGAGCAGTTCCTTGGCTCCGATCGCATAGGCAAGTGCGGTTCCTTGGAAGACCAGGATGACGATTCCGATAATGGGCGGGACCGCGATCCGAAGCACATGCGGCAACACGATCGACCACACAATGCGAGCTCGGGGAAGCGCGAGAGCGGTGGCCGCCTCGAGCTGCCCGCGCGGCACACTGGTAATCGCAGCGCGGAAGATCTCGGCCGAATAGGCCCCGGCTGTGACGCCGAATGCGATCACCACCGCGGTGAACATCTCGATCAGCACGATTCGCTCGAGACCGAAGTACAGCAGGTAGAGGGTGAGCAGCGCCGGGAATCCGCGGAAGATCTCTACGAGGACGATGACCGGGTAGCGGAACAGCTTGCGCCGGCTGGTAAGCACCAATCCCGCGAGGAACCCGAGCGGGATCCCGACGACTGCGCTCGCCGCGGCCATTCGCAGCGTCAGCCAGAATCCCGGGAGCAGGTCGACGATGATCGTGAAGAAGCTGTCCATGTCAGCGCACCATTGCGATCACCGAGCGGCCCTCGATCCAGCGCGCGAAGAAGCCGACCGGAACGGTGAAGACCATGTAGATCACACCAGCCAGCAGGAATGCCGGCAGGGGGTCCGCCCCCTGCTGTACTGAGTTGGAGATGAAGAAGATCAGTTCGTTCGCACCGATGATCGACGCGAGCGCCGTGTTCTTGAGGAGGGTGATCGAATACGCCGCCGTCGACGCGAGCATGATCGGGAAGGCCTGGGGCAGAATCACGCGCACCAGCCCGACCGCTCTCGGCAGGCCCGTCGCGCGGATCCCCTCCCATTGTCCGGTCGGAACGGAATCGAGTCCCGCCCGAATGCTGTCCGACACGTAGGCCGAGTTGACCAGACCGAGTCCGACGATCGCCGAGACCGCGGGGACGTCCTTCAGCAGCCCTGAGGCGACTCCGAAGTAGAGCAGGATCAGCCACACAATCGGGGGAATCCCTCGGGCGAGGGTTGCCCAGATCGCACCCACCGCCCGCGCGAAGCCGAATCTCGATCGCCGCAGCAGCGTCAAAGGGATGGAGAGCAGGATCGAGACGGCCAGGGCCCCGAGCCAGATCAGCACCGTCATCATCACGGCAGCGGGAAGCAACTGCCACTGCATCGCTACAGCTCTCCCGACACGGCATCCACGAAGCGCCGGGTTCGTTCGTTCTTCGGCGAACCGAACACCTCTGCGGGAGTGCCGATCTCCTGCACCTCACCTTCGGCGATGAACGCCACGCGGTCGGCGGCCTCCTGAGCGAATCGCAGCTCGTGGGTGACCATGATCATGGTCATGCCATCGAGCGCCAGCGCTTTCATTACCTGCAGTACCTCGACGCGTATCTCGGGATCGATCGCCGAGGTCGGCTCATCGAAGAGCATCACCTGTGGATCGAGCGCGAGCGCACGCGCGATGGCGACTCGCTGCTGTTGTCCGCCGGAGAGCTGGCTGGGGTGCTTGTGCATGTGCTGTTCGAGGCCGACCCGGCGCAGTAGCTGCTCGGAGCGCTCATCGGCTTCGTGCTTCGTCCGACCGAGGGAGAACCGTTGCGCGAGCGAGACGTTCTCGAGCGCCGTGTAGGTCGCGAAGAGGTTGAAGGACTGGAACACCATGCCGACGCGCAGCCTCAGAGCGCGAGCTTGGCTTTCGCGCAAGGCATCGCCCGCGCTGAACACGCGTTGGCCCGATACCTCTATCGATCCTTCATCGGGGGTCTCTAGCAGGTTCAAACACCGGATGAAGGTGCTCTTGCCTGACCCACTTGGACCGATCACCGCTACGTGCTCCCCCTGGCGCAGTTCGAGACTGATGCCCCGAAGGACTTCTTTGCCCGCGAACGACTTCCGGATGCCGTGTGCCGACAGCGACACCGACTGCGGCCCGGGCTGAATCGGCCCAAATGGATCGGACTCAATCAATTGCTTTGACATCTGCGGGCACCTCCTTGTGTCCTCGAGCGTCACCGCTGCCCTGATGGTGTCAGTGGGGCTCGGTGGAGCAAATCGGGACTTACCCGTCTCGATGGGTAGGGTTCACCCCCATCCTCATTGAGCAATCCGCGCCTCAGCGCGCAACTGCTACTGCCTGCACTTCGATGTCCACCGCGTCGGTGGCGAAGGCGCTAACGAGTGTTGTGCGTGCGGGGCCCGGCGTCGGCCAGATGCGCAGGTATGCCGTATTCCAGGCCGCGAAGTGGCGAGCATCCGACAGATAGGCCTCGAGCTTGACGACCGTTCCGGCAGATCCGCCGAGGCCCTCGACCACCGAGAGCAGCGCCGCGAGCGCCTCTTCCGCCTGTGTGTCGAAGTCGATCGTCTCGGTGACCGACTCGATCCCGAATCGCGCGAACGCGGTCGGCGAGACGATTCCGGAGGTGAAGATCATGTCGCCTGCCCGGACTCCCCCCGGCAGCATCGCCGACTGACCGGGGACTCGTACCAGTTGCATCGTCATCGTGGAACTCTCCTTATCGCTTCGTGAGTGAGATCGGTGATACCACCCCGGCCCAGCAGGGTGAGAACGGTGATCATCTCTTCGGTCAAGAGCTCGATCGTGCGCTCAACCCCTCGTTGTCCGTCGGCTGTCAGACCGTAGACGGCAGACCTGCCTAGGACCACTGCCGTGGCGCCCAGGGCGACGGCCTTGATGATGTCCGAGCCGCGACGGATGCCGCTATCGAGCGCGATGTCGACCTGAGTTCCCAACTCAGACCTGATCTCGACCAATGCCGGAAGCGACGCGGGCACGTCGTCGAGCTGGCGACCGCCGTGGTTAGACACGATGATCGCGGAAGCGCCGGCGCCGACCGCGGCCCTGGCATCCGAGACCGTGGTGATGCCCTTGGCGATCCACGGTAGCTCGAAGTCCTCGAGCAGCGAGCTGAGCTTGCGCCAACTCCAGACGTGGTCGACGTGCGTGAAGAGCTGTCCGAGCGCCGCTTCCATCTGCTCGCGATCCGCGGGGTTGTAGTTGCCCCCGATGATGGCGCTGTCGAACTCCAGGGCGTTCCGCCGGTTGCGCTCGCGCCACCCACCCGTTGGCGAGTCGACGGTCACGCAGACCGCGGAGTATCCCGCGGCGGAGATGCGGGTGAGGAGTCGCACGAAGTTCTCCTCGCTCCCTGCGGGATGCAGTTGCGCGATGCGTGCGGCGGCGGGTGCGGCCGCGGCGACCCGTTCGTAGGAGAACGAGCCGGCCTCGGGGACCATGCTCACCGTCCCCATCGCCTGGTTCGCCCTCGCGACCGCCTTCTGACCGTCTTCGTGGAACATGGTGTCCGACCCGAACGGTGCGGTGAGGATGGGTACCGAGAGCGGAAGACCGAGGAAGGTCGTCGCTGTCGACGGAGAGCTGAGCCCACTCATCACTCGCGGTTGGAACTCCCATTCCTCGAATGCCGACCTGTTCCGCCGGATGGTGGTCTCGTCACCGGCCCCGCCTTCCAGGTAATCGACGATCACGTCATCGAGGTTGGTCAGGGCGACGCGATGGATCTCCTCCAGCGTCGCGAAATGTCGCCGCGACGTCATCCCTCCTCCTTCCTGAGGTCCTCTGGAAGCAGGGAGCGGTCATTCACCAGGCCGCCAGCGCCGACGATGACGTCGATCACGTCCTGGGGACTCATCCCCTGGGGTCCCGCGATGTCGGCGACGACCTTGCCGCTGCTCATCACCAGAAGACGATCGCCCATGGCGATGGCGTGCTCCATGTTGTGGGTGACCATCAAGGTCGCGCACCCCATCTCGCGAACGATTCGGGAGGTCAAGTCAAGTACCTTCGCCGCGGTGGCCGGATCGAGAGCCGCCAGATGCTCGTCCAACAGCAGCACCTGCGGTTGCTGCATGCCCGCCATGATCATCGTCAAGCTCTGTCGTTGGCCCGCGGACAGCATTCCGACCCGGTCATGAAGCCGGTCCTCCAACCCGAGACCGAGCTGGGCGAGATGATCCCTCATCGTGGCCCGGCGACGGTTCGAGACCGCGAATCTCAGGTTGCGACGCGATCCCCTGCTCATCGCGAGGGCCAAGTTGTCCTCGATGCTGAGCTCCGGGGCGCTTCCGATCCGCGGATCGTCGAACACGCGCGCGACCAGCCCTGCTCGCTTGTAGTCGGACCAGGTCGTCACGTCGCGACCGTGCATCCTGACTCGGCCAGCGGTGGGCCTCACCGACCCGGCTACAGCCTGGACCATCGTGCTCTTGCCCGCTCCATTGGATCCCACGACCGTGACGAACTCACCACGTCGCAGCGTCACGTCGATGCCGCGAAGGGCGTGGACCTCGTCCACCCGACCCTTGTTGAAGATCTGCTGCACTCCGATGAGCTCCAGCGCGGCTGGTTCCTCCGTGGTCATTTCGCTCCCTGCTGTTCGACGTTCGGCAACTGAGGCGTCCGGATGCCTCGGCGCACCATCCGCGTGAACATCGGCACGACGTAGCTCTGCGCGGCGATCGCGACGATCAGGGTCAGCGCGGTGACGCCCTTGAGGTCCCCTGCCGGCAGCCCGAAACGAAGGGCGGCCACGAGGATAAGGCGATAGACCAGCCCCCCGATAGCGACTGCGAGCACTATCCTGAGCACCTTCGATCCTGATGGGTTCAGGAGAAGGACCCCGAGCATGACTGCGCCGACGGCGGCGACGAACATCCCGACTCCCATGTTCACGTCGGCGAAGCCCTGAATCTGTGTCAGCAGTCCACCGGAGAGCGCCGATAGGGCGTTCGCGATCGCCAAGGAGATCACGAGCAGCCCGTTGTCGTTGACCCCCTGGCTGCGCACCATCCGGGCGCTTTGACCGCTTGCCCGCAGCGCCAGACCGATCTCGGTGCGCAGGAAGAGCGCGAACAAGGTCAGGAGCGCGGCAACGATCACGGCCAGTTCGATGGAGGCATAAATGTCTCCGGGTGGCAACCAGGAGAAGATCGTCGTCACGCCGATCAGGCTCACCGTCGGTGTGCCGAGGATGTTCAGCACGATCGAGAACAGCGCCATGCTCATCACGAGCCCTGCAAGGAGGACGGGGATTCTCAGCGCCAGATGGAGCACCGAGGTGATGAGCCCGGCAACGGCGCCGGCGAGAGCGCCGAGAAGGATTGCCAAGGCGGGGTTGATGCCGGCCTTGGCGGAGATCGCTGAGACGGCGCCCCCGAGCGCGAAACTCCCTTCGACGGTCAGGTCGAAATCCTCCCGGATCCGCATGATGAGGTACACGCCGAGGACGAGAGGTATCAGCGGCAGACCGGTGACAAAGGTGTCGAGGAGGATGTTCTGGAGCATTCCGAGGTCCTTTAACTCAGCGCACGAAGGTCGCCGAAGCGAGGAGCGTAGGGTCGAGGTTGATATCGAGAGCGGCCTTCGTCGACTGATTCACCTGCAGGCTGACCCCGTCGGGCTTCGCGAAGGGTGCCTCCGCGACCTTGCTCTTGCCCGACAGCACCGTTATGGCCACCTTGCCGGCGAGGGTTCCGAGCTTCGGATAGTCCGGCCCGATTCCGGCGAGCACTCCCGGGGTCTTGACGTCACCGCCTGTGGTGTAGAGAGGCACCGAGGCACCGCTCATCACAGCACCGACGGCGCTCATTCCGGCGATGACCGTCGAATCGGGTCCGATGAGGATCGCGTCGTTGCCGGTGGTGAGGCTCCGAGCCGCGCTTCCCAGGTCGCCGGCGCCGGAGATGGTCGCCTCGTGCAAAGTCAGGTGCTTGTGTTTGGCGACGGCGGCCCTTAGTGCCTCGCTCCAGACCTTCAAGTTCTGCGTCGAAGGGTCGTAGATCGTGCCGATCGAGGTGATGCCGGGCTGGAGCTTCAGAACCTCGTCGAGGATGATCGAGGGGTCCACGAATCCGACGCTTCCCGACACGTTGAACCCGGGCTTGTCGAGGCTGCGAGCGACGCCGGCGCCCACCGGATCCCCGATGGCTGCGGCGAAGACCGGTCGATCCCCGACGGATTGGCTCAACGCCACGACCACCGGCGTGCCGAGTGCGAGAAAGGCGTCGTCGTCGGAAGAGCCCATGTCGCGCGCGATGCTGGCGATCAGGGTCTGGTCTCCCCCTGCGTTCTGAACGTCGAAGGTCACCTTGCGAGGCGCCAGCCCCGCGGTCACCGTCTTTTCGAAGTTGCCGACGATCTGATCGAAGAGCGATGCCTCGGACTGCACGACGACACCGATCTTGAGCGCGGACGCGCTCGCAGATTCAGTGGCCGCCGATAGAGCCGCAGAAGCGGAACACCCGGCAAGGAGCAGGGCCGAGCCCATCGCAACGGCCACGCCGATAAAACGCGGTGATGTCTTCATTCTCAAGTCCTTCTCTGTTTTCGTGGGTGAAGTCGTTGGCGTCAGGCGCTCAGGAACGCGCGCGCCAGTGCGCGGTAGATATCCCTGGCCTGACCCAATTGCTCGACGCCCACGGACTCGTTGGCACCGTGCGCGACGCTCAGCCACCCCGGCCCGAGACTGGCGATCGTCGGTGTCGCATCCGCGAGGACGAACCAAGTCGCGTCCGTTCCCCCGGGGTACGCCCCGAATGGCACGGTCCGATCGAGAACGGATTCGCAGGCGCGCTGCGCGCAGATTGCCAGCACGGAGTCGGGGCTGAGTTCTACGGCGGGGATCCAGCCAAGCGCCCCGTCGACCGCTTTGACCGTCAACGTCGCCGCTCCCGCCACCACCGATTCGGCGTAGGCGGTGGCCGCGGCGAGCAGCTCATGCTGACGCATGCCGGGCGTGAGTCGGATCTCGATCCCGATCACGCAGCGGCCCGGCCACATGCCGTAGGCAAGCCCGCCCTCGACGAACATGCCCGAGTTCACGGTGGCCCGCGCGTCCACGGCCCCCGGTTCGCCGGCGGGGGGCACAAACGTCTCGAAAGCCCGGAGGAGATCGGCCGCCACGAGAATCGCATTGCGACCCAGCAGAGGCGACAGGCTGCTGTGTCCCTGACGGGTTCTGATCTCGATGGTGAAACAACAGACACCCCGGGAGACCAAGTGGATCGCCTCAAACGGGGTGCTGATCCCGCTCGGTTCGCCGATCACGAGTCCGTCGAGCTCCGGCAGCACTCCCGCCTCGGCCAAGTAGCGAGCCCCCAGGCGGGAGCCCTGCTCTTCGTCAGCGGTCAGGATCAGGCTGAGCGACCCGACGGGGTCCTGCGCGAACGCGTCGAGGGCGAGCATCATCGCCGCGACTCCTGCTTTCATGTCGGAGGCGCCAAGCCCGTACGCCCGGTCGCCGATCAAAGTGAGCTTGTGCGGATCGGTGTTCCATTCCCCGAGCGCCTCACCGACGGGCTTCGTGTCGAGATGACCCGAGAACCCCAGATGGCGTCCACCCGCATCGCAGGTGAGGACGATGTTCGGCCGTCCCGGCTCGAGCGCGTACACCGTGGAGTCGAAGCCCCGTTCGCGACCCCAGGTCGCAACGTAGTCCACGACCTCGGACTCGCCAGCTCCGATGTTCTGAGAGTCGATGCCGACCAGTGCCGCCGTCAGCTCGAGCACATCATCGGAGCCGGCGAGTCCCTGGCTCATTTCTTATCCGTCACGGTCGATGAACTGCTCAGAGATGCCGGAATGTGGATTTTCAAAGCGTTGACCGTCGAGGAGTTGAAGACCACGTCGGTGCCCGCCGGTCGAGCGAACGGCGTCGTCGCGGCGGACTTGCCGAGTAGCACTCGCGCCGCAATCGCACCGGCCTCGGTTCCCAGGGTCGGATAGCTCGGACCGATGCTGGCCAGGACACCGGGGGTGGTCGGCTCGCCTGCGGAGACGAACAGCGGGGTCGAGGAAGCAAGCGCCGATGCTCCGATCGCGTCCATTCCGGCATACGCGGTTGCATCCGGACCGATCAAGAGGATGTCGGCTCGTCCGTTGAGGCTTCTGGAGGCGGCGGCGATGTCCGCTGGGCTGGAGATGGTGGCCTCCGCCAACGACAGACCACGCGTCGTGAGGTTGTGCTTGAGCGCACTCGCCCAGACCTGGCTGTTCTGGTTGGAGGGGTCGTAGATGGTTCCCACCGTGTGACCCTTGGGGACGACCTTGACGACGACGTCCATCAGCTTCGCCGGATCGACATAGTCGATGCTGCCCGTGACGTTCGCTCCCGGCGCGTCCAGCGACATGGCAACCCCTGCGCCCACCGGATCGCTCATCGCGACCGCGAAGATCGGACGGTCCTTCACGGCTTGAGCCATGGCGACGACTGCGGGGGTCCCGAGAACGGCGAATCCATCGTCTGTCGAGGATGCGAAGTCTCGAACCAGACTGGCGACGAGGCTCTGGTCCCCATTCGCGTTCTGGTAGGAGAAGGTGACCTTGGCCGGAGCGAGGCCGGCTTTCGCTGCCGCCTCAAACTTGTGGACGAGGTCATCGAGAACCGGAGCCTGAGCAATCGACAGCACACCGATTGTGTAGTGGCTCTTGTGCGGCGAGGATGAAGTGGCCGGGCTGCCCGTTGCGGCGCATGCCGCCAGTGTCACGGCGGCCGCGGTGAGCGCGACGGCGGCGGTGACGATCCGCCTTAGAGGGGAGGATCGGCGTGAAGCTGGATGACTCATTGACACTCTCCATTCGGGTTGAGATGAGAACTTCTTTTCATGTATACGAAAGATATCCGAAGTAGTCTGAAAGATATCCCGTCGACACGAGAATGTGATCTCTTGTTAACGCGAGCGAAATAACGCAGTTCGAGGAGTTGAGGTGCTATGGGTCAAGCAGGCGGAACCCGGCCCCTGCGAGCGGACACGCAACGCACTCGTCGGCTGCTCCTGCAATCGATGGGTGATCTGCTGGAGCGCCAAGGACTGGACTTCACTCTCCCGGACCTGGCCCGCGAGTCAGGGGTCGCGACCGCCACGGTCTACCGTCACTTTGACGACATGCACGAGCTCCGTGCCGAGTTCTACAACCAAATCGTCGATGACCTGCTTGAGGCATTCCGCGAGACGTCACGAGGATTTCGTGGCATCGAACTATTTCGCCGCATCGGAGAGGCATGGCTGTCGACGTCCCGGCGATGGGTCAAGGCGGCAACGTTCATCCGAAGCGCCGAGGGCTTCCTCCAGCGCGTGAATGCCGGGGATCCACTGTCCGCGGGCTTACATGAGGTGCTTGCGCCCGTCATCCAGGACCTCATCGACGATGGTGTGATCCCGGCGCAGGATCTGCGCTATGCCGTCCTGATTTGGACGACCCTCTTTGATGAACGCATCATCGTGGACCTTCGGACCACTCTCGAGTGGAGCGAGGAGACCGTGGCCGGCCAGCTAGGCGAAACGGTGCTTGCAGCGCTTCGCGCGCACAAACTCCCCCAAACCGAGTCGACACTGTAGCCAGCCGAACGTGGTCGAGGCCCAAGACGTGGCGAGGCCGCAAGCTGGGCCTGTGGGCGCTGTGGGCAACGTCTTTGAGGGCTAAGAGCGCGCTGGACCGCTAGGCGATCCTCGATAGCAGGTGGAGCACCAGGGCTGTGGCGCGCTCGCGCGACATCGCAAACTGGTCAGGTTGGCGGATCGCACGGGGTCGGCAGCGAATGATCGCGTCACATAGTTCCCGGCACCCAACGACGGCCGCGCACAGCTGGTCACGGTCACCGACGCGGGGCGTCGGGCCATCGTCCGTGACCGGGAGAACCGGGCGCGGCGGCTCAATGAGGTCATCGACGCCCGGCTTAACAACGCCGAGAAGAAGCGACTGGAGCGGGTGATCCCGATAATCGTGCGTCTGGCCTCCGGCGAGGCGTCCTCGCGGGCGCCGCCTAAGCCTCGATGAACGACGAGCGCTGCAGAATGTCGCGGAAGTTCTCGGCCGTGATGTCCTCCCCTGCGGCGAAGGTTGCGATATAGAACTCCGCTGGCTCGGCGGGCGTTCGAAGCGAGAGGTAGCCGACCACATGCATGCCGATTCGTCGAGTGCTCGACGGGAGGATGGCGACACCGAGTCCCATCGAGACCAGAACGACGATCGTCGAGAGATTCGGCGCCTCGTGGGTGATATCCGGCGCGAATCCTTCGGACCAGCACAGTTCGGTCACATGCTGGCAAAGCCCGGACCCGCTGGCTTTCGGGGTGCAGATGAAGGAGCTCGCGCGAAGATCGGCCACCTCGATCGACGTCAGCACCGCGAGCGGATCTGTGTCGGGCACCGCGACCACCATGTGGTCGTCGGCCAGTTTAGAGAGCGTCACCGACGGAAGCACTGCGCCGCGCGGCTTGTGAACGAGGCCCACCCCGAGCTCGCGGTTGGCCAGCGCATTGATTTGGCTCATCGAGTCCATCTCGGTGAGGGATACGTTGACGCCCGGGTACCGGGTCCGAAAGTCGCGGACGGCTTTCGGGAGCGGATCGAGAAGCAACCCGGATTGCTGGCGACGCGAAGATACCGATTCCGATCCGCGCTAAGAACTCCTCGTGGACGGTCGCAATGCTCGTGGCTATAGCTCGAGCCATGCGCCGGTGAATGGGTAGTCGGCGAGCGGGATGCCCACTTGCGTGAGCACATCGGCAAGATTGTATGAGTCGCGCACTCGGGTGATGCGGCCCTCGATGTGGCCGATTATAGACACCGCTGCCACCTCGTACCGTTGCCCAGTACTTGCTACGGGACCGAGCCGCACCGGCGTCCCTGAAAAAGTCCAGCTGACTGCGGCCGTTTGGTCGTCGTGGACCGTCTCATGAATTGAGACTTGCAGATCAGGGATGTGCTCTGCACTCAGCTCCACCCACCGCGCAACCCCCCTAGGGCCGAGCGCTCGGACCTTAAAGGCGAGGTCCTCGTAAATCCCTGTGGGAGCAAACAAGGACGCCATCGAGTTCGCGTCTCTGTTATTCCAGGCCGCCGCCCACCTCGCCACGACGAGGGGGATAGGTGATCTATCGGCGCGCACTGCAACTCCTTAAGGTTCTCGGACTTCGATAACTGTCGAACGCGCTACCCATGACAATCACGACCACCTCTGACGGGCCTTAGCGGAGCCATCTCCGTCAGAGGTGATCTGAAGAGCATGATCGGTGCGGACTTCACCCGCGTCTTCCGGGACGGGGATGGATCTTGTACACGGTGATGCCGGCGCGGGGTTCAGGGAGTTCCAGCTCCGATGCACCCTCTGGCAGGAGAAAGTCGCCGGTCGATCCAGTCACACCAGCGATCGTCGGGTCGAGGAGCGACACGTGCACCGGCCGATCCGCCACATCGGCGGCCCAGCGCACCAGCAACAAGAGGCGCCGCCCATCAGGATGGGAATGGATGCGCGCCAGATAGCCGTGTGGTACTTCGACGCGCGCAGTGCCCGGCCTCGTGGTCATTTCTCCCAGTGCGAACTGTCGCCCCGCCCGCACGGCCTCCAGCGCTGCCGCTTCGGTCAACTCGTAATCGGCGCGAGCCCGCGGGACATCCCAGCATGTCAGCGGACTCGCCTGTGTCCCACGGACTCGATACGCAGAAATCCGCGCTGCGTCGGTCCAAGCAAGGGTCTGCTCGACCTCCGGCTCAAATGCTGCGAGATCTGGGAACTTTGCGATTTCGGCGAGAAATGCCGCGAGCGCGTCACCCAGGTCGGATCGGCGCCCGTTTCGACCGATGGGGGCGCCCTCCCAGTTCTCACGGTCGACCAGCATGTAGAGGTTGAATCCGCGGTAGCCGAGCGCCAGAGCCGCTCCCCACCATCCGAGAAGTTCAGTGGCCGTCGGATCGCGGTAGTCGATCAACTCACCGGGCGAGCGCCAGATTCCGGCCTGCATCTCCGGAGCCCAAACCAGTGCGGTCCCCGACTGGGCCCCTTGGGCGGCGGCCAGGGCGAGGCCGGCCAGGTCGACATCGTCGAGGGGCGGGACGAAGTAGTGGTCCTCGCCAACGACCGTCCCGGGAAGCGCAGAACTGAGAGTCCGGCCGTCCTGCGGCCAGCCGCGAACCGGGTGGGTGTTGAGGTTGACCGTCCCCGTCAACTCCGGAGCCCCCGCCTCGGCGTTGGCTCGCTGCCACCAGACCAGGTACTCGGTGAGGTATTCGCGCTGCCACGTCGCCCAGAGTCGCTCCACGTCGGTCGGGGCGACGCGATCATCGACCCTGGGGTGCGGGGGCGCGACGTCCTCGCCTGCGAATCGATGCCAAGACGCCAGGGAATCCGGATGGTGATCGAAACCGTACATCCAGTCCTGGAAGCCTAAGCTCGGTTCGTTGTCGTACTGCGTGGCGACCACGGGGCCGTCGTCGGCCACGAATTCGGCGAGATCCGACCAGACCTGGGTCAGCCAGCGGGCGGTCATTGCGCGGAACGCACCGCTCGCGTAGCTAGGCATTGGATGTCGAAAAGGCGGGTTGTACCCGATCACTGGATGCCCGCGATAGTCCCGCGCCCACAAGGATTCGTCGGTCAGGACCCAATCCGGCAAGCCTCCCCCGTGCTCCTCGGCGCAGATCCACGGGCCCGGTTTGAGGATCACACGAAGGCCCGCCTCACGGCTGAGCCGCAGGAACCGGTGGACATCGAGTTCGGGGCCGTGGGCTCCGCGCAGATCAAACGAACCGGGTACGGGCTCATGGCGCCGCCAGGAGAGGTACGTCGCGATCGTACCGATCCCAAGATCGCGAACCTCCCCCAGGGCGCGCGACCAGATCTCGGGATCCATGCGCCAGAACTGGACCTCACCGCTGATCGGGATGACGCCGTCCGGGAACAGCGCACGCGTCATCCCTTCACCCCACCCGCGAGCGCGCCACCCAGAAGCCATCGCTGGATGAAGAGGAACAGCACGATCGACGGGATCAGCACCAGGACGCTCATCGCCGATACGTCGTTCCAATGCACTTGGAACGCCGAACTCAGCTGCGAGAGCCCGACCGGTAACGTGCGGTTGTCATCCGAACTGGTAAAGGTCAGCGCAAAGATGAACTCCTCCCACGCCCCGATGAACAAGAAGATGCCCGTGGCGACAACCCCCGGCCTCGCCGCAGGGAGCACGATGCTGAACAGCGCGCGGAACCAGCCGGCCCCATCGATGCGTGCGGCTTCGTCCAGTTCGCGCGGCACCTGGTCGAACGCCGTCTTCATGAGCCAGACGCCGAGCGGGGCCGACGACGAGACGCCCGCGATGATGAGCGCCCCTATCGAGTCGTAAAGCCCCACGTTCGAAACGATCCAGAACAGCGGAATGATCAGGAGGACGCTGGGAAACATCTGCGTCATGATCAGTCCAACCAGGATGACGCGCTTGCCGCGGATGTCGAAGCGCGACAGGGCATACCCTCCGAGGCCGCCGATGATGAGCCCGAGGACGACTGTGCTGAGAGACACGACGATCGAGTTGAGGAACCAGAATCCGACGGCACCGCGGGTCAGCACATAGCCGTACGCCTCGAGGGTCGGCGCGCTGGGAAGGATCGTGGGCGGGCTCTGGAAGATCTCGTTGTCGCCTTTGAACGACGCGAGCGCAGTCCACAGCACCGGGATGAGGGCGAAGAGCCCGATCAGCACCCCGCCAGTCCTCGCCAGGACGGGTCCGACGCGCGGTCGGCGACCAGCCGGCGTGCTGACACTCATCGCAGCGCCTCTTTGCCAAGTGCGCGAACATAGAGCAGCGACCCAAGGGCAACGATGACGAACAGCACGACCGAGAGTGCCGAGGCATACCCGAAGTCGAAGCGTTGGAAGGCGTTCTTATAGACAAAGGTCGTGAGGATGTCGCTGGCTCCGTTCGGGCCGCCCTGTGTCATGACGAAGATGAGCCCAAAGTTATTAAACGTCCAGATCAGCGACATCAGGGTGCTGAGGAGGATGACCGGACGCAACAGGGGCAGGGTCACCCAGAAGATCCGCTGGGCGACGGTCGCGCCATCCACCTTCGCGGCTTCGTAAACCTCGTCTGGGATCGCCGCCATGCCGCTCAGCAACATCACCATGATGAACGGAAAGCCACGCCAGACGTTGGTGACCATCACCGCGCCGAGCGCGGTGTGCGGGTTGCTCAGCCATGCGGTCGACCAGGCGCCGAGACCGATGTGTCCGAGCACATCGTTCAACAGTCCGTACTGCGGCTGGTACATCCATTTCCAGGACAGCGCGCCGACGATGATCGGCGTTGCCCACGGGAGAACATAGGTCGCTCTCAGCCATGCCCACGCGCGGCCCTGCAGGCTCTCACGCACCAGAACAGCCGCGAAAAACGCGAGCACGAATTGCAGAAGTACCGAGCCGAAGGTCCAGATGGCGCTGTTGAGCATGACCGGCGGCAGCTCTCGGTCGCCCAGGATACGGATGTAGTTGCCGAAGCCTGTCCAGTCCCAGCCCGCATGATCGCTGGGATTGACGTCGAAGAGACTTTCAACGATGACGAACGCGATGGGGAAGATGATGACCACCGTCGCGGCGACGGTGATCGGCGCGAGCATGATCGCCGGGGCGAGCCGCTCGCGGCGTCGCCGACGGGGACGAACCCCGCCGGCGACACCTGCAATGCTGAAATCAACCATTGAGCGCGGTGTTCGCCTTCTCCACAGCCTGCTTCAGCGCGTCCTCGGGTGTCGCCGAGCCCGAAAGCGCGGCCGCTACCGCGTTGCCGAGCGCGGAGTCCACGTCGGCCGCCTTCGCCACGGTGGGACGCGACTTCGACGAGGCGATGATCGCTCCGAAGGCGGAGATCGTCGGATCCGTCTTGAACGGCGCCGAGTCGTAGAGCGACTTCTTCGCCGGAACGTAGTGCAGTGCGGAAGCCCAGGTGGTCTGCACCTTGTCCGAGCCGAACCACTTCAGGAAGTCCAGGGCCGCTGCTTGATTCTTGCTGTTCTTCAGGACGGCGAGGTCCATGCCACCGAGCACGGACGCGCTCACCTTGTCCTTCGGGAGTGGAGCGACACCCCACTGGTCAGCCTTGAGGCCCGAACCCGCCAGGGTGGACGTCATGTACGGGCCGGAGGTGAACATCGCGACGGTCCCATTGACGAACGGGCCGCGAACGTCGTCCTCGGTCGCTGCAGCCATGCCAGCCGGCATCGAACTCTTCTGCAGGTCGGTCCACAGGGTCAGGGCCCGAACCGCGTCACTCGAGTCGAAAGTCGCCTTCGTTCCCTCGCTGTTCAGCACCTCGGCGCCCGACTGCCACAGCCACGGGTAGAACTCGTATGCGCCCCAGCCGCCGAAGAGGCCGATTCCATACTTTCCGTTGCCTGAGAGCTTGGCAGCATCTGCCTTCAGCTCCTCCCAGGTACTCGGCGCGGCCGAGATGCCCGCCGCCTGGAAGAGATCCTTTCGGTAGAACAGGGCGAGAGTGGAGACATCCTGCGGGAGGCCGTAGACGTGTCCCCCCTTCGTCGCGGCGGCGATGGTGTTGGCGAAGTAGTCGGACTTCGCACTCAACGCCGAGTCCACAGGAGCAAGGAAGCCGCTCGCGGCGTACTGAGAGACCTTCGGGGGCTCAAGTCGAACGATGTCCGGCCCCTTTCCCGCGGCGATCTGCGTGACCAGCTTGTCGTAGTAAGAGGCATCGTTATCTCGCACCAGGTTGATGGTGACGTTCGGGTGCGCCGACTCGTACTCGCCGACCAGAGTCTTGATTTCCGCTGATTCCGTGTCGGAGAACTGGTTCTGGAAGGTCAGTGTGACCTTTCCCGAACCCGATCCGGCGGAACTGCATCCGGCAAGGGTAAGACCGACCATTGCAACTGCGGCCACAGTGGCCATGACCTTCTTCATTGAAATGTCTCTTTTCTTCTCTTGGGGGTGGGAACCGACGCGGCCGCAAAGGGATGCCTGACACGGCCGCGGTGGGTTGTGATGAGGTGCGAGTAAAAGGAGGCTGACGTCTTCGGGACGCGTTTCTGCGATCCGAACTCGACAAAAACCAGGCCGAAGCGCTTGTCGTATCCCTCGGCCCATTCAAAGTTGTCGAGCAGCGACCAGGCGAAGTAGCCGCGCACGTCGACACCATCGGCCACAGCGGTGTCGATGGCGGTGATGTAGTCGGCAAGGTACTCGACGCGCTCGGGATCCTGCACGGTACCGTCGGGCCGAATGTAGTCGGTGAGGCTGATGCCGTTTTCGGTGACGTAGACGGGCAGGGTGGTGTAGACGTCGCGGACGTGCTGCAACACGCGCGTCATGGCGTCGGGGCTAATCGACCAGCCGAAGGAGGTTCGTCTCTCTCCCGCCGGTGTCTCTCGGACCCGCGCGATCCCCCCGATGGGGTCGTCCTCTACCAGGACCTGCTGGTAGTGATTGATGCCGACGAAATCAAGCGGGGCACCGATCAACTCAAGGTCGCCAGGCTGCACCAGGTCGGACAGTCCATATGGGTCAAGGAGCGCGGTCACGCTCGCGGAATACCCGCCGAGAAAGACCGGCCCCAGAAAAAGTTGATGGTTTAGCGCGTCGAGTCGAGCGACCGCCTCTGCGTCCGCGACGGGATCAACGGGGACGAGGTCGGCGACGAGGTCCGTCACCCCGACCTGGTGCGTCCCGCCGGCATCGCGCAAGGCGCGAAGTGCCAGTCCGTGGGCCAAGTTCAGATGGTGCGACGCCGCGGTGGCCTCGCGCTCACTGCGGCGACCCGGCGCATGCACGCCAACCCCGTAGCCGAGGAAGGCCGAGCACCATGGCTCGTTGACCGTGACCCAATCGTGTACGAGGTCGCCGAACGCTTCCGCGACCAGCGCAACGTAGTCCCCGAACGCCTCGGCGGTGGCGCGCGTCGTCCAGCCGCCCTCGTCTTCAAGAGCCTGCGGCAGATCCCAGTGATAGAGGGTCACGAGGGGACGGATGCCGCGGTCGCACACGCCGCCTAGCAGTTCGCGATACCACTCGACGCCCGCGGTGTTGAGCTTGCCGCGACCCGTCGGCTGTAGCCGCGGCCAGCCCAGAGAGAGCCGGTACGCCGCCACGTTGAGATCGGCGATGAGCTCGAGGTCTTGGCGCCACAGGGCACGGTGGTCGCACGCGATATCGCCGGTGTCGCCATGACGGGTGCGTCCGTCGCTGTGCGAGAACGTGTCCCAGATGCTCGGACCGCGACCATCGACATCGACCCCACCCTCGATCTGGTACGCCGCGGTAGCGACGCCCCAGAGGAAGTCCTCAGGGAGGTGCTCAGTGGTGGGGGACGCCATCGTCGGACCTCTCACAAATCGGTGGAACGCTGTCACGGTAGCACATTAACTTACATACCAGTAAGTAAGTGAGCAACGAGATCCAGGCACGGGTGGGCGCTCGGAGACTCGAGCGAGCTATGGCAGCGTCGCCGCCACGTCCGCGGCTTCGACCGAGTGCAACGAGAGGTTGGGGTGCAGCGCCTGCGACGCTTCCACGTCGGGCAACGGGGTGGCCGACGTCGTCCCTATTGTCTGGTTCGTCGGGCCGTTGACCGGATGAGATACCCACCGCTGATTGAGTGGAGCGCACATGTTATGCGGAGCGCTGTCTGTGCGGATGTCAACGAATTGCAACTGCGCCGTGGTGAGCCCCTCCGCGGTGCGGATTTGTGAAATCACGGTGCTCTCGGTATCGACGTGGGCGTTGATGATCCCCTGAAGGTACGTGGCTTCTGCGCTCGTATAGCTCCACAGTGCAGGGCTGGCGGGATCTTGACAGGACACCGTCCCCGTGCCGAGAGCCGCGTGATATCCGATGAACCGAATGTGCGCGTTGGGCGCGGCGAGCAGGATCTGGTCGACGATCGGGCGCAGGTTCTTTGACATGGCGGCGACAGTGATGTCGCCGGCTCGCACCGTCTTCTTACCGTTCACAATGAGTATGGGCTGACCGCCCGCATCGACGCAGGTCGTGGTCTGACTGCACGCGTCGATTGCCTGGTAGATGGAGCTGCCATAGGTCCCGTCGGTCGACGTGTACACGTCGTTGGCCCCGATTGCGACAGTCACTGACGTCGTGCCGGATCCGAGCGCTCCGCTCCCGGGAGAGTCCGCTCGGTAACCCGCTGTCGCCTCGGCGATCTCGTCGCCCACCGAGCTGGTCGTGCCGTCCGAGTTCGTCGGGTTGGCGATACTCGCACTGATATCACCGGAACACGACGCGTCGTAGAACTGGTCACGGAGTCCCTGCCGATCGGCAAGTTCGTTGAGCTGGTTCCAGCGCGAACGACCACAAGTGATGGATGCGCCTGTGTACCCATTCTTAATGAACCCGCGCGAGTTCGGTGAGGTGACGGGGTCGATCCCAGGCCCTGCGGCCGAGGACGATCCGAACCCGACCGTTTTCGCCCATCCCTGTCCGCTCGGCGCGATGGTGAACCGGTCGAGGTTGAAGCCCCCCTGGGTCACGAGGAAGTACAACTGATGCGTGCCGCTGGGGATGGTCACTGGCTGGGTTTCGGTGATCCAGGTCTGGAACCCTCCTGTGTTAGGCACATTGAGAATGGCGGGACTAATCACGTTTGTGGTCGAGTCGAGCGCGAACTGGAATCTTCCCGAGTTGTAGCCGCTCGCAACTCGAGCGGTAATGTCGTAAGCGGATGTAGTGGGAGAGTAAACGTCATACCGCAGCCACTCCCCGTCCTCCATACTCCCGACGTCGTAATTGTCGAGTTGTGATGTTGAAACGGACGACGGCTCGAGGTCGACGTCGCCGCCCCGGTAGTACCCGCGAAGCTGCGCGCCGTTATAGACGGTGTTTCCGTTGGCCGCGGTCGCGTCGTGGTAGCCGACGCCCTCCCCTCCGGGGCCGTAGTCCTCAGCCTCGATCACGCTGGTGGACGCTAGGGAGTTCACGCGTGGCACCGTCAGGTACCGCAGATCGAAGCCAGCGTTGACCACCACGAACGTCAGGGTGTGCTGCCCCGCCGGGATCGAGACTCCCCAGTCGGGCGAGGCGACCCACGCGCCGCTGGTATTTGTCACGGTCACGACGCCCCCGATATCGACGCCGTCAACCTGGAGCTTGTAGCTGCCGGTGCCGGTGGTCGACCTCACGCGAGCGACGACGTCGTAGTTCCCGCCGGCGAGCACCGTGACGGTGTAGTTGAGCTTGTCGCCCGATGACAAGCCTGCGACGTTCTGCCCTCCCCCATAGCTCGTGTCGGTCGTCGTGACGAGGTTGGTCTCGTCGGAGCGGTACCCAGTCGAGGAGGCAACGGGGGCGGCGATCTGATAGCCCTGCCCCTGACCGCCGTCGTTGTAGTCCTGCGCGAAGATCACTCCCGGCAGGACTCCGGTGTCGGTGGTGTACCCCGCCGGAACCCCACCACTCACAGTGGAGGCATGGGGGAGCCCGACCGACGGTGTCGGCGTGACTCGGATTGCCGCGATACTCGGCGTTCCTGTCACGGCGACGGTCGAAAGATTGAGAGTTCCATCGGTGACGTTCAGATACGTCGGAGCCGGCGTATATGCGGTCTTCCCGCCAACGGATGCGAAGGGATCCAGCGAGCTCCACCGGGTGACGCCTTCGACCTTCACACTGAAGACCTTTTGTCCGGCGGCGGTGGAGGTGTTGTCGCTCAGCAGGAGCTTCACCTTGTAGCGGCCGTTGGGCACAGGCAGTGCGTATGAGAACGTGCCGTCGCGCGTCGTCCGGTACAGGGCGTCGTCGGCGGTTCCAGCGATGTTGACGGAGCTAGCGATGCTGGCGACCGAGCCGCCTGTGAACGAGCCATCGGCGGTGTAGTGCTCCCCGGCGATGTCGGTCGAGGGGGCGGTGGTTGCACCGGCGTCGATCGAGTAGCTGTCAACCGAGCCGTTCCAGGTAAAGGTGGTGGTTGAGTGCGCCTGCAAAGTCGCGGTGAACCCGTTGGCGCCCTCACCGACCGTCACGGTCGTCGCCGGGCCGCTGTTCACGATGACGAGAGCCCGGCTGCCGTCGGGATTCTCGAACGCAGTCTGCGCGACGTCGTCGCCAGTGGTCCCACCTTCGGCCCCGATGCGGTGAGCGCCGGGCCGAACGAACTTCGAGAACTGCGCGAGTTCGTAGAACTTGGGCAGGTAGGAAACGGTGGCCGGCGACACGCTGGTATCGACTTCGATGAGCGGCTCTTGCGGAGCGCTCGGGTACTCAACGGGTGCCCCATTCTGGTTGAGCACCATGTTCCAGTAGATGTACCCGCCTTCGCCGTGTTGGAGCTGCTTGACGATTTCGCGGCTCCACTTCTCGTCGCGAACGTAGTTGCTGGGCTCTGCCTGGCCGAGATCGGTGTGCTCGCTCATCCAGGTCGAGTAGCCGGGGGCCGCCTGGTTGAAGAGGTCCAGATTCGCATCAAGGCAATAGTCGATCCCGAAGTCGCATTCGTATGGATGAAAGTCGGCGCCGCTGGCGTACTTCTTCACGTTTGCGTCGTTGAGCACGTTCGCCGGGTAGTACCAATGGTCCTGGTTGTGCTCATAGACCCGAATGCGGGCACCCGTGCCCTGGGAAACGAACGTCGGGCCGAGATTCCCGCCGACAAACGACGACATCGTCGGGTCTGTCCAGAGGGTGGCCTCGAAGGCCGCGGCATTCTCGGGTTCGTTCTGCACTGAGATATCGGTAATCGGAATGCCCTGCCCTGCGTACGCCGCAACGTACTTCGCGAAGTAAGAGGCGTATGCAGCGTAGTTCGCGGGAGCGACGGACGCGTCGCCCGAGGCATTCGCAGTCCCGAAGAACGACTTGTTGTTCTTCATCCACGCGGGAGCCGTCCACGGCGAAGCCATGATCCGAAAGTTGCCGCCCGCTGCTGTCTGCGCTGCCTTGATGTAGGGCACGAGGCCGGATGTCGCATTGAGGTCGTGCGAGATCGAGAAACCGGAGAGCGACGGGTCGGCCGTATTGCCAGTTGTGTCGTCGTAGGTGTAGCGAGACATCGCGAAGTCGTCGGAGCCCATAGGAGTGCGCGTGAGGCTGAACCCGGCGCCCGCAGTGGGGCTGAAGAGCTGACTCATCACCGCAGTGCGCTGCGCTGAGCTCACCGTCGGCTGGTTGAGCGTGTTCCATCCCGCCTCGTTAAAGGTGCCGCCGAATCCGTCGATCGCCTGGAACTGCCGGCTCGAGTCGACCCGGATGTCCGGCACTCCAGAAAGTGCCGAGAAAGACAACGCCGACTTCGAAGTCATGCGATCCCCTGCGAGGCTCGTAGCGGTGACGGCGACCGAAGTTCCGGGTCCCGCCGCGACTGCAGGCGAGAGGACCGAATCAACGGCGACTAGCCCCCCGGCAGCAAGTGCACTGGCGGCCATGGCGGCGATGGCGATGCGGTGTCTCATAATGCTGCTCCTCGTCGAGTCTGCGTATGATCGCTCCACCCAACTTAGTTACTTACTAGGTAGTAACCATATTACGAATCGATAACTATCGCTTGCCGGAGTCCCGGGTGCTAGTTGCCGACGATGGCAACCAGCAGCCACGTCTGACGGGCAGTACCGAGGAAGACGGCCGCTCAGGCACATCCGGTTGAGTCGCGGCGGGCCGGGCGCGTGAACGGTCGGCGCCTCTGTTGCTACACAGCGCCGAGGCGCGCGATGATCGCGTCGACGGCAAGCCGGAGCGCCGTCGTCATGTCCACCGATGTCGGATCGAGCAGCCACTGGGTCTGCAAGCCGTCCATCGTGGCGATGAGAACGGAAGCGGCTGTCGAGACTTCCGCATCACCGGGTGCCCGTCCTGTCGCCTCTGCGACGGCGGTCGAAATCATGCCTCGCAGGCCCGAATAACGGTCAGTGAAGAATGCCCGCGCCGGATTATCCTCGGTCACGGATTCGCCGAGAAGAACCGTATACCCCTGCACGATACCGCGCCGCTCAGAATTGAGCTGAGCTGTCGCGACCAAGTGATCAAGAAGTGTTGCGTCGCGCGGGGCGTGGTGTCCCTCGAGCTCTGCGACATCGGCGTCGTCCCGGTACTCCAATACCGCGATGAGGAGTTGCTCTTTTGAACCAAAGTGATGTAGCACCCCGGCATGAGTCATACCAACCCGCGCCGCGATCTCATTGAGCGAGCCGTTCGCGTAGCCACGCTCGCCGAAGACGGCGGTCGCCGCCCGAATGATCTCGGCTCGGCGCAAACCGCTTCGACGCGAAGGTCGCTGCGCTCGTGCCGCGCCCGACGACATAGGCGCCGGCCACGATTCCTGCACGCTCATGGTGACCTCCGCGGCGATCCTGTGGCGGGATATGACTCACAGCTCGGTAAGTCAGGTTGCCCGAATGACCTTGAGCCGCCTCTTCCAGACCGTCGGCATTCGGGATACCTATGCCACAGCGTATCCGCTGGTCGGTCGAGTCGTGTCACGGCGTGGTCGAGAGGATCTCCATCGCGTTGAGGTGGGCATACGAGCCCTGAATGAGCGTGACGTCGACCCACACCTGGCCGAAGGCGTCGGGGTGCACTCCCGTGATGTCCGCGGTGTGGCTGTCGTTCCCGTTGTACGTGCCATTGCTGCCGATGCCGACGCCACTTGTCTGCAGGGTTGCGGCCTGGCGGTCGGTGCCGTAGACGGCGTACTCGGTCACCCGCGTCTCGGTCGAATCTCGCGAACCGAAGAAACGGAAGGTGTAGGTCTGCGAAGGGTCTAGACCGGTCAGCATGAAGCCACCCGGTAGATCATCGTCACCGCCACCCCACTGGTTGTCTGCAGTTGAATAGAAATAGTCTTCCGTCGCGGTCGCGACGCCCAGGTCGCCGAGCAACGCTGTGCTCGGTCCGTTGGGAGGCTGGAGCCCCCCGCTCTGTTTGCCGTTGACGAGGAAGCCGCCAGTGATGGTCATCCCGATTTTTGTGTTGCGGCCCGCTGTGTTGACCAAACCTGTGATGTGCTCGCCGTCGTTGACGAGGCCACCTCCGCTCGTAGCGGTCCAGTTGTTCCAGTGGTTACCGGCTGGGTCGACGTTCGTCGGATCGCCGTCCGCAGAGTTGCTCGGTCCGAAGTCGAACAACAGCTTCTCGCCCGGCTGAAGCGTCGCGGGGTTGCTCGTAACCGTCTTGTTCGGCGGGACGACCGCGGCGAGCGCCGGGCGCACGATCGACAGCCACTGCGCATAACCCGCGCGGCTCAGGTGCAGATTGTCGACATACAGGCTGTGGAACAGGGTCGGGTCGGTTGCGTGCACGTTCTCGAAGTAGCTCGCCACATCGATGTAGTGCAGCAGCGGATTGGTTTGGGTCTCTGCCTTGATCAGGCTGTTCGTCTGGATCCTGAGCGGGTCCTCCCACGCATTGGCTGGATCATCGTTGTACGGCGTCGGCGTGATGCTGATGTAGAAGATCTGCGTCGTGGGATGGGACGTGTGCACGAGATTCACGAACGTCCGGAAGTTGTCGAGCACGGTCTGAGGACTCTCGCCACCGCGGAGGTCGTTCGTTCCGGCCCAGAGCACAATGGCGGTCGGGTCGTACGGCAACACGACCCACGGAGCGTAGTCGTTCACCCCCGACAGATATGCGCCGCCCCAGGCCCTCTGGATGACGTTGTAGTCCGCGAAGTCACGAGTGAGCGACTCCCAACGCCGAATGCTCGAGCTTCCCGTGAAGAGGACCGAGTTCGGAGCAACCGGGTCGGCCGCGTCCTGCGAGACCCACCGCGAGACTTCCGCAGGCACGACCGGTGGAGGCGTCAGAGCCGCGCCGCCGGTGATCTCCATCAAGCCCAGGTAGCCGAACGCGTTGGTCTGTCCAGTGAACACAGCTTTGGCGTTCACTTGCACGGTCAGCGTTCCCGCTGTGGTCGGTTGCATTCCGGCCACAGAGGCGAGCGTCGCGTTGTTGCCGTAGCACGGGCCGGTGCCTGTGCCCGTGCAGGCACCCGTGCTGGTGCCACTTCCGGGCCCGGAGGTCTGCAGCTGAGCAGACTGGGCGGCGGCGTTGCCCGTCACGCTGTACACCGTGTACCGCACATCACCCGCGGTGGTACCGGTCGATGCAACCGAGCCGGTGATGCGAGTCCCGAAGAACTTCAGGTCATAGAGGCGATACGGATCGAGGCCCGTCAAGGTCAGGCTCGCCGTTCCACTGTTCTGCACGAACATGTAGTCCTCGGTCGCTGTGGATATGGCGTCATCTCCGAGGTTCGCGGCCGTCGGGGTGAGAAGGCCGCCGGTCGCGCGCCCGTTCGAGAGCCACCTATTGGCGACGGTCGTCGAGGTATTGACCGTCACACCCGTCGTTGTGGTGACGTTGGCGGTCGTCTTGAGCCCCGGAACGTTCACAGCGGTGGTGATGGCGGCTCCCGCGGCGGCGCTCGACAACGCGTTGTTCCAGTAGTTGCCGTTCGTGTCCGGGCTCACGGTCTGGTGCCCATTGGTGCCATCGTTCAGGCCGAAATCGATGCGTACCGTCTGGCCCTGGCCGAGCAGGGTCTGGGTGTAGGTGACCTTGAGTTGTGAACTGAAGTCCTGGAACGAATAGCTGTAGCCGTTGTTCGCCACCGTCTGCGTCAGATCCGCCGCCGACGTAGGAACATCTGTGAGCGTTCCCTTCGACGTCACGCCGATCAGCACGTCGTACCATGTGCCCGGGGCGGTCAGCCCCGACAGAGGGAAGTCGAACGAGAGCTGACCAGCGGTCGACGCGGCGTTTGGCACGTCGATAATGGTCGCTCCCGTGCGCACCCGCAGAAACACGTCGCCGTTCGAGGTATTGGTGACGGTGCCCAGCACACGCAGAGTCGGGTTGCCCGACACCGTGAGCAACTGTGCGGAGGTCACCGTCGTCACCACTGAGACGTCGTCGAAGTTCACCTTCAGCAAGTTGTTGAACTGTTGGAAGGTGTACTTGTGGTTCGCGACGGTGATCGTCTGTGCCATATTCGCGACGGCCGGCGTCAGGTCCGTGAGCGTTCCCGTGGAAGACACTCCGACGAGAAGGTCGTACCAGGTCCCCGTTTTCGTGAGCCCTGACAGGTCGTAGGCGAACTGGAACTGGCCCTCCGTGGTCGCCGTGTTCGGCACGTTGAAGGTTTCGCTCGACGTGCGGATCCGGAGGAAGAGATCCGCATCGTTGGTGTTGGTGACTGTGCCGGTCACTCGAAGGGTGGGCACTCCAGACACGTTGACGATCTCGGCCAGAGTGGGAGTGATGACGGCGGTGGCCGAGTTGAACGTCACCTTGAGAGTGCCTCCCCACTCCCGGAAGCCATACACCTTGCTCGCGGCAGCGGCCGTCTGACTGATGTCGACGATGCCCGGGTCCGATGCGAGATCCGTGAGCGTGCCGGTCGACGTGACGCCCGTGAGCAGGTCGTACCACGTGCCCTGCTGGGTGAGGGCGCGGAGGTCGTATTCGAACAGCGCTTGCCCGGCGACACTCGAGGTGTTGGGGACGTTGACCGTTTGCGCTCCTGTATTGATGCGGAGGAACGCATCGGTGTTGCCGGTACCCACCACCGATCCGGTAACGCGCAGGGTAGGTACCCCCGAGACGCTGACGATCTGCGCTTGAGCCACCGAGACGGCCGCGGGGGTGTCCGTGATGCGCAGCTGCAGGTCACCGGCGTTGCTGTGGAATCCGAAGGTCCGTCCCGCGAAGCCGACGTTCTGACTGAGATCGGCGACGGCCGAATCGATGCCGGCGAAGCCACCCGTCGATGTTTCGCCGATCAGGAGGTCGTAGTCGTCCGTGAGGAGCGCATCCGGGTGGTACTCGAACAGCGCCGACCCAGAGTCGGGCGAGGTGTTAGGTACATCGACGAATGTGCTGCCCTGGCGAACACGCAGGAAGACGTCATCATGTCCGCCAAGCCCGGTGACGGTGCCGCTGACGCTCAGCAGCGGAACCCCGGAGTCGGTCGTGATGGCGACCGCGGTCACGTCGACCGCCGAGGGTGCAACCGTGACGTACAGGTGCAGGTCGCCTCCGGAGTCGCGGAACGAGTGCAGATGTCCCGCCATCGACAGCGTGTCGGTCAGGTCAGCCGTGGATGACGGAACGGCGTGGAGCGATCCGGTCGAGGTGATGCCCGCGATGAGTGCGTACTCGGTGTCGAGCTGAGTGATCCCGGTCAGGTCGTAGGTGAACAGAGCGGTTCCCGGCGCGGTCGCCGTGTTCGGCAGATCGACCGTCTGAGCACCCGACTGGAGGCGTAGGAAGGCGTCGGAGTTGGTCGTTCCCGTCACCGTACCGACGAGGCTCAGCGCCGGATGACCAGCGCTGACCGTGAACTGAGCCGAGTCGATGTGGAGCGCGATCGCGACGTCCTCGTACGACACCTTCAGCAACGAGTTGTAGCTGTGGAAGGCGTAGTGCCTGCCGTCGAGGTCGACGGTCTGCGAGAGGTCAGCAGTCGTGTCGCTCAGGTCGACGAGCGATCCGGACGACGTCACTCCGGCAAGCACGTCGTACCACGACGACGCCTGAGTAAGACCCGACAGGTCGTAGTCGAACTCCGCGGCACCCGCCGTCGAGGCGCTGTTCGACACGTTGATCGTTTCGGCGCCACTGCGAATCCGCAAGAAAACATCACTGGATGCGAGTCCGACGGTCGTGCCCACGACATGGAGTGTCGGCACGCCGGCGACGTCCGTGATCTCGGCGGAGTCGATGGTGAACGCCGTCGCGACGTTGTCGTACGAGACCTTGAGATCGTGGTTGTACTCGTGGAAACCGTAGCTCCGCGCGCCGACCTGCAGCGTCTGTGACAGGTCAGCGACAGAGTCCTGCAAGTCCACGAGCTGACCGCTGGAGGTCACGCCGGACAGCAGGTCGTACCAGGTGCCGGGCTGCGTGAGCCCGGTCAGGTTGTACTCGAAGAGCGCCTGCCCTGCGGTCGAGGATGTGTTCGGGACGTCGATGGTCTGCGCTCCTGTGCGGACCCGCAGGAACAGATCGCCCGCGACGGTCCCGGAGTACGTGCCCGTCACCCGCAGAGTCGGGACTCCCGAGGAGTTGACCAGTGTCGCAGCGTTCACGGTGACGCTGACTGGAGTGTTGTCGAACGCCACCTTGAGGTCGCCGTTGTACTCGTGGAAACCGTAGGTCCGGCCACCGAGCAGCAGGGTCTGTGTCAAATCAGCGACGCTCTGATTCAGGTCGACTACCACACCGGTTGAGGTCACGCCCGTCAGCACGTCGTACCAGACTCCCCCCTGCGTGAGGCCCGAAAGGTCGTACTCGAAGAGTGCATCGCCTGCGGCCGTTGCCGTGTTCGGCACGTCGAGGGTCTGCGCTCCGCTACGGATTCGCAAGAACACATCGGTGTTGGTGGTCCCCGAAACGGAGCCCATGACCCGAAGAGTGGGCTTCCCAGAGGCGTTGACGATCTCGGCTTGCGAGACGGTCACGCCGACACTGACATCGTCGAACGACACTTTCAGCTGGCTGTTGAAGTCATGCAAGCCATACGCATGGCCCGTCGAGGTGAGACTCTGGGCCAGATCCACACCTGCCGTCGGAACATCGACCAGGGTGCCAGCCGTGTGGTCTCCCACCAGAACGTCGTACCAGGTGCCCGCGCTGGTCAATGAGGTCAGTGGGAAGTCGAATTCCGCCTGGCCCGGTGTGGTCGAGGTGTTCTCCGTGTCGAACACCTGGGCGCCGGTGCGAATACGAAGGAACGCGTCGCTCGCGGAGATCCCGTTGAGTGCGCCCTCCATCCGAAGGGTCGGAACGCCTGCGTTGTTGACGAGTTGGACGCTGGTGAAGTCCACAGTGCCCGCAACGAGGTCGTACGTGACCTTCAGTTCGCTCTCAAAGTCACGGAACCCGAAGGTCCGACCGCCAGAGACGAGCGTCTGGGTCAGATCCGCTGCGCTGGACGGGAAGTCGTCGATCTTGCCGTTCGACGCGTTTCGGAACGTGACGTCGAACCACGTGCCGGGCTTGTTCAGCTTGGTCACGTCGAACACGAATCGGAACTTGCCCGACGTGGTGCTGGAGTTCGCGACATCCTGGACCACACCGTCACCGGTGCGGATACGCAGGAGGGCGCTCGAGTTTCGAATCCCGACAAGATCGCCGGTCGCAACAAGGGAGGGAACACCATTGATGGTGGCGAGCTGAACATTCGAGTTGACGAACGGCTTGGCGTCGAAGAACACCTTCAAGAGCCCGTCGTAATCCGCGAAGGCGTAGGTGCGTCGATCCGTGGCGACCCATTGAGTCATGTCTCTCACCGAGAGCGTCGAGATCGGGGAGGAGGCACCGCTGATCGGATCCCGGAACTCGACGTCGTACCAGACGGAGGACTGGTCGAGCTGTGCGAGGTCGACCACGTACGAGAACGAGCGACCGGAACGCGCGTTGTTCGCCAGGTGGACTTCCCCGGTCGTGTCCTTCACGGTCAGCTGGTAGCCCATCATCGCGGCGACCGTGGTGAACGTGCCCGAGACATTGAGATGCGCGGTGTTGCCGCTCTTTGTAAGCGTTACGGCCAGGCTCTGGTAGACGAGGTCGAGCCGCGTGAGCTGCAACGCCTCGGGGCGGCGCATTCCGAAGACCGTCTGCCCCGATACCAGTCGCTTCGACAAGTTGATCTTTGACGCATCGAGCGACCACTCGAGCGTGGCGCCGTCTTCCTGGAGGAAAACGACGAGGTCGTCATACCCCGGGTCGAGCTTTTCGGCCGGCACGTCGAAGTGGAACCGCCCGTTTGCGGCCTTCGTCGAGGTGTCGTCGACCATGAAGGTGGATGCCGGGTTGCCCGCGTTGAAGTTGCCGACTCGCAGTTGGTAACTGCGCTCGACGTCGTCCGTTTGGCGCGAGGCGAGAAAGCCGTCGATGACGTAGGTGGGCGCTCCGTCGATCGTGCGCAGGTCGACAGTCAGCGAGCTCTGGGTCGCGGTCGTGAAGAGAGCCGATGAGACGAAGGTGGAGTCGCCCCCGTGGCCGACGAAGACGAGATAGTAGTAAGGCAGGGTCGCGTCGGGGCTGTCGATGCGATAGTTCGTCTTGGTGATGGCGAGGTTCTTGGCCAGTGGTTTGGCGTCGGCGCCGAATGCCAGGTTGGCGCTCTGATAGACGTTCTTGCCCTCGGGGTCGACATAAGAGCTCCACGAGGAGTTCCCTGCCTGGTCGAACTCGATGGTAGGGATCGTGCCATCCAGCCACACTCGCGGCGCCATGTCCGGGATCGTCACGGTTGCGGCGATGCGCTGATGACCCGACAAGACCCACAGGAAATGATCGCCTGCGGCCAGGGTGGTCGTCGGCAGTTGAACTCGTCCCCCTGAGACGGTGCTGTCGATGCGGGTTGCGCCAGCTGAGCTGTAGTCAGGTGTCTTGGTGACCTCGACGGTCACGTCGTGGGCACCGGAAAGGCTCTTGGGCAGGTCGAAGCCGATGTCATAGCTATGAGCGCCCTGCTGCACGATCCGCACATGGTGGACGCTCGATGCCACGTATTGCGGCTTGGCTCCTCCGGCCGTGATGGCCGACACGAGGACGATGCCGCCGCCGACGACCACCGCGGCTGCCATGATGGCGCCAACGATGATGAGGATGATCCGGTTCATGTGTCGAGCTCCTAGTAAAGGAAGGTGGAGACGCTCTGCGGAGCGATTTCAGCCGTGAATGTCGAACCGCCGATGGCGACATCGACCTTCTGCGCGAAGGACGTGCTGGAGTTCTGGACGACGATCGCAAGCCGACCGTCGGGGCGTTGAATGGCAGCCGCAAGCACCTCGGGCGACGACGACTGGCTGGCGACGACATGAGCTTGACCGCCGTTGGCCGTGCCGAGGAACCTCGAGATCTGGGCCATCGCGTAGTACGCAGAGCTTTTGACGTATGTGCCGTCGTGCGATACCGAGATGACGCCCAGGCTGGTTCCGGCACCGCCCTTGTACGGCGTGCCGTCGTCGTAGAGCACCGCGTTCCAGTACAGAGCCCCCGACGAGAAGTAGTCGAGCGGGCCGAGCGTGACGTTGGTCAGCGCGTAGCTGAGGTTGGAGGCGAAGTCGACGCTCCACGTGCCCTCGGCGATCTCGGTGACCAGCGACTGCTTGTCGGGATAGGTCTTGTGAACGTACTGGAAGCCTTTGCCGAACGAATCGAGGCCATCGATCTCGTATCCGTGGAACGCGACGCCCGCTGTGTACTTGGATGCGTCCGAGTTCTTCAGGACAGTGTCGATGTAGCTGGTGGCGATGCTGGAGCTCTTGTCGCCGAAGTTCAGGTCCCAGGCGAGTACTTTGACGTTGCCGAAACCCGCCGCATCGAGCTTGGGGCCGAGCTTCTTGATGACGGACAGCTCCTGCTCCTCACCCATTTCCATCACCGGGTAAGTGGCCGCGCTAACGAGCGGCTCGTTCTGGATAGTGAGGTAGTTCAGGTCGATCCCCTGTTTGTGATAAGCGGACACGTAGTCGACGAGGTAGTCCGCATATGCGTCCTCATATTTCGGCAGGAGGCTGCCCGAGTACAGGCTGCCCGTTGTCTTCATCCAGGCCGGCGCGCTCCACGGCGATCCGATGAGAGTGAGACGCGGGTTGATCTTGAGGGCTTCGCGCATGACCGGGATGACGGTCTTCTCGTCGTTCGCGACGCTGAAGTGAGTGAGGTCCTTGTCTGTCTCGCCGTCCGGCATGTCGTCGAGGGTGTAGTGCACCGCCTTGCCGTTGAGCAGGCCGGCATAGTCCGAGGTGCCGATCGACATGCGAACCATGCTGAACGCTGCTCCGCCGTTCTTGACCGAGAAGAGATCTTCGAGAATCGCGTGGCGCGTCTGTGACGACTGCTGCTGCAAGACGGTCGCCGCCGATTGCGTCATCGCCGCGCCGTATCCATCCATGGTCTGCAGTTGCGTCCCGCGGTCCACGGTGACGTCGACATCGCCCGTGCCTTGGCCAGAGGTGACTTTGAGGTCGGTCTCGCGGGTGAGCAGTGCCGACTTCGTACCCGTCGTCGTATACACCTCGACGTAGGTCGGCGAGGCGACCCCGCATCCGGTGAGAGCGAGCAGCACAGCGCCCGCGCACGCCACCACGGCGAGCCTTCGAACGTTCTTCATGTGACTCGTGATCTCCATTGACCTATTTGTCCAAATCTTTAACGAATGCGGGGTAACCGTATCACTCCCGTTTGTCCCCGCAAGTCACGAGGCGGTAACGACCGCCGAGGTGATGGATTGCGCAGCAAGCGTGAGCGACGCGACACGACCACCCAGGCGTACGCTGCTCGTGACGTCGCTCTCCGAAGGGTTCAGCGCCACGAGCACGATCGCTCCGTCGGGGTTCTGGACTGCCATCACCTCGATTTTCGATGAGAAGCTCGAGGTGGCAATACGCCGAGCCCCTGGCCGAATGAACCGGCTGAAGTGTCCGATATAGCTGTACGAAAGCTTCACCTCGACGGTGTCAGCCGCCGTGTCGCACATGATGGGCGCGTCGCAGTAGTTGCCCACGTGATTGGGGCCACCGCGCTCATCGAGCACGATGTTCCAGTCGACGTAGACATTCATGCCGGCGTTGAAGTTGCCGATGATGTCGTGAGCGTACATCTGAGCGTTCTCGAGCTGGCCGGTGCCGAGTCTGCTGTACTCGACGCACCCCTCTGTAAACACCAGGTCGAGCTGGGGAAACCGCTCCCGGACCAGCCGAAGGGCGTCGAAGTGGTCACCCGTGTACCAATGGAACGCGATGCCGGTCACGAGGGGCAGCGTTGGCGCATCGAGCACCTCGATGGCGCGTTCGTACATGCGCTCCTTGTTGTGATCCCAGATGTGGATCCCAACATCGTCGAGCCCCGCGGCTACCAGTGCCGGGTGCAGGTGATCGCGGAGGAAGACCCTCTCCTCCTCGGGTGTGAACCGGCAGCTATCCCACACCTGGGTCGCCTCGGGCTCGTTCTGAATGGTTATCCGGTTGACATCGAAGCCCAGCCCGCGGTACTCAGAGACGTAGCGAGCGATGTACCGGGCCCAGGTCGTGCGGTACTCGGGCTTGAGCGACCCACCGCGCACGCGCGACGCATTGGTCTTCATGTAAGCCGGCGGCGACCAGGGCGACAGCATCACCTCGAGGGGCGCCCCCCGGCGCTCTTGGGCACGTCGCATGAGCGGAAGGATGTACTGATCGTCCCTGGCGAGCGAAAAGCTCTCGAGCGTTGGGTCGTCGGTCGGAACAGCCTCGTATGTACTCAGCGAGAAGTCCGAACTGTCAAGGTGGGTTCGCACGACCGAGTAGTTGTTGCCGCTCGGACCGAAGTAGGCGTCCAGGATCTGCTCCTGACGCTCCTGACTCATGCGCGAGAAGGTGTACCCGGATGACTCTGTGATCGCCCCGCCGAAACCCTTGATCTCTTGGTACTGGATCTCGGGATGGATGTTGATGACCGAGAACTCAGCGCCCATGTCGGCTTCGAAGGTCGTCGTCCGTTCCTCGACGGAGCGCACGCCGTCGCGAAACGTCGTGCTGACGGCATCGAGGCGGAGTTGGCCGACCGTGTCGGGTGAGGGCGCTGTGGTATCGAGCAGCATAGATATTCCTTCTGGGCGGTGATGTGGAGTGGGCTCAGCCCTTGACGGCGCCGGCGCCGATGCCGCGGACAATGAAGCGCTGGAAGACCAGGAAGATCACGATGAGTGGCACTGCCACGATGACGGCCCCGGCCAGCATCACCGGATAGAGCTCGGCATTGCTTGCGCTCGCTGACACCAATGCCCCCAAGCCCTTGGCGAGGGTGTCGTTCTCGGGCGATTGGATCACGACGAGGGGCCAGAGGAAGTTGTTGTAATTCCACATGAACGTCATGATCCCGAGCACAACTAGCGTCGGCCGGGCGAGCGGCATCGCAATCGACCAGAACACCCGGAACGGCCCGGCACCGTCAATGTATGCGGCCTCCTCAAGTTCGCGGGGGAACCGTAGGAAGGTCTGCCGCATCAGGAAGATGTTGTAGACGCTCATCGCAAAGGGCACGATAAGAGCCGCCAGGGTGTCATAGATGCCCAGTTTCGTGATGATGATCAGGTTGGGCACGAGCATCACCGTGCCGGGCACCATGAGCGACGTGAGCGTAGCTCGGAACAGGAATTCCCGGCCCTTGAAGCGGATCCGAGCGAACGCGTACCCGGCAAGGCTGTTGAAGAAGAGATTGAGCACGGTCGCCGTGGTGGCGACAATCAACGTGTTCCCGAACAGCACCCCTACGTGCAGGTAGTCGAACGCGTAGACATAGTTGTCGACGCGGAACTGGATATTGCCATGCGAATCGAGGGGCAGCAGGGAGAGGTTCGGTGTAAATATCTGGCTGCCGGTCTTGAACGAAGAAAGCACGAGCCAGAGGAACGGCCCCACGAGGATCACCACGAGGATGGAGAGAATCGCGTACAGGACGATGCGCTGCGGCCTGAGCGGCCTGCGTCTTCTTGTCATCGGTGACCTCATTCGAACTGCTGGGGAACGAGCTTGAAGCCGATCCACGTGACCGCCAGGATGATCACCAGCAGGATGTACGACATCGCGGACGCGGTCCCCATCTCGAAGTAGCGGAAGGCATGGTTGAACAGGCTCAGGAGATAGGTCGTCGTCGTTCCGTCGGGACCGCCGCCGGTGATCAGATACATCTGGTCGAAGGCCTGGAATCCGCCGATGACAGCGGTGATCAGCAGGAAGAAGATCACCGGCTGGATGGCGGGAAGAGTGACCACCCTGAATCGTTGGAAAGCGTTGGCGCCGTCTAGCTTGGCTGCCTCATACAGGCTCTCGTCGATCGACTTCATCGCCGAAAGCAGGATCAGGACGTTATAGCCGAGGGCTCCCCAGATGGCCATGGCTGCCAGCGATGGCAAGGCGGTATTCGGATCGCCCAGAAAGCTCGTGTGCGTACCGAGCACCTTGTTGACGACGCCGAATTGCGGATCGAGCATGAAGATCCACATGGCCGCTACAGCCACGATGGCCGTGACGTTCGGGATGTAGTACGCGGTCTTGAAAAACCCCTCTCCCTTGACGTGGGAGTTGAGCATCGCCGCCACGATCAGCGCTAGAATCAGGCCGATCGGCACGCTCATCGCCACGTACTTGAGGGTGACGCCCAGCGACGGCCAGAAGTCGGGATAGCGCGTCGGGTTTGTGAGCAGATTGACGTAATTGTCAACGCCCACGAACTTCGGCGTCGTTCTGAGGTTCCAGTTGGTGAAACTGACCGCGAACGAGATCAGCATCGGCAGCAGCAGGAACACTGCGAAGTAGACCAGGAACGGGGCGATGAAGAGATAACCCGTGATGTTCTCGCGAAGCCGGAAGGCCGAACGGCGGTTCGGTGGCTTGGTGGCTACTGCCGTCATGACTTCGGGAAGAGGACCGAGTCTGCGGTCTTCTGCGCCTGGGGCAGGACCTTAGCCGGATCGGCACCCGTCACCAGGATGTCGTCCAGCGCCTTGCCCACGACCTCGTCGTTGACCTTCAGCCAATCGGTGAGCGTCGGGCGAGCCACGGCGGTTTCGAGCTGCTTGGCGAACGGCCCGAGGTACGGATCACTCGCATAGCCGAGGGCCTCAGCCGCCTTGACATTCGCCGCGAAATCGCCGGTGACCCCTGCCATCGCAGCGTCGCCGTTGGGATCGGTCAGGTACTCGGCGAACTCATAGGCCAGCTTGGCCTTGGTGGTGTTCTTGTAGATGACGATGTTCTCGCCACCGATGACCGAACTGGACTGGTGCCCCGCTTCTGCCGGGATCGGAGCGATGCCGAAGTCGAGATGGGGGAAGTTGGTCTTCAGCGCGTCCACATCCCAGGGACCGGAGATCTCGTAGGCGACGTTGCCATTGCCGAACGCGTTCTGGCTTTCGCGGACCGCCTGGTCCGAGTACTTCTGCAAGGTCACCAAAAGGTCAGCGGCGTCGATACCGGGGCGTGCGCCGAACGTTGCGGCCGTCTGGTCGGAGTTCACCATGCTGCCTCCGGCGCTTTGCACCAGAGCCGGGAAGATCCATGCACCGTAACCGCCCGATCCGATTCCGGCGAAGGCCGCCACCTTGTTCGGCACATAGGTCTTGCGGGCGGATGCCTCCCACGCGTTCCAATCAGCAGGCGGCGTCGAGACCATGGCCTTGTTGTAGAACAGGGCGACTGTCGTCATCGACAACGGCAACCCATACACCTTGCCGCCGATGATGTTGGTGTTCATGGCGCCCGGATAGAAGCTGTCGGTACCGAGTCCGGCCTTCAACTGCTTCGTGACGTCCAGCAGCAGACCATCGTGGGCGAACTTCGGGACGAGCGGCTGGTCCAGATAGGAGACATCGGGGTTGCGACCCGCGGCAATCGACGAGTCGATCTTGGTGTTGAAGCCATCTTTCGGCACGAAGGTCACCTTGACGTCGATCTTGTGCGTCTTCTCGAAGCTGGCGACCAGCTTGTCCATCGCGTTCTTCTGGGCCATGGAGTTGGGCTCGTATGCCCAGAAGGTGAGGGCATTCGAGTCGGCCCCCGGACCGCTCCCTGATCCAGTGCATCCCGCGAGCATCAGGGCGGCTGCGGCAGCGACTGCGGCGGCGACGGCAATACGACGTGGCAACATCATTGTCTCCTTGGGTGATGCGGTCGCTCCGCAGAACGGCGGGCGCGCGAGGTTTTACGGTGAAGCACTGGCGAGTGTACTCCATGTTTGTCCAAAGTTTGAACTAATATTTTCGGATACCGTATTGGTTCAAGATGACGACAAATGCAGCGACGTTTCCTCGATCGCCCCGCAAGGGTCCGTCGAAGAGCCATGGACTGACCCGATTCAAGCGGTCGAACCTGACGCAGTTGCTCGGGCTGATCCACTACGAAGGCGAACTCTCGCGAAGCCAGTTGGCCGAAGATGCTGGTATCACCAGGTCGTCCGTGCTCGGCCTGGTCGCAGAGCTCGAAGACCGGGGACTGGTCGAGCAGGTCATCGGCTCGGCCACTGGCGAAGTCGGGCGTCCGAGCACCCTGGTCCGCGCCAGCGCGGACGTGGTGGCGTTCGCGGTCACCCCCCTGTACGACTCGATCGCCGTCGCGGCGGTCGGTTTTTCGGGGCGCGTTCTCCACCGGTCGACTCGCATACTGCAGACGCTTCCCAGCCCGGAGGAGTTCACGGTCGCCGCCGCCGAATTGGTCGCGGCGCAGACCGCCCTCCTGCCGCCAGGAACAGGGATCGCGGGGATCGGCGTCGCCATTCCGGGCCACGTGCGCATCAGCGACGGGATCGTGCATTCCGCATACTCGTTGGCGTGGGGCGACGTCCCTCTCGCAGGTTTGCTTTCGGACGCCACTGGCCTGCCTGTCTGGCTCGACAACGACGGCTCGCTGGCCTCCTTGGCCGAGCACCGGTTTGGGGCCGGGCGAGGGCTGGATCATATGATCCTGCTGCTGGGCGCGGTGGGCGGCATCGGAGGAGGCATCATCGTCGATGGGAGCCTCGTCCGAGGCAGGGATGGATACGCCGGCGAGCTCGGCCACGTCCCCATCTCGGACGACGAGCGCGCCGGATATGCCGGCATCCCCGGCAGCCTCGACTCCATGGTCAATCGGCTGGAGCTCCTCGACTCTCTAGGTCTCGCGCGTGCGGACGAAGGTACCCTCACCCTCGCCCTCCGAAACCGCGCCCATGAGCCGCTCGTCAACGAGACCCTCGAACGGCAAGCCGACTACCTGGGCCGCGCGATCGGCATGTTCATCAACCTGTTCAACCCGGATGCGATCGTGCTGACGGGTTTCCTGCGGACCATCCTCGAAGCCCGCAGAAGCCGGGTCATGGCATCGGTGCGACGTGACGCGCTCGAACGACTGGCCGAAGGATGCGAGATCCGAGTGGACACGCTGGGAAGCGACATCGTCTTCATCGGTGCCGCCGAACTGCCACTCGGTCAACTGATCTCGGACCCTCTCGGCCACCCGATCGTGCGTGTCGGCGCCTGAGCGCAAAGGGCGATCTTACGTCCGCACGTCAATGTGCGGCGCGCCTGCTAAGGCCGTTTGCTCTGACGAAGCGATCCCTCCCGACGACCCTGAGGAATTGCAGCTGCTCCTCGCCCCGGCTACCGGGAGGCGTGGTGAGGACGACAAGAATCTGGGTCTGATCTTCGGTGAACAAGGCCTGGCAATCGAAGTGTATGCGACCAATTTCCGGATGCACGAGGGTCTTGTGGTCTTCGAACCTTCTGGTGACTTCTTGACGAGCCCAGATCGCTGCGAACTCCGGACTGCGCTGCATGAGTTGGCTCGCGAGCTTTGCGGCATCGGTCTGTTTCCCACGCCCCGCTGTCGCGATGCGCAGCGCGGAAACGAGCGCGCGACCCTGCTGCTCCTGATCTTCCGCGAGGTAGACGGCGCGTTCCATTTCGGGATGAATGAACCAGCGGTAGATGGCGCTGCGCTCGTCACCCCGGTACTTGTTGTGGTCACCGAACAGCGCCGAAGCGAGAGAGTTCTGACGGAGTGTGATGCCGATGTCCGACACGATGAATGCGGGCGTGTGGGGGATGCTGTCAAGCACACGACGAAGCCCAGCTCCAACGTGGGGGAAGCCGAACATGCGGTCCGGTACATTGTGGCCCGCAAGCCGGTAAAGATGCTCGCGTTCGTCGAGAGTCATTCGCAGGGTGCGGGCGAGGACGTCGAGCATGGCCGTTGACGGCTGAGCGCCGCTGCCGCGCTCGAGGCGACTGTAGTAGTCCACCGACATCACAGCGAGGTGAGCGACCTCCTCGCGACGTAGCCCTGTGACCCGGCGACGAGGGTTCGCAGGGAGACCCACGTCCTCTGGATGCAGAGACTCGCGGCGCGATCGGAGAAATGCTGCCAGGGCGAAACAGTCCATCGTCCAATTCTTACGCGTTCAGCGCTTCCGAGAGGTGCCCTATCAGGTCACCGATAGACGCGTCCTGCACGCGGATAGTGAAGTCCGACATCGTCGAGCTATCAATCCCTCGACGAAGGTGTGCCCGACATGACTGACAAGTGGACGTTCGACAGCATCCCTGATTTGACCGGCAAGACCTACATCGTGACGGGAGCTGCGGGAGGAATCGGCGTGATCGCCAGCCGTGAGCTCGCTCGCGCTGGAGCCAACGTGATCATGGCCGTCCGTGATGTGGAGAAGGGCCGTGCGATATCACGGAGCATGGGGACGGTGCGCGGAAACATCGACGTGAAGCAACTCGACGTGTCGAGCCTGACTTCGATCCACGCGTTTGCCAACGCATGGTCCGGCCCCATCACGGGGCTGATCAACAACGCCGGCATCATGTCCGTCCCGCTCCGGATAACCGACGACGGGATCGAAAGTCAGGTTGCGACTAACTACTTCGGACCCTTCGCATTGACGAACGCACTCCTTCCTCACATCACCGATCGCGTAGTCAGCATCGCTTCACAGCTGCACCGAATGGGCCGCTTGCATCTGACAGATCTCACCGGACGGAATCGCCGCTACAGCCCGTGGTTCGCCTACTGCGACTCCAAGCTAGACATCATGCTCTTCTCTTTGGAGCTGCAGCGCCGACTCGAGCAGTCGGGCAGTTCGGTGCGTTCGATGATCGCCCACCCGGGGATCGCGAAGACAAATCTTGTTGCTCACGTCGGCGGCGTCTCGGGCTGGATGAACGGACTCGCGCAGCCGCTCTTGAACGAAGCAGAGGACGGCGCTCTGCCAACACTCTTCGCCGTCACCGAAGACATCCCTGGGAACTCCTACGTGGGCCCGGACGGCTTCGGCAGCATCAGCGGCCACCCGGCCGTTCGTAAGCCCTCTCCTGCCGCCCGCGACTCGAAGAATGCAAGGGCGCTGTGGGCAGCAACCACCGAGGTCCTCGGAGATCGATTCATCATCGACGCCAACGGCTAAAGCGCGTCAGCGAGACGGGGACGTCAGCGGGAGGAGACCTGCCGCTGGATGATCGACGTCAGCGCCTCCAGACTGAATCCGTCATGGCATCCGTCGGTCTCGGCGTCGAGGGAATGTCCAATGATCCTCTCGATCGAGCAACGTCCATCGCCACCATCCGGGCCCACTCGACCACGGAGTGACCTTGCTCGACATTGTCCGCCTTCAGGTCAGCCTCCTATTCGAGACGGTCAGGTCCGTGCTCCTTGCGGCGGAAATCCAGCAAGTAACCGCCGCGAAACGATCGAACGACTCGCCTGAGAGGGCGGCAAAGTGACGTGCTTTGAACCTGTTGGGGGCGGTCAGGGCCAATGCCGAAGTCGCGTCGGACGGGGTTGTGAATCGCTTCGATCCGCCGCATCGTGTGGCGGTCGCTCGCGACATGGCTCACCGTCCGATCACCGCGCTGATCGAGCCCCGCAAGGGCTGTTCGGTGGCTACACCGATGACGATCTTGCCTCGAAGGCCACCTTGTTCGAACTGTCGATGCGCATGGGCGATTCGTGAAAGTGGGTAAACCGCGTGAACTACCGGCTGTATTTCGCCCGCTTCGACGATGGTTGTAAGTCGTTCGATCGCCCCGGGCTTGGGTGGCCCTAAAAATGTACGGATCCGTCGGCGGCCGTGAACTGCAGAGAATGCTATGTAGGCCAAGCTCTTAGCCGAGTCGAAGGCGACCGCCACCATGCGACCTCGCGCTGAAAGGTGTCGGCGGATCATCCGAAGGTCGGATCCCGCCGTGTCGATAATGACGTCGAAGACCCCCAGTTGCTCGTGCGGGACCTTAGCTCTGTCGAGGGCGATATCGGCACCTAGCTCAATGGCAAAGTCGACGTGATGCTCACTGACGAGAGTGGTCACGTGGGCTCCGATCGAGTGTGCGTATTGGATCGCCACGCTTCCGACGCCGCCTGCCCCTCCTCTTACCAAGACCCGTTCGCCCGGTCGGACGCGAGCGACGTCCGTGATCGCGCGGACCGCAGTGATGCCCACTGCCGGTAGGGCTGCCGCGGCCTGCAGATCGAGCGCAGTTGGGACTCGGGCTAAGAGGGATGCATCGATCGCGATGAATTCTGCCGCGGCGCCGGATGTCTTCGAGAAAAAGCCTGCCTGAACTCCCCACACCCGCTCGCCCGCGTCGAAGGAACGAACGTCGTCGCCCAGTGCCTCCACTGTCCCGGCGATGTCGTGAGCAGTTCCTTTAGGAAACTTCCCGCCCGTTATTGCGCGCAGTGCTCCAGCTCTGCTTTGTGTGTCTTCAGCGTTGATGCTTGTCGCGGCGACTCTCACGAGCACTTGGCCGGCTAGGGGCACTGGATCAGGCGCGTGCCCGACCGTTAGCACGTCGGGCCCGCCAAATTTTGCGTACTGTGCTGCCTTCACAAGCCCCTCGCTTTCTAAATGGGACGATCGTTCCACATGGACGCTACCATAATTGGTACGGTGGCACCACTTGTGAAGAGGATTGGAACTCGAATGGCTAACCCGCTGCGTGCAGATGCCGTCCGCAACATTGAACTCATCGTTGGCGCAGCAGCCGAGGCTTTTGCTGAAGTTGGCACGGGTATCTCCATGACCGAGGTCGCAACCAGAGCGGGCGTGGGCGTGTCGACTCTCTTCCGTCGATTTCCGACAAAAAGCGACTTGATCGACGCGGTGTTCTCCGCGAGCGTGACCCGCTGGTTGGGACACTTATCCGAGGCGTTAGAACAGCCTTCGCCCTGGCCTGCGCTGCGGGATTTGATTCTCAAAGTCACAAAGGAACAAGCTCGTCAGCCGGCGTCGGCGAATATGATCGTGACCTCGTTCCTGCACGGGGATGGTTTCCTTGCAGAGAAGAAAGAAACTGAGAACGGCATCTCGACCCTTCTGCGTCGTGCGAAGACGGCCGGGGACGTTAGGGACGACGTTGAGTGGTGGGACGTGCGTCTAGTCCTCGAAGCAAATGCCGGAGTCCTGATGTCCGGCGAAGATGATGCTGCCGAGTCTTCCCGGCGCGTCGTGGAGCGCATACTCGATGGATTTGAGCGGAAATAGCTTTGCCCCTTTCGAGGGGGGGCGGTTGCGTGCGACATGTCGGGACCTTGCCCCGAGATCGAACGCACCGGCCCGGCGGAGTTGCCGAAACTCGCTACGCAGCCCTCTTGATGGCTCGTCTGGACAGTGATCGTCAGCCCCCCGAAGGGCGGGAGAGCGCACCACGAACAACGCGAGATGCTGACCGCTTGTCTCTGCAATCCACGGCCGACGACGATGTCGGAGAACTGGACGTTCGTCCAATGAACGACAACGGTCCCTAGGCACCAGCCAAGTGTCGGAGGGGGGACAGTAGGCGACAATCGAATCGCGGATTCCGAGTTACGTGACTCCGCGCCGGTGAACTGCTCCCCCTTGGATCACTTTTCAGCCGCAGAGAGGCAATGGAAATGAAATTCCGACGTCGGACGACATCGCTTGCTTCCGCCCTCGTGGTCGCCCTCGCCCTCTCGCTCGCTGCATGTAGCCCGTCGGGGCCGTCCAACAAACACTTCGACGACGTGACGATCGCTCTGGCCGACAAGCTCCCGTCCATCGAGACGGGCCAGCTGAACTCCCGTGATCAAGGGCTGGTTCTTGGCCCGGTCTACGCCACGCTCACCTCCCTCGATAAGAACGGCTCGGCAGTACCCGAGCTTGCGAAGAGTTGGACCGTGAGTGACGACGGTCTCCAGGCACGATTCGTGCTCCGTGGTGGGCTGGTTTTCTCGGACGACACACCGCTGACCGCAGCCGACGTGGTCGCATCGATCAATCTCGCGCGGAAGTCCGACTCGTTCATCTACGCGCAGGCGTTTGCCTCAGTTGTCTCCACGGAGGCAGAATCCGCAACCACTGTTCTGTTCAAACTGTCATCGCCTCTTCCCGACCTTCCGATGCTCCTCGCAGACGCTGCGCTGGGGGTCTTCCCCGCCTCGCGCGTGTCCGAAAAGGGCTTCTTCGACAAACCGATCTCTGCCGGGCGGTACGTACTCGAGAAGTCTGCGAAAGATGGCTCCTCGTTTTCGATGACAGCCAATCCGTTGTATTGGGGTGGTGCAACCGCCCCGAAGCGGCTGAAATTCGTGACCATCGAAGATGCAAGTTCGCGACTGTCACAGTTGCGCGCGGGCACGATCGATATGGCCGACGCACTGGTCCCGGCTACTCTCGACCAGAAGTTTGCCGACGTGAAGATCAAATACGTGCCAGCGTTCGGCGGTATCAAGATCTTCGGCAACACCAAGAAGGGTCTGACGGCAGACGTCCGAATCCGCCAGGCTATCTCCGCTGCTATCAACCGTCGAGCGATCGCGACGACAGCAGTACCTGGGGCCGGACTGGCCGCAGCCGGATACTTCCCCCCAACGTCGCAGTACTACCTTGCCAACCTTGCCGATGCCAACCCCAAGGCTGCGAAGGACCTGCTCAAAGGGACTTCCTGCGCTTCCGGATGCAAAATCGAGGTGCTCGTGGATGGCACCGACGAAACCGGACGTACGATCGCCTTGATGGCTAAGGAGCAACTTGCCAAGATCGGCATCGATCTGACCATCTCGCAAGTTGACTTCGGTGTGCTCGTCGATCGTCTTCTCAACAACGACCACGACCTGGTGATCGTGAGCACGTTCAGCTTCTCCGATGACGCGACCATTCTCCCAGCACTGGAGTTGAGCGCCGGACTCGGCACCGGCTTCGTGCCGGACGAGAGCACCGGCGGCCTCATCCAAAACGTGATCACGTCGACTGGCCAGAAGAGAGCCGACGCTGCCGATGCTCTGAGCAAGGCCTTTGCCACCCAGCTGCCATTCATCCCCGTCATGTCTGAGGGGTACATCACCGGAAGCCGCACTGGTCTGCCCCTTTCCATCTCCAAAGCGCAGCTGCTGCACTTCAACGAGGAAGGGGCCAACTAGTCGGTGGCCGTCGTCAGATCCGCTCTGAACCTGCTCGTCCGACTGGGTGTCGCAGTCCTGGCAGTGACTGCCTTGCTGACGGCCCTCATCCGGCTCGTCCCGGGAGATCCAGCGGCAATACTCCTCGGAATCAAGGCGAGTCCCGAGGCCATCGCCGCGATTCACAAGAAGATGGGGCTCGACGCTCCATACTTTCAGAACCTGTTGGAGGTCTGGCGTCGACTGCTTGCGGGCGACATGGGGTCATCGCTCGTGAATGGGCAACCGGTCACCGCTATCGTGTTTCCCGCGCTAGAGATCACGTTGAGCCTTGTTGCGTTGACGATTCTCATCTCGGTCACGTTCGGCCTCGCAGCAGGACTGCTCATCTCAGGTCGTACGCGAGCGGCGGGTCGGAGCCTCGTGTCCGCCTTAGTGACTGTGGGGCTGGCGATCCCGCCGGTCGTCGCCGGGATGGTTCTGATTCTCGTGGTCGCACTAGGTGCAGGCTTCGCCCCGGCCGGAGGGTGGCCGGGAGAGTGGCCCGACAACCTGGGGTACGTGTGGCTCCCCAGCGTCGCGCTAGCGTTGGGCTTGGTGCCCTACGTCATACGAGCTGTTGTGCAGGCGGCCGACGGTGTGAACCGGTCGACATTCGTCGATGCCGCGGTGACGCGCGGAATTGCCCCCATCGGCATCACGATCCGACACGTCCTCCCCAACAGTCTTGTCACGCTAATCACCCTGATCGGTTATACGGTCACGACCCTTCTCGGCGGAGCCGTCGTCGTGGAGGCTGTATTCGGAATCCCTGGGCTTGGTGGGGTGCTGCTGAGCGCGGTCGCATCGCGGGATATTCCTGTCATCACGGGTGTCGCGGTCTGCGTCACGGTCGCGGCCGTGTTGGCAAATGGACTCAGCGAGGTCATTACCTCTGTCATCGACCCGAGGGTTCGAAGAACGGGTCATTCATGAGGACCGCCGCTCGCTTTGGACGCAGGCGGATTTCGTTCCGCGGCCAGTTCGTTGTCGGGGCAGCACTGATCATCGTGATGCTCGCCTTCTCGTTCATCGCGCCCCTGATCTCGCCCTATACGCCGACGCAGCTGGCGGGCGCGCCGCTGCAACCGCCGTCCTCGCATTTCTGGATGGGAACCGACACTCTTGGCCGCGATGTGTTCACCAGGCTTTTCGCTGCGGCACAACTCGACATCCTTTTGATCGTCTTGGCAACGGCACCGCCTGCCTTGGGAGGCGCGCTGGGTGGCGCTGCCGTGGCAATGACGAAACGCTCGTGGATGTCGGCAGGCCTGATGCGCGTCACAGACGTCGCCATCGCCTTTCCCGGCGTGGTGCTGATCTTGTTCATCTCGGTCATCATTCCGAGTGACACTTCGTGGCTTGGATTGCCTCCGGGGTCCGCATCCTTCCTGGTGGCGGTGTACCTCGTCGGTTGGCCCTTGTACGCGCGCGTGGCGCACGCAGAGACTCGAATCCTCCGAGAGCTCGACTTCATTCAGGCGACGTACGTTGCCGGCTTTTCCCCGTGGCGGAGGCTCACGAAGCACCTTCTGCCAGCTGTCTTGAGCAGTACCGGCGCCATTGCACTCTCGGACAGTGTCGCCATACTGGCAACGCTCGCCGCCTTACCCTTCCTGGGCGCTGGCGTCCAACCGCCAGTGTCCGAATGGGGTTCAATGATCTACGAGGCGCGCACGCAGATCGAGTTCGCGCCGTGGAATCTGGTGTTTCCTGCAGTCGCAGTCGTGTGGACGGGGATCGGGTTCGTCTTCGTCGGCGACTCCCTCATCAGCGGAAAGTCGCGCGCATGACCGATCTGGTGCGGGCAACCGCGATCACGATTGAGGTCGAAGGACAGCAGGTTGTCACTGGCGCCTCGTTCACGATCGGGCGGGGCGAGGTCTTGGCGCTCGTCGGAGAGAGCGGCGCAGGGAAGAGCATGTGTGCCAGGGCCGTAACGGGCACACTGGGACGCATTGGCGCAGCCGTGACCGCAGGTGAGCTCGAGGTACTCGGCGAGAACGCCACCGCAGCATCCCGCGGTTGGTGGCGTCGTGTGTGGGGACATCGCATCGGGCTCATCCCGCAAGCGTCGATGATGGGGTTAGATCCGCTGTGGACGATTCGTCGGCAATTCAACGAGACCGCGAGGCACCTCTTCGGTCGACGACAACCCGATGAAGACCTCATCGCCCATCTTGACCGTGTCGGCATCCGTGCACCTGAACGCGTGCTCTCACAGTATCCTCATGAACTTTCCGGCGGGATGCGTCAGCGGGTCATGATTGCCCTCGCCTTACTGGGAACGCCGGAGTTGCTCGTCGCCGACGAAGCCACGACAGCGCTGGATGTCACTATTCAGCGGAGCATTCTGATGCTGATCCGAGCTCTTGCAGACAGTGGAGTCGGCGTGCTCCTCGTCACGCACGACCTCGGCATCGTGGAGGAGTTTGCCGACAAGGTCGTCATCATGCGCGACGGGCAGGTGGTCGAAGCGAACGGGGTCGCGGAGATCTTCGCCCGCCCGGAGCACGAGTATTCGCGCACCCTTTTGGCCGCGCGCTACCAACTTGGTCGCTCAACTGGGGATGCATGATGCTTGTCGCACGCGACCTTGAACTCGCCTATGGCCGGCGTGGCCCATCTGTCGTTACCGGGGTCTCTTTGACGGTCAAGCCCGGCGAGTCCCTGGCAATCGTCGGCGAGAGCGGGTCCGGAAAATCCACCATCGCTCGCGCGCTCGCGGGAGTCCTGGCTCCTCGTTCTGGCGTCGTGACGATCGACGGTAAAGACTGGTCGACTGTCGGGTGGCGAGATCCGCAGCGTCGATCCGTTCAGATGATCTATCAGGATCCGTACTCGTCGCTCAATCCGCGTCAGACGGTCATGCAGACCGTGCGCGAGCCGATGATCGCGCACCGAATTGCTCGGCACGGAGTTGCCACCGAGCGTGCCGCCGCGCTACTGGCGTCGGTCGGCCTGCCTGACTCCCTCTTTGCTCGTCACCCCGCCCAACTCAGCGGCGGGCAGCGGCAGCGAGTCAGCATTGCGAGAGCGTTGGCCAGCGACCCCGCGATTCTCATTGCGGACGAACCGACAAGCTCGCTCGATGCGTCGGTCCAAGCGGGTGTGCTAGAGCTCATCCGCGGGGCTGTTCTCGATCGCGGCATGGGGCTCATCCTCGTGTCGCACGACCTTGGCGTTGTGGACCGCCTCACGGAGCGAACGATCGTCATGCGAAACGGGCTCGTCGAGGAAGAGGGGGCGACGTCGTCAATCCTTCGGAACCCGACGTCAACCTACACACAAGAGCTTGTCGCGTCCGTTCCCGGCATGATGTCCGGACGAGACCGATCGAGGAGAGAGAATTCATGACTGATCGACCGTGGCGCGAGCAGATGGTCTCAACGTCGGGCGGCGAATTGCTCGTTCGTGAGTGGGGTGACGAGTCAGGACAGCCGGTGATCTTTCACCACGGCAGTCCTTCCTGCGGCCTCGACATACCGGGAGGCTTCGCTGCCCCGGCCGAAACCGGGGTTCGGCTGATCAGCTACGACCGACCCGGGTATGGGCAGAGTACTCGCGTCCCCGATCGTCGCGTCCACGACGTTGAGAAATGGATCGAGGCGATCACTGCCGCGCTCGGAGTCGACCGCTTCGCCACGATCGGCATCTCTGGCGGCGGGCCGTATGCGATGGCGACGGCCGCGCTGATGAGCGATAGGGTCACAGCACTCTGCATCGAGGTCGGCTTCGGGCCGGTCGAGCTCTTCGACTGGGAGCCCGGTATGCCGAAGGAGTCACTGGACGAAATGCACGCCGCCCAACGCAGTGAGGCGGACGTCCGCGCAAAGGCGCTCGAGTTCACTCAGGGCGGGGCGAACGTTGACGTCTGGCTGGATCAGCAACCGGCGCGCGACAAGGCACTCGGCGAGACTCCCGAAGCTATCGCCGAGCGCAGAGTCCGCGATGAAATCTACCCTGATGTCGATATCGACGGCCTCGTTGATGACCTGCGATCCTTGTTGGCGTACCCGTGGAACGCGAGCCCACGCGACGCGCACTGCCCGACCTTGCTGGCGTACGGGGCGGCCGATCCCTTCGTCCCCACGTCACATGGTCGCGCATACCAGCAGTTCATTCCTCACGCCACACTCCAGTTGATCGACAACGCTGGACACGACCTCCGACCTGAGGAGCCAGGCTTTCTCCGTTGGCTTGCGAGGTGGTGATTCATGTCGCGGACCGTGCGGGCGGGTGGGTTGATTGATGTTGCCAACGGCGAGATTCGTACCGACGTCGCCATCGAGATCGACGACGAACAGATATCGGACGTCCGGTCCTGGACCGCGCGGTCGGCCCCCAGCGAATATGACGACCTCAGCGAGTATTTCGTCGCACCGGGCCTCATCGACATGCACACCCACCTGGTCGGACATCTCGCTGGCGGCGACATCCGGAGTTTCGCCATCGCGAGCCAGGCGCGAAACCTAGTCCACGGAATATCGAATGCCCGGAAAACACTGCGGGCCGGCTTCACCACGGTTCGGGACCTAGGCACGTATCGCGCGTTCATCGACCTCGAACTGCGCGACGCGATCGACTCCGGGGTCGTCGAAGGGCCGCGCATGATCTGCGCTGGAGCCTTCATCACGGCCACGGGCGGGAGTGGCGCGTTCAATGAGTTTGCGACCGACGTGACCATGCCCTCCGACTTCTCGGTCGGCGTGGCCGACGGGGACGTCGAGGTCCGCAAGGCCGCGCGACGGATCCTTCAGAGGGGTGCAGACGTCCTGAAAGTGATGGCCACCGGCGCGGTGTTCACGGCCGGCACGACGCCCGGATCCCCGGAGTACTCAGAGTCGGAAATCCGGGCGGCAGTCGAAGAAGCCGCAAATCGTGGTCGTTTCGTCGCTGCACACGCGCACGGCGACGAAGGAATCAAGCGAGCAGTCGCGGCAGGGGTTCGGACCATCGAGCACGGATCCCTCGCGAGTGATGGCGCGCTTCAGACGATGCTCGAGCATGGAACTTACTACGTCCCCACGACGTACGTGATTCGCTGGTTGGAGTCACACGCCGCCGCCGGCGAAATGCCGCCGGGCACGCTCGAGAAAACACGTCAGGTCAGCGATTCCGCGCGCCGGGCGCTCCGAATGGCCGTGGACGCCGGAGTCAGGATTGCCTACGGAACGGACGCCGTGATATTCCCGCATGGCCTCAATGCGAATCAATTCGAGGACTTTGTCGATGCCGGGATGACGCCGCTGGCCGCACTCAGATCAGCCACGTCGGTCGCCGCTGAGGCGCTGGGCCGGTCCGACATCGGATCGATCGAGGTCGGCAGGTTCGCAGACCTCATTGCCATCAAAGGAACAACATTCGAGGACGTACGTGCCCTGACGGACATTCACGCCGTCATGAAATCAGGGTCGTGGGTCCGCGACTCCTGAGTCCGATCCTGAACCCGGAACAGCGAGTACAGCCGGAGTGCTGTGTGAATGTCGATCGCCGCAGCCGGCGATGACAATTGCGCGGAAGCCATCAATTGTTGAGCCTTGTCGAGCCGGTAATAGAGCGTGGCTCGCTTGATCGAGAGCGCCGCGCACACAGCCTGCACGTCTCTCCCGAGGTCGTAAAACGCCGTCAACGTCTCGAGGAGCGGCGATCTGGAGTAGCCGATGAGCGGTGCGAGCTGAGGGCAGATTCCCACGACGCGCTTGAGAGACGGCTCGACATCGGTCAGCACCTGCCATGCACCCAATGTGTCGTAATACACGGGTGCTCGCTCGTTCCGAGTTCTTGCGACCCTGTTCGCAAGACCGGCCTGCTGTGCCGACCGACGAACCTGAGGGGACGACAGCTCGCTCACCCCCACGGCCTGAAGGGTGAGGCTGCTTCGCTCAGCCGATCGTTGGAACGCGCCTGCGACTCCTGATACCCCCGTCTGTGGCCATCGGGAGCGACCAACGGCCAGGATTCCGTCCCCGAAGGTCGTCGTGAGAGATCTCACCGTGCCAGCCGTGCGGGCGTAATCCACGAGCACGGTGTTGAGCTGCTCCTCGAGTGGGCGTCGATCACGGGCGGTGAACGTCAGGCTGAGGACGAAGGCTTCGCCGGAAGGCTCGAGAAGCGCGGCCGACGCGGCGTCGGCTACAGACAAGCTATCCGTCGCGATCGCCTCGTCGAGATAGCTCGACGCACGTGACACCCGGCGCTGGCTGTCCAACAGAGTGCGCCCGAGAATATCGGTGATCCGTTGGGACGCCTCGAGGAAGCGCTTCCTTTGCACGTTGGTCACTTCCGGATCGTCGAAAACCCAGAGGTAACCGAGTAGCTGTGCTCCCTGGCGCAATGGGACGCAGAGCCGCGCCAGGGTCTGAAGTTTCTCGTTTCGAGGGACTTCGACGATTCCGGAGGCCGACTCCAAGTTGAGGCTTCGAACGAACTCCACGACGGACGTCGGAGTGCGGCGCCCCAGAATGGCGTCCGATCGCGCCTGGTCGATGACCCCGCTGTGAGCACTGGTCGCAATCACCTCGATGAATTGATTGTCGAGGGCAACAGATCTCTCGAGGCGCGCTGCCAGCTCGTCAACCGCAGCTTGGAGATCCAGCGAAACGGGTTGCATCCCGTCGCGGGCGTCGCGGCTATCGGACATGGGTACAGATTTTAGGGTCCTCAGTTCCATATAGACAATCGTCCAAACCAAATCGGACAGGCGCCCCATCCCAAACCCGCGGGCAGTTTCTAGCCTGTGAGAGGTCGACCAGCGGAGGAGTCAGCGCGATGCATACCGCGACGCAGCTAGACCTTCGGATGTTCGCGGTGTCTAGGCGGGAGCGCGAGGTAGCGGCCGAAGCCGTCTTCGATGGATGGAAACGCTCCGATCGACTGGGTGTCGTCGTCACGGAGGCCTTTGGCGCGCTCGGCGCCAGCCTCCTGATTCAACTTGCGACCGCCCAGTTCTATCGCGCGGATGCCGGCCGGGCGCTCGAAACAGCGCAATACCCGGAGATCTATCTGTTCCATTGTGGGCGGCGCTGGGGCGATCACCGACCTTTCGACTTCTGGCCCCCCCGCAAGGAAGTGCTCGTGCACGGTCCTCTCAACCTTGTCGAGGCAATCAATGATCGAGCGATCAGCAGGCTGCTCCTGCCCACGGCCGAACACCCCACGTGGGAGTACTTGACGGATGCTCCAACCCCGTGGGCTGAGCGCAACTCCTTTCTCGAACGTGTTGTGACCGCGATCGAGTACGACGCGGCCGGCATCGTGGAGGACCCGGCAATCACTGTTTCGGCATTGAGCACCGCGCTTGAGGCCAATGGAACTCGCGCGCTCAATCCGGAGATCAGTCTCGAGTGGTACCGAAACCTCCAACCCGAGGCAAGGGCCACGGCGTTGCCCGGACCGAGTGGTGGGGACGAGACGGCGAGGTGGTTGGAATCGCTCCTCCGTCGGGCGGACGAGGTAGATCCCGACACCCGTGCGACGGTCCGCAGGCGCCGCCAACGACTCGTGCGTCAGGGTCTTGCCACGGAGTCCTATCGCGACATCGCAGGCGAGGACGCACTCAGATTGATCTCCACGTATTTCTCACGCACAACCGAAAGCGGGGCAACATGAAGGTGGGCATCGTCGGGGGCGGGATAGTCGGGCTATGCACGGCGTGGAGCCTGCGTCGGCGGGGCCACAGCGTAACCGTCATCGAGGGGGGGCACATCGGCGAATCCGCCTCCGCCGTCAATGCAGGTTGGGTTACGCCCTCCCTTTCCACACCTCTGGCGTCTCCGGGTGTACTCGCCACCGGTCTCAAGCATGCTTTTCAGAAAGATGGTGCGCTGGTCATCCGTCCGCAACTGGACACTTCCTGGCTGAGGTGGCTATGGAAGTTCCATCGCGCGTCTCGCCCTCAGGCCTACTCGAATGGCGTGAAGGCGCTCATGCGGCTCAACAATCGCACTCTTGAATTGTTCGACTTGCTGCACTCGGACGGTGTGAAGTTCGAAATGCACGAGGCGGGAATCTTAGCGCTCGCACGTGAAGCCAACGGGCTCGAATGGTTCGAGCAGCTCTTCGACGAACTCCAACCGCTCGGCTTCCCAGGTCGAATCGACTACCTCACCGGCGACGAAGCGCGAGCGATTGAACCTGGCGTCGGTGCGGGCGTCGTCAAAGCGGCACTGACCTCCATCGACCGACACGTCAACCCCGACTCGCTCCTCGTTGGCCTTGCGGATTGGCTTCGTCGCTCCGGGGTAGACATCCTGGAGGAAACGCCGGTCACCGCGCTGACTGCACACGGCGACGGTTGGTTGATCGACGCCGACGATGCTGGTGTCGAGGTCGACCGCGTCGTCGTCGCATTGGGGGCTGCCACCAATCGACTGATCGGACCGCTGGGAGTGCAGCTGCCCATCCTCGGTGCGAAAGGCTACTCGGTTCTCGTACGCGGCCTGGCCGCGCCGCCCACTCGCGCCCTGTACCTGATGGAAGCGAAGCTCGGACTCAGTCCGTTCGAAGACGGCGTGCGGATCGCGGGCGTCTTCGAGCTTCCCGGAAGGGACGCGCGAGTCGAGCAGCATCGGACCGACGGATTGGTGCGACACGCTGGGCCCTATCTCGAGGGGCTCGATGCGGCGGCCGACATCGAGGTTCGAGAGAGCCGTGCGGGCCTTCGTCCCGCAACGCCCGACAGCTTGCCGTTCATCAGTGAGCTCCCGACGGCACCCGGAGTATTCGTGGCGGCTGGTCACGGAATGCTTGGAGTCACCCTCGCTCCGGCGACTGCCGACGTGATCGCCGAACTGATCGAAGGTCGGTCGCCGCAAGGGGTTGAGTCGTTCGCGATCTCCGGGCGGCTGCTATGAGCGACCACGTCACGCCACCCGCCGTCGCCCCATTCCGTCGCATGTCACCCGACTGCATCATCTTTTCCGGTGTCGTGGCGCTCGACGGAACTAGGCCGGTCGTCGCGGACATCGACGGCGAAATCGCTCAGGTCCTGCGCAATGTCGACCAGCTGCTCGCCGCCGCCGGCACGTCGCCAGACCACATCGTGAGCGTCCGGGCCTACCTGACCAGCGTCGAACATTTCCGCGGGTGGGATCGTGCTTGGAACGATTTTTTCGCAGGGCGACCCTTACCCACGCGGTCAACATTCTTCGTCGGACTGCACCCGCCATTCAATGTCGAGGTTGAAGTGATTGCGAACCAAAGCTCGATCGCCGCAGGCGTCGCGACTAGATTTCGCCGATCGCCTGCCCCAACTGAAGGTACATCCGGGTGACAGTCTCCTGGTCCACCCCATACCGGATCCGCTGGCCGCGTCGGGCCTTGTCGATTGGCGGGTCAGTAGTGAGTAGTCCAGCTTGGACCATTGCCTTCAGGGACGCGGCAATTGTCGGGATCGGGAGGTCGAGCGCTGCGGCGATCTCCGCGCGAGTCGCCGGGCCCTCTCCGCGCAGGTATCCGATGATGCCGGCCCGGACGAGGTTGCCTAGGGCTTTGATGGGGTCCTCCAGCCACTCGCTCCATCCCCCTGGTGCTGGTGTCACGCGTCTAGGCATGTCGCCCATTCTCGCGCGGTCGGTGTCACCAACCACGCATTCCCAAGTGGATGTATTGACTATTCACTTTGCCGAGTGTATGTCTTTAACATTCACTCATGCAAGTATCGCGCTGGAGGCAAGCGCGGGTTCGTAACGTGGAGGAGGGGCCATGCAGGGAAGGCGTTCCAGCCGCCGGGGGCTGATCGTGGCGGTGCTGGTCTGTGCTGCCGTGGTGGTGGTGGTGATGATCGCGCTGGTTGTCCGGGGATCGGGCGGCAACCATGTTGCAGACCCGATGCCGTCTCAAATCGGTCCCTCCACAAGTGCATCCGCGACCTCGGCGACGGTCAGTGACGGCGCTGTCGTCGATCCGAGTGTGAGCAAGCGCGGTTGGGTGCCTGAACCGATCACGCAGGATTCGGACGTGTACGTGCGGGCCGCTCTTGAGGCGGCTGCAACATTCGACACTAAGCGCTCTAGTCGTAATGAGTGGGTGAAGTGGCTGGGGACGTGGTTCACTCCGAGCCCTCTGTACGACAACCAGCAAGACGCACTGGATCAGATGGCCAGGTACGAAGGGGAGCTGTCTCAGACGGTTGTCGTGCCGCAGTCGCAGTGGGATGACCTCGCTAAGAACGACGGCTACGTGGCCGCGCGGGTGGATGGTCCAATCGACTACCTCGATCAACCCGACGCGGCACAGAAGCACGTGCGGACGGCAACGGCGAACGTGGTAATGACATTCGCACAATCCGGTAATCGCGCCGGGGGTGACGCTACCTATGACCAGAAGGTCCGGGTCAGTGTTCAGGTTGTCTGTGGGGGCGCGAGCGTTCCGACGCCGGACTCGGCCCAGCGAGCTGGTGATTGCAAGGTCGTCCGTTTCTTCGACACGGCGGTGGGCTGATGGCTCAACACATGTTGTTGCTCGCGGCGGTGCGGTCGAAGACGGTTCGACGGATTGTAGGCGGCGTGATCGCGTTCGTGATGATCCTGATCCTGGGGATCGTAGTGCCGCTCGTGGCGGTGCCGGTGATGCTGGCCAGCGCGAGCACGAACACCGTCACCGACAGCGCCCAGCCAACGGTGGTGGGCGAGTGGGGGTACCCGCTTGCCGGCCACTACAGCATCACGTCAAGGTTCGGGCCGCGATCGGTTCCGGATTGCTCGTTCTGCAGCACGTACCACCGCGGCTATGACCTCGCGGAGGCCTGCGGAGTTCCGATCTACGCCGCCGGCCCCGGAATAGTGATTCGCGCGGGTGCGTGGGGAACGTTCGGTAACGCGGTGCAGATCGATCACGGCGGCGGCGTGACGACGATCTACGGGCACATGATGTGGAACTCGCTCCTGGTCAGCGTCGGAACAACCGTCGCCGCCGGCACCCAACTCGGGCTCGAAGGTCGCACCGGCGCGGCGACCGGATGTCATCTGCATTTCGAGATCCGTATCAACGGGACCTCGGTTGATCCGGGACCTTTCATGGCCGCACGCGGTCTGCCCTTGTAGTAGCTCATCACCGGACAGGAGAACCATGCTCAACCACCTGATCCCCTCCCGCAACGATGTGGACGTGCCACCGATCGGTCCGAACTTCTCGGCACCCTTCTTCGCGGGACTGCAACTCATCGCCTCCTATCTACTGGGAGCAGCGCTGATTGTCGTGTTCATGATGCTAATCATCGCCGGCGCGGCCTTAGCGTTCCGCGGTCTCGCGCCGGAGCGGGTGCGTACCTGGGCGGGTGAGAACATCGCTTGGATCTTCATCGCCGCAGCCGTCCTCGGCGCCGCGAGCGGACTCTTCCAGTGGTTCGTCAATTTCAAGTTCGGCTTCTAGCCATGCGCCACCTGCTCAGAGCCGGCTTCACCGCACTGCTTGTTGCGGTGACGACCGGTGCGGTTGCTTCGCCGGCCGACGCCGCGGAAGCCACGGCGACCTCTCACACCCTCAGGACTGCGAGCTCGCCGTCGACACCCGTTACTGGCCAGCCGTGGTCAGCACCATCGTTTCCGGTGGACTGTGAGGCGGCCAGCGGTCAGATCAGTTGCACCCCAACCGATCCGACGGCCGTCACTTCCCAGGCCTGCTTCATCGGGGTGCCGTTCCAAGGCCAGACGGCGATGGTGTGCACGACCTTCCAAGGACACCAAGATGCCATCCGAGCCGCCGGAGGAAGCGCCCTCCTGGTCTCCTACGGCTGCACCATCGGAGACCTGGTCTGCTCGACGTTCGAGAACTTCGGCCGCGGCCTCGCGCTCGGCGCGACCGCCGCCGCGTTCGCCATGGCGACGAGTATCTCGTTCAACACTGACTCGACCTTGTGGTCCGCAGCGGTGAAACAGTGGTCGTTCTGGCAATGGGCAGTCCTGGTGATCCTGTTCGCCGCGATGGTGTGGTCGATCACCGCCGCGGTCGTCTCCCGCGACCACGAACAACTCATCGCCGCGTTCGTGCGCACCTTCATCGCCGTCCCGGCGGTCCCGCTTACATTGTGGACGATCGGAGACCTGGTCAACTCGCTGGACGACATGACCTGGTACATCCTCGACCGGACCGGCCCGGACTCGCTGTTCGTCACCTTGCAGAAAGTCATGTGGGCGGGCGGTCAGTCAAACTACTTCTTCGCCTTCCTCATCGACGGACTCCTGCTCGTGGCGATGCTGCTGCTGGTGTTCGTGTTCATGTTCCGCAACCTCGCCCTGGCGGTCCTGATCGCGGTTGGGCCGGTCGCGTGGATGGTCTTCCCAATCCGCACGGTCGGCCCCCAGTGGGTGATTCGTTACCTCTCCGCCGTCGCAGCCCTGCTGCTGACGGGTCCGTTGACGATCGGATTCCTGGCGCTGATCATCAACGGACTGGGCGGGGTTAAGACGATCTGGGACCCGAGGTCGTGGCCGCTGCTGCTGGGTTTGGTGATGGTCGCGTTCGCACCGTTTGCAGTGTTCGGTCTGTTCAGTTTCATCGGCGGCGCCGCCGTGGACGGCATCGGATCCCGCATCGGTGGAGGTGTCAGCCGGGGAGCGAGTACCGCAGCCCTCGGTCTGACCCGGCTCCCGTCCCGCATCGGAGCGAGCCCCGCAAGGCGCTCCCCCGGAGGCACCGGCCCGGGTGGAGGTGGTTCTCGCCCGTCGCAGCCGTCGCGTGTGGGTTCGGCTCCCGCGTCTCAGTCGCCCAGTCGTGTCCCCGTTTCCTCGAGCTCTCGGAGGTCCTCATGAGCAGCACGTCCCACACCCCGGCTGATCCGGCACGCCCGGTCCGGTTGCCGCACCGGTCCCGGCAGGGCATTGTGCTCGGACTCGACGGACCCCAACTTGTGTTCCTCACCGCTGCCGCGCTGGTGGTGTTGATCGGGGTGAACCGTTTTGGACCGACCGGACTTCTGTACTCGGCACCCTTGTACCTACCGTTGGGAGTCGTCGCGCTGGTGTCGGTGCATGGTCTATCGGCACCGCGAATGGCCGGCTTGTGGCTGTCGAAGCAGGTGCGGACGGCCACGGGGGCGACCGCGCATCGGTTCCGGCCGGAGCGAGCCCGCCTCGACGGCACCCTCAACTTGCCGGGCACCCGCGCGTCGGTGCAGCTGTGGGAGGTCGACGGGATGGCGTCGGTCTATCACCCGGGCGAGCGCACGGTGTCGATCACCGCGGAGCTGGAAGTGCAGGGCTTCCTGATGAAGGACACCGGCGAACGTATCGAGCTCGCCCAGCAATGGTCCCCGGTACTTGCTGCGTTGACGCAGCGTCCGGGCATCAAACGCGTCACCCTGCAGGAGCGCACCACGAGGACGACGATCCGTCCGTCTCGCGATCAGTATGAGCAGGCATCCCGGAAGCGACTCGTCGACCCGGCAAGCCCTGCGGCGGTCAACTATGGCGAGGTGCTCGACAGCTCGGAACAGTTCGCCGTCGGGCACCGCAACTACCTCACCCTCACCCTCGACCTCGTCGCGCTCGGCGCCCAACTGAAAGCCCTCGGCGGCGGCAAACAAGCCACCCAGGCACTGTCGGCCGTCGAAGCTGGCAACCTCGCCGAAGCCCTCCGCACGGCCAAGATCACGGTGCGCAGATGGCTCAGCCCACGACAGGTTGCCGAGCTCGCGCGCACAACGCTTGATCCTGATTCGATTCCGATGCTCCGCAACCGCGGCAACGACCACGCGGGGGTGGACCCGGTTGGGATCGGGCCGATGTACCTCGAGGAGCCAAAGGGTCGCAACGGAGTCGTCCTCACGGACTCTGCCGTGCACACCACGATGTGGATCCACGAGTGGCCACGCTCCGACGCACCTGTCGGGTTCCTCGCACCCCTGGTCTTCGCCCGCCACCCAGTGACCAATGAAGCGGTCACCCACATCCTCTCGATCGTCGCGGCACCAGTTCCGGTCGGGCGTGCTCTTCGGCAGATCCGTGAGGAGAAGAAGGTGTGGCGCGGCAACGAACGCCTCCGTGCCCGCCGCGGCACCCAAGGATCGATTGTGGACGAGTCGGACTGGCTCGCGTTGGAGCAACGCGAGCAGGAGCTCGTCGCCGGCCATGGCGAGTTCTCCTACGGCGCCTACCTGACCGTGTCGGCCGACGACGAGGAGACCCTCGAGCAGGCGATCGCGGGAGCCCGCAATGCGCTGTCGGTGGTGGGGATGGAGGCGCAGATCCTGTACTGCCAGCAAGCCGAAGCGCTGCTGGTCAACGCCCTCCCCCTCGGCTTGGGGATGAAGTAATGGCCCGCCGCGTCATCCAGTTCACCCCACCCGAAGAGACCCGCGCCCAACGTCGCGCACGCCACGCCGTGGTTCAGCAGCTCGAGGAGACCGCGCGGCCAGAGCGATCGACCCGGAAAGATCGTGCCCTGCCAGAGGCAGTCGTGCCGGGTCCGTTTGGCCCAGGTCTGCTCGATGGGGGCTACTGGAATGTCGCCCGCCTCGCCGTCCCTCCGCACCGTGCGACCAGCCAGCACCTTGCCGGCATCTATCCCTTCGTCGCGGACACCGGCATCGGACACCACGGCCCCGTCGTCGGAGTCGACCTGAACGCGGACGCGCTCTGGCACTTCTCCCCGTGGGACGCCTACGCCGACGCCAGCGAACGTGGTGCGTTCTCCACGAACGTCCTCGTCCTTGGCGCATACCGGTCAGGGAAGTCCGCCGTGGTGAAGACCCTCGCGGTCCGATCCGTCGCGTTCGGTCACCAAGCCGTCGTCCCGTCGGATTCGAAAGGTGAATGGGTCGTCGTTGCCGAGGCGATCGGCGGGACAGTCATCCGTATTGGCGGGGGCCACGCGAACCGTCTGAATCCCCTCGACCGAGGCCCGCGTCGGACGGGCGCCAGCGACGAGCAGGATGAACAACTCGTCCGGCAACGGCGGGCCGCCACCCTTATCTCATTGGTCCAGATGACTGTCGAGTCCGGCAACCTCACGGCGGCCGAGCACGCCTGTATCCACCTCGCCCTGCAACGCGCGGTCGCCAACACGAACAACCAGCCCACACTTCGGCACGTGCACGCGGAACTGGAGGCGGTCGCCGCCTCCAAAGCAGGCGACCCGGAGATCCGGGCAGCCGCATCCGGACCCAGGTTCGCGTTGCGCCGTTTCGTTGACGGGGACCTGTCGGGCCTGTTCGAAGACGAGTCGACAGTGACGTTCGATGAAGACGCCCCCATGGTGGTCGTCGATACCAGCGAACTGTTCGCCCGCGGGGACCTCGTCGCACAGCTGACCCAGGTGTGCACCACCGCGTGGGTGCAGGCAGTGATCTCCGACCGTGACGCCCGCCGCACGCGCTACGTCATCCGAGAAGAAGGATGGCGCGACATGTCGTCACTGGCCGCGCTGCAGATGTACCAGCAGTGGCTAAAACTGTCCCGCCACTACGGGATCAGCAACATCGTGATCCTGCACAAGATGGGCGACCTCGACGCCGTCGGCGATGCCAACTCCCAAGAACGCAACCTCGCCTACTCGGTCGTGGGAGACATCGAGAACAAGTTCATTTTCCGCACCAACCAACAAGCCGCCGCCGACCTCCGCACCCGCCTGGACCTGTCCGCCGTGCACGTCGACATGGCCCGCCAGCTGCGGCAAGGACAGTTCATCGCATACGTCGGCCAGTTCGCCTATCTCGTCGACGCGTTCGCCACCTCCACCTCGTGGGAATACGAGCTGTTCAAAACCGACGAGGCGGTGCTGGGCGAGAAGGCCGACGCCGGCGGAATCGCACTCTCCGATCACGTCTCTGAGCTGTGGACGACCGAACCAACTCAAAGGAGTTCCGATGGCACGCCCTGATGTCCCCCGCGCATTCGCCGAGATCGCGGGCACCAACGCCGACTACCGCGGTCCCGGCGCCGACACCACCGATCCCCTGATTGGCACCAGCCCGGACGGCATCCGCGACTTCGTTCTACGGCGCACCGTTTGGGAAGCACGCCGGATCGGAAGGTCCGTCGAACTCACCACCGTTGGCGACCAGGGGGAACACACATTGCTGGTCACCCCGGAGGGACGCGTCACCGCCTTCGGCGCACGCAAAGTGGATAAGTTCGCCGAACTTTTCGTGAGCGACAATGTTTGGCTGGAACCCTTCCGGGTGTCCGCCGAGTCGCCCGAGGCCCGCTCCCTCGCGACAGCACGCGCCCGGATGCGGGTGTCGTTCATCGAGTCAGAACCGGAGTCGACGCCTGTTGGGCTGATTGGAACCCTGAGCAGACTCGGTGCACCAACCAAACCCACTGCCGGGCAGATCCGCCACCTCGAGAACGTCAGGGCGACGTCGCAGCATTGGGCTGGATGCCGGGCGATCGCGGTCGTGAACGGGAAGGGCGGGGTCGGCAAGACCACCACCAGTGCGATGCTCGCCGCCGTGTTCGCCCGCAACGGCGGCGGCAGCGTGCTGGCGTGGGACAACAACGACACCCGCGGCACCCTCGGCTGGCGCACCGAAACCGGCCCCCACGACGCCACCGTCGCCGACGCAGTCGCAGCCGCACCTGAGCTCCTGTCGCCCGACGCATCGACGGCGGACGTTGCGGGATATGTGCACCACCAGACCTCTGACCGGTATGACGTGCTGCGCTCGAACCCGCACCTGCTCGCCGTCGACCAGCGCATCGGCGGAACCGAGTTCGACCAACTCATGCAACTCGCCACCCGCTACTACCGGTTGGTGATCTTCGACTCCGGCAACGACGAATCCGCCGACCGCTGGCTCCGGATGATCGACTCCACCCAACAACTCGTCGTCCCCACCCTCGCCGCACCCGAATCAGCCGAGTCGGGCGCCCTCCTTCTCGAAGCACTCCACGAACGGGACGAGCACTCCGCCACGTTGGCCCGGGAGGCTGTGGTGATCGTCACCGAGTCTGAACGAGGATCCGCCGGCCAGACCCGCCGCATCGCGGCAGCGTTCGAAGACCTCGTCCGCGCCGTCGTGGTAATTCCCTTCGACTCGGCACTGAAGAGCGGACCGCTCCGCTTCGACGCACTCCGACCAGGAACGCAGCGCGCGTGGGTCGCCGCCGGTGCCGCAGTCGCTGTGGGACTGGAATAGGGCGCTGGCGCCATGAGCCGGGACGAAGTGTGGCCAAGGATCCTGGCCGCCGTCATCGCGCTCCTGGTGGTGGTGAACTTCGTTCTCGAGTTTGTCGCCGAAGCCGTCACCTCGCTCACCTGCGGGGCACGGCCGCAACCGACGGGACCCTTTTCGGGTTTCTGGCTGGGCCTGTCCGGTGACCCGACCGCCTTACGCCTGGATGGGTGCGTCATACCCGTTGCTCCGATCAGGATCCTCGACGCCGTGGCGGTGATACTGGTCCTGGCGGCGGCGGTGATCGGTGGGGCGCGATGGGTCCGATACCGGCAATCAGATGCCGCGTTCGTGGCAGAACTGCGCCGGCGCCCGGGATTCGCCACCGGCTCGGAAGTGCAAAAGCATCTGTCGGCTCGGGCGGTCAAGCAGCGCGCACGGATTCTTCGTCCCGGGCAGGACCAGGTCCAGGCAGGTGACGTCGGTTGGCGAGTGGGTCGCTCCCGCGGGATGGACGTCTACGTATCCATCGAAGACTCCGTCGCTCTCGAAGGACCACCACGGTCGGGGAAGGGGTATCGGGTGTTGATCTCGGCGATCCTGGACTGGGCCGGCCCACTGATCACGACCTCGACAACGAACGACAACCTCACCGCCACCATCCGGATGCGGCAACGCCGCGGCGAGGTGTTTGTCTTCGACCCGCAACAGCTATCCGGAATCCGCAACACCCTGCGGATCGATCCGATCGCCGGATGCGAAGACCCCCTCATCGCAGTACAGCGCGGGACCGCGATCGTCACCGGCACCGCTCTCGGCGCATCGCTGAGCAACCAGGAATGGGCGGCTGCATCCAGCACCGTCCTTGCCCGTCTGCTGCACGCGGCCGCCATCGGCCAACGCACCGTCGCCGACCTTTACGAATGGGGATCAACGCCAGCCCTGGCACGTACCGCGGTCGACATCCTCCGTACCGACGGGGCGGCCGGCTGGGGCGACGGGCTCGAGGCCGTCCTCGTCGGCGATGAGAAGCTCCTGTCGTCCACCTGGTTCGGGGTTCAAGCAGCAGTCGCCCCGTTAGCGATCCCGCAGATCCGCGAAGCTCTCCAACCCGGTCCTGCAGGTTCTTCCCTGGTGCCGAGCGAGTTCCTCACCGCGGAGAACACCCTCTACCTTCTGGGCTCTGGAACCGGTGCGGGTGCCATGGGCGGATTCCTGTCCGCCGTCCTAGACGACATCGTCGAGGTCGCCCGCCGCAAAGCGCTCGCCTCTACCGGGGCTCGCCTCGGTGAACCGCTCGGGCTGATTCTGGACGAGATCGCCAACATGTTCCGATGGGCGGCCCTTCCCCGTGTCATGGCCGACGGCGGCGGCCGAGGTATCTGCACCTTCGTCGTCCTGCAAGCTCTCTCGCAGGCAGAGACAGCGTGGTCGCGTGCGGAAGCGGACACGATCTGGAGTGCCGCAACCGCGAAGGTGCTCCTCGGCGGCGCCTCCCACGTGAACCACCTTCGCGACGTCGAGACCCTGCTCGGCTGGAGGGAACGCCGACGCACCCAACGGTCATGGGACTCACGCCGGGACGGCTTCCACACCGCCGAAATGCCCGAACGCCTGCCGCTGATGACGGCCGACGAGATCCGTCGGCTTCCCCCGACTGCCGGGCTCCTCACCTACCGCAACCGACGCGGCGTCCTGCTCGACCTCTCCGGGTGGGATGAACGACGCGATGCGACCGACATCCGCACCAGCAAAAAGGTCACCGAGGCCGAGCAGCGCATCCAGTTCGACCAGCAACTCCAATTGCACCGGAGACCGGCGGAGGAGGAGTCGTGAGCAACGCCCGGAAGCGCCATGCGACCGCCCGGTACCGGGTCGGGTATCTGCGGTCGGTGGCCTGGTTTCGGCGGCGGGATCGCTGGTTCGCCGAACAGGAACGTCGCACGGGAATATTGCGCTGCGTAGTGTGCTGGCGGGCCGCATCCCACCGAGATCTCGAGCTGCATCACCTCCACTACCGGCACGTGATCCGACTTCGCCAAGGGTGGGCTGCGCGGGAACAGCACGAGGACCTCTGCGCTATGCATCCCGGATGCCATGAGCTGGTGCACCGCATCCTCGATACCGACCTCGTGCTCCGCTCGTACCGCCGCCGCGCGGTCGCAACAATTCGTGCGATCGAGATCGCCCGCGCCCATCTGACCGCGATGGTGAGGCCGCGGACGTGAAAGGCGAATACGACGACGGAGAGGACTGGGGGGCCGTCGAAGACCTCGTCGACGGACTCGGTCTAGACCCATTCGACCCCTTCGGTCGGCAAAGTGCCGGCGCTGCCACAGGATCCCGTCCCGTCCGCTGGCGCGACCTCGCACCCGAAGACGCCGCAACCGAATGGGCTGCCCTCCGGGATTGGGTCGAATGGGTAACCACCCGGTTCGATGTCCCCGTCACGGTGATCCCGAACTGCTGGTGGCGCCACCCCGCCCTCGTCGAAGAGCTCTCCGCCCTCCACGTCGCCTGGCGCACCGCATACGACCCACAAGACAGCGGCCTCGGCCCGCTGATGTGGCTCGAACGCTGGCACGCCGCCCGCACTCGACTCCGGGCCGCCTACTCAGGATCCTGCAGCAGCGGACACAAAGGCACCAAACGTCGCACATGGGAAGAAGTCACCGACCAGGGCGAATGGGACGCCTGGGTGAAAGACACCCACGGCCAATAGAGAAGGAAGGAACAAAAGTTATGGGCACAAGGATCCCCGTCACCATCGAGGGCAACCTCACCGCGGACCCCGAACACGACACAAGCGAGAATGGTGTCGAGTATGCGAGATTCTCCGTCGCCGTCAACGACCGACGCCTCAATGAACAAACCCAAAGGTGGGAAGACGCCGGCACCGTCTTCCACCGAGTGGTCGTGTTCAACGACCAGGCCCGGCACGTGATCGACAGCCTCCGCAAAGGCGACTCCGTTCTCGTCGCGGGCGACCTCCGGTTCGGCACCTACACCGACAAGGAGGACAACGTCCGCGAGAGCCGCGACATCGTGGCCGACACCATCGGCGCCTCGCTGCGGTTCGCCACCGTGGAGATCGAACGCGCCCCAAAAGCTAGCGGCCCCAACGTATACGCGGAGGGGCCGGTAGCCACGCCGGCGGCAACCGGCGCAGCAATCGCACGCTGACCAAAGAGAGCGGGCGGGAGTCATCGTACTCCCGCCCGCTCTTCGGCTCGAGCCGTACTGTTCAGGCATGAAACCCATGGACGATCAAGCGATCAAGGCCGAGGTCGCGCGCGATATTCGGTACGAAGTCCACGCGATGTGGAGCACCGCGCTGGAGTACGCCTCCCGACCTCGAGACCTGTTCGGAAGCGACGTCACTATCGACAATGCCCTCATCGAGTCGTGCCTCGTCCACGCGCGGCTGCTCCGCGAATTTCTCGATGTCAAGAAATCAAGATACGAAGACGCCGCACTCGCAGTCCACTACCTGGCGAGCTGGGACTCGAAGGACACCCTGACGAAGGACGAACGTGAACGCATCAACTGGATGATCATGCACCTGTCCGCGAAGCGCAGACGCGTCAAGGAAGGAGTCGACCTCGTTGAGACCGCCGACCGCGTGATGCAGGTGATGGATCGCTTCATCGGCGAGATCATCGACCCCGACACCCGAAGGTGGTTCGAGCCAGTCTTGACCGAACATGCCGAGTTTGCGCGTCGTCGCAAGGAGATCGAAGGACTGGGCAAGAGCATGCAAATAGTTTCAACCACGAACGAAACAGAAATAGGTGTCATTGGGCAGGCGCAATAGCGCGAGACCGACTTGCGCGTGACGGCGAGCTCGAGCTCAATCATCGGTCCTAGTCGTACGAGCGGATCAACATCCAGCCGGCCGCGTCCTCGCGAATGTCGAACATCCGGGACCTCCCTCCGGGATCGGTGCCCTGAAATCGCCATCCTGTAATCGGAAGCGGTTGGGTCATTTCGATCATCTCGTCCTCGAGTCGCGTCGGAGTGTCGCTCACCCGGTACCGGGTGCCCCGATAGACAACGCGCGCAGGGCGTTCGTTGGCAAACCACACGGTCACCTGATTGCCCGCGGCGGGGTGATGCTGGTGGGCGAGGCTCATGTCGACTCCTTGCAACATTCGAACGTATGTTCGAGAATCACGAGAGTAAACCCGTCGCGTGCGACACGCCAAGAAGGAGTCGTGGGAACCAACAAACGGTACGCCGACGGTATCGACCGGTGGGCTGCTGAGCGGCAGCATGCCGCGCAACAAACCGTCGGCATGCCTCCGGCGCTGACGGCTACGATCCCTGACATCACATCGCCCCTGTTCAGCAACGCGCTGACTTCGTTGAGCCGCGATGTGCAGCTCGCAGGCGACGATGTGTTTGTGTTCAAGACTGCGCGCGCCCGGGGTTAGTTCAAAGTGGGAAGGCGTGAGGCTGGTGGTTAGGGCGGAAGAAGAGCACGCGAGACTCACCCTCTCAGGCGAGTTCGGGGTGGAGTTCCGACTCTATGATGACGGCTCCAAACCGGGCATGCCCGACCTCTTATCTGCAGACGACAAGCATGTGGCGGAAGTGATTACAACCGCTCCGTCGGACGTCCGCAAAGAAGAACAGCACCTGGATCCTGTGGCTGAGCCAAGACTGCCCCACTGCGTGTGGGTGATGATCCCGTACACAAGGCTGGGAGGTGCCACAAAAGACGTGCGCAACAAGATCAAGGTGGACGTCATTCGGTGGACTGTGGCCGCCGGTTGTGAGTATCACTGGTCAGAGCCCGACGAGCAGGGGTGGCTCCAGGGAATCGGTCCCGACCCGATCCTCAGCCTTGGGGGCTACGACGATGGGGTCCGAGCGTTGTGTGTTCAGCAATGCCAGCATTCCGACGATCAGCCTCATGAGATCAGGTGGTCTGTGGGGCATGAGGCGTCAACTGATGATCCATGGACGTTGATCCGGCGATCGCTGCACATCATCGAGAAGGAGCAGCGAGGCGGCGTGCAGTCCCTCGCCAAGAAACTTGACGGGTACCCCAACAAGCACCTGGTGATGTACCCGTTCGGCCCACCCGGAAATGTGACCGCGGCGTTCAGCAGTTTCGTGCCCCCGCCGAACTTGCGCGACCTATTGCTACCGCAATTGAACCCGCCGCTTGCAGACATTCATATTTGGCTCCTATACCGGTACGGAAACGGCGACGTCGTCGAGGGACTGCACCTGTGCAGCGGCCATTGGGCGAAGTTCGGGACGACGTTTCCAAAGCTGGACCTGTCCTCCCCACTGGGGCGGTTCCACTACCGGGATACCTAGGCTCACGATCGCGTAAGTAGGGAATTCGGGCCGATTTTGCTCCAGCGCACAGACTCGATCCGCCGCCGGTAGTCCCTGCTCAGCGACGAGGTGCTCGATCACCTCGTTTGTTCCGCTGTCGCCAGCGGACATTGGGACTATGCAGTCGAGATTGGCGTTTCAGGATCCTCGTCGTTAGCAATGGATTCGATCCAGTCGGTGGCCTCATCAGACATGAAGAACCCGGTCGGTCCGATTTCACCGGCCCACTATGCGTCCGATGTGATCGACCCGCCGGCCCACCTGACATCGGCGACGATCTCCGCCGGGACGGCCTCGCCGTTGTTCTCTATCAGCCACTCCCGTGTCGACGGCTTCACCTTCGGCCACTACTGCTCGATACCCACGAACGAAAGTCTGGCGGGTGCCGGAGTCGACTGGGACGGCTAAATGTCTAGACCGCCGTTCGAACCCCCGCTCAGTCCGCCGAACTGCAACTCCTCGCCTCCTCCGGGGCCCGCAGTCTGTCCGGCGGTGCCCGGACCTCGCTGGGGGTCTAGGGCGACGTTCTTGCCCTGGCGTTTCTCCAGGAGAGCAGCGGCTTGGTGTTGCGCTCCGAGGATTTGCGCCTGGACCATCGCGCGCTGGGCTGCCGACGGCGGCGACAGGGCGACCCTCCTGGGATCGTTAGGGCGCCCGTGGCCGACCGCCTCCGCCCGCGCGACCTCCATGTCGATCTCGCGCAGTCGCGCACGAGCTGATCGTTCCGCTGCCCTCACCGCTTCGAGGTCATCATGGCTGGCGCGAGCGGAGCGGCCCAGTTCGTTGAGCGATGCGCGGTGGGCGTCGTCCAGCGTCAGTTCCGGACGGCCGCGCATCATGGTCTCAGCGAGCTGGTCGATCGCCTGATCGGAGCTACGGGCGATCGCGATTGCCGTGTTGGTGTGACGGCCACGGGTCATCCCGACATAGAGCCCTGCCGCATCGACACCAGGGCCGACAAAGGCGTGGTCGACAGTCTCTCCCTGGATGCCGTGCACAGTGGAGGCGTACGCGAGGTGGACATGTTCGGCGGTGTAGTCGTGGTCGACGGTCCGGGTGTCGCCGGAGTCGGCGATTGACGCGAGACGGATGCCGCTACCGGTGATGCGGGTGATGGTCCAGAGGGCTCGGTTGTCCACACCGAGCCCGGTATCGTTTCGTCGCGTCTGAACCATGTCGCCGACCAGAAGCCGCTGCCCACCCTGACCGGCCGCCACCCGGTCGATGGCGAGAGCGCCCTGCTCGACTCGTTCCTCTTGGATGCGGTCGTTGACCTGCTGCGCCTCGGCATTGGTTGCTACGACCAGGCCGACCCGGTGCCCCCGTGCGGCGTGCTCCAACCAGCCGGCGACCATCCGCTCCCGCGCGTCGTGCTCGCTCCCTGCAATACCGACGTGCCCGCTTGCAAGGAGCTCGCGAGCGACCGTGAGGGCGGCTGTATGGTCGGCGGTTTCGCGTAGGCGCAACGTCAGGGCGCCGTATGCAGGGTCGCGGAATCGATGCACCGCGGTGAGCTCGACGGTCGATCCGGACCGGCGCTGCATGGCGGCCATGGCGCCTGAGTGACCCACCGGCATGGCTTGCAGGTGATCGCCGATCATCGCGATTCCCGCACCCGTATCGGCGGCCAGCTGAGCGAGCATGTTCGCGGTGTGCAGGTCAACCATGCCGGCTTCATCGACCACGATCCGATCACCGGGTCGGAGCGGAAAGCGCCGCGGTCCTCGGTAGATGAGCCCTGTCGTGGGATCGGCATCGCCTGGCCACACCTGACTCCAGACAGTGCGGCCGGCAGCGTCGTGGTCGAACCGGTAACCGTGGTCGATGAGCAGCGCGTGCAAGCTGGACGCGGTCGCGCCGATCTGCTGGCCCGCGACGCTGGCCGCCTTCCTAGTCGGCGCGACCACGACCATCAGTCGGCCTCGCGCCTCGAGCTCAGTGCGGGCGACGAGGAGCAGTGTGGTCTTCCCTGTCCCGGCGGGGCCGGTGACGGTGACCAGCCGGTTCGTTCCCGCAACAGCGGCGGCCGCCTGCACTTGTCCGACGTCAAGACTCGCCTCGCCTCCCAGCACATGGCCAGCGGTTCGATTGATCGTGTCAGCGGGGACGTCATCGCCGGCTGTGTTGAGTTGCTCGAACCGGGTGGCGAGGTCGAGCTTGGCCTGCGCGGTCGGCAAAGCCATCAGGTGCTTCACGTGCGCGGGAACGTCGGCCTCACCGTCGAGGAAGTCGATGATCTGGTCTTGCAGCGCGCGCGCGGTAAGGTCCTCGATCGCCTCATCAAGTAGGGCACGATCGGCAACGACGCCCGACCCGGCCAGGGCTCGGATCACACCGGCGCGGACGTCGTAGCGGCTGAACCGTCCCCCACTGCCGGCCGACCGCCGGTCGGCGTCGGTGATCGCGATCGCAGTCAGCAGGTCCCGATCGAGGTCCGCGAGGCGCTGCGCTCGCACGGTCACAGGATCCCGGCGTTCGCTCGCGGACTTGTCGAGGGCCGTGACCTCGTCGCGGATCAGGGTTTCCCACTGCGCTTCGTCTACGCTCGCGGGCTTGTCGGGTCGTCCGTGCGCCCACGCCCATCGGTCAATCCACGCCAGAGTCGCGTGGTCCGGATGCTGACCCGGATGGGTCTGCTTCCACCGGGCGAGGCGCAGGGCTCGGTTCGCCTCGATCTGGTTGGACCGCCTTGACAGCGGCCGCACCAAATGAGCCAGCTCGGCGATCTCCCCCTCAGCGTCCAGGGTGTACCCGTGCTCGGCGAGCGCGGCAATCCACGCTGGATCGGTGCGGAAAGCGAGATCACCCTCGGCGTTGACCACCGTGTGCAGTTTCATCGCGACCCGCGAGTCGACGTTCGACCACTTGCCATCCTCACCGAGGACCTTGATGCCAAGCCATAGGTGACGGTGGATGTGCGGGTCAAGCGCCCGTGACCGCTCGTGCCGCAACTCCACGACCTCAAGGCTGGCGATGGGCTCCCGGATCAAGCCGCCGGCCCCGCGGCGGGCATTCAACTCGCGCTGCCACAGACGCAACGTCCGGTCCCGGATGCGAACCTGCAACCCATCGAACTCGGACCGAAGTTCAGGCGTGAGCAGCACCGCGAGGCTGAAGGACTTGGGCATGTTCATTGTCCCGTCCAACAACAGATCCGCGTCTGGACTGGTCAACTCCCGGCCGCGCAGCTCGCCCGTCAGCGGATCAGAACCGTCCACCCAACGCGCCAGGCCACCAGAATCGAGCTCATCCTCCTCGACGCCCATGGCCGTCACCGAGAATCGCGTGACCGTCGACGTCTCAGCGGTTGCGTAACTGGCCGCCCGCATCACCGCTCCGACGCCGTGCACCTGGCCCGCATCGCAACCACCATCGAACGCGTAAGCGACCGCCTGCCCTACGCCCTCCGACGCTCTACCCCGCTTCCACCGCTCCAAACCACCCCGCATAGAACAACGCTAGGTGCGAAAGGGCCCACCACACCCGAGTGCCTGCGTGCATCTCTTCAACTCTGTGCGTCCATCTCTTCAACTCTGTGCGTCCGGAAGTGACCACGGAAGCACTGGTTCGTGCCGCGACGACGTTCGTCCACGCCGGGGGATTCGAGCTCAGAGCCAGTCGTCGTCTTCGCCGTAGAACTCCCGGTTGAGCCGATACTCTGCTCGAGCTCGCTGTTCGGCGAGTTCGGCTGGCGGCACTTGTTGGCGCCGTAGATCAACTCCGTACATCGGGAGTGGCCACTGCTCGATCACCGTTCCCCAGTCCGCTTTGGCCGTCTCCGTGTTGGACCACTCTCGGTCCCAGGCGCGTCCGAGCACCTCACGGTTGAGCCCGGCGACCTCGGACCAGGTCGTCTGGTCGTTGAGCCGAATGGCCTCCCAGACTTCCGAGATCATGACGAGTGCTTCCGCACTGAAGAGGCCGAGGCGGCTCTGAGCTCCGACCAGGTCCGTCACCCGCGAGGGCGCCCAAATCGGCACGTTCTCAGTGCCGGTCTGGGGTGTGACCCATCGCTGACCGTCGTCGTCGACGACGAAGTCGACGTAGAAGGTCTCTTCACGTCGGGCCTCGATACGGTTGCGAAACACCCAGTCGACCTCGTTGGGGCCGTCCAGGTAGTCGCTGACTCTAAGGCCGGCTACGAACTCGCGCAGTTCGGGTAGCGTCGCGATCCGGGCTTCCGCTACTTCCACATAGATGCCACGTGGCACGTGCTGGCTGAATTCGTCGATGAGGAGTTTGGCCGCGGCCTGATCACGCCAACCAAGTCGCGCGAGATCAAGAATGATAAGTACTTTCGCGGCCTCTCCCGCGGCCACCGCGTCGATGATTGCCGCCGACCGCGCGCGTCCAGCTGCGATCAGGGATTCAGTGTCGTCTCGTAGGACGCGCACGTGCTCGCTCAGAAGTGCGAGTCCCTCCGCAAGGACCGGCCACCGGTCGGCCTTGGGCATACTCAAGATTTCGGTGAGCGCTCGAGCTTTCACGGACCGAGCCTACGAGCCTAGTTCGGTGCTCAGCGGTGTTAGCGCCTGACGGTCGGTCAGGCCAGTTCGGCGAGATCGGCAATCGAGATGACCGTCGTCCCGTCGCGCGACCAGGCAACCTTCAATTCCCTCCTTCCGAACTGGACCAGGACGGCGAGCACTGCCAGGTCTGCGGGCACCATGCCGAGACTGGAGACCGCCGGATTGTCGATCTTTTGCAGCCACTCCTTGCCTAGCTGAGGGAGCTCTCCTTTGGCTAGGCGGGGCCATCTTCGTGGCGTCAATGTCCCTTTGACTTCGATGACGACGACATTGTCGAATCCCGGTGTCGCCATCGCGAGGTCGACCCCGTGTCCGCCTGAGAATGGTCCCTCAAAATGTTCAAGCGGCGTCCACCCGCGCTCCGCCAAGATCATTTCGACTACCGACTCCGCGACATGCCCGGTGACACCGTTTAGTCCGTGCGCCCGTTGCGCGATCGGGATTGCCGCAAGCCCTGATGCGAACGCTCGCCGAAACTGCGCCTCCGCGTCGGCGGCGCGCGCGTTGTGAGAATCGATGCAATCCCAGACGTTCTCCACCGGTAGCGGTATCGATGGTGCGGTTCGCAGGGCGGACGACAGTGCCGTTGCCAGGTCAAGAACCTCAGTCATGGAGATCGATCGAACGTCGTCGTCGGGCATAAGTCTTGGGTGGGCGCGCGGGCGTAAGACGTCATTGGCCGAGAAGGAAGGTGATAAGTGCGACAAGGTCCTGGTCGTCTCCGCTTGCCGCTTCACCCTCGGCCGGAATCTGGGCCGGCAGGAGCTCACCACCCTCGAGCAGGCGCTCCATGAGTGCCTGCTTCCCCGCTAGCGAAGTGTCGACAAGTTGATCGACTGTGTCGTTCCCATCGAGCGTCGTCTGCATCAGATGTACCGTGACCCGCGCGTCAGCGGGAAGGCCCAGTCGGTGGATCCGGTCGACCGACTGGAGGTATCGGGCGCAGTCGTAGGTCCGATCGAGGTAGATCGCAGTGGTGCACGCCATATGAAGCGAAACGGATTCGCCACATGCTGCAGGGTTGGCGATGAGGATCGCTGGGCCGTCAGATTCAAGGAACGCGCGAATCCGACGCTCACGAGTCGCGTCGACCTCCTCTCCAGGATCCCCGATCGGAGTCGAAGCAAGGTCGACGTCCGCGATCGGCACGCGCCCGTCGATGGTGTAGACCGCCAGTCCTTCGAACCGGCGCCGGCAGAGGTCGGCGAACTGGTCGATGTTCTTGATGAACGAAGTCCAGACGACGGTCTTCTGCCCGGCCTGCACTTGGTCTGCCAGAAGCGCCAAGGCCGCCTCGAACTTGGCCGGCACTTCATGCTCGCGGTAGTCCGCCAGCCGCTGCATGAGCGTGCCTCCGTCGGACGGAAGCGGCGGAAGCTCGAAGAAGCCATCGCTGAGATTCAGTAGGTCGGGATTTGAGGCGGCTTGGATCAGGCGCAGCGGTCGGGCGCGGCGGAGAATGTTGAGTTTCTCTGTCCAACTTGCGGCATCGCTGAGTTGGCGACGGAATCGGGACGCGATGAGGTCGATGACTTCGGCCTGGATCGGTGCTGCCTCGACCGGATGTCTGATGACTTCGTACGGTGGTATCCCGAGCGCAGACTTCGGGGTCCGGGTGTAAGCGGGCCGAAGGTGTGCGATCAGTCGGTCGAACTGGCTGTCGGCTCTCGCCTTGAACGCCGCTCTGCTCCCGGTGAGTTCTTCGTGGGGCCAGAGGACGTTGAGTTGCGACCAGAGATCCAGCGGCCCTTGCGGCATGGGGGTCCCGCTGAGAATGATCCTGACCTTGGCGGCCGACGCTAGTCGCACCATGGCCGGCGCCCACTGCCCGCCGCGAAAGCGTTTGATTCGATGCGATTCGTCGACAACGACCAGCATGTTTCGGCGTTCGGCGAGACGCAACAGTTCCGAAAGGTCGGCGAAAATCGTCGGGTAGGTAAGAAGAAGGAGGTCTCGGGGCTCGGCCGTGCGGTACATCCAGGTACGCGCCGCCGCGTTGGCTCCCCGGACTCGCCGCACCCTGAGCACACCCGGTAGCGCCGCCGCGGCTTCCTGCTCCCAGGGCGTGAAGCTGGCTAAGGGTCCCACCACGACCACCGTGTCGATGGTCTCAGCCGCGAGATGTGCAGCGATCACTGCCAGCGTGGTTGCGGTCTTGCCCGACCCCGGCACTGAAAAGTTCGCTGCGTGAATAACGGTCAAGGCATGCGCGACAGCCGCCATCTGGTGAGGGCGAAGGTTGCGTGCTTGCAAGTCCCAGCCGATCAACTCAAGTTGTTCGAGTATCGGACCGGCGTTCAGGTCAGTGCCCTCGTCGTGGAACCGCTGACCCGCTTCCATTGTGCGGGCGAAACTGCGTCGCGTTTCGAGTTGCTGTTGCGCCTGGCGCTCTGCCTCGCCGACGAGAGCGACGGCGATCCCGTCTCGGGAAAACTGATCGTGTAGCCGGCTGACAAGTTCGCCGCTGGTGAGTTGCCGCAAAGGCAATACCCACTGTCGTACGACGTCTGTCGGGACCCCGCCCAGTACGGAGCGCAGGTACAGACGGTGCCTCGGGCTGAGATCGTGGTCCGCTGTCAGGAGGACCGAGCCGTCTTCCTGAAGCTCGACCTCAACGCGCTCGGCCTCAGCCGCCGATGCCATCGGCACGCCTGACCCACTCGCGGATCTCCTCGATCGCTTCACCGATCGCAGGCTTGCCGGTCGCTACGAGTTCTACCAGCAGTTCGGGGGTGACCTGCGCGAGTCGACCTGCGGCCTCTCGAAGGGATGCTTCGGCGTCGTTGCGCTGCTTGGCATTTCGGTTCTCGATTGCGATCTCGAAGCTGCGCTTGACATCGCGCCGGGGAAAGTCCGTCGGGGTCGAGACAGGCATTTCCTGCTCGTCGGTATCTGGGTCCTCGTCGTCATCGTCAAACGGTGGGGCCGGCTCGGGCGGCGACGGCGGCGCGGAAGTGACGAGATCCTTCACCTCTTCGACGACGTGGTCGAAGGCCTCCGGGTCCTCCACCGCGAGTTTCCTGAGGTCGCGGATCTGAAGGTGATTCAGACCGGCCTGGACGGCGTGGAATTGCGCCTCGAGCAGGTCCAGGGCTCGCTCTGGGTACTCCCGAGCCATGATGCCCATGTTCTTGCCAATGTCTCTGAACCGCTCAACCTGACCCAGCATGCGCTGATACAGACCCGGTTCCGAGGTGTACTCGAGGTACTCATCCATGTATCGGATGGTCCGCAATTGGATCTCCGCGTAGCTCGCGTTGTTTCCGACCAGATCCTGGATACGTCCGCCCACAGCCCGGATCGATTCGTCATCGGTCCAGTCGACGTTCTCGCGCACGGCCGCCTCGCGCAGAGTCAGGAGGACGTTGAGGTCTCCATATCTAACCTTGTAGCCCTCGGTGAGTTGTTCGCGAGCCTCCATCTGAAACATCTCGTCGTCGTCGATGTCAGCCCCGAGAACGATCGCTTCGACATAGCTGAAGGTTCCGGTCGCTGTTCCGTGTGAACCTGCCAGTCTCCGAAGTGCAGCGAGCCGGCGGTTTCCGTTTACGACGAAACCGTCGGGGCGGATCCAAAGCGGCTGTTCTTGCCCCCTTTGCTGCCAGTCCGCCATCAGCGCCACGGCGTCCTTTGACGGCTTGCCGGTTATCTCGTCGTCACTGATCCGCTGGGCTTCATCCAGCAGGATGCTGATGATGCTGCGTTGGTCTTGCTCTCGGTTTTGTGGTTCTAACGCGCGTCCGAGTTGCTCTTCCCACTCAAGCTTCTCGGCGTGGAAGCGGCGGTTGCCTGCGTTCAAGACCAGCAGATCGACGGGTACGCGCCAGATCTCGAAGTCGGTGAATGCGCCCTGAACCCACTGTCTGCTGGTTCGCCCGGTCGATGTCTTGCGCTGCTCTATCGCGGCGGATCGCTCCTCGGGACTCATCGGTCGCCCTTCTCAGATGGGTTGGCGTTGATCTCCTCGCACGCAAGTTGCCAGGCAGCGCGGTCATTGGTAGATACTTCCTTCTTGCCGAACATCGCGGCCCAGTCGTCGACTGATACCTGAGACCATTGAGCTCTGCCCGCAGGCCTGCAGCAGAAGACAACGTCGTACTCAATATTTCCAGCGTGTCCGTGCCCGGGGCTCTTACCATCAGCCCAGAGCGGAAATGCGGACGTCAGGACGAGCCCTGCGTTACGAATCGCCTGCACTGCCGACCACCAGCCCTCCCGGGTGGTTGCGTGAAACGTGAACACCAGGATGCCGCCATCTTTCAGCTGGGACGTTACGCGTTGGAGGCTCTTGCCGAGCCGCTCCGCGAAGGTCAACTTGCTCGCCGAACCGGCATAGAGAGGGTCGCCCGTGATCGAGCCCTGCAGCAGATTCGCGTGGTCGAGCCAGACGCGGAAGAACTGCGACAGGTCACTGTAGGCGATGTAGTCGAAGTACGGCGGGTCCGTCATGACGACGTCAAAGCCACCGCTGTCTGCCCACACAGCAGCGGACGCGTCTCCCACTCGAACGGAAGCGTCGCGGGTGTCATGGGAAGCTGTGCCGGTCTTCGACGCAGCGACGCGACGCAACGTGGCTCGAAGAGTTCCCCGGCCGGCAGTCTCGTGGAGGGGGTTCAGTTCCACGGAGAGTACAGGAAGCGAGTAGTCCCTCACACTGAACAAAGGCGCCAACCGCCCGTAGTCGGTGGCGAACCCGCACAGCAGGTTGTTGCTCGAGAGGGCGTTGGAAATCGCGAGCGCGAGTGCAGCTTTCACCCTCGTGCTCAGCGGCTGCTCGATAAGCCAGCGGAATGCGGTTCCGAAAACGATGAGTTGCCTGGGGGAGAAGAGCGAGGCGAAGGAGTCAAAGCCGTAGATTCCCGGCTTGCGTTCGCGCAGTCCCCTCTCGAGTTTGTCTTGAGGGAGAGTGAGCGCCGCGTAGCTGGCGGCAAGTTCCGCGTCGTCGCGCCAACCCTGCTCGCGCTCTTGGACGGTTGGAGTGCGAATAATTCTGTGATCGCCCGGCCGAGTGACCTCGACGCCGACGAGGACACGGGGCCGGCTGCCGGTCTTCAGGTTTTCGTGGCTCGCCGTCGCTTGGCACGCGCGGCAGGTGTAACGCCCCGCGGAATAGGTCCCCTTGTACAAGTTGATCCGGCGGCCGCCACACTCCATCTGGCGGCGAGCTGCGGGGAGCATGTGGATGCCTTCGCACTCGGGGCAGTATGCGGCAAGTTGGCCGTCGCGCACGACTCCGCCCTGCTTCGCAGCGTCCCGGGCGAGCACCAGAGTTTTGTACAGCAGTCCCTCCGCCGAGCACTTGGGGCACTCGACTCGGCGCAGGTAGAAGTAGTGCAAGGGGGACTCTTCCGTGCTCGCCGCGGGATAGAGTCGCTGGACCACCGGGTCGAGATGGTCCAGGAGTTGATCGGCGGCGGCACGGAACTCGACGACGTCGAGGTGGGTCAGCTCATGCTCGGTGATGGCGGCCGCGAGCGGGTCGACGTCAAGCCCATATACAGCGGCGCCGAGGCGCTGGGCCTCGACAAGAGAGGTTCCACCACCGACGAACGGGTCCGCGATCCGTCCCTCGCTCCAGGTAGTGTCCTCCGGGTCTTCGAATCGCCGCCAGAATTCCTCAATGGCGTCGGCGGGAAGGGCAGCCGCGATCAACAGGGCTCGCACCGATTCCGGTGGGCGCCGGGCCCACCACTTGTGCGCGCCGTATACCGGCGCTGGGCGGCCACGCCCAGTCCTCGCGCGCTTGCTGATCCTTGAGGCCGGGAATCCGGTTTCAAGAAGCGTCGAGGTCGCAAGCGACGATGTTGGCCCGTGATTTGGGTGGTTGGTCTCCGAAACGCTCGGTTTGATGCCGATGGGCTGAGCAACCGCATCGACGAGGGCTGAGGCCGTGGCCGCCAAAGGATTCACGATGCTGCCGATCCAGACCGGCGGGGCCGGATCGCACGGCGCGTCCTGTGCCCGGTGATCCATAAACGGCGAGGCATGATTGTCAGCGAATCGCGGCGGCGCGCCGACGCAGTTCAGCGGCCTGTGCCTGGCGGTAGGTCTCGCGGATTGAATTGTTCCACGCGCGGTCGGCGGAGTAGGCCGCCTTCAGATTCGGGATCACAACGTCGGCTAGGTCGCGCACTACGCGGAGCCGCTCTTGCTCACGCGAGAGGGAGTCGGATCCGAAGTATTGGGTCTCGTCCCCATGGACCCCGAACTCGCCAGTCACCTTCAGGTCGAAGTCGTACAACCCTTCAAGGAGGTCGCTTCGGATCGCGACGCGCGCCGGGCCGAAGATCTTCTGTTCGGCGATGTGGCCGACGAGCTCGAGGCGGGTGGTGTCCACCCCGCGCCAGAGATAGTTGCCGTGATCGAGCGGATCTTGCACATAGATGCTTCGCATGTCCTCGATGACCAGGTCTCCCGTCAGGGGCAGCTGATTGAGGTGACGGTGCAGGAGCCAGAGGAAGAAGTCGTCGGAGACGAGGTTGAGCTCCGACGTTGTGGTATCGATGGTGGCAGCCCCGTCGACCCTCTGAAGGGCGACGTTCAATGCGGGAAGCACCTGGGATGAGATCTCGGCCTCATTCCAGGTCGACACCAGGAGGTTGAGATCACTGCTTCCGCTGATCGGCGTGAGCATGATGTCGGCCGCTTTGAGTCGGTGCCAACGCGTCGGCGAAACCTGATCGCCGAGCACGCGACGCAAGCTCGTGTCGCGCTCCCACCAGTAGAGACGTGCGACGAGCGTTTGGTGCAGTTGCGCTGGCTCGGTCGGCCGGGGCAACGCGACTCCGTCGGCGTGGTGTGGTGGGAGAACTAATGTCGGATCTCCCCGGTTCTCCTCCGGCAGCACCGCAGCGTCGCCAGGAGTCGGAGCAACATCCGGGAGGTTGAGGACGTTGACATCATCGTGGATCGACCCCCAACCACGGGAGAGTTGCGCGAGTTTTGGGCGCGTACGATCGAGCGCCTCCCCGATCTTCTGGAGGGAGGCGTTCGTGTTGATGCGCATAGGTCGGGCGCGCAGAAATCCGCTGGACAGGTTGGGCATCGGGTCAAGTCCTCACGACGTGGATGGTTTTGATAGAGCATCGCGGCCGGATCCACCACCGCGCGAACCAGCCTCCCCGACCGTCGACATGGATCGAGGCCTCGACCTCGGCGAGGCCTCCTGTGGCTGGGAGTGCGTTGGAGTCGAAACTCATGGATGTCCATTGCCACGTTCCGTGATGAGGGAGTGAGCCGACCAGCGGAACGGCGACGCCTCGATCGGTTTCTGATCCGCCGCCATTGGCGACGTGCGGCACGAGAAGGTCCGACTTGATCACGATTTCCATTCGCGCGCCCGCTCGCGCGGCTCTCGTCATGATCCGGCGCGCGAGGATGCCTGTCGCCTGGTAGGTGATGTCGAGGTCGTACCGTCCAACGGAGGACTGCTCCGGCGAACATGCCAGTTCGATTTGCGGTCCGGCGATCGCTCCACGAGTGGTGTAGTTCGTGAACTCAACTTGAACCAGAGAAAACGGCATGGTCAGCCAGAAGATGCCCAGGGTGATCAGGGCAGCGAGGATCGCCGACAGGACGTGCGCGAGCAGGTGCAGATTCGGAAGTAGCCCCGAGAGGAACGGGTCGATCTGGGCGTAGAAGATTACCCCAAGGGCGAGCTGCAGGGTGTCGATGATCACCGTCGCGGTACGTTCCGGCAGGGCCTTCATGCGACGACGGCCTGCCAGGTTTCCCGAAGGAGTTGCTCCGTGTTGTCGGGATCTCGGGTGAAGACCACACCATTGCGCCGCACGGTGAGGGTGCCCGTGGCAGGAGAGAACAGCTCGACGCCGCTGATCTCCCAGTCGAGCAGATCGTGTGCGAGTAGTCCGAGGACGGCGGTTGATCCGCCCTCATCTTCCGCGTCGAGGAGCTGCCGCGAGAGCTTGGACTCGATGCTCTCGTCGGTGATGAGGCTTCCCCTGCTGCTGAGAAGTTCGTATCGCAAGATCCGGAAACCATGTTCGCGGGCGAGATCGGCGAGACGCGCGAGCGACTTGCCGCCGAGGCGCGGAATTCTCACTCCGTGCTGGACGTCTTCGAATGCAGTGGGGGCGGTGCCGGTCGGGTTAGCCACGAGATCAACCTCAGCCGTGGCGCGATCGGTGCCTCGCAGCAGTATCTGCATCGGAGGAACAATCGACCCGGGCACGACGAGAACCTCCAGCCTTGCGGCGCCACAGATGGTCCAGGGTGTGGAGGCCGTCGCCTGGAGACTACCAAGGACATCGGACCTCCCGAGGGAGAAATCGACGCAGCTTTGTCGACGGCGCAGTCAGGCCCACTCGCACGACGGGCTTCCGTGCCCGAACCGTAACGCAAGCGTGATGTCAAGCTACTAGTGACGATCCAGCCTGATCTTTCGCCTCTCGACGACTGATTCCGCAAAGGCGGTCTAGATCAGTTTTGCGGAATCCGATACTTGGTCCCGCCAACGCTGTGTAACCAGTGTTCCGGTCACGATTTACCCGTCGTGTTCGGCGTTAGCATCGAATACGCGAAATGCCCCGGCCGCATGGTCGAGGCATTCGCTCTGACAAAGATCAGTGGCGACCTCCGCCTGACGACGGGGCCGGAGATCCCTCGACGGTTGCATCCGGCGGGGGATCTTCCACATCACTTCCGGACAGAATAGCAACTGCTCTAGCTCACTGGCACGATGGTTCTGAGGATCAGCCGCCCCCGGTTGGGTATTGCTGCCCGCCTATCGATCCGGCTCGATTGCCAGATCGGGCAAAGAACTCAGAGCCGGCTCGGGGGCGGGAGGCTGCCCGAAAGTGGCTGCGCGGCGAAGCCTGACCAATTGCTCGGAAACCGCCTGATGGATGAATTGGGCTTGTGGAGAGTCGGGCTCGACACTGAGTCGCGGGACAACCTCGTCGAGAGCCCGCCTGTGTGCCTCGATCAGGAGGTCAGCGGTGCCAGGGGTCAGGTGCCCCGACTCGATCGCGAAGCGGGTGACCTGTTTGAGTTCACCGAGCAGTTCCATGGTGGAGCGTGCCCCCCAGGACCCCGGGTGGCGCCCCGCGTGGAGGGCTCGACTGGCTCCTGTAAAGGATGCATCAGTGTTAGCCGCGCCCGACGACTGGTCCAGGAGGACCGTGCCTTTGCGGCTAACAATCGTGACCCGGTTGACAGCGTTTGTCTGTTCCAGGGTGTCGACGAGACGGGTGGTTCCTTCGTATCCGTTGTCGTGGGCGGAGAGGCGGGTGAATCGAGCGACGTTGCCCACCTTGAGGTCGCGGAGATATCGGGAGGCGACAGTGATGACGCTGAGAACGCGGGGCGCCGCCAGTGCGACTACCCGGACATGGAAACCGGCTTGCCGGAATCGGTCCGCGGTGGCGAGCGTCGTGTCGGAGTCTCCAAAGGTTCCTTCCAACAAGAGACTGCGACGATCTTCAAGGGCATCCTGAATAGCGGAGCGAACCCAGGGCCGCGTCGCTTCGGCCAACATAGGACCGGCGTGCTCGGGGGCGTCGCTGATGAGTTGGCGATATTCGGGGTGGAAGATGCGGAGGTCATCGCCGCTTAGGGCGACCATCCCGAGATGTTCGCCAACAAGGCGGGAGCTAGCTCGAGATTTGCCGGATCCAGGCTGGCCGCTCAGCAGCACCAAGGTCGGTGTTGCCTCGCCGCCCGCAGAGTCCGCGAATATCGTTGGCTTGACCAGCGTTCGGTAGATCTCGCCGATTTGGTCCGGCGTGAACGGATCGGCCGGCTCAGCTGGCACTCGATGCCGCCTGCGCGAGTTCTGTCTCTCGCAGTTGCAGCCGCTGCGTGAATGAGTCCACAGCGGGACGGTCGTAGCCGTCTACTGCACTGGTTGTGCGGCGAACGTTGAGGATCTCTGTCTGGGCTGACTGGTCGCCGTGGCGAGCTCGTTCGAGCAGGCGTGCCTGGAGGCTTGCGGACAGTTCGCGCATGAGGTCGTAGGCGACGATGTCGTTGACGTGCCACATGGACTGTTCGACTGCCATTTCCTCCCCTCCCGATCAACAACGATTCTACCCGGCAGTCCCTTTCCTTCCTTTGGGCTGGGCAATGGTGTGGCCCCGGACTTCTGGTCCGGGGCCACACGGTCACTCAGGCGGCAGTGTCGCCGTCGTCGTCATGGCTGGACTCGTCCTCCTGCACGTCCTCCTCGTCAGGATCGGACTGCTCGTCCGCCTCGTCGGTGCCGACGACGATGTGTTCGACCTCGGACAGGGGGTATCCCCATGCGGCGATCTGCGCGAAGTAGGCGCGGGCGGTGCGGTTCGGCTGCCGCCAGGTGTGCTTGCCGGTGCTGGCTTCGATCGCGCCCAACACGACGGCGAGGGTTACGTGTCCCGCTCGACTCGGCTGTGATTCGGCGATCGGGTCGATCGGGCTCTGGCCCCACCCCGATTCTTGCGCGTCGAGACCGAGCAGGGTGGCGGCGAGGCGATTCCCGCTGCTGAGTCCCGAGCCGATCGTCGTGCGGTGTGCGGTGAGGGCGGTGGCCACCAAGTGCGCGGCGTCCTTCGGGAGTGTCTTGCGCCCCAAGAATCCGGTCAGCCATTCGCGGCGAACGACCTCGGCGGATGCCCATGCCTTGTTGTTGGCAATGAGTTCCTTGCGTTCGGCCTTCTGCTCGTCGGTCATGGGACCGCCGCCGGCTCCGGTGGTGTGCTTCTTGCTGAACCCGTAGACCTTGAACTCGCGCAGATACACGTCGCTCGTCGCCTCGTCCCAGGCAAAGCGCGCGTAGGCGTACTTCTCGGTGATCCCGCCGAGGCTCTCGACGGTGACCGGCTTGCCGTCACGGGTGACGAGGTCACCGATGTTGGTGTACTCCTTCTCCCCGTAGTAGGGCGCGCGGTCGAGGACGGTGAACCCCTGCTCCCGCAGGGTGTCCTGCTCGGCTTCGACCTGCTGGCGCCGGGTCCGGTCGTCGCGCTGGCGCTGGACTTCGTGCCGGAACTGCTCCGGTGCGTCCTCCGCGTACTGCACAAGCGACTTGACCGCTTGGGGGTTGTCCTCAAATTCGAGGATCGCCGCAGCCTGATCGAGAGTGACCTCGTACTTGGTGGCGATCTTGCCCCCAAACTCGCTGTCCGCGACCGTGATCCCGGCCTCGACGACGGCCTTCCTCACGCCGGTGCGCTTGGCGATCTGCGGGACGGTCAGCCCCTCGAACGCCAACTGCTGGAACACGGCTGCGCGTTCCGGTTCGGTGAGGCTGGCGCGGTGCTCGTTCTCGGCGAACTGCTCCAACAACCGGGTCACCGTGGAGTCGTCCCCCTCCACGATGTACGCGGGGATCGCGGGCAGGCCAACCTCGCGGGCGGCGACCACCCGGCGTTGCCCGATCCGGAGCGTGACGGTGCCGTCGTCGTTGCGGCGGCAGCCGACGGGGGTGAGGACGCCGTATTCGCGGATGGATGCCATGAATGCGGGGTCGAGTTTGACGGTGGTGCGGATGTTGGTTTCGACCTCGATCTGGTTGGGGTCGATGTGCTCGATGGTGCTGCGCGTTGCGGTGTCAGCCACGGCTGATGCTCCTTCTCTTTTTTCCTTGCCGGGTTGCTCCCGGTACATAGATCGATTGAGAGCGGAGCGGGCGTAGTGCCCGGTCGTGGAATACCGGACTGAGCGAAGCGAGGGAGGATATGCCGCGAAAGCCGGGCACGGAGCCTGCGCAGCGAACTACGATCGGCGGACCGGGAGCAACCCGATCGGGAACGCCAGCTACTTGGGATCCGTGGGCAATATTGGTGGATCGCGCCGGAGTGCGGACGCTCGGATCTCGTCCTCGTTGTTGCCGGTGAGCTGGTTGGCTCGGGTGAGCAATAGGTCGATCGCGACGCGGATCAGGGTGTTCTCCGTCAGTCGAGGACCGTTGCGGGCGGTTCGTCGTCGCGCGAGGACTCGAACGAGGCGGGACAGTGCGATGAATTGGTCTTCGCGCAGTCGCGCTTCCTTACGGGCCAGCCGCCGATACAGCGGACGTTGTGCGTTGATGATGATGTGAGAGCTCGCAGCGCGAGGCGGGTGGGCGACTGAGCGGCCCATAGGTGGCTCAGTCATGGTCGAGGTCGCTTCCTTCGCGCTGCAGCCGGCGAATGAAGGCCTGTCGGTCGGCGGTCGGGTCGGTGACGAGCGTCGTGATGCGTTCGCGAAGCTCGCGGAGAGATTCTTCGGGCAGGTGTCGGAGAGGTCGCATGCACCAGTCGAGGTCTTCCTCGAGGGTGTATCCGGGTTCGTGGTTGGCCTTTTCGGGGTAATAGGTGAAGGCGGCGACGGCGACACGGAACACGGTCGCATCGATCTGGGATCGGTCGAGCATGTTGATGTGTCCTTTCGGTGGCTGCTGCATGCGATGGTCCGCGGCATGGGCCGCGGCGATGTGAGCGGATTGCAGGTCGGACGGTCTTAGTTGCTCGCTCCGGTTGGGAGGACGTGACGGCATGTGAGGTCGTCGGGAGTGCGATCCGGGGCTGATGGGGATGTTCATCGGTCGAGTCCTTCGGTTGATCGTTGTGGGCCAGGCGGGAGGTAGGGAGCGGGGTGTCGCGGCCTTCGTGGGCTGACGCGAAGACGATCATTGATCTGGCGAGCGATGGCGTCCATGCGTTCTTCCTCTGCCTCCTTGCGATTCACGACCTGTACCCCGGCTTCCGGGTGGCGGAGCGCATATTGGGCCGCACGGAAGCGGGCATTGTCTCGATGCCAGGCTTCGATGAGTTCCGGAGGGGTGCGCAGTTCCGCCTTCAACCGCTCACGGCGTTCGGGAGTCATCGGGCGAGCGAAGAATTCCTCCGCGGCCCGCGCGTGCTCCAGCCGCTCCGCAGGGCTTGAGCGGTGAAGCCGACGCACGGGGAGGCCCACCGCGATCCGTCGCTGTTCTCGCTGGCGCCATTGGCGCTGCTTGGCCAGCTCATGCTCTCGGTTGTCCTGGTACCGCTGGCGCCGGTTGGCGCGACGTTCCTCGGCGTGGGCTTCGTAGTATCGACGGGCGCTCTCGGCCTTCGGGGCTGGGTTGATCAGACGCTTCTCTCGTAGCCGGGCGTTGATCTCGTCCTTGTGCTTGGAACGCCAGGCCTCGTTGTGGCGCTTCTTGTTGTCGCGGTACGCCTCCGGGTCACGCGCTCGTGCCGCCTGCCGGCTCTCGCGCGCCCTGGCTCGGCTCGCCTCGATGTCCGCGTGGTACCGCTCCCGCGCGTACTCAGCCTTTCGGGCGCGCCGCTCGACCTCGTCCTTGGCCTCCTTGGCCTTGCGGCGCATGTAGTCGCGGTTGCTGATGCGGATGTGCTCTCGGTTGCGTTCTCGCCAATCGGCGGCATACGCGTCCCGGTGTTCGCGGTTGCGTTCACGCCACTGCCGCTTGTATTCGGCGATCTTCTCGGCGTTCTTCTCTCGGAAGCGACGTCCGGCAGCTTGCCGCCTCTTGCGTGCTTCGTCGCTCTCGTTCACCGGCCCTCCATGTCAATCCGTGACGCGTATTGACATGATCGAAGCAGATTGTGCATAATGATGTCAAGTAATCGCAATAGCGATTTCGTGACGCGGAAGGGCACACTAGGGAGGTGAAGATCGACGTGCGTACACCCGACGGCAACCGCATGGCGTCTAAGCACGCCACGCTGCCGCTCGGGTCCGCGTTGCGGATCGCCCCCGCGTTCGTGGCCACCACCGTGGCCGATGGCATCGGGGTGGAAACCGCCATCGAAGTCGGCTATTCGAGCGACGCCGGTCGGTACCGGATCACCGCTACTGCCCACCGTGCAGTGAATGGGACCGAGGAAATCACCCCGACGGTGCTGCGCCAGGTTCGCCTCGGGGAACTGCTGTCCGCGGCAGTCCCGTACTGCATCGTGGTCCAGTACGAGGATGCGTGGCTCGACGGCGTCAACAAGCGCGGCACCGTGCACGAACTCCTCGCCGGCGGCGGACGCATCATCCCGGCGAAGCTCGCCTCACTCGCCGCGAAAGCTGGTCCGACCAGGGACACCCTGGAGCTCGTGCAGCTGATCTACGGCGTCTCGGCGCTCGCGGCGCAACCGCCGATGCGGGCCGTTGCCGCGGAGCTGGGCATCCCCGAGCGGACCGCGACGCATTGGATCACCAAGGCGCGCAAGGCTGGTTTTCTCGAGGGCATCACGTACGCCGTCGGTCGCCAGCCGGATGGGCAAACCACGGTCAACTAGTACTCGTCCTGGCGCTGGTGCTAACGCGGTCGACGACCCGATAGGCGCCAGCGAAGCCTTCGTCGGCACGGTGGGGGCGCTTCTCACCTCAGCTCAGGTCGCGCGCTACTTGCGGGTCTCCGAAGCAACCCTTTCCCGGTGGCGTCAGCAATCCATTGGTCCGAACTGGATCGATCTTGCGGGAATCGCGAGATACCGGCCCGAGGACTTAGAGGCTCACCTGAAAGCGATGCGGCGGTGACCGTCAGCAAGACTCCCAACGGTCGCTGGAGGGTCCGAGTCAAGAGTGGACGCAACGTGGTCGCGTCGCGAACGTTCGATCTCAAACGCGACGCCGAAGCATGGGAGGCGCTGCAGAAACGCTCTCTAGACCTTGGAGACTTTGTCGACCCACGGGCCGGCAAGACGACATTCCATGCGGCCATTGAGCAATGGCTGACAGAGCGTCGAGGAACCGTCGCGAGCTCAACTTTTCAGGCTGACACCGCACTCCTTCGGAACATCTCTACGGCTCTGGGTCGTCGGCCGATCGCATCGGTGCGTGAGCCCGAGGTAGAGGCGCTGCTCAAGGGACTCAGCCAGCGCGGACTTTCGAGAGGCTCAGTGACACGATTCCGTGCGGTCCTATCGACGATGTTCAACTGGGCCGTTCGCCAGCGAATGGTCAAAGCCAACCCTGTCGTCGCGGTGCGCGTCCCCGCCGGCACTGGCGTCGGCGCCAAACACGAAGTGTTCCCGTTCCCCATCAGCGAGCTGCGCGAAGTTGTCACCAACCTCAGCCGAAGCGATCCACGCCAAGCGGAGATTGCATTGGTGCTCGGGCTGACCGGGTTGAGGTGGGGAGAGATGGTTGCCCTCCGCGTGAAGGACGTTACCCTGCTGCCGCGCGCCAGCTTCCGAGTCTCTCGGAGCGCGCCCGACGGTCACGAAGTCCGCAGCACGACCAAGGGCGGCTCGGCGCGGACTGTCCCCTTAACGGCGGAATTGATACCGCTGGTCTCCCGATGGATGGAACGTAAGTCCCCCGATGATCTTGTATTCACGTCGGTCGAGGGAGGTCGTTTGAACGGTGCCAACTGGCGGCGAGCCGTGCAATGGTCGGCTCACAACCGCGGGCGCCGCATCCACGATCTGCGCCACTCGGCAGCAACATTCTGGCTCTCCGCAGGGGTCGATCCCAAGACAGTCCAGACCTGGCTCGGTCATGCGTCGATGACGCTCACTGTCGACCTGTACGCGCACTGGATGGGATCGGAGGCAAGCGAGGCCGCGATCAACCGCATTGATTCGATACTGGGCGGTTCTCGAACATCGCAAGTTCCGGGAGGGTGGCAGTTCGAGACGGAACGAACCAGGCCCCTCGGGCCGTAGGAATGGTCCGGGAGCCAGGTGTCTAGGCGGTGAGCGCCATCTCCGAGGGAAAGCGCCGGAGGACGATTGGAAAGTCGTTCTCGAGGTCTTGACGCGTTTCCATGTACTCCCACAGGGACGCCGCTTCGATCCCCTCGGTTGGCAACGCTTCCCAGAGTCCAATTCCGGCGGTTGCGGGCAGATTCGGGCCAGTCTTGCCGAACATGACAACGCCGATCTCGGTCGGTCTCGACCTCAACGGGACCCGCAGTCCAAGCCAGCCATCGACACGCACCCCTTCGGCAAGTGCCTGTGTATCAGGGCGGCGATTGGTATTCGTGCCGGGAACCTTTGTAAGGTCGGCGACGTCGGGCTGGTCAAGAGCTCTCAGGCTCCACAATCGCATAGAGAGCAACTCGCGGAGCGTTACGACAGGGCGACGGTCGAGAGTCTCTGACCACGCCCCGAAGGGCGTCTCTGCGGTATAGAGGGAGCCAAGACCCGTCGACACCGCAAGATCGAAGCGGCCGCCAGCTGCTGGCCGCGCTGCATCCACGGAACTGAAGTAAAAGGGCGAAAGGCTTCGCCGACAGACGCGGAACAGAGGACTTAGCGGCGTCGTCGCCTTCAGCTTCTTAATTCCCTTGAACTGCGTGGTGGCGGGGCCGGACCAAAGCGGCATCCAAAGTCCGAGACTGCCAAGCTTTTCTTCGAAGTACTCGTCCGTTGCGGCGAGGTTCCGCGCCATCCAGATCGCGAGCGGCCAGTCGCGGAAGGTCGGTGGGGTGTTCTCGCAGACATATTCGACGGCGTGTACGATGACACCGAGTTCGATCTGATAGCTCGGAAACCGACGTCCGCCTGACCACGTCGGCACGGAGATGATCGTTCGGTCGGCAACCATAGTGGCGAGTTGTTTTGCATCGATGGCGAGCTCGCGCATGACCCAGGCGTCGTCTTTGAGATCCATGTCGAGGGATTCCCAGTTGGTCTCGACACAGTCAAGTTCACCGCAGATCTGCGCGAAGGCGTCGGAGATGCGGTCCCGCATTCGTCCCTGGAGGTATCCGGCGGAAGCACCGACCGCGCCCAGCGCACTCTTCAGGTCGGCTACCTGATCAGGGAGGATCCGCTGGACGGCAGCCAGTGGTAGATCGGGTGGCAAATGGTCGAATCCGATGAAGGCAAAATCGTCATCGCTGAACGTATGCCTGCCCCAGGCGAACCCCGCCCCGCTTCCGATCTGCGGCGAGAGCAGTTGAACGATGGTCGAATAGGCGACCATCGCGCGCAGGAACGGTTCGTGGTGATCTTCGATCGGGCTTCCAGCAGTTTTGAGTTCTTCCAAGAATTGTCGGTATTCGACGAGCACACCGTCCAGCGCGATCTCGAGTGACGCCAGGGTCAACACGCTCGGCGCAAGAAGGTGAGTATGCAGGACTGCCGTAGCTTCGTCTAGGACACCCAGGAGGGCATCCGCCTGTTGGGCGAGGGATCTCACGGGGTGTTACCGCGAAGTCGATTCTGTGCGAGCTTCCTCGAAGTAGTCGGCGTCGCTTATTTGCGCTGTCACTGGGTAGGCGGCCAGCTTTCCGCCGAGGACGCCCGGACGGAAAGCTTCGATTTCGCGGAGCGCCGCTTCGCCTGCGCGATAGCCGCGGAAGAGCACCCCGTCGTCGTGGAGCTGTGCTGGCACTGCGTATCCGAGGTCGTTAAGCACGTCGATCGCCAGCGACGCGGTCATCACGTTGCTTTGGCTCGCGTCGGCAATACCTCGCAGCGTCGTGGCGTCCTTCTCCCAACCCTTCGACCTTCTACCGCCGATCTTGAGTTGGGTCTGTCGGAGGGCCTCGAAGCCTGGCAACACGGCATCGTCACCAATGACGACGAAGTGGGATAGCAGTTCCTCAGCGTTTGGCCACGCGAACACTGCGGGAGCAGGCTGGGGGTCGCGGCCGTCTTCAACTTGAAGCAAAGCCAGGCTCGGGAGATAGTGCGACGTAGCCGTCTTATTAAGGGCATCGCCCAACGAAAGTTCGGCGAAATCGACTTGCTCGTCGAATGCTCGATCGGCGAACGAGCGAGCGTACTTGTTGAACACATGCAGCAACTCACGCGAGAGCATGAACGTGGCGACTCCGAGGGCTTTGGCCGTCTGCTCCGTCGATTCGGACGCAACTACGTTGATGTCGTCGAGCCACCGTCGCACGCTCTCCTCGCGCACGGCATGGGTGAGGACGATCGGCACGACCCTGACCAGGACCGTCGAACCTGAGTCATAGGCGTAGACCCGAATCTTGACGATCTCGACGAGACGCCTCAAGTCGCCTAACACGGCCTCGAAGTCAGCCATCAACTCGTCGCCCGGGAACAACGAATACGCTCGCGCGCCCGAGCCCGCAGCCACTGCATTGGTGACTTCGACGGCTCGCCAACTCCGCGACGACACCAGGCGGTCGAAGGCGCCCGCCGTCATAGCGACCTCATCGCTTACGGGGAAATCGGTGAAAAACGGAACTAGCCGATTCGCGAAAGCCGAAGCGAACTGGCGGTGCAACTCAAAACTCTCACCCTCCGGATCCAGTTTTGGAATGGTGATAGCGGGTTTGCGAGTGACATCCGATTTCGAGGCAACGAGGCGAACGGCGGCCGCCTCACGCTCGTCAAGAGTCTTGCCGGTGACGGTTGTGTCGTCGAGCAGAATGACCCTTTGCCCGCTCCACGCGCCGTCAGGGAGCAATTCGAGGAAGCGGTCCGAAATGACCGTGCCCCGATCCGGTGCAGGCAGCCCCGCTTCGCGGAGAAGCGAGTACAGGCAAGTCATTCGACGCGCAGCAAGAAGGAGGACGCCGGCTTCGCCTTTGTTGAGGGCATCAACACTGGCAATGACCGCCGAGATAAGCTCCCGGCGCCGCGCAGGAGATTCGATCGGCGAAAGGGCCGCATCGAGCGCCGGCATGTACGTCGGAAGCGCTTCAACTGTGTTCAAGGCGGTCCTTGGGTTCGGGGTTTTGGCGATGCGGGTCCGCCTTGCATCTCGGCGCGGTGCTCACCGGACCAACCCGCGCTTTACTGTCCTCGCGCAAGATAGTGCGCAAAATCGAGTGGTACGAGTAGTCAGGATGAGCTGCATCCGTTCGTCGTGGTTTCGCTTGTGGCTGAGCATACGGGAGTCGCCTCGAGCGGACGCTCAGGCTCTCGGTGTGCTGTACGACCGGATTGCTAGCTCAGACTAGCGGTTTGGCCCTGGTGACGGTCAATCGGCTTTGCTCATGAAAGCAGTGTCGCGCCGCACCTGGCAATGTTTGAGAGAACAGAGCTGTCTACTGGCGCGTTCTGTCTGAGGATTCCACTACGTACCTGCTGTGGGGGGACGCCAGGGGGACGCGAGACTCCAACGGACGGTGCCGAGGGCCGCAGCTGAGATGGACACTGCCGTAATTACCGGGCTGCGAGAGAGCCACCTGTCAGAATCGAACTGACGACCTATTCATTACGAGTGAATCGCTCTACCAACTGAGCTAAGGCGGCGGG